>TARA_R110002124_G_scaffold64985_2_pt1 | contig 881629 bp, 825 predicted proteins | sample TARA_R110002124 | Tara Oceans TARA_R110002124 (sample SAMEA4397445) | marine metagenome | biome: Polar Biome; feature: [SRF] surface water layer (ENVO:00010504); material: water (ENVO:00002006), including particulate matter (ENVO:01000060) such as... | depth 5 m | reverse complement strand
TTTTGACGCCGCAGAGCTTGTTGATCACTTTGTGAATATTGAAACATTGGATTTAATTGGCGCAACGCCTGTTGGCGGTGATCAATTCGCGATTAATGGCGATCAAATCTTTAGTTTGATTGGCGATATTAACGGCGGCACTTTGCTTATAAATTCAGTTAGTGGTGTTGATTTTGATATTACGGCAGGCTCGTACGGTAATGTGACGGGGCCTGTATATCAAGGATCTTACATTAACCGTTATACCTTTGATGACCTTGGTGGTAACACCGTTATTCTTGATATTTATCAGCCCCCTATCCTTGGTGATGGCGATGCAGATGTTAATGATGGTGATTATATTAATGGCCCAACCAATGATGGCGATAACATTATTGATGCGAAAGCCGGCGATGATACGATTGAAGCCCGCGGTGGCGACGATACATTAATCGGTGGCGCTGGTAATGATTACATGAATGGTGATACGGGCAACGATACGGCCGATTACCGTGAAGATGAAGCGGCTGGCGGCGCAGCGGGCACGGTTATTAACCTACAAACCGACACAGCCACAGACGGCCATGGCGATACGGATCAGCTGATCAGCATTGAAAATGCCATTGGTACAGATTTCGACGATACAATGACAGGTCAATCGGGCGAAGTGAACATTCTTGACGCGCGCGGTAATAATGACGATGAGAATGAAGTGAATGGTGACTTGCTCGAATATGGCGCGGATGCAGATGATCTGGTTATTGATTTAACCAATGAAACGATGACGGGCGATGGCGCAGGCACAGATACGATCTTTGGCTTTGAAAATGTTAATACGGGTACTGGTAATGACACGATTACAGGTAGCGCCGTTGCGAATATAATCGCCGCTGTCGCGGGTAGTAACATCATGCGTGGTTTAGCTGGCGATGATACATTATTAGGGGGTACAGGCGCTGATACATTATTCGGTGGTGATGGCGCGGATATTCTAAATGGCGGCGCGGGCGTAAATGACTGGATTGATTATAGCGAAGATGCAGCAGCCGGCGGCGCGGCAGGCGTAACAATTAATCTTGGTACAAATGCCGCAACAGATGGCTTTGGCAGCATTGATACGCTTAGCGGCATTGAACATGCTAAAGGTACTGATAGCGCCGATACAATGACTGATGACAGCGCTAGCGTTAACACATTAGACGCGGGCCTTGGCATTGATACATTGGATCAGTCAACAAGCACAGGCGCGTTGATCGTTGACCTTACGGCCGAGACGATGACGGATGAAGGCGCAAATGTGGATAGCGTTATCGGCTTTGAAAACTTCACAGGCGGCGCGGGTAACGATACAATTAATGGTACTATCGGCATTAATATTCTTAACGGTGGGGCAGGTGATGATATTATCAATGGCCTTGCCGGTAATGATACCTTAAACGGTGATGCTGGTAATGATACGATCTCAGACGGTACAGGGATTGACCTTGTAACCGGCGGCGCGGATAACGATATATTCATCGTGGCTGATGATAGTGAAGCGGATAACTTTGACGGCGGTAGCGAGATCGATACGCTTGACCTGAGTGCCTTCACAGCAGGCCTAACAGTAAACTTGACCACGAATGTGAATGATACAGGCAACACGATTGCGAACTTCGAAAATGTCATCACAACCGGTGCATATGCCGATACGCTTACAGGTACAGCGGCCGTGAACGTCCTTACTTCAGGTGATGGCGCAGATATACTCGATGGCGCAGATGGCGCGGATACATTGCAAGGTGAAGCGGGCGCTGACACATTAATTGGTGGTGCAGGCGCGGATACATTAGATGGTGGCGCGGATGTTGATATCGCAGATTACGCTGCAGAAGCGTCTAAAATTGTAGTTGATATGTCAGGCGCAACCAAAACTGTTGTCGATGGCAGCGGCGCGACAGATACCTTGATCGCAATTGAGCAAGTTGATGGCTCAGCCAATGATGATACTTTCACTGGTGATGACGCACTTAGTGATACCTTCTATGGTAATGGCGGCAATGATACACTTGAATATGGTACAGCAACGGCGAAAATCGTCGCTGATCTTGCCAATAGCAGCCTGACTGATGTTAACGCCAATGTTGATATCGTGAATGGCTTTGAGAATATTAATACAGGCAGTGGCGCAGATACGATTGATGGTACAGCCACAGCGAATATTATTAATGCTGGCGCGGGCGCAGATTATATTGATGGCGCAGCGGGCGATGACACAATTTATGGTGGCGATGATAATGATACGCTAATTGGTGGTCTTGGTGATGATAGCCTCGATGGCGGCGCGGCAGGTATCACTGTTGATTTATCCGCTGGCGGCTCAGCTATTGTGACAGATACACATGGTGATACAGATACACTCGTGGGCATTGAAAACATTATTGCGACGGGGCTTTCTGATACTTTCACAGGTGATAATGCCACGGCCAATGTCTTTGATGGTTTGGGCGGCGAAGATTGGGTTGATCAATCCGCCGATACTGGTGACATTACTGTAAATCTCGGTACGTCAACAATGACCGATGAAAACGCCAATGTTGATACAATCTCTAATGTTGAGCACTTTATTGCAGGCGCAGGCGATGACGCCATTACAGGCTCCGCTGTTGCGAACACCTTATTAGGTAATGATGGTGCCGATACGATTACAGGTCTAGCGGGTAACGATTATCTTGAGGGTGGTGCAGGCGCAGATATACTTGATGGCGGCGCGGATAATGACACCTTAATTGGTGGCGCGGATGCGGATACATTAACCGGCGGCGCAGGTAATGACAGCCTTGATGGTGGCGCGGGCGCTGATATATTAAATGACGATGCTGGCGTTGATATCATCAGCGGCGGCAGTGAAGACGATATCATTGTGGCCTTTGATGATAATGGCGCAGAATCTGACACTTATTATGGTGATGGTGGTAGCGATACGCTTGATATGAGCAGCTTCGATGATAATATAACCATAAATATTGACGCAAACACGACCAATACTGGCGATGTTATTGGCACTTTGGAATCTGTTTATACAGGCTCTGGCATAGATACAATCACAGGTACAGCAGGGGCCAATACGATTATATCTGGCGCAGGCGCAGACTATGTCGACGCGGCGGGCGGTGCCGATAACATTCAAACTGAAGCAGGCGCTGATATAATCATCGGCGGCGCAGGCGCTGATATTATTGATGGCGGTGCTGATTTCGATACTGTTGATTATTCGGCGCAAGCAAGCGCTGTTGTTGTTAATTTTGCAGGTGCGACAGATACAGTTACAGGCGCAACAACCGACACATTAATTGATATTGAAAGTGTTATTGGTACAAGCCTTGACGATACTTTCACTGGTAATGAAGGTATTGCAGAAATATTTGATGCGGGCACCGATGCCGGCGGCGGAGACTTGCTTGAATATGGCGCAGATACTGATGATTTGGTTGTCGATCTGACTGGCGAGACCATGACCGGTGACGGCGCCGGCACAGATACGATTACGGGCTTTGAAAATGTTAATACCGGTACAGGCGCTGATACAATTACAGGTACGGCGACGAAAAATATTATTGATGCCGGTGATGGCGCAAATAGCGTTATGGCGAGTGATGGTGATAACACTATTACTACGGGTACGGGCATAGATTATATTCGCTCGGGCACTGGCGCAGACCTGATTAATGCGGGCGCTGGAGATAATGATATTGATGCAGGCTCAGGCAATAACAATATTACGACGACGACAGGTGCAGATACGATAGTTTCTGGGGCCGGCGATGATACTATTACAGCGGGTTCTGGATTAAACACGATCACGGCAGGTGATGGCGCAAACCAAATCACCACTGGGGCAGACAAAGATATAATCACTTCAGGAACTGGAGATGACAGCATTGATGCCGGCGCTGGCGATAACACAATTATTGCAGGCGATGGCGTTAATATTATTGATGCAGGTACAGGCGCAGATGATGTCACAACAGGCTCAGGTAATGATACGATTAATGTTTCTGGCGGTGATAACGTTGTTGATGCTGGTGAGGGTGCGAATACTATTACAGCCACGACAGGCGCGGATACGATCACGGCAGGTGATGGTAATAACATTGTAGATTCAGGCGCTGGCGCCGATATTGTTACGCTGGGTAATGGTGATAACTCCGTTACGGCAGGAACGGGTAACGATACGGTAGTCGCGGGTACAGGCGCGAATTCTATTGATGGCGGTGACGGTAATGATCAAATAACGGTTACTGGAACGACGGGTGTTAACACAGTTGATGGTGGCATAGGCGATGATATTATTGTCGCGGGCGCAAGCGATGATGTCATTATTGATGGCGCGGGCAATGATACAATCACAGCCGGTGATGGCGCTAATACGATTACAGTAGGGGATGGTCTCGATACGGTAACATCTGGCGCAGGCGCAGATCGTTTCATTATCGGTAATGATGGTGATGCGGATAACCTTAATGCAGGCTCAGGTGATGACTGGATTGATTATTCTGGCGTTACAGGCGGTGGGGTTGTTATTGACTTAACCGCGGGCACAGCAAGTGATAATGGCGGCACAAATATTGGGACTGATTCAGTTTCAGATTTTGAAAACGTTATTGGTACAGCTTCTGACGATATAATCACGGCGAATTCCGCTGTAACGGGTTCCTCAACATTTGACGGCGGCGCAGGCGGTGTTGATTTCGTCAGCTATGAACACGAAACAGCGAAAGTTGTTGTTGATCTAAGTACGGGTTCAGATACGGCGACTAAGACCAGTGATGGCCTTGTTGACACTTTAATTAGTGTTGAAGGTGCAGGCGGCGGCAGCGGCGATGATACGTTTATCGGTGATACAGGCGCAAATCTCTTCGAAGGTAATGCGGGCGATGACATATTCTTTGGTGGCGACGGTAACGATACATTAAACGGTGGCGCTGGTGATGACACATTCATTGGTGAGCTTGGCGATGATGTTATGGATGGTGGTACAAGCGGTGGTGATGACGATTACCTAAATTATACAGCGGATAGCGATGGTATCATTATAGATCTTGGTGATTCCAACTCTGGTACGGCTGTCGGTACAAGCATCGGTGATGATACAATATCTAACTTTGAGCGCATAAGCATGGGGTCTAGCGGCGATGTCGTTCGTGTGACGTCAAACCTTATTGCAGCGCTTGCCGCATCGAATATTATTGATATGGGCGGTTCTGATAATGACACGTTAGAGATAAGCGGCACATTGGACTTTGATGGTGCAGATCTGGATGGTCACTTTACAAATCTTGGCTATCTCGACTTAACTGGCGCAACACCTGTGACCTCTGATGATTTTGTAATTGATGCAGATCAATTGAATAATATGCGCGGCGGCACAGGCGATAGATCAATTACGATTACTGCAGCTGATGGCCAAGAAGTTGTGGTTAATGATGGCACGACATGGACAGAATCAATTCCTGTTTCAGAAAATATTGTTTTAGGGATTACGACATACACATTTACTGACGGACCGAATACTCTGATCGTTGTGGTGGAGAAGCCTCCAATTGAAGATGACGAAGGTATTGGTACAGCAGATGGTGATGCTGGTGATAACCGTATTTACGGCCTAGAGGGCGATGACTCCTTATTTGGTGATGCGGGTAACGATCTTATCTCTGGTGGCCCTGGTAATGACACGATTAATGGTGGCGATGATTACGATACAGCGATTTATTATAATGACCGTACATCGCCGACACCAGATGGTGTGAATGGTATTATTGTCGATATGCTTGACCGTGATCATGGCGGCGGCGAAAATGATGGCTTTCAAGTTGATGATGATGGCCGTGGCGGTAAAGACGTCTTATTGAATATTGAAAATGTCACGGGCGGTATTTTTGATGATACTTTCTATGGCGATAATATAGGTACAGACTTTGATGGTTATGCAGGAACGGCTGATCTTTATACGCTAGAATTAGAAACAGCCGCTTTAACGATTACATTGAGCGAAGATATTGGCGATTCTTACCAGACCCTGACATGGAACGGTAATGAGAACGACCTTAAGCGCATTGATATTATAAGACTGGGTGCGGGCAATGACACATTTACTGGTGCGAGCACGGATGATGTTATAGACGGCTTCACGGGCGATGACACATTCATATATAGTGGCGGTAATGACACATTCACTGGCGGCGCAGGTGTGAATACGTTGGATTATTCTGCCGCGACGGGCGTTATATCGTTTGATTATACAAATCTAAGTGGCGCATTTGTTATTACGCAAGAAGATGCCGTTGATAAAGATTTAGTCGAGGATATTAGCAATCTAATTACAGGTAGTGGCGCAGATATTGTGAATGTTGACTTTACCGCAGGCACAATAAGCAGCGGCAGTGGCGATGACACAATTACCGGTGGTGATAATGGAAGTACTTATATCCTCGGTGCGGATGCCGATACGATAACAGCGGGCGCGGGCATTGACCTTATTGATGGCGGCGCGGGCGCAGATGTTATTGTTTCTGGCGGTGGCGATGATAGTATTTTTGGTGGTAGTGAAGATGATATCATCACGGCTGGCGCAGGCGCGGATACGATTGATGGCGGTACGGGCACCGATACTTTATACGCCTCAAGCGCTACAGACAGTATCACAATAGACTTTGGTGCCACGTTGGATGGCGATGGCTATCTGGATTACACAGAAATTTTGAGCACTGAAGTGAACAAAGTTAAAGGCGTTGAAGAAATCCACGGTGGCGATCTTGCTGATAATGTTATTTTAGGTGGCGCAAGCTCTGTTACGTTCTTTGGTGAAGATGGTAATGATCTGGTCACGGCGGCTTATGGCGCTAGTCACACAATTGATGGCGGCGACGGCACAGATACTATTGATTACAGCAATTTGACGGATCGTGTTGTCTATGATGCAACCGCGGGCACAATGGAGAAATATCAAGCCGCTACGCTTGAAGGCACAGATAGCATTAATCAGGTTGAATTCATTACAGGTACGGACTTCAATGATATTATGGTCGGTGGCATTGGCACAGACACATTTATTGGTGGTCTTGGTCAGGATGATTTACAGGGCGGCGATGGCGCGGATTATTTAGATGGCGGCGATGGCGTTGATGTTATTTCTGGTGGTGACGGTGATGACGTTATTTATGGCGGCGCAGGCGATGATCAGCTAACTGGTGGAGCAGGCGCGGATACATTCTATAGCGGTGATGGCGTTGATACAATTGACGGTAATGCAGGCATTGACCTTGTTGATTATTCCGCAGAACTGCATGCTATTAGCGTTACTATAGAATTTGGTACGTTCCAAGTTGAACTTGATGCTGATGATGATGGTATCTTTGACGGTTCGGCGTCTGAGTTGATTGACGAGCTCTCTAATATTGAAGCTATTCGCGGTACAGGTTTTGATGATGTCTTAATTGGTCAAGGCTTGGATACAGGGGTTGCTGAAACTTTTTATGGTGGTGACGGCAATGACTATATAAGCATTAGTGCGGGTAATGATACAGCCTTTGGTGAGGGTGGCGATGATGAGATTAAAGCTACGGATGAAACATTCCTTGGAGCCTATTACGATGGTGGGACGACCAATGAAGTGAAAGGCGACACAATCGATTTTAACAGTTTTGGTGGGACTAAAATTGTGTTTGATATGGGGGTTAACACAGTAGGAAATGTTTCTGCAAATAGCCAAGTCCATACGGCGATAAATTTTGAGAATGTGATAGGTTCACAATCAGGCGCAGATACGATTACGGGTGATGGTTCTGCCAACGTTATTTCTGGTGGGCGAGGCGGTCGTAATGTCCTCGATGGCGGCGGCGGCGTCGATACTATTGATTTGAGTAATCGCAACATTGGTGGAGCTGACTTTAGCCGCATTGAAATGAGCCGCGGCTGGTTCAATTCGCATGATGATGCGACCGATACAACGTTCGCGGATACTGAACGTGATGAAATTTATTCAAACTTTGAGAATCTTATCGCGACTAATATGAGCGATACTATTGTTGGTACAGTAGGTAATAATAATATTGTTGCCGGTGGTGGTAGCGATACAATTGATGGGGATGCTGGTCTTGATACCTTGGATTACAGCTATTACACATATGGCGGCGCAATAAGCGGCATCACGGCGAATTTAGCTGGATTAGATGGTAGCGTGACGGATTTCTGGTATGGCAGTGACATATATACAAATCTAGAACGTATTATAGGTAGTGACGCGGATGATACTTTCGTCATTAATAATATATCTGCTGCTGGCTGGCTTGGTAACACGGATTATCTGTATGATGGTTTCTCTGAGACGTCCAATACTGCTGCGGGCGGCATTGGCGTGGATATGTTAGAGCTTACCGGCACAATGGGCGTAGTGAGCGGCGCTGACCTTGATGTAAACTTTGATAATATTGAGTATTTAAAATTAAGCCAAACGGCAGCGTCTACTGATAGCCTCGCTATCACAGGCGACGATATTGCAGGGCTACTTAACGGCAGCGAAAGCTTAGCCTTTACCCTAGAGTTAACCGAAATTCTTGTCTTTGATATTTCTGACGGTGCAACATGGCTTGGCCAGGCGCCGACGATTAGCGGATCAGATTTACTTTATACCTTTGCGGATGATGGCGATTTTGCTGACGATGATAATATCACATTGACGATTAAAGGTGATTTTGTTTGGGGTACGGATGATGATAACAGCGCAGGCGGTATAGATTACTCAGTGCATGATAAGAGCCAGCAAAATGTTTTGATTGCACTAAAAGGCGATGACACTTTCTTTGCAGGCGATGGTGATGATATCTTATTGGGCTATGAAGGTAACGATGTGCTTTATGGTCAGGCGGATGACGATACTATTGAAGGTGGAGATGGTGATGATACGCTTGATGGCGGCGATGATAACGATATCTTGCGCGGTGGTCTTGGCGATGATGTAATGGTCGGTGGCACTGGCATTGATACTGTCGATTATAGTAAAGAGACAACGACCTTAACTGAAATTGATATTTCGGATGTTGCCGGTGCGATAACGGTTACTCATGACAATGGTGATATAGATACAATCACGAGTACTGAGAAACTGAGCGCGTCAAGATACAATGATACTTTTGCCATCACAACAGCAGCAGCATTGGCTCTGACTGTTAATAATATTTATGATGGCGCCTTAGGTAATGATGTCTTTGGTTTTAAAGAGGGTAGCTTAGGCACTTTAGACTTTAGCGACATTGCAGATAACCTTCTTAACATTGAGGCGCTAAACTTTACCTTAGTGAGCGCGGGCGTTGGCGCTGATGTTGATACGTTCTCAATGAACGTGTCAGATCTTGTCGCTTATATGGGCGGTGTATCAGGCAGCTTTACAATTGATGGTAAGACGGGCTTTGGTTGGAAAGAAAACACGCTACTCAATGATATTACAGACAGCTTATATGATGATGATGGAACTTGGGATATTACAAGTACCGTTACACAAGATGAACAAGTTGTTGGTGATTCCATTGTCTACACATTAGAAGGCGGCGGAGAAACAATCACTCTGAGCATCAACTTGCTCGCTATTACAGGTACAGCGGGTAATGATGTAATCGATAACGGCTCTGCGGATCCAACAGGTACAGGTGACGACCAAGTTGAATCCGGCGGCGGTGATGATACCATTACGACTTATGCTGGGAATGATCTAATCTCGTCAGGTACAGGCAATGATACGATTGATGGCGGCGATGATTTTGATATCACCAGTTATTACAGCTCAAGTCAGTATAATGAAGCTTCTAAATATTGGTTCAGTACAGAAGTCAGTGGCGATTATACGATCAGCCAAACATTCTTGAGTGATTCACTTAATGCAAATGTCGATGTTGATACACTGACAGATGTTGAGGGTATGTATGGCTCTGCCTTTGATGATTATATCTATGCGAATAATATTAGTGGTTTGATTAAAAGCTATGAAGGTGATGATCGCGTGGCCACACAAAGCGGTGATGATACTGTATTTGGTGGCGAGGGTAATGATATTCTTGATGCACGCGTGGCTATTTATGATGCATTAGGTGGCTTGGGCAACATTACCTATCTTGATGTCGCTGGCGGCACAAATAACCTGTTGCTTGGTGATAATGGAATTTATTACAGCATGGATACAGGGAACTTCTATGAGCTTAGTGCCGATGCATTATCTGATTATTCAACGTCGAGTGCCGCCGCCGCAGCTAATACATTAAACGGCAGCACTGTTGGCGGTCACCTCATGACAATCGTAGACACAAACGTGGCGGATGGTCTATCAACAGAAGATGCTATATTACAAATAGTTTCTGATGGTAACAATGTACGTCTCGGCGGCGGCGATGGTGGTACAGATGGCACATGGATATGGACAGAAGGCCCTGATGCAGGTATCCAGTTCTGGTCGGGAGACGCCAAAGGTTCAACAGGATCAGGCACGCATTGGCTATCTGAATATGAGAACTTTGGTGATGGCGCAGTTGCCGTATCGGGCGAAAATAAGGTCTTTTATGATTCAACTAACGATTTCTGGATTTCTGGATATTCAGGCCCGGGCGCTTATTATATTACAGAATGGGAAGGCGATGCAGTAGCACTCGGTGCCACATCAACCGATAGTAATACATTATACGGGGAAGCTGGTAACGATACATTATTTGGTTTTGTCGGCGATGATACGCTGGAAGGCGGCGCGGATAATGATGTTCTGTTTGGCGGTGGCGGCTTAGATACGCTTGATGGTGGCGACGGTGATGATCGCGTTTATGTGGCTACGACGGGTGATAATACGGTTTATATTGGTGGTGACGGCGCCCAAACTCTTGGCGATATTCTTGATGGCTCTTATGCGAGCACAGCCATTATAGTCGACCTAGAGGCACAGACACTTTCCGATAAAGATGCTGGTGCTGATGTTGGTGTCGGCTCAACCATAGAAGGCTTTGAAAGCGTTGTTGGTTCAGCCTTTGATGATCTGTTAACAGGTCGTGATAGCGCCGTGCTTGGTGAAGAAGACACAATCGATGCTGGACGCGGTAATGATACTGTCTATGCTGGCGCAGGTGCTGACTTTATCCGTGGTTACACCGGCGACGACACAATATATGGCGAAGCGGGTGACGATATCATCTTGGATGGTACTGGTGCCGATACGCTTGACGGTGGAGATGGTAGTGATACCTTCCTTCTTAGTCGTGATAAAGACTCAGATACAATAATTGGTGGTGAAACCGGTGAATCTGGTTACGGTGATATTTTACGCTTGGGTGATGGCATTGGTTCGATTGCCGTGGATCTGAATGACGCATATGGAACAGAGACCTTCGTTGATATGGTCGCGGGCACCGTTACGTGGAAAGATGAACACTCAGAAAATGCTGTTGATAGCTTCAGTGAAATTGAAAGTGTTTATGGTACTGCGAATGGTTTTGATACCGTTTATGGTGATGCACAAGATAACCTTATTTGGCTTGATTATGGTGGTGGTTTTGTTAAAACCGGCGGTGGTAATGACACGATCTATTCGCGGCATTCAGGGGTAAGTGAAGATACGGTATCTTTTGAAGATTACACTGATGGCGATGTAACGGTTACTATTGACTCTAATGGCATTACAACAGCCAATATCTCAAATGTCAGTACTGATACCCATAGTTTACAAAATATAACGCATATTGTTGGTACGAATTATACGGGCGGCACAGGTGATATTATCACGGGTGATGATGGCGCCAATAAAATCTATACGCAAGATGGTGATGATACGGCCATTGGTGGCAGCGGTGATGATGTCATTGATGGACGTATCACGCTTGGCCAGGCTTTGGCGGAAGATCGTAATTTAATTTACGATGTAAGAACGGATAGTGTTTATAAATTCGTCACGGAAACTGTAAATTGGACAGTGGCTAATGCTGCGGCTAGCGCGGCTGTTGTTGCAGGAATTGCGGGTCGACTCGTAACGATTGAAAGCTCTTATGAGAACGCTGTGCTCGATAGTTATCGTCCCGCTTCAGGCGGTGGGGCAATGACATGGCTCGGTGCTCAGTATAATTCAGGGGATGGTACATGGGCATGGAATGGCGGGCCAAATGACGGCGTGGCGTTTTATGATGATGGATTTCTAGAGGGCAGCCTTGATTTGTTTGTGTATCGTCAAGGTTCCAGTGAATTTTGGGAACCTCAAAACACAGCGTCTCAACCATATTTATATCAACTGGCTGGCACATATGAGTGGGCCGATTCAGATAATACGGGTGCCGGCGGCACTAATGATGGAGCTGGATACGGGTATTTCATTGAGTGGGATGCGAGTGAATTTAACGCTTTAGATACAGACACGAATAATAATAACCTTCTTGAAGGCGGCATTGGCGCTGATACTATCTATGGTTCTGGTGGGGATGATGTTATTTACGGTTATTCTCAAGCCTCCGATGATAATGCCGATTCAGGTAATGTGTTATTAGGCGGCGCAGGATCTGATACGGTTATTGGCGCAGCGGGTAATGATAGTATTTATGTTAGCTCAGATGGCGTGGCGGATACGTATGACGGTAATAGCGGTACAGATAGTATACGGGCTGATCAAGCAACAGGCGGCGTTAATATCAACTTAACGACGATGACGATTACAGATGTCGGCGCGGCGCATCTAGGCGCGGACGTTATTATTGATTTTGAAAATGCTTGGGGCTCTAATTATGGTGACACATTAATTGGTACGACGGGTAATAACTACTTCCGTGGTCTTGATGGTGATGATTATATTGATGCTGGCGATGGCGCAGATACTATCTATGATGGCTTCGGTGCAGATACCATTTATGGCGGATTAGGCGCAGATAAAATCTATGTTTTTGATGACAATAGTGCCGATGTTATCTATGCGACAGATGGCGGCGCTGATGACAGCACGGAAGATTGGTTATACTCAGAAGGTGCTTCAGGTCATTTGGTTATCGATTTAGTAAACGAGACTTTTACAAATAGTTTAAATCCGTTATTAGGGTTGAATGTAACCGACACGATTATTGGGTTTGAACATGTTGATACGAGGAGTGGATTCGCTGACACCGTTACCGGAACTGCGGGCAATAATACAATAATCGGTAATGGGGGGGATGACGTAATAGAAGGCGGTGATGGCGCTGATTACCTCTATGGCGAGGAAACTTCCGGTGCTGGAGATACGCAGGGCGCTGCCGACAGAGTTGTATACGCAAATGCAACAGAAGGCATCGTGATCGATTTTACTTCGAATATTGCGAGCAATGACGGTTATGGCAACATAGATTACGTCTATAACTTTGATCAAGTTATAGGCTCAGATTTTGATGATATTATTACACTGAAAGATGAAGGCATTTCTGGTATGGCTTCATTCTCTGGTGATGGTAATGATACGGTTACCGGCTCTAGCAATAGCAATAATATTGATGGCGGTGATGGCGATGACTTGATCATGGGTGGTGACGGCGATGACATCATCGATGGTGAAGGTGATAATGACACCATCTACGGTGAAGATGGTGCTGACACTATGACTGGCGGCCTAGGTAATGATTACCTTGATGGTGGCGCAAGGAGCGATACGATTAATGGCAATGAAGGTGATGACACTATTTTTGGTGGAGATGGCCAAGATCTGCTCTTAGGGGGAGACGATAACGATACTATATCTGGTGATGCTGATGTCGATGACATTAATGGCGGTAACGGTGACGATATAATTTATGGCGGTACTGAGGCAGATATATTGACTGGTGGCGAAGGTGCCGACACCGTTTACGGTGACGATGGTGATGATATCGTCAATGTAACCCTAGATAATTTTGTTGATGCTTATTATGGCGGTGATGCGGCTACAGATACAGGCACAGCCGATCAGCTCTTTTTCAATGGGGGCACGGGCAGTAATGGTACGATTGTTGATATGCAGGCAGGTACTATCGATAAAGGCGGCACAGGCACGTATATAGATACATTCACTGGTTTCGAAACTGTGGTTATATTTGACACTAATTTGACGATATATGGTGACTTAGGTGATGATATAATCACGGCCCAAGGCTCAAGTAGCAACGTGACAATGAGTGGTGGCGATGGAGCTGATACTTTAACTGGTACAGGCACCTCAGACTGGCTTGATTATGGGGCTGAATCTGGCGGTGGTGCAGTTACTGTGAACTTACTCGCAGGGACGGCGACGGATAGTTTTGGTAAAATTGATACGTTATCAACTATAAATAATGTGATAGCTACGACGCTCGCTGATGTTATACATGGCTCAAATACGAATAATACCATTATTGCAGGCACAGGTGACGATACGATTATCAGCAATGGCGGCAATGATGATTTCTACGGTGATGGCGGCACAGACACATTATATATGCTTGATCTGGCCCTTGCTGACGCGAACGCAATTACGCTAAATTTATCAGCCGCGGGCGCGGGGACTTATGATGTTACTGCGCAGGGATGGTCAAGCTCTGTTACAGACATCGAAATATTCTACGGCGCTGCGGGCTCGGATACTATGATTGGTGATATTGGCAATGATAGTTTTTATGGTGCGGGCGGCATAGACCACTTATCAGGCGGCACTGGCGATGACTTCCTAAATGGCGGTACGGGTAATGATGTCTTAAATGGTGATGGCGGAACTGATACGGCGGATTATGCTAACGATGCTGCCGATATTGAAGTTGATTTAACCACCGATAAAGATGCGATTACCGTACGTCAAGATACAGCCGGGGCTGATTATTCAGATACATTAGGCAATATAGAGCGTATTCGCGCTTCATCACAAAGTGATGTGTTCTTAACGACCACAGCTGTGCTCGCGACGCTTCTTGCTGCGAACAGCTATGAAGCGGGCGCGGATAGTGGCGGCGATGGTGATGTATTGCGCTTTACTTCGGGTGCAATATCATTTGAAGCGGCTGATTTAGCGCCTTATTTTTCTAATTTTGAAACGCTTGATTTGTCTGATGAAAACATGAGTTTTACTGGCGGTGATACTTTCGACATTACCGTGGCAGCTGTAGAATCTCTACTTGGCGGCGCAGGCAATATTGATGGCAAGACTTTCACAATCCAAGCTGGTGATGGATTTGTTGAGGACGTGACTGATGGCGGCGGCTACACGATTACAGACCATACTGGCGACACATATACGATGACGAATGTCGGCGGCGAGACTTTCTATCTTACATTAAGTGTTACAGCGCTTGTCGCAACAGAGGGCGCGGATTCTATCCAAGGCAACGCTGCGAATAACACTATCGATGCACTTGGCGGCGATGATACGGTTTGGGGCGCGGATGGCGAAGATGTGATTTATGGTCGTGGCGGCGATGATACGATCTTTGGTGAGAATAATGACGATATCATTTACGGTGGTGATGATAATGACACGCTTTATGGCGGATCAGGTGCGGATGAATTACGTGGTGAAGCGGGTAATGATAGCATTGAAGGTGGCACAGGCATTGACCTTATTCTTGGCGGCGCGGGGAATGATACGATTATCGGTAACGCAGGGGCGGACCAAATTACAGGTGGCGCGGACATAGATGTTCTTGATTACCGTACTGATGGCGGCGCGGGCGGTATTGCGATTGATCTGACAGCCTTGAATGTAAATGATACTTACGGTGACCTTGATACGGTTGCAAGTAATGATATAGAGATTTTCTACGCAACGGATCAAGTTGATAGTTATGTTGGCGGATCGGCTGATGTCACTGTCTATGGTGGCGCGAGCGCAGATAGCTTTACGGATGGCGCTGGCGCAGAAGTCCTTGATGGCGAAGCGGGTAATGACAGTTTTGTTGTAAGCTTAGATGGCGCGGATGATAGCTATATTGGCGGCGCGGGCCTTGATCTTATCGACTTCACGAATACAGGTGTAAGCGGAATAACAATTAATCTCGGGCTCAACACGCTGAGCACCTTGGCGGGTATTGGTAATGATACGATTAGTGGTTTTGAAAACGTTATAGGCTCGCTAGGCGCGGATATTATTACGATGGAAGAGGGCGTTAACAACACAATTGATGGTAGCTCTGGGGCTGATACTGTAAGCTTCTTTGGCCATAGTTCTGGTATTACTGTTGACCTGAATACTAATACAGCCGTTGATGTTACCATTGGCGTTAGCGTCGAAGACAGTATCGTTAATGTTGAAAATGTTATTGGTACAGACCAAGCCGACACCATGACAGGTGACAGTGCAATAAATATATTCACAGGTAATGGCGGCGCGGATATTATTGATGGCGATGCGGGCAACGATACACTTTACGGCGATGGTGGTAATGATACGCTTCTTGGTGGCCTTGGCACTGATGTACTAAGTGGTGGCGCAGGTAATGATAGTTTAGATGGCGGATCGGGCATTGATACAGCTGATTATTCAGCTGAAGGCGGAGGCATCACTGTTGATTTAACCAATATTGGATCAGAAGTTACTGATAGCGGCGCGGGCATCGATACACTCACTTCGATTGAGCATATTATAGGCACAGGCTTTGTCGATAATTATACGGGCGATGCCAATAATAACTCCTTCACGGGTGGTGCAGGCGCGGATATTATTGATGGCGCAGCGGGTAATGATGATTTGTTTGGCGGTGATGACGCGGATACAATAGATGGCGGCATTGGTGGAGATAATATCTTTGGCGGTAACGGCAATGATATAATTATGCTTACTGAGGACGGTAGCTCAGATCAATATGATGGCGGCGCTGGTCTCGATTTACTTGATGCAAGTGGCTTAACGGGCGCTCTTAATGTCGATTTGACGCAAGCACTTGACTCAAATAAATTCTCAGCCTCGGGGCTTGGCTCTGATATTTATACCAGTATTGAAGGTGCGATAGGTACGACCTTTAATGACAGCTTTATTGGAGTGCAAGGTCAGAACAATATATTTGACGGTAATTCAGGCTCTGATACGGTTGATTACTCAGGGATAACAGGCTCTGGCATGGTTGTTACACTCAACACATCAACAGATGCAAATGTCACTGTAGCGGGTAGCGCAGATGAAGATATTATTCGCAATATCGAAAATGTTACGGGCTCGGCCTTTGCTGATACACTTACAGGTGATGGCCTTGCCAATACACTAAGTGGTAATGCAGGTAATGACATTCTTACAGGCGGCGCGGGTGAAGATGTTCTTAATGGTGGCGCGGATGCTGATACATTAGATGGCGGCGATGGCGCAGATACGATTAATGGCGATGGCGGTGCGGATCTGATTAACGTGATGAACACAGCTGATGGCATAGATGTTATAGATGGCGGTAGTGAAATTGATACGATTGATTACTCTGCCCTCGCACAATCTGTAGAAGTGACCTTAAATGGCTCGACACTTGCCGATGTATCCTTTGGCGGCGGCGCGGCAGAAGATCAATTGCGTAACATTGAAAATGTTATTGGTAGCACGGCGGCTGATATTATTAACGGCGATGCATTAGCCAACGCGCTAACAGGTAATGGCGGCGCTGATATATTAAATGGTGCCGGCGGTAATGATATATTGAGCGGTGGCGCTGATAATGACACGCTAGATGGCGGCGATGGCCTTGATACTATTGATGGCGGCTTGAATGATGATCTGATTAACGTCACGAGCGACGATAACGTGATTGATGTTATTGATGGCGGTAGCGGTATTGATACGATTGACTATTCAGCCCTCGCACAAGCGGTAAATGTAACCTTGAATGAAAATACAGCTGTAGACGTTACGCTTGGTGGATCAATTGAAGATAATATCGTAAATATTGAGAATGTTACGGGCTCATCGGTAGCTGATATTATTACTGGGGATGATCTGAATAATATCTTACGTGGCTTAGATGGCGCAGACCAACTTAATGGCGGCTTAGGTGACGATACATTATATGGCGGCAATGATAATGATACGCTTGATGGCGGCGCAGGCGATGACTTCTTATTCGGTGAAGCGGGGGATGATCTGTTCCTAGGTAGCACAGGGACAGATACATATGACGGCGGCACAGGTGGTAGTGATACGATCGACTTTAGTGGCGTGAGTGGTGACCTCAACTTAGACCTTACATCGGCGACAGGCACAGCGACGAAACTCGGCGATAGCAGCAATCAAGATAGCTTTACTGAGATTGAGAACTTAATTCTTGGTAGCGGCGCTGATGGCTTTGTTATGGATGCAGATGACCTAACTAACTTCACAGCTATTGATGGTGGTGCAGGTCTTGATACATTGAGCTTTAATGCCGGATCTATAGATTTAGATACATTTGGCGGCGATGGTTTTGATGGTGCGGATATCGCGGCTGTATTTAGTGATATTGAAGAGCTAGACTTCACCAATATTACATCAACAGGCGGTGACTTTGAATTAACAGGCCAAGAGCTGAAAGATATTCTGGGCGCAGATAATACAGATAACCTTACTGTACAGATGGATTCTGGTACAGGGTTTAGCTTTGCTAATGGCGCAGGGTTAACGCTATCAGGCACAGTCGGTAACACGACAACATATGAATATAATGATGGTGGATCAATCTACACGGTTGATGTTATCGATAACGTTTAATATTCAGTCATCAAAATATCACGAATTAAGGGAATGGTTATATTGCGCTTTTCAGCAAGGGCGCGTTTATCCGCCTGATTGACTAAATCGCGGGCAGCAGAAAATGAACGCTGCATACGGGGTAGAATATAGTGAATGACTTCATCATTAATTGTAACCTGACGATCACGGAATAATTTTAAAAGCACGGCTGTTAATAATGTGTCATCAGGCGCGTCAATCGCGATAGAGGGCGCGGCGCGTAATCGTGACGCTAAATCAGGGACTTCGAAATTAAGAGCGCTAGCAGGCGCGCGGCTTGTAAGCAATACGCTACGACCTGTTTCCTTGAATATGTTGTAAAGGTGAAAGAGTTTTTCCTCGCAAGCGCGGTCACCAATCATGAGATCGGCATGGCTTATCGCTATATGCTGCGCTATTTGGCTGATCTCTTCAGCGTCTTTTTTTATGAAATCTTCGGGGGTCAGTAGTGCCGCCTCACTTTTTTGTGCCCACACAGCGCTTAAATGAGTTTTGCCACAGGCGGCCGGGCCATACAGAATTAAGGCGGGAGCCGGCCACTCTGGCCAGCGATCAACCCATGCGGCGGCATCTTGATTATTCGGAGCAATCAAAAAATCATCGCGGCCATAAGCTGTACGATGGGGAAGGTCTAACGGGATTTGCGTATAAGTCGTATGTGTTATTACATTCATAGCTAATGATATAGCGTAAATCTGCGCGCGCGTTAAGTTGATTTTTTAGATTTTTTGGCCGCAGCGGGTTTTTTAGCTGTTTTATTCGTTGTTTTACTCGTTGTTTTGCCCACTGTTTTGCCCACTGTTTTGCTTTGAGGTTTCTTGCCGGTATAGAGCTGTGTCGTTTTATAATGCTCAAGCGAGAAGCCAATAAGAACGCCGATAATCGCAGCAATAGGGACGGCTAAAAACATGCCAGCAAGCCCCATTAATGCGCCACCCGCCATGACGGCAAAGATCACCCATAAAGGATGCAGGCCGACTTGTTCACCCACAAGTTTAGGCGTGAGGAAATTGCCTTCGACAATTTGGCCAAATATAAATATAGCGGCGATGATACCCGTATAACCAATATCACCCGTCGTAAGCCAAGCCGTTATTGCGGCCGCAAGCAAGCCCCCAACTGCGCCAAGCATAGGAATAATGGACAGTAAACCCGCGCTTAAGCCAATAATAACGCCATATTCAAGCCCTGCGAGCTTTAAGGCAACGGCATAAAAAACACCAAGGAAACTGGCGACCATAAGCTGTCCGCGAATAAAGCCCGACACAATATTATGCATTTTTAACAAAAGTGTTTTCAGAGTTGCTTCATGGCTGCGCGGTAGTAAATGGTCGAAAAATTGCATTATACGTGGCCATTCACGGATAAAGAAAAAGGCCGAAAGCGGCGTTAGCGCAAGGATAGAGATCACAGTTAAAACTGAGCTACCACCCGAGGCTAGACCATTGAGAAGAGAACCACTGGCTTTAAAAGCGGCTTCTTGTTGCTTCATGGCAATGGCTAATAGATCAACTTGATCAGTGAAACCTATTTTGGCTTTGATAAGCTCTATATGCGGCGCTAAAAAGGTTTTTACCGTTTCTATATAAGCAGGGAGCGCTTCTATTAAGGTGAGTAGCTCATTATATAAAGCAGGAAGAATTATCGCGAGTATGAGGCCTATCGAGGCAAAGCTAATGAGCAGCATAAGCACGGTTGATAGGCTGCGGTTAATGCCCCATTTATTTAAACGTTCAACAAATGGATCGAGAAGATAAGCGATCGCCGCGCCCAGAACAAAAGGAAGAAGAACGGCCTGTAAAGCCCAAAGACTCAGAATAGTTAGGGTGAGAATGCTAATCCAAAAAATAGACTGCCGTTCAATGCTCATTATCTTACTTCCTATTTCTCTTTATAAAACTCAAAAATACCCGCGCCGACAGGGCGTAGAGAAAACCCCTTGCGTGAGAGGGACAGGTTTAAACGCTCAACGCTGCCATTATAATCAATTTGCAATGTCGCTTCATTTAACCGTAACGATTTAATCGTGATATTATTTTTGCCAATATTTTGCTCTAAAAGGTTTTTGCTCGCCTGCCATTGGTCAATATTGTCATAGCGCACGACAATGTTATAGAGACGGCTTTGTTCCTGTGGTGAGACAGAATTTTTGCGCTTCCATTCTTCTTGCAAGAAACGCTTAACTTGTACAATTGAGTTTTGGACAATATCTTTTCTGTTCGATGGCTTGACGGTGATTGTGTTGATATATTCAGGGCGGCCTTTATCTGTTTTATAGATATAAAGATTTACAGGGCTTGTCCGTAAATTAGCAAGGCCAGCTTGTGGTGATGCAATGATGATCACAGCTTCTTTTGCATTATAGCGTGAAACCATACGTTTGATTTTTTCAACATCATAGGTTAAAGCCTCATGATCTTTAATGTCCATCATATCTTGTAAATCATTAATCGGTACAATGATTTGGGTAAGAGTATCTGTGTTCGTCGTGGCATCTTGCCACCCCTTCAAGAATGGGTTTTGTTCATTCCACAAAGCGGTTTGGTTTTGGATTTGAATAAAGGGCAATACCAATAAACGTTGGCCTGAAACATCCGTATAATTGACGCTTTGACTGGCAAAGAAATCACGAATATTGTCTTTATTATAGCGGATGGTGTAGGTCGCACGATAGCTAGTATTGGATGATTTTTCGGATGTTATTTCAAAATCAAGCACCATATTGGCTATGTCATCGCTGCTGGGCTGCGTCATTTCTTTTTGTTGTTCGGAGTCAACCATTCGGCGTGTTAGTAAAGCAAAAGATTTCTCGAGGGCTCTTTTAAAAGCAATCTCTCGGGCAACAACAGCGCTTTTTGCGGTCGCTTCTGTCTTGACATCTTGGACAATAAACACATTATCTGCGGCCTGTAACGGCGCTGTGTACAGGCTTGTGAACAGGGCAAGGAAGCTCAGAAGAAGCGCTAATGTAAATTTTTTTAAGTTCATTATACTATCAGTTTTTTGTTGCTTTGAATTGTGTCACTTATACTGGCAATCTCGATAGAATACTACAAGGAATTCTATTCAAGCGCTATTATTGATACACAGATGATCTAAATATTAGACGCTTTTAAAATACTCAACGTACTCTGTGCGTTCTCTGTGCGTTGTGCATTTATTTTATTGAATTATAATGTTAATATAAATCTAGATTTTTGTAATTTATTTAAAGATAGATTTAATGTTTTGCGTTAAACTTCTTTAGGGCTCACTTAAGAGCTGTGGCCCGTTTCTTAACGATCAATAATGAAAGAGTTAAAATGACTATTAGTAAAAACGCTACTGCCGATCCTCAAGCTGTTAAATCTGCCCAAAAAACGTGGGACTCTTTTTGCACAATGTTTAAATATAGTGTGTATTTCATCGGCGCTATCTTGGTGCTTATGGCGGCTACTTTAGTAAGCTGGTCATAAATTTAAACCTATAAACCATAAGGTAATTGTAGTGTTGCACTCAACCACGTCCATCTCCACCTCATTGTCTTTGTCCCTTAAGTCTGTCTTTGTAGAACAAAAAAAGGCGAATAGATTTTTATGGGCCTTCATGGCCGTGCTTTTATGCTGCTTTGCTGTCAGTGCGCCAGTATCAGCACAGACAAAAATGGCTGAGGGGTTGGGTGTGGTTGGCTTAAACTCAGGGCAAGACTCTGTCGATTTAAAAGGCAAAGTGTTTCTGTTTGAAGATAAATTCAAAAAATACAATTTGGCTGCCGCCTGGAAAGAAATCAACAGTGATGCTGAAGGCTATTTAGCTGATACCAATACGCTGCATATGGCGCAGTCTTCTTCATCATACTGGCTTCTTTTCCGAATAAATAACCAGTCGGAAGTTGATCGTTGGGTTTTGGATTTTGGTGATACGGTAATGGGGCGCTCTGGTTTTGTTCATAAAATCATGGCTTATGATATTACGAACCAAAAACTTATTTTAAAAATACTCGGTAATGAAAATAAGAGCTTAGATAAATTCGATAATTTGGTTGAAAGTGCCATTACGCTTGATTTGCCTATTGGCCAGACGACGCAGGTTATGTTCTATATTGAACCGGCAGCAAAAAAACCATTCATTATTGCGCCGCGCTTAACGACGAAAGCCCAATATTTCAGTCGTGGGATTGAAAAATTAGACCGCCATGAAATGACAATTTATGTCTATTTAGCGCTGTTCTTTATGATGCTGACATTTACTATAATCTATCGTAAGCCACATCAATTATTCGGAACGCTTTTTTTGCTGTTTGGTTTGGCGCATTATATGATTGAGAATACGCTGTTATACTTAGATAGTGAGTTTTACGAGCAAAGCTTATTCTTCAGCTATATCCTGATGCAAATCTCTGTGTTCTATGTATTTTATAACTATTTTTATGATCGTGTGCTGAGTTCAGCATTGGTCCGAAAAATAGCGCTTTTATCGCCCGTTTTCTGCCTTGTTATTACGGCATTTAGCGTTTTTGCCGTTCCTGATGATATTGCTTATATGGTTTTTCTTGTCGCTATATCGTTAATGGCGATGACGACTATTTTCTTATTTTCGGCAAATTTAACTTCAAAAGTTCTGGTTAAATATTTGTTTATTGTTTCTGGTTTTGCTTACACAATAGCTTATTGGCTGGGCAGTGTTGCGATTGAATTTCCGCTTGATGCTTATGGCCAATATATTAATTACGGCTATGTCTATGGCCAATTGGCGCTGTCTTTAATTCTGATTTTGTCTATGCCTATTCGCCGCCCACAAAGCTCAAAATCATCAGCGCCTCTTTCAGGGCTGAGTAAAAATGTTTTTCAGAGTTCTTCTAATTATAAAGACTCTAAGGATATGGCTGATCGTGAACGTTTACTGCGTGTATTGGATCGTGAGCGCGAATTACTGGAAGAAGCGCGTGCCCGTGAAGCACAAAAAACGGATGAAATGCGCAAAGCCAAAGACACAGCAGATGAAGCCAATCAAGCTAAATCAGCGTTTTTGGCGGTAATAAGTCATGAGATTCGCACGCCGATTACGGGCGTTTTGGGCATGGTGAAATTATTGCTAACCAGTCAGCTTACGGCCGTACAAAAAGACTATGCCCAAACCATTCAAGATTCGGGCGATGCGATGTTATCATTGCTTAATGATATTTTGGACTATGAAAAGATTGAAAGCGGTAAGCTCGACCTAGAATTTATATCATTCGATGTTAAACGCATGATGCAAGGTATCGAGCGTTTAATGACCAGCCATGCGGATTCAAAGGGCATCGGCCTTGTGCTGTCTATTGAAGATAATGTACCAGATTACTTGGTCGGTGACCCAACGCGTCTTCGTCAAGTCGTACTGAACTTGTTAAGTAATGCGATTAAATTCACAGAACATGGCGATGTACAAATCATTGTCAAAAAAATCGATATGGGCACAACGGATACAGCGCGTATTGTCGGTTTATCAGGCGATCAACCTGTTCACTCGATTTATTTTGGCGTTCAAGATTCCGGCATTGGCCTTTCTGCGGATGCGCAAAAAACCTTATTCACACCATTTACGCAAGCTAAAGCGGATACAACGCGTAAATATGGTGGTACAGGGCTTGGTTTATCAATCTGTCAAAAATTGATCAATGCGATGGGCGGGGAGATTAGTATTAATAGTAAGGAACATGAAGGTTCAACCTTCTTCTTTACTGTCGATATGCAAGAAGGTGATGCGCAAGAAGCACAAAGCGAGGAAACAAACCGCTTTGAACTTAAGCGTAATACAGAACATTCTTATCGTGTCCTTGCTGTCGATGATAATGGTATTAATCTGAAAGTGCTTAATGGCTTTATTGATAAATTAGGCCATGAATGCGTTAAAGTCGAAAGCGGCGAAGAAGCGATTATTAAGCTGCAAGAAGAACCTTTTGACATGATCTTAACGGATGTAAATATGCATGGCATTAGCGGCCTTGAAATGACAAAACAGATCAGAGCTATGCAACATGCGGAATTGTCTGCAATACCGATTGTGGCCTTAACCGGAAATTCAGGGCAAGAAGCTGTACATGAATGTTACCATGCCGGGATGGATGACTTTATTTTAAAGCCTGTTAATCCTAAAGCCCTTAATGGTGTTTTTGATAAATTAGAAAAAAGCGAATTTGCTAATGAGGTCACATCAAAACGTTATAAATCTATTCGTGAAGGCCACATAGCAAGTAAAGCCGCCAAGGAGGCAGCAGGATTTACTGATGATAAAAGCAGTGAACAGAGTCAAAGTCAGGCCGTAAATGCTCAGACCGTCAATGTTGAACATGATTTAACCTCAACACAGAGCATCTCTATTGATAAGAACGAATTTTCGGCGCCGCTTGATGTTAATGAATTACCACCTTTACCTTCACAGCGTGAAACGATAGGGGAATCCGCCACTGACCTTGATAGCGAAGCGAGCCTCCATGTAGAAAACGATACTGATGATGCTGACTTGGAAATAGGTATGAATGTTTCACCGCTACAGCAGTTTGTCGCAGATGGGCAAGATGATGAAGCTCAGCAAAGCAAGGTGAGCGCATCTGAAGCAGATGTTGATGATATTGTTGCCGATAATCTACGAGACAATATGATCGATGAAAACCCGTCATTTGTGGCTGACATAGAGGCACGTGGCATTATTTTTGAAAAGTCTCTATTGGATGCCCTCAAGCTGTCAATGGATAGTGCAGAGCTCACGAGTTTAGTTGACGGCTTTGACGAGAAAGCGCAAGAGATTTTGCAAGGCATTCAAGAAGCCTATAACGCTAAGGACTGGACATCACTGGCGCAGCGTGCTCATGAAATGAAGGGCATGGCCGGTAATTTTGGTCTGCGGGCGCTGAGTGAGTTCATGAAAGAACTTGAAATCATTGTTAAGACGAAAAAGTTTGATGGTATTGAGTATTTCATTGTGCGCATACCGATGGCCTATAATTTGGGTATTAAACAAATTAGGGCGTGGATAGCGGGTTAATTGATTTCGGGGCTTATTCTTCGCCTGTGCCGCTTTCAAATAAGATGCGGCGCAGAATACCTGGGGCAAGTACAGAAAGTGGATTAACCGAGGTCTTGGCATCCGCAGAGCTGCCTTTAATCTTATAGGTGGCGGCAAAAATCCCCTGATTTTCTCCCCCTGTTAGAATATGCCCAAGTAGGGGGATTTTGCTCACGAGCTTATTAATAGGAGAAATGGGAATGATCGTACCATTCAGGTCAATTTCATCGCGTGATCCCTGGTAAATATTCCCCTGAAACGTTAGACCCAAAGCGCCGCCTGATGTACGGCCCTTGTCAAAGTTAAATCGAATGCCTTCATCTGTAATTAGCCATTTTATATTGCTCTCAAGGCGGTCGAAATTAATGCCTTCTGCGGTGAGTAAATCTTCCATGCCGGTTAATGTCATGGCGTTAAGAAGGCGCGCCAGTGAAGGGGCATTAATAACCATAAAGTCATCGATAACGGCAAAGCCTTTTATATCATTGGGGTGGCCATGTTTAGCGGCTTTTCCATGAATAACAATTGTTCCATCAATAACATTATTATAGAGATCAAATGCTCTGAGGAATGACCCTGCATTATCGGCTTCTAACCGGAAATCCATTGTCTCGCTGCCTTGTTCAGGCTTGTAGCGTAGATAGACTGCGCTCTCCCCAGAGAGTGCATCAAGTTCCATTTGTTCAATGATGTTGTCGGCGCTTAATTTTATATAACCGATAGCATTATTAAGGTGGCCGCCTTTTTTGCTGGTATTGAGGGTTTTAGCTTTTGCAAAAACTTCAATGGAGGGCTCAGCCTTTTGCGCGCTTTTCTTTGACGTACTGTCTTTGTCTTGTGTGTTGTCTTTATCTTTGAAGGATAAAAAGGGCAGTAAATCAAGATATTCAGCATCAATGTTAAAACGCATTGCGGTTGGCGTTTGGCGCTCTAATTTCAAATCAAATTTATTCTTCAAAAGCTTCGTGTTGGTAAATGTGCCTGTTTTGACGTCCCATTCTTTACCGAGTTTGCCAAATTTTAAGCGGGCATTTTTTACAGAGGCATCAGGCGTTGAGATTGAGAGCCGATCAATTTCTTGTATCTCACCGCCTTTAAGAATTATACGGGCAGAGGCCTGCCCTTTGATTTTCGGGGGTTTACTGTAAGAAAAAGGCTGCACCATAAACTCAAGTGGTGTGAGGTCTATTTTTGCATCAATCGTCGCATTGTTGCCCTTGGTTAAGTTGTATTCAATTTCGACGGGCGGCGTGCCATTAATGAACTCATCCAAATTAATCCCAAATGCATCGCGCAATTTAGGAGTCGCGTTAAAAGAGGCCTTTACGACGGAGAAGTTTTTATGCTCACTTTCTTCAACATAGCGTGTCCAATCAATCTTAATGGGGTGCTTAAGGAGTATGCCATCACCCTTTAAGGCCAGTATTTTATCAGCATAATTTAATTTAAACGGGCCGCCAGTGAGAGGGAAGTTCTTTACAGCATTGGGGATTAAGACTTTGTCGAGGTCAGCACTGACTTCAACATTGACTTGCTCAGCCAGTAAGTCTTTTATCGTAGGGAAGTTCAATTTTACATTAACGGTTGCCTGCCCCTTTGTTTCTTGGGGTTTAAAGCCTAAAGCGCTGCCGAGGTCAATCGGCTCGCGAGAGATATATTCGAAGATAGTCGGCAGTGTACCATCAAGGGTTAGCCCTATAGTGGCCATTCCGCCGCCAACAACAAAGATGTCATCAAGAAGGACGTGAGCATTGCTCAGTTTCAAATCTTGCACCATGGCTTTTTCGACACTTAAGTCAATTTTATCGAGCGTCAAAAACCCTGTGCCTTGCGCGGAATGGACGGGCATTAATGGCGGGCGGTAATCAATATCTATATCTTTAAACGCAAAATCTAAACGTAAATCACGGCTGGCGAAATCTCTTGATTGTGTGTTGTAATTAAATTCGGCTGTACCGATAACATCGCTAAAAGATCCGATCGAGAGTTTTTGGGTTAGCCATTGCGCGGCGGATTCTGCTTTTAAGCTGTTAGGCCAGTATTCATCAAAAAAGTCCAAAGGCAGTTTATCGGTATCTATTTGGGTTTTTATTGTGTAGTCAGCCCCTTCATAGGTGCCAAATATTTTCCCAGATAGGGTTGTTTGCGCAACCTCCATCGAGCGTAAATCAAACTGGAAGTTCTTATCTAAGGCGTCATAAAAGCCTGAGACAACGATGTCGTTTATGCGTTTTTTCTCGTCATATTGGTCTGGCAAGTTAAGATTCAACTCAGGTATAGATAGGTCGAGCACGGCATTATCAAGGTTAAACTTTGTATCTAATATTGTGGTGAAGCGTCCATTTATACGCGCGTCTTGGCTGCGTAAAGGCTCTAACTCGCGGATGTAGCGTGAGAGTATAGAGGGGTCAAAGTTTTCAACATTGATTTTGGCTTCTATTTTGTCGGTATTACGCTCAAAGCTTACTTCAGTATTAATGAGGTTTTCGCGCTCTTCGCTATAGGGGGCTAGATCAAGATCTATTTTTGCATTTAGACCTTTATCCCAACGATTTATTGCGGCGTTAATTTGCGGTAAGAACCATGTCATGTGGTTTTTACGATCACTAACGATGATCGAGGCGTCTTTTATTTCGATGCGGTCAAGATAGCCCCAATTTGCCGCCGATTTAACCGCTTCTTTTTCAGGGGTAAGCAGCAGGTCAATCAGGTCTTTGGCGAAATCAGTATCAGCGTCTGCTTCCTTAGAGGGGGCAGGTTCAGGGGCAAGGGCTGTCGTTTCGGCGTTGGCTATATTAACAGTAAAATTGTTTTCCTCATCACGGTCTATATAGGCAACGGGGTTATATAGTATAATTTCATCAATCGCCAATTTTCCACGTATTAAAGCTTTACCATCTAAGAACAGGTCAGCTTTTTCAACGCTGAAAACGTTTTGCCCTGCAGATTTTAACGACATGGTTATGCCTTGCAGCTTAATTGGCCCTTCAAACTGATTCCATGTAATGACGAGATTTCCAAAATCAACACTATAAGGGGTGTCTTCGGTGTTTATCGTGCTGAGTAGGGCGGGTTTAATAAAACTGATATCAATCGGAGTCTTGTAGAGTTTAAAAAGCGCTGCGCCCATAAACAATAATACAAAGATAATAATAATGCCCATGCATTCAAGCAGCCACTTTAAGCCTCTTGATTTTACGCAAAACATCAATGCTTTGTGGCAGCCGACAGCTACAGGTTTTAGTTCAGTCTTGGGCACATTTTTAACTTTTTATTGTGAGGGTTTTCAGACTATAAAGACAGTGTGGCTTTTTTTCTAGCGCCGTTCTTGACTTTTTATCGCTCAGCGCACAGCTTATTAAGCCTATAAGCATAAAATAAGGGAATATGAATATGAGTCAATTAGAGATCGGCCAACAAGCGCCAGATTTTTCACTGCCCGTTGATAGTAAATCAGGCGCAGAATTAACATTATCAACGCTTAATCAGCCATGCGTTATTTATTTTTACCCAAAAGACGACACACCGGGGTGCACCAAAGAAGCGATTTCGTTTACGGCGCATAAAGCGCAGTTTGATGCTTTGGGTGTTAAAATCATAGGTATTTCAAAAGACAAAGTCGCTAAGCACGACAAATTCATTGATAAGCATGCGCTAAACCTTACTTTGGTCGCGGATGAAGATGGCGCGGCTTGCGAAGCTTTTGGCGTATGGGTGGAAAAGAACCTCTATGGTCGAAAATATATGGGCATAGAACGCGCGACGTTCCTTATTGATAAGGACGGAAAAGTTGCGCATATATGGCGCAAAGTTAAGGTTAAAGAGCATGTGGAAGCTGTTTTAGAGCAAGCCAAGCAACTTTAAAGCTCGGTATTAGCCTTTTTTAATATCAAGATCATCAAGTTTGCCGCTTTTAAGGGCTTCTAAAAGCTCTTTCATTGTTATTTCTTGCTTAACATTGGATGTGAATGCCCATATTAGCGCGATAACCCAGCCAATACCGGTTATGCCGAGTAGTAGATTTAAAATGAAAATCGGTATGAAGTTATTATGCTGACGGATAAGCGCGATGCCTGTGGGCATGAGCAGCAAGGTGATGCATAAGATTAAGCCGATTATTATACGTATAGTCGCTGTCATGAATTAGCCTTAACTTAAGTTGATGAGGACTCTTTATATAGAAAAGCCGCACTTTTTAAAAGTGCGGCTTTATTTATTCTATGATGCTTTATATCTATTTATTAAGCTATACTTTATTCATTCACAGCTTTTTTGCCTAAAAGAGGCGTGCTAACGTGTGCAAAGCCAGCGTCACGATTGTTCATATGGTCATGCATATGGGCAACCAGTTCGTCTGTATGGTTTGAAAAGAAGTGGTTCGCGCCTTCAATTTTGCGGTAATCAATAGCAATGCCTTTTTGCTCATTCAAACGGCCAACAAGCGCCGTAATTGATTCAGGATCAACGCGGTCATCTTGTGCGCCATGAATGATTAATCCTGATTGTGGGCACGGGGCAAGGAAAGAAAAGTCTTCTTTATCCGCTGGAGGTGTTACTGAAATAAAGCCTTTGATTTCTGGGCGGCGCATTAAAAGCTGCATACCGATCCAAGCGCCAAAAGTATATCCGCCAATCCATGTGTAAGGGGCATTTGGATTTAAGTCTTGCATCCAGTCCAATACAGTCGCGGCATCGCTTAATTCACCTTCGCCTTTATCGAACATGCCTTGTGATTTGCCCACGCCACGAAAGTTAAAACGTAAAGTAGAAAAACCGCGCTGTACGAATGCTTGGTGCATAAGGAATGAAATTTTATTATTCATCGTGCCGCCACGCTCAGGATCTGGGTGTAAAACCAAAGCCAATGGAGCATCCTTTATTTTAGAATGCGTATAGCGCGCTTCAAGGCGGCCTTCAGGACCGTTGATGATGATTTCTGGCATTATATTCCAATCTGTCTGGTTTCGTGTTCTAATTATCTGTAGTATAGGAACTACAGTGACCCGTTATTAAACACACCCGAAATTTATATATTAATTTTCTTATTAATTTTTTATATATTTAGGATGTCCTTGATAGCCCATAATATTTACTATGTCCAATCAAAAGTGACAAGTCATTGTAACTATACACAAAATTTAAATATCGCTGTTTTCCATAAAATATGGTTTGTCGGTGTATTTAACGTAAAATAATAGGATATTATAGTGATTCACTATTTCGATTATAATGCGACGGCGCCGATACGTGATGAAGTCATTGATTTAATGAGCGCGCAAATGCGCATTGTTGGTAATGCCTCGGCCATTCATAAATCAGGTCGGATCGCCCATAGCGTTACTGAAAAAGGCCGCGAACAAGTGGCGGCCTTTACAGGGGTCAGCCCCAATCAGGTAATTTTCAATTCAGGCGCGACTGAGGGCAACAACACGCTGCTCTATGGGCTTAAAGATTATAATTATATTGTATCTGATATTGAGCACCCTGCCGTGCGTAAGCCTGTGGGGGAATCGGCGCATATTATTAAAGTCGATAATAATGGCGTGATTAATTTAGAGCATCTTGAACAGTTGCTCGTGCAGACGCCTAAGCCTGTTATTGTATCGGTCATGTATGTGAATAACGAGGCCGGTACAATTCAACCCGTTGAAGAAGTCGGTCGGCTGTGTAAAATTCACGGCGCTTTATTCCATACAGATGCTGTGCAAGCGGCGGGGAAATTGCCGCTAGATTTAGAAAAATTGGGCGTTGATTACATGACTTTATCAGCCCATAAATATGGTGGGCCACAAGGTATTGGTGCCTTGATCTATGCGAAGGGTAAGCCCCCACCAAAAATGATTACTGGCGGTAGCCAAGAAAGCTATCAGCGTGCAGGGACAATGAATGTCGCGGGCATAGCGGGGATGGGGCTCGCCTCGGAAATGGCCGATAAAGAACGCGACCATTATGAAAGTCATATCCGCCCATGGCGCGATCAAATCGAAACAGAGCTTCTTAAGTTCAAGCGTGAAGATGGCACAAATCGCGTTGATATTTTGGCTTATGACTCGCCACGCGTTGCCAATACTTCATTATTTATGGTTCATGATATTAAGGCTGATACCTTTATAATGAAAAGTGATATGGCAGGAATTTGTGCAAGCTCAGGCGCCGCATGTTCCAGTGGTAGCGTGAAAAATAGTCAAATGGTCGAAACCTTGCGCCCGAATTTAACCGAGAAAATGGCCGTTATGCGCCTTTCAATGGGCTGGAAAACCAACCAAGGGGATATTGACGCCTTCCTTAAATTCTGGCACAACCTCATGAAATAATAATTACACATATAATAAGAAGTAGAGAAATAATGCCGACAATTACGTTTATTCATCCTGATGGTAACAAGCAAGTTGTCGATGCGCCGCTCGGCCTATCGTTAATGGAAGTTGCTATACAAAATGACATTGACCAAATTGAAGGGGCGTGTGGCGGTTCATTGTCATGCGCGACTTGTCATCTCTATGTGCAGCCCGATGCGCATGAGCGCCTATTGCCAGAAGACGGCATTAGTGAAGAAGAAGAAGATATGCTGGATCTCGCCTTCGACCTCAAAAAAACATCACGTCTGTGCTGCCAAATTATAGTCGATGAAAGCCTTGAGGGGCTTGAATTTGCATTGCCTGGCGCGGATGTTGCCTGGTAAAGCATTTTTATTGACATAATCCATCTTCGCCTGTACTGTACCATCTCTTATAGAGAGGTGTTATATGACTAAATTATTCGATTTTTTTGATAAGCTTAGAAACGGTAAGATTGATATAGACGCGGCAAATATACTGAGCTGCGCCGCGCAATCGTCCATGAAAATCATGGAATACCGCGCGGAGATTGATAAGCAGGGCAAAATAGATCAACCCCTTTATGTTCCTGTTGGTGAAGACCATACGATGGTTAGCCACTATCTACACAATATATATATGCTTAAAATTTTGCAAAAGGCTGAGGAAAACCTCGTTGTGGGGTTAGAGCTCCCCCATAATGAACTCGAGGATATGGTGGGCAGGAATATTAGCGCTGAAAATCAGGCTACATTTAATAATTTGGTCGATAATAAATATAACGATGCGGTTGCATATAATGCAGCCAGCATACATTTCGCGACAGAATTATTTGTAACGCGCTCGGCTAAATTAAGTAATCAAAACATATTCACTTTTTTGAGCGACAGTCAAGTTAAGGGCCATCTAAAGGTGTTTTTTAGTGATGCCGTATCTATAAGCCGTAGAATTCTTGATCTGGAAGACCGTGATACGTCTGTGTCCGTGAGGGAGTATTTTAGTAAGCAGGGCTTAACTGTTCCGGCGGATAACGACCTTATTAATCAAATGAAATCGAACAGAACAATCGCTGTTAATATCCGCAATCACCATATGTGGAAAACTTTAACGTCATTTTCTGAGGAACAAAATTCTCGTATATCTATTCTGCGATGCGGTCGAGCGCATGTCGGTGGCTATACACACGAGGTGCTTACAGACCAAGATCCAGAGAAAAGTTTATCCGCTTTGTTTGAAAAGGCAGGTCAAGCTACTTTGCCTATTCATCTAGGTGGAAATATGCGAGGGAGCCATGTACATGATAAACAAATTGTGCATAGTGATCTGCCGTTAAAAAGAGCAATGTATGATACCTCAACAGGGCGCTTAAGTTGGTTTAACAAAGAAGATCTAAAGACAAGGTGCCTATATATTGGCGCTTTTACCTCGGAGCGTGCTGAGCGCCAATATATAGACCGCGTAAGCGCGCGGATGGATGTTATGATGGCTAAGTTTGCTGCGCCTAGCCTCTAGACGGTAGAGACAATTTAAGTATTTAGCCTGAGGCACAATAAAGTATATGAGTAATAAACTCCTTAAACAGCTTAAAAAACTATCTTCTGGTGCACCGCAGATGGCACATTTTTCAGGCTGTGTTTTGTCGAGCTATCACGCCATAGCCGCAAAGCGTCAATCACTCGACACGCAAGGGCGTAGAGATGAGCCGCTTATTGTTCTTATTGGTGAGACGCATCTAAACCCGCTTGAATATTTACACCATGTCGTGTTGATGGAGCTGTTAAAAGATCATGACGGTGGGGTTGTGTCCGCGTTAGAGCTTGACCATGATTACCTCGAGAAAGAGGGTATGGAAGATTATATTTATAATCAGGCGCCACTTTCTTATTGGTATGACAGCGCAGAATTTGCATTCGCTAATTTCGAAGCACCAGAAGCCGTATATTCTCGAAAGATATTATTTAATTACTTGGCACATCAACGTATTGATCAGAAAATTAAGCCGTTATTTAATGACGCCTCCTGTAATGCGTTTGATGAAATAGAATTACAAGACAGCGCGACCAAAGAGCTTGTTGATGCGTTGGGTGTAGAGGATGATTTTATATCCACTGTGTTACCGCTTGGCATGAAAATTCGTAACCACTTTATGGTGAACACATTAGACCGCTTTGTTCAACGCTATAGCCCACGGATAGCCTTACAATTTGCGGGATTTAAGCACCTTGCAGGTGATAATGAATATAGAGTAGAAGATAGTTTAACAGCGCTGTTTAATGAAAGAGGGGCTGAAGTCTTGAATATCGACCTCTCCCCATGCTCTAATAATAGGGTCGCGGATGAAAACATAGAGGTCTCGACGCTTTTGCGCTATGAAGCTGTTGGCGATGAGAATGTTAGGCTTATTGATGAGCATAATGAGCAGGATATTGGCTTAAATGAGACAGAACTCGTGGCATCTTATCTTGACGCGCTTGGTCTTTCTCATTTTAAAATATGATTTTATACGGCTTAAGTCGCGCCCAACGCATTGTCAAAATTACGCTTTAATGGGTTAAGAATGATGTCCATTACGCGTTTCTTACCCGTCAAAATATTAACTTCAGTCTGCATACCTGCACGTATCGGCATGTTTTCACGGATTTGCTGTTGGCTTAAGCTAATGCGTACGCGGTAATAGCTGCGGCCGTTTTCATCAAGTAAGCTGTCAGCACTAATCGCTTCAACGCGGCCTTCTAGGCTGCCATATATTGAATAATCATAAGCTGTGATTTTAATGTTGGCGGCTAGGCCGACCCATAATTTACCGCGATCTGATGTTGATATACGTGCCTCAACGATTAACTCTTTATCCGTTGGCGCAAGTTCAGCGATAACGTCACCGCTGCGAATTGTGCCGCCAATTGTATTATAATAGACGGTGACAATCTCGCCATCATCGGGCGAGAGAATTGCGGTACGCTTAACTTTATCGAATTGCGTTTTTATGCGCTCTTCTAATTGTTGAATTTCGACTTTAACATTGCTGATCTCATCAAGAACTTCGCCTTCATTTTTGCGCATAGTTTCTTGGATATTGGCTTCAAATTCTTTGAGTTCAGCTTCTGTAATAGGAATTTTTTGACGGATTGATGATAGGCGGGTGTTGAAATTACTGACCTTGCTTTTTGAATCAAGGTAGCGTGTTTCTGATACCGCGCCGCTTTTCAATAGGCGCTGGTTAATGCGGAATTGTTTTTGGGCGATATTCATTTCTTTGGTCAAGTCTTCATACTGAGTCTTGAGGTCTATAAGCTTCAGTTTCTTTTGATTGGCTTTTTCTTCCAGGCCGTTAATTTGGTCGCCGCGCTGTCTTTTATTGGATTGGAATAGCGCCATTTCATTGGTCACTAAGCTCGGCATTTTTTTAGCTATATCACCAGGGAAGTTAATCGTGTCTTGTGCCATGCGCTCGGCATTGAGGCGTGCCATGCGTAATTGCAGGGCGTTAATGCGGACATAGGTCTCTTCAAGATCCGATTCCGCGGATTGGTTTGTAACCATGAATAAGACATCACCACTGCTGACGTGCTGGCCTTCGCGCACTAATATATCCGTGAGGATACCACCTTCATAATGCTGAATATTCTTATTTTTACCGGGGGTGATGACGCGACCTTGACCGCGCACATATTGATCAACTTCTGACTGGCTCGCCCAGACAAGAAATAGAATAAATGAAAGCATCGCCAAAAAGAAGACGGGGCGGTAATTCCATGAAGCTGATTTATGCAAATCGAAAACCGACATTTAATCATTGACCTTAAGTAATAGTATTGAGTTTACGCGCGTATATGTTTTTTAAAAGTGATAGCTACGTTTTCTTTAAATCCATGGCACGGACCCCTTCGATTATACGCTTACGAATATCGCGCAAATAATCGGCATCCCCTTTGGGAAGGGTGGTCGTTGTGGCTATGGCTGTAATGATTGCACCGTGACGTATGAATAAAACAGAGGAGCGTTGGCCTATTGCGCCATCGTTACAGTGTATATCAAGGCTTCTCAAGTTACGTGTGCTTGTATCGGGTACGGCAGTAAAGTTGCCTTTACAGCGCATTTGCGCAGCATTTAAGAAGCGGTCAACATAAGCTGTAAAATCAGAATTCGGTGGTAATACACTGCGCTCAGCGCGGCCCTGTAAATCGCCAGCTTCCCATGCTGTGACCGCTGTGCCCGTCGATTTATGTCTGTAGGCACGGATGCTTAATGCATCAGGGTCAACCACATAACCGGCTTTAAGTATATTGATGATATCTTGCGTGAGAGAAGAGCTGCTTAACGGGGATACTTTATCCGCATTAGCCAAGGCATAATCTTCGCCCATGCCTTTTAAGAAGGAATCCATACGCGTTTCTAATGAATCTAGCTCACGGTCAATCTTCTGATCAATAAGGTCAACTTCGCTTGGCTGAGCAGAGCCTAAACGCATTTTTGTGTTTGGGTCTTTTAGGTTTAATTCACCATTGGCAAATTCTTCAGCGTTTTGGCTCAGCACAAGGCCGCTTTTAAGCTTTTTATTTTCAGCTTCAAGCGCTTGGATTTTTTCAACCAACTCTTCTTGCGTACGCTTGTTACGCTTGCTTGAGATAAGGTGAGCAATAGGGTTTGAATTTGAATCAGCGAGGCGTAGGCGTAATTTTTCTTTTTCACGCTCAAGTAATTTTACTTTTTCTTTCCACTGGCTATCAATGTCTTCTTCCATTAACCATGGGACTTTACGATATTCAAGCTCAGCCGGCGTGCCAAGACCGATCATGTCACGAATGCCATCCATAGGTTTGACTTGCACAAAATCTTCTTCAATCAAAGCTTCGGCGAAATTATCAGATAAGGCGTCTGGATTATCAAGCAAGGCCAGAAGTTCTTCATCGCTAAAGTCTTCATTGGCGAAATCATCGACAAGGTCTTGATCGTCTTCAGTGGTGATCGAGTCTTCAGTGGCAATTTCTATGCTGCTGTCATCAGCGAATAACTCTTCTTCGCCCATCAACATAGCAGCTTCGCTTTGTACGGAGGTCGATGCTGCCGTGCTTGGTGAATCTTCCTCTTTGGTGGCAAGCGCTAATATATCTTCGTCTGATATGCTCATATTTGCTGCGTCTAAAGCGGGGGCGGTTGCGTCACCGAGCATGGTTAGATCATCAAGTGGTAAATCGGTTGATACCGCGCTCTCTACCCAGTTTTGTGTCTCTGTATCAGCGCCTATATTGTTTTCTAAAGCGGATAGGATGTCAGCATCGCTCATTATGTCGGTTTGCGTATCGATTTGTGAAGCGGGTGCGGTGGTTTCGTTTAGGGCGCTTTCTACGCCAAAATTCTCGATGGCTTGTAATGTGTCAGCCATGGCCGTGTCTTCAACGCCCATAACTTCAGCAGGCTCTTGTGTGAGGCTTGTGGCACCATTGTCACTTATAGTGGCGCTTTGTGCTGGAGCATCAGATATGAGCGCCTCAGTGTTGAGTGCCTCCTCTAGGGCATCATCAAGGGTAGGGGCATTCTTAACAGGAGAGGCTTGCTCGTCAATTTTTATTGGCGCTTGAGCTATATTTACGTCTGTCTCTTGATCAAGGCTTTTTTCTAAGGCCTGATTAATGACGTCGTCTAAGCGTGTTTCTTGTGGCTTAGCCGCCTCATTTAGAGGTTTGCTCGGTATGTCTTCAGGGAGGGTAGCGTTGTCGATTTCTGCGATGTTGTTTATAGCATCTAAAGCAGGTTCGCTTAGTGGTTCAGCTTTGATTGTTTCGCTTATTAAATCGGTAACCTCTAATAAAGGTTCTATTGCGCTCGGTATTTCGGGGGCGGAGGGCGTTAATTCTATGGGGGCGCTGGCCTCAACGCTATCGGGGGGTGGCAGGGGCGCGCGCACGGGCGCTGCGATCTTTGCACTAACGCGGGGTTCTTTTTGCATGCTGGTCAATTCGGCAATCAGGTCAACGCAAAGCCCCATTTGTGCTTCTGCTATGGCTGTTGATTGTGCCGGTAGCTTTATTGCTGAGGCGTTACTAAAGGTGACATCAATAGTTTCGGCTTGATAAAGGGCTGCTAATTCAGCATTGGCGAGGCCAATGGGCGCTAAAATTTGATTGTTTGAAAAATGGCCACCTTTAGGCAGTATTTGTGCGCCGAAACTAATTTGCGCTAGTGTGCTCCCGTGGTATTCAGGGATGTTATCTATGAGCAGCTGCGCTTTACCTGTAATGTCAGATTTTATTACGACATGAATATTCGAGGCATAATTGCGCTGCATCATACAGCTAGGATTTGGCGCCATTGCGCCATCCGTGACCTGCCATGGTGAAGTGGGGTTATATATTTGCGCAGTATTACCTTCTGATTGTGCGTAAGCGGCGGGACTTGCAAAAACGGCTAATGTCGTTGCAGCTAATAAAGCTAGTCTAATTTTCGGTTTGAGCCGATGGCTTTTATTATAATTAAAACGCATAAAAATACTTTATTTAAATAAAACCTCACTAAAGAAATACGGAATATCATGCCATTGAAATAGAAGCACTTTATAGGTGGGTACAAAGCAACCATATCCAAAATGAGCGGATTTGATAATTGCTTGTGTATTTATAGTAACATAATTTTTTGACTATTAAAGCTAATTTAGCTCTTTTCTATATATTTTCTATGTTTTGGCTCTTTGCGGCACATGTTTTATTTTGGTTAAATGAGGGCGGGTAAAAATAAAAATAAAAAACGAGATGCAATAACGGTGGAAATCATATAAACTAATATTATAAATTCTTATGTTTTTTCATGAAAAGTAGAGATTGATATGGTTTTTTTTTCGTTTGATGTGTCGCGTATGTGGCGTTGCTCCCTTGTTGTTTTGAGCTGCGCTTATCTTGCGTTGAGCTTCGGTTCGGTGCACGCCGCTGAGAAAATGATTGCGATTACTGATGACAAAGCGCTAACGCAGAGCCTTGGTGAAAAGCAAAATGACCCAGTGGCTGATGATGTGATAAGAATGCGTACAGACCGCCCATTGGTTCTAAAGCTAGATCAAGAAGCCAGCAATATTCTTATTGGTAATGATTTATTTTTGAATATTTTTCCGGATTCACGAAATACTCTAATTTTAATGCCTTTGCAACCTGGAGCGACATTCTTTAGAGCGCTTGATTCTGATGGTAATACTATATTGGAAAAGCGCGTTATTGTCGGTACGCCGCCGCAAGATTATGTGCGTGTAAGACGCTCCTGTGCAGCGGATGATGAGCTTTGTGCATTTCAGTCAATTTATTACTGCCCAGATTCATGTCACATCGTTTACGATTACTCTAATGATGAACGTATAAACGTGAATGAGAAGGCAAGAGGTAATGAGGATGATGACGGTGGGCGCTCTCGTGATGAGAGTAACACGCCAGATGATTTATCTGATGCGTCTGAATCTGTGCCACAATAAGTGGTCTGTAATAACGAAATATATTGAGGCATCCGGTGCCTGTTTTAAGTCAAGAAGGGCTTTTTTACTATGAACTTTACTCTGAATAAAACGACGTTACTCATGTTGGGCGCGGCCTCCGTTCTTGTTGTCGGCTGCACAACCACCAATACGGGCAGTAATCCGCAAGTCGATAAGGCGTTGGAACGTGCCGGTAAGCGTGGTGCTTCAATAAAGGACCCAGCCGAAGAAGCGGCGATGTATGGTCGTATTTATAAGCAAAACCCAAGCAGCGCCAAAGCGGCAACTGAATATGCGCGTGTTCTAAGAAAGCAAGGTCAGCTCGATAAAGCTGAGGCTGTTTTGAATATTTTCGCGACGGATAGCGGAAGCCCGCATTTTGCCTATTCTGAATTTGCAGCGATTAAATTGGCCAAAGGTGAGTATAGCGAAGCTGAGATTTTCGCTGATGATGCTTTAGAGCTTAAGCCTAAAGATAGCTATGCTTTACATTTACGTGGTATAGCGCTTGATGGTCTAAGCCGCTATAAAGATGCAGAGCAAGCTTTCCGTGCAGCATTAGACAATTGGGAAGGTAATCCTGTCCCCGTCATGAACAATCTGGCCCTTAACCTTGCAACACAAGGCTATATTGATGAATCCATATCAATATTAGAGCGTGCCAGAACGTTAGAGCCTGACCGCAAAGAGATTGAGCGTAATTTACGGATTATTAGAGCTTTAAATGAAGGGAATGGGCAATATTTTCCTGAGCAGGCGGCTATTCCTACGCCATTAAAAAAGCCAAAATGACCTGTTCGGCTTGTCTAAATTGAGCCATAAATCGCGATTTAAGTAAAAATAATAATAATAATTAATTTGGGTGTCTGTTTACTTTTACGTAAGTTGGCACCCTTTTTATTGGGATAATAATAATTTACGTTTTTTTAATGCAACTTATAAGGATAAAAATGTGTAAATTATGGTAAAAAATATTTGACTCTAACTTTGCCTAATGTTAAGAATTGCTTGCTTTAATAATATGTTTGCGTAGGTCTCCTTTCTATTTAAGTATAGGCCGCGCCAGGTTTTGGGTGTGGTGCAAAACTATTATTAGACATTCCCCACACAAACTAGCCCCGGATCGTATCTTTACGGTTCGGGGCAATTATTTATAACTTATGTTCTGGCTGTATAGGGTAGGCATATAGATGCGACATAAACCCTATTTATTTAGCTGTGTTTAAAGAAGGCCGTATTTAGGCGGTGTATCACCTTTGACGATCGCCTCATGATATTTTGCGCATTGTTTCTCAGATAGATTTTGAATCTCACCAGAGATTTTACGACGTATATCGGTAGGTACGTCAATGCGTGGCGTTTTTAACTTCTCATAGCTATGCGTAAACTTGCTTTGTAGTTGGCTAAGGTCTAGCTGATGTAATGTGCCGTTTTTATATTGAACGGCAAAATTAGCATTACCAAAGATGTCTTCTTGCACGCCAATAAAGCTATCACCAGCATTTTTACCAAGAGTCAATGCATTGCCATAGAAATCAATATGCTTGCGGCTGTTTAAGATGCTTGAGTAGTGCTTCTTGTCATTGGTAGGGGCGTCGTCATAAAGCGCGTATGCGCTGGTGGCTGCGGCTGACTTGTTTAAAACATGGCTTAATGCTTTATTATCAGGCGCATGTTTGCGGCACTCCTGATTAACTAAACCTAATGAATGGCTAATAATGGGCTCTGCACTTGGTTTGTGACCCAAAATTATATTGATCGCTTGTTTTTCAATGACATCAACCAAGTTTTCTACGTGTTCGTTAAGGTCAGGATGGTGAAACAGAATCTCATATAAAGGGCGAGTATCTACAAGCTTCATCGGAGATAAGTTTAACTTTGAGAATATGTGCGTATCCATAGCTTGCTCATATAGTAACCGCTTAGAGTCTTGTAATATGGCGGCTTCTCGATAATCTTTACTACTATGTTTTTTTTTGTCATTAGTGAGTCTTTCGATGCGCTCATCAAGCTTATCAAAAACTTTATTTAACGGCTCTTCAGCTTGCGCCCATATTGCAACGGATGTATGCACGGCATTTTCTGCTTGATTGAGCAGGTCTTTGGCTTGCACAGAGTAGTCTTGGCCATTTTTTATGCGATTTAATATTGTGTTGATTGTTTTTTGGATCGTGTGTACTTGACGATTGACCTCTTTGCGCTGATCCGCCTTCATCATGTTTAAGATGTTCGTTTCTTGTTGAAACCTTTCACCCACGAGCTTTTGGAAGCCACCTATCTCGGCGCATTCTTTATGAATGAGACTGCACAGATTATATAAAAAGTTGGCGTGCATACGTTCTTCTAACGTTGTTTCACTGACATTTAATAAGTCATCAGCTTTGTCCATCAGAATATGGGTGATATCATTCACATTCATAATAGATTGCGGTAAAATTTGCAGTTCAACAATTGAGCCTCGATTGCTGCTTGTTGTGGGAAGGGCAAATTTCTGGAAAAAGACGCGATGGCCGGTCATTTTCTTTGGCGCGATCAAGCGGTTATCTTCAAGGGTTGCGCCGAGATTATCCGCACTGTTTCCGTGGATTAAGCTCTCAGGGTTGTGGTGAGAGGCGGCTCTTATGAAGTCATGAATTTGAGAGTCTGGACTGGCAATACGTGCGCGCTGTAAATCCGTTAGAAGTTCTTTGTGAAAAGGCGTATCAGCTGTTTCTGGCGTTTGATAATCGCTGAATAATTTACTAAAAGCGCTATAAGGAGATTTTATGCAGACGCGAAATAAAGTGCCGTCGACAGAAAATCGATTGTCATTACCGCTATCTTTTTCAAGAGGCACGCCGTTTACGTTTAAAGGGTGCTGCAAATAATAGTCTTGAAAAGCGGGGAAATCATAGAGTTTTTGTGTGCCTTTTTGGGTCTCTATCCAATCATCTAATATGGCTTCGGCTAATGTGTATGAGTCTTTGATATTATCGATTTTTAAGCGATAAATTTGACTGACATATTCGGATGCTTCTTTTATATCAAATTCTTCAATGCGCTCTTTAATATATGCGGGGGTGTTAGCGCTTATCGACATTTCTTTAAGCCCCTCTAATGTTTTCTTTTCACCGAGAGTTTGTGTATTTATTTGTATTAAGTGATGGATGAATTTTGGGGCGCTTTCTTGTATATCTTGGAACATATCGGCAAATGTAAAGGCGCGCTGTGCGGGCTTGTCTTCGCCGTCAAAATGTATCATATGCGCATCAGGGTTCACAAAATGTGCGTTTTGCTCCGCGGAAACATTAAATATATAAGAGTTTTTGATCATTGCTATCCCTGATTAACGTGTATTAGTACTCTATTATGCCCTATTCTAAGCTTGAATACTTTAGTAAACCTTAATATTTGTAGTGTTTATTATTTGGTGTTTTTTTTAGCCCATCTAATTCTATTAATAAAGGCCTATTCTGTGGGGGCTCTCAACCATTGTGGAGCAGCGCACATCATGTTATTATTGCTATAGTTTGCACGTTCCTGTGTGAAGCTTCAATATAAATTTTAAAACCCCTTTGTCGCAGCAAGCTGGGTGACGGATTAATCATGAGCGAAATCAAAAAACAAACACCAGAGTCTTTGAAATTAGACCCAACGCCACAAACAGACCTGACGCAGTCAGAGGGTTTGCACGCTGAGTCTTTAAAGCGCAGTCTGCAATATGTGATGTCTGTCTATGGTATTCATACCGATATGGATGGCATTTTACTTGAGCTTCCTGGCGGTGATGCCGCTATGACGCCAGGGCTTGTGTTGGAAATAGCGCAGCGTGTGCGTTTGAAAGCTATTTGGCGCGAGAAGATGCATTTTGACCAAGTGCTTAGTCAGGAAGCGGCCTGTATAATCTTTATGGATGACGGGGAAGCCTTAGTTGTTTTGCCACAGAAAACCCATAAAGGGAAAATATTTAGACCAGGTGAGGGCTTTATTACTGAAGATATTAAAGATCTTGAGCGGCGCTTTAGAAAAGAAGTTATTATCCTCGCCCCAGCTGAATTAAAGCAGGGTATGGATGCACAAGGCCTAAGAAAAAAATCCAGCAATGTTGATTGGTTCTGGAAGCCTATCTTTAAACATTGGCAAGCTTATCGTGATGTTATGGTCAGTACCGTTTTCATCAATATCTTTGCTTTGGCTGTGCCGTTATTCACGATGAACGTTTATGATCGCGTTGTACCGAACTTCGCCAAAGATACATTGATGGTTTTAACCACGGGTATCGTGATTGTTCTATTGCTTGATATGTTCTTTAAAGTGGTGCGGAGTTACTTGCTTGAACATGTTGCGACGCGCGTGGGCTGTCAGTTTGACTTTGACCTTATGGAGCGCTTGATGCATTTGCCATCAATAGATTTGCGCTTATCAGTGGGGGAGCGAGTCAATTTGTTCCGCGAGTTACAATCCATTCGTGATTATTATGCCACGCGCCTGGCGCCCGCTTTGGTCGATTTTCCGTTTTTCCTTTTATTCGTTTTTGTTATTTACATGCTCTCGCCAGCGCTTTCTGGCATTGCATTGGGCGCGGCGGGGCTTATTTTGGTGATTAACCTGCTTGTTCAAATCCCGATTAATCGCCTGACGCAAACGGCTTTTACGTCGATGCAGAATAAAAGCTCGGTAATGATCGAGACATTAAATGGCCTTGAAACCATTAAAATGCACAATGCTATTGGTACGCGTTTATTCCTGTGGAATACATCCTCAACCCATTCCGCATCAGCGGCGCGTAAAAGTCACTTAATGATGAGTATATCTCAAAATTTATCAGTGATGATCGCGCAAGGCGTGACGATTGTTGTTGTCTTTTTCGGGGTGTTTGAAATCCAAGCCAATGAAGGATTCACGGTTGGTAAGTTGATTGCCTGTTCTATTTTATCAGGCCGTGCTGTTGCGCCAATTATGAACGTATCGGCGATGGTTTCGCGTATGAAGCAATCGCGTGATATTTTGCGGATGATTGATAGTATCTTTATGATGCCTTATGAGGGCGAACCTACACGTAACTACGCAACCAAGGGGCCTTTTGATGGCTCAATTGAATTCCGGGAAGTATCGTTTCAGTATCCTGGGCAGCTCCGTCCAACGCTTGCCGGTATTAACTTCAAAATCGAAGCGGGGGAGCGCGTGGGGATTATTGGTCGTACGGGCGCAGGGAAAAGCACTGTGGCAGGCTTGCTTACCAGCTTTATGCAAGCGCAAGGTGGCTCTGTTCATATTGATGGCTTTTCAATGGAAACGATTTATCCTGCTGAAATTCGCCGTCATATTGGGATTGTTCCGCAAAAACCGTTTTTCTTTAGTGGCTCTATTAAAGAAAATGTTTTGCTTGGTCATGAAGACGTTACCGATGAAGAATTTAAAAAAGCGGCTGAGATTGCAGGGCTTGATATCTTCGTTGAGCAAACGGGCTATGGTTATGATTTGGAAGTGGGCGAGAACGGTAAGAATTTATCTGGCGGTCAGCAGCAATCTATTGCGATTGCCCGTGCCTTTTTAAAGAACCCACGCATCCTTATTCTTGATGAGCCGACCAATGGTATGGATAATGCGTTAGAGCTGCGTGTACGTGGCAAATTGCGTGAATTTATAGAAGATAAGACGTTTATTCTTATTACACATAGAACCTCTCTATTGCCTTTGGTTGATCGTCTTATCTTATTAGATAAAGGCCGTGTTATGGCTGATGGTCCATCAACGGAAATTTTGAAAAAACTCAGTGGGCGCGAATAGCAACTTCACTCACCCTCGTCTTTCATCGCTAATTAAAAAGCCGCTCGAATACATAACATTCGGGCGGCTTTTTGTTTGGCTCTGTCGCAGATTAATATTTCTACATATTAATAAGGCCGAAAAATCTTTTTTAAGGCACTGAGAAGGTTACCGCTTTCACCGCTATCGAGCTCTAATTCGATTTCTTTACGGGCTTCAACAACGAGGCCTTTTTCGCCTTCGTCAAACGAAAGACTAACCTCACTCACCAATTTATCGAAATCTATATCTGAGGCGTGGGTGCGTTTGAGCTGTGCGAGAATTTCTTGTTCTTGTTGGTCGAAATCACCATCACACCAAACAAGTATGCGGGCGTGTCGGAAAAACTCAACGCGGTCATTTTGATCAGTGACGCGTTTGAACATTTCCCCGACATCAGCCGTTTCCATTGTGTCTGATACAAGTATAGAGCGCTGATATTCGGTTAAGGTCAGTTGATCCAAAGCGCTTTCCATGAAGGCTTGCTCTTCGCGCGTTACGACATGGTCTGCGTGAACTAATGCAAATAAAGTCCGCCACATATAAAATTGGCTTTCATTGAGTGCCTCACTTGTTTTCGCTTTATTCATTTTGCCCTCGGGAATCTATAATTAAACTTACGGCTAATTTACCATCGTTATTAATAATCGCCAAGTTTAGTGAAGATAATGTTAAAAGAATACTTTGTTCTTGTTTTATTCGCATGTTCTTATATAGTGAACGTAACAAGAACATATAAAAATGTAACATGCGGTGGTGCGGATAATGGATACACCAGAAATGAATAGCTGCAAGTGGTTGTTTTTCGATTTAAACAGCTATTTTGCGAGCGTCGAGCAGCAAGAGCGCCCAGAGCTTCGCGGTAAGCCTATCGCCGTTGTGCCGATGGATAGTGATTACACATGCGCCATTGCCGCGTCTTATGAAGCGAAGGCCTTTGGCGTAAAAACAGGGATGCGGATTAAAGAAGCCCGTCAAATTTGCCCGAGCTTAATAACAGTGCCGGCACGCCATGATAAATATGTTGAGTATCATCAGCGCATTTTAAGTGAAATGGTGAAATATACGCCGATTAATAAAGTCTGCTCGGTGGATGAGTTTTCTAGCTGTCTTCCACCGAATAAGCGTAACGCTGATGATGCAACGGCGGTGGCCTTGCGGATGAAGGCGGGGCTGCGCGATAATGTTGGGGCGCATATGCGCTGTTCAATAGGCATCGCGCCTAATGCTTATTTGGCCAAAGTCGCGACGAATTTACAAAAGCCCGATGGTTTGGTTATTTTGTCACCTGATACAATGTGCGCGCGTTTATTTGCTTTAGCGCTAACGGACTTACCAGGCATCAGCACAGGCATGGAAGCGCGCTTACTTAAAGGCGGGGTGAGTACCGTCGAGCAGTTTTGGAATTTATCTCCTAAACACGCCCGCAAGATTTGGGGCGGAGTCGGTGGTGAGCGTTTTTGGTATCGCTTACATGGCTATGAAATTCCAGAACAAGAAACCAAAACATCGATGATTGGTCACTCGCGAGTGTTGGACCCTGAATTACGCAGCCCTGAAAATGCACGAAAAATGGCGCGACGATTGACGGTTAAAGCGGCGAGCCGTCTGCGACGTCAGGAATTCTATGCGGGGTGTTTTCAGTTATCACTGCGTACTGAAAATGATTTACGCTGGGAGGGCACACGTAAATTATCGCCCGCACAAGATAATTTCGCGTTCTTAAAGGTTTTGGAAGAGCTCTGGGTAGAAATGGCGAGAGTCATGCCGCCAGCGCGGGTAAAAAAGATATCCATAGCGATGGTTGATTTGTGTAAGCGCACAGATATCACGCCAGATTTATTTGATCAAAAGTCAGAGCCTGTTCAAGCGGTGCAGCAGCAGAATGATGCCCTAACCGACGTCATGGATGTGCTTAATCAAAAATATGGCGCAGAATCAGTCAAACTCGGTTTGATGAGTGAGTCCAAAGCCGCGAGCATAGGCACCAAAATAGCCTTTAGCCGCGTGCCTGAAATGGAGGAGTTTTTGGAATAGGTAAGGTGTCTATTCCAAAACCTTAAGCAGCATCTTTTAAATAATCCTGTAGCGGACGAACATCGACTTGTTTATTCGTCATGGCGTGAATGGCTTGGACGCCCGCGCGTGCAGCCGTTAGCAATGTATAATAAGGTACACGGTTCATTAAGGCTGTCCGGCGGATAGATTGTGAATCCGCGTGGGTTTGTGGGCCTTTTGTGGTGTTGATCATCATATGGATCTCACCATTAATCATGTGGTCAATAATATTCGGGCGACCTTCCATGACTTTATTGACGCGCTTAACGGGCAGGCCATTCATTTTTAAGAACTGGCATGTGCCGCTGGTGGCGACCATGTCAAAGCCCATATCATCAAGCTCGCGCGCAATGGCCATAAGCTCATCTTTGTCTTCGTCTTTAACCGACAGGAAGACTGTGCCTTTTAAGGGCGGCATCATGTCAGAGCCCATTTGTGATTTGGCGAAAGCTTGCCCAAGTTCACGGTCGAGTCCCATAACTTCACCCGTCGATTTCATCTCAGGGCCGAGTATCGGGTCAACGCCTGCAAAGCGTGAGAAGGGGAAGACGGACGCTTTCACAGCAACGTGGTTTGGTGACATGCCTTTTAATTGGTCATTAAGGCGGAAGCTTTTCAGTTTTTCACCAAGCATAAGACGCGCGGCGATTTTTGCAATTGGCACGCCCGTTGCTTTGGCAACGAAAGGCACAGTGCGCGCAGCGCGTGGATTAACTTCGAGTATGAAAATATCATATTCGCCCGTGCCTTTATTTTTCTTACAAGCAAATTGCACATTCATTAGGCCGACAACGTTTAACGCTTTAGCAAGCTTCTTAGCCTGTTTTTCAAGGTCGCGCACCGTGCGATAAGGCAGGCTGTGCGGCGGTAATACACAAGCAGAGTCGCCTGAGTGAATGCCGGCTTCTTCAATATGTTCCATGATGCCTGCAACATAGCTTTCTTCGCCATCGCATAAAACATCAACATCAACTTCTATGGCTTGTTTTAAATAGCGATCAAGCAATACAGGCGCGCCATCTGATACCGCAACGGCGTGGCTGATATATTTTTTAAGGCCGTCCATGTCTTGAACAATTTCCATGCCTTGACCGCCCAATACGTATGAGGGGCGAATAACCAAAGGAAAACCGAGATGCTGCGCTTTTTCAATGGCTTCTTCAGACGAATAAGCCAGTGCATTTGGCGGCTGACGTAAATCAAGATTGTGTAAGAGCTCTTGGAAACGCTTACGGTCTTCGGCTAAGTCAATCGCGTCAGGGTCTGTCCCCAAAATAGGAATGCCCGCTTCTAATAATATATGCGAGAGCTTAAGCGGTGTTTGCCCACCAAGCTGAACAATAGCGCCCAGCACCTCACCATTTTTTTGCTCGGCGCGGATAAGCGACAAGACGTCTTCGGCGGTAAGGGGCTCAAAATATAGACGGTCAGATGTATCAGGGTCGGTTGATACGGTCTCAGGGTTACAGTTAACCATGATGGTTTCATAACCGGCTTCTTTTAGCGCGTAAGCGGCGTGAACACAGCAATAATCAAATTCAATACCTTGGCCAATACGGTTGGGCCCGCCGCCCAGAATGATAACTTTTTTCTTATCGCTAGGCTGCACTTCGCAAGTGGCGGGATTAACGCCGTCACCTTCATAGCAGCTATACATATAAGGCGTTGGTGAAGGCATTTCACCTGCGCAGCTATCAATACGTTTGTAAACGGGCGTGATATTGTGGCTTAAACGCGCCGTGCTGACTTTAGATTCATCAACATTAACCAATGTAGCAAGGCGGCGATCAGAAAAGCCGATTTTCTTGATGCGCATCCACTCTTCAGGTGAAGTGGGCAGGCCGTGTTTGATTATATCTTGTTCGGTATCGACAATGTGTTTAATGCGCTCCAAGAACCATGGGTCAAAACTGGTGACGGCTTGAATATCATCAAGGCTCATGCCGTAGCGGAAGGCTTGAGCAATATAGAGAATCCGAGTCGGGGTTGGGTCAGAAAGCTTGGCGCGGATTTGGTCGGGGTGCGGTTGTTCTTGGCTGTGTGACGGTGAGCCAATAACCATGTCATTAAAGCCATCAAGGTCTTTTTCTAAAGAACGTAGGGCTTTTTGCATCGATTCTTCAAAGCTACGACCAAAGGCCATGACTTCACCAACGGACTTCATTGCGGTCGATAATGTTGTATTGCTCCCTTTGAATTTTTCAAATGCGAAGCGTGGGATTTTTGTGACAACATAATCAATGCTCGGTTCAAAACTCGCAGGGGTTTTGCCGCCTGTGATTTCATTGCTCAGCTCATCCAATGTATAGCCAACCGCCAATTTAGCGGCAACGCGGGCAATCGGGAAGCCTGTTGCTTTTGAGGCCAAAGCTGATGAGCGCGAAACGCGCGGGTTCATTTCAATGACAATCATACGGCCATCAGCAGGGTTTACGGCATATTGCACGTTAGAGCCGCCAGTCTCGACGCCAATGGCGCGCAAAACAGCCAGTGAGGCATCACGCATGATTTGGTATTCTTTGTCGCTGAGCGTCATTGCCGGGGCAACAGTGATCGAATCGCCTGTATGCACGCCCATAGGGTCAATATTTTCAATGGAGCAGACGATAATGGCGTTGTCGTTTTTGTCGCGTACGACTTCCATTTCATATTCTTTCCAGCCCAGAAGCGATTCCTCGACGAGTACTTCATCAGTGGGGGAGGCGTAGAGACCTTCGCGAACGATACGTTCATAAGCTTCACGGTTATACGCAATGCCGCCGCCTGTGCCGCCAAGGGTAAATGAAGGGCGAATAATCGCTGGCAAGCCAATATGTTCTAGCGCTGCTATGGCTTCGTCTAATGTATGAACAGTTCTGCTTTTGGCGCTTTCTAGGCCAATTTCATCCATAATGTCGCGGAATTTTTGACGATCTTCAGCTTTTTCAATGGCTTCTTGATCCGCGCCAATAAGTTCAATGCCAAGGCGCTCTAATGTGCCGTCATCAGCTAAGGACAAGGCAGTGTTAAGCGCGGTTTGACCGCCCATGGTTGGTAGTAAAGCGTCAGGGCGTTCTTTTTCAAGAATTTTAGCAACAATTTCGGGGGTGATCGGCTCAATATACGTGGCGTCTGCAAGGTCGGGGTCGGTCATGATTGTCGCTGGATTAGAATTAATCAGAACAATGCGATAGCCTTCTTCTTTTAAAGCTTTACAGGCTTGCGTCCCTGAATAATCAAATTCACAAGCTTGCCCAATAATGATTGGGCCTGCGCCTATAATACAGATAGATTTGAGATCTTTGCGGCTCGGCATAATTTCGTGTCCTTCAGCTAATAAAACGTAATATATACGTGATAATTAAAAACATGTACCGAGATGGATTTAATATAGTAAGTTTTGGGCTGCGGCAACAGTTAAATTCATGAATATCTTATACCCATCGATAATTTTATGTTGCATTGCTCATGGTGTTTGTGTGAGGTTACGGTTATACAGTTGATATCCGCGTAAACTCAAAATAATAAAGAGACAAAAACAATGTCTGATCTTCGTCAAACAATAAATACGGCCATGAAAACTGCGATGAAGGCTAAAGAAGCCATTTCGCTGTCAACTATTCGTCTAATTATGGCGGCCATTAAAGAGCGCGACATCAGCGTACGCAGCACTAAAGGTCAAGACGGTATCTCAGATGATGAGATTTTAGCCTTGCTGCAGTCCATGATTAAGCAGCGTCAAGAATCCTCACGTTTATATACTGAAGCGCAGCGCCCTGAATTGGCTGAGCGTGAAGAAGAAGAGATTAATGTCATTCAAGGCTTCTTGCCTGAACAGCTGAGCGAAGATGAAATGGGCGCAGCCGTTCATAGCATCATTAAAAACACAGGCGCTGATAGCATTAAAGATATGGGTAAGGTCATGGCACAGCTTAAAACGCAATATGCGGGTAAGCTTGATATGGCACGCGCAAGCGCTGTTGTTAAAGAGCAATTGGGTTAAAACCCCTTAATTAATCACCTCACCATGAAGAAACAGGCTAGCAAAGACGACGTGTTTTCTGCTAATTAAACCTATGAGTAAATTTACACCTGCATTTTTAGATCAGATTCGTGACAATCTGACTTTATCGGATTTATTGCGTGGGCGCATAAAGCTCACGCGCGCTGGCCGTGAATTTAAGGGATGCTGCCCGTTTCATAATGAAAAAACCCCGTCATTTTATGTGAATGATGATAAGCAGTTTTATCACTGCTTTGGTTGTGGGGCGCATGGCGATGCTATTCGCTTCCTTGTTGACCATGATAATATGAGCTTCCCTGAAGCCGTTGAGCAATTGGCGGATAAAGCTGGCATACCTATGCCGATTCAAAACCAGACAGCCGCTGATTTTCATCGAGAGCAGCAACGCAAGGGGCTGTATGAATTATTGGATGATGCCGCAAACTGGTTTTGCCGTCAGCTTTATGCCCCTGAAAATAAAGTCTTCCTTGAGTATTTAACAGGGCGTGGGGTCTCTCGCGATATGCTTTCTGGCTTTATGATTGGCTGTGCACCCGTTGATCAACACGCTTTGCCGAAGTTTCTAAAAGCTGAGGGTTATGATGATGATCAGATGATTGAATCTGGTCTGTGCCGCGCCAGTAAACAGGGTGGGGGGCTTTATTCGTTCTTCCGTGAGCGTGTAATGTTTCCTGTTTTGAACCGTAAAGGCAGCCCTGTTACATTTGGCGGGCGTATTTTACCTGATCATATACGCGCCGCAGCAGGTTTTCCTCCGCATGGCGCGAATTTTACGCCGCCTAAATATATTAATGGCTCAGATAGTCCCTTATTTAACAAAAGCCAGACCCTTTATGGTGAATATCAAGCGCGCAAGGCTGCGCGTGATGGGCATACACCGATTGTTGTTGAGGGGTATCTTGACGTTATCGCTTGTCACGACGCAGGTTTTAAGGGGGCTGTGGCGCCTATGGGGACGGCACTTACGCCTGAACAAATTACCGTGCTTTGGCAAATGGGGGCGCGGATTGATAAAACGCCGATATTGTGTTTTGACGGTGATAAAGCAGGGCAGCGCGCGGCTGAACGCGCGATGGATCGTATCTTACCGGGCGTGTCAGCAGGGAAAACGGCTAAATTTGCCTTTATGCCAGAGGGGGAAGACCCCGATTCGTTGATTAAGGCTAAGGGCGCAGATGCTTTAAAAAGTGTGTTTAGGCAATCGATGTCACTTGTTGATTATCTATGGGATGTTCAAACGCGTAGCGTCGCTTCAAAAACACCCGAAGAGCGCGCCGGCGTTGAGCGTGCCTTGAATGATGCGGTTGAAATGATCGAGGATGCGTCAACAAAAAATTATTATCAGCGTGAAATTCGTGATCGTCTGTATAAGCATTTTTCGAGTTTTAAGGCGAAGGGCGGCAATAAGAAAAACCAAAATTGGCAGCAAGATAAGAAAAATGAGGCGGCGCGCTCCGCCATCATGCAAACCAAGGCCGCAAATAACGTCTCAGGTACGCAAGACGGTTTGATCGAAACATTGCAAACGATTCTGTTATTGGGCGCTATTCGTTATTACCCCTTGCTTGAGCGTTTCTATGATGTGATGGAGCGTCGTTATTTCAGGCAAGCGAATTTTGAGCATTTAAAGCTCTATATTTTAGATGTTGATGTTGAAGATTTTAAAGACTCTATGCTCAGCCTACGTGAGGCGCTGTTATCCGATGGTTATGGCGAGGTTTTAACGCGCTTAGAAAACAGTAATTTACAAATGCACGCCTCTTGGCTTGGCGCGGCAGGCGAAGAGCATGAAGCGATAGATGGTTGGGATGCTGTTGTTGATCGTTTAAATGCGCTGTCATATCAGCGGGCATTGAATGATGCGCGCAACGCTTTAGAGCAAGATTTTACAGAAGAAAATGCAAAGCGTTTGGCTGAATTGCAAAGGCAAGGGCAGGCCAGCGCAAATTAAAGGTAAATCAAGGCCGCTTTAGCACGCGAAAACACTGGATTCTGGATGGATTTATATAAAGTATAAAAAAACATTGGATTTTTCTGTCAAAATCCGCTTTAATCCGCTTTGATTTGCGAATTCCTCAGATTAGTATTGCCTGTAATGGGTGCGCTTTGAATTTGAACGTAAACGAACTATCTCTTTTTTATGTTTTGGGGAATACGATCAAAGCATAGTGGGCCTCTAATGAATAACAGCAAGATAGCGAGTTTGGTAAATAAATGAGCGTTAGTGAAAAAGCGAGAGATCAAGACGACGGTGATGTATCAGTTAAAGCTGGATCAATAAGTGCCGTTGTAAAAAAATTATCTAAAACAGGTAAAGCACGCGGCTTCGTCACATATGACGAGCTTAACGCGGCGCTGCCTGGTGAAGAGTTCACATCTGAACAGATTGAAGACGCAATGGCTAGCTTGTCTGAAGCTGGCGTGCAAATGGTTGAGAGCGAAGACGACTTCGAAGAAGAAGCTGCGCCTGCTGCAAAATCTGAAGATGATCCTGAATATGAATCAGGCGGTAACATCGCAAGCGATGATACAGGCCGTACTGATGATCCTGTGCGCATGTATCTGCGTGAGATGGGTACTGTTGAGCTGCTTTCTCGTGAAGGCGAGATTGCGATAGCTAAACGTATTGAAGCTGGTAAAGAAATGATGATTAGTGGGATTTGCGAAAGCCCATTAGCTATCGAATCACTTATCGCTTGGTATGAATCACTGCAAAATGAAGATATTCTTTTACGTGAAATTATCGACCTTGAGGCTATGTATAGCCCTGAGAATCCAGAAGCTGATCCGGACGCTGTAGCCAGCGCGACAGATAGTGATGATGACGATGATAGTGCTGAAAAATCTGATGATAAATCAGAAGATTCAGATAAAAGCGCAGATGACGATGATGAAGAAGATGATGATTCAGACTCTTCGAGTGATGGCGACGACGATGATGACGGCGATGACGGCGATGATATTGCCAGCGTATCAATCGCGGCGATGGAAGAAGAATTACGTCCGATCGTTTTTGAAAGCTTCGCTAAAATTAAAAAAACATATAAAAAGATTCTAAAAGTTCAAAAAGAGCGTCTTGAATCTCTACATAAAGGCGAAGAGCCAAGCGTACCAACCAATAAAAAGTATAAAGCTTTGAATTTGGAAATGGTCGGCTTGATGAATGCGATTAGCTTGAACTCAGCGCGTATTGATCAGCTGATTGAAAAACTCTATAAAATGAACCGTGAGTTGGTGAGCCTTGAAGGTAAAATCATGCGTTTCGCTGTCGATAGCGGCGTGAAGCGCGAAGATTTCCTTAAGCATCATTTCAGCAATGAGATGGATACAAATTGGATTGAGACGGTCAGTGCATTAAAAGGCAAAGGCTGGGAGCGTTTTGTTGAACGTTACGGCGAGCGCGTCACCAGTATGCGTAGCCAAATTATGTTTATCGGCGATGAAGCGGGGCTGCCTCTGAAAGAATTCCGCCGCATTGTGGCAACCGTACAAAAAGGCGAAAAAGAAGCTGGCCGTGCGAAGAAAGAAATGGTTGAAGCGAATCTACGTTTGGTTATTTCGATTGCTAAAAAATATACAAATCGTGGTTTGCAATTCTTGGATCTTATCCAAGAAGGTAATATTGGCTTGATGAAAGCCGTTGATAAATTTGAATATCGTCGCGGTTATAAATTCTCGACTTATGCGACATGGTGGATCCGTCAAGCGATTACGCGTTCTATCGCGGATCAGGCGCGGACTATTCGTATCCCTGTTCATATGATTGAGACGATTAACAAGCTTGTTCGTACAAGCCGTCAAATGATGCACGAAATTGGTCGCGAGCCGACGCCAGAAGAATTGGCTGAACGCTTACATATGCCGCTTGAAAAAGTTCGTAAAGTTCTTAAGATTGCGAAAGAGCCTGTATCTTTGGAGACGCCTATTGGTGATGAAGAAGATTCAAGTCTTGGTGATTTCATTGAAGATAAGAATGCTATTTTGCCTGTTGAGAGCGCTATTCACTCAAACTTACGTGAAACGACAACGCGCGTACTCGCAACACTTACTCCACGTGAAGAGCGCGTCTTGCGTATGCGTTTTGGTATTGGCATGAATACAGATCACACTTTGGAAGAAGTTGGCCAGCAGTTCAACGTAACGCGTGAGCGTATCCGTCAGATTGAAGCTAAAGCCTTGCGTAAGTTGAAGCACCCAAGCCGTAGCCGTAAGCTACGTAGCTTCTTGGACACATAAGCTTTACTCATGTAACGCTAATCAGAATTTTATAAGGCCGCTTTATTTGCGGCCTTATTTTTGTTTTATTGATAAAATTTTGAAAGTTGTGCCATCTGACGGTGTCGGTAAGTTGCTATGTTTTGTTTATAAGGATTGGTTTGTTTCACGGGGCTGTATATTCTTGACATAATATATCAACACTGCTAATCTCTTTTTAAATTGAACAAGGGGAAATATAATGTCGAAATTTTTTAACGAACTATCAGATGGTTTTTCAAATTTAGTGATGGAAGAAATTGAAATTGCTTGCGCGGGTAACGATGCCGCTTCGCTGCCTGTTGTTAATACAGTGGGCGCTGTAACGAACTTTCTTCTTAAGCTCGTTTAAGCTTGCGCGTCAGTAGACCGTGTAACCAAAACAAAACAAAAGCCGGATTATTTAATCCGGCTTTTGTTTTGTTTAATCTTAATTTTCACTTTGGTGTCTTTAGTCTAAATTATGGCGCCCAACCAAGCCAGCTCTTTACGCCCTGCCAAGGGGAGTTACGTTGGTCCTGATGATGTGGTTTGTCTTTGTCAACATTGGCGCAATCGCAGCGCTGCTTAACAAGGTCAAGGTGATCTTTATCCAGTTGGCCTAAATTATATAAGTTTTCACACAAATCTATAGCCAGTGTATGCAGGCGGGCTTTAACCCGTGGGATCTGTATATAGCTGTCCGCTATTTGTTCAAGTTTATCTGTGTTTTCAGGTGTGGCATCAAGTGTATCGCGTGAAGGCTCAAGGTTAAGTGCTTTGATTTCTTTTGTGGTCAGTCTTGGATTGAAAACCGAGATATTATCAGGGCCAATTAAGTTGCCGAGCGCTTGGTTGGCGAGTGTCGTTGTGTAATTTTCAAGATCAGACATCATGCCGCCGCTTAATACACGTCCAATAACGCCGAGCTTTTTGTGCTCTTGCATAATGAAGGATTCATCGTAACGACCGACGCCAAAATAAACAAATTTAATATCTGTTCCCGCTTCTTTGCGTCTATATAAATCGCAAACTGAAGCGATGGGGGAGTGAATGGTGGCTTGGTCAGTAAAAATTTTACCGGTTAATGTCTTGTGCGGTACAAATGCAAATGGGCTCGAGATGCTCGCCATTGTGGAATCCCATATGAACTCATTGCCTTCAGAAGTCTCACCTGTCGCATCGGCGCTGTTGGAGAACAAGTCGTCTTTGCGGTGGTAAAAATGTGTGAATTCAGCGTCTTCTTGGTTGTAAGCCGCAATATAGACAGATTTAGGGCTGTCACTTAAACGTTTTTTACCGAAGCGCTTTTTGAAAATTTCTCTGGGGGTGTCGGATGAGTAATAGTGATCGCCGGCCCAGTGTTTGATCACCATATCGACTGGTTTACGGGCAGCCTTATAGAAAAACGACGAGAGTGTACCTGTTGGCTTGATTTGATCAATATACATATCCATCGTTTTGATTAATTCGCGCGATTCCGCGTTGATGGATGTGTCTTCTAAAAGCTTTTTACAGATCTTTGCGGCGCTATTTTTACTGCTGTTAGAAATGATTTCTTGTTTTGAGAATTTCTTTAAATTATCAAAGTCTTGGAAATAGCTCTCATCAAGGCAGCGCATCAGTTGATTGGATGTGCGGATGATTTCGCTTAATTTATAACGGTGGGTTTTTAAGGGGTCGGTGCCAGAGAAAATAAAACTCGCTACATTAGTGAAGGACATTTTTAATGTGCGGTTATGAATAGGTTCAAAAATCTTTTGCCCATCTGTTTTGTAGCAATCTAATGTTTCTTGGGCTGTGTGGTCTGATAAGATACTGGAAATGCAAATCGCACCGGTTGAGACGCCTTCAAAAGCTTGGAACAAATCACGTGAAGGGCGGCCTGTTAGGCGCTCTAATTCAGTGAGCATTTTTAACGGGACGCAGCCGAGCATTGCGCCGCCGGGTATATACAGCAAATAGACAGATTTTTTCGCAGCCTTATTGTTCTCTTCAGCCATAGATACGCTCCCAAATTTTATTATTTTTTTATTTATTTTTTAAGCTCAGCTATATTAGGAAAAATAGTGTGTTTTATCAATGATTTTGTGTGTTGCAGTGAAACAAAAGCCTTGCTCTTGTGTATAAAATAGGCTAAATCATTCTGGCTAGATCACGAAGGCCTTTGTTTTTAGGTATTCGAATCGAAGCGTGTGGGCCTGTAGCTCAGCCCGGTTAGAGCGCTCCGCTCATAACGGATCGGTCGCAGGTTCGAATCCTGCCGGGCCCACCATTTTTTCTGATTTCCTGCCCCCTGTTAATTTTTTAGTGATCATCACTGCTTTTATGCTGTTTTTACGCAGAAAAGTTTTGACATTCTCAGGGGAATCCGTATATTGCCCATACTCTCAAGAAAGAGGAGTCTCTTGGCTTCCGTTGATTTGAGGCGCTAGTGCTGAAAAATCAAGCCGTATGTCGGCCGGTTGGGACAATAATCAAAAAAAAAGGAAAATCACTATGAGTGGTAAGCGTATTAGTACTAAATATAAAATTGATCGTCGCCTAGGTTGTAACCTATGGGGTCGTATGAAGTCACCTTATAACCTGCGTCAAACAGCGCCAGGCATGCACGGCGAGCGTCGCGGCAAGCTATCTGATTATGGTTTACAGTTGATGGCTAAACAAAAGCTTAAAGGTTACTACGGTAACGTTGGCGAAAAACAATTCCGTACATATTTTAAAGAAGCTTCACGTCTACGTGGCGATGCGGGTCAAAACCTTATTGGTTTGCTTGAGCGTCGTTTGGATGCTGTTGTTTACCGCGCTAAATTCGTGCCAACAGTTTTCTCTGCACGTCAGTTTGTTAACCACGGTCACGTGACTGTAAATGGCAAATACATGAACATCCCTTCTTACCAAGTTAAAGACGGTGACGTTATTGAAGTGAAAGAATCTTCACGCACAATGGCTTTGGTATTAGAAGCGCAAAAATCTACTGAGCGCGAATATTGCGAATATATTGAAGTTGATGAAAAATCATTCAAAGCAACATTCTTACGTGCGCCGGCACTTGAAGATGTTCCTTATGCCAGCATGATGGAGCCTAACCTTATCGTCGAATTCTATTCACGTTAATTGGTTTAATATTAGAATTAGAAAAAGGCTGCATGAAAATGCAGCCTTTTTTGTGTTGTGTTCGTGAAATATAAAGCCGTAGGCTCGAAGATGGGCTTGTGCCTTAATCTTCAAGTGATAGAGCGTCCGGATTTTGAGCTGTGCCTTTATTGTTATCGAGCACCACGTCCATACATATGTTGAAGTCAGTTAAATCAAGCGATTTTCTCGCTTCACGAGGCAGCATAATTTTATGGATTATGCAGTAATTGATAAGCGCGGCGCTCACGAAGTCGGCTGTGAGGTTGAAAAACTTATGTTCGAAAGTTTCTTCGTCAAAAAAGGTCACGATGATGGCGCGATTTTGATCATCAACGTTAAAGTTTTTATTAACGCCAGTTTGCTTGCCTTTCATGCTGTGTAGTTCGTATTCAGCATTGCCGGCATATTTTGCGCGGATCATCTTGCCTTTAGGGAAGGGGATGCTTTCTTTCTTGCCGTAATTTATAAGGGCTTCTGTCGTTTCTTTGTGTGAGAAGACGAGACGGCGGAGTTCAGCTGGCATGTCGTGTATCCTTAGAATTTATATATAAATCACATCGTGATTGGAGGTTTATCTGGGCTAAGTCTATTATAAATCGTGCAATCATTAAAGCGTGTTGTTTCATAATCGTAAAATCACTGTATTTTTCTTAACTGATTTGTCGGCAATAAGAGATTGTTAATGTTTTCGATGCATATTTAATTTTAAGTTTGCTGCATGTGCAAGCAAGGTGATTCGTGTTACACTATGTGGGCATTAATAATGACATGCGGTGTTCATGTGTCGGGGCGGCCGTTTTCCGGTAAGTTTATAATATAATTAAATAAAGAGGTGCCAAAGTGGGCGGTGATTTTTCAAATTCAGAAAAGCCAGACCAATCGGATCGCAAGGACCCGTTATCGATCAAGCCTGAGGAAGTGCAAGAGGCTGAGGCGAAAGCTATGTCATCGCTTTCGTTAGAGGGAGAAAATGACGGCGTTACTGCTGGTGGTGCTGAAGATGTTCGTGGTCTAGAGATTGATGCTGACGCCGAGACTGATGTTGTCGGGGCTATAATCGCAGATAGTACCGATAAGGCATCTGTGCCGCAGAGTGATAAATCGGCTGTAGCTTCCCGCCATGAGAATACGTCGCTTGATATGAATATATCGGGTGAGATTGTCGTCGACGAAGAATATGTTTTGGACGTTGAAGCAACTGAAGTGCTTCCCGAAACGATTGGTGGTAAGGGCATGTCGCAAAAGAAAAATAGCGATATTGAAATGGACGACACTGGTGGTTCTATGGGCGCGGGTGGTTCTAGCGTCCCTGTGAATGTCGATGCTGAAGGTAGCGCGCGTTTAGGTGATCGTTTGATTGAGCTAGGTGTATTAACGCCAGGGCAGTTAACCGTCGCGCTACAAGAAAAGAAAATTTCAGGAAAAATGCTGGGGCAAGTCCTCGTTGACCTTGAGTTTATTGATGAGCAAGTCCTTTCGCAGGTCTTGGCTGAAGCGGCGGGTCATGAGGTTTTTGATCCTCGCAATACGATTGTTGATGGCGCCGCATTGGCACTTATGGATAAGAGCGTTGCTGAAAAGATGAATGTTCTGCCTGTCTCAATTGATGAAGATGAAGTTTGTGTGGCAATGACTGATCCGCATGATGTGGTGGCGATGGATACATTGCGCCGTTATGTCCCTAAGGGGCTGCACATCAAACCTTTGGTCACGACACCGACAGTCTTGGCTGATGCAATTGATGCGGCTTATGGTTATGCCAATGCAATTGATGCGATTTTGGAAGAGCTTGAACAGCAGGGCGATGATATTGATGTCGCGGATTTAACAGGCGATACGGCCTATACGCACCCAATTGTTCGCTTGGTGAATGCGCTTGTCTTTGATGCGGTAAAAACCGGCGTGTCTGATTTGCACTTTGAGCCAGAAGAAAACTTTATGCGTGTACGTTTCAGGCTTGATGGTGTGTTGTTCACGGCTTACATGATCCATAAAAAGCACTGGAATGGTGTCTCGCAGCGCATTAAATTAATGTCACAAATGAATATCGCGGATAAATTAACGCCGCAAGATGGTCGCTTCCACATTAATGTTGGTGGGCGCGAGGCTGATTTCCGCGTTTCATCATTACCTACGGTTCATGGCGAAAACATTGTTTTGCGTGTTTTGGATAAAAGCGCAAGCATTATGCCCCTTGAGGGGCTTGGATTTAGTCCGTATAACCGCGAAAAAATCGAATATTGTCAAACTAAACCTGAGGGCATTATTATTGTAACTGGCCCTACGGGGAGCGGTAAAAGTACCTCGCTTTACTCTATGCTTAACCACATTAACTCTGTTGAGGTGAATATCCAAACTTTGGAAGATCCTGTTGAGTATACACTACCTATGATTAGGCAGACTAATGTGCGCGAAGGTATACTGGATTTCTCTGATGGTATTAAAGCTATGCTTCGCCAAGATCCTGATATTATCTTTATTGGGGAGATCCGTGACCAGACAACAGCAGAAATGGCGCTCAAGGCAGCGATGACAGGGCACCAAGTTTATACAACGCTTCATACGAATGATTCGTTTGGCGCTTTGCCGCGCTTGATGGATTTAGGTATCAAGCCAGGCATGATAGCGGGGGCTTTGATTGGGGTTTTCGCGCAGCGTCTTGTGCGTCGTTTATGCAGCGTGTGCCGCGTTGGTTATCAAGCCGATGATAAAGAATGTGCCTATTTAGGGGTTGATCCGTCCGATCCACCACAAATATATAAAGCAAATGAAGAGGGTTGCCCTGTGTGTATGGGGAAAGGCTACAAGGGGCGTGTGGCCTTGGCTGAGATTCTTACTTTTGATGAAGATTTGGATGATTTGATCGCTCAAAATGCTGCAAAAGGCGAAATTCGTAAGATGGCCTTTGAAAAAGGATTTAAAAGCATGAAGGATGATGGTATGCTAAAGATACTTGAAGGCACATCAGACTTTTCAGCCGTGTCGAAAGTTGTTAATATGGATAAAGACTAAATGTTTAATGCTTAATGCTATTGGTAAAACTTATTTCTCGGGGCTGTTTCGGTCTCTTAATTCTTAAAACGCACATATTAAGTCGTAATCGATTTTCAGGGGGCGACTATTCATAAATTTAAATATAGAGCGCTAAACGTAAAAGGCCGGCCAATTAAAGGTGTGATGTCTGCTAAGAATGAAATTGATTTGTATAATCAGCTTCAATCCGCAGGTATGGAGCTCATGAGCTGTTCTGATGTTGATGGGCAGAAATCTATTCCAGGTTTATCTTTTGGCGTTAAAAAAGTTAAAACACGTGACCTAATCCAGCTATTTATGCATTTGGAACAAATGCAATCAGCGGGCGTGCCGATGCTTGATTCCTTGGCTGATATTCGTGACACAACAGACCATCCGACTTTACGTGACATTATGTCCGAAGTGCATCGTGATGTTTCTGAGGGGAGTTCTCTTTCCGAATCATTGGGACGTCATCCAAAGGTTTTTGGTAATTTATATCTTGCTTTGATTGGTGCTGGTGAAGATACGGGTGATTTAACATCTTCTTATCGTCAGCTTATGCGCTTTTTAAAGTGGATGGATGAAATGCAGTCGCAAATTAAAAAGGCGACACGCTATCCTATTATTCTGCTGGTCGCTGTTTTGTCTGTAATGGTTGTTATGATGGGTTTTGTTGTGCCTGAGGTCGTTGGCTTTATTAAAAACATCGGTCAGGATCTTCCTTTCTATACATTATGGTTGATTAACACATCTGAGTTTTTCCAAAAATTCTGGTGGGCGATCTTAGCGACGCCGTTTGTGTTGTTTATAGGGTTTAAGGCTTTGCGTGCTTTATCCGCCGATTTTGCTTATCGGGTTGACTATGCAATGCTGTCTTGCCCTGTGTATGGCACTTTAGTGCGGAAAATTAATGTCGCGCGTTATGCGCAAACCTTTGGCGCTTTATTTGCCAGTGGCATTGATATTATTAATTGTTTGAAAAGTGCGCGTATGACGGTGGGTAATCTCGCGCTTGTCGAGGCTGTCGAGGCTGTCGAGGCTTATGTCCAAGCCGGTAGCCCATTATCTGAAGCGTTCTCGCTTTGTGGTGAATTTCCAAGTCTCGTAACACGTATGGTTAAGATTGGTGAAGAATCTGGTAACCTTACGTCTGTGTTGGATCAGGTGTCTGACTTTTATACTAAGGATGTTGACGAAGCTATTCAGGGCATGATCGCGATGATCGAGCCTATGCTGACCGCTTTCTTGGGTCTTATGATTATGTGGATTGCGGTTGCCGTGTTTGGCCCAATTTATTCTAGTTTTGAAAATATAGGTTTCTAAGGACTTTATCATGGCTTCAAAACCACTGCCATTTTTGGCACCTTCGCGTACTGTACTGATGATGACTGATGAAAGTCTTGTTATCTACAATGTGCATGCAAATTTTGTAAAAATGCTTGGTATTATTGCATGGTCAGATGAGGGCTTTGTTGAAAAAACAATGGCCTTGCTTGATAAGAAGAGCTCAGGCTCTGTTCTTGTGCTTAACGATATGGTTGAGCAACACTATAGAAAAGAAAAACTGCCTAAAGTTGGCATGCTCGATAAGGCTGGCGTATTAAGACGTAAGCTGGCTGTTGTTTTCCCAAATCACCCTGTGCGCGCCGCGCTTGTGATGAAGACAGATAAGAAGCAAGCGGGCAGCTATTATCTTTTTGCGGGCGTTCCTGTGACGCAGCCGTTTAACTTGACTATTCAAGCTCTAGAAAAGTCATATGTCGCTATTTCCGGTTATGGTGCTCTGCCCATTGAATCGGCGGAGATGGTTAGTAGCCTAGCGCAGATCCTTTCAAAGGAAACGAAACGTAAGAAATCGAAATGGGTGGTCTTTATAGGCCAGCACGTCAATGGCGGTTTGCGCCAAATTGTGACGAAGGATGGCGAGCTTGCCCTGACCCGTATCACGCCGATTGTTGATTCTGACATTGATCCGGGGCTTTGGGCTAATGAAGTTTCGCAAGAATTCACCGCAACAATGAGCTATCTATCTCGCTTTGGTTACGCGCAAGAAGACGGGCTAGATGTGATTATTATTGCAAACCCAGAGGCGACGCAAGCTCTGGAAGCGATGATAACGGCTTCTTGTTATTTAACAGTATTAAGCGCCGCAGATGCGGCTAAGAAATTGTCATTGCGTATCGGTATGCAAGAAGATTTACGCTTAGCTGATCCTTTGCATGTTGCTTGGTCTGGGCGCAAAGTTGCGCTTGATTTACCATTGCGCTCGCAAGGCTTGGATAAAGTTATGCAGCCGCGTCAAGCGGCGAGTGTGTTTATGTTCTTGGCGACGGTCGCATTTATCGGGGCTATATATTTTGTATCGATTACAGGCCAGCGTTTGTACCAAGTAGAGGCCGATATTAAGCTTGCGGAAGATCAACATTTACAGGTTGAGAACTTGTATCGACGTGAAGTTGAAAGTAAGAAGAAGATCGGCATTGATCTCGATAAATTCTTTAATGCTATTAATTTATATAATGAATTATCGAGTGAGAATTTTGATGCTTTGAAATGGGCGAGGGGCGTGGCAGATAGCCTAGGTCACAATATCCGTTTTGATGACTTTGCTATTCGTTTTGTCCCTCATGAGGGCGCGCAAAATAGGCGTGGCCCTAAAAAGAAGGGCTATATTGAGGCGAATATGTCGATGAGCTTTCCGCAAGAGATTGAGATTGAGCGGGGGAACCGCAGTGTGCAAGCACTCCGCTCGCGTTTGGCTGAATCTTTAGGTAGCGATTATGTCGTTACAGTAACTAAGGAGCTACAAGATTTGGCTTCTGTTGATGTGTTCTCTGATGAGGTCGGTTATGACGTTAAAGCCAGAGTGCCAACGAGTGCAGGGCAAGGTGATAAAGACCTTGGCGCCTCGATCATGATTCGAAAGGATGTTAAATAATGTTTTCTGTCCTAGGAACCAAACGTATTATATTTATTTTGCTGCTTATTGGGCTGAATGTCGGTGGTGGATTTGCGTATAAATATATGGATGATAATATTGTGCTCAAAGAGCGCGAGCTTAATTCATTAAAGCGTAAAGTGCGTAACCGGTTTAATGAAGTTAAGAAGGTGCGTGAGCAATTTGTCACTTTACGTGGCCAAGTCGCGGATTATGTTCGCCTAGAGAAAAAGGATTTCTTTAAGGAGCAGGATCGTGATGTATTGCGCGATGTCTTTTATGAGGCGCAAACTAAATCACAAGTACTGCGTGCTAAATATGATGTAAGCCCGTATGCCATTGAAAAAAGCCCACATATTACGCAGCCAACATTGCGTTGGGTAAATAGTCGCGTGAGTTTAAGTATTCAAGCTCTGGATGATATTGACGTCTATAGCTTTATAGATGTTATGAATAGAAAGTTTCCTGGCTATGTTCAGTTCCAATCTCTTAAATTGAGCCGCAGCGAAGCGTTGTCGACGTCAACTCTGAAAGATATTGGTAGCGGTATGCCTATTAGTCTTGTTAACGCAGAAGTGAGCTTTTTATGGCATTCTGTTCCCGAGGAAAAGAAAGAGAAAGAGACAGAGAATTAAAGCTCTTTGGATTAAGGTTTTTATATGAAACAAATAAGTGTAGGACAATATATGTGTGTATTTGCGCATCAAGGCTTTAGCTATATTAAGCGATATTCTTTTTTATCGTTTGCTTTGCTGCTCCTTAATATAACGCCAAGCTATGCTCAGTCTAGTGATGAGGGGTTTTTGGATGACGATGCCTTCGTCGCAATAGAAGATTCTCTCAATAGTGAGGATGTAACGCTACCTAATTTGCTTGAGCTGAAGAAAAATCAACAGCAATCGACTGATGAATTTAACCTTATGCTGCTCGGTGTTGTCGCTGATTTGGATAACGCAGAAGATATCGCCTATGAAAAGCCAGTAATGAAATCATTGTTTTTTAACTTGATGGAATACGCTTTGATACAAGAGGCGCGTCGCGGTTTTGAGGCGCGTTTACCTGGTACAAACAGGAGCTCAACGCAATCGAGAAGCCGTGAGATCCGTGCACGTCGTGACTTAATGCTTGGCGGTATTATTTATACAAGTGCTGATAATTGGTCTGTTTATTTAAATGAGGTACGCATAACCCCTAATCATTTACCTGAAGAAATCCTTGATATTCAGGTTCATAATGACTTTATTCGCCTTAAGTGGTTTGATAAAGGGACGAATACTATTTTTCCTGTGCGCTTGCGTCCTAATCAGCGTTTTAATTTAGATGCACGCCTGTTTTTCCCAGGCTAAACTTAAAAAAAGACTTTTCAATGGTTTTAAATATTCTTGAAACGAACAAGCTTTGCGTTGGCTACCCCGGGGCTGACATTCTCAGTAATGTTGATATTGCACTCAAACATGGAGAAACTGTAGGGCTTATCGGTTTGAATGGCGCAGGTAAAACCACGCTTTTGAAAACTCTATTGGGGCTGCGTAAGAAAAAAAGCGGATCATTTACAATGGATACGAGCTTGCATGCAGCAGGGCAGGGTGAGGCGGCCAATGATGCTATTGCGGCCTTGGCGTATTTACCAGAAAAATTTGAACCGCCTGCTTTTTTGACAGGCTATGAATTTATAGATTTTTCCTTAAAAGTATATGGTCGGCGCATTGCGCGCGATGAGATTAGAAAATCCGTACATGACTTGGCCTTTGACGTGGCCTTTTTAGATAAGAAAGTCTCGTCTTATTCAAAAGGCATGCGTCAGAAGATAGGTTTTCTTGCGACTATTTTAACGGGCTGCTCGTTAATGATATTGGATGAGCCTATGAGCGGGCTTGATCCTTTTTCCCGCAGCTTGGTTAAGGATTTAATTAAGGCTGAGAAAGAAAAAGGCCGTTCTTTTTTAATTAGTAGCCATGTCCTGTCTGATATGGAAGAGATTTGTGAGCGTATTGCGGTGGTCGACCGTGGTCACGTCGCCTTTTTTGGTGAGCCTTCTGCATTTATTGCTCTGCATGAAGGGGATAATTTAGAGCGCTCATTTATGAATTTAATCCTCCATAATCGAAGCGTGTAATTATATTTCTCGGTCTTTTTAGACAGATGGCTTTAATGCGCTTGGCATCACTATCAACTTATTGTACACTAGTGTTTAGTAAATATTGTCTTTTCTACCCCTCATTCAGTGAGATTATCAATGAAAACAAATAGATTTCTTTTAAGCTGCGCAGTTGTGGCTCTTTCCGGTAGCGTGTTATTGCATTGCAAGCCAGCAGCAGCCCAATTATCAGATATGGACTTCATGGCACCGCCTATGGTTGATGATGTGAGTGAAATGCAAATGCCCGAGGGTGGTGAGTTCGTGGAGGTGCCGTCGAATGTGGCGCCTGACCCTGCTACCGATCCTATGTCGTATAATCTTGATATCTCTGAATTTGAAGTGCCTGCGGCGCCGAGCTTGACGCAAGCATCGCCACTTGATGATTCTATACCGAATGTGTCTGTTGAAGAGCTGGCGGTTATAGCTCCACCCGAGCTCGATGCGAATTCATCGCAAGATATAAATAACCTTCCTGATTTTTCAGAGATAGCTATAGAGGCTCCGACTTTTGAAGAGCCCGCCATTGAATTGGCGCCAGAGCCTGTACTTAATGTAGGTAATATTGAAGATCCTATGGTGGTCACTACGCCTGACGTTCCGGACGTATCTGTCACTAAATCTATTCCTGTACCTGTTAAGCCATTATCAGGCGAAAGCACAGGTGGCGTAGAAGCGGGATCAGATTATGATGTTGCGGATAAATATTACAGCTCTGATCGTGGTGTCACTACATCAGACCTTAATGCGCCCATAAAGGCTGACCCTTCGAAAGATCCCGCTCAGAGAATTATAATTATAGACCATATAAGCAAAGCAGGCGACGTAGACTCGCGCTTTGTCGCAGCGCAGCGCGCGCTTGATTTGCGCCGTTATGAATCGGCTCTGCATATGTTTGAATCATTATATAAGGGCAATAAGCGCGACCAACGTATTTTAATGGGACGTGCCGTTGCTCTGCAAATGACAGGACAAGAAGAAAAAGCTGTTCAGGCCTATGAAGAGCTTCTTGATCTCTCTCCTAAAAACCCAAAAGTTTTGGTTAACTTGCTCGGGCTTATTTCTCAGCAATACCCAACTGTAGCGCTTGAGCGCCTTGGGGCTCTTTATGAGAAATTCCCTGGCAATGCAGCGATTGCGGCGCAAATGGGTTTGGCTGAAGCGGGGCTAAATAATTATGAGAGTGCTTTGAAATATATTGGTATTGCAACGTCTTTAGAGCCGGGTAATGCACAGCATTACTTTAATCTGGCGGTTGTTTATGATCATAACCGTGAATATAAAAAAGCGATTGCTCAATATGAGCGTTCTTTAGAAGTGGATTCACTGTCACGCCAAGGCACAATTAAGCGTGATGTGATCTATGATCGTTTGTCCAGACTCCGCCAAATGTAAGTCAGGGCTCTAATGCTGTATTTCCACGTTATAGATGGATTAATCTTATTGAGCCTCTCCATAGTATTGGGGGGGCTTTTCGGCAGTTTTGCCACGGCTTTAATTTATCGTTTGCCTCGTGGAATACCCATCGCCTTTGGTGATAAATCTGCGCAAGGCGGAGACAAGAACGGCGCGGCGCGCTCTTACTGTACGCAGTGTAAGCACCAGTTGTCTTTTTTTGATCTGATTCCCTTTTTATCTTATTTATGTCTACGTGGTCGGTGTCGTTATTGTAAGAAAAGCTATGGTTCAGGCTATTTCTTCGTCGAGCTTAGCTGTATTGTCCTTACTTTGGCGGTGTTATCGACTTTTGGCTTAACGCTTCATGCTGCGATTTTGATTATTACGATCCCTGTGATCTTGGCGCTGTTTGTTATTGATTTAGAGCATCTTATTTTGCCCGATAAGCTGGTCGCGAGTTTGTTGGTTATGGGGCTCGGCGCAAAGCTGCTTATACCTTATTTGTCGGGTGCTTTGCCCGCGAGCGGCATTGTTATGGCGTTTGTTTCTGTGATGATAAATGGTTTAATTTTTGCTACAGTGGCTTGGCTTATCGGGTTTCTCTTTTCAAAAATATTGAAAAAAGATGCTTTAGGTTTGGGGGATGTAAAGTTTTATGCTGCGGCGGGTGTTTGGCTTGGTTTGCCTCTGTTGCCTATATTTATGATGGTCTCAGGTGTTCTCGGGGTGATGCATGGTGGGTATTGCCGTCTTGCACATAAAGACCCGATTTTTCCTTTTGGCCCATCACTTATATTGTCTTTAGTAATATGCTATATTTTTAAAGATATGTTTTTATTGTATTTCTATGAATGATTATAGGGTAAAATTAATAGAGTTTTTACGTTCTCGACATAAGATGATCAAATAAACCTGTTTCATGCAGGGCTAGCAATTTATATAATACGCTCTTACGCGTCCTCATTAGGAGATTTCACTTGGATATTACTCAGCTTCTCGCTTTTTCAATGCAAAATGATGCTTCTGATTTGCATATCAGCGCAAATCAGCCACCTATCGTCCGTGTTTATGGGGAAATGAAACGTGTGAAAATGGATGCGCTCGCAAGCGATGATATTCGTACTATGTTGTTTTCTATTATGACCGAAGAACAACGCGCAGAATATGAGAAAGAATTTGAGATAGATTTCGCGATTTCCTTTGGTGAAAAAGCACGTTTTCGTGTGAACGCCTTTACAACGCGTGAAGGCGCCGCTGCCGTGTTCCGGAGTATCCCATCAGACATCCCGACCATGGAAGAGCTTGAGCTGCCGCCGGTTATGAAGCGTTTTGCTGAGCTTGAAAAAGGGCTTGTTTTGGTGACGGGTCCAACGGGCTCTGGTAAATCAACAACGCTGGCTTCAATGGTTGATCATATTAACAGAACAACCAGCAAGCATATTCTGACGGTTGAAGATCCTGTGGAATTTTTCCACACATCTAAGAAGTCCTTGGTTAATCACCGTGAGGTTGGCACTGATACACATAGCTTTAATCGTGCGCTTAAATCAGCTCTGCGTGAAGACCCTGATGTTATTCTTGTCGGTGAGATGCGTGACCATGAAACCATATCCTTGGCGCTTACGGCTGCTGAAACAGGGCACTTGGTCTTTGGAACGCTACACGCGAACTCAGCCGCCAAAACAATTGACCGTATTATTGACGTGTTTGAATCAGGCGATAAAGAAATGGTTCGTGCGATGCTTTCTGGCTCACTGCAGGGCGTGGTCGCACAAACGCTGCTTAAACGTGCTGACGGCAAAGGCCGTATTGGGGCATTTGAAATTTTAGTGGGTACGAATGCTGTTCGTAACTTGATCCGTGAGAACCAAATCGCGCAAATGTATTCTATGATGCAAACAGGGGCGCGCTATGGCATGGTTACAATGGAAGAGGCGATCGCTAACCTATCAGAAGGGGGCTTGATTTCACGCTCAGAAGCGCGCAAAGCCTTGCTTAAGGCGTCAGACGAAGAAGCGGATTTCGAGGAAGATGAAGAAGCTTATGATCCTTTGTCAGATGGCGCAAGCGATGCTGATGAAGGCGGCGCAGGCGATGGCGATAAGCAAAAAACAGCTGAAGAGGGTTATTCATTTTGAGTGTACCAATTATCTTTAATTACCTTAAAGAAATGGCGGAGCGCAATGCGAGTGACTTATACCTCACGCAGGGCTTTCCACCAGCTATACGCGTTGATGATAACCTTTTTAATATTTCGAGCGAAAAACTTGACGTAAAAGCCCTGAATGAGATTTTAGGCATGGTTTTAACAAACCGTCAACGCCGTGAGTATGAGACCAGTATGGAGCTTAATACATCGTTGGATATGGGGAAATATGGCCGTTTTCGTTTAAATGTGTTTCAGCAAAAACAATCACCTGGTTTAGTCATCAGACGGGTAAAGACAAAAATCCCGAGTTTTGAAGAATTGAAAATTCCCGCTTTACTGAAAGACCTCGCGCTGACAAGGCGGGGCCTTATTTTGGTTACGGGTATGACGGGCTCAGGTAAGTCGACGACTTTAGCCGCGATGCTGAATTATCGTAACTCGGCCAAACCGGGGCATATCGTCACTATTGAAGACCCTATAGAATATTATCATGAGCATCAAAAATGCGTAGTGACGCAGCGTGAAGTGGGCGTGGATACAGAAAACTATGCAACGGCACTTAAAAACGTATTGCGACAAAGACCCGATGTTGTGTTGGTTGGGGAGGCGCGCGACCGAGAAGTTATGGAGCAGGCCCTAGCCACAGCAGAAACCGGACATTTATGCCTGTCGACTTTACACACAAATAATTCTTATCAAGGGATTGAACGTATAGTTAATATGTTCCCTGAAGACCGCCATGATCAAACGCGCGCATCGATCGCGATGAATTTAAAGGCTATTATCTCGCAACGTTTAGTGCCTACTATTGATGGCGGCATGACCGTTGCGATGGAGATTTTGATCAATGAGGGGTTAATTAAAGATCTTATCGAGCAAAATAAAATAGGTAAAATTCGTGAAGTGATAGAGCAAAATATTAATATGGGTATGTGCACTTTTGATCAATCGTTACTGAATTTATACGCGCGCGGAATAATATCAGAAGACGTCGCTGTGGCGCATTCTGATACTTCAAATGATGTGCGTTTGAAGATACAGCAAATGCGTCTTGGTAATACAGAAGTGGGCTTAACGAATCTTGATACATCACGTTTGAAGATTTAGTGGCCTCAATGTCATTGCCTCTATATAAAAGCGGGGCTGTAGCCTCTTTATTATTGCAGTCTTGGTGGTGATTAATTGGAAATATTAAAGAAGAATATCTTTGCTTGCTTAAAGTAGTAAAGTGAAGCAAAATGATATGGTGATTCTGTATATAAACGCGAATCATTCTAGTCAAAATTTTCATATTGATTAGTTCAAAAATTTATTAAGTATTTAAAAAAAAGTGGGTTCTCAAATGTCCTTGAAAAAGCATCCTTTAGTGAAATTATCTTTGGTCGTCACAACGGCTATCATCACGCTTAGCGGTTGTGACTTAGCCAATAATTATACAAAGATAGATCGATCTGCGAATTTAGAAATGCAGGACTATAAAGATGCGATGGCCGCTAGGGAAGTTGATTTGCCTCCTGAATTAGACACTGGCGTTCCGGCTTTATCTAACTATGTGATGTCTGATGTCAGCGACTTCACACCAATGCCGATTGTTTCTGTGTCGTTGAACCAGAATGTACCACTGAGAGATGCTTTATTTGAGCTGACTAAAGAAGCTGGCTATGATATTGAGCTTGACCCAAGAATTAGTGGCTCTGTTATTTTTACCGCGCGTAATAAACCTTTTGATGTTGTCATCGAGCGTATATCTAAAATAGCCGGCTTACGTTATAAAATTGAAGAGCAAACACTTCGTATTGAATTAGATACGCCCTATTCTTCGAGCTACAAAGTTGACTATTTAAACCTTGTGCGGAAAAATAAATCATCTATGTCAACAAATGTCTCTGTTGTTTCGGGGGAAGGGGCTGATACGGGCTCTAAGTTTACAGTATCTTCAATAGGCGAGTTCGATTTCTGGAAAACTTTGGATGAGAACTTAACGCAAATATTAGATGCAAATTCAACTGAAAACACAATGCGTACGGCTTCTGACCCTGCATTGAGCATCTCACAATCAAATAACCCTGTTATTGCCCCTGTATTGGTTGATAGTGTCAGTGATGATCCTAACGCAGAACTAAGCGAAGCGGAATTCGATACGGCCCGTCCAGCACCTTTATTGCGCATCCAGTCTTTACCATCATCCGCTGCTACGGCTAATGCGGTGAGCTTTACACCAAGCTTTACATTGAACAGACAAGCCGGTCTTATTTCAATATTCGCGAATGAAGGTCAGCATGAAAAAGTCAAAGACTATATGACCATTCTTAAGCGCGCGCTTACATCGCAAGTTCTGATCGAAGCTAAAGTTTTACAAGTATCACTGACTGACGAATTTTCAGCGGGTGTTGATTGGAACACAATTGGCGGTATTCTTTCACCAGAGTTGAGTATGTCTCTTTCTAATGCAGCCACTGTTTCCGGTTCTCTCTCTCCTGCAAGCACAACAAACTTTAACTTAAGTTATTCGGGTAACGATTTGAGTGCGGTTGTTGATGCTATTTCTCGCTTTGGTACAGTGCACGCTTTGGCTAGTCCGCGTATGACTGTTCTAAATAATCAAGCTGCGGTTCTGAATGTGGCAGAAAACACGGTTTATTTCGAAGTTGATATTGATACAACAACAGATACGGGCGTTACACAGGTTGACGCGAGCTCGGAAATTCGTACCGTTCCTGAAGGTGTTTTGATTAACGTCCAGCCTTCGATTAACTTGGATACGCGCCAAATATCAATGTCTATTCGTCCAACGATCACACGGATTGAGTCTTTTGTTGAGGATCCTAGCGTACTGCTCTCTGCAGCACAAGCGGCGGCGGCCGGTGCGAATGTCGATGGCATCACATCGCAAGTCCCCGTTGTCAGTGTACAGGAAATGGACTCTATTATTAGCCTTGGCTCAGGCGAAATAGCCATACTGGGCGGCTTACTTGAAGACCGCACAGTTTCACAGCAAAATACAGTGCCCGTACTCGGTGAGTTACCATTATTTGGTGCTATGTTTAGAAACCAATCAGATAGTGTTGAGAAAACTGAGCTTATTATCTTCTTGAAAGCCACGATTGTAGATACGGCAGAGGATACAATTGAGGATGCCGATAGGGATTTTTATCGCCTGTTTTCACAAGATCGCCGCCCCGTTAAATTCTAATTTTTATAATTTAACGGCCCTTTAGGGCAAGGTTATTATCATGACTTTACTTTCTATCCCCTTAGTTGGATATACACTAAAAGCGGCTCTACGTGATCGTCTCATTATGATCATGATTGTCGCTTTTGTGCTTTCTATTTGTATGTCTTTATTTATGGCCTCGGCCGTTGTGACTGAACAAGACATGTTTTCGGCCGTTTTTATGGCCGGCAGTTTGCGTATTTTTGCAGTGATGGGGGTTATTTTATTTGCCTGTTTTCATACACGCCGTTTATTTGAAAACCGCGAAGTAGAATATTTATTATCACGACCTATTTCTCGCCCTGAATTTGTCTTATCCATCGCTTTGTCATTTTCAATTACAGCGCTTTGCTTTACGGCTTTGGCTGCGTTAGCTATTGCCTTTTCTACGCAGCATCCTTCAGCGCTTTCTTTTGTTATATGGTCAGGCAGCTTGGCTGTAGAGCTGTTAATTGTTGTTAATGCGGCTTTGTTCTTTTCCATGGTTATTTCAAGCGCTGCGGGCAGTGCAATGGCCACAATAGGCTTTTATGTTTTTGCGCGTATGATGGGGCAGCTCATTGGTATATCGGATGGTGGTTCATCGCTACCTGGTGGCGAATTGTTGAAATATATTTTTGATTTTATCTCCATGTTTATGCCACGTTTAGATTTATTGACGCAAACGGGCTGGCTTATTTATGGCGTTGATAATATGAGCGAGAGTTTGCTTTCTCTTGCGCATGGCGCGGTGTTTATTCCGGTTATTTTGCTCGCCGCTATATTTGATCTTTTGCGCCGTGAATTTTAATAAAGAAGGGCGCCTTGCATCATGATTAGCAGCACTCGCATGGTTAGCATCTTACTTGTCATCGTTTTCTCTCTACAGATTTTTTTATGGTCGTATACACGCCATATTCAACCAAGCTGGATTAACGTCCCGCCGCCACCAAGTGTCAATGGCGCTGCGGGTATTGGGCTTGGGGATAAGCAATTAGCATATCGCTCTTATGGCATATCAATGCAAAGTCTTGGCGATAAGAATGATAAATCAGCAGCTTTACGCGATTTAAATTATAACATGCTGAGCAAATGGTTTGATGTTTTAGATAGCCTTGATCCGAAATCAAACTTTATGCCGATGATGGTCGCTTATTATTTTGCGTCAACGTCTAACCCAGATCAGCTCGACCCTGTTATTGCTTATTTGCGGCGTGTTGGTTTACGTGATGCGCATGAGCATAAAAAATGGCGTTGGCTTGTGAATGCTATATTCTTTGCTAAGCATAAACAAAATGATTCTGATAAAGCATTGGCTATGGCCTATGAATTATCAGCGCTTGCTGATCAAGGGGTTGAGCTGCCAATTTGGGCTGTAAATATGCCTGCGCTGATTAAGTTAGAGCAGGGGGATAAGCAATCAGCTTACCAAATGACAATACGTATTTTGCAAGATGGGGCGGAAGATATGCACCCTAATGAAGTCAATTTTATGGTTGATTATTTATGTAACAGAATTTTAGATGAGAGTGAATCTGCGCAGCATCCGCTTTGCCAAGGGGATTAGCGCTCGCAGATTACAATATTATAGGCCATCCTGTTTACATCAATAAGTTTGCTAATTACCACCTCTAATATTATATTGAGCTTATGTTTGAAAATATCCGCTTTTCTTTATTTGAGTTAATTGCTTTATTCGGCCTAGTACAGAGTGTTTCTGTCTTGGTGTATATGAGCTTTCGTGCGGGTAATGTGAAGCAGGCGATTTTACCATTTTTATATTTTGGCGTGCTCGGTGGCGCGTTTTACAGTGAATTTGCCCGTATATCGATTGTTGAGTTGCAGGAGGTCTTTGATGTTTTGGCCTTTTTCTTCTGGGGGTTTATTCCAGCATTGAGTGTATTGCTCATTGTGCAATTGGCCCGTATGCCAAAGCTGCCGCATCCGGCCTTTTACCTGTTTTTGATTTTTCCAATTTTGCTGATTGCCGCTTATTTTATTGATGTGCGCTTTATGGATGAAGATAACCAATCTTACTTGCCAATTTTGCATGTTATTTTTGGGACGCTTACCTTGTTGGGATTATGGCTGCGCCGTGATGTGCTCTCCCGCATATATCAAAACACACAAAATGCAGGTCATGAGCGTTATTGGCTTTCTATGGCCTTGATCTTTTTTAATGTGCTATTCCTTGGTGGGGTGTTTTTAGATAGCGTTAATGCTTTTCAAGACGATATGTGGGCTTTGCTGCGTTTAATTTTAGCCAATGTCTTTGTTTACTTAGCTTCAACCAGTCTGTTTCGTATCTACCCGCAGGCCATGTTAAACATGACGCAGGCTAATATAAAGAAACAAGCACATGTCACGCCACTCAATGTCGAAGAGCAAGCACAGTTAGAACGCATTGTTCATTTGTTTGAGACCGAGAAGGTCTATCAAGAAGCTAATTTAACGCGTACAGAGCTCGCTCAGGAGCTTAAAATACCAGAGTCCTCACTATCGCGCATTGTCAGCCTTCACTACGCCAAAAGCGTCCCTCAGCTGATTAACAGCTATCGCGTTAATGATGCGATTTCTTTGATTGAACAGACAGATGTTCCTATTAAGGAAATCGCTATCGAGGCTGGCTTTAGTTCAATTGCGACATTTAACCGTGTCTTCAAAGAACAAACAGGTCAATCGCCTTCGGCTTACCGCAAAGAAGCGCGTTACATTATTCATTAAACTAATCTGAACTCTATGATGCAATCAAGATGCGGAGCGCGTTATCATTCGCGCTGCGCTTAGTTGTGTCACATAAATATAGAGCGATCATATAGCGCAACAAAAAAGGCCGCATCATATAATGACGCGGCCTTAAAATATTAATGTCGAAATTTAAGCGTATCTAAATTAACCTGCGGCTTCTTCAGATGGCTTTGTTTCTTCGATCAACTCACCAGTTTCTTGATTAACGCGCTTCATAGAAAGCTTGTGCTTACCGCGGTCATCAATGTTCAGCAAGATAACTTTAACTGAATCACCTTCGTTGATTACATCAGTAACTTTAGCAACACGACGATTTTCTAGCTCAGAGATGTGAACAAGGCCATCACGGTTCATAAAGTTAACAAACGCACCAAAATCAACAACCTTAACGACTTTACCTTCGTAGATGGCGCCTATTTCAGGGTCATCAGTAATGCCGCGGATAATGCCGATTGCTTTTTCGATTGAGTCCAAGTCAGGCGCCGCAACTTTAATCGTGCCATCGTCTTCAATGTCGATTTTAGTGCCTGTTGTTTCGATGATCTCACGAATGATTTTACCGCCAGTACCAATCACGTCACGGATTTTGTCCGTTGGAATTGTGATTGTTTTGATTTGCGGTGCGTATTCAGAAAGACCTGAACGCGCTGTTGAAATCGCTTTTTCCATTTCTTGAAGAATGTGTAGACGACCATCTTTAGCTTGGCTAAGGGCGATCTTCATGATTTCTTCTGTAATAGACGTGATTTTGATGTCCATTTGAAGTGATGTAATACCGTTTTCAGTACCAGCCACTTTAAAGTCCATGTCACCTAAGTGATCTTCATCGCCAAGGATGTCAGAAAGAACGGCAAAATCATCGCCTTCTTTAATTAAGCCCATAGCAATACCAGCAACAGGGCTAGTTAGCGGAACGCCTGCATCCATAAGAGCAAGTGATGCGCCACAAACTGAGGCCATTGAAGATGAACCGTTTGATTCAGTGATTTCCGATACCGCACGCATTGTGTAAGGGAAGTCTTCACGGCTTGGAAGTAGTGGGTGGACAGCGCGCCAAGCGAGCTTACCATGACCAACTTCACGACGACCAGTGAAACCCATGCGACCACATTCGCCAACCGAGTATGGTGGGAAGTTGTAATGGAGCATGAAGCTTTCTTTATATTCGCCAGCAAGCGCATCAATCATTTGCTCATCAGTGCCTGTACCCAATGTTGCAACAACTAGAGCTTGTGTTTCACCACGTGTGAACAAAGCGGAGCCGTGCGCACGGGGTAGAATACCAACTTCAGCAACGATAGGGCGAATATCAGCGCCTTTACGACCATCAATACGGCCACCCGTTTTGATGATTTGACCACGAACAACATCAGCTTCAGCTGATTTGAACTTAGCAACAACGATTTCAGCGCCAATGCCGGCTTCTTCATCAGTGAATTTCTCGACAGCTTTGTCACGAATAGCGCTGACCTTACCTTGGCGATCAAGTTTGATTTGCTCTTTATAAGCATCAGCAAGCTCAGTTGCGTATTCTGCTTTAAGGGCTTTGGCCATTTTAGTGATGGCGGCATCTTCTTCTTTGATGTCCCATGGCTCTTTAGCGCCCATTTCAGCAAGATCGATAATGGCGTTAATGACAGGTTGGAAACCTTTCCAGCCAAACATTACAGCGTCAAGCATAACGTCTTCTGAAAGCTGTTCAGCTTCAGATTCAACCATCAACACGCCTTGTGGCGTACCAGCGACAACAAGGTCAAGTGCGCTGTCTTTCATTTGGTCTAGGGTTGGGTTCAGAACAAATTCGCCATCAATCATACCAACGCGTGCGCCGCCAATTGGGCCCATAAATGGAATGCCTGAAAGTGTAAGTGCAGCAGATGCACCAATTAGCGCAACCATATCAGGGTCGTTAATCATGTCATGCGCCACAACTGTACATACAACCTGAACTTCGTTGAGGAAGCCTTTAGGGAATAATGGACGGATAGGACGGTCAATAAGACGTGATGTCAGAGTTTCTTTTTCAGAAGGGCGTGCTTCACGTTTGAAGAAGCCACCAGGGATTTTGCCCGCAGCGTATGCTTTTTCAATGTAATGCACAGAAAGTGGGAAGAAATCTTGGCCATCAGCCACAGATTTTTTAGCTGTAACGGCACAAAGTACAGATGTACCACCCAATGTTGCGATTACGCAACCATCAGCTTGGCGTGCAACTTTGCCTGTTTCCAGTACAAGTTTTTGTCCTGCAAAGTCAATTTCTTTGCGGTAGATATTAAACATATAGTATTTCCTTTTAATAATTAAACAATTGTAAGGAAAAGGTTTTTTTGATGATTAGCTTCGGTGGACAGCTGACGACAGCAGAATATTTCAGTGTGTGTGTGCGGGGAGAAAGACCCCGCTGCCGTCAGCCGTCAACCGCAACGTATCAAAACTAAACCTTTTCCATGGCTATATTTCGCATTTATAGCGTTCTTTGTCAAAGAAATTTAGTAAGAAACTGTTATTAATGGATATAATCTTTGCTAAAGAAATGCTATATATTATAAGCTTTTAGATATGCTCCACCTTGAACCAGATATAGAGGACACCCATGACACAAAAACTTATTTTACTTCGCCACGGTCAATCACAATGGAATCTTGAGAATCGGTTTACAGGGTTCACGGATGTTGACCTTACGGAATTGGGCGAAGAAGAGGCGCGCAAAGCAGGGCAGTTACTGGCTGAAGCGGGTATAAAGATTGATAAAGTTTTCTCCTCAACGCAGATTCGGGCCAATAGAACGGCTAAAATTGCTTTGGACGAAGCAGGGCAAAGCGCGCTTTATGATGATATGACTCGTCATGATGATTTACGTGAGCGCGATTACGGCGATTTAACAGGTCTAAACAAAGATGAAACCCGCGAAAAATACGGTGACGAACAAGTCCATATCTGGCGTCGTTCTTACGACGTGCCGCCTCCTGGTGGGGAATGCTTAAAAGACGTCGTTGAAAAACGCGTGCGCCCGTATTTTGATAAAGAAATTCAGCCGCTTCTTGATAAAGGCGAGACTGTTCTAATGGCTGCACATGGTAACTCATTGCGCGCGACTTTAATTATTCTGGGCGCAGAAACACCAGAAAGCATTAACGCAGCCGAAATGCCGACAGGGGTGCCTTTAGTCTTTGAACTTGAAGACGGCAAAATTACAAAGCGTTATTTCTTAGGCGCTTAAATTAGGCGCTTAAATAAATACACAAAATAGAGGGCAAGATAGATGACACTGAGTAAATTAGCATCACTCTGTACTGATTTCATGAATGCTGCAGACTTTCCTATACCTATGCGCTGCGGCTTAGCATATGATATTGAAGACGCGATGACAGAGGTTGAAAATAAAACTATGCTGAGCTTTATGCCTGTGGCAGTCGGTGGTGATCTTGATCAAGCCGCAATCAGCTTGGCTGAAATTTTCGCGACGGTTGCTTATCGTTTATCAAGGGAAGGTGAAGCAGCAGCTTATATTGATATCACGCAAACAGATGCACAAACAGCGCAAGATCTACGTACAAAATCTGCGCCGAATATGGCTAAATTGGTTGAATTCGCACGCCCTTAAAATCAATGAATAAATAATAAAAAGCCCCTTAATCTTCTGGATTTGAGGGGCTTTGTTTTTGAGGGGCTAGCGTCCAATACTTAACCTGAGCGCCAGAAAAGCTGTTGGATGGCTGTATTTATTGTGGTGGGGGGCGTAGCCATATTTTTTTATGTGATTTAGGTCTAGTTGCGCGAGTCTTTTTTGCGCTTTTAGGGGGCCTTTTTTGAGGGCGCCTATCGTGTCGAGCTGCGTGGCAGCGCTAAGGGCCAAAGCTTCTACCGCTTGCGGGACGAGCGTTTTATCACCTGAGAGCATGGCATCCTTACTAATCAGTTCAGAGGGCAGCATCACAATGTCATGCTGTGCATGAAAGGGAATGGCGCGCAATATGCCTGCGATTCCACAAGCGCGGCCTAGGGCCATACGCTGTGTATCAGGCAGGTCTTGGTCGCAAATTAAGGCTGTGATCTCTAATAAAGGAGCATTTGTATTATCCAAATAAGCCAGTAGCCCCTCTATGTTTTGTGGTTGAATGTCTTCAAGGTCAAACTCACGACCGAGCAATATTTGATCAAAAAGAGCATAGGGGATTTCGAAGTCAGTGATGGCTTTAGCCAGTTCAGGCAATAAAGGGTGATCATCAAGGCTGCGTTTTTGTTCTGTGGGCATAGCGTAAATCATACGCAAAGCTTCGCGCCACCAAACAAGGCGTATCAGGCCTAAGGTCGTATCGGTCACAACTTCACGGGTTTTGGCTATTTCATAGTTAAAGGCATAAAGCGCCCAGAGACCACGCTTCATCGCGGCGGTCTTGGCAAATAGGCTGATTAAATAGCGATTATGATCATGTTGATTGACGCTGTGGTTACAATAGCGCTCTGAAGTAATGTTTTTTTGCATGTTTTCAATGTTTTCTCTGTGATCGCTCTTGTCAAAATTATCAGGCAATGTATCCTCATTCTTATATTTTTGACAATGCAAAAATAAATAGACAAAATTAAAGGATTAAAACCATGACATTCGAATTGCCAGCATTACCTTTCGCCTATGATGCGCTAGAGCCACATATGAGCAAAGAAACATTTGAGTATCACCATGACAAACACCACGCCGCTTACGTTGCTAAAGGCAACGAGCTTTTAGAAGGTAGTGGCCTTGAAAAGCTGCCTTTAGAAGAAATCATCATGGCGTGCGCCAATGATAAAGCAAAAGCAGGCTTGTTTAACAATGCAGCGCAACACTGGAATCACAGCTTTTTTTGGAATTGCCTTAGCCCTAATGGCGGTCATAGCACATTAAGCAGCGACCTTGGCGCTAAAATCACAGATGCTTTTGGCAGCTATGATGCGTTTAAAGAAAAATTCGTTGCGCTTTGCGTTGGTCAATTCGGCTCTGGCTGGGGCTGGCTTGTCATGGATAACGCCAGCGGCAAGTTGGAACTTATCAGCACATCTAATGCAGGCGTGCCCTTTACTGACGGCAAAACACCGCTTTTGACTTGTGATGTTTGGGAACATGCGTATTACATTGATTACCGCAATGCACGCCCTGTATTTGTTGGCGCATTCTTGGATCACATGGTTAACTGGGCTTTCGTTGAAAGCTTAATTGCTAAAGGTCCATTAGAAATAGCCGCTTAAACCACGTGGGCTATATATAGACAATTTGAAGCGCCTTATCTGCACATCAGATAGGGCGCTTTTTATATAAGCGCTTTGATGGGCAAAAATTACCCATTTTTTTCTCCCTATTGATTGTGCTATAATTAATCGTGACAATGAATACCAAGCAATATCGACCAATACCAACAACCAAAGGCAGAATGCCCGTCTGATTTACAAGACGAAAAACAGGAGAGAATCTCATGGCTTTAGTAATAGACTTAAAACCCCACGAAAAAATACTGATCGGCGAAGCGGTTATCACGAATGATAAGCAGCGTACACGCATGCATATTGCGGGTGATGCGCCAATTTTACGGGAAAAAGATGTAATGCAAGAAGACGAAGCGGTGACGCCCTGTCAGCGCATTTATTTCCTTATTCAGTGCATGTATCTGGCGCGTAAGCCGGAACTATATTTCGACAAATTTTATCGCGACGCCAATGCAATTAAGGCTGCAGCGCCGTCAACAGCGATGTTCTTTTTAAATATCACTAATTTTATTTTGAAAGAGAACTTCTATAAAGCCCTCAAGCAAGCCAAAGAATTAGTGGCTTTTGAGCGTGACCTTATGGGGAAGGCCGATGCGGAGATGAGCGACGCTGCGCCGAGCATGGAAGAGGCGCTTGATGAGTAACAACCCCTATGCCACAGCCGCGGGCGCCTATGGCAAAAACGCCAAGACTATATCGGGTGATCAACGAGAGATCGAAGCGCGGGTTTTGGTGAAATCAGCCAATGCGTTAGAAGATATAAAAGCCAATTGGGCGGATGATCAAAAATGGAACGGTCTTGATAAGGGCAAAATACTCGAAGATTGCTTGCTCTATAACCGCAATATATGGCTGCTTTTTTATGATGCGGCCGTTGAAAACCCTGCAGATCAAAGCGCAAAACGCTCACAAGCGCTGCGCAATAATATCGTCAATCTAGCTAACTATATCTTTAAACGCGAAGTCGAAATTCTTGACCGCAAAGATGTCTCTATGCTTGAGAGCATTATCAATATAAACCGCGAAATATCAGCGGGTTTGTTGGTTAAACATAGCTAGATACTTTTTAACCTTGACTATATGAGCCCAGTCTTTTTATCGCTTTTATATCTTTGAACATACGAACTGGCTTGTTATACCATGTGTCGGGCGTGCTATATTTTGGACAGACATCTACTATTTCTTGGGCTAAATCTGCCGATTTTTTGAATGAATCTGCGAGAGTATCGAAGCCATTATCACGGGCGTACTTAGAAAAAGCACGTAAGTCGGTTGTCGCGACCCCAGTAATTACTTGTGCGGCAGCTTCTATCTCTGAGCGTTCCGAGTTTTCACCCGAGATAGTCCATAGGGTCGATAGGAAACCTTTTCCAGGGTTTAAAATTGTTGTGTTATTCTTTTCATGAGCATCAGCTAACTCCTTTAATACGCGTTCTGTTTTTTCGTTTACTGGTTTAGTCATCGATTTTTCCTACTTATAAATGGCGTTCATTCTGAGGAGCACTATAGCTGTAAAGTTATGGAAAGTCAATGGTTTTTAATTAGTCACATTCTTCCTGTTAGCGAAGGGGTGTTCTATGCTAGGGTCTTGGCGAATTTAAATCTCACTAATGAAGGGTTTCCCACATGCAGAAAAAAGAGCTAAATACATATCGCTACGGTAAAGAGGGCGCGCCAGAGAGCTTGGTTATATTTTTGCACGGTTATGGCTCGAACGGTCAGGATCTGATTTCGATTGCGCTTGATTGGGAAGAAGGCTTACCTAATACGTTGTTCGTATCCCCAGATGCACCATTTCAATGTGAAATGTCGGCTTTAGGCTTTCAATGGTTTTCATTAGAAGATCGCCGCGATGACGTTATGCTCGCGAATATTGAGGTCGCAGCGCCGATTTTAGAAGCGTATATAGCGCAATGCTCTAAGACATATAATGTTCCTTATAATAAAATTGCTCTGGTCGGCTTTTCACAAGGCACGATGATGTCGCTTTATAGCGCACCGCGTCTGTCTGAAACGGTTGCGGGCGTATTGGGCTATTCAGGGGCATTGCTTGATGGCAAGTCTTTAAGCGATAAGCCTGAGCGCTTTAAAAAATTCCCTATTAATCTTCGTCATGGCAGCGCCGATGATGTTGTGCCTGTTGAGGCTTTTGAGCAAGCGCAAGCGCAGCTTAAGGCGGCAGGCTATGACGTTGAAGGGCATGTAACGCCTGGTTTGGGCCATGGTATTGACCAAGAATCCGTCAGTGAAGGCTTAAGGTTTTTACAAAAAATACTGTAAGTAACCCACTATATACCAAAACTCTAATATCTATATGATCCTATTTTTAGGCATGTTTTCGCATGGGCTGAGGTTGTCCACAGCTGTGGATTTTTGTTATCCACGCTATTCTGTGTTATAATTCAGTATATTAAGGTTTTTATTCACCGTTATCCACAAAGTTATCAACAATAGGATGAGGCGAGATGAAGAATCGGATATACTGGTTAAAGTAGTAAGGCGCGTTCGCGACTATATGCTATAGCCATAGGAGGATGAAGTATGACCATTAAGGACAACGGAAATCAATTCGGCGAAATCATAGGGCAGAGCCCCGGGCAGGGGCTGGATTTACTGCAGAGTATGCCTGCTTATATGAGGGATATAAATTACCATACTCCCTTAGAGCAATGTCCCGCACTTATCCTTAACGCGGATTTCAGACCCCTTAGTTATTATCCATTATCCATATGGCCTTGGCATGAAGCAGTTAAGGCCATTTTTCGTGGCACGGTGAATGTTATCTCGGAATATGAACGGGTTATTCGATCGCCGAATGAACAAATGCGCTTGCCAAGCGTTTTGGTATTAAAAGACTATGTTAAAATTAATCGCAAGCCTGTCTTCACAAGGTTTAACCTGTTCTTGCGGGATAAATGGTCTTGCCAATATTGCGGTAAAGAATATAAGTCCCATGATTTAACCTTTGATCATGTTATCCCACGGGCTCTGGGCGGCCGTACCAATTGGCAAAATATTGTCGCCGCTTGTCAGCCCTGTAATTTGAAAAAAGGCAGTAAATTGCCGCGTGAATGTAATATGTTTCCATTTCGAGACCCCGTGCAGCCCAGCCTAGCACAGCTGCAAGAATGCGGCCGCCATTTTCCGCCAAGCTTCTTGCATGAAAGTTGGGGGGATTATCTGTATTGGGATACCGAACTTGATTTGGATGAGTAATAACCCTGCCGCCCATGACATGTTTCTATGTGATGTTTAAGAAAATTTAAGATATCCCCTCTATGATGTAACCATATAAGGTCTTTATAAGGAGCGCCGATGAGTAGATATAACCATTTAGTCGATATTTTAGTCAGCGATCGTGTAAGCGGCGCAACGCTTAGCGTTGATGAAAGTATTGATAGGACAATTAAAGAGATGGACTTTGCACTTGAGGAGCTCTCTGAGGGGGAATGGAATGGTATGGCTATCAAAGATGCCTCACAGATGGCACATCATTACGAGGCGGCTTTGAAACCGATTTTACAGGCAAGCGCCGCTATACTTAATACTGTTTCTCAGAATAAAAAAGGATGGGAGACACTAAGTGTTGCGTTTGAAGAGCGGGCTGCTTTGGGTGGTCAAACGACATTAAAGCTTCAAGACCACGAAGCTAACTTATCAAAAGCAGTTCATAACTGGCTTGATGCCGTGGATCAAACACCATGCGCTGCAGAAATAGGGAAACCTTTAGCTGTTAACTGTGCCGCGCGCGGAGAAGGGGCGCTTAACCATCTGGCTGATGTGTTATCCCTTACCAATCAAGGCTGGGAACCAAAAGCTTTTATTAAAGACAGCGACGCACAAGATATTGTCGCGAAATCTATAATAAAATTAAATGGGGCTTTGACGTAGAGGCTGTAAATGAAGCGCTCGATAATTAGGACTATCTTAACCTTAATATCGTAGGGTGGCTGAAACTAAACTGAATTGAATTACAGGATATTGATATGAGCATGAGTAAATTAGAAGTCCTTCCTGAGGCGGTATTGAATGCAGCATTAAATGCAAATCCTTACGTACAGGAAATTAATGCAATTATGGGGTCGGGCCAAGAGCTTGACCAAGTTGATGCTCTGCTCGATCGGATGGATAAGAAGCTCACTCAGACTAATGATAATTTGCGAGAGCAATCATATCCCAAAAGCGATGCAACTGTAATGCGCACGCATTTTGACGCTACGGCGGCAAATGCAGAACAGACGATTGGCAAGATTCATGATGTTGAAGTCGGTTTGGTCTATTTGCACGGAGTTGTTAGTGATAATGACGCGGATGAGCAATCTAGTCGGCTAAATGCTGTTGTGCAGGGCGCTCGCCTTGCGGATACAGAACGCGGCTTTTGCCCAACTTTATCTACATTATTAGAGAATAAACGCCAAGAAGGTTTTTCTGCAGATTCGAAAAACAATATCACAATTGTATAGAGCGTCTATCTAGACTAAAAACAGAATAAGAAAAAGCCTTGCTGAATTATACAGCAAGGCTTTTATTATATGTATTGAGAAGCATTTTAATGCTTGTCTAATTTATTCAGCGCTAGCTTCTTCAGCTGGTGCTTCAACAGCAGGCTCTTCAGCTGGTGTTGCTGCGGCTTCAGCGGCAGCTTCTTCTGCAGCTTTAGCTTTTTCAGCTTTTTCTTCTAGGCGCGCTTGTTCTTTAGCTTTAGGAAGAGCTTTTGCAATGCTTACTTTTTGAGTAGGCATATCAGCAAGACCGGCTTTACCAAGGAACATACCTACGCGGTAAGACGCTTGTGCGCCTTGACCTAGCCAATATGTAACGCGCTCTTCGTTCAAAACAACGCGCTTTTCGTCATCTTTTGGAAGAAGTGGGTTATATGTACCTAATTTTTCGATGTAACGGCCATCACGTGGCATGCGGCTATCACAAGCTACAATGCTGTAAGATGGGCGATTTTTACGGCCTCTACGTGCCAAACGAATTTTAACTGCCATGATATTTTTCCTTATAATTTATCGTTAGTGTTAATTGTAATAGTTCGTCTTGTTTCGTGTTGTTTAGTCTTTGTCGTTAATGCCTTTGTCGTTAATGCGTATTGATCTTATCTCTTATTCTTTTTGCGGTTTTTCTTGGTTCCGCCATGCCCGCCAAGTGCAGGTAGGCCGCCAGGGCCATTGCCCATACCGCCGCCTAAACCGGGCATATTGCCGCCAAGGCCAGGCATAACAGCGCCCGTTGCAAAAGGGTTAGCGCCAAGTGGAGAGGCATTTTTCATTGCCGCGCCATCGTTTTCGCTTTCCATTTGCGCCATAAGCGCTTTGACCGCTTCTGGGTCATCCATATCAACGCCGCTTAAATCCATGCCTTCCATTGCATCGAGCATCGCTGCGTCTTTACCACCCATAAGGGATTTCATTTGTTTCATCATGCCGCCCATGCCCATCTTTTTCATGCGCTTCATGGCTTTTTCCATTTGCTGATGCTGCTTGATAAGACGGTTTATTTCTTGGACGGTTGCGCCAGAACCTGCGGCAATACGTTTTTTGCGTGATGCGTTAAGCAGTACAGGTTTTGCGCGCTCATCTTTGGTCATGGATTGGATCATCGCTTCTTGTCTTTTTAAGACGGTATCATCCATATTGGCTTTATCGATTTGATCGGCAAATTTACTAATGCCCGGCATTAATTTGAGCATAGAGCTCATGCCGCCCATTTTTTTCATTTGCTGGAATTGATCAAGCATGTCGTTAAAGTCAAATTTGCCTTTTTGGAACTGCTTGGCCATATTGGCGGCCTTGTCTTGATCCATCGTCTCAACGGCGCGCTCAACAAGGGAGACAACATCACCCATGCCCAAAATACGGCCAACGATACGGTCAGGATGGAAGGCTTCAATCTCGCTCCATTTTTCGCCTGTACCGATTAATTTAACAGGTTTGCCTGTAACGCCGAGCATAGACATGGCGGCGCCGCCACGTGAATCGCCATCAATACGCGTCAGCATTATGCCTGTAATGCCGATTTTATCATCAAAGGCTTTGGCGGTTAGTACGGCATCTTGGCCCGTCATCGCATCAGCAATTAATAATGTCTCAGTCGGCTTAGCTAATTTTTTAACAGCGGCGACTTCATCCATTAACTCGTCGTCAATGGCAAGACGGCCAGCCGTATCAAGGATGACAACGTCAAAGCCTTCTTTACGGGCAGTGTCTAAAGCGCGCTTTGTAATTTCAAGCGGTGTTTGACCTTTGATAATTTCAAGGGTCGCGGTCTCAGTTTGTTCGCCCAGTGTCGCGAGCTGTTCTTGCGCCGCAGGGCGCTGAACATCAAGCGAGGCCATGAGAACTTTTTTACGATTTTTCTCACGCAGCCAATAAGCAATTTTAGCCGATGATGTGGTTTTACCTGCGCCTTGCAGACCAACCATTAAATAGGCAACAGGCGGAGCGGCTTTTAAATTAAGCTCTGTTTCACCCGCGCCGAGCATATCAATCATCGCATCATTAACGATTTTGACAACTTGCTGCGCAGGGGAGACGGATTTAATTATGTTTTGGCCAACGGCCTGTGCTTTGATTTTTTCGATAAAGGCTTTAACGACGGGGAGGGCAACATCAGCTTCAAGCAAGGCAATGCGAATTTCGCGCATCGCTGCGGTGACATCGTTTTCACTTAAACGGCCGCCTTTACCTAATTTCTCAAATATACCGCCAAGGCGGTCACTTAAACTCTGAAACATATTGTCGTTCCTAAATAATCGTATCTCATAAGTAATACAACCACAGTGAGCGAATTGTCGCCGACTACGGGGTATCCTTGATAATCAATGGACACAGATTCATGGCGGTGCTATGAAAGTGTGGTATGTGCAATGAGTGTTTATAAGGATTTATAGAATAATGTCAACTCAATTCATAAAAATGCACGGCCTAGGTAATGACTTCGCAATATTTGATGCGCGTAAGGCTGCTTTGCCTGAGTTAGATATTCCCGCTTTATCGAACCGTAAGACAGGTATTGGCTTTGACCAGATGGCTGTGCTGCGTATATCCGATAAAGCTGAGTGCGTAATGGATATCTATAATGGCGATGGCAGCCGCGTTGGGGCATGCGGTAACATGACGCGCTGCGTGGCGGATATTCTGATTAAAGAAAGCGGCAAAGAGGCAGTAACCATCCAAACCGATGCGGGACTTCTGGAGTGTAGAGTAAGTGATAAGCAAGCGGGTTGGATTAGTGTTGATATGGGCGTCCCTAAACTGGATTGGCACGCGATACCCCTGGCGTATGAATGTGATAGCGCGTCAGTCCCTATAGATGTTGATGGTTATACCCAGCCCTTCACCGTCAATGTCGGTAATCCCCATGCTGTATTCTTTGTTGAGGATGTCGAGGGCGTTAAGCTTGAAACCATTGGCCCGCGCATTGAAACTCATGATATGTTCCCTGAGCGCATTAATGTTGAATTCGCACAGATCATTGACCCACAAAATATTCGCATGCGTGTGTGGGAGCGCGGTACAGGTGTAACAGAGGCCTGCGGTACAGGTGCTTGCGCGACACTGATCGCTGCGGCATCAAAAGATTTGTCCGCGCGTAGTGCTTATATACAGCTTGATGGTGGAGCGCTGCACATAGAATGGCGCGAAGATGATGATCATATTATTATGAGTGGGCCTGTGGAGTATGTTTTTGAAGGCAAGCTATAGATGTTCAGGGGCGCAGCTTTTAGGGGCTTTGCGATGTGGCGTGTGATCTTATGCCTTACGGCTGTCTTAGCCATGTTATTAGGCTTATTAAAAAAGTTGACTTAGCATATCATATTTTATATGTTAAGTTTATATTTCATAATTATACGGGGGTGAGATGGCCATTTTTGTTACAGAACACTATTCTGAACTGGATTTGCAGAGAGAGTTTAATTGGCTTAAAAATAACGCTATTGGCTCTGATATAACGCATATGGTCGTGGTGAATTATTTTAAAACTGGAACCGTTAGTCGTTCGGAAGATTTTGTTCTACAAGGTAGGCTTACGGATGAGCAGATTCAGGATGCCGGCTTCTTGCTGTCAAAATTTAATGTATTGCACTACCCCAGTAAACACCAATCTGTGACCAGTATTTATGATCTCAGAGCAGATAATTTTGAGAAAGCCGCCATATCCTTTGCACGACTTGAGCGAAATTAACTAATTTTCTTGCCTTTTTTGCCCTGAATATGTCATAAACCTAGCCATGTCTAAAGCACCAGAAATAGTTACCTTCGGCTGCCGTCTGAACACTTACGAAAGTGAAGTGATGCGCGCCCATGCGCAAAACGCGAAGATGGAAGATGTTATTATCTTTAACACCTGCGCGGTGACCAAGGAAGCCGAGCGCCAAGCGCGCCAAGCCATCCGTAAAGCGCGCCGTAAGAACCCTGATGCACAAATTATCGTTACAGGCTGCGCTGCGCAAATTGACCCTGAAGGGTTTGGCGCTATGGTGGAGGTTGATAAGGTTATTGGTAATGACCAAAAGCTCAAAGCGGAGAGCTGGGGGACTGAGGGCGGTGAGAAGGTTCAGGTTAATGACATCATGTCCGTGACAGAGACCGCTTCGCATCTGATAGAAGGCTTTGAAGGGCGCGCTCGTGCGTTTATCCAAGTGCAAAATGGCTGTGATCATCGCTGTACCTTTTGTATTATCCCTTATGGCCGTGGTAATTCACGTTCTGTGCCGATTGGCGTCATAGCGGAACAGACACAGAAATTAGTCGAGAGCGGTTATAATGAGATCGTCTTTACGGGGGTTGATGTAACCTCCTATGGCGCTGACCTGCCGGGCAAACCAGCGCTGGGGCAAATGATTAGACGGGTATTGGCTTTAGTGCCTGATTTAAAACGCCTGCGCCTTTCGTCACTAGACCCCGTAGAGATTGATGATGACCTCTGGCGCTTAATTGGTGAAGAGCCACGTTTAATGCCGCATCTGCATATGAGCTTACAAGCGGGCGATGATATGGTGCTCAAACGCATGAAGCGCCGCCATCTTCGTGATGATGCGATTGCTATGGCTAAGCGCGCCCGTGATTTGCGCCCTGATATTGTCTTTGGCGCGGATATTATTGCTGGTTTCCCTACGGAGACTGATGAGATGTTTGAAAATACCGTTAGAATCGTTGATGAATGCGATTTAACATTCTTGCATGTCTTCCCATACTCAGAGCGCGACGGTACGCCCGCGGCAAAAATGCCGCAAGTCGATCATAAATTACGCAAAGAGCGCGCCGCTATATTGCGCAAAATGGGGGAGCGTAAGGTTACAGAGTTTTTAACCAAGCATTTAAACTCCCGCCGTCAAATTATTGTCGAAGCGGGTGGTATTGGCCGCACAGAGCATTTTGCGCCTGTTAAGCTTGATAAAGAATTAGAACAAGGTACACTCGCTTTTGTACAAATTGGTGCAATGATTGAGAATAACATGTTGGTTGGTCAAGTTATCGAAGCGTAAAGACGCAAGACAAAGCTTAATCGACCCGACGATATAGAAGAGGCTTAAACCATGGCTTTCTGGCGAAAAAAGAAAAAGACAGAAGAAACGAGCATTAATGATGCGCCTTTGCCGCAAGGTGAGGTCGTGGAGGCTGTTGAAGAAACTATTGATGCCGTTGAGGCTGCTGTTGAGGTTATCGCCGACACCGCCGCCGAGCTAGCTGAAGAGATGAGTACTGCGCCAGAAGAAGAGGCAGAAGAAATACCAGAAAATATAGAGGTGGAAGCGCCAGAAGAGACGCCGATACTTGTTGAGGCTTATAAAAGTTTAGACGCGCTGGGTGATGAAGCTGAAAGTGAAGATGAAGCTGAAAAAACGGGCTGGATTTCACGTTTAAGCGGCGGCCTATCTAAATCATCACAAAAAATTGGTCAGGGGCTTGGTGATTTAATTTCGAAGAAAAAACTCGACCATGAAACCCTCGAAGCGCTTGAAGATATTTTGATTACAGCCGATCTGGGCCCCGCGCTTGCGGCGCGCCTTGTCGGTGAGCTTGAGAGCGATCGTTTTGGTAAAGATATTACCGAGCAAGAAATCAAAGAATATCTCGCGGATAAAATTACGGCGATTTTGAAACCTTGCGCACGTGGGCTTGAAATGAAAGCGCCAGAAACCACCAATATACAGGGTAAGAAATCACCACGTGTGATTCTTGTTTGCGGCGTTAACGGCGTTGGTAAAACCACAACAATTGGTAAGCTTGCGCATCAAATGCATTTTAAAGCGGGTAAAAAAGTCGCGCTGGGCGCAGCGGATACGTTCCGCGCCGCAGCCGTAGAACAATTGCAAATATGGGCCGAGCGCACAGATAGTGTTTTTGTCTCTAAAGACCAAGGCGCAGATGCCGCTGCGGTCGCGTTTGAATCTTATCAAAAATCAATGGATGAGGGCGCGGATATTCTGATGATTGATACTGCGGGCCGTCTGCATAATAAGCAGCATTTAATGGCGGAGCTTGAAAAGATTATCCGCGTGCTAAAAAAACATGATGAGAACTTGCCCCATGAAGTGCTGTTGGTTCTCGATTCCACCACAGGTCAAAATGCGATCACTCAAGTGGAGACCTTTAAATCTTTGGTTAATGTTACGGGTTTGATTGTCACGAAGCTTGATGGCTCTGCGAAAGGTGGCGTGGTCGTTGCGCTGGCTGAACAATTTGGCTTGCCTGTCTATGCGATTGGCGTGGGTGAAACGGTTGAAGACTTACAGCCTTTCAAACCAGAAGACTATGCCAAGGCGCTCGTTGGATTAGAGCTATAAAACTGTAGCGGGGGCTTTATATGAGCCTGAGCCTTTAAGAAATTATACAATTCTTCTTCTTATTATTGTTAAGCGCTATTGTTGTATTGGGCTGCTCTTGCTGTCTTTGTTTTATGAGCTCTATAGCCTGTATAAGGCGTGGGGGGTAATCTTCACCGAACTCAGAGAAACGGTCTGTGCGCAGAATTTTCCACTTATCGCGTGAGCTATTCCAGTACTCGCGCTGGCCGTACATTTCAGTGACCGTTTCTGCAGCAACGTTAAAAACGGTACGCAGCTGTTCTTTAATATTCGCGGTAAAGTCTGTAACCTCTACGACTTCATCCGATATAACGGTTAGCCGTCCTGATCTTCCGCGCATGAGGCATTCATAGCCCTTTTCGTCTTGTACATATCGGTCGACCTTATAGCCATCTTTGCTTTCAAGTTGATCATTTGCGCCATTTTTAAGCAATAAGCTGGCTTCTTTATAGTTTTTATTGTTGATTAAGTGCATCAAAGATGTCTTGTTGTAATTATCAACAGCGTCAAGGTTTGCGCCGCGTGAAATGAGCACATCGAGAATATCTAGGCTGTTTTCTCTTATTTTATATTCCATGCCTGAACACATCAGTCTTAGCAAAGGTGTCTGCTGAGAGCTGTTTACTGCGTTGATCTGGTCTGGATGTTTATCAAAAAAGTGAGATAAGGCCTCGGCAAGATCCTCAGCTTTTTCTTTTAGGCCAAAATCAATAAAGTCCCAAATATTCTCCATGTCATATTCACGTGGCTTTGACACTTCTTTTATTTCATTTTTTTTGGAGAACATGCTGAGCACCATTTCGCTTACCTATGTTTTATTTTGATTTAAAGTTACGATGTCTAATTTACATATTTTGCAAGGACTGTCAATGCTTTTTCATAACGTCGCGACTTGATCGTCGTTTATTTATAGACATCTTTACAAGGCCGTGCATCTTCACCCATACCGCAATTTTCGCCAAAATTTTGAGCTTTAAATTCATTGCCCGTTATACGGACATCTTGATGTGGATCAATAGTGTCAGCGCACTCTAACCGCCCTATATTTTGAAGCTTTAGCACATAGGGGCCATTAATGCCTGCACGGCGTATTTGCTCACCAGAGAAGTTCACTTTTATAGAGTGGGGCTGGTTTTCAGGTTTTGCGGTAAAGGAAAGGCTAGGATCTTGAATAGGGGAGGCGTATTCAAAAGCCGGGCTTGTCGATATTATAGTCTGACCGTCTGTGCTTTCTAAAGCAGCACGTAACATATACTGCCCCGTACATAACGTTTTAATTGTAACTTTAGCGCTTAAGAGATCAAAGATATGATCACGATTTGTGTCTTTTGGCTTTAACCCTAGGGATGAGAGTTCAAAAGCGGGTGATTTGTCCTGCTTTTGTTCTTGCGCGAATGCGGGGGCACTCATCACAAGTGCCGCGACAAGGCTGCATAGAATAACTGTCTTATTGTTCATCTCTATACTCTCATCATTTTTATTGAATTGGCGACAATTTAAATCCACGAACATCACCGTCATGTTGCTTGAGGAAATCAGCGGCGGATTTTAATTGTGTTTTACTTATTGCGCCCTCAAAGCTCAGGCGTAAAGTTGGGCTTTTTTTGTTATTATCTCTATACGAAACCGTTTTGGCATCGAAATTATATAAGACTGTTTCGTTTATGTCGCATGCGGGCGCGATTTCTGTGATTGAGACAAGGTAATCGCCTTCTTTGATGAATACGCCTGCTGGCGGGGCATTTTTTTTGACGATTGCCGCTTTTATCAAATCTTTAATGGCGTCGGTTGTGTGAACTTGATTTGCCGTGCGTCCATCATTGCTTATTATTGTGGGATCAATGCCCGCTTTAAGTAATTGTTCGACGTATAGCTCATTATCAGCATAGGTTGCGTAGTGTAGCGCAGTCCAACCATCTCTATCCTGCGTATTAAGATCTGCTCCATTATTAATGAGCGTCGTTACGCCAGGGCCGTATCTGCGTGAAGCCGCGATACTCAGCGCGGTACGATTGGTACCCGTTGTAAGGGCGTTGATATCAGCGCCTGCGTCAAGCATGACTGTTAGGCATTTATCATCGCTTTTCCCGGCAGCGAGATGAATGGCTTTCCAGCCATGGGCATTTACTGCATCTATATTGGCGCCAGCGTCAATCAGAGCCTGCATTTTATCCGCTTTACCGAGGCTTATGGCATAGAGTAATGGCGTTGCTAAATCATGCTTCTTCGAAAATTGCAATTCAAGCGTTTCAGGATGTGCCTCGATATATTTCTCTAATTCTTCGAGCGTAGCTTTTGCGATGATCTTAAATATCTTATTTTTACCGAACATAGTTTATGCTTTCTTGTTTATCTAAATAATAGTCGGCAGTTTGAACCCGCATAAATCACCGTTTTCTTGCTGTTTTAAGAATTGAGCGGCCTGTATAAGCTGTTTTTGCGGTGATCGTAGATTAAATTCCTGCACGAATAAGCTTTGACCATCATTATCTTTGCTTTGTGTTGTAATGTTTGCTGCTTCAAAGTTATATATAGATTTTATGGTCATAGCGCAGCTATCCACGTAGTTCATGATAGAGACCATTGTGTCAGATTCTTTTATAAATTGGCCTGCATGGTGCCTAATAAATAGGTTCTTCGTGCTCTTCGCTTCTGCGTATTGTTCAGCTGTTTTGCCCTCTGCGTTAACTATTGTTGTATCTGCATCGGCTTTGAGTAGAAGGCTTATGCCTTTATTTAGCCCTTTTTTTGAGGCGCAGATAAGTGCGGTGTCTGAATCTGCATCTTGGGCATTTAGGTCTGCGCCCGCTTTTATAAGAATTTTAAGGCATTGTAGCTTGTCATTCAAAACGGCCCAGAGCAATGGCGTACTTTTATAGCGGCCATAAGTGGCTTCAAGGCTGTCTGGGCTTTCGGCTAAATAATCTTCGAGCTCTTGTGCATTATCACTATAGATAATATCAAATATAGTTCTCGGTGTTTCTACTTCTACTTCTTCTAAAGCTCCAATCATGACTATTGCTTTCTCTTCGTAGTTTTTGATTCTTCGTTATGAACAGAGTCGCTATTCATATGAAAAATCACCTTAAGCAAGCAGGCTTGTTATGTCAAGTGTTTTGCGCGGCTATTTATGTGCTCACTATGCACGAAGCGATAGGGCGCTCTTGATATTTGGCGCAATCGCGCCATAATGATGTCTTGAATTTATAAAATTTGACCAAATAAACATAAAAGGAGCAGGACGATATGAGTAAAATTAAAGTAAGTAATCCGATTGTTGAGATAGACGGCGATGAAATGACCCGTATTATATGGGACTTCATTAAAACAAAGCTTATTTTGCCTTATGTCGATGTGGACTTGAAATATTATGATTTGTCGATCCAAAAACGTGATGAGACAGATGATCAAATCACGATCGATGCGGCGGACGCGATTAACAAATATGGTGTCGGCGTTAAATGCGCGACAATTACCCCTGATGAAGGGCGCGTTGAAGAATTTGGCCTAAAGAAAATGTGGCGCTCCCCTAATGGTACAATCCGTAACATTATTGGCGGCACAGTATTTCGTGAGCCGATTATTTGTAACAATGTCCCGCGCTATGTCCCTGGGTGGACGCAGCCCATTGTTATTGGCCGTCACGCTTTTGGTGACCAATATCGCGCCACGGATATTAAAATCCCCGGTAAAGGCCGCTTAACCATGACCTTTACGCCTGATGATGGCGGCGAAGCGCAAGAAATGGAAGTGTTTAACTTCCCAAGTTCTGGCGTTGCGATGAGCATGTACAATCTTGATGACAGCATACGCGGCTTTGCCCGTTCAAGCTTTAATTATGGCCTTATGCGTAATTACCCTGTTTATCTTTCAACCAAGAACACCATATTAAAAGCCTATGATGGACGCTTTAAAGATTTATTCGAGGAAGTCTTCCAAGAAGAATTTAAAGAAGCCTTTGATAAAGCGGGCCTCACATACGAGCACCGCCTTATTGATGATATGGTGGCCTGCGCTATTAAGTGGAATGGCGGCTTTGTTTGGGCATGTAAGAATTATGATGGTGATGTGCAATCAGACATCGTCGCGCAAGGCTTTGGCTCACTTGGACTAATGACTTCTGTATTGATGACGCCAGACGGCAAAACCATTGAATCAGAAGCGGCGCACGGTACAGTTACGCGTCACTTCCGCCTACATGAACAGGGCAAAGAAACATCAACAAATCCAATTGCCTCGATCTTTGCATGGACGCAAGGTTTGAAATATCGCGGTAAGTTTGATGATAACCAAGATTTGATCGATTTTGCACAAAAATTGGAAGATGTTTGCGTCGCGACCGTCGAAGCGGGCTTCATGACCAAAGATTTAGCGATATTGGTTGGTAAAGATCAGCCTTACCTCAACACACAAGCTTTCTTGGATAAGATTGTTGAGGGGCTAGATGGCGTGATGAAAGTTGCCGCTTAATAAGCTATAGATTTTCGAATAAATAAGACGAACAAAAAACGTGCAAGGCTTTAAGCTTTGCGCGTTTTTTATTATGGGCTCTAGGTAATTCTCGATCGATTCTTTCTCGGTGATTCTAGTTAAGTTATTGAAAAACAATATATTATGTTGATTTCATTCGGGCTTAGAGGCTTAGAAAAGAAGAATCGAGCAGATTTTCTTAATAAATATGATTTTTGAGCGATTTAAGGCGAGGAAAAACGGTTGGATTTAATGGGCGGATTCACTTACCCACAGCGTAATACGGGCTTTCGTGGCCTTTCTGGGTGCTGTTAAGATTCTGTTAATCTTGCACGGGCAAGGTGGAGTTACAGCGCAAGACAACGGCGCTAAAAGAAAAAGAGAAGAAATATACTTCAAGGGTAATTATTTCAGATCTCTAGATAAACTTTAGGAAAAAAAGCGAGGCCACCATGACTAATCATATAGCAGCTCCAGCAAACCTAAAAACGAATGATAATGCTCACGGCGTAAAAACAGCCGATAGAAACGTCAGCATCGAAGATGAGACTAAAGAGCGCGTTATCCTGCCCCTACCACCACTTGACCTTAAAGACAAAGTGGACATGGAAATTTACGCTCGGTTTATGCGCCACCTCCGTTATGTGCCCAATAGCCGCATGGAAGTAAAAGTGCTCTCTGCGATACAATTCGCAGCTGACATGATGGACTTACCAGATTCACAAGTCGCACGCTGCCTGCTTGATTTAGGTCTGCATGCACCGCGCATCTCATTCCCTGTTGAATTCATAGAATTCGCTGATAATGCCCGCAGCAGAAATATTCAAGATTTCGGCAGCGCAGGCCAAGCGATGCAAGACCTCTATACTCACTGGGATAATATTGGCGAAGATAAGTTTATATCAGCCAAGCGTGATTACAGACTAATTGATGAAGCGGTTATCACTAACGCTTTGTAAGAAGATGGATGGCTAATCGTTATATGATTTTAGCGTCGATGTATTCTTACCCCTAGCGCTTTGATCTCGGCCTGTAATACGGCTTAACAACCCTTGAAAACCTGAACGCTGCTCCGGAGTATACTCTCCGGGCGGCGTTTTGTCTTTGGGGGTGGAGCTCATAATCTCTTGCCAGATATGGGCAGGAATGCTGCCGCCTGTTACATGATCCATTGGGCTGTTATCATCATTACCGAGCCAGACAACGCTGGTCATGTTATCCGTAAAGCCAGCGAACCACGCATCGCGTGAATCTTGTGATGTGCCTGTTTTTCCACGAATATTCATGCCTTCAATTTGCGCCGCGCGCCCTGTGCCATAGGTGACGACATGGGCAAGCATTAGATTTAGGCGTTTAACGGCGCGGCGTTTGGCGACGCGTTGCGCCATTGATTTTTCATCTGCGCGATCATAGAGAACAACGCCGTCTTTAGTTAAAATACGTTTTATGCCGTAAGGCGGGGCTTTGATGCCTTCATTCATTAAAGTGGCATAAGCGGCGCTTAATTCAAGAACAGACATGCCTGAACTGCCAAGGGCGAGGGACATATCACGATTTATTGAGCTGGTAATGCCGAATTTACGGAGTTTCTTTATGATATTACCAATGCCGACATCTTGTGCAAGGCGCACAGTCGCCGTGTTTAACGAGCGGCTTAAGGCATCGTTTAAAGTCACTTCGCCGTAATATTGGCGGTTATAGTTTTCAGGCGCGTAAGCTTCGCCCTCAAGCGATGCATCTAAAATCAAATCATCAGGATTCCAGCCTTGCTCAAGCGCCGTGAGGTAAATAAATGGTTTTAAAGCTGAGCCAGGGGGGCGTAGGGCTTGCGTGGCACGGTTGAATTGGCTTTGGCGGTAATTCACGCCACCAACCATTGCATAGACCGCACCATCGCCCCCAAGGCTAATGGAACCACCTTGAGATAGTTTCTTATCCTCACCGTAGCGTTTTACAGCATTGATCATGGCCAGTTGTGATGCGTTTTGTAAATCGGGATCAAGAGTTGTCTCAATAACGATATGTTGCTCAGGCATACTCAGGATATTGGCCGCTTCACTGATGACCCAATCGACAAAATATCGACCGCTATCAGATTTTATCGGTTTAGGCTGTGGGCGGGTGACGGTAAGGCCGGCTTGCATTTCAATATCGGTTCTTGTGATGTAGCCTTCAGCGAGCATAGCATTTAAGACAACGCGGCCCCGTTTCTGGGCTAGAGCGAGATTATTTGTTGGCGCATAGCGCGAAGGCGCTTTTAAGAGGCCTGCAAGTATGGCGGCTTCCCCTAAGGTTAAATCATGTGCTGATTTATCAAAGTAAGTTAGGGCAGCGGCTTCAATGCCATAGCTGCCTGCACCGAAATAAACACGATTTAAATAGGCGCTGAGAATTTCGTCTTTACTTAAGCTCCGCTCCAGCCATAAAGCCAATAGGGCTTCTTGTACTTTACGTTTCAAGCTGCGTTGATGGCTAAGGAATAGATTTTTGGCGAGTTGCTGGGTAATGGTTGAGCCACCTGCAAGGCGGCCACCTTTGAATATTTTAGTGTATATAGCGCGAGCTATGCCTTTAGGGTCTATGCCAAAATGCGTGTAAAAACGTCGATCTTCAATTGAAATCACAGCAAAGCGCACATAATCGGGCATATCATCTATTTGGATGCTCATACCTTTGAGCTCTCCAATTCGGGCGATTTGCGTATTGTCATTGGCGAGTATCGTAATGGCTGCGCGGCGTTCAAATGCAGCATTTTTAGTAATGTCAGGTAATTCGCGCGCATACCAAACCGTAATGATGATCACGAATAAGGTGAGCCAGAGCCCGAGAACAAAGCCCCATTTTATGAGAGTGCGCATAAGCGAAAGCATTGAGAATCCAGATTTTTTATTGGTTTTTCTGGTTTTCTTTTTTGTTTTTTTTGTCTTTTTCACTGATCCTGTCTCTTTTTTAGGGACGTGACGTGGGACTATTTTGGGTTTCTTTTTGCTCATAGCTGCGTTTAAAGCATATTTTTATTGTTTAGACAAGAAAGATAGCGGCAAGCCCAAGGAAGGCGACAAAGCCAATAACATCTGTAAGCGTGGTCAGGACAACGGTTGATGAGATGGCTGGGTCAGAGCCTAGGCGGTCAAGGGCGATAGGAATGCCTGCGCCGAAAAGACCTGCGACGAATAAGTTAATAATCATCGCCGCGGCAATAACGCCGCCGAGCATGTAATCTTGGAACCAGAAGGTCGCCGCGCAACCAATAAGAAAAGCGAAGATTACGCCGTTTATAAATCCAACCAAAGTTTCTTTCCAAATGATACGTAGCGTATTTGAACCGGAGAGCTCTTTGGTCGCTAGCGCGCGCACGGCAACGGTTAGTGCTTGCGTCCCCGCATTGCCGCCCATTGAAGCAACGATAGGCATTAATATAGCCAGGGCGACTATTTGATTGATGGTTGTTTCAAACATAGCAATCACTAAAGATGCAAACAGGGCGGTGACTAAATTTATAAACAGCCAACGAAAACGTGAACTGGTTGTTGATAATACGGCGCTGTATAAATCATCTGCGCCAACGCCACCAAGCATGAGAAAATCTTCCTCGGCTTCTTCATCGATAACATGGATGACGTCATCAATGGTAATCACACCAATTAGGCGGCCGCTATCATCCACGACAGGGGCTGAAGTAATGTTTTCACGGCGGAATATCCGCGCGACATCTTCTTGGTCTGATTGTGCGTGTATGGCGTGAATGTCATCTAGCGTTAAATCATCAAGTTTTTCTGAACGTTTCGCTTTGATCAGCTTACTTAATGGGATTTCACCAGCGACATGATAAGTTGGCGTAATTACAAAAATGTCGAAGAATTCATCTGGGATCTCATCCCCTGCGGCCCGTAGATAATCGATTGTTTTACCAACGGTCCAAAATTGTGGGATAGCGACAAATTCACGCTGCATTAAACGGCCAGCTGAATCTTCAGGAAAGCCAAGGCCTTCTTTAAGTTCTAAGCGCGTTTTGGCGGAGAGTTGGCGTATGATTTCATCTTGTAGCTCTTCATCGAGCGATATAATTAAATCAAGCGCGTCATCACTATCTAGCGCATCGACGATATTAGCAACGTCAATACTGGGCATAGTTGTGAGGATTTCAGGGCGAATATCGTCATCAATCTCCACATACATATTGGGGTCGAAATCATCACTATGTTGATCTAACAGTGTTTCGCGTTGGTCATTATGAAGTTTTGCGAATAATTCAGCAATATCAGCATTGCTCATCTCGCTGAGCAAGCCTTGCAATGGTTTTCTTGCCTCAGGGCCAGCTTGTAACAGTGCTTTGACGGCTTTAATTTGCGCATCTTGCAGCCCAAATAACGGGTTGCTTGGACCTGTTACGTTGTCATCTGCCTTTACTATGGCATCATCTGGCTGAACACTGCTTGTCAAATTTAAGTCCTAAAGGTGCTGTTTGAATGAATAGATTTTTTGATTTTTCTTGATTTATTATGAGGTTTTATATCAGTTTTTATTAATCTGCGCAACATAATACAGAATAAGCCTTTCTCCATATTACAGAAGAAAGGCTTATTGCATTGTGTTTTTATGCGTTTTTATCGGCTGGTTAAAGCCCTGAATTTAAGCGTCAGGCTTTGCCTTGTTAAAGAGCGTTGGCTGCACGTGTTTATTGCCGACAGCCTGCGCTGCGACCGTGGCCATAGCGGTTAGATTGACAATGCCACGCGTTGATGTGGCTGGCGTCAAAATATTCATCGGTAGGCGCGTACCTAAAATTAAAGGGCCAATTGAAATGCCATCAGTCAGTGACTTGGTTAAGTTTAACCCCACATTTGCCGCATCAAGATTAGGCATGACCAATAAATTGGCATTATCTTTTAGTGTTGAATTTGGCATCATTTCCTTGCGTATCTCTTGACGAAGCGCGACATCAGCATGCATTTCGCCGTCTATTTCAAGGGTCGGGTCTAGCTCTTTAATGATACGACACGCTTCGGCCATTTTCTTACCGCTTTCGCTATCACGGCTACCGAAGTTTGAGTGTGTAATCATCGCTACGCGCGGTACAATACCAAAGCGGCGTACTTCTTCCGCTGCGAGCATTGTATTTTCAACAATTTCTTCAACGCTAGGGCAGACATTCACATGAGTATCAGTAATGAAGATTGTGCTTTTATTGGTGATTAATGCGGTAAGCGCAGAGAGCTTTGTCGCATTTTCATGTACGCCAATAATGTCTTTGACATGCTTTAAATGGTCTTTGTAGCGGCCATAAGCGCCACAGATAACGGCATCAGCATCGCCTTTATGCAGCATTAATGCGCCAATCACGGTTGCGTTTGTACGAACCAAAGCTTTTGCATAGGATGGCGTAACGCCTTGGCGCTCAAGCAGCTCGTGATAGGTTGTCCAGTAATCGTGATAGCGTGGATCTTTTTCAGGATCACAGAGCTCAATATCTTTATCGATATCGAGGCGTAAACGCAGTTTTTTAATCCGCATATCGACGACTTTACGGCGACCAATAACGATAGGCATAGCAAGGCCGTCGTCAACAACGCTCTGTATGGCGCGTAGAACTTTTTCTTCTTCACCTTCACAATAAACAACGCGTTTTGGGTTGTCTTTGGCGCGTGCAAATATAGGGCGCATAACCATGCTTGTTTTAATGCTGTGGGCTTCGAGTTTCTCGATATAGGCCGCCATATCCGTAATCGGACGTGTGGCAACGCCTGTATCCATAGCCGCTTGTGCGACTTTTGGCGGCAGCTCAGAGATTAAACGTGGGTCAAAAGGCTTCGGAATAAGGTATTCAGGGCCAAATTCTAATTGCTCATCGCTGTAAACGCTGACCACTTCAGCCGCGGCCTCTTTGCGAGCAAGCGCGGCAATAGCGGCAACGCAAGCAAGTTTCATTTCTTCGTTAATCGCCGTTGCGCCAACGTCTAATGCGCCACGGAAAATAAACGGGAAACATAAAACATTATTCACTTGGTTTGGGAAGTCAGAGCGACCTGTACATATGATAGCTTCAGGTTGAACTTCTCTGACATCTTCTGGCATAATTTCAGGCGTTGGGTTTGCCAGAGCCATAACAAGTGGCGCTTTGGACATTAGGCCAATTTGTTCCTTGCTCACAGCGCCAGGGCCAGATAGGCCAAGGAATACATCTGCGCCATTAATGGCTTCGTCAAGGGTGCGGATATCTGTGTTATTAGCGAATTTTTCTTTGGCTTTATCCATGCCTTTATTACGGCCTTTGTAAACAGGGCCATCGCGGTCACAGACGATAATGTTTTCTTTAGGCAGGCCCATACCCAGAATAAGGGTTAAGCAGGCGATTGCCGCAGCGCCCGCGCCAGAACAAACAAGGCGAATGTTTTTAATGTCACGTCCTGTATAGAATAACCAGTTGGTGAAAGCCGCGCCGACAATAATGGCTGTACCGTGTTGGTCGTCGTGGAATACAGGAATATTCATACGCTCGCGCAAGCGTTCCTCGATTTCAAAACATTCAGGCGCTTTAATATCTTCAAGGTTAATGCCGCCAAATGAAGGCTCAAGGCGTGCAACAGTATCAATAAAGGCATCAACATCAAGTTCATCAATTTCAAGATCGATGGAATCAATATTCGCGAATTTTTTGAAGAGGGCACACTTGCCTTCCATTACAGGCTTAGAGGCTAAAGCGCCAATATTGCCCAGACCTAAAACGGCTGTGCCGTTTGTGATTACGGCGACTAAATTGCCGCGCGATGTATAATCAAGCGCCTTTGAAGGGTCCGCTGCAATCTCTTCGCAAGGAATAGCCACGCCAGGTGAATAAGCCAGCGCCAAATCTTTCGCTGTTTCCATCGGCTTGGTTGGTACGATCGACATTTTTCCCGGTTTCGGGTTTCTGTGATACTCAAGGGCGGCTTCGCGAAGGCTATCTTCCATATTCTATGCTTTCTATGCTTTGATTTACTCGTCGTTCTATGGTCGTTTTTAGATCGTTTTTTATTAATTTTTCTACACTCTATTACCAAAATAACCAGAAGATATTTTAGCGCATTATGATTCTTAACAAATGCGTTTGAGTACAGCAAGTGCTAGTTGGTTAATGCAAGCCAAGTTATACGTATATCTATGCTGGGCTGCACAATAGACGAGGTCTGTAGGTTGACATAACAAACCTCTTTCGCTATGTTCCCTTCTGGGGTTAGAAGCTACAGGTTAACGGGTCGGCCATTGATATGTCACATATGTCAGCGATTTTAAGAAATGCATTTACAGCTGTGAAGAGACGTGAGCTTGAAGCGCAAATATACGCGCCGATGCCTGTCTTATCTGAGCTGTATTTCCCTGCCTCATCAACAGCGCTTCCTACATATAATACCGGATATAATAAACGCCCCTTAAGGCATAGCCAATTAAAGGGCGCTCATAGTGATATGCCTGTTTTGAGTGTCGTGTTTTGCACGAGTGCGCAGATGGGTTTACCTGATTATAGCCCTGATGGTAAAAACAGTGATGCCTTAAATGTATTTCTGAAGGCGAGTCGTCAAGCCAGTGACTTATCGTTTGCTATGGTCGAAAAATTAAAAATGCAGGGCGCATTAGCGAGAGTGGCCTATAAAAGCGAAGAGACTGAAGCGGGGCGGATTTGGCAATTGGGAGTCTCTATGCCTGTGACGCGACCTTTTTGGAACAGAAAAGGTGACATACAGCCCGACCCGAATAATGATCAGCTGGCTATATTTAACCGCTATTTACTCGATCATAACCTCATTACCGAAGAACAGGCTAAGCCCGTTTTTTCAGCGCGCGTGCGCTACCTTGCTCAGCAATTATAAGCGCAGTTGCCGCATAATTTAGCAGGGCTTTTTTATCGTGGTGTAATCCACGTAATAATATCTGAAAAAAAATGGTGCGGCCGAGAAGACTCGAACTTCCACGGGATTAACTCCCACAGCGACCTCAACGCTGCGCGTCTACCAATTCCGCCACGGCCGCACTTGCTTATTTTGACATGGTAGGCTATGTGGAATAGCAAAACATTTGCACCCGCGCAAGTAAAATATAATTTTAATGAGATGAAAATGGAATATAAGCATTCTGATGATTTGATCGCCTATGAGGAAGCGCATGCTTTTATGGAGCAGCGCGTGGCTGATATTCATGCGGGTGAAGCAGGTGAGTTATTATGGCTGCTTGAGCATCCGGCGCTTTACACGGCGGGCAGTAGCGCCAAAGATACTGACTTGCTTGACGCTCGATTCCCTGTACACAAAACGGGGCGGGGCGGTCAATACACCTATCATGGCCCAGGTCAGCGCATCGGTTATGCGATGATGGACCTTAAATCACGCCAAGACGTGCCTGATATTAAAAAATATATATATGATTTGGAAGAGTGGCTTATTCGTACGATTGCCGAATGGGGCGTTACTGGCGAGCGCCGTGAAGGTCGAGTCGGTATATGGGTGGATCTAGCGCCTTATGGCCGTGTCGGCGAGGCTAAAATAGCGGCAATAGGCGTGCGCATTCGTCATTGGGTGGCGTTTCACGGTGTGGCTTTGAATGTGAGCCCTGAGTTAGATAATTTTAAAGGCATTGTACCTTGTGGTCTTTCTGCGTTCGGCGTGACGTCATTAGCTGATTTAGGCATAGACGTGTCTATGCGTGAAGCCGATGAGGCATTAAAGCGTAACTTTAGGGGCGTGTTTGGCTGAGTGCCGCTTTGGTGACGCGGATAAAAGAAAAGCCAGCACAACCATGCTGACTTCTAAAAATCTAATAATCAGATATTAAGTTTCTTACGTTAGAATAGAAACTTCGCTGCCTGATGCTTTTGATTGGCTCGTTGCCGAAGATGAGGCATAACCATCAGCCGCTATTTGCGGTGTGACAGGCACAGAGCTCTGCTGCGCCGGCGCTGCGACAATTGGCGCGGCGCTACTTGTTTGCGTCGCTTGTGATGATTTTACAGCGATGGCCGAGACCGAATTACTGATGGACGATTCCTGCGAGCCAGTGCCGGAATATTTAATCTGGCTCTGATGTGGAAATTGTTTGGTTACGTCACCAGTATTGTTGTCGCGAATCTGTAAGACCGCGCTTCCTCTACTGACGTAAACATATGGACTAATATATGGTGCTGAAGATGTGTTTTGTATCACATCTGAAGCTGAGCTAACGCCTTTATCGGCACGGCCACTATCTGTAGTCGTCTTTAATAAAGGTGCGTTAGATACTACAGAATTTACTGCTTCTAACATTGGTTTTTCCTAACCTTAATAAAGGTCTCAATCCTTGAGATCCTTGTTTTTGAACCCGGCTCCCCAGCCAGATCCAATACCCTAGTACCTATTATAAGTTGAAAGCGCCTAAATTGTCAAGTTATATGTTTTTGTATAGGTTCAAAGCTGAATAATAGAGCAGATAAAGAGGGGGGGGGCGGTGCTTGAGCTAAGTTATTTTCGATTGGGAGGTGGCAAGCGGCGTAAAAAAGCTGTATACTATAAAGTAGGTAAGTTTTTATTCGTTGTCCTTCCGTCCTTGTGTGTGAGGTTTGTGTCGGTTAAATGCAGAAAAAATAAGGGCTTACCCTTTGTGTGATGTGTTTGTTTTATGCATCTACACAGATTTCTGGGGCGCGGATTTTCTTTCTGATGCTTTTTCAATATGTGTTTTGGGATGTTTTTGTTCGTTTAATTAGTAGCTGGAGTTAGTACGAAGCGTGAATAGTTTTTTAGAAATATTAAAACAGGTAGGCCCGGCGCGTTTGGGCATAATGGGCGGCGTGGTCTTGGCTTTGCTGGCCTTTTTTGTGTTTGTTTCCTTGCGTGTCTCAACACCGGATTATTCTTTGCTCTATCGTGATCTATCATCGACCGATGCGGGCCAAGTTGCCGCAGCGCTCGAAACAGCACAGATACCTTATCAAATATCACAAGATGGTGGCTCAGTGAGTGCGCCAAAAAATGAAATTGGCCGTGCGCGTATGTTGCTGGCTGAAAAAGGCCTGCCAAATGGCGGTTCAATGGGCTATGAGCTTTTTGATAAGCAATCGGGCTTTGGTACAACGAATTTTGTGCAAAATGTAAATCAGGTGCGCGCCCTTGAGGGGGAGCTGTCGCGTACGATCGTGTCTCTTACGCAAGTACGCAGCGCGCGTGTTCATCTTGTTTTGCCTAAGCGTGAATTGTTTAGCCGTGAAAGTATGCCGGCTTCTGCGAGTGTGTTTCTCAGTCTTGTTTCTTCTTCTCCGTTGTCGCGTGAACAGGTTGTGTCCATTCAGTCTTTAGTGTCCTCCGCTGTGCCGCAGCTGAAAACTTCAGATGTTTCTGTGGTTGATAGTAATGGTAATTTGCTGGCGCGTGGTGGTGAGGAAGATGAGTCCTTATTGACGCAGCGCGGTGAAGAAATGCGCCGTAATTATGAACGTCGTGTGCGCAGTAATATTGAAAATCTAGTTGGTAATGTTGTTGGTTATAATAAGGTCCGTGCCAATGTTACTGTGGATTTGAAGTTTGACCGCGTGAGCACGAACCAAGAATTATATGACCCAGAAGGCCAAGTTGTTCGCTCAACGCAAACCGTTGAAGAAAGCGATAGCGAGAGAGCACCTGCCGCGCAAGGCGTCTCTGTTGAAAATAATCTTCCTAATATTGGTGGGGATTTGTTGGGTGATCAGCCAACGCAAGAGGGCGCTCGCTTTGAGGAAACAACGAATTATGAGATTTCTAAAACCATTCGTAATACAGTGAGCGAAGTAGGGCAAGTTAGCAAGCTGTCCATCGCTGTGCTTGTTGATGGCTCCTATGTTACGAACGCCGAAAATGATGTAAAAACTTATGTTCCAAGAGATCAGCAGCAGTTAGATCAGATATATTCATTAATTAAGTCGGCTGTTGGTTTTGATGTTGAGCGCGGTGATAGCTTGGAAGTTATCAATATGCAGTTTGCTGAGATTGAAGTTGATGCCCTTGACGAAACAGAAACCATACTTGGTTTTGAAAAAAGCGACTTACTTGAAACGGCAGAAGTGCTTACTGTGGCTGTTATGATTATTCTGGTTGTTCTTCTTGTTCTTCAGCCGATGATTGGTCGCCTTATTGGCACCGGTGATTCGCGCAGTGAAGAAGGGCTTGCCGCTGAAAATAATTTATTGGCGGGTGGTTCTATGCAACCAATGCTCTCTGGTCCACAAGGTGGCGCGGTTGGGGGGCAAGTTAATCCCCAAATGGCCATAGGCGGGGGCGTCGATTTTGCTGGCGATGAAGAGGCTGAAGGTAGTTCTGAGGCTGATATGATAAGTATGGAAAGAATATCAGGCCAAGTTAAAGCTTCTTCCGTTAAGAAGGTTGAAGATATTATTGATCAGTATCCTAATGAAGCTGTGTCCGTTATTCGTAATTGGATGGGGCAAGATACGTAAGTAAAGGGTTTTGTAGGACAGAGTAATTGTCGTAGAGAACTGATGAAATATAAGAGTGTTGGATTAGATAACGATGCGTAAACGCGAAGATTTTAGAACATTATCCGGATCGGAAAAAGCGGCTATATTACTTTTGTCGCTTGGCGAGGAATATAGTATCCGCGTTTTTGAGCTGATGGATGATGAAGAGATCATGGAAATTTCACAAACTATGGCGAATTTGGGTAAAGTCAACTCAAGCATCGTTGAACGTTTATTTGTCGATTTTGCTGAGCAAATGAGCTCGACCAACTCACTTGTCGGTACATTAGATAGCACAGAGCGTCTGCTCGCCAAAGTTATGGGGGGCGATAAGGTTGAGCGGATCATGGAAGAGATTCGCGGCCCTGCTGGCCGTACGATGTGGGAAAAGCTGGGCAATGTTAACGAGGAAATATTAGCAAGCTTCTTACAAAAAGAATACCCACAAACAGTGGCGGTTGTTTTGTCAAAAATATCGAGTGACCATGCCGCTGCTGTCTTGCCGCTTTTACCTGATGGTTTTGCGATGGAAGTTGTTAATCGCATGCTGCGTATGGAAGCTGTCCAGAAGGATGTATTGGATGATGTTGAGCGCACGCTAAGAACTGAATTTATGTCGAATCTTGCACGCACACAGCGCCGCGACTCACATGAAATGATGGCAGATATATTTAACAGCCTTGAGCGGACTGTTGAAACGCGCTTTATGGAGGCGTTGGAAGAGCAAGTTCCGGAATCGGCAGAAAAAATTCGCTCCTTAATGTTTACCTTTGAAGATCTGGGTAAATTGGAAGCGTCTTCCGTACAGACTGTTATTCGCGCGGTTGATAAAGATAAGCTTCCAACGGCATTGAAGGGGGCAACCGATACGATCAAGGATCTATTCTTCTCCAACATGTCTGAGCGTGCTGCGAAGATTATGAAGGAAGATATGGCGGCAATGGGGCCTGTACGTTTGAAAGACGTTGAAGAGGCGCAGCAATATATTGTGAATGTTTCTAAAGACCTTGAATCACGCGGCGAGATTGTTATCGCAACCGGTAGCGATGAAGACGAGATGATCTATTAAAAGAGGTTTATTTGAACGCGATTATTATAAAAGATATAGAGAATAAAAACCCCATGGGTGATAAAGATACACAAAAATTTATGTTCGACCTTCATTCTTTTGATGTTCCAGAAGAAGAGGTAGAAGAAGAATATGTAGAGCCGCCTCCACCGACATTTAGCGAAGAAGAATTGGCGGCGGCGCAAAAGCAGTCATTTGATGAAGGTTTTGCACAAGCTATGGAGGAGAGCAAAAACTCGCGTGAAGAATATATTGCCCAACAACTTCAAAGAGTTAGCGCGAATTATTCTGAGCTCTATACGGCTGAAATTGATCGTATGGCCCGTTTTGAACAAGAGGTATTAAGCCTTTCTGCCGTTATGCTTCAGCAGTGCTTTCCTATACTCGTTGAGCAACACGGCCAGGGGGAAATAGCGGCAATAATCAAACGTGCTTTCGCGCAAAATGAAGACGTAAGCCAAATTCTTGTTTATGTTTGTGCGGCTGATAAAGTCGAGATTGAAGCCGCTATGGGACTTATGTCGCCAAGGCCTGAAAACTTAATCTGTGAAGTCGATGAGCAGCTTGAGGCCGGCAGCGTTAGAATGAAGTGGAAAGATGGTGGAGCTATGCGCGATACGGGCGATATGGCTAAAAAGATTGCAGATATATTATCAAAGACGCTTGCTTCGGAAGGTGTAAGCGATCACAATCAAGAATTAAAAGATGGAGACGATGAATCATGAGCGATGATGACACAAACCAAGATGATATAGACAGCATTATGAATGAGGAAGCTGTTGTTAAGGCCGCATCTACTGACGGTGAAGCTAGATCTGATGACGGCATGACTGTCGCAGATGCGCTAAATCTTGATGAAATGACTGGTGAGCTTCTTAGCGATGAGCAAAAGCGTGAGTTCGAAATCGGTGAGCCTATGGCTGGGGATGTCTCTGCTATTTATGATATCCCAGTACAAATATCGGCTGTGCTGGGGCGCTCAACGATGCAAGTTTCTCAACTTTTGAAGCTTGGTCGTGGCGCGGTGGTTGACCTTGACCGTAAGGTCGGTGAAGCAATTGATATCTATGTTAACAACCGCTTGGTTGCTCGTGGTGAGGTCGTCGTTGTTGATGACAAGCTAGGAATTACAATGACAGAGATTGTTAAATCTGATCGATAGCGCGTGTTTATGATTAACCGCAGGGCTAGCATAAGGCTGTGCGTAAATGACGGACGAAACAGAGCAAATTAAATATGAGTGACACTTCCCAAAACCAAGATAAATCGTCGAGATCATCGGTAAAAGATGATGTCTCAAGCATTCGTATCCATAGACCTGTCTTGGTTATTGATTTCGCGACAATACTTGGTTTGATCTTTGCCATTGGTTTAATCCTTGCGGCTATCGTTTTTAATTCAGGTAATGCCCAATTTTTTAATATTCCTGCCGTGTTAATTGTTGTGTGCGGCACAGTCGCCGTGACGAGTATTTCCTATACAGGGGAAGAGCTGAGCCGTGCATGGAAGGTTATTAGTCGTGCGATGTTCCGTCGCTTGCAAGTCCCTTCGATTATGGCGCGCCAATTGGTCGAAATGTCAGTCTTGGTGCGTAAACATGGGCCTTTAGTGCTTTCCCGCCTTGAAAAAGACGTTTCGCGTGACCCAGAGCTTTCACGTGTTGTGCAATATTTGGTTGATGGGTATTCCGCGCCTGATATTGACTTGATTATGAGCCAAGAAATTGGTGCTTTAGTTGAGCGCCATCAACGATCAGCAGGCATAGTGCGTCGCGCCGCAGAAATCGCGCCGGGTATGGGGTTGATCGGGACATTGGTTGGCTTGGTACAAATGCTCGCACAGCTTGATGACCCCTCAGCGATTGGTCCTTCGATGGCTGTGGCGCTGCTGACAACATTTTATGGTGCTATATTGGGAACCGTGATATTAACGCCCATGGCCGCTAAGCTTGAGCGCAACTCACAAGAAGAAGCGCTGAATAGAGCATTGATTCATACAGCTTTAGTGTCTATGGGTAATAAAGAAAGCCCGCGTCGCTTAGAGCATATTTTAAACAGTTTACTGCCCCCGTCGGAGCAGATTAAATATTTTGATTAAGCGCGGCTTAAAGAAGAAGACTCAGGAGAGTATATATGCGTTTGATGATCGTTGGCCAATTAGAAGGCTATATTTCCGAAGCAGGTAAAATCGCTTTGCGCCGCGGCGCTAAAGTCGTTCACTGTGAAGATGTTGAAGAAGCTATTGGTGCGCTACGTAATGGTAAAGGCGCAGATCTTGCCATGGTCGATGTTAAGCAGAATATTGGGAACTTTATTGCGAGCTTGAAAAAAGAACGCATTAATGTCCCTGTTATTGCCTGTGGCATAGGCTCTGATTCCGCGACGGCTGTAAAGGCTATACGCGATGGCGCGAAGGAATATGTGCCGCTGCCACCTGACGCCGATATGATTGCCGCTGTGTTACAAGCTGTGACTGAAGAAAACAGCACAATGATTGCTGACGCGCCTAAAATGCAAGCTTTGTTAAAAATTGTTGAGCGTATTGCTCCCTCTGACGCGACCGTGTTAATTCGTGGTGAATCGGGTACGGGTAAAGAAGTTATGTCGACTTATATTCACAAAACATCACGCCGTAAAGACGGGCCGTTTATTGCGATTAACTGCGCGGCCATACCGGAAAACCTTTTGGAGTCTGAGCTATTCGGTCATGAAAAGGGCGCATTTACGGGCGCTGTCGGTCGCCGCATTGGTAAGTTTGAAGAGGCACATGGCGGTACTTTATTGCTTGATGAAGTCTCGGAAATGCACCCGCAGCTGCAAGCCAAGTTCTTGCGTGCGATTCAAGAAAAAGAAATCACACGCGTAGGCAGCAACGAAAATGTCAAAGTTGATGTGCGCATTGTTGCAACATCAAACCGCGACTTGGAAGATTCTGTCCAAAAAGGTGAGTTTCGTGAAGATTTATATTTCCGCCTAAACGTGGTCGCGCTTGATTTGCCGCCATTGCGTGAGCGCCGTGAAGATATTTTGACCTTAGCCCAGTTCTTTGCCGATAAATTCGCCGAGGATAATGGTATAGCTAAGCGTGTTATTTCAGAAGAAACAGGGCAGATACTGCTTAATTACCCTTGGCGCGGCAATATCCGTGAGCTTGAAAATGTGATGTGTCGCGGCGTGCTTATGGCGACACAAGAACAAATTGAACCTGATGCAATCATGCTGAAAGACAGTAATTTTACAACTTCAGTTTCTGGTGGCGCTGGCGCTGCGAATGCTCCAGATCCGTCTGGTGTGTCGTCTGGTGGGCATGTGCCTTCAGCGCCGCCTGTGGACCACCAAGCTGCGCAAATTGATCCAGTGGCTACGCAGCCCCCACATGATGCGAATGCCTTGAAAAATCCTGGGGCCGTGCTGAACCTTGTTGGCCGGACTATCTCGGATGTTGAGCGTGATATGATTATCGATACGTTGGATCATTGCTTGGGTAACCGTACCCATGCGGCTAAAATTCTAGGTATATCTATTCGTACTCTGCGCAATAAGCTTAATTTATATCGCGATGATGGCGTTGATGTACCAGCCGCTTAAAATAGATTAGGGCAGGGATTGACTATCTGCATTCGTAACATTTCGATGTTCTTGTTTGCTTAAATGCACAGCAAACTATATTATAGTATTGTAATGGGGGTATTCATGCGCCTATTAAGCTGTATTCACAGCGTAACCTTAAAATTAAATGGTCCATGGCAAACACACCTGTAACATCTGGCGGTTCACGCTCTCAAGGGCAAGTTCAAGGTATATTAGGCGGCATTCTACGTAGTGATGTTGCATTCGCCCTTGGTATGCTTTTGATTTTGTCCTTTATGATGGTGCCTATGCCGCCATGGGCATTGGATATGGGCCTGTCTTTATCCATCACATTTTCTGTTTTGATTATGATGACTGTAATGTTCTTGCACAAGCCGCTTGAGCTATCATCTTTCCCAACGATCTTATTGGTCGTGACCTCGCTGCGTTTGGGCCTTAATGTGGCCTCAACGCGTTTGATCTTGTCTGAAGGGCATGAGGGCGATGGCGCTGCGGGAGATATTATTCAAGCCTTTGGTACGTTTATTATTCAAGATAACTACGTCGTCGGTGGCATAGTTTTCGCCATTTTGGTTATTGTTAATTTCGTGGTTATTACTAAGGGTTCTGGGCGTATTGCTGAAGTGGCGGCGCGTTTTACTTTAGATGCGATGCCCGGTAAACAAATGGCGATTGATTCTGACTTATCCGCAGGCTTGCTCACAGAAGATGAAGCCAAGTCACGCCGTAAAGAATTGGAGCAAGAAAGCTCATTCTTTGGTGCTATGGATGGTGCAGCTAAATTCGTGCGTGGCGACGCGATTGCGGGGCTGTTAATTACCGTGATTAACGTATTAGGCGGTATTGTTATCGGCGCAGGTATGCAAGGCATGTCATTGGCTGATGCGGCGTCGACCTATACATTGTTGACCATCGGTGATGGTTTGGTCTCGCAGATTCCAGCTTTGATGGTTTCCGTCTCTGCTGGTTTGTTGGTATCAAAAGCCGGCGTTGAAGGCACGGCTGATAAGGTCCTGCTTTTCCAATTTGCACGTTACCCTAAAGCCATCGCAATGAGTGCATTAATGCTGTTTATTCTGGCCTTTAGCCCCGGCATTCCTTTTACACCATTCTTTATTCTTGGCCTGGCAACGGGCGGTTTGGCTTATATGGCTTTTAATAATGCTGAAAAAGCTGAAGAAACTAAACATACTATGCAGCAAGCTATTGAAGCAAAAGAAGGCAAACCTGCTGTTGTTCAAGAAGAGCCTATTTCAAAAACTTTGGCTATGGATATTGTTCGTATTGAGCTTGGTTACAGCCTGTTGTCCTTGGTGCAGGGCGAGAATAAATTATCCGATCAAATTAAAGGTCTGCGCCGTCAATTTGCGGAAGATATGGGCTATATTTTGCCGTCTGTGCGTATACAAGATAATTTACAACTGCCAAGCAACACTTATGTTTTACGCATTAAAGAAGTCGAAGCAGGGCGCGGTGAAGTGCGCCCGAATATGTTTATGATTATGGATCCGGGCGGCGCGCCAATTTCACTTCCTGGTGAAAATACAGTTGAGCCGACATTCGGCTTGCCGGCCATGTGGATTGATGAAAAGCATCAAGAAGAAGCGCATTTTAAAGGCTATACCGTTGTTGACGCGGCGACTGTGGTTTCAACGCATATTACAGAAATTGTCCGCGATAATATGGCTGATTTATTATCTTATGCTGAAACACAGAAGCTACTAGATGAAATGCCAGAGCAATATCAGAAGCTTGTGGCGGAAGTTATTCCTGCGCAAATATCTGTTGGTGGCTTGCAACGTATCTTGCAAAACTTGGTCGGTGAGCGCGTATCCATTCGTGATATGGCGACAATATTGGAAGGTGTTGCGGAGGCCTCTGCGATTACTCGTAATTTATCTATGGTAACGGAGCATGTGCGCTCACGCTTATCGCGTCATATTTGTGATAAGAATACAGGGCCCAATGGGTATTTACCGCTTGTCTCTCTCTCTCCTGTTTGGGAGCAGGCTTTCTCTGAGGCGCTTGTCGGGGATGGCGATGAAGTGCAGCTGGCAATGGCGCCAACGCGCATGCAGGACTTTATAAATGCCGTGCGCACTAGTTTTGATGGGCTGAATGCTCAGGGTGAAGTGCCTGTCTTGCTGACCTCCCCTGGTATTCGCCCTTTTGTTCGATCCGTAATTGAGCGGTTCCGTCCGCAGACTGTGGTTGTGTCTCAAAATGAAATACACCCACGCGCGCGTATAAAAACGGTTGGGCAAATATAGTCTTTATGTTCATTTTATTTTGCCTCTCTGTATAGCAGCTCTGCTGTAAGCGAGCTAAGGTGTTGATTTGTTTTTACTATATTTATGGTTCAGTGCGTCGTTTGCATTTTTTACTATAAATTGTTAATATTTGAATTGTTTTAAGGTATTTCGAAGCGCTTTCTTTTTGTTTAGAGGGTTATGTTATTTAAAGGAAATTTATTTTGAGTTATAGTTTTGATAATGTCAGCGTGCTTTTGGCCGAGGATATTCGCATGATGCAGGATCTTACCTGCTATGCGTTGGGCTGTTTGGGCATTAAGAATGTTCTAAGGGCTGATAATGGCGAGGCTGCTTATGAATTATATCGCGCACATAGCCCCGACATCATTATTTGCGATTGGCAAATGGCGCCAGTTAATGGCCTAGAGCTTGTGAAGATGATTCGTCAAGACAAGACATCAATTATGCGTACTGTACCCATTATTATGCTGACAGGTTACGCCTCTGAATCTTATGTGATGGAAGCTAGAGACGCGGGCGTTAACGAATTTCTTGTTAAGCCTTTCACAGCAGAATCTTTGGCGGGGCGCTTGGCTTCGGTTATTGAGAGGCCCAAATCATATATTGAGACGGCTACATATTTTGGACCTGATCGCCGACGGAAAAACCCACGTATGATTTATAATGGCCCTATGCGCCGTGCAGAGGATCATGATGCGAGCGAGCGTTGGTCTGTTGAGTTTTAAGATAGGATAAGGTCGATGAGAGATAAATCATTAAATAATAAAGCTGCCCGCGTTTTTAAAGTGGCGAATGTCTTGAAGCAAAAAGTTGGTTTTGGTGGCTTTTCATCTCTTGGGGTGACACGAGCACAAGCGCATATCTTAGAGCATGCTGGTAACCCGACACTATTTGAAGAAATTGCCGCGCCTTTACTGCAGGATATGGATGATATATTGGCTAAAGTCGGAGTCGGTCAAAGGGTTGAGGTGGAGGCTTTTTGTGCGCCAATACTAGACCTTAAAGCCAATGGGCAAATGTTTGGTTATAGCGCTATTACCGTTATTTGTAGTGATGTTCTCGATATTATGCAGAGCGCAACGGTTTTGAATAGTGATGGTGTCGATCTTTTCCGTAGTTTGTATATGAGCGTTAAGGCGATGGTCGATAACAAAATGTCTTCTCCTGATAATAAGGCCGTTATATATTTTGATATGGAACTTGGCCGTGCCTGCACGCGCTACCGTAAAAAATATGGCCTCAAATCACGAATTTTTAAAAAATAATCCACATTAGGGATTCACATACGCTTTGTTTACGTTTATCTTGTAGAATAGTGATTCTAGAAAATATATACTGTAATTTGAGGTTCGCCTCTAAACAAAAGAGAATTACCTATCCATGCGACTAAAGTCGTTCTACGCCAACAATATGACCGAAGCGATGAAAATGGTGCGTGATGCACTAGGAGGAGACGCTATTATTATTGCCACTCGTGAAGAGGATGGCGGTAAAACCGTACGCGTTACGGCGGCTATAGAACCTGAACGTATGAGCGTCGGCGGTAATCAAGAGCGATTAAGCGAAGGTCATTCGAATAACAGTAACGGAGACGATGATTTTACGATGTTAAATGATTTGGATATAGATACAAGAAGTCCCGCATTTGAGATTGGCAGCGAAGGCATAGCCAATTCAGATGATTGGTTGCAACATGATGATGAAGATGACGAGGGTGCGGTGGTTGAAGAACTCACCGAAATTATGCTCCGTCATTCCGTACCTGATGAAGTGACGGATCAAATTATATCTTGTGCGACAGTATTGGGTATGAACGACCCTTATCTGGCGCTGAGTAGTGCAATTGAACATTTATTCACTTTCAAACCTATTCAGGCGCGCCCTTTAAAAAGACCGATTATGCTTGTTGGCGCCCCAGGGGTAGGCAAAACTTTAACGGCGGCAAAATTAGCCGCCCGCGCTGTGATGAATAATATGAGCGCTTCGGTGATTACAACCGATACTATGCGCGCTGGCGGCATTGAACAATTACAAGCGTTTACACGTATTCTCAAGGTCCCTTTAATGAAAGCGACGTCACCGACCGCACTGGCCAAAGCGATAGATCAAGCCAAGGGCGCAGACCAGATTATTATTGATACGGGCGGTGCGAATCCCTTTGATAAGGCTGATATGAAGGCGATGGCGATGCTTGCAGCTGCAGCCGACATAGAGCCGATTTTGGTTATGGGCGCAGGTGCTGACGCTGATGAAAGTGGCGAGATTGCCCGTATTTTCGCGACAATGGGGGTGCGCCGTATGATAACAACGCGCCTTGATATTGCACGTCGTCTTGGCGGCCTACTTAACGCCGCTCATGAAGGTGGCCTGAGTTTTGCAGAGATGAGTGATACGCCACAAGTGGCAGAAGGGTTGCAAAATTTGAACCCGAAAAAGATGAGTAAGATTTTAATGCCTTCACAGGCATTCGGTAAAAAGGTAAACTTAAATTCGAATAAGCAGTCAGGAAATGCGTCATGAGTGATACATCCGTAACATCAAAAACCCCTAGCGATAAAAATGGTAAGCCGTTTTTCCGTCGAGGGAAGAATATTATTGCGGTGGCGAGTGGTAAAGGCGGCGTTGGTAAAACGTGGTTTTCAATCACATTGGCGCATACTTACGCGAAAATGGGCCACAAAGTTCTGTTGTTTGATGGTGATTTGGGCCTCGCAAATGTTGATGTTCAGTTGGGTTTAATGCCAAAACGTGATTTGAATGACGTGATTCGTGGTCGTTTGAGCATGAGCAAAGTCATTCAGCCATACCCAGAAGGCGGCTTTGATATTATTGCTGGTCGCTCTGGTCAGGCATCACTTTCTGCGCTTCCAAGTCAGCGTTTGGCGTTGTTGCGTGACCAGCTTTTAGAAGTTGCCAATAGTTATGATGTTGTTTTGATTGATTTGGGCGCGGGCGTTGACCGCACTGTGCGTATGCTGTCTTCGATGGCAACGCGCACTTTATTACTTTCAACAGATGAGCCGACGTCTTTGACCGATGCTTATGCCTTTATCAAATTGGGCAGCGCTGCGGGCATGTCTAAATATGTCAGTGTTGTTGTCAATATGGTTCAGGGCTCTAGTGATGGTGAGAAAACCTATAAGACCTTATTGCGGGCTTGCGAAAATTTCCTCCGTATTCGCCCACCTTTAGCGGGCATAGTTCGTAATGATCAGCGCGTTAAAGATTGTATCCGTGCGCAAACGCCGATTTTGATACGCTCACCAACATCTGATGCGGCGATGGATGTTGAAAAAATCGCTCGTCAAACGATGCGCGATATGGCTGAAGAGCGCAAGAAAATGGCCACAGCGAGCCAATAAGAATTAAAGCCGCGTTTGATTCCTCATCAGGCGCGGCGTAATTCTCGCTTAATTTCTTATCTTCATGATATACTTAGACTATGTCAGATATACGTCTTCAAAATTTATTGCAATCTGTTAAGCAAACACATAGTGATCATAAAGAGGGTCATGATGCGCGCGCGGCGAGATTTGAGATGAAAGCGACAGTAATGCCTTCGGCATTGGCTGATTTTTTGGCGAATTATAAAAGCACGCTTGCGGCGCAAGCGGAGGTAATTATTGAAGCCAAGGTTCTTGAAGTTAAAAACCAAGAAACAGGCGATAAGGCCGAGCGTTCTTCAAGCCAGGCCTTAATCAGAATTGAAGGAAAAAACTACTTAGTACCGATTCCAGCAGCGGCTCAATCGACAGGCGCATCGCCGATTGTCGCGGGTGATCGTTTCCTTATTCAACCAAGCTCTCGTAATGCTGATAATTATCTTGTTTTTCATCTTACCGATGCTGACCAAGTGGGCAACGCACACACCGCCGCGGCTTTACCTTCAGAAGAAACGCTTTTCAATACGCAAGACGTTGCTCGCGCACAGAAATATGCGGATCGTGTCGCGCAATTAAGCCTTTTGGAGGCGCAAATTGATGCTTTACAAAAAATCATTCCACATTCAGCGTCTCATAAAACCGCTTTACTGCGTAGCTTTCCTGTTGATTTAGAAGCAGGCGGCGCAACTATAAAATTGCCACTTATCTCAGCGCGTCACGTTTTAGCGCCAATGGTTACAGCAGACGTGATCCCTCCGATTGTTCTGACTGAAATTGAGGGCGGACTAGATGATACACCGTTTAAAGGTCTGCTTGTCGTGAAGCCAGATCAAGCTCATCATACGCCGCCATTATTTATGCCTGTCCAGACAGTAAGGGATCAGGGGGCGGCTATGCAGGCAAAGACGATAAATTCGCCTTTGTTGTGGTCTTCGACCTCTTTATTACCTGTATTTACATCATTAGAGAGCGCCGTTTCGCCCAGCGTTTTACTGAGCGGCGCACTGCCAGCATCAGCGAATCTAAGCTCTGTTTCAATGCAGGCTTTCACGTCTAATGGTGCGACACAGCCTTTAACGCAAAACCAGAGTATAGAACCGCCCCGGTCTTCGAGCGTTGAAGCGGGCTCTGTAATTGGCGTTATCGCTGAAGGCGCAGCAAAGCCGCTTATCTTTGCCCCACAAGCACAGCAGGTTTTGCCAGCGACGCATCATGATGCTTTCTTTCAGTCTATAGATGCGCTTGTTGTTGAGAAGCCTAACCCTGAGAGCAGCGCCGCTTACCGCAGTGAAAATTTGTTTATGTCAGCAATTGTTGATCTTGATGATGAGGTTCTGAACAGGCAGGTTTTAGTCAATACGGGAGCAGGACGATTAAGTGCAAAAATTATTGGAGAAACATCTGAAGGCTTTAAAGTCGCGCAGCCAGAATGGGCAGGTTGGCCCGCACGCTCAGCGCTGATACTCGGCCAAATTGGCGCGGCGGATACAGGATTTATACAAAGCCTATCTACTGGGGATGTTTTGAATATCTCTTTTCCTGTAACGCTTAGTGGGGCGTCGGGTGGCGCATCGAGTGATGGAGGTATCGACGCGGCGTTATTAACGTCTGAAACCGCTTCGCTTGGCGGCGCGCAGGGGGCGCAATTATCTTCGCAGTTAATGATGCCTACGCATTTAATGCCTTTTGTACAGTCTTCACCTATGGCGACAGAATTTGTGCAAGCTCTTGAGGCTTTATTGGCGGCCTTGATGATGCCCTCTGCACAGCTAAACCCATCCCCTCTACAGGCGGTCTTGCCTAATATGGCTAAGCCCGCACAGCTTGTGCCAGCTATGTTATTCCTATTGGCGGCGTTTCGCAGTGGGGAAGTGGGTGGGCTTGTCGGTAATAAAGGCCAAGACAGCCTCGCTCGTCAGGGTAAGGCGGATTTATTTAGCACATTGCTTAAATCTACGCAAAATGGCTCAGTGGCCTTACGTAGCCAACCAGAGCAGGGCAGTGGCGGCAGTGAATGGCGCAGCGCTTTATTGCCTATGCAGGTTGATGGGCAAACACAAGTTATTGCTATGCATTGGATGGATCATAATGGCGGTCATAATGAGAGCGGCGATGAAGGTGAAGAAAAAACGGCACGCTTTATTCTCGACTTCTCTTTATCCTCAATGGGGGCGGCGCAAATTGACGGCTTTTATACGAATAAGCGCCTTGATGTCGCGCTGCGTTTAGAAACTCTCCCCAGTGAAGCTATGCGCAATCGCGTGCAGAATTTCTATCTTTCCGCTTTAGAGCAAACGGATTTAACGGGGGATTTACGTTTTCAGATAATTTCTGACAAGGCGGTCACGTTCAAAGCTGTGTAGTGAGGCTATTTAACGGAGCGATGTAAGCGGTAAATAAGAAAAAGGCCTTTGTAATGTGGCAAATATTCGCCACTTAACAAAAGCCTTATTCTTCTCATATGTCGTTCACATATATTTTTATATTTTTGAACGACGCTCCCTTATTTATTGTTCACGACCTCCCGCCGTTTTGACGAACAATACTTTCTTTTCCCTGAAACTTTCAACTCACCAACTGATCATCCACTCTTGAGAGTGTTAACAACTTGTTAATGGATTTTGATATAATACGCACAGGGAAAATAAAGTCAATATTTTTTTGTAACTTTATTACGCATATGCAGCATATTTTGTTATATTCTTCACTAAATCATATTTGAGTCTTTGCTTTTCTCTAAGTTATGGCTTAAATTTAGTGAAATATAATTACAGGGATAAGTTTGAATCGCATGATTAATTTAGGAATAAGCGGAATAAATGGCCGCGTAGGGCGCGTATTAAAAACATATTTAGAAGAAGATTCTGGTGAAAACACGGATATAAAATTAATCGCCGGTCTCAGCCGTCAGAAAAAACCGGCAGGGGATTCTTCTGATGGATTTTTACTGACCGCTGATTGCGCAGAATTTCTAAGCGCGGTCGATATTGTTATTGATTTTTCCTTGCCTGATAATTTTGTGGTTTTGGCGGGGCATGCCGCTGCGCATAAAACGCCAATCGTCTCAGGCACAACGGGTCTAAGCGCGGCGCAAATGCATGATATTGAGGCGGCTGCGAAACTCACGCCCCTATTACATGCGGGTAATATGTCACTGGGCGTTAATTTGCTCTGTGCGCTTGTAAAGCAAAGCGCAGCGCGCCTTGGCCTTGAGTATGATTTAGAAATTTCAGAAACCCATCACCGCCTTAAACGCGACGCGCCATCGGGCACAGCTTTAATGTTAGGGCAGGCGGCGGCGCAAGGCCGTGGGCAAGATCATGATGAAGTTGCTGTCTATGGTCGTAACGGCGCCGATGCTCTGCGCCAAGAGGGTGAAATAGGTTATGCCGCTCAACGTGGCGGCAGCGTCATTGGCGCGCATGAGGTTAGCTTTTATGGGCCAAGTGAAGAACTTACATTATCGCATAAGGCGCATGACCGCCGCTTATTCGCGAGCGGCGCTTTATTTGCTGCACGCTGGCTGCATGATAAGCCAGCAGGGCATTTATATAGCATGGCTGATGCGCTTGGCGTTTGAGAAGGTAATGCTTTGGGCTGTCTTGGCATTAATAAAGGCGCTTGGGGGAGAGAGGCAGTATAGCTTTATTGGTTATGACAAACATCGTTTAATATATTCGGTTCAATATAAGTGACGCAAGGCGTTGAAGCTCGGAAAGATTGCATCTTTTTGTCTTTGTAACAAACACGCACGACATAGTCACCGCAATTTGCTAGATGTCTCAGCTCATACAGATATAAAGACCAAGGCCTGTATCTATAGATGTAAAAGCCATTACTGTATCTACTCACTCCCTGTGGACTTGCGCCAGCGGTATTTAGAAGAACCTTATCTATTTCGGCTTTCGTTGTCCCTGTGGCGAAAAGGGTGTTCAAGGCAGATTCCAGAGGCTTAACCTCTTTATAGTCAATAAAACGAAACTTGCTTGGGTTAAATTGAGGATCTGAAGGGTCTTTAATTTTAAACGGAGCGGCGTGCCAAAATAAACATGCGCCGACAGTTAAAGCTATTGCGATGATCACCATACAGAGTTTTTTTAGGTGTAGATTTTGAGCTATCTCATTTTGTGCGTTCATGAAAAATTGTCCTATATCATTACTGGGACCATCTGTTTTTTTCTAATAAATCGAAGCGTATCGCAACTAAATAGCATCCTCATGTTCTAAAAGGATTTTCTTGATGTTTGAGCCGCCAGCGTAATTCCCAACACCACCTGATTTCGGTAGGATGCGGTGGCAGGGGATTAGGATCGATATAGGGTTTTTTGCAACGGCGCTGGCGGCGGCGCGTATGGCTTTTGGCTTGCCGGCTTTTGCGGCGAGCTGGCTATAGGTTAAAGTCTCACCGCTTTGAATGGTTAAGAGGCTTTGCCAGATTGATTTCTGAAACTCTGTGCCGTGTAGGTCGAAGTTTACTTGAGTTGGGACGGGATTTTTTTGTGCCCATAGGTCTTTGATGGCTGTGCAATAAGGGGCGGTTTTAGCGCTGTCTTTTATGATCAGGGCATTTTTAATATTGTGCTTAATTTTGGCTTCTATTGTCGCAATATCATTTGTATCGCTAATAAAATAGAGACCAGTCATGCCTTTATCTGAGACACTTACATGGACTTCGCCAATTGGTAAGCTTATTTGATCGGTATAAATTTCTGTAGTTTTTGCTGTATTCATTGTTACATCCTCGACTTATTGCTCATACTTTACTGGTCATGCCTATTGGTCATGAAAGTGATTATAAAGGCTCTCAGCAACTTTTTTCGAAATACCGCTTACCTTTTCTATCTCAACTATACTGGCATTGGCAATAGCATCTGCTGAACCAAAAAAGGTCAACAGGGCTTTTTTACGGCTGCTGCCTATGCCGCTAATATCATCAAGCACAGATTTTTGCATTGATTTACCGCGTTTCGCGCGATGTGTGCCAATGGCGTAGCGATGTGATTCATCACGTAGGCGCTGTAAATAATGCATGGTCGCATCACTATGGGGAAGGGTGAAGCTTTTGAATAAATGGCTGTGAAATTCTTCGCGTCCTGCATGGCGGTCAGGACCTTTTGATACACAGACGACGGCGACATCGCTATCAAATATACCCAGTTCCTCTAGGGCTTCATGAACGGCGGTTAATTGGCCTTTACCGCCATCAATAAGCAGCAAGTCAGGCCATAAAGCGCGGTCTTGCTTTTCTTCATCGCTTTGTTGATGGTAGTTTTTAAAGCGGCGGGTCATAACTTCGCGCATCATCGCATAATCATCAGCGGCGGCGCTTTTTTTGATATTGTATTTACGGTAGCAGCTTTTATCAAATCCCGCTGTAGTGGCGCAGATCATCGCGCCGATCATATTCGTGCCTGCCGTATGTGAGTTATCATAGACTTCTATGCGCTCTGGCGGGCTATCGAGCTTAAACAAGGTCGCGAGTTTTTCGAGATTTATTTTATCATTCTCATTCATCAATATTTTTCGTTTAATCGTCTCTAAGGCATTTTTCTCAGCGAAATTAATGATTTTGCGTTTCTCGCCGCGCTCAGGAATGGTTATTTTAACTTTCTTGGATTTCTGTACCGTTAGGGCTTGTTCAAGCAAGCTCTGCTCGCCCCGCGGTAAGGCGGCATTGAGCATTATTAACGGCGGTACGGGATGGTTGAGATAGAATTGCGCAATAAAGGCGGGCAGGATAGCGCCCAGATCATCATCGGCGTTATGGCGTGGGAAATAGGACTTATTGCCAAAATTCTGGCCATTACGAAAGAAGAATATTTGTATACAGCAGCGATTTTCTAAAATAGCGCCCGCAAATATATCTACGTCGCCTAAACCCGTGACATTAATTTCTTGATGCGCTTGAATGGCGCTCAGCGCGCGGATGCGGTCGCGATATTCAGCGGCTTTTTCAAAATTAAGGTCTTCGCTTGATTTGTGCATGCGCGATGACATTTGCTCAAGAACCTTTTGGCTCTGGCCGTTCAAAAAGCCGCGTGCATGATCGACTTGTTCAGCATATTCAGCCTTGCTGACTTTATCAACGCAAGGGGCGGTGCAGCGTTTAATATGATATTGCAAACACGGGCGGCTTCGGTTGGCGAAGACGTTATCGCTACAATTACGCAGTAAAAAAGCTTTTTGTAAAAAGGCAATTGTGCGATTAACCGCGCCAGCATTAGCAAAAGGCCCAAAATATTCGACATTCTTACTTTGCGTACCGCGATGCTTTTCTAATAAGGGATAATCATGGTCATTGGTGATTTTGATATAGGGGAATGATTTATCATCACGTAGCAAGATATTATATTTTGGCTTTAATTTCTTAATCAGATTGGCTTCTAACAATAAAGCCTCAGCCTCAGATGATGTTTCAATAAATTCCATCATGCGCGTTTGCGCAACCATGCGCTGAATGCGTCCGGCTAAGCGCTGCGGCTGGGTATAACTGGTGACACGTTTTTGTAAAGCTTTGGCTTTGCCAACATAAAGAACATCATCATGTTCATTGATCATGCGATAAACGCCGGGCCTGTTGGGCAGGTTTTCGGCGAATTTTTTTATAATTTCTATGCCCTGTGCTAAAGGCTTATCGATGATATTGTTGTGCATTTGAATGTTTTTTTAATCTCAATTAGGCCGCGTAATTACTGATCTCAATAACTTAGAGCGTCACCGATAAAGTTTCAATGCATTAAATTTACTTGACATATTACCTGTTTTGTCATAATAATCGCTCTAAAGTTGCAAAATAGCAATATTAATATGTGTGAGGAAAAACAATGAGTATAGTAAATAGTCCGGGAGTCATCCGGATAATAAATCGTGACGGCACTATGCTACATAAAAGCTCTGCCTTGAGTGTGAAGGAGGCTTTGTGTGAAGCGGTGTCTAAGGGAATAATTCTAGAGAATCTAGATTTATCCTATCAAGACTTATCTTTTTTAAACTGCGATGATGGCGCCTTTTATAATGTTTCATTTAAAGGGTGTAATCTTATTGGCGCAAATTTAAGCGAAGCCAATTTATCAAATTGTGATTTTACTGAAAGCAGCTTAACGGGGGCATGCTTTGCCTATAGCCGCATTAATCAATGTGATTTTTATAATGCCGAGCTTGCGGCGTGTGATTTTTCCTGCGCGGCGCTGTATAGGGCTAATTTTTCAGGATCAGGTCTGTTTAATGTCGATTTCACTACAGCTGAAAGCATTATTGATTCTTACTTATACAGCAATGATCATAGCGCCCATATGCGGCTTTCACCCCGTGCCATGAGGGTTGCAACAAATCGTAACCGATGCATTATTCAAGAGAACGCATTATATGTGAATGGTGAAATATTGCCGGTAAGCACCGAGTTATCTGGTGATCTCATAAACCGCTTAAGCTTGGAAGATCAACGATTTCTACACCTATGAGTATATTTATGCTGTGCGCGTTAGCGCTCTTTAAAGTCTTTGCTTTAAGAATAAAGCGGAAATCTTATATTTAATCTATTTTTGCGCTTGATGGACTGATTTATTTGCTGTAGATATATAGCCCTTAGCCGCTATTAACGCGGTTAACCTGAATAGTGCGGGCGTGGCGGAATCGGTAGACGCTGCGGACTTAAAATCCGTTTCCCTTTGGGAGTGGGGGTTCAAGTCCCCCCGCCCGCACCATTCGCTTTCTAGACGTTTTTCATATTGACAGCATATACTGGCCCCTGTAGGTTGACTTGAAACCATGGGGATATATACGTAATGAATAAGATGCAAGAAGACGCGTTAGCTAACGCCTTTAATAAGGTGCAAAGCAAAATAACTTCAGGAAATATCAAAAAATATTGGAATCAGCGTCTGTACTCTCATAGCATAGAGGTAGCCCTGATGAAGCCTTTGACTTTGCTCGGTGTAGAGCTGCCTTTAATCAAAGTGCCCTTTGCAAGAGGGGATTATAATGACATTGATGTCCGCGCGAGCAAGGCATATGGTGCGTTCTCACGTTCTGCAGCGCAGAGCTTGACTGTTATTAATGACTGTTTCCTTGATCAAGACAGAGCAAAGCCTAAGATTTGCGTCGATTTCCAGCCATTTAGATCGTAATACAGCGGCGAGGCTACTCAATATCTATAAATATACGATGGCCATATTGTCCATTAGGGGGCAGGGCGCGGGCTTGGCTGACGCGGGCATTCTTTTTGAGTGAAAAGATAAGCTGCGTGCCGCCATTCGCGCCAGGCTGCGCATTATATGCGGCAATGGCGCCAGAAGATGTGATCTTCTTAGCCATTTGCGTGCTCCATGAGGCGCTTGGCAAGTCAATGATGAGGAGCTTTTCGTTATTATCAAGATCATAGCGGAAGTTAGCAGGCGCAGTTAAGTCGAGCACGACACGGTCTTGGCCTTTATATTCACCAAAGCGAATATTATTAACGCTGGCTATGGTCACGGCTTTAGGCTGTGCTTTTGCAACGGGTGGTATATAGGGCTTTGGCGCGGCATTAGCGGGCGCTAAATGTGTGTTTTGCTGATCATTCATCGGCATAAGTGAGGCTGAACTTGGCAGGGAGTTTGTGGCCATTGGCGCAGCGCCATTATTATAGCTTGGCATCTGCGCGTTTTGTTGAGATGGCATGGCGCTATGCGCGGATTGTGGCGTTGCGCTATAAGCGTTGTTTAATGCTGTGCTAAGGTCACGCATGGATTGCTCCATAACCGATAAGCGGCCAAGCAGCGGCGCTATATGTTCCATATCTTGGCGCATTACGGCAATTTGCTGTTCCATAGAGAGGAAACGCGCGCGTATTTCTTCTGCCCCAAGTGGGCCATTCATATTGGCTGCAATAGATTGTGGTTTTAAGCCCTGCGCGGGTGCCATATTCGCAATAACAGGTTTTATTTGTGTATTGGGCGGCGTTGACCAGCTTTCAACAGGGATATTATCGGCTTCTTGTGGGTATTGGTAATTATCATCACCACCAAGCGGCCAGTTATCTGACCATTTTTCAATCGCGCCACATCCTGTTAATGCCGTTGATAAAACAAGGCCAGATAAAACAAGCTGTGAAAGGCGTTTCGCTGAAGTTATATGTAGTTTGATCATGTTTTTATACCGACTGAAGCAAGACGTAAGATGTTGCGAGCGCAACCAAGAATAGGAATCCTTAACGACAAGGCTAAGCATTATTGCGCGCAACAACAAGCAACGCGATCGAGTCGGCGGCATATTATCCCCATATATCTATAGATACAGGGCTATTCTAGTCTTTATTCGTGGCGGTGAGTGTTTCATATAGCGCTAGGTTACGCTGGGCCATCTTAAGAAATGTAAATTCTTCTTCATAGCGCTTACGGGCTTGTAGGCCCATGTCTAGGCGTTTTTCTGGTGACCCTGTAAGCTCTGCTATCGACATGGCGACGGCTGCTATATCTTTATGGGGGACAAGATAGCCCGTTTGGGCATCAGCCACAGATTCTCCATTGCCCGCAACTTCAGTCGCAATGGTCGGCAGGCCTGCGCGCATGGCTTCGATGATCGAGCGTGGGAATCCTTCCCAGTGGGTGATCAGCAAAAATACGTCATGGGTTTCGAGTAACTCAGGAACATCACTGCGCTCCCCAAGGAAATCGATACGATCCGTCAGATCCAGTTCAACGGCGAGTTGTTGCATAGGCAAGCTGTCACCATTGCCCGCAAGGGTCAGGTGCCAGTTTTCATTTTCGATGGTCTTTAAGGCATGTAAAAGCGTTTCATGGTCTTTTTGCGGGCAAAAACGCGCAACCATAATGAATTTTACGGGGGCGCGTCGCGGGGCTTTTTCTTCTAAGGCCTCAATTGTGTCGCGTTGTGGCGCGGGGCGCGCAGGCATGCCGTTATGAATGGCAATGATCTTTTCAGGGCGGCATATTTTGTGTTTAAGGGCAAGGTTGCGGTCATACTCGCTCACGGTAATAATTTTGGCGCAAAACGGCGCAGCGCATTTCTCAATCCATTTATAAACAAAGCGCTGTTTCATCGACACGCCCTCAGTAAACGCCCAGCCATGTGCTGTGAATATGGCTTTTGTCGGTAGCCCAATTGCGGCTATGCGGCCAATAATGCCCGCTTTTGATGAATGGCAGGATAGGATATCAGGCTGATGCTTTTTTAAATAACGGCGCAGCTGTAATATAGATTTTATATCTTTAAGCGGTCTAATCGGCCGCCCCATATCTTTGATCTCGTAATAGGGTGTACCCATGGCTTTGATATGATCCGAGATGATGCCCGGCCAGCCAGAATAAACAAGAGGCTCATGGCCTTGTGCTTTTAACCATGTGGTTAAATCACGAATATGTATTTGTACGCCGCCAAATTCGTCAAGGCGTGTAACCAGATAAGCTATCTTCATGTTTTGTCTCTGTTTCTTATATGAAAGAATTTTTTTAAGAATGCGATAAAGCTCTTGGATTTTGTTACTAACACGGTATGGCCGAGCCATAAGAAAATCCATAAGGCGGTCATAATAGGCTCAGGCCATTGAAAAAGACTAGCGGCAAACCCTATGGCGCCAAACCCCATGCCGAGCGTTAAGATCATGATCGTCGTCTGGCCAACGGGGAAGCCCGCATGAATAAAGTGGTGGTGGAAATGGCGTAAATCAGGCGAGAAGGGGTGGCGGCCTTCACGGATACGCATAACAAATAAGCCAAAAGCATCAATGATCGGTAAGGCGACAATCCATGCAATGGAGATCGGGTTTAAGAATGTGTATGCGCCTTGTGACAAATGAATACAGAACCAAGCAATAACTAAGCCCAAAGCCATTGACCCTGTATCCCCCAGAAAGATGCAGGCTTTATCGCGCAAGGGATGGCGCATATTATAGAATAGAAAACCAGCAAGCGGCGCGGCGAGCAGGCCGATATGCAATAAGGCGGCGCTTTGCCCGCTTATATAAGCGGCGATCATTAACCAGATTAAAATGACAAGGCTTTTCCCGCCAGCAAGACCATCAAGCCCGTCCATCATGTTAATGGCGTTAATTAAATACACTATACAGGCGACAGAGAATATCGGTGCAAAAACGGCGCCAAGATGCCAATCGCCAAAACCGAGCATATTGCCCATATTGATAAGCTGAGTATCACCACCAAAAACAATAATGCCTGCAGCGGCAAAATGAATGAAAAATTTAACGGCCGCAGGGACGGGCTTTTTGTCATCAATAAGGCCGGTGATTAATAATAAAATCAAGGCTGCATACAGGCTGATGATTTCAGCGTTAAACGTGAATAAGACGCTATGAGCGACCATGAAAAGGGTGAATATAACAAGGCCACCAACGGGCGGAACGGGCGCATGATGCTGCTTGCGTCCTCCAGGTTTGTCGACATAACCAAGCTTAATCGCGCATAGGCGTACGGGCGGAATAAGCAATAAAGCCATGATAAAGGCCGCCAGAATCGGCGCCCAAAGTGTAAGGCCGCCTAATGCATTTGATGCTAACCATGTACTGCTTAAAAAATCCATAGAGTATATATAGCGAAAGAAAACAAGAATTGATAGATGCGAAGAGGGTTATTCAGGCTATATTTTTTTCCATTAGATCATAGGCTTCCTATGGATAGACCGCCGTCTAAAATGGGCTAACCGCATCAATAAATGTAGAGAAGAAATCGAAAAGAACCGTGCCCAGAAGAGCATAAGCCGAGCCAAATATCACAGCGGCGCCTGCGGCCATTAAGGCATATTCCATGGCTGATGAGGCGTCTTCACTATAGAGCCATTCTTTTATTATTTTCATGTAAACCCCAGGCCCCTTTATTTCACGTCCTATTTTTAAATAGGCATTATCCTTACCTATTCTAGCACAAGATGGCCTATTTCGCAGAAGACTATTAGATACAATTTATTTCAATTGCTGCTTTATTTATCTTTTAAGTAGCGCCTTGGGTTGAGCCTATCCATGCTGTTTTGCGGCTGACAAGTGACGTGACCATAGCTTATGAGGTCATTTAATATCACCGCACCGAGCAAGCTGGAGACAAGGCCATGTGAGCCATGCGCAGTGGAACAATAGACCCGCGCGTTATCTAAGGGCCCAATAACAGGAAAATGATCACGCGACGTCGTGCGCAGGCCTGCGCGGCGATCAATGACTTCAGGATCTTGCAACTTAAGTGTTTCGGGTAGAATGCTGTTTACTTGAGCGATATTATCTTGATCGTCAATATCTGCGCATTGTTCATCAATGCTCCATGGCTGGAATGTTGACCCGCAATACATGATATTGCGTGGGGTGTCATCAGTGTCCTTTGTGCTCAGGGCGGGGGTTAGGTAACCACTAAAACATAAAACCGTTTTTAAGGGCGGCAATGTTTGCGCCGAAAAACCTGTTATTTGGCCGCGCACGGCGCTTAATTCAACATCTGCAAATTCTTCAAAGGCCGCAAAGCCTGTACCAGAGGCCAGAATAACATGGTCATAGCCTTGCGCTTTCAAACCCTCGCTGCTTAAATCATGCTGCAAGGTCTTGATTTCAATATCCTGCATCAGCGCCGCGCATAATTTTCGCGGCGAGACGTGACCGGAATCTGGGGTGTATAAAGCATCATGTTCAAGCTGTATGCCGCATATGGCTTCGCTATCTTTTTTCTCAATCCAACGTAAATGGTCATCATGCCATGCCCAGTTTTTAATCATCGCTTTAAAGCGCTCTTGCTTTTGTTCGCTATGAGCCACATGTAATGCGCCGCAGGCTTTATATCCAATATCATGGCCTTGACGCGTGGCGAAATCTTCAAAAAAGCTATGTGCATAGGCAAAGGCGCTTGAATAGAATAAGGATTCGCCATCAAGCTGTTTTCTAAAGCGCGGGTTATATAGGCCAAGCATATTACCTGAGGCCTTTTGCGCAACGCCGCTTTCTTTTTCAAAGAGGGTAACGCTATGGCCTGCTTTGTTAAGGGTATATGCCGCCGCACAACCGCCAAGGCCGCCGCCTATAATCGCAATGTTTTGATTGCGTTTTGGGATGATGGCTTTACGTTTGCTTGGCCCATCATATTGAGCGGTAATCATTTCGCGCTTACGGCCAAAACCATCTTGTTTGGTGACGTTAAACCCATATTCGGTAAGCGCACGCTTAACAAGGCCTGCCGCGGTGAATGTAGCAACGCTTGTACTGGACAGCGCGCAGCGTTTCATCGCTGTAAATAACTCACTACGCCACATATCAGGATTTTTTGACGGTGCAAAACCATCTAAATACCATGCATCAATACTGGTGTTTAAATGGGGGATGGCGTGGTTAATATCATCAAATATTAAAGTCAGGCTTATATTGGGGGCAATTTCAATGCGATGCCAACCTGCAATACGTAAGGGATAGGCCGCGCAGAGGCGCTCTATCTTATCGGCGAAGCGCTCAGCCCAAGGCTCTAAAGCGCTTTTTATTGTCGCGGTCGTTAAGGGGTGTTTTTCAAATGAAATATAATGAAGGTGTTGGTCTGTATTCGCGCTGTTTTCAAAGCATTCCCATGTCGTGAAGAAATTTAAGCCTGTGCCAAACCCTGTCTCGCAAATGGTGAAATAGGGCTTGTCTTGCCATGCTGCGGGTAGGTTGTTGCCAGCTAAAAATACATATTCAGTTTCCGCCACACCGTCTTCGGGAGAGAAATAAATATCGTCAAATTCTTCACTGCGTAGGGTCATAATATTCGCCCTAAAACTCATCTTTATCGTGCCGCAAACGCGCAAATTCATCCGCATCTTTAGCCAGTAAAAAAGGGTTGGTTGCTTTTTCGGTGCTTAAAATAGTGGGCACAGTTGGCCTATCATGATTGCGCATGGAGATGGCATTTTTTAGGGCTTTTTGTATCTGTGTGTTTTCAGGAAAAGCCGCGCAAGCAAAAGCGCCATTGGCCAGTGTATATTCATGGGCACAATATATATAGCTCTCATCGGGCAGGGCGGCTATTTTTTGTAAAGATTGATACATTTGCTGCGGCGTGCCTTCAAATAAGCGCCCGCATCCCATAACAAACAACGTATCGCCAACAAAGACAGCATTATCGTCTTGGAAGTGATAACAAATATGGCCGATTGTATGGCCTGACGTGTCGATGATTTTTATGGCATGTCCCGCAATATCAATGACGTCGCCATCATTAACAGCCTGATTAAGCGTAGGTAAGCGCTGAGCATCTAAGGCATGGCCAATGATTTGAGCGCCATATTTATCTTTTAAGGCAGCCGCGCCACCAATGTGATCGTCATGGTGGTGAGTGAGTAATATATAATCAAGGCCTTTGCCTAGTTCTTCAAGGCGTTTCATAACGGGCGCGGCATCACCGGGGTCAATAACGGCAAGGCGGCCATCGCTTAATGTGAGCAAGAAAATATAATTATCGGAGAATGCGGGAAGAAGCTCGACATGTATCATAATGAAAGACCAGATATGGGGTTAGGCGTTAAGCGTTAAGATAATATATCGGCTAAGCTGTGGTCGGCGCTGCCGGGTTTTAAGGGTTGTTGCTGGTTTGAGTGCGGTGCCCAACCTATTATATGAATGATTTCAAAGGTCACGTCAAAACGTTTATCGTCAGCATAGCCGTTTTCTTGGCGGTAAAGGGACTCGCTTAAGTCAAAAAACGACCGCATTAAAGCCGCTTTGTGACGCGCTGTAAGGCTATTGCCTTCCCCCATAGATTTTATATCGGCGAATAATTTGTAAATAGATGTATAGCTCACTTGGTAATATTCAGAATCGACAACAGGTAGGGCAAATCCCGCGCGTTGAACCAAAGCGCCATATTGCTGTTTATCAGCAAAGGGGAATATATGCGGCGATAACCCATCATAAATTTGAATTTCAGCCTTTGTCATGGCTTCGCGTAGTTCGTATAATGTATCACCGCCCGGCAAAGCAGCCATAAACAACCCGTCAGGGCGTAAAGCGCGGCGCGCTTGGATTAAAGCCCCTGGTAAATCATTAAGGCTGTGATGTTCAAATACTGCGATCACGGCATCAAGCGCCTGATTAGCAAAAGGCAACCATTCAGAATCTGATTGAACCAAATGAATTTGTGGGTTTTTACTATGGCGCGCCAACATGTGCTCAGAGACATCAAGCACGAAAATCGTCTCGGCATTTAAGGCGGCGATGATGGCGTCTAGATCATCTTCATTGATGCGCGCGCCATAAATAGCCACCGTTTTAAATTTAGGGGTGATGATGGAGAGGCGATCAATAAGCGATTTCACGGTGGCCTTTATGAGGAAATCCGTGTCATTAAACTGCGCTGCAGCAGCGTTTCTTAGCTGCCTAAGGCGCGCTTTATCAAAGATAAGTGCGGTCATATTGGACGTGCTCCAGCCTAATCAATACGGCGCTTTCTGGGGTGGTTGCGCTGTGCGGGTTCATCAGCATCGCGTGCGCTCATGCCTTGTGATTTTACGGCTTGTTTGACTTGTTCCATATCGGCGCTGCGCCCTTTTAATCGCGCAAAAAGCCCGCCGCGTTCAGCGCGCGTAGCTTTCTTTTTATCGGCGTGCAAGGTTTTCGAATTCGGTGTTTGAGCAGCCGCTGGCGGCTGCGTGTCTGTGTTACTGGCGATAAGCGCGACTATGTCTGATTGCAGCGTCTCGCTCTCTGTACGGCTTAATGCTGCATCGGCGGCAGCGCTGATTATAGCGGCGGATGACGTTGAAGATTCGCCTGATGGTGCAACAGGGGCGGGAACAGGGCCCGATTGAGAATGATTAGAGCCTTGATTAACAAATTCACCCATTTCAGAAATGCTGCGTGAATGGTCAGCGGCGAATGATTTTGTCAAAGACCAGTTGACGCTAAGTTCGCTATCTTGACAGAATTGCTGATAGGCCATTAGCACGACTTGAATAAAGCTGTCATGGTTATCCCAATAACATAGACTTAGCAGGCCTTTCATCATAACAAACTCTGTCACGCCAGCAACATGGCCAACAGATCCGGGGCCTGTGGAAACCGCAAAGGGGAAAACACGCTGCGGGGTAATGCCAATATGCTTAAAATAGCTCGGCCCCATTTGGCAGACATATTTAGGATCAACTTCGAATTTTTTGGCGATATATCTTTTGGCTTCGTCAATGGATTTAAGGTCATTGGGCAGCTCGAAACTCGGTAGGCTTACGCTCAGGCCGCTGCCTTTGAAACGCTGTGGAACGGGCATATAATCCGTACAAATCCCCGCCATAACTTCGCCGCTAATACTTTTTGATAAGGGCAGGATTACCGCCATATTAGTGGCTTGGTCACTTGGAATGAAAAAATCCATCTCATGTGAGCTCAGACCAGAAGAGCCACCAGAATCAGCAAGGCCTTCATCGACAAAAACCGAATGCGCGAGTTGAATTTGTCCGGCAGAGCCTTTGGCTTTTTCGTAGGGTTCTTCAGAATCGGTCTTAAGGCGTTTGATCAAATCGCAAATTTTTGTTTCTTCAAGATTTGGATTTTCGCGCAATTGCAGCGGGCATTCCGACCATGATGTCGCCTTGATATTATATTTTTCAAGCAAGTTTCTGATTTGTACTTCAAGGCGGCATGTTGCAATTAAGCCAACAGAAATAGCGTTAAGAATGTCTTGCGCGTCAATTTCGCGTATTAATCCGCGTGTTTTATAATGGTTACTATCCATTAAAAGGTCAGAGACAGGCAGGGATTTTTGATCGGATTCGCTGACCTCTAAATAATAAGTATCAATCTTTTCATCAATATGTTTGGGGTCTGTATAGTACCCCGCGCCTTTTTCTAATTTTGAACCATAAAATGTTTTTAAGCCCAAAAACTTATCAGCAAATTCTGTCGCAATATTGCCGTCCGTTATGCCGTCTTCGGGTATGTCATTGGCCTTTACGCTAATCGCTTCGATCATGTGACCAGACCAATAGCGCCCATCTAAGTTGCATGTGCCGCGGGGCACAGCATTCGTAAGACCGCGTGGATTGCCTTCATGTAGATATATTTTTATGCTCTTGCCCGTTGGGTCAACGCGATAAGGTAAGATATCGGCGGAGGCCTCCGCGCGTGAGACAATATCAATAAGCTCGCCATTATCTTTATTGCGCATCGTGCTGATTTGCAGGCCGCCAGAGGGTTTTTTAGAGCGGCGGCGCTCACTTAAGCGCAGGCTTTGTTGGCTGTTTATCTTTTTAACCAAGACACCAATAGAGGTCGGCGGATAACCAAGCGGTCGGCCATCTTCAGTATAGAGGTTAAACTGGCCGTCATAATTTTCGGCAATATATTTATCATCCCACTGCTTGGCTGTATATAAAACGCGCCCGCCGAGCGATTTAAGGTTTTTACGATAATCGCGTTCAGTAAAAAAGGCATATTCTTTATTGAGCTCTTTTTGCCACAAAGCGCGGTCATGCTTACGAATCATAAATTCATAGGCCCATTTATAGGGCAGGCGATATAGACGCGTTTTAGGGAAGCGCGGGGGTAATTCTTCTAAAAAGAATCCTGCATATTCATCGTTAGAGCGCGCTTGTTCTGAATACCATTCAAGCAATTCAGCATTGGTAAATTCATCAACATTATCACTCATGCTGCCTTTATCAGGGAATTCCATCAATACAAACTGGCCAGGCTCGGGCATGACATAGTCTTGAATAAACATCACGCCATCGGTCTTGAGCAGGGAGAAGTGATGATCTAAAGCACGCGAGACACATAAATCGCTATAGTCATGCTGTGAGTAAATTTCGTATAAAATACGGCTATTGACGATAGCGTCAACGCATTCAGGGCCAAGATTTATGCTGGCAATATCACCTTGGCGATATTCAATATTAGGACGTTTGAAGTTTTTACGAGCATAATCAATGGAGGCTTTATCATGGTCAATGCCAACAAATTGTAAATTCGGTTTAAGTACCGCCATGGCGTAGGCCATATCGCCTTGCGAGCAGCCCATTACAGCGATCAAGGCATTATCATTAAGAAGCATATGGGCGAGTGTAAACCAAGCGCGCCGTACCTTATGTGCGGGGATGTCTTTTAAGAGCTCTCTTTGTTCGTCGCTGATCAGATGTTCAGGTGTTTTTTGGTACATCTGCCGTATCAGCTGGTCTTCATCATCTGAAGAGCCACAATTAGAGGCTGCTTTATGTCCTTGTTTGAGCGAACTCATTCGTTTTATAAACCTAATTTGTTTGGCTTGACGCCACAAACTTTATACAATGACAACTTAGTCTAGAGATTAAGTAGTATTTACTAATGTATTTCCGTAAGTTTTACAACGTTTATTTCTTACATTATGTATTTATATAATAAAAATATACTATAACGCAAATTTAAGAGAATGGATAGGGGAAATGCGAACGATTCTCAAACTTATGCTAAACTTAATTGTACCGCCTCGATGCCCTATTTCAGGGGCTTTGGTTGGGGAGTCTGGACATTTATCGCCAGAGATTTGGAATAAAATTCATTTTATAGCTGATCCTTATTGTCAAACATGCGGTGTGCCTTTTTCGGCGGATTTGGGCGCCGATGAAAATATGATCTGTGCTTCATGCTTATCGACTCCGCCTGATTACGATCATGCGCGGGCAGGGGTGGTTTATGATGACCTTACGCGGCAGCTGATTTTACGCTATAAACATGGCGATCATTTATATCTCGTGCGCAGTTTTTTGCCTTGGATGGAAAATTCTGGCGCTGACTTAATTGACCATACGGATATTATTGTGCCTGTACCGCTGCATTGGAGCCGAATGATAAAACGCCGCTATAACCAAGCCGCGATTCTGGCTGCGGCGCTGGCTAAAAAACATGATAAAACTTACGCGCCTTTTGCCCTTAAACGAATTAAAGCCACCGCGCCACAAGGGCGCCGTAAGGCGCAGCAACGCAAAGATAATGTTCGCGGCGCCTTTGCCCTTCCAGCAAAAACTGATGTGAAAAATAAGCGCATATTGCTGATTGATGATGTCATGACATCAGGGGCGACCGTGAATGAATGCGCCGTGATTTTAAAGCAAGCAGGGGCAAGCGCCGTTTATATACTGGCTATAGCGCGCGCTGTAAAAACTTAGAGCATTGCACGTTTGGCGGATCAAGTTCTGCGCTGTTATTTAGCTATGTTATAGGGGGCTAGACCATATTGCATGAGAATATGGCGCAAATGACTATGGCTGGTCAGCACATCTAAGCCAAGGCGGCGCATGATTTTTAATGATTTCGCATTATTAGCGACCATTTTATTCAGTCCAAAGGAAAATTGATTACGCAAGGCGCCGTCTTTTTGGCGGCTTTTCGCATATTTTTCAAGGATGACGGGACTCGCAAAATCAATGCCGCAACCCGCGGCATCAATAATAATATCGGCAAGGCTTTGAACGTCGCGTAAGCTCGCATTAAGTCCTTGTGCACCCATGGGGTGCAAGACATGGGCCGCTTCTGCAATTAGGGCAAGGCGATTGGCTGTAAGCGCATCGGCTTGCATGCTGATAAGCGGCGTTGTGTCTAATGTACTCATTAATGTTAGGGGGCCGAGTAAGTCTTTGCTTAATCTGTTGATTTCACTTTCAATCGCCGCCTTGTCTTGGCCGAGCCAATGCTCTGCTGTTTCATTTTTTTCAACCCAAACGAGGGATACGTGATTATCAGGCAAGGGCACAAGGGTGAATGGTCCGCCATTATAGTGATATTCCGTAGAAATATACTGGTGATGGGCGCTCGCTTGCAAATGACAAGTTAGTGCGGCTTGGTCGGTGCTTTTTTGCGTATGCGTAATGCCTGCAAGTGTCCGTGTTGTGGAATTACGGCCATCCGCGCCGATGAGTAATTGTGTCGTGAGTGTTTTGCCATTATCTAATGTGACGTGAGCATGCTGCGCATCGCAGCTATAGCTTTCGAGTTTTGTCTCAAAAATAAGGGTGATATATTTGTTCTTAAGCGCGGCGTTTAACAGGGCTTTGGACAATATCTTATTGGGGATATTCATGCCAAAGCGCGGTAGGTTGATTTCCTCTGCTGTGAAAATTATGCCTTTATCGCTTGTTTTGCCGCTATCAATAATCTGTAAGCTGCGCAAATCTTCACTAAACGGCGTAATTACATCAAGAACGCCCGCATGCTCAAGGGTCTCTAGGCAATCATTCATTAGCGCTGTGGTGCGCGTGCCTATATCATCGTTAACGGCGCCGAGTTTAAGCTGCGCATTGGCCGGTTTGGACATTGGATCTATGATTATTGAGGTTAAACCCGCGCGCGCCAGTAAAAGCGCCATGGATAGCCCCGCAGCGCCTGCGCCTGAAATGATAACATCCGTTTTTTTTGTTTTAAACATTGTCTTTGTATCTAATTGGTTTATCTAAGTATGATCGAATTAATTAAGGAGTATAGAGCCATGAGTGCAAAAGTCGAAATATATTATTGGAGCACATGCCCATTTTGTGTAAGAGCCTTAGCCTTGTTAGACCGTAAGAAAGTCGAATATATGGGGTATAACATTACAGGTGATGACGCAGCACGTGCGAAAATGATCGAACGCACAGGCGGCCCTAAATCCGTTCCACAAATTTTCATCAATGATAAGCATATTGGCGGCTGTGATGATTTACATGAGTTAGATTATGACGGTAAGCTCAAGGCTATGCTTGCTTAAGTAAGATTGGGTTTTTACTGGAGTGATGCTTTCATTTTGAAAGTAACTAATGCTGTGTTATTCTTGTCTAACGTGACACGAATAACTTCAGTGAGACTCCTCATGCCATCAAATACAAATTCTCCCCTTAAAACGCCCCTTAAATATGATCAAATTGCCGGTTTGTGCACGCGCTCGCGCTGCCCCATTGCTAATACGTTAGATGTTATCGGTGATAAATGGACGCTGCTTATTATCCGCGATATGTTGATGCTTGGCAGTGGTCAATATCAAGATTTCCTAAAAGCGCCAGAGGGTATTTCAACCAATATTTTGGCGGATCGCCTCAAAAAACTTGAGAAAGCGGGCGTTATTTCCAAATCAGTTTATCAAACCAATCCTGTGCGGCATTTATATAGCTTAACCCAAATGGGGCAAGATTTACGCCCGGTGTTAATGTCTATTGTTCAATGGGGCGGTGCGCATGTTGAAGGCGCGTTTTCACCTTCGCAAGCGGATATTGATGCGATGGAAAACCGTCGTTTAAAAAAGCAAACAGCCTAAGAGCATTTAAGAGTAAAAAATTTAAAGGATTCATAAGCATGGATAAATTGTTGAAAGTCGCCCTTATACAAGCATCAGCGCGCCCTGACATGCAGGAAAATTTAGAATTTATTGATCAAAATATAGAGCGCGCGGTAAAGCTGGGCGTTAAATTTGTCCTGACTCCAGAAAATAGTTGCCATATGCTTTATCCACAAACAGCAAAACTTGAAATTGCTGTTAGCGAGGATGCTCACCCATTCTTGAAGCATTTTTTGAAACGCGCGCAAGAGCTTGATATTTGGCTGCTGCTTGGGTCAATTACAATTAAAGACGGTGATGGGAAGCTATTAAATCGCTCCTTTTTGATCTCTCCTCAAGGTGAAATTGCTGCGCGCTATGATAAAATTCATTTATTTGATGTTGATACGCCCGATGGCGTGTCGTACCGCGAGAGCCAAACCTTTAATGGTGGCGACAAGGCCGTAATGGCGCAAAGTGAAATTGGTAATATCGGTCTAACGATATGTTATGACGTGCGTTTCCCGCATTTATATCGTGATCTTGCGCAATTGGGCGCTGATATAATTACTGTCCCTGCGGCGTTTACTGTACCGACAGGGCGCGCGCATTGGGAAGTCTTGCTGCGGGCGAGGGCGATAGAAAATGGCGTCTTTATTTTAGCGCCAGCACAAACAGGCACACATCAAGGCGATCGTACAACATGGGGGCATTCATTAATTATCAACCCATGGGGCGAAGTTTTGGCGGATGGCGGCAATGAGCCGGGCATGATTATCGCGGAAATAGACCTGTCAGAAGTCACTAAGCGCCGTGGGCAAATCCCATCATTAAAAAATGGCCGCCCTTATAGTGTCTTTGAAGCGCCAAAAACATAAGGAAGGTGCGGGCGTGTATGTCTTAATACAGGACGTGTAATATATCTAAATAATTACCTTTTTCAATCATCTGTATTAAATCATTAGGGGTAAAGCCGTGTGCGCGTATGTCGCGTAAAGTGACGCTCTTATTGCGCTTGGCAAAACGCTTGCCTTCATGATCTAGCAGTAATTTATGATGATAATAGGCGGGCTGATCTAGCCCTAGCAGGGCTTGTAAAAGGCGATGGATATGGCAGGCATAGAGTAAGTCTTCACCGCGCGTTACTAAGTTAATGCCTTGGGCATGGTCATCAATACAGACGCTTAAATGATAACTGGCTGGCGTTTCTTTACGCGCTAAGACAACGTCACCGAGTAAATGCGGGTTAACGTCAATCCGGCCGGCATCATGATCTTCGAAATAAAGCGGCGTTTTTATATGTTTTAGGGCGGCGTCTATATTCAAGCGCAATGCGTAATCTTGACCGTTTTCCATGTCGTTCAATGTTTTATGACGGCATGTGCCTGGATAAATCATGCCCTCAGGGCCTTGAGTCGGCGTGAAATGGGGCGCGTCAATTTGGCTGTTTATGTCTTTGCGTGTGCAGCTACACGGATATAAAACGCCCATAGCTGTGAGCTTCGCTAAAGCATCAGCATAGGCATTCATATTTTGCGATTGAATAAGCACAGGCTGTGTCCATTTTAGGCCAAGCCATGTGAGGTCTTCGTAAATAGCGTCATAAAATTCTGGACGGGCGCGGGTTTGGTCGATGTCTTCGATGCGTAAGATAAATTCATCACCTTGCGCGGCTGTGAACAGCGCCGAATAAGCGTGACCAATATGCAGATAGCCTGTGGGTGAGGGCGCAAAACGTGTGCGAATTAAGGGCTTATGCATGAAATATTCTACTCATTCGTAGGCCGCGTCAAAGCCCTGGCGGCGGTCCGCCTTCGAAGGACCGCACAAGGGAGCTTGAAATTAAATGCCAACCATCGACCAAGACAAAGAAGATAATCTTAAAGGGTAGGGAGATCATCACTGGCGGCAGCATCATCATACCCATCGACATTAATATCGAAGCGGTCACCATATCAATAATCAAAAACGGTAAGAACAGCATAAAGCCAATTTCAAAGGCGCGCCGTAGCTCAGAGATCATGAAAGCAGGGACAAGAACTTGCAGCGGTACATCTTCGGCGCTTTCGACGCTATCAACGCGACCAAGGTCTATGAATAGCGCTAAATCTGTTTCACGAACATGTTTGAGCATGAAAACGCGGAACGGCTCTATACCGCGCTCAAAAGCGGTGATCTCGTCTATTTCCTCATTGATTAAGGGTTCAATGCCTTGTTTATAGGCGGCCTCTAAGGTTGGCGCCATAATAAAGAATGTAAGGAAGATGGCTAAGGATACGAGTACCGTATTCGGCGGCGTTTGCTGAATGCCCATAGCGGTTCTTAAAAAAGATAAAACCACGATGATCCGTGTGAAGGAGGTCATCATAATTAAAATAGAGGGGGCTAATGACAGGATAGTTAGCAAAGCGACCATTTGAATAACGCGCCCCGTGACGGAGCCATTACCTTCTTCTTGGCCAAAATCTAGCGAAAAGCTTTGCGCAAAAACTTCGCTCGGCACGAATGCAACGGCGAAAATAGCGCCAATTATCGCCAATAAAGCGAGCGGTGCTTTTATAAGGCGGATTTTTTGGATGAGTTTGGCACATATGGCGCGGCAGTTAAGCGTTTTCATACGGCGCGCTCCTTTTTGTCTTTGTTTTCGTCTTGGTTGAGGCTTATATCGTTTACAGCTTTAATATTTTGTTCAATGAGCAAATCACTATTTTGTCCGAGAAGAATCATATGCTCAACGCCATCACGTTGAATGAGAACAACGCGGCGGCGTGAATCGAGGGGTAAGTTCTCCACCACTTTCAAGCGACGCTTAGCGGGCGTAACCATAGCAGGCCCCGCAATGCCGAGTTTCTTCAGCAGTAAAGCCAATCCCCCCATTAAGGTGAGGACGAACAGCAGGGCTGCGAGAAAATATGTTATATCTTGTATGCTCATAACAAAACAGTATAAGCCCATAAAAAAAACATGTGCAGAGCGTTTAAGCAGCCATGCACATGTTTTTGAAGATTCTGAGCATAATAATAGCGAAATAGAAAAAGAGGGCCCCCATAGGCGCCCTCTTTAAATGAATTACATAGCTTTATTATTGAGGCTTAAGTGCTTCGAGTTTTTCTGCTGGCGTGACATCTTCAACGGCGATTACGTTCGGATACATGCTCATAAGGCCAAAGCGCCAGCCGTAAGTATCGGCTTTATATGTGTGGCCTTCTTTTAAACCAAAATAAACATCAGAGGCGTTGAAATGTAAATTTAAATAGCTGTCAGCGACTTGAAGCATGCCTTGGTTTTCTGTTTTTACAAGATATTTACCAGAGTCGCCCTTGGTGGCTTCTTTTGTTTCTACTGTAAATGTCATGTCTTCGGCAGTGCCAAATGTATAAGCCGCGTTACAGGCAAATGCCGCAGCAAACACTGCGCCATAGAGTTTTAATTGTAAGCTATCGCTCATTTTATAAATTCCTTCCCTTGGTTAATAGAAAACGGCATATTAGACATATTTATTATTCTGTCAATAGGTCTTTACTGATTATTAAGAAGTATATGTAAGTATAGGTACATACCGGTTGGTATGCTAATTATATATTTAAAGTATTTAAAGCCATTTTCTAAAGGGGACTATTTTATGTTGAAAGAGCAATCTAAGAAATCAATTCAGTTTAATGTGTTGAAAGAATTTAACGTTGAAATTTTTGCAGCGGTTATATTTTTATTCTATTTAATTTTAAGCTATTTATTCTAAGCGGCTGATTTCTACCCTATATGAATATGTGTGCGGATCAAGAATTGAGAAGGGCGCGTTATTTAAGTGGGCAGCCATAAAAAAAGCTTGGTGATTTTTACCAAGCTTTTTTTATGCGCATTAATATGATTAAGTCTTTCCCTGCGAATCCTGCTAACGCATTAGGGTGCGAATTTGGCCGCTATTCTGTGTCACTTCATGGTTGGTGGCGCTTGTTTTATAGTTTGTGTCTTCGCCAGCCCCAGCCTCAGTATTCTTTCGCTCAACGCAAGCGGTCATAAATTTATCACGTGCTTCAGTGCGACTTAAACGTTCACTTGAGCGGGACGCTGCACGCTCTGAGCGGCTTTGACGTTGTTGACAGCTTCGCGCTGTTAACACTTCGCCCGCGGCGGATGTGTATGTTTTTTTATTTGATTGTGCCGCATCTGTTGTTATGGCTTCACTTGTCGGCGCTACGGGCGCTACGTCATCACTTTTAAAAACCTGATTAACAAAAAAAGCAAGCACGATGCCCGTGCCTATGGCTCGGCCAACTTGGTTGGAGCTTAATTTATTTGTTTTTCTGCGCTCGTTATTATTACTATTTTCAGACATGGTGTTTCCTCTATTGCCAAATATGCCGTATATGATTGAGCTAATATATAGGGAAACATGCCAAAAAGCAAGAAATATGTAAACTATTTATGCCTGTGGTTTGAGCGTTACTCGTCCAGTGCTTTAAAGCCTTGCTTACGCTTGAAATTATGATGCGTGTCAACAATGCGCACTGTGCCAGAGCGTGAGCGCATCACAAGTGTTTGTGTCTGCGCAGAACCAGGTCGACGGCGAACGCCTTGCAACATGGTGCCATCCGTTACGCCTGTGGCGCAAAACATAACGTTGCCTGGCTTGGCAAGTTCATCCAGTGTATAAATACGATCAAAATCAGTAATGCCGCAATTTGTCGCACGCTTACGTTCAACATCATTTCTGAAAACAAGACGACCAAGCATAGCGCCGCCTGTGCATTGTAGTGCTGCCGCAGCCAGCACGCCCTCTGGCGCGCCACCTGTGCCGACATAGAGATCAATGCCTTTATCAGGGTCTGTTGTCGCAATAACGGCGCTAACGTCACCATCTTGAATAAGGTTAATGCGTGCGCCTGCAGCGCGTACATCAGCAATTAGTTTTTCATGGCGTGGACGATCAAGGATGCAGACCATAAGTTCTTTAACATGGCCGCCTTTTTGATCCGCGAGTTTTTTTAATACATCAGCGATTGGCGCATCCAGATCAAGTATTGATGGATCAATTCCAGGGCCAATAGCGATTTTCTCCATATAGGTATCAGGTGCGTTCAAGAAACCACCTTCATCAGCAAGGGCAATACACGCCAAGGCGTTCATGCCGCCATGTGCTGTTATTGTTGTGCCTTCTAAAGGGTCAAGAGCAATGTCAATTTTAGGGCCGCCGCGACCATTACCTACTTCTTCACCAATATAGAGCATAGGGGCTTCATCGCGTTCCCCTTCGCCGATAACCACCACGCCGCGAATGCGCAGTGAGTTGAGAGCGCTACGCATGGCGTCGACGGCTGCGGCGTCGGCAGCTTTTTCATCGCCGCGACCAATTTCTAATGAGGCAGCAAGGGCAGCCGCTTCGGTAACACGTACCGCTTCAAGCGCTAAGTTGCGATCCATCATGAAATTTTCAATATTCGCGTCATAGCCGCTAGCAGGCGCGTCATGTTCATGTTGGTCTTGCAAATGTGCAGTGGAGGCGGGAGATGTTACAGACATAATAAAAATCCATGCGTAATGGGTTGAAAGAATCTAAATCCGCTTACACTATAAACGGTATAATTATGAATGTATGCTCATATTGGCGTGTTTATCTGCGGTCTGTGGATTGTTGGCGCGCGTAGCGGCGTGCGGGGGGTTGATATATTTACTTGGCATCTTTACTTGGGATGTTTACTTGGCTGGTTCATCGTTGCTTTCGGCTTTATCACTGTCACCATCGCCATCGCCATCAAGCAGCAGCATATGTGATAATATTGCATCAAAGGGCGCTTGCTCGCCATTGGCCCTATATAGATAAGACATGATTTCTGCGATAGCGGTAAACGCCTCGGAGGGGATGGGGGAGTCTATATCGAAGCTGACCAGCATTTCAGCCAAAGCGCTGTCTTCACGCACTTTGATATTGTTCTCATAGGCAAGTTGTACTATCCGGTCGGCAATTTCTCCCCGGCCTGTTGCCTTGATTGAGGGGAGGAAGCCTTTTTTAAGGCCTTCGCTCAAAGCGACGGCGGTGCGCTTCTTTTCAATTTTCCTTGTATTTGAACGCTTTAGGCCGTTCTGATCGTCGTTTTCGCTCACTGGCACAAATCCTGCAACTGTAAAAACGGGTTAAGACACTAAGTCTATTGGGACGTTTATTAATTTTGACACGAGGACCATTAAAATGTCATTAGAAAATTTAGCATTATTCAAGGCCGCCGGCGCTAAGATGAAATATCTTAACACAAGCCAGCAGGTAATTGCGCAAAATATAGCCAACGCAGATACAGCGGGCTATACAGCCAGAGAATTAAGCGAAGTCAGCTTCGATAAAGTTTTGTCTCGCGTTAGCGGACGCAATCAGCTTCAAATCACCAGCACAAGCGGCGTTCATTTAGGGGCGTCTAATCAAGTCGGTAGCTATGATGAAGATGAGCAAAAATCAGCATATGAAGTAACGCCATCTGGTAACGCTGTGAACATTGAAGAACAGCTTGTTAAATCAAGCCGCGTACAAATGGATTATTCAATGATGTTAAATATTATGAAGAAGCAAGTCGGCATGATTAAGACCGCTTTAGGCGCGCCACAAGGGTGATAGCAAGGCTTTGAGATATAATAACGATACGGCTTAAAAGCGAATAAAAGCCGAGGTGATAATAAATTAGGAGACCATGAAATGACACAATTATACGATACGTTGCAGATTTCTTCACATGGTATGCGGGCGCAATCAATGCGTGTTCGCGTTATATCTGAAAACTTAGCGAATGCTGAGACTTTACCATCAGCCCCAGGTGAGCCGCCTTACCAAAGACAGCATATTAGCTTTAAAAACGAGATGGATAGAAGCCTTGGCTTTGATGTTGTGCGCGTTGATGAAGTCAGCACGTCGGATAAAGAAGAATTCACATTGAAATATATGCCAAGCCATCCAGCAGCAGATGAAGAAGGCTATGTTAAAGCGCCTAAAGTCGCGACTTTGGTGGAAATGATGGATGTACGTGAAGCACAAAGATCATATGAGGCAAATATTGGCATGTATGACCAATCACGCAGTATGATTATGCGTACTATTGATTTGTTGCGTTAAGAAACTGTGTTAGAATAGAGATAGATTAAGGTTTAGGAGAGTTAATATGCCCATAGATGCAACAATGAATGTGACGCAAGCGGCCAATTTATATGCCAAGTCGGCAAAATCTGCCGGGATGCAATCTGTTGCCGCACCAAGTAATGGGCCAAATTTTGGTGACATTCTACGTGATGCGAGCGAAAGCGCGATTAATACGATGCATGAGGGCGAGCGTATGTCAGCCCGTGCGATTATTGGCGACGCTGATTTGACGGATGTTGTACAAGCTGTGACCAATGCAGAAGTAACGCTTCAAACCATTACGGCCGTGCGGGATAAAATGATTAACGCATATCAAGAAATTTTAAGAATGCCTATGTAGGCTCTCTTACAGATTTTTTCGATCATTATTGGATCATTATTAAGATAAAAAAACGCCCCGATGCCAGATTCAGGGCGTTTTCTATTGCTTGTATTTTCTCAAAAAGACCTAATCTTAATCGAATAAGTCCGAATTATAGGGCCCCGGTTTAAGGCTGTAAGAAATCGAGTGTTGTTTTACCACGATATCGATATCACCTGCGGCAGGTTCAATCATCTGCGTTTGTTTTATCAACGCGGTATCTTCGATGCTATTCTTTGTATAGACAATAACGGGGCGGCCTGAAGCGGGCTGCAGGCGGTTAAGTCTCATCTTTGCGACGCTATCGGGCGTTTGAACAAAGTCTGTATACGCTCCGATGCGGTCACTATAATCAAACATTGAGTTAACATTGGCGCGTGCTTGGTTGCCAAAGCTCGCCCAGACCAGTAACGCAGATACGGCTAATGTGTAAGATAATATCTTCATTGTCTTTCTCCGTTTGTCGTTATCATATGGTTTCAATTATACCATTTTTGGGACGCTCGGGGATAAGATTTACATTCAAGGTGACATCTTTTTTTTGTTAATATAATATTAAGAAATGGAACAAGCTGAAATTGTAGACTCAATACGCGAAGCCATTTGGCTGACGATTCAAATCAGTACACCAATTATGTTGGTGGGCTTGATTGTGGGTGTTACCGTAGCGCTGCTGCAGGCTTTAACGCAAATTCAAGAGATAACCTTGGTGTTTGTACCTAAAATTATCGCGATTTTCATGGCGATCTTCTTTCTTCTTCCCAGTTTTTCCTTGATTATGATTGCCTATATGGAGCGTATAGCTGACCGCATTATTGGGGGCGGCTGATCATGTCAGAGCTGCAATCTGGGCTACAGGCCTTTATAGCGCAGGGTGTCTTTGCATTTATGTTGACTTTCGTGCGCGTCGGAACGGCGTTAATGATTATGCCGGGGCTGGGTGATAATCTGGTGCCTCAGCAAGTGCGGCTTTATATAGCCCTTGGCTTTACCTTTGTTATTTTTCCGATTACATCATCCTATATGCCCAACCCGATGCCTAGCTCAGTGCTGTTATTTGTGTTGATTATCTTTGAATTTGTTACAGGGGTTTTTATTGGCACGATCGCGCGGATTTTGCTCACGGCGCTTGACGTGGCGGGCATGATCCTCTCTATGATGATTGGCCTTGGTAATGCGCAGATGTTCAACCCTATTATGGCCTCGCAAGGCTCACTTATTGGGGCGTTTCTCTCAATTACAGGCATTACGCTGCTTTTTGTGACGAATATGCATCATTTATTGTTAATGGGGGTGTTTGAAAGTTACCACGCTTTCCCCGTGGGGGAGATGTTGGAGGCTGAATCAATGGCGGAGATGATTGCCAAAGTGGTTTCTTCATCCTTCCGTATTGGCATACAAATGTCACTACCGCTTATTGTGATTGGCACAATCATGTATATAAGCATGGGCGTGCTTGCACGGATCATGCCGCAAATTCAGGTGTTTATGCTGGCTATGCCGCTGCAGGTTTTGCTCGGTTTGATTACCTTTGGCATGATTGCCGCGACGGCTGTGCTCTTTTGGTTAAAAGAATTTGAAAATGGTATGGTCTTTTTCCTCTCGCAGAGTTTTTAATTAAAAACTTACGATTTTCTAAACACTATAGGCTGTATAATTAAGTAATATTCGCGAAAAACAGAAAGCCCCGAAATGAGCGAAGACGACGACTCCCAGAAAAGCGAAGACCCCACCCAGAAAAAGCTGGAGGATGCCCGAAAAAAGGGGCAGGTGCCGCTATCGCGTGAGGTCAATAATTGGATGATCCTGTTTGGCGGGACGATTGTTATTGCCTATATGTCGGGCGATTTAATGCTCAATCTATCAACAATGTTTAAAGCCTATATCGAACATTCCGCTGAAATGCCCTCTATGCCTGGTGGACTTCAGCATGTATTGGGTGATGCGTTATTTGAAGTACTTGGCCTAATGATGAAGCCGCTTTTGTTCTTGGTAGCGGTGGCTTTCTTAGCGCCCGTGTTACAAATTGGTTTCATGCTTTCGCCTGAATCTATTAAACCCGATTTGAAAAAAATCAGTATAATGGCGGGGGTTAAACGTTTGTTTTCCGTGCGCTCACTGGTGGAGTTTTTAAAAGGTATCTTGAAAATCATTATTGTTGGCGCGATTGGTATTGTTATCGTCAGCCCTTATATGCCTGGCATTGACCATTTAATTGGCATGTCGATGCTTGATACCGTAGCGGAGCTACGCACCATCACAATGCGGGTTTTAACCGGTATGTTGTTTGCCTTGCTTGTTGTGACGCTTATTGACGTTGTGTATCAGCGTTATTCACACAATAAAAAAATGATGATGTCCGTTAAGGAAGTTAAAGACGAACATAAACAAAGCGATGGTGACCCGCATATGAAAGCGCGTTTACGCCAAATTAGACATCAGCGCGCGCAGTCACGGATGATGCAAGCCGTGCCAACCGCCGATGTGATTATCACCAACCCGACGCACTTCGCCGTGGCTTTGAAATATAATCCCGATGAGATGGACGCGCCGATTGTTGTCGCCAAAGGCGCTGATAATATTGCATTTAAAATTCGTGAAGTCGCGACGGAGCATGGCATTGAAATTGTCGAAAACAAACCCCTTGCGCGGGGCTTGTTTGATAGTGTGGAAATTGGCCAAGATATTCCCGTTGATTTATATAAGGCTGTCGCTGAAGTCATCAGCTATGTTTTCAAGAAAAAGAAAAAATAAAGCCCGCTAGATTCCAAACATAGAGATGCAGGATATAGCAGGCTTTATTACGAATTCTTATAGAATATAATGTTATATGGTTGCTGGCGCTGGCGCAGCTTTATTCATTGTTGGTATCTTGTCACAAACAACTTCAAGGTCAACGCGTTTGGTTATCGCTTTGCCGCAGCCTGTCGCTTGATTAACAAGGTCTGTTACGTGAGCAACTAAACTATCTGGCGCGAGTACAATAATATTATCAGCGGCTTCGTTACAGAACATGTTATGTAAGCTACCTGCTGTTGTGCCTGAGAATTTAGATGTTAGGCAAACGCTGTCGCGTTGGTAAGCTGAGGCCAATTGACGTTGGAAAAGGTGGCAAGTTTTTTCGTGTTCTTTGGGCATAATGCCATGGCAGTTTTGGCTGTATTTGCCCAAGTCAGAGTCTGCTTCAACAAAAACAGAGTTGAACGTATCAACGAAATAGACATTCACGGCCTCTGTATTGCCCGATACGGTGCAAATTTCATTGGCGCGTGCAGCTGCGCTAAGGCTATCAACGACGCCTGTTGTAAATACGACGATTGCATTTTTGCCTGATTTCTTAGCCTGCGTATTATAATATTTTTTCATAATCATCATGCTCCTGATTTTGCTATGCTCTTAAATATATGAGCTTTGAATAATGTGAAACTGGCGGCATATTAACGCCAAGGTGAAATATGTCAACTGCCGTTTATGCTGCAGCGCCAGAGGATGTGCGTAAGCTACATGTTAAATAATCTGTGTGGAGTGATTTGAACATGAAATTTGTGTATGAATGAGAGGCGCCCAATCTATCTATATGCATATGGTTTTGAACGTGATAATTTTAGTCCATTCATAATCTCATCTTTAAGCGTATATAACTTAAGTAGAATTAAGGTTTTTCCATGAACGACACATCGAAGAATAGCTCTGATACCCAACCAAGCCAACCTAATCACAGGGAATTTATTGCGCGTCAGCACCGCAATGTTGACGCTGAAACGGATAGTGTTGCGCCTAAAAAATGCTCTCTGCGTTTGGTTGTGTGGGCGGTCTTATGCTGTGTGTTTATTGTGTTGTTTTCAGGGCTTAGCTATGAGCTTTTTAACGCCCGTGCCTTGCCACTATCAAGCCTTGGCGGTTTGTTACTGATTTGGGGCACAAGCTTTCTGGCTTTTTTCGTGTTTTTGCAGCGCGCCATTCATGCGCTTAAAAATCCACAGGGCGGCATTGATTATAAAATATTGGATTCTGTTGTTGAGGGAAGCCGCGGCGCGCATCTTGTTACAGATCCCTCTGATAACGCGATTTATTATAATAAAAGATTCCAAAAACTATGCCGTGGCTTGGGGTTACCTGGCCTTGATGCTTTGTCAGATTTGTTTATGCAGAATAATCGCGCGCGCAGCCATTTTGATGGCTTAGCCGATCAAGCGCATCGTGGGCTGGATGGCGCGATTGATTTGCAAACCACGCAAGCCGGGCTCGATTTATGGTTCTTAGTCTCCGCGCAGCCCGTTCATAACTGGCCCGGTTACATACATTGGCGCATTGATGATGTCACTGAGAAATATAATGCCCGGCAAGCCAAAGACGAAGAGCGCGATAAATTAATCGACTTTACGGATAATGCGCCCGTTGGGTTTTTCTCCGTGGATGAGGCAGGGCATTTCATTTTTGCCAATGCCACGTTTGCCCGCTGGCTTGGTGTGGATTTGAATACATTACTTAACGAGGTGTGCTTACATTCTTTCTTGGCTGAAATTCCTGATGATGCTCGCCCTTATGATATTATCTCTGGCGGTGGGGCGCGCCAAGTGGCTGAAGTGAATTTAAAAGGCCCTGCAGGTAAGATATTCAAGGCCTCCGTTAGCCAAACCGTCGTGATGAACGACGATAAAAAAGTCCGCACCCGCGCGGTTGTTCATGATATATCAGCCGAAAGCGCTATGCGCCATGCATTGCAAGCGTCAGAAGATCGCTTCATGCGCTTTTTCGAAGAAGCGCCGCTTGGGATCATCATGATTGATCCTGACTTTAAAATACAAGATTGCAATAAAGCGTTTTTAGAAATGATGGGGCAAGATTCAGGCTCAATTAAGGGCGTTGAATTTCTTTCTATGATCCACAAAGACGATCAAAAAGCGACGGCGGCACGTTTAAGCCGCATTGGTGGCTGCGCCACGGTGCAAACAATTGAAGATGTCCGTATTCGTATTGGCGGCGCCGCGAACGAAGAGGGCGTCTTAGAGGAAGACAAATATGTTTATGCGATTGTCTATGGTCGCCATTTTGAAGCCGTGCAAGGCAATGATAATATAGTCCTGCATTTCTTAGATACTTCTGAGAAAAAATCATTAGAACAACAATTCGCCCAATCACAAAAAATGCAAGCGGTCGGGCAACTCGCAGGCGGCGTTGCGCATGATTTTAATAACTTGCTGACGGCGATTATCGGCTTTAGTGATTTGCTGCTCTTGCGCCATAAACCGGGTGATCCATCATTCCAAGATATTATGCAGATTAAGCAAAACTCTAACCGCGCAGCTAATCTTGTTCGTCAGCTTTTGGCGTTTTCGCGTCAGCAGACTTTGCGCCCGAAAGTCCAAGATATTACCGATATTCTTACCGAAGTATCGCATTTGGTGCGCCGTTTGCTTGGGGCAAATGTTGAACTTGAAATCACTCACGGTGAAAATTTGGGGCTCGTGCGCGTTGATGGCGGTCAGATGGAGCAGGTTATTATTAACATGGCCGTGAATGCGCGCGATGCTATGGATGGGGCAGGGCACCTTACGATTGCCACATCGCATTATTCGAATATTAATGCTGAAAAAATTGGCGAAGATGAACTGGCCCCCGGCCATTGGGTGAAGCTCATGATTTCTGATACAGGCAGTGGCATATCACCCGCTATATTAGAGCGTATCTTTGAGCCGTTCTTTACAACGAAGGATGTTGGTAAAGGTACAGGGCTTGGCCTTGCAACGGTTTACGGCATTATTCGTCAAACAGGTGGATTTTTAAATGTTGATAGCGTGATTGGTGAAGGTACGACCTTCACAATTTATCTTCCTGTGGCTGTCGCCATTGAGGGGGAAGAAGAGGATGAAGTAGATGGCGATATTGCGCTCGAAGCCGTGCCCGTGTCAGCTAAGCCGCGTGATTTAACAGGAACAGCGAAGATCTTACTGGTTGATGATGAAGATGCCGTGCGTAACTTTTCAGAGCGTGCTTTGAATAATAAAGGCTATGACGTTGTCGGCGCTGATTGTGGAGAGACGGCGCTCGAGGCCTTAGCTGAGCATGGCATAGATAGTTTTGATTTGGTGGTAACGGACGTCATTATGCCGAATATTGACGGGCCAACCTTAGCCAATAAAATACGCGAGACGCACCCAGACATGAAAATTATATTTGTGTCAGGCTACACAGAAGAAAAACTCAAAGAGCATATGGGCGAGAATATTTATTTCCTTCCTAAGCCTTTCTCTTTGAAGCAATTGGCTGAGAAGGTGAAGGAAGTGCTTGGATAATTGACATGCACAATGATTTTCCCTAAAACTGGATGGAGATTATAAAAAAATACAGGGAAGCCATGAAACATATATTCAATAAAATTGATTTTGACCACATTAAAAATAGCTTTACGGCGCGGGATAAGGCCGTTTTACAAAGCTGCCTGATGGGCGTTCAGATCGACCTCATGTTCAAAAAGCGTCTTAATCTCAATCACCTTAAGCTCGCGGCGCCAGCTTTGCGTAAAATTTTTACGGCCGCGCATGAGGGGAATCTTATTGCCGCTCTGCCCATTATTGCTGAAGATGTAAGGTTTTATGCGCATATGGTCCCTGATCAGGCTTATGAGATGTCCAATGCCGTTCTTCATATGGTTTTACCCAATAAAGATGGCGGGGTTATGTTCCTCGCAGGTGAAGAGGGGGAAACGCCACCACGCCCTGAGCTGTTAGAGGCTTTATTAAGCGCCAATGATGATGGTCGTAATCACCTAGTCAGCGATTATTCAAATTATCTGCAGGCTCTGCTCGAGCGTTTGAGTGAAGATGAATTTGTTGAAAAATTAATGGCTAAACAACTTTGGGTGCCCACGATAATGCAGCCCATTATTCGTTTGGCAATAAAGGGTGAGTCCTTAGCGGAGCAAGAACAAAGCCTGCGTGGTTTTTATCAAGATGTTAAATCTATGTCACGTATGGAGCTTGTTATGCGCCATGATTACTTATTCCGTAAGCTGCCTGTGCAGGATATTCTCAATTCTTATAACGATATGATTGATTCCCTCGATGCTGACCAAATGCGGGCTTGCGTGAAAATATTCTTCAAAAAATATTATGATCCTGCGGAACTCAAAACGATGATGACTTCGCTTGTGGATTCGATTGATCGCAAAATAACAGCTTTTGAATCCAGCGCATCAGCGATAATTGAACGATCAACAGGGGCAGAGCAAAGCTTCCTCAGTGAGGATTTCACCAAAGCGGCGCAATCCATAGTGAATAAAATATGCCAAAGTGCCTGTGATGCGGGTGTATCGATTGATTCTAATCCATTTTCTCATGCGGCTATAGTGTATAAAAACGCCTATGACACGGGGCTTTCGCCAACTTCTTTGAAACATATGCGCTAAATATCTTGTTTATTAGAGCACAAAAAGAACGTTTGTTCTTGCCTGCGTTCCTGTTTTGTCTTATATTTAAAATATGAGAACAAAAAAAGAACATAAAGAATGCTTCGATTCTCCGCATTCTCTTTATTTCATCTCTCTTTGTTCGAAAAGATTTTTGGGGACGTGTTGGCGCAAAGCGCGTAATGACGTTGTTTCCCACCATTAACAATGTAATGTAATAAGGAGAGACTAATGGCTGTTACACAAATGAAAAAGCAGGATGATATGAGCAAAAAAGATACAGAAAAACAAAAAGCCCTTGATGCAGCGCTAACGCAAATTGAACGCGCCTTTGGTAAGGGGTCTATTATGAAGCTTAAAGGCGGCGACAAGTTGGCTGAAGTTGAATCTGTTTCGACAGGATCAATTGGCCTTGATATTGGCTTGGGCATTGGCGGCGTTCCTTGTGGACGTATTACCGAAATTTACGGCCCTGAAAGCTCAGGTAAAACAACTTTGGCCCTGCATATTATTGCTGAAGCCCAAAAAAATGGCGGCACATGCGCGATTGTTGATGCGGAGCACGCACTTGACCCTGGCTATGCTGCTAAACTGGGTGTGAATGTTGATGAATTATTAATCTCGCAACCTGATGCGGGTGAGCAAGCTTTGGAAATTGCTGATACATTGGTACGCTCTGGCGCTATTGATGTGTTGGTGGTTGATTCTGTGGCGGCGCTTGTACCGCGCGCTGAGCTTGAAGGCGAAATGGGTGACACACATGTTGGTTTGCAGGCGCGTTTGATGTCACAAGCTCTACGTAAGTTAACAGGCTCTATTTCACGCTCTAATACTGTTGTGATCTTTATTAACCAAATTCGTATGAAAATTGGTGTGATGTTTGGTTCACCAGAAACCACATCTGGTGGTAATGCATTGAAGTTTTATGCCTCTGTGCGTATGGATATTCGCCGTATTGGTCAGTTAAAAGTGCGTGATGAAATTGTTGGTAACCACACACGCGTGAAAGTGGTTAAAAACAAAATGGCACCCCCATTCCGTCAGGTTGAATTTGATATTATGTATGGCCAAGGTATTTCTAAGGTGGGTGAGATACTTGATTTGGGCGTGGCTGGTAATCTGGTTGAAAAATCAGGGGCTTGGTTCTCTTATGAAGGGCAGCGTATTGGTCAAGGCCGTGAAAACTCTAAGATTTTCCTTCTCGAGAATCCTGAGATTTCGGATAAAATTGAAGCTGAAATTCGAAAAAATGCAGGGCTTGTTGAAGAGACTATGTTGGTTGGGCCGTCTAATGACCAAGAAGCCGCCGATGCAAAAGCGGATGATAAGCCACCTGTCGCTGCTGCGAAGAAATAATATTTTAATTGTCTAAATATGGTTGGGGATAGCCAGTTTATTATAGATACAGAAAAGGAGCCTGGTTCATCGGGCTCCTTTTTTATTTTTGATTTTAATGTAGGCTTTTATAGGCAGCGTTTAAAAATCGACGCATTTGCCTTTTAATTCCCAATCACCATAACGCGTGGCTTCTAGGCCTTCTTTGCGTCCGCCAAATTCTTTTTCTGGTGCCGGTTTTGATGGTGGTGTTGGCGGCGTAGTGGGGGCATTGCTTTTGATATCAAGCGTGTTTTCTTTGTCATTTTGTAGATTTTCGCGCTGTTTGTTCATTTTTATAGCCTCGTACCATCCATTTACTTGTGATTTTCTGTCTTTAACAATATATATAGTATCAAGGAGAAAAGACAATGCAGATTTTAAAGCCTTATCGCGCGCGTATCGACGCGCTGGACAAAGACCTGATAGATTTATTTGCAAAACGATTTGCAATAATCGAAGAAGTCGGGCATTTAAAAGCGCGTAAGAATATTCCCGCTATCTTGCAAGACCGCGTGGATGAAGTACGCGATAATGCCGTTGCTATGGCTGAGGGTAAGATAGATCCAGAATTTATATATAAGCTATGGAGCGATATTATTGCGCATAGCTGTGATTTAGAAGAGATCATTAAGGCCGATTATCAAGGCAAAAGCCAAGATAAAGATAAACAGAACAAGGTAGAAAAATCTGCATGACCTATTCAGCGCAACAAGCACCTAAAAAGACGAAGCACTCTAAAAAAGACAAAGAAGATGATGTCCTGTGGCCACGCCAAGTCGCCTTAGATATTTTACAGGCTTTTTGGAATGAGGAACGCTTCCTTGATAGTTTGTTTGAAACAGATCCAAACTTCCTTGATCTTGATTCACGTAATCGTAACTTTGTTCGAATGATGGTAACGACCGCCGTTCGTCGCAGTGGTCAAATTGATGACATTATGCGTCGTGGTTTTAGTGACCCAAAACAGAAAATGTCACCCCCTATTGTTGGTTTTATTTTCCACCTCGCCATCGCACAAATTGTCTTTATGAATGTGGCCGATCACGCGGCGGTAAATACATCGGTTGATTTAACAAGCCGTAATGGCGCAACGCGCGCTAAAGGCTTTATGAATGCTGTATTACGCAAGGTCGTACAAAACGGTAAGAAATGGACGACTGAACAAGATATAGCGCGCCTTAATACACCGAATTGGTTGTTGGATATATGGGCGAAAGATTACGGCGAGTCTGAAGCTTTAGAAATCGCGCAAGCCAGTGTTTGTGAAGCGGCGCTTGATATCACCATTGCCGATCCGATTGATCGTGATAAATGGGCTGAGTTCTTAGAATGCACAACCTTACCAAGTGGCTCTCTGCGCCGCCAGGAAAGCGCCATGGTGCCAGAGCTTGCAGGCTTTGAAGACGGTGGCTGGTGGGTGCAAGATGCCTCAGCAGCACTCCCTGTACGTTTGATGGGTGATCTGCTTCACAAAGACGTGATTGATTTATGTGCGGCTCCGGGTGGTAAAGCGTTGCAGCTTGCCGCAGGTGGCGCGAATGTCTATGCATTAGACCGCTCAGCGAAACGTATGGAGCGTTTGAAAGAAAATGCGCATCGCGCGCGTATGCAGGATAAAATAAAATGCGAAGTTGCTGATGCAACCTTTTGGCGCTCGTCACAGAGTTTCGACGCCGTATTATTAGATGCGCCTTGTACGGCGACGGGCACTATTCGCCGTAATCCTGATGTTGCATGGCTTAAAGAAGCCGAAGATGTCGACAGCATGAAATCGATTCAGAAAAACCTTCTCGAAAATGCCGTTGCTATGGTGAAAGATGGCGGCATGTTGCTTTATTGTACATGTTCACTGCAAAAAGAAGAGGGCGAGCGTCAGTTGAACGAATTTCTGGCTGCGCATAAAGAATTTTCAGTTAAGCCCATATTACCGCAAGAAGTCCCCGAACTAGAACATGCCATTACAGAAGAAGGCTTTCTTCGTATATTGCCTTATTATTGGGCGGCATATGGTGGCTTGGATGGTTTCTTTATCGGGCGTCTGGTTAAGAGTCCGCAAAAGTCTTAATTTTGAACCTATTTTTCTTTATGTGAGTGGAATTTATCTTTTACGATAATGCGCGCCTGCTCACGATTGGTTTTTGAATAGTAATCCATCGCTTTTGATATGCTGCCTTGTGGCGCACCAGATCTAGACATGCGCAAAGGTTGCGTCAATAAGTATAAATTCATGAAGTCTGCTTTGGTCAAATCTGTCGCTTGGCAGATTATCGCTAGGCCTTGACCGTTAGGCTGCCTTAGAATATCAGCGACCAATGCAGGCTCTAAATCTGTAAATACAGCAAGTTGAGCGATAAAAGATTTAAACTGCCGACGTCTTAAATGACGCGTCATAAACGAAACAGTTAGTTTTCCTGATTGCTTATAGCGTTTTGCAACGGAGTATTCTTCAGCGCAGAGCAGGTCTTGGGGCCCTTTTGGCGTAATAATATTACGACCATCGGTGCCTGAAATTGTTGTGGCTGCCCGATATTTTATTTGGTCAGGCGTTAACTTGCTATGAGGCTCCGTAGGGATCTCCGTGCGTGATTGGAGCGTATTGGCGTGATTGTCAGTTTGAACAACTTCAATGGGGCCCTTAGCGTGCGGCTGAAGGCTTTCTTGTTGGTCTTCTGTTTTAACATCAACCTCGTCGGCCTCTGCCTGATCTAACTCTAAAGTGTCTCCAGATGAAAGCTCAGAGGATAAATCATTAATAGCTTTGATAAGCTCATCGCTCGTGTAATTGTATTTTTCCTCAATCTGGCTTTGCAGTGCTTGGCCGACATGTTGGTAAATATCAATAATAATTGATTTTGATAGCTCGTCTCTGCCAAGCAAGCCTTCAGCCAGGAACGGTGTCGTTTTCGCAAGCTCAGCAATTTTTCGACCTGAATATTGCGTTAAGCGGATGTTGAAGTTCTTAAGCAGCGAATTATGCGTTAAGTTATCATTTGTATCAGCGAGCTTATTAATAATGCTCTCATCTAACGTTCTTCTACGCGCAATACTCTGCCAGTGTTCGCTGGTCTTGGTATTAATCAGATAGACCAAGTCATCATCGCTTAATGATGTTGAGTTTTCGAGAATAGGGCGCGCGACATTGATTTCAGCATTAGCGAGTTCTAAAGATATTTGATTTGGGGCATCATCAATAACAGAAATACGGTCAGCAAGCGCGGCTTTCAGTTTTAATTCAGCTTCTCTTATTAAGGTGACAAGGACTTCTGTGACGAGGTTTTGTTCCTCGGGTGTGATGTCACGCTCTAGTAATATTTCTTCGACAACATCGGAGATACGGTTTTGAGAGAAAACAGTGCCAAACATATCGTCTTTATAATCGTTATAAACATCATGAAGCTTGACCATTAATTGGCCGAGATTCTTCGAGTGCTCAAGTGGCGATAAGTCCATAGTGTTAAATCTCTTTGTTGTTTCGACCGAATAATTCGCCAAGATAGCCCGTTTCCTTGTAAGATATTGGACGGAAGGCCAGTAAAACTATAATTCATACACACACAAATACACATAGGTATTACTAAACCATACTCTAATATTACCGCTTAAATGTTATCAATATGTTAATTTTGGTAAATTTATCTAAAATTTTACATAAATTTATTGCTTGTTTTGGCTATCTCTTGCGCGGGGTGTATTTAGCTTGACCATAAAAAAACGCCGATCAGAAGACCGGCGTTTTGGAATGCTATATAGCGGCGTTTAAATTACGCGGCTTTTTTATCAGATTTTGCGAGTGCAGCTTCTACTTGCTTGGCAATCGCAGTAAATGCAGCTTCATCGTGAATTGCAATATCAGATAGAACTTTACGGTCAATATCGATGCCCGCAAGTTTGATGCCGTTCATGAAACGTGAGTATGTCATACCGTTTAGACGAGCAGCCGCATTAATACGCTGTATCCAAAGGCGACGGAAGTCACGTTTTTTGTTACGACGGTCACGATATGCATATTGAAGATTCTTCTCTACGCGTTGAACCGCTGTTCTGAAACAATTTTTTGCACGTCCTCGTGCACCCTTCGCCATCTTAATGACTTTGAGGTGCCTAGCATGTGCGGTAGTACCACCTTTTACGCGAGCCATTATTTGCCTCCATTTTCAGCAACTTTTTTATGAGCTGCTTTGTTTTTGTTTTTACGGCTATATGGAAGCCAGCTACGGAGAATGATACGTGTATCAGACGCACATAAAATTGATGTGCCGCGTGCTTTACGTTTCATTTTTTTTGATTTATTCATCATCATATGGCTTGTAAAAGCTTTACCCGCTTTTATTCGGCCTGAACCAGTGACTTTGAATCTCTTCTTAACACTGGATTTGGTTTTCATCTTCGGCATTTTGAACTCCTTAACAGTTGTAGGATGTTAATAAAAAAGTGATCGAGGCATGCCGCCTAGCCAAACCACTTCATTTCGAACGACGATTTATAGCGCTGTTGGGAAATAGAGTCAATAAAATAAGTCGCTGGAGCTGTATTATCTTATTATAGGGGTGAAATTCTGTCTGACCTTAAAGATTCCAGTATTTTGCATCGCGTCTAATACTGTTTTTGCGGTCTCGATTTTACTGGCGCATGTCGGTGGTTTAACAGCAAGAAATTCATCTTTGCTACCTGCTCCCCCAAGGTTTGCCGCGTAGTAAACGGCTTTACTAGACTTTTCCGCGGCAAAACTTTGTACGCTATATATGCTGACATTATCTATTATGTGGGTGAAAATATTGGCGTAATCATCAGCGATTCTTATTTGAAGGGGCAGCTCAACCGAGAAGCCCGTCATGGTGAAGTGCTCTTTGACCCTGGGAACTGTGTTTTCGTCAAACTCATGCTGTTCGCATGGTGGGTATAGAGCATTAAAAATACTGACTAATAATTTACCGGCGGCTTCTGTACTTAATGTTGTTGTCATTAATGTGCTCTCTTAATAAATATGCTGCGTCAGTGGTTTTGCTATTTTTATGATTTTATTGCCCTCTAGATAAGAAATAATCTTATTCGCCTCGATATCGATGGCTAGTGGTGATGCAATTTGTCCCTGAGTGACAAAATTAATGGCGGCATTGTTAAATACAGCAGTGAAGAGCATTGTATACTCATCTGCCGTATTTATCGCAAGTGGGGTTTGGATATCAAATTGATTGCTCTCCAATACAGACTGGATCGATTCATTCAGTGTTTTATGACCGCGCGCATTAGGGCTGGTCGTATAAGCGCTATTGAAAAGGCTCGCTAATAGGGGAATGCTCGTATTTTTACTCGGTTTAATTTTAGACATAGAAATAGTCTCCCTAAATGCAAATATTATGGCATTATAAGGTTCTCTGTGCTTATGTCAATTAAAAAGAGGGCTGTTACTTCGCTATGCTCTCAGAGATTGGCGCTACATATTGTACAGTCATATCCCAAGGGAAGTGTATCCACGTGTCTTGTGATACTTCAGTGATGAATGTGTCAACGGTTGGCAAGCCTTTTTCTTTGCCGTAAATCGCAGCGAAATGCGCTTTCGGTAAGTGCTCACGAGCAATTTTGAATGTGTTGCCACTATCGACTAAATCATCGATAACTAACCAACCTTCGCCGTCACCAGCCGCTTCTGGGCCTTTTAATATATTGGCTTTGCGTTGATTGTCGTGGTCATAGCTTGATACGCAGAATGTTTCGATTAAACGTACATCAAGTTCACGAGCGATTACGCAGGCAGGAACCATACCACCACGGGTGATGGCAACAATGCCTTTCCATGGGCCTTTATCCACTAAACGCCAAGCAAGGGCTTTTGAGTCGCGGTGCATTTGGTCCCAGGTAATTAAGAATTCTTTATTGGACATGTCGTTTACTCTTCAGTTGGATCATTAAAAAAAGGCACATATTTTATGAGCCTTTTCATAGCATATATTTAAAAGAAATGAAGCCCTGTTTTAATAGTTTTAGGCAACTTTTTTATTCTTGTCAGCCAAAGCGATTGAATAATCAAGTAATGTTTCAACGTGACTTTGTACGCAGCGAGCGAGAACATCTGTGTTATAACCGCCCTCCATTACAGAGACAAGGCGGCCTTCAGCATATTGATCGGCAATATCCATTAAGCGCATACTCATCCAATCAAAGTCTTTTTCCAGCAGGAGCTGGCGACCGGGCTCATCATTAAAAAGTATATCAGCTGGTGGGTCATCACGATGCGCATCAAATCCAGCGGATATTATAACGAGCTGCGGTTTGAATTTGTGTAAAGCGGGCAGGATTTCATTCTCAAACGCATCATAATAAAGCTGTGTTGGCGCTAAAGCCGGCATGGGATAATTTAAGACGCGCTGAGTTTTGAGTGTGTTTTCATCTTTATTATAAGGCCAGATGTCACTTTCTTGAAATGAGATGAACAGCGTGTCATTGCCGTTATGTTCTAATATTTGCTGCGTACCATTGCCGTGGTGAACGTCAAAATCGAGGACGGCAACGCGCTCTATGCCGTATTTTTCAATAGCGTGCGTGGCGGCGAGGGCGACATTATTAAAGATACAAAACCCCATGGAGCTATCACGCAGTGCATGATGACCCGGTGGGCGGCCTGCAGCAAAGGCGACTTTAAAGCCGTTTTCTTTATCCATCACTAAATCGACGGCTTTAATCGCGGCGCCTGCGGATCTTTGTGCGGCGATAAGCGAGCCAGAAGAGAGAATGGTGTCTTCATCCAAATTAACCGTGCCCGTGCTGGGTATGCTGGTTTTGACTTTGTCCAAGTAAGCCGCGCTATGGCAGAGCAAAATTTCTGCGTCAGAGGCAAGCGGTGCATCATAAAAATCGAACGAGTCGACTTTAGGGCTATTTTTTAAGGCTGTTTGGACTTTTTCTAAACGGAAACGGTTTTCAGGGTGGGTATCACCCGTATCATGCCCAAGGCATTCTTCATGTGTAATAATCGCTATAGACATGGTTTTCTCGCTTTTCTGGCTCTATTTGTGTCTCTATCAGTATCGCAGTAAAGGTCTTAACTTAAGGCTGTTTTGGAATCAGACTATCACGCTTTTGCGCTGAGATATTTTGATCTTTTATTCCATACATGACAAGCGTAGAAGCGATGTTATTGCCTTCCATTTGCAAAATTTCTGCATTTTGTGATGTCATAAAACGATGTGCAAGGGAATCGTTACTGTTAACCCCCCAGATAAAGTGACCTGTGCGCCCCGATGTGTAGATATCTCTACGCATAGCTAAAGCCGTGCAGAGCATAGATTGCTGATAGATAAGCGCATCATGCGTTAAGGATATCATCGGTTCAGCCTTGACGCCGGTTACCGTGCGAAACGTTGAATAATTGGCATTGCTGAACGTTAGGCCTTGTATTTGGCCTGCGCTATTTTTGCACAGATAAACATCTGCATTGTGATGTGTCAGTGCGGTTTTAATATTGTCCATTAAAGGTTTAATGGCGATAGCTGTGGGCGCTGTTTTGTTATAGCTTTCAAGGTTGCGTCGTATAGCTCTCAAATCTGTTTTTTTAGCCTGCATAGCGCTTAAATTCGGATTGATAAGTTCGGGGACGGGCAGAAAGCCTTTTTGTAAAACGTCTTCTAAATCATAAAGTGTTTTATCAAGGCGTTGGCCACCGACTTTATTCTCATAAAAAGAAAAAGTCGCAGGCTCATTATTCATAGCGACGGCCCATTGGATATAATCCATTTGGTTTGTCAAAGCTGTATCTATCAGTTGGTAAAACCCATAGCTTCCCGCGCCGCGAAGGTGGTTTCGTACATTGTCACGAATGTAAATATCTTCAAGATAGATACCTGTACCTTTTTCAGTGACGGTTTCATTATAAGCAAAATAGCCTATCGGATCTGTACCCATTTGCTTGTGGTAAATCAATTGGATATTGGCTGTGGGGCGCGCGGCTTGCGTAAAGTCGTGGCGCAATTTGGTTCTTGAGCCTGTAAAGCTGGAGTGGTGGTGCATTGCTTGCCCGTTAATTAAATCAGGCAGATATTTTATATTATTTGCATTGACAGGGCAGGCGTAAAAATCACTTACATTGGCCATGATGTCGCTCCAGCTTTATTTCGATAAGGAAGCAACTATAGACATAATTTTATATAAGATCAATATATTCCGTAAGAAATACGCAGCGATCACTCAGGGTGATGCTGTTTAGGCCGCTTTAATTATGATGTGAATGGATGTTTTAGGCGATACTGTCATCATTGCTGGTCACAATAATATTCTCAATACGCCAAGACAGGTTGCTGTCTTGCTTTAAGCGAAAGATCACTAAGTTTTCTTGGCCGTCTTTACCAATCATATTGACCTTTTGAATAAGCATATCATTAACTTGATTATTACCAAGGAAACTATAGGAATTATGGTTGAATAATAGGCGCATATTCTGACGGACATCACGCCAATATGTTTTGGGCGTGCCATAACGTTGCTGTCCGTCTTGGCTGATCAATTGATAGGCTTGGGCGGCATCACGCGTACGTATGGCGCTGACATGACGGTCAATAAGACTATGCACGGCGTCAATATTCGCTGAAGCTTGGTTTGTTGCCATTGGGACGGGCGTTTCAGCCTGAGCTTGGAACATCATAGCCATAAGCAGTACCCACACAGAGAGCATTAATGCTATGTATCTGGGCATGGATATTGAATAATGAATGACTTTGCTGCGTCGCTCTGGCATTGTGGCTAAGTCCTTTTTATCTCTCTTGATTCAGTTACCATGGTAGAAGAATATGATTAAAACACCGTTAAGATCTTTGTTATGCGCCAGTTTGCTCTTGGCTGCTTTGGCCTTTACCAGCACGGCTTTCGCACAAAGGTCAGGCGTAAACTTAAAATATACATATCCCTTTATGGATGGCGAGTTAGAAGAAAGCCTTGGCGAAAACCCTGTTGTTGTCGAGCTTTTCTCTTCGCAAGCTTGTTCATTTTGCCCAATGGCGGATCACTTTGTTGAAGACCTAAAAAAACGTACAAATCTAATTATACTTGCCTGCCATGTTGATTATTTTGATGTGCGAGTAGGCTCTATTTCCACGCCAGAATGTTCTAATAGGCAGCGTAGTTATGCGCAGTCTATTCGTGGCGCGACGCTGTATACACCGCAAATTATTATTAATGGCCGCGCTGATTATGTCGGATATGAGTTTGATCGCTTTATAGATTTAGCGATTGAGGAATCACAAAAGCCTGTAGTTCAACCGCTTATTGTTAAGCCTGTAGCGGAAGACATTCCTGGCAGTGGCCCGCGGTTTGAACTGGACCTTGTGCCGTTCAAACTGGGCAGCGGTGAGGATGCGACCAATTTAGACATTTTCTTATATTTGCTAGACCCTGATCGTGTGATTTCTGTGTCAGAAGGGGAAAATAAAGGCCAGAAACTGCCCTATGTTAATATCGTCCGTGAAAGTCAGCGTGTCGGTAATTGGGATGGCACGCCGCAAAAAGTGAGCTTTACAATTGATGTTTTTGAAAACTACCAATCAGCGGTCGTCTTGTTGAAAACAAAACGCGGTCAAATCGTCGCGGCCCAGCAGATCAATAAAGATAATAAAGAGGGTGAAAAATAAGCCTTTACGCGCACTCTTAATAAAAAACCGCCCTGATTATCAGCGCGGTTTTTTTATATCTGTATTCTTAAATAATTTGTAAATGATATTTATAGGCGATCAATTGGGTTAAAGCCGTAATGATCAAGCCAGCGCACGTCACCTTCAAAGAAAGTGCGCAGATCAGGTATACCAAATTTAAGCATAGCGAGGCGCTCAATACCGAGGCCAAAAGCGAAACCTTGATATTCATCAGGGTCGAGGCCGCAATTTTTAATGACATTGGGGTGAACCATGCCACAGCCCAAAACCTCAAGCCAGTCTTCACCTGCGCCAATTTTTAGGCCGCCATCTTTACGGCTACAGCCAATATCAACTTCGGCGCTCGGCTCGGTGAACGGGAAGAAAGATGGGCGGAACTGCATGGGCAGATCATCCACTTCAAAGAATTTTTTGGCAAAGTCTAAAAGACAACCTTTTAAATGCCCCATATTGGTGGCCTTATCAATGACGAGGCCTTCACATTGGTGGAACATTGGTGTGTGGGTGATGTCGTAATCAGAGCGATATGTACGACCCATAGCCAAGATTTTTAAAGGTGGCTTATTTTTCAGCATAGTGCGGATTTGCACTGTAGAGGTGTGCGTGCGCAAAAGCTTTTTGGCTTCTTCACCTTCGGCTGAAGGGTCATCGGGTAAGTAAAAGGTATCATGCATTTCACGTGCAGGGTGGCCTACAGGAAAGTTAAGGGCTGTAAAATTGTGGAAATCATCCTCAATGTCAGGGCCTTCTTCTAATGTGAAGCCCATTTCGCCAAAAATCGTCGCAATCTCATCCATGGTCTGCGTGATTGGGTGAATATGGCCTGTGCGCTCAGGGCGCGTGGATAAAGTGACGTCAGCGCGTTCACTTTCAAGGCGGCGTGTTAAATCAGCATCTTTAAGGCGCTGCGTGCAGGATTCGAGAGCGGCTGTAATATCGTTCTTGAGAACGTTAAGGGCTTGTCCCATTTCTTTGCGCTCATCTGGATCCATACCGCCAAGTGTTTTCATGACATCGGTTAAGCGGCCTTTTTTTCCCAATACGCGAACGCGCGTTTCTTCAAGGCTCGCAAGGTCATTTGCGGCTTCGATCATTTCGGTTAATTCGCTTTTCAGCGCGGCTACATTGACGGAACTGCTCATGGTTTTTCTGAACTCTCTTAAAAACAAAACTTTACACTTAGTTTTGATAGAGGATATAAAAAGAAATGTAAAGTTTAGACCGTGTGTTTTTCTGGTTTTATTGCGGGTAATCTATATGAATATTTACTCTTGGTATTTTCGTGCAAGAGTTTTAAGGGGGCGGTATAGTCATGCGTTTTGTTCATTTTATAGTCACATTTTTCACGTTGCTTTTATTCTCTCTCGCAGCGGCGGGGCTATATGCGGTTCACTATGTTAACCAAGACGGACCGTTATTGGAAGATAGCCTTGTTGATGTCGAAAAAGGCTGGGGGCTTAACCGCCTGTCGGCACATTTAGAAGCGCAGAATATTATTGAGAATGCAGCTGTGTTTAAAGCAGCGGGGTATTTACACGGTAAATCCATGGAGTTACGCAGCGGTGAGTATCACGTTGAGGCGGGCAGCTCTATTCTTGACCTGCTTAATCTATTTACCGAAGGCCAAGCTTTTCAGCGTGGCTTTACTGTGCCAGAGGGCGCAACCAGCTATGAAATCATTCAAAGCCTTAATCAGAATGATGAATTGCGCGGTGAGGCGATTTTGCAAATTCCTGAAGAGGGCAGCTTGCTGCCTGAGACCTATCATTTCACCAAAGGTGATAGCCGCCAAGATATTATTGCGCGGATGCAGGCTGATTTAAACGCTGTATTGGACTCTGCATGGGCTTCTCGCCAAGCTAATTTACCATTAAAATCGCGCCAAGAAGCCTTGACCCTTGCTTCTATCATAGAAAAAGAAACAGGCGTTAAAGGCGAGCGCCGCCGTGTGGCAGGGGTGTTTATTAATCGCCTGCGTATTGGCATGGCGCTGCAAACTGACCCGACGGTGATTTATGCGATTACTAAGGGTAAGCATCAAAATAATGGCCGCGGCCCTTTGGGGCGGCGCTTACTGCGCAAAGATTTAAAAATAGATTCCCCTTATAACACCTATCGTTACCCAGGCTTACCGCCAGGCCCGATCGCCAATGCAGGCAAAGCCGCAATTGAAGCGGCGTTAAATCCAGAAGATCATGATTATCTGTATTTTGTTGCTGACGGCACAGGCGGTCATGTTTTCTCAAAAACCCTCGCTGAGCATAATGCCAATGCCGCGAAATGGCGCATTATTCGTAAGCAACAAAATGATTAAGCTTTAGTGCTATTAATTCGATCTAACCCAAGCGAGGCAAGGCAATGAATAAGTGCAGTATATGGTTGGTTTTGGTGGTGTTTTGCTTGGGGGCTGTGTCCATAGCCGGGGGGCTTGTGAAAGGCCCGTTGGCTTTGTCTGATACGCTGGAGACTGAACCATTAAAATCTTCTTTGTCGTTTTATGTGGTTGATTTGGATGGTGACGGTATTGAGTTGATTCCGCTGGCCGAATCTAATGTTTATTTCGATGTTGATGGCGACGGCTTAGCTGAGCGCACAGAATGGCTGAGCGCCGATGATGGGTTTGTGATGGTTCGCTCAACGCAAGAGCGTGAGCTTGCTTCAATTGTTGGTCGAATTTACCATGCCTTCACCAATCACAGGGAAAAGCTTGAAGAGTTCGATAAAGATTCAAACTACGTTTATGATAAGAATGACTTCCTGCATTATGGGCGGGGCGAAACGTCTCAGGAATTAGGGTTCTCTATCACGCATGATAAAAAATCAGACGGCATACCCGAAACAGGGGGCGGGGATCAAGTCGAATGCGCGCTAATTAACGCTGACTATACTCCCAATAATGCAGAAAAAACAATTATTCTCACCTGCAAAGATAAAGCTTATACCGTGCATGAAATTAATTTCAATTACGAAGACATCAATAGACGCTGGGATTTAATGTGTCTCTATATTGAGGAGTACGGTAGAGGCGAAGAGAAATCTATAGGTTTTTACAAGAAAAACTGCAACACAAACACCATAAAACAGGGGGAGCATGACTGACATATTAGCACAACTAGATGCCGCTTATTATATTGACGACCGCTCTGGTTTCTGGAGCCCTTTCAGCAAATGTTTAACAACACGACGTATTATCACCACAAGCCGTGTCGGCAATCGACATTTCGAGCATGTTGGTTAGGTGCTGCGCGCGTTTTTCGCAGTTTTCTGTTTCTAGTAATTCTTGTTTTTCTTGCGCGGTGAACGGGCAAATCATTGATAGGGCGGTGATCAGCATATGGTTGGGCGTGTTTTTGATGGTCTCCCAACACACGTTAAGCTGATGGGCGATGAAATATTTCTTTAAAAGTATATTGAGGCGGTCGCGATCAAGCATAAAGGCATGATCATGATTCATGTCTTGTTCAAACCCTGCCCAATTGACTTTGGCTGTGTAAAAGCCGCTTTCTTGAAGCGCGCCGCCGGTAATGGCAAAGCGGCATAGGCCAGAGAGCGTAACTTCGTAGCGGCCATCATTGGTTTCGTCAAAACGAGTTATACGGCCTGCGCAGCCAATATTATATAAGCAGCTATTAATGGGACGCTTGGCTGAGGGGGCATCTTCCGCGTTTGTAGTCGTGTTTTTATTCGTGTCTTTACTTGTGTCCTGTGCCTTGGGCTGGATCATACCAATAAGGCGCTCATGCTTAAACGCGTGCTCAATCATCGCAATATAACGCGGCTCGAATATATTAAGGGGTAATAAACCACTGGGCAGAAGCAACACTTCAGCTAAGGGGAAGAGGGGGATTTCCGCCGGTAGATCATCAAAATTTGGGGTTAGCGGTGAGTGCACGTTTGAAGCTCTTCTTTATATGGTGTTTTGTTATGGCTTTTTTGTGCCGTTAATATCGTCAGCGTATTATCTTCATGACTTTCATATCAACAATAATAGGGCTATATCCTAGCGTTTCAAGGAGGCGCTGTAAATCATTTGGATTAAAACAAACCGTTTGCGTATTAATCAATGGGTGAACACATATAACGTCATGATCAAACATCCGCGCATCAAGCACAGGGCGTACAAGGCGCTCTGAGTCGTTATAAAGCGCCAAAGGCGTCACAGAACCCGGCAACACCCCCAAAGCGTTCCACAGGCGCTCAGCTGAGCCAAAGGAGAAGCGGCCAAGCTCTAATCTGTGTGATAAAGCTTTTAAATCAATTTCAGTATCATCTAAGGCCGTGACCAAAACCAAATTGGCTTTTTTATCTTTTAAAAATAAGTTACGGCAATGCCCGCCAGATATTTTTTCATGCAAATGATGGCTTTCCTCAACAGTAAAAACTGCCTCATGGTGGTGGCGTTCATAGCGAATCTGCATTTTATCAAGTAAATCAATTATTTCTTGCGGGGATGTTGGTTGCTCTAAGGTCATGTTTTTACGTAATCTTTGGACTCTTTTTGTGTTTTATATGCTAATTATGCGAAAATATATACATATGTAAAGGATTTGGTAAGGTTTATACGTTAGTTTAAGAGCATGAGCTGAATGATTATATTTAACTCTATGCAAAACAAGATGCAAACAAGAAGAGAGATTATTAATGAATGACACGATGCCTGATAACGCAATAACTGGTGCAGAATTATCGAATATGATGCAAGGCTATCAACCTTTGGCCATGTGCCACGGCGATAGCCCACAAGGCAGCGTTGATATGAGCCGTGTCGTCATGGAAGGTACTAGTGGACCTTCTCAGACAGAACCAGCACCTACGCCGCAGCAAAATACCGATAATGATATTGGTTCGTTCGTTGCGAAGCAAAACCCGACTCCGTTTTCATTCGGGTAATTAAGATTAACTCATGACGACAGAACATGACGACAGAACACAAAGATAAGAAACAGGAATAAGCCATGGAATCATTTAATGTAGAAGTCGGTAGATTACCTTGCGGGGGCATAGTCCTTGCAGCGGACCCTGAGTTTCTGGAACGCATTAAGCGCGTTGAGTATTATCGTGATCAGCGTTTATTCATGTTGGTTTATGATGACCCTGAACATGACGGTGAGCTGATGCATTATGATATGCAAGATGATGTTGATGAATTGATTCGTCACGCACCGGGCCTGACATTGGTGTCTTGTAACCCAAGAGCGCTCGCGCCTTATGGATATAAAGTGCCTTTAGTGCAAGTTGGCGTTTGTGTTTAAGCACAATTCCAATTCTGCTTAATCCCTATTTAAAGCCGTTTTATGGCGGTTTTTCGAATTTTATTCAAAAAAAATCAAAAAAAGTGAATTTTTCTCTTGCAAAGACTGAGAATAAATTTATATTCCGCTCTACCCAAGACGCATAACGAATTGCGTCGAAACATAGAAGCGAGTGTAGCTCAGGGGTAGAGCATAACCTTGCCAAGGTTAGGGTCGAGAGTTCGAATCTCTTCACTCGCTCCATTGTTTCTTTGGATATAAGTAAAACGCCCTTCGGGGCGTTTTTTTATGCCTGCTTTTCCCTAATATGTTTCCGTGTCTGTTTCCTTGGATCGCTTCACTAGAGCTTTCGCCACAGCCTGCACCAAGCTTAAAGCCTGACTTGACTTAAGCTCATACGATTCATATAGTCATTTCATAGCAATACATTGTAATGCCTTATCAGAACTTTCAAAGCCTATATCTAGACGAGCTTTGAGAGGTGATAAAATAATTGATAACGAATCTGCACCCAACAAAACTGAAAGCATCCATGTCCTTTACTGATAAAACAGACCCAGAATCCCCTAAAACTATTGTTGAAGAACATGTGGAGCGCATCCTTTCCCCGTTTGATGTGTTTATTAAAAACCAAGCCTCAACAGGGATTTTGCTCGGCGTGACCGCTTTGCTTGCGATGATTATTGCGAATTCACCTTGGCATGAGATTATTCATTTCCTCGCCGCTATTCCTGTTGGCTTTCATGCGAATGGTTGGGCACTGGATATGCATTTGCATGAATGGATCAATAGCGGCCTAATGGCGCTGTTCTTCTTTCATATTGGCTTAGAGCTTAAACGCGAGGTACTGGCCGGCGAATTACGCAATGTCCAGCAAATGGTTCTTGTGCTGAGCGCCGCGGCAGGGGGCATGATTGTGCCCGCCGGTATATATTTTCTTATGAATATGGGCGACCCTGCGCAAATTGGCTGGGCTATTCCGATGGCGACCGATACGGCCTTTGCGCTTGGGGCACTGGCTTTACTGGCCAAGCGTGTTTCCCCCTCTATTGCTGTTTTTCTGGTCGCTTTAGCTATTTTTGATGACCTTGGCGCGATTATTGTTATTGCGCTATTCTATACGCAAGCGATTAGCGTTATACCGCTGCTTTGGGCGGCGGCGGCTTTTGCGGTATTGGTTTGCTTTAATGTCATAGGCATTAGAAAACCGTGGTTTTATGCCGTATTAGGCGCGGTTCTGTGGTATTTCGTGCATGATTCAGGCATTCACGGCACTGTCGCGGGTATTTTGGTCGCTTTTGCCATCCCTGCGCGCCCAAAAGTCAAAGAAGAGTATTTTAAAATGCGCATTAAGGCGCTGGTTTCTCGCTTTGAAAAGAAACAAACAGAAGAGCGCGGCATATTAGAGCATCAAGATCAGCACGACCTTGTTGTTGATGTTCAAAAAGTCGCAGAGCGCGCTTCAACGCCGCTGCAACGCTGGGAAGGCGAGCTTAAAACGCCTATCGGCCTGTTGGTCTTACCCATTTTTGCATTGTTTAATGCAGGCGTAATGCTCTCAACGGAGAGCCTTGGCGCATTTACCAACTCATCTGTCGTTTGGGGCGTTATTCTGGGCTTAGTAGTCGGCAAGCCTGTGGGGATTGCGCTATTTTGCTTTATCGCACTGCGCTGCAAACTCGGTACCATGCCCAAAGGCATGAATTTCGCTGATATAATCGGGGCAGGGCTATTGGCCGGCATGGGCTTCACCATGTCTTTGTTAATCGCAGATCTAGGCTTCGCGCAAATGCCTGAACTGATCGAACCCGTAAAACTCGCGATTCTGCTCTCCTCATTAGCCTCAGCCGTCTTTGGCTTGCTCTGGCTTTATTTTCGGGGTAAGCGGGTTGCTTGTGCGGCGTGACGCTGGGTGCGGTGTTTAGTTTGTGTTCTGTTTCTTTAGATATAAGTAAAACGCCCTTTGGGGCGTTTTTTATGGATTGTCTATTTATGGGTTGTATTGTGTGCGGCTTATCTTGTGTTTTAGAACAACCCTATGTTGTGGTTATCTCCCTTTTAAGTGCTTGTTTTCCTTTGTGTCATTGTTAATAGAAGTTATAGTTATCTTAATCGTTTTGCGAGAGGTTTTTTAGTCATATTAAGGATTCATCGCGTGGTCTATGCGATGCTAATGAGACCCTGATTTGGTTGGTATAATGTTCGTTTTTATAGATGAAAGTGGTGATACAGGATTTAAGGAAGGCTCTTCCAGATATTTTGTCATGACCATGGTTGTTTTTAACGATAATGATGGTGATGGACGTTATCCAACGGCAGAGCAGACATCATCTGTTCTGTTGCAAGTGAAGTCTGAAATAAAACATAAACCGGAATTTCATTTTTCTCAATGTTCTCACAAAATAAGACACGCCTTTTTTCGGAGCTTGAATAAACATAAATGTGTTTTTGAAGTTTATGCTCTCGTTATCGATAAAAATAAAATTTATAGCCCTCACCTTAGAAGCAATACAAAGAATTTTTATAACTTTATCCTGAAGCAGCTTTTAGCAAAGAACCCCATAAAAGAAGCTAAGGTGAAAATTGACGGTAGAAAAAGCAAAGTTTTTAAACGTGAACTTCAGGCCTATCTCCGCCAAGGCCAAGATGGCATGGTGAGTAAGCTAAAATTCGTTAATTCAAAAAATGATTTTTTAATACAATTAGCCGATATGTGCTGTAGTGCCATTGCTTATAGTTACAACCGAGCAGATAAGTTGGAGTCTGACATTTATGTGAAGTTATTAGGTCAGAGAATTAATAATATTTGGGAATTTGAATAAAAAAAAGCCCCTGACACCTTGCCTCAGATAGAAGCTAGAACTCCATACGGAGCCGTTAGGTAGTCAAGGGCACTTTGTATCATTATTGTATAATAATTTGTTTGGCGCTGTCAAAGAGAATTTCTCTACAAATACCCCAAAGCCGCTACCAATAAATGCCCCATCACAATACAATTGGTTACCAGTGTTACGCTGATAATGCTGGTCTTCCAGCGGCTGGAGAGTTCTAGGCAGGCTTTGAATAGGAAGTAATTGCTCGCGGTTGTCAGGATAAGGGCGGCGATGTGGTTTTCTAGGCCGTAGGTCACAGGCACCCATGCAAGGGCATAGACGGACAGCGCCGCGCAGCTCATGACACAGCCTATAACAAAATATAAGCGGCGATATTTTCGCGTGGCGTGGTTTAAGACTAATGACATGATGGTGGTGTTTCTATTTCTTGATAGAAGGACTTTTTACCGACATCTTCCTTATAACATGTCTTTTAAGAACTGTCCCGTATAACTCTCGGGGCATTGTGCAACCTTTTCTGGCGTGCCATAGCTGACGACCATGCCGCCTTTATCGCCGCCTTCAGGGCCAATATCAATGACGTGATCAGCGGTTTTAATGACATCGAGATTATGTTCGATGACGATCACCGTATTGCCATGATCAACAAGGCGGTGCAGGACTTCGAGTAATTTGCGGACATCTTCAAAATGCAGCCCTGTGGTCGGCTCATCAAGAATATACAGGGTTTTGCCCGTGGCGCGCTTGGCAAGCTCTTTAGAGAGCTTCACACGCTGCGCTTCGCCGCCTGATAGGGTGGTGGCCGGCTGACCGAGTTTAATATAGCCAAGACCAACGCTTTTTAAGGTTTCAAGCTTGCCGTATATGGTCGGCACAGCGGCAAAGAAATCAGCCGATTCTTCAATCGACATATCAAGCACGTCGGATATAGACTGGCCTTTATATTTGACTTCCAATGTTTCGCGGTTGTAACGCTTGCCGTGGCAATGCTCGCAAGTGACATAAACATCAGGCAGGAAATGCATTTCAATTTTAATCATGCCATCGCCTTGGCAATTCTCACAGCGTCCGCCTTTAACATTGAATGAAAAACGCCCTGCGGTATAACCGCGCGCTTTGGATTCAGGCAGACCCGCAAACCAATCACGAATAGGGCCAAATGTCCCTGTGTAGGTAGCGGGGTTAGAGCGCGGCGTGCGGCCAATCGGCCCTTGGTCGATATCAATGATTTTGTCGAGATGCTCAAGGCCTTTAATTTCATCATGCGGGGCGGGCATGTCTTTGGCTCGGTTGAGCTGACGGGCGGCGGCCTTATATAATGTTTCCAAGGTTAAGGTCGATTTACCTGATCCTGATACGCCCGTGACGCAAGTGAATATACCAAGCGGATAGCTGACATTTACGTCTTTAAGGTTATTACCGCGCGCGCCGATAATATCGATGCTGAGCTTTTTCTTTTTGCCTTTTAGGGTCTCTGTTTTGGCGCTGCGGCGTTTGGTTGGCACGTCTATTTTTCGGGTACCACTTAAATATTGGCCGGTAATACTGTCTTTATTGGCAATGATCTCAGCTGGCGTGCCCTCAGCGACGACCATGCCGCCATGAATGCCCGCGCCAGGGCCCATATCAATGACATGGTCAGCACTGCGAATGGCGTCTTCATCATGTTCGACCACAATCACCGTATTGCCAAGGTTACGCAAGCGCGTGAGGGTTTCAAGCAAACGGTTATTATCACGCTGATGCAAACCAATGGACGGTTCATCAAGGACGTAAAGGACGCCTGTTAGGCCAGAGCCGATTTGTGAAGCAAGGCGTATACGCTGGCTTTCGCCGCCTGATAATGTGCCTGATTTACGCGCTAAAGTCAGATAATCAAGCCCGACATTACGCAGAAAGCTTAGGCGCTCCACAATTTCTTTGAGGATGCGATAGGCGATTTCTTGCTGCTGTTTGCTTAAATGATTAGGCAAGTCTTCAAACCAGATATGGGCATTTTCGATCGATAGGGCGGTGACTTCGCCAATATGCTTGCCATTAATTTTAATCGCGCGGGTTTCTTCTTTCAGGCGGTAGCCGTCACAGGCTTTACACGGGGAAGCACTTTGGTAATTGGCAAGCTCATCACGGACACTGGCGCTATCGGTTTCAATTAGGCGGCGGCGCAGCGATGTAATCACCCCTTCAAAGGGCTTGGTCGAGCTGAACTCACGGCTTTTATCTTTATAGACGAACGTCAGTGGAAATTTTGTGCCGTGTAAAAGTGCGTCTTGCACTTCTTCGGGCAAATCACGCCATGGGGTTTTCATGTCATGGCCAAAATGTTTGACGACGGTTTCTAAGGCTTGCATGTAATATGGCGCAAAGCTTTTCGACCATGGCGCTACAGCGCCGTCTTTAAGGCTCTTGCTATGGTCAGGGACAACAAGGTCAGGGTCGAAACGCGTATCAAGGCCAAGGCCATCACATTGCGGGCATGCGCCATGGGGGCTGTTAAAGGAAAACATGCGCGGCTCTATTTCCGCTATTGTGAAGCCTGATATCGGGCAGGCGAATTTTTCGCTAAATAGGGTTTCTTTTTCGGTCTTGGCATCAAAGGCCATTAATAGCCCGTCACTAATGCGCAGACCTGTCTCAACAGAATCCGCAAGGCGGTTGCCCATATCGGCTTTAAGGACAAGGCGATCAATCACGATATCAATATTATGTTTGATTTTTTTATTCAGGGTTGGCAAATCATCCATTTCATAAAATTCGCCATCAATGCGCACGCGCTGGAAACCTTGGCGGCCAAAATCTTGTAATTCTTTGCGGTACTCACCTTTGCGCCCGCGGACAATCGGCGCGAGGATATAAAGTTTTGTCCCTTCATCCATCATCATGATACGGTCAACCATTTGCGAGGCGCTTTGGCTTTCAATCGGTTTGCCCGTAGCCGGCGAATACGGCACGCCAACCCGCGCCCAAAGCAGGCGCATATAATCATAAATCTCAGTGACTGTACCAACCGTAGAGCGTGGATTTTTTGATGTGGTTTTTTGTTCAATTGAGATGGCGGGGGAGAGGCCATCAATTTGGTCAACATCAGGTTTTTGCATGAGTTCCAAAAACTGACGCGCATAAGCGGAAAGACTTTCAACATAGCGGCGCTGACCTTCGGCATAAATCGTATCAAAAGCGAGGGATGATTTGCCAGAGCCTGATAGGCCTGTAATCACAATCAATTTATCACGCGGCATAGTGACGGATATATCCTTCAAATTATGTTCGCGCGCGCCTTGTATCGATAATTCAGTCAGCATTTAGATATTCCTGTTGGATGAACGTATTGGGTGACCTTAGTGGATAGCCACATTTTAACAGAACAGGACTTAATGTTCTATGTTTGTTCTTTTTATATGATTCGTGTGTAAAATGCAAAATAGATATTTATCATAGGGAGTCAATGCATGTGTGATGTTCTTGTATTGATTTCTTATGTTTAAGCGCTATACTCCCTGTCATTATGAACGTAGATTTATTTTTCCGAAATGGCGGGGGCATGTGCTTTTTATTTGATAGCGCGCCGACGCATCCACTGAAAGCGCTGGTCTATGACGAGCGCGTTCATCAGTTTTATCTAGAGTTTGGCCATGACGCGCCGAATTTCTTATTAAATATTCCTGTCCACGCTGAAGCGGCAGAAAGCTTAACGAATTTTGTGCGCGCGCATATTGGCTTGATCGAAAACGGCACAATCAAAGAAGCGTTAAATATGCCCGTCTTGCATATGGCGCAGCATATGAGCGCGGCAAACCAGCGTAATGTGGCTGGCGGTCGTGATGTGTCAGGTCTGCAAGATATTCTGCATAATTGCCATTTCGCACAAGCCGTACATCGTGAAGATGTCGGTAACGAAGAAAGCGCAAATTCAATATTAGGCGATGCGCAGCCGGCTTTGGTGGCGTTTTCACCCGCCATGCAACAAACACTCAGCGCAGAGCGCCGCAGCGCACCACAATTCGAACCATCCGCACCAACGCTTAATATGTAATCGGTGTGTTTTAAAAATATCTTGGGGGATATATGGATTTTCTTACGCTTAAACTGGCTCGCTTTAGTGACATTGCGTCAACAGTATATAACAGCTTATTTGTGACCGATACTTGGATACAAGCGGGCGTTATTGTCTTTGCTTTGTTTGTCGGGTGGTTGGTTCGTAAATGGCTGCGTCCGCTTTTATTGCAATCGCTTGAACATATTGACTGGCCACAACCTGTTGAAACAGCCATTGGCCGTATTGCGGAGCTGATCTTACAAGTGGTCGCGGTGGTTATGTTGGTTATGGTCTCACAAGTGGCCTTGTTTGATCCGCCGCCCTTTAGCAGCGCTTTGCTTGTTTTAGCCTCTAATTTATTATTCGCATGGATTATTATCCGCGCTTTGGTGCAAATTATCAATAATCCTGCAATGCGCCATACGATTTCCTTGGTCGGGTGGTTTGTTGCAGCCTTGGCTATTCTGGGCGTTCTCGATGAAACATCGGCGGCTTTAGATGATTTCGGCATGAATCTCGGGGACTTCCGTATCTCAGTCTTGACCGTGATAAAAGGCGTTTTGTCGCTGTTTATCCTGATTTATTTGGCGTCCTTTGTCGCCTCTGTATTAGAGCGCAAGGTTCAAAAAGCCAAAACAATATCCCCCTCATCCAAGGTTCTAATCGGTAAGGTCCTGCGGATATTCTTGATCACTATTGCGGTGTTGATCGGCATAACAACAGCGGGGGTTGATCTGTCCTTATTGGCCGTATTATCTGGTGCGATTGGTTTGGGTATTGGTTTTGGTTTGCAAAAAGTGGTCTCGAACTTATTTTCAGGCTTGTTGCTGTTGATGGATAAGTCGATTAAACCCGGCGATATTATTGAAGTCGAAGGTACATTTGGTTGGGTCGATCATATGGGCGCGCGTTATACCTCTATCGTGACGCGTGATAATAAAGCGTTCCTTATTCCGAATGAAGATTTCGTCACACAAAAAGTGGTTAATTGGTCACATGGCAATACAATGGTGCGGGTTGAAGTCGAGTTCGGCGTTGATTATGCGCATAACCCCCATGAGATAAAAGCGATGGCCGAGGCGGCCGCGATGCTGCCTGAGCGCATTTGCCGCGACCCTAAACCTGTGTGCCACTTTGTCAGCTTTGGTGACAGCTCAATGGACTTTAAATTGCGTTTTTGGATCAAAGATGCAGAAAAAGGCGTAACCAATATGCGCGGTGAAGTCATGCTCGCGCTATGGGATACCTTCCAAGAGAACAAAATCAACATACCATTCCCAAGACGCGATGTGACGATTACTGAGCGGAAATAGCTACGAGATTTTATAAATACAAAAAAGCCCTCTACACTGATGTAGGGGGCTTTTATTCGTTCTGTATGATTTCTAACAATGTAATTAGGCCTTGCTTAAGGCGCTAAACTCGCCGCTTGTTTAGGGGCGTTACCATTTTGTAGAGGCGCACAAGCATTGCTCAGCCATTGTTGATGTGCACTATCCAATAGAGGGGTGAGGGTGTCCAATACCGTTTGGTGATAAGCATTGAGCCAATCAACAGCGCCGGGTGTGCTTTGAAGTAAAGCGAGGTCAATCAACTTTGTATCAAGCGGCGCCATAGTGATGGTTTCAAAACCAAGCTGACCGTCTGCATGTTCAACAGTCTGGATAAGGCTTTCTATGCGTATGCCATATTCGCCTGTTTCGTAATAACCGGGCTCATTTGATAAGATCATGCCTGGATAAATCGCTTTTGTACTGCGGGGTGAAATGCCGGGGCTGTCTTCGTGTACTGAGAGGTAACAGCCAACGCCGTGGCCGGTACCGTGACCAAAGTTTTTACCAATATCTATTAAAGGCGCGCGCGCTGGGACATCGACTTCTTGGCCCGTAGTGCCTTGTGGGAAGACTTTTGAGGCAACACCTATATGACCAAGTAAGACACGTGTGAACATCTCTTTTTGTGTGGCTGTAGGCTCACCAATCGCGATTGTGCGCGTGATATCTGTTGTACCATCATCATATTGTGCGCCGCTATCGACTAATAATATGCCCGGTGGGGTAATGACTTTATGTTTTTCTGGTGTGGCGCGGTAATGAACGATGGCGCCATTATCTGCCCAGCCTGCAATTGTATCAAAGCTGGTGTCTTGGAATTTTTGGCTCAGGGAGCGGAACTCGATGAGTTTTTCATCGACATTTACTTCTGTGACTGTGCCAGATGGGCCGTTTTCTTCAATCCATTTTAAGAATTTAACCACAGCAACACCATCGCGAATATGCGCATCGCTCATGGCTTTTTGCTCTTCTGGTGTTTTACAAGCGCGTGGTAAATACACAGGGTCTTTACTATTGGCGAGGGTGAAGCCTGCATCTTTAAGCATATCAGCAAAATACTGCGCGCAGACGCCTTCATCAATGCTGATGATTTGACCGTTAGAGATTGATTGTAAATGAGCGGCCATTTGCGCCGGCGCTACGATATTTACTTCCGTGCCTAAATGGCTTTGAATATTTTGTGGAACGCGCGCTGGGTCAATAAACCAATCAACTTGGCCGTCTTTATGGATTAACGCCGTAGAGAGTGCTATTGGAACATGACCGACATCTGTACCGCGAATATTCAACAGCCATGCGACGGAATCCGTCATGGTGATTAATGCGCCATCACAGCCATCTTTATCAACGATGTCGGCGATGACTTGGCGTTTATCTGCGGCTGTGCGGCCGGCTGTTTTATCGTCAAATAAGGTTACCGTGCTTTGTGGCTCAGCAGGGCGCGCTTTCCAAACGGCATCAATCAAATTTTGTTCTATAGGCTTAACTGTGATGTTTATTTTGGCAAGTTCGGCGGCAAGTGTTTTTGCGGCCGTTACAGAAATTAGGCGTGGATCAAAGCCAATGACATTGCCTGGTTTTGCTTCATTTCCGATAAATTCATGTATAGGGTCAGGGGCGCTCGCTTGGCTTTTGCTGCTATTGAATATATCAAAGAATACGGTGGGGACTTGTTGACCGGCTTGGATGGTGTAGCGGCTATCAGTAAAAAAGCCTGCGCGGTTATTTAAAACAACGGCAGTACCCGCAGAGCCCGTGAAATCGGTAAGCCAGCTTAGGCGCTGTTCGGAATCTGGAACATATTCGTTATTATACATGTCTGTGTTGGGGATTATATAGCCATCAACGCCGTGTTTTTTCATTTCATCACGTAGTTTTACAATGCGCACATCAGCTGTTGGTTTATTCGCCATGTTTTTTCCCCAAGTATAAATTAGACCAAGTATAAATTAGATTTATTTTGACTAACACTAGACCTGCCTTGTCATAAAATCAAGTTTCAATATTTATATTGATTATTATATGAGGATATTAACGGCTAAATATTGACAGCGCCCATAGTTCTTGCGACAGTCGCGCCATGCCTATTTTATTTCTCATCGTTGGTTTGGTCTTATTGGTTCTTTTTCTGACTTATTTTCAGAAGGGCGCCAGTATTGATGCACAAAAAATCTTTTGGCGCTTTGTGCTGTTTTTAGTGATCCCTGCCGCATTGTTCTATCTGCTTATTCTTGGACGCGCTCTGCCTGCATTGCTTGTGATGTTCGTCGTCTTACCCTTTATCGTTCATGAAATTAAGTCTCTGCGTAAAGCAGGCAAAGATGATGTCATTGAAGGTGAAGTGAAAGATATGGGCGAGATAGAGGAAGTGGAAGATAAGGATAAGGAAGCTTGATAGAGCGCTCGTATTAAGTCTGAAGGGTAATAAAACAGTTTAATACTGAGGCCAAATTTTGCTATACATCAAATTCGTTTAATTAAAGTAGATGAGACTATGAGTAAAAAAGATTTAAATCGTCCTGTTCGTAAAGCGGTCTTCCCAGTCGCGGGACTCGGTACGCGGTTTTTGCCCGCGACCAAGGTTATGCCTAAAGAGATGCTGCCTTTAGTCGATCGTCCGTTAATACAGCACGCTTTTGAAGAAGCACGCGCCGCAGGGATAGAAGAGTTTATCTTTGTTAGTGGGCGTAATAAAGAAATGCTTGAAGAGCATTTTGATTACCAACCTGAATTAATGGAAACGTTGTTAGCGCGCGGTAAGGCCGATATGGTTGAGCGTGTGCGCGATAGTGAAATGCCTGAAGGCAAGTTATTCTTAACGCGTCAAGCGCGCCCATTAGGACTAGGTCACGCTATTTGGTGTGCACGTAAGTTAATTGGCGATGAGCCGTTTGCGGTTATGTTGGTTGATGATGTGGTGCTCTCTGATACGCCATGTTTGAAACAGATGATTGATCGTTATGCGGATGTAGGCGGTAATATGGCGGCTGTCATGGATGTGCCGCGTGCGGATACCGCTAAATATGGCGTGCTTGATATCGCTAGTGAAAATGGTAATTTGGCCGAAATTGCAGGTCTTGTTGAAAAACCAAAACCAGAAGATGCACCTTCGACCTTATCGGTTATTGGCCGTTATATTCTGCAGCCTGAAATTTTTGAGTATCTGAGCCAGTTTAATAAAGGCGCAGGTGATGAGATCCAGTTAACAGATGCAATTGCCCATCAAATAGGCAAACAGCCCGTAAATGGCTTCCGTTTTGATGGTAAGCGTTATGACTGCGGTAGTCGCCTTGGCTTTATCGAGGCGAATATCGCATTTGGTATGCGTGACCCTGAAATTGGTGAAGACGTTAAGCGCTTTGTGAAGTCTTACGCGGAAAGCCTTTAAGGGCAGTGACGATTATTCAAACGACGATTACTCAAACATGAGAGAGATAAACCTATGGGGCAAACCCAAGCTATCCAGAATGAAACTTTAGAAAGTACAGCTATGACAGAACATCATGTGTTTAACCCTATTATTTTGCGCGAATATGATATACGCGGCATTGTTGGCGATAATATAGATGAAAAAGACGCTTATGCCGTAGGGCGCGCGCTGGGTAGTAAGATTAAAAGAGCTGGCGGAACGCGCGTTGCTGTTGGTCGTGATGGCCGTGATAGCTCACCACGTTTAGCTGCAGCTGTAGCGCAAGGTTTTTGTGATTGTGGTCTAAATGTCATGGATATCGGTGTCGGCCCATCACCAATGCTCTATTTCACGGTACATGACCGTATGCTTGATGGTGGCGTTGTTATCACAGGCTCACATAACCCTTCAAGCTATAATGGCTTTAAGATGATGGATCAAAATGGCTCTGTCTTTGGTACGGATATTCAAGAATTAGGCCGCATTGCCAAAGAAGGCGATTACGTAAGTGGTGAAGGTGAGATTGTTGATTTTGATGTTTACGATATTTACGTCTCACGTTTAATCCGTGATTTGAATATTGCGGGTGGTCGCCCCCTTAAAATTGCATGGGATTGTGGTAACGGAGCAGCAGGCTCTGTCATTCATAAATTTGTCGCACAATTACCCGGTGAGAATGTCTTATTATTTGATGATGTTGATGGTAACTTCCCTAATCATCACCCAGACCCAACGGTTGATGCGAATTTAAAAGATTTACAACAAGTTGTCTTGGAACAAAATTGTGACCTTGGTATCGCGTTTGATGGCGATGCGGATCGTATCGGTGTCGTTGACAACAAGGGACAAATTATACGCTGTGATACGTTGATTGCCCTTTATGCATCAGATGTATTGAAAGAGAATCCGGGCGCACCGATTATTGGTGATATTAAATGTTCGCAAGCCATGTTTGACGAGATTAACCGCCTTGGCGGTCAGGCCGTGATGTGGAAGACAGGACATTCTTTAATTAAATCACGTATGAAAGAACTCTCAGCGCCTTTAGCCGGAGAGTTAAGCGGTCACATCTTCTTTGCGGATCATTATTACGGCTTTGATGATGCGCTATATTGCGCTGTACGTTTATTGAATATTATTGCGAACAGAGAAGGCGGCTTATCTTTGAATGATATGTTGTCTGATTTTCCCGCATTGTTCAACACACCAGAAATTCGTTTTGATGTTGATGAGACTCAGAAATTTGAAATTGTGGCACAAGTCTTAGCCTCGCTGCAAAAACAGGCGCTTGAAGATGAAAATATAACGGTGTCGGATACGGATGGTGTGCGCGTTTCAACGCCAAAAGGTTGGTGGCTATTACGGGCTTCAAACACACAAAATGCTTTAACCGCACGCGTTGAGGCCTCGCGTAAGACGTATCTGGAAGAGCTTAAAGAGATGCTTTCCGCTGAACTTGAAAAGTTAGGCATTGTTATCCCGATGTAATCCAGTAAACTGGTTCATCGAAAGACTAGGCCCCATACCCAGATCAAGATTTAATTAGGAGTAGATTATGAGCACTAAGAAACCACCCGCATTAGACGCATCCGTTGTAGAGCTTCTCGCCTCGCGGATTTGTCACGATTTAATCAGCCCTGTCGGCGCGATTAATAATGGCGTTGAATTTTTAGAAGATATGGGCGCTGATGCATTGGAAGATGCGCTGGGGCTTATCAAGCATAGCGCACAGCAAGCCGCTGCACGTTTACAAGCTTTCCGCCTTGCTTATGGCGCTGGGGGGCGTGATACCTCTATGGAGCCAAAAGACGTTCAAGAGATCATGGGTAATTTATTGCGCGGTGAAGGTAAAGTTCGCCAAGCATGGGACCCACATGCCGATTTAGGCTTTCATAAAAACCCACCAGCGTTTTGTAAGATGCTTATGGCGGCTTTGATGCTGGCGCAAGAATGCTTGCCAAAGGGTGGTTTGATTTTTGTTGATCCTGCGCCGCAAGGTGAGGGAACGGTTATTGTCGCAGAAGGCGAGCGTGCCACATTACGCGATGGCGTTGTGGATGCGTTAAATGGCGATGTCGCTATCGAAGATTTAGATCCGCGTTTAGTGCATCCTTATGCATTATCAATGCTTGGCGCTTATTACGGCTATACGCTAAGTGCAAAGCAAGTGGAAGAGAATAAGCGCGTCGAAATACTTCTTACAGCCTAAGGGATACGCCGTTTATCCCATATTACCGTATTAATTTTATTGAGCTGCCCTTATCTGGGCGGCTCTTTTTTTTATAAAATCAGTTAAGTCTACAAGAAAAATATGATATATTTGTCTTTCGTAACGCCTCTTTAATCTTTTTTCGGCATTCTCTAATGTAAGCGATTTTATATAAGCCTTTATTTAGATGACTTCTCTCCGCTGAGAATAAGGTAATCAAAAAAAATATAATCAGGAGCCTTTTATGGACGAACTCATTGGCGAATTCATCACAGAAACAAATGAAAGCTTAGAAGAGCTTGACGTTGATCTTGTTAATTTGGAGAAAAATCCAAATGACAGAGAGCTGCTGTCCAAAATTTTCAGATTGATGCACACCATTAAAGGTACTTGTGGGTTTTTGGGGCTACCACGTCTTGAAAAATTAGCACATCACGGGGAAAATGTTCTTGGACGTTTCCGCGATGGTGATTTGGAAGTAACGCAATATGCAGTAACTTTGATTTTTGAATCTATTGATGGCGTTCGTTTTATAATGGAAGGCATTGAAGCCACAGGGACGGAGCCTGAGGGCGATGACTCTGCCGTTATAGCACGTTTGGATGCCGTATATGAAGGACGCGAAGCGCCAAGCGAAGGTAAAGACGTCGCTGAGTCAAGCGAAGTCATTGCGCAGCTCGGTGAAAAAACACAAACAGAAGAGCCTTTACCCGTTGGTATGGTCTCGGAAGCCGAATTAGAAGCAGCTTTCCAAGCCGCAGAAGTTTTACCACCAGAGCCGCTTGATGAAGAGATAGCCAAGAAAATAGAAGCGATAAAACCTGCTGGCCCCGTAGCTGAAGTGCCCGCCGAGGCCGCTGTAAAGAAAAAAGCATCGATAGCCTCACAGTCCTTACGCGTGAGTATGGATGTATTAGAAGATTTGATGACGATGGTCTCAGAGCTTGTCTTGACCAGAAACCAGCTGATGCAAATTATGCGTCGACAAAATGATAGTGAATTTACTGGGCCATTACAGCGTTTAAACCACGTTGTCTCAGAGCTACAAGATGGTGTCATGAAAACGCGTATGCAACCTATTGGGAATGCATGGGCTAAGTTGCCACGGATTGTTCGGGATATTAGTATCGAGCTGGATAAAAAAATCGAACTTGAAATGAGTGGTCAGGAAACTGAACTGGACCGTCAAGTTCTTGATATGATCAAAGACCCCCTTACGCATATGGTACGAAATTCAGCGGATCACGGCATTGAAACGCCTGCGGATCGCGAAGCCGCGGGTAAAGACCCGGTTGGTAAGATTTTCTTAGATGCTTATCATGAAGGTGGGCATATAATTATTGAGATCACTGATGATGGCAAAGGTCTGTCAACGCAGCGTATTATTGATAAAGTAGTCGCTAATGGACTTGCCACGGCTGCCGAAATAGAAGAGATGACAACGCAGCAAATCCAGCGCTATATCTTTAGTGCGGGGCTCTCTACAGCAGATAAAGTGACGTCCGTTTCTGGTCGTGGTGTTGGCATGGATGTTGTACGCACGAATATTGAAAAAATCGGCGGTACGATTGAGTTAACCTCCGTTGAAGGTAAAGGTTCGACGTTTTTAATCAAAATTCCTTTAACATTGGCGATTGTTTCAGCCTTGATTGTTGAGTCGGGCAAAGAGCGTTTTGCGGTACCGCAATTGACGGTTCGCGAACTTGTTATGGTTTCAAAAAATTCAGAAGTGAAAATCGAAACAATTAAAGGTACGCCTGTATTTAGATTGCGCGAGAAGCTTTTACCACTCGTTTACCTCAATGACGTTCTTAGCTTAAAGGGCTACAGATCTGATCATAATACAAAAGACGATGAAGGTGTCGAAATTGAGTGCGGTCATGATGTTGATGAAAAAAATGAGTATATAATTGTTACGCAAGTCGGCGCTTATACATTTGGTATTATCGTTGACCGTGTCTTTGACACAGAAGAAATCGTGGTTAAACCTGTCGCGCGGATATTGCGTAATATTGATGTGTTCTCAGGAAATACGATATTGGGTGATGGTAGCGTGATTATGATTCTTGACCCTGCGGGCATTGCGCGCGCAACAGGAAAAGAAGAAAGCACCCATACGCGTGAGACCAAAGAAGTGGAAGCGGCGGCTGATAATGCACGGGCGAAAACAACATTGCTTCTATTTAATGTTGGGGAAACTGCGCCGAAAGCAGTACCTTTGGCGCTGGTCTCTCGTCTTGAAAATATTAAAATTGAAGATGTGGAATATGCCAATGAACAGATGCTCGTTCAGTATCGTGGCCAATTAATGCCGCTTGTGCCGTTTATGTCAGGGCAGGTTATGCCTGAAAATGGCGTGCTTCCTGTTCTGGTTTTCGCTGAAGGCGAACACTCTATGGGGCTGATTGTCGATGAAATCGTGGATATTATAGAAGAGCATGTCGATGTTCAAGTTGCAGGCCAAGATGGCGTTATGGGCAGTGCTATTATTGCTGGTAAAGCAACCGATGTCTGTGATGTAACGTATTACATGAATTCCCTGTCAACCGGTTGGTTCAATATTCAAACCAGCGTCGGTTATGATAGCGAGAATGTCGACAAGACAAGTGAACATACTCGCCGTCGTATCTTGCTTGTTGATGACAGTCCGTTCTTCAGAAACATGCTTACACCACTTCTTACGGTAGCGGGTTACGATGTGACCTCTGTTGAGGGCGCGGCAGAGGCGTTAGCTTTGTGTGAAAAAGGCTATGTTTTTGACCTGATCGTAAGCGATATTGAAATGCCGGATATGAGTGGATTTGAATTCGCAGAGAAAGTTAAATCTGAGGACTCTCAATGGCAAGATACGCCGCTCGTAGCCCTAACCTCACATGGCGCACCGGCTGATTTAGACAAAGGGCATACGGCAGGCTTTAACAAATATATTTTGAAGTTCGATAGAGACACTTTACTTGATACTTTAGAAGAAACGCTTGCAGAGCAATATTAATTTTGTAAGCTCAAAATATTAAAGCAAAATAATTAAAGGAACCGTCAGATGACAGCAAATAATGTGCAGGGTAGTGTGCTTGATCAAAGCGCAGACCATCTTATTGGTACAGCAAATGATTTTCTGACTATTTATATAGCCGGACAAATGTTTGGTATTCCTGTTTTGCAAGTTCAGGATGTCTTGGGTGATTTGCAGGTGAGTAAGATTCCTTTGGCGCCGCCTGAAGTCGACGGTTCCTTGAACCTACGCGGGCGGATAGTCACAGCGATTAATGTGCGGCGCTGCTTAGGGCTTGAGAATCGACAATCTGAAAAAGCCATGATGAGTGTCGTCGTTGAACATGAAGAAGAACTTTATAGTCTAAGTATCGATGATGTTGGTGATGTGCTGGGGTTGTTAAGCGAAGATTATGAGGCAAGCCCCGCAACACTGGACCCTAAATGGCGCGATGTATCGCAAGGTATTTATCGTTTGGATGGTAAGTTATTAATCGTTTTGGATGTACCGAAACTTATCAATGACTTAAGAGTGTGATATAAGAATTTGTTAAGCTTTATTGATGTATCATCGATAACGTATTTTAATGGTTACGATTTTATGAGGACTTAATATGAAGACGTGCTTAGTGGTGGATGACTCCCGTGTTGTTAGAAAAGTAGCGCGGCGCATAGTCGAAGATTTAGGTTTTTTATGTGACGAGGCTGAAGATGGTCTTGTCGCCTATGAGAAATGCCAAGAATCCATGCCTGATTCAGTTTTACTGGATTGGAATATGCCTGTAATGAGCGGCATTGAGTTTTTAGAAAAGCTTCGCATGTTAGAAAATGGGGATACGCCTCGAGTCGTTTTTTGTACGACAGAAAACGATATTCAACATATTCAGCGCGCCTTAGAAGCAGGGGCGAATGAATATGTGATGAAGCCATTTGATAGCGATATAATTGAAAATAAATTTAAGCAAGTCGGCTTACTTTAAGTGCAAGACTGCTCTGATGCTACTGAATAGGCCCTTTTAAGGTTTAGCCCTGTGATTAATAATACTTCCGATAAAATAAAAGTTATGCTTGTGGACGATTCTTCTGTAGTACGAGGGTTTCTGACACGTATTATTGATGGCGTTGAGGATATAGAAACGGTGGGTTCTTTTGTCAATGGTCAGCAAGCTGTAGATGCTGTCATGCGGGTCGCTCCTGATATTATTATTATGGACATTGAGATGCCTGTGATGGATGGTATTACAGCTGTACCTAAAATTATTGAACTTATGCCGGAGGCTAAAATACTTATGTGCTCGACCCTGAGCACTGAAAACGCCGACATATCAATGCGTGCTTTGTCTTTGGGCGCCATAGATTGTATTGGCAAGCCAACGGCCGCAGTTAATATAAATAGGGACACTGAATTTCAAGATTTATTTTTATATAAAATAAGAAATATCACGCGCCCCAATAGAATGTCCCGCCAACGTGAAAGTAAAAGGGACGAAGGTTTCTTGGTTAAGCCACCAAGGGGAGCAAGCATTGCTAAATCTCTAGTTAAGCGGCCTGAAGCGGATCGCGCGGATCAGGCTATTTTACGCCCCGCATATGCAAAAGATAAGAATTCAACGACGCCTACAGCCAAATCTTTAGCGGCTTCTGGGCGTAAAGATATTCAGCTGATGCAAAAAGCGCAGTTGAATAATATGCCAGCGAAAGTATTGGCTATTGGAAGCTCAACAGGGGGGCCGCAGGCTTTATTTAAATTCTTGAAAGATCTTAAAGGGGCCGAGTTACCAAAAATCCCCATCGTTATTACGCAACATATGCCGGCAATGTTTACAAAAATCTTGGCAGGGCATATAGAAAGTCATACAGGCTTAACGGCGTACGAGGGGGACGAGGGCATGAAACTGGAAGCTGGGCGTGTTTACGTCGCCCCAGGCGGCAAACATATGCTGTTTGATAAGAAATCTGACGGTACATATATCAAACTTGATGATGGGCCGCCTGAGAGTTTTTGTAAACCGGCAGTTGACCCGATGTTGCGTAGTCTCGTCGATATTTATGGTGGCTCTTTTGTGACTGTTATACTGACAGGCATGGGGGCAGACGGGCTTGAAGGAGCCAAGGGCTTTGTCAAAAATGGCGGACGTCTTGTAGCCCAAGATGAAAAAACAAGTGTAGTCTGGGGAATGCCCGGAGCCGTTGCAAATGCCGGCCTGTGCATGCAGGTCTTGCCCATAGATCAATTGGGTGACTTTGTGAGTGAAATGCTATAGTTTACTGTTAATATCTGAACTGGAAAAGTTAGACAATGAAATTTGCGGATTTTGATTTATATAAACAACTCTTATACGAGCGCTCTGGCCTCGATATAAACCCAGATAAGTCCTACTTACTGGATTCTCGCTTGACGCCGATAGCCAAGAAATGGGGCTATCCGTCTTTAGATGCGATGACGGTAAATTTACGGGCTTTGCCAGATCCTGCCTTGATCGGCGAGATTATTGAAGCGATGACGACGAATGAGACATCATTTTATCGTGACATTCGTCCTTTTGATAATTTTGAAAAAGTCGTTTTGCCTTATTTTTTAGAAAATGCCCCGCGTGGAAAAGCTCTGCGTATATGGTGTGCGGCTTGTTCAACGGGACAAGAACCTTATTCTTTAGCTATGATTTTAAAAGAAAAAGAAGCGCAACTAAAAGGCCGCCGCGTAGAGATTATTGCGACGGATATTTCTGACAATGTACTAGAAATAGCGAAAAAAGGCCTATATTCACAATTTGAAGTACAGCGCGGTTTACCGATCACAAAACTTGTCGCCTTTTTTAAGCAGGTTGATGAAAAATGGCAGATTAACGATGACCTTAAAGCTATGATCAATTTTAAGAACTTTAATTTACTTGATCCTATGACATCACTGGGCGCTTTTGATGTCGTGTTCTGCCGTAACGTTTTAATTTATTTTGATATGAAAACGAAATCGATTGTTCTCGATAAAATATCAAGACAATTATCACCAGGCGGATTTTTATTCCTCGGTGGCGCGGAGACTGTGTTGGGTGTTACTGATAAGTTTTCATCGATTAAAGATGTACGGGGTTTATATGCCCATTCTGGTGAGCATGGCACTGAAATTCGTAAAGCGCTTGCAACGCCCGAGCGTTCAGCATCAACGACGCTGTAATCATATAGATTTTCACCTTGGACCCTCCAGCGGAGCTTTTTGCTTAGTAGGGTTAAGAAAGATACAATAATTATGGATCAAGCAACTATTATTAAAGACCCAGGCTCTGTTCAAATTAAACGAGCTTTGATCTCTGTTTCTAATAAATCTGAAATCGAGCGTTTCGCATCAGAGCTTGTGAAACGCGGCATTAAAATTATCGCAACGCAAGGTACCGTCTCTTTTCTTAAAGAGAAGGGCATCGATGCCGAAGAAATCTCTGATTACACAGGTATGCCTGAATTAATGGAAGGGCGCGTAAAAACCCTACACCCTAAAATTCATGGCGGTATTTTGGCGCAAAAAGATAAAGCCGCCCATCGTGAAGCTTTATTAGCGCATGATATTCAGCCTATCGAGCTCGTCGTGGTCAATCTTGATGGTTTTGTGGATATTATCGCGGAGAGTGATGATGAAGATGCCTGCCTTGATCACATTGATATTGGTGGTCTGGCTATGATACGTTCTGCGGCTAAAAACTATAAGAATGTGACTGTTGTAACCGACCCTAAAGATTACCAATCTGTCCTTGATGACTTGGCCGTGCATGATGGTGGTGTGACGCAGGGGCTCCGTAAACGTTTGGCGGCGAATGCATTTTCGCTCACGGCAACGTATGATGCGAATATATCGGGGTGGTTCCAAGGCAAAAAAACAGATAGTGATTTTCCCGCGCGTTATAGTGTTTCAGGTACGTTAGAGCATGTCTTACGCTATGGAGAAAACCCGCAGCAAAAAGCCGCTTTATATAATGATGGTAGCCGTGCAACCGGCGTGGTGAATGCTAAGCATGTTCAGGGGCAAGATTTATCCTATAATAATGTTATTGATGCCGATGCTGGTTTTAAACTCGTGTCCTCATTTGAAGCACCCTGCGTCGCGATTATTAAGCACGGAAACCCGTGCGGCGTTGCTTGTGCGGAAGATACTGTACAGGCTTATGAACGGGCGTTGAAATGCGACCCGCTCAGCGCGCGCGATGGCTGCGTTAGCTTGAATAGACCGCTCGACTTGGAAACAGCCGAAATTATTGTTAAAATGGCAACGAAAGTCATTATTGCCCCATCAGTGGCCAGTGACGCGCTCGATTTTCTAGGGGCGAATGAGGATTTACACGTCCTTGCAACAGGCGAAGCGCCAGAGGCACATTCAAGTCGATTAATGACGCGTAGTTTAACAGGCGGCTTCTTAGTCCAAGAGCCTAATAATATTATAATTACCGCCGATGATTTAGAAATTGTGACAGAACGCTCACCAACAGAAAATGAATTGGCAGACTTACTTTTCGCGTTTAATGTCTGTAAATATGTGACATCTAATGCCATCGTCTATGTTAAGGACGCTATGTGTGTTGGTATTGGCGCAGGGCAGGCGAGCCGAACAGATGCTGCCTTATTGGCCGCACGCAAAGCTAAAGCCGTGTCAGAGATGCTCGATCTTGAGCACTCATTATTGCGGAACTCTGTTGTGGCTTCAGACGGATTTTTTACTTTTGCCGATAGTTTAATCACTGCGGCAGATGCTGGCGTAACGGCGATTATCCAGCCCGGGGGCTCAGCGCATGATAAAGATGTCATTGCCGCGGCCGATGACCGCGCGATAGCTATGGTGTTTACAAAGATACGCAATTTCAAACATTAGCTTATGCGATAAATATGAGGCTTGTCACTTGTGCGTCTAGTTAAAATATTCTAGAAGGTAAGATATCTAATGCCTGATTACACAGAGTAAGAGTCTCCATGTCGCTTGATACAAATAATGCGCCAAATTCCACGCCTGACCCTCTTGATACGCCGCGCGGCTTATCACAGCTATTGATTGATTTTGATACGGCGTTAATCCATGAACGTACAAGCGTTGGGGAGATTATTGCGGCGTTGCATGAGCGTGGTTTTGGGGCTTTATTGTTGATCTTTGCACTGCCTGCAGCCTTACCTTTACCGGTTCCGCCTGGCATTAATGTGATTATCGCTTTGCCGCTTATTTTGCTGAGTTTCCAGCAAATGTTGGGGCGAAATAAACCTTGGTTCCCACGAAAGCTCAGCCAAAAAACACTGAATACCGCCACATTGAAAAATATGATAGAAGGCGCTGAGATTTGGGTGAAGCGCGCGGAGCGTATAGCGGCGCCGCGTTTGGCTTTCGTAACGAATGGCATTTCTTCGCGCTTAATTGGTCTGTGTGGATTAGTTATGGCGCTGAGTGTAACAGTTCCGATTCCGCTAACGAATACGATTCCAAGCTTTGCAATTGCTGTAATGGCTATAGGCGTATTAATGCGTGATGGTCTTGCGGTTATTTTTGGCGCTTTGATTGGACTTAGTTGGGTTGTCGTACTATATTCATTGTTAATCTACTTTGGCCTTGAGGGCGTTGATATGTTGAAAGATTTTATAAAGTCTTTGATACATTAGAGGCGTCAAATTACTACATAAAACAAAATGAGAAGGCGTAAATAAAATGGCTATATGTGTTAAAAGTCTTATATGTCGATTGCTGTCTATGCCTTATGCGTTCTTGGCGCTTATCGCCTTTTCTATTTTTGCGCTCGCAGGGGCTTTAGTTGCACAATATGTGTTTGGCTTGGCGCCTTGCCCATTATGCGTGTATCAGCGCATTCCGTATTTTTTAGCTATTTTTATTGGCTTACTGGGTGTTTACAGCTATAGAACGCAGCGCATGAAACTGGCTTATGCCACTATGGGGGTTTTAGGTTTAACCTTCTTGGTGAATTCGGTTCTTGCGGCATTTCACTCTGGCGTTGAGCGTAAATGGTGGCGTGGCTTTGAAGGCTGTTCAACCCCTGACATGAGTGGTTCAATGTCTGATGTGTTGGCGCGTATACAAGCGGCGCCGATTGCTCGTTGTGACGTTATCCCTTGGGCTGATCCCATATTGGGGCTGTCTATGGCGAATTATAATGTCGCGGTTTGTTTCTGCGCAGCCTTATTTTGTGGCGTTGTATATTTGCGCGGTAAAGGCGCATAGAAGGTGTTTGATGTTTCGATTAACGTATAAAAACAGCCTTATTTCATTACTCAGTATTTTCTTATATTTTTCTGGTGCCTCGCTTGCGCTAGCCGCTTCCGAGCCTGAACGCATTTATGCATTGCTCAATACACTTGTCGAGCGCGAGGAAATACCCGGCGTGGCCGTGGTTATTAATCGTGGCGGTCAGGCAGACGAATATTATGCGGGCCGAGCAGATAAAGATGACCCTTTGGCTTTAATGCAGGGGCAAAGCGGTTTCCAAATCGGCTCCGTGAGTAAGCTTTATACAGCCGTGTTGATTTTGAACGCTATTGATATGGGACGTTTTACACTGGATGATAAAATTAAGGATTTTACAGCGAAATCCTTTGATGGTCGTAATATTGCTAATTTTCAAGAGATCACTTTCCGGCATGTTTTTGAGAGTACGACAGGGCTTGCGGATATTCATGGTACGAGCTTATTACAAGATGTATTCTTGAATAATAAATGCCTCGTGGATGAAAATGAGGTCGCGGCTTATGCTTATGACTTGCCCGCTATGCACAAAGCGGGGCAGGGTTTTGGCTATGGAAGCTTATCGTATGTCTTATTGGGCAGTGTTTTAAAAAATATTTATGCTGAATCCGACTTAGAAAAGATATACGAAACACAGCTTTTTGCGCCTCTGGGTTTAACGGAAACGAGCTTTTATAAAGAGAAACTAGCGCAGATGAGCTATGGCGTGGAGCGTTATAGCGGGATGTTGCCCATTACAAATGCGAGTAAAATATGGACGGGCTGTATGCGTTCATCAGCGGGTGGTTTAGTGACGACAGCACGAGATTTAGATAAGTTTTTAGATGCATTGTTTCGTAAAAAAACAGTATTATCACCGACATGGCTTAGCTATGCGATGAGCAAAACAGCCCTGCCGCAACAAACAGGGCATGGCGTTGAAATCTGGCCGAGTGATTTTGGCATGGCTTATGGCCATAAAGGGCGTTTCCCTGGATTTATAGCAGCGGGATATTATTTCCCTGAACATGATACGACAATTAGCGTTTTATCCAATAGCGGCTTGGCTGAAACGGATAAAATTCTCGATGTTTTGGCGCGTATAGAATTTTCAGATAATGATATTCCTACGGCGGATATGGAGTTTGTTAAAACATCATATCGAGATGAGATTAAGGATGTGGGGGCAGGGCATCAAGAGCCTATCTTGGCTTTGCCGATTACGGACATGCCACCTTTAAAATAACAGGATAAGTGGGATAGATAAAATGGACGAAAAAAATCAAGCCGGCGTAAAAAATCAAGAGGTCTTAAATTACCTTCATACACGCCGCTCACTGTCCGTTAAATATATGGGCGGTAAGGGGCCAAATGCTGATGAAGTCACCGAGATTTTAAAAGCGGCGAGCCGCGTACCTGATCACGGTAAATTAATGCCTTGGCATTTTATTGTGCTGCAAGGGGATAAACGCGCTGCGATGGGACGTATATTGCGTGCGGCTTATGCACGTGAAAATCCAGAAGCCACACAAGCCAAGCTTGATTTAGAAGCGCAGCTTTTTATGCGCGCACCGCTAATCATTATTGTGGTCTCGCGTATGCGCAAAGCCAAACATCCTCTATGGGAGCAATTCTTATCAGCGGGTGCGGTCTGTCAAAACTTATTAATCGCGGCTAATGCGTTAGGCTATGGCACGAATTGGTTGACGGAATGGTATAGTTATAGCGAGTACTTCCGCAAAGCTATAGGCCTTGATGAGCGTGATAATATTGCGGGGGTAATGTATATTGGCGATGCGAAAAAGCAGCCTGACCCTCGACCGCGCCCAGATATGAATGAAATTGTTACTTATTGGGATGATGGCTTGGCACTTAAAAGAGGTGATGACCTTTATGATAAACAAGGCGCGGATTTGCCTTGCACGAAAATTTTCGGATGGGATGACGTTTAATGACGCAGTTCCAGACGATAGCCCCTCTGATGTTGTTACGATCCCTTTATGATGCGGCGGTAGACGCTGCGCAGCCCGAGAAGTCTATACCAGATTTTATGCCGCAGCCGCCTAAAAATGGTCGCGTTTTTATTATAGGTGCGGGCAAGGCCTCAGCGCAAATGGCACAGGCTTTTGAGCGCAATTGGCCACATCATAAAACGCACCCTCTGTCTGGCGTGGTGATTACGCGCTATGGCTATGGTGCGGCGTGTGATTATGTTGATATCCTTGAGGCCTCTCACCCTGTGCCTGATCAGGCGGGGTTAGACGCGACGGCGCAGCTTATTCAGTTTATAAAAGATGCTCAGCTTACGGCTGATGATTTAGTGGTTTGTCTTATTTCAGGCGGAGGATCAGCCTTGTTGGTGCAGCCCGTGCCTTGTATCTCATTGGCTGAAAAAGCCGCGATTAATAGCGCTTTGCTAAAAAGCGGCGCTAAAATTCAAGACATGAATATTATCCGCAAACAAATCTCACAAATTAAAGGCGGCGGCTTAGCGGCGCAGTGTCAGCCTGCGGCTTTGCATAGTTTAATTATATCCGATGTCGCGGGGGATGATTTATATAGCATTGCTTCTGCCCCGACCTTACCAGCGCAGCATAATAATGCCGATGCTTTAGCGTTGATTGAGCGTTATAGCATTCCGATTTCTGATGCGCTGCGTGCTTATCTTGAGCAAGAGGCTGACGCGCCAAAGGCGCTAGACATAGACATACGCCAAGACATATATGTGATCGCGAGTGCGAAATTATCACTAGAAGCGGCGGCTAAATTGGCCCGTGCAGAAGGCATAACCGTTGATATTCTTTCCGATGCGCTTGAAGGGGAAAGCGGCGCGGTCGCTCGTATGCATATTGAAAAACTCCACGGCGTGAAAACGGCGCCCTATTTATTACTCTCTGGCGGAGAGACGACCGTACATGTCCGCGGGCAAGGGCGCGGTGGGAATAACGGCCAGTTTGCACTAGAAGCCCTTAAGGCCGCCAAAGGCGCGGAAAATATTTATGGCTTAGCCGCAGATACGGATGGGATTGATGGTAGTGAAGATAATGCGGGCGCTTTTTTCTCCCCAGAGCTGTTTAAAGCCGCAAAAGCACAGGGGCTTGATATTGATGCTTATATCGCCAATAACGACTCCTATGGCTTTTTTGAGGCGATTAATGGCCTGTTAGTGACGGGGCCGACACAGACCAACGTCAATGACTTCCGCGCATTATATATCACCGCTTAACTCGCGCGTGTCTTTATCGGCCTAAAGCCGTGCCTTCGCGGCGCGGATCAGCAGCGCCGTAATAAAGCGCATCTTGTTGATGAATAAGAGTCATACCGCTATTTAAGGCGCGGTTTTTAATGATATGGCCTTTTTCTTTTAATGACGCCAATATAGCGGGATCAAAGCCTGTCTCAGCGTCAACTTTGGCGCTGCGTGCCAAAAGCGAAGGCATGGCGAGCGCGGCTTTCGGGCTCATATGCCAGTCAATCAACGCGATGATACGCTGCGCGACATACCCAATTATCCGGCTGCCGCCAGCCGAACCGATAACCATGACGGGTTTATTATTCTTATCAAATATTATCACAGGGCTCATGGACGAGCGGGGGCGTTTACCGGCCTCTACGCGATTGGCGATTTTATGACCGTTTTTTTCAGGCAGGAATGAAAAATCTGTGAGCTGATTATTGAGAAAATAGCCATCTTTCATAAAGCCGCTGCCAAAGGCAAATTCAATAGAGCTGGTCATGGATAAAGCATTACCAAAACGATCAATAATACTGATATGGGTAGTGCCGCCTTCTTCTGGGCCACTATGATCGGCTTTATCTTCTGCGCGCCACCCCATTGGTACGCCATATTCAGGCGTTGGATTGGCTTGATTTACCAAGATTAAACGGCGGCGGGTATCTAGATATGATTTATCAATTAGGCGCTGTCCTGGCGTTTTTACAAAATCAGGGTCAGCCATATAATGATTACGATCCGCAAAAGCCAGTTTTGAAGCTTCAAGATAAAGGTGATAAGCCAAATCATTTGGTGCTTCTCCTAAATCATAAGGCTCAAGTAATCCCAATATATATAAAAGCGTTAGGCCGCCTGATGACGGTTCAGTCATGGAGCAGATTTTATACTGACGGTAAGCCCCACATAAATTATCGCGTTGTTTAACGTGATATTGTGGGGAAAGAAAACGAGGCCCCGTTTCGCGGAAATTTAATAAAGTTTTCGCATAATGGGTATTAGACAATATATCGCCTGCTTGGAGCAGGGTTCCATCAGCGTGCTGAAAATAGGGTAGGCTATTATTTTTGCTTAGGCGATCTTGATATTTCTCGACAGAATCAGCAAGGCGCGGCGTCACAGTGAAGCCGTTTTGCGCAAGGCTTATGGCGCGTGTAAAAGAGGCGTCCCAAAAGGCAGGCGTACCGAATCTACGGTTCAGCGTGTATAAAAGATCCGGCGTGGCAGGTTGACCAATGGATTGTTTCGATGTCGATGCGGAGAAAAAATGTAGCGGGACGCCCTGTGCATCCAAAAACATATCGGCATGTGCGGTTTTGGGCGCAGTTTCGCGGCCATCAATAGTGAATAGCTTATCTTTTTGTGCATCATAATATAAAGCAAAGCCGCCGCCGCCAAGACCTGAGGATTGAGGCTCAACAAGGCCTAAGACCAGTTGCGCAGCAATGGCGGCATCTGCGGCGTTACCGCCTTGTTCGAGGACATCATAGGCGGCTTGCGTGGCTAATGGATGGGCGGTGACGACCATTTGCTCCGCGCCGCTTGTATCCTGCACAAATTCAGCTTTATCAAGCAGCGCTGTATTCTGCTCAGGCTGAATGTCGTCCGCATAACAAGGGGGAAACACACCCGAGATATTCGCTGTTATGCACAAGATGAGGGCTAAGAGTAATATAAATACAGGTTTCTTCATTTTTCTTTTGCTATTTGTCTATAGAATTGATAGATACAGTACTGCTTTATATGCATTTATAAAGCAATTTTTTTAAATACTAACCAATTAGAGAGTAGGTGATTAAAGTGGTAAGCGTACATGTTCGAGATAATAATGTTGACCAAGCGCTCAAAGCTTTAAAAAAGAAGATGCAACGTGAAGGCATTTTCCGTGAGATGAAACTTCGTAAAAACTTCGAAAAACCATCTGAGAAAAAAGCACGGGAAGCAGCCGAAGCCGTTCGTCGCTGGCGTAAGCTAGAACGCAAACGTCGCAGAGACTAATATTAATTAGACTCTTTCATCCGATATACAAAAAGCCGCTCAATTTGGGTGGCTTTTTTTATGGGCGTCATTTATACAGCCATATAGTTCAAGTCGTTCAAGCCAATAAAAAAGCCCCCAATCATCAGATTGAGGGCTTTGGTATTATTATACGGCGTTGATTATATTATTTAATCGCGGCTTTTGGTGCAGCTTTTTTAGGCGTCACATCAGCTGTATTGTCATTTGTCGCGGCTGCTTTTGGGGCAGCTTTCAGCGGCGTGACAGCAAGTTTAAAGTCTGGAGAAATAGACTTTACTGTGAATTTATAATCCATAGGGTCTTTATCTTGGTTGTTTAAGCACCATTGACCAAGCGGTAGATCAATAAGGTTTTCAATGGCACGTTCAAGCGGACGCGCGCCAAGACCTTTACCAAAGCCTTGTTCAACTAATTCGTTAAACGCTTTAGGGTTAATTTTTAAGGCGCCATGTTGTCTCTCATCGGCGATGCGTTTTTCTAGCTTCGCTATTTTAAGTTTGGCAATAGTTTCAATCGCATCTTTATCAAGTCCATTATAATCAATAATTTCATCAATACGGCCTTGATATTCAGGGGCTAAGATACTGTTAATCGCTTCTTTTTTAGCTTTAGCCTGCATGTCCTCTACGGTCTCATCGTTAAAACCAGTCGGTTTACGAACAAGATCTTTATCTTTTTCACCAACATTCGAGGTCAGCAAGAATAGCGTGTTTGAGAAGTCGAGCTTTTTATTGGTACGCAATGTCATGCGTCCTTCATCAAAGCTTGACATAAAGGCTTTGTAAATCGTTGGGTGTGATTTTTCAAACTCATCAAGCAGAACAACGTTGATGTCATGATCAGCAACCGCTTCTAACGGTGTGGTCTCACCATAACCAACATAACCAGCAGGAGAACCCAAAATCTGTGAAATTGTGTTGTCATGTGTATAGTTGCTCATATCAACAGTTGTCAGGCCTGCACCTAAATGCTGTGCAATGAGTTTCGCAGTTTCTGTCTTACCAACACCTGTTGGACCAGTCAGCATAAACACGCCTATTGGCTTGTCTTTGCGTTTACGACCCATGCGCATAAGATCCGTTTTCTTCGTAATTGAATCAATAGCGTGATCTTGGCTAACTAAATTGTCTTTCAAGAACGTGTTCAACGTTGCGAGCTTTTCATTGCTCTTGGTTTCAATGATGTCACGCGCTTTACCAGATGCAGTCATAACGGCTTCAATCACATCGTCTTGCGTAACATCTTTCGAGCCACGTTTTTCTGCTGCTGTGACAGCAAGTTCTAAAATGCTAACGGTTAAACCTGGTTGAACAATGCTTTCTTTATTGACGTGCTTGTTCGATAGAGTAACCGCGCTTTCAATAATGGCTTGGCCGATTTTATATTTATCAGATAGGGCCTTGCCGCGGCCGAAATATAACCAGTCTTGCATACGGGCAATCGTTTGGTTTTGATTGGTTTCTTTTAGTGTATGTAAGTTCAAAAGTTTATACAAATCAGGAGCGTCGGTCTTAATGTTATCAAGGCCGTATTGGCTCACTTCAGCGATAATGCGCACGTTCTTTGTCTCACCAAGCCAGTAAGAAAAGAAGTCTTCTAGGGGGGCCGCGATAATTGATTTTGGACGTACCGCTTTTTCAAAACCTTTTAAGGAAACGAATAAAGGTGGCTTGCCTGCTTTGTTGTGGTTATCAATATCAGTAAAGACCTGATTGAGGTGCGTGGCCATTTCTTTAGGGGCATACATCGTCATTTTTTGTAGATCAAGTTCGATGATACGACCGCCACCAATTTGCTCAGGGACTTTGTCGTGTAAAAGCTGTTCAGCAATACGGGTGATAATACCGCTTGTGTCCATGCCTTTTTCGCCAACCATAATCATATTTGATTGGGTCGGAGTCATTAATAGAGTTGTCGCAACATTTAGAAGTGATTCATCAACTGGCGTTAAGTTATCGCCAGTGAGTTTTATTTTGTTTTCTTTGGCGAAGTCCGTACGGGCAAGGTGCTTTTTACTGGCAACATTGCGTAAGTCTTTACCGAAAGTGTTGATTATTTCTTCAGAGGCTTTGCTTAATTGTGTCGTGGCGACGGTCGCGGCTTCTTTGTTCGCGCCATCGATTTCATAGGATTCTTCAAAGCGTGCGTCTTCTTCAGCATAAAGCGCTTCAATTGTGTCTTTTACTGAATGTTGAATATCGGCATTTTTAGAGAAAGCGTTTTGTAGTGAGTTTTCAATGCCAGCTTCAGTAAAGGTCGATAATAAATTCACATAAGCTTGAGCTAGATCTTCAATCTCTGTGATATCCGCTTTGTCTTTTAGAATTTCGATAAAGCGCGGAAGGCCTTTTTCGTAAGCTGCTTTTGCGGCAACAGAGCGGGCTTTGCGATTGGATCTGTATTCTTCTAATTTTTCAACAGTATCAATTTCTCTGTCAGGCTCAACATGTCTTAAAAGCGCTTGATAGATGTTTAAAGGAGTCTCATGCGCGGCACGCTCACCATAAATAATTTCAAAAGAGACGAGCAGGTCTTCCATTCCTACTTCTTCTAGAGTTTTTCCATCTGTAAGCTCAATGGGGGCCTCGGCAACAAAAGCTGCTATATCGTCATAGCTACCAAATTTACCTAATTGGCGGGCAAACATTTCAATGCCTTGAGTGGCTTTTAAATTAAATGATGCTTGTGTTGTCATAAGTTGGCTCCCTGTATTATGTACGCATTTATTGTCAAAAATACTTTGTGTGGCTACAATTGTTCTGTGGCTCGCATTATGTATTTCGATCTTGAAGCTCTTACTTAAGCAAAATATAATGAAAAAAACAAGCTTTATTTTTACGTAAAAGGAAATGGTGTGGAGAAGAAAAAAAGCCGGAGGAGGGAAACTTAACATATTCCCAAATCCGACTTATTTAAAGACTAAGTTAGCTGTAAAAACATTGTGAGTGTGTGCGTAAAGTATTAATTGCGTAAAATGATTACTTTGAATTTTTATAGAACAAAAATCTGCACTTACAGCCGCATAATCGTTTCTTTAATACTCTAATTATTTCACATTTATGTAAACAATATGTGAAAAACGCATAAAATTTTATACAATTATTTATTGCTATTAATATACAAACACTTAGATAGCAGCAGGTGTAAGATTTTTATACTGCTTATTCTGATACTCATTATAGGTGGTAAAGAAGTTTTGCACCTGATCGGCGTTATTTCTTATATTTGAAATAACATCAGGATAGCGCTTATCTTTACTATATTTGAATGTTTGGCGTAGGGTTGATAGGCCTTCGGTCGTGCGAATATCAATCTTGTTTTTTTCTATAAGATCCAAAACATGCATATAGGGTGCTAAATGTGGTGGCATTTCGCGCATAAAGACGAGGGGCTTGGTATAGAGCTCTAGCTCATCAATATGGTTGTCATTACAATAGGCCGCTGTATAGAGCAGTAATTGCGTGCGCGCAGAAATAGTATCGCGCTTTAATATTGAGTTTGATGCGCGGCAGAAATTATCCTTGGCGCTTGATTGCTCTTCGCTTTGTGCCAGCAATGAAATTTCTTGTAGTCGTGTATTATCATCACCAATAGCGCCACGCTTTTTAACCGTTTCATTATGGTCTGATTTGGCTTGGCCTAGAGCGGGGCGGTGTAATACTTTTGGACCCATTGATAAGTGCAAAATAAGAACTTCATAATTTCTTTTGGCAATGTGACGTGCCATAGATTGTATGAGCTGCCCATCAACAGCGGCATTAAACAGATTTGATAAATGTGCCTCGCTGCGTGTATAGGCGGATAATATACGATTATTATTGGCCAGAGCATAAGGCACCGCGTCGTTATTTTTCTGCTGCATAGCGCGCTGTGCATGGTGAAGAAATGTTACATTGCCATCAATGATTTGCGCGATTTTGACGGCAGGGCCACCAACGCCGCGAAAGTCTTCAGCGTGGGAATAATATTTCATATAATGATTTAATCGTGAATCAATTTCTGTCTTTTCATGTTCAAAGCCAGGGAAAATATCATTAAAATTATAATTACTGAAAAAGCTACGTATATGCTCGGCCGTGTCCTTGTAGCTAAGTTTTGAGCGCTGTTTTTCTTCATCGACGATTTCGTCGCGAATGGTTTTTAAGGCGCTTATAAAGCTATCAGCGCGCTGATCAAGCGATGAATAAACGGCGAGCTTCATAAAGAACCCAGCAATCTCGGCTTCTAGCTTTATTTTATCTTGAGCTTCTTCTTTTTTATCTTCAACGGATTGAGCGCTTTCCTCAGCAAAGGAATGAAATTCCATTATTTCTTCGCCCATATCATGCATTAAAGTCCTGATTATGGCGGCGCGGAAGGCCTCAGCGACAGGCTGCATAGGCGCGCCGTCTTGCTGTAAGTCTTGCGAGATATTTTTGAATAGGGGGACAATTTCATTTATACAAACGGATAATGAATGCTCGGCAGTGCTGTTATGAAAGTCAAGCGGGTGGTGAACATCTATATAGCCACCAAAAAGGAATCTTTTTACATCAATCAACCCATGCAACATCAAGGCAAAGCTGTAGCTTTCATATTCATCAAAACCAATATTAAAGGCTTGGTCGAGTGCTTGCATTGTCTTGAGGGTTTCCGAAAAGTCTTGGTCGGGCTGTAGACGGCGGCCAAGGTCGTCCCATAGGGCGGCGTGATCCGTCTCAAGAAATTTTAACCACAGTTCATGGTTGTTTTGTTTGATGGGTTGACGCAGGCCAGAATTCTGCCCAAGTGCTGATAATGAAATATGTGACCCGCTCATAAACTGCCCATTCCTTTTATTTATGTAATATTGGCGGATATTATAGGCGGCGTGATTTTCTGTCAAGCGGTTTTATGGTAATGAGTGACCGGTGTGGTGCGGTGCGGTGTTAGGCGTTTCGAGATAATTATAAATTGCTGTGGTTATTTCATAGAAAGCATCTATGCAAGAAGGCTCTATTGTTTATAGTGGCCCATAGAAATTCCTACATAAAAAAGAAAGGACGCGGCTGTGGCTGGATCTGTTAATAAAGTTATACTTATTGGAAATTTGGGGAATGACCCCGATATACGCACAATGCAATCAGGCAGTAAAATCTGCAATCTCTCTATTGCCACTAGTGATAGCTGGAAAGACCGTACGACCGGTGAGCGCAAAGAAAGAACTGAATGGCATCGCGTTGTTATCTTTAACGAACCAATTGCTAAAGTCGCGGAAAGCTATTTGCGTAAAGGGTCTAAAGTTTATATTGAAGGCCAAATAGAAACACGCAAGTGGACAGATAATAGCGGCGTTGAGAAATATACAACGGAAATTGTTTTACGCCCTTACACAGGTCAACTAACAATGCTTGATTCGGCTGGTGGTTCTGGCGCAAGTGGCGGCGGCGGCTTTGGCGGCGGTTCACAGCAACAAGGCGGTGGTTTCGGCGGTGGTTCGCAACAGCAAGATAGTGGCGGCTTTGGCGGCGGTGATAAGCAATCACAAGCAGCGCCCATTGATGATTTAGAAGACGAAATCCCGTTCTAAATAAACCCTTATTTTTGTCCGTGAGCTTTGTTGATAAACACAGCTCACGGTCTATATTATTACTTTAGGACTCAGTCTTAATATCTTTAGTCTTAATATCTTTAGTCTTAATATCTAATGCGAGGGCATGTACTATGCGAAAAAATCTAGCGATACTTAGTGTTACTCTATTCATGGTCAGTTTTCCTTCTTTAGGGCAGGCTGATGCGCAAAGTGACCTCAATAAGAAACGCCTTGCCGCGCAAGAGTTTTTTGAAGTAAAACCTGTGTCCGATATGGCAACGCAAGCGATTGTCTCTATCGCGCTTTCTAAGCCAGCTGAAGAACAAGACTTGTTTATGCGTCAAATGCGCGTTCATATGGATTATGCGGCTTTGGAAGCCGCAATGACCGACGCTTTAGTCGATGTATATAGTTATGAAGAAATTCAAGCTATGGTCGATTTTTACGGCTCTGATCTTGGTAAATCAATCGGTGCTAAACAAAGCCAGTTTGAAAAAGCCGTAAGCCCAATTTTGCAGAAAATGCTGGATAAAGCCTTTGTTGATGCCAATTATGGTTCTAACGGCGCAGCTTTGCTTCCTTAAAATTATAAAAACTCTTTTTTCATATTATTTCTTGTTGACGTGCTTTTTGCCTTATGTTAACTGCGGTTGAGTTTTGACATTTATGGAGGCCACTATGGTTGTACGTTTAACGATCGATATTGCAGAAGATGATTTAGAGAAAATAAGAGGTGATGAGCTTTTATCATTGGCGTTTGTGGAGGCTGTCGCGGATTTAAAGAAGCAAAAGCCCCTTGCTAAAGGCATTTCAGTCGCGGGTGCATCCTGCGTGAGTGTTGACTATACTTTGAGGAAAGGTATAGAAGAAAGAAATCTGTCCGTATCCTTTGGCTATGCCCGTTATAAAGGTGATCAAGCCACAGTCCATTTGACTGGCGAGAATGGCAGCACTGGTGACTGTGTAATTCACAATGCGCGTGGTTTGACACCCAAGAAATAATCAGGTTTTTACTCTGTTTTGTTGATGCCCATTGGCCTCTTTGTGCCTATGGGCTTTAAACCATCCCTTTTTCATGAATAACTCGTGTTTTTACGTTTCATCGCTTGCTGTGCACTGCGCTGAGTGCTAAAAATAGGAGTTAAAAAATTCACAGAAAAATATGGTTATTATGAGCGATTCAAACGTTACAGATACTTCAGAAAAATTCCAAGCGGTGGCCCTCGTCGATGAGATGAAACAATCTTATCTTGATTACGCAATGAGCGTAATCGTCTCGCGTGCTCTACCGGATATTCGTGACGGCTTAAAGCCTGTTCACCGCCGCATATTATTTGCGATGAAAGAGGGCGGTTATACATCAGATAAGCCCTTCCGTAAGTCAGCGCGTATCGTCGGTGATGTTATGGGTAAATATCACCCACATGGTGATAGCGCGATTTATGATGCTTTGGTGCGTATGGCACAAGAATTCTCGCTCCGTCTCCCTTTGATCCACGGCCAAGGTAACTTTGGTTCAATGGATGGGGATCCGGCAGCGGCGATGCGTTATACCGAAGCCAAGCTTGATAAAGCCGCCGAAGCTATATTGTCTGATATTGATAAAGAAACGGTTGATTTCCAGCCGAACTATGATGAATCGGTTTATGAACCGAAAGTCCTTCCGAGCCGCGTACCTAACTTGTTGGTCAATGGTGCGGGTGGTATCGCTGTTGGTATGGCGACAAATATTCCGCCACATAATCTGGGCGAAGTGATTGATGGCTGTTTTGCTTATATGGATGATGAAAACGTCACCAATGAAGCCTTGATGGAAATTATCCCGGGGCCAGATTTCCCAACCGGTGCGCAAATCCTTGGCCGCAAAGGTATTCACTCTGCTTATACAACCGGTAATGGCTCAGTTGTTATCCGTTCAAAAGCGACCATTGAAGAAATTCGTGAAAACCGCTTTGCAATTGTCGTCAGCGAAGTGCCTTATCAAGTGAATAAAGGCCGCTTGCTTGAGCGCCTTGGTGAAGTTGCGCGTGAGAAAATCGTTGAAGGTATTTCTGAAGTTCGTGATGAATCGGATCGTGATGGCGTGCGCGTTGTTATTGAACTGAAACGTGATGCGCATGGCGAAGTTGTTTTAAACCAGCTGTTTAAGCACACCGCTTTGCAAAACTCCTTTGGCTGTAACATGGTTGCTTTGCGCCATGGTCGCCCTGAGACCGTCTTGCTACGTGATTTCATTACGGCTTTCGTTGATTTCCGCGAAGAAGTTATTACCAAGCGGACAATCTATGAATTACGCAAAGCGCGCGAACGTGCGCATGCTTTGGCTGGTTTGGCTGTCGCTGTTGAAAATATCGATGAGATCATCGCACTTATCCGTGGAGCGATTGACCCACAAACGGCGCGTGAGCAATTGGTTGAAAAACGTTGGCCAGTAGGTGAGGTTCGCCCATTAATCGAGTTGATTGATGATCCTGAATTCCCTGTGCATGAAGATGGCACATATCAAATGAGCGAAATTCAAGCCAAAGCCATTCTTGATTTGCGTTTGCATCGCTTAACCGGTCTTGAGCGTGATAAAATTGGCGGCGAATTGCGCGAAATCACGGATCAAATTATTGAGTTCCTTAAAATCTTGAGTAGCCGCACACGCTTATTTGAAGTTATGCGCGAAGAGCTACAAGATATTCGTGACCGTTTTGCAACGCCGCGCCGTACAGAGTTATGCGATGCTGAGTTTGAAAGCGATATTGAAGATCTTATTCAACGTGAAGACATGGTTGTGACGATTACGCATACAGGCTATGTGAAACGTACGCAGCTTTCTGTTTATCGTGAACAGCGTCGTGGCGGTAAAGGCCGTAGTGGCCTGAATATGAAGGATGAGGATTTCGTTTCTGAATTATTTGTATCTTCGACCCACACACCATTATTAATCTTCACTAATCGCGGTATTGTTCATCGCATGAAGGTTTGGCAGTTACCATTGGGTAGCCCGCAATCTAAAGGTAAGGCGTTGATTAACTTGCTTCCTTTTGAAGAAGGCGAAAAAATATCCGTGATTATGGCTCTGCCTGAAGATGAAGAAACATGGGATGATTACAACATCATGTTTGCAACGGCACATGGTTCTGTGCGCCGTAATAAACTGTCTGACTTCAAAAACATTCGTTCTAATGGCTTGATTGCCATGAAGCTTGGCGAAGGTGAAGATCTTGTCTCTGTTGCATTATGTGCGCCAGAAGACACGGTAATCCTCGCGGCGCGCCAAGGTAAGGCGATACGCTTTAATGTTGAAGATATTCGTGTCTTTGCTGGTCGTGCCTCTACAGGTGTGCGTGGTATGAAATTGGCTGAAGGTAATGAGCTTATCGGTATGTCGATTATTAAGCATGAGCCAGATGATATGCCAGAAGAAGAACGCCAAGTTCTGCTTTGCGTATCTGAAAAAGGCTATGGCAAGCGTACTTTTGCACGTGAATATCGTATCTCAGGCCGTGGTGGTCAGGGCGTTATCAATATGGATGTAACGGAGAAAACAGGTGAGCTTGTCGCAACATTCCCCGTGACCCCAGAGCATCAAATTATGTTGGTTACTGATGGCGGTCAAATGATCCGTACGGGCGTGGCAGATGTGCGCGTCACAGGACGTAGCGCACAAGGCGTGAAATTATTTGATGTCTCTAAAGGCGAAAAAGTTGTTTCAGTCGCATCGCTTGTTGAAGATGATGAAGAGGAAGAAGACATCATTGAGGGCGAAGGCACAGAAGTCATTGAAGGTGAAGCGGGCGCAGAAGTTATTGAGTTAGCTGAAGTGACGGCTAAAGCTGATGATGCTAGCGATGCAGATGCCAGTGAAGCTGAGCCAGAAGACGATAAATAAACTATTTATCTGATCTTTATTATTTAATTCAAAATGCGGCGTAGGAATGCGTCGCATTTTTATTTGCGAGATTGTTTTACTAAGGCCTTTATCTATTTTATTTGATATATAATTATCGTCTTTGCTTCATCGTAACGAATATATTTATCTGTATTTTCTGATGCTTAGCCAATAGTTACTCTTAGATAATCACAACTACATCTAAAATTTTAGCTTTATCCGATCATAAAATAACTATTTATTATTTTGTTTTATGTAAATTGAAGTGGTGAGTGTGTTTTTCGTGAGTAGTTATTAATTGTCGTATCGTAAACTATATATGTACAGTTCTTCTTCTTCAGGGAAATCATTAATATTTAACCTTAGCCAAAGGAAAGGCATAACTATGATAGGTGCTGAACAAACCTATATGGTTGTTTCCCTTGCTTTTGCTGTTTTTGCTGCGATAACCGCGGTCGGAGGAGCTATTGTGCTCTCCATCGGGTTTGAACGAATGCGAAACGGCTTTAATAAAGTGAAGGAGATGGTTGATGTATTAAACCGGCAAACTGGTTTTTTCTCAACAGCCATTCATACGATGGAACAAAGAGTGGAAGCGCTTGATGTTCGACAAGGTACATTGGAGAGCCAAACGGTATCCAGCAATGAGCGTACAGATTCCATGTTACGCTATGCTGAAACTATGGTGACGCAAGCAAAGCATGAAATAAAGCAAGAGGTGCGCGCGGCATCTGAGGCTACTCATGTGCGTAATCCAGTGGATGACCAATTGGAAGATTATATGAAGCAGTCTTCCACGTCACCGCAGCGGGAAAGCGAACCAGTGCATTCTGGTATCGAGGCCCTAACGGTCGGTCAGCCTTATCAAAAGAGCATGGACGTTAAACCCAGTGAACAGCAGGGGAGTTCTTCTCTGTATTTTGGAGCAAATAGTGATCATATCCGCTTTGTTTAAAGCGTAGGTATAAACCATTAACTATACAAGAACCCATACGAAATAGAGGGCGTGTCACGAAAATCGTGAACGTCCTTTATTTTTATTCACACCTGAATACATTTGTTTTCCATAGTTGACTCATCTTGGGTATTGATTATAATACCGCTCATAATTTCATAAATAAAAATAAAACAGGGATGAGTATTATGTCTGAAGAAGACGCTAACGTTGAAAATAAAAATGATAATAGCAATAAAGTGGAGAAGGGCTCAAATTATGCAGGCTCACTAGTCGGTGTTTTTATGTTGGCTGCATTTGTCGGCGTGCTGACGCAGTGTTCAGATGAGGCGCCAAACCCTTATAATATACAGAAATCTGATCCAGCCAATCCTGTGCTTGTTGTGGAAAAAGGTGTTGAGATAGAGGGCGTTAGAATAGGCGCTTATATAGGGTCTCTACCTTCTGGTCTTCATGTTATTTATTCAAAGGATGATGATAGCTATATGATTGCCATGAAATATCAAGATAGCGGAATTGATAGAGGTTACGGATTTTTCGGTATGGACACATTGCCGCATAATTATGCGCCCAATAAAGAGCCTAGCGCACAAAGCGAGAATCTTTCACTTTGGACGATTGCCAATGAGGCGGATATTATCAAAGAAGGTTTCGTCGGTTCAGGCCTCTATAAATATCACATTGATGGTGCGCTTCTTAACGGCACTGGTTTAACTTTATCTGTGCTTATTGATACAGATTCGGGCTTGGAAAAAGGCTATGGTTATATGGGGCTTAACGTCGTTGAACCAAACAAAGCCAATAGCTACGCGCCAAAATAATGTGTCCTTGAGCTGAAAATGCGAAGAGAACCATAGTGACGAAGTAAAGCGGCTAAATTTAAGCCGCTTTTTTTGCGCCTTGTGTCTTCATCATATCAACGAAACGCACAAATAAATAATGGCTGTCATGCGGGCCGGGGGATGATTCTGGGTGATGTTGCACTGAGAACAAAGGTTTGTCATTGGCTTCTATGCCCTCACAGCTTTGATCGAATAAGCTGATATGCGTGACGCTGACATTATCAGGCAGGCTGTCTGTCATAACCTCAAAGCCATGATTTTGCGATGTGATTTCAACTTTGCCTGTTTTTAAATCTTTAACAGGGTGGTTCGCACCGCGATGGCCGAAATGCATTTTTTGGGTTTGACCGCCAAGGGCAAGAGCGAGTAATTGATGGCCAAGGCAAATGCCGAATACAGGGCAATTGGCGTTGATGATTTTGTCGAGAGTTGTTTTGATCTCTGCATAGGTGGCGGCAGGGTCGCCTGGGCCGTTAGAGAGGAAAATGCCATCGGGATTATGCGCCATAATCTCATCAAAGCTTGATGTGCCATCCATTAATGTAACGCGACAGCCGGCATGGACAAGGCCGCGCATAATGTTGTCTTTTGCGCCAAAATCAAGCGCGACAACATGATAATCCTCTGAATTTGTAGCGGTTGAGCTGTTTTCTTCACTGAAACCTTGGCCGAGCTTCCAAATGCCGCTCGTCCAGTCTTGTGTTTGCCCGCGCTGTACATCTTTAGCAAGGTTTAGCCCGGCTAGGCCTGACCAGTCTTTAATCGCGCTTAGCATGGCATCTAAATCAAACTGACTGGCGCTATTATAGGCAATCGCGCCTTTTGCTGATCCGCTATCACGTAGAATATGCGTTAGCGCGCGCGTATCAATGCCGCCTATGCCTGGTAAGTTATTGGCTGCAAGCCAGTTTGGCAATGTATCTTCGCTGCGAAAATTAGACGGTGTGGTCGGCATTTCGCGCGTGATTAAGCCAAGACATTTTGGTGCAGGGCTTTCATTATCTTCTGGGGTAACGCCGACATTACCGATATGGGGGAAGGTGAAGGTGATGATTTGTCCCGCATAACTTGGGTCGGTAAGGATTTCTTGATAGCCGCTCATCGATGTATTAAAGCAGATCTCACCAATATTCAGTGTTTCTGCGCCGTAGCCTTGCCCCCAAAAGACTTGACCGTCTTCAAGCATGATTAAGGCATTCGCATTTTTGGGTTGTTGTGCAAATTTAGTCATGGCAGCTCTCCATCTGAATCTATTTTAAGGGGCGGGCGTGTCTATTGCTTTTAACTCGCCCAGAGTCTATGAAACGGGGCTGTTTAGCAACTACAAATATATAGTGTTTATATATTGTATTTTAGCGCCGTATCGTTATTATCCGTTTTTGTTGTAAATTTAAAGCTTTTTTTTGGGGAATATTTATATGGCAGGGCGTATTGGCATTTATCCGGGGACATTTGACCCCGTGACAAAAGGGCACCTGCATATTATTCGCCGTGCGAGTAAACTCGTGGATCATTTGGTTGTTGGTGTGGCCAAGAATGTCGGCAAGAATCCGCGCTTCACCTATGAAGAGCGCTTATCAATGGTGCAAACCGATATTGATAACATGCATGATAAGCATTGTGAGATTACGGTTGATAGCTTTGATAATTTGCTGATTCATTACGCCGCGCAAAAGAAAGCCTCATGCATTTTTCGTGGTCTGCGGGCTATTTCCGACTTTGAATATGAATTTCAAATGACCGGTATGAATGCAAAACTCGATAAATCAATTGAAACTGTATTTTTAATGGCATCAGATGAATGGCAATTCGTTTCATCTTCTTTTGTTAAGGAAATATGCGCCCTAGGCGGTGATGTGTCGCAATTTGTAACGCCTGCAGTGCTAGACAAGTTACAGAAATAAAACGCCTATCTTAAGAAAAAACCATAAAAATTGATTTATCTAATAAATAAGTCTTGACGTATCAAGGCTAAATCCATATACATGTCTCAGTCTTTTCGAAGGCTTTTATATTGTGGTTTGACCGCTTAGCTCAGTTGGTAGAGCAACTGACTTTTAATCAGTAGGTCCAGGGTTCGAATCCCTGAGCGGTCACCATTATATATCTTCTAATCATCCCCAAAATAAAATTAGATCATAGATGCCGCGCGGTTTACACCGCTTTTTGGCTCTCTTATCTATTTGATTATTTCTTATTCTTTTTATTCAATGCGCGGCTAGCTTTGCGGCGTGATTTGTTGTTTGATTTTTGTTCGCCTAAAGATGTTGATTTAGACAGTTCTTCTTCTATTAATTTATTCCATCTCTCTATGCGTGGCTGATCGATGACATTGGCTTTAACCGCCGCTTGAATCGCGCAGCCGGGCTCCGTTTCATGTTTACAATCATTAAAACGGCATTGTTCAGCCAAGGCGAAAATATCCGCAAAGACATCGGCTATGCCTTCTTGTGTGTTGGCCAGCTGAAGGCCGCGCATACCGGGCGTATCCAAAATGGCGCAACCATTGGCAGTGAAGTGAATTTGGCGGTGCGTGGTGGTGTGTCGCCCTTTGGAATCATCTTCGCGTATAGAGCCTGTATCGGCGGCTTGATTACCTAATAAGGCATTGACTAAGCTGGATTTTCCGACACCAGAAGAGCCCAAAAAAGCGACCATTTGGCCGGCGCCGCACCACTGACCAAGCTTAGCTTGGGGTTCATCGCTCAGCGCGTTGATTAAAATCACGGATGTTTTTTCGGATATCGCCTTGGCTGCATCTAAATAAGATTGAGAATCCTCGCAAAGGTCAGCTTTCGTCAGAAGTATTATTGGCGTGACATCGGCTTCAAAGGCTAGCGCAAGATAGCGCTCTAGACGCGCGACATTGAAGTCTTGATTACATGAAGACACAATAAAGGCCGTATCGACATTGGCGGCAATAAGCTGAACGCCATTGGTTGTGCCGGGGGCAACGCGTTTGAAAAGGCTTTTGCGTTGAAGGCGTGTGCTCGATGCGGGGTCTGATGGGTTTAAGAGCAACCAATCGCCAACCGTGGCCTCTAAGCCCGGTGGAATCTCCATATCAATATTGTCACCAAGAACATGCAGGCCGCTTCTGTGGACCTCGATGACGCGCACAGGCTGTGTTTGGTTTGTTTCATTTTCATCGGCGCTGATTTGCTGCGCGAAGAATTTTTGCCAGCCGAGTTTTTCTAATGGTGTAGATTCGTTTGAAGCGTTCATTGATATTCCTATGGGTTTATAACTCAAATTAAGTTTAGCAGTAGATGGCGTATTAACAGTGAAGAAAAGGAGTGTTTATCCAGAGTTATTACACAAAGAATATAGTGGCATAAAATTTGCATCAATAAATCCAGTTTAAATTTGATAATGGAGCTATGTTATGACCTCAATTCAATCAGGGATGCCTATTGACCTTACCGCGATAAAACAACTGGACTTAAGTAAGGCTAAAATAACCCCTATTTCTGAGGTGTCTGAGGATCGATATCAAAGCTTTGTAAGCTCTATGGAGCGTGTATTGGAGGGGCTTCATGCGGTTATGCCAACAACGGAAGGCCATCCTGCTTATGAAACATATGCACATGTGGAGGTTAATGGAAAAACGGTCGCTACATTAGACAATAATGGCTTTACAGAGAGTTCAAGCGGCGCAATTCATAAGCTTCTTGCTGAGGAGGATAGCGCGTTAAGAGGGCCTGCTTTAGCGCAGGAGCGCGCGGACAAAATTGCCGAAGAACTGGGCGGTAAGGTCGTTAAGTCATCCTCCGCGTTAACGCAGGCGGAATTTAATGCCGCGCCACAACTTAGCTTGGGGGTTAATTACAATACGTTAAAAGCAGACCCTGCTTACGAACAGTTACAAAAAACCAAGCAAGCCAGAACGCTTTTCTTAGCTCAACAAATTGGCCAAGATTTGGAAGCACAAGATTCAGTCCGTGCATCTATAGGCAATCAGGATAATGTTCAGTCAGATTCTGCTGCTGCTGCTGCTGCTGCTGTATATACACAAGCACCAGCACAACAAGATGCGGTAACTGAGGAGCGCTCCGAAGCGGTCAGTGATTTTCTTGATTATATGAGCAAAACGCCAGAAGAGCGTTTCCGCGCGGCGCTTTTGGCTGAGGAGGGCTTAACCGAAGAAGAATTTGCGGCCTTGCCAGCGAAGCAAAAAATTGAGATAGAAGAAAAAATACGGGCAAAAATAGAAGATAGTGTTGAAGAATCGGTTGGTGAAAATTTAGCCGTTGATAGCCAAAGCTCTATTATCGCCGTTTAGTCGTTCTATTGAGCCTTATTGTGTCGGATTTTGTGTGGCGTTGACTCGCTGTGTAAATAGCGCTATCTTACGGTTATGAAAATAATATAAGGGCGCAATAATCATGACACGTTTAGTGGTTTTAGATACTGAATTAACAGGGTTAGATATTCATACGGGCGATCGCATTATTGCGGTGGGGCTTGTTGAAATTTTTAACAGAAAAATCACAGGCGTGGAAAAAGAATGGCTGATTAACCCAGAAGGGCGCGCCAGCCACCCTGATGCGGCGAAAGTTCACGGCATTACAGATGAATCCTTAAAAGCTCAGCCCGTTTTTAAAGACGTTGCGCAGGAAATTCTTGATTTTATTGATGGTGATGAGATTGTTCACCATTGCTGGTATGACGCATCAACAGATCATTCCGTAGATGAAGACGTTACAAATATTGAACTGGTCAGAGCAGGCTTTGCAGCTATCCCGCATACAGATTGGTTGAATATTAAAAAATGGGCTCAGCAGGTTGATCCCGTGAAAAACGGCCTTGATAACATGCTTGATCTGTACAAGATTGATCGCTCTAGCCGCGCGCAGTTTCATGGTGCTTTGGTGGATGCTAAATTAACTGCGGAATATTATTTAAAAATCGCACCAAAATTCCGTCCATAAGTCGTACTTATTTTGCGTTGGCCTTTAGGTTTGGCCGCAATTCTTGGCCAGAGTTTTTCTTTGCGAGAATTTCTTGATAGGTTTTTTCTAGATAGATAAAACGCTCCGCTGTGGCAGGGTGAGTGCTGCGTTTACTAATGTTCGAGGCGCTGAATTCTACGGCCATGCGTCGCCAAAAATTAATAGCCTGCGCCGTATCGTATCCAGCGCGTTCGCTCATGTAAAGCCCCGTATAGTCAGCCTCGCGTTCAAATTCCACGCTATTTACGCGTGCAGATCGAGTCCGTATCGTATTTGTAAGAATATCGGGCATTTTATATCCCGTGCTATTCACTGTGATCTCAATAATGGCCGTGCTTAATTCAGCCAGAGCTTGATTATATGAAGACTTAATATTGTGCTTCATAATATTGTGGCCGAGCTCGTGGCCGAGTACTAAAGCGAGCTCATTATCGGTTTGGGCAAATCTGTACAAGCCGCGCGTTACGATGATCATTTTGCCGTCAGCATAGGCATTAATTTCCATTGATTTTTCATCGTAACGTATAGAATAGGGGCAAATAAGCACGGGGCGAATATCTTTATAGAGCTGTTGATCGCCGCGCAATAAAATAAGGCGGATCGCTTTATCAACTTTATCGCTGTTATTGTGATTAAGGGCTTTTGTAAGCGCGGTGAGGCTTGTTTTTTTGGAAGATATATCAATCTCGTTTATTGCGATTATTTTATCGCCAACGCGGATATCTTGCTCAGCGGCATGGCTGCCTGCATAGACATATTTCACTTGATACACATGATCTAAATCATAGAGTGTCTGAGCAATCTCGCGGTCTTCACCATGGTTGAAATAAGCATTCCATAGGGTGAAACCAAGGTCCTTATGCTGTGTGTCGCATAATTGAGCGTTTGAGGTTAATATTTTGTGGGCTATGGCGCCGACATGCTCTTCTTCTTTGCGCTTTTGTTCAAACGCCATGGTTTTCTGGATTTTAATTTCGCCGTCAATTTCAGTTTTTGATGCTGTTTTATAATGTGAGCTGGGGCTAGCGCAGGCGCTTAAAGTCACGCAGAGCATTAACAGCATACATAGAGAAGAAAAGGCATTATGCATTTATTTGTACCGCTATTATTATAAAGCTCCTTCACAATAGCGTAAAAACACAAGGACTGCATAGGGTAAATTAAAACAGGGGGGGTAGCTGGAAAAGCCTATAGCTGCCCGCCCAATGAAAAACGCCACTATGAATGAACATAGTGGCGTTTAAGAATTATAAATTGGAAGCTAATTAGCCAGCAATTTTAAGATTGCCTGCTGCTTCTTTGCCGCGGCTTTCGACGACGTCAAACTCAACAGCTTGACCTTCGTTTAAGCTCTGCATGCCTGCTTCGTTAACAGCTGTAATGTGTACAAACACATCGTTGCCGCCATCGTCAGGTTGAATAAATCCGAAGCCCTTATCAGGGTTAAACCATTTTACGGTTCCAGTTGCCATGGGTAGTTCCTTGCTTAGTTAGTTTAAATATAGTTTCAAGCATCTGATAAAAAGTCTGCTTGATAGTATAGTCAAGGCAAGTCATTCCATAGATGTTGGTATATAGATGACATAGTTTGTGGATAAATGCAACTAAAACTTCGAGAAAATAAGATTAGGGAAAGTGAATATTAAGAATCCCCTGTGCCTTTAGGGGGCATTGGGTGGTAGATCCTTCTGAATGGAGGGATGGTTATTGTCGCCCTTATTCTCACTATCTGTTTGTTGATCGACTTTTTCAACGGCAATTTCAAAGCAGCCATGCAATGTACCGCGATTATGAGTCAGATTGCTATGGCATTCTTTTAGGATTGGTGGTGATTGTGTCTCTAGGCCGTGGGCTTCAAGTATGGCTTTATAGCGGAAGCTCTCTGTGGCTATTTCTAAATCATCTTTCATGTAACCAAGCGCATGACCGGGCGTCCATGCTTTGTTCGGCGCGCCAGCATCAATTTCAATAGGGGCTGATGTGCTAATCGCCATTAAGCCATTGATACGCAGTTCATAGTTATTGTCATTATAAAGCGCGGTTCTAACCTTGGGGTCTTCTATATCGGTAAAGCGCATAGCTTGAATTTTGTTTAATGTCGCCGCATCCAGATCAATGCCTTTGCCCTTCATATAGGTGTCTATGGTTTGATTATTTAGAATAGCGGTTTTTTCGCTTATCGCATCTTGTGCTAAGGCGATTTGAGTGGCCAAATGCGGCTGTATGACTACACGAAATTCACCGCCACCGTTATGGGCGATAACATATTGGTTTTCGTTTATGCCTGCTTGTTGCAAAGATTCTTGAACAATCAGCGCCATATCTTTTAATACGGCGTCAGCGCCATCATGGCCTAATAAGTCATTTAAACCACCGAGATTTAGAAACCCTACAAATAAAGCATGTGGTTCTGGCGATGAAGCATCGTGCCATAATGTTGTATTTTCTGTGAAGTCGCTAATTGTGCTGACTTTGGCAGAGGGGTCAATTGGATTTAAGCTGCGCGCTTCATGGTTCATGAATGTTGTAATAGCGCTATTCAGTGATTGGCCATTATTCGCCGTAACATATTCAGGGGTGCGAATTTGCTCCATATAAGCAACGCGTCGTTGTTCGATTGTGTCATAAGACGCGATATCTAAGCCTTCGACATTGGCTGCGTATTTTAATGTTGGATCTGTAACGTGCGGCGTTTTTGTATTGTCTATGGCTGAAAGAATTTCATCGCAGTTCTGATTATATTCATGGAGTGTATTGGCCGGGCTCGGCGCGTGCGCACGAATATTTTCGGCATTTCTGTTCAATATATATTTTTTATCGATGAATGCATTGTAAAACTCAGTGCGCAGTTCAGGCGATAACTGGCTCAAATCAGTATCTACAGCTATCCCCATATTCTGTTTGATACGCGCATGAATATCAATGTGATCGTTGACGCGCATTTCACCAATGCTGTCTTTGTGGCCTTTGACAGCTATATCCATCTTTGCAGTGATATTGTCTGGGTCATTAATGTTGCGCATATCAATTGCGGCAAGCCCGCCGCCAAAACCATTTTTGTATTTATTGTCACGGCCTTTGGCATGCTCATGGTCCAATAGACCAAGCTGCGCCATTTTTATTTCAACATTATGGGTCGCGGCCATAATTACATCTTGATAGGTCTTGGGATCTGCAGGCTCAATAATAAAGCGTAACTCGTCACCACCTGTGCGAATGGCCGTTATGCTACTGTCAGGGTAATGTGCCGCCAAGTCAGTTAAAATGCTCTGCGTTACAATTTTTGCAGCCTTATCGGTGCTGTCAAATGTCCGTTTTATGTTGATGTCCGAGATAAGCCCTTGGCGTATTTCAGGGGCAAGGGCGTCAAATTGTTTTTGCGCTTGAATTGGGTCGTTTATGCCATTGGCCTGCGCGTAATCTTGCACAGCAAATTTGCGTTGGAATAATTCATTTGTGCCGCCCATATTACCAAAGTCAAACTCAAACATAGCAACAGGGCGCTGCGTTTCTTTGGCATAGAGATGGGCGAGGGCGGTTTCTACGCCTTTATGGTCCTTGGGCAAAACGCCTGTTGTATGGTCAGGGAAACGCTTTAGTGCTTCTATATCAGCGACATCAGCGAGAATTTTTTGTTGTGCCTCAGGCGTAATGTTGTGTTGCTGCAAATATGTTTGCGTCAGCTTAAGGGCTAAGTCACCTGAATTGTGCAGCTTGTCATCTTGCGCCCAAATCGCAATAACATCACTTAGGACGTCATCAATATGCTGCCCGCTCAGCTCAGCATAAGGCTTGAGCCATTCATTGAGCGCATCAGCATGCATTATTTCATTTGCGTTTACGGGCATTACATCGGTCTCTTTAAAATTAGCGAATTCTAACGTATTATATACATAAAATATTAACTTAGTCTTACCGTAACGAAAGCAGATTCTGTGGTATTATTCTGCGTTTTAGGTTGCGCTTAAGCTAGATGGGTTCTATATCATAAGAGTGTAAATTAAGCATGATAAAATTTAGATAAGGCGGTAAACTATGTCCCCAATCGACAGCCAAATGGACGGTAAACGTGGTATATCTGGGCGGCTAAGAGGGTATTTCTTAGCAGGCATATTGGTCACAGCGCCGGTCGCCATTACAATTTATCTGACTTATGTATTCTTTGACTTTATCGATTCCTCTGTCAAAAATATCTTACCCTTAGAACGTCTTCCCTTGGAATATCAGCCTTACGCTTTGCCGGGTGCAGGTATTGTCGCGGCGATCATATTCTTTATGGTGATTGGCTGGTTTGCGACGAATATTTTAGGACGCTTACTGATAAAAATATCAGATTATATTTTACACCGCATGCCGATTGTATCGAAACTTTATGGCGCTATCCAGCAAATTGTTGAAACCATTATGGCGAGCCAATCGCAGGCTTTCCGTGAGGTTGTTATGCTTGAATACCCACTTAAAGGGACATGGGCCATTGGCTTCGTGACGGGTACAAGTGAGGGCGAGGTACAAAGCCAAACCGAAGTTGAAACAATTAATGTGTTTATACCCACAACGCCAAACCCGACATCAGGCTTTCTTTTATTCGTACCACGCACGCAGCTTAAATATCTGGATATGAGCGTTGAGGACGGTATTAAGCTTGTTGTCTCTGCAGGGATTATTACGCCAAAACTCAAGGGCGCTCTTGTCAAAAAAGATACAGACAAGCAGAAAAAAATCACAAAAGACAAAGCCTGATTAATTATATTTTGATTTAATAATAATGGTTTATTAAACATTATGCATTAATATTATGGAATTAGCCCATCTGTAAGGTCAATGCGTATATAAGGTTTATTAAATGATTAAAACAGCTAAAGATATGGCGATATTAGAGCGGTGTAGTTTCTCTTGCGGTGATATGATTATTACCGAAGGGCAGGACGGCAATAACGCCTATCTTATTCAAAGTGGTAAAGTCGAAGTTTTTTCCAAAGCCAATGATCGTGAAGTCATTTTATGTACATTAGGACCAGGGCAAATCGTCGGCGAGATGGCGCTGGTTTTTGATGGGCCACGTTCGGCCTCAGTGCGCGCGGTAGAGCATTGTAATTTAATTATTGTCACTCGCGCCGTGTTGACGGAAAAAATAGCACGCAGCGATGCCACAGTGCGCGCGATAGTAAATATGCTCACCAAACGTATCATTGAGTCCAATAACGCTCTGCTTAATAAAAATGAGACTATGGATGACCTTCAAGATGTGGTTTTGAACTTATATAGTAATGTTTTAGAGACTTTGCCACATGATGAAAGACGGGTTTTTCGCGCAGATGTTCTGCCCGATTTAAACAATTTTCTGGATGCTATGGCGCGCTTTAGTAAGAGCCATCAGAAAGCTTCGGATAAGTCAGATGATGCCTTTACTTTATAAGTAGACAGTCATATTTAGATAGATACAGAATTGATCTACCCATTATATATTTAATGACGGTTGTTTTTTATATTAGACAGCCTATATTTTAATGAATTCGTGCTTTATTAAGGCGCGGCTTTGTGAGGTCAGTTCAAGGTTTTGCTCGTAAACATTTTTAGATGTCTGGATTAGATACGTGAAAAGATTAATTATCGGTACTTTTTTACTGTTTTTCTCTGTCGTATCTATTGCGGCGGTGCTTTTATTGAGCGGCGCAATCTCGGGCGAGCGTATTAAGCCTTATATTGTTGATGGCGTACGTCAATATGCGGGCTATCAGCTTCAAGTTAATGGCGCTATTAATTACCAATTATTACCCGCGCCGCATATTCAAGTTTATGATATTCAGCTTCAGCCAGAAACCCCCTCCATTGCGCAAACTGAAGAAAAAACAGATCAGCCCTTATTTGTGGCCGTTGAACAAATTGATTTGTATATTTCACTTATTGATTTGCTTAAAGGCAAGATTGTTGTTGATCGCTTAAAGCTTAATCAGCCGGTTATCCGGATGCAGGATAGCAAGTCATGGGAAACTCAAATTTTATCAGACCGCTTATCGAAAAGCGCCAAATCTGAAAGCAAAGCACCAAGCAGTAAAGAGGGTTCGTTATATCAGGTCAGAAATATCGAAATAAAAGGCGGTGACCTTAAATATGGGCAAGGCTCAGCCATGCAGCATATTACGGATATAAACTTTAAATTGGCGCAGAATTTGCTGCCGACGCATTTTGACACGACATTATCATTCAGCCTTAACAAAGAACCCTATAGCGCCAATGCTAAGCTGGATATACAAGACCTTGCTGCGAAAATAATTGGCGTTGATGGCCAGTTTTCTGCCGTGAATAAACAAGCGAAATCGAGCGTTGCGGGCATAATGTCATGGGCTGATGGCTTGTCTTATCAAGGTGAGCTGAGCCTTGATTATGTATTGCCTAAACAAGGCTCAACAGGCAGCGATAATCGTTTAAGCTATAAATCAATGGTTTCCCTTGCGCAGGAAGTGGACGCAAAATCTTATGCGCTTAAAGCACAAAACAGCCAAATCTCTTATGGTGGTTACAAATATGAAGTTGACCTTGAGGGGCAAGTCTTAGGCAAAGCTTTAGCGCAATTATCCTTCGAAGTGGTCAGCAACTTAGATGCTAATGTGCGTTTGAAAGATAGCGTTGCACGCATATTGGGTAATATTGATGCCAAGAACAAGCTGACTATATCACGCGATAAAGATATTAACTTCACGTCAGACTTAAAGCTTTTAGATGCGGCTTATGCGCTGTCTTACGTGCAAGAATACCAAAAACCTCCACGCGTTAATTTATCGGGCAAACGCTTGGATTTAAGCAGCCTGTACAAAAAGCGCGAAGTCGTTGCGCGTGACAGCGTATCGCTGTTCGATGTTTACCTTGAAAAAGGCCAAGATCATTTTCATGATATTGTTATGGGCTATATTAAAGACTTGCCTGCTATGCCCGCAGGTTCTTGGCATGTGCAGCTTGGCGAAATTGTGCAGGCTCAACGTAAAATTACAGATTTTAAATTAGATGCGCAAACCAAAGCCAGCGGCGTTGTGCGGATTGACGGATTAAGTGCAACTTATCTTGATTCAAATCAGTTTAAAGTCTCAGGCTTGGTTGATGCTACGGATAAATCTGAAAGCTATGATCTGAATTTAGCGCTGTCGATCAATGATCCTCAAGCCATAGCAACTTATTTGCCGACAAGTAAAACGGGGGTTTATTTGGATCTTTTGGGTGATAATGGCAATTACAATTGGGATGGCCATATTGATGTTGATGGTGGGCGCTTGAGCGTTAAAGCGCTGCATAAAGAACAACTACCGAAAGATTACGTGTCTTTACTGACGCTTGATTTTGATCTTAAAAAATTCTCTGTTTTGTCTAAATTGCCCGCTTTTCAAGACGCGCTGCGCGATTTCAATTTAAACGGCGCTGCGCAGCTCGAAGCACGCATCGGCCTTTTGAAGGATAAATCTGTGCAGCTTGATTATATGCGTGGCAAAGTGAATAAAACGACCCTCGATATTAATGGTAAGACACGCTTTATAGGACAAAAATCTGAATATTCCGTGCAAGTTAAGGCCGATGAGCTGCATTATACGCCGCCTTTAAAGCAAGCCGCGACCAAGAAAACCGCCATGATGACGGAGTGGTCGCATAAAGATGTTAAACTGCCTGTCGCCAGTGATTTAGTCGCTGCAGTCGATTTCTCTATTGATAGATTTTATCTCAATAAGGATAAAATAGAGGCGCTAACTGGCAAGCTGGCCATCGCTAATATGAATTTGACCTTAAGTGATTTGAGCGCCAAAGCCTTTAGCGGCGTGTTTACAGGGCGTTCAACATATAAGGCGAATGATGCTCGTAATCTAGATTTCGCGGTGTCTATGCAGAATGTTAATTCAGCAGCGCTTGTTGAAACGATTAATGCGCATAAAAAACCATCCTTTATTGAGGGGGTTTTACAGTTTGATGTAACGGGGCAGAGCGCAGGGCGAAGCTCATCGGCGCTTGTTTATGGTTTAAATGGTTCAGGCAAGCTCAGCGGTAATTCTATTACGCTTAACGGCATAGATTTGGCCAAAATTGGTCATACCATGCGCATTGATACGAAATTAGAGCAAAATCTTCGGGCGCTTGATGATGTCATGAATAGTGCGATGAAAAAAGGTCATACTGTTTTTGATAAGGTTGATCTGCCTTATAAGATCGTCAGCGGTGTAGTGAAAATTGATAAAGGTCTTTTTGAATCTGCCGATTTTGATTTATTGGTTAACGGGACGATTGCCCTGACGAATAAGACTGTTGATCTGCGCAATACAATTACCTTTAAAGGTGCGGGTAGTGAAGGTATGCCTGCGGTGAGCTTTACTGTGAAAGGGCCATTAAATGCGCCGGCCAAAGATTTTGCCTCACAAATTGTACAAGAGTTTTTGAAAAACAAAATAAGCCGTAAGCTAAATAATGCCTTAAACACAGTGCTTCAAGATTTACTGAAAACAGAGTCGCCAAAGGCTGCACCTGTCGCTGTGCCAGCAGCGGATAATGACAATCAGATAACACCGCCAGAATCGGAAGATGTCACGGGCGGCTGGGCTGAGCCAACGGAGCAGACGCAACCAAGCAAGGATCAAGATAAGGTTTTAGAAATCTTAGACCCGGCGCAATTATTACTGCGTCAAATCTTAGGGCAATAAATTACGCTGCTAATATTGCGCTTCTAATGTTGATATAGAGGCTTCAATTCTTCTCATCGCTTTATCTAAAAACAAATGCAAAATAAAGGTCAGAATAGCCATGCCTAAAAACCCATAGACAAGTGGGGTTAGGGCATGGGCGTAAGATTGACCAATTATTGTACCCGCAGCGACCGCAATGGCGGTGGCTAAGCTGCCACTAATCGCAGAGGCCGTGCCAGCTTGCTTACCCATAGGCTCCATAGCGAGGCTGTTTAAATTGCCAAATAACATGCCGTTACAAAAGAATATGATTGCCGCAAAAATCATATAGGCCAGCAATGGTGTCTGCGGGTCATGCAGGTCAAATATCATGAGAAAAGCTGTCGAAGTAACCATTATACCAATAAGCGCATAATGGCAGATGCGGCGCATACCGACATGATTAACGATTTTGCCATTCACCCAAGACGCGACGCCGATAGATAGTGCAGATATAGCGAAATAGAGGGAGAACATCTCACCGACATTATAAAAATCTTGGAATATTTGCTGTGCGGACATTAAATAGCCCGTAAATCCACCAAAGACGAGGCCTGAGCAGCACGTATAGCCCATGGTGATTTTGTTACTCAAAACAGCATAAATATCGGCCTTGATAACTTTAAAGGTAAAGGCTTTACGGTTTTCTTCTGTGAGTGTTTCAGGTAAGCGCTTGTTCATCCAATAAATAGAGATAAAGGCGACCAACATATAAAGCGCAAATAATGTGCGCCAATGCGACACCAGTAAAACGCCTTGCCCAATAATTGGGGCAATAACGGGCACAAAAATAAACACTGCCATAATATAAGACATGATCCGTGCCATATCACGGCCATGATATAGGTCGCGCGCAATAGCGACGCAAATCACGCGTGAGGCGGCAGCGCCAACACCTTGAAGAAAACGTCCAAGGAGCATGACTTCGAAGTTCGGAGCCACAAGGCTGAGTATGCTACCAAAAATAAAAATCAATAACCCAATTAAGATGCCGGTTTTACGGCCAAAACTATCAGATATTGGGCCGAATAATAATTGGCCTAATATGAGCCCTAAAAATAAAATGCTAATTACGAACTGAATTTGATTATCAGCGCTTACTTTAAGGGAGTCGATCATCATAGGAAAAGCAGGTAAGACTGAATCGATAGCCAATGCAGGTAAGGACATAAGCAGCGCCATCAGAATGATGAATTCTGTTAGGGGTATTTTTTTGATCACTAGAGCAACTCTCTTTTTTATTTTTAATTATCTTTGTCTTATAGCTTTAGGGCAATAGACAGGCTTTAACAACCCGTTATAAAGCCGCATTTTTCTTCATTTAACAATAGATGTTTTCAACAGATTAGCGCGCTTTACATTAGGCGGCCATATATTGACCACCATTGATTGAGAAGGTTGATCCGTTAATGAAACCTGACTTATCAGAACATAAATAGACGACCATTTCTGCAATCTCTTCTGGATGTCCCATGCGACCCGCTGGAATTTGTCCGATAATCGAGTCTAAAATTTTCGGATCAATATGGGTGGTCATGTCGGTTGCAATATAGCCTGGGCAAATGGCATTAACGGTAATGCCTTTTGCAGCGCTTTCTAACGCAAGGGATTTCGTGAACCCCAATATACCCGCTTTGGCCGCGGCGTAATTAGATTGTCCCATTTGGCCTTTTTGACCGTTAATTGAGCTAATATTGATTATTCGCCCATAACCGCGTGCGCGCATGCCTGTGATAACCGCATGGCACATATTAAAGCATGAGGTTAAATTGGTCTCTATGACGCTGTGCCAGTCAGCAGGCGCCATTTTATGCATCATGCCATCGCGCGTTATGCCGGCATTATTGACTAAAACATCAATCGCGCCTAAATCAGCCTCAATTTGTTTCTCGATGCTTGCGCAGTCTTCGTAATTCGAGACATCTAATTTATAGGCTTTCGCGCCCGTATCAGCCTCACATTTTGCGGCCGCTTCGCTGTCATGGGCGTAAATGGCCGCAACTTGATACCCCGCTTTTATAAGGCTGCGTGTGATTTCAAGACCAATGCCGCGCGTTCCGCCTGTTACAATAGCCACTTTGCTCATTGTATTATCCTCTTCAATTTAAAATGTTTTAATAAAAATAATTTTAAGCAACGCGTAAGCACATCTAACTTTAATATTATTTAAGCCAGTTTTTTCCAATTGTGACCTTCGGGGCGTTCAATGCACATTGCAATGCCCATACCGCCACCGATACAAAGCGTTACAAGGCCTTTATGTGCATCACTGCGTGCCATTTCATGTAATAAAGTCACCAAAACGCGCGTACCTGAGGCGCCAATCGGGTGCCCCAGTGCAATCGCGCCGCCATTAACATTGACCTTTTCAGGATCAAGTGCCAATTCTTTCATAACGCAGCAGGCTTGTGCGGCGAAAGCTTCGTTTGATTCAATAAGGTCTAAATCAGCAATGCTCCAACCGGCTTTTTCTAAAGCGCGTTTTGATGCAGGGATTGGGCCCGTACCCATAAGGCTTGGGTCAACGCCGGCTGTTGCCCATGAGGCAATGCGGCCAAGCGGCTCAAGGCCACGTTTAAGGGCTTCACTCTCGCGCATCAGTACAACGGCGGCAGCGCCATCATTAAGGCCTGATGCATTGGCGGCTGTGACGGAGCCATCTTTTTTAAATGCAGGGCGCAGCGCTGATAGGCCTTCAACTGTTACGCCTGCGCGGGGGAACTCATCTTGATCGAACACAAATTCGCTTTTGCGTTGTTTAACAGTGATCGGGACAATCTCTGATTTGAATTTGCCCGCAGCGATCGCTTTTTCAGTTTTTTGCTGTGAAGAGGCGGCAAAGTTATCTTGATCTTGGCGCGTGATTTGGTATTTTTCAGCAATATTTTCGGCAGTGATACCCATATGGTAATCATTATAAACATCCCATAGGCCGTCAATAATCATTGTATCGCCCAATGTGCCTGGGCCCATTTTTGTACCATCGCGCATATGCATAGCGTGAGGAGCAAGAGACATGTTTTCTTGGCCGCCCGCGACAACGATCGTGCTGTCACCCGCCAAAATGGCTTGCATACCGAGTGCGACGCTACGGAGGCCTGACCCACAAACTTGGTTAATCGTTAGTGCGGTTTTCTCTTCAGGAATTTTTGCATTTATGGCGCTTTGACGCGCAGGGTTTTGACCTGCAGCAGCCGTGAGGACTTGCCCCATTATAACATCATCAACTTCATTGGCGCCGACGGCGCAATCACTTAAAACGGCAGAGATTATCTGACCGCCAAGGTCGCTGGCTTTTAGCTTTGATAGACTGCCGCCAAATGTGCCAATGGCCGTTCTTTTTGCGGATACAATAACGATAGGATCTTGATTCGACATGATGAGCCCTCCAAAAAATGCTAAAAAAATAGTTGATTGAATGTAGCAGTACCCGCTTTTTTTTCAAGGCTTAATATGGCCTTTAGTCTTAATTTAAGGTGCTTTAATGAATGCTAATATAGGCTGCCAACAGAGTTTTTTTGCGTGCCGCCCGACTAACATACCAATATGGCCCGTATCAATATCAATGCGCGTGGCTTGTTTTAGAAAGGGACTAAGCGCGGTGGCGCTTGCATGAGGGACGATTGAGTCATTAAGCGGTGTGAAAATCAGAGCGGAATTGGTAATGTTTGTAAGGTCGATAAGCGTGTCACCATCGCCGCCCTCGTTGATGTACCATTGACTATTCATCGTGACATTATCTTTGTAAAAAATACTAATGCATTCTAGTATCAGCTTTGCGGGGATGGGCTGCCCACCATTTACCCAATCTTCGGTGGCGACAAATTGTGCAGCAGCATCGGTATTTTGATCTAAACCGCCAAAATAAGCATATTTTTTTGCGCTTTGGGCAAGGTCAGTTTGCACAAAAAGGGATTGTAAGTAATCGGTCGTAATCGCGCCATTTTCAGAAGCGCGGGCTTTGACATTATGCTCAGCGCCAAGCAATAAAGGCCGCAGGCTGTTATCGACATGATGAAAATCCCATGGCGTCGCGAGCAGGATCAATTTAGAAAATGCTGCGCTTTTTAAGGCGGCGAGCGCAAGGGCGAAATTACCGCCAAGACAATAGCCCATAATGACGGGCGGCGATGAATGATTCTGGCTTACATAGGTGAAAGCCGGTATTAAGCGCTGCATTATTAAATCAGATAAGCTTGTGCCCGCTTTATCTTGCGTTAAGTCCCCCCAATCAAGAAGGTAGCAATCATGACCTTGTGCGGCGAGCCAGCGCATTAATGAGCGCTCTTGCGTGAGGTCAAGAATTTCTGAGCCATTAATAAAAGAAGGGATAATGAATATGGGGGCTTTTTCTGATGCGTCTTCTGCTGATTTGAGTGTGCTTTGTGCCGCTTTGGCATGCAGTAAACGCACTTCACCTGATTGCCAAACGCAGGGTAGGGCTTTGAGGGCGTCAACGCGTTTATAGGGATGGTGATGGTAATTATGCAGGCCTGTTAAAATGTCCTTCATTTTATCGGGACTAAGGGCCATTAAGGCTAAGTGCATCATTATCGGTAGTGGGCCGCGTCTCATTATATTTCTACTTATTTTATGCTCTTTAAGGATGGTTGATGACGAGGTTACGCATTCATGATGCACATTGTTGTTTTACTTTTTGTGATTTTGTGCATAATAGCAACATAATTTTTGTACGAGCACTATAATTTATGAACGCTTATTCTTTTTAGGGGAGGCTACTATGGCTAAGGCAAAAACAGATTCACCGACAGTTGTAAAAAAATATGCGAATAGACGTCTATATGACACAGGGCGCAGTTCTTACGTGACGCTTGAAGATCTATGCGACATGGTCAAGGAAGGCTATGATTTTGTGGTTGTTGATGCCAAATCTGGCGATGATATTACGCGCCAAGTTTTGACGCAAATTATCATGGAGCAAGAATCAAAAGGCGAAAACCTATTGCCGATTAACTTCCTAAAAGACCTTATCGGCTATTATGGCGATAGTGTTGGGGGCGTTATTCCGAATTATCTCGAACAAACAATGGAAGTGTTCAAAGCGAACCAAGAACAATTCCAAGGTCAATTGAACACCTCATTTGGCGGCGCGTTTCCATTTGGTACATTTGAAGAAATGAACAAAATGAATATTGATATATTCCAGCGCACAATGAAGACATTTACTGGTCTGGACGTTAATAAAACTCAAAAATAAGCAGCGCTTTTGCGGCGTATTATCGCTTGGTTTTAGCTCTTTTTCTGCATATCCTATTTGTAGAAAGGGCGTTTTTGTGTCATTCTATTAGAGTAGCTTTTATAATTCAGCGAGTGAAATACGAAGAAAAGGCGAGCCATGAGCCGTAAATATTTAGAAGATAAAATTAAAGATGCCTTGGTTTTGACCAATGGTAATTCGGCGCAAGCACAGAAACTCGTGATTAAATGGTCGTTAGAGGATCTTACGTTACTGCAGCAGTTATCCAAGCCCCATTTAAAAGGCATTGCCGCTCATGCGGTTAGCCGCGTTATCTCGCAAATGGATCGCGATGATGAACCTTTGCCAGAAGAACCCACAGCAATGGATATGTCGCCAAGCAGCTTTGGTGAGAATCTTTTAGGCGCAATGGCGGGGCAAGACACCACGCATTTCGGCCACGAACGTAGCGCCCCGCGCTTAAAGAAAAAACAAGCATCGCAGCAGCATATAAATGCGATTCACATGATTGCTAAAAAGGGCCCCATTAAGCCTGATGATAGCGGTCGCTCTTAAGTAAGCGTCTATTCATAGCCATAGTTTAAGAAATACTAACCATCTCATGAACCACATAGTTAAACTTTTTGATGAGTCCGATACTACGCGGCTTTCAGCTTTCTTAGCCAAAAATTCAATTACAGATTACGTGATCGAGCCTATAGGCGAAGATATGGCGCCACGGCGTTATTATCGGCTTAACGTCAGCGGCTTTGATGTGCCGGTGATTTTATGCGTGTCCGTAGGGGATGACCATCCCGATGCTCATCCCGGTAGTTTAATAAGAAATACGCTTTCTATATCGCGCGAATTAGCCAATCAGGGCATTAAAGTCCCGCATGTAATTGATGCCGATGCGCAGCAAGGTTTTGTCTTGCTGGATGATTTCGGGGATGTTCGATTTGATCAGGCGATTAACTCTGGCTTATTGAGCCAAGAAGAGGCCTATCGCTTAGCGGCGAATGTCAGCCAGAAAATTCAGAATATAGCGCCGTCAAAGGCTTTACCCGATTATTACGAAAGCTACGTCCACACGGCACGTGGTCGCTTGGTTGAATGGTATTTGCCGATCGCCGCACAGCAAAAACAAGACCCTGCGCTTGTCGCTGAATATCTAGCGTTGTGGGATAGGGTTGAACAAACCGCCGCGCCACAAAAACGCGTATTCGCACATATAGATTTCCACTTAATGAACTTAATGTATTTACCCCATGAACACGGCACGGATCGTTGCGGCGTTCTTGATTTTCAAGGGGCAATGCAGGCTTCGTATGTGTATGACCTCGTCAATTTATTGGGGGATGCGCGCCGTCTGGTTGATCCGGCGTTAAAGGCACAAATTATTGATGATTTCACAGTCGATATGAGCGCAGCGCAGCGCGCGGATTTTGATGATCATTATGCGATTATATCTGCGCAGTTTCACAGCCGCTGTCTTGGTCAGTTTATTCAACTGGCCTTTATGGGGAAACCGCAATATGTGGATTACATTCCCGGGCTTTTACAGCAATTCAAAACAGATATGAGCGCCCCGATACTTAAACCTATTTATGAATGGCTGCTCGCCCATAATATGGACTTTGATACAGCCATTCAGCTTGATATGAAACGCGATGGCGCTTTTGTCACTCAAGGGTAAGTCTGTTTTCTTCAGGATATCGGCGTGATTAAATCAAGCCATGGACGATATAAGACGGGCTTTTTAATTCTTGAGTTATATAGGCAATGTCTTTTGCATACGCGCCGCTATATTGCCCATTGCGCAGAGCGTCGATAAAAGAAGACGTGAGCGTGCTGAGCTCTTCGGCGTTTTTAACAGGCAGCTTGGCGTGCTGAAATCGATCTGCGCTTATATTGATCGTTTCTAAGTCTTTAATGAACTCAGGCGTTACGACTTGTCCAATATTCAGTTTGAAGCGATCAAGGTCTTGCAGCAAATTAACGGCGCTTATTTTGCGCAAAGCCAATTTTAGCTTGCTGTTAAAACTGTCTTCACTGTAAATATCAAAGCGTGATAAGGCTGCGTTATAGGCGCTGTCTAAATCAAAACCAATGGTTTGGCTGCCTTGTTGCAAAATATCTTCAACTTCAGCAAACCCAGCGATAATTCTTTGGCCATATTTGTCGCCAGCGGGCTCGTTTTTAATGGCTTCAAAGCGTTTTTCTGCGGCTTTATAGACAGCGTTACTGGCTATTTGTGCATTATTTTCTTCAAGCTGTAGGCAAAGGGCTTGGTATTCTGCTTTGCTTTTTATATTAACTTGATCGTTTTTTATAAAGATCTGTGAAAACAGCATTTTATAGGTTTTATCATCGTCCAGATCATTACCGCAATTTCTGCTCAGTGAATTGACGCTATCAATAACCGATTTTTGTACATTTACTATACGCTTTTCGCAAAAACTGTGCTGGACGGCTAAAGCGACGCGCTGAGCAACGTGACGAAAGCGCATCAGATAAGTGACCTTATCCATCTCATTTTGATGTTGCGCTTCAATCAGCTTTTTTTGATTTTCTAAATCAATAAGTTTTTGCTTATACAGGCTGTATTCTTCAGACATCCTCTCGCTCGAAAAATCATGATAGGCTGTGTCTTCATCATGTGGCTTTGTCTGAGCCGTGGTTTCGCTCACGACTTCAGGCGCATTCTCTGTCTGCGTAATATACTGCTCAATATAAGATAGAGACATTGTCTTTATGCTTTTCTAACGAGTTGAATGAGGGATTTGCTTTCCATTTGTGCGTGCGCATGAATACTCAGCGTTCCAATTTCACGTTCAATAGGAAGTGTATCTTTATTATCCGCCAAAGCGGCAACGAATTGCCCTTTTAGGCTGTTGAGATCAGCAATAATGTCTTGTGAAATACCTGCTGTTTTTAAACGCGCGTCGCTTAAGTCAAGGGCTTCGACTTGTTCAATAAAGCTCTTGCTTAGGCTCTTATCCTCAGGGGCTTTGATGGCGTGTAAGCTGCCGAGTATATCGCGTATATTAATTTGGTAGTTATAGGCTTTTAGTTTAGAGCCTAAATCCTGCATTGTATCAACATAGGCATCAGATAATGCTGCGCTACAAATCTCATCTTGTGTTTGGTTGAAACGCTTGGCTGTTTCTTCGATTTTATCTTCAAGGGCAATGCTGCTGGATTGGATAGCAGAAACAAAGTTTTCATCAGCGTAATTGGCGCTTTTGATTTGCGTATATAAATCAGCAATGATCGCTAAATCAGCATTTTTAGCGGCGCTTGTAAGCTCTACAGCTAAAGCATCAAATTCATCTTTACTGGTTAATGGTGCGCCTTTAGTCACATTATCCATTTCATAAAAGAAACGGCCATATGTTTCTTTAGAACTCATATTTTGATCTTGGCTGATAACATCCATGCGGCGTTGGAACTCTGTAATCGCGGCGAGCATATTTGATGAAAATTCATCATTATCGGCAATGTCATATAGAGCATTATAGGCAGGGAGCGTTTTATCGAATTCTTTTTTGATAATAATATGCTTGTTTGTTGTGTCGATAAAATAGAGCTGGCCTTGAAAGTCTTCGCGTGTGTCGATTTTAAGGTCTTCAACGCCGCAAACATCAGCGGAAAACAAGGTGGCATATGTTTCGTTATCATAAAGATCAACATCAATGGATTCAAGAACATCAAGCTTCTGTTCTATTTTCCAGTCCATAGGGACATAACGTCCAGCGCGGCTGTCTAAAATAGCGCTAGCGAGCATTTGCCCAACACCATAAAAGGATGTGATACGGTTTTTATAATCGGCGTTTTTTGCTATCTCAGCTTCTTTGCTTTCGCGTAGGGCCGCTTTGAGCAGGTCGCGTTCAGCGATAAGGCGTTTAATGTCAGCTTCACATTCCATATCAACATCTAAAAGGGCGCCTTGCGTTATTGAGGCGATTTCTTTATCGGCATCTTTTTTGATTTCGGCTGTGATTTTGTCAATGATGTAAGGCTGTTTACTATCTACGCCTTGTTGCTCTAATTGACCTTGGAATTCTTTTATATCTTTTAGTGACATGTGACACACCTATCGTTTATTGAGTTTTACTCTATTTTCTTATGCGTTTGAATAATTAACATAACAGCAGCGCAGAAGTCAAGGTTATTATGGGAAAGCCTGTGTATTTAATTAAGTGTCGCTAACTTGTGCAGATCTATGCGGTTGCTCTTGTCGATACAGAGCAAAACTGCTACCTAAAATATAGATATTTATTCACTTCATATTTATAAAGCGGAGAAAGCTTACAATGGCATTAGTTTCAGACCTTCTGGGCAAAATCAAACCTTCACCAACTTTATCGTTAATTGCAAAAGCCAATGAGCTTAAGGCACAAGGTAAAGACGTTATCGGCCTGTCAGCAGGCGAGCCTGACTTTGATACACCACAGCATGTGCGCGAAGCAGCGATTAAAGCGATTAATGAAGGGCAAACACGTTACACGCCTGTGCCGGGCACTGCGGAGCTCCGTGAGGCGATTAGCGCTAAGTTTAAGCGTGAGAATGACCTTGATTATCCTGTGGCTCAAGTTATTGCCGGTACAGGCGGTAAGCAGATTTTGTATAACGCATTAGTCTCTAGCGTGAACCCCGGTGATGAAATCATTATCCCAACGCCATATTGGGTGTCTTACCCTGATATGGTTTTGCTTGCCGGTGGCGTACCTGTTACGGTCGCGACGACCGCTGAAGACGGCTTTAAAGTTAAAGCAGAGAAATTAGAAGCGGCGATTACCCCGAAAACAAAATGGGTTATCCTTAATTCACCAGGTAACCCATCTGGCGCAGCATATTCGCGTGAAGATTTGGAAGCTTTGGCGGTTGTATTGCGTAAGCATCCGCATGTTTATATTATGAGTGATGATATGTATGAACATATTACTTATGATGATTTTGAATTTACAACAATCGCACAAGTCGCGCCTGATTTGTTTGATCGTACATTAACCGTTAATGGTGTATCTAAAGCGTATTCAATGACAGGTTGGCGTCTTGGTTATGCTGGCGGCCCATTAGCGCTGATTAAAGCTATGACTTCTATACAAGGTCAAAGCACATCAAACCCATGTTCTATTACGCAAGCCGCTGCTGTCGCCGCCCTTAATGGCGATCAGACGTTTTTGGTTGAGCGCAATATTGCCTTTAAAGAACGTCGTGATGTTGTTGTTAAAATGCTCAATGAAATTGACGGCTTGTATTGCCCTGTGCCAGAAGGCGCTTTCTATGTGTACCCATCATGCGCAGGCTTGATAGGCAAATACACACCAGAGGGTAAAAAGATTGAAACAGATGGCGATTTTTCAGCTTATCTAATTGATTCAGTCGGCGTTGTTTGTGTGCATGGCGAAGCCTTCGGCCTATCCCCACATTTCCGCATTTCTTATGCGACATCAGTTGATGTTCTAAAAGACGCTTGCGGGCGCATCGCCAAAGCCTGTGGCGATTTAAAAGATCAAGCGCAAGCGGCGTAATATTCTTATTTTCTTCAGAAAAAGCTGCCTAGGAAACGAGGCAGCTTTTTATTTGACATAAGCCATCCGCGCTGATACCATCCTCTAAATATTATAAATATCGGGAGGTTTTATTGCATGACGCATGATAGGAATAGGTTAACAGACCTTTATAATCACCAAACAATGGCGGATGATTTCTGTAAGAGACATGGCGCGCCATATATTTTAACGCTTGGACTACCTAAAACACAGGAATCTTCTGATTTTCTTGGGGATATTGCGAAGGAATGTACCCGCACGGGTGGTCTCGACACAAAAATAGTCGGCTATAAGGAAAATCTATATTTAATTGCAGCCTTTGAGCAGGGCTGCGTACCAAAGGGGCTTTTTACTTATTGTGATCGTTTGAATATGGACGGCCTGCATGTAGGTATAGCAACTTATGAACCTAAGCCGTTAACGCAGAAGATATCGCGTTTTTTCAAGGATCTTATGCAAGATCCCGCGCCTGAATGGTCGCTTGAACTTGATCCTGAAACACAGCTACCTAAGGCCAAACTAGTGCTTAAGCCTTAGGTTGACTTCTTCTTCTTCTTCTTCTTCTTCTTCTTCTTCTCCCTGTTGACATAAAAATTGCTTAAACAATCTTTACTATGGAAGTTCAGGAAAAAGCCATCTTTGTTTTAAGGTGGCTTTATTTATGTGTATTTTTATTGACATATTGTTTTTCGGTGTGTAGGGTTGCTTTCAGCTGTTTACATAAAAAGGAAATGCTCGGATGACAGAAAATAAAAAAATGGAAGTTCTAGGTAGTGCAGGCTTTGCGTTGGCGTTTTGTACATTCGTGGGGGCAGTGTCTATTGATTCACATTTGATTGGCGAAGCAAGCGGAAGCTACCACACGAGCAAGGCTCCGGATCAAGTAAATTTATTGCGTTTAAACATGGTCTTAAATGAATCCGCCAAAAGACTCCATGTGGAAGGTGAATATTTTAATCCAGCACCAAGCGATATTCTCATGTCGCAGTATTGGGGCGGGGCTTATAATTATGAGCGTTTAGGTATGGAGCTATCTGATGTTTTCGGCGCTGAAGCTGGCATGGTAGAGTCCGAAGCCGTAAGTCGTTATATTGATAAAGCGATGAATGTTGATAATGTCTTTGGTTGGCGTTGCTTTGGCGGCCAGGTCCAAGCATATTACCATGGAACAGCCCTTCAAGATGCTTGGGATTTCAAAGATGTCATGGTCGATGAATATAAGGAAAAATTGAGTCGTAAAGCTTTAGATCATGCGTTCTCTGTTTGTGATGTAAGCGATGATGTTAAAGAAATGGCGAAAAAACTGGATATAATTTAAACCTTATTAATAAATAAAAAAGCTGCACGGAAACGAAGCGGCTTTTTTTCTTAATGCTTTTTGAGCAATATGACGAGCGCGGCTTGGTGGCGTCTGTTAGTTTTATCACATGCGTTGGTATTAAACGATTCTCTATATGCAGATGCTAACAAGGCATCATTCTAGACGCGGTTTCACAATGTCAAAAGTCTCAATATGAACGCTACTGAGACTTTTTCTTGAAACAAAAGGGCGTCAAAATCCACCGTCATGTTTGGGCCGTTTCTTAACGCTTGGCGCTGGTGTCGATGGCCTTAAGCATGTTGACTTTAAGTCAAATCATAACTTTATGATTTTGCGTATTTTACAGATAACGTCTGATAGAGTGGCTTAATTTTCATGGCAATTATAATCAAAAATAAAAAACGCCGCATAAATATTATGCAGCGTTTTTTTTAATCTTTATATGTGAAGCTTCTGGCTTATTTCATCGCCAGTTTCTTGATCGAAGCTGATGTCATTTCGCTATATACATTAAGCGCGAGTGTTTTCATGTTGTTTTCTTGCTCTTTAGCTGATGTTGGATAATATTGTGCTTTAGGGCTGGATGCATCAGGGCGCGCGGCCATTGATGTGAAGGTCGAGAGCAGGTTTTTTGTCTGTTCTTGAATCTCTGCACAGGTTTCATCAGAAAGGCCCGCGGCTTTTAGGCGCGCAGTACTTAGATCCGTTTTTCTAAATCTATCAACTTCGTCAGAAGTGATCTGGCGGTCTGTTGGCGCTTCTAAGCTCGTCATTGCTTGATAAATATTATCAGCATCGGCATCACAAATCAGATATTTAGCTTTTGCATCAAACTGGCATTGTGTTTCAATGCCGTATTCTGAAAGGGTAAGGGCGATAACGTCATCTGCGTCTAATGTGCCTTGGGCCTTAACGCTACTTACCGTGTTATCAATCGTGGCAATACTCGCAGCGAGTGTTGATGATGTTTTAATCGCGGCATATGTATCTTTGATTGTTTGTAGTGAGCGTAGATATGCACCATTTGCTTTTGCGTCATCAGAAACTTCTAATTTTTCTGCTTCTGCATAAAGGTTGGCTTCAGAAACATTAAAAGTCAGGGCTGTTTTCTCTACGTCTTTAAGAGCGCTCTTTGTAAGGGCGATATATTCTTCTTTGTTTTCAGCGCATGAAATAACTTCATAATTATCACAAAGCTCAGCGATGGCTGTGTCTTTTAAAATTTGAGTATTTGTTCGCTCAGCGGCGGTGATTGCACTAAGAAGCTGTGCTTCTGTATTAATATTCATTTTGGCAATGCCGCAAACCTCCACAGAAAATAGCTTCTGTACGGTATGTGTATCAGAGAGGTCAAATTCGGCAGCCTGTAGATTGCTTAAGCTTGTTTTGATGGCATTCATGTCGGCAAGTTCATTGCTCGCGCTTGTTTGTAGGGCGCTGGCAATAACATCTGCGCTTGTAATGAAAATCTGTGCATCTTGCGCCTTTTTTTGCGTGGCTTGCAAAGCGTCCTGGTACTCTGAATTGGCTGAAGCTATTTGTGCTTGTAGTGCGGCTTGAAGTTCTTGCGCAGAAGCGTCGCTCATACTGTTAACGATCGATGTGCGATCATCAAGGTTTGAGTTTTCATTATTCTCTTGCTTGATAGTGGCAATATAGTCACTGATTGTTTCTAGTTTTGTCATTGCAATTCACCCTTAATTATATTTTAAAACTGCACCTGTTTAACATAAGGCTATTACATAAGTCAAGATTTTCTCGCCATAAACTTATGTTTTCTTGGCTTTGTGGGGACTTTTGTGTCGTGCAATTTAGTTTATTGGGGCAGGGGCGCTGTTTTTCTTTATGCAGTGAAATACATAAAGGCGGATGGCGCTGGATAAATTGGTGTTTACAGGGCGCGCGGCATCTATGGCCATGATGAGGGCCGAAAGGGAGCGATCTTGAAGTGTAGCCTGTATTTTTAGCTCTTTCCAAAAACTGGGCTCTAAAGACAGAGACGTTCTGTGACCTGCGATGGTCACAGAACGTTTTTGTGGTTGCTCGTCTGGTATATATAACTCCATAGCGGCGACCTAATCTTTAGGGCCGACCATTTCAGCGGGCTTGATCCATTCTTTAAACTGTTCTTCGGTGAACAGGCCAAGAGATATACCTGCTTGCTGTAGTGTTGAGCCGTCAATATGGGCTTTCTTGGCGATTTTGGCCGCGTTATCATAGCCAATATGTGGGTTCAGCGCAGTAACCAACATTAAAGAGCCATTTAGAAGTTCTTCAATGCGCTCTAAGTTGGGCTCTATGCCCACAACGCAGCGCTCTGTGAAGCTGCGTGATGCATCGCTAAGCAGGCGAATAGATTGCAGGACATTGTAAACCATAACAGGCTTAAACACATTCAGTTCAAAATGACCGTTAGAGCCAGCGATTGTCACTGTTGTATGATTGCCCATCACTTGGGTGCAGACCATAGTCATGGCCTCACATTGTGTCGGGTTTACTTTACCGGGCATAATTGATGAGCCTGGCTCATTCGCCGGCAGAGATATTTCACCTATGCCGCAACGTGGACCAGAGCCAAGGAGGCGAAGATCATTCGCAATCTTCATAAGAGATACAGCCAAAACATTCAAAGCGCCAGAAAGCTCAACTAAGGCATCATGCGCGGCGAGGGCTTCAAATTTGTTTTCAGCAGAAACAAAATCTATGCCTGTGATTTTTGCGACGTTCTTAGCAAAAATATCACCAAAGCCTTTCTTTGAATTAATGCCTGTACCCACAGCTGTGCCGCCTTGGGCAAGTTGTACCATATGCGGGTAAGTGGCTTTAATGCGGCGTATGCCGTTTTTGATCTGTTGCGTGTAGCCAGAAAATTCTTGGCCAAGCGTTAGCGGCGTGGCGTCTTGTAGATGTGTGCGGCCAATTTTAACGATACTGTCAAAAGCTTGGCTTTTTTCAGCAAAGACCAAATGCATATGTTCAAGGGCAGGGAGTAACTCATGGTGAATTTGTTCGACGCAGGCAATATGCATGGCTGTAGGGAAGGTATCATTAGATGACTGCCCCATATTTACATGGTCATTGGGGTGTACAGGCGATTTAGAGCCCATTTCGCCGCCAAGCATTTCAATGGCGCGGTTCGAGATGACTTCATTGGCATTCATATTGCTCTGCGTACCCGATCCCGTTTGCCATACAGCAAGGGGGAAGTGATCAGCAAGGCTTTCGTCTATGACTTCTTCAGCGGCATTAATAATCGCATCGCCAATTTTTTCATCCATTACACCCATTGAGAGGTTTGACAATGCGGCGGCTTTTTTGACAATGCCAAGCGCACGTATTAAAGGCAGCGGCATTTTTTCATCGCCAATATCGAAGTTCATCAAAGAACGTTCCGTCTGTGCGCCCCAGTAGCGGTCAGATGGAACATCAATTTCGCCAACTGAGTCGCTTTCTTTGCGCATGGCTTGGTTCATATTGTGGTCAGCTTGGATGGTCATGGGGTATACTCCGTTTATGAATTATCTGCTGATGATCATACTGAATAATCACCCAGAGCAAAAGACAAACTGTCTTAATTATTGTGCTCACACACATTTAGGTCTAAAAGAGGGCTGATGTTAAGGGTTTTGCAAGGAATATGGTTTAGTTTTATCTTATGAAAGAAGAATATAACAGCATCGTGAGCGGGGAGCCTATCCGCAGTTTAAAGCAATCGGCTTATGATAAGCTTTGTCGCATCGCGATCACGGCGATAGACCGCCAGCACCCCTAGGCCTATATGAATTGTTGCCATTCTTATACGGCGGCCATTCTTAAAGTGCATATGGATGACATCAAGGATAGCGATAGACTTGTTTTCTTAGGATCACCCAAGGATGTCGTGCATTCTATATTGGTCAGTGAAAAAGGTGAGATTTTAGCCGATTCTGAATTTAGCCAAGAGGGCATTAAAGTTGAGCTCGATATGGATGCCGGTCTATACCGCGTCGAGACACAAGAAAATTCAGGTGTGTTTATACATATGAATGTTGTCCATGATGAACCGATAGGCGCGTTTAAAGAGCGCTTTTTGAACCCGATCAGGGATTCAATGTACACGAATCCAAAGCCTGATGTTGAAACAGACTTAAGCGCGTTTTTCTAAGCTATTAAGCGATAATGTCAGGTAATAAATCGCTCTCAATTCTTTGAATAATATCTTTCAAAGTGAGTTTGCGTTTTTTCATGCGTGTTAATTGCAGAAAATCAACAGGCTGCGCTGCGGCTAATCGATCAATAATATCATCTAGATCTTTATGCTCGTGCTTTAACTCAACAAGTTTCTCACGCAGGATGGCTTCTTCTTCTGGATCCATGTGTATTATCTTCAGTCTTTATAATGTGTTTATATTGATTTCTTCGATTGTCTTGAATGACTATTGTATCAAAAAAAACGTTTTGACGGTACTGTTATTTATACGATAACGCCAAAAAATCCCGATTTTACTAGTGGCTAGCTTTTTTTTGAGCAAATAAACTAAAATACCGGCGAGAAGCGAGCCTTATTGCTAAGTTGATTTTCAGATGCACAAAAGGCTTGAGATACTGCATTCAGGATTTTTTCAGCGTTATCGCCTGAGCTTTGCGAATGATCAAGCATGATTTGCGCCATAACTTGAATGCTTGCACCTGAAATATAATGCTCACCTTGCGTTTGCGTTATATAAAGGCCTAATGTGTCATCACTATTCGCACCTTTAAATAAGGACTTAAGCGAAGATTTTATAGAGGCTGTTGCAAGCTCAGTGCTATCTTCAGGGCTGTATTCAAATTGATAAGCGCTCTTAATCGCTGCTTTTATAGCTTCTCCCGCCGTTTTTAAAGACATTAACTGGCCGAAGCTGAGTCCTATTTTTAGCTGTGTTTGCAGCTGGTCGCTAAATTCATTTACATTAACAATCTTATCCATCGTCGCTTGTTGTTGCTGGCTCATACTTAGATACTCTTTTTCTGATTGGTTGTGTCTGGTTTTACTTCATTATATTTGCTGCATTTAAGCGCCTATAAAGGGTTCATTTGATGTTTGTGCTGGGCGTAATCTTTCGCATTGTCGACGGCTAAGAAAGCGGATTGTTTGACGATTTCATTATAAAGGCTATTGGGCTGGAAGGTTGCTTGAGTGAAAACCTTACTCATATAATCAAACGTTGCGTGACTAATAAACGTGTCGCCTTGTGCGGTTTGGTATAGGCCAGAGCTCTTATCTTTATTTAAGACGGAAAGAAGAGAGCGTAGCTCAGTGGTTGAGGCCTTTGTTGCTTCTTGTTTGATTTGTAGGGCCATGCATTGTCCCATATCAGCCATAATATCCACAATATCCTCGGGTAAGCTTTGCGCAATTAAGCTATTGAAGTTATTTGCGAGGTCAGGAACCCATAAAATTTTATCGTGTTTGTTCATTGCACACCATTATTGTTTATTTTCTATTAAACGCTTGGCGTGGTTATACACACAAACTTGTGTTATGTCAATTCTTTTTGACCTTTAATGTCTGTACAAATGACAGGCTCGTTGGTTTTTTCTTTGGTAAAAACATAAAAAGGATTAAGATGCTTGCTGTATATTTGTATCATTTTTAATCAAAGTACATTGAATTTAAGGGATAATAAGGGCGCGTTATGAGTAAAAAGAAAATAGGAATTTTGACCAGTGGTGGTGATTGTGCGGGGCTGAATGCCATTATTCGTGCGGTCGTTCACCGTGCTGATCTGTTGGATTGGGAAGTCTTGGGAATCATTAATGGTACAGCGGGCTTAATGCGCGAAGACCCTGAATATATCAAATTAGAACTTAAGAGCTTTGACGGTAATATGTTGCGCCGTGGCGGCACTATTTTGGGGACGACCAATAAAGGCAACCCTTTTGCTTATCCTATGCCTGATGGCAGCGTAAAAGACCGCAGTGATGAAATTATTGCGAGCGTCGAGAAGCTTGGCCTTGAGGCGATTATAGGCATAGGCGGCGATGGTAGCTTTGCCATTTTGCAAAAGCTTGCTGCAAAAGGTGGCTTTAAACTTGTTGGCATTCCTAAGACTATTGATAATGATATTGGCCAAACAGAAACATCGGTTGGTTTTGATACCGCTGTTGCCGTTGCGACAGAAGCGCTTGATCGTTTACAGCCAACGGCAGCGTCGCATGACCGCGTCATGATTTTGGAAGTTATGGGGCGCGATGCCGGCCATATTGCATTGGCTGCGGGGATTGCCGGTGGCGCAGATGTTATTCTGATGCCTGAAATCCCTTATGATATAGACAAAATTGCAAAGAAAATAAATCTCGTGAAAGCTAAGGGGCGTAACTTTGCCCTTGTCGTTGTATCGGAAGCGGTTAAGAAATCGGATGGCGGTAGCTCTAAGATGACTTATGCGGATGGCGAGAGACGCTATGGTGGTATTGGCTACTCAATTGGTGATGAAATCGCAAAAGCCACAGGCTTTGAAACGCGCGTTACGGTATTGGGGCATGTGCAGCGTGGCTCTGCGCCAAGTTATAATGACCGATTATTGGCTTCGGCCTTTGGCGTAAAAGCCGTGGATCTTGTCGCGGATAAAAAATATGACCGTATGGTCGCATGGCAAGACCGCCAAGTGGTCGATGTCGCGATTAAAGATGCGATTGCAGCCTATCAAGAGGTTGATCTTGATGGTACGTTAGTGCACACAGCGCGCGCGCTCGGTATTTGCTTAGGGGATGAATAATAATGCAATATGTTTTACAGTCACTCGCACCAGATGAAGAAATCGTTCATATAGGGCGTTTTCACTGGATGTATAATGTTTCTGCGGCCTTTAGTATCGCATGGGGTATCTTCTTTTGCGTCGCTTTATTGGTGGGGTCGATTTTATTATTTACCAGATTAGGCGTGCCGACAGTTCAATATTCACCTGATATGGGCTCAAGCTGGCTTGATTATATCCGTGGGCTACATCCAGCAATTAAGCTTGTCTCTTTAATGTTCTTTGTTTTGGGTTTGTTAAAATTTGCCAAACAGATGGTCGATAAAGTCACCACAGAAATCGCGATTACGACTTCACGTCTTATTTACAAGCGCGGCCTTGTTGCCCGTTATGTCGGTGAAATCAGTATTGACCGTATTGAAGGGGTTAATGTCTTGCAAGGCTTTTGGGGACGTATATTTGACTATGGCCGCGTTGTTGTACGCGGTATGGGGGTCGGCGAAGTTATCTTGCCACCATTATCGCGCCCTGTAACCTTCCGTAAAGCGATTGAAAAAGCACGCACGCTTTAAATTTATACTACATTACAAGGTTGTGAATCATGAAAGATGCCAATGGAAAATGGGATAAGTCTAAACTTGTCAGCCGTTACGTAACTGAAGGCGCTAAATCCGCGCCGCACCGCGCTTATTATTATGCGATGGGGCTTACTGAAGAAGAAATTCACCAACCTTTAGTCGGCGTCGCGACGTGCTGGAATGAAGCTGCGCCGTGTAACATTGCGCTTGGTCGTCAGGCGCAATCAGTTAAACGGGGCGTCTCTGAAAATTTTGGTACGCCGCGCGAATTTACAACCATTACCGTGACAGATGGCATTGCGATGGGGCATGAGGGCATGCGTTCTTCGCTTGTCTCACGCGAAGTCATTGCCGATAGTGTTGAGCTGACCATGCGTGGTCATTGTTATGATGCGCTTGTCGGGCTTGCGGGCTGCGATAAATCTCTGCCTGCAATGATGATGGTGATGCTGCGCTTAAACGTGCCTTCTGTCTTTATGTATGGAGGCTCGATCTTACCGGGCAAATTCCGCGGTGAAGATGTGACGATTATTGATGTCTTTGAAGGTGTGGGCAAACACGCAACAGGCAAGTTTAGTGATGACGATCTAAAAGAAATGGAATGCGCAGCCTGTCCGTCAGCGGGCGCATGTGGTGGGCAGTTTACTGCGAATACGATGGCTTGCGTATCGGAGGCGATTGGTTTGGCGCTCCCTAATTCAGCGGGCGCACCGGCGCCATACGAATCGCGTGATGAATATGCTGCGGCATCAGGCGCCGCTGTGATGAACTTAATTGAAAAGAATATTCGCCCACGCGATATCGTTACGCGTAAATCATTAGAAAATGCAGCGACAATCGTCTCGGCCACCGGTGGCTCAACGAATGCCGCGTTGCATTTACCGGCTATGGCGCATGAATGTGGTATTGATTTTGATCTGCACGACGTGGCTGAAATCTTTAAAAAAACGCCGTATATTACCGATCTAAAACCAGGCGGGCGTTATGTGTCTAAAGACTTATATGATGTTGGCGGCATTGGTGTTGTGCTTAAAGAATTACTTGATGGCGGCTATATTCACGGCGACTGCATGACTGTGACAGGCAAGACTCTGGCTGAAAATCTGGCTGATGTGAAATTTCCTGAAGATCAAGATGTTGTACGGCGCTTATCAAACCCTATCCACCCAACAGGCGGCGTCGTTGGTCTGCGTGGTAATTTGGCGACAGAGGGGGCGATTGTTAAAATCGCCGGTCTTGAAGAGTTAGTCTTTGAAGGACCTGCGCGGGTTTTTGAATGTGAAGAAGATTGTTATAAGGCTGTGCTGGAATTTGCTTATAAAGAGGGCGATGTTTTGGTGATTCGCAATGAAGGTCCAAAAGGCGGCCCTGGGATGCGTGAGATGCTCTCAACAACAGCAGCGCTTTATGGGCAGGATGTTGGCGGTAAAGTGGCTTTGATCACTGATGGACGATTCTCAGGCGGTACGCGCGGCTTTTGTATCGGGCATGTTGGACCAGAAGCAGCCGTTGGTGGCGTTATTGGTTTATTGCAAGATGGCGATATAATCCGAATAGATGCAGAGCAAGGCACATTAGATGTGAAACTCTCAGATGAAGAACTCGCTGAGCGCCGCATACACTGGCAACCTCGTAAGCATAATTACCAATCAGGGGCGCTTTATAAATATGCGCAGCTTGTTGGTTCAGCCGAAAAGGGCGCAGTGACCCACCCCGGCGCTAATGCAGAGACTCATGTTTTTGTCGACTTATAATATTGATTATCCATAAAAACACAGTTCGAGAATAGTATCCACCTATATTTCACAAGGCTTAACGCTTGGTAATCTTTCGTTAATGGCTTTGTGAAACAATCAGAATATAAGAATTACTCTTTTATGTTTAGGATATTATCATGCTTCGCAATCTTTTCTCAGCCAAACCGCACAGAACACAACTCGCTTTAACCGTGTTTACAGCGACTGTTTTTAGTCTTGGCTCTGTGTCTGTTGCTCCTGCGCAGGCTAGCGGCTTGCAGCACTATATTTCTTCGCCCAAATTAGCACAACATCAGGTCGATTACTTCGACACCAAAATCTTTGAAGGTGTTCAGGCTTTTTACGCCGCGCGTAATTATGAGCCAATCTGGATTACTAAAGAAGAAGGGGTGAGTGCTAAAGCTAAAATTGCGATATCAGAATTAGAGAAGTCTTGGCAGCATGGCTTACGCCCAGAGAAATATCTAAATAAAGACTTCGCTACCGCGAATTATACGAGCCGCCGCAGTGTTCTGGCGAGCCGTGAATTTTTACTCTCCTATGGTTTGGCGCTTTATGCTCATGATATGACCGCGATGCGTGTTGATCCGAAAGCTATTCGCCAAAAAGCTGAATATTGGCGTGCGCCAATGGAGCCGATGGAAAGCTTAGCTTTGTTAGCATCGGCAACACAGCCAGCTGACATGCAAAAAACTATAGATAAAATTGCGCCACAAAATGGCCTGTACCGTCGTTTAAAGGATGAATATGTACATTTAATTACGTCAGATGCCTTTAGTGAAGGTCAAGTAGAGGTGGCATTGAATGGTCTTATTCGTCCCGGGCAATCACATAAAACAATAGCTGTATTCAGAGAACGTATGGGCTTGCCTAAAATTGATGGTTTAGCGAATTACGAATATGACGATGCGCTCGCATCAGCCATACAAGAATTTCAAAAAGATAACGGCTTAAAAACTGATGGCGTGCTTGGCCCACAAACCGTTAAATATTTAAACCGTACAGCGCGAGATCGCACCGATCAACTGGCGGCTAATATGGAGCGTATGCGCTGGCTTGAGCCTAATAAGCCACGTCGTTATATTGAGGTCAATATTCCCTCTATGTCCCTTTGGGCTTTTGAAGACGGAAATGCCGCTTTAAATATGCCGGTTGTTGTCGGTCGTGTTGGTCGCCAAACGCAAAGCTTTAAAGCTGAAGTGACGGGCGTGCGTATTAACCCACGCTGGACTGTGCCACATAGAATTCGTACTCAAGACTTTTGGCCTGATTTGAAGGAAGATCCTTTGGCTTTAGCGTCGAAAAACATTGATGTTATTGAAGGTTATGGACGTGATGCGATTTATCGTGACCCAACAGAGCTAGACTGGAACAATATGTCTTGGCGCGAATTTAATAAATACCGCCTTGTTCAAAGACCGGGTGACCATAATGCTTTGGGCCGTATTCGCGTGTTAATGCCTAATGAGCACACTATATTCTTACATGACACCAACCACCCAGAAGTGTTTGATAAAGACTATCGTGCGGCAAGCTCAGGCTGCATACGTCTTAAACATCCAGAAAAATTGGCTGAGTTTATTCTTAAAGGCAATGATCTTGAATGGGGTACAGATAAAGTCGATAATATTTATACGAGCCTTAAGACGAAAGATTTGAAAATCGAAGAAACCATGCCTGTTTATATTCTGTATCAAACCAACTGGCTTAATGGACGTGGTGATATTGTTTTTGGCCCAGATTTATATAAGCGCGACAGCAGATTAATCGCGGCGCTTAAATCTAATGGAAATTATTACGATCCGAGCATGCGTAAAATCGATAATTCGGATATGAAGCTCGCCGCACGTTAAGTTGAGACGATAAGCTTGTTATCAGCAGCGGTGAATATTAATTAAGAGTGTTATGCACAGTGCGTCTTAGCTACTGTGCATAACTCCATTTGGACCACTGCGTTAGAATTCAGAATCATGTTATTTCTTAAATGCGTATATTTATGTGCTAATTTAGGAGAAATATAATGGCATCTGGCTCAGTATCAAAATCAAAAAACCAAGATAAAGATAAATGGGTCTATGACTTTGGCGCGGGTAAGACCGATGGCCGCGCTGAAATGCGTAATCTCCTTGGCGGGAAGGGCGCGAATTTGGCTGAAATGGCTGCGCTTGATTTACCTGTACCGCCCGGCTTCACAATCACAACAGAAGTCTGCGCGCTTTATTACAAAAATGATCACGGCTATCCAGAGGCTTTAAAGGCGCAAGTGGCAAGCTCGCTCAAGCGGGTGGAGGAAGCTTCAGGAAAAGCTTTTGGCGACAGCGCTAATCCGCTTTTGGTTTCTGTGCGCTCCGGCGCGCGTGTATCTATGCCCGGGATGATGGATACGGTTTTGAACCTAGGTCTTAACGATGAAACGGTTAAAGGGCTCGAAGAACAATCGGGCGATGAGCGTTTTGCATGGGATAGCTATCGCCGCTTTGTGCAAATGTATAGTGATGTTGTTTTGGGGGTTAGCCACCATAAATTTGAAACAATCATCCAGGCACATAAAGCGATTAAAAACATTTCTGAAGATGTCGATGTCAGCGCTGAAGGGTGGCGTTCCATTGTTGCGAGTTATAAAGAGCTTGTTCGCAATGAGATTGGCCGCGATTTCCCACTCGACCCGCATGAACAGCTTTGGGGCGCGATTGGCGCGGTGTTTGAATCTTGGGATTTATTGCGCGCGAAACGCTATCGCCGTATTAATGATATATCGGATGATTGGGGCACGGCTGTTAATGTGCAAAGCATGGTCTTTGGCAATATGGGTGAAGATTGTGCAACGGGAGTCTGCTTTACGCGTAACCCATCCAATGGCGAAAAATTCTTTTATGGTGAGTTTTTAATTAACGCACAAGGCGAAGACGTTGTTGCGGGTATCCGCACGCCGCAACAACTGACCAAACGCTCACGCGAAATGGGCGGGCATGAGCGTCCTTCTATGGAAGAAGCCATGCCTAAAGCCTTTAAAGAGCTTTGCCTTGTTCGTGAGAAATTAGAAGCGCATTACCGTGAAATGCAGGATATAGAATTCACAATCGAAAATGGCGTTCTCTATATGCTGCAAACCCGCACTGGTAAACGCACAGCCGCAGCGGCCCTTAAAATTGCCATTGATATGGTCGATGAGGGCTTAATCACGCAAGAAGAAGCGATTATGCGCGTTGATCCGGCTATATTAGATCAGCTTATGCACCCGACGATTGATCCTTTAGCTGAGAAAACAGTTATTGGTAAAGGGCTGCCAGCGTCTCCGGGCGCGGCTTGTGGACGCATTGTGTTTAGCGCTGATGAAGCTGAGCGCCATGCCGCAAAAGGCCGTAATGTTATTTTAGTGCGCATTGAAACCAGCCCAGAAGATATTCACGGTATGCATGCGGCGCGCGCGATTTTGACAACGCGCGGCGGTATGACATCACATGCAGCCGTGGTTGCGCGTGGTATGGGGCGTGCCTGTGTGGCGGGGGCTGCCGATCTGTTTGTTGATTATGAGGCCGCTACCTTAAAAGCGGGTGATCAGATATTTAAAGAAGGTGACTTAATCACGGTTGATGGCTCTAGCGGTCAGATATTTAAGGGCATAGTTGATATGATTGAGCCTGATTTATCAGGTGATTTCCAAACGATTATCGCATGGGCAGATAAAGTACGCCGCCTTGCCGTGCGTACGAATGCTGAAACCGTCAAAGATATTAAAACGGCCTTGGAATTTGGCGCGTCAGGCATCGGTCTTGCCCGCACAGAGCATATGTTCTTTGATGCAGAACGCATTCAAAACGTCCGTGAGATGATTTTTGCGCGCGATGAAGAAGAGCGCCGCCTAGCGCTAGAGAAAATTTTACCAGCACAGCGCGCTGATTTTGCGCAAATATTTTCATTAATGGATGGGATGCCTGTAACAATCAGGCTGCTTGACCCACCTTTACATGAGTTTTTACCGCATGGCAGTGATGAGATCACTAAATTCGCTAAAGCCGCAGGGCTTACCCCTGATGTTGTTGAGATCCGTTTGAGTTTGTTGAAGGAATCAAACCCGATGCTCGGCCATCGCGGTTGCCGCTTGGGTATATCTTATCCTGAGATTTATGAAATGCAGGCGCGCGCGATTTTTGAAGGCGCATTGGCTGCTGGCGGTAATGTTTTCCCTGAAGTCATGGTGCCTTTGGTGATGATTGATAAAGAGCTTGAAAAGCTTAAAACGGTTATTGATGAAACAGCTGAAACTGTATTCGCAGAGCAGGGGCGTCGCCTTGAGTATATGGTCGGCACTATGATTGAGCTACCGCGCGCTGCAATTACAGCCGATAAAATCGCCGAGCATGCTGAATTTTTCAGCTTTGGCACAAATGACTTAACCCAAACCACTATGGGGCTTAGCCGTGATGATGCAGGTATGTTCTTGCCGCTTTACGTCGAAGACGGCGTATTGGCGCAAGATCCTTTTGTTAGCTTAGACCAAGATGGCGTTGGCGTCTTAATGGAAATTGCCGTCGAAAAAGGCCGCAAAGCCCGTAAAGATATTAAGCTTGGTATATGCGGCGAGCATGGCGGCGATCCGGCCTCGATTGATTTTTGTGAGCGTTTACAGCTTGATTACGTGTCTTGTTCACCGTATCGCGTGCCTATAGCACGCCTTGCTGCGGCGCAGGCGGCATTGCGTTATAAGCGTAAAAACAAGGTTGTGAATATTCAATCGGCTTAAGGGCCTTATAGCCTGTGATAATGAATGGAGATAACGGCGGCAATGCTATGAATTTGCCGCCGTTATTTATGGGCTTTCTGTGTTTTTAATTTATGAAAACTGTGCAAAACAAATAGAAAGATGGCCTCTCGTACTGGATGCGGCGGTGGATTTTTTCTATGATAAAGGATAGGCTGACAAGATGTTGGCTGGTTAGTTAATTCAGAATTTTCTTTACATTATATGACATAATTGATAAGAAGCAGGACTTAATTTAATAGGAGTTCAAACGTGCAGACCAAGCTAATATGTTCAGAGCCTTGCCTTCAAGACAGTGAAACAGCAAAGCAACCGCGTAAAATTCTTACCGCGAGTAACTCAAATAATTTAGATTTAGGCCGTCGAGGCTTTATTAAAACATCAGTAGTTGCGGCAAGTGTTGCAACAGCAGGTTTGATTTTGCCGAAAGCCGCTTTGGCGGTTCCACAAGATGAAAGCGGCTTATGTGAGCTAAACTTCCGCAACTTGCATACGGGCGAGACATTTTCAGGCGCATATCGCGTTGGCGATCAATATTTAGTTGGTGCGCTTAATCAGGTAAACACAGTATTGCGTGATTTCCGTACAGGTGACGTGCACACAATTGATCCGCAGTTGATGGATATTGTTTATACATTGAAGCGTTTAAGCGGCAAAGCGGGGGATGATTTCGAAATTATCTCTGGTTATCGTTCACCAAAAACGAATGCGATGCTGCGCGGCGCATCATCCGGCGTGGCTAAAAAATCATACCATATGAAGGGGCAGGCGATAGATTTACGTCTTCCTGGCGTATCGACCGCGCATTTGCGTGATATTGCAAAAAGCTTAAAAGCGGGTGGTGTTGGTTTTTATGCGAGCAGCAATTTCGTTCACTTAGATACGGGCCCAGTGCGGAGCTGGTAAGTCAGCTTTTAAATTCTTATTATATCTATTCAAAAACCGCGAAACAGAGGCTTAATTAAGCCGCTTTCTCGCGGTTTTATCGTGTTTGCGCTCTATTTTTGGCTCTAAAGTCGCCTTAGGCAGCTTAAGCAGAGGCTGATTCACCTGTCTCTTGCATGGTAGGGCAGCTTGTTGCGACGCTGCGCGTGACTTTACCTTCTGTCATCTCATAGGAGAATATTTTCCATGGCATGGCTGTGTTTTCAGCCCATGGCTCAAAATAATGTAAATGACAGTTACTAATGCTTTGCATGGCGTAATTATGCATGTGGCCAAATGCATGGAATGTTCCACCATGCGCCACGATAAGTGGCGGGGCGCTTAGCTCATGGCTTAATGCGTAACCAAGGGCACTGCGCACGCGCGTTGTGTGTTGCTGCTCATTTTCTCCATTTGGTGGCGGCACGCGATTTAAGAAATCTTCGGCGATATCTTCCCAAAGAAGGCCTTCCCAGTCACCAAACATGATCTCATGTAAGGTTGGAACGAGCTCCATTTCGATTGAACGATGGGTATTGGCGAGGGTTGCGGTTTTATGGGCGCGCTTCATTGGGCTGTGAAAGATGCGCCCTATCTCCATGTTTTCTTTGTGTAATATTTCCGCTGCGATTAAAGCCTGTTTTTCGCCTTCTTCGGTAAGGGGGCTGTCCATTGCCCCGCCAGCGGCAAGGCCAGCGACATTAGCTTCAGAAAGGCCGTGTCTGAGTAGGTAAAATGGTTTAAGAGGGATCATCGGGCGTTCCTTATCTTGTCTTTAGCCGTTTCTTTATGTTTAATTTTTGAGATTAAGTTTCTTGTTTATGTGCTTGTTATTAAATAATAAACCGCTGTAATGGTGTAGGCGTATCGTAAGTGCGTGTCGCATTATTGTTTATTAACCGACCGATTATAATAGCGCATTATTGACCGCAGGGGAATGGCTGCGCATAATCGTCTTCATGGAAAATTGGGATGATCACGGCATAATACTCTCGGCGCGGCAGCATGGCGAAAGCGGTGCTGTGGTTTCATGTCTAACGGAAATGCATGGCCGACAAAAAGGCTATGTTAACGGCGCATTGTCCAAGCGTAACCGCGCTCTGGTCGAAGCGGGGGCACATGTGGAGCTTTCTTGGCAGGCACGCACCAGCGATCAACTGGGGCGCTTTACGCTAGAACCTGCCGGCGGCGCAGGGGCGTCAGGCTTGTTAAACGAACCTTTAAAACTCTCCGCTTTACAATCCGCTTGCGCTTTATGTGATTTGGCTTTGCCTGATCGGGATGGTCATGCAGGGCTATATCATGGCTTTTTGGCATTGATTGATGCGCTGTCAGAAGATCATTGGGGCGTATCCTATGTTGTCTGGGAAATGGCGCTGCTGCGTGAGCTGGGCTTCGGTCTTGATTTATCACGCTGCGCAGGCGGTGGGGCATTTGAAGATATTGCCTATATGAGCCCGAAATCAGGCTGCGCGGTGAGTTTAGAGAAAGGCGAGCTGTATAAAGATAAATTATTAGCTTTGCCGGAGTTTTTGAAGCGCCGTTCGCAAAGTCATAATTTGCTCGGCTCAGACGCAGATATCTATACGGGCATCAAAATGACGGGGTATTTCTTCGAAAATCGGGTTTTTGCACAGCATTCGCAAGGAATTCCACCTGCACGCTTGCGATTTGCCGCTAGATTTGCCAAATATATAGGGTTAGATGAAATTGAATAAGCATTGCGCCGCTTTTTAAAGCGCATGACTTGAGGAGCCGACTAGGTTTCTTAAAGGGGAGAGCGGTATTATAGGCCGAATCTCATAGCGATAAATAAAAAGATTAAAAAGATAGAGAGTAGAAAATGAGTAGCGAAGAAGAAAAAGAGCTATCAGTTGTAGACGAGCCAATGAGCAAAGTGCTCTCTGAGCGTTATTTGTCTTATGCCCTATCGACGATTATGTCGCGCTCGCTGCCAGATGTGCGTGATGGTATGAAGCCTGTGCATAGACGTTTGCTCTATGCGATGTATCGTTTACGCTTGCGCCCAGAACTTCAGCCTAAAAAATCAGCGCGTGTTGTCGGTGATGTTATTGGGCAATACCACCCGCATGGTGACCAATCTGTTTATGATGCGATGGTACGCTTAGCACAAGATTTCTCGCTACGTTATCCGCTTGTTGATGGGCAAGGTAACTTTGGTAATATTGATGGTGATAATGCGGCTGCTATGCGTTACACCGAAGCGCGTTTGACTGATACAGCTATTCGTATGCTCAATGGCATTGATGAAAATGCTGTTGATTATCGCTTCACTTATGACGGTGAAACTGAAGAGCCGACCGTTCTTCCAGCGGCTTTCCCGAACTTACTTGCCAATGGCGCGACCGGTATTGCTGTGGGTATGGCGACATCTATTCCGCCGCATAACGTTGCGGAACTTAGCGATGCGATGTTGTTGATGTTGAAAAAAGACGCGACAATCGCTGAGATTTGCCAGCATGTCAAAGGCCCTGACTTCCCAACGGGGGGTATATTGGTCGAAGACAAGGATGCGATGGTTAAGGCTTATGAAACGGGTCGTGGCTCGTTCCGCGTGCGCGCACGCTGGGAAGTTGAAGACCTTAAGCAAGGTCAATATCAGATTGTTGTCACTGAAATTCCTTACCAAGTTCAAAAAGCGCGTTTAATTGAGAAAATCGCTGATTTGATTTACAATAAAAAAGTCCCGCTTTTGGATGATATACGTGATGAATCAGCCGAAGATGTTCGCGTTGTTATTGTACCGAAAAACCGCAATGTTGAACCGGGTTTGTTAATGGAGGCGCTATTCCGCCACAGTGATTTGGAATCCCGTGCATCGTTGAATTTGAACGTGCTAGAAGAGGGCTTGCGCCCGCGCGTGATGAACATTAAAGAAGTTCTACGCTCATTCCTTAATCACCGCCAAGTGGTGCTGGTGCGCCGCGCGAGTAATCGCCTGGCTAAAGTACTAACCCGCCTTGAAATTTTAGAAGGCTATCTGATTGTTTATCTGAACATTGATGAAGTTATTCGCATCATCCGTGAAGGTGATGACCCGAAGCCAGAATTAATGGCGGCTTTTGGCCTAACTGATGTACAGGCTGAAGCGGTTCTGAACATGAAATTACGCTCTTTGCGTAAGCTCGAAGAAATTGAAATGCGCACAGAGCTTGATGCGTTGAGCGCTGAGCGTGACGCGTTGCAAGCATTAATCGCATCAGAAAGCGAACAATGGGCCGAGATCACTAAAGAAATCAAAGATCTGAAAAAAGCTTATGGCTTGAACACCGCCTTAGGTGCGCGCCGCACAGATATAGGTAGCCCGCCTGCGCTTGTTGCAATTGAAGATTTAGACCAAGCTATGATCGAAAAAGAGCCGATCACGATTGTCTATTCTGATAAAGGCTGGATACGCGCGATGAAGGGGCATAATGTTGTCGCCGATGATCTTAAATTCAAAGATGGTGATAAGCTGCATCTTCTTTTAGAAGCGCAAACCACTGATAAAATTTTGGTCTATGCGTCTAATGGTCGTTTTTACACGATTGGCGGTGATAAGCTGCCATCAGGGCGTGGCTTTGGTGAGCCTGTTCGTTTGATGCAGGATATTCCTACCGATGTCGATGTTGTCGATTTAATCATCTATAAGCCAGATACCAAATATGTTGTGGCTTCCACCGATGGGCGTGGCTTTATTGTTAATTCAGTTGACCTTATGGCTTCGACACGTGGCGGTAAGCTTGTCTTGAACTGTAAATTGCCGATAAAAGCCCAAATATGCCAAGAGATTAACGCCGATGATGACAGCGTCGCTGTGATTGGTGAGAACCGTAAAATGTTAATTTTCGGCATGGATGAACTGCCAGAAATGGGCAAAGGTAAAGGCGTGATTATTCAGCGTTATAAAGATGGCGGGCTGAGTGATATTAAAACCTTTAATGCTGAGGCAAAATTACGCTATCGCTATGGCGCGGGTGAGACAAGTTTGGACGACACCATGCCGTGGATAGGCAAGCGCGCAAGCGCAGGGCGCCTGCCGCCCAATGGTTTCCCTAAGAATAATAAATTTGGTTGATGGATTGACCCATGATTTTATTAACTTATATGAATCATGGGTTTATCAATTAAGTTTGTAGGCATATATGTGAGTAGTGCATAATAGACTCTTACAAATCATATATTTGCATAAGCTTATACAAAGCAATAGCTCAATACATCAATACGTAGATATCAGGGAGAAACCATGAAAACAATCAGTGCAGACCTTAGCGATCCAATAAAAAGCTTTGATGATCTTTATGAGCATCTTTGTTTGCTGTCTGATGTGGCCTATTTACGTGAACAAAAAATTGAAAATTATATCTCTGAAAAAGTGCGTGTTGTCGGCGAAATTCGCCGTTTAGCTGATGCAACAACAGATCCAAAAGTGCTGACGCGTTATGCTGAGCTTATCTTAAACAAAGCGCCGCATCTCCCCCATGATATTACGGAAGCAGAAAATAGCTTGATCCGTGCATCGGATGCACATTATGTGCGCGCGGATTTTTTACTGATGAACTTATATATAAACAAATATGGTTATGATTTTGACCCGGAGAGCTACCGTGATGATGTTGAAAATCATTTAAATATTTTAATTGAGAATACAACAACGCCTTATGCGGCGTATTACCTTGCGAGTTTTTATCGCATAATCGAAAATCATTCTGAGGCTATGAAGTATTTGGATGTTGCTTTGGCGGCGAACTTGCCCGAAGCTTTGGCCTTTAAAGCCCACGCGCATTTTAAAGGTGATATTGAGGGCATAGAAAAAGACGGTAAGAAGTCTTACGCCCTTTATCGCAAAGCTTATGAACGCTGCGTTGCCTTAGGCGAGGAAGCTTTAGATAAGCCCCATTTGAAATATGAAATACTCTATCATTTAGGCTGCATGTATATTAATGGTTGGGGCGTTGTACAAAACGGCCATACAGGGCGCTGCCTTGTATTTAAAGCCGCTGAAAAGAACGACACAGCCAAGAAATATTGCTCACAATTTTTAAGCATGACCAATGAAGAATGGTATCAGCGCTTACAAGAAGACGTTAAGAATCTGGATATTGATTCCTTGTTCGAAGGCGGCTCTCCCGCATTGGATTTTTGTAAAAGCAATCGCAATACCAACGCCAATGCCAATAAGCAAAATAGTGAATCTGCAGATGATGCAGCGCAGAAGCCTGTGGTGGTTATTGATGAGCATGATATTTTTGACCCGATGGCGATATTCCTTGATCCCAATGCTAAAATCGAGATCAGAGAATATAATGGAGAAGATGAGTATGATCTTCGTGGAAAAGAAGACGACATATTTAAAGCGGATCGTCGTTCACCAAAAGTGCGCCTTGATCCTCTAACCAAAGATAAAATAGACGAGATTTTCAAGCCGTTAGATCAACTTGTTGGCCTTGGGCATATTAAGCAAGAAGTGCGCTCTATTGTTAACCTCGTACAGCTTAACCGCATGCGTGTAACCAAAGGCTTGCCAGAAATTCCTGTGGGTATGCATATGGTGTTTGCTGGACCGCCAGGTACAGGTAAAACCACCGTTGCACGCTTAATTGGTGATATTTTGTGGGAAATTGGTTATCTGGATTCTGGTCATGTGATTGATGTATCACGCCATGATATCGTTGGTGAATATGTTGGTTGGACGGCGAATATGACGTCTAAGGCATTAAAAGCAGCGAAGGGTGGTATCTTCTTCCTTGATGAAGCCTATATGCTTAGCAATTCAGAATCTGCTAATGATTTTGGCCAAGAAGCCATTGATACAATTAATAAATATATGGAAGATAACCGTGGTGACATGTTGGTTATTGCGGCGGGCTATAAAGATGAAATGGTCAATTTCATGATTTCTAACCCCGGTCTTAAATCACGCTTTAAGCATGAGCTGGACTTTAAGCCCATGGATAACGAACAGCTTTATGCTGTCTATGAGCAGTTTTGTAAGCAATATGAACTGAATTTAGATGAAGAAGCCACATCGCTTCTGCATAAAGTTCTACATCGTGCGCACCGCCTTGGTGAGTTCCATAAATCAAACGCACGCGGCGTGCGCGATATGTTTGAGCGTATGTTGGTCAAACAAGCACAGCGTCTGGCTGAGGGCAGCTTTGATCTGGAAAACGCTGATTTACAAACTATTGTGAAGCAGGATATTTACGTGCCAGAGACCATTAATGACGGCAATGTAACATTTTTATCATCAAAGAAAGATGATTAATTAAATGATGAGGCGAATGCCGAGCTGTTTTAGTGTGGCTTTGTTTTCTGCTTTGAGGGTGTCAATCTTGGCCTGAATGTCTTTCGGCGTTTGAAGGACGCGGTGCAGGGTCCCATCTTTCATTTCTACGTTTGAGCCATCAACGTAATATTTCACCGTTTCTTTGCCTTGTTTTTTTGTATTAAAAATGCTGTCATTATCTGTAATCAAGGCAATATCATTAAAGTCTTGAATAATTATATCCCTCTCAGGTGTATCGCTATAAGATAACGTTCTTAAATGCACAGCCGTGTTGAATATACCGCTGATTAATTTAATGAGTTCGGGGCTCTGATCCATTTTATTCTCTTATGCTACTATTATAAGCTTAATTGGTGCAATAGGCCGATAGCTTTGCTTTCAATTTCATCTTCAGCGCCTTTAAATAATGCTTGTAGCTCATCTTCACTTTGCATGACATAGCATTTGCGCGTGCCAAAACAGCCATCATTTTTTAACCGTATATAGGCTAAAGCTTGCGGGCGGTTACCCCGTACTTGAATGCTGTCATAAGGGCCGTGCCCGACCAATTGATCGTAAAAAAATGTTTCATTCACGGGCGGGCTATCATAGCCGGGGTTCTCAACAATGGAGAGCTGAAATGAAGCACGCAGAAAATCAAGGCGGATATTTGATGTTTGCTGTATTTCAAAGGGCTTTCTACGCTCAATCTTATATTCAGCTTCGCTAAACATATCCTCTAATTCAGTTTGGCTATGGGTAACAAAACGCTTTTTTGTTGGGAATAATGCGTTATTCGTTGTGGCTTTGTGTTTGAGCAATATATAGGCGCGTGCGCCAGTGTCGCCTTTATTTGGCGCGCGTGGCGCTGTGTAATCGGCATAGCTGGTAATCTGATCGTAGAAATAAGTTTCCTGCTCTGGCTTGCCGCCATATTCGGGCACGACCATAAAGCGGATGGTTTGACGGTAGAAATCTTTTTTTAAATCAGTGCTCATCACCCATAAACTCCATGTGCATTTAAGTATTGCAAAGGGATTTATAGCACCAGCCTGTTTTTATGTCAATTTAATTATGGGAATACAACGTCGCCTTGAGACGGTCTATACCCAGGATCAGGTAGATCATCAGGTGAAAATAGGCTGCCATCTTCATTATAAGCGCCGTCACGCACGGATTCATCTTCAAGTTCACCATCTTCCAATACATCATCGGGGGAAGGGGTAAATTCTTCGTTGAGTAGAACAATGGATATACGGCGGTTTTTAGGGTCGGAAGGGTTATCAGCGACAAACGGATCTTTGGCGGCTTTGCCGATAACATTTTCGATCTTATCAATAGGGTACTGCTTCTCAAGCAAGACGCGGCGCGTGGCATTGGCGCGGTCAGCAGAAAGCTCCCAGTTTGAATAGTTTTTGCGTGAAGCATAGGCCGTCGCATCGGTATGACCACGTATCGATAGATTATTGGGCATCGTAACGATGATCTCGGAGATTAGGCCGAGTATTTCTTCTGTTTTATTAAACATGCGCGCGCTGCCACTGGGGAACATGGCTTCGCCTTCTTGGTCAACAATTTGAATTTTTAGGCCTTCGGGGGTTATCTCTACAATAACATTGTCAGAAAGCTCTTTTAAGCGCGGATTGGTTTTTATGGCTTTTTCGAGTTCAGCCTTTTTATCTTTGAATTTTTCAGTCTGACGGCGATCAAATTCTTTCTTGAGGGCCGCATCCTTAATTTTCTTTAAATCGGCTTTGGCTTTGCCGTCCCCTGCGCCTGCGCTTTGCTTTGGTCTGCCACGTGTCGGTGTGGCCATGGGGGTTATAGGGGTGTTATCATGCGCTCTGGCGCCTTCAGCGGTCATTGTTCTGCCGCCCATAACGCCGCCAGCGCCCGCAACGGAATCTGACACGATTGGGTGCGTTGGGTCATTAAAGAAAGCTGAGAGCTTTGATTTCATTTCATCGGTTGTTACATTGAGCAACCATAAGAGTAAGAAAAAAGCCATCATCGCAGTCACGAAATCGGCATAAGCCACTTTCCACGCGCCGCCATGGTGACCGCCGCCGCCTTTTTTAATCTTTTTAATGATTATGACTGGTGCTTTTTCTTCGTCTTTTGCCATTAGGCGTAATCTCAGTTCATCAAATGCTTTGGTTAATCGAGGTTAATGGGGGCTAAATTCAAGCCTGTATTAATGCGCGCCTGCTTATGTCGGCGCAGGTATCTCATTGAGAATTTCTTCGAGCTCTTGGAAGCTTGGCTGAACATTATGCGGTAGAGATTTACGCGAATATTCAACGGCAACCTGCGGGGCAGCGCCTTGTAAGAAGGCGATTAAGCCAACGCGTATCGCTTTGTAATAAAGCACTTCACTTTCGCCGCGCGCCGTCATAGCGCCTGCGATAGGGCCGACAAAGCCATAAGCTATCCAAACCCCAAGGAATGTACCAACCAAGGCGCCACCAATCATTTTACCAAGGATTTCTGGGGGCTCTGAAATTGAGGCCATTGTTTTGATAATACCCAGCACGGCAGCCACAATACCCAAAGCAGGAATACCGTCGGCCATAGCTTGCATGGCGTGACCGGGATGGGCGTGATGATGCTCAATTGTTTCAATTTCAACATCCATCAAAGCTTCAATTTCATAAGGGTTTTCATTACCTAATGAAATTATGCGCAAATAATCGCAAAAGAAGACGAGGGCGTGATGGTTATGCTGAAAACTAGGGAAGTTAGAGAAAAGCTCACTATCATGAGGTTCTTCAATATGTGTTTCAAGGGCGAGCCAGCCTTTTGTCCGCGCCAATTTAAATATAGTGAACAGCATGCTGAGCAGGTCAATATAGTCAGCCTTGTTATAGGCGGTTGGTTTGGCGAGGGCTTTGAAATAGCTTAATGTGAATTTTACAGCGTCGGGCGTGTTGGCAACAATGAAGGCGGCAATCGCACAGCCAAGAATAATAACCGATTCACCTGGTAGGGCGGGTAAAATAAGACCTGTAATCAGCTTTATGGACTTGTCTACGCCAGCGGCGATCATCAGGCCGCCAATCGTACAGCCGAAAACCATAAATAAACCAATAAACTTCATAATAAAATTCTTCTTAAGTTACGATCATTTAAACTTTGCTTTTACTCTATGGACACTGATGTAAATGCATTTACTCAGTCTGCCTGTGATTAAGGTCACAGAGCCATAAAATTCGCCTAAATCATGGCCTCTACATGGCCTCTTACATAGTCACGACATAGTGACGGTTGGCGAATCAGGAAAAGCGTTCCCTATTTAGGAGGGAATTATGCGCATTATACTCTGTAGTTTCAAGGGCGTTAATAGGAATTCAAAGAGTACTCCGTCGTTAATATCATAGATAAGGCTCTAAATAGATGGTGAGGCTATTAGAGTTTCACGTTATATGGCTTGATTTCCTGCGTAATTAAATTATATCTTAGAATAGATTAATTTACGATTCTAAATCACATTTTTAAGCGGAGAATAGCTTTGACCACACCGTATTATGACGCCATACAACTTATTGAACGTCTGCACCGTTACTTCTTGGATTTGCTGAAGGTTGAGCTTGATCGCCGTGGCATTCAAGATATTAATAACATTCAGAGCATGATTTTGCACAATATTGGTGTTGATGATTTAACCGTCGGGGAGTTAACTCTACGCGGTTATTATTTGGGGTCTAACGTTTCTTACAATGTTAAGAAAATGGTTGAAAATGGCTATTTGCTGCAAGAACGTTCAGTGCATGATAAACGCTCTATGCGTGTTAAGCTTTCGGATAAGGGCAAAGATCTGCACGAAGTTATCTCAGATATGTTTGTGCGCCACGAAGCCAAACTTGTTGGCACAGAACTGGGCGGCGGTAAGCTGGATGACATGATCCACACCATGAAAATGCTTGAAAACTTTTGGGTTTCGCAAACTAACTTTACTGGCCTTGCGAGCCTTGATGATCTGTAAACGATTATTATTAAGAGATTAGGCGGGGGCTTTTTGCTCCCGTTTTCTATTCGGTAGGGGACATTAATTATGAATGATGCTTTAAAAAATAGAGAAATAATTATTGAACTTCAACAATATGGCAATCTTGTGAAAGTCAGTGCTGTTGATGCGTTGACCTTTACGGAAGTCAGTATCCAAGCACCAAAGGCAACCGCGCAATCCATTATGGAGCGCAATGTGCTTATGCGCCTTGAATATGTGATGCGCAAAAAAGGATTGATTGCGTAAGCGTAGCGCCCTATATAGGTTTAATGAAACAAAAATTATATATAGCATGTGACCATGGCGGCGTAGAGCTTAAAGCCCTATTGGTTGAAAAATTTGGAGATCAGATCGACTGGGTTGATCTTGGTACCAATACGAGCGATTCTGTTGATTACCCTGATTATGCCGCTAAGTTGGCTCAGGCCGTTAAAGCTGAAGGCTGCGAGGGTATAGCGGGCGTTTTAATTTGTGGCAGCGGTATCGGTATATCCATTGCCGCTAATCGTTTTCCATGGATAAGAGCGGCACTTTGTACAAGCGTGCAAATGGCGACATTAGCCCGTCAGCATAATGATGCAAATGTCTTGGTACTTGGTGCGCGGATTACGGATAATCAAACCGCAGAGAATTGTCTGGATGCATTTTTAAATACTGATTTTGAAGGTGGACGACATAGCGTGCGGGTTGCTAAGTTAGCCCCTATACAAAAATAAAAATGCGGCGATTCAATTGGCAGAATAATCATGCCAAATCTTGCCCAATATTTATCGTTTACAGCGAAGCTTCCAGTGTCTAATGGGGCAGCGGCGATATTTTTACAAAGATTTTACGAAGAGTTAATAAGACTTAAGAGGAGTGCGTATCATGACCAATACAGCCCTAAACTATGCCCCGGACGCATCGTTTTTTTCAGCAACGCTAGAGGAAAGTGACAGCGCCGTTAATAACGCTATTGTGGCTGAGCATAAGCGCCAGCAAAATCAAATTGAGCTGATTGCTTCAGAAAACATCGCGTCTTATGCGGTTATGCAAGCGCAAGGCTCTGTGCTGACGAACAAATATGCAGAAGGCTATCCAGGGCGCCGCTATTATCAGGGCTGCGAGCATGTCGATGAAATTGAAACCTTGGCGATTGAGCGTTTAAAAACTTTATTCGGCGCAGAATATGCCAATGTTCAGCCCAATTCAGGCTCACAAGCGAATCAAGGCGTGTTCCTCGCATTGTTAGAACCGCATGACACAATACTGGGTATGTCCTTAGCGGCCGGTGGTCACTTAACGCATGGCGCTAAGCCGAACCAATCAGGGAAATTATTTACATCGATTCAATATGGCGTGCGTAAGGAAGATGGTCTTATTGATTTTGATGAAGTGGAGCGCTTGGCTAAAGAATACCGTCCAAAAATGATTATTGCGGGGGCGTCAGCCTATCCACGCGTCATTGATTGGGCCAGGTTCCGCGCGATTGCGGATAGTGTTGATGCGTATTTGTTCGTCGATATGGCGCATTATGCGGGCGTTATAGCGGGCGGCGAATATCCAAACCCTATGCCGCATGCACATGTCGTGACCAGTACGACCCATAAAACACTGCGTGGCCCACGCGGCGGCGTTATTCTGACCAATGATGCTGATATTGCTAAGAAAGTAAATTCAGCCGTATTCCCAGGCCTGCAAGGTGGCCCTTTAATGCATGTGATTGCTGGCAAAGCGGTGGCTTTTGGCCAAGCGCTGCACCCTGACTTTAAGCTTTATGCTAAAGCGATGGTTAGTAATGCTAAAATATTGGCTGAAACGCTTATCGAAGGCGGACTTGATATTGTTACAGGCGGTACAGATTCGCATCTTGTTCTTGTTGATCTGCGCCCGAAAAAAATAACGGGCCGTGATGCTGATGATGCTTTGGAGCGCGCGGGCATAACTTGTAATAAAAACTCAGTGCCGTTTGACCCTGAAAAACCGATGGTGACATCAGGAATTCGCCTTGGCACGCCAGCGGGAACGACGCGCGGCTTTGGCCCCGTTGAGTGGAAAGAAATTGGCCTGTATATTTTAGAAGTGGTTGATGGCCTCGTGGCTAATGGTGTTGACGGTAATAGTGAAGCCGAGCAAGCTGTCCGTATTAAGGTTAAGGCCTTATGTGATCGCTTCCCGATTTGTGAGCAGCCATTCGCTTAACCGCGATCATGTGAAGGATATTATAATGAAGTGCCCATTTTGTAGTCACGAAGAAAGCCAAGTTAAAGATTCACGCCAAGCGGAGGATAATACCTCTACGCGCCGTCGCCGTGAATGCCCCAGCTGCGGTGGCCGATTTACGACCTTTGAGCGCATTCAGTTGCGTGACATGGTTGTGATAAAAGAAGATGATAAACGCCAACCTTTTACGCGTGATAAGGTGCTGAATTCATTGCAAATTGCTTTGCGTAAGCGCCCTGTTGATCAAGACCGCATTGAAAAGACGGTCAGTGCGATTGTCCGTCAGCTGGAATCCTTTGGTGATCACGAAGTTAAGTCCAGTACGATTGGCGGATTAGTCATGAAAGCCCTCGCGCATCTTGATATGGTCGCTTATATACGCTATGCATCTGTGTATAAAGACTTTCGTAACCCCGATGATTTTAATGATTTTGTATCGGATTTGAAAAGCCTACAAAGTCCTAATAATGATGACCCTGTTGATTTTGATGCCCAGAAAAAGGCCTAAATTTTAAAAAAGCTTAGTTTTAGAGAGATTTGAGAGTTTAAAAAATGTTTACTGGAATTGTAAAAGATGTCGGGCAAATTAAGTCGGTTGATGAAAGCCGTGGTGATTTGCGTTTTGTTATACAAACGGCATTAGATGTGTCAAAAATTGCCATTGGGGCATCGGTGTCTTGTGATGGCTGCTGCTTGACTGTTGTTGAAACAGGCGATGATCATTTTTCAGTCGATTCATCAAAAGAAACGCTCGCTAAGACGATTCTGGATGAATGGACCGTGCGTAGCCGCATTAACCTTGAGCCATCTTTGACGGTAGGCGATGAGCTTGGTGGCCATATTGTAAACGGTCATGTTGACGGCGTTTTGACGATTGCGAAAATTAAACGCGAGGGCGATTCTCACCGTCTTGTCTTTAATATGCCAGAAGGCTTTGCGCATATGATTGCGCCTAAGGGCTCGATTGCGCTGAATGGTATATCTTTAACCGTCAACGAGGTTACGGATGAGCATTTTGGCGTTAATATCATTCCTCATACATGGATGAATACCAATTTATCGTCGTTGCAAGTCGGTGATGAGATGAATTTTGAAATTGATACTTTGGCGCGTTATGTCGCGCGGATCATGGGTAGAATGTAATATGGCCATCGTGAATATAGCTGATAATCAAAACCTATGTGAAAGTGACTCTATGAGCATATCTTCACCTGAAGAAATCATTGAAGAAGCGCGCGCAGGCCGAATTTTTATTCTCGTTGATGATGAAGATCGTGAAAATGAAGGTGATTTAATTATTCCTGCTGAACATGCGAGCGCAGCGGCGATTAACTTTATGGCGAAAGAAGGCCGTGGCCTTATCTGTTTGGCGCTTGAAGCCACTCGCTGCGATCAGCTTGGGCTGCCTTTAATGGTGACGCGTAACACATCACGCCATGAGACGGCTTTCACGGTCTCTATCGAGGCGCGCGAAGGGGTTACAACAGGCATTTCTGCAGCGGATCGAGCAAAGACGATTGCTGTGGCGATTGACAAAGCAACGCAGCCCCATGATATAGCAACGCCAGGCCATGTTTTTCCGCTGCGCGCGCGGGATGGTGGCGTTTTAGCACGAGCAGGCCATACAGAAGCCGCCGTGGATATCGCTAAATTAGCCGGTCTTTCTGGGGCTGGCGTTATCTGCGAGATTATGCGCGATGATGGCGAAATGGCACGATTGCCTGATTTGCTGCCTTATGCAGACCAACATAAAATGAAAATTGGGACGATTGCTGATTTGATCGCTTATCGTCGCCGTACAGAAAAACTCATTGAATTTATCCAAGAGAAAGAAGTCGTTAGCCAATATGGCGGCGCATTCACGATGCGGGTTTATCGCTCTTTAGGCGATCAGGTTGATCATGTTGCCTTGATTTATGGTGATACACTCGCGCGTTTAGAAGATCAAAAAGACACGCCAATAAATGTCAGAATGCATTCCGTGGATGCTTTGGTTGATGTGTTAGGAACGGGCAATTCTGTTTTGCAAAAATCAATGGAATTTATCGCTAAGCAAGGGCAGGGTGTTGTGGTTCTATTGCGCCAGCACGAAGCGCAGCCTTTAACGATTGAGGGTAATAAAGCAGATGAATTACAAGAAGATAGCCAAGGTAACAAGCGCAAAGTCTTGCGTAATGTTGGCCTCGGTGCACAGATATTGATTGACATAGGGGTCAAAGATATGGTTCTTCTGTCCAATAACAAGCCGCATGTTGTCGGTATAGATGGCTATGGCCTGACGATCCACGGATACCAAACCCTTTAGAAAATACGAGAGATATAATGGACAAGCCCCATATTCTGATTATAGAAGCCCGCTTTTACGAAGATATATCAGATATGCTGCTAGACGGCGCTGTGGAAGCTATTGAAGCTGCTGGCTGCACCTATGAACGTATCGAGGTTCCCGGCGCTTTAGAAATGCCCCTAGCCATGAAATATGCCTGTGAAACTGGTGAGTATAGTGCGGTGATTGCTCTGGGCGCGGTTATCCGCGGCGAGACCACGCATTATGAAATCGTCAGTGAAGATAGCTGCCGCGGTTTGATGCAAGTCTCACTTGAATACACAATGCCATTTGGCAATGGTATTCAAACCTGCGAGAATAGAGCACAGACATTGGCACGCGCCGATAAGACACAAAAGAATAAAGGCGGCGGCGCAGCACGCGCGGCGTTACGCATGTTAGAAATAGAAGATCAAATGTACCCTAAAATTCTGAAGCATTATGAAGAATTAGAAGAGATGTTTGGTGAAGATGAATGTAACGAGACAGATATGCAGGCGGCATCATTATGAGCACAGATAACAATCAAGACGCAGTAGCACAAACGCAAAAGCAAAAGAAAAGCGACCTTAAGGGGTCAGCCAAAGCACGCGCTTCTGCAGCACGCCTCGCGGCTGTGCAGTCTATCTATGCGATTGATGTCGGTGAATTAAGCGCAGAACATGTTATTGATGATGTGCTTGTGCGCCGTAAAGGCCAAATGCTTGAAGATGAAGAAATGGTCTCTCCTGATAGCGTACTTTATCAAAAGATTGTGAATGGTATCCAAGAACAGCGCGAAAACCTCATAGAAATAGCGGCGCCTTACTGCCCACGCCTCGCACGCGGCGAGATGGAGCCATTATTATCATCAATTATCTTCTCTGGCTGCTATGAACTGCTTATGCACCAAGAAATTGACGCACCGATCATCATTAATGAGTATATCAACATTACTCACGCTTTTTACGCAGGTAATGAAGCGAAAATGATTAATGGTGTATTGGATTCTGTCTCTAAGTCATTGAGATAGTATAGGCTTTTGGCTGTGTTCTTTGCCAGATAATCCTCAAGATTTCCCATTACCGCAGGTGCTTCTATACTTTAGGCATAGAAAAAGGGCCTCTTTTTGCCTGTTTGCACCCTTAATTCCATAAAAAAGCATTGCATTTTATCTTTTCATAACTGCTTCTTAAGTTATTGCTGTTAGGATTTATCTTGTGTGTAGGCGGTGAATGGCGATAAGGGTATCAAAATTCATCGATTTATTTAGTCTTAAAATTGGGTTGCTTTAAATGAAAAAAATAATAATGGGTGTTATGGCTGTTTTACTACTGGGCGGGGGCGCTGGTGGTGGATACATATATCTGAAGAAGCCCGCAGAGGCTGCGCTTCCTGATGATAAACATGCCCCAGCCAAAGAGGATAAGCACGCAAAAGGCAAAGGCGATCACGGTGAAGCGGTCGCTGAGTTTGTTCAATTGGCACCCTTAATACTGCCGATTTTAAATAAAAGTGGGTTATTACAAACGGTCAGCGTTGTTGTCGCTTTGGAAGTTAAGAACCAAGCTGATGCTGAGCTTGTAAAATCTTTGCAGCCGCGCATCACAGATGCCTTTATTCAAGAAATGTACGGCGTTATACACAATCCAGCGGGCATGGTTAATGGCAATGTTATTAAAGTTGGGGTACTAAAAAGACGTCTGAATAAAGTTGGTCAACGTGTCCTTGGCGGTGATGTCTTGCAAGATGTTCTTTTGCAAGTGGTACAACAAAGACCGATTTAAGGTCTCAAGCGGCCCTCTAAATATATATATATATATATATATATATATATATATAATGAGCATAGCAGAATACGAAAAAGCGGCCTATATGGGCCGCTTTTTGTTGATTGCTTATAGTTTATTGTTTATTCCGTGTTGCCGCCGCCGCTGCTGTTGAATTTACCTAAATTACCAAAGAATTGCTGCGCTAAAGTAACTTTGCTGCCGCCTGTATGTGTTTTATCTTTGGATATTGGAATATTAACATCTTCCTTTGTGACTTCGGCAATGTCCAAAACTTTGCCTTCTTCATCAAATTTGACGCGGATGACTTTTTTGCTGATTTGTTCTTCGTCCAAAATGCCGCGTTTTTGCGTTGTCAGGCCAATATAATACCAGATACTGCTATCAAGGGTCGAGATAGTTGATGGTGATCCAATCTTTTTGATGACGCTGCGCTGTGTATCGCGCCCTGCGACAATATCGGCAATCGCTTCATCTTGAATAATATGTCCGCGATTCGCTGTTGTCGGGGTACATGCGCTGATAAACATGGACGCAAAAAGCATAATGGCTATTGTGCGTAGATTTTTTTTGTATATAAACATGCTTGTATCCTTAACAGTGCATAATATTTAATTTAAAAAATTATATATATAAATTAGATCCGCTCTCGTTTCTTACTTTAAGTTTAAAGAAACGGCGTTTAAGGGAATTTAGGCAAGGAAGGCAAAAAAATCAATGTTTGGTTACGTTTTTTCGAAAAAGAAGAGAGTACAGATTCAAAATGCACAAAAAACATTTGATGAAGTAAACAAATTTGCACGCACGGAGGCCTTCTATACGGAGCTTGCTGTGCCCGACACGATGACAGGGCGTTTTGATCTTGTTTCATTAATCGCAGGCTTGATTATGCTGCGTTTAAATACAGTGGCGACAGAAGATTCGCAAAAATGCGCTCAAATATTTTTCGATGTTATGTTTCGCGGCTTTGATCACTCCTTGCGTGAGGGGGGCATTGGCGACCTTTCTGTACCCAAACACATGAAACGTATGATGCAAGGCTTCCAGGGGCGTTCTTACGCCTATGAGGCGGCCTTTGTAACAGGAAAGAATGCAGAAGGCGAAGTTTTGAGCCATGAAGACAAGCTGAATATTCTTAATCGCAATCTTTATTCGGGCGCATTGGCTGAGAATGACCCTGTTTTGGGTGCGTGCTTTGAAAAAGTTTCGATGTTAAGTGATTTTGTAATGGGGCTTGATGAGGCGTTATTGCTTGAAGGACGCTTATCGTTGCCGCGTTATGAATCGCTAGATATAAATACAATGAATAAAAAGAGTGTAGCTTAAATGAGTGAAATAGAAGATCGTCCACCTTGGAGTGTTTACTATCGTGTGGATCGCTTGCGCTCGCAGCGCGATAGCCTGAAAATCGAAGCTTTACCAGAGGATTTGGAAGCGGTGGCACACGCCTTAAACGCGGTCAAGGTCGAGGGGCTTTACGCCGATGTTAAGGTTAACAGACCGAATAATAATCATTTGATTTATGTAAGCGGAACGCTTTATGCGGATGTTGAACAAGAATGTGTACGCAGCTTAAAGCCAGTACATACGCATGTTGAAGAGCCTTTTGAGGGCTATTTTACAGACACGAATAAAACCATTTCATTTGAAAAGGGCAAAACGGATATTATGATCCGCTATGGCCAAGATGAAGTGCCGATGCTGGATGAGAAAGATGACCCGACACGGGTGGTTGATGGAGTCATTAATCTGGGTGAGTTGGTTATGCAGTTTTTAACTTTGGCTGTACCCCTTTACCCGCGGGCAGAAGATGCCTATGATGAAAAAACCTCGAATGAGATGGGAATCGTTTTTGACGATGAAGTTGATAAGCAGCAAGATGACAATGCTTCTAAAAAATATAGTCCGTTCAAAGAATTAGAAAATTGGCGCGCAAGCGTTGTGCTAAAAGAAGACGAGAAGAAAACTGGTGAAGAAGGTAAAAATGCAGAAAAAGATGACAAGAAATAAATAAAGTTCTTGAAGTTTCGTTCATTATGCATTATTAACTCCTTTCGATTTAATTAGAATAATATTGAGGATTGCAGACCATGGCTGTACCTAAGAGTAAGACATCAAAATCAAAACGTAACATGCGTCGTTCGCATGATGCACTTACAGTAGAAAACTGGGTTGAAGACAAAAACTCAGGCGAAGCTGTTCGTCGCCACCACATTGACCTGAAGACTGGCATGTATAAAGGCCGTCAGGTTATTGAAGCTGCTGAGTAGGTTTTCTACTTGGATTGAGCTGTAGATTGTGGAGAATGCCACGGAGATTGTCCGTGGCTTTTTTCTGTGGTTGCTTTTATAATGGTTTACGACCATTATATTGTGGTCATCGGAACGTATATTCGCGTAAATTCAATAGAGTGCCTTTCTGGCTTGGAGCCTCCTATGTCTTTTAAACTAACAATAGCTTTAGATGCGATGGGTGGGGATCACGGCGTAAACGCGGTAATTCCCGGTGCTGATTTGGCTTTGAAAGCTATGCCAGATTTAGAGTTCCTCATTTTTGGCGATGAAGGCCAAATACGCCCTGTTTTGGCGCGTTATAATAATTTACGCTTACGCAGCGAAATTGTTCACACAGATAAATCTATATCAAATGATGAAAAACCGGCCATTGCTTTGCGCACGGGGCGTAATTCAAGTATGCGCATGGCGATTAACGCAGTGAAAGAAGGCCGCGCAGATTGTGTTGTGTCTTCAGGTAATACGGGCGCGTTAATGGCTATGGCTAAAATGGTTTTAAAATGCCTTCCCGGTATTCACCGTCCTGCAATTGCCAGCGTTTTGCCGACAATCGCGCGTGATACGGTTGTATTGGATTTGGGCGCGAATATTGTTTGTGACGCTGAAATGCTCACGCAATTTGCTGTCCTCGGCGCTGTTTATGCGCGGGTGGTTGAAGGTATTTCTAATCCGCGTATTGGTGTTTTAAACATTGGTACCGAAGATATGAAGGGTGGCGAAGTTTTACGTGAGACCGCTGCCGTATTGAGTAAGGTGAAGTTGCCAGGTCATTTTATGGGCTTTGTTGAAGGTGTTGATATCACTAATGGCCGCGCTGATGTTATTGTCACAGATGGCTTTACAGGCAATGTTGCACTGAAAACGGCAGAGGGCGTGGCTAATATGTCGCAATTTTATATCCGCCGCGCGTTTAAATCGTCGCCTTTTGCTATGTTGGGGGCTTTATTGGCTTATCGCTCATTTAAGAAAGTGAAGAAAGAACTTGATCCACGCAGCTATAATGGCGGCATGTTTTTAGGGCTTAATGGTATTTGCGTAAAAAGCCATGGCAGTAGCGATCATGTTGGTTTTGCCAATGCGATTAAAGTTGCCGCCGAACTTGCGCATCATGGCTTTAATAAGCGCGTTGCTGTAGAGATAGAGCAGCTTATGAGTCAAGAATCATTCTTTATTTCAGACCTTGAAGATCAAGAAGGTATTTAAACATATGAAGACCATACGTTCAGCAATTACGGCCACAGGTTCTTTTCTACCAGAAAAAATTATGAGCAATGCTGATTTAGAAAGCATTGTTGAAACAAATGATGAGTGGATATTTCAGCGCACAGGCATAAGAAACCGTCATATTTCTAACGATACAGAAACAGCCGGTTATATGGCGATAAAAGCCTGTGAGCGTGCTTTGGAAATGTCAGAATATACTGCCGCAGATATAGACGGCATTATCGTGGCGACAACAACCGCGGACAGAACTTTTCCTTCTGTTGCTGTGAAAGTTCAACATGCAATTGGTGCGCCTGTGGGCATCGCTTTTGACATTCAAGCGGTCTGCGCTGGTTTTGTTTACGCATTGGGCGTTGCTGATTCTATGATTAAGTCAGGCCAGCTCAAGCGCGTTCTTGTCGTTGGGTCTGATCGTATGTCATCAATTCTTAATTGGGAAGATCGCACGACATGTGTTTTATTTGGTGATGGTGCAGGCGCTGTATTGCTTGAAGCGCGCGAAGGTACGGGCGATAAATCAGATACTGGCATACATTCATGTATCTTAAAGGCTAATGGCGATTATCAAGATATTCTTTATACGGATGGCGGTGTTAGTACGACACAAGAAAGCGGTCATATTGTTATGCTCGGCCAAGAAGTCTTTAAACGCGCCGTTGGGTTTTTGAGCGCGATCGCTGAAGAAATCTTCACGGATAGTGATTTTAGCGCCGAAGAGATTGATTGGCTTATTCCACATCAGGCCAATATCCGCATTATTGAGAGCGCTGCGAAAAAATTATCAATGCCGATGGAAAAGGTTGTTTTAACCTTAGAAAACCACGGTAATACGTCAGCAGCCTCTATTCCGCTGGCCCTGGATGATGCGAACCGTAAAGGCAAAATCAAACCAGGTGAGCTTGTGCTGTTTGAAGCCTTGGGCGGTGGTTTAACATGGGGCGCAGCTTTGGCGCGTTTCTAACGTTAATTTTCTGTATTCAAAACGAATTTCTTGGGTGCGTTTCTGAGATATAATGAATATAATGCCCTGATTCATAACTATTCGACATAAAGTTAATAAAATTTTTTCCTTTAAATGTCAAAATGATAGCTGTGGATGTTCATGCAGATTTGCTTGACCAATATACATACGTATAATAATTTAAATAAAAAGAGGAGAATTCTGCCATGTCACAAACCATTACGCGTGCTGATCTTGCTGAAGTTCTTTATGAGGAAGTTGGCCTTTCTCGTGCAGAATCTGCAGAATTTGTCGATGATATTTTGAAAGAAGTATCAGATGCTTTGGTCGCTGGTGAGAATGTAAAAATATCATCTTTTGGTAGCTTTACGCTTCGCGATAAAAAACAAAGAATTGGCCGTAACCCTAAAACGGGTGAAGAAGTCCCAATCACACCACGTCGTGTTTTGATCTTCCGTGCGTCACATATTCTTAAAGAAAAAATGAATAGAAACTAGGCTTAACTAGTTCAATCGGTTGGTATTTAGGTCTTTATTGCGTTAACGGCGCTGACTATAAAGATTACATAGGTAGGGTGCTTTGGGGAAACTTTTGGTTACAAGAAAGTAAGGAAAACCTTATGCATAAAACACAACTAAGAGAAAACAAGAAGTCTTCAAGCGCTTTTCGTACAATACGAGAAGTGGCTGAACATCTCGGTGTGCAGCAGCACGTGCTTCGTTTCTGGGAAAGCAAATTCACACAAATCCAGCCAGTTAAACGCAGCGGCGGCAGACGTTATTACCGCCCTGAGGATATGGCTGTGCTTGACGTGGTTCATAACTTGCTCCATGTGCAAGGCTATACGATTAAAGGCGCACAGAACCTGTTAAAAGGTAAAAGCAAAGCCAAGATCGGTGCGATGAACTTACGTGCAATTGATAAATCATCACAAATTTCTGGTGAAATGCACGGCGAAGACGTCACATTAAACGCCAATGCGGGCAATGATAACGGCGCTGCGCAATCGATTGGCTTTAACGAGCAGCAACGCGCAGTATTGAAGTCTATGCTCGGTGAACTCAAAGCGCTTCGAGCGATGGTTGGCGAATAAGCGCTCTCGAGATATTCAAGGTAATCCGTTTATACGCTAATTATACGCTAAGAAAAAAGCCGCCTTATAATTAAGGGGGCTTTTATGGTTTTTATCTCATATTTTACTTTATGTGTTGGCGCTTAAAGCTTTGGGTCCCATGATGCGCATGTGCCGCCCAAAGGCTGAACATAGGCTTTGGCCAGATGAAAGCGATTAACGCTTGAGGCTTCGTAGCGATCACCATTGCTTTTTGTCACAATAGCCGTTGCCGTTTGGCTACCCCATGTGATATCTACAGCTTCATTTTGACCGCCAGTACAGCTGTGACGACCATTGCCCATGCAGCCAGAGAGCAGTGCAAGCGCGCTTAATGCAAAAGCGGCTGAAAGGGTGGGGGCTATTGGTGCTTTTTTATTCATTTTACTATTTCTCCCTTATTTGCTGTATTTTCCTGTTCGTACAGCTTGCAATCTTGGTAGCAGTTTGCTAAAAACTTTGCAAGATATGCTTTTCATATAGCCTTATATGAGTCCGTATCGTCGGAACGTAGCGCAGCCTGGTAGCGCACTTGCCTGGGGGGCAAGGGGTCGGAGGTTCAAATCCTCTCGTTCCGACCATTATGCTTATTTCTTATTATATTCAGTATTTTTAAGTATATTAGATTTATGGTTTAACAAAAAACCATTAAGCGAAACGGCGCGGTAGTCGTCAAGGCGCTTAATATGCATGGTGGACGTTCGATGAGAAAGCAATATTGCATCATATATAAAAACTGAGATTGCAAACCTTAACGAGACCTAAAGGTTTTTTTTTATGTGATAAACTGTAAGATTAGAGTGAAATATAAATAACGGGGAGCTATGTAGTGGAGTTATTAATATTAGGGGCTGTGATTGGAGTAATTACTTTTATATTCAATATATTTTGTAAATATAAAGAAGGTCGAGAAGCTGTTGTTAGTTTAGCTAAAGTACGTAGTGATTTATATAAGTCACGATCTGAGATGAAAGGGCTAGAAAAAAGTGACGAAAAAAATAAAGAGAGGATTGAACAGTTAGAAAGAGCTATATATGAAAAAGATGGCTTGTATAGCTCTTTTGAGAGTATGGAGGGGTTGTTCTTTTCAAAGTTGTCGTCATTGATGGCTGACTTTAAAACAATACAATATGCTATTTCGGCTAAATATCTCACGACCAAGAAGCATCCAGCACATAAAGAAGCACAACGTATTAAAGAACTTAGAAAGCAAACAAAAGAAGTCATAGAGCATAGTAAATTAGCACAATATAAATATGAGTATTTATTCACTTTATTTCCAGACCTTGAAATGTATGTAGATAGCGCAGAGGAGTTAGATGAGCTAAATCAGTTTGATGATTTGAATGACCTACAGAATAACTCTGATCGCACAAAAAAATATTTAAGCAAAGATGAGTATAGAGCTTTACCAGAAGATGAGCGTAACCAACTTGCTCTAGATCGTTATATTGATAATCAAAAATCTAAATGGGAAATTGGCCGTGATTATGAATTGTATATTGGTTATGCTTATACTTCCGCAGGATGGGATGTTGAGTATTTTGGCATAGATAAGCAGCTTAATGATATGGGGCGTGACTTGATTGCTAAGAAAGATGGGGTTGTTCACGTTATTCAATGTAAGTACTGGGCAAAGAGAAAGCTTATTCATGAAAAGCACATAGCCCAGCTATATGGTACGACCATACAGTACAAGCTATCAGGAGCTAAGGAAAAGAAGGTTGTTCCAGTGTTTGTAACGAATATTACACTGTCTGATACAGCAAAAAAGTTTGCGGATTACCTAAATGTTAAACATGTTGAAAAGAAAGATTTTGAATCGTTCCCAAGAATAAAATGTAATGTTAATTGTGATGAATATGGTAAAACTAAAATATACCATCTTCCTATGGATCAGCAGTATGACAGGACCAAGATTTCAGGCAAAAATGACTGCTTTGCTTATACGGTAAAAGAAGCAATGAATAAGGGATTTCGTCGGGCTTATAAGTGGTCTGGAGGTCGAGATTAGTAAAAGTATATATTTTTTTGCTGATTCCAATTATATGAGCGCTGATAGGGGTGGTGAATGTAGTCTTGTGCGGTTTTTCACTTGACCTCTATTACGTAAATAAACTACTCTGAGCGCTTAAATTAAAAAAGGCGTAAGTTACATGGCAGAAGACGTGAGTATAGAAATCCCAGAGAAGAATAAGAAAACTGTGCGTATAGAGCCGACCATCTCTTCTTTGGATATAGAATTTTCAACGGCGGGCGAGCCTGTGATAGGGTCGTTGGAGGGGATTGATGTCTCTACGCCTAATGAGCCTATATTGGGGCTGTAGATTAAGACTTATAATAAGTAAAATGCGTTAAGCGTATTGAGTAAGCATATTGAATAGGTGAGCGGGGAGGCTAATCATCATGACCGGACAAGATAGCAATTTTCAACAGTTTAACGAAGGTTTCGTTGATGTTGGCCAAGGCCATTCGATTTATTTTGCGCAGCATGGCAATCCAGAGGGGATTCCTTTGGTGTTAGTGCATGGCGGGCCGGGTGGTCAAAGCTATGCTTCTAATGTGAGCATCGCCGATTTAGATAGATATAACATTATACGCTTTGATCAGCGCGGCACAGGTAAAAGCCAATATATAGACCAAATGAACGGCCAGACCATAGCGAATCAAGTGCAAGACATGGAAGGCTTACGCATTCATTTGGGCATTGATAGCTGGGTTATGCTTGGTGGATCTTATGGCACAACACTGTCGAGCCATTATAGAATTAACTACCCTGAAAATGTTTCAGCCCATTTTATGCGTGCGATTTTCTTCGGCGATACCGACGGCGCAGAACATATTGCGGGCGGCGGCGGCGTGATTCAAGCGCGCAATGCCACGCAGAGTAGTAGGGCTATGCGCATTTTGGACCAAGCTTGGCTTGATTATGTGTCTTTTCCAAATATAGCGGGCGTTCCTTATGGGACTATGCCGTTACTGGCGGCTTATAATATGTTGATTAATCATAGTGATCCAGCCATTGTTAAAGAGGCAGGGCTTCGCTTTGATCGAATGGATACGTCGATAGCCACAGCCTTGCCTAATATGGATCTTATTGCAGGGCTTGATGCGACCCCCGAAGAAAGCGTGAATCTGACGCGTTTATTTTGCCATTATGCTCAAAGCGAATTTAACGAATCTGGGCGTGCGCGTATTGTAGCGGGACTTCAAGCGACAAAACAAATCCCTACCGCGCTTATCCACGGCAAGCAAGATTATATATGCCCTGTAAATAATGCTGAATTTGTGAAGGCTAATTGCCCTGAGATTGTCGTACGACTTGTTGATGATGCAGGGCATAGCCTTGCCGATGCGCCAATGTATAGCGCTGTAAAGACGGTGCTTAAAAATTATGCTTTGCACGTCTAGGTGCGTCGAAATATCATATTCGGAGCGCGCAATACGCAGCTTAAATACGATAAATAGACTGCTTTCCTGTTGGAACCTCTAAAAATCGTGCAAAAATAAGCTTATATTGTGGGGTATTATTATACCTATTTTATAAGCCTTTGTTTTTGCTTGTATTAATTCATGTTAAGGGCGTTGACATGGGGCGCGAGAATATGCATAAATGCTCCTCGGAATAACTATTAACTAAAACAGAGAAGTCGAAAATATGAAAACCTATTCTGCGAAACCGAGTGAGGTGGAGAAAAAGTGGTTTATCGTTGATGCAGAAGGCGTAATCTTGGGTCGTTTGGCCAGCCAGATTGCTATGCGTCTACGCGGTAAGCACAAACCTATGTTCACACCGAATATTGATTGTGGCGATAACATCATCGTTATTAACGCTGAGAAAATCCGTCTAACTGGTAAAAAACGTGAAAACAGTATCTTTTACTGGCACACAAATTACCCTGGCGGTATTAAAGAGCGCTCTAAAGGTCAAATCCTTGAGGGCAAGCACCCTGAGCGTGTTCTAGAAAAAGCTGTTGAGCGTATGATGCCTAAAGGCACTATGGGCCGTACACAGATGAAAAACTTGCGTGTATTCGCAGGTACTGAGCACGAACATGAAGCGCAAAAACCAGAAGTTCTGGATATCGCGTCAATGAACCCTAAGAATAAGAGAGCTTAAAATGGTTGAGATTGAGAAAAAAATCACTGATCTTGCTGATATTGCAGGCACTGATGTTCAAGTTGAGGTTCCTGTGCGTGTTGTCACGCTTGATGCCTTTGGTCGCGCATATGCAACAGGTCGTCGTAAAGAATCTGTTGCTCGTGTTTGGATCAAACCAGGTACTGGTAAAGTTATCGTAAACGATAAAGATCAAACAGTTTACTTTGGTCGCAAAACACACTTATTGGTTCTTAACCAACCGTTTTTGGTTGTTAAGCGTATGAACCAATTTGACGTTATGTGTACTGTTAAAGGTGGTGGTCTTTCAGGTCAAGCGGGCGCTATTCGCCACGCGATTTCTCGTGCACTTGAGAAATTTGAGCCGAGCTTACGCCCAGCATTGAAATCTGCTGGCATGATGACACGTGATGCACGTATCGTTGAGAGTAAGAAAATCGGTAAGCACAAAGCGCGTCGTACTAAGCAGTGGGCTAAGCGTTAATTTGCTGTCACCCTGTTTTTTCAGGCTTTATATTTATATATTTCAAAACCCCGCTTATATTGGCGGGGTTTTTTTATGTAAGCCCAGGTTGATATATGGAAAGCCCTTGACATGCCAATAGCCCTGAAGTATATTTCCATAGTAATATTGAGGGCTTTATGTATAAAAAAATAAAAAAACAAAATGGTGAAAAATTTGCGCAAAGGCTGCGTGACTTTCATAATGGAATTATGGAGATCCCTGATCTTGACGTTATTCTCCGCCATGCGGGAAGGGATGCAGCGCCGTTACTCCCTTATCTCCTTACTTTGCTGGCCACTGATGATGATCCAGAGCCAGAGCCTGAAGCTATAGGTAGCCCTTTTGAGCTGCTCGAGCAAGCTGGATATAAAGCCTTTCATGCTGATACGCTAGAAAAACAAAATAGCATCAAAACATATTACAAGAAAGGGGAGCTACTCTGCACTTTTAATGATAGCGCGCGCTATCAGAAATATCACATTGTTCACGCCATAAAAAATGATGTAGATAACATTCGGCGCGAAGCATTTAATGGCAAGGAAGAGCGCCAAGATGATTACGGCACGTCAGTCATTTCAATACAAATGAACAAGCAGGGTGGGTTTATCAGTATTAAGAACCGTTATAATCATAGCGTTGATGGTTGTGACCATACATTTGACAGCAATCCAGATAATATTATCACAGGTCTTTCCGCGGCGTTAAAAGATCATTTTAATGTTAACTTTTCAGCCTCTGTCTCTCTGGTACCAAGAGGGTTCGTATTAATGGGGGAGCAGATTTTTCAATACTATCGAGAGCAAAACAACATTTATTATGCCGATAACTCATGGGCGGAGGACGCGGAGGTCTTTACCGTTAACAAGTCTGCCGGAGATGCGTTGTTCGACGGTTTTTTGTTTGATAACAAAAGCAAGAGCCTAAAGAATATTGATCCGAATACTGCAGATAGCTTTGCCGATGATTTCAACAAATATTATGGTGGTAATTCTGGGTTAAATGTTCATAAAGGCAACTTGGTTCTCGACGGGGCGGTTTTGATCGGTGCTGAACATTCACAGATCAGAACGTTAAGCCTGCCTGAGTTTAAGACCCTAAGTGACGGGGGGATTTCCCGCGCACCATCCCTAACGCATATAGATGCGGCAGGGTTAATAATTATAGGCAAAGGCTGCCTCCGCAGTGTCCCGTCTCTTACGCATATCGAAGCGCCAGCCCTTACAAATATGGGCAAAGGCTGTCTTCGCGATGCCCGATCTCTTAAGCGTTTAGCGGCGCCAGCCCTTACGGGCGTGCGCGGCCTTCGAAAAGGGATAGTGCGGGCGTTGATATTATGAATATGATTAAAAGGAACAGCCTAGCTTCACAAAATATATTGATTAAAACTTAACGCCCGAAGAGCAAGTATATAGATTCGCGACCATTGAAACCCCACTCACTTGTAGGGTTTTTAACTTTAGTTAACCTTTACGATAAGGCTCTCTAAAACGGCAAATGTTGGCGTAGCATAGTGAACCATAATGGCAAATTCTCAGTCTCTATCGCAAATTCACAAATCAGCGCTGCGCCGAAGACGTAAATTACAGGAATGAAAAGGCCGATGCGTCCTAAATTGGCTTTGACGGATGTTAAGTCAGCGCTCGCGACTATGCCTTGTAAGCTTTGACGAATGCGCATTTTTGTTAAGCTCAGCGCTAAAACAAAAGTCGCGGCTAGCGGCGTGAGCTGTAATGCGCTCGAGGTTATCTGTGCGAGTAGAGGCTGTGTTTGCCACAATGTGGTCGGTATAATGCTGTTGCCATTAAAGTGCAAATAGAGGAAATAAAGCAGTAAGGCTACAGTTACCCCAAGCCCCGTACCAATAAGGCGCGGGATAAAGGTAATGTTTTTTAGCGCGCGGCGCATATTCATGATCATCGCTTTTAATTCGCTGTCACGCACGCCAACGGGGTAAATACGTTTAATCTGCCTTAACGTGTTGCTATTGGTGTTGCGCACGGTTAAAGACAGTAATTCTTTGATTATAGCGTATTCTGTGGCCGATTTTAGGTGCTTGTCGACATCATTGCGCGAATTTGCGGCTGATTTGAGGTTTTCTATGCCTTTTTTGGCAATTATTTCGATAAAAGGTTCGAAATTCATAAATAAAGGGCGGAAACCAAGGGCCTTTCCTGAGTATTCTTGATCATCAATGCTTATCGTCAAGTCCATATAAGGGCATTTCACCTCAAATGGAATAGAGATAAGGCTTTGTTGATGACGCGGCTCAGAGCTCTCTTGCGCGACGTGCGTTATGTGAGAATCGGCTGTGTTTTGTTTGGTGAAATCATCTTGAGTAACTTTAAGCGGCGTTATTTTAGCTTCTTGTGCCAACATATGGCGCGCTTTTTCATTTTTTAGATATTTGGTTATATCTAGCGGTAAGTCTTTCGTGTCTTTGCACTCAAAATTGCTGATAGCGGAAACATCGAGGTGGTAAATAACTGAAAAGCTGCCTGTCTGTGCGCATTTTGTACAAGGCAAATAGCCTTGGGCTTTACATTGCGGGCAGTTCATTATGCCTTGGCCGTGGCACCTCACGCAGTTTATTGTGCCTTGGCCGTTGCAAATAGTGCAGTTTTGGCGCTGGCCATTTTGCATGATAAAGCGCTGGCCGTTGCAATTATGGCAGGGGGTTGTTCTGTTGCCGTTACATAAATCGCAATTACGGCGACCTTGTGCGTTGCATGGCTGGCAGATGATTTTACCAGAGCTGTTACAGCTTAGGCAGTCTTGATGTAAGACATAGTCTTGTTTCAGTGAATCAAGAGAGAGCTTGGCCGCCTTTGCGATAAAGCCATGGGTTTTGTCGGTTTTGGTATAGGCTTGAATAATGGTGTCTCTTACGCCTGCATTTATGACAGCGTTGTGAATGCGCGCGGCAGCTTTGCTGTTGATTTCTAATTCATTATGCAAGGGGGCGGCGAGTGCATTGCGCCCAGGTTCCGTGCGCTTAGCGATGGTGGGTTTGAGCTGTAAAAAAGTTTTGGTCTTAAATATATGAACGACACCGTCATATGATTTGATTTTAACTTTATCAAGCTCAGCGCCATTCCCATTAACGGCACGATGAATTTTCTTTAAAGCTGTATCAAGCAGCTTTTGAGAGATGGGTTCATAATTCTTGTTTTGTCGTGGTTCATCCATGCTCTATATGCTATTTTGTCTTTAGTATTTAAAATTCAAAACTTAATCCAAGGAAGATATCATGGCAGCACAAAAACAATCTGGATTTATCCTGCCTTATAAAAATAGTCTACCCAAGATAGATGATACAGCATTTATAGCCCCCTCGGCTAGTATAATCGGTGACGTTGAAATTGGCGCGGACTCACAAATTTGGTATGGCTGCACGGTGCGCGGCGATGTTAATGATATTAAAATTGGCGCGCGTACGAATATTCAAGACGGCTCTGTTATTCATGTGACGCATGGCTTTGCGGGCACGCATATTGGTGACGATGTTACGGTTGGTCACAATGCGGTGTTACATGCGTGTACAGTGCATGATAAAGGCTTCGTTGGTATGCAGGCATGCGTTATGGATGGCGCGATAGTTGAAAGCTACGGCATGGTCGCGGCAGGGGCTTTGGTCTCGCCGGGTAAAATCGTCAAATCAGGAGAGCTATGGGTTGGGCGTCCTGCGCGCTGCGTGCGTGAGCTCACTGATGAAGAGCGCAAATATATTGATTGGTCAGCCCCTCACTATGTTGTGCTTGGGCAAGAGCATAAGAAAAGCTGTGAGAGCTAATCTATTTGCCTGAATTTGTTTAAATTTATTTGAATTTGTGTGGCTTTGTCTGATTTTGTCGCATTCGCGCATTGCTTTTTTATCCACTTATAGGCAAAATATATACAGAGTTCATTTATGGGGGATATCCGCCCCTTAAATCACCCCTTAAATAATAAGGAATATTTTTGATGTCATTTCGTTTGAGTTTGTTAGCTGCGCTTATATCAGCCGCTTGTTTTATTGGCGGCTCTCAGAGCGCGCAAGCCAATTATTTTGTTTGGACAGACCCAGATACAGGCATGACATTGTCATATCCTGATACATGGATGCGCATTAACAATCAAAAACCGGGCGATAAGCTTTCAGTGGCGCTGCCTTCTGGTGATGATAAAGCGACATGTAAGGTTCATGTTCAAGAAGATAAACGTTTCCTTTATTTCCCGGGCCGCTACCATGATGCGGTTCAAAAAGTCGCTTATAGCACTGATTTCTGGAGCGATATTTTTGCAAGCTACTCAAATGTTAAAGTTCACCGCTATCTTGATGGTGCAGGCTTTGGCCGAGGTCTAGGCAGCTATGCTTTAATTACTTATGATGAGAAGTTCCCTGAAACTGAACAAGCTATGGCGGGTATCATGTTGGTATCGCTTTACCATGATGATGCATATGTCGCGACATGTTCAGCAAAAGCCGCGGGCTTTGATCGCTGGCGCGGATATTTCGGCTCATTCATATCATCGATTGAGTTTAAGAAAGTTCACCATGAATTATTCATCGGCGAATATCGTGATTTCCTTAATGATATTAATTTGATATTTACACGCGAAGATGGTCTAGAATCTACGCGTTACTAGGTCTTTATGAGCGTATATTTATAAAAAAGCAGCTTCGAGCTGCTTTTTTTATGTGTTTTTTTCCGCTTAGGGATGGTATCTAAGTACATAGGATTAAATGCTAACTTGAAAAGTTGCTGTGATGCATGTCTACCTTCCCATAGCTGAGATGTCGATCTCTGTTGAGGCCATATTATGCCTCGGCCTGTGTGTGGGGTTTTTGTCGGGGTTTTTTGGTGTTGGCGGTGGGTTTCTAACCACGCCTTTTCTCATGTTTTTGGGCGTTCCACCAGCCATAGCGGTGGGGACGCAAACCAGTCAGCTTGTGGCCTCAAGCGTTACGGGCGTTTTTGGTCATTGGAAAAACAAGCATGTTGATTTGAAAATGGCGGCTGTAATGCTCTGCGGGGGGATACTCGGGGCTATTATTGGTGTTTTTATCTTTAAATTGCTACAAGCACTTGGACAAATTGATGTCGCTATCCGTATTCTCTATGTGATTTTATTGGGGAGTATTGGATCACTTATGCTGCTTGAAACAACGCTTTCTATCTGGCGTAAGCATAATAAAGAACAGCCCAATAAAGACAAAAAAAGCTTCATGGACAACATGAAAGTCTCAATGCGTAAATGGCCTTATAAGATGCATTTCCCTGTATCGAAGCTGCATATAACGGCGCTGGCCCCCATCGGTATTGGTTTTATCGGTGGCGTTTTGGCATCTGTTTTGGGTATTGGCGGTGGGTTTTTACTTGTGCCTGCGATGATATATCTATTGGGTATGCCCGCGACATTAGTGGCTGGAACATGTTTATTTCAAATTATCTTCACCACGGGCTTTGCCTCGATTATGCATGCCGCGACTAACCAGACGGTTGATGTTGTTCTGGCAAGCTTGTTGATTTCAGGGGGCGTTGTCGGTGCGCAGCTGGGCGTTCGCAGCAGTCGCTATGTCAGTGGTCTATGGGCGCGTATTATTCTCGCGGCTATTATTCTGACGGTGAGTATTGTGCTTGCTGTGCAGCTCTTAATCGCACCGCATGAGTTATTCTCAATGGAGGTGCGCTTATGATGGGCTTTTTGAGGATTTTGACTGTAGCTGTGCTCGCTGTATTTATCGTTGTTCTTGGCGGTGGGATCGGTACAAGTTTTGCTCAAAATGGGGTAAGCGCCCAAGACGGTTTGGTTTTATCGCTTGCTGATGAATATGTTGATATTACAACGAATTTTAGCGGTCGTCAGGTTGTCGTTTTTGGTATCAATGAAACAGGCGGCGCATTAGTGGTTACTTTAAATGGCCCTGAATCCTATACAATTATCCGTCAAAAAGGGCAGGTTTTAGGGATTTGGGCGAATATACGGGCTTTTGGTTTTAAAAATGTTCCGCGTTATTATGATTATGCCGTTAATGGTGATGAGGCGTCTTTGGCGCCTTTAAGTGTTTTACGCAAAGAGCGCGTGGGGATAAATTCAATGCATTATGAAGTGCGCTCACGTGCGGATGATCTTGAGACAAAGCCTTTCCATGAGGCGCTTATCCGCCAAAAGCAACATGCAAAACACTTTGCTTACAACCCGCAAAAAGTCACTTATATCGGAGATAAGCTCTTTAAAGTGACGTTTGACCTGCCCGCAGACGTACCGACAGGGGCCTATAACGTCAAAGCGATGAGTTTTAAGGGGCAAAAAAAGATAGCCGAACAAGAAGCGGTTTTACAAATACGGCAAGTGGGCTTTAGCGCCAGCCTTTATAGTTATGCGCATGGCGCAGCTTTCCTCTATGGATTATTCGTCGTTTTATTTGCTGTTTTCTTTGGTTATGGGGCGCATTTAATTTTGGCGAAGCGTTAAATATAAAAATATTAGGGACGATATAAATGAGTGAACATAGCGATATTAACGAATTAAGCACTGCGCCAGTTAAGCGCGGCGGCGGCGTTTATTTAATTGTGTCTGATAAGCCCGAAAACTGTGAGAAACTGCTTTATTATGTGATGCGTTTAGCGCAGAAAAATGAAGCCTATATGGGGATTATCCACGCGACACAGCTTCCTGAATATCAACATTGGAGCAATGTTGAACAGCAGATAAAAAGTGAGCTACGCGCCCATGCTGAAGAAGAAGTCTATGGCCTTGCACAGCGCATTACGGATCACATGGACAATAAGCCAGTATTTTACTTTTGTGAGGGCGAATTAACCGCAGAAATCATTAAGACGATTAAAGCTGATAAATCCATTGTTGGTTTGTATTTAAGTGGCCGAAGCGCCAGTACGCGCCAAGAAGAACTTGTTAAGTATTTTGTTGGTAAGGGTATGGATCAACTTGATGTGCCGATAACAATTATTCCAGAACATTTGGATTTAAAAGCGTTGGATGAGTTATTTTAAGCCCAGAACATGCTGTGCGTAGCCTGAGGGTTTTTCGCATTCTGTGCTGGCTATAATTGTTAAGCACGCTATATAGTTAAAAGAATAATCACTTCAAAAGAAATTGAGATTAAAATGTTTATTGAAACAGAACAGACCCCCAATCCAAATGCATTGAAATTTTTGCCTGGGCAAGAGATCATCACAGGATCGCCGATTGAGATTAAGAATGCTGAAAAGGCCAAAGCTTTATCACCATTTGCCGCGCGCTTATTTGATATAAAAGGCGTAGAGGGTGTGTTCCTTGGCAGTAATTATATATCGGTGACTAAAGATGATGGAACCGATTGGATACGCATTAAACCGTTAATTTTGGCCGTTATCATGGATCATATTGGCGGTGGGCTGCCTGTTATTAATGAAAATTATGACCCAAATGCGGCGCATGCTGATGGCGTTGCTACAGCTGAGTTAGATGAAATATCCCAACAAATTGTTGAATTGATTGATACACGCATTCGCCCAGCCGTAGCGCAAGATGGCGGCGACATTGAATTTTCAAGCTTTGAAGATGGCATTGTTTATGTTCAGCTTCGCGGTGCATGTTCAGGTTGTCCGAGCGCGACTTTAACGCTGAAAGCGGGCATAGAAAATATGCTGAAACATTTTGTCCCTGAAGTTATCGAAGTGCGCGAACAAATGATGTAGCGTCATTACGCGTTCATTACTCATCTTCTGAGCGCAGCATCACATAGCGCCCCGGAGCGTCTTCTATTGATTCTTTTGGCGTATAAGGCGCAACTTTTTTGCCGCCAAAGCCATCGACCCATTCTTGCCAATGTGTCCACCATGATCCTTCGTGGTGCTGTGCGTTCGCTATCCAGTCTTCAGCTGATCCTTTTAAGCCCGCATTGCTCCAATAACCATATTTGTTTTTGCTCGGTGGGTTTATAATCCCGCCAATATGACCAGAGCCAGAAAGTGTGAATTCTGCATTTTGTAACTGTTTAGCGCCGTTATAGGTCGCTATCCATGGCGCGATATGATCATCCTTGGCTGAGATAAAGTGACAGGGCGTATCAAAGGAGCGCACATCGAGTTTTTGCCCTTTAACCGTCAATTTGTCTTTTTTGATTAAAAGATTTTTCACATACATATTTTTTAAATATTGTTTATGCAGCGCAGCGGGGATATTGGTTGGGTCATCATTCCAATAGAGTAAGTCAAAAGGAAAGGGCTCTTTGCCCAATAGGTAATTATTAATTACAAAAGACCAAATCATGTCATTAGAGCGCAATAGTGCAAAAGTTTGACGCAAGGAATCAGCACTTAAAAAGCCAGCTTCGCTAATGTCATCAACCGCGTCATCAAGGCTGTCTTCATCAATAAATATATTTAAATCACCAGACTCCCTGAAATCAATTAAGGTGGTGAAAAATGTCGCTGATTTTATGCGGCTCGTATCGCCATATTTAGCTTTTAGCCATGATAGAGTAATGGTGAGTAATGTACCGCCAATGCAATAGCCAATCACGTTGGTTTGCTTTTGACCAGTAAGCGCTTCGACTTGGTCTAGGGCGGTGAGCATACCGCGTTCCATATAGTCATCAAATTTATATTCGGCTAATGATTTATCAGGATTAATCCATGATATTAAGAAAATTGAGTGGCCTTGGCTTAATGCCCAGCGAACAAATGAATTTTCTTCATGCAGGTCTAATATATAGAATTTATTGATAAAAGGTGGCGCGATTAATAAAGGGGTTTCATATTGCTTATCTGTGGTTGGTAAGTAATGAATTAATTGAAATAACTCATTTTCGAACACAATTTTACCTGGGGTCGTCGCAATATCAACGCCGAGCGTAAAATCATCTTCGGCTGTCGTTGATATTCTTAATTTGCCATGACCGCGTTTTAGGTCTTTGATGAGGTTTTGAAAGCCCTGAATTAAGTTTTCGCCGCCTGTCTCTGCCGTTTCGCGTAAAACTTCAGGGTTGGTGAAGGGGAAGTTATTTGGGGCAATGGCATCGGCATATTGGCGCATGTAGAATTGCAGCTTCTTTTTATGCTTGCTGTCTAGATTCTCGGCCTCGTCGGTTAAGTTAATCAGCCAATCAGACGTTAGGAAGTAGGATTTTTTGATGAATTCGAATAAAACAGATTCTTGCCATGCGGGATCTTTAAAGCGGCGGTCATTCTTATGCTGATCAAGTATGTCTTCGCTTAAGTTCGCTTGGTTGTCCTTTGTCGCTGCGGTATCTTGATTAAAGAAATTCTGAGCGCTTTCTTGCCAGAGCTGCGACCAATCCGCCCAGTATTTTTGCTGTAGAGCCAGAAGATGATCAGGGTCTTCGAGCATCGTGCTCCAAAGCTCAGAAAACATTTTGGTGTATTCTTCAAGGTCAATGGTCGAAGCTAGCAATTCAGGGGGCTGGAATTGCTCAATAAAGTCTTGGTATAAAGGGGCGGTTTCTTGCATGATGTTTTGCCACATCTGTACAAATTGCATCGTATCATGCGTATTATCCGAAGATTTTTCTTCATGATTTTGTTGCGTCTTGGATGTTTTTGCCATGAAATAAGCCTCCTTTATAATAAGGTTTAATTTATAGCATTATTTTGCCCAGATATAGAGTGATTTTATAATTTAGAGCGCGATATTTTTCCTCTTGTGCCATATGTAGTGGATAGTCTTCGCGCTCAACTTGCACTATGCGCGTATTTCTGATGACATGTGAAGTGGAACAATGAATCATATTTATGAAGAGTGAGAATTATGCGTAAGGCGAAAATATTATCTTTAATGCTTGGTGGCCTGTTTATTTTAGGGGGCTGTAGCACAGAGTTTAGCGATACACGCCAAAGTTATCATGGGTATTCTTATAACGAGCAGAGCAGCACGCCGAGTGTGAGCGTAAATACGCAGCGCGATGTTGAAGTTTTCTCTATTAAGCCTAATGAGCCAACTTACGATAAAAGGGAACTGGCCATAGACCATAGCGTTGTACAAAACGGCGCCGTGACTATCTATAACGTAGAAGAGCGCCAGCCGCACAGAGCTGTGAAAATAGATAACGATGTTGAAGTGCAAAATAATGGCAAGTGGCGCAGTATGTCTTCAAAATGGAATGGCCGCTTGGATATTGGTGAAGTCCGTTATAACAACGAAAACCGAACATTTAACGAGTAAGCTGTTTATATGAATGCACAAAATAAGCCACCTTTCAAAATTGCCCTTGCCGGTCTTGGCACTGTTGGGCAAGGCGTAGTTGAAATCATACAGAAAAATGCCGCGTTAATTGAAGCGCGTACAGGGCAATCTATTGAATTGGTCGCTGTATCTTCGCGCGATAAAAGTAAAAAGCGTAATGTTGATGTGTCATCATGCCAATGGGTCGATGATGCGATTAATCTGGCTGATTTGCGTGATGTTGATTGTGTTGTTGAGTTGATTGGCGGCGAAGAGGGCATTGCTTATGATTTGGTGCAGCGTTCGCTTGATAATGGCAAGCATGTCGTTACCGCCAATAAAGCGATGGTTGCACGCCATGGCCTGCAATTAGCGCGCAATGCTGAGTTTAAAAACGTAACCTTAAAGTTTGAAGCGGCTGTGGCGGGCGGCGTTCCCGCGATTAAAACCCTAATGCAGGGCTTAAGTGCGAATAATATTCAATCTGTCTTCGGCATATTAAACGGCACATGTAATTACATTTTGTCTGAAATGGGGATGAGTGGCCGTAGCTTTGATGATGTTTTGCAAGAAGCACAAGATATAGGCTATGCGGAAGCTGACCCTAGTTTTGATGTCGATGGTATCGATACAGCGCATAAATTATGCATCTTGTCGGCGCTGGCTTTTGGCGTGAAGCCTGACCTTGATAATGTTTTAGCCAGCACCACGGGCATTCGCGGTGTGAGCGCCCTTGATCTTAAAATCGCTAAAGAGCTCGGCTATAAGATCAAACTTTTAGGCAGCGCACATGTTAATGACGAAGGCCAAATCGCACAAATGGTTACGCCTTGTCTGGTTGATAACAAAGCGCAATTAGCTTCAGTTGATGGCTCGTTTAACGCGGTATTTATTGAGGGCGACTTTGTTGATCAAGTGGTTAATGTTGGGCGCGGCGCAGGGGCAGGGCCGACGGCATCTTCTGTTGTTGCGGATATTATTGACATTATGCGCGGGAATTTAGGGCATGTCTTTGGCGTGCCGAGTGAAGACTTAAAAGACGCGACATGGATGGATGATGGCCTAACGGCCGGGCAATTCTATATTCATTTATCGGTAGAAGACAAAGCGGGTGTTATGGCGAACATATCATCAGCCCTAAGTATGCAAGGCCTATCGATTAATGAGCTTATTCAACGCAATTTCCATGTTGAGGGGCCTGTCTCGGTGGTTTTGACAACGCATGAAACATCGCGCGGATCTTTGGATCTTGTGCTCGAAAAACTAAACGCAATGGAGAGCGTACTCTCTGTCGATAGCGTAATGCGGATTATAAAATTCTAAAATAAGGTGATGATGATGAGCCTAGCGGTTGAAAAAGAGCTTCCTGTCGCGGCGGCGGCTTTCGGTGTCGAGCAATCTTTGAGCAAAGCACGCTGGGTTATGGTGCGCGATGATATGAAAGATGTGCAAGATATTATGCGCCTTCGTAAAATGCCTGAGCTTGTCGCCCGCATCTTATCCTCACGCAATGTTGCTCTTGATGATGTTGATTCGTTTGTTGATCCAAAACTGGCTAAAGATTTTCCTGATCCTTTTTCTTTGCAAGGTATGCGCGCTTTTGCGGATGAGATTTGTGATGAAATAGAAAAAGGCACTAAATTTGCGATTTTTGGAGATTTTGATGTTGATGGTTCAACGTCTTCAGCTGTGTTTATTCGATTTTTCCGTGCGCTTGGCCTTGATATTCCTTTTTACATTCCTGACCGTATGAAAGAAGGCTATGGCCCCAATATTAACGCGCTGAAAAATTTACAAGATCAAGGCGCTGAATATGTGTTTATTGCGGATTGCGGGACAACTTCGTTTGATGTGGTCTCAGCAGGGCGTGAGCTGGGCTTGAAAATTGTAATCTTCGATCACCATGAATCAGAAGACAGCCTGCCTGACGCTAATCATGTTATTAACCCTAAGCGCCGCGATGATGAAAGCGGCCTTGATGCGCTGGCTGCCGTTGGTGTGGTTTATTTGGCCTGTGTTGCGCTGAATAATGAGCTGAAAACACGCGGCTATTACGAAGCTAAGGGCCTCACAGCGCCCGATATGCGTAGTTTTTTGGATTTGGTGGCTTTGGGTACTGTGTGTGACATGGTGCCACTCACGGGGGCTAATCGTCTGTTTGTGCGCTATGGCTTGCCGATGATTGAAAGCTGCAAAAATATAGGCATCCAAGCGCTTAGCGAAGTTGCCGGCGTATCAGGGCAGGTCGATTCGTTTACGTGTGGTTTTATGCTTGGACCGCGTATTAATGCAGGCTCGCGCGTTCATAAAGCTTTTCTTGGCGCGGAAATGCTCGCCAGTGAAGACTCTGAACATGCTAAAAATATTGCATGGACGTTGAATGATTGTAACGATAAGCGCAAAGCCATTCAAAATGAAATGATGAACCGCGCTAAGCGCAAGGTCGAATCAGAAGGTCTGGATCAACACCCTGTATTATTTATAGATGATGAGGACGGTCACCCGGGACTAAGTGGTCTGGTCGCAGGGCAGCTCAAAGAAATATACAAAAAGCCATGCTGCGTGGTTACTTATGCTGATGGCGAAGATGATCGCCGTGAGGCGCGTGGCTCTGGGCGCTCTGTGCCGGGGGTGAATATGGCCTCAGCCTTTATAGCGGCGCGCCACGCGGGCCATGTGCTTAAAGGCGGCGGTCATGCTATGGCAGGGGGATTCACAGCTTTGCCAGATCAAATTGAAGGGCTTAAAGCCTTCCTTAATGAGAATGTTGCGCATCAATTGGGCTCAGGTGAGGTCAATATTGAAACGGAAATTGATGGCGTATTATCCGTGCGCGGCGTGCAAGTCGAACTCGCGCGTGATATAGAAGCGTTTATTGGTCCATATGGCATGAAAAATGAAGAGCCTTTATTTGTACTGCCGCATGTAAAGCTCAATATGGTTGATGTCGTTGGCGGCAGCCATGTGCGCTGTACGGTCTCAGATGCCGAAGGCGGCAGTCGAATCAAAGCGGTGGCCTTCCGCGCGGCTGATGTGCCGATGGGCGTAGCGATGCTCAAACAGCAGGGCAAGCTGATGCATTTATTGGGCTATATCCGTATCAATAGCTGGAATGGCAAAGAAACGGCAGAATTCCACATTAAAGATGCGGCAATGGCGGCGGGGCAGCCTGATTCTTAAAAGCGAATTTTGGCCGCTCAAAATCTTGACATAATATATAAGTTTAATGTATTCTAGTAATTGTTACTTTATAGTTTCACTGTAAGTTATATGGGTGTGAGGTTTAAGCTCAGCGCTATAAAACCGCAGGGATTACCTAGAAAACAGCGTTTTCAGACCGCTTTGTATTCAGCCCTTATTATCGGCTTAAATAGAGCCTTGTGAAAAAAAATGCATTTTTTTGAAAATAATACTTGATTAATGCATCAGATATAGCTTATAAACTGCCTTGTCTTAAGGCTAACAGCTTGTAAACAGCTTCGTCTTAAGGCCAATAAGTTAATGCGTCCTGTTCGTCTAGAGGCCTAGGACACTGCCCTTTCACGGCGGCAACACGGGTTCGAATCCCGTACGGGATACCATTAACATAAAAAACCGTCTTATTTTTAAGGCGGTTTTTTATTGCCTGGGTTTTGACGGTGGCTCTAGGCGCTGCTAGCAGTTAAGCCGCTAATCGCGCTTAGCATTTATGGCTGAGGCACTCATCGCTAATTTCTTGATCTTCAAATTCCAAGGTCGAATGGCTTATGTCGTAACGTTCAACAAGCAGCGTTTTGATGCGCGACTTTGTATCTTCCATCAGGGTTAAGTCTGTAATCACGATATGCGCTTCTAAAGCGGTTGTGCTTTCATTGATTTGCCAAATGTGAATGTGATGAATGTCTGAGACATTGTCTTCGGCGGCTATAGCCGCACTGAGAGCGCTGTGGTCAATGTTTTTCGGTGTGCCTTCCATTAGAAGGTGAATAGTCGACTGCATGGCTTTGTAGCCGTGAATTATCACATAGACAGAAATCAACAAAGATAAAGCTGGGTCAATCCAGTAGCCACCACCATAGTAAATAGAGACCCCGCCGAGAATGACGGCGAGGGAGGCCAGAGCATCCATGACGTTATGCAAGAATGCGGCTTTCATATTGTCACTGCTACATGCATGAGTTCTGAGTAATAAAGCCGTGCCTGTATCAATGACAAGCGCCACAACGGCAACCCAAATCATAATAGGGGCATGGACTTCTTCGGGGGTGATAAGGCTTGTTACTGATTTCCCAGCCAAAAATAAGCCGATCATAATCAGGGCAGTCAGGTTAATGAGGGCCGTGACCGATTCGGCGCGTTTGTAGCCGAAGCTTTTTATTTTATCGGCAGGGCGCTCACCAATGATGATCGCAATAAGGGCCAGAACAAGGGCAAGGGCATCGCTCGCATTATGCAGTGCGTCGGTCATTAAGGCGAGTGAGTTAGCCATGATGCCGCCAATAACTTGAGCGATTGTGAGCACGCCATTAATACTGATTGCAACGATAAGGGCTTTCTTCGTTAAATGTGACGCGCTATGATCATGCGCGTGATTATGCTTCGAAGGGTGGTCGTGGGAATGGCCGTTAGAATGATCATGAGAATGATCGTGATCGTGCGTATCATGGGGCATAGTCAATTCCTTAAATGTTCATCAAACTATACAAAATGAATGGAAGCAGAGCGATGAAAAAAATACCCTTTTCGGATCTTGTCCATATGGATGGTCATGCAGAGCTGTATAAAGTTGATGTGGTTTATGCTGATAAAGACCATGCTGAGAATGTGTTTGGCTGTGCGCTATACCGTAAAGATGCGCAAATTTACCTGCATAAAAGATTAGCCGCTATCGTCATTGGGGCGGCGGAGCGTGCCAAACAAGCGGGCTATATTCTGCATATCAAAGATGGATTGCGCACAATGGAGGCGCAGGGCGCTATGGGTGAAAGCCCCGCTGCTTTAGATCACCCTGAATGGTTGATTGAGCCCCGGTTGATTTCTCCGCCTGGGGCGGGCGGACATCCACGTGGTATGGCGGTTGATGTGACGCTGTTTTGCCCTAAATTAGGGCGTGATATTGATATGGGCACGCCGTTTGATTGCTTCCCGGAGGATAAAAGCTCTGGTCTCTGGCCCGCGCATCGAAACTATACAGATCTGCCGGCTGATTGCCTTGAAAATAGAGCGGTTTTAGATCGTTGTATGGTTGATTCTGCGCACGCTTTAGATGAGAAATTGCTGCCTTTACCAGCGGAATGGTGGGATTATCGTTTTTATCCAGAGGAAACACAGCGCTATGCGCCGCTCAGCGACCTTGATATACCAGAGTTTATGCGCCTTTGTGCAAATAAACCTTGCAAATTAGGCGTATAATGCGTTTTATGTGCAGACAATATGTATTATAATCCGTAATGCTATTTAAATTAATACTAAAAATAAGAAGAATAAGAAATTTTATATGAGTGATATAGAGACATTTGAAGACCTTGGCTTAACCGAGGAAACATTAAGAGCCCTTAAAGATGCGGGCTATACAAAACCGACACCAATTCAGGCACAAGCCATCCCCCATATTCTTATGGCGCGGGATCTTGTTGGCCTTGCTCAAACGGGCACAGGTAAAACGGCGAGCTTTACGCTGCCGATGATTGATATTCTTTCAACGGGTCGTGCCAAAGCACGTATGCCGCGCTCGCTGGTGCTTGCACCAACACGCGAACTTGCTGCGCAGGTTGCTGAAAACTTTGATAAATACGGCAAATACCACAATTTGACTAAGGTCTTATTGGTTGGTGGCGTGTCTATGGGTGAGCAAATTAAACAGCTTGATAAGGGCGTTGATGTTTTAATCGCAACGCCTGGGCGTCTGCTTGATTTATTTGACCGTGGCATGATGATGCTGGCTGATATGAAAGTTTTGGTTATTGACGAAGCTGACCGTATGCTTGATATGGGCTTTATCCCTGATATTGAAAAAATCGTCAGTAAATTACCGCCAATGCGTCAAACGTTGTTGTTCTCAGCGACAATGCCAAACGAAGTTAAGCGCCTGACTGAAAAATTCTTAAGTAATCCACGTACAGTGTCGGTATCGGCCCCTGCGACGGCATCAAAGATGATTACGCAGAACCTAACTTATGTTCAGCCGCGGGATAAAAAGAAAGTCCTGACGCAAATCATTAAACAGGAAAAAGTCGCGAATGCGTTTATTTTCTGTAACCGTAAGCGCGATATTGCCGATTTATGTGCTCATTTGAACCGCGAAGGCTATACGGCCGCAGCAATGCATGGTGATTTGGTGCAAAAAACACGTACAGAAACCCTCGCTAAATTTAAGAATGACGAGATTACAATGCTTGTCTGTTCTGATGTCGCCGCGCGTGGCCTTGATGTTCAGGGCGTATCTCATGTATTTAACTATGATATTCCAATGCATGCAGATGATTACGTGCACCGTATTGGCCGTACAGGCCGCGCAGGTTTAACCGGCGTTTCATGGTCTTTGGCGACCAAAGATGATGATAAATACATCAAAGAAATTGAGAAAATAACGAAGTCGACTTTGCCTGTCGTTGAAGTTGGCGCGAGCGCGAAATCACGCCCTGCACAAAAACCTGCGGAAAATGCACCGCAGGAAAAATCTCAGCCAAACAATCAGCAAAAAAATCAAGGTAAGCCTCAAGATAAAAAGCAAGCAAGACCGCGTCCTGTAAGAAATGCAGATAAAGATGTGAAGTCAGCGCCTGTTGCTTCGAAGGCTGTTGAGCAGAAAGGTAAAGCTGCTGCGCATACGCCGGTTGATAATCACGAACAGCCACTTGAAATTAAGCGCGCTGATCACAAAGCCTCTGGTGGGCGCCTTGCTAAAGAAAGTAAGCTTATCGAAAATTACGAGAAGCCTAATGCCAATAATAAAGGCCGCAACCCGCGCTATAAAGATGATGAACCATCTGATGTCGTTGGTTTTGGTGATGATTTGCCGTCCTTTATGCGTTAATACGCATTGCTAATCAGGCGCCTTATTGGGCTTAATGAGCGGCTTTATTCTATCAATTATTAATACCGCTTGCCTGTTTAGGTTGGCGGTATTCTTTTTTATCATAAGAATTAAGGCTGTATCGGTGGTAAAAGGGTTTTTTATGTTTCATCTATCGGCGTATTCTATTATTATAAGCGCAGCGTTTAATCAATTTGTGTAATCAATTCAGGCAGTATCTTGTCACAATATAATTCTAAATCACTTGTTATCACGTTATTAGCATCAACCATTTTGAGTGTTGTTGTGCCGCATAATGCATTGGCGCAAATGGTTGGCGTTGATAATGCGGCTACGCCAAGCTTGGCGAGTGATGCGCAGGCTATCGTCCCCACAGGGGATAAAGCGCCTGTTGATTTTGTCGCTGATAATTTAATGCATGATGATGAAAATCAAAAGATAATTGCGAGCGGTAATGTTGAACTGGCACAGTCAGGTCGCATTGTTAGAGCTGATGAAATTGTCTATGATTTACGCAATGACAAAGTCGTTGCACGTGGAAACGTGGCTCTTACGGATGAAGAGGGCAATGTTTACTTCGCGGATAATTTAGATTTGAGCAATTCATTTAAAGATGGCTTTGCACAAAAGATCCGTGTGGAGTTAATACAAGGTGATTATTTTTGGGCTGAAGATGCTAAGCGTATTGATGGCCGCGTAACGCAAATGACAAAAGCACGCTACACGCCGTGTAAGCCATGTGCTGAAACGCCTGAAAAAGCGCCGGCATGGTCAATTAATGCTGCGCATGTTGAGCATAATAAAGACAGTAAATCCGTATCATATAAAAATGCATGGTTTGAAGCTTTCGGTGTGCCGGTTCTCTACACACCTTATTTTAGTCATCCTGATGGAAGTGAAACGCAGAAATCTGGTTTTCTTGCGCCATCTTTATCTTTCGACAGTGAATTAGGCGCAGGGCTTAAAAATGCTTATTATTGGGGGATTGCCCCTGATATGGATGCGACAATTGGCCTTGAGGCATATACCCAAGAGGCGCCTGTCTTGTATGGCGAGTTTCGTAAGCGTTTTGCCGATGCTGCCGTTTCGTTTCAAGGCAGCGTAACGGATTCTAGCCGTACAGAGCGCTCCGCGGGTAACGATATTGAAGTTGATGATGAAATTCGCGGCCATTTAAAAGGCCTTGGCCTTTGGGATATTGATGATAAATGGCGCGCAGGCTTTGATGTTGAATTTGCCAGTGATAATCAATATTTGAACCAATATAATATAAATAGCGAAGATACGCTTGAGAGTGAAATTTATTTAGAGCGTTTTGACGGGCGTAATTATGCCGTATCGCGCGCCCTTGTTTTTCAAGATTTACGTATTGATGAAGATATTGATCAGCCCAATGTTGTACCTCAATTATCAGCAAGCTTTATTCAGAAGGCTGGTGGCTTTCTCGGTGGGCGCCTTGATGGTGACGTGTCTTTATTGGGACTGCGCCGCGAAGGTAACGGCCAAGATTTAAACCGCTTAAGCGTACAAGGGGGCTGGGAGCGTCGCTTTATTAATGGCTACGGCCTTGTCAGTGACTTAGAAGCTTATGTGCATGGTGATTTATATAATGCGCGTGATGTCGGTGTTAACGATGATGATGTAACAGAAACACGCCTTTACCCTGTTGCGAATTGGCGTAGTGAATTTCCTGTTTCTCGTGCCTTTGATAAAGTTCAAGTGGTCGTCGCGCCGATTGCCGGCGTTACTTTAGCGCCAGATCTTAATGAAAGTTCCGAAGACGATATTCCCAATGAAGATAGTTTAGATGTGCAGCTTGATGCCTCTAATTTATTCGAAGCTAGCCGTTTCCCAGGGCTTGATCGTGTGGAAGATGATATGCGTGCGACATATGGTGTTCGCGCAGGGGTCTATGGTTATGAAGGCTCGCATGCTGAATTTTTTATTGGTCAAAGTTACCGCTTTGATGAAGATGATAACCCATTTGCCTCGGGCAGCGGCCTTTCTGATCAGCATTCTGATTATGTTGGATCTGTAGGCATTGACCTTAACTCTGATTATAGTCTTGATTATCGCTTCCAGCTAGATGGCGAAACACTTGCATCCGAGCGTCATGAGGTTTCAGCTTCGGCGAATTGGGATAATTTAACCCTTTCTTCTGATTATTTCTATGCGCGGGCTTTTCAAGCGAGTGATGTCAGTGATGATGGGGGCAGCCGTGAGCAGTTAAGCTCTAGCCTTGCTTATTATTTTAAACCTGAATGGCGCTTTCGTATAGCGGGGCGTTATGATCTTGGCGAAGAGCAGGGGTTGCGTAATGCTGATTTTGGTTTGGATTATTTGGGACAATGTTTATCCCTGACATCAACATTACGTCGTAATTTGACCGATGACGCCTCAGGTGATAGCTCAACGGAATTCGTTGTGAGTATTGGTTTGAAGAATATCGGTGAGTTTATTGAGCCTAGGAAATAGGCATAAAGTGGCTTTGTAGTTGTTAATTCTTATAAAATCAGCTAGTTATTAGCGCTTGTAAAATAATTTGTGAAATAATTGAGAAAACAAAGACCCCGAGGAGGGGCTCCTATTGGAATTTTATTTAGACCCTAGCTTTCATATGTGGTTTGCGCTCGGCTTGACGTTTTTTGCCGTGGTTGCTTTTGCGCGCGATAAATGGCCTTTGGAAGTGACCAGTGGGTTAATCATAACGTCTTTATTATTATTTGGTCAGTTCTTCCCGCTTTTGGATGCACAAGGCAGTAACCAGCTTGATTCAATGACATTGCTTTCGGGCTTTGCGAATCCGTCACTTGTCGCGGTATTGGCTTTGCTCGTTATGGGGCAGGCGGTCATTCAAACGGATGCATTGCGGCCTATATCGCGCTTATTTCAAACGTCAAACCCTATTCTCGCTTGGGTTTCCATTATCTCAATTCTCGTATTTGTATTGACTATTAGTGCTTTTATGAACAATACGCCTTTGGTTATCTTAGCCATTCCTATAATTCAGGTATTAACGGCGCAAGTAGGCATATCTGAAAGCCGGATAATGATCCCGCTTAGTTATGCTGCTATTCTTGGTGGTATGATGACGTTGGTTGGTTCATCAACCAACTTGCTTGTGTCTTCAGCCATGGAAGAGCTTGGCTATGACCCTCTTGGTTTTTGGGACTTTACTATTCCGGGCATGGTGTTGGCGGCCGTTGGTTTTGTTTATGTGGTTTTTGTTTTGCCGCAAATTATGCCAGATAGACGCTCTATGACACAGGATTTCGTCGGTAATGAAAAAGAATTTATTGCCGAATTTGACGTTGACCCAGCCAGTACTTTGGTTGGTATGCAATGTGAAGAAGGCAAGTTCCCACAATTGCCGAATTTAAGCGTACGCCTTATTCAGCGCGCCGGTCAGCTTATTTTGCCGCCTTTTGAAGGCTATGAAATAGAAGCCAATGATATTCTTATTGTGGCTGCTACGCGTGATTCTTTGGCGCAAATTCTATCTAAACATCCAGGCTATTTATTATCAGCAGATGAATCGGATGTGTTGACCAAGTTTAATCAAGGTGATGAAGGTGAGGATTCACCGCGCGAACTTGAAGAAAAAGAGCAAGCACAATCGCGTACATTGGCTGAAGTGATGATCGCGCCAAGCTCGCGGTTAATTGATATGTCTTTAGAGCAAATCGGCTTTCACCGTCAATTTAAGACCATTATTCTGGGTATTCAGCGTCGCGCGCGGGTTGTTCGTCGTCGTTTGGGTCGTATTCGCCTTGAAGCGGGCGATGTTCTGTTGGTTTGCGGCAGTGGTACAGCCATTGAAGACTTGCGTCATAATCAAGATATGATTGTGCTTTCTGGGTCAAAACAGGACTTAGCTAAAGTTAAAAAAGCGCCAGTGGCTGCTGTGGTCTTCTTATTTGTGATTGCTATGGCGGCGAGCGGCGTAATGAGCATTCCTGTGGCGGCCATTTCAGGTGCGGTGGCGATGATTGCCACAGGCTGTTTAAATGTACGCCAAGCGACGCGTGCTGTAGATCGTAAGATCTTCTTGCTTGTGGGCTCTATGTTGGCGCTTGGTGCGTCTTTGAAAATAACCAATGGGGCAAATTTTATTGCGGAAAGAATCCTTGAATTACCTTTCGTTGAAAGCCCGCTGGCTTTGGCGCTGGTCTTATTCTTACTGGTGGCGCTGACCACCAATATTCTGACGAATAATGCCTGTGCGATCTTGTTTACGCCGATTGCGCTTAATCTGGCGACTGAAATGGGGATTGATCCTATTACTTTTGCCATTACCGTCATTTTTGCTGCGAATTGTTCTTTTGCCTCGCCCATTGGATATCAAACCAACTTACTGGTTATGGGGCCCGGGCATTATCGCTTTAGTGATTTTATGAAGGCCGGTGTACCACTCATTTTGATTTTGTGGGTCACCTATATCTTTATCGCGCATTATTACTTTGGCTTAAACGGCTTATGGTTCACCGATAAGTAAACGCAGCTCAAGCAAAATAAATAAATCAATTATTTCTATAGATTGGCCCGACATGATGGGCTTAGCGCATGCGCCACTTACCACCTTTGTGGTAATAATGCCCAGGGCCAACCATTTGAAATAGGCGGTCGCCAGCTTTAAGCTGAACATAGCCTAAGGGCATATGGCTTTTCTGTGCGGCGGCTTTGTAAGCAATCATCCGCCCTTTATTAATATGGTTAATCAGTTCAGTTAATTCTGGAGGGTGGGGCGTTTTCACGACCGCGCCGACTAAGCCATTGGGCAGCTCACCAATTAAGCCATATTGTTTGGCGGCTTCTTTGGTCAGCGGGGCATATTGCTGCTGCGGCTGTGTGTTTATCGGCGCTGATTGAGATTGCTGAGCATGGGCCGGGGCTATGCTCGCACATGCAAACGGGGTTAGGGTCATTAATCCGATTAATGTCGCTAATTTTAGCGGAGTATTTTGTGCTTGCTTTGCTTTATTCATGTGTTGGGGTACTACCTAAATATTTCAAATAATTATAGGCGGAGTGTGTTTTGTCTATGGCCTCTTTGTCGAGCTTTGCGTTTTGCGCGGTGCTGATTATATTATAGTCAATATTCAAAGAAAATTTATCGTGCTGCGGTTTAATCGTACCATTAAGGTTAATAAGGCCTTTTAATTGCGGCGTTATTGGCCAGAATCCATATGGTATAGATGTGGCGTTGACGCGACGGCCACTCAATATGTAATGGTTTTTTACAGGGAGGTATTTAAGAAGAATACTGCCCGTGCCAAGGTTAGATCTGAGCTCCCATATTTTACAATGTTGTTCGCCAATATCTATAAGGCTGATGCTCAAGCGGCCATTTTTGAGTGTTAAGCCCTCTGTTTGGAGCGCGCCGAAAGTGATAACGCTTGTAACGCGCGGGTCTTGTATTAATTTGACCGCACCGTTCACATCTTTGGCAGATAGGTTCTTGGTTTTAAAGTGCGCGTCTTTAAGGCGTAAGGATAAAGGCTCTTGATTGTTGTTGGCCGCCTTTACGGCGTTGCTACCAAAGAGCAGAGCAAAGGAACCAGAAAGAGAGGCCTCGCCCTTAAATTCATAAATATAAGCGTCAAGGAAGTGTGGGGCGATGGCCATGACTTGTTGATCTGTCATGTTATACGGTTCTATGCCAATGGAGGTGTTGCCATTTTTCTGTACTATTTTAGCTTTAAAAATAGGTGCATTTTGCTTTGGATAGATCGAGACGTCAAACGTATCCGCATCAGTATTCTGTGTGTATTGGACTGTTATATCCGCCGGGTGAGCAAAGAGCCTACTGAGTATTTTTTCTTTTTTATCAGGGAGTTCACTGCCTTTTTTAATATAAAAATTCAAGCTGTCGGTCGGCGTTAAATTTTTAGCATCTAAATATGAGCTGTGCTGATTTTCGTTGATATTATACCAGTATTCAATTTTATCGGTGCTTTCAGCGCTGTGCTGAGCGATTAGATATATTTTATGCTCATTGCTAAAGGCTTGTGTTTTGACCTTTACTGCATTGAGTGGGAAATTGTTTATTTTGAGCAGTCCGGCATTAAGGATGCTTTCGAAGCGGCCTAATTGTCTATTGTTAGGCGTTTTATATTGGGCGTTGGCTTTGCCACGCTTTATGCTGATTTTCTCTAAGTTTAAATTTAAATTCTCTATCTTTGCTTCAAGGGACAGGCCAGTACCTATTGTTCCGTTGATCTCTGCGTTAAAAGTAAGCTGCTTTTGCGCGGCGGCAAAATTGGCAAGGATCTCATTGTCTTGAATAAAGCTATCGCCCTTAATGGTGATTAGGCCAGTATCGGTAAAAATATCAAATTTTATGTTTTTAATGGATATGGTCGGCGCTATTTTATGGAGGTTTAAAATAGTCGTATTGAGCAGTTTATCTGTGAATTTATGTGGTTCTTGCAGAAGTGCGGTAAGGGCTTTGCTCTGTGAAGGGGCTGACGTTGTATCAATAAAGACTGATGAGCCTGAAACTTCAATCGAGGCGGCTGTTCTTGTAATGAGTAATATGACGGGCTGTTTTTTTATTGTGAATGTCTCAATCGATAGGTCAACCGCATTATGAGTTAGTTCAATGTCTTTGAGTGTGATTGATGACATCCCGACATCGATATCGCCAATTTGGACAATATTCATGTTGTTCTTAGCCAGTTCGGCCTTGATAATGATTTGTACGAGGGGTGGCAGCGCAAACACATAAGCGCTGCCCATAATTATAAATATAAAGCCAAATAGAAGTCCGAGCTGTTTCATTTGTGTCTTCTGACCCCTAATAATAATTATGTTTAGATATCAATATTCTCTGCAAATTCAGCATTATCTTGAATGAATCTAAAGCGTGCATCTGGATTTTTGCCCATAAGTTCATCAACCAATTGGTCGATCGCAGCAAATTTATCAACGATCTCGATATCATCTGAATTTTCATCTTCGTCGATAATACCAAGCTTGGCTTCTAAATCAGGCAGAGTGACACGCAAAAGAGTGCGAGAATCTGGATTCATAGTTGTTTCTTTAAGCTGACGCGCAGGCATTTCACCCAAACCTTTAAAGCGGCTGACATCGACTTTCTTTTTACCTTTAAAGATCGTGTTCATAAGCTCTTCGCGATGTTCATCATCGCGCGCATAGGCTGAAATATTACCTGAAGCCAGCCTGTAGAGTGGAGGTAATGCAAGATATAAATGGCCATGTTCGATCATTGGGCGCATTTTTAAGTAAAAGAAGGTCACAAGCAGGGCGGCGATATGCGCGCCATCAACATCCGCATCGGTCATGATGATGATGCGTTCATAGCGTAGATCATCAAGGTTAAATTCTTTACCCATTGAGGTGCCAAGCGCGAGCATTAAGTCTTGTATCTCAAGGTTATTGCGAATTTTATCATTAGTCGCGCTGGCCACATTGAGGATTTTACCACGCAAAGGTAGGATTGCTTGCGTTTTACGGTCACGGCCTTGTTTGGCCGAACCACCCGCTGAATCACCTTCGACTATGAATATTTCAGTGTTTTCCGCGTGATTGATAGAGCAATCAGAAAGCTTGCCCGGTAAACGTAATTTGCGGGTTGCTGATTTACGCGTTAGCGCTTTGCTGTCTTTTTTACGTAGCCGTTCTTCAGCTTTATCAATTAAGGAAGCCATAAGTTTATTGGCTGCATCGGGATTGCCCGTTAGCCAGTGATCAAATAAATCACGCAAGGCGTTATCGACCAATTTACTTGCTTCAGCGGAAACCAGTTTCTCTTTGGTTTGGCCTTGAAATTGTGGGTCGGAAATAAAGGCTGAAAGCACAATAGCTGCGCCGTTTAAAATATCTTCTGTTGTAATCAAAAGGGCTTTTTTATTGCCTGTCATTTCACCATAGCCACGAATACCACGCAGTAATGCGGTGCGCATACCTGATTCATGTGTGCCGCCTTGTGGTGTTGGTACGGTATTACAGTAAGTCTGTGAGAAGCCTTCGCCATATTCAGGCCATGTCATCGCAAATTCAATTTTACCCGGCACGTGTCCAAATTCAGCTATGCCGTGAAAAGGTTCTGGCGTTACGGTTTCTTTCTTGCCGACGACAGCGTTAAGATAATCCAAAAGGCCGTTAGGGAACTTAAAGACTTTTTCAGCCGGGGTCGGGGAATCTTCAGCTAAAAGGCTTTCATCACACTTCCAACGGATTTCAACGCCACGAAATAAATAGGCTTTTGAACGCGCCATTTTGAACATCCAGCCAGGTTTGAACCGCGCTGATTCGCCAAATATTTCTGGGTCAGGGTGAAAGCGTATTGTTGTACCGCGACGGTTGCTTACTTGACCGAGATCTTCGAGAGGGCTTTGGACGAGCCCCCGTGAGAAGCTTTGTTTGTAGAGGGTTTTGTTACGGGCAACTTCGACCCACATCCAATCAGATAAAGCATTCACGACCGATATACCAACGCCATGCAAGCCGCCAGAGGTTTGGTAGGCTTTGTCTGAGAATTTACCACCAGAGTGCAATGTGGTCATAATGACTTCGAGGGCGGATTGGTCTTTGAATTTAGGGTGAGGGTCAACGGGAATGCCGCGCCCATTATCGCTGATAACAACGCTGTTATCTTCAAGCAGAGTTATTTCAATACGTGTGGCGTGACCAGCCACCGCTTCATCCATAGAGTTATCAAGGATTTCGCCAACCAAATGGTGCAAAGCGCGTTCATCCGTGCCGCCAATATACATGCCGGGGCGGCGCCTTACAGGCTCAAGGCCTTCTAGAACTTCAATGGATGATGCGCTATATTCGTTGGACGCATCTTCTTTTTCTTGTGTAAATAGATCGCTCATTTAATACTATTCCGTAATCGCCCGTTTCAGGGTATGGTTTGAATAGCGCTGACTTTAGCGTATAATCATGGGGGAGTACAAGCCCCAGCCGAGTAAATACGCGCAGTCATGAACAGCTATTATAAAATAAAGTATAAAATAAAGAGAGTGTAGCCTTGTCTAAGAATAAGCATAACGATCTGAGCAATTCTGTTTCAAAAGCTCAAAAAAGTGACCTTAGTGGCCCTCGAGGGCAATTGGCTATGCAAACGATAGCTGTTGAGCGTGATGCTAATCCGGGCGGTAGTATGTTTGGCGGCTGGGTGCTCGCACAAATGGATCTGGCGGGGGCTGCCCTTGCTTACAGCATTGCACAACAAAGGATCGTTACTGTATCTGCTGACAAGATCCGTTTTCATCAGCCGCTAATCATAGGGCAAGAGGTTCAGCTTTACACAGATCTGGTTAAAACAGGTCGTTCATCCATAGCTGTTGATGTTAATGTGTGGCATATTTCTGAAAATAAAGAGTTTTTTAACGTAGCAGAAGGTATATTTACATTTGTGGCTTTAGATTCTCAGGGAAAGCCAGATAAGACATTATGCCAACGGATTGCTTCAGAGGCCCAGAGAGGATGAATGGACTGTTGGTTAAATGCGGCTGAGTAAAACTGGAATTATAAAACATTTAGGATTTTTAAATATGCTTAAAACGAACCGCTTTCTAGTCATGATTAGCGCCGCAATTATGGCGCTGAGTTTTGCTGCGTTTGCTGTGCCTGCACAGGCACAAAAGCTAAGCTTGCCATTCTCAGAGCTTAACATGAGCATAGAAATGCCCAAAGAAACCTATATGGAGCTTTCCGCGCAATATACACGTGAATTGAAAGATGAGGCTTTGTTAAAGCATAGCTTTCGTCTGCCTAAAACATGGACAGACCAAATGGGGGAAGCGAAGAAAACTGATTTCTCAACAAAAGTGGAAACGTTGATTTCGCATTATATTGGCCCGCCTAATATGTATGCGCGTAGCAGTTTTGAGGTTAAGGTCTTAAAGATGGATCGTGAAATGGATCTCATGCATTGGTACTTTACTTATATGGGCACAAAAGGGTATTCGGTCACAGCACTTAAAGAGTGGGCGGATGGTCGCCGCGTTGAAGCGGAAGCCATTCGCATTGACGTCGAAGCCACCTTTGTTATGCGTTCCGTTGCTATGCTTAGTGGCGACCTTGTTGTTATTGCTGAATATAGCGTACCAGATCCTTTTTGGGGTGAGCAGCGTGATGAGGCCGTGTGGTCGGCCTCTACATTTACATTAGAATATGCAAATGACAGAACCATTGAGCCACGCAAAGAGTTCTCAATTCTTGATATTGTTAAGTTTAACTATCCAGGCTCTTGGCAGGTTAGGCGCCCTAAATTAACGGTTGTTGATGAGTTATCAGCGGTGGCCACGTCAAGAAATCAACGCGGGGAATATGATGGCCGCTTAGACGCGTTTTTTCTTGCCAGTCATGCGGGCGGCACGCGTGAGGAGAATTTAAAACTCTATAAAGAAAAATACACAGATATTGTTAGTTTTGATCTGGGCGCACACATAGAGACTTTGGAAGGGCAAACTTACGACGAATCGATTAGCGCAGGGCGCGTTGATATTTTCAAAGCACTTAAACCCGGTACGGAATCTGAAACAGGCTATGAGATTTGGATGGCGCTGCTTGAATCAAATGTTTACGATGGCTACGTATTTATGAATACAGTTAGTCGTGAAATTGACTTTGTGACTTGGGCTAAAAATCAACGCAGCTTTAAAATTATGGTTGAGAGTATGGAGCTTCACGGCCACGCGCGGTGATAATGTATCATTAGGGCTTCGCTGCCGGGGTTACTGCTGCTTAAACCGCCATTTGAAATATGGCTAAAGCCCAAAGAGATCTTTGTTTCTTTGTTGAGGCGATAGCCTATGTCCACCATGGGTCTGAACTGAATGAGTGAATCAAGGTCAGGCCCTTGGCCATTGGCATAAAATCCCGCAGCTAAGGATGGCGTTAGGAAAAGCTTTTCTGTTATTTTGAAATCTTTGTATAGGCCGCCAAAGCTATAGGCGGCCTTATCTGTGGTCAGTGTCGCACCGATGAAGGGTTTAATGCCTAAAAAAGCGGGCTTTGTTAATCTGTATTCAATGTCTAAGGCCAAAGAACCCTCATCATCTAAAATATCATAGGCCCCCATAGCGAACACCAAGGTGTTTTGCGCTTGCGCATGGGCGGGGAGAGCCATTAAAAAAATCGCAAAATAAGATAACAAGAAAGATTTTATGTATTTGGTCATGAATGGACTGTATCGGTTTGTTCTGTAGCGCTAAATTGAGGTGCTGTCTATGAAATATACAAGTTCTAGGTCGTCGGGGCAAACAAAAAGGTGGATCAATGGCCTTGTCTGGAGATCGTGTCTTGCGTAAAAGATAAGATGTTTCTAGATTCTATCTAATTGATTCTTCTGCCTCATTAACACGTGTCTTTAAGCGTGTTTTATTTTTGAAGGCTTAATATATAGTTCGTTTTTTAAGAATGGTCAGCTCAATGATTGCAGCTTTTGCGTTTTATTTGTTTTCGGCGATAATGTTGTTTAGTGCTCTGCGCGTTATAACAGCATCAAACGCCGTGCATTCAGTTTTGTTCCTTATATTGTCGTTTTTCAACGCAGCAGGGCTTTTTGTTCTGCTCGGCGCTGAATTTGTCGCGATGATCCTTGTTATTGTTTATGTCGGCGCGGTTGCAGTGCTGTTCTTATTTGTTGTGATGATGCTGGATGTAAACTTTGATAAATTGCGCGAAAATGCACGCGGCTATATTGGCGCGGGCGTTGTGCTCGGTGCGGTTTTACTCGCTGAACTGCTAACTTTATATGCGGCATGGAATGAAAGCGCTGTGCCGCATGGTGATGGCGCGCTTGTTGATAATGCGGGTGACGTTATAACCAACACAGAAGCTATTGGCCGCGTATTATATACAGACTATATTTACGCCTTCCAACTCTCAGGTCTTATCCTATTAGTGGCCATGATTGGCGCGATTGTTCTTACACATCGCCGCCGCCCTGACGTTCGCCGTCAAAAAATATCAAAACAAATAGGCATTACGCGTGATGACGCGATGGAAATTAAGTCTGTTAATTCAGGCGAGGGGATATAATCACCATGGATATTGGAACTTTTCACTATTTAACTGTTGCTGCCCTGTTGTTTACAATTGGGATTTTTGGCATTTTTCTTAATCGTCGTAACGTGATTGTTATTCTGATGTCGATTGAATTAATGCTATTGGCTGTGAATATTAATTTCGTGACGTTTTCAGCGGCACTGAATGATATTACAGGGCAGGTCTTTACGATGTTTATATTAACGGTCGCTGCGGCAGAAGCTGCGATAGGTTTGGCAATTTTGGTCGTATTCTTCCGTAAGCGCGGTTCAATTGCCGTTGAAGATCTCGCGAGCATGAAAGGGTAATACCGTGAATTTTGAGTATTTTGCAGTTTTTTCGCCGCTTGTAGGCTTTTTGATTACATTTCTATTTGGTCATAAACTCGGCGCGCGTGGATCACAAATTGTTACTTGTGGCTTAATGGGCTTGGCGGCCTTTGCGTCGATTAGCCTCTTTTATTCAGTTATTCTTGGGGGCGAACATTATGTGTTGCCGCTTAAAGAGTGGATTGCTTCTGACTTCTTCATCGTGGACTGGTCACTACGCCTTGATACTTTATCAGTCGTTATGCTCTGCGTTATTAATATCGTTTCAAGCTGCGTGCATGTCTATTCGGTTGGTTATATGAGCCATGATCCGCATCGCTCACGCTTTATGGCTTATTTGAGCTTGTTTACTTTTGCGATGTTGATGCTTGTTACTTCAGATAACCTCGTTCAGTTATTCTTTGGCTGGGAAGGTGTGGGGCTGGCCTCTTATCTTCTTATCGGCTTTTGGAATACGAAAGACAGCGCCAATAGCGCGGCGATGAAGGCCTTTATTGTCAACCGCGTGGGTGATTTTGGTTTGGCTTTGGGCATTATGGCGATATTCGTTGTCTTTGGCAGCGTAAACTTCGAAACAATCTTTGCGGCTGTTGAAGCGAAAAAAGACGTTTTTGTCAATTTCATAGGCTTTGACATTCATGCGATGACTTTGATTGGCTTATTGCTCTTTACCGGCGCTGTCGGTAAATCAGCGCAGCTTGGCCTGCATACATGGCTTCCTGACGCGATGGAAGGCCCGACACCGGTTTCGGCCCTTATTCACGCAGCGACAATGGTGACTGCAGGCGTCTTCCTTGTGGCGCGTTTCTCGCCGCTTTACGAATATGCGCCAATTGCTTTGATGGTGATTACTGTGTTTGGTGCGTGTACGGCTTTGGTCGCCGCGACGATCGGCATGACGCAATTTGATATTAAGCGCGTTATTGCGTATTCAACAATGTCACAACTTGGCTATATGTTTTTTGCTCTGGGCGTTTCAGCCTATGGCGCAGCGATATTCCACCTTATGACCCACGCTTTCTTTAAGGCGCTTTTATTCTTAGGCGCAGGCAGCGTTATTCACGCAATGTCTGATGAACAAGACATGCGCAAAATGGGCGGTATTTGGAGAAAGATTCCGTTTACTTATGCGATGATGTGGATCGGCTCTATGGCTTTGGCTGGCTTGCCGTTCTTTGCGGGCTATTATTCTAAGGATATGATTTTAGAAGTCGCCTTTGCGGATAATAGCTGGTTTGGCACAATGGCCTTTGTCTTTGGTATCTTGGCGGCGATGATGACCGCGTTTTATTCATGGCGCTTAATCTTTATGACCTTCCATGGTAAGCCACGCGCGGATAAAAAAGTGATGGATCATGTCCATGAGTCACCATTTGTTATGGCTGTGCCTTTGTTGGTTTTGGCTATAGGTGCGATTTTATCAGGCGCTGTATTTTATAATGGTTTCGTCGGTGGTAGCCATCATGACGATGGCGCGCATGCAACACACGCCGCACCACATAATGTCGCGAGTGCTGAAAACACAGTGCATGGTGAAGCTGAAAAGGGTGTGGTGTTTTATAGTGATGCATCACTCGCTGGGGAAGATCATGATGCCGAAGCACATAGCGTTGTGAGTAGTGAGCATGCCGTTGATACTGGCGAACATATCGTCGTAGATACGCACGAAGAAAATATTTTTGCCGCGCTTTCTGATAGTTCAAAATTCTGGCAGAACTCAATAAAAGTCTTACCTGAAAATGATACAGTGACAGCGGCTCATAATGTGCCGTTTTGGGTGAAAAAACTGCCGATCCTTATGTCACTTTTAGGGATTTTCTTGGCGTATATATTTTATATTTGCTGCCCATCATTACCTGCTTTGTTTAGCCGCGCCTTTAAACCGCTTCATAGCTTGTTCTTTAACAAATGGTATTTTGATGAGCTTTATAATGCGGTGTTTGTTAAGAATGCCTTGCGTATAGGCTGCGCTTTTTCATGGTCGGATCGTAATATTGTCGATCGTTTTGGCCCTGATGGCGCTGCGAAAACAACGGCCTTAGTTGGTAAGCTTTCAAGCCGCTTCCAATCAGGTTTTGTATATCAATATGCTTTTGTCATGATTATTGGCCTTGTTATGATCATGTTATGGCTGGCACCGATTAACGTTTCGTCTCTGGTTTCCAGTGTTTTGGGCTTTTTCGGCGTATCTAAATAGAGTTTAGGGAATAGTGAAGATTATATCATGATGGATTTACCAATTTTATCACTAATGACATTTCTGCCTTTAGTCGGCGTATTGTTTATAATCAGTGTTCGTAGTAATGACGAAGAAATTGTCGCGCGTAATGCAAAAAATGCGGCTTTATTCACGTCATTTTTTACAGCCGCTCTGGCGGTCTATTTAGCCGCGCGCTTTGACCCGAGCAATGGTGGCTTTCAATTCGTTGAAAAATACGAATGGTTCCCGAGTCTGGGTATTTCATACCATATGGGCATTGATGGCATTTCGTTCTTCTTTGTCATGCTCTCTGCTTTGTTGGTTCCAATTTGTATTTTGGCCAGCTGGGATTCTATAAAAATCCGCGTCAAAGAATATATGGTGGCTTTCCTTATTCTTGAATCCTTAATGATCGGAACCTTTTGTGCGTTAGACAGTTTCTTATTCTATGTGTTCTTTGAAGCCGTTCTGATTCCGATGTTTATCATTATTGGTATTTGGGGTGGCCCGCGCCGTGTCTATGCGTCTTATAAATTCTTCCTCTATACGCTGCTTGGGTCTGTTTTAATGTTGGTTGCCTTGCTGACGCTTTATGCACAAGTCGGCACAAGCGATATTCCAACATTAATGGAAAACCCTGTTGCGCGTAATTTACAAATTTGGTTATGGCTTGCAGTTTTTGCCAGTTTTGCCGTAAAAATGCCAATGTGGCCTGTGCATACATGGCTTCCAGACGCACACGTTGAAGCGCCAACGGCAGGCTCGGTTATTTTGGCGGGTGTATTGCTGAAAATGGGGGGCTATGGTTTCTTGCGTTTCTCAATTCCGATGTTCCCTGAGGCATCTGAATTATTTGCGCCGATGGTGTTTTGGCTCAGTGTTGTCGCGATTATCTATACGTCACTGGTGGCTTTGGTTCAAACCGACATGAAAAAGCTGATTGCTTATTCATCTGTAGCGCATATGGGCTATGTGACTTTGGGTATATTTACAGCAACAACGCAAGGCATTGAAGGCGGTATCTTTCAAATGATTTCGCATGGTTTGATATCGGCGGCTTTATTCCTCAGTGTTGGGGTTATCTATGATCGTATGCATACACGCGAAATTTCACGTTATGGCGGCATTGTTAAAAATATGCCTAAATATGCGACTATATTTATGATCTTGATGCTTGGCTCGGTCGGCCTGCCCGGAACATCTGGTTTTGTCGGTGAATTCTTAGTCCTTATTGGTGTGTATCAAGTGAACACTTTGGTCGCCTTATGCGCCGCGCTTGGTCTGATTGTTGGCGCGCCTTATATGCTGTTTTTATATCGCCGTGTTGTCTTCGGTCAACAGGTCAATGAAGATGCTGCGAAAATGACAGATTTGAGCATGCGTGAGATGTCTTTATTTGTGCCACTGGTTCTGATGGTGCTCTATTTTGGCTTTTTCCCAGGCTATATTATGGATCGCTTGCATCCCTCTGTTGATCGTCTACTGACTTTGTATGAAAGTGGCCTTCATAAAGGTGAAATGGCACGTTTAGCTTCACTTGCCCTTGAGGGTGACGCTGCCGCGATGATACAGCCTGCAGCAGGGACTACGACGCAAGGCGTTACTTTTACACCGCTGGTAATGCCAGGCGCTATGAGCGCAGAAGACTTACCAATGCCAATTATAAACTATAATGAGTAGAGCATAAATTATGACTTTGACCGATTTAGCCCCTTTATATGCCGAATTATCCCTTGCTGGATTAGCCATGATCTTATTGATTTATGGCGTGTTGCAAAAAGTTCGCGTGGCAAAAAAAGTGACCTATGGCGCACTTGCTTCTTTGTTTGTTGCTGGTATGTTTTTATACGCAGCGCCCGTTGAGCCACAAAGCTTGCTTAATGGCATGTTTATCCATGACGGCTTTGCTGTATTTGTTAAGAGCCTGATTTTGATTGGTACGGCGGCGGCTTTGATGTTGTCATTGACCTATATGTATGAAGAAGGCTTCGCGCGTTTTGAATATGCTGTGCTGTTCTTGATCGCAACGCTCGGCATGATGCTGATGGTCTCTGCGGGTAACTTGCTCGGCCTTTATATGGCCCTTGAACTGCAATCACTTAGCCTTTATGTTCTGGCTTCAATTCGCCGTGATTCAATGAAATCAGCCGAAGCGGGTATGAAGTATTTTGTTCTGGGCGCATTATCATCAGGTATGTTGCTGTTTGGTATTTCTTTAGTTTACGGCTTTACGGGCAGTATCGACTTTGTCGAAATCGCAACGTTTGTTGAACAAGGCGGCGCGGCGACTAATCTAGGCTTGCTCTTTGGCATGGTATTTATTTTGGCGGCTCTGGCCTTTAAAATTTCAGCCGTACCGTTCCATATGTGGACGCCTGACGTCTATGAAGGTGCACCGACGAGCGTTACAGCTTATTTTGCAATGGTGCCTAAGCTCGCGGCTGTGGCCTTAATTATTCGCCTGCTTATGGGGCCGTTTGAAAGCTTGATGGATCAATGGCAGCAAATTATTTGGTTTATGGCGATTGCCTCGATTTTATGGGGTAGCTTTGCCGGTATCGCGCAAACCAATATGAAACGTCTTTTGGCTTATAGCTCAATTGCCAATATTGGTTTTGCTTTGATTGGTTTGGCCACTGGGACGCTTGATGGCGTCGGCGCTACGCTTGTTTACATGGCGCTTTATATGGTGATGACGGCTGGTGCGTTTGGCGTTGTGCTTTACGTGCGTCGTGATGGCATGGCCGCAGAGACGATTGAAGACTTTGCCGGTCTTTCGAATTCGCATCGTACCTTAGCGTATATGATGGCGTTCTTTATGTTTTCAATGAGTGGTATTCCGCCGCTTGCAGGTTTCTTTGGTAAGCTGGTTATTTTCCAAGCTGCTGTTGATGCGGAAATGTATGTCTTGGCTGTTGTCGGCGTGCTTGGCTCGGTTGTGGCGTGTTTTTATTATCTGCGCGTTATCAAAGTCATGTTCTTTGATGAAATTGAACAGAGCCTTGATAAAGCCGCGTCAACTTCACGTCAGTTCGTGGTCGCGATATGTGCGTTGATTGTTCTGTTCTTTATTGTGAAGCCAGAGCCTTTAATCCTCCTCGCGCAGCAAGCTGCACAGATGATTTCTTAAAAAATATGTATGTACAGCAAAACCATCAGGGCTGGTCTATCCGTCATTATGATGCGGTCGGATCAACGCAAGATGTGGTTAAGGCCTGTATAGATGAGGACGCCGCTTCAGGATCAGAAGGTGCTTCTTCTCCTGTGCGCCATGTAGCGCGCGCGGATATTCAAACATTGGGGCGCGGTAGGCATGGGCGCGAATGGGTGTCTAGCCAAGGTAACCTGTTTGCGACATTTGCGATTAGCCCTAGGCTTCCTTTGTCGAGTTTTGGGCTATATGCGTATATAGGCGCTTTGGCGTTATCTGATGCGGCGCGTTTTTATGACGCAGATAAGCGCGCGCGCATAGAGCTGAAATGGCCGAACGACTTAATGATTAACGACCAAAAAGCCGCGGGCATCTTAATGGAGCATTATAATGCCGCTGAGCGCGATTACTTGGTGATCGGCATGGGAGTTAACCTTAAAGCCGCGCCAGAGGGCAAGTCTGTATTACAAGAGTGCTTTGCCTGCGATGATATTCCCCCTGTAGAATTTCTTGAAAAACTGCTTGAGCGCTTTGATCATTGGGAAAAGCTTTTAAATGAGCGGGGGGCAGCGGCCATTATCGCGCCGTGGCAGAATAGAGCATGGCGCTTAGATCAATCAATCACTGCTAAACTCGGCGATCAGCGTATATCAGGGCAGTTTGATCACATCGATGAGGTGGGCTCTATGATTATTCAGTTGGAAACTGGTGAAAAACGCCGTATAACAGCGGGACAATTATATTTTGGCGATGAAGAGCCGTAAAATACAGCCGCGATAGATAAATCAGGCGCGGCTATAGTATAGGCCGCATAATAAATCTGGATAGAGGCAGGCATGTTCTTAGCAATTGATATCGGTAATACACATAGCGTTTTTGCTTTTTTTGAGGGGGATGATGTTAAGGCTTTATGGCGCCTACAAACAGATGCTAAGCGTACGGCTGATGAATATATGGCTTTCTTGCATCCGCTTGCACAAAAAGACGACATTGATTTCTCGCGAATTTTTGATGTCTGGGTGTCTTCTGTTGTGCCTGATGTCAATGCAGAGATTACCAGACTGGCTGATGAGCTGTTTTCTTGCGCTGCGCAGCAAATAACGCGTGATTTACTGCCTAATTTAGCCGTAAATTTACCGCGCCCTGAAGAAGTCGGCGCTGATCGCCTTGTTAACGCTGTCGCTGTGCTCGAATATTACCAAGCGCCCGCTATCGTAATTGATTTCGGTACAGCAACGACTTTTGATGTTGTGGACCATGAAGGCGCTTTCGTTGGCGGGGTCATTGCACCAGGGGTTAACTTATCCGTAAATGCATTATATGCCGCAGCGGCGAAGTTGCCAAAAATATCTATTGAGATGCCCGATAAAGCCATTGGCGATAGCACGGTTTCGGCGATGAAATCGGGGATTTACTGGGGCTATGTGTCGATGGTTGAAGGCATGATTAAGCGCATAAGCGCTGAGCTTTTAGGCGATAAGAAACCTTTGATTATTGCGACGGGTGGTTTATCGCGTTTAATGGCTGAAGGGCTTAATGGCGCCGTTAATGTTATAGATGAAGATTTAACCCTTAAGGGTTTGAAAAGAATATATGATATGAGCAAGCGGACACAAGAAGAAAAGATTGAACTTAACGCAGTGCGTTAAGTATACGGCATCGATTTTGATGCTAAAACTTATAAATAAATAGAATGAATTACATGACTGAGAAGAAAAAAATACAGAAGAAAAGACATAGCCTTGACCCGCAAAAATTACATTTTTTGCCATTGGGTGGATCTGAAGAATTTGGCATCAACCTGAATTTATATGCCTATAAAGGTAAATGGCTGATTATTGATATTGGTATAGGCTTTGCGTCTCACCGTTATCCGGGCATTGATATTGTCGTGCCTGACCCGGCCTTTATTGAAGAGCGCCGTGAAGATATAGCCGGCCTTGTCGTTACCCATGCGCATGAAGATCATATTGGCGCCGTTGCCCATATATGGCCACGTTTGCGCTGCCCAATTTATTGTACGCCATTCACCGCCGCTGTTATGCGCTATAAGTTTAAAGATATGGGCGTTCAAGGTGCTGAGATTATTGTCGTGAACACAGATGGCCAGACCCATGACGTCGGGCCGTTTAACCTCGAATTTGCAGGCGTTGCTCATTCTATACCTGATACAGCCGCCGTTCTTATCCGCACAGACGTTGGTAATATTGTTCATAGCGCTGATTGGAATATGGACCCACGCCCGATATTAGGTGAAGGCACCGTCGACACACCCTTTAAGAAGATGGGTGATGAAGGGGTATTGGCTTACATAGGGGATAGTACCAACGCGCAGTATAGTGGTCGCGCAGGTAGCGAGAGCGATGTTGCAGAGGGCTTGCTTAATACATTTAAGAAACAAAAAGGCCGCGTTATCGTGACTTTGTTCGCGTCTAACGTTGGGCGTATGCATTCGGTTATGAAAGCGGCGGAGGCTTGTGGGCGTTCTGTCTGCGTTATTGGCCGCTCACTGATTAATATGGGCGAAGCTGCACGTTCAGTGGGTATGCTACATGACGTGCCTAAATATATGAGTACTGAGCGCGCAGAAGACTTGCCTAATGATCAAGTCGTCTATGTACTTACAGGCTCACAAGGGGAAGGGCGCGCGGCTTTGGCACGCATTGCTCGCGGAGACCACCATGCTTTAAGCTTAAGCCGTGGCGATAGTGTGATTTTCTCTTCTAAGTCTATACCGGGCAATGAAGTTGAAATTAACAGTCTGAAAAGCTTAATTGTCGCGAGTGGCGCTAAAGTCATTGATCATAACTCCTGTGATGAAATTCTTCACGTTTCAGGGCATCCGAGCCGCGATGAGTTAAAGGATATGTATGAGTGGACACGCCCAGAAATTGTTATCCCAGTCCATGGGGAGAGACTACAATTAGAAGCGCAAGCTGATTGGGCGCGTGAGTGTAAGATCAAACAAGTTATTGTGCCTATAAACGGGACTTTGTTTGAATTTGACGGTAAGCAAGCACGGATTATTGACCATATCCCTACAGGCATTTTAGCTGTTTCGCCTAATGGGCTGGTACCTGGGCAACATAGAGCCATCACCCAGCGCCGTAAATTACAATATGAAGGCGTTATCTTTGTCTCTATTGCCGTTGATGCACGAGGGCACTTAGCTGGCGATCCACAATTGACGAGCCATGGTTTGATTGATCCTTCTGTGGCTGATGAGGTTGAGCGCATTAATGAAATAGAAGACGAGATTTATGACATCGTGGTTGATATGTCTGTAGAGGACCGTAGCGATGATAACTTCATTGCTGAGGAAGTCCGCATTGGCATTCGTAAGCGCGCTTCAATGGTCTTCCGTATTAGGCCACGTGTCTTCGTTCATGTTATACGCGTATAGAGATAGAGTGAGAGTGGAGTATTAAAGCTAATGGGTTTTGTCAGTGGTGTTGTTGTCTTTATTATGATTTGGTGGACGGTGTTGTTCATGGTGCTGCCATGGGGGAATAGACCACCAGAAGAAGAAGATGTAGTCGAAGGGCAATCAATGAGCGCGCCTAGCCTGCCGCGTTTAAAACTCAAATTTATGATTACGACAGGGATTGCTGTTTTACTGTGGTTTGTAATTGCCTATATGATTGAGAGCAAGCTTATAAGTTTTCACGATATGGCGCGAAGCATGAGTAGTACTGAGATTGTTTGGGAAAACACCCCTGAGTAATCTTGTCTGCCCCTGTATGTACATGTAGACACTTAGGCACTTAGACGCATAGATACACAGAAAGAGCATTAACGATGATTACAGTTATAAAAAGGTTTCGCTTTGCACTGATCTTGTCTCTGGCGCTGGGGGGCGGTCTCTATATACAGTTCCCTACGCAAAGCGCTAAGGCGGCTGACCCACAATTAGCGGCTATATGTAGCTTGATTGATTATAATGACGCACAAAAAGATATTGCTGGCGCAGCTTATGTCGCGGGCGTTGATGTGCATGGTAAGCCGGTTGCTCCCGCAGGGCTTAATGAACAGGGTAAGACTGTTACTCCACAGAACATGTCCTTTATCCTGTCGCTTGATTTAGCGGATCGTTATATGAATTTACCAGATGGTGTTGCTTTGGACTCGCAGGGCGTTCCCCTTGAAATAACCCCAGAGGGGCAAGTAAGCGTTGGAGATGCAGATCGCACACAAGAATTACGCGCCCTTTGTAAAGATCACTATGGACAAGCCATAGCCCCGTGAGTACATTCACTTTTGATATTTTACTTTAAGCTGCGTCATGTGGCTGTGGCTTAACGACTTATTATTTAGGAGTTTTTTGGATTATGGCGAAAAAAGCGCGTACAGCGATTACCCCAACACGGGAAGACGATTTCCCCCTTTGGTTCCAACAAGTGGTTAAAGAAGCTGATATGGCTGAAAACTCGCCTGTGCGTGGCTGTATGATTATCAAGCCCTATGGCTATGCGCTATGGGAAAACATGCAAGGTATCTTTGATGGCATGATCAAAGCGCTTGATGTTCAAAATGCTTATTTCCCACTGCTTATTCCGCTTGATTTTATTGCCAAGGAAGCCGCACATATTGATGGTTTTGCCAAAGAATGCGCTGTTGTAACGCACCACCGCTTAGAAGATGACGGCACAGGTAAGCTTATCCCCGCCGGTAAGCTTGAAGAGCCTTATGTTATTCGCCCAACGTCAGAGACCATTATTGGCGATTCTATGGCGCGCTGGGTGCAGTCTTACCGTGATTTGCCGTTAAAGCTTAATCAGTGGTGTAATGTAATGCGCTGGGAAATGCGCACGCGCTTATTCCTGAGAACCTCAGAATTTTTGTGGCAAGAAGGTCATAACTGTTTTGCGACGAAGCAAGAAGCACGTGATGATGCATTGCTGATGCAAGAAAGCTACCGCAAATTTGTCGAAGACTATTTAGCGCTGCCGGTTATTACAGGTGAAAAAACCACGGATGAGCGTTTCCCTGGGGCTGATGCGACTTTTACAATCGAAGCGATGATGCAAGATGGTAAAGCACTGCAAGCGGGTACATCGCATGATTTGGGACAAAATTTTTCAAAAAGCAGTGAAATTAAATTCCAAGGCCGCGATGGTGAGGAGCATTACGCTTATACAACATCATGGGGTATTTCAACGCGTCTTATTGGCGGTATGATAATGGTGCATGGTGATGATGATGGCATGATTATGCCGCCACGCGTTGCCCCGCAGCAAGTCACCATTATTCCAATTGTAAAAGGTGATACAGACGAAGCAGCCTTATTTGCTTATGTTGACGGTATCGCCGCGCAATTACGCGCTCAAGGCATTCGTGTTCATGCTGATAAGCGCGAAGAAACCACACCGAATAAAATGTGGGGCTGCATCAAAAAAGGTGTGCCTTTACGCATTGAAATTGGTGGCCGTGAAATGGAAGCGGGCGAGCTTACTCATGTACGCCGTGATATTGGCCGTGATTCTAAAGAAACATGTAGCATTGATGCATTCCTTGGTCAGGTTGAAGCTCTGTTAGAAGATATTCAAACCAGCATGTATACCAAAGCGAAAGCCTTTATGGATGCGAATATCCATGACAAAGCCTCGCTTGATGATATGCGTAGCTTCTTTGCGAATGAAGAAAATACAGGATTTTGCAAGATCGATATGAAGTTCTGGGGCAGTGATGAATTTAACGCAATTTGTGATGAATTCTCATTGACGCCGCGCTGTATGCCATTGGCTGATGGCGGTAAAACTGTACTTGTCGGAAAGGCGTATTAATCTATGTTTTCGCCCTTTGAACGGTTAATGGCTTTTCGTTACCTGCGCGCACGTAAAGCCGAAGGTTTTGTGTCTGTCATTGCGGCATTTTCGTTTCTTGGCATTATGCTGGGCGTTGCGACGCTGATTATCGTTATGTCGGTGATGAATGGCTTTCGCGCCGAACTTGTCGGGCGAATTTTAGGGCTTAATGGACATTTGAATGTCTATGTTACGGGCGCACCTTTTGAAGATTATTACGATATCTCCACGAATATCCGCAAATTAGATGGTGTTAAAAACGTTTTGCCGATGGTTGAAAGTCAGGCTTTGCTCAACGCCAATGGCGCGGCACAGGGCGTTATGGTGCGCGGCCTATACACAGAAGACATTAAAGCGCGTCAGGCTTTAGCCGATTCATTGCTGAATGGCAGTTTTGATACGCTCGATGCGACAAAAGTCGCCATTGGTATCGATATGGCCAATAAGCTGAATATACGCGTCGGCTCATCGATTAATTTAACAGCGCCGAAAGGCAAGCCGGGGCCGTTTGGTACAATACCGCGTCAACGCAGCTATGAAGTCGGTGCAGTATTTGATGTTGGTATGTTTGAATATAATTCAAATTTCGTCTTTATGGGCATGGCTGATTCACGCAAATTATTTATGGTGCCTGACAATGCCGTGAGTTTTCTAGAAATTCATATTGATGACGTAAATCAAACCGAAGCTATAAAGCAGCAAGTCTCCATATTACTGGGCAATAAAGCCAGCGTTTATGATTGGCGCAATGCGAATAAGAGCTTTTTAAATGCGCTGGCGGTTGAACGTAATGTGATGTTCTTAATCCTCACTTTGATTATCATTGTTGCGGCGTTTAACATTATATCCTCGATGATTATGATGGTGCAGGATAAGGCGCATGACATTGCTATTATGCGCACAATGGGGGCTTCAAGGCGCTCTATTTTGAAAATATTTATGCTCGTGGGCGCCGCGATTGGTGTGTTTGGCACAGCGTTTGGTGCGTTACTGGGCATAAGCTTTGCGTTAAACATTGAAACCATACGTCAATTTATCGAAGGGCTAACAGGGGCTGAATTATTCGCTGCTGAAATCTATTTTCTCTCGCAGCTTCCTGCTGAAGTCGAATGGCATGAAGTTATCGGCGTTATTGGTATGTCGCTTGTCCTCTCAATCCTCGCGACTTTATATCCCGCATGGAAAGCGGCGCGAATGGATCCCGTGGAGGCGCTACGCTATGTCTAGTATTCTTAAACTCACAGGGCTTGAGCGCACGTTTAAACAAGGCAGTGACGTATTGCATGTTCTCAAAGGCATTGACCTTGAAATTGGCAAGGGCGAATTGGTTGCTCTTGTTGGTCAAAGCGGCTCAGGTAAATCAACTCTGCTGCATCAAATTGGCCTGCTTGATCGCCCAAGCGCAGGAACAATTGAAATTGAAGGCCGAAATGCAGGTATATTAAAAGATGCCGCGCGCACCAAGCTGCGTCAAAGTGCCTTAGGTTTTGTCTATCAGTTCCATTATCTACAGCCTGATTTCACGGCGTTAGAAAATATTATCATTCCGCAAATGATTGCAGGGCGTAGCCGTAAGCTTGCCGCTGAGCGCGCTGAAAAGCTTTTAAGCGCTTTGGGGTTAACCCCACGTGCGCATCACCGTCCAGCACGCTTATCTGGCGGGGAACAGCAACGCGTAGCCATTGCTCGTGCTCTGGCAAACAAACCACATTTGATTTTGGCTGATGAGCCAACCGGTAACCTTGACCCAGAAACCGCCGCCATTGTTTTTGCTATGCTGGTTAAGATTGTACGCAGTACAGGTATATCCGCGCTTATTGCGACGCATAACCTCGAGCTTGCTGATAAGATGGACCGTATTGTTGAGTTGAAAGACGGCACACTCCTTTAGCTGTGTCATGATTGTAGCTATAAATTGAAAAGATGTTTAAATATGCGCCTTATAAACCTTAGTTTTGTCGTTCTTTTTCTCTCTCTCTTCTCAGGCCCCGTTCATGCTGGTTTTTCGGGTGCCCAAGCAAAGTTACTTGAGTATTGTCACTCACATTACGATCCGAAAGGGCTTATTGACCCTGTCCGTGATTCCTCACTTACCCCTATGGAGGTTTGCAATTGCATTGCGGGGCCTAAATATAGCGTTCTTCTGAGTCATAAAGCGTCTCAGATAAAAGGGCCTTTAAACAACCTTGTCAGGCAGCGCAGCAAAGAAAAAGACGCTATTGAGGCTCTCAAAGTTGAAATCAGTGAAGGGGGCAAGAATGTTACAGAAAAGCTGTTTGTTAAAGCCTGTAAGCCATATGCTAAAATGGAAGAAAATATTCAAGTAAATGGTCTTTCAGCCCAGGATACACAGGCTGATTTTGAAGCGATGCGCGAGGATCTTAATATGCTGATGGTAAAACATGATGCTGTCGCTTATCCTCTTGATGTCTATTGCCGCAGGAAGGCACGTTTTGACTATTCTGAAGCGGACCACCTATCGCAGACTGCGCGTTTTAAAGCAACCTTATCTGAGATAGAAAACCAGTCATTTGATGTGACGGGTGATGAATGGTTGATAGGGAACGTATATGGTGCGCTCTTTAAAAGACGTGATTTGTTGTTACATTGTACCTTTAACTGAAAATAAAACAAATAAGCTGTGGCAAGTCGCTTCGAGTGACTAGAGAATTGTGTTCAGTATGTGTATTCTCTTCCCATGTCCGAAACTGAAGAATTATATGATTTAACCGATACGCCCTTTGTGCATCTTCATGTGCATAGTGCTTATTCGCTTGCCGAAGGCGCGATGCAGGTTAAGGCGTTGGTTAAAATGGTCGCGGGTGATAATGCACCAGCGGTGGCGCTGACGGATACGAATAACCTGTTTGGCGGCCTTGAGTTTGCTTTGGCAGGCATGGGCGCAGGTGTGCAGCCGATTTTGGGGATGCAGCTTGATTTAAAGGCCCTTGATGGTGAGCGCTCACAAATTGTCGTACTTGTTCAAAATGAAATTGGCTATCGCAATCTGTGTTGGATTATCTCCGAAGCCTATATGAAATCTGAGGATACCGAGAAACCAGCCGCGCATTGGAGTTACTTGAATGATCGTTGCGAAGGGTTGATCTGTCTATCTGGTGGTTATCGTGGGCCGATTGGGCAGGCTTTATTGGCAGGTCAGCCAGCTAAAGCACAAGACCACACAGAAAAACTCAAATCCTTATTTGGCGATCGCCTCTATATTGAAATTCAGCGCCATAATCTTGATGATGAAAATGCGATTGAAGCGGCGATGCTTGAGATTGCCTATAAGCATGAGCTGCCATTAGTCGCGACGAATGATTGTTATTTTGCCACGCGCGATATGCACCAAGCGCATGATGCGCTGCTTTGTATTGCGGATGGGCGCTATGTGACAGAAAAAGACCGCCGTACGGAAACAGAACATCATTACTTGAAATCTCAACATGAGATGAAAGAATTATTTTCTGACCTGCCTGAGGCGATTATCAATACAGGGATAATTGCGCAGCGCTGTAGTTATCTGTTGAAACCAATTGATCCGATTTTGCCGCCTTTTGATACGGGGGCAGGTCGTGATGAAGAGGCTGAATTGCGCGTACAATCAGAAGATGGTTTGCGTTGGCGGCTTGAAAACTATGTGTATACCGAAGAAGTACAAAGCCCTGAAGAGCGCGCTGAGATAGATAAGCTCTATTTCGCACGGCTTAACTTTGAGCTTGATATTATCGATGAAATGGGCTTTCCGGGGTATTTCTTGATTGTATCAGATTTCATTAAATGGGCGAAGGTTGAAGATATTCCGGTCGGGCCGGGACGGGGATCAGGTGGCGGCTCTGTCGTCGCTTGGGCATTGAAAATTACCGATTTGGACCCCCTTGCCCTTAATTTGCTCTTTGAGCGTTTCTTGAACCCAGAGCGTGTGTCCATGCCTGATTTTGATATCGATTTTTGTCAAGATCGCCGCGAAGAAGTTATTCGCTATGTGCAGGATAAATACGGCGTTGATAAAGTTGCGCAGATTATCACTTTTGGTAAGCTGCAAGCGCGCGCTGTTGTGCGTGACGTTGGGCGGGTGCTGCAAATGCCTTATGGACAGGTGGATCGTATCTCCAAGATGATCCCGTCAAACCCAGCTAACCCAGTGACCTTGCAAGAAGCGCTCGATTCTGACCCAGATTTCCGCCTTGAGATTAAAAAAGATGAAATGTCGACGCGGCTGATTGATTTGGCTTTACAGCTTGAAGGCTTGTATCGCCATGCTTCTACCCATGCTGCGGGGGTTGTGATCGGGGATAGACCGCTTAATGAGTTGGTACCGCTTTATCGTGATCCGCGCTCTGACATGCCTGTAACACAATTTAACATGAAATATGTTGAGCAAGCGGGGCTTGTTAAATTCGATTTCTTGGGTCTGAAGACGATGACGGTTATTCACCGCGCTGTGAAGATGATCAAAGAAAATAAGGGCATCGAGATTGATGTGCTTGAGCTGCCTTTTGATGATAAAAAAACCTTTGATATGCTCAAAGTCGGCAATAATGTTGGGGTGTTCCAAGTTGAGAGTGCTGGCATGCGCGATTTGGGAAAACAAATTGGCATTAGTAACCTCGAAGAGCTCCTCGCTGTTATCGCCCTGTATCGACCGGGGCCGATGGAGAATATTCCCGTTTATCTTGAAAACGTCAAAAATCCCGAAGATATTGATTTTATGCATCCAAAGCTAAAACCAATCACGGAAGATACTTATGGCGTAATGATCTATCAGGAACAAGTGATGCAGGCCGCGCAGGTTTTGGCGGGGTATACACTTGGCGGCGCTGATTTACTGCGTCGCGCGATGGGTAAGAAAATCCAAGCGGAAATGGATACGCAGCGCACAATGTTTGTGAAGGGCGCTTTCGAACATAATCAAATCCCCGAAGAACAAGCCAACCATATTTTTGACCAAATTGCGGCTTTCGCGGGCTATGGCTTTAACAAAGCGCATACGGCGGGTTATGGTTTGGTGTCGTATTGGACGGGCTGGTTAAAGGCGAATCATCCGCTTGAATTTATGGCGGCATCCATGACGCTTGATGCGGGTAATACAGATAAGCTTTCTGTCTTTAAGCAGGAACTGGGTCGTATGGGCGCGCCGTTAAAGCTGCCTAATGTCAATAAATCAGATGTATTTTTCAAAGTTGATGGCGAAGGTGTGCGCTATGCGCTTGCGGGGCTTAAAGGCGTTGGTGAAGCGGCCATGCATGTGCTTGTTGATGAGCGCACAGAAAACGGTCCTTATAAAGATTTAGAAGATTACGCCTCACGCTTTAGTTTCAAGTCGATGAATAAGCGCCAAATGGAGATGCTGACCTCAGCTGGGGCGTTTGATGTATTTAATAAAAACCGCGCTCAAGTCTTTGCAGGTATTGAAACGATTTTAGGTCATGCCAGCCAGTTGGAAATTGATCGGGAATCAGGTCAAAATAACTTATTTGGCGATGTGGGCGGCTCAGACCATGCGCTTGGCATGCCGAATTTGCCTGATGTGACGGATTGGGATCCGCTAGAGACCATGGCGCAGGAATTTAAAGCGGTTGGCTTTTATCTCTCCGCTCATCCGCTTGATACACGCCAAGTCCAGCTTAAGCGCCTACGTATTCGGGATATGGCCGAAGTTGAAAAAGAGCTACAAAATAAAAATGCCGCGCGCTTTAGAATGGCGGGCGTTATCTTGAAAAAACAAGAAAAAGTTAGTGCGAAAAGCGGTAATAAATTCGCGTTTTTGCAAGTCTCTGATCCGGTTGGGGTTTGGGAAGGCATGGTGTTTTCAGAAACATTAGCGCGTTGCCGCAATAGCATGAATACCGGCGACCATGTTTTGTTATCGGTTGATGTTGAAGTGAAAGAAGGGGAATTACGCTTCCTTGTGCAAGATGCATTGCCCCTTGATGATGCACTCGCCGATTCTGTGCAGCAAGTGCGTATTACGATTGATGCGCGCACCGATATTAAAAAATTACATGATGGCCTTAAGGGGTGTGATGTGGGCGGTATATGCCCATTGCATATTTACGCGCCAATGCCTGATGGCGGGCAAGTGCGCCTTGTTATACCGGGGCTCTGGCAAATACCGCCAATGAAACGCCGCGCTTTATATAAAATCAAAGGCGTACGTTCAGTCGAAGAGCTGTAAATATTCGTTTTCGAATATCATTTCTATAGAGGAGCGCATAATGAAGCCAACGAGTGAATTTTTCTCAAATATTCCAACGACTATATTTGCTGTGATGTCAGGGCTGGCCGCGAAGCATGGCGCGATTAATCTGGGTCAGGGTTTCCCTGATACGGATGGACCGCTTTGGATACGCGAGGCCGCTGCTGAGGAAACTATTAGTGGCTATAACCAATATCCGCCTTTAATGGGCGTGCAGGATTTGCGCGAAGCGGTCGCCGAGGATAATAAGCGCTTTTATGGGCTTGATATTGATGCGGCGAGCGAAGTGATGGTCACATCAGGGGCAACAGAAGCGTTAAATTGCTGTTTCCAAGGTTTGCTGAATGATGGTGATGAAGCGATTATTATTGAGCCTTTTTATGATTGCTATGAACCGCAAATAAAAATAGCGGGTGGCATAGCTAAGTTTGTACGTTTATCGCCGCCGCATTGGCGCTTGGATGAAGCAGAATTGCGTGCCGCTTTTTCAAGTAAAACCAAGCTGATCGTTTTGAATACGCCACTAAACCCAGCAGCAAAAGTCTTTACGCGTGAAGAGCTTGAGATGATCGCCAAGCTTCTGATTGAATTTGACGCTTATGCGGTTTGTGATGAGGTCTATGAACATTTGTTATTTGACGGTCGTCCGCATATTCCATTAATGAGCTTACCGCATATGCGTGAGCGTTGCGTGCGCATTGGATCAGCCGGAAAAACCTTTTCGCTGACAGGCTGGAAAATTGGATATGTCACCGCGCCTGCAGCCTTGCTGAAACCGATTGCTGCGGCTCATCAATTCACAACATTTACAACGCCGCCTAATTTACAAGTGGCTATAGCCAAAGGCTTACGGGCGGATGATCGCTATTATGCAGAACTTACCGCGCAAATGGATGGCGGGCGAAAAATACTCTCAGAAGGGCTCGGGCGGATTGGCTTTGATGTTCTGCCCTGTGAAGGCACGTATTTTCTAACGGTCGATTTTGCACGCATCGCAGCGAAACTTGGTTTTGTTGGCAGTGATTATGATTTCTGTGTCTGGCTCACGGAGAAAGCTGGCGTGACAGGTATACCAATGAGCCCGTTTTATTCGGCATCAACATTACCGCCGCCTCAAACGCTTATGCGTTTATGCTTTGCCAAGAAAGACAATTTAATACACGAAGCAATTAAACGTTTAGAGCAAGCTTTGGCTTGATTATAAACGCCTCCCTCCAATAAAAAGCCCGCCCTTTTTTGAGATAAGGGGCGGGCTTAAAATTTATGGAGCGTTTAGTTAATAAGAATGACTAACCGCGAACCCTGTCCGAGAAGCTTTGTGCCTGTTGCGCTAAGTCTTTAAACTGTGTTTCGAGCATCATAGCGATGTCAAGAAGTGCTTCGGTTTGTTCGTTGTTTTGTGCCGCTTGATCCGTCACTGTGCGTATGCTTTCTGACACTTCGCGAATGCTTGTTGCGGTATCGCTGATACGGGCAGAGACCTCTGAGCTGGTTGCCGATTGTTCTTCTGTTGCCGCTGCAATGGTCGTTGCATATTCATCAATCTGACCAATGACGGTATTAACAGAGCCGATAGTTTGCGCAGAATCTTCCGCATTAGATAAAATACCTGCGAGTTTTTCGGCGATTTCAGTCGTCGCTTTGGCCGTCTCATTGGCCAAGCTTTTAACCTCACCGGCAACAACGGCAAATCCTTTACCCGCTTCGCCAGCACGCGCCGCTTCGATTGTCGCGTTTAAAGCAAGAAGGTTTGTTTGTTCGGCAATTTCACTAATTAGTTTTACAACATTTTGAATATCAACGGCGTTTTCTTTCAACGTATTAATAACGATAACCGCTTCACCGGCTTTAGTCACCGCATCACTGGCGATATTCTTTGTGTTGATGACCTGTTGAGAGATCTCTTGCACGGAGCTGCTCATCTCCTCAGCCGCAGCAGAGATTGTTTGCGTGTTCGCTGATGAGGCTTCAGAAGAGTCATTGATTTTAACGCTATTGGCAGAAATTTCGTTTGCACCATTTTTCAACGCTTCGGCATTCTGATAGATTGTTTTAACCGCTGTGCTGACTTCGGTTAGTAATGTACCAACAGAGCTGTCAAATTCGCTTGCTAAGTTCGCCATGGCTTCTTTTTTATCAGCTTCAGCTTGGATTTTAACTTGTTCTTGCTGTGCTTGCATGGACAAATTCTCGCGGCTTTTTTCTTGGAAAACCAATAAGGTCTTAGCCATTTGTCCTATTTCATCTTTTTGCTGCGTATAAGGAATTTCAATATCAAGTTCCCCGTTGGCTAGCGTTCCCATAGATGATTTTAAGTTCTGCATAGGCGTTAGGATGAATTTATTCATTAACAAAGAGATTAGCGCAATTAAGGCAATTGTAATGATGGTAGAGCTAACCACCATGTTAATTATGCCGTCTTTGGTAATCTTCTTTTGTTCTGAAAGGGACCAAGCGAGGGCTAAATACCCATATTCTGTATTTTTCACTTTGTCATAGATTTTGCTAATGATAACGTTGTGATCTGGCGTGACAAAATTGATGGAGGTTTCATCTTTATCAATGCTTTGCAAGGCTGTGAGCAGATCAAAGTCTTTATAATGTTCTGATGCGTATTGTGTTAACATATTGCCATCTTTGTCAACGGCAAGAAGGTTCGCTAGGCCTTTATTGTCACCAGTAATGGTCTCACTAAATGCTTCAAGAATCTTAGTGCCGTTCTTGAAACGAAAAGAAGGGTAAGTGATAGCGTTATATAGATTGGTTATACCTTGGTTCTGATCATGATATATATGCTTCAAAGCATTCTTGTTTTGATAGGATAAGTAGCCCGTAAGGGCGATAAAAAAGAGCGCGGTGACAATGGCCACAAGGCTAATAAGTTTAAAAGCAATAGAGTTCATTAGCTTATTCATGGGTCATCGCGCTCCAGTATTAATTGTAATTCAATTTAATAATTTTAAAGATTTTAATTGTTTTGATGTCTTTAAATCAGGACTATTCAATCATCTCAGCATTCACACCAAGTGTGATGGCACCAATAGCTTGGCCATCTTTATTGATTGTTGTGCTGATTTGCACTTGGTAGCTTTGTGAGGATTCGTCAAACTCGACCTCGCTGACATGGACGGCATCAGCGCCAACGGCATAAGTTTTTTGCCATTTGGCTTCGTCGCCTTGCCAGTAGTCAGAGGTTAGAGTGCTTTGACCGACATTCATGCCTTTATCATCCATGATGAATATTTCAGTGAACAGGCCTTCGCTTGTGTCTTGTTTATCTTTTAAAAATGTCGATAGGGCGTTCTGTGTGGTGCTGTTGATTAACGCTTCGTCATCGGCACGCCATTTCTTATCAAGGGCGATAACCGCCGCCTCATCTAAGCCGGCATAGGCTGTGTTTTGAGCTGTAATCGCATCTGTTATTGTTGTATCGCTCAACCATGAAGCAACATGGTCATTAATAAATGATTTCGCTGCGTCTGCGCCAATAGATTCTTGAGCTTGCGCGCCTGCAGATAGAAATAGAGTCGCAATTGCAGCGCTCGTAAGTAAAAATTTATTCTGGGACATAATTCCTCCAAATGTATATTAAAATGTATATTAAAAACTTAATTAGCATAGACTGATATTGGTTTATAAAGTGTAAAGATTATCGCATAAGTTTAAATTAATAAATAGTGTTTAGAATAGTAACTTTATATTGTTTCAGGCTTCTAATTTGAGAATCATCAAAGAGCTTTCACCCTTGTGATTAAGTGGGGTGTATATATGCTGTTGCCTTGATATGCTTAGACTAGGAAGATTTTTTGGTTCTAAACGTGACTCTAGGCGAAAAATAAGGATATTTCCCTTGATTTTTACACGAAGAACCAGTAAACACCTCATGTACTTAATTTCACATGCTGAATTTTACCTTAATAATGAGGTAATGTTTCGGTGAAGATGATTAAGCGTTTTAAACGTTGAAAGTCTTTTACTTTGTTCAGCAGAGGCTCAAAACCGAAAACTAGGAGAAAACTATGCCTACATTTACAATGCGTCAACTACTCGAAGCTGGTGTTCACTTCGGCCACAACACACACCGTTGGAACCCAAAAAACCGTAATTTCATCTTTGGTGTGCGTAACGGTATACACATCATTGATCTACAAAAAACAGTACCAGCTTTGGGCTCAGCCCTTGACGTTGTTAAAGCCGCATCGGCTAAAGGCGGTCGTGTTTTATTCGTTGGTACAAAACGCCAAGCACAAGATAAAGTAAAAGAAGCAGCTATGCGCTGTGGTCAATATTACGTGAATCACCGCTGGTTAGGTGGCATGCTTACAAACTGGAAAACAATTTCTAAGTCTATAGCACGCCTAAAGCAGCTTGATAGCATGCTCAGTGATGAAAACATGCGTTTGCGTACGAAAAAAGAAAACATCATGCTTTCGCGCGAGCGTGACAAGCTTGAACTGGCTATTGGTGGTATTAAAAACATGGGCGGCCAGCCTGATGTTGTGTTCATCATTGATTGTAAAAAAGAAGCCATTGCTGTTCTAGAAGCCAACAAGCTTGGTATTCCTGTAATCGGTATCGTTGATACTAATGTTAGCGCGGCTGGCATTGATTACCCCGTTCCTGGCAATGATGATGCGGCACGTGCAATTGATTTATATTGTGAACTTGTTTCTGGCGCTGTCCTTGAAGGTATCCAAGCTGAACTTACAGCTTCGGGCACTGACATTGGCGAAGCGATTGATGTGAAAGTTGAGCTTCCAAAAGAAGAAGCTGCAAATGAAGCAACAAAAACAGAAGAAAAATCAAAAGCTAAAGCTTCAGCTTAATTTGAAATATCTAACACTAAAAAAATAAGGATAATGAAATGTCTATTACTGCATCTCAAGTAAAAGAACTTCGTGAAAAAACTGGCGTTGGCATGATGGATGCTAAAAAGGCGCTTGTTGAAAATGGCGGCGATATGTCAGCTTCTGTTGATTGGCTTCGTACTAAAGGTATGGCGTCAGCGGCTAAAAAGTCTGGCCGTACAGCGGCTGAAGGCGTTGTGGCTGTTGTAACGAGTGATGATAGCACATCGGCTGTTGTTGTTGAAATCAACTCAGAAACTGACTTTGTTGCACGTAACGACAAATTCCAAGACTTTGCAAAAGATGTTGCAAGCTTGGCATTGGGCGTTGATAGCGTTGAAGCGTTAAACGCAGCGACTTGCACTGGTGGCAAATCTGTTGATGATACACGCTCTGACCTTGTGGCGACAATTGGTGAAAACATGCAGATTCGTCGCATGGAAAAACTGACTGTTTCTAATGGTTACGTGGCAAGCTACGTGCATAATGCATTAAGCGCAGGCATCGGTAAAATTGGTGTTTTGGTTGCTTTGGAATCAGAAGGCGATAAAGCTGCTTTGGCAGCACTGGGCAAACAGCTTGCAATGCATGTTGCTGCTGCGAACCCTGAATTTCTTGATATTGATAGCGTTGACCCAGAAGTCGCAGCTCGTGAAAAAGCTGTATTGATGGATCAAGCGGCTGAATCAGGCAAGCCTGTTGAAATCATCGAAAAAATGATTGTTGGTCGTATGCGTAAATATTTCGAAGAAATTTGCCTTACAGAGCAAAAATTTGTTATCGATGGCGAAACTAAAATTGCTGACGTGATCAAGGCTGCTGAAAAAGATGTTGGCGCGCCAATTAAATTAAGCGGTTATGTTCGCTTCTTACTTGGTGACGGCATTGAAAAAGAAGAAGAAGATTTCGCCGCTGAAGTTGCGAAAACTGTAAACGGTTAATTCTTTATATCTTTTATTTTGGATTTTTAAGGCAGCGCTTTGTTATTATTGCGCTGCTTTTTTTTTGAGAGATTTTTATTTGTTTGAAGGAGTGGTCATGGAGCAAAATTTAACATGGGACGAGTTTTCACGCGTTGATATTCGTGTTGGCCGTATTGTTAGAGCTGAGGATTTTCCTGAAGCACGTAAACCTGCAATTAAAATCTGGGTTGATTTTGGTGAGGAGTTGGGCATTCGTAAAAGCTCCGCGCAGATAACGCAGCATCATGATGTTGACTCTTTAATTGGGCAGCAGGTTCTCGCGGTTGTTAATTTTCCGCCGCGCCAAATTGGTAAGTTTATGTCTGAGTTTCTGACATTAGCAATGCCGGGCGATGATGGCGAAGCCGTTTTGATCGGCCCAAGCCAAGATGTGCCTATAGGCGGTCGATTATTCTAAATATGTGATTGAGGGTAATCCCGTTAAGCGGGTTTAGGTGCTGTGCGTTTATTGTCTTCGGGCTTTTTTGGTGGCGGCTTTATGGGGTCATGCTCGCGCTCTTCGCGTGTGCGCGGGCGTGTTGGCCAGATAGGTTTAATGGGCGCTATAGGGCTAATCGGCATGGCGGTTTTATCTTCCTTGTGAAACAGGGGTCTTTTACCATATTAACAGACGCGTGTTTTGTCAATAATTAAATGCTTGCTTCAAAGCAGTAAAGCTTGCTATCACTAGCCGCTGAAACTAAACTGTTTAATCGCAATATAACCACATGCGAAAGATAAAATTATGAGCGCTAACGTGAAGCCAGTACAAGAAAATATGCCAAAAAACTTACCTTATAAACGCGTTCTTCTGAAAATGTCAGGCGAAGTTCTGATGGGGCCAAATGAATTTGGTTTGCATCCTGAAACCGTAGCCCGCGTTGCGCGCGATATTCAAGATGTTGTTAATATGGGCGTTCAGGTCTGCGTCGTTCTGGGGGCAGGAAATATATTCCGCGGCGTCTCTGGCGCTTCACAAGGCATGGACCGCACAGCGGCTGACCATATGGGTATGCTCGGCATCGTTATCAACGCGCTTTGCTTACAAAATGCGTTAGAAGGCATCGGGGTGCAAACCCGCGTGCAATCCGCCATTCGTATGGATGAAATTTGTGAGCCTTATATTCGACGCCGCGCGATGCGCCATATGGATAAAGGTCGCGTTGTTATTTTTGCTGCAGGTACGGGCAATCCTTATTTTACATCAGACACGGGCGCATCATTGCGCGCATCAGAGATGAATTGCGACTTAATCGCGAAGGGCACTAAAGTTGATGGCGTTTATAATGCCGATCCGCATTTAGACCCAAATGCAGTGCGTTATGATAAAGTCTCTTATATGGACGTTCTAACCAAAGACCTTAAAGTCATGGATGCAACAGCGATATCGCTGGCTCGTGACAATTCAGTGCCGATTGCTGTGTTTAATATCCGCGAAGAAAATAACTTTGCGAATATCGTTCAAGGCAAAGGGACATTCACAATTGTGGGCGATTAATTAATTTATTGATTAGTAGGCTATAGAGATAGTCTCGATTTAACAAAATTTAACAAAAATGGAGCCGGTATAAAATGAGCTATGATAAAACAGATCTTGAAAGAAGAATGAAGGGCGCAATTGATAATTTGCTGCAAGAATTTTCTGGTCTACGTACAGGCCGCGCTTCTGCAAATATGTTGGAGCCTGTGGTCGTCGATGTTTATGGATCTAAAATGCCGCTTAATCAGGTCGGTACAGTTTCTGTGCCTGAAGCACGTATGCTTACTGTAAGTGTCTGGGATGCCTCGCAAGCAAAAGCTGTTGAGAAGGCTATACGCGATTCTGGTTTGGGCTTGAACCCACAAGCTGAAGGCAGTGTTATTCGCATCCCTGTACCTGAATTAAACGAAGAGCGCCGTGCTGAGCTTGGTAAAGTGGCTGGTAAATATGCTGAAGCCGCACGTATTTCAATCCGTAATGTTCGCCGCGATGGCATGGATGGCCTCAAGAAAATGGAATCCGATAAAGATATTGGTGAAGATGAACATAAACGTTTGTCTGAAGAAGTTCAAAAAGTAACCGATGGTTTTGTTGCGCGTGTTGACGAGATGTTAGTACAAAAAGAAAAAGACATCATGACGGTGTAATTTATGCGTCCGATGATCGCTTGATAAATCATTTAGAATGAGTATCTAAATATGCCTAAAGACTCCACAATTTCGACGATTAATACTGCGTTGAAAAGACCTGAACATATTGCCATTATCATGGATGGTAATGGTCGTTGGGCCAATGCGCGTGGATTGCCACGCAAAGCGGGGCATAAGGCAGGCGTTGAAAGTACGCGGCGCGCTGTGCGTGCGGCGGCGGAGCTTGACGTGCGTTTTTTAACGCTTTTTGCGTTTTCTTCGGAAAATTGGCGGCGACCAGAGACAGAAGTGCGTGAATTAATGCGTCTTTTGCGTATTTATTTACGTGCGGAGACCGCGGATCTTCATAAAGATAATGTGCGTTTGCGGGTTATTGGCGATCGCACTATGTTGGCTAAAGATACAAGATGTTTAATTGAACAGGCTGAACAGCTGACAATTTCGAATGATGGTTTACAGCTAACCATCGCGCTTAATTATGGCGGGCGTGACGAAATTGCATTTGCGACCCATGCTATGATTGCTGATTATGCGCAAAAAGATTATAGCCCTGATATTGAAGAAGTTGAGAGTCGTTTTGAATCCTTCCTCATGACCAAAGATTTACCTGATCCTGATATGGTTATTCGCACGAGCGGCGAACATCGCATTAGTAACTTTTTGCTATGGCAATGCGCTTATAGTGAGCTTGTGTTTATGGATGTCTTATGGCCAGATTTTAATAAAAGTAGTTTGATTGAAGCGATTGAAATATTCTCGCAACGTGATCGCCGCTTTGGTGGCGCACAGTGCCGCCAAGCCGAAACACATAACAGCTAACTGGATTTAAGCTTATCGTATCCCTGTTTAATAAAAAGTTTTTAACACGTTTGGCGTCAGCGCTTGTAATGGCGCCTGTATCTTTGCTTTGCGTGTATTTGGGCGGCGTGTATTTTTTTGCTCTGGTGGCCATGGTTTTCTGTTTCAGTGTCTATGAATGGACGCGCATGGCGATGCGCTTAAAGCGTCGCGCGCTTATGATTGTGCTGGGGCTTGCCTATTTTATTCCCTGCTTTGCCTTATTTGCCAGTATTCGCGCCGATGAAAACGGCTTACCATTAATTGTCCTATTGTTCATTCTTGTTTGGGCGAGTGATATTGGGGCTTACTTTGCGGGTAAGTATTTGGGCAAAACAAAATGCGCGCCCAAAATCAGCCCGAATAAAACATGGGCTGGCGTTTGGGGGGGGGTGATTACGGCGATAATCTGCGCGAATCTCTATGTGTTTTATGTGCTGCCAGATCTTTTTGATGTCTATCATATCTGCATTATGGCTGTTGTGATTAGCTTTGCATCAATGCTTGGGGATTTGCTGATCTCCTTTATTAAGCGTCTGGCGCAGGTCAAAGATACAGGCACAATTATCCCTGGACATGGCGGCGTTCTTGACCGTGTCGATTCCTTAATACTCGCCGCGCCCGCAATGGCTTATTTTGTCTTTTGGGGCTTTGTATGAGTGTGAATAACGTGAAGACAATTTCTATTTTTGGTTCAACGGGCTCAATTGGCCGTTCAACATTAGATTTAATCGCGCATAACCCTGAAATCTTCTCTGTTAAAGTGCTGACGGCGGGTAAGAATTATAAATTACTGGCTGAACAAGCTGTGAAATTTAAAGCCGAGGCGGTGGTTATCGCTGATGAGCGCTATGCTGAGGCTTTAAAAGATTTACTCAAAGACACGTCAATAGATGTAAGTGCAGGGGCGGCGGCGCTTTTGGATGTCGCAACATTGCGCGTTGATTTGAGCGTTGCTGCGATTGTAGGTTTTGCGGGGTTGGAACCTGTTTTACGCTCGATAGAATATTCAAAGGCTGTGGCCTTGGCGAATAAAGAGCCGTTAGTGGCGGCTGGTGATTTGATTATGGCCGCTGCAGCGAAGTCAGGCTGCAAGATCCTGCCAACAGATAGCGAACATAATGCCATTTTTCAAGTGTTTGAGCCGCAAAATAGAGAGCAGATTTCTCGTTTGATTCTCACCGCTTCTGGCGGGCCGTTTCGATCGTGGTCGAAGGCTGATATTGACGCAGCGACGCCAGAGCAAGCGGTTAAACACCCCAATTGGTCAATGGGTGCGAAAATATCTGTCGATAGCGCATCTTTGATGAACAAAGCTTTGGAAGTCATTGAAGCGCATCATTTATTTGCTATGCCTGCGGATAAAATTGACGTGGTTGTCCATCCGCAATCGATCATACATTCTTTTGTTGAATATAAAGATGGTTCGGTTTTGGCGCAGCTTGGCGTGCCTGATATGCGCACACCGATAGCGTATTGCTTGGCATGGCCGCAGCGTATGGAAAGCTGCGGAGAGCGCTTAGATGTTTTACAGCTCTCCGCGTTAGATTTTGAACCTGTGCGCGATGATGTGTTTCCTTCTATTAAATGGGCTTATCAGGCTTTGGCGCAGGGGCAAGGGGCGTGTTTGACTCTGAATGCGGCTAATGAAATCGCTGTAGAGGCTTTTTTAAAGCATGACATATCCTTCTCAAAAATCTATGATGTTGTAGACGCGATGTTGAATAAGCACGCAGAAGGCGCATTGAGTGGGCTTGACGATGTTATTGCTCTTGATAAAAAGGTCAGAAATGCGGCGCGAGTCTTTATAAATAATTAGAACGTACTATATAAGTACAGATATGCTGAATACACGCATAGGCGTGTAAAAATAAACCTAGAAATGGAATAGATAAATGGGCAGCTTCGGTGAATATATTCAATTAATTACACAAAATATCTGGCTATATGGCGGTGTTTTTGTGTTGGTCTTGAGTTTGTTGGTTTTTATCCATGAGTGGGGTCACTATATTGTCGCACGCATGTGTGGCGTTCGAATAAAAACGTTCTCAATAGGGTTTGGTAAAGAAATTATTGGGATAAATGATAAGCATGGTACACGCTGGAAAATATCTTTAGTTCCACTTGGAGGCTATGTTCAGATGTTTGGTGATGTTGATCCAGCCTCTGCTGGGCACGATGCTGGCGTTAAAGATGAAAATGGCGACGTTGTCCGTGAGTTTTCAGAAGCGGAGCGTGGTGAGGCTTTCTTTGCTAAGCCTGTATGGCAGCGCTCTTTAATTGTTTTGGCGGGGCCTGCGATTAACTTTATTTTTGCGATTTTGGTTTTGGCTAGTCTCTATGCCTTTATCGGTAAGCCGGTTACAGCGCCTATCGCTGCTGCTGTTGAAGTGAATAGCGCCGCTTATGAAGCAGGCCTGTTGCCGCATGATGAAATTGTTGAAATTAATGGTAAAACGGTCACGTCCTTTAATCAAATACGCCGCGCAACAATGCTTTCGCTTAAAGGTTCAATGGAGATTGTCGTTCTTCGTGATGGCCAACGCATTGAGCTTTCGGCGCAGCCTAAACGTGAGCTTGTAGAAGATCGTTTTGGCTTTAAACATGAAAAAGGCTATTTAGGCATTATGGCGCCGTCAAGCGCTTTCCGCCTTCAGTCTATATCTAAAATTGGCGAAAGAGAAACGGAAGGCAATGCGGATATGATCCGTGGCTTTATGCTCGCTAGCGCCAATAAAGATGTTGAAATTGTCCTTAATATGGGCGGTGAAGAAAGCCGTATCCTTGTCAATGCACCTGATGGTGTCACGGCGTCTTGGCTTGATAAAGAAGACCCTTATTATGATGTTTTACAACTGAGCACGCGCGCCGATGAAGAAGTCGTAAGGCTTGCGGTTCATAAAGCTTTGTATAGCGCTGTTGGTGAAACGTACAGAATTACAGCTGATTCACTACGTGCCCTTGGTCAAATTGTTGTTGGCACAAGAAGCGCAACTGAGCTTGGTGGCATTATCCGTATTGGTGCAATTGCAGGCGACATGGCAGAGCGGGGCTTTATAGCGCTGATTACTTTTGCGGCGTTGCTCTCAATTAATTTGGGTTTGATTAACTTATTCCCCATCCCAATGCTTGATGGTGGACATTTAGCCTTTTATGCAGCGGAAGCCATACGCGGTAAACCTGTGTCAGAGCGCATTCAAGAAAATGCCTTCAGAGTAGGCTTTGTACTGCTTATCGGCTTGATGCTCTTTTCTAATGTCAATGACTTGGTTCAGCTTATTTTGTAAGTTTAATTACACCTTCGTTCTTTACAAAACGCCCGTTAATAGTGACGGGCGTTTTGTCGTTTTGGGCGTCTTGTGCATTATCTTTGGCATAAAATCGGCATAGGCCTTGTAGTAGGGGGAGAATTAGCTTATTTTACTGATAATGAGTTTCTTTTATCCCCTTAAATAACAATGTGTTGCCATGACAGAGTTTATCTTCAAAAATATATATGTTCGCGTTTTTGCTATGTTTGTCTGCGCCGCAGCTTTGCTCTTGTCCTCCGGACATTCAGCCCAAGCACAGCGCATCGATTCTATTCGCGTTAACGGTGCAGAGCGCATTGAAGCGCTGACAGTTAAAACCTATATGGATGTTGATGTTGGCACGGTAATGACCGAAGACCGCATTGATGATGCGCTTAAGAATTTGTTTTCTACGGGGCTTTTTGCCGATGTCTCTATGCGCGTTTCTGGCAATGTTCTCGATGTTAAGGTTGTTGAAAATCCAATTATTAGCCGCATTGCCTTTGAAGGGAATGATGAACTGGACGAAGATGATTTACTCGCAGAAATCCAATTGCGCCCACGCCACGTATTTTCGCGTACACGTGTTCAATCTGATGTTAAGCGCTTGTACCAGCTTTATCGCCGTAATGGCCGCTTTACAGTAAATATTGATCCTAAAGTTGTGCGTTTAGATCAAAACCGCGTTGATCTTATTTTTGAGATTGATGAAGGCCCTGTTACTAAAGTGAGCTCTATTCGCTTTATTGGTAACCGTAAATTTGAAGATGACCAGCTACGCTCTATTGTTTCTACAAAAGAAAAAGCTTGGTATCGCTTCTTAAGCTCCGCTGATCGTTACGATCCTGACCGCGTTGCTTATGACGAAGAATTAATTCGCCGCTTTTACCTCTCTGAAGGTTATGTTGATTTTAGAATTGTCGATAGCTCAATTGAATTGATGCAAGCCCGTCAAGAATTTTTCATCACAATGACTGTTGATGAAGGTTCGCGTTATAAAGTGGGGGATATTGAAATTAAATCAACTATGCCGCGCCTAGATACTGCGGCTTTGCTAGAGAGCGTAACCATTAAATCTGATGAGTGGTATAATGCTGATAAAGTACAAGGCCATGTTGATATTTTGACTGACCGCCTTGGCGATATGCAATATGCCTTTGTGTCTGTTGTGCCGGATATACGCCGCCACCCAGAAACAAAAACGGTTGATGTTATATTCTCGGTTAAGGAAACACCTTTAGTATTTGTTGAGCGTGTTGATATTAACGGTAACGTTCGTACACTGGATAAAGTTATCCGCCGTGAAGTTGCTTTGTTAGAAGGGGACCCCTTTAACCGTTCTAAAGTGGCTAAAGCAGAACGTAAAATTCGTGATTTAGGGTATTTTGAAACGGTTGCCGTTGATATAAAAGCTGGGACAGCGCCTGATAAGTCTGTGATTGATATTGCGGTGACTGAAAAATCAACGGGTGAGCTGTCTATCGGTGCGGGTTTCTCCTCATCTGATGGTCCATTGGCTGACTTTCGTATACGTGAGCGTAACTTGCTTGGTAAAGGGCAAGACCTTACTTTGGCGGCTGTGATTTCAGGGCAAACAACTGAATTTGATGCGTCCTTCACTGAACCTTTCTTTATGGATCGTGATATGTCTTTTGGTGTTGATGCCTTCCATATCACACGCGATTTACAAGATGAAAGTTCTTATGATCAGCTTCGTAGTGGTGGTGCATTGCGCCTTGGTTACCCTTTATCTGATAAATGGCGCCAATCTTTAAGCTACAGCCTAGAGAAAAACGATATTCGTAATGTGCAAGATGATGCCTCTCGCTTTATCTCAGATCAAAGCGGTGAGCGTATTACTTCATCAATATCACAGCGTATTACCTATGATAATCGTAACTCAACACAATTCACGACAAGAGGCCTTAACGCTTGGTTTGATACAGAATTTGCAGGCCTTGGTGGCGATGCTAAATATGTTTCGGGTAAAGTCGGTGCATCATGGTATTACCCTGTCGCAGAAAAAATTGTTTTGAATGTTCTTGGTGAGACAGGTGCAATTACCGGTTATGGTGATGGCGATGTGAAAATTAATGAGCGTTATTTCATTGGCGGGAAAACATTACGCGGCTTTGAACGCTCTGGTATTGGACCGCGCGATTTGTCTACTGATGATGCTCTAGGCGGTAATGTATTTTATCGCTCCAGTGCTGAGCTAAGCTTCCCAATTGGCTTCCCTGAGGAGCTGGGCATAAAAGGCCACGCCTTTAATGATGTAGGCTCGCTATGGTCTATTGATGATTCAACAGGCGGTGCAAACTTGGCTGATGAGAGCTCCGTGCGTGCTTCTGCCGGTGTCGGTATATCTTGGCGCTCACCATTCGGCCCAATTCGTGTTGATCTTGCTAAGCCTTATATCAGCGAAGAATACGATGTTGAAGAAGTATTCAGATTTGACTTTGGTACACGTTTTTAAGTTAAACCGCCAAGCTTATGATCGCTCGTAAGCTTGGTCGCGATAAGACTAATGATTATTATATAGATTGTATTTAAAATGAAAAATAAACTTATATTGGCCGCTTGTATTGCCGCAGTTAGTTTGACTTTAACGCAGCCTAGCTTTGCAAAAAAAGCCGAGCCTGTTGTCTCAAAAGCAACTTATGTTGCCGTTGTTGATAATGACTTATTGATGAGTGACTCGCTTGCTGCTAAATCGCTTAATGAAGAATTCAAAAAAAGCCGCGATGTTATTCATAAAAAAATTGAAGCCAAAGAAACAGAATTAAGAAGCGCAGAGCAAGATCTTGAAGTTTATAGAACGACTTTATCGGCTGAAGATTATGAAGAAAAGCGCGCTGAATTTGTAAAGAAATTCCAAGAAGCAAAATCTGACCTTCGTGATCAGATGATGGTTAAAGAAAAAGCTTTCAAGCATGCCGCAGCCAAGCTTCAACAAGAAATCATTAATGTCGTCGCTGAGCTCTCTGAAGAGCGCGGCTATGATATTGTGTTGCCACGTAGCGCGGTAATTATCATGGTCGAAGCAAGCGATATAACACAGGACGCCCTTAAGATGCTGAATAAGCGTGTTAAGTCTATTGATATCGTTAAGAAGAAAAAATAGATAATAGATAGCTGATGCGTATCTCTGTTTAGGAGCACGCTCCTCAATTATCAAGAATCCAATCCTTTGTGTTAAGTTGTTATATCATGGCAGATCGTCGTTTTTTTTCATCAAATGGGCCTTTTAGGCTTTCTGAACTGGCGGCTCATATTGACGCTGAATTAGTGCTTGGCCCTGCGGGCGATATTATGATTGATGATGTGGCCTCTTTATCAGATGCAGCGGAGAGCCATATAAGCTTTCTTGATAATGTAAAATATAAAGATGACTTTAAAACAAGCAAAGCGGGCGCTTGTATAATTGCGCGGGGCATGGAAGATTTCGCGCCAGAGAATATGGCGCTTTTGATTACGGCGCAGCCTTATAAAAGCTATGCGCTAACCGCGCAGCATTTTTACCCCATTCATAATGAAATATCAGGACAGCCTTCCTCTATACATGCACGCGCTGTTATCGCCGATACGGCAGAAATTGGCCTTGATTGCGTTATCGCAGCAGGGGCAGTCATTGAAGATAACGCAAAAATTGGTGCAGGCGTACATATTGCCGCCAATGCCGTGATCGGCCAAAGTGTTGAAATTGGCGATGGCTGCGTTATTGGCGCGAATACCTCAATTTCACATGCTTTGATTGGCGCTTATGTTCGTATCTATCCGGGCGTGCGCATTGGCCAAGATGGCTTTGGTTTTGCCATTGATCCTGCTGGTCACGTTAAGGTACCGCAGCTAGGCCGCGTGATTATTGAAGATTCTGTTGAAATCGGTGCGAATACGACGATTGATCGTGGCGCGGGCCCTGATACTGTCATTGGACAGGGCGCTTGGATTGATAACTTGGTGCAAATTGGGCATAACGTAAAAATAGGACGCGGTTGCGTGATTATTGCACAAACAGGTGTTGCAGGATCAACCGTTTTAGAGGATTATGTAGTCTTGGCAGCGCAAGTTGGTGTCGCAGGGCATTTAACCATTGGTATGGGCGCCCGCGTTGGTGCACAGTCCGGTGTTATGCGTGATGTGGCTTCTGGCAGTGAGGTTATGGGCGCACCAGCATTGCCGGCGAAGCAGTTTATGCGCCAAATAGCTATGCTGAAAAAAATGAGTAGCAAAAGTAATAAAGAGTAACAACCAAAAGCAAATAGGGCTTTCATTATGAGTGACTTGGATTTAAATCAATTAGACATTACCCGTATCATGGATATGATACCGCATCGTTACCCAATTTTATTGGTTGACCGGATCCTTGAACTTGAAGAAGGTGAACGCGCTGTTGGCCTTAAAAATGTAACGTTTAATGAGCCGCATTTTCAAGGGCATTTCCCCGGCGCGCCTGTTATGCCGGGCGTACTTATCGTTGAAGCCATGGCGCAAACCGCCGCGATATTGGTTGTTAAAACTCTTGGTGAAGAAGCTGAAGGTAAGCTTGTTTATTTCATGACGATTGATAATGCCCGTTTCCGCAAGCCAGTAACGCCAGGTGATAGTCTACACATCGAAGTGACTAAAATACGCAGCCGCGGTATGGTCTGGAAATTCAAAGGCGAAGCCACTGTTGATGGTCAATTAGTCGCTGAAGCCACGTTTAGCGCAATGATACGCGGTTAAATCTTACTCTATTCCTATGTTTTTAATGTTACATGCTGCAATAGTGTGTGAGTTTTGTTTTGCATGGAAGATCTGTAGTATTTACCCTAGAAAAACATCGACCATTGAAAGAGTATCTTAATGTCACAAATCCATAGCACAGCTATAATCGAAACAGGCGCCGTTCTTGCTGATACAGTTAAGATTGGCCCGTATTGCGTTGTTGGCGCTGATGTTAAGTTGGGGGCTAATGTTGAGCTTAAATCGCATGTTGTGGTTGAAGGGGATACTGATATTGGCGAGAATACAATAATCTATCCTTTCGCCTCAATTGGCCATGCGCCACAAGATTTAAAATTCCGTGGTGAGAAATCACGTTTGATAATTGGTAAAAATAATACCATACGGGAACATGCAACCATGAACCCTGGCACTAAAGATGGTGCGATGGAAACTGTGATTGGTGATAACGGCCTGTTTATGATGGCGACCCATGTCGCGCATGATTGTGTTGTCGGTGACCGCGTTATAATGGCGAATAATGCGACGCTTGGCGGCCATGTGGTCGTTGGGAATAATGTTTTGATTGGTGGCCTTTCAGCGGTTCATCAATTTGTTCGTATTGGTGATTTTGCTGTGGTTGGCGGCATGTCCGGCGTGGAGAATGATATTATCCCTTATGGCCGCGTCAAAGGTGAACGCGCTTTCTTATCAGGTCTAAACCTTGTCGGATTAGAGCGTAATGGCTTTTCTAAGGATCAAGTGAAAGAACTTCTGCGCGCTTATGGTCAGATGTTTAACGGTGCAGGTACGCTTGTTGATCGCATCGATCATGTTAAAAAAACCTACCAAGATAATTCAGAAATAAGCAAAATTGTCGATTTTGCCAATGCCGAGAGACATTTCGCCCTATGTCAGCCTCAAAAGAAATAAACGATCATAAGGGCAAGCGGCCTTTAGGGATTATCGCGGGCAGCGGCAGTTTGCCGCGTATCGTCATAAGCGCTATGCAGCAAGCAGGGCGTCCTGTCTTTGTCGCGGCGCTTAAAGGCTCGGCAGATCAAGACCCTTTTGATGATGTTTCTCATGAATGGTTTAATATAGGCAGCGGCGGCAGTATTGTGAAAGCTTTTCGTGCAGAAGGTGTGGTTGATCTTGTTATGATTGGCGGCGTTAATCGCCCAAACTTCACCGATATACGCCCCGATTTATGGACAGCGACAGGCCTTGCTAAGCTTGGGCTTAAAGCACTGGGCGATAATGATTTATTGGTCTGTATAAAAGATGCGCTTGAAGAAGAAGGGTTTATTTTACGCGGCGTGCATGAAATTGTTCCTGATTTATTGACGCCTGCAGGTCTATTAAGCAAAGTTAAGCCTGATAAGAAGACGCAAATAGATATAGAACGGGGCATAGAGGTCGCTCAGGCACTCGGTGCGGTCGATGTCGGACAATCAGTCATTGTGTGTAATGGCATCGTTCTGGGGGTCGAGGGCGCGGAAGGCACAGATAAGCTCATTGAGCGCTGCGCTGCTTTACGCCATAAAGATAAAGGCGGCGTGTTAGTCAAACTCTGTAAGCCCCAACAAGATACACGATTAGATTTACCAACAATTGGCGTAAAGACCGTTGAAAACCTATATATGCATGGTTTTCAAGGCCTTGCGGTGCAAGCTGGGCGGAGTTTAATGCCCGAGCGCGCGGCGCTTATTAAACAAGCCAACCAGAAAAAAATATTTGTCCTTGGGGTCGAGCTATGAGCAAAACTTTAAAAGTTTTCATTATTGCCGGTGAAGAATCAGGGGATGTGCTTGGTGGCGCTGTATTATCAGCGCTAGCAACGCGCGCCGATTTAGATATTCAAGGCATTGGCGGCGCCGCGATTAAGGCCGCAGGGTTAAAACAAAGCCTGTTTCCGATGCATGAGCTATCCATTATGGGGCTGGCTGAGGTTTTGCCGAAAATTCCCGCTATTTTAAAACGCATAAAACAAACAGCTTTGGCCGCAGAAGCCTTTCAGCCTGATATTATATTATCCGTTGATGCGCCAGATTTTTGTTTTCGCGTACAAAAGCTTATTCGTAAGCGCGGTAATTTACCGCAAGTAAAACAAGTTCATTATGGAGCGCCGACCGTATGGGCTTGGCGTGCAGGGCGCGCAAAGAAAATATCAAAATTTTTAGATGGTTTAATTTGTCTACTGCCTTTTGAACCGCCTTATTTTGAAAAATATGGTTTAAAGGCAATCGCGGCGGGGCATCCTGTCGTTGGTAGCGGCGCATTGCAAGCTGATGGCTTGGCAGGGCGCAGTGATATTCCTTTGAAGCATAAGAAAATATTGGGCTTATTGCTCGGCAGTCGCCGCGGCGAGCTTAAATATACTGCAGGTATTTTGTGCGAAACTGCGCGCCGTCTGCAAGTTCAGTATCCAGACTTGCAAATCCAAGTGCCGACCTTGCCCCATATTGAGCCGCAAGTGCGCGCTTTATTAGATGAATATGGGCTAAAAAACTATTATATTCGCACTGATAAATCTAAAAAATGGGATGTCTTTGCGTCTTGTAATGTTGCTTTGGCGGTATCGGGTACGGTCGGGTTAGAGCTTTGCATTACGGCCACGCCGCATTTGATCGCCTATAAAATGTCTCCTTTGACCTTTATGATTGCCGCGAAGCTTGTGAAAACGCCGTTTATTCACTTGGGCAATATAATATTAAACCGCGCGGTTATTCCTGAATTTATTCAAAATCAATGCAAAGCCGAAGAAATGGCTTATGTCGCTGAAGCCTTATTAATGGATGAGAATAATATTAATCAGATGCAAGAAAGCTTTGAGGCTATAGCGAAAGCGGTTGGCGCTCATCAAGCACGCAGTCCTGCGGTTAAAGCGGCTGATTTTATTCTTGGTTTATCTGCTGATTAAAAAAAGGCGATGTATTTCTACGCCGCCTTTTCTTTATCTTTAACTTTATAAGCTTTTTGTCAAAACTCTATAATATTAGGATTCTTCAGCTCGACCTGCGTCACGCTGTTCAATTGGTCTGACTTCACGTGCGGTAGCGCCCGTGTAAAGCTGACGAGGACGGCCAATTCTGTGGCTTGGTTCCTCTATCATTTCTGTCCATTGTGAGACCCAGCCGACGGTGCGGGCGACTGCGAATAGCACCGTAAACATTTCCTCAGGGAAGCCCATGGCTTTGAGGATAATGCCGGAATAGAAATCAACATTCGGGAATAATTTGCGCTCGACGAAGTAAGGATCTTCTAAGGCAATGCGCTCAAGTTCTTGCGCAAGCTCTAGTAATGGGTCGTGAACACCTAATTCATTAAGTACGGCGTCACAGGATGCTTTGAGCACCGTGGCGCGTGGGTCATGGTTTTTATAGACGCGGTGACCAAAGCCCATAAGGCGGAATGGATCATCTTTATCTTTAGCTTTTTCGATATATTCAGGAATATTATCTTTATGACCGATCTCACGCAGCATTTCGAGAACCGCCTGGTTCGCGCCGCCGTGAGCAGGGCCCCAAAGGGAAGCAATGCCCGTGGCAATACATGCAAATGGGTTGGCTTGAGATGAGCCTGCAATACGTACGGTCGATGTCGAAGCGTTTTGTTCATGATCGGCATGGAGAATTAAGATTTTATCCATCGCTTGCTCTAAAACAGGGCTAACGACATATTCTTCGGCCGGAACAGAAAAACACATATGCAGGAAGTTGCCTGCATAGCTTAAATCATTACGTGGGTAGACAAAAGGCTGTCCAGCCGCATATTTCATGGTCATCGCTGCTAAGGTCGGTATCTTAGCAATCAAGCGATGCGCGGATATTTCGCGCTGTTTAGGGTCCCAAATATCAAGCGAGTCATGATAGAAAGAGGATAATGCACCGGCGACGCCGCACATAATGGCCATAGGATGCGCATCACGGCGGAAGCCACGATAGAAATAATGCAGCTGTTCGTGCACCATTGTATGATAAGTGATGTCGTCTTCGAATTTCTTTTTTTCTTGAGCGTTTGGCAAATCACCATAAAGCAGCGCATGAGCGACTTCTAAATGTGATGTGTTTTCAGCCAAATCTTTAATGTCATAGCCGCGATGCTGCAATATACCAAGATCACCATCAATAAAGGTGATGCGTGATTTACAGCTCGCTGTCGATGTAAAGCTTGGGTCTAGTGTAAAAAAACCTGTCTCAGAATAGAGTTTACGAATATCAACCGTTGCAGGGCCTTGCGTACCTTCTTGTACGGGAAGGGACCATTTTTCGCCTGTTTGGTCATTGGTTAACGTAAAAGTTTTATTGCTCATGTCTAGCTGTCCTTAACTTTTCTGTGTTTTATGAAAAAGTATATGTGATTCAAATAATTAGATCGTAACTTAAGATAAGTCAAATGGAGTAAATAAAGGCTTAAGACGTTTTGAAAAAAAACATCTTGTGCAGAGCAATATTATACTAAAAAAGCCCTTCTTTGGGAAGGGCTTTTGAAAGGGATATTTAAGCGGTTCTACATATTATTCTTGTAAACAACAGGATCATTGCCCTTGGCTTGTTCATATTTATCTAAGAAGCGACTTGCTATGCGGTAATATAAAATGACTTCTTGGCTTTCTCTGGCAAAGGTTCTTGCGCGCGAGCCAAATGTTTGGGGGGCGAGAAAATCGTCCCATACGTTAGAATTCGACACATGGTTAAATTTCTCTAATAATTTTGAGAATTTCGGATCTAGCTTAGGGAGTTCTCTTGCAAAGCGGACTTTGTCATTAAACTCTGCGCTCGCGGAAGGATCATTATCTATACCCGAGCATACTATGTCTCCTGCGTTTTGAATTTCTTTAAAACGGTTCGCGACGCTTTTAAAAATATTTTTCATCTTGTTTTACTCCTTGATTGTAAAAAACGGACAATAGACAAGACTTGCCATTATGTCAATGAAATACGCTTTATAGTTGCGCTTATAAAGAAAGCCCTCTGCGGGTGAGGGGTTTTCGTATGGATTTATTATAAATGAACAGTTTTACTATGCGCCAAGCTTTGGGGCGGGCGCTTTGGCGGTTAATATATACTCGCCTTGATCATTTTGAAGATTATTAAGCTGTGATGCGCGCTCGGAGCCTTCTTGTATTTGTATGGGGGCATTTTGTACAGGTGGTGTTTGCGCGTCGATATCATCGCTATTAAAGGCGGCGTTATAGGCAAATATAGCCGTAGCGCCAATGCCAATTGAGCTTGCTAGGCGTTTTTTATTCGTGACAGCCAGTTTTTGCGGTATTTCATCCGTGCTTGGTGATAGATCATTATCCATCTTGGCTGAGCCTTGATCGCGTGGGACTTTGTTAATGCCAATTGCAGATAAGCTGGCAAGTGCAGCCGTTGCGATGCCTGCCGAAGTTAAAGAAACAGTCACTCCAGTACCAATGCCAAAACCAATGGCAAAGAGGATAGGGAGTTTTAAAGTCAACGCTCCAATTATAGTGCCGATTCCTGCGCTAGCCATGAATAATTTAGACATGTTTTGACCTCTTTTGCTGTTTCGTTAGGCTTATAGGCGATTTTATTATGACTATTATCTAGCAATTGCTCGCTGTTTAGTCAAGCGAAGTTACGCGGTTTTGTTTTAGGTCCTGAATGTATGGGGGGGGGAGGTTACGTTCAAATAAGCACTCTTAATACTCGTTTATTTATTTCTCCACCGTCGTGCCGCCAGCATATTAAGTGTTTCTACGCCGAGTGAAAAAGCCATGCCAAAGTAAATATACCCCTTAGGTACATGAAAACCGAGGCCTTCAGCCACTAAGAATAGTCCAATCATCATGACGAAAGACAGGGCGAGCATTTTCAATGTCGGATGGGCGGCAATAAAATCAGCAATATATTTCGATGAGACCAGCATGACAATCATGGCGACGGTCATGGCGGCGATAATCACAGTAATTTTGTCGGTCATACCGACAGCGGTAATCACGGAATCGAATGAAAAGATGAAATCAATAAAGACGATTTGAATGATGGCTATAGCGAAGCCACCAGAAAAAGCCTTAAGGCTCTCTTTGTGTTGAGAAGTCACTTCATCATGAATACTGGATGTGCCTTTTGCCAAAAGGAAAAGACCGCCACCAAGCATTAGTAAATCTTTGCCCGAAAGAGAGAGATCAAACAGTTCAATCCAAGGCTCTTTAAGACCGATTAGCCAGACAACACTAAATAGCAATATAATGCGCATGAGCAGCGCGAGAACAAGCCCTAAGATGCGCGCTTTTTCGCGCTGCTTTTCTGGCAGGTGGTTAACCAGCAGAGAAATAAAGACGACATTATCAATGCCCAGCACGATCTCTAGCGCAGTCAATGATAGGAAGCTGGCCCATAATGTGTAATCAGTGAACAGTTCCATTTAGGGTGTCCTGTAATGCTTATTATATAGATTAAGAGGCCACAATACGACAAAACCCCTTCATTAGAAAGGGTTTTGCATGATTGTTTCTTAATTGTAAAAAGAATTACGCGGTAAGCGTTAGGGCTTTTTTAGCTGGAAGAATATAATTCCCATCTTCCGTTTTTTCATATGGTATCTCTAAGCGAGAAGTATCTTGTATGACTTGGCTTGTTTCGTTGTCCTTTACTTCAGCTTCCTCATTGAAGTAAGTACTTGCGGCTTGATAGCCGAGTGTTCCACCAACGATAGGTCCAACAAATGCGCCTAATGCATATGAGACTATTCCAAGACAGCCTGCGCCGCCGACTGCTGCGCCGCCATCTTTGGTTAATGCGGCAGCGGCTACGCCGCCAGTAGCTGCACCAAGTAAGCCTGCGCCAACTTTTCCTACTTTGTTACCTATAATACCGCATACACCGGCTACGCCACCTATAGCAAGAGCGGGTAAAAGTGTTGCGGGGGTCGCTGCGAGTGCGAATATTGTTGATACGGTGCCTGCCGCCCAGAATGATATTGACATTATTATTGCTCCCTAAAGTTTAATTTATTTTATTTTCCTTAATCTAGGCAAGGGAGGTATTTATGTCAAGGGTGTTTATACGAACTTTAACCGTTTAAGTACTTCATCTTTTCCTAATATTTCAGCGGCTTCAAAGATGTTTGGCGAAACGGTTGTGCCGGTAAGGGCGGCGCGCAGTGGCATAGCGACTTTACCGAGTTTGCCTTCTTTATGATCATTGGCTACTTTTTCGCATAAAGCTTTGACGTTATCTTCTGTCAGCTCGGCTAGTGCGCTGACTTCGGCGGCAATATGGCCTATGATGTCTTTATCGAGGTTTTTCTCAGCTTTTTCTGTGAAAACAAAAGGCGGCTGTTTGGCGTAAAATGCGCCGTCCTCGGCAATTGTAATCAGCGATTTTGCGCGCTCTTTCAATGCATCCATGCCTTTTAATAGGCGGGCTTTGGCGGTTTCATCAATATGTGTGCCGAATTTTTCCATGATCGGTGTGATCAAATCGAGCAAATATTGATTATCGGCCTGTCTGATGTAATGGGCATTGAGGTTATTGAGTTTATCAAAGTCAAAACGTGAGGCTGATTTGCCTATATTATCAAGGTTGAACCATTTAATGGCTTGCTCAGTAGAAATTATTTCTTCATCACCATGTGACCAACCAAGGCGTAGAAGGTAATTGCGCATAGCTTCAGGTAAGTAGCCCATATCTTGATACTCATGGACGCCCTGTGCACCGTGACGCTTAGATAATTTCGCGCCATCTGAGCCTAAAATTAACGGGATATGTGCATAAACAGGGATTGTCCAGCCCATAGCATCCAGAATGATTTTTTGGCGGAAGACGTTATTAAGGTGATCATCACCACGAATAACATGAGTAACGGCGCTGTCATGATCATCCACGACGACAGAGAGCATGTAAGTCGGTGTGCCGTCAGAGCGGAGCAGAATAAAGTCATCAAGCTCTTCATTGTTTTTGGTGACTTTGCCTTGTACGGCGTCATCAATAACGGTTTGGCCTTGTAGCGGCGCTTTGATGCGTATAACAGGGGCGACGCCTTCTGGAGCTTCGCTTTGGTCGCGATCACGCCAGCGGCGATCGTAATTGACTTTCGCGCCGGAGGCGCGGGCATCTTCACGCATTTGGGTCAGTTCTTCTGGGCTGCAATAGCAGTAATAAGCTTTGCCCATTTCGACGAGTTGTTTGGCGACCTCAGCGTGGCGCTCGCGGGCGTCAAATTGACTGGTGGCTTCGCCATCCCAATCAAGGCCGAGCCATGTCATGCCGTCTGTAATGGCCTGTACGGCTTCTTCAGAATAACGTGCGCGATCAGTATCTTCAATGCGCAATAGGAACTTGCCGTTATGATGCTTGGCAAACAGCCAAGAGAAAAGGGCTGTACGTGCCGTACCTATATGCATGAAACCAGTAGGGGATGGCGCAATTCTCGTTACAACAGACATAATTTTTAATTCCTGACTTTATCTAGTATTTATCTATGTTATATTTGCTTCTTTTTGGGGAAAGTTTCAAGTGGTTAATACGCATTTGGACAGAGTTATTGATAAGATACAGGCTAACTTGATCGTTTTTCTGCCTTTAATGCTGTCTGCGGGCATTATGTTTTATTTTTACCTGCCTTATGAGCCCGAATGGTTCGCAGGTATTTTAGCGGCGCTAATCGGCCTTAATGGCTTACACCTTACCGCGCGCTATGATTTCTCGCTTAAGCGCGCGCTATATATGGTTTTCATTGTATTCTTAGTGGCGAGTATTGGCTTTATGGCCGCGCAAATCCGCACGGCGGCAATAAATGCGCCGATGTTGATGGAAGATATTCACGGTGTCCATATTAATGGCGTGGTTGAACGCATTGACCGCCTTGGTGGACGAAAAGGCAGCCGTGTTTTAATCAAAGACGTCACTATTGATGATTTCCCGAGTGAAAACACTCCAGCAAAGATACGAATCAGAATTATTAAAGATGATGCTTTAGAAGCAGGGCAGCGCATTTCTGTGCGCGGCGAGCTGATGCCACCACCACCCGCCGTTATGCCGGGCGGTTTTAATTTTCAACGTTGGGCATTTTATCAAAAAATTGGCGCGGTTGGTTACGCTTATTACGCGCCAAGCATTATCCAACAGCCAGATTTTGCCTCTGAGGGCTTTATAGAGCGCCTGCGCAAGAGAGTTGAAAAGCATATTTATACGCTATTTGCTGAAAACCAAACCAGGGCAGAGATCGTCACGGCGCTGATTACAGGGCGTAAAACCCAAATGGCCGAGACGGATAAAGACGCTTTGCGCGATGCAGGTCTCGCCCATATGCTGGCGATATCGGGGCTTCATATTGGGTTAATTGTGAGCGCGGTGTTCTTTTTTATTCGATTATGCCTCGCCGCTGTGCCTTATGCGGCGCTTTATTGGCCAACAAAGAAAATTGCGGCGGTGCTGGCGCTGATTTTTGCGGTGTTTTATGTGCTGCTGTCTGGCGCGTCATTACCGGCCGTGCGCGCAATTATCATGATGGGCATAGCGATGTTAGCCATTGTGATGGATCGCAACCCCATTTCGCTGCGACTTGTGGCTTTTGCGGCCTTGGTGATTTTGGTTATTCTGCCTGAGAGTATTTTATCCGTAAGCTTTCAGCTGTCTTTTGCGGCCGTGGCCTCGCTTGTGATATTTTACGAGCGCACGCGGCTATGGTGGCAGGGGCAATATGCACAAAAAGGTTTTATGCGGCGCGTTTGGCTATATGGCCTTGGCGTTGTCGCCACGACTTTGGTGTCTACCGTAGCTACAGCAGCGCCAGGCCTGTATCATTTCAATCATTTTGGTGTCTATGGCGCGCTGAGTAATTTGTTCGCCGTGCCGCTTTTAGCGGTGCTTGTGATGCCAAGCTGTTTGGTTGCCATATTGCTCTGGCCGCTCGGGCTTGATAAGCCGTTTTTTGAATTGGCAGGAGCAGGTGGGCAGTTGATACTGGATATTGCGCATTATTGCGCTGACCTCCCTATGGCGGTTATTCATCAGCCTTATTTAGGCGTTTATGGCTTTGTCCTTTGGACGGCTTTGGGCTGTATAATTTGGTATTGGTCTAAAAATACGCGACGAGCTTTACTTGTCTTCACAGCTCTATGCTTTGTGCCTTTTTTCTTTGAAAAACAATACAATGTAATTGTTACTTCAGATTTCAAATTAATCTCTGTTAAGGGCGTTAATGATGAGTTGTTGGCTTATGGCAGTACGTCACGACGATTTGATAAAAGCTATATAGCGGAATATTACGGCCGCAATGCCAAAGACTATATACGAGATAAAAAATCAGAGCATTGTGATCCTGATGGGTGTTATATTGAAGTGCAAGATGACGTGTTTATGCAGATCGTCAAATTCCCAGAAAATTATGTAGAGGCATGCCGCAAAGCCGCCTTTGTCATTGTTGATTTCCCGATCACAGCTTTAACCGAAGCGCAGCGTCGCCGCGGTTGTCGCGTACCGTTATTACAGCGCTTTGATGCGTGGGAATATGGCTCTTACGGTATATATATTGCGCCTAACGGCTATGTGCATATGCAAAGCCTGTATAGCCGCGATAATTACCGCCGCCCGTGGAGCGTGCCGAGTTGGCGCTAGGTTGTGAAATTAATGATAGGTGCGGTAAAGTGACACTAACTCGCCTTGAATATTAACGCGGTCAGCATCAAAATACCGCGTTTCATAGGCTGAATTCTCTGGAATAAGAGCGACTTGACCGTCTTTTTTACCGAGGCGTTTGAGGGTCACTTCTTCGCCATCAACTAGCGCCACGACAATTGCGCCATTATTTGCCGTTTGGCAGCGTTTAATAATCACAATATCTTCATCATTAATGCCAGCTTCAATCATTGAATCGCCATCAACGCGCAGGGCGTAATGTTCGCCGCTGCCGAGCATGGTGCTAGGCATTTCAAAATATTCGCCTTCATTACGTATCGCTTCAATCGGCGTCCCTGCGGCGATTTTGCCGTAAAGGGGAATGGGATCAACCCGCGCCGATGAGGTGAAGGGGCTGTTGTCAGGGCCGTCATTATCGGCGCTGTTATCATTACCGCTATTGGGTTTGTAATTTTCAGGCAGCTTTACGACTTTTAAAGCGCGGGCGCGGTGCGGTAGGCGTTCAATATAGCCGCGTTCAACCAATGCGGTGATCAAACGGTGAATGCCTGACTTGGATTTGAGCCCCAAAGCATCGCGCATTTCATCGAAAGAGGGAGCAATATCGCCGCCGCCAATGCGATCATTAATAAACAGCAGCAAATCTCGTTGTTTCTTGGTCAGCATGGCTTTTCTCGCACAAATAAAAATATAAGAATGTAAAAGTCGAATCCATTACATTCTCATTATGTTCTTTAAATGTTCTTTTGTCAATAATGTTATATTAGATTTTATGAATTTTCTCTATGGCCTCAGCGCCTTGGCGCATCAGGCTCTCACCAATTAAAAAACCATCATAGCCGCGTGTGTGTAACTGGTGGACTGTTTCACTGTTTGAAATACCGCTTTCTGCTATTTTAAGTGCGTCTTTTGGCAGGGCCTCGAATAATGTATCGAAAATTTTAAGATCAACGTCTAAGGTTTTCAGATTGCGTGAATTTAAGCCGATGAGCGTAGGGTTAAGGGCTAAGCTCCGCTCGATCTCTTCTGCGTTATGGGTTTCAATTAAAATATCCATATCATGTTCGCGCGCAGTATCAGCCAGTTCTTTGGCTTGGTCGTCTTCAAGCGCCGCCATAATCAGCAAAATACAATCAGCGCCCATCGCGCGGCTTTCGACAATTTGATAGGGATCAATCATGAAGTCTTTGCGGATCATTGGGATATCTATAACGGCGCGTGCAGCCGTGAAATCTTCATCGCAGCCTTGGAAATAAGGCGTATCCGTTAGCACCGATATACAAGTCGCGCCAGAGGCTTGATAAGCTCGCGCGGTTTTTACAGGGTCAAAATCATGACTGATAATACCTTTACTGGGGGATGCTTTTTTGACCTCAGCGATTATGGCGGGGCGCTTATGCTTTTTTTGATGGGCTATAGCAGCAGCGAAGCCCCTTGGCGGCGTTGAATCGATCGCTTGTGCGTGAAGATTGGCAAAGCTTAGCTGTTTTTTACAATTTTTTACGTGATCAATTTTATCACCGCAGATTTTAGCGAGGATGCTCATGCTACGAAACTCCGATATTGGTTTAATGTGTTTAAGGCTTTGCCGCTATCAATGCTGTCTTGCATTAAAGCTATGGCTTCGGCTTTGCTGGTGGCTTTTCCTGTGATCAACGCAATGGCTGCGGCGTTAAGCAGCGCTATGTCACGATAAGCGCCTGATGCGCCTTCAAGCAGGGCTTGCAGTGCTGCGGCATTATGCGCAGGGGCGCCGCCCTCTATATCGGCCGGGCTACAGCGTTGTAAGCCAAAATCTTCTGGAGTGATTTCAAATTCTGAGATAGTGCCATCAAGGCCTAAGGCGGCAATGTGGGTCGGGGCGGTGAGGGTTATTTCATCAAGCCCGTCAAGACCATGCACCACCCAAGCGGCTTTGCAGCCAAGATCTTTCAGGGCTTGTGCCATTGGTTTACACCATTTTTTATCATAAACACCAATCAGTTGATATTCTGTATGGGCAGGGTTGGCGAGCGGCCCTAAGAGGTTAAATATAGTGCGGAAACCAAGCGCTTTGCGGATGGGGACAACATGGCGCATGGCATGGTGATGGGCGGGCGCCATTAGGAAGCAAAAATTAAGGGTTTTGAGGGCTTCTTCGAGCTTTTCGCGCGGTACATCTAAATTAACGCCTAGGGCTTCATAACAATCAGCCGTGCCTGATTTTGAACTGGCGGCGCGATTGCCGTGTTTGGCCATGGGAATACCTGCGCCCGCGCAAATTAAAGCCACTGCGGAAGACACATTGTAGCTATGCAGGCCAGAGCCGCCTGTGCCGCAGCAATCAACGCTGCCTTTTGGGGCTGTTATGCTATGCGCATGGCTGCGTAATATAGCGGCGGCAGCGCCAATCTCGCTCGCGGTTTCGCCGCGCGTGGCAAGCGCGGTTAGGAAAGCGCTTATATGTAAGGGGGCAGCCTCGCCACTCATAATATGGCTGATGGCTACGCTCACCTCATCGGGGCTGAGGATTTCGCCTTTAACAGTCTTGTGGAGGATATCAATAAACATGATTTACGCGGCACTTTCAGTAATAAAATTTTTCAACATTTGATGGCCAAATTCACTGGCAATGCTCTCAGGATGATATTGTACGCCCCAAAGCGGTAATTTTTTATGGGCAAGCGCCATAATTAAACCATCTTTATTTTCGGCTGTGATTTCAAGGCAATCTGGCAGGGTTGTACGGTCAACAATTAGGGAGTGGTAACGGACAATATTCACAGCGCGATCTATGTCTTTAAACATAGCATGGTCTTTGGTTGTGATGCGTTCTGTTTTTCCGTGGATTGGTTTAGGCGCGCGGATGATATCGCCGCCAAAATATGCGCCAAGTGCTTGCATTCCAAGGCAGATTCCATAAAGCGGGATGGCGCGCTCTGCACAGAGTTTGATTACATCAAGGCAAATGCCGCTATCTTGCGGCGTTCCGGGGCCTGGAGAAATGATGACCCGTTCAGGGTTTTCAGCGAGCGCTTCTTCGGCGCTGCAGGCGTCATTTCGTATGACATGAACGGGGGCGTTCAGATCGCCGAGATAGTGAACTATATTATATGTAAAACTATCATAGTTGTCGATAAGGAGGTTCATAATGAAAAAAAATACCTGTTTTATTGAACGTAATATGTTTATAATGGAAGTATGAGTATAAAGCAGCCCTTATTAAACTATAAATCGACATTTCGTTTCTGCAAGAAAATCCGTGTTTTTTTGTTCGCTTTGTGTTTGCTGGCCTTAGCCGACCATTATTGGATTGTTGAAGTCGATCGTCCAGCCTTGGCGAGTGCGTCATTCAATGACTTGCAGCCAGCCTCTGGCCCCGCGATAGAAGATCTCCTTTCTGATGTTACCTTTTCTGAGCTTGAGTATTATAAGCCTGACCTTGTTGAGAGCTCAGTCTCGCTTGAAAAACATTCTATGCTTAACGCGCTAAAAAAGAAAATCCCATTATTTAAAGATAAGAAACCAGTACAGCCTTTGCCGCAGGATCAAGGCGCGGTTAATAAGCCAGTGAAGAAAAAACAAATTGCGATTGTTATTGATGACCTTGGCGTTGACCGCCACCATTCTGAGCAAATCGTCAAAATGAGCAATTTTAAAATGACATTGGCGTTTTTGCCTTATGCGCATAATTTAGAACCTTTAATGGAGGAAGGGCGCGCACATGATCATGAAATTATTGTGCATATGCCCATGCAGCCCCTATCTGATACGGTAGACCCGGGCCCGATTGTTTTAAAAGTGGGCATGACCAAAGACGAATTAACGGCAAATTTAGATAAAGGCCTAAGCGCGTTTGACGGTTTTGTTGGTATTAACAACCATATGGGCAGCAAATTCACGAGTGATTATGTCGGTATGGATTTTTTGATGCGTGAGCTGAAAAGCCGCAATTTATTTTTCCTTGATAGTGTAACATCTGCCAAAAGCAAAGCCGAAGAACGCGCTGCGCATTATGGCGTTACTTACTTAAAGCGTAATGTGTTCCTCGATCACGAAATGACCGATAAATTTGTTGCCAATGCCCTTGATAAATGCGCACGTCGCGCTGAACGTGAAGGACTTTGCATCGCCATTGGTCACCCCAAAGACGTCACAATTAATGGTTTGAACAAATGGGTCGATAAAGCCAAAGCCGATGGCTTCGAATTTGTTCGCCTATCTGATATTATTGCTCAGCGTGAGCAAGTCAAAGAAAATGATGATTTAGCACTGCGTTTAGTATCGGCTAAGTAACATGGCTTTTCTTAAGAGATTTATGAGCGATATTAAAAATGAAGGTATCGTCAGGCCTTCGGCCAATGCAGGTATCGGGACGATGCTGCTTGATGTTCTCAAGCAATTTATTACAGTGTTGGTTTGGCTGGTGGTGAAGCTGTTTACGCTTTTGAAAACTAAGCTGAATAAACCCAGATAATCCTAAATATTTCTTTAAACAGTGTGATTACGAATAACGGCTTCAGCCGCGCTAACCAGTGCTTTGGCTTTATTCTTGCATTCTTGATTTTCGGATTCGGGGTCACTGTCAGCAACTATACCTGCGCCGGCTTGCATGATAATTTCACCATTTTTGACAAGCGCGGTGCGCAGTGCAATGCAGGTGTCCATATTGCCTTGCCCGTCAAAATAACCAATGCATCCTGCGTAAAAGCTGCGCTTTTCATTTTCAAATTTATGAATAAGCTGCATAGCGCGTACTTTCGGTGCGCCGCTCACTGTCCCTGCAGGAAAGCCTGAGAATAAGGCGTCAAGACAATCAAGATCGTCTTTTAGCGCACCAACAACATTAGAGACAATATGCATGACATGCGAATAGCGTTCAATCGTGAATTGTTCGCTAACGCGTACGCTGCCGATTTTGGCGACGCGGCCAACATCATTGCGGCCAAGGTCGATCAGCATTAAATGCTCAGCGCGTTCTTTTTCATCGACGAGTAATTCATCGGCAAGGGCGCTGTCTTCTTCTGGCGTTGCGCCACGTGGTCGAGTGCCCGCAATCGGGCGAATGGTTACTTCGTTATTTTGTACGCGCACTAATATTTCAGGGCTTGAACCAACAAGGGTAAAGCCATCCATTTTTAAATGAAACAAAAACGGCGAGGGGTTAATTTGACGTAGGCTGCGATAGAGTTCAATTGCTGGCAGATCAAAATCAACACGAAAACGCTGAGAAGGCACAACTTGAAAAACATCGCCAGCATAAATATGGTCTTTGGCGGCGCGCACGACGTCTTTGAAGGTTTCGTCAGTGAAGTTACGTTTGGTTTTTAAAGGTAGGGAAAGCTTTGTGGTGCTTTGGGTCATGTGCACGGGCAAAGCGCCTTGCAGGTCGCTACAGGCCTGATCAATTAAATGTTTCGCGTGATCATAGCAGCTCTGGGCGCTATCCGTTGAGTTTTGTGCTGTTTTAAGAATCGGCACAGCCAAAGTTAGCTCATGTTTGACGTTATCAAATACGGCAAGCATTTGTGGGCGCATCATAACCGCTTCGGGAATATCTAATGTGTCGGCATTCTCATCGGGTATGGATGATTCATAATAACGCACCATTTCATAGCCCAGATAACCAAATAGGCCGCCTGTGCAAACGGGTGGAATATCATCGGGAATGGCGCTGATATGGCATTGTTTTATATGGGCGCGCAGGCTGTCTATGGGCGTGTTATCCGCGCTTATCGCCTCGCTTAATATCGTTTCGCCTTGGGCGTTGGATGTCGTGATTAGCCCTTGAGTGACTTGCCAGATTTGGTCAGGGTTACTGGCGATGATCGAATAACGGCCAATATGTGCGCCGCCTTCAACCGATTCAAGCAGTAAGCTATAGGGCTTATCTTTTGTGATTTTATAATAAGCGCCAAGCGCCGTATCGAAATCAGCATTATATTTTAAATAAACAATCTGCGTTTCACCTTTATTATAAAGATGTTCAAATTGTGTATAGGACGGTGCTAATTCTGATTTCATTACGGCTTTTTACTGCTGCTGCTGTTGCGGCTGGTTGTAAAGGAACTTTAACAGCTTTTCGTTGATTTGAATTTTGTAATCCTGCTGTAAAGCATCATATAAAATCGCCAAAGCTTCTTGTTGGAAGTTCTGCGTTTCAGACAAGGCTGTTAGCTCTTCATCATCTTTCGAACCCTTATCGCTCGGTTTTGTGAGCAATGACGTGCTTTTAACAATAGCGAGTAAAGTCTCATCAGCGCCAGGTAAAACTTGTGCCTTTTCAAGAGACGCCCCAAGCAACAGGCTACGGTTGCGCGCTGTTATGGCTTTGTTTTCATCTTTATCTGTGAAAGAAGGACTTCTTGATATTGATGTCTTCTTGGCTCTCAAATTGACTTGTTTGGCAGCGTCATTCCAGCTTATTTGGTCTTGATTTATAAGGTCGGAAAGGGCTTTTGCGCGCATGAATGTTGCATGATCTTTTTGCTCTTTAGTCCACTGTTTTTTAACATCGGATTTGACGACCTCATAATCTTTTATGCGGCTTTCTTGGATATCATCAATGATAATAAACCCAAGGTGAGAGCCGCTAAACTCAACAACATTAGATGTTTCACCAAGGCCAAGCGTGCTGGCTGTCTTGAGGATGTTTAACGCATCTTCAGAGTTTACATCTTTTAGCGGTGATTCTTTGCTGTCATCAGAGAATCCTTGTGGCGTGATATTTTTATAGCTTTCTTCGCTCATTTTAAAGTCAGCAATAATTACTTTAGGGTCTTCACCGCCAAATATCCGGTCTTCAAGTTCACCGACGGTTTCATCAAGGGCTTCCCAAGTGCTTTCTTCTAAAAGCTCTTGTTTGATCGTGGTCTCAAGGCTTGTATAAGATGGCGTTGTTTCTTCTGTGACATCAACAATTTTTAGGACGTGCCAGCCTAAAGCTGTCTCGTAAGGGCCTAAAATATCGCCTTTTTCAACGTCTTCAGCAAAAGCATCTTTATCAAGTTCTTTTGGCAGGCTGCCTTGTGTGTAAGCTTGAGTATCAATAAAGCTCGCATCATCACCTGTTATTTGTTTGGCTGCGGTTGATAGGGGCGTGCCTTTTTTCGCTGCGGCGATGATTTTCAATGCATCACCTTCATTTTCGGCCAGGCCTTGCGCGATTTTATGTTTGCGCGGTACGGCGTAACTAGCCTTATTGTCTTCATAATGGGCAAGCGCCTGTTCATCGGTGACTTTCAGCGAATCTTTGATTTTATCTGGTGAAAGCATCGCAACTGTAAAGCTGCGTTTTTCAGGCAGGCGGTAGCGTTCTTGGAATGATTTGTAATAACGTGTGAGGGTTTCCTCGTCTGCGGCTTGTTCAAGCTTGGCATCTTTGTTCTTGAAAACAACATATTCAATTTCACGCTGTTCATTATTAAAATCGTTTAAATCCTTAACAATCAGCGACGGTGTGTGTGTGCTGGCTGCTTTTAAAGCTTCGGTTAGAATTGTGTTGGTCATTTCTGTTTGAACGTCTTCAATGAAAATTGATTCACTCATACCACTTTGGCGCAAGAGCCCCGCTAAGATTTCACTTTTCTTTGATGTGGTATCCGCGCTTGTATATGGCTCAACAATCGCGTTGATATAAGATGTTATTTGTTCATTGCTAACGGCAATGCCTAAATCATTAGCGCCTTGCAGCATAAGTAAGTTGCGTAATTCACGGAATAAGACTTGGTGAACAAGGCCCAGTTCATAGGCAGTTTCAGGTTCAACGCCCTGCATAGATGTAAGGCGGCGCAGTTTGTTATCAAATGGGCGGCTATTAATGGTTTTAGAGCCGACTTTAGCCACGTCTGATGTACGAATGCCGCCTTTAAAGAAGCCGCCAGCATCTGTTAGGACAAGCCCTGCGGCACCCATCACCAACAAGATTAAAAATAAACCAGAAAACAGGCCTTTGCGCATATTACGAAGCATTGAAAATTCACCTAATAAATTAAAATAACCACATGTTTATATAGGGCATTGAAAAATACAGCAACAGTCATTGCAATATCATCCACCTCTCTATATTGTCGGTTTCATTATCGTTTTTAATATATTTTATGCCTGACCGATAGAGGAGTTTTACACAATGCGTAAGTTAATCGCAGGAAATTGGAAGATGAGCTGTTTTGGCGCGGATGCTATAAGCTTAAGTGAATCTATTCGCGATGGCGTTGCTGCCAACCCGAAAATCATCGATGGGGCAGAGCTCCTCGTATGCCCACCCGCATTATATATAGGGATCGTGCAGACTGTATTGGGGCCAAATTCTGGCGTTAGTGTTGGTGGTCAGGATTGCGCAATAACTGAAAATGGTGCACATACGGGTGATATATCAGCGGAAATGCTCGTGGATGCAGGTTGTGAATATGTCATAGTCGGGCATTCAGAACGTCGTCATAACCATGGCGAGGGCGATGATATCATTGCACAAAAAGCCGCGCGTGCTTTTGAAGAAGGCTTACATGTGATTTTATGTGTGGGTGAAACGGAAAGACAGCGCGATGCGGGGCAGGCACAAAACATTGTCGCCGCGCAAATTGAAAATGCTGATTTTGATGATGTCGATCATGAAAAAATCACAATTGCTTATGAGCCCGTCTGGGCTATTGGTACGGGAAAGACCGCCAGTGTTGACGATGTAAAGGATATGCACGGTTTTATTCGTAGCAAATTGCAAGAAAAGCTTGCATCTGGAAGCGATATACGTATTTTATACGGCGGTTCAGTAAAACCCGATAATGCAAAAGCTTTGCTTTCCGTGCCAAATGTTGATGGCGCATTAATCGGTGGTGCAAGCTTAAATGCAGAGTCGTTTTTAGCGATTGCTGAAGCCGCAAATGAAGCAGAACGAATGGCTGCGGAATAAATAAAGTTTTAACCCACCCATTCATAATATATTGAGAAGTGTACAATGGAATCAGTAATCCTCGTTATTCATTTGATCTTGGCTTTGTCCATTATCTTGCTTGTATTATTACAGCGCTCTGAGGGCGGCGGTCTTGGTATTGGCGGCGGCAGTGGCGGTCTGGGCAGTTTAGCTTCAGCGCATGGCACAGCGAATGTATTAACCAAAGCCACGGCGCTTGCCGCTGGCGGTTTCTTTGTCACAAGTTTGATCTTGGGCATATTGGCGTCTAAGGGCGATGGTACACAAAGCGTATTGGACGCATTGGATGCGCCAGTCGCAGGCATAACAGCAGAAGTTGAGCCTGAAGATGTTCCTAAGAAAATTGTAAATCCTCAAGTTCCTATATCTGAATAATCTGAGTAAAGTATAAGCGAAAATGACAAGATACATATTTATTACCGGCGGCGTTGTTTCTTCTTTAGGGAAGGGCTTAGGCTCCGCCGCTCTTGGCGCTTTACTACAGGCGCGAGGCTATTCCGTTCGCCTATGTAAGCTTGATCCATATTTAAATGTAGACCCGGGCACAATGAGCCCATTTCAGCATGGCGAGGTTTATGTCACGGATGATGGCGCTGAGGCTGATCTTGACCTTGGGCATTATGAGCGCTTTACTGGCCGCCCAGCGGTTAAAGGTGATAATGTCACCACAGGGCGCGTTTATATGGAAGTGCTTAGCCGTGAGCGTCGCGGAGATTATCTTGGGGCGACTATTCAGGTTATTCCGCATATTACCGATCAAATTAAAGATTTTATTCGTGAAAAAGATGGCTCAGCTGATTTTGTTCTTTGTGAGATTGGCGGTACTGTTGGTGATATTGAAAGCTTGCCTTTCCTTGAATCCATTCGTCAATTTAGTAATGAAGTTGGGCGTGATCGCGCCGCTTATATTCACGTTACCTTGCTGCCTTATATCGCTGCGGCGGGTGAGTTGAAAACTAAACCAACCCAGCATTCCGTTAAGGAAATGATGAGCTACGGCATTCAGCCTGATATTTTACTCTGCCGCGCTGATCGTGAAATTGAAGATGGCGACCGTTATAAAATCGGTTTGTTCTGTAATATTCCAGAGGCCAATGTTATTCCTGCGCTTGATGTGTCGACTATTTATGAGGTGCCGTTAAGTTATCATGCTGAAGGTCTAGATACACAAGTGTTGAAACGCTTTAACTTGCCGCATGAAGAAGAGCCTGATTTAAGCGTTTGGGAAAATATTGTTGCACGCATTAAAAACCCTGAAAGCACAATTGAAATTGCTGTCGTGGGTAAATATACAAATTTGGCTGATAGCTATAAATCTTTAAATGAAGCGCTGGCGCATGGCGGCATTGCCAATAATGTAAAAGTGAAAATCAAATTTATTGAATCCTCAGTCTTTGATAGCGGCGAAGAAGATATTGTCGCCGCGCTAGGGGATGTACACGGTATTTTGGTGCCTGGCGGCTTTGGCGCGCGTGGCGCAGAAGGTAAAATCAAGGCCGCTAAATTCGCCCGTGAGCGTAAAATCCCTTATTTTGGTATCTGCTTCGGTCTGCAAATGGCGGTTCTTGAAACCGCACGTAATCTTGCCGGTATAGAAGGGGCTAATTCTACAGAATTCGGTCCTTGTGATGTGCCTTTGGTCGGTCTGATGACGGAGTGGGAAAAAGAGGGCGGTAAAGAAGAGCGCAGCGCGCAAACTGATTTGGGCGGCACTATGCGCCTCGGGGCCTATGATGCCGCGCTTCAAAAAGGCTCAAAAGCAGCAGAGATTTATGGTGCGACGACTATATCTGAGCGTCATCGTCATCGCTATGAGGTGAATATTAATTATAAAGACCAGCTTGAAAAAGCCGGTTTAATCTTTTCAGGGCTGTCACCAGATGGCACTTTGCCTGAAGTCGTGGAGCGTCCAGATCATCCGTGGTTTGTCGCTGTGCAGTATCACCCAGAGCTGAAATCAAAACCCTTCGCGCCGCATCCGTTATTTGTGTCGTTTGTTGAAGCGGCCCTTAAGCAAAGCCGTTTAGTTTAACAATGCACAGCTTCTATAGGATGCACGTAGCCATGTGCTTTTTGAGTATGCTTAACGCAAATATCAAAGCATAGCGCCTCTAAACATAAAAAAGCGCTGTTGTTATATGTGGTTTCAAAGAAGGGTGATTCTTCTTTGTGGTGTTTTAGTATTTCGCATATTTCCAATGCTTTTTCTTCAGCATAAGCTTGATTGATTTTCCATGCCGTGAGCAGGGCCGTAAATAAATTCTCTGCATTGAGCGATAATACAATAAAGGGGTGTTCTGCTTGTGCTAAAGCGCGCTCTAGGGTTAGCATATTAACCATGAAATCATAATTGTGTTTATTGTGATTGCTGTCTTTATACGCTTCTTTATCAAGTAATCGTGCCTTGGCGGCTTTCAGCAATCTCTTTAAGGGCATTTGCGTCATGATGCTTTTATTGGCGGGTTTTACTTCAAAAATATTGCTGATTTTACTGATTAGAATTTGAGCTTCACGGTGATTGGCTGTTTTTATATATTGCTCTAACTCGCCAATTGTCGCTGAAATAAGGCAGTAATCAAAAATTTTGTTTTCAAGATAAGCTTTCGTTAAACGCAGCGTGACATCAACGGCGTCTTTTAAGCTGTCTAGGCAGTCACTCTGTGTTCGTTGTATTTTTTTATGCTTATCGAGGTTCTTCAGATCACGAAGATTTACTGTGTTTTTACTCTGATGCATAATGATCTCCCGTTAACTTAATATTTACTTAATGAAAACTTAATAATAAATTAACCCAAAGCAGGTAAATTTGCAAGAAAATATTATGGTAAATGTAAACAGCTATATAAAATATAGGGTTAGGGGATGATTTTGTATGACAATTTAGCGCAAATAGTCTATTTTAAGCGTTGAATTTAATCCCGCGCCGCAAATAGCGCATAAATAAAGAGATAAAAATGTCATCTGTAAAAATTAATGATTTCGAAGTGTCCAATGATAAGCCCTTTGTTTTATTCGGTGGTCTAAACGTTCTTGAAAACGAAGACATCACCTTAAAAGCTGTTGAGGTTTACAAGGCAATTACAGATAAATTGGGCATTCCTTTTGTCTTTAAAGCGAGCTTTGATAAAGCTAACCGTTCAAGCATATACAGCTATCGTGGCGTTGGTATGGATGAAGGGCTAAAAATATTTGAAAAAGTTAAAGCTGAATTTGGCGTGCCGATTATTACGGATGTGCATGAGCAATATCAATGCGCGCCTGTGGCTGAAGTGGTCGATGTCATACAGCTGCCAGCTTTTCTTGCGCGCCAGACTGATTTGGTCAAAGCTATGGCGGCAACAGGGGCGGTGATTAACATTAAGAAGCCGCAATTTTTATCGCCTTACCAAATGTCGAATATTGTCGATAAATTCAAAGAATGCGGCAATGACAAGATTATACTCTGCGAGCGTGGTTATGCGATGGGCTATGATAATTTAGTGGTTGATCCAATGGGCTTTGGCGTTATGAAGCAGATGACTAAGAACACACCGATTATATGCGATACGGTGCATGCATCACAAATGCGCTTGCCGGGTTCAGAAGCATCGGGTGGTCGTCGTGGTTTGGTCGCGGATTTAACGCGTGCGGTTATGGCGATCGGCCTTGCGGGCTTGTTTATTGAAGCTTATGATGATCCAGATAGCGCTAAATGCGACGGCCCTTCAGCCTTGCCGTATAACAAACTCGAAGAATTTTTAATACAAGCTAAAGCGATTGATGATCTGGTTAAATCAATGGATTTAGTACAAATAGATTAATCAAAACGACTCAACGACAACATAAGGAATTTCCCCACATGACAGCGATAATAGATATTCACGCAAGACAAATACTGGATAGCCGTGGCAACCCAACCGTTGAGGTTGACGTTGTTCTTGATAGTGGCGCCGTAGGGCGCGCAGCTGTACCGTCTGGTGCATCAACGGGCGTTCACGAAGCGGTCGAATTGCGTGATGGTCGCGCAGATTATTATGGCGGAAAATCAGTGGAAAATGCGGTCGCTTTTGTGAATACGGAATTGCTGGAATCTTTACTGGGCATGGATGCGGAAGAGCAAATTTATATTGATGAGCTTATGTGCGCGATTGATGGCACTGAAAATAAAAGCCGCATCGGCGCGAATGCTATTTTGGGCGTGTCTTTGGCTATATCAAAAGCGATGGCGAGCGAGCTTGATATGCCGCTTTACCGCTATATAGGCGGGCTTCGTGCGCATCAAATGCCTGTACCGATGATGAATATCATTAATGGTGGTGAGCATGCTGATAACCCCGTGGATATTCAAGAATTTATGATTATGCCGATCAGCGCAGAGACGATTGCTGAAGCTGTCCGTATGGGCTCAGAAGTATTTCACGCTTTGAAAAAAGAACTGTCAAAAGCGGGTATGAATACCAATGTAGGTGATGAAGGCGGTTTTGCTCCAGAGGTTAAATCATCAGATGAGGCGCTTCAATATATTATGAAGGCGATAGAAGCGGCGGGTTATAAGCCCGGTGTTGATATGGTCTTGGCGCTCGATTCAGCGTCGAGTGAGTTTTATAAAGATGGTCAATACCACTTAAAAGGCGAAGGCAAAATCTTGTCTTCAGCGGAAATGGTTGCTTATTATCAAGACCTCTGTAACCGCTATCCTATAGCCTCAATCGAAGACGGTTTGGCGGAAGATGACTGGGAAGGCTGGGTTGCTTTAACAGAAGCCCTTGGCAAAGATGTGCAGTTGGTTGGTGATGATTTATTCGTAACCAACCCTAAGCGTTTGGCGCAAGGCATCGCAATGGGGGCAGGTAATGCGATCTTGATTAAGGTTAACCAAATCGGTACGCTTTCTGAGACATTAGAAGCGATCGAAATGGCACAAAAAGCAGGCTTTGGCGTTGTTATATCGCATCGCTCAGGTGAAACTGAAGATGCTACTATCGCTGATTTGGCTGTGGCAACAAATGCAGGGCAAATTAAAACAGGCTCGCTTTCACGCTCGGATCGCGTGGCTAAGTATAATCAGCTTATTCGTATTGAAGAAGAGCTGGGCCCCGTTGCCCGCTATGCAGGGCGTGATATTTTGCGCAATGAAACATTGCTCAGTGCAGCAAAGGTAAAGGCCGCTTAAGGCGTTTTTTACTTTTATATTATACACTTAAAGGACGGTTTTATGCGTAGTTATGACGTGTGGAGCCGTTCTGTGTTTTGTGCCTATATTTGTGGCGTTTCAGGTTTTAAATGATCTGTGACTTCAAACGTTAAGAACAGGAGGCTTTATGCGCGGCTATATTTACTTTGCTCTTGCGGCTTTATGTATGATCTTCCCAGGCGTTGCTAATCGTTATGATGGGCGCACGGGGGAGTATTTAGTCGCCTTTCATATGGAGCCCGGTGGATATTTTGAAAATGCTGTTGTCTATGTCGCTGATCATAAATTCATGGGGGCTCTAGGTTTTCGCCTCGGCTTGCGTTTGAGTGACGAGACTATAAAGAGTGTCGATGTTATTCCCGCAGCATTGAAAGAAGGGCACGTGCCTATATATGAAGGTGGGCCTGTTGAAAATCGTCAAGCGCTGACGGTTTTGGTGCATAAAATTAGCGGCGAGGGCGAGCCAAGCTGGCAAGCGCATGATTACGCGACTTATGCGCAAAGTTATCGTGGTGACCTAACGGCTGATGTTATTGCGTCCTATAAAGACGATGATTATCCAAAGTTTTGGTTATTTCTCGGTTTTTCCAAATGGGTGACCGCGCAATTGGAGCTAGAGATTATGCGCGATACATGGCTGGTTGCTGAGACGCTCGATATGGGGCTGAATTCTATGCTCAATCAGGGCGAAGATACCCTGTGGCATAAGGCTTTTGAGCAAAGCTCAAAAGACAGCAAAAAAAAGCTGGGGAAAATTTATTAATTGATTTGAGTCGGTTAGCGCCTTGTGTTCTCTTTATGTTCTAAATAAGCTGTTGAATCTAAAGTGTTTTTTGTTTGACAAGAGTGATTCGTTTGTGATTCAATAGGGTTATGAGCACTTATAAAGCACAAAACATATTTAGAGGCCGAAATGGAATGTTATTTTTCATGGCGGCTTTGTGTCTTTATTTTTCCTATTACAGCGTTTATGGCGATCGCTCTTTTTCTCGTTTAAAGTCTTTAGAAAATGAGACGCATCAAGTCGATATCCAGCTTGAAGCCTATAGCATGCAGGTCAGCCTGCTTCAGGGGCGTGTTAAGGCTATGCGTCCAGGCTCTGTTGACAAGGACCTGCTTGAGGAGCGCGTGCGCTATATGCTGGGTTATCGTGGCGCTGACGAATGGGATATTCTCTAGCGCGCGCCGGTTTCATTCAGTTAAGTATCTTTAGGCTCTTCCGAGTATTCTTTATTACATTTCAGTGTGTTGCACCGCAGCAATTCTGGCTTTTTTACTGGATTATTGAATTTAAATGGTGTATCCATCGGGTTCGATTTGAACGTTTCTCACCAAGCGGAGTTTTATTGTGGGCGCTAAATCCAAAAAGACAAATACAAAGTTAAAATCAGTTTCTAATGTTTCGCCTGATCCTTCGGCGGAAGATTTAAAGAAGCTTTACCGTGAAATGCTATTAATACGCCGCTTTGAAGAAAAAGCAGGCCAGCTTTACGGTATGGGCTTAATTGGCGGTTTCTGCCATCTTTATATCGGTCAAGAAGCTGTTGTGACGGGCATTACATCTGTGCAAGAGCCTCAAGATACTGTAATCACTACTTATCGCGATCATGGCCATATGCTGGCTTGCGGTATGGAAGCGCGCGGCGTTATGGCTGAGCTTACTGGCCGCTCTGGCGGGTATTCGCGCGGTAAAGGTGGTTCAATGCATATGTTCTCGCAAGAAGCGGGCTTTTATGGCGGGCACGGTATTGTTGGTGCGTCTTTTGCTTTGGGCACAGGGCTTGCTTTCTCGCATAAATATAAGGGTGATAACGGCGTTTGTGTCGCTTATTGCGGCGACGGCTCAGCGAATCAAGGGCAGGTTGCGGAATGTTACAACATGGCCGCGCTTTGGGATTTACCCGTGCTCTACATAATTGAGAACAACCGTTACGGCATGGGCACATCAACTAAGCGCCACGCGGCGGGTGAATTATACAAACGCGGCGAAGGATACGGCATTCCTGGTGAGCAAGTCGATGGCCAAGATGTATTTACAGTTCAAGCGGCTGCGCGCCAAGCCTTGGATCATGTTCGTTCTGGCAATGGCCCATATATCCTTGAAATTATGACCTATCGCTACCGTGGGCATTCTATGTCTGACCCTGCGAATTATCGCTCTAAAGAAGAGGTCGATATGTATAAAACGCAGCGCGATCCAATTCAGGCCATTAAAGATTTAATGAATGAAAAAGGCGTGGAAGAGGCTGACGTTAAAGCGATAGATAAAGAAGTTAAATCTGTTGTTAATGAAGCGGCTGAGTTTGCGAAAGAATCGCCAGAGCTGCCAGCGGATGATCTTTGGACGGATATTCTTATCCCGTTAGAAGAAGCCTAATAATATACAAATAGTGAATATATAAGTTAAAAATCAGAGTATTAACGGAGTTTTTTAAGATGGCAATTGAAGTTTTAATGCCGGCATTATCACCAACTATGACCGAAGGCAATTTGGCCCGTTGGTTGAAAAAAGAAGGTGATACCGTCGAAGCTGGCGATGTGATTGCAGAGATCGAAACGGATAAAGCGACAATGGAAGTTGAAGCGGTTGATGAAGGCGTGATTGGCAAGCTGCTTGTTGAAGAAGGCACTGAAGGCGTCGCCGTAAATGCTGTGATCGCGATGTTACTCGAAGAAGGCGAAGACGCTTCATCCTTAGATGATTTTGTTGCTTCTGAAGCAGCGCCAGTAGAGTCCACCAGCTCAACCGATGCAGAAGCAGAGGTAAGCGCAACGCCTGCAGCCTCAAGCGAGGCAGCACCTCAAGCGGCTGGCGCTTCTGTTCAAAACCGCGATATTCTTTATGCGCAAGGCGTGATTATAGAACCGCCTGTATTTGACGAAGCGGCCTTTTTCGAAAATACAGTACATCAAACGGTGCGTGAAGCTTTGCGTGATGCAATGGCTGAAGAAATGCGCCGTGATGAAAATGTCTATTTAATGGGTGAAGAAGTTGCCGAATATAATGGCGCTTATAAAGTCTCACAAGGCTTGCTTGATGAATTTGGTGATAAGCGCGTTATTGATACGCCCATCACGGAACATGGCTTTGCCGGTATAGCTACGGGCTCTGCCTTTAGTGGGCTTAAGCCTATTGTTGAATTTATGACGATGAACTTTGCCATGCAGGCGATAGATCATATTATTAACTCAGCGGCGAAAACATTATATATGGCGGGTGGTCAGCTTGGTTGTCCGATTGTGTTCCGTGGTCCGAATGGCGCGGCAACACGCGTCGGCGCGCAGCACTCACAATGTTATGCTTCTTGGTATGCGCATATTCCGGGTTTAAAAGTTGTTTCTCCTTGGTCTGCCGCTGACGCAAAAGGGCTTATGAAGGCCGCTATTCGTGACCCTAACCCTGTAATTATCCTTGAAAATGAGATGATGTATGGCAAAAGCTTTGATGTGCCAACAGATGAAGATTATTCTATTCCTATCGGCCGCGCGAAAATTGAACGTGAAGGTAAAGATGTAACGATTGTTGCGTTTTCTGTGATGGTTGGTAAATCACTGGAAGCCGCTGAGAAGCTCGCTGAGATGGGTATTGATGCCGAAGTCATAAACTTGCGTACTGTGCGCCCACTGGATCGCTGGACTATCTTAGAAAGCGTTAAAAAGACAAATCGCGTTGTTACCGCTGAAGAAGGTTGGCCTTTCGCCGGTATTGGCGCTGAAATAGCTGCGCTTTGCGGTGAGCATGCTTTTGATTACATGGATGCACCATTAGTCCGCGTATGTGGCGCTGATGTGCCTATGCCTTATTCAGACAACTTAGAAAAACTTGCTTTGCCGCAAGTGGATCATATTGTTCAGGCTGCGAAAAAAGTTTGTTATAAAGATTAAGAGTAATATCTATTTAGATACTGATACCGACCTGATTATTAGAGGATTAAAACATGCCTATTGAAGTTCTTATGCCCGCTTTGTCACCAACTATGACCGAAGGTACTTTGGCACGCTGGATTAAAAAAGAAGGTGATATGGTTGAGGCGGGTGATGTTATCGCGGAAATTGAAACCGATAAAGCGACGATGGAAGTTGAAGCCACTGATGAAGGTAAGCTTGCTAAGATCTTAGTGGCAGAAGGTACTGAAGGCGTTGCTGTTAATGCAATGATCGCTGTTTTGCTTGAAGAAGGCGAAGGTGATAGCGCCGCTGATGATTTCTCAGCGCCACAAGCAACTGCCCCGAAAGCAGAAGCAGCCCCAGCAGAAACAGCCGCAGCAGCCCCCGCAGTGACAAATAAAGCAGCGCCTGTTGCGCCAAGCGCAAATAAGAATACATCAGGCCGCGTATTTTCATCACCATTGGCACGCCGTTTGGCAAAAGATGCAGGTATTGAACTCTCTGCGGTTAAAGGTAGTGGGCCAAAAGGCCGTGTTGTTAAGGCGGATATATTAAAAGCACAAACACAAGGCAGCGCCGCGTCAACTTCAGTCGCTGCGAGTGGCATGAAGGCTGGCGCTCCAACATATGATGCAGATACCAAAGTAAATATGTTCGGTATGCCTTATAAAGAACTGCCCGTGAATAATATTCAAAAAATCACAGCGAAGCGTCTTGTTGAATCAAAACAATCTGTGCCGCATTTCTATCTGACTATGGATATTCAGCTTGATACATTAATGGCGGCGCGCGCTGAGCTTAATGCCAAAGCGAATGGCGCTTATAAATTATCCGTGAATGACTTTATCATTAAGGCCTCTGCTATGGCGCTTAAAGCTTATCCCGCTTGTAATGTTTCATGGCAGGACACCTCTATGCATCAGTTTATGCATTCCGATATTTCTGTGGCTGTCGCAACGCCGAATGGCTTGATTACGCCAATCGTTCGCGCGGCTGAAGATAAAGGCTTAATTGCGATTTCAAATGAAGTTAAGGAATTGGCTGGTCGCGCGCGTGAAGGTAAGTTGAAACCTGAAGAATTCCAAGGTGGGTCTTTCTCAATCTCAAATCTTGGTATGTTTGGGGTGAGTGAATTTTCAGCGATTATCAATCCACCACAAGCCTGTATCCTTGCCGTTGGCGCAGGGGTAGATCAGCCTGTTGTTAAAAATGGTCAAATTGAAGTGGCTAATGTGATGAAAGCAACGCTGTCAACCGATCACCGCGCCGTTGATGGCGCTGTCGGCGCAGCCTTTTTGAAGATCCTCAAAGATTACCTTGAGAACCCTGTGTCGATGTTACTTTAGTCGCTTTTATCTAGAATTTATTAAAAAAACGCAATTTGGATTATATCTAAATTGCGTTTTTGCTTAAGGGGAGGGCGTATAGGCTTGGGGCACAAAACTGTGGAAGAGTTGATATAGGTTTCGACAAAGAATATTCAATTTTGCTAAGGTAAATAATCAAAAAATAAGTGTTAAAAGAGTTTGCTTTGGGGAGAGGTATCTATGCGCGTCGAATTAGCCGGTGGTTTGGGAATTGGTAAATCGACTTTATGTCGTGCGCTTGAGCGCATGGGCTTTAACTGCATATATGAGAACCTTGATAACAACTTATTTCTACAAGATGCCTTTATCGATCCTGCTAAGTTTCGCTTCCCATCGCAAATGTGGTTCGCGCTGACTAAATTCCATGAGTTAAACAAATTCTATACGCAAGACCGTATTAATGTACTCGATCAGGCTATATTGAATGTTTTGGCGTACACTAACTTATTCTTTGGCGACGAAGACCCTGAAGGTCTACGCTTGGTACAAGATACATTTGCACATTTAGAACATACAATGGGTAAGCCTGATTTGATTATTCATCTTGAATGCTCACCAGAAGTGCAAATGCAGCGCATTTCTGGGCGTGGCCGTAGCCATGAAAAAGCAATTGAGCTTGATTACTTGATATCCCTTCATGATGAGATTAACCGTCTAATGGATGTTGCGCGCGCTGAGGGGCAAGAAGTTTTGGTTATTGATACTGAAGCGGTAGACATTGATGAACATAAGATTTTTGCCGCTGACCTCGCGCGGCAAGTGGCCGATAAATTCGATATAAACATTGAGCATTATGTCGATCAGTTTACTTCAGAGCAAAAACTTCAGAAGTCCGAACTCCCGCTTGATAACGTGGCGGCTTAACGTCTCAAATTCTCGTGATTAAAGATTGATCCGGCGCTGGTTTTGCGTCATAAATACCTCATAAATTATTCTTCTTAACTTTTTTAAGGAAATTCAGTATGTCTGATAAATCTTTTGATGTTGTTGTAATTGGCGCAGGCCCTGGTGGTTATGTGGCCGCGATACGTGCAGCGCAGCTGGGCATGAAAGTCGCCGTGATTGAAGCTAATCACCTTGGCGGTATATGTTTGAATTGGGGCTGTATCCCAACCAAAGCTTTATTACGCAGCGCTGAAATATATCAAAACATTAAAGATGCAGAAGAATTTGGCCTTAAGGTTGAAGGCACGGTTAGCATTGATATTAAAAAAATCGTTGAGCGCTCACGCGGCGTTTCTAAGCAGTTATCGCAAGGCATTGGCCATTTACTGAAGAAAAACAAAGTCACGGTGTTTAGCGCCTATGGCAAGTTAATGGGTAAGGGCAAAGTCGCGCTTGAAAAGGACGGCAAGAAATTTGATGAACTCAGCGCCAAGCATATAATCGTGGCAACAGGCGCACGTGCACGCGCGCTGCCAGGGCTTGAGCCTGATGGTAAATTTGTCTGGTCATATAAAGAAGCGATGATCCCTGAAGCCATGCCGAAAAAGCTTTTGGTTGTTGGCTCTGGCGCGATCGGTATTGAGTTTGCGAGCTTCTATAACACGCTCGGCGTTGATGTAACGGTTGTTGAGCTTATGGATTGCGTTGTGCCTGTGGAAGATCGTGAAATATCTGACTTCCTTGGTAAATCCTTGAAAAAGCAAGGCATGAATATCATTACCCAGTCCAAAGTGATTAAGCTTGATAAGGGCAAAACGGAAGTGACCGCCCATATTGAAGATAAAAAAGGCAAAATATCACAAATGGTTTTTGACCGTGTGATTAGCGCCGTGGGCGTTATTGGTAACATCGAAAATATCGGCTTTGAAAACACGAAAGTCAAAATAGAGCGCGGCCAAGTACAGGTTGATGGTTTCTTGAAAACAGATGAGCCGGGCGTCTATGCGCTTGGTGATATTGTCTCTGCCCCGTGGCTTGCGCATAAAGCATCGCATGAAGGCGTTATCTGCGTTGAGAAAATTGCAGGGCTTAAAGGCGTGCATCCTTTGGTGAAAGAAAATATCCCAGCCTGTACCTATTGCCATCCGCAAGTCGCTTCCATTGGTTTAACCGAAGCACAGTGCAAAGAAAAAGGCTTAAAAGTCAAAGTCGGGCGCTTCCCGTTTGTTGGTAATGGTAAAGCTATTGCAATGGGTGAGGCAGAAGGGCTTGTTAAAACGATATTTGATGAGAAAAGTGGCGAGTTACTCGGCGCACATATGGTCGGTGCAGAAGTCACTGAGCTTATTCAAGGATTCTCAATTGCTAAGGCATTGGAAACCACAGAAGAAGACTTGATGCATACTGTCTTCCCACATCCGACACTTTCAGAAATGATGCATGAATCAGTGCTTGATGCCTATGGCAAAGCGATCCATTTTTAAGGCGTTCATATTCGATATTAATGATTGGGTTGCTTAAAGCCATTCATCTGCATGTATTGATTTGGCTTTGTGCAAAACGTATCTTCGATTTCTTCGATGGTTTCAAGCGTTGCAAATTGTGATGGCCAATAGCGCACATCTTCTTCTTGACGAAGGCGGTAAGCATAGCTTTGCTCTTCTTCTAAGCCATTAAGCTTATCAAGGGCGTAAATGACATCGAGGGATTGTGATAGGCTCAGGCCACGCTTTTCAAAGATGAATCTTGTGTTTACTTGCTGTTCATCGACATAGCGTTCGGCTGTAATGACATAGTTGTCACGGCGTTTATCTACAGTGATTAGATAATTGTAATAGGGGGCTGATCTGTCCAATGGGCGCGTTGAGGCAATGCAATCAAGCTTGTTTGGCAGTAATGTATCTTTTAAATATTGCACAGCCTTGTTGTAATGATCTATCAGCATGATATTCCCTTATGCGTTTATTTTAAAATCTAGCTATTATTAGCAATAATATTATGAAAAGTCAAGAAGCTTGTTAAGCATATGTTTTGGTATGTTGAAAACCGTAGAATAATTATATCTAATATGCTAAACCGTTAGAGGTAATTCAAGGATAAGTAAAATATGACCTATAATGAAGCCTTACTGGACCGCAAAAAGCGCCACCCTGAGAAGCAGAAAAATCCTGATCGTCCTATGGGAAAGAAACCTGATTGGATACGCGTAAGAGCGCCGCAGGGTAAAACCTTTCATGAAACGCGTGATGTTGTTAAGTCATTAAAGCTAACAACCGTTTGTGAAGAAGCGGGCTGCCCGAATATTGGCGAATGCTGGGATAAAAAACACGCGACATTAATGATTATGGGCGAAGTATGCACGCGCGCTTGTGCGTTTTGTAATATCGCGACGGGCAAGCCAGATGAGCTTGATAAGATGGAACCACTACGCGTTGGCGTGGCGACGGAAAAGATGGGCTTAAAACATGTTGTGATTACGTCTGTTGACCGTGATGATCTTGATGATTGCGGCGCGGCGCATTGGAGCAAGACAGTCGCGGCTATACGTTTTAAAGCGCCAGATACGACAATTGAAATTCTTACAGGTGATTTTAAAGGTAAAATCGAAGCGATTGACCATGTGATTGCGGCGAAGCCTGATGTATTTAATCATAACCTTGAAACTGTGCCGGCACTTTATCCGACTATTCGCCCAGGCGCGCGTTATTTCCGCTCGCTGCGTTTGCTGGAGCGCGTTAAAGATGTCGACCCTGATATATTCACGAAATCGGGACTAATGGTTGGCCTTGGTGAGACTTTTGAGCAAATAGGGCAGGTTATGGACGATATGCGCGCCGCACGTATTGATTTCATTACAATAGGGCAGTATTTACAGCCGACACCAAAACATGCGCCCGTGCTGCATTTCTGGACGCCAGAAGAATTTGAAAAATTAGAACGTATGGCGCGGGCAAAGGGCTTTTTAATGGTCTCAGCTACGCCACTTACACGCTCGTCCTATCACGCAGATGCTGATTTTGCGAAATTGCGTGATGCGCGTGCACGAAAAGTTGCGGCGGAATAAGAGCCTTTTAATTGAATACAAGTGACTAAACACGATGAAATTTCTTGAAAATGACGAGATCACACTTTCACTTTTGCCTGCCAAAGATGACGCGCAAGCTATTTATAATTTTGCTGTCAGTTTAGAAAGTACAGCTATATATGATTCTTTTAAAGAAGCCCTTGTTGGCGGTGTACTTGCCAGTATTACAGATATACGTCTGGAGCTTTATTTCGCAGCAAAGGTCTTTGAAGCGACCAAGGTCAATGAGCATGTCGAGGTTTATGGCCTGCATTACGATGCTCTTGTACAGAAAATAAAAGCGGGCGAGTTTGCTTAAAATTCTCGCATAAGCACTTCCACGTCAAGGTGATCCTTTCATGCCCACTCATGCCGAACAACGCACTCTTCCTTATAGCCAAGAAGAGCTTTATAAGCTGGTCGCCGATGTTGTGTCCTATCCAGATTTCTTACCGTGGTGCGTTGCTTGCCGTGTGACATCGCGTAAAGAGGATGTGATTTTAGCTGATTTGGTGATTGGTTATAAAATGGTGCGCGAGAAGTTCTCATCACGCGTAACGCTCGATCCTTATAATAAAGTTCATGTCGAATACCTCTCTGGGCCGATGAAGTATTTATCTAATTATTGGCGTTTTATTCCTGAAGAAGATGGGAAGTCCTGTACGATTGATTTCTTTGTCGATTTTGAATTTAAAAATCCACTCTTACAAAAAACAATCAATATATTCTTCCATGAAGCGGTTAAGCGCATGGTCAATGCCTTTGAAAGCCGCGCCATCGCGCTTTATGGCGCGCGATAAGAGCTTAAAATTAGGCTGTTTTCTTACAAATCTCACTAATTGGGCGGAAGCTTTTACGGTGATGGTCGGTTATGCCGTGGCTGTTTATCGCTTCTAAATGGGCTTTGGTGCCATAGCCTGCATTACTATCCCAGCTATAATGGGGGTATTCACTATGAAGGCCGAGCATATAATGATCGCGGCTGACTTTAGCAATGATTGATGCGGCGGCAATGGATAGAGATTTGCTATCGCCTTTGACCACTGTGTGCTCTGGGCAGTCCAGACCTGCTTCTTGGTTACCATCGATCAAGGCATGATCCATAACGGCATCCATGGCCTTATAAGCGCGGCGCATAGCCAATAAGCTGGCTTGTAAGATGTTGAGATCATCAATTTCTTCGGCGCAGGCTTCATCTATACCCCAAATACAGTGCTCTTTAATCAGTGGGCTGAGCATTTCGCGTTTTTTGGCGGTAAGCTTTTTACTGTCAGTAACAATCGACCAAAACTCTAAACCGCGCGCTGCTTTAGGGATATAAACGCAAGCTGCGGTGACGGGGCCGACTAAAGGGCCTCGGCCCACTTCATCAAGACCGCATATTTTGCCATTAAGGCTGTTTTCAATTTCAAAATCAGCCATGAATCAATGCTTCCATATAAGTTGAGAAATCAGTGCCGCTATAGCAGCTATAAAGCGCAGCTTCTTCCGCAGGCATATTTTCAGTATAGCGGAAATGCACAGTAGGAATATGCGCAGCGATGGATGAGGCGACGCCTTTAGGGTCATCTTCAATCGCAACAGCATTGGTCGCATCAATATTGAGTTGGCTTAATGCTGCCAGATAAGGGCGCGGATGCGGTTTACGTTCTTCATAATCATCGCGGGTTAATATAAGGTCGAAATAGGGCAGCAAGCCTTTGGCCTCTAATCCCATCATGACGGATTCTTTACGGCCATTCGAGACAACAGCCTGCACAATATTTTGTGCTTTGGCGGCATCTAAGACGTCTTTAACGCCGGCGCGGATTTGTAAGGTGTTGATGTTGTCTTTATACCAGGCATCAATTTGGCTGATATAATGGGTTTCATCAGTATCAATATCAAAAGCTTTACTGAGGATTTCCCAGTTTTGAAAACTGTTATTGGCGTAAATCGTCGGACGGAAGCGGTCATCAAGATCAATACCATAGCCTTTAAGCACGGCGACGTGTTTAGCAAAATGTAGCTCAGCTGTGTTGATGAGGGTATTATCGCAGTCCCATAAAATGGCTTTTAACATTATGTCTCTATTCTATTTTGGTTATTGTATAAGGGAGTTCGTCTATTTCACTGTCGCGCAATAAGGCAAGGCCGATCTGCCCAGATTGACTACGCATAATGCCTGCGCCAATTTTATCGCCCGTCGCGGGTAAACTATCGCCTTGGATAATATAAAGATGCTTTTTACCGCCAGAGCGATAGCGCATGCGGGCTGTTAGTTCTTGGCCGATATAGCAGCCTTTTTTCCAATCAATGCCATGAATGCGATCAATATGCAGCTCATCAGCATTGCTGCGCTCAAGTTCAGCGTCTTGCTCACCATCAAATATACCCAGCTCTATGCGTTTGCTCTCCCACAGGGTGAAATCAGCGATCTCAGCATTTTCTGGTTTGTGGTAGAGGCGGTATCCTAGGCCTTTATGGCGCGGGTCAAGAAAGTCACCTTGTTCAAAGCTGGCATAAACTTCGCTGCCCTTTATCACAGCGATATCAACAGCGGCGCGCATTTTATACATGTCTAAACGCGCGGCGAGTTCAGGGGCGCGGGCGCTGTCTATATATAACGCGTCGCCTTTTTTAAACATGATGAAATCAAAATGATAGCGGCCTTGCGCGGTGAATAGGCAGCTATATAGCGCTGGCTGCGTGTCCAGTAAGCCTAAATCTTGTGACATGATACGCTGCATGAAGGTAAAGCTATCTGCGCCCGTTATCTGTATAAGCTGACGATTTGGAAAAGCAAAAATTTGCATCTTGGGGCAATCTTGTTTATTTCTTATGTTGAAAATGTTTCGCGCACTAGTCATAGCAAAGAAATGGCCATGAAAAAACAAATATTGTTTATTACATCAACACGAATTGGGGATGCTGTACTTTCAACAGGTATTTTGCGGCACTTATCGCATGCATATCCTGATTGTGCGGTGACGATTGTTTGTGGGCCTTTATGCACCAGTCTGTTTGAAGCTTACCCTAATTTGAAAGAGATTATTGCGCTTAAAAAAGAAAAGCGTAATGGCCATTGGGTGAAATTATGGCGCCGCGTTTTCCCGACAAAATGGGATATGGTTATCGACCTTCGTAACAGCGCCGTCTCGCGGCTTATTTTTGCAAAAAAACGATATATCGCAGGCAGGCAGATTGATAAAACATGCCATAAGGTGGTACAGGCGGCGCAGTTGATTAAAGCTGATGTGCATAATCCATCAGCGCCGCAATTATGGTTTACGGATGCGCAAGACAAAGCTGCAAAAGCACTGCTTGGTGATGATCCTCGCCCCGTATTAGCCATTGGACCAACAGCAAATTGGATTGGTAAGACATGGCCGAAAGGCAATTTTGTCACTTTAATTAATCGCCTAGTCTTAGAGAATGATGCCCCATTGAGTAATTACCGCGTGGCGATTATTGCCGCGCCAGGGGAGGAGGCGGATGCAGAGTTTGTGCTTAATGCTTTGCCTTCTGACATGCGCATTGATGTTATTGCGAAGACCACGCCAGCTGAGGCGGCGGCTGTTTTGTCGCATTGCGCATATTACATTGGTAATGATTCAGGCTTAATGCACTGCGCTGCGGCCTGCGGCGTTACAACACTGGGCTTATTTGGCCCGAGCTGGCCGCATTTATATAGCCCGTGGGGTAAACATACGGCCTATATATCAACCGCCAAAGACTTTGCCGCGCTGACTGACTTTGAAGGCTATAGCGCCAAAACGCTCAATCATTCACTTATGATAGATTTACAATGTGATGATGTATATACGGCGCTCCAGTCTCTATTGACATAACGCCGCTTATTTGTTATATATCTATCATGGCTTTTACATCAAAAAATACACATTTTGAATTTACGGACGGGTTATTGGATTGCCATGCGCGGACAATCAAAGAAAGCGCCCGTGCTTTATGTGCGGCTGTCCAAACCGCGCGCTCGGCGTTGGATAGTGCGGGCCAAACAGATAAGCCTTTATTCGTGTTTATGGGAGAATATCACGCTCAACCCGCGCATTACATGCATTTCATGCATGTGTTAGAAGAGCTTCACAGGACTAAGAATAATATTATATTGGCTAATGAGATGGATCATGATTATGCCGCTCAGCTCTATTTTAAGCGCCGTGAAATGGAATATGATACCGATATTGCACAGAATATTCTTGATTTAGATAATATTGATGAACTTAATACGTTAAGTTATGACGCTATTTTTACGCATCAATACGCGAATATTTCTACTAAAATCTCAGATATTTATTGTGCAAAATTGGGCTTAAAAAACGTGTTTTCTGACTGCGCGACGAATAGAGAGCGCCAAGAGGATCAAGACTTTGCTTATCAAATTAATAATGAGGATCACGCCACGGCAGCGGCGTTTTTATCTGCAGGCTTGGATAGCGAGCAGGCCGTTGATCCTGAATCCGAGAACGGTTTGTTTTTGAGAAACGTGTTTATGCTTGATCAGCTTTGTGTCCAATCCGTTGGTGAGAAAAGCCCGATTATTATATTAAGATGTGGCGCGGGGCATGTTTTTGGTGAACAGGGTTCTTCACCTTTTGAACAAAGCCTTACAGGGCTAGCGCAAGATAAGGGTCTAGACATTGTTAGTTTTGTTCCCGATTTGGCTTTTGATTGTAGTGCAGGTGAAACAGTGCTGGATAAGGTCAAGCCAGACACAGCAATTTTCTCAAGATTACCGCATATAAAGGCCTATAATGAAGGTGATGACCATGACGTTTATAATGAGAAAATTGATAAAGATGAAGAACTTTACTGCGCTGAGATATTATCGCGCCTTGATATGAGCGAGCATTTTTCATCAGCAGCGGATATCTCAGCCCATCAGCGCAAGGCTTATAAGCATATGAAACTGGCCTATAAACAGTTTAAAAACGCACTCTCTTTATAAGCACATATAAATTGTCAAAATTCGAATAATCCTCTTGCAAATGTTATGTTATAACACTATATAATTAGTTCCTATTTAAAAATAAGAGGCACTGATGGATAAGAAAACTTGCTGCTGTAAGCACGACATAGCAAAAGAAGACGTAAAGAAAAAGAGCTGTAAGAGTGATTCAGCGTTTTTCGTAGCGCTTGTAACGGGTTTATTGCCGCATTTCTTTTGTTGCTTGATGCCTATTATGTTTACGGTATTTGTTGGCGGTAGTTTTGCGATGATTTTCCATGATTTCTGGTTTGTTGTTACGGCCGTTGTTGCGACTGCGGCCTCATTTGTTATTTATAAGCTGCGTAAACAATCTATAAATTTTCTGCATATGGGCGGTAATGTAGTAGCGGCGTTAGTTGTTGCCTTTGTCTTTAATTTTGCTTTCCACCCAGAACATAAATCTGTCTATGCGGCATCTGATACAAATATGGATGCAGCATCACTTGTTGTCTCAGCTAATGACCATGGCCATGGTCATCGCCATGACCATTAATGTTCAATGAGCCAAAAACAGCAAAAACTTTTAGCGGCAATTGAGGTCTTCTGCACCGAAGAGGGCGCACGTTTTACTGATGCTCGTCGATATGTGGCATCAATAATTGCCAGCAGTGGTAAGCCAATCACAGCCTATGAAATACTCGATCAGCTTGCCGCCCATATAAAAAATCCCAAGCCACCAACCGTATATCGCGCCATAGATTTCTTAATTGAGCATAATTTTGTTCATAAGATAGAAAGCCTCAACGCGTTTATCGCCTGCCAAACCGACCACCGCCATATGGGCTCTCAGTTCATGATTTGTGATCTCTGTGGTGATGTGATCGAAACGCATCTATGCAGCATCCCACCAGCGCTTAAAACCTCTGTCGATAAACAAGGCTTTGTACCTGCTAGCTGGAATGTTGAAATACATGGTACATGCAAAGCCTGTCAATAAATTCAAAACATTACAAAGTTAGATATAATACGATAATGTAATGCGTATGAATGCCCTTAAAAGGGAAATTGTATTTTTGAGGGGGGAAATGGAGGACACGGTGGGATTCGAACCCACGATGAAGCTTATAACTCCATACTCCCTTAGCAGGGGAGCGCCTTCAGCCGCTCGGCCACGTGTCCATTAAACGCCGATGCTTGTCGCGGTGGCGTTTAAGAAGCATATAAATATCAGGACATATAAGGTTTGTCTACAGCTAAATTCATTACGCGGAAATAAATTGGGACAGAAAGTTTGACCAGCTTTCAATGTCTTCGTGATCTAGATAATAACGGTTGCGGTGAAGCAGCCATGAACCGTCTTTTCTTCGTGATAAAGTGGCATATACACAGGCCGAATATTGCATAGTTTCTTCTGTGCTTATGCTTAAGCTATCCAGTTCTTGATTGCTCATTTCATCGGCAATGCGAATATAAGGGTTAAGCACATTAGAGAAGCTATGCGCGCTGCCAACTTCGGCGATAAACACCAGATGCTGTATGTAATCAGGAAGGGCTGTGAGGTCGATTTCAACGGCCTCATCATCGCCTTCCGCTTCACCATGGCGGCAATCACCAGAATGTTTGATCAGGCCAGAGCGGTCAATATGCTCGCCTTCATTACCCGTGACAAAATCCATCAAAGATTTATGTTCATCATAACAATAACAACTTAAATCAAGGTCGAATGTTTCTTTATTTGCACCGCCTAAGACGTTGCTTATTTTGGATTGAATAGACGGCGCTTCCTTAGGGTCCCAGCTTAAGCCGCAAACAATTTTACCTTCGGTTTGCTGCGTTAGGACGAGTGGATCTGTGTCTAAAATGATCGGATTCATAAATCTTGCTCCAAAATATTAAATAAAAACATATTGGATTTTAACCTGTACACGTACAGATTCAAAGTGAATTCTAAAATATCACTGAGCACGTGGAGGGGGACGTCTTATATACGTTCAAATATGAGGTAGCTTTGGAAGCGGCCTGCTGCGCGCCCTTTATTCTCATAGCGGGTGGATTCCCAGCCTTGAGGAAGGTCTTTCCAATCGGCAGGCGTTTGCGCTGTCCATTTAAATGCTGGGTGCATAGAAGCTTGTATGGCCATCCATTCGGATAAGACCTCAACATCGGAGGTCATCACGAGCTTACTGCCGCTTTTTAAGATACGCGCATATTTATCAAGCGTTTCTTGGCGAACGATACGGCGTTTATGATGTTTGTATTTATGCCATGGGTCGGGGTTGAGGATGTAAATACCATCCAGGCTGTGATCTTGTATCGCATCAACCAACATAAGGGCGTCATCCATATGAACTCTTATATGGCTCGTATCCTGTTTGGACTCGTATAAATCTTTTAGAAAGGCCGACATGCCATTAATATAAGGCTCAGCGCCGATGAAATTGGTTTCAGGCTCATTGGCCATGACGTGGCGTAGATGCTCGCCGCTACCAAAGCCGATTTCTAGCCATGTCGGCGCATTCGGGTGGGGGAACAGTGTTGATGGGTCTAATGTGGCTTCGCCTTTTAAATCCGTAGCATCAATGCTTAAACGGGGAAGCAAGGCATCAAGCGCAACTTGGCGCGCAGTGCTTAAAGGACGGCCTAAACGGCGGCCATGAACATTGCGGCGCAATGTGTCTTCATCTGGGCCATCTTCAATTATATCAGCAGTGTCACTGTTTGCCTTGTCGGTCATTAAGCGAGGGCCTTTTTTAGAGGCTCAACAAGGTCGAGTCTTTCCCAAGAAAAACTGCCGTTATCACGGGGTTTACGGCCAAAATGACCATAAGCGGCTGTGATTTCATAAATAGGCTTGTTGAGCTGTAAATGTTTTCTAATGCCGCGTGGGCTTAAATCGATAACTTTTTCAATCGCGCCCACAATTTGTAATTCAGGTACTTTGCCTGTGCCCATTGTATCAACATAAATGGATAGAGGTTTGGAGACGCCAATTGCGTAAGCGAGCTGAATTGTGCATTTATCGGCAAAGCCTGCCGCAACAATATTTTTGGCAAGGTACCGCGCGGCATAAGCGGCTGAGCGATCAACTTTTGTTGGGTCTTTACCTGAAAACGCGCCGCCGCCATGGGGGGCTGCGCCGCCATATGTATCAACAATAATCTTACGGCCTGTTAGGCCGGCATCGCCGTCAGGGCCACCAATAACAAAACGGCCAGTCGGGTTAACATAGATATTGTCTTCGCTCGGCATCCAGCCCGTAGGGAGGACTTGTTCAATATAGGGGCGGACGATTTCTTTGACGTCACTTTGTGACAAGCCGTCTTGATGCTGCGTTGATACAACAACGCAGCGTGCGCCCACAGGCTTGCCGTCTTTATATTCTAATGTCACTTGTGATTTTGCGTCAGGGCCAAGCTCTGCGGCTTTACCTGAATGGCGTGCTTCGGCTAATAAGCGCAATATGTTGTGACTATATTGCAATGTCGCGGGCATATATTCTTCGGTTTCATTGGTGGCATAACCAAACATTATCCCTTGGTCGCCAGCGCCTTCTTCTTTATTATCGGCAGAATCTACACCAACGGCAATATCAGCGGATTGATTATGCAGGCGAATATCAACGTCAATATCGCGCCAGTGGAAATTTTCCTGTTCATAGCCAATGGCTTTAACCGCTTCGCGCACTTGTTGGTCGATTTCAGCTTTTGAAACGTCCTGTGTACAGCGTGTTTCACCAAGGACGCCAACATAGTTTTTTGTACATACCGTTTCTATTGCGGTGCGCGCTTCGGCATCTTTACCAAGGAATAAGTCAACAAGGCGATCCGACACACGGTCGCAAACCTTATCTGGGTGGCCTTCTGCTACTGATTCAGAGGTAAATATATAGTCTTTAAAACGGTTCATAATCATCCTGCACGTAATAATATTAAAAAGAACGGTTATCATAAAAAAAAATACGGCAAAAATCACCGTATTTTTTATTTTATTACAAGATTATATTAAATGCTATGCTTCAGGGTTAGAGACATGCTTTGAGACTTGCTTCATAAGCTTAACCCAGTTTTTCCTTATTTTCTCATCTTCGATTGAGTAATAAGTTTTAACAAGATCAAGTGTTTCTTTTTCCTGCATTACGTCTTTTTTGGCTGTATAGCCTTGCTGATCGTTGTCAGATAGGCCAGCTGCGCCTTGCTTATTGTCGTTATAACCATCGAAGAAATGAGAGACGGTTGTTTCTAATATTTTACCAATTTGGTACAAGCGACTAGCACTCACACGGTTGCGGCCCGTTTCATATTTTTGTATTTGTTGAAAGGTCAACTCGAGGGAGTCCGCAAGTCTTTCTTGCGAGACACCTAGCATAGTACGTCTTTGACGTATCTTAGAACCCACATGTTTGTCTACTGGATGTGGTTCTTTGCTTATTTTTACTTCACTCGTACTCATTATATTCAGATACTCCATAGTTGATCTTGGTAATAATTATTTTATAATTTAGAACACTTGCCGCCGTTGCGCCAGCAATATGCCTATCTACAATATATATATAAGGGAAGATCCTATTAAAACAAGTATCTTTAAGTTTATATTTTAAGTTTTATGGTGGTGTCTTTTGCCTTTAGCTATAAGGCTTACGACAATATATACGCTTAATATTAGTATAACCTGAATTACGATACTTAAGTTCACTAACCTTTTATGTTTCGTTTTTGCTAATATAATGTTTGCTGAGGCGTATGATGGTTTGCTAATTAAAGTGCTGTCAATTAGTTGCCCTGACGGTGATATTATAGAGCTGACGCCTTTATTTGATGAGCGGAGAACATAAAGACCGTTTTCAACAGCGCGAAACTGAGCGATTATATTATGTTGATAAGGGCCAGATGATTGTCCATACCATCCATCGTTCGTAACTTGAATAATTGCGTTTAATGAAGGCGGTGTCTCAAGGGAGCCTAAGTATAGTTCTTGAGGGAAAATAATTTCGTAACAAATTCTGGGGATATAATTTAAACCGAACTTATTTTCAATTTTAATGGCACCTTTTCCTTTTTCAAATCCAGTAAACCCAGTGACGGTCTTTATAGGAATATATTTTTGAAAAGGAATGTATTCTCCAAAAGGCACGAGATGGCTTTTTATATAGCGATTTGTGATTTCGCCTTGCGCATTAATGTTAAGAAGCGCGTTTTGATAGTTATATGTATCGCTCTCAAGGTTGTGAGATCGTGTCAAAGCGCCCGTTACTAAAGATATTTTATCGCCGCCCACTTGTGATAGGCGCGTCATGAGCTGTTTAAAGAAACGCGGATTTTCGGTGTATATATAAGAAAGGGCGGTTTCAGGCCAAATAATTACGATGGGGTCTTCAGGGGAGTCTAAATCAAGAATAGCCGTCTGGCTGAGTTTGATCATGGTCTCTATATTGCGAGCGATATACTGCCTGTCCCATTTTTCACTTTGTGGGATATTGGGCTGAATAGTTATGATGTTGATTGCCGGTGCCGTCGAAGGCGCTAAGTTACCGGCCTTTATTTGGCTCGGCGGCGGAGCAGTAAAGCTGTGTATGTGCCAGTAGCCATAAGCTGTGTTTAAGGCCAATACACATAAGGTAAAAGCGACAGCTTGGAGTTTGTGGCGTTTATTTGGAGTCCATAGGGCAAAGCCAAGGGTTGCGCCAAGCATGAGGATGAGCCACGTCATGCCCCACAAGCCAATAAGAGCGCTAAGCTGCATAGTGGGTAAATAGGCACTCCACGCCGTTCCTAGCAAGTTCCAGGGGAAACCTGTAAATAACAGGCTACGCGCCAATTCCGCAACCATAAGGCTATTGGCCAGAATAAGGAGCTTTAAAAAAGGGCGATCGGCTTTGAAAAAACGCTGCGAGCCCCAGCCCGCAAGGCCATAGAAAATCGATAATGTTGCAGGAAGGGCAAAAACAGCAAATGGCCATGCCCATTTAAAATTATTCCCATCAACTAATAGCGCATTACCAATCCAGTATAGCCCCGTAATGAAATAGCCTAGTCCAAATATATAGCTATAAAGAAAAGGGCGCTTAGGAGCCATAAAGAGATATACAGCAAAGAAGCCCGCTAAAGACAATAAAGTAAGCGCAAGTGAGTTAAAGGGCGGCAAAGCTATGCCCGTAAGTACACCAAGAACCAAAGAAATTAAATAGGGGTTTTTCGTGAGCTTATGAAACATTTTAAGGTGCAAGTTTTCTGATGCGAACACGGTTAATACGGCGTGGATCAGCATCAATAATCTCAAAGATCACAGAGTTTTGGCGGTCGCGCAACACTTCGCCACGTGCAGGGACGCGGCCAATCTTGTTCGTTATATAGCCACCCAATGTGTCAATGTCATCAAGTTCTTCTTCTGTGCCAAAGTAAATATCAACTTCACGCTCAAGCGCTTGAATTAGAATACGTGCATCGGCAATGATTGTGCCGTCTTCAGGCTTAATGACAAGGCTTGGTTCGTCTTCTTCATCAAATTCATCATCAATTTCACCGACGATAGCTTCAGTGAGGTCTTCAATCGTAACCAGGCCGTCTATGCCGCCATATTCATCAATAACAACCGCCATATGTCGCTTGGTTTGCTTCATTTGCATGAGTAAATCCAAGACCGGTAAGGACGGGGATAAAATAGGGAGATCACGAATGATTGCGCTTAAATCGAAAGCGCCATGGCCATTATTTTTATTGAGTAAGTCTTTAAGGTGAACGAAGCCAATGACGTTATCCAATTTATCGCGGTAAATAGGAATACGGCTATGCTGTCTTTCTAGAATTAAAGAAATGATGTCTTCATAGCTGCTTTCAACGTCGATCGCGCAAATTTCTGCGCGTGGCACCATTACGTCATAAACAGTAAGATCATGAAGTTTTAAAACATTGCTAATAAGGACGCGCTCATGGCGGGCAAGATGATCTAATTCACCTTCATCTTCATTCTCATCGATATAATCAGCAAGAGCTTCTCTTATATCGCTCTCATTGCGCCGAAATAGTTTTTTATTGATAAAGGTAATAAGTCTATTTTTCTTAGATTTATTATCGGCCTCAGGTTGTGGAGAGGATCGAATATCAGAGTTGTTAGGGGCATTCCCTAAATCACTCCCCAGATCGTCTTGGTTGTCTATGTGCATTGAATCCGCTTTTAATAAAGGCTCTTGGCCTAGGGTTTTGTGCATTTCTTTATAATCTCATTAAAAAAATAACTATATTTCTGTATACAGCGTTTCATAGGGGTTCGCAATGTTTAAGCGTTTTAAAATGCGAGTTTCCAACGCCTCCATTTCCTCGGCCTCATCATCCTCTATATGGTCATAGCCAAGAAGGTGTAAGAAGCCGTGTATGAACATGTGGGTAATGTGATCTGTCAGTGCTTTATTTTGCTCATTCGCTTCACGTGCCACCGTATCATAGGCCACAAAAATATCGCCAATGGGCACTTCAGCCCCTGGAGGGTAAAGCGCCAGATCGCTCTCTATGTCGTCTATTTGTGGGAATGATAAGACATTGGTTGGTTTATCTTGCTCGCGCCATTCACAATTAATATTCTGAATAAAGTCATCATCACATAATGTGAGGCTCAGCTCGAAACGGTTTTCTATACTATGATAAGGGTCGTCTGCGGGCAGCTCAGCCCAAAGCTGTGCAAGAATTTTTGAAAAACAGAGCTTTTCAATCGCGGCGCTCCAGCGTTCATCTTCTATAGATATATCGATATCATAGAGCGCGTCATCGCAGTCCGTATTATTATCCGTGTTATTGATCATAGGCTTAACGTGCATTCCGTTCATAAGCATCCAAGACACGACGAACCATTCTGTGACGAACGACGTCTTTGTTAGAGAACGTCGTAAAACCAGTGCCTTCAATGCCTTCTAAAATCATTGAGGCTTCCGTAAGGCCTGATATTTGTCCTGTCGGCAAGTCTGTTTGATGCGGGTCGCCATTAACGACCATGCGGCTATTTTCACCCATACGGCTTAAAAACATTTTCATTTGAGCGGAAGACGTATTTTGTGCTTCATCGAGCAAAACAAAGGCATGTGCCAATGTACGCCCCCGCATAAAAGCGAGCGGTGCGATTTCAATATCGCCACGTTCAATGAGTTTTTCGGTTTTTTCCAGGCCAATAAAATCATATAGAGCGTCGTAAATAGGCTGAATATAAGGGTCTATTTTTTCTTTTAGGTCCCCCGGTAGGAAGCCAAGATTTTCACCAGCTTCAACGGCAGGGCGGCAAAAGACCATGCGGTCAACGACTTTACGCTCGTACATTTCCACGGCCATACCAACGGCAATATAGGTTTTACCTGTACCGGCGGGGCCAATACCAAAAACAAGCTCTTTGTTTCTGAGCTGCTTAATATATTGCGATTGTCTTGGCGTGCGCGCATGAGCATCTTTTTTATGCGTGACTATTTTTTCTGGAATTTCACCTGCAGCATGAGCGTGGTCAGGGTCTATGTATTTCTTCTCAGTCTCGTATTTTTTCTCAATCTCATGCTTCTTTTCGGTCTCATGTTTTTTATCTGTCATGGGGGATCCTTTACCAACAGAGGAAGTCTTGTCTTGCTTTGTCTGTGTTTCTTTATCAGCGCGTAGGTCCGCTTGAGAAAAACGTATAGAGGCATAAATATCTTGTGCGGAAAGATTTGGTGATTTTTGTATCTGTGCCCAGAGTTTTGAAATGACAGTTTCTGCCATTTCGATATTTTCATCGGGCCCGGTGATCTGAATAAGATTACCGCGATCGGCGATAGTGACATCTAATTGCTTTTCAAGCAGGGCAATATGCTCGTTTTGAGGGCCAAATAACGAACGTAATAAAGCATTGTCACCGAATTCGAGGCATAATGCACCATCGGATTGGCTACGCTTTATTCGCTTGCTATTTTTAATGTCGTTATCCATATAACCTAATTATTACAAATACATATTAAGACTGCATTAACAATAATCGTTATTATGCGGATTTCAAAATAGTTTCTGATAAGACAAGGTCACCAGCGAGTGAATTAGCAAAGGCGCCCGTAATGGCAACATCAGCGCTATGACCCAGCAAACGCGCAGGGGCACTGACGTGAATGGCTTGATTATAAGGTGTGCGACCATGTAATTTTTCACCAGATTTATCTGTACGATCAAATAAAACAGGTAAGGTTAAACCGATGCTGCGCTCATTAAATTCTATTTGTTGCTCGTTAATGAGGTTTTGCAACGCTGCGAGTCGCTCTGCTTTGACGTCTTCGCGGACAAGATTGCTCATATTCGCCGCAGGCGTACCGGGGCGCGGGCTGTATTTAAACGAATAAGCACTGGCATATTTAACCTGACGGACAAGATCCATTGTATCTTCAAAATCTTGATCGGTTTCACCAGGGAAGCCGACTATGAAATCACCAGATAGGGCGATATCAGGGCGCGCTGTGCGTAAATCTTCGATCATTTTGAAATAAATATCACGATCATGCTTACGGTTCATGGCTTTTAGAATTTTGTTAGAGCCACTTTGTACGGGAAGGTGCAGATAAGGCATAAGCTTATCAATGTCACGATGGGCATCAAGCAATGATTGCTCCATATCGCGCGGATGTGATGTAGTGTAGCGAATACGCTCAAGATCATCAAGCTTCGCGAGCTCTTCAATGATTTGTGCCAGAGTCCATGTCGATCCATCAGCGCCTGTGCCGTGAAACGCATTAACATTTTGGCCCAATAGGGTGATTTCGCGCGCGCCACTAGCAATTAATGCTTTGGCTTCTGTCACGATTTGCGGGACGTTACGTGAAAATTCACCGCCGCGTGTATAAGGGACAACGCAGAATGTACAAAATTTATCACAGCCTTCTTGCACAGATAAAAAGGCTGTAACGCCTTGGTCACTGTTTTCTTCAGGAAGGGAATCAAATTTCTCTTCTGTGTTTAGTTCAGTGGAAACAATGCGGCCTTCACCGTAAGAACCCGTAAGCTTCGCAATCATTTCAGGTAGCTCATGATAGGTTTGTGGGCCAAAGACTAAATCGACATAAGGGGCGCGCTCAGTGATATATTCACCTTCGGCCTGTGCAACGCAGCCAGCAACAGCCATAATCATTGAGCCGCCATCTGCTTCTTTTTTATCTTTTAGGCGGCGCAAGCGACCAAGCTCTGAAAAGACTTTATCTGTGGCTTTTTCACGGATATGACAGGTGTTAAGAATAATCATATCAGCGCCTTCAGCAACTTCAGAAACTTCATAACCGAAGGGGCGTAATATGTCAGCCATGCGGCGGCTATCATAAACATTCATTTGGCAGCCCCATGTTTTAATGAAGAGCTTTTTCTTGTCAGAAGTCGTTTTTGCTATCGGTGCATCTGTAGGCATGGGGTCACCTTAAAATAATTCATAAATTTTTTGTATCTGTGCTTTAAAGCATATATGGACTAAAAAAATCAAGCAATTTACAATTCGTTGATATCATTTTATGCTATAAGGCATCGTTTCCAGCAAAGTTTTCATCAAAAGGTTTTGATATTATGACACGCAATTTACTCGCTATGGCCCCCATGCTCTCTAAAGAAATGGATGAGCTCGAGACCCATTTTAAAGTGGTGAAGCTGTGGAAGGAAGAAGACCCAGAAGACACACTGCACCGCTTAGGCGGGCAGATTAATGCCATTTTATCAACGTATAATGGCCCTAAAATTACAGATCGCTTAATGGCGGCGCTGCCTAATCTAGAAATTATAACGCAATATGGCGCAGGGATTAATAATATTGATTTGGTCGAAGCTGAACGCCGTAATATTGCTGTGACGAACACGCCCGATGTTCTAACGGATGATGTAGCAGACCTTGCTATGGGGCTGCTCCTTAGCGTTACGCGCCGAATATGCGAGGCAGATATGTTTGTGCGCGTTGGACAATGGACAGCGAATAGCGCGCCTTTCCCGCTGGCCACATCACTGACACGTAAAACCATGGGTATTGTCGGCCTTGGGCGTATTGGACGTGCGATTGCACGGCGCGCGGAGGCTTTTGGTATAGAGGTTATTTATCACGGGCGCAGCGAGAAAACAGATGTTGCCTATCGTTATTATCCTGATTTACGCGAGATGGCTCAAAAAGCTGATATATTAATGCTCGCCTGTGAAGGTGGCGCAGGAACAGAAGATCTTGTTAATGAAGATGTTTTAAATGCATTGGGCCCAAAAGGCGTCCTGATTAATATTGCACGCGGCAGTGTTGTTGATGAAAAGGCTTTAATTCAGGCGTTAATAAATAAGCAAATCGCCGCTGCGGGCCTTGATGTTTATGCTAAAGAGCCTTACATTCCAGAAGATCTAAAGAAAATGGATAATGTTGTTTTGCTCCCTCACATCGCAAGCGCCACCACAGAGACGCGGAGTATTATGGGTGAGCTGGTTATAGAGAATTTACTGGCACATTTTGATGGCCGTACGCTGATCACGCCTGTTTAAGCAGAGCTTTTTAAGGATTAAATATGTTCAAAAAAATATGGTTTTTAATCGCGGTTTTTGTCTTGGTGAGTATTTCAGCAACACAAAGCTTTGCAATAGGCTGCTATACCAAAGCCGAAGCTGAAGCCGAGCAGGGTATCCGCATCCATAGCGAGTTAATGGTCATTAGTCTGAACTGCCAGCATATGGGGCCATCTGGCGATAAAAATTTATACTTAAAATATCGCCAATGGACAAAAAAACATGAGAAAATCTTTGCTGGCTATGAAGATACGCTGATGTTCTATTTCACACGTAATGGTGAAAAAGCCCCTGAAAAGCGTTTGAATACATTACGGACGAATTTCGCGAATAAAATATCCCTAGAAGCAGCCAAAATGCGCCCTGACTTATTTTGTAATCATTACGGTCAACGTATAGCGCGCGCCGATGTCTTAGACAGATCCCAAATAAAAGACTGGGCATCAACTTTTTACGCCTCGCATCCTGTCTCAAACCCTATTTGCCACCAGTAAATTTATTCCCCTGTTAAAATTTATGGTCTCTAGTTCGAGCGAGGAGACCTAAAATCAGACTCTATTCATGGTTTTTATGAAAATAAACATTGACAAGAGCGTGCGTATCTCCCTATATGTTTCCATAACGTTTGGTGTGTTTTGCAATAGAGGAAATAAGGATTCGTATTATGCTAGATAAAATAGTGACAGACGAAAGCAAAGCGACCGCATCTTCTCTGGTTAATCAGGAGGGGTGTATGGTTGAATCTAAAGGTATTTATATTTGTGAGTATGAAATAAAGGAACTTAAACAAAAGTATAATTTATATGCTGCTCCCAAAGATGTTTGCCCGAGCCGTGGGCTAGGGTTTCCTTATACGCATATTAAGCGCTTTAAAGATAATGTAGTTGAGAATAATAATTTATTGGGGTATAGCTCAGCATCCTATGACGATAGAAAATCTCTGTTTGATGACCTTAAATCAGGTGATTATGAAGGGCAGTGGTTTACCCCCACTCTTTCTATGTTGGAGCAAGTCTCAACGCGTGTAGATAAGAGTGATTTGAACGGGAGCTTTAATAAGACATGTGGGTATTTGTGGCTTGATTGTGGCGCTCAGCCCTTTATCCGTGCTGGTCTGTTTGATATAAATAACAGTAAAGTTACGAAAGGTGGTTATGGCGAGAGCCGTATGCGTCCTGTACGATTAGAGCCTATCGTCTGAGGCGATTGTAAAGAGACCCAAATATTATAAAAATGGCTGCTTTTAATAAGGCGGCCATTTTTTGTTTACGGCCAATCTGTGGACAGCTTTACGCTGTGGCTAGAATGGCGCATAACAATGTTTTAAGCTAAGCCCTTAAATTAGAATAAAACTAGGGGGATTTATGAGTACAGAGACTGGTGTAAATATTGGTATAGATGCGGCTATTAATAACGCAGTGGGGCATTTTGCCGATATCGTTGAGAGCGTTGTTTTCTTTCCTGTGCGCTATTGCGATGCGGGAAGCGTCAGTTTTGGCTACCCAGAAGGTTTTTGTGCGGATGGTGTAGAAATAGTCGCGCCGCTTATCCTTATTTGGCTTGTCTTAGCCTCTATATATTTCACAGTTTATCTTGGTTTTGTTAATGTGCGCTTTTTCAAGCACTCAATAGACCTATTGCGCGGTAAATATGATAAAAAAGACACTGATGGTGGACAGATTAACCGCTTTCAAGCTTTAGCAACATCGCTGTCAGGGACGGTCGGTCTTGGTAATATTGCAGGCGTGGCGATTGCTGTCTCCGTTGGCGGCCCTGGCGCTGTGCTTTGGATGATTATAATGGGCTTTTTCGGTATGAGCCTAAAATTCGCTGAAGTGACTTTTGGTGTGAAATATCGTCACCACCCTGACAAGAATGATCTAAGCCGCGTCTTTGGTGGCCCAATGTATTATTTGCGTGACGGCTTTTCAAATAGAGATATTCCTTATATAGGTTCTGCATTGGCCGCTTTATTTGCTTTTTGCTGTATCCTTGGCTCAATTGGCGGCGGTAACTTATTCCAAGCTAATCAGGCTTACCAGCAAATCCTAAATGTTACAGGCGGTGAACAAAGTATCTTAGCCAATTACGCATGGCTTTTTGGTGTTGGCTTAGCCATTTTGGTCGGGGCAGTGATTATTGGCGGTATTCAGTCTATTGCTAAATTCACATCAAAAATCGTGCCAATTATGGGTGGTTTATATGTTGGAGGTGGGCTTATTGTTATTGGCTTAAATTACGATCAAATAGCCTCAGGCCTTTATGATATTGTTACGATGGCTTTCTCGTTCGAAGCTGGTCTTGGTGGATTTTTGGGCGTGATGTTACAGGGCGTTAAGCGTGCTTCATTCTCAAACGAAGCTGGCCTAGGTTCCGCTGCTATTGTTCACGCGACAGCCAAAACAGATCAACCTGTATCGCAGGGCTTTGTTGGTATGCTCGGGCCGTTTATTGATACAATGGTTATTTGTACGATTACAGGGCTCGTGATTGTGTTTACAGGCGCTTATAAAGATGGCGTTGGTATGGAAGGGGTCGAGCTGACCTCTAAAGCTTTCGGTGCAGGTGTGTCATGGTTCCCTTATTTATTGGCCGTGACGGTATTCCTCTTTGCCTTTTCAACCCTAATTACATGGTCTTATTACGGTCAAAAAGCGGCGGCGTTTTTGTTCGGTGAGAATAAATATGTTGAGATGGCTTATAAAATCATCTTCTTATTAGTAATTATTGTCGGTTGTACAATGGAGCTTGGCAAAGTCGTTGCTTTATCAGAGGCGTTTTTGTTTGTCATGGGTATACCCAATATTATTGGCCTGTATTTCTTATCGCGTGAACTTAAGCGTGATGTAAAAACATATAAAAAGCATATTGATGGCGTTGATGCGGATAATGCTTCGCAGGCTGCGGAATAAACACCCGCCCTTAAATATATTTTCTGTGTAGAGTTTTGAGCGCAGGCAGGTTGATCCTTGCCTGCGCTTTTTTTGCATGTTTGAATTAGCTATTCAAATTTGTAAGTAAATCGATTCGATTGGGGAACCGTCATGAACGGAGATCACATGCGCGCAGACAAAACTGTGTTATCAGCCAATGCAGCTTTAGGTGCCAAGGGCACTGAAAGTTCAGATAAAAAGGCTCTTAAGGCCGATGGGCCAGCGGACATATCGACACAGACGCTCAGTTCTAAAGATTCAGCGTCTATCCCCGCAATGGAAGTGGCTGAGGGCTTAACCATTAGCGCCCTTAATCAAAATATGAAGAAGGGTAATGATAACCCGAGTTACGCTTCTAGTGCGTCTAAATCCCATTTTAAGCCGCAAGATATTGATGATGCGGAAACCGTATTACAGCTCGGGTACAGCGCAGGCCAGAAAGCCTCTGCCGCACGGGGCCCTTTTTATCACTATGGACAAATCGCCGCGATTGTTGCCTCTGTCCTTTGGGTCTTTTACAGCAGTGTTTATTTCATGCGCGGGGGCATGTCGTTTGATCCGCAAATGATGAGCGGTATGCTCACCGGCGTTTTAGCGCCTGTCGCGATTTTCTGGCTGTGTTTCAGCCATTTTAGCCGTAAGAATGATGTTGAATTTTACGCACAGAGCTTACGCACAGAGCTTGAAGGCCTGTTATTTCCAAGCAAACAACATGCAACGCGCGTCAATAAAGACATCCAAATGCTGTGCCAGCAAGTGGCGGATATGAATAATAATTCTCGTGCCGCTTTGAAATCTATTCAGCGCGCGCGCCACGGCTTGCGCAGCGAAATACGTGACTTTTCAAGTATCGCCAGTAAAGCCGAATTCCACATTGACCGTTTAGGTGATGTTTTGGAATTACGCAAAAATGGCTTAATTGAATCGATTGAACAAATTGAGAGCCATGAGAATATCCTCAAAGATCATGCCAAAAATGGCCTTGATGCGTGGCGCGCCGCAGAACAAGACATTCTAGGTATTTCGAGCTCTGTCGAAGAAAAACTCCAAAAAGGCAGCGATAAAATTATTGAAGCGGCTTCTGATGCGCATAAAACCGTTATTGCGATTGATGACTCTATGGAGTGCACTTATCAATCGATGCAGTCTGCTGTTGATAATTTCGGTGTGCGTCTAGATGGCTTAAGCAGTGACTTTGAAGGTCATGTTGAAACATTGAGTGGCTCGGCGGATCGCGTTAGTGATGAAACACAGAAACTTGGTACGCATATTCGCAGTGAAGTTGATAGCCTTGAGAAAATGACCATTCAAGCGATTGAAGCGATGGCCGAATCTTCTATGTCGATAGAAGCGCAGCGCCGTGAGTTGAATAATGGCGTTGAACGCTTGTCAGAGCAAGCACAAGCGTTGTCTTCACGTATTGCAGATGCCGCTGAAAAAATGGATGTTACCGTCGATGTCGCGGTAAGCCGCAGCGTTGAAATTGAAGACCGTATGAGCGCGCAAGCCGATCGTTTGGACGGCTTAGCTTTGACCCTTGATGATAAAGCCGAGTCTCTTGAAAAGTCAGGTGATCATGTTGCCTCACAATTAAGTGATGCTATGTCAGTGGCGATTAATGGTTCAGAAAAATTACGCAGCGCCGTGCGCCGTATTGCTGAAGAGATGGAAAAAACCACGCAAAATACAGAAGTAAGCGCAGATGCTTTACTCGATAAAGTGACGGTTAAATTTGATAATTTGCATGACCATACAGCGCATAATGTCGCGAAACTGCGTAAAGCTACGCATGAATTTGATGAGGTGATTATACGCCTTGATAAAACGGTCTCGGCGAGTGGTGATAAAATCTCAGGTAATATTGCTGAGATTGACACACGCTGCACAAGTTTAGAGCAAGCAACCAAAGACTTAACCGTACAAGTGAGCCTTGTTCTTGATGGCTTCGCCGCGCCAATCGCTGATATTGTTGAAGCAGGGCAAGACTTAGAACTGCGCCAAGAACATGTCACTAAATTGCTCGAAAGCCGTACGCTTGATTTATCTGATGCGGGTAATCGCGCACAAACACAGGCTGAAAATATTCGTGATATATTATCAACGCAAGTTCAAGATTTGTCGTCACTTTCTGGTGAAATATCAGGCCATTCAACAGGGCTTGAAGACCGCGTACGTCAACAGCGTGAGCAGTTAAACGACCATATAAGTGCGATGATGGAAAAAATTGAAACGCATAATGCAGGCGTTGATACACATCTAACGCTGCTAAAGGCCACGAATGATGATATTGATAGCAATATAGGCCGCTTTGAACAGGATATGCAGGGCTTTGTTTCTGTCATTCAAGGTAAGACGAGCGAGTCTAAAAAAGAACTCTCGCAGCTTGAGGATACCTATTTCGAGCATTGGAATAAGGTTGAACATTACAGTACCAAGAGCTCTAAACGTCTGCAAAATGCAGTGGAAGCACTTAAGCTTTCAGCGCAAGAAACCTTGCCGCATTATGATGAAGTACTTGAGAAAGTTGATCGCGCAGAAAACCGCTTTAAAGAGCTTAATATGGGCTTTACAGAGCTATCGGACGATTCACTTGATCGCTTACAGAAACTCAAAGACCGCTTAGAGGTTGCAGCCTCTGACTTGAATGTTTCAGCCTCTGAATCAGGTAAAAATTTACGTCTTCATGAAGATAATTTACGCGATGCTGGTCTGTTAATGGACGAGACGGCAAGTAGTGCTTCATCTAAATTGAAAGATGTTGAGGAGCGCTTGAAATCGCAGGAAAGCAATATCCACCTAATGGCGGATAAAATGGAACTGCGCATTGATAACTTAAATGACACGGTCGGTCAGCAATTTATAAGCATTACTGAATCTGTCGGTCAGGCCGTCGCTCAGCTTAGCGATGCTGCCTCACGCTTTGGTATTATTGCATGCAAAGTAAGAGAATCTGCGGATGAAAGCAGCGCTGCGATTACGATGGCTAATGATAAAGCGATAGCCAATCTTGATAACTTGCTTACCGCCGGAAAACGTTGCACGGAAGAAAATGAGAAATCAATCCAATTGCTTGATAAGAAAACAAGTGAGTTACTTAGTACAACCAAGCAATCGCGTGATGCTATATCCAAAGCAGGCGATAGCTTTGTTATTCGTGCGCGTGAATTTGAAGAACATATCAAAGCGTCATTGACGACCACCAAGGATTACGTGATTGAACTTAAAACACAGGCTCATGCTGTGGCGGAAGCGTCTGATGATGGGGCGAACCAAATACGCGTCTCTATCGCTGATATTACGGGTCAAATCGATCATATTGGTAAATCCTCACGTGATATTACCAAGAAAATTGCTGAAGCAGGGGCCAGCTTAGAGGAGCAAACCGATAAGCTCACTATGCGTGCACGCAGCGCGACATCCGTCTCTGAATCTGCAGCCAGTGAGCTTTCGCGCCAATCTAATAATCTGGCTAAAGCTGTGCGTGATGCCGAAGGCGCATTGGGGCGCATTGGTGATATGCGCCAAGAAGCCCAGCAAGAAGCCTTTATGGATTCTGCCAAATTCATTGTTGAAAGCCTCCATAGTCTATCGGTCGATATATCCCGTCAGGTCAAAGATGGCGAAGTCGATGATAAAACATGGAAAGCCTTTAAGAAGGGCGATATAGCCGCATTCACACGCCGTCTTGTTGAAATTGACTTTGATAGTAATATCGACAAGCTCAAAGAGAAGTTTGAGAATGATAATAGCTTTAGAAATTACACAATGCGCTTCACGCGTCAGTTTGAAGAAATTCTAGAGCATGCGTATAAAACATCACATGCGGATATTCTCTGCACGGCATTTTTATCAAGTGATATTGGTAAGCTTTATCAATCCCTCTGCGTGATTGCTGGGCGTCAGACGAAGAAGATGAGTAGTTAAAGCTCTATCATAAATACAACACCGCAATTTACATATTTGTTGACCTTTCGCCGTGAATATGTGATAGTATACCATTGTAAATTAAGGCTATGGTGCAACGATGTCTGAAGTTAACAGTGATAAAACAGCGCAGAATGACCTTCTAAATCAGCAAATAGATGATTTGGAAGATTTGATGCTTGTTTTGCGCCATTGTGCAGAACAACATATTAAAAGGAGCTGCCCTTACGATCACACTAAAAATCATAATTTGAAAACGGCATTCCTATCAGTGGTCTCCCGTATTGAGTGCTTGAATAATCAAGCCCTAGGTGAAGACGGGCTGCGAAGCCGAGCGCTTAATCTCTATGATACATACTACTCATCTTCACGCATTATTTATAGTAAATCAGGTTGGGAGTTTACCGATCCACCAGTCCAGAAAGATAGTCCCGCTGCTATCCAGTACTGGCGAGAAGCTGCAATTATGGCGCGTGTCATGATGGAACGCTTGGTGGATTCTGGCAACATAGATGCATATGAGAACATTAAGCAGTTTTACGATAAAGCGGCAGCTTCTTTCTGTCTCGACAAACAGCTAAGCATAACTCCAAAAGCCAACAGACTGATTATGTAGGGGGGGTATATGTCAGATAGCCTTAGTAAAAAAACAAAGTATAATAATAGCGATAAGCCTTTGTTTATGGCTTGGGTTGGCCGTGATAAGCCTGAGCATGAGTCTGTTTGCGGCAGATTAGGTCAACGTTATCGAGTGTTCGCGGTCTTGACGTCTTTGAATTTCTACGTTTAATATTCTAACCCTCGTTTAGCACCGATTTTATTATCTGGCTCGGGGGCAAGCTTATAGCCCTTAAACACTTTAAGCAGCTCACCATCAAAAGCCCCTGCATATTTCTGGTCATCACCAAGTGCCATCATGCGATCTATGGCCTCTTCTTCGCTGCGTTTGGCTGGTTGGTGAGGGCGGTGGATGCGGTCGCCGTCATAGGCATCAACAATGCAGGCCATGCGGATGGTCTTGCCGAGCTTCTCAGCGGCAATGCCGCTATAGCCGCTGCCATCTAGACGTTCATGATGGTAGAGCATCAATGTTGGAATGACTGTTTTAATATGTGGGTGATTATAAAATTCATCACTGACATTATGGCGTTTATAGGCTTGTTCTAAATATTCAAGGCCGCGCAATGTATGCATGCTTTTCATACGGCGCTCTTCTGGCGTTGGGCTATGGGGCAGAGACCAGATGTTAATATCGTAATCACTATGCAATTTACCAATATCGCTGAGCTTAAAGGCATCATAAAAATTACGCCCTGACTTGGCGCTATAACCGAGCTGTCCCATGAATTTTTGACCATCTTTTGAAATGCGCTCCAAATGGCCATGCATGACTTCGCCATATTGGTTTATGTCGGCGCCATAGCTGCCGATCTCTTGCCAAAGCTCTTGCGCTATTTTTGGCCATATTTTGTTTAAAACAGGGTCGCTAGCAACATCGTAGCTTTCAATGATTTTGTCGAGGGCGATTAGATCGAAATCAAGTTGGTCGTAACCATATTTAGTTGTGTTGATACTCATGTTCTCAGGCTTTACCTTTATATTTATAAATACTCACGCACGTCAGCTAATGTTCCTTTAAGTCCAGCGGCAGCGGCCATAGCGGGGCTCATTAAATGGGTGCGTCCACCGCGGCCTTGGCGGCCTTCAAAGTTACGGTTTGATGTTGATGCGCAGCGCTCGCCAGGCTCTAGGCGGTCAGCGTTCATGGCTAGGCACATAGAACAACCCGGCTCACGCCATTCAAAGCCCGCTTCTTTAATAATCACGTCGAGGCCTTCTTGTTCGGCTTGGGTTTTAACAAGGCCAGACCCCGGGACGACCATTGCGCGGACATTATCGGCAATTTTGTGACCTTTGACGATTTTGGCAACATCGCGAATATCTTCAATGCGGCCATTGGTGCATGACCCAATAAACACTTGATCAATTACGACATCTTGTAAAGCCATGCCTGCGGTTAAGCCCATATAGTCCAAGGCGCGCTTGGCGGAATCTTGTTTGCTGACATCCGCGAAATCTTCAGGGTTAGGGACATTTGCGGTAATGGGTAAAACGTCCTCTGGTGACGTGCCCCATGTGACTTGTGGGGCTATATCACTAGCGTTTAGGGTGATCTCTTTATCAAACACCGCGTCAGCATCGCTTGGCAGCGTCTTCCAATAGGCGACGGCTTTATCCCAATTGTCATTTTTAGGCGCTTTTGGACGACCTTTTAAGTATGAGAATGTGGTTTCATCAGGGGCGATTAAGCCTGCGCGCGCGCCCGCTTCAATCGACATATTGCAAATTGTCATGCGGCCTTCCATCGAAAGGTTGCGTATGGCTTCGCCTGCATATTCAATAACATATCCTGTACCGCCAGCCGTACCTGTGACGGCAATAATCGCAAGGGCGATGTCTTTGGCGGTAACGCCCGTGCTGAGTTCGCCATTAATGGTAATGCGAAGTGTCTTAGCCGGGCTTTGTGGCAGAGATTGTGTGGCAAGGACGTGTTCGACCTCAGATGTGCCAATGCCAAAGGCGAGCGAGCCAAATGCGCCATGGGTCGATGTATGGCTGTCACCGCAGACAATCGTCATACCCGGTAAGGTAAAGCCTTGCTCTGGCCCGACAATATGAACAATGCCTTGGCGCTGATCGCTCATGGAAAAATACTCAACGCCAAATTCAGCACAGTTTTTTGTCAATGTTTCAACCTGAATGCGGCTTTCAGGCTCTTGTATGCCCCCTGCGCGGTCAGTGGTGGGGACGTTGTGGTCGGCGACGGCCAATGTGTTCTCAGGGCTGCGCACGGGACGTCCGGCCATTCTTAAACCTTCAAAGGCTTGTGGCGAGGTCACTTCATGCACCAAATGGCGATCAATATAGATTAATGTATTTTGATTATCTTCCGCGCCTGTATCAATTAAATGCGCGTTCCAGATTTTCTCATATAATGTCTTGGCCATGTTCTTCACTTTTTTTTGTGAGCGTGTGTAATTTAATTTAGGCTGTATACGAATAGGTATCAAGATTATATCTTATTTTTGTAGTGAAACTTATTTTTAATTTATGGAGACGGTTAATGTATAGACGTTTATTAAGCCTTTTTGCGATTCTCGTTATGGGCATGGCCAGTGCAGGGGCGGTTCAAGCTGCGAAAATTGGCGAGGCTATTCCACATGATTTGGCATTGAAAGATCAAGCTGGCGCGGAGGCTGATTTCACAAGCTTAAAAGGCGAAAAAGGTCTGGTCGTACTGTTTGTACGTTCGGCAGAATGGTGTCCGTTTTGTCAGGTTCAATTAAAAGATTTTGCGGCGCGTTACGACGATTTTAAAAAGCGCGGTTATGAAGTCGCCTCAGTCAGCTATGACAGCATTGAGGTGTTAAACCGTTTTTCTATAGAAAATGAAGCGCCGTATAAAATGCTCTCAGATCCGAGCTCGGAATCAATCAGAGCTTTTGGCATTTTGAATGAAAAATACGAAGAAACGTCACGTTTCTACGGTATTCCGAACCCGACCATCTATGTCATTAACGCTGAGGGCATGATTACGCATATGTTTAGCGAAGATGGTTACAAAGCCCGCCCACCAATAGATGGTATTTTGCTCGCGCTTGATTAAGCAATGTTAATCAAGATCAAGATTAAGCACAGGGCGTAGTTTTCTATTGTTAAGGAATGTAACAAAGGGTGGCGTATCGTTTTTATCTATCAATATAGATTATAAGCAGCGCCATTCTTTTTCACACGCATCGAGCGTATCATTGGCAATGGCTTCGCGAATGTCACGCATCAGCATATTCATCATATAGACGTTATGTTGCGAGAGTATTTGCATGCCCAGCATTTCTTTGGCCTTGATCAAGTGATGAATATAGGCTTTTGAATAGAAATTTGATGATTTAATATCGCTCTCAGGCAGAAGCGGTGAAGCGTCTTCACGATATTTAGCGTTTTTAATATTGATACGGTTACCCGGAACGCCTTTCATGATAGCCCAGCCGTGACGCGCCGCGCGCGTCGGAGATACGCAATCAAATGTATCAATGCCAAGGCGTACACATTTAAATATGTCGTCAATCGCGCCAATGCCAAGCAAGTGAACAGGGCGTTCTTGGTGGATTTGTTTGGTGCACCATGAAACAATTTCATAAAATTGTTGTTTGCTGCCGCCAAGTGAGCCGCCAATGGCTGTGCCGAAGAAATTACCATTCTTGGTCCATGCGCAGCTTTCAGCGCGGAGGTCGTCATATACACCGCCTTGCACAATGCCATAAACGGCTTGTGCGCCATTATCGCTTTTCTCGAAATGTTCTAAACAGCGATCGCCCCAACGATGTGAACGATGCATTGATTCTTCTGTATAGTCGCGATCAACATGGAAAGCGGTACATTCATCAAACTGCATAATAAGATCAGCGCCGAGCTGTCTTTGGATGTCCATTGAGCGTTCAGGGGTCAGCATCATTTTAGAGCCATCTTTATAGCTTCTAAATTCTGCGCCTGCTTCGGTGATTTTAAGAAGAGACTGTTTGCGCTCGCCTTTATTGCGGCCTTTAATCTCATCCGCGACGGAGCCATGCCCCATGGAAAAGATTTGAAAGCCGCCACTATCGGTCAGCATTGGGCCGTCCCAGCCCATAAAGGCATGCAAGCCACCCATTTTCTCAACAACATCAGCGCCTGGCTGAACCATTAAGTGATAGGTGTTTGACAATATAATATCCGTTTTGGCTTCAACCATTTGATCTGGGTTGAGGTTTTTGATGGCCGCTTTCGTGCCACAAAAGATATAATTAGGTGTTTGAATGGTGCCGTGAGGAGTCTTCAAAGTACCTAAACGCGCCTGAGAATTAGGCGCGTTATAAGTTATATCAAATTCAAAATTTGGATATTTTAGGTCAGTCATGACTATTATTCACTCTGTAAGATTCGGTAGAAGAAGCTACGCGGCGTCTAAGAATTACTTCTTAGCGGCGAGAACTTTTTCTACTTGTGCTTTAAATGAACGGAAGCATACGTCAAGTTTCGTTTTCGCTGTACCAGTAAGGTAAGCATCAAGGCCACCTTTATGTTCAACAGTACGAAGACCAGCTGTGCTGATTTTTACGCGAATGCTACGGTCAAGCGCTTGTGAGTATAAGCTAGCTTCTTGAACGTTCGGGTAAAACTTACGACGAGTTCTATTTTTTGCGTGGGAAACGTTATTACCAGACATAACGCCTTTACCTGTAACTACACAACGACGGCTCATAGTGTAAATCCTTCTATATTCTTAATTCTTATGTTTCTTAATATATCTTATATAATCGTGTTAATTTTTCACATTATATAAACGCGTGACTTTTTCACAACGAAGCGGAGATTATCGCAACGGGGCGGGGCAAGTCAAGTAAAGAGTGTATAAAACACCATGTTTTTCGGAAAAATAATGATAATGCTTTATCTGGGCGTTACATTAAGGGCTATTCTTATAATGATAAACTTGTATAACTGTCGAGCATAGCGCTTTATAGCATATGTATAGAGAGTTGAATATAGCCGTGATAATCGGCGTTTTAGGAGATAAAGATGGCGCAGACAGCCCTTAAGTTCGATGAAATCGTGAGCCTTATACAGTCTATGGAGCATCCGTCATGTTCTGTGCGCCGTGAAATGTCTGATATGAACAAGGTCGAGCGTATTAAATATTGGCTTAATTTTGCGGCTGATCGTCAAATCTTCGAAATTAAACGCCCGCGATTGTCTTTATATGCCGCGTCGCATGGCTTTGCCGCTGGTGACGATATGCAAAAAGCGCATTTTAAAAATATGGTGAGCCAATTACTGGCGGGGGATCATGCGATTAATGAGGTTATTGACTTAGCCAGTGCAGATTTACGCCTTTATGATTTAAATATGGATGAGCCGACAAGTGATCTGCGTCATGGCGACGCGATGAATGATGAATCTTTGCTGAATTCTTTGTCCTATGGATTGATGACTATTGAGCCTGAAAGTGACTTGGTGTCGATCGCAACAATTGGTGCGGGCTCTGAAGATATAGGCCGGGCATTTTGCGCTTCTTTTATACCCGCTCTCAAAAGCGCGCTTGATGTAAAGCTTGAAGATCTATCGCTAGAGAGTTGTTTCGCGGCGCTAAAAGGCAATTCAGGCTATGAGCTCAATGCCGTTATTGGCGCAGTCATAGCGGCGCGGCTTGCGCATGTACCGATTATTCTTGAAGGCTATACAGGGCTTGCTGCAGGACTGTTCTTGAACGCGCTGAATGATAATACGCATTGGCACTGTGCCTTTGCTTTGCCACAAGATGACAATGAGCCTGCCTTGCGAGCCTATTTAGAAGCGCAGAACTGGTTAGTGCTTGATGATCCACGCCCTTACGGGCTGCGTCAGGATTCCGCAATTAATGGCGGTATGCAAATCGGCGCATTGCGCCAAATGTTGATCTTGGATAATTTCTACGCGCAGCAGAAAATGGCCTCTTAGAGTAACAGGGCTAAAGCAAAGACACTCAAAAGCTGCGCGATACCGATTAAATATAAGGCGCGGTGCAGGGCGCTGCGGTCTATTTTTGCCTTGGCGGCTGAAGGGCCGTACCATGGCGATTCAATTAAATCCCCAAATCGAGATTTTTGTTTTCCGCCAATGGACAGGTTTAGGCTGTGGGCCAATATGGCCAAAGGCTGAATGCATTTCGTTTGTGATATAGAGTGAAGGGCGCTTAAAAACTGGGCTTTTGGGACAATAAGCGAAGCCATAATAAGTAATGTGGCGGCAATAAAGTCAGGTATTGTGCGCAATAAGACCTCAAAAACTGTCGTTATATAAGTATAGGGCCCCGTTAATGTGTTGCGGCCGATAGCATAAGAAAGCCATGTAAATAACGTCCCGACAAGCAAAATAGGCAACCCACCAATAAGATAGAGTATTAAGGGTAGAAGGAAGTCACGGGCATAATTTGTTGTCGCTAAGCTTATTAATAAGCGATTATAACCGCTTTCATCCGCAGTGCTCACCGCACGCATCGTGCTTAGTGATAAGGCTTTTTGTAGGGGCGCGGAGAGTGTTTTTTTAGTGGTGCTGGCCAGATCTTTTTGTATTGAGTGGCTCAGTATATAAGGCCTTAGCGTAACAATAGACAGGGCTAGAAAGATGATTTCAAAAATTTGACGCCCGCCAGTACTTGATAAAGCAAGGTTTAGGGCGATTATTACTATTGTCGCAAAGCCAATAAACAAGCAAATAACCACTAAGCCGCGTAGAAACAAGTCTTGCGCAGTGCGATTAGGGGCGTTGAGTTTAATTAATGTTGATAAGAAGAGCTTGTTGAGCACAGTCCATAACAAAGGTATCGATGCGCCTTGTTTTACCCCCTGTAATAAACTCAAGGGGATAGAAATTATAAGCGCTGCAACAATTATGTAAGCATGTGTTATAATTGAGTTATTATAGATTTCTTCGATAATATCGATCATGAAATTCACTATTTGTTTAGATTGTTCTGATATAATTTTAGCAGATAATGACTCCGTGTCAAAGTCACTTAAAAGGCTACGCGTAAAATAAGCGTCTTAAAATAAGCGTCTATAGGCCTATACAAGAATTGGATTCGCTCATGTTATATCATCTCTATGAAGCCGGAAATGCCGCTTTATTTGGCCCTCGTTTAGGGGCGCAGATGGTGCGCGCGAGCTTTACGAACCCGTTTAACCCCCTTTCTTATACGCCGCTAGGTAAAACGCTTGCGGCGGGTACAGAAGTGTTTGAGCGTGTAACACGGCGCTTTGGTCAGCCTGTATGGGGGCTCGATAGCACTGTTATTGACGGTAAAGATGTTGATATTGAAGAAGAGATTATTGTAGAAAAGCCGTTTTGTAGTTTACTGCATTTCAAGCGTGATACAGATCGTAATGATCCTAAAGTTTTAGTGGTCGCGCCAATGTCTGGGCATTTCGCGACCTTGCTGCGTGGCACGATTGAGGCTTTATTGCCTCATCATGATGTTTACGTCACAGAATGGGTCGATTCACGTCAAGTGCCACTCTCTAAGGGCGATTTCTCATTAGATACATATATCTCATATCTGCGTAGTTTCTTAAGTTTATTGGGTGGAGATTCGCATGTGATTGCGGTTTGTCAGCCTGCTGTGCCTGTTATGGCGGCGGTCTCGTTAATGGCAGAGGAAGATGATCCAAATCAGCCTTTAACCATGACATTAATGGGTGGGCCGATTGATACGCGTATATCAATGACAGCCGTGAATAAATTGGCGGAAGACAAACCATTAAGTTGGTTTGAAGATACAATTGTACAAACCGTGCCGGTGTTTAATCAAGGGGGCTTGCGTAAAGTTTACCCAGGTTTCCTACAGCTTAGTGGCTTTATGTCGATGAATTTAGATCGCCATATCGACTCGCATAAGAATTTTTATAAGCATTTGATCCAAGGGGATGGTGAATCAGCTGCAGGGCATCGTAAATTTTATGATGAGTATATGGCGGTCATGGATATTCCAGCGACATATTATATTGATACGGTTGATGTTGTCTTTCAGCGCCATTTATTGCCGAAGGGCGAAATGGAATGGTTGGACCCGATTACGGGCGAAAAGCAACTGGTTGACCCAAGTAAAATTAAGAAAACAGCCTTGTTCACGGTAGAGGGCGAACTTGATGATATCTCGGCTTGTGGCCAAACCACGGCGGCGCATGTACTTTGTTCAAATTTAGCGCCTGAAAAGCAGTTCCATTGGCTGCAAAGAGATGTTGGGCATTACGGTATATTTAACGGCGGGCGTTACCGCAGCCAAATCATGCCGCGTATTCGCCATCTTATTCGTCAGTTTGATAAGGGGCTTTCGCCGATACCGAAAAGCGATTTGGATATTTATCCTGACCTTGCCCCTGAACAGTTCGATAAGAAAAAGCATTTAGATGTTGTGCTATAGGGCTTTGGCTGTTTAATGTAGAAATATGGTTACATCTATTGATCTCGCTGGGCTTGAACGCCACATAAAACTTCGTCGTGATTCACGCGCGCGCCGTATGGCGTTGCGTCTTGATCCTGCGCAGCGTTGTGTGCATTTCGTTTTGCCGCGCTATGCCTCAACCAGTAAAGCGCAAGCCTTTATCGATGATCACCGCCAATGGGTGATGGATCGTATTAATGAATTACCTGAATATATAGCCCTAGAAGCAGGGGCTATTTTGCCGATATTAGGGCGTGAGGTGCGCGTTGTTGTCGAAAAAGACCCGAGCCGCAAATCAACGCATATTGAGCTGCAAGATTACACCTTGTTAGTTCAAACCAATTTAGAAGAATATGAGCCACGCATTAAACGCTTTTTAAAAAGCTTAGCGCGGGAATATCTGACGGATATTTTAAAAGAGAAAACCGCGCAACTTGCAAAAAAGCCCAAAAAAGTCCAAATCCGCGATACCAAGACACGTTGGGGCAGTTGCAGTACTGAAGGCAATATATCTCTATCATGGCGTTTGATTTTTGCGCCCCCTGATGCAATGGATTATGTGGTTGCGCATGAAGCGGCGCATCTTATCCATATGGATCACAGCAAAAAATTCTGGGCCCAATGCGAGGCTTTATGTGTGGGCTATAAAGCGGGTAAAAAATGGATGAAAAGCGAAGGCTATACGCTGCACCAGTTTGGCTGAACCCGTTCGGGGTATTTTTTCAAGAGGCGCTTTGTACGGCGTTTATTTCTCAAATAAAGATTCTAATTTTGTCATTAAGGCTTCGGCGAGTTGTTCAACATCTGTGATGGTTATTGAATTCTCGTAATATTGTGTGACATCATGACCAATACCAATCGCGCTCAGCTCAATATTGCTGTTATTCTCGATCCGGTAAATGACGGCTTGTAAGTCTTTTTCCAAAAATGTCGCGGGATTATTGGATAGAGTGGAATCATCCACAGGCGCACCATCAGAGATCACCATCAATATTTTACGCTCTTCATGGCGGCGGGCTAAGCGGTTATAAGCCCATGCCAAAGCCTCGCCATCAATATTTTCTTTCAATAAGCCTTCTTTGAGCATCAAACCAAGATTGTTTTTACTGCGCCGCCATGGTGTATCGGCTTCTTTATAGATTATGTGGCGAATGTCGTTTAAGCGGCCGGGGTTAGCAGGGCGGCCATTATCAATCCATAAATCACGGGATTTACCGCCTTTCCACGCACGTGTCGTAAAGCCCAGCACTTCACATTTAATGCCGCAGCGCTCAAGGGTGCGGATTAATATATCTGCACACAGCGCTGAAATCGTAATCGGGCGGCCACGCATAGAGCCTGAATTATCTAATAACAGGGTTAATATCGTATCTTTAAATTCGGTTTCTTGTTCCTGTTTAAAGCTTAAAGGTACGCTTGGGTTGGCAATGATACGGGCAAGGCGGCTGCTATCTATATGGCCTTCTTCGAGATCAAATTTCCAGCTGCGTTGTTGCTGTGCCATTAATTTGCGCTGTAAGCGGTTGGCAAGGCGCGTAATCATTGATTGGTAGCGCTCTAAATAGCTGTCTAACGTATCGCGCAGGCGTTTTAAGTCTTCAGGGGTGGCAAGCTCATCAGCGCTGATGGTTTCATCAAATTCAGAGGTGTAAATGCGATAATTAGCGCTATGACCATTCTGCATAAGTGGTGTACTTTGGCCTTGGGCTTCTTCGCTGCTGGCTGAATTGTCGTTATCTTCGCCGTTATCGTTGACATCTTCACTGGCATGATTTTCTTCATCTTGCTTATCTGTGTCGTGTAGCTCGCTATCATCACTAACGTCTTGTGCTTGTTCACCTTTTAACGGATCGTCCGGTAAGGCGTCTTCTGATTTCTCTTCTTGATCTGTGTCTTTATCATCTTCTTGCGCAGCGCTTTGATCGCCATTGTCATTTTCTTCGCTGCCTTTTGACCCAGCATCTTGTTCGAGCAAATCCTCAAAACCCTCTAAGCCGAGTTGGTTTAACAGGCGCACAGCTTTCGTGGCAAAGCGATCTTGGTCTTCTATATAAGGGATAAGATCGGCAAAGGATGTGTTGCCGAGTTTGTCACTCAGCTCTTTGCCCCAATAATGCTGAATTTTCTGTGCTGTGTCCGGCAGGTCGGTTCCTGATAAGGCGGCGCGGCTTAATATATACAGGGCTTCGGCATAGGGGCAGGGATCTTTGGAGTCCATGCGGTCATAGTGTTTTATCTGGCATTCAGCCCTAAGGGCTTCATTGAGATTCTTGGCAACGCCTTTCATGCGGCGCATGCCAGCGGCCTCACAGCGTGCACGTTCAAGCGCATCCCACATAGCGGCGCTTTGTGTGTTATTCGGCAGGCGTGATTTATGCAAGGTGACATTGTGGTGCGCTAGATGTAAGGCACGTATATCACTGGCGGCACGAAGATCTGTTCTTTGCCCCGCATTTTGCGCATCAGCGATTGTTGGGAGCTTGGCGGATTTGTGTAGGTCAGAGAAAGGCAGGCGCGCAGAGACGGCCTCATGGGCGCTGAAAGATACGCTCACATCTTCCCCGCCAGACAATGCCTTTAGCGCGGCGGCTGTCGCGTTTTTGAATATTTCTTGGTCGCGCTGACGTTCGCGCAAGTTTTGTTGCGTGTTATCTTTATCCGTCAAGGTCTACACCAAAGCAGCGTTGGTAATATTCGCGCAGAACAGAATGTTCGGCTTCATCACATTTATTGTAAAAGCTGAGTTTAAAGGCGAGTTCTCTATCACCAAAAATCTCCGCGTTATCCGCCCAGCTAAGGACGGTACGTGGTGACATTAGGGTCGATAGATCACCAGAGCGGAACCCTTGGCGTGTTAAATTAGCCAATTGAACCATAGAGGCCACTTCATCTTTGCTTTCTGCGTTATTCAGCTCAGGTATTTTAGCGAGGATGATTTTTGTTTCATCTTCAACGCTTAAGTAATTAAGCACGGTAACAATGTTCCAGCGATCCATTTGCCCTTGGTTTATTTGCTGCGTGCCATGATAAAGCCCCGTTGTATCACCAAGGCCAATAGTATTGGCGGTGGCAAATAGGCGGAAAGCAGGATGCGGGCGAATAATTTTATTCTGATCGAGTAAAGTTAATTTGCCTTCAGCTTCCAAGATACGCTGAATAACAAACATCACATCAGGGCGGCCGGCATCATATTCATCAAAGACAAGCGCAACGGGGTTTTGCAGCGCCCAAGTTAAGATACCGTCTTTCCATTCAGTAATTTGCTTGCCTTCTTTTAGGACAATCAAATCTTTACCGAGCAGGTCAATACGGCTGACATGCGAATCAAGGTTGATACGAATACACGGCCATTTAAGCCGCGCGGCGATTTGTTCAATATGGGTTGATTTTCCTGTTCCGTGCAGGCCTTGGACCATGACTCGGCGATTATGGGCGAAGCCTGCTAGAACGGCCAGAGTCGTATCGTGGTCGAATTGATAGGTGTCATCAATCTCGGGGACGTTAGGCAAGTCATGGGCAAAACCAGGGACTTTTAAATCTATATCTATGCCAAAAGTCTCACGCGCATCATACATGGCGTCGGGTATAGTGCTATGGACGCGGTTTGTTTCAAGGTTGGTGGTATCAAAAGCGCCGATTTTCTTGTCAGATTGTGTTTCGCTCACGGTTTTACTCTTCCTTGTTAATGTCGATATTATACAGGCTGCATCGTTAAATATAGAAGATTTTACCAGCCTAAACGATGGGGGTAGAGGTATATAAGAGAGATTATCCCTTGAATTTTTCTTCTAATATTTCATATTTTTCATAGGCGAGGCGCAGTAGCGTATAGGCGGCATTGATATTTTTGCTTCGCTCTTCAGCCATTGGGCAGCTATTATTAACGTCTGGGTGGTATTTTTTCAGTAGGCTCTTATAGGTTTTTTTGATTTCAGCTAATGTCACAGGCGGGGCGAGGCCAAATTCTTCAAGCGCCTGATGTTCAGGTGTATTGCGATTATAGATTCGGTGTTCTTTTTTATGGGGCTTTTCTTGCTCGCTGGCACGGTCTTTTGGTTTGTCTTTTTCGGTGAAGTGATAGCTTTTCCACGCGGCATTGCGCAAAATATCATCAGCAGCACCTTCGGTTGCGAATTTCCATGTCGGGCGATCCCATATGGCGCCATTATAGATATAATCTTCAACATCACGATCAGGCATGCCAGCAAAATAATTCCATGCGCGATTATATGACTTTACATGTTCAAAACAAAAATCGTAATAAGCACTTAAGGCGCGGTCTTTTGGCGCACGATGCAGGGCATGCGCCTCACATTCAGGCATGTCACACGTCTTGATTTCGACTTTTTTTTTGTCCTCAGCATAGAGAGGTGATTTTTGTTGTAGTTTTATTCTAGGCATAAATTGATTATAATATTTCAGCGTTAAATTTTACAGAAAAAACATACATTAAAGGTAGATAAATGTCGAATAAAGTCAATAACACACCAATTGAGGTGGTTTTAGGCCCTGTAGGGCAAGAGGTTGAAAGCAGACTGCGTGCGGCATTCGAGCCGACTCAGCTCGAAGTCATAGATGAGAGTCATAAACATATTGGTCACGCCGGTCATCGCCCAGAAGGTGAAACGCATTTTAAGGTGATTATTAAGGCAAGCTACTTTAGTGAACACTCACGTGTGTCACGTCACCAAGAAATTTATAAAGTTTTGTCGGATTTGATGGACAGTAAAATACATGCATTATCAATAGTTTGCACGTGAGTTGTGGATGTATACTGATCGTAGAGAGTTAAATATTCTCCCCTTATAAGTGTACCGCCTCGGCAGCGATAGTCACTCTTCGGTTGTAATTATGTTTTGTTTTGTCTATACTTTTAGTATGTGAAAAACAATCTCAAGGGGGGAGTGAAGTATGTATATGGATAGCAAATCCAAAAAACTGCATGATATTACATCGTTACAGGGCAAGAATATAACCGTGATGGGGCGGCGAACATCAATACGTTTAGAGCCTGAAATGTGGAAGATGTTATATGAGGTCGCGGAAAGAGAAGAAGCGACAATTCATGAAATTTGCTCGTTAATTGCACTTCGAAAAAGGGTTGAGGCAAGTTTGACATCATCTATACGCGTCTTCTTGCTGCTTTATTTTCGATCTGCGACGACGTGCGATGGTCATCGCAATGCTGGACATGGGGATTTTAACACGATGCTTTCACGAGCGAAAGTGAATGTTAATCTTAAAACAGGTGCGCCCTTAGGGACAGCGCTGCTGACCCGTCAGAATCAAAGCCAGATACAGCGTTATACGTGATACGTGAATTTTATTAGCCTATATTTTAAACAATTTTAAAAAGACTATTTTAAGAGTGGGAGAGCTTGGCCGTTTTATGCCGCTCTTCCCATTTTAAGGAATTTTTCTTCACGTGCATGGACAAGTTTTTCGGCTTTCCATGGGCTTAATTCTTCTAAGCCAGTTTCAATTTGCTTCGCAACATTTTTAATTGTTTGCTCTTTATTTCTATGGGCGCCACCTTGTGGCTCATTAATGATCGCATCGATCAGACCGTTTTCAAGCATATCATCCGCTGTTAGTTTTAAAGCTGTAGCGGCGTCTTTGGCGTAATCAGCGCTGCGCCATAAGATAGATGCACAGCCTTCAGGCGAAATCACAGAGTAGATAGAGTTTTGAAGCATGTAAATGCGGTCTGCTGCAGCAATCGCAATCGCACCACCTGATCCGCCTTCACCAATAACGACTGACATCATCGGCACTTCAAGTTTAAGGCATGATTCAATTGAGCGGGCGATGGCTTCAGATTGGCCACGCTCTTCAGCGCCGAGGCCAGGGTAAGCTCCTGCTGTATCAACCAATGATATGACGGGGATTTGAAATTGTGTCGCCATGTCCATTAAGCGCTGAGCTTTACGGTAGCCTTCAGGGCGTGCCATGCCAAAGTTACGCATGATACGACTTTCAGTGTCGTGGCCTTTTTCTTGGCCCATAACGACAACGCTTTGGCCTTTAAAGCGGGCAAGTCCGCCTATTAAGGCGTGATCTTCACCAAATAGACGGTCGCCAGCAAGTGGCGTGAAGTCTTCAAACATATGTTTTGTGTAGTCACAAAAATGTGGGCGTTCTTGATGGCGCGCAACTTGAACTATTTGTGCTGGTGTTAGTTTTGAATAGATTTGTCCGAGTAAGCGGTCTGCCTTAGTTTGCATGCGTGCGACTTCATCGGCGACGTTGATCTCGTCATCGCTGCCAACATGGCGAAGTTCTGCAATTTTTGCTTCTAATTCAATGACAGGTTTTTCAAACTCAAGCATGCTTATGTCTTTCCGTATTTTCTTCTTTTAATGAGGCTTACTGACTCTATAAGAGTGCCTATATAACAAATCAAGCAGGTTCTGACAATTCAAAAACCTGCTTGATATAATAATTTTAGCTAGAAACGCTAATTAAGCGCATCTAATATTAAGAGCTTGTACCCGTTTTACCTAATGGGTGCTTCTCATCAACAGTCTCTTTCAGATCCTTATTAAGGATATGTGTGTAGATTTGAGTTGTTGCGATGTCTGCATGACCAAGCATTTTTTGTACTGAACGAAGATCTGCGCCACGGCTAAGTAGGTGTGTTGCAAATGCGTGACGTAGGACGTGCGGGCTTACGCGCTCTTCATCAACTTTCGCTGCACGAGCAAGATCTTTAAGAAGCTGTGCAAAACGTTGGCGTGTTAGGTGACCTTTAACTGAAGTCTTAGATGGGAACAACCACTGTGCTTGTGTGCCATCATCTTCAGGAGCAATAAAGCCCTGACGTACTTCAAAATAGTTAGTCATCGCTTTTTGTGCTGGGTCACTTAAAGGAACCATGCGCTCACGACCGCCTTTACCTTCAACAAGAAGGAATTGTGTTTCTTCGCCAACGGCAGCCATAGATAGACCAACGAGCTCAGAAACACGAAGGCCTGTGGCATAAAGCATTTCAAGCAGACATACAAGACGTGTGCTTTCAGCTGTACCAGATTCGCCAGCAACACGAATAAGTGTGCTTACTTCAGTTTCGCTCAAAGTTTTTGGAAGCGTACGGCCTTGCTTAGGGCTTTCAATTGTTGATGTCGGATCATCTTTACGAGATTTCTCAGAGATCATGAAACGGTAATATTGACGCATCGCTGATAGGCGGCGTGCAATTGTGCGTTCTGAAATCGTGCCTGTGCCTTTGCCTTTAGCATTAGCTTTGCTAGCAAGATCTTTCAGATATGCTTTAATTTCATCTGTGTTTGCAACGTTAATGTCAGAATCAGCTTTATTCTTTAAGAACAAGCTCACATCGGCTAAATCTCTCCAATAGGCTTGGCGAGTATTTAACGCGGCGTTACGTTCTGTTTGAAGCATATTTAAGAATGCGTCTACAGAAGGGTGCAGATCCGGTTTTGGTAGTGCTGGGCGTCCTGGACGTGCCATATTTTAGTTCTCCTTATCAATTTCCTACGGACATTTCCGTTAATTTGGTTTTTTTTGTGTCCGATAGGCTTGGTTTAACCCCACAAAAGTTATTTTTTGTTTTTCTAATATTCATATCTATCGACATAAATCCGATGTTAGTTATTACATAATCTATTATAGCCTGTCAAGCGGTAAGTTTGACATAAATTATTATTTCTTTTGAAGTAACTCAGAAAGTTACGCCTTAATAACGCTTTACGGCTAAGCGGATATTAGGGAAATCTAATAATATTAGTTAATGAACCTAATTATTAGCCTTGTTTTTGTGCATCAAGAAAGCGTTGAGTGTTAATTGATTCTTCCATAGCAACAGGCGTTATTTTTGGTTGCGTCATAGCAAGCCAAGTAAAGCCTATAGCTAAAGTGAGTATAATGAACCCAAATATAAATTTTCCCATGCGTCGCTCTTTATTTATTATTTTATCAGATGTATATTACTAAAATCAGATTGATTTCATAATGTAGCCTCATAAATTACTCTGTTGCGTTGGTGCTGCCAAGTTATTTTTTATAATAATAGAAAAAAAGTGTATATGATTGCTTCAGATTTTGACCCATCCATGCTGACTTTGTCCAAACCAATTGTTTTAATAGGTATGATGGGGACGGGCAAGACACATATAGGCAGGCTTCTGGCTAAGAAATTGGGAATATCCTTTGTCGATTCGGATGACGAGATTGTCGCCAGTGCAGGGCAGTCCATCGCTGATATTTTTGAGCGTTATGGTGAAAATGCTTTTCGTGATTTGGAAAAAAAGGTCATTCGCCGCTTGCTGGAAAATAAGGCAAGCGTGATTTCAACGGGGGGCGGGTGTATAACTGAGCCTGAAACCTTGGCGCTGTTAACCCAGCAAGCGCATTTGTTTTGGCTGCAATCTGATTTAGATGTTTTGGTTGAGCGTACATCAAAGCGCAATGACCGCCCTTTATTAAAGAATAATGATCCAAAAGAAGTTCTCTCACAGCTTTTACAGGCACGTACTCCCTTTTATGAGCAAGCGCATTATCATATAAATGCTAATCACGGCGGGCATGACACTGTAAATCAGATTTGTGAGTCTTTAAGTGCGTTTGTGTAATTAAGTTATCTCTCCTTTATATGTTTAGGGTATGTATAGAGTGTATTTAAAAAATAGATTCAGTTAAGAAAATAACTAAGGTTAATGTTAAGCCATGAACAGCATGATTCCCCTTAATAAAGTCACAGTATCACTCGCTGATAGAAGTTATGATATTGGCATTGGCGCAGATCTGTTTGATGAGGCGTATGATTTTTTAGCTGCGCGCTATCAGAATAAATCTCTCTTCATTATTACAGATGAGGCGCTTACACCGCTTTTCGCGCAAAAATTTATTGAAGGGCTTCGTCAGAAAAATCAGTCGGTTCTTGTGTATAATGTCCCTTCGGGCGAAAGCAGCAAATCTATCCAGCAATATGGCGAGATATTGGAATGGCTCGCACAGAGCGGTGCAAAACGCGATTCGTTGATCATTGCACTTGGTGGCGGGGTAATTGGCGACTTGGCAGGATTCGTTGCGGCGAGTTATATGCGCGGCATCGCTTTTATCCAGATGCCGACCACTTTATTAGCGCAAGTTGATAGTTCCGTTGGCGGTAAGACGGCTGTGAATATCCCGGCGGGTAAAAATCTTGTCGGCGCTTTTTATCAGCCCCAGCACGTCTTTTGCGATACAGCTTTGTTAAAGACGCTGCCTGAACGTGAAATGCGCGCGGGATATGCGGAAATATATAAATATGGATTGCTGTGGGATGTTGATTTTATGCATTGGCTGCATGAGCATGGGGAGGCGTTACTCGCGCATGATAGTGCGGCATTACAATATGCGGTAAAAAGATGCTGTGAGATTAAAGCTGAAATCGTATCAAAAGATGAAAAAGAATCAAATATCCGTGCGCTTTTAAATCTGGGCCACACTTTTGGGCACGCATTAGAAGCGCTATGTCTTTATGATGACAGGCTGCGTCATGGTGAGGCTGTATCAATTGGTATGTGCTTGGCGGCGGATCTGTCTTATGCGCTTGGTCATTTATCGAAAGCGGATGTGCAAGATATTACTAGGCATTTGCGCCTTGTTGGTCTACCAACGCAGTATAGTGATATTAAAGACAAACCAGATATTAGTACGAATGACATGCTGGCCTTAATGTCACGTGATAAAAAAGCCAATGCACAAGGTATTGCCTTTATTACTATGAAAAAATTGGGGTGTGCCGTGGTTAATACGCAAGTGCCCGAAATGAAATTACGTGAAGTGCTTGATCGTTTCGTTAGCGCTACGTAAGGTGTGATTTAATAATAAGTAAAGCCCGATGGTTATGCGGATTATAACGCAGGCTTAATAACTCTCGTTAATGTAACTCAAGGACTAATCATGGAAACCATGGAAAACGCAGATTCTTTACCACCATTAGAAGACCCAATGGTTTGGATTTATATGGGAGTTATTTTCTTCCTCTTGGCTCTGTCAGGCTTTTTCTCAGGATCAGAGACGTCTTTGACGGCTGTGTCTGAAGCAAGAATGCACTCTTATGAGCGTGATGGTAATAAGCGCGCGACATTGGTGCGTAAATTAATTGAGCGTAAGGATCGCCTTATCGGGGCTTTATTGCTTGGCAACAATCTTGTTAATATTTTGGCGACGTCATTAGCCACGGGGCTTTTAATGGAGCTGTTTGGCGAAGCGGGCATTGTTTACGCGACCATTTGCATGACTTTACTTGTTCTTATCTTTGCTGAGGTTCTTCCAAAAACATATGCTTTGTTACATGCTGATAAAATGGCTTTAGCCATCTCACCCATTATTAATGTTGTGGTTATTGTCTTTTCGCCTATTTCACAATTGGTCGGTTGGATTGTTAAGAGTACTTTACGTCTGTTTGGTGTCGTCGTTGAGCGCGTGAATACAGATGGTGATGTTGAAGAATTACGCGGCGTAATTGAAATGCATCGCGGGCAAGCCCAAGAAGTTGATGATCAGCGCGCTATGTTGCGCTCTATTCTTGATCTGGCTGATGTCGATGTTGAAGAGATCATGGTGCATCGGAAAAATGTAGAGGCGCTTGATATTAATATGCCGATTGCTGACCTGGTTTCTGAGGTGTTGAGTAGCAGCTATACACGTATCCCGCTTTATAATGAAAATCACGATGATATTGTTGGTGTCTTGCATGCTAAAGCTTTGTTCCGCGCGTTACAAAAAAGTGACAATGACGTTAATAAGCTCACGGTTCAAGACATCACGAGCGAGCCGTGGTTTATTCCTGAGACTTCTAATCTCTATGATCAGCTGCAAGCTTTCCGTGAGCGCCGTGAGCATTTCGCGATGGTTGTTGATGAGTATGGCGCCTTTATGGGCATTGTTACATTAGAAGACATCCTTGAGGAGATTGTTGGTGAGATTGACGATGAGCATGATATTGCCGTTAAAGGTGTGCGCAAAAATGTTGATGGTGTCTATCTTATTAATGGCGACGTGACTTTGCGTGATCTGAACCGTGAGTTTGAATGGAACTTACCGGATAAAGAAGATTACTCGACAATTGCGGGCTTGATTATCTATGAGGCCAAGCAATTGCCAGAAATAAATCAGCGCTTCAATTTTTATGGTTTCAGCTTTGAGATATTACGTCGTCAGCGTAACCAGATTACATTGATCTCTGTACGTCCGCTTGAGGACGAGGTGGTTTAGTTGCGTTAATATATTGTGATCTTAATCGAACACTATCTGTTCGATGTAGGTAATAAAAAAGGCTGATATAAATATCAGCCTTTTTTATGAATTATATTTTATGCGCTTACCCTATTCGTTAAGGTCGCCAAAGCTTTTTTCAACAATAGGGTCGGCAACAACTTCGTATGTTGAAGTGTATTTTTGTTTGCCAACGGCTTCTAGATATTCGTCACGTGCGCGAACGGCTTGTTCATAAGGCAGGTATTCAACGCGATCCCAACCTTTGTGAACCATGCATGTTTCAAAATCGTGATATTCGATAACTTCATGTAGCAAGTGGCCATCACGCTCTGGTGTTTCCCAATGCGCCATTTTGCCGAGTGCAGAATCTGGATCAGGTACTTTACCGTTTACTGTATGTGCTGGAATAGCTTCACGAATAAGGCCTTGATTAACTAATTCGTTGATTTCCACAGTGCAGCGTGCAGTGTCACGCGCCAGCATTTGCTGAGCTTTCGCGCCGCGTAAGTAAAGAGACGAGGTCGCTTGTGTTCTCTGCCAATATTGTGTGTTGTTTTCCAACTTCATTTTGGTGACTTCACGCTCTGAGGTACAGCCGGTAAGGGCTAACGCTAATGCGGTACAAGCTAAAAATGTACGCTTCATAATAATCGTGTCCTGATTTGTTATTTTATAAATATATAAATAATGGAGCAAAATGGTGAACCCATTAAATGTTAGATTATCAGTTGGCGCTTATTTTAACAATGCTGTTTTTTTAATTCTGCTGTTTTTCCCACCAGCTTTCAATAATTACACCGTAAAGCGCGTCTTTTTCAGGCTTAGCAAGATTGTCCGTATTGGCCACATAATCTTTGTTGCGGTGGAATAAGGGCACACCAATATATAAATTTGTGAGGATACGGTCCAGCATGCGCATATTAAGTATTAAATCATCACGCGTCGTTGTGTCGGTGATCCTGTCTAAAATATGATCAATGGCCGGGTTGCAAACGCCAGAGTAATTCCATTGCGCTTTGGTGTTGGCGGCATCGCAGCTCCAATATAAGCGCTGTTCCGTGCCTGGCGATAGGCTGGTGTTCCAAAAGCTAATAACGGAATCGAAATCATAGTCTTTGAGGCGCCCTTGAAATGCGACGCTATCAAGGCGGCGAATGCTGGGCTCAATGCCAAGGCGTTTTAGGCTGCGTTTAAAGGCTAAGGCAAGTTTTTCGTCTTCTGGATTTGAAACGATAAGTTCAAAGTCGAGTGGCTGTTTGCTGTCTTGGTGTATTCTCTTGCCATCATCAATGATCCATCCCGATTGGCGTAGCATGTAATCGGCATGCATATAGCTTTTACGAACCTGTTGAGCATTAGAGGTATCAGGCGTTCTTAATGTATCGCTCATGGCGCTTAGGGGGATTTCGTATTTATATTTACCCAAAATCGCGATTTCTTCAGGCGATGGCGCGCCTGTGGCGGTGAAGTTAGAGTTGGGGAAATATGTGATCTCGTGGTTTTTTCTATCGTGATAGATGTTCTTATTGACCCATTGAAAGTCAATCAGAGAAGATAAAGCCTTGCGTACGACAATGTCATCAAAAGGCGCGCGGCGCGTATTAAAAATAATACTATGCGATTTATCCGGGCGGCCATGGCGAATTTCTTGGCGCTTTATCGGTTGTTTATTGGCGTTTATGGTTTCGTAACCCGTCATCCATTTAGAAACATTCGATTCTCGGCGGTAATTCACGTCCCCTGCATTAAAGGCCATTAAGGCAACGTCATCATCGCGGTAATAATCATAGCGTATTTCATCAAAATTATAGAGTCCTTGAATGATAGGGAGGTCTTTGGCCCAATAATTCGTGTCCCGCTCATAGATGATGTCGCGGCCTATTTCAAAAGATTTAATCTTATATGGCCCGTTAGATAACGGAATATCGGTTAGCGATTCGTTGAAATCACGATCCTGCCAATAGGCTTTTGATAATACGGGCATCATCGCCATGATCATCGCCGCTTCGCGGTTGCTTTCTGGCTTGAGGGTGATTTTAAGGGTGTAGGAGTCTATGGCTTTATATTCATCAACCAATTTATAGACATTACGCATATTTGGGCGGCCATTCGTTTTTAATGTCTCATAAGTAAATAAGACATCATCGCTTGTGATGGGCTGACCATTAGAAAAACGCGCTTTAGGGTTTAGTTTTATATCGACGGCTAAGCGATCTTCGCTAAAGCTTATATGCTCAGCGATTAAAGGGTATAGCGAGAAGGGCTCATCCCATGAGCGCGTGGTTAAGCGGTCGTATATTAAGTTTAGGCCACTGGCTGAAGCCACACCTTTAATGTTGTAAGGGTTTAAATTGTCAAAAGTTCCAATCACAGCTTGCTTTAAAGCGCCGCCTTTCGGGGCGTCAGGATTGGTGTAGGGGAAATGCTCATCGGCAGATTTTAATGCAGGGCTATCATGCATTGATACGCCGTAATGAATTTCACTATTTGGTTCTGGGGGTGTGATGCTTTCTGTTTGTGCGCTTGAGGGGGCCGGCTCGGTCGCACTTGCGCCACCTGCTGCATGGGCGCTTAAAGGAAGGTAAGTACTTATTAATAAAAACAGTATATATATAAGAGGGTGATACGCTGCATTTTTACTAATCATTTTTTGTTTGAACGCCATGAACGAGTATTCCTATGAAACAAAATTCGTCTAAAGTTAATTCGCATCCCCATATACGTGCGCCAATGACACGACCAAGTCTGCGCGTCGAAAAAGGGCGTATCCGCACTTATCTAGAGGCTTATAAGCCAGACGCTTTCATGTCGTTTATATCACAAGGGCAGGAATTTAACAGTCCCATAGACCTTTATATAGTGGAAATTCTGGGGGCAGAATTCGTAGAACCTCTACTTAAGGCCGTAAAAGGAGCGAAGTCGGGCGATGTGATTTATCAACCTTCAGGGCGCGAAGACTTTCCCAATATATTCTTTACTGTTATGCCTAAATGGGATACCGCGCTATCTAATGAGGATAAATTCCTCTCTCGCGGTTATAAAAATGTCATGAATCTCGCAAAAGAAATGAACTTTAAGCATTTGCTTATGCCGGCTTTGGGGCTTGGCAATTCTAATTTTCCGCATCGGCGTGTTGTGCGTTTATCGCTTTCAGCTATTCAAAGCGCAATGGCGCCGCCAATTGAAGATGTTATGATTATTTGCGCCGAAGATGTGATGTATGAAGCTTATGTCGAGCGTCTGGCTTCGGTAAAAGCGCGTTAAATCCCCTCTGATCACGACCCTGCGCAGGAAAGTTTACGTAGTTTTACCTTTGCCTAGGGGCTATGCCGTGCTATTTATTTAAGGGTAATGAATTGAGCTTACCCTTATTTGTAATTAGCACTAATATGACCGAAATTTCAAAAGATCAAATAATCCGCGCAGCTCTAATCCTTATTGAAGATAAGGGGTGGAATGGCTTTACGCTAATGGATGTCGCGCGCGGTTGTGACATTGGCTTAGCGGCGCTGCTTGAATGGTTTGCGGATAAAACAGATATATTGGTCGCTTATGGACGTCAGCTAGATTTAAGAACGCTGTCAGAAGCGGATAAACCTGATATGGACTTGCCTGCAAAAGATCGCTTATTTGATTTGCTTATGGGGCGATTTGACGTGCTGAATGATGACCGTGGCGCCGTGTTAAATATTTTAAAAGATATAAAATGTGATCCCGTTTCAGCCTTGGTTATGTTTCCACATTTACCAGGGTCGATGAAAAATATGCTTGAAGGCGCGGGCATAAATAGCAGCGGTTTAAAAGGCACATTATCTGTATATGCTTTGGCGTTTTGTTATTTGAATACTGTGCGCATATGGGTGAATGATGATAGTGTTGATTTATCAAAAACCATGGCGGCGCTTGATAAAAATTTAGGGTATTTTGACCGTCTGGCTTAACGGTTCATATTTTAGCGTTTAGGTTTAGCGTTTAGCGAAAAGATTTAATAAGGCATATTGGGGGATATTTAGGATGAATGACTTTACCGCGCAGAGCGCATATAAACGAAGCGCTGAGTTTGCCTCAACATCCGCATTTTTTCGAGTTTTTATCGGCTTAATGGCTGTCTTTGTCATGGTCATGGGGGCGCCGAGTAATGTTTATGCGATAAGCGCTTTCTTTTTGTCTGATGTATCAAAAAAATTAAGCTATGAAAGCTCGGTTATGGTGGTCAGCCGTGATGAGAATCGAACGGTGATTACGCTTGCGCCTCAATATACATATGATGGTCAATCTTTGGGGGTGTTAATCCCTGTGCCAAATTTAGTTTCAAAAACGCAAATTCGCTTTGGTTCCGCTGATCTTGTACAAAAAATTGTTGATTTTAGCGCGCCGCGTATTGTCCCTTATCAAGAATTGAATGTTTGCAATGCGGCAGGGTTAGAAATTGAACGCAAATTATTGGCAGATAAGCTCGCTTATAATAAGGCACGTACAGAGCCGAGCTTTATAAATACAGATGCACTGCATATTGATTTAATTAAAGCGGAAGATTTTAAGTCAAAATCTGTTGCTTCTGTACTGCATGATAAGGGGTTTGACGTTAATAAGCTGCAAGAACCTATTTTGAAAAGTTATCAAGATGCTGGCGTAGAATTTATCTTAGTCTCTTACAGTGGCGATGCCAGTGAAGTTGATAAAACAGGCGTTATACCGCCGATACAAATTGCATATGAAAGCGGTAATTTTATTTTACCGCTCGGTTTGAGCAGCGATGTTGGCTCTGCAGCGCAAGACCTTACATTGATTATGCTTTCACGCAATGGGCTTGTTGTGCCAAAAGATTTACCTGTTAAGCCCATAGATACAGCTGTAAACTTACCTTTTTATACGGCCTCCAACTTCACAGAAACTTATCAATCTATATTCGATCAAGCTTTGACGAGCGATAATTTTCAATCCGTATTTTTGGAATATTCAGGGGATATTAATTGGTGCCCACAATGTGACCTGACCAAAAAACTCAGTGTTGAATCCTTACGTGAATTAGGTGTTTGGTGGCTTGATAAGCCTGTGAGGTCAGTGAAAAAAGGCGTGCCTCAACCCAAAGCGGGCATTGATAATGTTTACCTTACGCGCCTACATTTGCGCCATACGGATAAAACAATTTTTGGTAAAGTGGCTTTTGAAGCTAAGCCAGATAAAAGCCGATTTGTTGTGTCTTACAATGCCTATAAGCCTTATTTAAAAGCCCCGAATTGTGAGCTTGGCCGCCTATATAAACAAGGCCTCCCTGCGCAATATCACAGCGAAGTACAAAACTTTAACCGCCTAAGCAATATAGCGATTAAAGATATTAAAGATGCTATGGAAGCTAGCGGCCAAAGTTTTGACATGCCCAAATCTGTGGATGAATCTTTGTGGTGGGAACGTATGTGGTCGATTAAGGGTTCAAAATAATTTGTTATGAATGCTTCTTATTCCACATCGAAGCCTTCTTCATTGCCCGATCAAGCCTATGATAAGCCGCTTATCTTGGTGCCTGTATATAATCCTTCGCCAGAATTTGTACCTTTTATTCAGCGCCTGCACGAGCGCGCTTTAGCTGAGGGGCTATTTATTATCCTTGTTAATGACGGTTCGGATGCACAGCAATACGAAGCTGCATTTAAATCCATAGAGGCACTGTCCCAAATACGCTTCATCGAACATAGTTATAATAGCGGTAAAGGCGCGGCATTAAAAAGCGGCCTGCATAAGGCTTTAATCGACTTTCCTAAAGCTACGGGCGTTATTAGTGCTGACGCCGATGGTCAGCATAGCGTGGAAGATATTTTTAAGGTGCTCGGGCAAGTTTCGCCCGATGAAAAAGACTTAATTCTCGGTGTGCGTCAATTTGAGGGCGCTGTACCGCTGCGCAGTTTGATCGGTAATAAAATTACGCGGGCTTTATTTTTTATGCTGACGGGCGTTAATATTACAGACACGCAAACTGGGCTGCGTTTTATTCCATCGGCGTATTTTCAGCAAATGCTGGATATTAAATCAAGCGGCTATGCCTTTGAAATGGAAATGCTTTTATGGTCTAAGCAGGCTGGGGTTAATATTAGGCCTGTGCCCATTCACACCATATATATAGATGATAATCAGGCCTCGCATTTTCGCCCGTTTATTGATTCCGTGAAAATATATGCTGTATTATTGCGCCAAGTATTATCATCAAGCTTAACAGCGCTTGTTGATTTACTGGTCTTTGCGTTGTTTTTTGGCTTGAGCGGCGGGGCCTTGTTCTGGTCTAATGCTTTTTCACGGACGGTGGCATTTCCTGTTTATTATTTTATGAATCGGGATTTTGTCTTTAAGCAAGCCAAGCTCGGGTTGCACCCTATGCCCAAGCTGATTTTTGTTATTATTATATCTGGGCTATTTTCTTATTATCTACAGGCTGGTGTGCAGCAAATATTCGGGTGGCCTGAAGTGTTGAGTAAAATTATTATCGAAACGATTGTATTCTTTATCAACTTTGTCGTTTTACGTGATTTTGTTTATAAAAATTTAATTCTAAAAATTAAGTAATGGTCTATTTATGTCTCTAATCAATTTTTGCCACATGCGTTTTTCTAACAATTACCTCGTAAATAAGGCGCTCGCTTTAACGCTGTTATTTGTGCTGTCGCTGTTTTTGTTTTACCCCTCAGAAATTAGTGTTTGGCATGATATGGCGAGTTATTTAGCGATTGCTCAAAATTTCGTCTCAGGTAATGGCATGATTGATATTCAGGGGAATATATCTAATCATCGTTTTGGTTATAAATTGCTTTTATCCCTTGCTTTGTCTTTGGGGGATACGCCGCAAGAGGGCTTAGCCTTTGTATGGCTTTTACAAAGCGCGGTTTGTGCGCTTTTAGCTGTGACTTTATTTGTTTTTGCTCAAAAACTATACGGCACGCCAACTGCGTGGCTTAGTTATGGGTTGTTTATGCTTTGTCCAACGGTGATGAATAGCTTAGCGCTTTATGGTTTAGACGGGTATTGGCCGTTATTTATTCTTGTGAGCTTACTGTGTTATTTGCGGCCCTTTAATCAAAATAAGATAGCTTATCGTGATTTTATTTTTCCTGTCATGGCGGGCGTTTTTGCTGGTTTTGCGATTTGGACGAAAGAGGCTGCGGGGTTTAACTATGCGATTATTCCTGTGCTGTTTCTGCTTTTTAAATGCAGTGATAATAATATCAAAAAATGCTTATTATTTTATGGCTCGCTGCTGATTATGATGTTTTTGGGGCATGTAGTGATTGACCTGCTCGGTGGATCACTAGGGCAAGATTCAGAAAATGAGCAGCGTTCATTTAAAAGCGCATTATTCTTCGCGCAAGGCGCCTATCATTCCAATGCCGTTTTAAGCATATGTTTATTTTTGCTTGATGGGTTGAGAGGGTATTTTATCTTTTCAGATACCGCGCAAAATATGCATGATTTCTATCCTGTGTTCTTTATGATCTTTTTCTCTCTGGCATATGCTGTATTTGAAGCCATAAAAAACAAAGATAAATCTGCGCGTGTTTTACTGGTTATCATGCTTGCTTATTTGCCCTATATAGCTTGGGCTGCGCAATGGCATATGCGACCTTTTCAACTTGTGTTGATACTCTGCGTGAGCAGCATATTTATTGCACGATTTAGTGTTGTCGTCTTTAGCTTTTTGAAGAAAGAAGGGCTGTTGTTGTTTGTTGAGGGGAGCAAGGTGAAGGGGCGTTGTATTGCGAGCTTTGCTTATCTTTTTATAATTAGTCTTTTGCTGTTTCAGTATACATCATCACCCTACACGCCGTTTTATTTGGATGATAATCCTGCACTTAATAAAATCACAGCGTTAAGCCGCGCCTATAAGAATAGTCCGCTTCTTCATTCAGGACTGGATTTATCGAAGGCTGAAATTTTTAATCAGGCGGATGGATCGCGCCCTTTGGTCATCACTGAAAATATTGTTGAGGCGAGCGGTGTGGTCTTTTATAAGCCTCATAATCTTGTAACAAAGGTTAGTTTATATAAAAGAATAATGCTCGGCGTGCATGAAAATCCTTATATACCTTATTTGCGTGAAGATGAGTTTGGCGATGTTGCTTTTCTGTGTTTGCGTCAGAAATTCAACGTTAAGGGTAAAAGGCACGTAGAGAGTTTTGCTTTTGTGCCTGAAGCGCTGAAGGCTGATGTTAAGGCTTATGATGGTGATGTCTATGTTATGACGCTTCAATCGGCAGATTGTACGCCGCTGTTAAAAGATTGGATTGCACAAGAATCACGCGCCAATGGCTTGATTTTTAAGCAAATTAACGAGGTTGGGCTAACTAACTATGCAATCTATAACGTTCGTTTGAGCGGATTACAAAATCGTGGTTCATCTTCAGTGGGGACGATAGTAAAGAGCAAAGTCTTTACGGATTATATGATGCATTTGAAGCAATATGACCGTTTCTCATATAGCTATTACACGGCTCACTATCCCTTTATTAAAGGGTAGGAAGATTGCTTGTTTTTAGTTATTGAGTGTTCATTTTCAATTATTGAGTAGTTGCCCCAGAAGTCTTTAAGAAGTTTTAACCTGTTTAGTGAAAACTTAGAGGCGGTGGCTAGTTTTGCATAGCGATTCGTGTATACTATATACCGTGAGGATATTGATTCTGTTCTGAATTTTACTTTTCTCAAGCTTATTTATTCAACCAAACACTCTAAACTTATATTCACTATTAGGAGACTTAAACTAATGAAAACTTATTCAAATTCAGAAAAGGGCTTTACCCTCGTCGAATTGGCCGTTGTGATGATCATCATCGGTCTATTAATTGGCGGCGTTCTAAAAGGCCAAGAACTTATTAAAAGCGCGAAAGTGACATCAACTATTTCGCAAGTTAAAGCTATTGATGCGGCAACGTCTACTTTCCAAGATATCTATGCTGGCTTGCCTGGAGATTTACTGGCTGCAAGCACACGCCTTCCAGGTTGTGACGCGGGCAGTATTTGTGCTGTTGATGCATCTGGTGGCGGTGATGGTAATGGTATCGTGGAAAATACAGGTACATTTGCACCTGCAGCTGGCGATGAGGGTCGTTCATACTTTATTCAACTTTCTAGAGCTGACCTTTTATCTGGGGTTGCTGCTGGTGATGATAGTTTTGGTGGAAACTATCCACAAGCACCAGTTGGTGGTGGCTTTATTGTTGAGAGCTTAAGTGTTGCCACTGACCTTCCTGCGCCTTTAGCATCCAATGCATCAGGCTTTAGAGCTGGTTTGTACGTTATGCACCAACAAATTGTTGGGAGCACATCTACAGCAGCATCTAACTCACTAACAATGCAGCGTATCGACCGTAAGATTGATGATGGCAACCCATTGACAGGTTCTGTTATGGCTGTTGATAATGGTGCATCAACGAACTGTATCGCACAAGTGGGCTCGCCTGCAACAGCAAGTAATGCTTATGATACAACAAACTCATCATTGCTTTGTAATGCTGTTGTTCGTATCCAAAACTAATCTAATTTAGTTTTACCAAGAACAAAGAAAACCCCGCATATTTTGCGGGGTTTTTTATTGGTTTATGTTTGGGTGGCTAAGTTAAATGAGGCGAATTATCGGCCTTATTTCTTACCACCGGCCATTTTCGCAATATCTTGTACGGCGCCGAGGAGCTCCATTGGCATAGGCAGGACGATTGTGCTGCTTTGTGATGAGGCGAACTCACCGAGTGTGCCAAGGTAACGCAGCTGCATGGTCTGTGGGCGCTGAGCGAGGATCTCAGCGGCTTGGTCAAGTTCTTTGGCCGCTTGTAGCTCACCAGTGGCGTTAATGACCTTAGCGCGTCTTTCACGCTCAGCTTCGGCTTGTTTGGCCATGGCGCGCACCATAGTTGTATCCAGATCAATATGTTTGATCTGAACGTCTGTGACTTTAATGCCCCAACCATCTGTTTGCGTATCGAGTATGGCTTGAATATCTTTGTTGAGGCGCTCGCGATGGGCGAGCATATCATCTAATTCATGCATACCAAGAACGGAACGCAATGTTGTTTGCGCAAGCTCGCTCGTGGCACGGTTAAATTGTTCAACGCGGTTAATGGCGCTTGCTGGGTCAACAACGCGATAATACACAACCGCATTAACGCGCACAGATACGTTGTCTTTAGAGATCACATCTTGTGATGGGATGTCTTCTGTACGTATACGTACATCTACGCGTACCATGACTTGTAGGGCGGGGATAACAATTTGGATACCTGCGCCGCGGGTGCCTGTATATTTACCAAGCGTATAAATAACGCCTCGTTCATATTCTTTAATAATGCGGATCGACGATATCAAAAGAAGAATGATAAGGACGGCTATAATTCCAACTATTGGCATAGTAATGCTCCTTTTTAGTGAGTTGAAGGTTGGTTTAAAATTTAGAAATTATCTGGTTTTTTTGTATGGGGCTTAGCTGTGGCTTCGTGATCTATGGATGTATCCTCAGTAAGCTCGTCGATAAGCAATGTCAGTCCATCTTTGCCCGTGATCTTGATTTTTTCACCCGCGGAGAGCGCCAATATTCTATCGGCGCGCGCAAGCCAAGATTCACCATAAAGGTCAACGCGGCCTTCGCGGCCGTCCCATTCCTCAATCGTCGCATGGCTGTTTATCATTGATTCCATGCCTGTGGTGTTTTTCAAATGGCGCAATTTTATCAGCACGAATATAGCTGCGCCAATTAATAGGCCTGAAAAGCCTGCTGCAATGACAATACTGCTCATATCAAGGCCAATACCGCCCATGGCATCCGCATCGAATAAGATGAGCGAGCCGAGGATGAATGTTATTAGCCCGCCAATGCCCATAATGCCAAAAGAGGGCATAAAGGCCTCCCCAGCAAGGAAGAGCATACCAAGCACGACCATGATAAGGCCTGATGCGTTGATCGGCAGGACATGCATAGCCATCAGCGCGAGCACAAGGCAGACAGAGCCAATAACCCCCGCGACCATAGTGCCGGGGTTGTAAAATTCAAGAATAAGGCCGTTTATGCCGATAATAAGCAGGAAATAGGCGATATTCGGGTCTGTTAAAAAGGCGAGAAGCTTTGTTCGCCAGCCTGGGGCATGTTCTATAACAGGGGCCTTCTGCAGGTTTAATGTTATGCTTTTCTTATCGTTAATGGTGATGGTTTTGCCGTCAATTTGCCGCAGCAGGTCAAAGCGATCTTGCGCCAAATAATCTATAACGCCTTTTTCCAACGCTTCGCGGGCGATGATGCTCTCCGCGCCAATAACCGCTTGTTCAGCCCATTCAGCGTTACGTCCACGGAATATCGCAAGGGATTGTATAAAGGCGCTTGAATCTTCAAGGGCTTTATTGGTTAAGCGTTCTTCATTACTGCCGTCCTTGCGTAATGTTTCGCCTTTTTTCGTGTCGTCGGATTTGTGTTTATCTGATGAAGGGGCGGCAGGCATCATTTGAACGGGCGTTGCAGCGCCAGTATTGGTGCCGGGGCTCATTGCAGCTATATGGGCGGCATAGAGTATGAATGTGCCAGCGCTTGCGGCATGTGCGCCTGCGGGGGTAACGAAAACAGCAATTGGAATTTCGGATGAGAGTATATCTTGCGCTATTTCACGCGTCGTTGTTAAAACGCCGCCGGGCGTGTCCAGCTCAATAATCACCAATTGGCTTTTTGTTTTCTTGGCGTGTTTAAGGCCGTGTTTTAAGTAATCTGAATAAGCGGGGCTAATAGCGCCTTTAATCGTTAATACGGTTACAGGGCTTTGCTTATTTGCGGCGGCATGGCTTGGTTGTGGCATTAAAAAAAGTGTAATGAGGCTGATAATGCTGATTAATGAAAATCCTGCAATGAATCGCATAAGCTGAATGCTGTGTCTCGCCATCATAATGTGGTCTCCCCAATTTATATATCGCTGCGCTCTATAGTTGAATAGGCGCTATTCTAATAGAATGTGGCGATAAAACAAGGGATTTAGGCAGCTTTTTGGTTTTTCAAGCGTATTTCAAGCTGTTTTATAACCGCATCGCCCATTTGGGTTGTGCCAACAGCTTTTTGACCGTCTTCTGCTATATCGGCGGTGCGTATACCACTATTGAGAACATCTTGTACGGCATTTTCAAGCGCATCAGCATAATCGGCTTGGTGCAGTGAATAACGCAAAGCCATAGCAAAGCTGAGAATTGTTGCCAATGGATTGGCTTTATTCTGCCCTGCAATATCAGGGGCTGATCCATGAACTGGTTCATATAAAGCGTGGCGTTTGCCTGCTTCATTTGTGCCGCCAAGTGAGGCGGAGGGCAGCATACCCAGTGAGCCTGTCAGCATAGCGGCCTCGTCAGATAAGATATCACCAAATAGATTATCGGTGACGATCACATCAAACTGTTTTGGGGCGCGGCAAAGCTGCATGGCGCAGTTATCTGCATACATATGGGCTAATTTAACGTCAGAAAAGGATTCTGCATGGAGTTTTGTGACTTCTTCGCGCCATAATACGCCCGATTCCATGACATTGGCTTTTTCGCAGGATGTCACAAAACCACTGCGCTTGCGGGCCATATCAAAAGCGACTTCTGCAATGCGGATAATTTCTGATGTTGTGTAGACTTGCGTATTAAAACCGCGGCGCTCACCATTAGGCAAGGTTTCAATGCCGCGTGGTTCGCCAAAATAAACGCCGCCAGTGAGTTCACGGACAATAAGTATGTCGAGGCCTTTGATTAATTCGGGTTTCAGGGAAGATGCATCAACAAGCGCATCAAACACAATGGCTGGGCGCAAATTGGCAAAAAGGCCTAAATCTTTGCGGATTTTTAACAGGCCTGCTTCGGGGCGCAAATCATAAGGAACTTGACCATCCCATTTAGGGCCGCCAACTGCGCCTAAAATAATTGCGTCAGCTTGCTTGGCTTTTTCTATGGTGGTGTCAGCAAGCGGCGTTCCATAGGCATCATAAGCGCAGCCGCCAATATAATCATCTTCTGTGGTGAAGTTTATATCTGTGTTGGCGTTCATCCATGTGATGATTTTTTTTACTTCACCCACGGCCTCTGGACCAATGCCGTCGCCTGCGAGGAGGAGGAGGTTATATGGAGCGTTTGAATTATTTGTGTCGTTTTGCTGTGTCATGATTATACCCATGGGTGCTGTGATTTATAATTTTGCTCAAAGCTGCTGATTTCCGTGTTTTTGGCCAGTGTTAAGCCGATATCATCAAGGCCGTTCATCAAGCAATGTTTGCGAAATGGATCAATATCAAAGTCATAGCTCTGATTTCCGCTTAAAATGGTTTGATTTTCTAAGTCTATGGTTACTTTGCGGCTTTTATCGGCCTCGCTGGCGTCCATTAACGCCTCAACCTGCTCTTTTGGCAGGATTATCGGCAAAATACCGTTTTTAAAGCAGTTGTTATAGAATATATCCGCGTAACTTGATGAAATAATACAGCGAATGCCAAAATCAAGTATTGCCCATGGCGCATGTTCGCGTGATGATCCGCAGCCAAAATTTTCGCCTGTGATCAGTATCTCGGCGTTATTATACGGGGCTTGGTTTAAAACAAAGTCAGGGTTTTCACTGCCATCGGCTACATAGCGCATTTCATCAAAGGCATGAATGCCAAGGCCTGTGCGTTTAATAGTTTTTAGAAACTGTTTAGGGATAATCATGTCTGTATCGACATTCATTAAATTCAATGGTGCGGCAATGGCGCTTAATGTTGTGAATTTTTGCATTATTTTACCCTAATCTAATTATGTAGTGCTTGTTCTATAGCTATTCTCTTCCGGCATCGCGTAACACACGGTTTTTTTGTTTATTCCAATCGCGCTGTTTGGATGTTTCGCGCTTGTCGAATTCTTTTTTACCTTTACCAAGGCCTATATCAAGCTTGGCGTAGCCGCGATCATCAAAGAACAGGCGCATAGGTATAATTGAATAGCCATCACGCGTTGATGCGCCTAATAGGCGTGCGATTTCTTTTTTCTTTAAAAGCAGCATACGGTCACGTTTTGGGTCATGCTGTAAATGTTTGCCCGCTTGCATATATTCAGCAATATGGGCGCCGTGAATCCAGATTTCACCATCTTTATCAATGCAATAGGCTTCATTGATCGAGCATTGGCCTTTGCGCAAAGATTTAACTTCTGTGCCTTTGAGCATAAGGCCCGCAGTGAAGGTTTCTTCTATATGATAATCATAACGCGCACGACGATGCTCAACGACCGTTTTATTGGTGCTTATCAAATCATTCTTGCTTTTTTTCTTCTTGTTGTCAGCCATCGTTAATGTATTGCCTTAAGATGTTATCTATTGTGTTTTGGCCCGCTGCGCTTAGGGGCAGTAAAGGTAGGCGCATTATGTTTTCTATATAGCCACATTTACTTAAAGCATATTTTAGCGGCGCTGGCGAGGGTTCGATGAACATAGCGTGATGCAAAGCGTTGATATCTTGATCGCGGGCTTTGGCTTGGTCAAGCTGACCGTTTTGTGTTTGCTCAAAAATCTCCGCGCATATATCGGGGATTAGGTTCGCAGAGACTGAAATACAGCCATGACCACCAAGGCCAATATACTCAACAGCACTCATATCATCGCCAGAAAGATAGATAAAACCTTCTTGTATCTGGGCACGCATGTTTTTTAGGCGTGGTAAGTCACCTGTCGCATCTTTAATGCCAATTATGCGCGGTAATTTGGCCAGTTTTATAACTGTATCATCAGCTAAATCAGTAATCGTGCGTGAGGGCACGTTATAAAGGATGATCGGCAGCTCAGTTGCGTCATGTATGGCTTTAAAATGTGCGTAGAGGCCGTCTTGTGATGGTTTGTTGTAATAGGGCACAACAATCAATGCCGCTTTGGCTCCTGCGGCTTGTGCTTGAATGGTCAGTTTTATCGCTTTTGCCGTGCTATTACTGCCGCAGCCCGCAATTATCGGGTAATTAACTGGCGCGGTTTCAATGGCGGTTTCAATTAATGTTTTGTGTTCTTCATCTGTGATGTTTGGGGACTCACCCGTTGTGCCGCATATAACCAGCCCATGGGAGCCTTTATCCACATGCATTAAAACCAGCTTTTTAAAGGCTTGGAGGTCGATTTCTCCCGCTATTGTAAAGGGGGTGATTAATGCAGGGATAGACCCATATATCGTTTCAGTGTAAGACATGATATCTTCTTTTAATAATGAATTCAGATACAAAAAATAGTATTTATGGTATGAAACTGTCAATCAAGCATTTTAAATTCCTTGCTTTTTTTCTAATGAAAAGCTTTTTGCTGACCTCTTTTAATGGGTCGGCTATGGCGGCTTATGATCATAATATATTGGAAAAAGCATCCAAAAGCCAGTGGTCTCAGTCTTTGAGCGAGGCCCAGAGCATGGCTGACCCTGATACTAAGCGTTTAGCGCTTTGGATGTATGCGGTGAGTGAGAATAAGAAAGCGCAAAAAGATGGCCATGTTAGCGCCGCTGACATGAAGGATTTAATCGAAGCAAAGCCTTATTGGCCACAACAAACACCTTTAAAAACTATATTTGAAGCCAAGATAGCTTTCGAGCATCATGACTTTGATGTCGTGGCATGGTTTGCAAAGCATCCCCCTGAAACATCACGCGGTATGAAGATCTATCTAGCGGCTTTAGAGAAAGCGAATGACTGGGCACGGGTTAAAACGACTATTAATCAATGGTGGGCCGTGGCCTTGGTTGATCCTAAAGATCAAACCTATTTATTAAAGCGTTATGGGCGCTATATTAATCGTGATGCGCATATTAAAAGGCTCGATAAGCTTATAGATCGTGGTCATTACACGAATGCACAAAACGTAGCGCCATTATTAGGCGCTGATTATGTGCGTTTAGCTAAAGCGCGCATAACTTTAAGACAGGATATTGATAGTGACCGCAGCCATAGTGATGGTGAAGTATCGCGGGCGATAAGAGCCGTACCAGAGGCGATGCAAGATGATGCCGGTCTGATCTATGACCGTTTAAAATGGCGCCGCGTTAAAAAGCTGAATAGCCGCGCTATGGATATTTTACTCGATGCACCGACGCACGAAGCTATTGCCGGTAGTGAAGGGCTGTGGTGGCGTGAGCGCCATATTGTTATACGGCGCTTTATGGATGATAAAAATTATGAAGCCGCTTATGCGCTCGCATCAAGTCATAAACAAGTGTCTGGTGTTAACTTCACAGAAGCTGAATGGCTTTCAGGCTGGCTTTCATTGCGTTTTATGGATGATGCAAAAACAGCCCTGAAACATTTTTATTCGATGAAGAGTTCTGCCAAAACGCCCATTACACTGTCGCGTCATTATTATTGGATAGGCCGCAGTTTTGAAGCGCTTGGTGACACTGTAAACGCCAAAGAGAATTATAAATTAGCGGCGGATTTTCCCACAACTTATTACGGCTTATTAGCGCATGATCGCAGTGGCGCTACGGCGCATAGCATCGCCAATATGGCGTCACCAACATTACAAGAAGACCAACACGCCATCTTGTCTAATAATCCGCATTTAACCGATATGTTTAATGCGGCTCAGGCTTTACAAGCCGTTGACTATAATATTTCAGCCAATGGTTTTTTAGCCGCGGCAAGCAATTTAGGTGAAGACCGCGGTCTTTCTAAGCATTACGTTGCGCAAAAATCAGCAGAGATGGGTAAAATCAATATTTCAGTGCTGTTGTCGCGGCGTGCGGCGATGAAGCATGTATTCTATGCGCAAAATTATGCATACCCATTAATGTTGGATTCTATGAACAATGTGAGCGGGGCTGAATGGGCTTTGGTGCACGGTATTATCCGCCAAGAAAGCCTGTTTGATCAAAATGCACAAAGCGGGGTCGGGGCAAGGGGCTTAATGCAACTTATGCCCAAAACCGCACAAGCCGTTGCAAAAGATATAAATATAGGCTATCAACAGGACTGGTTAAAAGACCGACCCGCTTTTAACATTCAATTGGGTAGTACTTATATTCGTGAGCTTCTTGATAAATATGATGATGCTTATCCTTTAGCTATTGCAGCTTATAATGCAGGCCCTAATCGAGTTGACTCATGGCTGAATAGATATGGCGACCCCAGAAATGGAGCCATTGGCTGGGTGGACTGGGTAGAGTTAATTCCATTTTCTGAGACGCGTAACTATGTAATGCGCGTTAATGAGGCGACTTTTGTATATAGGTATTTATTGCAAGATGTTCAGCCTAGCCTAACGTTTGGTAAACGTAAGGGCGGTGACTTATTTTATGGTATAGGTCGGCTGTAGTATTTCGTCCCAAAATGGGCCTGTGGTTCTATTGTGGGACGACCGTTCGCTTTTCTGTGTAGTCTTTTGCCTAGTCTTAAATGTAGATTTTTATCATAAGCCTTTGTTCTATAGGCGTAATTTATAGGCGTGTATGTAGAGTATCTTTTGGTTAGTTTATTGCATGTAAGAAGTTTAAAATATGGAGTTTTATTATGAAATTAATTGTAGCCGATGACCACGCCCTTTTTAGGGATCTGTTCTCGCAGTTTGTTAAAAGTGCTGACCCTGATGCTGAAATAACACAATGTACTTCCGCTGATGAAGTAAAAGAATTATTGAAAGCGCATAGTGCGGATTTTGATTTAGTTATTATGGATTGGATGATGCCTGGCGTTAATGGCCTAGATACGTTTAAGGAGCTGTTTTCTGAGTATTCAGATGTTTCTTTTGCTATTATGTCTGGCGTTATCGAGCAGCGTCACATTAAAGATATAATGGATCTTGGGGCCGTGGCTTACTTCCCCAAAACCATGTCGAGTAATTCATTCTTAAAGGCGATTGAGCTGGTTCTAACAGGGGAGCGTTTTTACCCTGTTATAGATTATAAGAACAGTATGCAGCCATCCTATTTTGGCGACCGTCCTAAGCATTTGTCTGATGCGCAGGATAAATATGACTTTAAATCGAAGAAAATTAAATTAACCCGCCGCGAAAATGATGTTCTTGGTCATTTGGTTAAGGGTGAAACAAATAAAGAAATTGCCTCGGCGCTTGATTTGCAAATTGTTACGATCAAGCTCCATGTACGTGGCATTTGTAAAAAATTGGGTGCGCAAAACAGAACGCAAGCAGCGCTGATGGCGCAGGAACTTGGTTTATTTATTCCTGACTAAATGAAAAAATAGACGCGGGACTGTAAAAGCTCAATAAAAAGCCTTCATTGTCATTATGAAGGCTTTTTCTTTAAGTTTGGATGAGAAGTATCTTGCATGATTTTTTTGTTTACATAGTCTGTGGGGGGAGGTAGTGTGCCTCATGCAAATATGGTAATTCAGAACTTGGTCGTAAGAGGAGAAATAGTAATGGATAGTAATTTAAAAGAAGAGTTTATAAATAAAGCGAAGAATGCAGCAGAAGCAATAAAAACGTATGTTGATTTGTATCAGGGCTTTTCTGATAGTAATCCTGATTTATCACAGCAGTTAAAGGCTCTGTCTGTAGATAGCAGCGAAGATCATGTAAAGGCGACCCTTGAGGAAGTAGAAAGAGTGTGTGTGTCTTTTGAGGCTGTGCATCTTCATATGGCATCACTGTTGGAAGATTTAACAATGTCTTTTGTGTATTGTGCAGAAATGACAGACGCAGAACGTATTTCTATTGTTGCAGAATCAGGGTTGTATCAAGCTTGTAGTGAAGCCAAAAAGACTTATACAGGCCCTAAAGAGCTTTTGAAACTATAGGGTCGCTTGGTCTTTTTTTGAAGAGGCTATGATGATTATTAAGACGGCTTTGAGGCTGTGTTTCACCGCGTTTTTATCGGCTTTCGCGCTGCCAAATATAGATGTTAAGGCCTGCGAAAAGCAGTAAATAAACCCAAAGCGGTAGGGTTGGCGTGAAATCAACTTTACTGATTTCAGCATATTGGGAGTCTCGAAAGGACATGGTTCTCGCGCTAGAAAAACGTGCTGTGGCAGGCGCTTTTTTTACTTTGAACTGAACATCATCCAGTTCATCCGCTTCATAGTTGCCACCGCCTGTTAGGCTTAAAGCGGGGTGAATAATCTCCGCGCTGCGAATTAAATTGGTTTGCTCTAACGTATCATAAGCGCCCGCAATAATATAAGCGTTGTTCTTGCCAGCATTAAAGCTATAAAGACCTTGTTTTTCAGCGTCAATTTGTGCGTGGAATATTTTATCAGCGCCTTGCTTCAAAGAAAGCGGTTTCTCTATGCCTTCAGGATCCGTATAGCGTAGTTGTTCATCTCCTGGATTAATATAGCGCGCAATTTTGATTTGATCTTGATCTAAGCTCAGTTCAATTTGACCTTCTTCTAGGCTCGGTTCTTTAAGCAGCCAGTGGATCATTTTGCGCATTAAATCTATATAAGGGCCGCCTTGTTGGTATTCACGCGCCCAAAGCCAAATTTGATCACTGGTTAAGTGAATGATACGGCCATTATCTTTTTCACCGATTAACAATAAAGGGCGACCATCAATGCCACTCATTAAAACTTTTTCGTCATTGGTGGGGCTTGTTGAAACGTCAATTTGTCTCAGCCAATTGGCCCAGTTTTCACCGCTGAATTGCCCACTATCTAATCCACGGGTAATCGGGTGCATGTGGCCTTGATCGGACAGGTGCGGCTTAAATGGACGCTCAATGCTGTCTTTATTGGGGCTGCCAATCAGTACATCTTTAAACGCTGTGTTGTAAATTGATTTTGGGCTGACATATTCATGACCGCTCGCAATTAATACGCCACCACCTTTACGCACATAGCGCGCCAAGTTCTTATAGGTTTCTTGCTGTAAAATACCTTGATTACGATAGCGGTCAAAAATAATCAGATCAAAGCTGTTGAGCTGATCGTGAAATAATTGTTTATGCGGGAAGGGGATTAGCGCCATTTCATTACGGGCTGTACCATCCTTACTATCAATATCGCGCAAAATGGTGAAGTGAACCAGTTCAATGGCCGGGTCAGACGTCATTAAGTTACGCCAATAACGTCCACCTTCATGCGGCGCGCCAGACACTAACAATACATTCAGTTTGTCGCGTATACCTTGAATAATTACAGCGCGGCGATTATTGCTTTGGCTGATTTCGCCTTTAAGCGGATCAACGACGATTTCTATTGGGTTTGTGCCAGCATGTTCAATGGGAACATAGACGGATTGGCGCTTGCCGATTTGCGCTGTGATAAATCTTTTTGAGCCGTCTGGCGTCGAAAGGGTCAGCCTCACGGGGCTGTTTAGTGGCAAGACGGTGTCATGAACAATAAATTCAATGCGTGCATCCGTGCCTTTTAAGCCATATAAAGGCGCTTTTTTAATTTCAAGTCGGCGGTCTTTTTCTTTGTCCTTGCCCGTCATAATGAAATGTATGGGGCCGTATTTTTGCTGCATTTCACGCGCGCTTAAGCCTTCGGGTACGTCATGTATATTACCGTCAGATATAATAATAACCCCAGAGCGCTGCTCAGGCGGTATATCACTTAAGCTTTTATCGATGGCCTTAAATAATTTGGTTTCTGTATATTTATTGACGGCAGCAGGGGCGCGGATGATTTTGGCTTTAAGCTGTGGTAGTGCCTCTATTTTACTTAAAGTATCTTGTAGGGCTTTTGTGGTTTGGCTGTCGCGCTCATTAATCGTGTTGCTGTAACTTTCATCAACGGCAACAAGTACGATACCTTCTTTGCTTTGCTGCGTTGTTGATAAGGTCGAAACGTTGAGTATAACAAAAAGTAAAGTCAGCGCCGCGATAAGGCGCAATATCAGTGATTTTCTTTTGAAGATGAAAAAGAAAACGGCACAAGCGATAAGGCAGACCAACAGGCCGATTAATCCAAAATTGGAAAGCAAAGGTGCGAAACTCAGCTGTATATGCGCATATTCATTCATGGCCGTAACCTCAGTTTTTGTTGACGTAGGTTTAGGCGATCCAATATGGCTTTGGTGTGGACTTGATCTTGCTTATAGGTGCCCGTTAAGGCGTACATAACTAAGTTTATAGCGAATCTAAGGGCTTGTTCGCGCTTATAGACATCAGCCCCTTGATCAGACCATAGGCCGATCCAATCATTTGAACCAATTAACAAAGAGGCCACATATTGCGTATTTGCCGAGACTTGTTCCGATGAATCGCTTGATGATTGACCGCCCGTATCAAGCCAGATATCACCGCCAGTATAGCGCCCTGCAATATTATCTTTTGTCAGCAAGTAATAGCTTTTGCGTAAGACGTGATCCTTGGGCAGTTTTGAGAGCGGCGGTACGGCGAGCTTATTACCAAGTGCGGTTAAATTACTATTACTGCTATATAAGGCGCTGTCTAAGCTGCGGCCATTTCTAAGGTCAATAAATAACATGCCGCCGCTATTAATATATTTATTAAGGGCAGTGAAGGCCTCGTCGCTAATAAGCTCGGTGCCAAATGGCCAGTAAAGCAGCGGATAAAAGGCCAAAGAATCGTCTTCAAGATCCACGCCAACGACTTGAACGTCTGCAAGTGAGGTGCGAATATTTAAAGCTGTGGCGACGTATTCAAGGCCGCGCTCGGCCATGGCATTGGTTATGGGGTTTGTGGTTTTTACAAATGCGAGATTTAGGGTATTGGCACGGGATACGTCATCTTGCGCGCTTTGTGCGGCGGCGCTTTGTGTAAGGCCGAAGCTGGCTAATGTACCCAAGCTGCATAATAAAGCCATGCCCAATTTTAAACGCGGGGCGGTAAGCCCGGTTAATATAGCTGTGCTGAACCATTCAAGAATGAACAAAAAGAAGGCGGCGATAATCAAATAGGGTAATAAATTGGTTGCGCTATCAAGGGTGTATTCTTTTGTTTTTGCATTAAGGGCGGCTGTATTGACCGTTTGAATGGCTGATATTTTATCGCCAAGATTAATGATAAGCTCAGCGTTTTTTGTGCGGTAAATACCGGGCCAAAATTGATGGGAAAGCGCGGCGCTTTTTAATGTCTGATAGGGCTGAGCGGCAAGATTAAGAGGGGGATCAACAAGTTCACCTTGGGCATTAATAACCTTATAGGCGGCGAATTCAGCCCCCTTTAATGCGGCGTTATCATCGGCGCGATCAACCATAATATGTGCGCCTGTAGACAGGTCAATTATGCGATGAAGAGCATTAATAAAAAATCCTGTAAGTGGTAAGTTTGACCAACCCGGTTTAGCCTGCGTGTGAATAAGAATAATGCGGCCAGCCCCCATTGATGCGGCGCTAATCAGCGGCGTGCCATCACTGGCGAGCGCCCAGCTTGTGCCCTCGCTATTGGCGCTTGGTGCGGCCAGAACCTGACGGCGTATTTTCAGCTCACTATCTTCGCCAAGGCCTTGTAAGGGGCTTTCTTCAGGAATCTTGCCAATGGTTAAAGGCTCTTGCCAGTCTAAGCGTCCAGCAATGGAGCGTTCATCATCTAATAACTCAAGGGGCATTAAAGCATGTGAGCTGTTAAGCCCTGATTTTTCAGGGGGGAAACGTAAAAGCGTACCGCCTTGATTCACCCAGATCTCAAGGGCGCTAATATCACTGGGTGATAAAATGTAGTTTTCAGGCACAATAATCAGGCTCGCGCCCCATTCTTGCAGGGCTTTTAGGCGATTAATCGTATAAGGGGCTTTGCCTTCAACGGCTTTGCTGATGTAATAAATTGACTGAATAAGCGGCGGTGTTTCATTATCAACCGTGGCGCTATTGGCCAATATGCCGACGCGTTGTTTTAATATATTTTGCGGCAATACCCATACAGAACCTGCATGTTTACTATACCCAACTTGCAGATATGCGGGGGCATTTTTGCTTGTGTCAACAACATCCCAGAGCTCTGATATATCGGCATCAGCATTGTTTTTTAAGTCTTTAAGTGAGATAAAGCCCAGATTCTTATCAAAGCTATCTTTGGCAAAAAGATTGAGTGATTTACTCTGCCGTCCAGAATGGCCGTCGATCTGCACAGCTTTATAGCTTTGTTTCGAGGTCTTATTTTGCGGCGCTTTAAGTAATAAGGCGTTTGTATTGCTCGGAATCTCATAATAAATAACGTCACCAAAGGCGCTTAATGCATCAATAACGCGGCCAATATCGCCGTCATTATAACCGTGACCAAGCCAGTGGAATATGCTGGCTTGTTTTAAAATAGCCGCTTGTTTGTCTATGTCAGCCAATAGGGCGGAATGATCGCCCTTCCATGGGTAAGTTTCTATCTTATCGATGATATTACGTGCTTCATAAGGCGTGTGTAAGCTAATGGCATTTTGTTTTTCATGAGACGGTATAGCGCGCAGTATAATGACGTTCTTTTTTTGCTGCTCAGCCAATGCGACCAATGATAAGGCTTTATCTTTTTGTAATTGCGCATGGGGCGCAGCGGCCCAGCTATTTTCAATGATTATGGCGAGCGCATCACCGGAAATGATCTGTTCTGTTTTGGGCGCGAGATACGGGGCGCTCGCAGCCAGTATAATTACGGCGAATAGAGCCATGCGCAAGAGTTTTAACCACCAAGGCAGGCTTGCTTTAGTCGATTCTTCAACATGGAGTTCTTTGAGGAACCGCGCCGTAGGCAGGCTTAAAGGCGTTGGAGCTGGTGGAATAGCTCTAAACAAAAACCAGAGTACAGGCAGGGCGCATAAAGCCCAAAGAGCCACAGGGTTAAGAAAAGTGAGCTGTGCAACAAAGTTCATAATCAGCGCCCCTTAATCTGTTTATGGGCAGCAAGGGCGGTATAAATAGCGCGCGTGGCCTGTGCAAAATCAGTGTCCGTGCTGATGCATAAAGACCGATAGCCTTGTTTCGCGGCAATGCGCGCGATCATATAGCAATGGTCTTTAACGCGTGTGCAATACTCGGCGCGTATATTTTCAATCTTGTTAATCGTGAATTTGCTCGTATTGAGCTGATCGCGAGACTCTGTGTTAGCGCTATCAAGTAAAACGCGGCCTTTATACGGCAGGCTTAATTCGGCAGGGTCAACGATTTGGATCAATAGGCCTGCATGGTTTTGGGTGTTCAGTTCAGCCAGCTGTTTATTGAGCTGCTCTGGTTCATCCCAAAAGTCAGCCAGTAAAATGGGTATACTGTGCTGCGCGGTTTTTAGGGCTGATTGCTCCGTCTGCTTATCAGTGACATCTTGATGGGCAAGATAAGCGCCGAGCTCATGCAGGCTTGCAGCAGATTGACGGTTTTGAATAGGGCTACCAAGCAGGCTAAGGCGCTCACCACCATGGAGGAATTTTGCCGCGGCAATATAAGTGAGAATTGCGCCATAGTGATATTTACTCAAGGCGCTTTTCTTATGCTTAAACTGCATATCAGGCGCGTTTGATAGCCATAGAGAAACAGTTTGTGCTTTTTCCCATTCGCGCTCACGTACATAATGAGTCTCGCTGCGTGCTGATTTACGCCAATCAATCGTATGGGCCGCATCACCTTCACGATATTCGCGATATTGCCAGAATTCTGTGCCGCTACCCGCGCGTCTTTGCAAATGCGGGCCGCCACTTAAATAAGTGGAATTATGATTAGCCAACACACCATGAAAATCAGGGCTCGCATGCAAAGCGTTCTCCGCGCAGAGCATTATATACTCAGGGGTGAAGTCTTGTGCTTTTTTCAAGCTAGCGGGTATGAAGCTGCGCAAAGCCACTATGTGGGGAATCCTTATAGTTTGCTTAAATTAACAGAATGTCTCAACCAGATGGCTGATAACGTCTTCAATGCTAACGCCATCGGATAGAGCGCGGGCATTTAGGCTCATGCGATGACGTAATATTGGATGCGCTAAAGCACGAATATCTTCATTTGTCGCAATCTCACGCCCGTGAATCAGCGCATGTGCACGTATGGCGAGGGATAAAGATTGCGTTGCGCGCGGACCTGGGGCCCAAACCACGTAATCTTTAATTATTTGCTGTGATGTTGTCTCTGGGCGGGCATTGCGCACAAGATTGAGTATTGTTTCAAGAACGCTTTCAGCCAAAGGCATGTTTTTGACGGTGGCTTGTATCTCAAGCAAGTCCTTCGGCGTGATAACAACATCGAGTTTTTGTTTAATATTTGTCGTTGTTGCAAGCACAAGGGCGCGCTCTGAATCAATATCAGGGTAATCAATTTGAATTTCCATCATGAAGCGATCTAATTGTGCTTCAGGCAATGGGTATGTGCCTTCTTGTTCCAGTGGGTTTTGCGTGGCCAGAACATAAAACGGCTCAGGTAAATCATATGTTTTGCCTGCGATGGTCACTTGATGTTCTTGCATGGCTTGTAGCAAGGCTGACTGGGTGCGTGGGCTTGCGCGGTTAATTTCATCCGCCATTAAAAGCTGTGCAAAGACAGGACCTTTAACAAAAGAGAAATGGCGTTTGCCTTTTTCATCTTCTTCAAGGATTTCAGAGCCGATAATATCCGCAGGCATTAAGTCTGGCGTACATTGTATGCGCCCTGTATCCATGCCCATTATATGGCCAATCGTATCAACAAGCTTGGTTTTCGCTAGCCCCGGAACGCCGAGTAAAATAACATGACCGCCGCAGGCAATGGCGCTTAAGGTCAGGTCAATCACATGATCTTGCCCTAAAATAACGCTACTCAGCTGCTTTTTAACTTTTTGCAGTTTGATTGATGCGGTTGTGACTTGTTTTTGGAAGTCTGTTTCTTGTGGCTTGGCTGGCTGTTTTTTTTGCATGTTAATCGCTTATCGCCCCTAAATAACTATAATTAATGTCATGAGTTGAATTTTAGTATATTAAGACCATAATGTTGATAAGCAATAAGGTAAAGTGTTGAGTTATGCAGATTGATCTTTCTATCGCGAAAAAAATAGACTGCCCAGAGTGGCTGCGTGCCGATGAGACGCGCCGTGTTTTTGCGGCTTTGGATGATCAATGCTTATTCGTTGGAGGCTGCGTGCGAGATGCGCTTTATGGCATACAAAGCGCTGATTATGATGTCGCCACGCCGCTAAAACCTGACGCGGTCATGGCTGCGCTTAAGCGCGCCGATATAAAAGTTTTCCCCACAGGTATAGATCATGGCACGGTTACGGCTTTATGCGGTGCATATAGCTTTGAAATAACCACATTGCGTAAAGACGTCGCCACAGATGGCCGTCATGCGGTTGTTGAGTTCTCAACCGATTGGCAAGAAGACGCAAATCGTCGTGATTTTACTTTAAATAGCTTGTTGATGGATCTGGATGGTCAGGTTTATGACCCGACAGGTGAGGGCGTTAAAGATTTAGAAGCCGTGAAAATCACTTTTATTGGTGATGCGCGGGCGCGAATCAAAGAGGATTATTTACGGATTTTGCGTTATTTTCGATTCACATCACGCTATAACACGCCCTTAGATTCTGAAATATTGGCGATATTCGCAGAAGAATCAGCGGGACTATCTCATGTGTCGCCTGAGCGCATTACAGATGAGATTCTCAAGATATTAAAGTCTACGGCGCCACAAGCCGCCATAGAACAGCTCCGTCAACTTCCACCGCTCGCATGGCTGTCTGATGAGTGTCGCTATTTAGATGCTTTATGCACGCAGCAAACAGCCCATGATGCTGTTGATTATAATGGGCGGCTTTATGTGATTTGCGGCGGCGCAGTGAACACAGCAAAAAAACATCTCAAGCTTAGTAATAAAATGCTGAAAGCTGTTAAAAACATCAGTGAAGCGCGCGCAGAGTATCCCAAGCATTCACTTGATTATGTGCTGTATTTTTATAGCCACGAAGCGTTGATACAGGCGGCTTTGTCTATGGTGGTGCGTGATGAGATAACAGGGGAAGCGTTAAGCCGGTTACAGGCGCGCATGGCTGATTGGCCTGCGCCAGTATTCCCCCTAGATGGCGCCGCTTTGATTGCCGAAGGGCTTAAGCCAAGCAAAGCCATGGGGGATATATTGAGAGCGACTGAATTATGGTGGTTGGATAGTGACTTTACGCCAGATCAAACCACATGTTTGGCTTATGCCATGGCGTTATGGGCTGATTAATATTGCGGGCAGTCTTTATGCACCGAGTTAATCGAGTTATATGTCGAAATTCACGTTTACTTTGTTGATGTTTTTGCTTTGGTCAAGTTCAATTTCAGTGGTCATTTCAAGTTCTTCACCATTGTTTGTATTTTCTATACCTACAGTGACTTCAACGCTAGACAAGTTTCCGTTTCCATCGTGATTGCGTTGCACATGTACGGCTTCAAGATCCAAATTACCTTCAAGATTACGGTAGTCATCAAGGATGTCTTCTTCCATATCTTCGAGCTCATCTTCTAGGGTGTCTTTTAGCTCGCCCAGTTCATCAATTTTAGCTTCGTCTCCTTGCTCATTAGCTTCTTTTAATTTCACTTCTGTATTGTCAAGAGCAGCCGCTGTCATAGAAAAGACGATGGCTTTTGAAAAGGTTTCACTTAAGGAGGTTCCTACGCGCATTTGAATTTCTTTGTCTTGCGCTTCTATATCATTATTAACTTGTACAGCAAATTCAGCGACATCTTCTTGCCCCTCAATATTAACTTCAAGGCCTAGTTTGCCGGCTTCCTTTTTTATTTCATCAAAGCTGTCTTTGACAAAGCCACTGACGACTTTTTCTTTAAGAAAATCTAACATACCCATAAGTTTATCCCATCCTTGTTTGCCTTGCCATAATGCATCACAAATCTTTAAATTAAGTTAAGCTATAAAGATTTTTATATTTTTACAGCCGCAACAAGTTAAGTCCATGGGACGCAAATGAGTAAAAATGATTGGAATAAATACAAAAAACAGCCGATGGCAATTAAGCCTCGGCTGTGATTTAACTGGCCATAAAGCCAAATTGTAATTTATGTAGTTTAAGTTGCCTTAAAACTATTCTTTAGCGCCGCCAAATAGATTACCGTAACGGTTCTCAAATTTGTCCAGTTGTCCTTTTTCAACAACTTTATGCGTGCCACCTTGCCAAGCAGGGTGAGTAAGTGGGTCAGTATCAAGACGCATGATATCGCCTTCTTTGCCCCAAGTAGATTTAGTTTTGTACTCTGTACCATCTGTTTGCACAATTGTGATTTCATGGTAGTCAGGGTGAATATCAGCTTTCATTATCTTCGCTCCTAGTATAAATTCCGAACTCGTTTCTACATAATTCACTTGAGGATTGCAAGGATGTTTTTCAAAAAAACAACATTTAACGCTAAAATCACTACGCTTAAGCAACGACAGAGCATTATTCGGGCAATTCGGCATTTTTTCGATGCGCGTGAATATATGGAAGTAGAGACTCCGATTTTGCAAATTAGTCCGTGCATGGATACACATATCCACGCTTTCGCAACGCAATATAAAGATATATCGCTTAAAGACAAGCAGAGTTTATATTTACACACCAGTCCTGAATTTGGCATGAAGAAATTGCTGTCTGCGGGCTGTACGCAAATCTATCAAATTTGTCATGTCTTTCGAAATGCAGATGATACGAAGCTGCATAGCCCTGAATTCACGATGATTGAATGGTATAATACGGATCTGAGCTATACTGAGCTTATGGATGAAGCGCGCGATTTAATACAAAACTGCGCGCAAACGATAGGCGTTGAGCGTTTTTCATGGCAAGGGCATGAGGTTAATGTCATGCAAGACTGGCAGAAGATTTCAATCGCACAGGCTTTTACGCTTTATGCAGATTTGGACCTTGATTCGTATCTCGATAATATTGATTTATTTAAAGAGGCTGTGCGTGCTAAAGGCCTGCATGTAAGTGATGATGATCGCTGGGATGATATATTTCATCGTGTCATGCTTGAATATATAGAGCCGCATTTAGGCATGGCTGCGCCGAGTATTTTATATGATTATCCAAAATGCATGGCAGCATTGGCGCAAATCAGCCCTAATAACCCTAATTATGCGGAACGTTTTGAGATTTATATTGCCGGTGTTGAATTGGCCAATGGCTTTGGCGAGCTCACTGACCCAGTCGAGCAGCGTGAACGCTTCGTGGGTGAGATGAACGCTAAAGACGCACTCTATGGCGAACGTTATCCCGTTGACGAGGCTTTTATAGCTGCATTAGAGCAGGGCTTGCCCAGATGTAGCGGTATTGCGCTTGGGATTGATCGTTTGGTGATGCTTGCCACGGGTGCACAGCACATAAATGATGTGCTGTGGCATCCTGTGGATCTCTCGTTTTATTAGGCCGCGACTGATTCTTTATGCGCTATAGCGAGCGATTTACCTGTTGATCCAAGAACAGCGAAAGCTTCATCAAGGCGCTTAACGAGGTTTATTTCGCCAGCACGAAGCCATTTGCGTGGATCATAAAGCTTTTTGTAAGGCTCGCCGCTTTCTGGATCGATTTGGTAGCGGAAGGCCATTGGGCTGGCTTCAACGTAATCACCAATCGCTTCAGCAAAGGCAAATTGCGTATCGGTATCAATGTTCATTTTAAATACGCCGTAAGAAATAGCTTCTTTAATTTTTGCTTCTTCTGAGCCTGATCCACCATGAAAGACAAGATCAATCGGGTTTGCGGCAAGGCCGTGTTTTTCTTGGATGGCGAGTTGTGAGTTTTTCAAAATATCAGGGCGTAAGTCAACATTGCCAGGCTTGTAAACGCCGTGCACGTTGCCAAATGAGGCTGCGACACTGAAATGACCAAGCGGTGTAAGTGCTTCATAAGCTTCTAAAACTTCGCTTGGTTGAGTGTATAGACGGGCATCATCAATTTCATCACTGCCCACGCCGTCTTCTTCACCGCCTGTGCAGCCAAGTTCAATTTCAATGCTCATATCAAGTTCATTGAGCATGGTTAAGATACGGGCTGATTCTGAAATGTTATAGTCAAGATCTTCTTCTGATAAATCAATCATATGTGATGTGAATAGCGGCACGCCATATTTGGCTTTGTGCTTGCGGCCTTCTTCAATTAAGGCTTCGACCCAAGGGACAAGCTTTTTATTGGCGTGATCTGTGTGTAGGACAACACAAACGCCGTAATGTTCCGCTAATAAGTGTACATGCAATGCAGCGGCAACGGCGCCAAGGACTTTAGCTTGAAAGCTGTCACCAATGTGACCGGCATAAAACTCTGCGCCGCCATTGGATAATTGAATGATAACATCTGATTTATTCTTTGCAGCGGCTTCTAGAACAGCATTCACTGAATTTGTGCCGACGATATTCACCGCGGGCAGGGCATAGCCCCCATCTTTGCAAGCTTTAACAAGCTGCTTATAGGTTTCACCAAATACAACGCCGGGCTTAAGCTTAGGGGTAGATGTCATGGGTAAATATCCTCTTGTCGATGGGTTTATTTGTGAGGATTTTACAATAGGAAGCCGCTTAGGCCTATGGATTTTGTAACTATTCAAGGGTGTGGTGTGGATAAAAGCCAGCTACTCGCTTTGCTTGGCATCAGTCATGCTGTTTTTGTTCTTGCCATAGCGCTTCACGCTCGGGCGAGCTCATGGTTTTTAAGTCTTTGCCATCTTTGTGACAATCAGCCTCCATGCCACGGAAGCGTTTTTCGAATTTTTGATTGGTTTTGCGCAAAGCGTGTTCGCTGTCTATACCAAGTTTACGGCCGATATTAAGCACGGTGAATAGCACGTCGCCATATTCCTCTAGGATATGGTCTTTATCATTTTCTTCGATGGCCTCGCGTAGCTCAGCCACTTCTTCATCGACTTTATCAAAGACATCAAAGACGCTATCCCATTCAAAGCCTTGTTTGACGGCTTTCTTTTGGATTTTATGGGCACGCATTAAAGCAGGCATATTAGCGGGGATATCATCAAGGACGCTAGGGATCTTGTCTGTGGGGGCGGGCTGGCCGCTGGCAACTGCTTTTAAAGCTTTTTCCTCATCCTTGCGCTGTTCCCATTTAACAAGGACGTCAGCGGCATCGTCAGCGCCCGCATCAGCAAATACATGAGGGTGGCGGAAAATCATTTTATCACTGATGGATTGGGCGACATCATCAAAGGTGAACAAATTATCTTCTTTGGCCATTTGCGCGTGAAAAACCACCTGGAGCAGTAAATCGCCAAGCTCTTCTTTGATGTCATTCGTATCGCCGCGATCAATTGCGTCGGCGACTTCATAGGCTTCTTCGATTGTATAGGGGGCGATGCTGGCAAAGTCTTGTTCTAAATCCCAAGGGCAGCCGCCATCAGGGTCGCGCAGTTTATTCATGATGTCGAGAAGCAGGTTAATCGGTGTTTGATTTGTATCCAGGTCTTTACCCATGATGATTAAGCCCTTTTATATCCACACCATTTAACTACGTATAGCCGCAGCGAGTCGATGCATCTTACTTAAACTTAAGCTGCGAAATCTTTCGTGACTTCAGTAATAGCTTTATCATTAAGTGATTTTGCTTTTTTGCTGTCGATGTTTTCAATGATGATTTCGCGTGTTGCTTTAACCGCAAGGTCAGCTGCGTAATGGCGCATTTCTACAAAAGCTTGCGCTTCCATATTTGATAGGCGCTCTTTTAATTGCTCTTCACGGCGAGCAAGTTCAGTGTCCAATGCTTTAACAGCATTGTCTTTGATTTTCTCAGCGTGCTCAGAGGCGACTTTAACAATTGTTTCTGCTTCTGTTGTCGCTTCGCTTTTCATGCGTTGGTAATCAGAAAGCAGCTCTTGCGCTTCAACGCGTAATTTTTCAGCGTCTTCAACGTCTTTACGTGCATTGTCAATATGGCCGTCAATTGCAGAGAGCACTGAAGAACGACCAAGTTTATAGGCCAAAAATACAAATATAATAAATGAGAGAAGAACCCAATTTTGTGAGTCTGCAAAAAATTCTGACATCGTTTTCGTCCTTATAAAATCTGGTAATATCTGGTCATGGCCAGTAAAAATTGTAACAAATAAGCTATATGTTATTGAGCGTTTTTATTAAGCGGCTTTATCGAGTTTTTCTATAACTGACTTTACTTTGCTGAGGTCAGCATCAACGTCAATGATTTTAGCTGCGGCTTGGCGTGCGGCATCTGCGGCAACGGCGTGCATGTCAGCTAAAGCTTTGCTTTTGGCTTGGCTTATCGTTTTTTCTAAATCGGCAACAACAACATCTTGGTTACTGCGGAAGGCGTTAACCGCTTCGTCAGCTTTTGACTTAAGCTCGGTTTGTGTATCTGCAATGATTTGCGAAGAAGTGTCTTTAGCGTTTTGTAGCAATTGCTCATATTCGCTTTTTACAGCTTCAGCGTTATCGTTGAGCTTTTCAGCTGTTTCAATATCTGTACGGATGCGTGTTTCACGCGTATCAAGGCTAGCGGCCACATTTGGTAGGGCGCTCTTGGTGAAAAACACATACATAATTAAGAATGATACAGCGAGCCAGAAAACCTGAGAAGGAAACCATTTCGGGTTAAATTGTGGTAGGCCCGCAGATCCTGCATGGCTATCATGGCCATCAATTACATGGTCAGCCATTGGTGTGTAGTGGTCATCGCCATGTATGTCACCAGAGGCAGGCTCTATTGTCTTAATAGACTCAACCGCTTCAATCGCGACATCATGTAGTTTATTCATTGTCTCGCCATGTGATTTAACATCACCAGCGGATGGTTCGATCATTGTATTTACGTCAGAGAACTGGCTCTGCGTGCGAGATTTAGCAGCAGAGCTTGTATCAAGCTCTGCTACTGTAAATGATTTATAGTCAAAAAGACTGTCTTGTTGAATAGTCGCGTTCGCCACAGACGCTGTGAAACACAGGATCAGGCCGGTTAAAACTGAAGTAATATTTTTCATGTTCATCACTTTATTAAAGTCCACATTCATTCAATTAGATGTCGTTTTCGACGTTTATATATATAGCGGCTTAAAATTAAGCTGCGAATACAAGGTAAAATGCGATTAGAAGTGCGAAAATAGCAAGCGCTTCAGTAAGAGCAAATGTTAGGAAGAATTTCTTATCAAGAATTTCTGCACAGCTTGGGTTACGGCCAACAGCTTCGTTGTAAGATGCGAAAATTGTACCAAGACCAATGCCAACACCGATTAGTGGTAGGAGAGCGATTGCGCCAGCGAGTAATTTTACAGCTTCTAGTTCCATTTTAATATTCCTTATTTTTTAGTTTACTAAATTGAGTTTGATTGATTGTTATTCAAGTATTCCAAACGCTTATGCTTGTATCTTAGTGTTCTAGCTCAACGGTATCTTTTAAGTAGATACAGCTCAGAATAGCGAACACATAAGCTTGCAAAAAGGCGATTAGAAACTCAAAACCGATTAATATAACATTGAAAAGCATTGGTAGGATACCAAGGGCATAGCCCGCAAGTCCCATGCTAATCATGCTAACACTGAATCCTGCAATAACTTTAAGGAGGATGTGACCAGCGATCATATTCGCGAATAGACGCACAGAAAGCGTTACTGGACGAATGGCGAATGATAATACTTCTATAGGTATAACCAGCGGCAGCAACCATAAAGGCACGCCAGGTGGTAAAAACAGGCTAAAGAAATGCATGCCGTGTTTAAATATGCCAATGCACACAACCATAATGAAGACCATCAGCGCTAATGCGCCAGTGACAGCAATATGTGATGTGTAGGTAAAGGCATAAGGGATCATGCCTAAAGCATTACCCAAAAACACGATCATGAATATTGTAAAGATAAGCGGGAAATATTGGCGACCATGTGTACCAATATTTTCACGGACCATATTGGCGATAAAGGCGTAAGTCATTTCTGACATCGCCTGTAAGCGCGTAGGGACCATTGCTTTGCGTCTTGATGCGACTGTAAAAAACAATACAGAGAGCACGACTGAAGCCACCATCCATAAAGATGAATTGGTGAAAGACAAGTCAACACCAGAAAACTGGAGATCAACAAGCGGTTTTATTTCAAACTGATGCGTAGGGTTAGCCACGGATACCTCTATACATTATTTAGTTAATTCAAAACCCTTAAATAGGGTCACACAAAAAGACTATGCAGCGCTTAATTACCGTTTTTTGACATGGTTTGCAAGGCCGAAGTTTAGAAAAGTCTATTTTGTTAATTTATAAATATTCCAGAAGCCCGTAATTACCCCCAGAACGAAGAAGAGCATCATAAATATCGGTGATGTCTCAAGCCAGTTATCTAGTGACATGCCTATGAAAAAGCACACAACGATAGGGCTCAATAGCTCAACGCCAGCTTTTACGCCTTCATTAGTGGCCTTGGCTTTTTTATCCTTATCCTCAAGCATACCGTGCTTGGCCTTCATCTTATCGATGCGGCCATCAAGGTCATGTGTATCATCTTTAATAACGTTTTTATCTTCATTGCGGTCGTTATTGCTGTCATTAGGCGGCATCATCTAGGAAATCCAATTCTTGTTGTAGGTCAACAGAAACAAGCTGGGATATACCTTGCTCGGCCATTGTGACCCCGAATAAACGATCCATCCGAGCCATGGTTAGGCGGTGATGGGTAATAACCAAAAAGCGTGTATGGCCGTAAGCGGCAATTTCTTCAAGTAAATCGCAGACGCGATCAACATTAGCATCATCAAGCGGGGCGTCAACTTCGTCCAACACGCATATGGGCGATGGGTTGGTTAAAAACATTGCGAAAATTAAAGCAATAGAGGCCAGAGTTTGTTCGCCGCCCGACATTAAAGAGAGGGATTGCAGGCTTTTCCCTGGTGGTTGTGCAAAAATCTCAACGCCAGCATCAAGAGCATCTTCCGAATCAACAAGCTTTAAATAAGCGCTGCCGCCACGATATAGACGTTCAAATAGGGACTTAAAGTGATCGTTAACCTCGTTAAAGGTGGCAATAAGCCTTACGCGCGCTTCACCATTAAGGGTGTTGATGGCTTTGCGAAGCTCTTCAATGGCTAAAATAAGGTCTTCACGCTCTTTAAGTATAGTGCCTAAAGTGCTGTTAATTTCTTCAAGCTCATCAGCGGCTTGCAGGTTAACGGGGCCAATTTTCTCGCGTTTAATAACGGCGCTGTCTTTTTCAGCGCGTAATTGTTTAAAGCTCAGCGCTATATCTTGCCCCGAATCATCGAGGTTGAGGGCGTAATCCGCTTTGTTAAGAAGCTCGGTCGGGGCACATTTATAGTTATTGTGAATGGCCGCGTTTAAGGTTTTTAATTGATCTTCTGCATTGGCGACATTGGCTGTCGCGGCGGCGCGATCTTCACGGGCGGTTGCAAGGTCTGATTCGGCAGCTTTGAGTTTCTTTTCTGCCTCGCCGACCTCAATTTCGACTTTACTAAGGCGCATAGATGCTTTGGTGCATTCTTCCTCGATTGTGCTCATCGTGGTGAGGAGCTTCTGTTTTTCTTCGTTTATTTTGACGGGTCTGTCTTTGTTTGTCTCTATGCGCTCTTCTAGACCTGTAACCAAGCTGGCCAGTTTTTTAAGTTGCTCTGCGCCGCGTATAGTGCGGTTTTTCAGGGCGTTGCGCTCATCGGCGATGGCGTGCATACGGGCTTTACGGCGGTTTTGTTCTTGGCGCTGCTTATCAAGGAGCAGGGCAGCTTCTTGATAGTTGTCGCGTGCGGTGGCAAGCGCGGCTTTAACCTCAAGCAATTTTGCCTCACGCTGTTGAATTTTATCACCGTCAAGCTGCGCGAAAAGAGCTGTTTTTTCATCAAGGCTGGTTTGTAATTGGGTAAGCTCTTGCTCTGCATCATCCGCGTTTTTTGCATTGAGTGTAATTTGGGCGGTAATGGTTTCAGCCTTGTGCTTGATTTCTTCGCAAGAAATTTCTGCCTGACGCAATGTTTTTTGGGCTTGGTTTAGTGTTTGTGCGTTATCAGTCTTGTCTTGCTTGAATTGACTAATAAGATCGCCCTGAGTGGCTGCGGCCGCATCACTTTTTTGCAGGGTTTTGTTGAGTTTTACTAACTCGGCATCGATATCTTTTAAGCGGTTTTTATGCTGTAAATGTGCCGCGAGGTTATCAGCCGCATCAGCTTTGACATGAAAACCATCCCAACGCCACAAGCTGCCTTTGTTACTCACAAGGCTTTGACCGGGGCTGAGCTTGCCCCAAAGAGCGCTGCCTTCTTCGCAATTTTCGATCAGGCCAATAAAAGATAGCGCTAGGTTTAGTTCATCTGGTGCTTTAACAAAGTCTTTTAAGGGTTTAACGCCGCTAGGAAAACTTGGCACCACATGTGCTTGCTCGCCCTTTGTCCAAACATTGTTCATAGCAGGGTTGGTTGATGCCAGTAATGTGTCGCCCAAGGCGCGCGATAGGGCTGTTTCAAAGCCTTTATCGGGGCTGACATCATCAAGTATCGTTTCATCGTCTACCGCACTTAAAAAGCTCAGTAGAGTGTTTTGCTCAGCTTTAAGGGCGGATATGCTTTGTTGAGACAGGCGGCTTTGACTGGCTATCTCATCTTTCTTGACCATGGCCTTATCAAGGCCGCGATCATAATTAATGGCTTGTTCTTGCAAGCTGCTGATGTGTTTTTGTAGTTCGGCGATTTGCGCTTCCGCAGTATCGGCGGTGCTAATCGCTTGGCGTTGATCCTCTAACGCTTTTATTGTGGCCTTCAAAGTGGCAAGCTTATCTAATTGGCGGCGATGGCGCGCTGTTAGGTTATGCACTTCGTTTTCTAAGGCTTGGCGTTGGGTTGCGCTTGATAAAACCGCTTCTAATTCAGCTTCATGCAAAGCCTCGTGTTTTTTGACGTCGCTTAACGTTTGGGCTTTTTGTTGCTCCAAAGGTTCAATTATATCGTGCTCATTATTCAAGTGATCATGCAGCGATTTTTCTTCTTGTTCGATCTTAATCAGAGCCGCTTTATTTTCATCAAGTGTTTTGGTCTCGTAATTTAAGTCATCTTGTGCGCGTTTAAGCTGTTCGTGGCTGTCTTTGAGCAGCGCGCTAATCTTTGCTTCTTCGTCTTCTAAGCGTGAGAGTGATAAATTCTGTGTATGCAAAGTAGCCGTTAGGCTCACATGTTCGTTGCGTAATTTTGGTAAGCCGCGTTTTGCGTCGTTTGATTCCGTGCTTAGGGCGGTGAGTACACGCATTTTTTCGGCGACGAGCGCTTCTATCGTGTCGTAAATGCTCAAGGCGTTTTGCTGTTGGCGTTTGGATTGATACCATTCAACATAAGCAATCTGACGCTCTAGCTTACGTATTTCGGCGTTGAGCTCTTTATAGCGCTCAGCTTGTCGTGCTTGGCGTTTTAATGCATCAAGGCGGCTTTTCATGCCTTCTGATATGTCATCAAGGCGTAAAAGATTGGTTTCTGCGGCCTTAAGGCGAAGCTCAGCTTCATGGCGGCGGGCATATAGGCCCGCCACGCCCGCAGATTCTTCCAATATATGGCGGCGATCTTGTGGTTTGGCATTAATGATTTCGGCCACGCGGCCTTGGGAAACCAGAGCAGGGGAGTTTGAGCCGGTCATCGTATCAGCAAAAAGTAACTGCACATCGCGTGCGCGCGCTGCTTTGCCGTTAATGCGGTAGTTAGAGCCCTTATCGCGATTAATGCGGCGTGTGACTTCGATTTCATCATGCTGATTATAGGCTGCAGGCGCTTCGCGCATCGCGTTATCGAGGGTTAAGGTGACCTCGGCAAAATTACGCGATGGCCGGCGCTCTGTGCCGTTGAAAATAACGTCATCCATGCCAGAGCCACGCATTTTACGTGCGGAGCTTTCGCCCATGCACCAACGCAAGGCTTCCACCAAATTCGACTTACCACATCCATTAGGTCCAACAATACCCGTGAGCCCGACATTAATGTCGATTTCTCCGCGATCAGTAAATGACTTAAAGCCATTTAATTTAAGTTTGCTGAACCTAATCATAGATTATGTGGTGCTTTATGTTGCTCGTCTATTCTTCGGCTGATTTTAAAGCGCGCTGAATTTGCTTTTTAACCGTCTTGTAATCATGCAAGCCTTTAAGCTTTTCCTTTGTTGGGAATGCAACAACAGTTGGTGTTGATGCGATGCTGTATGTTGTGCGGCCTTTTTGAATTGATTCAAGTAAGGTTTTTTCTAGATTTGTATTAGAAACGCAGCTTTCAATGCCTTCAGCTGACATGCCGGCGAGTTTTGCGTTTTGATATAAAGGTGTTGTATCTTCGGTGAAAGCCCATGCTTCTTGGGTTTGGAATAGCAAATCCATGAATTTATATTGACGTTTTTCATCCATGCAATGAACGAGCTTACTTGCGGTCAAAGCTGATTGGCTTGTTGGGAAGTCTCTAAACTCAATGTAAACTTGGCCGTTATCGATAAAGTCTTCTTTGAGTTGCGGCAGGATATTATTGTGGAACTCAGCGCAATGTGAACATGATAATGATGCGTATTCAATTAAGTAAACGGGCGCATCTGGGTCACCAAGGCCAATAATAGGGAATGCTTCTAAGCCATCAGGCGATTTCACGACTGCGGTGCTCTTCTCAAGCTTATTGTCGAGTGTTTCTTTGATTTGATCTACGCTCTCGACGACGGCTTCTTCTGCTTTGTCTGTGCTCTCAGCAATGGCTTCTTTAGCCTCATCAAGAACCGCAGGCGTTTTAATGTCGGCTGCTATGGCTGGTTTTTCAGCATTGCTTATTGTTGGTGCAACAAGCACTCCAACAGTTAAAAGAGCGGCAATAGAAAGCGTGGTAACTAAAATCAATTTAAGACTCATTAGTATAATCCTTATATAGGCTAAGCGCGTTTAAGCGTCTTTGAAAATTTATATTACTTTATGTACCAATATAGAGCGTGCTTGGCAATATCAAGGCGTGGTATTTTTAATTTTTTACAGGCAATCATTGCAACAGGGTTTCTATTGACATAACAGCGATGATGTGCTAGTTTTCTCGATAAATTTATTAGAGGATACAATTATGTCGGAATTATCATGTTTATTCAGAGCTGAGGTTGTTTTACATACGGGGAGCGTTGGTAATCCGCGTAGATTAAGGATTAATGCTGACGATATTGTGAAGTATTCCCCTTACCATGAAACGGTTGAGGAGCGTGACGCTGCAAAAAAACAAGGGGAAGCTTTAAGCAGAATTTATTATGCTCATGCATGTTACGGTGATTATGACATGGTCATTGAATCTGACGAGGAAATAGCAGAGTTAATTGACGTTGCTGAAATGAAACGCGTTGAGAAAGTTAAGGCGCTAAAATTTTTCATCGCATAATCGGCTTAATACTTAAAAGAAAGACCTAAATATGATTGATCTTAGCAAATTATTCCGCGCAGAAGTGACCCTTACGGAAGATAATCAGAAATTTAATGTTCCTATTGATAGTATTACAGCTTACCAAGACATTCATGACAATAATGATGATTTTGATGAGGCTAAAGATAGTGGAGATGGCTTGACTCGTGTACATATGAATTGTGAGAATTTTGACAGTACTTGCGACGTAAAAGAATCCCGTAAAGAAATAGCAGATTTAATTGCACAGGCGGAAAGTGAACGCGCTGACAAAATTAGAAAGCTTAATTTTGGCATTCGCTAAGCCTATAATATTCCTAATGTATAAAGCCCACATCAATACGATCCATCGGTATTGTATCTGTGGCGTTACCCAAAGCGCGTACATCCATACGGTAGCTGTCAATTTTTCGTGACAGCAAGTATGTACGCAAATCTAATGCGCGCGATAGCGAAAGACGGCGCGCGGAGCTCGGACTCTCATCAGGTGCTTCTGCATAAGATTTAATCTCTATGCGTAAAGTTGTGTCCTGTAAAAGCTTAGGAATAACATTTTGCTCAATTGATTTTTTCATTTCATCTGACAATTGATCTTGCCCAGAAGTGAAAAACAAGCTTGCATTTGCATGGCTTGGTGCTTGGTTTATATTGGCTGGCGCGGCTGTTTGTGGGTAACTATCATCACCATCATCACTTTGCATACTCTGTGAGACATCAAAAACATCATCTTGCTCAGCAGCGCTAACTTCTAGCTCTGTTGGTACTGAAATGTCGTTTATTGACTCGATGCCCTCTATCTCAGGGGGGAGGTCTGATGTGATGGCGGTTATCATTGTGATCTCTGGCTGCGCTAATGGCACAGCGGATACTTTTCCTGCGGGCACTGCGGGCATAATTAAGCTACCCGTTTTGGATAGGGATGTTTTTTGCGCGGCTTTTTTGTATTTTTTATAAATAATTGGTCGCTTTACCGGTAAAGACAGCGTTCCACCATAGGCAAGTTTTTTAGGTTCAGCTGTTGGCGCGGGCTTCTTTAGCGTTACAGGTATAGGTTTTTCTATGGCTGTAATAAGTGGCTCTGCTATAGACTCGGCTAGAGGGGCTGTTATGGGCTCTGCGGCTTGTTTTGCTATGGGCGTCGTATCTATTGGGGTTGGCGTGGCTATAGGTTCAACGACAGCTTCGATGATTGTTTCTATTGTGGGCCCAGTCGCGGGTCCAGTCGCGGGCATGGGGGCGGCTGGTATAGTTTGGGGGAGGGCGACAGTGTTATCGGTCGCCGTAACAATTTTTACTGTTTTTTGTGGCGCGCCCTTCTGTAAAGGTGGCTGTGTGGCCTGTAACTGTGGCTTTGGCTGAGGTTTGTCAGCAATCAATACAGGGCGCTTGGCGGGGAGCACTGATAACACAGGCGTCGCTAAAGTGTTTTTAGCCGCACTCTTAATTTGCGTTTTAGCTGGCGAAAGCGGTTTGAATGTCGGTTCAAACGGGGCTTGTTGTATAGGTTGTGCTTTTGTAGGACGGGTAAGTTGCTTGTTTATACTGGGCTGTTTTATAAGCTGATCAGGGGCATTTTGTGTAGGTAAGGCCGTGCTGATATTATCTTCAAACATATCGGGCAGTTCATAGCCGTCTATCATTGTGTCGTCTTGTTCGGCATAACTTATGCTGGCGTTAGAGGAGAGCACAAAAATCAACGCTGTTACGGATAACAGCGTTGATATAATTGATATGTGCGTTCTTCTGACCATAGCTATCTTATTTATGTGCTTTTTTAAGAAGGGCGGCCACTTCGTTTACCGCATGTTCTTGTCCAGCTAAAACGTTGCCTGTGTAAACAGGGTTTTCTTTAGGATTCATATAGTCTTTTACAAAACCACCCGCTTCTTTAACGATCAATTGACCTGCGGCAATATCCCAAGGCTGTATAAAGCGCTCCCAGAACACATCAGCGCGTCCTGCAGCAACATATGACATATCAAGCGCCGAAGCGCCAAGGCGGCGTATGCCAGGATATACGGAGCTTACAATGCGCGTTTCAGCATAGAATTCATCAAATTTATCAGCGCGGGTGCCGGGTTGACCGTGAATAAGCAGCATTTCATCTTCCTTGCGGCGTGATGATACGCGCAATCGGCGATTACGCAAATATGCGCCTGCGCCTTTTTCAGCTGTGAATAATTCATCTTTTACAGGATCGTAGACAACACCAACAATAACTTCGCCTGCTTTTTCAAGCGCGACAGAAATACACCAATGCGGAAGACCGTGTAAAAAGTTAAATGTGCCATCTAGTGGGTCAATAATGAAGCGGTGTTCTTTATCTGATCCTTTAACTTCGCCGCCTTCTTCCATAAGGAAGCTAAAGTCACGGCGCGCTTTAGTTAGGTCTTCAAAAAGGATCTCTTCTGAGCGTTTATCGGCGCAAGACACAAAATCAGCAGGGCCTTTAACAGAGACTTGTAAGTTTTCAACTTCACCAAAATCACGTAATAGTGAACGGCCAGCTTTTTGAACGGCGCGGACCATAACATTTAGATTTGCAGAATATGCAGGCATTATTCGTATTCCTTATTTTTTTCTTATTTTTATAATTTACGTTATTTCGGTCTTATGGGCTTTCGCCCTGTGCGTTTTCGGATTTAGTCCTTGGCGCGTTCAACATATGTGCCATCTTCAGTGCGGACAATAATATGTATGCCTGTATCAATATGTGGCGGTACCATGACTTTTACGTCACCAGTGACGAGTGATGGCTTGTAAGATGTTGTCGCTGTTTGGCCTTTAATTGCAGGGTCAGCTTCAAGAACTTCTACTTTTACGCTGTCAGGCATTTGCGCGCTTAGCGGGTTGCCTTCATATGTTTCAATCACGCAGATCATGCCTTCTTGCAAGAAGCGGCCCGGATCGCCCAGAACTTCATTAGGCACGGCGACTTGTTCATATGTTTCAAGATGCATAAACATGTGGTTGTCGTCTTCAGGGTATAGATATTGGTAGTCGTCTTGTTCCAAGCGGATGCGCTCAACGCTTTCTTGTGTGCGGAAACGGATATTTTCTTTATTACTTGTTTTAATATCACGCATTTCGACCTGTATGACCGAATTACCTTTGCCGGGAATAATAATTTCGGTTTTAGTCACAACACATAGGCGACCATTATATTCCAAAACGTTACCTTTTCTTAAGGTATTTGCGTTTACTTTCATTGGGTTAGTTCCTTATTAGATATAAACAAATCAATATTTTTTAAATTCTATGCTTATCAAGTAGCATAGCCTGACCTAAACTTTCAAGTCGCAAGCGCATTTCAGGGTCAGAAATATTTTCTAACATGCCGTTGAGCTTTTGTTTTTCTTGCCCGTTCATTTTAGGCTGTTGATTGCGAAATGAGGGTCTTTTTGACATGTTTGCCGGTATATGTACAAAACGAATGGCGGTAATCCAGCGCTCGCCATAGATGCTGTTTATGCGCTCTAATATTAAATCTATTTGATAATGCATTAAAGTGGCCTGCGCGCTTGGCACAGCAATTTCTAATGTCGCAGATGGTTTTTCGCGGCGATTTTTTGGTTTTCTATACTGGATTTTTGTTGGCTGTGCATGCTTTGACATTTCTTCGCCGACAATTTGTTCCCAATGGTTTAAGATGCGACCAAGGGATACAAACTTTTTGCTGCATGATTTTTTCGTCACTTTAGAAACAGCGTAAGAGAGTTGCTTTGGACCCATTGCCATATGATAAAATTATCCCAAATAATTATAATGATTTAATGCGAGAGCTGCACGATAGTACAAATATGAAAACCAGTCACGATAATAGTATAGCTGATTCACAAGAAATTATAAATCTACATAATGATTTATTGCTTTGGTTCGCCGGAAATAAACGCGTCCTACCTTGGCGTGCCTTGGATGCGGGGGCTGCCAATGTCTATCACGTATGGCTATCTGAAATAATGTTGCAGCAGACAACCGTTACGGCCGTTATTCCTTATTTTCTTAAATTTATTGCTTTATGGCCGCGCGTGCAAGATTTAGCTGGCGCTGATGAGCAAACCGTAATGGATGCTTGGGCCGGGCTTGGTTATTATAGCCGCGCACGTAATCTACATAAATGCGCGCGCGTATTGTGTGATATGCATGGTGGCATTCTGCCTAATGATGAAAAACAGCTTTTGGCTTTGCCGGGCATTGGCCGTTATACCGCGGGCGCAATCATGGCTATTGGCTATAATCAGCCTGCTTTAGTGGTTGATGGTAATATTGAGCGTATCTTTGCGCGTTATAACAAGGTCACAACGGCGCTGCCCGAGGCCAAAAAAGAGCTTAATGCCATTGCGTCTATATATATGAATGTAGCGTATAATCCTGAGCCGAGCTTCTTTGTCCAGGGTCTTATGGACCTTGGTTCGAGCATTTGCCAGCCTAAGAAAGTACAATGCTCTATATGTCCTTTATCAAAAGGCTGCGTAGCGCAAAAAGAAGATATCGCGCTGAGCTTGCCAGTTAAAATTAAGAAGCAAAAACCGCAAAGATGTGCGGTTAGTTTTATTGTTTATGATGAGGATGGCGGGCGCATTATGATTGAGCGCCGTCCCAATGGCGGTTTATTGGGCAATATGCTTGGTTTCCCGACCACGGATTTAAATGATAAAAGCGAGCAGCTTGATGCTGCTCACGGCAACTGGATTGATGAAAGCGTTTTTGTTGAGCATATCTTTACGCATTTTAAGTTAAAATTATATGTGGCTAAAGTTGGTCTTGAGGATTTCAATGCTATGGCCGTGTCTGATAGTATAAAATATGAGTGGCTAAGCGTTGATGCGTTAAATGAAGTTTCATTTCCTACGCTTTATAAAAAAGTGTGCAATATAATCTAGGTTTATTATGAAGTATAAAAATATACATATTCTGTTCTTGTCATTGTTAATGATCACATTTTCTGGTTTGGGCTCTGATGTTGCTCAAGGCGCGCCTAAGCTTGAGAAAGATTACACCGTCCCTTATGACTCAGAGGACTATATCGAGCCAACCTATCAAAATTTTGAGTATATTTTATGGCGTTTTGGTGGCTACGCCTTAGATAACGAAGCTGATATTCTGCGTTTTATAGCGCTCAATGATTGCAGGCTTTATAGAAGATATTCTCCATATGATATTGAATGGGGTAAAATTCAAGAACGTTACAAGGGGTTTTTAAGAGATAACCTTCGAAGTTTTCCGAGTAAGGTCCGCGTAAAAATCCCTATCGCATTGTTGCGTTTTGATGAGGAAAAATCTGTTTTTCCTCTGTCTGATAGCACGAAGTTTGATGGCATAAGAATATTACCGATTAAACGTTTTCAGGGAAACGAGGTTACTAATTGTAACATTAATAAAAGTGTATTGGATGGCTATAGTAATTATTTACTACGTGATGTTGTTGTTAGCTTGAAGTATCCGTTGACGTTAAAAGAAGTGCCTATCCCACGTGAAGGGGCCAAAGACTATATTGAGTATGTTCAAAGGTTTAATAACTATAATGAAAAGATGGGTGGCCGTGTAAGTTACGCCTATTATGATATTAAAATATTTGATTATATTCGTCAGCTTGAAACTGGAGGTCATTTATTTTATGGCGAAGTGGATACTATTGATATTTATGCTGATGAGAAGAAGAAGTTCCCTCTTTATAGTTACAATCCGCGTGAGGGCTATGCTGATAAAGAAGGGGAGATCGATAAGCGTGACAGCCTCGTAAAGACTATTGATGGCGATGCGGATGATGGCGATGCGGATAAATAATAAATAGGCAAACCGCTTAATGCTTTATGTTTGCCTATTTATGAGTGTCTATATGCATTTATTTGTATTTACGCGCTCGCTTGCTTGATTTGCTCTCTTACTTTTTCACGCAATTGGTCGATGGGTTGGTATTTTCCATCTTCTTTATAGTGCCAATATGTCCAGCCATTGCAAGATGGTGCATCTTGTAAGGCGGCGCCAACTTTATGAATAGACCCTCTAAATTTATTTTTGCCTTTGCTGACGATCAGATTGCCATCGGCAGAGACTTTGGCTTCGTGGTTGTTTTTATTATCAGTAAGCACTGCACCTGGCTTTAATAGGCCACGTTCAATTAACCAACCAAATGGGATACGCTGCGCTTCGCGCTTTGATGGTATGACAATGCTGTCTATATCAATGTCGGTATCAATCGCATCAATACGTTTTTGTGCATGCTCAATATATTCTTCATCGCGCTCTATGCCAATAAAGTTGCGGCCAAGCTTCTTAGCTGCGGCGCCTGTTGTGCCAGAACCAAAGAAGGGGTCTAGAATAACATCGCCAGGCTGTGTTGAGGCTAAGATTGTGCGGAATAAAAGCGCTTCTGGCTTTTGTGTGGGGTGTACTTTTTGGCCGTCATCTTTTTTGATGCGCTCACCGCCACTGCAGATTGGTATAAACCAATCAGAGCGCATTTGTAGCTCATCATTTAATGATTTCATGGCTTCATAGTTGAAGCGATATTTAGAATCTTGTGATTTAGAGGCCCAAATCATCGTCTCATGCGCATTAGTGAAGCGGCGACCGCGGAAATTAGGCATAGGGTTGGCTTTGCGCCAAATAATATCATTGAGAATCCAGTACCCCAGATCCTGCATAGTTGCACCCATGCGGAATACATTGTGGTAAGATCCAATAACCCATATAGAGCCATTTGGCTTTAATATGCGGCGTGCGGCTTCCATCCATGCTTTGGTGAACATATCATAAGCAACGAGGGAATCGAATTTATCCCATTCGTCATTTACAGCATCGACTTTTGAATTGTCAGGGCGGTGTAAATCGCCGCCGAGCTGTAGATTATATGGAGGATCTGCAAAGACCATGTCCACTGATTCAGGTTCGAGCTGATTCATCATTTCGATGGAATCGCCTTGAAGAATTTTATTTAGACAATCTTTTGTGGACAACATTTTTTTTGACTCGACTCTTCTATGATTATTCGTTAATCGCATCTGAATCATGAATCATTTTGATTCTTTCGTCAAGAGTCTTAGGGTTGTATTCGGAATTTTTATTTTGGATGGCCACTCGATCTACGCGCGCATTTTCCCGTAAACGGTTGTTTTAAAACGTTTTATATTGACAGTGTGGTGGTGTTCGTTTGAACGGGCTGGGTTGACATGATTTCTTCGGTGCCATTATTATTGAGGTTGTCCACTGCATTTGAGTATGCATTGGTGCTGTGTTGGCTTTGTTCGCTTCTTGGCTGAGTTCTTAATTCAGTCAATTTATCATGATCTGGATTTAAATAGACATCCATACCATTTTCATTGGCTGTTATATAAGCATGATTCCCCATTTGAGAATACTCATATTTTGTGAAATAACTGCCCGCATCTTGCGTTAAGACGGTTGGAACAGCGTCGCCATGCAGCTCAACGCTCCACGCATTGGCGCCGAGCTCACCAATTTTTTCATTAAGCGTATGAATATAGTCTTGGTTGCCATATCCGGGCGTCCCAAAAGTGTAAAGATCATTGAGCTTAATATTGGGGTTGTCATCAAATAAGCCAGTGCTTATCACTTCACCTGCTGCTAAAGCGGTTTGTGCGCCGCCTTTAGAAAAACCAACAAAATTAACTTTTAAATCTGATCCGTCACGGCTTGCGCAGTCATGAATAATACCTGTTAGGACATCAACAAGGTTGTCGCCAGGTAATTGCCCGTCAGCATCTTTTACTAAATCATCATAAAGGCCGCCATGCACTTCGCCCCCAAGGCTGTGCGGTTCTTCACCACGATTAAAATTATCCCATTTATCGGCATTGTTAAATACTGTGCCTTTATCTAAGGTGGGATCAAAGGTGATCGTCAGGCTTCTGTTCTCGGAGTCATATACGGCAACGGCCGTGGTATTATCCATGCGAAGAAGGTTTATATCGTTTTGTAAGGCGCGCGGTGCGCTTTCGAGCATGGTTTTCAATGCTGCATCATGGTCGCCGCTGCGTTGAAGCTCGCGTTCATAGGCTTGCGGCAGGGCGGCGATTTGAATAGCCGCTTGTGCGTCCTGCTGAGAGAATTCTTGATTGCTGCTCGCTTTTTGCCCTGTAATGCTCATCTTATATTTCTGTACGTGTTTTTAAATAGTTAATAAACATATATACAGGATTATGGTTAAATTAGGATTAAGCCTTAAAGCGAGGCCATGCCTAAAGGCGTGTTTCTTTACTGAGTATTTCGAGGGCAAAGTCGACACTTTTTTCTCTCACTGTGGCGCGGTCGCCCGTGAAGTTTTTTTCTATTACGAAGGCCTTATCTGTCTTCTTGTTTTTGCAGCCAAAATAAACGAGGCCGACAGGCTTTTCAGCGCTGCCGCCATCAGGGCCAGCTATGCCCGTGATGGATATTGATAGATTGCCTGTAGGGTAAGCTTGAAGCGTACCTGCGGCCATAGCTTCAGCACATTCAGGGCTAACCGCCCCCTTTGTAGCTAAGACTGAATGGGGGACATGAACAAAGCGCTCTTTTGCAGCGTTATCGTAAGTGATGAACCCGCCATGATAGGCGCTTGATGCGCCGGCACAGTCAGTTAATGCGCCGCCAACTAAGCCGCCTGTGCAGGATTCGACGGTAACAATTATATAGCCGTTTTCTTTGGCTTGTTTAATGACGGTTTCAGATAGTTTAGATATATCCATGAATCCCCCATAGGGCAAAAGCACTCAAAATACCCGCAACAACATCATCAATCATCACACCGAAAGCGCCGCTGACTTTTTTGTCTATCCAGCCAATTGGCCAAGGCTTCACCGCATCAAAGAAACGGAATAGCAAGAAGGCGAGGAAGAAAGATAATGCAGAGCCATTAACCGCTGCCGCCGCAATGAAGTAACCCGCCGTTTCATCAATAACAATCATTGAATGATCATGTTCACCGCTAAGTTTTTCGAATTGATGCGAGGACCACAGGCCAATAAAAAATATAACAACAGCGCAGATCATCAAAGCGGGGGCGCCACCAAAATAATAAGCCGCAATCGCGAAAGGTACTGAAAAAACGGTGCCCCAAGTACCCGAAGCAGGCAGGATTAAGCCGCTGCCAAACCATGTTGATAGCCAGAAATAGGGGGCTTTTTTATTCATTTTGGATAAAGTGTTTTTACGTCTGGCTTTATCTGCACTGATTTTCTGTGATATTTTTTGCGATAATGGTGTTGCTGTGCTCATATTCTTAAACTCTATTCTATATCTATTTTGGGCTAGGAAAATCGGCGCTAACGGCCGCTTGCACCGCAATGCCTTCGCGGCGACCAGTAAACCCTAAGCCTTCGGTTGTCGTGGCTTTGACGCTTACGTTTTTAATATCTAGCCCCATTAACAGAGCTATGTTTTCTCGCATAGCGTCACGATGCGGTCCAATGGCAGGTTTTTCACAAATGATTGTTAAGTCAACATGGCGTATTATACCGTCTTGCTTTTGTACGGCGTCATTCGCCGCTTTTAAGAATACGGCGCTATCTTGGCCTTTATGCGCGTTGTCACTTGGTGGGAAATGCATACCAATATCACCATCTGAAATAACGCCATAAAGCGCATCAGTCAGCGCATGGAGGGCTACATCAGCATCAGAATGCCCTTTTAATTCATATGTGTGTGGGATAAGCAGGCCGCCTAATTTAATATGATTACCAACCACTTCATATTCTTCAAAGGCATGGACATCATAGCCTGTGGCCATTTTTGCAATGCGTGGGCGCATCAGAATTTGTTCAGCCATGGCAAAGTCCTCTATTTGTGTGATTTTGAAGTTTACGCGATCACCTGTAACAATTTCAACATTGTGACCCGATTTTTGCACCAAAGCGGTATCGTCTGTAACGCCATCATAACCGAGTAAATCATTCTTGGCTTGCTGATGCGCTTCATGAATTATGCCATATTTAAAACCTTGTGGGGTTTGAACTGACCATAAATTATCGCGGGACGGGTGCGTTAGCCCTGTAGCCGTCCCGTTGTTTTCAATCTCGGCAATGCGGCCATTTTGAGCATAGCGTAATGTGTCGACGGTTGGTACCGCTAAAGTCGCGCAGCCTTTTGTGCAAACGCCGCTAACGACATCTTCAATATTCTTTACGCTAACAAAAGGGCGGGCGGCATCGTGAATTAATACGGGGCTGTCGTGATCAAGCTCTGATAAGCTCATCAAGGCGTTATAAACGCTCTCATGGCGCTCCGCACCGCCAATAACGATATTTATATCTGTGGGGAAATTCTTTGTTGCGGCGGTGAATAAATCTTTGTGGCCTTCGTTAATAACCACGCTAATAGATTGGCAATTCTTCATTGAGGCAAAGACATCTAGGCAATAGCGTAAAAGCGGTTTACCGTTTAGCGTAGAATATTGCTTGGGCAAGTCACCACCAAAGCGCTGTCCTTGGCCTGCCGCCACAATGATCGCATGAAAATCTTTATGCATTGAGTAAAACCGCCGTTATTTCTGTTTTTCTTGCATTGTACTGCATTAGGATATATTCATAAAACACTTATTAATCAAGGTAAACAGCTTAGGTTTGAACGATTTTGTTGAAAAGCGAAACCATAGCCACAAAGAAACTCGGCAAAAATAAAAAAGATAGATTGTTTCGGTTCCTGTCATGGATCTATAACCGAGGCATATTGAACAGGCGTGCGGATAAGCCGCGTAACGTGTTTGAAGATGTGCTGGGCGCGATTGTTATGATCGCAGCGATCATCTGCGGTATTGCGACTTATGCCGCGCTTACCGAGCTTCCACCCTTTGGTAATAATTCTCATTTATTATTCACATTGTTGAAAATTGATTTATTGCTGTTTTTTGCCTTAGCGATTCTGAACTTCAGGCGTGTTTATGCTGTTTTAAAAAGCAAAAGCCCTATTGAGAAGAAAAAAGCTAAAGGCGTACGTATTCAAACACGTCTAGTGATGATTTTTGGTTTCCTTGTTTTGGCGCCGGCCTTAATAATGACAATCTTTTCAGCGATGTTTTTTCATTACGGCATTCAATCTTGGTTTAATGAACGTGTGGGCTCTGCCGTTAATAATGCGAGCGCGGTAGCTGAAGCGTATTTGGACGAGCATTATAAAGTTGTTCAAGCTGATATTTTAGCAGCCGCGAGTGATTTTGACCGTCAAGCCGCCATTATTAGCGCCAATCCTAATGACTTGGTGCATATTTTGCGCACACAATCAACGATACGTAACTTCTCTGAAACCGCTTTATTTGATGCAGGGGGTGAGTTTATCGAGCAAGTCGGGATTGATAAGGAAGAAGAAGATACCTATGTGAAGATGGCTAAAGATAACATTGCCAAAGCCAATAGTGGTGAGGTTGTTGTTATTACTAATCGTGAAGCAGAGCGCGTTCACGCGTTGATCAAGCTGAATAACTATATTGATGTGTATTTGATGGTTGGGCGTTTTGTTGACCCTGTGGTGCTCTCACATGTCTCGTTAACGCGGGAATCTTCCAAAGAATATGCTTATCTTGAGGGGCAATATGCTGGTTTGCAGGTGACTATAACGATGATTTATATCGTGGTCGCTTTGCTCCTGATTGTCGCTGCGAGTTGGCTCGGTCTACTTTTTGCGCGTCAGATTGTCATGCCGATTGCCGATATGATTTACGCCGCCGAGCGCGTCAGTACGGGGGATTTATCCGTAAAGCTGAATGAAGATACAAAATTCAAAGACTTCTCCTACTTAGCGATGTCGTTTAATACAATGACGGATGAGGTTAAACAGCAACGTAATGAATTAATGCTCGCTAACCGTCAACTCGATACGCGTCGACGCTTTACTGAGGCGATCTTATCAAGTGCCAGTCACGGTATTATTGCTGTGAATACCAATAGCGAGGTCACTCTGGCCAATACGCGCGCGGCAATGCTTCTTGAACATGGTGATAATGACCTTATTGGTAAGAATGTTGGAAGCTTTTTAATAGGGATTGAGCGCTATATCGATAAAGCTCATGCAACGCCCAATGAGGTATCTCAATTTGAATTGAATATTAGCCATAGCAAATTAGGGCCGCGCGTGGTTCTGGTCCGTATTGCCTTAGAAGCGGAAAGTGATGAGCTTGCAGGGGCGATTATTACCCTTGATGATATTACCGATTTACAGGCTGTGCAGCGCAAAGCTGCGTGGTCAGATGTCGCCCGCCGCATTGCTCATGAAATCAAAAATCCATTAACGCCTATTCAGTTGTCAGCGGAGCGCCTACAGCGTAAATATAGTAAACAGATTGATGAAAAAGACCGTGAGATTTTTCAGCTTTGTACCTCAACGATTATTCGCCATGTAACCGATATTGGCCATATGGTGCAGGAGTTTTCCTCATTTGCACGTATGCCTGAACCGGTGATGAAAAACATTGATCCCCTTGCTGTGCTCAAAGAAGTTATTCGTTTTGAAGATCATGCCCATTATAAAGTCGATGTGCAATTAAGTCATATTGCGGAGTCTTTACTTGAATCGCAGGTGGAGATTGGCGCTGATGCGCAGCAAATCCGTCAGGTTTTTACCAATGTATTACAAAATGCGATTGAAGCCGTACAGGCGGCTCACCCTGAAGGGCAAGGTTTTGTGCATATATATGTGTATCAAGAAGGGCAAAATTTATTCTTTATCTTTAAAGATAACGGCGCAGGCTTTCCTGATGATGTTGACCGCTCGCGCCTTGCTGAGCCTTATGTTACGCACAAGGAAAAGGGCACAGGTTTAGGCCTATCTATTGTGAAGAAGATTTTAGAGGATCATAATGGACGTCTATTCATGGGCATGCCGAGTTTTCTACGGAGCTTTTTGGATAGCCAGTCAATAGATACCTCGGTCTTTGACGGTGCGGGGGCGAGTGTTGTTGTTGCTTTGCCCGTGAAATCAATGAATAAAACGGATGATAATGCAGTCAATGAGTAGCAAGAAAACCATATTAATTGTTGATGATGAACCCGATATTCGCGCTTTAGTGGGCGGTATATTGGAGGATGAGGGCTATGTTATAGCCTATGCTGATACGCATCAAAGTGCATTTAAGCAGATTGAGGAAGCTAACCCTGATCTGGTTTTATTGGATATTTGGCTTGAGAATAGCGCCAAAGATGGCCTGGGTATTTTGGAAGACATTCAAGACCTTGAGCGCGATACTTCACTGCCGGTTATTATGATGAGTGGCCATGGTAATGTTGAAACAGCAGTGAAAGCGCTGCAAAATGGCGCATTTGATTTCATTGAAAAACCGTTTAAGACAGAGCGCCTTTTATTGCTTGTTGAGCGCGCTTTAGAGCTCAGCCATTTAAAGCGTGAGAATAAAGCCCTTAAAAGCAAAGATAACCATCAAGAAGACCGTGAAATAGTTGGCAGTTCAGCCGCAGCAGAAAACCTTCGTCAGTTGATAGAACGCGTTGCGCCAACGAATAGCCGTATTTTGTTAACAGGTGAAGCGGGGGTTGGTAAAGATTTTATCGGGCGCATTGTGCATCAAAAGTCATTGCGCAGTGATAAACCTTTTATGGCCGTTAATTGTGGCTCCATGCATCCTGATAAGTTTGATATAGAGCTGTTTGGCTGCCTTGCCGGTGTACAGGGCGAACCTGAACGTATTGGCTTGTTAGAGCGCAGTAATGGCGGGACTTTATTCTTGGATGAAATTGGCGATATGCCATATGAAACGCAAGGAAAAATGGTGCGTGTCCTGCAAGAGCAGCGCTTTGAGCGCCTAGGCAGCACAGCACCCATAGATTTAGATATACGGGTCATTGCGTCTTCAAGTGATAATCTTGATGATAAGATAACAGAAGGGACATTTCGTCAAGATTTGCTCTATAGGCTTAATGTCGTCTCGATTGATGTGCCATCCTTAAATGCACGAAAAGATGATATTGAATTGCTTTGCGGCGCGTTTTTGAAAGAATTGCGTAAAAATAGTGAAAAACAGCAGGGGTTTACATTTTCATCCTCGGCTATGTCGGCGCTACATGCTTATAGCTGGCCGGGTAATATGCGCCAGTTGCGTAATGTTATTGAATGGCTGATGATTATGAAGACCTCAACAGGTAAAACCGTTATTCAGCCCGAAGATTTACCCCCTGAAATCCTTTCGACCTTGCCAAAAAGCATGGCTACAGAACATGCGCTTGATTTTCTTGATATGAATTTGAAAGAAGCACGCGCTAATTTTGAGCGTGATTACCTAACCGCCCAAATCCAGCGTTTTAACGGTAATATTACAAAAGCTGCAGAAGTCATTGGTATGGAACGCTCTGCCTTGCATCGTAAGATAAAATCATTGGAAATTAATCCGCTAGACAATGAGAGCGGAATCGATGAAAATAAATATGCTGAATCCAGCAAAAACAGCCTCAAGAAAACGGGATAAAATCTATGCGTATAATCGTTTGTGGTATTGGCCGAGTTGGTTATAGCATTGCATCTTATCTGTCCCGAGAGGCAGAAAACCACGTTACTGTTGTTGATAGTAATGCATCCTTAGTTGCGCGTATTAACGATGAAATGGATGTGCACGGCATTGTTGGGCAGGCCTCAAATCCAGAAATATTGGCCTTAGCTGGTGCGGCGGATGCTGAAATGATTATCGCCGTTACGCATTGTGATGAAGTCAATATGGTTGCTTGTCAGGTCGCGCATTCTCTATTTGGCGTATCGCGTAAGATTGCACGCTTGAGCAATGCGGTGTTTCTTAACCCTGTATGGCATAAATTATTCTCGCGTGAGCATATGCCTATTGATTTCATTATCTCGCCAGAACAAGAAGTGGCTAAATCTATTCATCGCCGCTTAAGTGTGCCTGGCACGTCTAATGTCGTCTCTCTGGCTGATGGCCGGGTGCATATGGTTGGTGTGCGCTGCGAGGAAAATTGCCCCGTCGTAAACACTCAAATAAAGCAGCTTATGGCTTTATTCCCTGATCTTAACGTGAAGATTGGCGCTATTTTACGGGGGAGTGATGTTATTTACCCTACGGTTAATGACCAAATGTTGGTTGGTGATGAGGTCTATCTTTTTGTTGAAACCGATCACCTTAAGCGCGTTTTATCTGTTTTCGGCCATGAAGAAGAAGAAGCTAAAAATATTGTTATTCTTGGGGGCGGGAATATTGGTTTAAACTTAGCTGATCTAATCTTAAAGAAATCCCCTCATATTAACTTGAAGGTGATCGAACGTGACGGCCCGCGTGCACGGTACATGAGTGAGCATTTGGATAATAAGGCCATTGTTCTTCATGGTGAGGGTTTAAGCGAAACTATTATTCAACAAGCGAATATTGAAAATGCGGATGCCTTGGTCACGGTCACGAATGATGATGAAGCCAATATATTATCATCACTGATTGCTAAACAGCTTGGTTGTAAAAGGGTTTTGGCGCTTGTCACGAATGAAGTCTATACCGATTTGATCAACTCACTTGATATTGATGTCCAAGTATCCCCCAAAGCCGCGACCGTATCTAAGATTATGCAGTTTGTTCGTAAAGGCAGCATAAAAAACATTCATTCTCTTAAAAATGGTTTTGCAGAAGTTTTCGAAGCGGTTGTTCAAGAAAACTCTGAAATCGCGAATGTTCCGATATCGGAATTGCGCCTGCCTAAAGGTTTGTTGATCGGCATGATTATTCATGATGGGGGCATTGTTATTCCTTTTGGTGACACGATTATTCGTGAAGGCGATCATGTTATGATTTTTGCTGATAAGGCTCTAACGCCACATGTTGAGCGCTTCTTCTCTTACCGTATAAATCTTGTTTAAGGAGTGCCTTTATGTCTGATCTCGCCAGCACTCAGCCTTTGGTCCTGTTCGATTGGGATGGGACGCTCGCGGAGAATTACGATGTGATAAAGGACGGTTTAAATCATGTTCGCGCCCATTTCGACTTGCCGCTATGGAGTGATGAGGACGCAAAAAAGAATATTCGTTTAAGCGCACGTGATCATTACCATGAATTATTTGATGACCCTGATGATATTGCGCGCGCGATCAGCCTGTTTCTTGACTATGTAGACAAAAAACACCTTGAAACTATTAAGGCCATTACAGGCGCAGACTTATTCTTGCAGCGCTTGAAAGATCAAGGCTCTACTCTGGGAATAGTCAGTAATAAAACGCAAAAATTCTTAGATAGAGAAGTTGATTTACTTGGCTGGCGTAAATATTTTGATGTCAGTATTGGGGCAGGGACAGCCAAAAATGATAAGCCTCACCCGGATTCTATTCACCTTGCTTTGAGCCGTCTAAAAGCCCCTGCTGAAAAGCTCTATTATGTCGGGGATACAGATACTGACATGCTCGCGGCTTACCGCGCTGAGATAACCCCTATATTTGTGACGTTTGGCATTGGCTGTTTTGATGACTTGAATAAGGGCGAATTTAAGATGATTAAGCCCCATATTTGCCATGATTACGATTCTGTTTATAATATTCTTTATGCGAATAATTAAAATAAAGCTTGATGATTGCGTTAAATTTTACTACTGATAGGCAATTGATAAGGGTGTAAATATAATTAGTGGAAGGTATACAGCTTATGGCTGACAGATCACAAAATGTTCAAGACGTATTTTTAAATAAATTAAGAAAAGAAAAACAAAGCGTTACAGTCTTTCTCGTAAATGGCGTAAAGCTACAAGGTATAATAACTTGGTTTGATAATTTCAGCGTATTACTACGCCGTGAATCACACGCACAGCTTGTATATAAGCATGCGATATCGACAATTATGCCCGCTGGCCCATTGTCGCTATATGATGGTGAAGAAGATTCTGAATAAGCTATTCTCTTATTCTCAAGCGTAATTTAAGAATTATAATCCTCTGAGTGTTTATTCATTCAGAGGATTGTTGTATGTTTAAGGTCATAATTTATAGAAAGCCACAAATATGGGTGAACGCAGCTTAATAGTGCAGCCAATCATTACACAACAAAGACGTACAGATTCTACACCGATCTATATACGGGATGCTGATGCACGCCTTGAAGAGGCTATTGCCTTATCGGCGGCGATTAGCCTTGAAATAGTTCACGGTGAAGTCATTAATTTGCGCAAAGTTGAATCTGGTCGTTTATTTGGTAAAGGTACGGTTACGCGCCTTGGTGAATATATTGAAGAAGAAGAAATCAGCCTTGTTGTCGTTAATCACGCTTTATCACCTATCCAACAGCGCAATCTAGAAAAAGCATGGAAATGCAAAGTTATTGACCGCAGTGCCTTGATCCTTGAGATTTTTGGTGAGCGTGCCCAGACTAAAGAAGGTAAGATTCAAGTGGCTTTGGCGGCATTGAATTATCAGCGCTCACGTTTGGTGCGGTCTTGGACTCACTTGGAGCGCCAACGTGGCGGCGCAGGTTTTATGGGTGGTCCTGGTGAAGCGCAGTTAGAGCTTGATCGCCGTATGATTGATGACAAACTAAACCGCCTTAAAAAGCAATTAGTGGACGTGAAGAAAAACCGTGATTTACAGCGCGAAAGCCGCGAGAAAATACCTTATCCAATTGTGGCGCTTGTGGGCTATACCAATGCGGGCAAATCGACATTGTTTAACCATGTAACAGGCGCAGATGTTTTCGCAGAAGATTTGTTATTCGCAACGCTTGACCCGACTATGCGCGAAGTTAAACTGCCCAGTGATCATGCGATTATTTTATCGGATACCGTTGGTTTTATCTCAGAATTGCCGACGCATTTAATTGCAGCTTTCCGCGCGACGCTTGAACAAGTGGTTTATGCCGATGTGATCATCCATGTTCGTGACGTCTCAGCCGTTGATTCTGCGGCGCAGAAAGAAGATGTAATTACCGTTCTAAAAGACCTTGGCGTTGATTACCGCAATGATGACCGTATTGTTGAGGTGCTGAATAAAGTCGATTTACTTGAAGAAGAACATAGCCCCGTAACCATGCTTGATAAAAACCAAGTGGCTATATCGGCTGTAACGGGTCAGGGCGTTGATGATTTATTAGAATTGATCACGGATATTATCAGCAAAAATCATGTTGCTTATACATTCTTGCTTAGCCCTGCAGCCGGTGAAGCGCAATCATGGCTACATAGTCATGGGCATGTTACGGGCACAGACGTAACCGATGACAACCGTATTTCAATAGATGTACAATTATCAGCGGCAAATTTTGGTCGTTTCTTCCAACGTTTCAGTATTCACCCAGAAGAGTAATGGTTAGCGTTAAATGATTGATGATATCAGTGACATTATAAGGGATTGTGCGCGCAAGATTATTTTACCGCGCTTTAGAAACCTTAAAGAGGGTGATATTGATACAAAGACAGGGCCAATGGATCTTGTGACGATCGCCGATGTCGAAGCTGAATATTATTTACAAGAACGCATTCCTAAAGCCGTGGCGAGCGCCGTGGTCGCCGGTGAGGAATCTGTATCGCGTGGTGAATTTGATTTGGATGCTTTATCAAGCTACCAAGACCAACCAATATTTATTGTTGATCCGATTGACGGTACGAATAACTTTGTTAAGGGCTCTGATATATTCTGCGTTATGGTCGCAATGCTTGAACATGGCGTCTGTACTAAGGCATGGATCTATAATGTTATAACCGACCAGATGACAAGCGCGAGCTTAGGTGAGGGCGCTTATATGGATGGTACGCCTATATATGTTAGTGCTGAGAAGGCTGTTGTAAGCGAGATTAGCGGTTATGCCTCTTTGCGTCACTTGGATAGCGTCACCAAAGCCCAGTTCATCGCACAGCGCGATAATTTGATTATGCTCAACTCTTTATCCTGTGCGGGGCATGAATATTTGAATGTCGCGCATGGCTTGCAAGATTACACAATATTATCGCGCTTAAAGCCGTGGGATCATTTACCGGGCGTACTTATCTGTCAAGAAGCCGGTGGTTATGCGGCTAAATGGGATGGCACAATGTATAAAGTTGAAGATGCAAAAGGCGGCATCATCACAGCGCAAAGCGAAACGACTTGGCATAACTTACATAATATGCTTATATCCCCATAGGCCAATTCATTTGCTTAGGGGAGTTATTTATAGTGAATATTCAACAAATAAATAAAGATGTAGAACGCTTAGAGCGTGAATGTTGGTCAACAATAATCCAGCAATACTTTAATGCGCTGTCAAGCAATCAAGTCAAAACCAAAGCCAATGCGCATGATTTTCAAACCATTGCTGATGTGCAATCCGAAGCTTTTTTAACCGCAGAGCTGCAAAAGCTTATCCCTGACAGTATTGTTTTAGGTGAAGAAGCGCAGGCTGCAGGCACTGTATCTCTTGATATATTCAAGCAGGCCAAGCAAGATCAGCATGTTTGGGTTATTGATCCGATTGATGGCACATTCAATTTTGTCCATGCCAAAGACGATTTTGCGCTGATGGTGAGCCTTGTTAAAAACAATGAAACGCTTGGCGCATGGATATTTAAACCCAGAAGCGATGATTTTATCTATGCCAATAAAGGCCAAGGGGCATTTATGAATGGCCAGCAAACGCAGGTATCTAAGCGTGAAGCACTCGCAGACCTTACAGGCTATAGCCCGATTTTATATAGTAACCAAACGCCTTATAAAGCGCATTTTCAGACCGCCGCACAAGATGTCGACGGTTTAGATAATTTACAATGTGCGGGCGTTCATTACATGAACATGGCTACAGGCAGCGCTGATTTCTATCTCGCTAACCATAGCAAGCCATGGGATCATCTCGCGGGCGCGCTTATATTGGAAGAGGCTGGCGGGATTGTCACACAATGGGATGGGTCACCCTATAAGCCTATGGATAATAGCGTCTATTTAATTGCGGCGAACAGCCCCAAAAGCCATAAGGCGTTAATGGATCGTTTTATTCACCCTGTATGGCGGTAACATGTTTTTCAAACATTGTGATGACTTCTTGATAGGTGTCTTTTTTAAACGGCACAATTAGGTCAAGAATCTCATTCAAGCCAACCCATTTCCATTTTTGGAATTCTGGCGGGTTATGCGCATTTAAATTAAAATCGACATCTTCGCCGTGAAAACGTAGTGCAATCCATGTTTGTTCTTGGCCACGATATTGATTTTTCCAAAGTCGCCCTAATAAATGAGGCGGTAAGTCATAGGTTAGTTTCTTGCTGCCTATTTCAAGTATATCGGCTTTGTTCGTGCCAATTTCTTCCATCATTTCACGAAAAGCTGCGATTTCTAAATCTTCGCCTGCATCAATGCCGCCTTGAGGCATTTGCCATGCACCGGGGGAATCTATGCGTTCCCCAACAAAGACTTGTCCTTCTTTGTTAAACAAGGCAATGCCCACGCAGGCACGATAGGGTAATTTTAGGTGGTCATTAGCTGTTGTCATTTTAAAAGTACCTTATGTGTATTTTATGGGGCTGTGACTTGAAAACTTAGCGGTACAATAGCAATATTTTTTTCAACACTTACCTTCTTTGCCCACTGTGCAATACGCTCAATAGCTTTTGGGTGAGGGTGGAAAAAGGCGATTATGCTTTCATCTTTTTGACTGTTTAAGGCCATGTTTTCAACGTCTAATAGCTTGGCGGAAAGAGCCTCAATACTTTGAGGTGTTGTCAGCCAGAGTTTACTTTGCTCAAAAGGGATTTTCTGTATTTGGGCGATTTCACGCGATATAGAAGGCGCCGATGGATTGGCATTAACATAGCCAACGCCATGTTGATAAAGCGCACTAAATAATAGGCTTGTATCACTTTCCGATGTTTCATAAACGCTCTCATTCACGGATATAACCCCCGGATAACCCCGCGCTAGGGATAAGAGCCAGATAAGTTTTTTGCGATTTTCATCAGGCTTGCTATCAATAAGCAGGGTCGTCGGGCCTGTTTCTACCCAAGGAAAGTTCTTTGCTTGAAGCGGTAAGCTTAACCATACTTCATGGCCATTCTTACGGGCGTTATCAAGCTGCATTTGTGGGCTCTCAGCATAGGGGGATAAAGCGTAGCTGAGGTGAATATCTTTAAATGCCATATCGGCTTGATTTGTGATATTAGCCGACAGGCCATAATCAACCATGACAAGCGATATAACGCCTTTATAGGGGGCGCTTTTTACATCGGTAAATAAGGGCGATGAATAGGCCTGAAATACGGTGTCAGCCCCAGAGCGGCGCGGCACAATAATATTGTCGTCAATCGTATCAAAGAGCTTCTTATTATGGCTTAAATCGATAACGTAACGATCGTCAGCCTCGGTTGAATACTCAGCCATAAATGGCTCGCCGCCACTAAGGTCATTGGCTGAATGCGCTTCTTGACCTTCTGCTGCGACGGCAGCGGTAGTTAGAGGCGTGCTGTGATCATAAGGATCATTCGGGTCTTCGTTTGTTGTTTGCGGTGGTTGGCTATCCACGAAGTTTGTTGCATGTTCGATCTTTATTTCAACATAAGGCCATGCGGTGACATCAGGCGCGCGCACTGTATTATATAGCGCAAACCCGCCACCTGTAGCGGCGGCGAGCCCCAAGCATAATGTAATAAAAAACACCTTCGGTGAGAAGTTCATCTTAACAAAGGCAAGCAGCGACGAGACGAAAGGGGGCTTACCTCGTGTCATTTTGTCGCGGTTTGTTTTCTTTGTTGGCATGGTTACTCACTTAAACATAGCGTTTTACTTGTTAGGCTTTGTTTATTCAACGACGCTTTCATCAACGGTCTTATCCATTGTCGCTTCAATATCAACTTCATCACCTGCCATGTCTACGGTTGGGTGAGAATATAAAGACAGGCCTCTCAAAAGATCAATAGCACGTAGAAGTTGATAATCTTTTGATATATCTTTTTTCTCGTCCTTATCATCTTTATTGTCTTGTGCGTCTTTATCGCCCTGATCACCTTTATCGATGACTTTGTCTTTATTCTTTAATGCACCATGAAGGTCTGATTCACGAAGATACGCACCTTTTGGTAATAAAGATTCAACCTTAGACGGTTCAACAAGGATGTCTGGTGTTATGCCTTTGGCCTGAATAGAGCGGCCTGATGGCGTAAAGTAACGCGCGGTTGTTAAGCGCATAGCGCCATGTCCGGGCAGAGGAATAATCGTTTGAACGGACCCCTTACCGAATGATTGCGTACCCATAACGATAGCGCGGCGGTGGTCTTGTAATGCACCAGCTACAATTTCAGACGCTGAAGCAGAGCCACCATTAATCAAAACAACAACAGGAAGGCCATCGGTTAAGTCACCTTTCGTCGCATTGTCGCGCTTAGTATCACGGTCACTGCGGCCACGAGTTGAAACAATTTCACCTTTATCAAGGAAGACATCAGAAACACCAATCGCTTGGTCGAGAAGGCCGCCTGGATTGTTTCTTAAATCAAGAATATAGCCTTTTAATTTAGGGCCGATTTCTTTTTTAAGTTCAGTAACGCCTTCAATCGTTCCGCTTGTTGTGTTTTGTGTGAATTTTCTAAGACGAATATAAGCAATGTCATCTTCGGCATTATATTTAACGGATTGAACCTTAATGACGGCACGAGTAATGACGATAACTAATGGTTCAGACACGCCTTCGCGACGTACAGTAATTTCAATATCTGTTCCGACTTTACCGCGCATGCGGTCAACCGCATCACTTAAAGGCAGGCCGATAATGGATTCCCCATCAAGGTGGGTGATATAATCTTTGGCTTGAATGCCCGCTTCATAAGCAGGGGTATCATCAATGGGGGATACGACTTTAACAAGGCCGTCTTCCATTGTGACTTCAATGCCCAGTCCGCCAAATTCGCCTTTGGTATCAATGCGCATATCATCAAAGTCATCTTCATCAAGGTAAGATGAATGCGGGTCAAGCGCTGTGAGCATACCGTTGATTGCGTCTTCAATCAGTTCAGTGCTTTCGACATCTTCAACATATTGGGCGCGAATACGTTCAAAAACGACACCAAATAAGTCGAGCTTATTATAAACAGATTCACCTTCAGAGGTTTCTTCTCTCATCGGGGCGCCAGCCATCCTATCTTCAGCATCTTCGGCATAGGCCGACGATGCCCCATAAAGGCCAGAACATAAAGTTATGGTAAGAAGAGCTGAGAATAATATAGGCTTAAGCTGTGTCAATTTAGGCATTGGGCATATCCGTATCTAATATATTTAAATGTACATTTATCTTACTATAGATTTCTAGAAGATAACAACCTCTTAGGGTCAACTGCTTTACCTTTATACCGAACTTCATAATAAAGATTAACTTCGCCGTTTGTATCCGCAATATTACCCATTTTAGCAATGGCGGAGCCCTGTTTTATGTTTGTTTCAGGCAGGGCGTAAATCTCAGACACGCCACCGATTAAGCTGAAATAACCGCCTTCATGTTCTATGAGTATTATTTGGCCGTAACGTTTAAACGGGCCTGTATATTTTATGGTGCCATCAAAAGGCGCCGTGACAATGGCTTCGCTTTGGGCAGATATTGTCCAGCCCTGACTATTCGCGCCAATATCATCACGCTGGCCGTAATTTACCCGTATAGCCCCGACAACAGGCATACCCGGTGATATACCCTGCGGCGCAGCAGGGGCGGGCTGGCGTTTGGCGTTTCTTGATTTCTGTTTACGCTGTTCTTTTCTATCCGCTTTTGTTGGCTTTGTGGTTTTGCGCTGTGCGGCTCTTGGTTTTGGGATTGATTTGAGTTTGGCTATTTGTGTGAGTAATTCTTCAACATCACGGACTTCGCGGCTTAATTTGCTTAAGGTTAATTGGCGGCGATATAGATCTTTATTGGTGTTATATAGATCCGTTTTGCGCTGCTCGATTAATCGTGCGAGTTTTTTGCGATCTTTTTCCAAGCTTTTCTTATAGTCATTAACGTCTGCTTGCTGTGATTTTATATCAGCCTTTAGTTGATTAAGGGCTTTAATGTCTTTACCGAGGCGTTGAATGTCGCTTTCAAGCTCAGGCAATATACCGCCAAGCACCATACTGCCTTGCGCTGCAGCCAATAGACCATCGGGCTGTAAGATCATAATTTCAGGCGGAACACTTTTTAAGCGGATCATGGCAAAGACGAGTTTTTCGACGTCTTTTTTGCGTTGTTGAAATTCAACGCTAAGCGCCGCTTCTTTTTTGCTGAGCTCTTGAATTTTTTTCAAGCTGTGATTTTTATTGAGCTCGTTGCTTTGAATTTTTTTACTTAAGGCGTTTAGCTGTTCTTCCTGCGTGTGTAAATGTTGTTCTATCTCGCTTTTCTTATGAGAGAGTTTCTTTTCATCTCGCGTGGCCTCGGCCATTTCTTTGCGTATTTGCTCTAAGCGCGCAGCAGAATCCTCTGCGTGTACTGGCGGGGCGCCTAAGCAGATTAATAAGCTCAGTACACAGCATAATAAAGGTGTTTTGAATATGGTGGCTGCTGCGTATTTCACCGTTCACCCCTCACGATGATAGGGGTGGCCGGCTAAAATTTGCTGTGCACGGTAAATTTGCTCCATCAACATGACGCGCGCGAGCATATGTGGCCATGTTTGCTGACCGAAACTTAAGAGTAAATTGGCTTTGTCACGCACTTTATCGGTTACGCCTTCAGCGCCGCCAATAATAAATTGTATATGGCTTTCGCCTGTGTTTTGGAGTTTTTCGATGGTTTTGGCGAAGTCTAAAGATTTCAAGCCATTACCACGTTCATCAAGAACAACGACAAAAGCCTGATTATCAAGCTTATCGAGTATTTTACGTTCTTCTTCTAATTGTTGATTTTCGGATTCGCGATAGCGTGATTCGACTTCAAAGATACTCAGAGACCAGCGTATGCGCGTTTGATATTCTTCAACAAGTTCCTTCAATGGGCCTTTTTTTAGGCGGCCACATGAAATTACATCAATACGCATTGGTTATAGCTCCTGTAAAATAAGATAATGAGGGTAATCCTCATAGCTTATATGTAGCAGCTATCTAGGCTCTCGCCTATATATGGGCGGGACTAATCTCAACTATTACACAGCTATATTTTCAAGCGTGTGAAATAATACAAGAGCCGTGCCTTTTCTTAAACTCTAACACCATCTTGAAAATCAATTGGCTGCGTTAAGCTCCACATTTTTTCTATGCCGTAATACTCGCGTACTTCTTGGCGGAATAAGTGGATAATGATGTCACCTGCGTCAACGATAACCCAATCACCTTGGGCGGCGCCTTCAATTTGGACATCTTTTAGGCCTTCAAGATTAAATCTTAGTTTTAATTTTTCAGCCAAAGCGACGACTTGACGTGTCGAGCTACCTGTTGCAACAACCATATAATCTGCAATATATGAATGCACAGATAAATCAATAACCTCAATGTCTACGGCTTTATCTGAATCGAGTGCCTGAACCACCATATCCTTGGCTTCATCAGGGCTGAGAGCATAATCGCTCGTTAATTTTACCAAGTTACACATTCTCCTTATTTAGAGTGATAAAAAAAGCATTACCATGAGATATACGCGCAAGTTCTGGCTGACAAACTTGAAAACAAGCTTGCACTCCAAATAGCCGGCAATGTATATGTCGGGAAAATAATCTTGAAATTAATAAGACTGCTATGCTGTGCATAAACCTCCTAAGTCAAGAACTATGGTCGTGATAATGCCCATATTCATATCTACATTATACCTTAAATCACTGTAATCACCAAATTTTTGACAATGATACGCGCAATTTCTGTGGGTAAAGGGCTATTTATAAGGCGTTGCGGGTGGGGCGTTATTTCTTATAACGTTTTAATTTTGTACGGATTTCTGTTGATGAGGCCGTGTGGCCGCGCGCATCTAATATCCAATAAGTATGTGCGGGCTTTAAGTCAATCCGCCCTTTATCTTGTGTATTGGGGTTGAATATATGCATTTGGCTGTGACGCTGACGAATAGGGGAGTTACGCACCAAAGCGGGAGTCGGTGGGCGTATGACATGGGCGAAGGCTATTTCATCCAAAAGCTCTGTCCAGTTCTTCCAGCGTGGAATTTCGACGACAAGATCCATGCCCGTTAACCACACGAAATCTGTTTGGCTATAATGTTTTTTGATAAACTTAACCGTATCAATACTGCGGTGAAGGTCAAAGCGCTGCTCTAAATCAGAGACGACAATGCGATTATCCTTGGGGATGGCGCGGCATAAATCCATGCGCGTTGCGAAATCAACCGTTTCATGCGCAGCCTTGAACGGGTTTTGCGGCGTAACAAGCCACCAGACAGCGTCAAGTTTAAGGCGTTTCATTGCAAGCTTACTTATATACGCATGGCCTTGATGCGGGGGATTAAACGATCCACCAAGCAGGCCAATACGCATATTTTTCCAGCGTTCGCTATCAAATTTCTTGGGGGCTGTGAATAAGGCTGGGTGCGTAAGCATTATGATTCATTTTATTGCGTATATATACAGCTCTATCTAGGCCTTAGAATGCATTATTGTCAATTGATCTTTACAGATCGTGACGATCAGCTTATCAAAGTGAGTATGAAAATTGGTATTTTTGATTCAGGGCTAGGCGGCCTTCACATCGCCAAATCAATACAGCAGCAAATGCCTGAATATGATTATATATATTTGGGTGATACTTTGCATGTGCCTTATGGGCAGCGCTCTGTAGACACAATTTATGAACTGACGCGCAAAGCCATTGATTATTTATTCCGCCAAGATTGCGCCTTGATTATTGTGGCGTGTAATACGGCAAGTGCTTTGGCGCTGCGTAAAATCCAGCAAGATTATCTTGTGAATAGCTATCCAGATCGTCGTGTGCTTGGCGTTATTGTACCGACTTTGGAACACACAATAACCAGCGGCAGTCAAAAAATAGGCTTGCTCGCCACAGATGCTATGGCCGCATCAGGTATTTACGAAGAAGAACTGACCAAGATAAACCCACAAATACAGCTCTATACGCAAGCAGCGCCGCTTTTAGTACCGATGCTAGAAAATGATGGTGAAGTCTTCCTTGAACAGGCTCTGAAGCGCTATTTAGAGCCATTGAGTGAAAAGGGCATAGATTCTTTGATTTTGGGCTGTACGCATTATTGCTTATTGAAAGAACGTATTGGTAAGTTGCTCGGCTCAAAAATCAATATTATCAGCCAAGATGAGATCATACCGCTCAAGCTGCGCGCGTATTTACAAAAACACACTGAGATTAAAGGCGTTCTAACGAAGAATAGCTCTCACACGTTATATGTCACAGATATCAGCCCGAGTTTTCTTAGTGCTGCGCGGCATATATTGGGGCAGCAGGATGTGCTGTTATACAAGACAGATTTAAAAGACTAGTTTAAAAACATGAAGATAACGATATAGATATTGTGCTGATAAGCGGAACTTCGGTTACGGCTAGATAGTTAGAATTCTTTATTAAGAATAAAGGGCTTGAAAGCCCAGATCTGCAGCAAAAACTCATAGCGCCCTTAGAAGGGGCGTTAATAAGGACGGTCAATGAAAACGCTTATATTTATGACTAAAAATGATTTGACTTTATGGAAATAGCATGCCATTAATATCACTGATAAAAAATATATAGGAGAAGTATAATGTTTCCACAGTGGTATGAAATTACATTCAAAGTTGATGATGAAGTCGTATTTGAAACACAGGCTGATCTGGGGTGTATAGAATGGGGAAAGATCGCGATATGCTTTCTTTATTTAACAGGGCGGCCATATACTATCAAGAACATATTGAAGAGAATAATCTGCCGATAGATAGCTTAGAAAAATGTACATCGTACACAATTAAACATAAACGCGAGCCTTCTGAAGCAAAAATAGAATATTCAAAAGGCGAGATAAAGCAGCTGAAAGCTAAGGTGCAAGAACATAAAATGCAGTTAAAACCCTAAAGCTGTTTTAGCCTTTTCTAGTGAAACAATTAAACAGTAGATTATATCCCACGGCTGGCTGTGATTTGGAGGTTCTTGTGGATTGTTAAGCCTCATGGTATTCTACCCCCCTTATACAATAGGGGTGCACATCATGGGCCAACAAAACTACAAAGATTTATGGGAGATAAAATCAGACGTGTTTACTAATCACGGCTCCTTTGGCGCAACGCCTAAGGCTGTACTTGAAAAACAAGCCGTTCTCGATAAAGAGTTTAATGCATCGCGTGAACAGTTTTTTAGGCAAGACTGCGAGGGGCGGCTGCTCAATTCGAAAGAGTGCATATCCAATCTATTAAACATGCCCATTTCTGACTTTGTTTTTGTTGATAATGTGACAGAGGGCTTTAATACCGTTATTAAATCTCTTCCCCTACAAAGTGGTGATGAAGTTATTATCACCAACCATTGCTATAACTGCTTTGTGCCGGTATTAGATGTTGAATCTAAAAGGCGCAAATTCAGGGTTGTTAAGGCAGACATTACTTATCCTGTGACCAGTGAAGACGCCGTTATCGATGCAATACTCAGTAAGGTTACGGATAAAACCAAGCTCTGTATTATTGATCACATCACCAGCCCCACGGCATTAATTTTTCCTGTAAAGCGCATAGTAGAAGTGCTAAAGAAGCGTGGTGTAGAGGTTTTTATTGATGGAGCGCATGCGCCGGGGCAAATTGATTTAAACGTCGGAGATATAGGCGCCGCTTATTACAGCGCTAATCATCACAAATGGCTGTGCGCGCCAGTAAGCTCAGGTTTTTTATATGTGCGCCCAGATCGCCAAGATGACATCGACCCGCTCGTTTCGTCTTACATGGCAGGCGCAGCCGATGATTTTGTAAAGCGATTTACTTGGGCGGGCACGCGCAATCCAAGCGCAAGAATTATGGCTGGCGAGACGATCGCCTATATGGACGGCTTATTTTCAAAAGGTTGGGGTGAGATTATTGAGAGAAATCATACTCTGGCCGTAGAGGTGAGGGCATTACTCTGCGCTGAGCTTAATATATCAGTGCCGTGTCAAAATGATTTTTTTGGATCGATGTTTACGGTTCCCTTAAGCAGCATCAATATAATAGATCCTAACTCAGAGCTGAACCCAGCTGTTCAAATTTACAATTATACAATGCAGAATTTTGGGTTCGGAATGTATATCGAGCCGTTTGAAGGCCAGTTTTTGCTGAGGTGCTCATGCCATATCTATAACACTATAGAAGAATACAAGAAAATCGCTGAAGCTATAAAGCGCATCTGTTCGTGACTGGTCGCATGGCGGCTATCACACTGCCCATTTACAACGCAGAGCAGTGTTAAATCAACCTGTTCTTAAAATGTTTCGTCTATTTTAGGGTAAGGTTTGTTCCGGTTTATACGGCTTTAAAAAATCAAACTTCAATATATTTATCTAACATTGCGGCGATGTCTTTACGAGAGATCGGCTTGTTTAGATAATCATCCATACCTGATTTTAGGCATTCTTCTTTATCGCCCACCATTGCATCCGCGGTTAGGGCAATTATTGGCGTGCGGCTTTTACTGTTTAATGTTTCTTGTTTGCGAATATTTATAGTCGCCTCAAAACCATCCATTACGGGCATTTGGCAGTCCATAAAGATAATATCATAGCTATGATCTGTGCATTTATCGACAGCTTCTTGGCCGTTTTTTGCGACATCTACTCTGCATTTGTATTTGGACAGAAGTTTGGTCATTAATGTGATGTTCATGGCAATATCTTCAACAACTAAAATGCTGGCTTCAGGGTATTCGATGACATCGTTTTTCTGCGCGTCGCCCTCGCCATCACCTTGGAAGCTGCCTGTGTCGCTCGGTTTAAGTAAGGCTTCACTGAGCGTGTCTTGGGTGAGTGGCTGGATCATGATGGCGTCAATGAAGGTTTTTATTTCTCCGCGCTGTGAGAGTACCATTTTATCATTGAGTAATAATAACTTATGACTCTTTTCTAATAGGGGACTGCGCGCCATATCTTGGAGAAGTTTAAAGTTTATAGACTGTTTCGGGGTCGATAAATCAAATAAATAAACATTAAAATCCTGTACGCTCGCAACGATGTTTTCAATGGTTGTTTTGTTGAAATCAAAAATGGCGTTTTCAAACCCTAATACGTCAAGATGACCAGCGACAATTTCAGCAGATAAACTATAGTCAGAGATAATAGCCACGCTTGGCTTTTTCTCGTGTTCTATAAGCTGCGGCGTCTGTTGTGCTGTGGGGGTGTTTTGTTCTGGTTGGCATTGAAGCGTGATATTGAATTTGAATTCTGACCCTTTTCCTTCTTCACTAATAACGTCAATGTCACCGCCCATAGTGCCAATAAGATTCTTACTAATGGCTAGCCCTAAGCCCGTACCGCCAAAACGGCGAGTGGTTTCTTCTTTGGCTTGTGAGAATTTATTAAATATATAAAATTGTTTATCTTCAGGAATGCCACAACCTGTGTCAATAACACTGACATTGATGATGACGGAGTTTTCTTTATTAGAGGGGGAGCTTGTAACCTTAATAAGTATATGCCCCTTTGGCGTGAATTTTAAGGCATTGCCTATCAAGTTTGTGAATATTTGCTTGATCCGTAATTCATCGCCAATAAGTAATCGTGGGACATCACCCGCGAAATCAACAAGGATCCTGATATCATTTTCGGCTGCTTTATATTTAAACAGGTCGACAATAGCCGTTATCGTTACAAAAATATCTAGTTCATGTGTATCGAGCTTTAAGAAACCAGCCTCGATTTTAGATATATCAAGAATGTCATTAATGATCGCCATTAAGCCATGACCTGCCTCGGATATCATATTTAAGAAATCTGTTTGCTCTTCATCTAGTTTTGTTTCTTTGAGCAGGCCTGTAATGCCCAATAAGCCATTCATAGGCGTGCGTATTTCATGGCTCATATTGGCAAGAAAATCACTTTTAGCATTGGAGGCTTTAAGGGCTTTGTCTTTGGCTTTAAAAGCATCAAGCCGCGCTTCTTCGAGTTTGTCAGTGTAATCCTGCATTTGCTGATTAAGTCTATTTTTTTGGAATATTTCGCGGCTTAATTCAGATTTAGATTGTGAATCTTTAACTTTTTGCCACAGAAATATATAAAAGACCGCGGATAATGCCAAAGTTAATAATATCCCGCCAAATAGGATGGCATAAGCTGCGCCTGGAACGGATGTCACAGTCATCGGTTCATATTCAACAATCCAATCGTAATTAAAGAATGAAAAGTTTTGTGTACTTAAAGGGGCTGCTTTGCTGCTGTATTCTTTATTCGTATAGAGCAATGTCTTTTCTTGGCTATTTTCTTTTTTATTCACCATAGAAATAGAGACATACAAATCGTTGAATTTTTCTAATTGTAGAATTTCATTTAAATAAGATTTCAGGTTAAAGCTTGATAGTAAAATTGCGCGCTCTGCGAAAAACCGATCAAGAATTTTTGTGTAAGTAGAGTTTAAGCTTGATTCCTTCGGTACAAAGAACGGGTTAGCTATAAATACTTCGCCTGATTTTATATAGTCATTAAAGATTAACTCGACGCTTGAATCTTTACTGCTTAAAAAGTTTAGCTGCGCGGCGGCAGTCTCTAATTCATGCGGTGAAATAGATAGCGGCGCACCTAGTGCATTATTATAGTGAATAGGGTAGCGGGCATTTTTGCCGTTTGGCATGATTTCAGAGTGGGGGCGTACTGTCTTATTAAAGGCCTCATTATACGCGGCAAAATTAGCTGCTGGGATTTCTGGTACGAAGAGTAAACGAGAAATATCCAAATCGAACAACAAGATGCTGGTTGAGTATAAGTTAAATTCATCTTGATTTATGAAGTCGGAAGCTAAGAAAAATGACTTTAAATATCTCAGTGTGCTATCCTGTTTACTAAAGTATGTACTCAACCTTAATGTAAGTTCAACAGCTTTGTTGTTTATTTGAGTTATATGGTTTTGTTCTTCATATTGTGTGATGCGGTTAAAGGCAAGGTTCGAAATAACCACACCTAAAACTAAAAACAGCATAATAAGAATGCGCCAAAATTTATTTGATTTCATGGTGTGTGTCTTGCCTTTAAGTGCAGGTTAATAGTCATCTGATATTATAAGGTAATAAAGTTAATAAAAATAGCAGTTACGGATTTTATAAATGCAAATTAAAACCATTAATATTCAACCTGAATTAAAGCTTATTGCATTGTTGGAAACGTCAATTAAGAAGCCTCGAAACCATTTTTTCTTACTTGTTCGATTTTCAAAAACATCGTTAAACATCGAATCTGATAATATGCTGTCATTGTTCAAGGAATTCTTGGGGGCATTAGAAGGTGCTTTATATTTCCTTCAAGATGGTGATTTAGTTATCAAATGGACTGGCGCGGCCCAAGAAACGTGTAAAAAGCTCGAAAGTTTAATCCTTGGCCGTTATGGCAATAAGGTAAGTGACGACATCCAAAAAGAATTATTTACCTTTTATGATTCACATGAAGATGGCCAAGCCTTCATATCGGAATGCCAGTATAAAATAGACAATGTTAAAACCGTCACGGTTGCCTCTAGAGACTTTGTTGAGACTGCCGTTGAGAGTTTGGATGACTATATATTAGAGACTTTGAGCACTAAAATTTCCAAGAGGCCTACACGGAAAAATCCTGAAATTCTGATTGTTGAAGACCAAACTTTTTCAGTGAAATTGCTGCTTGGGATTCTTGAAAAAGACTATAAATGTTATGTCGCTAAAAATGCGGCTAAGGCTATCTTGCAGTATTGTTTACATGCTCCTGATATCGTTTTAATGGATATTGAGCTTCCGGAATCTAACGGACATAAGCTAACTAGGTTATTTACTAAGCTTGACCCAGAGGCTCACATTATTATGGTTTCGGGTACCCATAATGGTAAAGATATTGAAACGGCGCTTATCAACCAAGTAAAGGGTTTCGTTTCAAAACCTTATAAAAAAGATAAAATACTAACGGAAATTAGCCGATTTAACAAAAATACAGAGGATTAGAATAAGTGACTATATCCATAGACTTAAGTAACTTTAGAGACATTACAGAAGGCGACGTTGAGTTAGAGGCTGAACTGTTTAATGATTTTATTTCTTCATTTGAGGCGCTCTTATCAGAATTAGAGAAGGCGGATGGTTCTGTTTTGCGTGAGGGCGTTTCATATAAAAAGTCGGCTCATAGCCTGAAAGGGCTTGCGGCTAATTTAGGCGCTTTCAAGCTCGCTCAGTATTGTGAAGATGCTCAGGATGCCAGCACAGAGGAGGCCAAAGCAGGCCTTTTAAAGAGTATGCGTGAAGAATTCGCGGCGATCAAAGTCTATCTTTTGTCGGAAATGGATAGCCTTACCGCTGGATGAGTGTGATGGCTCGCGCCTAACCCTCTCGGTCTTTGATTTGGTGTAATGTTATTTATAGTGGGTTTGGAGAGATCTCTCTTGGTCGTGAAGCATCAAAATTGCACAATAAGAGGCATCATCGCTGTTCTTGTCTTTATTGCCTTAGTAGGCCCATCCTATGCAGGCAGCCAGGACAGGCCACCTTTACCTTTGCCGCCATCGCTCTATTATGATGGGGTTCCAATCTCCCCTTACTGCTTTTCTTATAATCCTTATTCAGAGGAAAGTTTAGAATATTTCCCCGCTGATTGTAGCCTTGATGAAGGGCTTCTTATTCGTGAGAGGGAGGTTACGGAAAAAAAGACTTACGTCTCCTATGACAGTACTGAGTTTGGCGGCTTCGCTGGTTATGATGGATATACTTATTTAGGGCAATATAAAAATACTGATTATATTAATCATTATTGGTCAGGGGGTGGATCTGGTCATTTTTCGGAAGTGTTTGGTTTATCAAGAGAACAAGATCGCTTTAAGATCATAGATCATTTCGTTGGGGGTGATCGCTGCAATGGCGGGGATTTAAGCGCAGAGATTACACAAGAAGGTATTTTAAGCTCGTTCAGCATCACGCCCTATGATTTAATCTCACTGCCATATGATGGGGATTCCCCTTATGCCACTTATGATGAAATAAATGTCTGCGCGACGTGCTGTGTTGGGCGTTTAGCAATGATAAAAGGTGAAATCGTTAGTTTTAATTTGAATAAAGATTACCATAGCCATTCATATGGCTCGGATGAGGGGGGTAAAATTAAGCAAGTTTGCCTCGATCATTTGATAAGTTCGCATTTAGGTGATAATCAGTCTGTATTTAGCAATGACGAACTTAATATTTTTATAAAAAGCATAGAAGATAACTGTTTTAAAGTTGAGTAAGCTTGGAGAGTAATAATGTGTATAATAGACAGAGCTTACAGTGCTCTTGATCTTTACTCACCGCAAGCCTTGAAAAACTCATTATACCAGCTGCCTACAATTACAGCCAAAACACCGATGAAGTTATCGTTGAGCATGATGGGCACGGCAATTTTTTGGCCAATAGCTTTGGCGCTTCTGTCTGGTGTGCTAGCAGAAATATAGATGCCATCTGGCATGTTTTTAACGGCGTGATGATAGAATTCTTCATCGCCTTGGTAGTAATCACTAGTCTTATTAGAAGCGGCAATAATTGTCGCGTAATTGCCTGTTAGGAAAATCTCATCAAAATAGGGGTTGTTTTCTACTATAGATTTCAACTTCATACTGACTTCGTTTGTAAGTATTTTATTGATCTCTGAGTCATTTAAACTGTTTTCGATCCACTGTTTATCCAGAGCGTAAATATCCTGCGGCATTTTTAAAAGACTATTTTGTACGTCAGTAAAATGTATAAGGTCTTCATCGCTCGCGATGTCCTGAATAAGCGGTATAAGGCAGTATATGCCTGAATCTGTATTTTTGGCTTGAAGGTTTGGTAACTGAATTATATTCATGGTTACCACAAGTAGAAATATTAGAATTGTAAGGCGGTATTTCGGCATGTAAACTCCATAGAGGCTAGCCTTTACCACAAACGGATTAGACTACAATAAGACAACATACATGGATTTTCCTTTTCCAACAAGATTTAAGCGTTTTTAGTCTGTATATTGAGGTGCATTCTATCTATAGTGGCCATAAAATTAGCCAAGAAGAGAGCTGATATAGTACTTCAGAATAGAATCCACCCGCCAAGCAATAAATGTTTGATAATATATCTTATGGAAAATAAAGCAATCTAAATAAGAGAGGGGCTATATCTATGTGCTCATATATGAATGCCATATATGAATGCCATATATAAATGCCATATATAAATGGTTGTTTAAAGAGCCTTCTTATGAACTAGTTAGTACTAGGTTTACTAGGTTTACTAGGTTTAAAGGTCAAAAGTTTCAAGGCTATATGCTTTTTCTGTCTCTTCGGCAAGTTGATCTTTATATGCTGATACGCATTCGGGCATAGCGGAGAAATCTTCTTGCGTAATACAACGGCCTAATTCATGCTTAACCATATCGGTGATCGCATAAGCCTGTTTGCTGTCAATCTCAGCTTTTATATCTTGTTGTTTGTCTTTGTGATTTTTAGACTGCCAAAATTTGTATAAAGCGTAAACATGCGGCGCCAAGCTTACAAATGGTACGGGCAAGCCAGATTCACAAAAAGCTACTGATTCAACACGGGGTACTGACATCATCCAGTTTTGTTTACAGTCACTGGCTGAACAGACCAGATCTACACTAAAGCCATTTGAGTTTGTCGCACGATAGCGCCCTTTGCCGCCCATGATCTTATAGCTAGGATCAATCTGCTTGATTGCATCGAATAGCTTGTCCTCATCACCGGCTGACCCCAGTAAAACAAGGTTCTTCTCAGTTGCTTTTGTTATATTATAAACGTCCTTGTCTTTTAGGTTTTGTTTAAAGCGGACATTCGCTTGAGATTCATAGGCATAAATACACTGTAACCCACTAACTATGAAAACTGAGCCTAGTGTCCCGTCGCCCTCGAGTTTCCGTAACACTCTCGCCGAGTCTAAAGGGACGAGATTCATGGTACTGCGGTTAATCTGGTCGCGCCCTAGGGATATTTTCTCTTTTAGAGCGGCAATTTTCTGTAGGACTTCTGTTTTCTCATCATTGTATTTTTTATAAAAATCTTCCATAAGTGGCACGCGCGTGCCAAGGACTTTGCGCTCATGGCCTTTTTTACGGACAAGGTATTCTTTACCATTCTGGCTTGTCCAGTAAAGGCTGGATTCGAATTTTTCTCCCTGCTCACGGGCGACTTTTCGTAGTTCCGCATAGGCTTCGCGTTGCATTTTAGCAATGCTCACTTCGCTTGAAGATATTTTACTATATTCCATTTTTAAGAACCCTAATCCCCATATACCAACCTCTAGTATATGTTAGATAAGATTTATTAAGCATTAATATTATCTAAAATTTTATCTTTATTGAGAGCCCATCATAGGCAGGCACAGTATCATTAGGGGTTTTTCTATTTAAATCATCATAATCTAATAAAACGGAAAGTACAGTCAGGTAAGTATGCTTAGGTTTAATTAGTCTTTGTAAATATTGAACATATTCATAGTTTGCATGGACTTTACCCGTTTCAAACGGAAAACTAGAGGCGTCGACTACTAATGTTTCAATGCCTTCTAAGTATTTCAAAGAATGTTCTGGTATCGATGACATATCTGCGCAATAAGCTAAGTCACCAATACGGTAGCCGGTTGACATGATGTGTCCATGCTGCATTTCAAACGGAATAACATTAAGCCCTGTGACCACCTCAAACGGCTTGCCCATATCACGTGCATAAAGCATATGCTTATCAACGACGCTTGGGTAAAATTCACTACGCTTTTCAAACATGTGGTTATGGCGCGCTTCGATTGATAACAGAGTCTCATCAGAACCAAAGACGGGTATCTTCGCGCCATGTAAGTTTTTATAGACGCGCAATTCATCAATACCATTGGTGTGATCACCATGGTCATGGGTGTAAAGAACAGCATCTATTTTACCAATATTCTCACGATTGGCCTGCAGCTTAAAATCTGGCCCCGTATCAATAATGATATTCTTGTCTTTAAATTTGATCAGGCCCGATGTGCGTGAGCGTATATTCTTCGGATTGCTAGGATCGCATTCCCCCCAAAGGTTCCCAATTGCAGGGACGCCTGTCGACCCGCCTGCACCAAGTATAATAAACTCAGCCTCATTCTTCGTATTCTTGTCGCTTGTCTTTAATGGGTGAAGGGCGTTCATAGAGTTGTTATCTTCCTTAAAAGCTTTTTAAGTTATCATTCGCTTATATTAAGCTATTTCCTTCGCTTTTGAAAAGAGTGTATAGAAATTATCGCTGGTTATTTTTGCAAAATCAGCCACAGGCATTTGCTTTAGCTGCGCCATTAATTCACCTGTATGCACAACATTGGCCGGTTGGTTGATTTTACCACGTAGTGGCACGGGCGCTAAGAACGGTGCATCCGTTTCAACCAGTATTTTATCAATGGGCGTGTTGCGCGCAACGTCACGTAGTTCCCCCGCTGTCTTAAACGTCACAATGCCGCTAAATGATATTGAAAACCCTAGATCAAGACCTGCTTCGGCCAAAGCTTGCGTTCCGCTAAAGCAGTGCAATACGCCGCGCATACGTTTGTCGCCTTGCCCCTCTTCTTTCAGCAAGCGAATAGTATCTTCATCGGCATCGCGTGTGTGAATAATCAAAGGCAGCTCCGCCTCTATTGCGGCGCGAATATGCTTTCTGAAATTCAAATGCTGTTCTTCACGTGGGGAATGCGTATAGAAATAATCCAAACCCGTCTCACCAATACCCACCATGCGCGGATGTTTGGATAATTCGACAATATCAGCGGCTGTATAGGCCATTTCGGCTTCGTTGGCGGCATCATGTGGATGCGTGCCTACGGTCGCCCAGATATTATTCTCTTCAGCTATTTTCTTTAGTTCATCATATTCGCGGCTTATTTCGCAGCAAATCGTCAACATTTTATCGACCTTGGCTTCGTTGGCAGCGGCAATCAGTTCCGAGGGCGTACCAAGATTGGCGATATTTTTATGATTTAAGTGACAGTGAGAATCAATCCACATTAGGCGGCCTGCCCTTCTTTTGCTTCGCTGCGTTCAATGCGTGGGAAAACGCCTTCTGGCTTGTCAATTTCAACGCCGCCTTTAATGGCGTAATCAGCTGTTATATGGGCAAAGCTACGTTGATCAGCGGGAATTTTCAACTGATCAAGGAGCTTTTCAGCCGCGCTTGGCACGAAAGGTTGAATGGCCAGGCCAAGGCAGCGTATGCATTCAGCCAAGACATAAAGAACCGCTTGCATGCGTGGTGGGTCATTTTTCTTTAAAGCCCAAGGCGCTTGTTCATCAATATAGCCATTGGCTGCATCAACAGCCATTTTGAAGTAACGCAGGGCTTCATGGAATTTTTGAACATCCAACTCGCGGCGCATATGCCCCATCAAGTCATCGCGGATCAAGGCGATAAGTGCGCTATCTTCGGCGGTAAGGGCCCCCTGCTCAGGAAATACACCTTCACAGTTTTTATGGATCATCGATAAGCTACGCTGCGCCAAGTTACCAAGGCCATTGGCAAGCTCTGCATTAATGCGCGTTACCGCTTGTTCTTCGGAGAAATCACCATCATTACCAAACGGCACTTCACGCAGCATGAAGTAACGAGACGCATCAACGCCATATTTTTCGATTAGATCATAAGGTGAAATTACATTACCGACAGATTTTGACATTTTCTCGCCTTCAATAGTCCACCAACCATGCGCAAATATACGTTTAGGTAAGGGCAAATCAGCCGCCATCAGGAAGGCCGGCCAATAAACAGCATGGAAACGAATAATGTCTTTGCCGACCATATGAACATCAGCAGGCCAGAATTCTTTGAATTTCTCAGCATTAATGTCTGGATAGCCAAGCGCCGTAATATAATTAGTCAGTGCGTCAATCCACACATACATGACATGCTTTTCATCGCTAGGGACTTTGACGCCCCAGTCAAAAGCTGTACGGCTAATGGATAAATCACGCAGGCCGCCTTTAACGAAGCTAACAACTTCGTTTTTGCGGCTTTGTGGCATGATGAAATCAGGGTGGTCTTCGTAATATTTCAAAAGAGGCTCTTCCCATGCGGAAAGCTTGAAGAAATAGCTTTCTTCTTCCATCCACTCACATTCCGCGCCTGATGGCGCTATTTTCTTGCCGTCTTCATTGGTGGTTAATTCATCTTCGGCGTAATAGGCTTCATCACGCACGGCATACCAACCAGAATAGCTGTCTTTATAGATCTGGCCATTATCCTGTAATTTGCTCCAGAGTGCTTGTGCCGCCTTTTTATGGCGCTCTTCAGTGGTGCGGATGAAATCATCATTTGAGATATTCATGACATCAGCCAGATCAAGGAAGTTTTTGGCAAAGAAATCTGTATGTTCTTGCGGGCTTACGCCTTTGGCGTCGGCCGCTTGTTTGATTTTCTGGCCATGTTCATCTGTTCCGGTCAAGAACATCACATCAAAGCCATCAAGGCGTTTAAAGCGCGCGAGCACGTCACAGGCCACAGTCGTGTATGTGTGCCCTAAATGCGGCTTATCATTCACGTAATAAATTGGTGTGGTTATATAGTAAGAACCTTTATTATCAGACATTATCTACCCTTATGATTTTGTTTGTTCTGTATTTTATCAGTTTATTATTGGCTTTTTATTTAGCCGTTGGAAGCATAAAAAATGCCCCTAAATAGTAATGAGAGCGATCTAGGCTGCCTCTTTCGCAATCAGAGAAATGCTGTTTTAGCTTATCTTGCAGCTCAAGTAATTGTTTTACATCATATTGCGCGGTCATATCTTTGAGCCATTGATCGCTAAGAAAGCTACGGTTTACTTTAGTTTTGATGCATTCAGAAAATAACCAAAACATATAGTTCTTAAATGTTGGACGGGTTACGTCATCTTTATTCATGGCAAGGCGGTCTGCGAGCATGTGGAGGCTTGGCCAGTCTAATTTTGGCCATGCTGATAATGCGTTTTGTAAGTCTGAAATAACCTCAAATGATTTCTCATCCGTTAGCTCAATGGCGCGGCCTAATGATCCGTTCGACATTGATAAAACTAAATCAAGCTCGGCAGCGCTTAGTGCGGGATTTATTTGTTCTATAAGTTCTGTTATTTTTTGGTCGCTTAATGGGTCAAAAGCAAAGGTTTGACAACGCGAGCGTATGGTTGGCAGCATTGCGCCTAAACGATGGCATATCAATATGATAAGCGTGCGTTTTGGTGGTTCTTCCAATACTTTTAACAAGGCGTTTTGCGCGTTGCGGTTCATTAAATCGGCATCATCAATTAAGACAATGCGCCAGCCATTTTCATTGGATGATTTAAGGCGTAAAAAGTCAGATATTTTACGGATTTGCGCAACGTCAATTATAGTGCGGCGCTCTGTGCTTTTGGGCTTAAATTCGGTTTCGACGAGCTTAAAGTCTAAATGTGCAGCAGATTCAACCTGCGCAAAAACAGGGTCTTCGTTGCTTATGCGCATTGTGTCAGCCTTCATCGGCTCAGCTTCACCAAATAAGCCACCACCCGATAAGTCATCATTGCTTTCGCTCTCTTTGAGCAAGAACCGTGCAAGGCGATAAGCAAATGTCGCTTTACCAATGCCCTGAACGCCAGAGAAAATCATGCCATGGGGTAAGCGATCAGCATTATATAGGTCGAGAAGATACTCTTCTAACTTATCGTCGCCCCAATAATCTGTTGAGGCATTGGCAGGATAAAGGGTCAGCGGATCACCCGCAAGCGTAGCATCTATCGCTCCGCCGTCTTCGCCTTCATTTTCTGCTTCAAAGTCATCAAACATTTATTTGTTTTCTTTAAGTTTTTTAAGTGTTTCGCTCTTTATTGTCTCAGCAATGCCTTGTAAATCAAGCAAGGCATTAACGACGCAAAAGCGTTGTGGTTCATTCTGCGCTATACTTAAGAATCCAGCCCGTAGTTTCTCATGGAAAGCTGTATCTAAACGCTCAAAGCGATCTTCAACTTGCTGTGCGCTTATTTGGCCTTTTTGGTCTTTGTCATTAACTGATTTAGAGCGTTTAAGGCCAATATCGACGGGCACATCAAGCAAGAAAGTTAAATCAGGCTTGAATGCACCGAGTACCAAGTCATTAACTTGGTTAAATACATCTTCACTTACGCCATGTCCAAAGCATTGATAGGCATGGGTTGAATCGGCAAAACGATCCGTTATAACAATCTTTCCTTCAGCTAAAGCCGGTTTTATAAGTGTTTCGACATGATTACGGCGCGCGGCATAGAATAAGAGTAACTCAGTTAAACCATCCCAATTGCCACCATCGCGCTGTACCAATAAATTACGTATCTTTTCAGCTTCTGGTGTACCGCCAGGCTCACGCGTTAATAAGACATCATATCCGGCATCTTCCAATGCGCCTTTTAGTGTCTTTATTTGCGTTGTTTTCCCTGCGCCCTCGCCGCCTTCAAAACTTATAAATAAGCCGGTTTTCATTCAGACGCTCCGGAAATAATCATTTTAAAACGGGCTAATGCATGAGCAAACAGACCAAGTTCTTCAACAGATGAAGCTGTGTAGAGTTTATATTCTTTACTGCCAGACTCAGGGATATCAACAACAAGTGTGCCAACCTCCTGCCCTGCGGCAATCGGCGCTGTTAACGGGCCAGAAAATTTAGCTGTCATCGTCACATCGGGTTTTTTCAGTTTAGGTACAGTGATAAAGACATCTTCATTTATTGTTAGAGCAACATTTTTTGATTTACCAAAAACAACAGGCACTTTGGTAATGGTCTCACCCGCGGCTGTGAAGACGATATTGTCAAAGCCATTTAAGCCCCATTGTAATAAACGAGCAGATTCATTGGCGCGGTCACTTATGCTTTCAAGGCCATTAAGCACCAAAATTACGCGGCGATTATCATCAGACAAGCCTGTACCAATCAAGCCATAACCACCAGCTTCTGTATGGCCTGTTTTTAGGCCATCAGCCCCGATGTTACGATACAATAGCGGGTTGCGGTTTTTCTGTTCAATATTGTTATAAGTGAATTCTTTGCGTGAGAAATACGGCATATATTCAGGGAAGTTTCTAACAATAGACATCGCCATTAATGCCAAATCAGAGGCTGTTGAATAATGGTTTTCATCAGGCCAACCGCTCGCATTAACAAAATTAGTATTCATCATGCCAAGCTCATGCGCTTTCATAGTCATCGCTTCAGCGAATGAATTTTCTGATCCTGCAAGCCCTTCGGCGACAACAATTGTCGCGTCATTGCCCGATTGAACCAGTATACCATTTAGCAAATCATCAATACTCACGCGCTCGCCGACTTTAACGAACATTTTTGACCCCGCTTTGCGCCAGGCTTTTTCTGAAATGTTAAGTTTGTCATTAAGGGATAGGCGCCCATCTTTGAGGGCTTCAAACACCATGTACGCGGTCATCGCTTTACTCATTGATGACGTTGGCATTCTCTGGTTTTCATTTTTCTTATAAAGGACAAGGCCTGTGTCATAATCAATCATATAAGCCTGTGTGGCTGATGTGTGATTAATTGCTGACGCATTTGCGAAGGTCGTCCACAGCGCCATGACTGTAAGCAAGATTATAAAGACTGATTTTTGCAGAAAACTATACGAATCCATGAAGGGTTATGCCTCTTACACTGAAGTTAGATATTAAATTGAACTCTAACTTAGAAGGTTTTACCCCTGAGTGTCTACTACAATAAGCGCATCATTGTAACCATCGGCAATTAATGTGGATAGCATGCTGTCAGCGTGGGCAACATCGTTAAGGGGCCCGAGTTTTACACGGTAATAATTGCGGCCATTAATCAGCGTTTCTTCAATTTTAGACCCGCCATAACGCTGTAATTTTTGGGCGAAATTAACGGCGTTGCTTTTGTTAGAAAAAGATGCGGTTTGTACATATAGCTTTGAAGGGGTTACAGCATATGTCTTTACGAGGTTTTCGGCGGCTCCTCTTGATTGTGTATAAGCAGCGTTTTGCGCCGTGAGTTGTTGTGGCTGTACTTGTGTTGGGGCTTTATAAGCGCCGTTATAGCCGCCATAAGTTTCATTATAATCCATCACAGGGCTAGGCTGTATGCGCGGGGTTTGAACTTGCGCGACGCGCTGCGGAGCCTTATTTGGGGTATATTCCGGCGTCAAATTAGCCATTATTGAATTGGGCTTTACACCACGATTATAGGCGACTTCCATGCCGCGTGTGGGTTGGCCTGCTTTAGCTACGCGGGCGACTTCACGACTCTCATCAGCTAAGACCTGCAATTTTATACGTGCGGTGCCCTTCTTTTTGACATCAAGCAAATCAGCGGCGCGTGATGACAGGTCAAGGATACGGCCATGTGCAAATGGCCCGCGATCATTAACGCGTAGAATCACAGATTTACCATTTTCTAAATTTGTGACGCGAATAATCGAGGGGAGCTGTAATGTTTTATGGGCTGCGGTTAGGTCATTTTGATTGTAAACCTCACCATTGGCTGTCAACTTGCCATGAAAATTAGGGCCATACCATGAAGCAATGCCCGTTTGCTTGAAGTTATATGTTTCTTCAGGTTTGTACCGTTTACCTTTTACCTTGTAGGAGCTACCAACTTTAAAGCTTCCAGTATGAGATGTATATGTAGAGGGGCTTATTTGCTTAATAATATGAGAGCCTAATTCTACATTAGTGCACGCAGACAGGCAAAAAACCGACGCTAATAATAAAAAATTTCTCATATAAAACTCCAGTAAACAGAACGTTCCGATGGTGGGAATTGATTGGTCGAGGCTTTGGGCGTGTGATTAGCTAATTAGTTATATAGGGCGGTCTCGCTTAATGTCCAGCTATCTGATCGGCAAGTAAGCCAACAGATGTGGCAAAATAGGTCGAACGGTTCCAGTGCATTAACGTATTATAGTTATTATAGACTATAAATGCATCTTTCCCATCTTTATCGGGAATAATAATCGAAGCAAGGACATTATCAGCCTTTGGCAAGGCAGCACCTGAGGGTAAAGTCACATGCATATCGGACCAATACTCTATCGTTTTCTTGATCTTACGGCCTTCTAAATCGAGGGGGAAATCAGCAGGGGTTTTAACAGCCCGTCCCCAGCGTAAATCGCCATCCCAGCCCACAGATGATAGGTAATTGGCCATTGAGGCAAATACATCAGGCATCGTGTTCCATATGTCTTTATCGCCATCGCCATCATAATCAACGGCGTATGCTAAATAGCTCGATGGCATAAATTGACATTGGCCCATGGCCCCCGCCCAGCTGCCTTTCATTTCAGTAACTGGAAAATGCAGTTTTGCAGCGATCTTTACGGCTTTTTTAAATTCCTCTGTAAAGAACTCTGTACGGCGCCCCTCAAAAGCCAATGTCGCCAAGGAAGATAGAACCTGCATGCCGCCTGTAAACCCGCCATAATTGGTCTCAATGCCCCATAAGGCAATAATATATTTGGGTTGAACATTGTATTTCGCTGCAATCTCATCAAGCAATACTTTGTGCTGCTTATATTTCGCGCGGCCTGTATTTATACGCTGTTCGGATAAGATACGTTTTCTGTAGGTATCAAAACTAATTTTATTTTCAGGTTGCTTTTTATCCAGTTCAATTACGCGTGCTTTATATTGTAAGAACGGTACGACTTTTGCGGGGAAGCTTTCATTAATGTCACCATTTTCAACCATATTGGCCAGTAAGTCCTGCGCCCAAACAACCATATCTTCCTGACTTGCAGCATAAGAAGACGGCATAAAACCCGTCGATAATGCCGCGCTTAAGGTAAGCAGTGTAAGGAAGAATCGTTTAAGTTTAAACATGGGAAGCCTTAAAGCCTATTGGTGAATCTATATGCCATCATACCAATAATTTCGCGGGCAAGTATATCTATTTTGCCCCAGTTCTCCCAGAATTTTAAGGTGATGTGCCAAAGGGGTTTATCAACATCACAAATATAAGCGCTCGGATAGGCAATGACATTCCACTCTAGGGCTTTGAAAACGGCGTAAGATCTTGGCATGTGATAGGCCGAAGTTACGAGTAACCATGGTTTTTTTGTTGGCCAAAGCGCATCTATTTCGCTGATATATTGATGCTTAGCATAAAGTGCATTTTGATATGTGTTCTTGCTTTCTGATTCATAATAAATATATGGATTCTTTGTAAGGGCGCTTATGAAAGGCTTGGCATAGTCAGCCTCGCCCATAGGTGCTTTATCTTTATCGTTCTTGAGGGTAACCGCACCACTGCCGCCTGAATATATATAGTCCAAATCAGCGTGGCGCTGTATCAGAGTTATAAAGTCAATTATACGGTCACCATTATAATGACTAAGCACAAGACGGTCTTGTATTTTAGAGCGGTTAAGGTCGACCCCTCCGCCAAGCACAATAACGCCTGCGATATTTTGTGCATTATAATCTGTTGAGCTCAGCAGTGGATATTGACGTTCCCACTTTCCTAAAGCGCGATCAGCGAAACTTGTGCAGCCGATAAATAAAAACAAGGCAATGCTTGCTACGCCACATAAACGCGCCATGTGATGCTTTCTTGCTATAAGCAATATGAGAGATATTAAAAATAGCGCGCAAAGCAGTGAAGATGGTGCAATGATCAACCAAATTATTTTGGACGAAATAAAAAACATTTAAAAAGGCTCACGGGGTTGTAGAACTTCTTGTGTTTAAACAGGCTTAATCGGCGTTACCTTATTATTATCATAGTAGCGCCCGGCTTTCTCATCTGTTTGGTCTGAGGGTTTCTTGTGCGTGACTTGAACGGTAATCTCAGCCTCAACAATCTCGCCATCGCTGAAGCGCGCATAATTAACGCGGTTACGGCCGTTTTCTTTTGAGGCATAAAGGGCTTCGTCAGCGCGGCTCATGGCAATTTCAATGTCTTCATCTTGTTCCGTGTCCACTTGAGTGAGGCCGAAGCTGGCTGTGACTTTGAGTGTCTCTCCAGTCTCAGGTAAAACAAAAGGGCGCTCTTCTAGGCGTTGACGAACACGCTCAGCAACAATTAATGAACTTTCTAAATCCGATGCTGGTAGCAGGATAATAAACTCCTCCCCACCAATGCGTGCAACATCATCTTCAAGGCGAATCGCCGATTTAATAATGTCTACAAACTCACGCAGAACGTAATCACCTGCGGCATGGCCATGCGTGTCATTAACGATTTTGAAGAAATCAATATCAACCATGCAAATACACAAGCCCTTTTCAAGGCGTGCGGCACGTTTGATTTCTTGGCGCGCGCGGCGTACAAAATAACGACGATTCCCTATGCCTGTTAACATGTCGGTCATAGATATTTCGTGTAGACGCTCGGCATATTTACTCACTCGGCCAACGAGAGGCATAAATATAGCGAATGCTTCGAGCATCAAGGTGACACCTATTATCAGTATGGCCGCTAATTGCACCATACGTAAACGCTCAACTTTAGTCAGAAACGCGTTCTCATATATAATTAGTGATGAGCTTAGTGCTTGGGTTAATGCGCCGCGTGATTGGCGGCTTATATAATTATATAGATCTGGGTCAGCCTTCTCTCCCGCTTTGATGGCGTCGACGTAATCCTCGACCTTCATAATAAAAAAGGAGACTTTTGTATCGAGTTTATAAGGCTGTTCAAAATAAATTCGGCTAATAACATCGCCCGATGCTGATCGGCCTTTCTTTTCCTGTGCTTTTTCGACCAATGATTTGTGAATCGTGGCTAAGGCAGCATTTTCTTCTTCTATTTCTAAAGGGATATTGGAGTTATTGGTATAGTGATGCTCGGTGACAAGGTTAACAATGCGGTGGACTTGATTTGATTCTGCTGAACTTTTCGAAACAATTGTTGCCACAACATCTTGCTCAAGCAAGATTCGATCCATGACTAAATGTATTGTAACACTCATTATAGCAATGATGGATAAGGCAAGGATATACCCCCTTGTGAGTGACTTTACGGGATCAGTCACATAATCTGTGTTCTTAACATTACTCATTAGAAAACCTCAATAACTTATAAAATATAATAAAAAATACAATAAAATGCGTTAAATACTGAGTGTAAAGATAAACTATTAATATTTTTTAAGCAAAACTTATAAAAAAATGAAAAAAAGACTTTACTCCACTAGGCAATATCGTCTAAAACTCAGCCATTGATATTCAAGCATGTCGGAGGGATGGCAGAGCGGTTGAATGCACTGGTCTTGAAAACCAGCATGGGTGCGAGCCCATCCGGGGTTCGAATCCCCGTCCCTCCTCCATTTGATCTAAGCTATAAGATCATAGACATAAATTAATATCCCTCCTCCTTTTTCTCCTTTATTGTATATTGTAAATCTGGCAGAATTATTGTCAAAAAACATCGGTTATTACGTAATGCAGTGTCAGGAGCAACAATGTCCAAAACCACTCGACCCGCTTTAATTATTCATGGTGGCGCCGGCTATATTATTGAGAAAAACCTCAGCGCTGAAGACCAAGCCGCATTTCACCAAGCATTAGAAGAAAGCCTCAATGCCGGTTGGGCACTGATTAATAATGGTGCGGATGCTGTGGACGGCGTCATTGCCGCCATCAAGGTTTTGGAAGACTGTCCTTTATTTGATGCTGCAGTCGGTAGCTGCATTGCCAGTGATGGATCTGTTGTTATGAGCGCCAGCCTGATGGATGGTCGTACGCTTGACGCAGGCGGGATTGCTTTATCTAAACATATTAAAAATCCTATTATGGCAGCGAAGCTCGCAATGGATAAAAGCCCGCATACTTTATTGGCAGGATCAGCGCTTGATGAGTATGCCCGAGAAAATCACATTGAAATGGAAGAAAACACCTATTTCAAAACGGATCTAAGGTGGCAGCAATATCTTTCGGTCAAAGATGGCGACGGTGTTTATCTTGACCACGACTTGCCTAAAGGTACGGTTGGCGCAGTGGCTATTGATTGTAATGGCCATATAGCGGCAGGCACGTCAACAGGCGGCCTGACTAATCAGCACCCTGCCCGCGTGCCAGATAGCGCAATTATAGGCGCTGGTACCTATGCGAATGATCACGTTGGCATTTCCTGCACGGGAACAGGCGACATGTTTATCAAAGCCGCAGTGGCCAAAACCATAGCGAATAGCACACTCAGTTATAAAGAAGCGGTTGCTGCATCCTTGCAGGAGGTTATTGGTCTTGGCGGCGAAGGCGGCCTTATTGCCATTACCTATCAAGGGGAAATAATTGCTGATTATACAACGGCAGGCATGTATCACGGCATTATGCATGGTGATTTAGACAAACCCCAAACCTCAATATTCATAACGCCGCTTTGCGTAAAACCACGTAATGAATAATGAGAACTAGAGTTAAAACGGGCTGATATTAATGCTTATAAATGATCTTGATGGAAAAAAACGCTGCTTTGGTAATAAGCCAAATCAGCAGCTCTATGCCGCGTATCACGATACAGAATGGGGAATCCCTGTGCATGATGACCGGCATTTATTTGAGATGCTTATCCTAGAAGGTGCGCAAGCGGGCCTAAGCTGGGAGACTATATTGAAACGCCGTGAAGGCTATCGCGCCGCCTTTCATAATTTTGTACCAGAAAAAGTGGCACAAATGAGTGATGCCGAATTGGAAGCCCTGCGTGAATATACCGGCATTATTCGCAATAAACTTAAAATCTATGCAGCGCGTAAAAACGCTATCGCTTTTCTGCAAATCCAAAAAGAGTTTGGTAGCTTCGATTCTTATCTTTGGGGCTTTGTAGACGGTCAGCCGATCATCAATCATTGGAGTTCATCACAAGATGTCCCTGTAACCACAGTGCAAAGTGATGCGCTCTCCAAAGATTTAAAGAAACGTGGCATGAGTTTCGTGGGCTCGACTATACTCTATGCCTATATGCAGGCCGTTGGTTTGGTGAATGACCATTGCGGTGAATGCTGGCTTGCGCCGACAAGAAGATTCTAAACTATGCAAATATATTGACAGTTTTTTATTTTATATTGTAAGTGTATCTCTGTATATATAGGAAAACTGCCATGCGTCATTGCGCTGATGAAAAACTGAGACAAGAGATCAATCTAGACCGTGAATTTGATACGGCGTCTTTGGGCGCAACTATAGCCCCAGACTTCCAAAGCTTTAATAAAGGCAGCTTTTACGGAGCGCGCACTTCAAGTATAGACCGCTATTCTATGTTTGGTCATGATATAGCGGTTATTGATGGAAGTCAGTGCGTCGATGATCAGACGATTGTTCGTTTCGCATCCACACCATCCCAGCTTAATGATTACTATGATATTCGATCTGAATTTTTCTTTGAGCTTCTTAAAGGCCGGCACGCGCAAAAAGGTGAATATGAGTTTGATAAATATGATGAAGATGAACGTACCGTTCCTTTGCTAATGTATAAACGCGGAGAAAACACACCATTTGCCGCCACGCGTTTACTCCATGGGGAAGATTTGCCAACTCTGCAAAACTCTGGACAAGCTCAACAAATTTTAGAGAGCGTTCGTCGACAGAATGGTTCTCTATCATATATATATGAACAATCACGCCTGTATTCTTCACCACACAGAGCACGCGATCATGGTGTGTCGCGGAAATACCCGGCGTTTAATATGATGTGCTTATCATCACTTATATTGGGTAACCCAGAGAGACTTGACGATGCATATATGCTTGTTAGTGGTTCGCCAAAGCATATTATACGCGGTGAAAATTTGGGGTTGTCGTCATGTTTCCGTGGTGAGATGTTTGATTTAAACTGTAGTAATAATATGCCTTGGTACGATCAAAAGCGCCCCGTCCTCATGTCACTTAATAAGTGCATTCAAAATGCGCGCAAGCCAAGTCTCTTGGACAAGTTTCGTGACTTTTATGACGCGCTGCATATGGCTATCGCGGAGCAAGATGGTGAAGTTTTATTGGAGCAAACAGGCAATGCAACAAGAGTATATGACCTATCTGGTTATTTTAAAGGAAGTCATGCTGGTAACTGTTTTATTAAGCACGGTTCTACGCCCTTAGATGTTGGCGCATCATCAGAAATCACCAAAACTCTTGCTTGTCGTGTTTCTAAACGTGATTTCATTGCCGGTTTAATCAAGTAGATGGTTAAAGATGGTCTTTTCTCATAGAGCTTTAAATTTACCGAGGGCCAATGAACTGTCTTATTTGACCGTTGTTTCTGATACTCCGGATAATTTTATAGGGCGCTCTACTCTTGGTGATGGCGTCGAGTATTTCTTGCGCAAGAGGAAGTCTGATAAAGCTAAAGTCATAAATCAGTCATATTTAAAGTTTTGGCTGTTTGTTCGCTTCTATAATGTTCAGCCCAATAGCTTAAGCCTATGTATCGAAGATAGGTTCGTGCAGCCTCATGGAAATTTTTGTGTTTTTATGCCGATGAAGTCCTTTTTTGTTTGGTCTTCTCGCGCAGGGTCTTTCCAATATGAGAATTATATGTCATCACAGGTGCCAGACACTATTATGCAAGGCACGCCATTGCTGTTTCAATTTGATAAACCAGATATAATAAGAGGCGCGGATGATATCTGTACCTTGCTTAAGCGTCATAGAGATAGTGAAATTGCTGTGGTCCGTGCACGGTCCTATGTCGCCGATAAAACGAAGCTATTCCTTGAAAATAATTACACTGAAAATTTAAGCTTCGAAGATGTTGCTAAGGAGCTAAACTTCTCCGTGTCGACAATGACGCATACATTTAAAAATTATTTTGGTATTCCACCGATCCAATATAGAAGTATGTTGCGGACATACCAGGCTCTGCACCATATAACAGAAGGTCTTTCAGTTACGGATGCTGGGTATATGGCAGGGTTTGGAAGCCTTACCCAATATAATGATCACTTTTTAAAGAATCTGGGGGTTTCTCCCTCGACATTTTCTAAAAAAAATAAAAAAACCAAACTTTTGCAGAAAAGCGGCAGTTAGCTTTAACTCCTTCACGTATCTTGTACGGCTTATTCATAGCCGAAAGGGTGCGAGATGATTTTTCAAATAAAGCGCGTTAAGTTTAGTGACCTTACATATAATTCATTTATGCGTGATTTCTTATTGCCTGAAATTCCCGTCATTATTGAAGATACACAGTGTTTTGATGGGGCAGTCCTTACCCCTGAATATATTAAGCTGCATTTTGAACAGGAAAACCGCCGCGAAATGGGGTGGTTTGACGCTGATTTGGTTAATGATGATGTTATTACAATCCCTCATATTGTTGAAAAAATATTAAGCGCAGAGAATATGGCGGTAAGGTCTGCCCCTATGCGTATATTTATGCAGCCCAAAGGCCATATTACACTCCCGCATTATGATGGTAATAGCCTTCATGGTTTAAATTTGCAGGTAAAAGGACAGAAAAAATGGATTATTACATCGCCTCATACGCCGCTGCCTACGATGCCTTTTATGTTTGCGGCTTTAGTAAAGCGCGACTTCTTTTATGATCCCAAGAAATATGAATATGCGGAGTTTACAACGAGCCCTGGTGATATGGTGTTTATACCCCGTTATTGGACCCATGAGGTTCACTCACAGCAAGATGTTAATTTGAACATCAATTGGGTGTTTACCCCAAGAAAACCAAACCTTAAAAGCCCATTAGGGCGCAGAGAAGTCGAAATTATTCGTATGCGCCGTGATTTTCCATTCGTCAACAAAGCCTTCTTTCCAGATAAGTTTAATAATTATGGCGGGCAAGGAAAAATATTAATTGATGCTTACGCCAAAGATGTTGGTCTAATAAACGTTGTAACACGCCTTATAAAGGAACTGATTAAGTATCCTAAACTACTTATGCTGGCCAACGAAATGAGGTCCAAAGCAAATGATTTTTCAAAGAATAATTTCAATGTTTAATAGCCCTATCTATGTCTTGGATGAATCTAAGGAATACGTAGACAAAAACTCACACCCCCTATTGGCAGCCTAGAGCATCCCCGTTGGTATAGTGAACGCTTATGGGCACAAGAAGACGTTCCTCTTCGTTCTGCAGAATACAGCGTAGTAATAGATTTTGAGCGTAATCGATTTGAGAAGTCTGAGTGTCTAAAAGAGCGTGCCGCTTGGGTCGTACCTATTACACTAGCTATAATTTTTTTTAAATAATATTATTTGATATAAAAGATGTCGTGGGTTTAATGTCTCTCTACATCTTACATTGACGACACAGGCTCAAACTTTGTTCCTCTGAGAGTAAACTCGTTGCCTTAAAGGTGGCGAGTTCATCCGATATAAGCAGTAGCAAAATTTGTTTAATCAAATACGCAAGCCCTGCTCGATCATACGATTAATCAAAGTGCCTTTGGTTTTCTTTGTCACATATTCATTCAACAAATCATCTTCTTTTAAAAGGCATAGGTCACGCGTTATGCTTGATGACACGCCAATAAGATTAACATCCGTTGGCGGCAGGTACGCTTGAACAAAGCCTTTGCCGAAAAGCTTGGCATTGGTTAAGCGTTGGCGTTCCTCATCGGCAAGGTCTAAGCCATCGCGGATACCGCGAATAAGAATGGATGCGCCAATTTCTTTCATTTTCTTAACCGTTGTTCCCTCATAACTGACCACTTTTATTTGGCAGGGATTTCCGGATTTTTTTAATTCTGGGGCAAGCTGAGACTTTATGTCTGCTTCAATCATCTTGACGCGTTCTTCAGTGGTAAATAAAGGGTTTGTTTTCTTTGAATTAACCCCAACACCAATATGAAGTACATCGGCGAGTTGAGCGGCTTGCTTTATCACGTTTAAATGGCCAAATGTTATGGGGCTAAATGAACCTGGGTAAAGCGCCACACGCTCGAATTCTTTTGTTAATGTGTTGGCTTGTGGCTTCTTAGACATGCTCGGCCTCTTTCGCTTTTCGCGTGTTATTTATTGCTTGTCATTATTCTGTAAACTGTTTTTACGTAACTGTCAATCTCGGATGCTTTTACGTATTGCGCACCGCGCATTGCTTCAAGGCTCTATCAGGATCTAAAATCAACGCTTGTTTCAGGTTATGGTTAACGGGATAGGCTTGTGCATTCGTTCTTGTTTGGATGCTCAGAGTCAATCGTAGCGTAGTTTTAGCCCCTGATTACAGGTTATATGCGCATATTTGAATGCTTACTCTAATCCATTATACATCGAGATATCTAATTAACATTACTTTCGCTTGCATCTAAGAACTTATAGCCTATAGTTTCCCTTAAGCGCGGTTGGTTAACTGCGTCGGGGTGTCGTAACCTCTTTCACCGCGGCCAAAGACAACATCGGGCCGTTATCAATGATGTTGCTTTCTCTATCTAAGGTGGGGGGGGCAGCGAAATAGAAGAGTGCTTGCGCAAATACGCTGCACCGTTCGGTGAACGGTTACGAACTCCCCGACTACCAGAGTGATTTGTGCTCTTGTCGTTATGTTCTTTATGAAAGGGGAAGGTCTACCATGTTAGAGAGAGAGTATGACATTAATCTGGAAATAGGCAGAAGAATCCGGGCTCTACGCTTAGATCAAGGGGTGACTCAGGCCCTTCTGGCTAAGCATGTTGGCGTAACATTTCAACAGCTGCAGAAAATAGAAATAGGTAAGAATCGCGTATCGGCGGCACGTCTGTTGTTAATATGTGAGTATTTGGAATTGTCGCCACTTATGTTTTATAAGAATCATCCTGATTAAATTATTCAAGCTAAGTTAAGCGCCGCCCCCAAATCTCTATACACCGTGAAAAAGAATTTTATGAATTGTCGACAAATAATAAAGTTAGCCGCGCAAGTAGAGAGCATTCAGCATCTCTATGAAATTCAGCGCCGCTTAGAAATTGATTATAATGGACAGCGCGCCGTGCCCTGCTGGACGCGCTATAAGCCCAAAGAGGCTGATCTTATCCTTAAAGAAGGCGGATCAATTTATCGCGTGGTTAAAAACCGTATAGTCTGCCGTCATAAAATCTTGGGTTTTGAGATGATTGAAACCCCAGAAAAAGGTATGATGTGCGCAATTATGCAGAGCGCGGAGATGATCGAAACTATCGCCGCCCCTCGCCGCGCCTTTCAAGGCTGGCGCTATTTAAAACCCAGCGATGCCCCGCCTGATAAAGGGCTCTATACTGGACAAGATCCTGAAGAAGAGGAAATGCCCGAAGATATGCGCGCGGCATTAAATGAAGCGGGGTTGTTGTAGTTTAATGGAGCTGTAGATGTTTTATTTGAGCTCTTGTGATAAAGACCTATTTTTATGTGCCGCTGACTTATCCAATTTCATATCAGGCTGCTGAATAAACACAAGAAAACCTTCTGGTGGAACGACATATTCATCCCCTTGGGCATGTTCTGACATGGCTTCTTTTTCGGCGTATGGTGTGTCTTGCGTTGTATCGACAATTCTTTTCCATGAATTGCCGCCAGGCAGTGTTGGTAAAGCGCATGATACGCCATGATCGCAAGGGTTTGTATAGACAAGGATTCGTGAATTTTTATCGATCATGCCGTGGGTTTTAGCTAATTTCTTGGTCTCTAACTCATCTTGAGCGGCGGCATTATTCATCATATAGCCTAAGAACTTACACTCGCCCCAGGATGTTTTCTCAGCCCCTTTCACATCAATCCATGTCCAGTCTTTAAGGTCGTGTACATCATCATACATATGGCCATGCGGGAAAGAGGCACACATTAAAGGTCCCGCGACATCACGCAAGCGCATCATGAACCCTGTGAAATTAGAGGCTTTTTGTTTTTGCCCGTCTGGTGTTTTTGGCCATTTCTGCCAACCAATATCACTATCTTGGCAATAAGCATTATTATTACCATGCTGCGTATTCATGGCTTCATCACCGCCGCGCAATAAGATCGCGCCATGAGACATCGCTAAAGTCGCAAGGGTGCTTAAATATAAGCGCATACGTTTGGCGTTAATTTGTGGGTCATCGCAAGGCCCTTCAACGCCACAATTATTACTGATCTCGTTATTGCTGCCATCTTGGTTGTTCTCACCATTGGCTAAATTATGTTTTTGATTATACATCATCGCATCCCAAAGCGTCTTACCGTCATGGGTTGTTAGGTCGTTCACGCCTTGATTGTTACAAATGCCGCCTTTGCCTTCATGGTCAAAAATACCTGATGAGCCTGACACAGCTGCTGCAAAATCGCGCGCCACGCCACCATCGAGCCATGTTTTGCGAATAGTTTCTTTATATTTATCGCTCCATTCGTAATATCCAGCAGGCAGATTGCCTAAATTATAGCCGCCCATACCCGTATCCCACGGTTCTCCTGCGGTTTTTATTGAAGGTAGTGCTTCTTTAATGGCTTTAAATACAGGGGCTTCGCGGTTGTAAGCGTATCCTGTTTCAGGATCGCGCCCCATCGCATTGAGTAAATCAAAGCGTAAGCCATCAAAACGAAATTCATCTTCTAGATAGGCGAGTGAATCGACAACAAGCTGCGTGACTTGTGGGTGGTTAACATTGAATAAATTACCACAGCCCGTATCATCAATATTATAGCGTTTATTATCAGGCTGTAGCGCGTAATAGCTCTCATTGTCTATACCTTTAAAGCTTAATGTGGGGCCCAGATGGTTGCCCTCGCAAGTATGGTTGTAAACCACATCAAGAAACACTTCTATGCCCGCGTTATGGAGCTTTTTAATGGATGATTTTAAAGCGCTCTCAGTATTATTGGTATGCGCGCTAATATATCGATTTGTAATTGAAAAATAGTTTAGCGGCGCATAACCCCAATAATTTACGCGGCCGGGGTTCTCATCAATAAAGGTTTGTAGTGGTAACAATTCAAGGGCGCTCATGCTTAAGTCTTGTAAGTGCTTAACCACGGCTTTTTCACCAAGTCCTTTATATGTACCACGCAAGGATTCTTCAATATCAGGGTTAAGCTTCGTTAGGCCTTTGGCGTGCGCTTCGTATATTTTAGTTTTAGCCCATGGCGTATTGGGCTTTTTATCCGCGCCCCAATTGAACTTATTATCAGGGTCCGTGACTACAGATTTGGGCATAAATGGGGCGCTATCGCGCGTATCCATATGGTAATCGGCGTCTTCAGCGCGTGGTTCGCTCATATCGTTGACGACATAAGCAAAATGCTCAGGGCGTAAAGTGAAGTCTTCTTCGCCGGCAAGCTTCTTGGCGTAAGGATCAATAAGGAGTTTATGCGGGTTAAAACGTTTGCCATCATCTGGGTCATAAGCGCCATGTATGCGATAGCCATAATACTGACCCGGTTTGGCTTTTGGGACGAATCCTGTCCAAATATCGCCTTTGCGCTTTAGAAAGATATCACGCGTCTCTTGGCCGTCTTTGTCAAATAAACACAGCTCAACTTTTTCCGCATTCGCTGAAAATAGTGAGAATTTTGTACCGCCGCGCCCTTTATCATATAGGGCTCCGAGTTTTGTTTGATTAGATTTGACCAAAACAACCTCCTTCACAGTAATATTATTCCATAAAGTAAAGGCTTTACATTATATTATGTCAAAAGGCAATATGTTTTTTTGTGTGTACTCACGTATAAGCTGTATAGAAAACCGCGTTAAGCATATTGTCCTGCGACATAGCCTGAAGACCATGCCCATTGGAAATTATACCCACCTAAATGGCCTGTAACGTCAACAACTTCACCGATAAAGAATAAGCCCGGTTGCTTCTTTGCTTCCATGGTTTTGGATGACAGTTCATTCGTGTCCACGCCGCCTGTGGTGACCTCGGCTGTACGATAGCCTTCTGTACCATTAGGTTTAACAGTCCATGTGTTAATGTTTTGCTTTAAGAGTGCAATGTCTTTATTTGAAACCTCAGCAACATTACCGCTCACATTGCAGCGTACACAGATTGATTCTGCGAGGCGTTTTGGTATAATTTCACTCAAAGAATTGCAAACATCTTGCTTGGGATTAGTTGCTTGTTTTTCTTTTAAGAAGACATCAACATCAATGCTGGGCGCCAGATTAATTTCAATCGTTTGGCCGCCCTGCCAATAAGATGAAATTTGTAATATAGATGGACCGCTTAAGCCGCGATGAGTAAATAATAAGCCCTCTGCAAAGCTGATTTTGCCGCATTTAACTTCAGCATCGACAGAAAGGCCTGAGATGTTTTTACACAAATCAAGAATTTCACTGGTAAAAGTAAGCGGTACTAAACCCGCGCAAGGCGCGATCATATTCAAACCAAATTGTTCTGCGACTGTATAGCCAAATTTCGTCGCGCCTATTTTAGGAATGGACAGCCCGCCCGTGGCGACCACGACAGATTCAACATCAACGGCGCCCTGTGTTGTTTGCACGCTATAGATTTCGTTTTTATAGCCTATATGTTCAACGGCTGTGCTCATGTCTATTTTTACGCCTGCATCCGCGCATTCATCAAGCAGCATATCAATGATTTGCTGCGCTGAGTCATCGCAAAAAAGCTGTCCCAGTTTTTTCTCGTGATAAGCAATGTCATGCTTTTCAACAAGGGCGATGAAATCGTGCTGTGTATATTGGCTTAAGGCCGATTTACAAAAATGTTTATTTTGCGATAGGAAAGCTTCTGGGCGTGTATCGAGATTAGTGAAATTTGCACGTCCACCACCAGATATACGAATTTTCTCGGCTGTTTTCTCAGAATGGTCAATCAACCATACTTTGCGGCCACGTTTGCCTGCTTCAATCGCACACATAAGCCCTGCTGCGCCCGCTCCTATTACAAGAACATCATATTTCTTTTGTGTGGCTTGTGACATCGTATTTCCTATAATTTTGTTGGCCTAAGGCGTAACACATATATCTAAATAAGCAAAGATAGATTATACTCCCTTTCCATGAGCTGGTTTATTTACATTTTGCAATGCAACGATAATAGCCTTTATACAGGCGTCACCAATGATTTGGAGCGCCGTATAGCCGCACATAATGATGGCACGGGCGCAAAATACACAAAGGGTCGCGCACCAGTGCGGCTGCTCTATAGTGAAGAATCTCCCTCACGCAGCGATGCGCAAAAACGCGAATATAGTATAAAGCAAATGAGCCGCGCTGAAAAAATACAACTTTTAAAAACGCACCCCTTTCAGAAATGATTATTTTATGACACGTTTATTTTATTGCACATTACTTCTTACATTATTTCTTACATTCATCGCCCATGCGCAAACAGCGCAGGCGGAAATTAAAGATTATCTGCTGCCTGAATACACAACAACAGAGATTCACTACCAATACGGTAATGCGCAAAATCCTTTTAATGGCACGGATACTTTTAAAACCGTAATTACCACACAAAACGCCTCAGGCTGGAAATGGGGCTCGACCTTTTTCTTTGTTGATTACGCCAAAGACGCCATTGATGATGATGGAACAAATTTCAATGATGAGAATATCTATTTAGAAGCTTATTTAAATCTAAGCCTCAGTGCATTGCTTAAACAAGATGTAAGCTATGGCGCGGTGAAAGATGTCGGCTTGATTATGGGGACGAATTATTCACGTGATGCAGCGGTTTTAAAATACACGCCTGGCTTACGCTTATCATGGGATGTTCCCGGCTTTGCATTTTTAAATACTGATTTTATGGCCTTTATTGATGATAGTGCAGGTAAGAAGCAAAATGCCCGTAATGCACCATCGGAAGAAAATAGCTGGTTTATGGATGTTAATTACCTCTACCCTTTTGATGTATCCACGCAAAAATTTATGATTACAGGCCATGCCGAATTTGTGAAAGGTCGCCAATTGGATGATATCGTTGATGGACGTAAAAAAGACTGGTTTATGGCGCAAACGCAGATACGCTGGGATGTTGGCCATGCTTTATTTGATAAGGCCAATAAGTTTTATATTGGTACAGAGTGGCAATATTGGAACAATAAGCTGGGCACGAATACAGATGAAAATATGGCGCAGCTTTTGGCTGTGTTCAGATTCTAAAGCTTTAACGCATTATAATTTTTGCATTTCTTTATGGCTTAGATTAAGACTAAGCTTAAGACTAAGCTTAAGACAGGCTAAAAACATAAACCTCCATAATAATTTGAGTGACCATGAGCAAAGTATATAAACCATCGCCGATAAGTGGCTTTCCTGAATATCTTCCAGAAATTCGCGCTGTAGAGCAGCGTTGGATTGATCATATTCGCAAAGTTTTCGAATCTTATGGTTTTTGCAACATTGAGACCCCTGCCGTTGAAGAAGTCGAAGTCTTGATGGCTAAGGGTGAGACCGATAAAGAAATATACAGCCTTAAACGCCTACAAGCTGACCCGAAAGACACAAGCGATTCTCGTTTGGCTTTACGCTTTGATCAAACTGTGCCGCTTGCGCGCTATACAGCGCAGCATTTTAACGAGCTTGTTTTCCCGTTTAAGCGCTATCAAATACAAAAAGTTTGGCGCGGCGAGCGTCCACAAGTTGGCCGTGAGCGTGAATTTTACCAATGTGACATTGATGTGTTGGCGGTTGATAACCTACCACTACATTTTGACGCAGAAATGCCTGCTGTGGTTTATGAAGCGTTAATGGGGCTGGATATTGGTAAAGTCCTCATCAAAATTTCAAATCGTAAAATATTGATTGGGTTGCTCGCGACATTAAATATTGATGATGTGGTCGCCACCACACGCATTATAGATAAGCTTGATAAAATCGGCGAAGATGGCGTGCGTAAGTTGCTATCAGAAGAAGTCGGTATATCGGATCAGCACATAACGTCTTTATTGGCGCTTTCAACGATTAAAACCCGTAGCGCCGTCGAGCTGCGCGCCGCTCTTGAAGCGTTAGGTGTTGAAAACGAGTTGTTTCAAGAAGGTCTTAACGAGTTATGCTTTGTTCTTGATTACCTCGCTCACATGCCTGAAGGCTCTATTATTGCGGATTTATCCATTGTCCGTGGCCTTGATTATTACACGGGCACTGTTTATGAGACGAACTTGCTTGAAATACCCGAATTCACAAGCTCGGTTTGTTCAGGTGGCCGTTATGATGATCTGGCCAGTAGCTACATTAATAAGAAGCTTCCAGGCGTTGGAATCTCAATCGGTCTAACGCGCCTCTTTAGTGTCTTGCTTGAAAATGGCTATATTAAAGCCGGCGCCAAGTCTCCGGCTGATATCTTAATGGTTATCCCTTCTGAAGAACGTCGCAAAAAAGCGCAAGAGACAGCGCAAGAATTGCGCGCTAGAGGTTTTAAGGTTGAGCTGTATCACGCCGCGCAGAAAATTCAAAAGCAAATGACGTATGCTAAGAAAAAGTCGATCGCTTATGTTTGGTTCCCACCTTTTGAAGATGGCGCAGCCCATGAAGTCAAAAATATGGATAGCGGCGAGCAAGTCGAAACCACAACCGAATCATTTACGCTGTAAAGTAACGCTAAGTCTGAATCCTAAGCCCTAGCCCTAGCCCTAGCCTTAGCTTAATTCTGTTTTGAGGATTAATCAGCAGCAATCGTTTGGATGCGTTCGACCATGGCGTAAAAGCCATTACGACGGCTGGGTGATAAATGCCCTTCTAAACCAAGCTGCGTGAATATATCTGTTATATCCGTAGCCTTGATTTCAGTCTTGTTCTTACCTGTGTAGATAGAGAAGAGTATCGCCACGAGGCCGCGAACGATTTTTGCATCGCTATCAGCCAATATATTCAGCAAGCCATTATCATCAAAATGTCCAACCATCCAAACTTTTGACGTGCAGCCGCGTACATAATTAATGTCATTCTTTAAAGCGGCGTCCATTGGCGGTAATTTGTCCCCAAGATCGATCAAATAACTATAACGATCTTCCCAATCGTCAAAGAAACTGAAGTTTTCTATTAATTCGCTTATCGTTGGTATAGTCATATTATGCCGTTTCGATTAATTTAACTGTCTGAATACGTATATTTATAAGATTATTCAAGGATATCTCAAAAAAAACAAGTAAAACTCTTGCGCTTCTGCTCAATGCTTGGCAAATTGTACCTATAGAGTGATTACATGCTTTTTCACTTTTTCGCTCTATATCTGTTTATATATTCTAATGAAATCAAGTAACTCCTAGGAAAAGCGCTAAAATGAGCAAATCCGAATCCGATTCAAAAAATACTCTCTATTGTTCTTTCTGTGGCAAAAGCCAGCATGAAGTACGCAAACTTATTGCAGGACCAAATGTCTTTATCTGTAATGAGTGTGTTGAACTCTGCATGGATATCATCAAGGAAGAAGATAAAAGTCAGCTTATTACTGGGGGTGAAGAAGGTCATGTACCAACACCTGCGGAAATTAAAGCCGTGCTTGATGATTACGTCATCGGTCAGCAACGTGCAAAACGTGTGCTTTCTGTAGCTGTTCACAACCACTATAAGCGCCTAGAGCATGGCGCTACTGGTTCAGGCAGCGAAATCGAACTTGCAAAATCAAACATCCTTCTTGTTGGTCCAACGGGTTGTGGTAAGACACTTCTGGCGTCGACCCTAGCAAAAATTATCGATGTTCCCTTCACAATGGCTGATGCCACAACATTGACCGAAGCGGGTTATGTTGGTGAAGACGTTGAAAATATTGTTTTGAAATTACTTCAAGCCTCTGATTACAATGTTGAGCGCGCTCAACGTGGTATCGTTTATATTGATGAAATTGATAAGATTTCGCGTAAATCTGACAATCCATCAATAACACGCGATGTATCTGGTGAAGGTGTTCAGCAAGCCCTCTTGAAACTTATGGAAGGCACGGTTGCTTCTGTTCCTCCACAAGGCGGTCGTAAACATCCACAGCAAGAATTCTTACAAGTTGATACTGTAAATATTCTGTTTATTGCTGGCGGTGCGTTTGCTGGCGTTGAGAAAATCATCTCAGATCGTGGTCGCGATACAACAATCGGCTTCGGCGCTGATGTTCTTGGCCCTGATGAGCGTAAAGTTGGCGAACTTCTTGGCGAACTTGAGCCAGAAGATCTGTTGAAATTTGGTTTGATCCCTGAATTCGTTGGCCGTCTACCGGTTATCGCGACTTTGGAAGATCTTGACGAATCAGCGCTTATTCAAATCTTGACGCAGCCTAAGAACGCGCTTGTTAAGCAGTATAAGCTTCTCTTCTCAATTGAAGATACTGAGCTAACATTCACAGACGAAGCCCTTACTGCGATTGCGCAACATGCGATCAAACGTAAAACAGGTGCTCGTGGATTGCGTTCAATTCTTGAAACGATGCTTCTTGATACAATGTTTGAGCTTCCTGATATTGAAGGCTTAACAGAGGTTGTTATTGAAGACGTTACGGTTAACGATAAAGTTAAACCAAGATATGTCATCAGTAAGACCAAGAAAAAGAAAGCTGACAAGGCTAAGGACGAGAAGAAAGAAGACAAAAAAGACGAGAAAAAAGAACAAATCGAATCTTAATGACTTCTCATTCATCATAATTTTGAAAGCCCGCATCTTGTATGTGGGCTTTTTTAATGGGACAATAACCTATGTTTAACGATAAAATTAAAAATATAGCGGGTAAAAAAATAGGGATCTTTGCGCCCTCTTCTTGCGTTGATGTATCGCGTTTCCAAGCGGGACTAGATATTATTCATGCACGCGGCTTTGAAACCGTTATCCACCCGCAATGCTTTTTAACGCATAATCAATCAGCCGGCACGACAGCACAGAAAATCGCAGCCCTGCATGACTTGGCGCTTAATGATGATGTCGGGCTTATTATGGCTGCGGCGGGTGGGAATCGAGCTCTACATATACTGGATGGTATTGATTACGCTTTGTTTGAAGCGCAACAAAAACTCTATTGCGGCTATAGCGACTCGACGGCTCTGAGTTTTGCGCTTCACACGCAAGCACAGATCCTAAGCATTTTTGGGCCCATGGTGCAAAACCTAGCGGCATTGGGACAAAAAGACCAAGATTACTTTTTTGACCTGATCACGGGTAAGGCGCCAGCTTATAAAATAGATAATACGGCGGAGATCATTAAAGCTGGAGCGGCGAGTGGTCCATTAATTGGCGGCACTTTGGCGTTGATATGCAGTCTTGTCGGGACAGGCTACATGCCCATCATTAAGGGGCATGTATTATTTATAGAAGATTGTTTTGAAGAATTAAGCCGCATTGATCGCATGCTTTGCCAGTTAAAATTAGCCCTGCCTTTTTCTGAGCTTGGGGGGCTTATTGTTGGTCAATTTACCGATGCCCAAGATAGTGGCGCGGCATTTGGATTTAGCCTTACTGATATATTACGAGAGCATAGCGACTCCATTAATGGCCCTGTTGTGATGAATATGCCCTTTGGTCATGGTGAGCGCTTACAAAGCTTAGCTTTTGGGGCGCAGGCGACATTTAAAGCAGATAGTAAGACGGATCGAGTTTCACTCAAGTTTTAGCTTTAGCGATTATAGAGCGGGCCAAACAGGCGTTTTTTACCAAAGTTAAATAAACGTCTCATAATTGGATTTGCAGCCCAGACTGTGGAGGCCGAATCCCAATAATCGCGCTGTGAAAAGACCATCATACTATGATCAAAGGTAATCTCACTCATGCCCTCTAAAGGCGCCATGTTTTTCTCTAGGCGGAGTGACCACTTGAAATAGACTTTATGCTCTTCTTTACTTAAAAGAACTTCCTCCACGCGGAATTTTAAGGCTGTGGCTGAATTACACAGCACTCTTAGTAACTCTGTGCGCTGATCCAAATCCCCATCATAGAAAAAAGGGTCTCTGAAACTGGCCGCTGGTGAGACATGTTTGTTGATAGTCGGCAATGAGCGTAGAGATAAGCGCTCTAGAAAGAACCTGTATTCTTCTATGGCGCGGTTGAAGCTGCGAGGCTTCTCATAGAATCCTGTATTCTTTGCGCGGAAGCCCACGGGCTCCACAGGGCTTTTTGGATCTCTTTCAATCATTTCTTGAATTCCTTGCTAAATCATCCTATGTATAGCGCATAAAACTATTCAAGATAAAGAGTTATCGTTATGACCTTCGTTGTTACAGACATATGTATTAACTGCAAATACACAGATTGTGTAGAAGTATGCCCCGTTGATTGTTTCTATGAGGGCGAAAACATGCTGGTTATTCACCCTGATGAATGTATAGATTGCGGCGTTTGCGAGCCTGAATGTCCAATTGATGCGATTCTGCCTGATAGCGATGAAAAAGCAGATGCTTATATTGAAATGAATAGAAAATACTCCATAGAAGCGAGCTGGCCTGTGATTAGCATTAAGAAAGATGCCATGGCGGATGCTGAAAAATTCAAAAATGTGGAAAATAAATATCCAGAAATGTTCTCTGAAGTGCCTGGTGAAGGCGATTAATCAGGTTTATGCCCGATTCCCACCCTATTAACATAATCTAAAGCACTGTTATTATTGAAAATAATGACGCCTGAATTTTTTTATTGAAAAATGGCGTATTTTTTGGTATAGTATGTTTCATTGCTGAACAAAAAGTTTTTGCATAATACGGCTAAAATAGCGTGTTATCAACCACTTAAGGGGCTTTTTTAATAGAGTTCTTTAAGCAAGTTAGTGATTTAAGATTTTCTTTAATGCAAAGTATTTTTGTGGGTATGCACAATATCCGCTGGGAATTTTGCGCTGTAAATAAAAGAGGTGCTAAAACATGGTAGACAATAACCAAACAAGTTTTAAAGAAGGCGATTATGTCGTATACCCAGCTCATGGCGTTGGCCAAATTGAAGGTATCGAAAAACAAACTATTGGCGGCGCAGAAATTATGCTCTATGCCATCGCTTTTGAAAAAGACCGCATGCGCCTGAAAGTTCCTGTATTTAAAGCGGCTAGCGCAGGTCTTCGCCGTATTAGTACTCATGAACGTATGAAAGATGCCCTGAACACATTAGAAGGCCGCGCACGTATTCGCCGCACTATGTGGTCTCGTCGTGCACAGGAATATGAACTAAAAATCAATTCTGGCGACCCTGTATCAATTGCTGAAGTTCTACGTGATCTTAAGCGTCGCAATGCTGAAAGCGAACAGTCTTATAGTGAGCGTCAAATCTACCAAGCTGCACTTGAGCGTCTTGCACGTGAAGTTGCCGCCCTAGAAAGCATTACAGAAGAGCAAGCATCGCTTCGCCTCGAAGAAATCATGGGCGTACCTCAGCTTTTGAACGAAATTGAAATGCTGGCTAATGCAAACGCTAATGTAGAAGCAGACGTTGACACTGAAGTTGAACAAGAAAAAGAAGCGGCGTAAGCCCCCTCTTCTTCATATATAGATATTTTAAAAATGCGCCCTATTTTTGCGGCGCATTTTTTTATGAGCGCGCCAACCCTATCTGTGCTCGCCCTGTCTTTTATAGCTAACACACAAAGAAACTCATCTTTAGGTTTATTCATATTGACACTGCACATCTTTATTGCATAGATACTATGTAGAATAGACTGAGAAAATTAATTCAGCACATACAGGGAAGAGAGAACAAATTAAAATGGATTTTTTTAGAACAAAGAAAGCGGCAATTGGAGCGGCTATTATAGCCACAGCCGCATTAATCGTTGCACCCGTTATAACAATTGGAACAGCCGTTGGCTCTGCACTCGGGCTTGGTGGTGGCGTTCTTTACAGTAAAGATAAACCCACAGGTGGTGGTGTTTATATTGCTGCGGCGACGTTTGCGGGTGGTCTTATTGGTGGTGTGACAGCGGGTATTACAAGTGAATTTACTGACCTTGCTCAAGCCGATTCAGGCCTTGATAAGCAAGCTCACTACGCTCAAGTCCAGCCACTAAGCTTAGAAGATATCATGAATGGTTCGATTGAAGATAAATCAGGGCAAGCTGTACAGTTCACATTAGCCCCTTAATCTAAATAATGGCCACATAAACTTATATGTTTTGTTTTCATATTATTGTTGACAGCTACGTGCGCTTGGCATATATGTAAACAATACATATAAGGAAAATAGATATGAGTAAAAGAAGAGAAAAAGATTTTAGAGTGAAAATGGGCCTAGCGACTGGTCTCGCATCATTTCTCGCCGTTTTAGTTGCCCCAGGCCTTGTCGTCGGTGCAGCTGTTAGTGGCTATCTGGGATATAAGGCTTCTGAAAAAATTGCTCATAAAAAATACAGCTCCCGTGATGTTGGCGGCGCTTTTCCTTCTGCGATATTGATTCTAGCAACCACAGCAACGACCTCTGTTATCGGTGGCGCTGCAGGGCATAGCCTTGTTGAGTCCTTTAAAGATAACGCATCAAATCAGCATTCTAGCATTATGCAGATGCAAGACGCTCAAATAGCTTCAAGCCCTGTGCAGTCTATGCTTGATACACCGATTACCCATAATGGTAAAACAGTGCAGTTAACGCTAAAAACGGCCTAATATCCACCTAATACCCATCTTTACTGTCAGGTTCCTTATTTGAAGGCTGTGCACGAAGCGCTTTGTCCGTTTAGTGTGAGTGAATAGTTATGGTATAGTTGTATTCTAGAGATTCTCTTCTCGCATCTTCTAATCATGAACGTTCAGATAAAAAATATGTGCCGCTGTACAAATTCTGCAACAACTATCGAAAACTTAGGTGAACCCCGTCGCATTTGGGCCATCCCTTCTGTGCATTCTAATATTGACGGGCTAACAGCTATTCATGATCAGTTGCTTGAGCATTTCAAGGCTGGCGATAAGATTATTTATTTGGGAAATTACACAGGTTATGGCGATAAGCCCGTTGAAACGCTCAATGAGATACTGACTTTCCGCCGTATTATTTTGTCTATACTCGGTGTCTTTCCCAATGATTTGATTTATCTGCGTGGTGCACAAGAAGAAATTTTTGAAAAACTATGGCAGCTGCATTACGCACCGCAAGCTGAACAAGCCTTTTTATGGATGCTTGGCAATGGCTTGTCTTCGACGCTCGAAGCTTTACACATTAATACGCATGAAGCGCATGACGCGGTACGTTATGGGCCGCAATATTTATCACGTTGGATCAACAAAACCCGCGCAATTATACGCGACCAAATTGACTATGATGCCTTTTTCATCAATATGAAGCGCGCCGCGATAAGTGATGATAATACTTTACTGTTTGTAAATGCTGGCCTTGATTATGATAAGGCGCTTGATGGGCAAGAGGATTCATTCTGGTGGAGGGGTGATGATTTTGACGATATAAAGCAGCAATATAATCAATTTAACTGGGTTGTCCGTGGTTATGACCCAAAGCATCGCGGTGTGTTTGTTCGTAAATATTACGCGACATTAGATAATGGATCAGGCTTTGGTGGCAATTTAATATGCACAGCCCTTGATCATAGCGGCGAAATCGTCCACTACCTAGAAGCCGCCTAGCTTTGCTAGCATTGGGCACCCTTATTTCCTCCTCCTATTTCAAGTAAATATGTATTATTTTTAAATAAAAGTGATCTGCCGTGAAGGGTTTTGCGTACAAAAACCGTTGTTACATTATAGAGATTATAATTTAAGATACACGACACCAAACAGATTAAAGGAAATATAATGAGCCATATTGATGATGCCTACACACAAAATGCGAACCGCGCTTATATACGCGATGCAATGGCTGTCCCGATGCTCTCTCGTGAAGAAGAGCTCGAGCTCGCTACAGCTTGGGTTCTCAATAAAGATAAAAAATCGATGCATAAGATTGTTAATGCGCATCGCCGCTTAGTGGTTGCCATGGCAACCAAATTTAGAAATTACGGTCTACCTTTAGGAGATTTAATCCAGGAAGGTAATATTGGCCTGCTACAATCAATAGAGCGCTTTGACCTTGAACGTGAAGTGCGCTTTTCGACCTATGCCACATGGTGGATACGCTCTGCCATACAAGATTACGTGTTACGTAACTGGTCGATTGTACGTACAGGTACAACTGCGGCGCAAAAATCTTTATTCTTCAACTTAAGACGCTTAAAAGCGCAGATTAATGATGAAGATAACGCACAGACCGGCTTGTCATCAGCGGGCGCTGAAACTATAGCGACTGAATTAAATGTCAGTGAGCACGAAGTTCATAAAATGAATGGCCGTTTATCTGGTGGCGATCAATCATTAAACGCCACAATAGCCGATGGCAGCCAAGAAGAATGGCAAACGTTCTTAGAAGATGATGGCCCGAACCCTGAAGACGTGGTTATTGAAACGCGCGATTCACAAAGCCGATCTGAATGGCTGAACAGCGCCATGAAAATGCTGAATGAGCGCGAGATGAAAATAATTAAAAATCGTCACTTACAGCACAAGACGGTGACATTAGAAACGCTAGGCTCACAATTGGGAATTAGCAAGGAGCGCGTAAGGCAAATTGAAAAGCGTGCTATGGAGAAGCTAAAAATGACACTTGAAAGCTCCAATGAGACACCGAGCGATTATTATACGGCTGTGTAATGAGCTGGAATTAGAGCATTTCACACCTCGACCATGTTAAAACGGCCTCTTATACGTAATGTATAGAGGCCGTAACTTTAGATGAGGTTTATTTAAAGTGAAAAAGGCATTTTGCCTCTACGCTCATTCATAAAATTAAGCGCCCTGAGTTACGTGATCAGTAATGGCTTATTGACATCAGCGGCAGGCGCAAGCGGTGTCGGATTGATTTCTTTTTCTTCACGATTCTCGGTTTTCTTTGTAATATTAATGCATATTTTCTCTTCGTTTTGCATGGTGCCAGCGCGAACCAAGCCAGTAAAAACTACAGCGGCCCCTCCAACAATCCACCCAAGCGGTGTGAATAGACTAGACCATAGAGGTATTGTTGTTGATCCTGCTAAGATAATGTTCCTAAAAATATGAGCTGCGAGCTCATCTTCGGATTCGTGATACTGGCGGACAGAATAATTTACATCATAACCTTGTTTTTCTAGATCACGCGATAATGCGTTAGCTACGTCATTATTATTCATCACCGATTGCACATATTCAGCTCCGCAAGACATCTCTTTTCTCGCGAGTATTCCAAATAGCTTTGTAAACTCTTCCTTAAAACTGATTGGCCCGCATGTAGGTATAGATAAATAACCGCTTTCGTTGACGATAGACTTCGTAACCTTATCGCTTGTTAAGCGATTAAAAATCTCTGTTATTCGCTTATCAACTTTATTAAACTTTTTGTACTCTAATGCGTTAACGCTCTCATCTAATTCGGTCATAACAGGCTCCTTTTATTCCAAATATAGCTCTTGTTATCACGGCGTAGGCAATATGTCAATTGATATTATGTAATCCTTGCCTGCTGTTACGCTCAGGAAAGCACCAAATAAAAAAGCCCTATAAACAGGGGCTTTTAATTCATCATAGAGAGCTTATTTCACAATATAATGCTTTGAATTCAATCTGTTTTCAGGTTTCTTGCGCTCTTCCTCTGCGCAAATATAGTCTCTTAATTCCTGAATGGTTCTTTTGTTATTCGCTTGTCTGGCTGACTTAGAAAATGTGGCCTCCAAAAGGTATTTAACAATCTCAATATTACCGACGGGCAGTTTTTTGGATGCTTTTTTTAATAGATCGCAATCGGTAACCTCACGCTCTTGGCACCTTAAGTTTGCTGCGAACTCCGTAGTATTTAGAATAAACAATTAAATCACCTTTCTTTTTTTACAAACTAGCAAAGATTAGCGCTTATGTCAAATGGGTAATTCTGTATTCTTAATCATCATAAGGCATAAATTCTCATCAACTAATTTACTTGCCCCACTCATAACGATTTCGCGGTTATAGGTCACGCCATTGCCATCAACATTATAGCCGCGTGCAATATATAATTGCTGTGCTACACCAAATTCGGCGCTGACGCTGACGCTTATCCCTATTTCAGTTGCGCCCTTTTCTTTGGCGGTCTGCTCACAGTGATCTAGAAGCAATGAAGCAAGGCCTTGCCTTCTAAATTCTGGGGCGATGTATAGATCTTGAATTTCAGGGATATTTAAACGCCGATATAGTCCATATAAGGGCTTATAATTAAGCGTTACATAGCCCATAATTTGTGCATTTTTGCGTAAAATGAATACGTCGCGCTGCTTGTTTTCAATTGCTATGAATATATCGCCCCATTCATTGGCATGAAAAGCGCTGAGCTCTTCTCTATTATTTCTTGTGGCTAGGGTGATTTCCTGCATTTGCACTATGGATTTCTCGTCTATAAGAGGCTATAAGTAATATGCTTTAAGTTTAACGAAAATCTTTAGGAAATACAAATGACAATGGCCGCCGAAAATATTGATCCCTCAACACAGCTTGAAACTCAAAACGCTAACAAAGATATGAAAGATATCGTCGCTTTATGTAAGCGTCGCGGTTTTATCTTTCCTGCTTCTGAAATCTATGGCGGTTTTAATGGCTTTTGGGATTACGGCCCACTTGGCGTCGAGCTAAAAAACAATATTCGCGATTTGTGGTGGAAACAAATGGTCACCACCCCGCCTGTTGGCCCTGATGGTGAAATATTGCAAATTGTTGGGCTTGATAGCTCCATCATCCAAAACCCAAAACTTTGGGAAGCTTCTGGTCATACAGAAAGCTTTTCTGATCCGATGGTTGATTGCCGCGAAAGTAAAAAACGTTACCGCGCGGATCATTTGGTTATTTATAAAGACAAAAATGGCGCTATGCCGTGGATTGCTGTGTTTGAAGGCGACGAAGCTGACGTCGATGCGGCAAAACGCATGAAAAAAGAAGCGAAGAATATTAAAGTCGAAAATTGCGAAATCACTGTTTTAACAGATATCGCCGTTGAGGATTTTGATAAAATCCTTGCCCCAGACACTAAAGAAGTCGGCACATTAACGGCGCCCAAAGAATTTAACTTGATGTTCAAAACCTATGTTGGCGCGACAGCAAGCGAAGATAACGTGGCTTACCTACGCCCTGAGACGTGCGGCGGTATATTTGTGAACTATAAAAATGTACTCGATACCTCACGCGTTAAAGTGCCATTTGGTATTGCGCAAATTGGTAAAGCGTACAGAAATGAAGTCACTCCACGTAACTATATTTTCCGTTCACGTGAATTTGAACAAATGGAAATGGAATGGTTCTGCCACCCTGATGATGCAGCGGATTGGCGCCAATTCTGGATTGAACAACGCATGATTTGGTGGAAGTCACTGGGTCTTAAAGATGAAAGCTTGATCTTACGTGAGCATGAATCAGATGAACTGGCCCATTACGCTAAAGAAGGCGTTGGTACGGTTGATATTGAATTCCAATTCCCATTTAGCTGGCCTGGCTATGGTGAGCTTGAAGGCGTCGCGCATCGCTGCGACTTTGACCTTACTGCACACCAAACTCATTCGGGTCAAAAAATGGAATATATCGACCCGCATACAAATGAACGCTACATCCCTCATGTTATTGAGCCAGCCTCTGGCCTTACACGTGGCGTTTTAGCCGTACTTTGTGATGCTTACACGGTTGATGAAGGCCGTCCAAGTGGCGTTTACATGGATTTCCACCCTTCTGTTGCGCCGAAAAAAGCCGCTATTTTACCATTAATGGCCAAAGGTGAACATGCTGAAATCGCGACCAAGCTTTATATGGAGCTGCGCGAGCATTATGCCGTTGATCTTGATATCAAACAAAATATTGGTAAGCGTTACGCGCGCCAAGATGAAATTGGTACGCCTTATTGCTTCACAATTGATAACACAACAGGCGAAGATGGCACTGTTACTGTGCGTGATCGTAATACAATGGCACAAGAGCGCATTCCTTTAGACAGCGTTCTTACATTCCTTCGTGAAAAGATAGGTTAAGCTTAATGGGTGATACTCAACATTATGACTTTTTTGTCATTGGCGCTGGTTCTGGCGGCGTAAGATCAGCACGCATTGCGGCGAGCCACGGCGCTAAAGTCGGCGTAGCAGAAGGCAATCCGCTAGGCGGGACATGCGTTAACTTAGGCTGCATTCCTAAAAAGCTTTATGCTTATGCATCTGACTTCCATATGGAAGCACAAGATTCACGCGCTTATGGCTGGCATATGCAGAAAAGCATGTTTGATTGGAGCATCTTAAAAGCGAAAAAAGATGATGAAATCGCCCGTTTAAACGGCATTTATGGCCGTTTGCTTGAAGGCTCTGGCGTTACGGTTCATGAAGGCTTTGCGCAATTTATTGATGACCATACTATTCGCATTGGTGAAGAATTTATCACCGCGGATAAAATCTTAATCGCGACAGGTGGTAAACCAAGCCGCCCAACCATTGAAGGACATGAATTCATTCTGACCTCTGATGATGTGTTTCAGCGCGATGAATGGGCGCATGATATAACTATTCTTGGCGGTGGTTATATTGCCGTTGAAATGGCGCATATTTTTCATGGACTTGGCCATGCTGTAAACCTTATCTATCGTGGCTCACTGTTTTTACGTGGCTTTGATGATGATTTACGTATGCATCTGGCGCAAGAAATGAAAAATCAGGGCATAAATTTGATATTTGAAGATAACATACGCCAAATCGCGCTCGATAAAGATGATAAAGAGGGTAAAAACAATAAGCTCGTCACTTTAGAGAGCGGTAAAACCTTCAACACGGGTGAAGTCATTGCCGCTATTGGCCGCGATGCGAATACAGCGGATCTTGCCCTTGGTAAGGCTGGCGTTGAAATGGATGACAAGGGTAATATCCCTGTTAATGATGATTATGCGACGAATAAAACGCATATATACGCGGTTGGTGATGTCTCGAGCATGTATCAATTGACACCGGTTGCCATCAAAGAAGGCCACTTCCTTGCTGACAATTTATTTGGCCCGCATAAAGATCATGTCAATCCGGTCTATTACGAAAACGTTGCAACCGCTGTGTTTTCACATCCGCCTATAGGGACTGTTGGTCTAAGCGAGACTGATGCACGCCTAAAAGGGCATAAAGTTGATATTTATCGTTCAACCTTTAAACCGCTGAAACACACAATTTCAGGCCGTGATGAGAAAACAATGATGAAGCTTGTTGTCGATCAAGATAGCGACCTTGTTTTAGGTGTACATATGGCGGGCGTTGATGCTCCTGAAATCATTCAAGGCATGGCGATTGCCTTAAATGCAGGGGCAACCAAAGCTGTGTTTGACCGCACAATGCCGGTTCACCCGACCGCTTGTGAAGAATTTGTCACAATGCGCGAAGCGGTAGAAGCGTAAATAAAGTCTCTAATACATACTCTAATAAATGCCCTATAAGGAAACGTTCATAATGGCTCAAAAATTAGCACAAGATAATAACAGCGCGCTTTGGACGCCAAATAGCTGGCGTGAAAAGGAAGCCTTGCAGCTGCCTAACTATCCAGATCAAAACAAAGTTTTAGAAACCGAGTCTATCTTAAAAGAAATGCCGCCTTTGGTCTTTGCTGGTGAAGCGCGCCGCTTAAAAGCGCATCTAGGTAAAGTCGCCAATGGTGAAGCTTTTGTTCTTCAGGGTGGTGATTGCGCTGAAAGCTTTGCTGAATTTAATGCGATAAAAATACGTGATACATTCCGCGTTATTTTGCAAATGGCGATTGTCATGACTTATGGCGGCTCTATCCCTGTTGTTAAAATGGGTCGTATGGCGGGTCAATTTGCTAAGCCTCGTTCATCAGACATGGAAACTAAAGATGGTGTCACTTTGCCAAGCTATCGCGGTGATATTATTAACAGCTTAGAATTTACTGAACAATCGCGTGTCCCCTCACCTAAACGTATGTTGCGTGCTTATAATCAATCAGCAGCAACGCTGAATTTATTGCGCGCATTCTCTAAAGGTGGTTATGCTGATCTACATAAAATATCAAAATGGACATTGGATTCTACGCAAGGCTCTGAACAATCACAGCGCTATGATGCCATAGGCGAGCGTATTACAGATGCGCTAAACTTCATGGAAGCTTGCGGTATAACAGGCGATCAAATGCCTGAAGTTATTCGCGAAACAGAATTTTACACCTGTCATGAAGCGCTGCTTCTGCCTTATGAAGAAGCCCTTACACGTACAGACAGTATTACGGGTGAGTATTATGATTGCTCAGCACATTTCCTATGGATTGGCGCGCGGACGAACCAAGCGCAAAATGCTCAAGTCGAATTTGTGCGCGGTATTAAAAACCCACTCGGTCTAAAAGTCCCGCCAACAATGAGCGCCGATGACTTAATGGAGCTTATTGATGCTTTGAACCCAGAAAACGAAGCGGGTCGTTTAACCTTAATCGCGCGTATGGGCGCGGGTAAAGTTGAAGAGCACCTTGCCCCTCTGGTCAAACGCGTAAAAGCCGAAGGCCGTAAGGTCGCTTGGGTTTGTGACCCTATGCATGGCAATGTTGAAACTGCGGCATCAGGCTATAAAACCCGCCGCTTTGATAATATTCTACAAGAAGTAAATGAGTTTTTTGACGTTCATAACGCTGAAGGCACACATGCTGGCGGCGTACATTTAGAAATGACCGGTCAAAATGTAACAGAATGCACAGGCGGCCTATATGGCGTGAAAGACGAAGACCTATCCAATCGTTACCACACGCATTGCGACCCCCGCCTGAATGCTTCACAAGCACTGGAAATGGCGTTCCTTATTGCGGATCGTCTTAAAGAGAACAGAAAATAAGTAAGGCTATAATGGCCTAACTTATATATAAGGAAGTGTTTACCATGCACCCTATTTTGCGGACAACCATTGCGCAGATAAACCCTATTGTCGGCGATCTTACTGGCAATGTCGATCGTATATTAAGCGCCGTTAAAGACCACGCTCAGAATACCGACATCATCATATTTCCTGAGCTCTGTATTTGTGGCTATCCACCTGATGATCTAGTTCTAAAGCCCTTTTTTATTGATCAATGCGCTGAGGCCTTGAATAAAATCATTGCGGCAAGCGCTGAATTTGACTGTGCGTTAATCGTCTCAGGCCCTGAGGGTGATGGTGAGTATATTTATAATACCGCCTATGTTGTTCACAGCGGTAAAGTCATTCATAAAACGCGTAAACAACATTTGCCCAATTACGGCGTATTTGATGAAAAGCGTATTTTTCATTCTGGCGTGGCTAGTACATGCTTTACCTTTAAAGATATTACAATCGGCCTGATGGTCTGCGAAGATATGTGGTTTAGTGAAGTGAGCATGGCGCTTAAAAAACAAGGCGCTAATTTGCTTATTAGCGTTAATGCCAGCCCGTATGAATTGAATAAATCGGATACGCGCGCTCATTACGCGCTAAAACGCGTTGAAGAAACGGAACTTCCCCTTATCTATGTCAACCAAGTCGGTGGTCAGGACGAAGTCGTCTTTGATGGTGGCACATTTATTATGCATGCACAGGGGCAAATCATCTATCAGGGCAAAAGCTTTGAAGAAGATTTTGAAACAATTTCATGGCATAAAGACGGCAAAAACCACCTTGTGGTGCAAACCCATCGCATTGAAGCGCCGCAAGATGATTTTGCCATTATGTATGCAGCCTGCGTATTGGGCTTGCGTGACTATGTATTTAAGAACGGCTTTAAAGGCGGTATAATAGGCATGTCGGGTGGTATTGATAGCGCCCTTACTGCAGCTATGGCCGTTGATGCACTTGGCGCAATGAATGTACGCTGCGTTATGATGCCTACAGATTACACATCGGATATGAGCTTAGAAGATGCGCAAAAATGCGCTGAAAATCTTGGTGTGATCTATGAAGTCACGCCCATAGAGCCCGCTTTGCAAGCCTATAGCGCAATGATCCCCGACTTACGCGGCGTTGCGCATGAGAATATCCAATCTCGTGCACGTGGTGTTTTGCTGATGGCTTTATCTAATTTGAGCGGCCAAATGGTGATTTCAACAGGTAACAAATCGGAAATGGCAGTCGGTTATGCAACCCTTTACGGGGATATGTGTGGCGGCTTTAACCCACTAAAAGATCTTTATAAAACAGAAGTTTACGCATTATCTAAATGGCGAAATCAGAATAAGCCTGTCATTGGTCTTGGCCCTATTGGCAAAATCATACCAGAACGGATTATTACGCGCCCACCAAGCGCTGAGCTGCGCCCAGATCAAACTGATCAAGACAGCCTGCCTGAATATGACGTGCTTGATGATATATTGCGCTGCCTTATTGAGCGCGATATGGGCATTGAAGCGATTATTCGTCGCGGCCATGATAAAGACTTAGTTTCACGTGTCTGGCGCTTGGTCGATATTGCGGAATATAAACGTCGTCAAGCTTGCCCCGGGGTTAAGATAACCTCACGTGCCTTTGGCCGCGATCGCCGCTACCCAATTACAAATAAATTCTTTAATACCCTCGCGCAATAGCGTATATACTCTACAATAATGATTAATCAACTTAAGAAAACGAGCACAACATGCCAAATGATATAGCTGCCAATACGACCAATAAAGACGTCAAAGTTAGATTTGCCCCCTCACCGACGGGAATGCTGCATGTTGGTAATGCGCGTACAGCGCTTATTTCATGGCTGTTTACACGCTCTAACCATGGCACATTTTTATTGCGCATTGATGACACAGATGTTGAACGTTCAAAAAAAGAATATGAAGATGCCATCATTGAAAGCCTTACATGGCTTGGTATGGATTGGGATGAAACCGCGCGCCAATGTGATCGTCTAGAGCGTTATAGTGAATGCATTGAAAAGCTTAAAGCTGATGGGCGTATTTATGCTTGTTATGAAACCAGTGAAGAACTTGCGCTCAAACGTAAAGTCCTGCTTAACCGTGGCTTGCCGCCAATTTATGACCGCGCAGCCCTTGAAGTAACAGATGAGCAAAAAGCTGCTTTTGAAGCGGCTGACCGTAAACCGCATTGGCGCTTTAAGCTGAACCACACGCCGATTGGCTGGACCGATGAAGTGCGTGGGGAAGTAAGCTTCCAAGGCGGTGATTTATCTGACCCTGTTGTTATTCGTGAAAACGGTACGCCTTTATATCACTTATGCTCAGTCATTGATGATGTGGATTATGCGATAACCCATATTATTCGTGGTGAAGATCATGTATCGAACACAGCCACACATATTCAAATGTTTGAAGCGCTTGGCGCGACACCACCTAAATTTGCACATTTACCGCTTCTCTCTGACAGTGAAGGCGGTAAGCTTTCTAAACGTCTTGGCTCACTGAGCGTCTTTGACATACGTGATGATGATGGCCTTGAAGCCATGGCGGTTGTTAGCCTTATGGCCCGCCTTGGTACGTCTGATCCGATTGAGGCCTATACAGATATCGCCCCGCTTATTAAAAGCTGTGATTTTTCTAAATTTGGTCGTGGTACACCTAAATTTGATCCAAATGAATTATTCCGCCTCAATAAGAAAATTCTACAAGTGACTGATTTTGATGCTGTCAAAGACCGCATTAATATTGAAGGCATGGATGAAGAATTCTGGAACTCAATTCGCCAAAACTTAAGCAAATTATCAGATGCTGGTGAGTGGTGGAGCGTTATAAACGGCCCTGTTACGCCGGTTATTGACGATGAAGAGTTTATTGAAGTCGCAGCAAGCTTATTACCAAGCGCACCATGGGATGAAAACACATGGGGTCAATGGACATCAGCTATTAAAGAAAAGACAGATCGTAAAGGCAAAATGCTGTTTATGCCGCTACGTCTGGCTTTGACAGGTATGCAGCATGGCCCTGAATTGGCCGTATTACTGCCTTTAATTGGTGCCGATAGCGCTTTGAACCGCCTTCGCACAAAAAAGGCGGCTTAAGTTTTAACGCTTAGCTTCTCTAACTCTTATTTAAAACGATTTTAAAGTATAATGTCGCACGCGCAGCCAGCAATAATCCTGATTAACCCACAAATGGGTGAGAATATTGGCGGCACAGCGCGCGCGATGCTTAATTGTGGCTTGGATCAGCTAAAACTTGTTAACCCACGCGATGGCTGGCCTAATGAGCGCGCAGAGACAATGTCTGCAGGCGCTTTGGACATCATGCCGCCTGTCGAAGTTTTTGAAACGACCGCTGAGGCCTGCCAGAAATACCACCAAATCTATGCCACCACCGCGCGCCCACGCGATATGGTCAAGCCTGTTTGCACACCAGAGCAAGCATGTGCCGATATTAAGAAGCGCATTGAATCTGGGCAAAAATGTGCGGTTATATTTGGCTGCGAGCGCACAGGGCTAGAAAATGAAGATGTCGCCCTCGCCCATCAAATTATATCTGTACCGCTAAATCCTGAATTTATGTCTTTGAACCTCTCGCAAGCCGTTCTTCTTATGGCGTATGAATGGTCTAAACATGCGGTGCATATTGAAGAGGTTGCACAAGCAACCGAGGCCGCAGATTTCGAGGAACTTGATAATTTATACAATAGGCTTGAGCGCTCACTTGTTGACCAAGGATTCTTCAAGGAAGCCAACCGCCAAGCCAGTATGATGCGCAGCATACGTAATATGATCAGTCGCTCAGAGCCAACGTCACAAGAAGTGCGTACGTATCACGGCATTATCACGGCCTTGCTACTTAAGGAAATCCCAATAGATAACCGTTGATCAATTCCTATTTTCCCTTGTTTTATCAAAATCCATATGCTATAGATTTTCTATAATAAGAACAAAACTAACGACAAGTTATTAAATATGTAAAAACATAAAGATAAACATAACTCAACTTATTTACGTTATTTTGCTTAAACCTTTGGGGAGGTCAACATGGCAGCAGATGCATCAAAAGATTTTAATAAGCAGGCTAAATATACAGCTATTTATAATCGTGATGAATTACCATCGCTCTACGGCTTACATAACGACCTATATTACGCAAAAAATCGCGAGAGCCGCACCAGCGTTACTTATTTTCCAAGTACAGGGTCCATTCATGGCGTAGGCGCATTTGCCGAACATCACGAAGATGGCAGCCTTACTCTGAAAATCGAACATTGGTTGCATGAGCCGAATAACAAAAACACCAGAACCCCATTCCTGACCTTAAACTTTAAGCCTGCAACGTCAGGAAAAGGCCTATTAACGCTCGATAATGCCAAGCTACAAAACAAAGCTTTGGATGTTAATAATCCGCGTATCGTTTCAAATATTGAATCTATGTATACCGAACTTGCACAAGATTTACGCAATGAGCGCGTGCCGCCTAATCTAATGGCTGCAGCTGCAGAATATAAGTTCAAAACCAGCGCTATGCCGGGCATCTTTAAAACGGGCGCGGCTAAAAACGCTTATAAAAACGCCGATGGCCGCCCGCAGCGCAGCTTAGACGTCCCTACAGATTACATTGATAGCTTGCTTGGCGTTGACCAAGAAGACACGAAATCAACGGGTACAGCTTTAGTGCGCCGTTCAATCATTCGTGACCCAGAAGAAAAAAGCGCTCAAGTTAAGCAAGAACTTAGCTTTAAACGTGGCGCGACTAAGCGCGACCGCAAGACCTATATCTCCGCGACGATCACCTCCTCTAAAGGGCATGGTGATGTTGATCGTGATGAAAAAGCGACTTTGTTTGACCTTGTTCTACGCCCTAAAAACAAAGGCGTGGTTTCAGATGACAAAGCCGTAACATCCATTAAATCATTCCAGATTTGTGGCGCAGCGCTTGATAAAAAAGAGCATAAAGATTTAGTTCGCGGCTTAAACTTCGTGCGTGACTTTACTGTCCCGACATTAGCGGGCGTCCCAACAGATCCACAAGAAATCATTAGCTATACTCATTTACAAGAAGAGCTATCCCCTATTCCTGAAATGGAAAAAGATGAGGATGTTCAAGTCTTTATACGTGCTGTTGGCGGTAACCCAACGGATATTCATATTAAGAATGAAGAAGAAGGCATTGGCGCCAACGCATGGCATTACCACATTCGTGAGAAGAACGAAAAAGGCGATACCAAAGCCACTAATTTCGGCATTGATGCGGGTATTAAACCGCTCGATACAGATAAAACGGGCTATGATGGTTTCTTTACTTATCTGGGGGACTTCTTCCCACACCGCACAAATGACAAACATAAGCCAAAATTTCCAACCGATGATTGGTTGATTACAGAGCGCCATATTGACCACATTAACGGCCTCGCTTTTGCGATTATGTCTGGCTATAAAGTTAAGAACGTCCATTTATCAGCAACGTCACAAAACGAGCTTGTAAGCTTGTTGAAATCTAATGGCGTGTCACCTGAATGGTATCCTGAATTTCACATTATTGAACCTAATGAAGTGTTCAAAATTGGTAATGTAGAAATCGAAGCGATTGAAACACCGCACTCAACAAAATCTTATGCTTATCTGCTTAAATTCCCTAATGGCACGAAACATATGCATTTTGGGGATTCTAAGCTTTCCCCTGTGGTTACGCATGGTAAAGCCAGTGAAGAAGAGCTGCTCGAACAATTTGCAAAAGCAGGCCCTGTAGATAGCGCACTTATTGACTGTACGCGTATTAACCAAGTTGATCAGGCAAAACCTGAAGACGACGTTGCGCTTGAAATCATGGAAGACGTAAAAAGCCAAGCTGGTAAGAATATCGTATCAACACAAATTGGTTCGAACTTCCCGCGCTTACTCGGTAAACTTGCTGTGGCCGGTCAAACAGGCCATGACATGGTGTTATTTGGTCAAGCCATACACCGCGCCCGTAAACAGCTTAACATTAAATGTTTTGAAGATGACACGCGCGAAAAGTTCCTTGAGTTAATGGGCAAGCTTGGCTATGAAAAAGCCGATATCGAGCGAGTCCGCCATGCAGACAACTCTATAGATGGCGTAGCAAAAGCCTTGGGCGTTGATTTTATTAATTATTCAGCTAATGGCAAAAAAGCCCATGCAATGCTCAATGGTGAAACCACCAAGCCACATTGGATGATTTTCACAGGTTCGCATTTTGAACCTAAATCATGGATGCATCGCTTTGTGTACCGCACAGAACCTGCTTTGAAGAATATTCAGCATGATAATTACTGGGTCTTAGGCTCACAATATGCCATTCCAGGCAATGAAAAACCTTATAATTACGGTTATGCTGATTTAGAACGCCGCGGCTTTAATGTCATTCATCGCCATACATCAGGCCATGATGGACAGGCAGCATGGCGCAAAATCCTTGATAAAGTTCAGCCTAAATACGGCATTACAGGGCATGGCGACCAAGTGCAGCGTAAAGCGGGCGTTGATTTCTTAAAAGATGTTGGCGTTATACCTGTAAACCCAACAGAGCAAGATTTCATTCAAGTCACGCCAGGAAAGTTAGATATTACCGCACAGCACCCCTCTATTCGCGTTTATTACCGTTATCAGCGTCCTAAAGACCAATATTGGGGCTCCGTTGAGGATATTGATTTCTTTGCTTCCAAGTCACAACCTGCTTTGCGTAACGAAGCTGGTCAGTTGATCCGCAAAGCGCATGATTTCATGGCACATCCAACCAATCAATTTAACGCCAAGCGTAAATCCGCTTCTTTGTTGGTTGCAAGCTCTGCCGATGTTGAAGATATCATGATGAATTTGGCCGAAGCGAATCTTCTACCAAAAGAACATCGCGTTAAAATGTCACTGCCTGATTGGAAAGTCAGCAACGGCGTTATGAATGAATTTATGTATGATGTTGAGACTACAGGTCTAGGCCATTATGCGCGTACGCATCAATTTGCGGCTATTCGCCGTGATAATGAAGGCAAATTGCTCGAAAATATTAATATACGCTGCAAATTAGACAAACATATACTCTTTGACCTAGAAGGTATGATCGCGACAGGCACGATGCCGAAAGATTTGTATAAAAAAGGTATATCTCAGCGTGAGTTTGCGATGGAAATGTATGATTCATTTGAAAAAATGCAATTTACTGATACAGAAACGCGCCTCACGAAGAAAATGTATATCGATCAATCTAAGCCAGCGGTTGATCCTCGTATTCGCGTTAAAGCACAAAGCAAGGAAGATGCGGTAAATCCTCCAACTGAGGATGAGCTAAGAAAACGTAATCGCCGCGTTCACCCTTATATGCGCAAATCTATTAAGCCGATATTTAACAAAAAAGCCGCTGCGCCTGAGGCCGTCTTAAAAGGCACTTTCGTTAAAGGGCTTGTTGGCGGTTATAACAATACAGGCTTTGATGACCCACGCATCCGCATGGAATGTTTTGCGGCAGGCTATGCGAACTTCTTCCCAACCAACAGAAGTATGCGCCGTTATGATACACGCAATATTGCCCGCGCCTTTTACTATTTCAGACCGGATCGCTTTAAAGTGCAAACAAAAGCACAGACCAATCCAGATAGCCCTGAAAATGTCAGAGATATGCTCGACTTCACAGTTAAAGGCCTCGCTATTGCTAATGGCATTAAATACAGTGAAGACGCAGCGCATGATGCTGATTATGATGTGAAGCTGCAATTTAGATTGCTTGATCATATGCGCAGCTTAGATCCAGAGCTTTATACGCAAATGATTATGAACACGGATAAGCCACAAATTAAAGGCTTCTTACGTGGCTCTAAAAACGGTCATGTCTATCAACGTCCATTGGTCAGTTATGTTGATAATCGCGCGATGAATGCGCAGCGCCATGTTGGATTCATGGTTGGAACATCAAATATACCGCAGCTTTGCAACAAAGCGGTTTTATTTAATGCCGAAGATTTTGACCCGAAAGATTTTAATGATATGAGCTCTAGCGATATATCTGAAATCATGTCGAGCCCAGATCACCACTTATTCAAAGCGTTTAATATTATAGACATTTCTAAAAACCCGATTGTTTTAGAATCTGATCGCTCTTTCCGTCTTGGCACACGTACGCCACAGGAACAAATCAAAGAACGTAAACGTTATATGGAGCGCAACCCTATTCTGGCTGAGAAAGTCATCAAAGCCCTAGAAAATGCCCGCTTTATTCCTGATGGTCAGCCACATCACACGGTCGAAAAACGCTTTATCAATATGGCCGCTTTCCGCCTTGCCCCTAATGATAAGAAACTGGCTGATCTGTACGAGCCTGTGCGTGATGAGTTTAAAGATGATGCTTATGCGAAAAGCTTAAATAAACAGCGCGCTATTGCTCTTGATTATATTGAGATGGATGAATTGCGTGAGCGTTACGTCTTGCAGCTTTATAATGATCCAAATGGCCGTGAATTTTTACATGAGGATGATCAGCGTTATGCTCGCGCCTTAACGCGTGCGTATTTCTGCGGTGAATTGGAAGTCACCAACCCATTCCAGTCCCCTGTATCGATTTATCAGCTTCGTAAGCAAGTGGCTAAGGCACAAATCACTTATGCTGATGATATTGCACAAGGCACTAAAATTGGCAAAATCATCAAGCAAGCTGAAAAAATTGTTAAGCAACGCATTAACGACCCTGATATGATGATCACAGCCGAAGATCGCGAAGTGTTAAAACTTTACAGCCCAAGAAAGCTTCGTAAATACAGAACGCCGCTTTCGCGTAATGATAATAACAACCCTGATCTACCTGATTTGAAAATGGGTTAAATACATAAAATTCTAAAAAGGCCCTCTTCTGAGGGCTTTTTTTATGCCTGCGTTTATAACGCCCCACAGCCATTACAAATTATTATATACTGCCTATGATTTTCCCAACTTCGTAAACTTTGTAAAAACCCAAGCTTTACTTAATATGGTAAGTGGTTATGGATAATGAGTATTTTGCTGTATTGCGTTGTTTAAGTATAGATATAAGTACAGATACAAGTATATAAGTGTATGAACAAGTAATGACATACAATAAAAACAACAGGTAAAGTATTGATATGCTCACTTCTACAGTATATTTATAATTTCTATAATGAACATAGAAAAACTAAAATAAAGCTTGCATATAAGCGTAGTATTTACTATAAAAGACTTACACACCCTCTATTACCGCCGTTTGTCCGGAGATTTATTTCTCCGGACTTTTTTTGCTCAACTTATAATATTATGAATTTAGCGTAATTAATATACAGCGTTATAATCCTATCTTTGAATAAAGCTAAAAAAAAAACAGTCACCTTCCTCAGCCCTTTAATCATTTATTATATAGTTCAATGCTAATATCACCTTCTCTTTTGGGTGTGCGCTTATGGGGCTTACACCAGCCATATAGACGCCCCCAAAAGATTGACTTTACGCTTCCCACAAGGAGCAATGATACGCTCACAGATTTCTCTGTTAAAAAGATATGTATTGTCACGTATGATGTCGATTTTTAACGATAGCCGCCTGCATCAAAGCAGTGGATCCCCATAAAATACTCGAACGTTAGGTTTTACACAACACACGCAGAACAACGTCTATGCTCATATCAACGCCACCCGCTTGCGCGACGGTGGCTTTTTGTTCATTTGTGCTTTTAAAGTAATGGGGGGTCATTAAGAAAAGGTCTTGGATTTGCGCATTTGAAAGCGTACCTGTTTTGGTCATGAGGTGATGTTCATCAATTAGTTTAAACCCAGCGTGCTGCGCTGTATCTAAATTAAGCACATTAGATTTTTTTACATCTGCATAAATAAGCTCTCTGAGTTCAAGCAAGTGATTAGGCCCCGCTTCGACCAATATGATCACGCCATTTGCCTTTAGCGCGGCCTTAAAGACCTCATAAACGGGGTAGCCGAACATACATAAAATAACATCAATTGTATTCGTGCGTATTGGCGGCCTTCTATTTGTACCAACAAGCCATGTAATATCGTGTTTATTGCGCCGACAAGCCGCCGTGATAGCTGGTTTTGAAATATCCATACCAATGAGCGCCAATGTCGCAAAGCGCTCTTCTGGGGCTTTTTTCGCGGCTTTGGCTAGGCGATCTAAATAATAACCTTCCCCACAACCCGCATCGAGCGCTGTAAAGCTGCGCACGGACTCATCAGTTAAACTATCTAATACAACATTGTTACAAAGCTCTGAAATGGATTGGTAAGCCCCGCTATCAAGAAACCGGCTGCGTGCATCGATCATCTCTTTAGAATCGCCAGGATTCTTTGATCGTTTATCTTGGACAGGTAGAAGGTTGATATAGCCTTGGCGCGCCGCATCGAAGCTGTGGCCTTTAGAGCAGGTAAGTTGCTTTCCGCCATTTTGTTCTTTTAACGGCTCAGAATCTAAAGGACAAGCAAGGTTCTGCGCGCGGGTAATCTTCATGACATATCCTAATAGAGCGTTTTATATAAAGATGTGAAAAATCAAAGAAAGAGAAATGGTGCGCCCTGCAGGACTTGAACCTGCAACATCTCGCTTAGAAGGCGAGTGCTCTATCCAGTTGAGCTAAGGGCGCTTATGCATATGCATATTTAGTAAGGTAGTTATTTATCATTAAAGCATAGCGATAAACAAGTGTTTATTGTGTTGTTCTATTCTTCATGTGGTACATATTTGAAATTATCGCCGTAATTACGGGGAATGACCTTGCGTATTTGTTCTTTATCTGCGCTCCAATCCCAGCCCATTTTCTGTGCATAGGATATCGCTTCGTCGCATGATGTGAATTCAAGTTTTACTTGGTTCGTAGTGTCGCCCGATTGTGTCCAACCCATAAGGCTTTCTGGGCTGCGATCTGTGTAAGGTACAAATTCCAGACGCCATTTCTTCGTTTTAGCGAGACCGGACTGCATAGTGTTTTTACTTGGTTTGAAAATTCTGACTTGCATGGTGAACCTTATGATAGATCGATATGTGAGCGTACTGTGATAAACAGTTTAATTTACAGCGCTTAAAAAAACAATAATATTCACCGATATAATATGGAGTTGTCCGCCGCCTAAATGGTTTTAAAGAGCTTAGCGCTAATCAGCCCACTCAACGCACCGAAAACGACGAAGGGTGTAAAGTGGAATATAAAGGCGTGTCCGGGGGCATCCCAAGCGCAAATCAAACGGAGAGCAATCCAACCAAAAGCAAAGATAGCCATAAATGACATAGCGTGCAGCCAATGCGGATTAGTCGATGCGCCACGCCTTGCTAAATAAACAACGGCAATGCTTGGCATAATAGCCACAACAATCCCCCACCAAAAACACGGACGATAGCCCATATCATGGACGAGATGACCATCTAGAAAGCCCTGAAAGCTTTGAAAAGCAGACCAAGCGATGAACACAGCGCCTGAGACTACGGCTAAGCGCGTAATCTTAAAAACATCTTCCTTCGCCACAGGTACCATTAAGCGTGTCGCAGCCCAAATTGAACTCAGACCAACAATAGCGGCTAAAGCTAACTCAAACACAAATACGCGCCCAGTTAGCGCCGATTTCAAGTCAGAGCGCAAAGGAAAGTCCCATATAACAAGAATCGCGAAAACTAAGCAGGATATAAGCAACCATAGGCAAGCGCGCTTACCATGTGACAAGATAGGCGCACGCGGAATCAACGACTCAGTTAAATGCTCAGCCAGAGCATCAAGCTTAGCGCTATGTTGATCGCGACCTTGGTTGGAGGTGGCGTCTTCAATATTTGTGAATGGCTCGTCTTTATCGCTCATTCTAATATATCCTTTAAACGTTTAATTGTTCTGTGTACTGATACTTTGACAGCAGAGACACTCATATTTTTAATTGTAGCAATTTCTTGTGCGCTAAAACCTTCCCGCTTGCTAAGCATAAAGACTTCGCGCTGTTTGGCAGGAAAGGCCTCCAAAGCCTTCTCTACATCCCTATATTCGCCCAAAGCATCCATATTAGTTACATGTGCAGGCAATTTATTTTCTATTATCTCATCAAAGGACTGCGTTTCTTGTGTCTTGCTTGAATAATGCTTACGCAAAAAATCTGTTTTGCGGTAATGCAGTATCGTGCTCACCCATGCCTTGAAGCTTCGTCCCGCCTCATAAGTCGGTAGCGCCTTGTGGACAGAGATCAACATATCTTGAGTTATATCATCCACCCAATCAGGGCTAGCCAGTCGCCCTGAGAGCACTAAACGCGCAAAGGGGATAAGTTCTTTAATAAGCGTTTGATATGCACGCTTATCACCGCGCTGTGCAGCAGCGGCAAGATCGTCCCAATGTTGGTATTTATTTTGAGGTGCAGATTTCATAGGCGACAGATTAAATATATTTAATTGCCCTGTACAGTGAAATAAACGTTAGCGCAATAAAGCCACACAAAAGACGTGCCATTACAGCGTTAATCTATTCGCTTCTCGCTTCACAATCGCGATACGTTTTATGTGATGTGAAATAGGGCTTGGGAAAATAATGGTCGGAGCGGAGAGATTCGAACTCCCGACCCTCTGTACCCAAAACAGATGCGCTACCAGGCTGCGCTACGCTCCGACATTGAGAGATTAAATATCAAACTCGGTTGCTATGTGCAAGCCTTTTTTATATATAATCGCTAATAATTACTTATAATCGTTAAAAACAATCTTATCGCCCAGTTGAATGCCGTATTTATCGCTTAGCCCTGCGTTAATTTCGAGCACCGCACGCACCGCACTGCCCGAGTCTATCGGCGTTAAATCATGCGGCTGAGCATTCTTATGAATATTCACAATCACGCCATCAAAATTGATAAATAACATATCCAATGGGATTAACGTGTTTTTCATCCAAAAGTAAGGGCGTGCTGGCACGGCATAGACGAAGATCATCCCGTGATCATCTGCCATAAGTGCACGGTTCATCAAACCGACCTCTTGTTCTTCTGGCGTTACAGCGCGCTCGACCATGAACTCTATGGGCGGCTGCTCAGGGCTTTGTGTGTGCGTTATTTGTAATGGGTAGAGCTTCACATCGCCCTCTTCCTCTGCCTTGTCCTTACAGCCACTCAGCGTAAAAGCGAGGCATAAAAAAACGGCCCAAAATGCTATATTGTAAATAGTGTTTTTTTGAGCCGTCTTAATCATGATTTAGATCCTATTAGAAATAGAAGAAATATGCGTATACCGATGCTATGACTACTGTAACTATCATTAACGGAAATGCAAGAGCCATAAACTTAAGGAAGGATATGCCTTGCCCTGCCCGCGCCGCATAACTGGCGACCATAACATTCGCACTCGCGCCGACAATTGATCCATTACCGCCTAGGCATGCGCCCAATGATAATGACCACCAAAGCGGCTCAAGTTTCTCAGGCCCGCCAAAATCAGGCGCCATGCTATGAATAACAGGAATAAGGGTTGCAACAAACGGGATGTTGTTGATAAAGGCTGATGCGACTGTGGATACCCACAAAACGGTCATACCTGTTTTTAGAAGGTCACCATCGGTAAATAATATCATTTCATCAGCGATGATTTTTAGCAGTCCGCTTTGCTCAACGCCTGTAACAACAATAAACAAGCCGATAAAGAAGAATATCGTGTCCCACTCCACTTCATGGAACGCTTTATGAACGCTTTTGCCCTGATCTTCTTTGTTCATATTAAATGAATCGAGCAACATAAGTAATGCCGCGCCAGAAAGAGCAACAGTGCCAGGCTCAAAGCCATGTCCATGACCAACGGTAAAGCCGAGCAAGACCAAGGCGAGAACAAATAAAGATTTGTAAAGCAGCACTTTATCAGTCAAGGCGCTTGACGCATCGTAACGCAGTAAATGTGCACGCGCGCGCATAGACGTTTTCATCTTACGCCCCCAAAGCACATCAAAAAAGATGATAAGGAACAAGCCGACCACTAACGCTGGCGGACCAACATTATAAACGAAGTCCATAAAGCCATAACCAACAGCAGAGCCAATCAAGATATTTGGTGGATCACCAATTAACGTCGCTGTACCGCCAACATTGGAAAAGAAAATTTGTGAAAATAGAAATGGATAAGACTTTAACTTCAACTGCTCTGTTAACAGTAAGGTTATTGGCACGATCAACATGACCGTCGTTACGTTATCCAAAAGTGCGGAAAATACCGCTGTAATAAGGGATAGTACGATGAGTAAAGCCCGCGGATTGGCTTTAACCAATTTGGCTGATATAATCGCCACAAATTGGAACACACCCGATCGCTGCATAATCCCCACAAGGACCATCATGCCGATCAGTAAAAATATGGTATTAAAATCGATCCCTTGCACGGCTAAATGTTGATTTAACAAACCAAGATAAATCATGGCCATGGCGCCAATTAGGGCAATAATTGTTTGGTGGATTTTTTCAGTGATAATGAAGAAATAGACGATTAACAGGACCGCACAGGCCGCAACCATCGGACTTACCCCCAGAATTGATTCTGGAACATGGTGTATTTGATTTAAAGACATATTACCCTCGGTGGATTTTTATTATTTTTATAGTAAAGGCGGTATTAATCGTCGTTAGACAAATCACCAGCCTCTTCTTTTTCAACGTCTTCAAGAATCTCAAGAAGTTCTCTGAATAAGGATTGCTCTGATATTAAGCCAACAAATTTACCAGTGTTTTCTTCTAAAACAGGTAAGGGGCTGCCGTATTTCACAATAAGACGCGTCGCTTCCCATGTCGGTGTATCAGGTGATACAACGACGACCTCTTTAAATAGGTGCTCTTTAACAGGGCAAGGATAGATTTTACGCAGACGTTTGGCAACGCCCGGGGATGCCCCGACGACGAAATCTAAGCGTTGAAGACCATCTTCCATAGTGACGGAGACTGGTAATAATTTTTTGAGAAGGTGATTATAACCAAACATGCCGATTAAAACATTATCATAGTCGACAATCGGAACGTGTCTTACGCTGGTTTCTTCCATTATTGCCATTACTTTTTCGACGGTGTCATCTGGGCGACAAAGCACTACGTCGGTAATCATTGCATTTCTACAAGGCATCGTATTTCTTTCTTCTTATTTTTTACACACCCTATTACAAATAAAACTCTATCCATAACGAGTTGCGCGCACTATGCGCCCCTCTTTTCATTATTTCAATATTTTTTTTGCGATGCAGTAAGATTTAAGGCGATGTCATTGATAACAAATAATAATAAACCATAAAAAAAACTTTAAACCTTACTGCTTCGCAATAAAATCGCGCATTATAGGGTATGTTTCATTACCTGTAACATTGTTGTGGCCTAGGCCTTTTAGTATTTCTAACTGCTTAGGTTCACTCGCCTTATTATATAAGTTTTCACCAAATTTGGTTGGTATAACTTCATCCTTCTCTGCCAACATGACAAGGACGGGCATATTCACATCGGCAATTCTACTCAGATTATCAAAATGATCTTTCAATAAGTATTTCATGCCTAGGATAAACGGGTATTTGCCTTTAACGACATTCAGTAAAGAATCAAACGGCACCTCAAGAACAAGCGCCTTGGCTTCGTATTTCTGCGCTAAATAAGTGGCCGAACCAGCGCCTATGGATTCACCATATAGAATAATCTCTTGTGGCTCATAGCCAAGGTTAATTAAAGATCTGTATGAATTTTCAGCCCCTTCAAAGAAGCTCTCTTCAGATGGTGCGCCCGGGTTTCCACCGTAACCGGGATATTCTGAGAGCATAACGCCATAGCCTTGCTGAATATAAGGCAGCATTTTGTTGTAACGGCTATCGATGCTGCCAGCATTACCATGAAAATGTAAGATAATTTGTTTGTCGTAGGATAAGGGCGGCACATACCAGTTCTTGTGCAGTTCATCGCCGCTGCCTTTAACTTTATAGCTAACCTTCAACACACCATCAGGCGCTTCGGCTGTACTTTCTGATGGGAAGTAAATAAGGCTGCGCTGTGACACATATAAGAACAATGTTACAGATAAGTGAACAAGCACAACCAAGCTTATAATGACTAAAAAAGGTGTCTTTTTACTCTTCTTCTTCTTTTTCATGATCTTAAACTGCCTCGCTATTGCCTAAATATAGATGTTTATAGGGGCCATCGCTCCGCATTAACTCTTCATGGCTGCCCTGCTGTATAATATGGCCTTTATCAATATACACAATCGTATCAGCGTCTTTAATCGTTGAAAGCCTATGTGCAATTATTAATGTTGTGCGGCCTTGTTGTAATTTCTTTAAAGCGTCCTGAATAAGCTTTTCAGATTCGTTATCCAAAGCTGATGTTGCCTCATCAAGTAACAAGATAGGCGCTTGGCGCAATAATGCCCGCGCAATTGAAATACGCTGCTTTTGACCGCCAGATAAGCGCGTCCCATGTTCGCCTAGGCGAGTTTCATAGCCCTCTGGCAGTGAGAGAATAAACTCATGTATAGCGGCTTCTTTGGCTGCGGCGACTATTTTTTCTTGGTCAATTTCTTTTTCGCCATAAGCAATATTATGCGCAACACTATCATCAAAGATAAAGACATCTTGCGATACAAGCGCAATATGGCCGCGTAAGCTCTCTAATGTGAAGTCAGTAATGTTCAAGCCGTTAATTTCAATTGAGCCTTTACCGACATCATAAAAACGCGGCAGCATATTCATCAGCGTTGATTTACCACTGCCAGACGGACCAACAAAGGCCGTTACTGTTTTTGGCTTAAGCTTTAAAGTGAAGTCAGTGATTAAAGCCACGCCCTCCTCACTATCATCATAGGCGAAGAAAACATTTTTATAATCAATCTCAGCGCTAGTAAGGCTATGGGCTTTAGCATCAACATGATCTCGAATCACAGGCAGTCTATCTTTATAACTAAAGACTCGCTCTGCTGCACCTAGCCCTTGTTGAATACTTATATTCAGTCGTGCAAGCTTCTTCATCGGCTCATAAGCTAATGAAAAAGCACCAATAAACGAAATTAGCGTGCCGGGCGTTAATGCGCCCGCTGAAATTTGAAATGCCCCATAGACCATAATGCCGGCAATAACTAACCCCACAAGGCTTTCATTAACGGGCGTGGCAAGTTGACTTATTTGTGAGGCTTTAACGTTAAGATCACGGACATTATGTATCACTTTTTCAGTGCGCTTTATTTCAAGGCCTTCTGCGCCATAAGCCTGTATTTGGCGTATACCTTGGAAAAGGCCAACTAATAAGGATGACAAATCAGATATTTGGCTCTGTAATTTCTTAGATAATTTACGGATACGGCGCCCAAGGCGCATGACGAAATAGGCTGCCAAAGGGAATATAAGAAACACAATAAGCGACAAACGCCAGTCTTGATAAATCATCAAGCCTAAAAGACCTGTTAATGTAAGAACATTCTTACCAAGCCCGACAATCGAATCCGTGACGGTAGAGCGCATTACAGCGACATCATTAATAACGCCCGACACCAAAGAACCACTAGATTGTTTTTTAAAGAAGCCAATATCAAGGATCATAAAATGCGAAAATAAAGACGTTTGGATATCCGCAATGACTGACTGGCTCATTTTACTCATAATAATACTATGGGTATAATTTGCACAGCCGCGCACAATAAACGTCACTAATATAGCGCCAACATAGACCCAAATACTGTTTACTTTAGAGGGATCTTCTTGCACGGCAATTAAAACTTCGTCCATTGCGGGCTGAAGTAATTTGGCAAAAGACACCGTCATAGCGGCATCTATGAGCATAAAAAACAAAGCAATAAATATAGAGGCTTTATAAGGACGTACATATTCACGCCATATCCGTTTAATCAGAATAGAGCTGGCTGTACGGTGCTTGTTTTTATCTTGGGACGCCATAGGGTGAAATTCACTATAATTGTTAAGGGTCAAAGCTTTGCTCAAGCGCGACAAACTATAGAGAAAAGCTGATATGCGCAAGTTTAAAGCCTAGGAAAACCTAGAGTAGCTTTCTGCGCTTCTTATGCTTGCGGTCAGGCAATACACGGCCCCATTTGAATGTCTCGAGCAAGAATTGTGGACGCAGACCATTATACTGAACAGATAGCACACCCAAAGCGCGGTCAACATCAGCAGGATTCTTACAGTTTTTAAAGGTACCTGCATGCAGACCAGAGCGCACGAGGCATGTATCCATACCAGATAAAGACGCGCCAAGTATATCATGCGCCATAGTGTCACCGATCATTACCGTGTCACCTGGGAAAATTTCATCTTTTTGCAGTAATTCAATACATTTTCTATATATAGGCTTATATGGCTTACCAAAATACTCAACGATACCGCCAAAATCTTGATAACGCGCCGCAATTGCTGTGGGGCCATTTAAATAAGACGCGCCAAGCATAGACAAGCTATCAGGATTTAGGCATATAGCTTTTAAATGACGCTGAACGCCTGCACGTAATATTGGCGCGACATCATCCATATATTGCCCTTGCGGCAAGCCAGCAATAACCAAGAAGTCAGCTTGCTTGATATCATCAACGCGCTCAACCTCTTCTAAATCTTCAATAATCGGGAATTTATCATCATGCGAAAGCAAATAGTATTTTTTGCCTAAGGCTGTTTTCTCTTCGGTGAGGAAATCACGAACAACCTGACCTGATGTAACAATGTGGCTATACATTGTCGGTGTAATGCCCATTTTTTTCAGGCTGGCTTTCATGTCTTTGGCGTTCACAGCAGCGTTAGAAAGCAAAATCACTTTCTTACCGCGAGACATAAGCTCTTTCATCGTGTAAGGCACGTCATCAAAAGCTTTTTTCCCATTATGAAGCACACCCCATAAATCGAGGATAAAGCCCATATAGCTATCGGAAATATCTGATACACCTTCGCAGAATTTCGTTTTATCCATTAAACCTAGTCACTTCCATAGTCCTATTTACTTACGTTAAGACAAATAATTTATTCTTAGCGGTATGGCGCATCAGCTACTAAATTAGCCGCTATCTGCGCTTCCCATTTATCACCATTATCAAGAAGCTTGTCTTTATTATAATAAAGCTCTTCTCGCGTTTCTGTAGAAAATTCAAAATTAGGCCCTTCGACAATAGCATCGACGGGACATGCTTCCTCGCATAGACCGCAATAAATACATTTTGTCATGTCTATATCGTAACGCGTTGTACGGCGTGAACCATCTTCGCGCGGTTCAGCCTCAATGGTAATAGCCAAAGCTGGGCAAACAGCCTCACATAATTTACATGCAATGCAGCGCTCTTCACCATTAGGGTAACGGCGTAGCGCATGCTCACCACGAAAACGTGGGCTAAGGGGCCCCTTTTCATGAGGATAGTTAATCGTCACACGCTGCATAAAAAATGCGTATTTAAGCGTTAAAAGAAACCCTTTAACAATCTCATAGAGCAAAAACGATTTCGCATATTGTACAAACATTTTAAACCTTACTTAAACGAAGCAACACCGAACTGATATTCACACGCCCTTATTTAGGCAGCGAGTCAGTATAAACTAAAATACCAGAAACCAAAACCACCCAAAATAAAGTAAGTGGTAAGAAAATTTTCCAGCCCAAACGCATTAATTGATCATAACGGAAGCGCGGTAATGTCGCACGCGTCCAAATAAAGATGAACAGAACAAAGCACGTTTTCAAAACAAACCAAATAACTCCAGGCACAAAGGCCAATGCATCAATACCGAAAGGCGGTAACCACCCACCAAGGAACAAGACCGTGGTCATGGCGCTCATCAAAATCATATTGGCATATTCGCCAAGGAAGAATAATGCGTAAGACATGGATGAATATTCAACCATAAACCCGCCAGTGATTTCAGATTCGCCCTCAGGCAAATCAAATGGGCTACGGTTCGTTTCCGCTAATATCGAGATTAAAAACACAATAAACATCGGGAATAGCAAGATTTGCATCCAGACAGGACGATTCGCTAACACAATTTCAGTAAGGTTTAATGAGCCCGTCACAAGTAATACGGTAACAATGATAAGCCCCATAGAGACTTCATAGGAGATCATTTGCGAAGCAGAGCGCATGGCGCCTAAGAAGGCATATTTAGAATTTGAAGCCCAACCCGCCATAATGATGCCATAAACCCCCATAGACGATACGGCGAATAAATACAAAATACCGACATTTATGTCCGCTAACACCATTTTCGCGCCCACAGGAATAACCACCCAAGACACCAAAGCCAGCATAAACAGCAACATAGGAGCTATAAGGAACACAATTTTATTTGATTGTGTAGGGATAATTGTTTCTTTAGAGATCAGCTTCAAGCCATCAGCTAAAGGCTGTAGCAAGCCAAATGGCCCAACAAGCATGGGGCCTTGACGGCGCTGCATAGCGCCCATCACTTTACGCTCGGCATAAGTCAGATACATTACGCTGACCAATACTGCACCAACCAGCACGCCAATATGCATAAGCATCATTAAACCAGGCATAACATAGATATTCATAAATTCCGGCGACATGAGATTAACGACCTCTATATACAAGATATTATAGTGTGCTTTTTAAGCGACACATAATGATGGTGAAATTATTGTTAAAAGAGCGCAGACGAGAAGCAAATCAACTTAGTCCGTCGCTTTATCAACCAAACGCTCCAATTCTTTCTTAACCAAACGCTCAGCAATTTCAGGAAGATTATCATCAACCCAACTTCGTAACATTGGACGGAGCATATCACGAACAATGTCTTCCAATGTGTTGTCTTCACGGCCAGAACGCGCAACAGGAATGCTTTGCGCTAGTCGTTCAAATGCGCCCAATGTGATATTTGCAGTGTCGCCACCTATAATATTATCGAGCTCTTCTTTCGCTATTGGTGCGATCACTTTTTCTTCCGTATCTTTTATATCTTCTATAATCTCTTCAATAGCGTCCGCTATTTCAGTCTCATCGCTATCAAAATCGATATCCATATCGCTCATCAGGCTTTCATCAGCCTCAGGAAGGCCATCATCGTCTTCTGCGACTTCAAGCTCATCGGTCAACTCAAAGACCTCTTCTTCTAGCTCGACGTCGTCTATGATAGCCTCAGGCTCTTCCATGACGGGTTCTGGTTCTGGCTCAGGTTCCGGCGTCGCAACCACTTCAGGTTCCGGCTCAGCTTCAGCTTCTTCGACCACAGCGGCATCTTGTTCATCATCGTCAGATATAATCTGGCGAATAGATGCTAAGATTTCCTCGATGGACGGCTCTTCTTGATTTTCTTCTGACATACAAATGACAAACTATTAATGATTCATTAACTTTTATACTTCTAAGCAGTTTGAACGATGGAATAGAATTTGTCAAAGCACTGATTAGACTAAAAAGATTTTATTCCACTGTAAACTAACGATTAATGCGCAAAACAAGCAATTATTGCCCATCGTGTATGAGTATATACAGATTTAAATTTAGTTTCAGAACTGAAAAACAGCTTCTTTTGTAAAGCCGCTAAGGAAATGCCCGCGTGTTTCAAACAGAATCTTCTTGTCACACTGGCCATCTTCACGCTTTATCAACATAGTCGCTCGTCCTAAGGCCTCATCGTTAGATGAACGCTCAATATAACATAAACGTCCCCCAACGGCTAATTGCTGAATTAAGCTCTCAGGCAGGAAGCTCGCGGCACCATTTAACAATATGACGTCATAAGGCGCATGCTTCTCATCACCTTCAATTAACGGTGTGTCTAAGTGTAGAATATTAAGCAAATCAAGCTGTATCATTGCGTTACGTGCATGTTCAACAAAGTCAGGCTGGTCTTCGACGGCAACGACGGTTGTCGCCAATTGTGATAATATAGCCGCAGAATAGCCCGTGGCGCCACCAATATCGAGCACAACGTCATCAGGGCCTATATTGGCTTCATGAACAAGACGCGCATGAACCATAGGCATCATAAGAAATCGCTCGTGACCTAACGGCAAATCATGGTCAGCATAAGCAATAGAGCGTTGTGACTCGCAAACAAAAAGCTCTCTTGGGATATTGCTATACGCATCCAACACGCGCTCATCAATAACACCACATGGGTGCAGCTGGCATTCTACCATGTTTTTACGAGGCGCAGAATAATCGGTCATAGGGTTCGCTTTCTTGATTCAAAATAACGCTTACATAGAAGCCCGTATAGAAACGGCTCTTATAAAAAATGAAGTATAATCAAAATATACTAAAATTATATAGAGAGCCTCAACATTGCCCACAGCCATAAATAAGCTTAAGCAAATCGATTTTAAATATAACATGAAAAAACAATATAAAAAGCTGGATTTTCCAATTTAAAGGTGATAATTCATATAAACCATTTCGGAGGGGCCCTATTCTCCCTCTTAAATATATGACGGCGCGATGTCAGAGTGGTTATGTAACGGATTGCAAATCCGTGTACGCCGGTTCGATTCCGGCTCGTGCCTCCATTTTTTTAAGCTTTAGACAGGGCTTTTATCGGTTTAAATAGTTTTTTTTGTGTTTTTTTGATTTATTAGTAAAAACGCAATTGACACAGCGAAAAAAACCTGTATTTTCTGTCTCAAGTTTGGTCATTCCTCGATAGCTCAGTGGTAGAGCAGTTGACTGTTAATCAATTGGTCGCAAGTTCGAATCTTGCTCGAGGAGCCATTCTTTCTTAAACTCAACACAAGCATGTTGAAACATCCCCCTTCCCTAAATAAAACATTACAAGATGTAAAGATGACAAGCACTAAGCTGCACTATTTACAGCTTATCTGAGCGGTTATACTAATAATTAACACAATCATTATACACTGACCTCATGACAGAACTAAACTTAAACCAACTCTTCGATATTGTTCACGCTTCGAATCTTCTTGATTCTATAGAGGAGTCTTTGCGGCTATCAGGTCAAAATGATGCTGCTGACACACTTGTGAAGTTACAACAAGATTGCGCCGTGGCCATTGACCAAGAAATGAGTGGTCATGATTCTATCCCCGCGGGGCCTGAATCAGCAAGGTTTATCGCCACGTATAGCCCCCTTCCACATCCGACATTATTTTAAAAATAAAACAGCGCTAGGGCTATAAATACATGGAAAATTATCTATTATAAGTTAAAATCAAGAGATTAAAGCCCTTGGCGCAGCAGAAAGCACTTGAATGACTATAGAAAATATCGCTGATATAGAAAAACTTATACGCTTAGATAGCAAAGACCCCTCCTATAAAGGGATGCTCTTTGAAGCACTAACACATGCAGATGTTTATATATTAGCCTCGACAGAATATGTACCTAACGCTAATGGCGCAGATCAAGTCCCCGCTAATGAAGATCGCCCGCCAAATGTAAATGATACGCATTTAGCGATTACCCTTTGGGAAGACAGCAAAGGCAATGCGGCTATTCCATTTTTCTCCTCGGTCGAAGTTTTGCAAGAATCGATCGAAAGCGAAGAAACTTATGTACAGCTTGGTGCGACAGAATTATTTGAACTGACCATGGGCACGAGTCTCATACTAAACCCCGTATCAGATTACAGTCGTGAATTCAGCATTGATGACATTAAAAGCATACTCTCTATAGCTGAATCAGATAAATAGGCTCCTCAAATAATATTCATTAAAAGTAAAATTCCCGCTTTATCAAGTTTGGGGCAGCACTTTTTCATGCCCTGCTGTCAATAAAACATACGCCATACTTAAGCTTAAGCTCTGAATTCGCTTATATATTGCACTGTAGATTTGCAGTTTTCTACAGGCCTTTAAAACACTATCTTTCCGGTTACTTAAGTTTTTTATAATATTTACTTAGAATAAACTTGACTTTGGTATTCTTTTGACATATTAATGCGCAACATTAAATCATCAACCGGAGAAAACAGATGACCTTGTCTACCCATTTTTCAAAAACAGTAAACAAACTTACTTACATCGTAACGCATAATGCATTTGGATCACTTGGTGACCCAGGTATCGTTTATGCTTACAACGCAGCCTGCAAAGACTTCCTTGTCGCCGCCGAAAAAGTAGACATCACAAAAGACGCGAATGTTCCAAGCGCAAACAATACTGACGTTAAATATGCCGCTGTTTCCCTTCAGGAAGCAATGGATAACGATCAAGTATTTGACGAAAAGCAAGTAAGCTTCCTTGCTAAAAAGCTTGTTAATATGGTTCCTGCAAATATTTGAGCCGCGCCCTTAATTTGAATATTAAGCGCGGTATGACATCATATCGCGCTTTTTTATGAAAATCTGTTGACAGGAAGAGGACTCTCACTTAAGAGTTTACTTCCAATTAAACCTTTTATGATTGGATAATAAAATGAGTATCAAAACTGACTTTAAAAATGTTGCAGCAAGACTTAACAAAGGCATTGTTGGCAATAACATTGCAATCCCACAACTAATATCCCCATCTTATAATAAGAGTTATTTAGCTCTTGCCGATGAATTTTATACACTGGCCGCTAAATATGATATTGCTCCAAAAATACAAGAACTTGATTTATGCCTCCCTGTATTTAGACACGCCATTCAAGGTTTAAATGATACGATTGAAAATGAAGCCTTTAATGATGATGCTGTCAAATTCTACGTAAAAAAAGTCGCAGATCAATTGGTCGCACATGGTGCTACGCCAAGCATGAAATAAGAAAGCTTGACACTCCCCCCATAAACCGCCTATGTAAAGTTATCTGAAACCCATCTGGAGAAACATAATGTCTCTTAAAGCGCATTTTCAAGAAGCCTCACAAAACCTATCTACAATCCTGTTCCATGCTGCCATTAAAACTGATGGCCGCATTATTGGCCCACTTTATAAGTCACTACAAGATTTTGTGGTTGCTGCTAAAGCACAAAACATAACACCAAATGTTAGCACTGCTCAGCCATCACAAAAACTTGACATTGACTCACTGCAAGATTTAGCCCGCACTGTCGGCGTCTTATCTGGCGCCAAAGGTCAAGTTGACGAAGACTTAACCGATGCTGTGCAAGACTTGGTTAATAAAATACATGACACGGGCGTAACGGCGGATTCAACACCGGTTCCTGTCAGCGCTCCTAAAATCGCGCCGCAAATGAGACCTATATGGGGTAACTAAGCCACTAGGCTTTATCTATAATTTCAAAAGGCGCGTAATATAATAATTACGCGCCTTTCTTATTTTTATTCTGATATGTACCTTACCAAGCCAGCTATGCTTTTAGCTCATCAAATGTGACGGACATACCGCAGCCGCATTGACCGCTTTCATTCGGGTTATTAATCAGGACTTGTTCAAAGCCCAATTCCCCCTTACCGAAGTGTATTTTCGTACCAAGCAGGCGGAATAAATCGAGCGGCTTAATATAGAAGCTGAAATCATCACTCATTTTAATGAAATCCATACCTTCAACATCTTTAACAACATCGACCATATATTCGCTACCGCCACAGCCTTTGCCGTCTTTGATGGTGAACTTTACGCCTTTAACCGCTTCAGATTCAGGGACAGAGGCCAGCTGACGCAAAAAATGCGCCCGCGCCTCTTCAGTAATAATGATTTCATCGCGTGTTAATTCTTGCATTGCTCGCATTCCACTCATTGAGTTTTCTATTAAAGGCCGTAAGACTGACCACAGCCGCAGCTTTTACCAAGATTGGGCCCCTCAAGCTTAACCACTTGGTTAATCCCTTCATCAACCAAGTCGAGCGTTGCCCCTGTAAATATATGCATGACCTTTTGATCAATAAAAAGCTTCGCTGAGTCATTAAGTAGTACATATGAATCTTGTTTGTTCTGACCCGACTCAACCAATTCAAAATGCAGTTGTTCACCGCTACAGCCGCCTTTAACAAAACTAATCCAAAGCCCTTCATGGTCGCCACCAATAGCTTTCAACCAATGATCTTTAAGGCGCGGCGTAACATTTAGGTAGTCATCATTTAATTTAATCATCGTGTTCATCTCCCTAGTCTATCACTTTGCGTGCATTTTTATGTGAACATGTTTAATTGTAATTTTGCTGTCTCTGCCATAAAGCAAGGATCCCATGTCGGGTCCCAAACGATTTCAACGTCAACTGCACCGACTTTATCAATCGGGAATAAGGCGTTTTGCACCATGCCGGGCATTTCTTGCGCAACAGGGCAAGCTGGTGAAGTGAGCGACATTTGAACATAAATATCATAATCGCCATTTTCCATTTTTGTAATATCGAATTTATAGATAAGCCCCAGTTCAAATATGTTCACAGGGATTTCTGGGTCGTAAACTTCACAGATGCTTTTATAAATAGATGGCCATAATTCATGATCAGCATCAAATTCACAATATGGCGGAATCGCCAATGCATCATATTCATCGCCGCCACCGACAGCGTTTTCTACCATGTCTTTATCTGCTACGTGTTTCATTACTGCACTCATTTCTTTAACCTTACTCTTACCCTAAAAACTTATGCGCTTTTTTTAACGCATGAATAAACTGATCAATATCGGCTTTACTATTATATAGGCCGATAGACGCTCTAATTGTTCCGTCAATGCCAAGGCGCTCCATTAGTGGCATAGCGCAATGATGGCCTGAGCGGATGGCAACGCCGCATTGGTCAAGTATCGTGGCGACATCCGATATATGTGCCCAATCCACTGTAAACGACACCACAGGCGCTGTATTCGCTACGTCACCATAAAGCGTAAGCCCGTTTATTTCATTTAACGCAACGCGCATATAAGCATATAGCTCAGATTCGTATTCTTCAATGCGCTCCATGCCAATGTCGCTGATATAATCAATCGCCGCACCAAGGCCAATAACTTCAATAATCGCAGGCGTGCCCGCTTCAAAACGTGATGGCGCCTGCTTATATGTAATGCCTGATTTGAAGCTGACCGTTTCGATCATATCCCCGCCACCTTGATAAGGTGGCATCGCATTTAATAATGCTTCACGCCCCCATAGGACACCAACGCCAGAGGGGCCATAGAGCTTATGACCTGTAAACACTAAAAAGTCAGCGCCAAGCGTACGAAGATTAATCGTTTTATGGGCGATGGATTGTGATGCATCAACAAGAATTTTAATATCAGCGTTATAAGCTTTGCTCGCCTCAATCAATCTTGCCGCATCATTAATAACGCCCGTTGCATTTGATATATGCACAAAAGACAGTAACTTGGTTTTGCTTGAGAGCATTTTTTCAAAGGCATCATAATCAAGCGTAGCGTCATCAAGCAGCGGGATAACTTTGATCGTCACGCCGATTTGATCCGCCAAAAGCTGCCATGGCACGATATTGGCGTGATGCTCCATTTCAGTGATAATAATTTCATCACCTGGGTTTAAATTGGCCTTACCCCAGCTTTGAGCGACAAGATTAATGGCTTCCGTAGCATTGCGGGTAAAAACAATCTCATTTGCCGATGGCGCGCTAATAAACTGCGCGACTTTGTGGCGCGCTGCTTCATATAGGCTCGTGGTCTTCTGTGAAAAATCATATAAGCCGCGATGAATATTGGCGTAATGCCCTTGCATCACATTATTCATCGCATTGATCACCGCAGCGGGTTTTTGGGCTGAGGCCGCGCTATCCATAAAGGCGATAGGCTTTTCCTGATGGGCGAATATCGGGAAATCACTGCGCCATGGATTATCAATTGAGTTTGAGGATTCTGGCTTATTCATTTTCAGTGGGGAGACCATCTTTCACCTCTTCTAAAAATGCCTCAATCAGCATTGCGCGTGCATCATCATAAGCAATGCCGCGTGAGCGCGCATAGAATAACGCGCTTTCGTCTAATGCACCACATGTTGCGCCATGGGCACATTTCACTTCATCTGCATATATTTCAAGCTCTGGCTTGGCATGCATGGAGGCAAAAGGTGACATTAAAATTGCTTTTGAGCTTTGTGAGCCATCCGTAAAATCAGCGCCTTTAGCCACGCAGACTTTACCTTGGAATACGCCTTTAGATTTTCCGGCTAAAACATTACGGACAATTTGATTGGACGTTGAGGATGGCACATTATGCGCCATTGTCGTGGTCAGGTCGATATGTTGATCGCCGCTTACATTAGCTGATGAGCGCACAGAAGCATGCGCGCCCGCGCCATTTAAATCTACGTGGACTTGATTGCGGAAAATTAATGCGCCCGTATTAATTGTAAGGCTTGTATACTGAGCGTCCCGCGCTAAATCAACATGCGTGCTTTGTACATAAGCGGCATTTTGTGTATCGCCTTGGTCACGCAGATGCGTTAAGGCGGCGCCCTCACCGACGATAACTTGCGTTACCCAGTTTTTGAAATAAGATGCGTCTTGTGTTTCACCGCTATGCTTTTCACGCAATGTAACGCGCGCGTTTTTACCAAGGCGAATAAGAAGACGCATTGCGTTATAAGTACCGTCTTTATTCATTGTATTCAGAATAAGCGGCGCTTTAACTTCTGTATTATCAGGGATATCAAGCACCCAACCTTGATGGCTTTGCACTGTGTTTAAGTGCCAAAAAGCATAATCGTCATGTGCGCCTTCGCTTTGTGGGGCTTGCGCAGCCAAAGCGTCAACCACCCAATCTTGATCCAGCATATCCTTAATCGGCTTAATATAAGACAAATCACCCTGCCATAAATCAGCCAATATCGATGGTGCTAAATCCATCTTTTTAAGTACGGGATAAAAATTGCTATATTTCCAGCGCTCTAGGCGCGCAAAAGGTACGCCATATTGTTTAAACAAGGCCGCTGCCGCGTCTTGATGCGCGACAAGACTAGACGGTAAGTCCGCCCGATCATTCGCCGCCAAGCTCATCACAGAATTAAAAATATCTGCGGTTTCTGGCTTGTAACGTGGTTTTTCTTTTACGATCGCGCTCATATTAAGCTGCCTCTCCTTGAGGTTCGATATATTTGGCATAGCCTTCATCTTCAAGCTTAAGCGCCAATTCAGGGCCGCCCGTTTCAACGATGCGACCGTCAGCCAAGACATGCACAACATCTGGCTTAATATAATCAAGTAAGCGTTGATAATGCGTAATCACAAGGAAGCTGCGGCCTTCACTGCGCAGCGCATTAACGCCGTCAGCAACAACGCGCAAAGCATCAATATCAAGACCTGAATCGGTTTCATCAAGCACGGCAAATTTAGGCTCTAACATCGCCATTTGTAAAACTTCATTGCGTTTCTTTTCGCCGCCTGAACAGCCTTCATTAACAGCGCGTTTCATCATCGCATCACTAACGCCCAGTGTTTTAGCCAAAGGTTTAATCTTCTTAAGGAAGCCTAGGCTATCAAGTTCATCTTCGCCGCGTAATTTACGTTGCGCATTTAATGCGGTTTTCAAGAATGTTGTCATGGGCACGCCAGGGATCTCTAACGGATATTGAAACGCCATAAACACACCTTTAGCGGCACGCTCTTCAGGTTTCATATCAAGCAAATCTTGACCATCCATCATAACATCGCCTGCGGTGACATCATATTCTTCGCGGCCTGCAATTACGCTGGCCAATGTCGACTTGCCTGCACCATTAGGGCCCATTATCGCATGGACACTGCCTGCTTCAATCTCGAGGGATAGACCTTTCAAGATTTCTTTATCACCAATTTGTGCATGGAGGTTAGTAATTTTAATCATTGTGTATTCGCCCTTTTAAATTGGCATTTGAACCGTAAATTTATATAAAACCATCGCTTGATCACCAAAGAAACGATCAAGAAATTCTAAACTGAGTAAAGCCCCCAATACAGGGTCATACGTCGCGCCATATGTGCAGCCAAGAACTGCGCAGCCGAGCCCTGCAGCAATACCAAATGCCCCCAGAACATAAAGCGGTAGCGCCATGCCCATTAGGACTTTTTTATAGTTATCATCATCTGCATCTGTTTTGAAAAACAGATAAGTAAAAAACAGATAGAGAACTAAAAGCGTAAGATAACCAATATGAAACAGCTTCGCCTCTAATCCTGCTTCCCCGGCCAGTGTCGTTGCATCTAAATACAGCAAACGCCCACGTACCGCTAATATTGAAAAGGCCGCGAATATAAAAAAGAATAGTGCTATAAATGTCTTTTTAATCATCTCAAGTCATCCTTATTGATTACTTCTTAATTCAAATCATCTTGCTAACCAACGCTACCTTCTAAGCTTACCCCAACGAGCTTCTGTGCTTCAACCGCAAATTCCATTGGTAAATTCTGCATGACTTCGCGGCAGAAGCCATTAACGATCAAAGCCACCGCCTCTTCTTCGTTCAGGCCACGTTGACGGCAATAGAAAAGCTGCGCATCGGCAATTTTTGATGTGGTCGCTTCATGTTCTAAAATAGCGCTGCTATTACTGCTATCTATATAAGGTACTGTATGTGCACCGCAATCTTTACCGATCAACAAGCTATCACATTGCGTATAATTACGCGCGCCCTCAGCGCCTGGTAAGACTTTGACTTGGCCGCGATAAGTCTGGTTTGATTGACCTGCGCTAATACCCTTTGAAATAATCCGTGACTTTGTATTTTTGCCCATATGGATCATTTTTGTACCAGTATCAGCCTGTTGTTGATTATTGGTAATCGCTACAGAATAAAATTCACCGACGCTATCATCGCCTTTTAAGATACAAGATGGATATTTCCACGTTACAGCAGAGCCTGTCTCAACCTGTGTCCAGCTTATTTTAGAGCGATCGCCCGCGCATATACCGCGCTTGGTCACAAAATTATAAATGCCGCCTTTGCCGTCTTCATCACCGGGATACCAGTTTTGTACGGTAGAATATTTAATCTCTGCATCTTCCAAGGCGACCAGTTCAACAATCGCCGCATGAAGCTGGCGCTCATCGCGCATTGGCGCTGTGCAACCTTCCAAATAAGAGACGTAAGAGCCTTTATCTGCAATAATCAACGTGCGCTCAAATTGTCCTGTATTCAGCTCGTTAATGCGGAAATAAGTTGAAAGCTCCATCGGACAGCGTACGCCCGGCGGAATGTAAACAAAACTGCCATCCGTAAAGACGGCGCTGTTTAAACACGCATGTTTATTGTCATGAAACGGCACAACAGTGCCCATATATTTACGAACAAGCTCAGGGTAGTCTTTGATCGCTTCTGATATTGAGCAGAAGATAATACCGACTTCAGCGAGCTTTTCTTTATATGTCGTACCAACGGATACAGAATCAAAAATCACATCTACGGCAACGCCCGCAAGGATTTCACGCTCACGCAACGGAATACCAAGTTTTTCGTATGTTTCTAATAAACGCGGATCAACTTCATCTAAAGACTTTGGCGCATTTTCCATTCTGGGGGCGGCAAAATAATAAGCGTCTTGATAATCAAATTCAGGGATATCCAGTTTTGCCCATTGTGGCTCTGGCATAGTTTCCCAGTGGCGATAAGCCTTAAGGCGCCACTCAAGCAACCATTCAGGATCTTCCTTCTTGGCTGAGATAAAACGTACAATGTTTTCATTCAAGCCTTTAGGGGCTTTATCTGATTCAATATCCGTCACAAAGCCAGCGCTATAGGTTTTAAGCGACTCGACATGCGCCTCTAATTCGGCGTTATCAGCAGGTTTGTTTTTTACGGCTTCATTCATATTACGTCTCTTATTTCCGTTGGTCTTATTTGTGCTTTATTCAATAAGCTGGCTAAACTCACGCCGCTTAATGTTTCATATAACAACTTATTTACATCGCTCCACGCGCCTTCTAAGGGGCAGCTTTCTTTAATAGAGCAATTATGATTAGCGTTTATAGCGCAATCCGTTAGGGCGATATCGCCCTCCATAACTTCGATAATCCGTGTTAAGGGCGTATCTTCATAGGATCCTATTGCTTTATAGCCCCCATGCGCGCCACGTATAGAGAGCACCAAACCACCTGACGATAACATTTTAAGTATCTTAGCCGTTGTCGGTTCAGGAATGTGGGTCTTTGCCGCTAAAGCGGATGCTGAATAGCTCTGCGTGCTATCTTTCGACAGTGCACTTAATAGAATAATCGCATAATCTGTTAATTTTGATAGCTTCAACATCGCCTTTTATCTTTACCCTATGGCTTTCGCCTTATTCATTACGGCATATATTACAGCGCTTTTTATAACCCTCTTTATAATCATCAGGCCGCGCAATAACAAGCATAGATCTATATAGTACTAATCTTGTACGCGATCAATATCAATTTATAAATAAAATGCAATCTATTATTAACATAAAATTAAAAGTAAAGGTCTATTATGAGCTTAGAACAACACAACGAAACAACATTAACGCAAATAATAAGGATTAGAAATATGACAGCAGCAGGACAAACATTTGGTACATGTGCAAGAAACGGTATCGCGGTTACGGCATTTGGTTTAGGCGCAACAGGCGCAAAACAGCTTGGCAACTTCCCATTAACAGATCAAAGCCCTACAATTTCTCTTGGTGCTGATACCCCCGTATGCTCTCGTTAAAGAAAGCTGTCTAGGCGGAGTTAAGAAAATAGTAAGTTTATCCTCAGTTTTATTCAAACTTACAATTAACTTAAGTAACAAACTATTAAACTTAATATAAACACATAAAAATATTGCTATTCTGATGATGCAATGTTACGATATGTATAACTTTAAAGGGAACTTTAAAATGAAATCAAATTTCAACGGAGCCAGTACATTGAGCAAAATCGTACAAATCACATCTGAACAGCAAGATATTAACTCAAGAAACCAGAATTTTTTAGCGCAAGCTGAACAACGTTTTGGCCAAGGTTTATCACATCAAGCGCCACAGGCTGCTCTTGGTCTTAAATAATATTGAGTAAATTCACTTACTCTAAAGCGAAGCGCATAATCATGCGCTTTTAGCTGTTTTCCAAATATGAACATCCCTAAAATTAGAGCGCCCTATTTTGTAGAAACGAAGCGAATATCTTTGTTTTTGTCTTGGGCGTCTTGAAGGTGCCATGAATTACGTGCGAGAAAGACCGGGTCTTCATCGTGATCATAGCCAATGGCGCTGCCGCTAGCCTCTATAAAGCTTTTAAGTGTCTTGTGATCATCACATTCAAGCCAACGCGCTGTGTATAGGCTTGTCGCCTCAAATTTAGCTGGTACGTTAAATTCAGTACGGATACGATCGATCAATACATCAAATTGCAATGCGCCAATAACCCCAACCAAATAATATGATTCAATGGCTGATTTAAAGATACGCGCTGCGCCCTCTTCGGCTATTTGCTCAAGCGCTTTTGATAAATGCTTGGCTTTCATCGGGTCTTCTGGCACGCAACGCTGCATTATTTCAGGTGCAAAGCTTGGAATGCCTGTAAAGTGCAAGTCTTCGCCTTCAGTCAAGCAATCCCCAATACGCAAATTGCCGTGGTTTGGCAGACCAATAATATCACCCGCATAGGCATTCTCTGCCATTTCACGGTCTTGCGCGAAAAACATTTGTGGTGAATGTAAGGTAAGCTGCTTGCCTGAGCGTACATGCTTTAATTTCATGCCACGCTTAAACTTGCCTGAACAAATACGAACAAAAGCCATGCGGTCACGGTGTTTAGGGTCCATATTGGCTTGGATTTTAAAGACAAATGCACTGACCTTCTTTTCTGCAGGGTCAATTTCACGCTCAACGGCTTTTTGTGGAAGCGGCGCTGGCGCAAAATCATCTACGCCTTTCAATATCTCACGTACGCCAAAATTATTTACGGCTGAACCAAAATATACCGGAGTCTGGTGGCCCTCTAAATAGCTAGCATGATCAAAGTCGCCATAGACACCACGCACCATCTCAACTTCTTCACGAAGCTGTTTAGCTAAGGCTGGGGGTAATATTTCATCGATCTTTGGGTCATCCAGGCCATTACATGTTATGGCTTCACTAACAACGCCACCTTTGCCGCGCTCAAATAAATTAAGCTTGTCATTAAAAATATCATAACACCCTTTAAAGTCACGCCCCATACCGATGGGCCAACTGGCCGGCACAACATCAAGCGCAAGCTTTTTTTCAACTTCATCGAGCAGCGAGAATAATTCCTGCCCGTCACGATCCATTTTATTGATAAAAGTCAGAATCGGAATATCACGCATACGACAAACTTCAAAAAGCTTTAACGTCTGTGTTTCAATGCCTTTAGCCGCATCAAGCACCATAATGGCACTATCAACAGCGGTTAATACGCGATAAGTATCTTCGGAGAAATCTTCATGCCCTGGTGTATCGAGCAAATTATGCATAACACCATCATATTCAAAAGTCATTACAGAAGACGCAACTGAGATACCGCGCTCTTGCTCCACTTTCATCCAATCCGATGTCGCGCGGCGGCGATTACCGCGTGCCTTGACTTGACCAGCAAGCTGAATAGCGCCCCCAAAAAGCAGCAATTTTTCAGTTAAGGTCGTTTTACCCGCATCTGGATGCGAAATAATCGCATAAGTACGGCGTGGTGTGTGATCTTCAATCGCGGCCATTATTGTGTATCTTCTATATATCTATCTTAAAAGCAAATTCATCTGTAAGGCTTATACGTCAAACGGCACGAAATCTCAAGACATCACTAAAAAATCATCCGCATCAAAGGGGTTTAAGAATTCAGATAATTCAAACTCAATCCCCCAAAGGTCAGGATCCATTGATATTTCATTGCGCAAATACTGATCGGCTTTGTTTTCAAGCTCGATAGCGCCATCAAAGACCTCATACCAGTTCAAAACGCCATCCATATCGCGCATTTGGCCATAGAGCTTTGCCCCTTTGCCTGCGACATAGACTTTACAAAGTATTGCACAGCCATCATGGCCGCCGCGATTAATAATATAATAGGGCACGCCTGCAAAGTTACAGCGATGCAATAAGCCGTCAACGTTCAGTTGTGTTTGTTGGCGCGCGGAAGATATATCCATAGAATAATTTCTAACTTAACTAAACTTACTTCTTCTTCCGGCCATAGAGCTCAAGGCGGTGATCAAACAAATCAAAGCCAAGCTCTGCTGCGACTTTTGTGACAATGGCTTCGACTTCATCATTTTCAAACTCAATCACTTCGCCGTTTTCTGTGTCGATTAAATGATAATGGTCATCAACATTAATATCATAGCGCGAAAAGCTTTCATTAAAGTCATGGCGCGTTACTAAATCCAGTTCATCAAGCAAGTTCATTGTTCTATAAACCGTCGCCAAAGAGATCGAAGAATCTTCTGCCTTTGCGCGCTCATACACCATTTCAACAGAAGGATGATCTTTAGAGTTTTCAAGCACATTGGTAATAATGCGGCGCTGTCCGGTCATCTTTAAACCAGCATCAACGCATCTCTCTTGTAAAGTTTTTGTCATTGTCATGCTCTCTTAATTATTTAAAGCGGTTAATATCGTCGGGGCTGTGCAAAACACGTTGCGTTGGGATATGTAGCGTTACAATGGTCCCCATGCCCTCATCTGATTTCAGGAATAATTCGCCGCCATGCAACTCCATCATAGCTTTAGCCAGCGGCAGTCCAAGCCCTGTACCTTGTTGGTTCTTGGCTGATAACGCAGAATCTTTAATTTGCCCAAATGGCTCCAGCGCCTCTTTAAGCTTGCTCTTAGGGATACCAACGCCATCATCTGAGACGGTAATCATCACCTCGCCATCCCCAGCAAGGTTCACTTTGACAAAGATATGACCGCCACGCTCACAGAATTTAAGCGAGTTACTCACCAGATTAATCAAGACCTGACGCATCAAACGCGAATCCACGTAAATTTTAGGAACGTCTTCATCTATTTCTTGGTCAAGGTCAATACCACTGCTAAACGCACGCGATGCCATCATCCGCATAACCGCCTCGATAAGCAGCGCTAAATCAACAGGCTCTTCATCAAGCTCTAAACGCCCGGCTTCAATTTTAGACATATCAAGTACTTCGTTGATAATCTCAAGCAGGTGACGTGCACTGAGCAAAACATCGCCCATATATTCTTTATATTTTTCATTGGCGAGCGCGCCAAAAGTTTCATTCAGCATCAATTCAGAAAAACCGATAATCGCGTTAAGTGGCGTGCGTAATTCATGGGACATATTGGCCAAGAATGACGATTTAGCGTGGTTGGCTGTATCGGCTTGCTCTTTGGCCACCTGTAAGGATACTTCCATTTGCTTACGCATGGTAATATCCATCAAATTCGTCACTTGGAAGCGACGTTTTTGCGACAGCTCTAGCGTTGCGGTGGTAAAAATAACATTAGATATCGTGCCATCCTTACGAATAAGCTTCATTTCGCCGCTTGAGCGTTCACCTGAGTTAATATAACCATCATGATTATCACGCGCCCGGCGGCGCTCATCAGGGGTAAGCAGCATTGCAAAGTCATAGCCAATAATATCATCACGCTGCCAGCCGTAATTACGTACAAAACTATCATTAACGCGGACTATACGGCCATTATGATCGGTCACAACAATACCAATTTCACTCACGTCAAATATCGAGGTTAGTAAGCTAATCGCATCATCACGCTCGCGCTGCAATATTGATTCATCGGAAGCATCAGGCTGCGCCATAATATCAAGCAAACGCACATTGCCTTCATTATCCAAAAGCGGATTAATCCAGAAACCGTGAACGCGGATACTGCCCGGTAGATTAGGCAAAGCTTGAATGGTTACAGGGACTTTTTGACCAACGCAGACTTCAAAAGACTGGTTAAAATGGCGCGCATTTTCACTATCCATAAATTGCTCAACCGTGCGCCCCATAATCGCTTCTTCGCCACGATCAAAATACTCTAAAGCACGGTTATTAATTTCAATGACCTTAAAGCTCTCCTCATCCGCCGCGACCAAGAATCTTGGTACGGGCATCGTATTGAAAAGTTGTTTATGATCTATTTTTGAAATGGGCATATAAATTAAATTTCTTATTCCGTTCCAAAACATCTATCGCCCGCGTCACCAAGACCCGGAACTATATAGGCATTTTCATTTAGGCGCTCATCTAATGTGGCGCTCATAATACGGATATCTTTATGGCAGCTAGCCATATGCTTAACCCCTTCTGGCGCAGCGAGTAAGACCAAGAAAATAACGCGTTTTGGGTCAGCCCCTTTCGCCATAATCATATCAGCAGCAAGTTCAGCTGAATTACCCGTGGCTAACATAGGATCTACTAAAATGACGTCCCTATCTTTCAAATCAGGGAGCTTATTTAAATACTCAATCGCTTCCAATGTGTCATGGTCTCTGTACATACCAATATGCGCAACAGTTGATTCTGTTAGAACTTCTTCTAGGCCATCAGCCATAGCCAGGCCTGCGCGTAATATCGGTACAATCACAGGAAAGCTATTTTTCAGCACTGGCGCCATATATGTGGTGATGGGCGTTTCTACAGATTGCTGACTAACTTCTAATTCAGAGGTCACAGCATAGCTCATCATCTGCGCTATTTGCTTCACATTGTCACGGAAAATGCGCTTATCAGTCGCGACATTACGTATTTGCGATATTTTATGGTCAATAACTGGATGATCCGCCACCCATAAATTTTCAAAATTACCATGTTTATGCATCGTTATTCTCCTGCAAAAATAGCTCTAAGGGGCTGACTTCTGTATGTATAACAGATGTTGGGTCGTCAATTTTTAACTTTTCGATCTCTGTACGCATTTGTTTTAAAAGATGTTCAATATTATCGCCCGGCACAGGCTCTGAGGCACAGAAAAGCGGCTTCGTTGAGGCGAGGTCAACATTTTCTTCTAAACGCTTGTAAAAGCGAATGCCACCATTTGTATCGGTTTCCTTTAACATGACTGCAAATTCAATGTCTGAGAGGACATAAGCTTCATCAAAAACGCGCATACATTTTTTAATTGCGGTAGATGTCGCGAAAAAATCCTGTGTAGAGCGGCCCTTTACGTCATTCTTATCAAGGGATTTTAGTGTGACGAGCCCTAGGACAAAGTTTGAACCGTGGCGTGAGCGGCGTTCAAGCTCAACGGAGAAGTCTTTAACAAGCTGCGTATGCGCATTTAATCCTGATCGGATAATCAGGCTCTCTTCATCAAGGTCATTATTAAGATTGCTTTGGATGAGTTGATCACAAAGTGCCCCTATAGATTTATTCAATAAATCATGCACGGTCTGCACCGCTTCGACATCGGCTTTATCCGTCGTGATGAAACTATTCGCGAGTTCAATCATCTCATCAACGCGAGAAATCAAGTCATCATAATAACCAGGCTGATCAGGCATAGAGTTAGAGCTGTTCTTAAGCCAGTCGAGCAGTATATAAGGCGGCTTGATGGTTTCTTCACCAGAAACATAAGCATGAAAAATACGCGTATACCAATCGAGTAGCTTTTTAATAATCAAAGCTGCGTGATCTGGACTGGTTTTAAAATCGCTCATTCTTTGCCCTCATATCTTTGGCTATATATCCGTGGTCAAGCTAGACCTTATACATGCCAAACAACATGCATTCAGGACGCCTAGGATAGCTTATCTTTAAGTAAGTCGTTAACCATTTTTGGATTAGCCTTACCTTGGCTTAGCTTCATAACCTGGCCAACAAAGAAACCAAATAATTTATCTTTACCAGATCTGTATTGTTCAACTTTATCCATGTTCTCAGCAATAACTTTATCAACCAACGCCTCAATAGCGCCTGTATCAGTGACTTGTTTTAAGCCTTTTTCTTCAACGATAGATTCAGGATCTTTGCCTGTTTCATACATTTCAGCGAAGACGTCTTTAGCGATACGTCCAGAAATTGTATTATCGTCAATCAAACCAACAAGCTTACCAAGATTAACGGAAGATATTGGTGAATCTTCAATCGCCTTGCCATCTTTGTTCAATATGCCCAGCAATTCATTAATTACCCAGTTAGCGGCTAATTTCGCATCACGATCATTGGCGACAACTTCAAAATAATCTGCGCGCATACGTGTTGAAATCAAGACGCTTGCATCATAAACACCAAGGCCATAGCTTTGCATGAAGCGATGCTTCTTTTGATCCGGTAGCTCAGGCAGCGTTTTTCTGATTTCATCAACATAGCTTTGCTCAATAATAAGCGGCAATAAATCAGGGTCAGGGAAATAACGGTAATCATGCGCGTCTTCTTTTGAACGCATGGGGCGTGTTTCCATTTTATCTGGATCCCAAAGGCGCGTTTCTTGATCAACTTCACCGCCCGCTTCTAATATTTCAATTTGACGGCGCGCTTCATAATCAATGCAGCCTTGCGCAGCTTTAATTGAGTTCACGTTTTTCATTTCACAGCGAATGCCGAGCTCTGTGTCGCCAACGCGACGCACGGATACGTTTACATCGGCGCGCATAGAGCCTTCATCCATATTGCCATCACATGTACCTAAATAACGCAAAATCATGCGCATCTTATTTAAGTAAGCGCCGACTTCAATACCGTCGCTCAAGTCAGGCTCAGAGACGATTTCCATCAATGTGTTACCACAGCGATTTAAATCAACATAAGACTTGCTTGGATGTTGATCATGGATAGATTTACCGGCATCTTGCTCGAGGTGCAAACGGGTTATGCCAATAACTTTAACTTCACCATTTGGTAAATCAATTTCAATTGCGCCCTTACCAACAATAGGGTGTAAGAACTGCGATATTTGGTAGCCTTGCGGTAAGTCTGGGTAAAAATAGTTTTTACGCTCAAAGACAGAATGCAAGTGAATTTCAGAGTTCAAACCAAGACCTGTACGTACGGCCTGCTCAACACTTTTCATGTTTAAAACGGGCAGCATACCGGGCATAGCCGCATCGACTAATGATACTTGCTCATTCGGCGCTGCGCCGAAGTCGGTTGCTGCGCCTGAGAATAATTTAGAATTCGTAATGGCCTGCGCATGGACTTCCAGTCCAATAACCATTTCCCAATCACCTGTTTCGCCTTTTAAAATTTGTGCCATGTCTACTTACCTTGATAATCGCTATTTTAAGCTTAGTCTGTGTTTAATTAAAGAATATTTGAGCGCCGAATAGAAGCTCTCGATTTAGTAGCCTCCTAAAAAGGCTGGCTGAATACAAGCACGCATGCCTGTCGCAACGTAATTTCTATAGGCCGGAGAGCTCATAAAGGACTCAACGGGCCGAACATCTGGGTCTTTTTCAAATGTCGTATAATGCCCAATAATATCTTTCGAGCCGCGAGCTTGTAACATTTTGGCCGATACGTCCCCCGCGCAAGAACAATATGCTGGGAAGTTTCTAATACGGTTGTCATGCGCGCGCTCTTCTAGGCATGTTATATAACTCAAATTACGAACAGGGGTTTCCAAGCAAGGCGTAACAACGCCTTCTACATATTTTATAAGCGCAGTACTGTAATAGGCATCATTACGCTTTAACTCGCCTTGAACGGCTTCTAACTCACCATGCGTTAATACTTGCGTGACGCTAATTGATGAACAGGTACAAAATTCGTTACGGGCGCTTGGTGTAAAGCCAATTGGTAAATGCCCGGTACATTTTTTGTAATATTCTTTTGCAGCGGCAGAGGAAACCAAAGCATTACGGTCAACGTCACCAACAGGCCCCCTGATCAAAAAATCATCTCTACGCGCCTGTGCATTAGCATCACTTGGTAGAGCGAGCAAAACAAGCAAAGCAAAAAGGCTAAACAAATAAGTAATTTTAACAGTCATAACTTATGCAGCCTTATTGAGTAAAAATTTTGGTTTTGCTGAAAGCGCCGCTGATTTTTCAATAAAACGACATGTGCGCAATATAGTTGCCTCATCAAATGGACGGCCAATAACTTGAAGGCCTAACGGCAAACCACGTGAATCCATACCTGCTGGCACTGACATACCCGGCAAACCGGCCATATTTACAGTGACGGTAAAGATATCATTGAGATACATCTTAATTGGATCATCTTCATTTTCACCAATTGCGAACGCTGATGAAGGTGTAGCGGGCGTTAAAATAACATCCACTTTTTTATACGCTTCAATAAAGTCATTCTGAATTAAGCGACGTACTTTTTGTGCTTTGATATAATAAGCATCGTAATAGCCCGCAGACAGCACATAAGCACCAACCATGATACGGCGTTTAACTTCATCGCCGAATCCTGCTGCGCGAGACTTACAGTAAGTGCCTTGTAGATCATCACCATCAACGCGCAAACCGTAACGAACGCCATCATAGCGTGATAAGTTTGAAGACGCTTCTGCTGGCGCAACAATATAATAGGCAGGAAGCGCATATTTTGTATGTGGCAATGAAATATCAACTATTTCAGCGCCTTCCGCGCGTAGCCACTCTATGCCCTGCTCCCAAAGCGCATTAATCTCTGCTGGCGTGTCATCCAGTCTATATTCTTTAGGAATACCGACTTTTAAGCCTTTAACGCCTTGATCAATCATTGCCGAGAAATCAGGAACATCGACCTTGGCTGATGTGCTGTCTTTGGGGTCAAAGCCAGACATTGAATTGAGCATTAAAGCACAATCTTCAACGCTGCGACCGAAAGAGCCCGCTTGGTCAAGTGATGAAGCAAAAGCAACAACGCCCCAACGTGAGCAGCGACCATAAGTTGGACGAATACCGGCAATACCACAAAAAGCAGCTGGTTGACGGATTGAACCGCCTGTATCTGTACCCGTTGAAATCATCGCGATATTTGCCGCGACAGCCGCAGCAGAGCCACCAGAAGACCCACCAGGCACTAAATCAGCATCGCTATCATTTGCTTTCCAAGGGTTTACGACATTGCCGTAATATGATGTCGTATTTGACGACCCCATAGCGAACTCATCAAGATTAGTTTTACCGAGCATTACAGCGCCATCTGCAAATAATTTCGATGTTACTGTCGATTCATATTGTGGGACAAACCCTTCTAATATGCGTGAGCCAGCCGTTGTCTGAACGCCCTCAGTACAAAACAAATCTTTAACCGCCATCGGAATACCGTCTAAAGGACGCGCATCGCCAGAAGCGTAGCGCTTGTCACTTTCAGCGGCCTGTTTCAAGGCAATTTCTGGAGTTTCCGTTATATATGCATTTAAGCCGCGGGCCTGTTCCATTGCATCAATATGCGCTTGGGTTATTTCTACCGCAGAAAAATCTTTGTTCTTCATACCAGCTAGGGCTTCGGCCACACTAAGCGCTGTTAAATCTGTCATCTTACTTACTCTTCTTACTCTGTTTTTACTGTGAACTTAAAAACGTCTAATTTATTCGATAATTTTACTTACAACGAAAAAGCCTTCTTGGCTCTCTGGGGCATTTTTTAGAATTTTATCACGGATATTGCCGTCATTAACGACATCATCACGCAACCTTTGTGTCATGTCATTAAGGCTTTGCAACGGCTCAACACCGTCTGTATCCACTTCCGAGAGCTGCTCAACAAAGCCAATAATCGTATCCAGCTTTGGCCCTACGGCGGCTTGCTCTTGTTCGGTTAATTCAATCTGCGCGAGGCGCGCAACTTTGGTAATTGTTTTTTTATCCATCCCAGACATAAGGCTTTTCTCGAACTTTCTCTATTTATTAATTGCTTAGATTGCGTATATATAATAATCAGATATTAGAAATACAAGGAAAAGACTCATAAGGCAAGCATGGAAATAGACGAGTTAGCGCAATATCTGCAGAAAAATGACATGGTCTTGGGGTTAGATCCGGGCAAGAAGACAATTGGCATTGCTCTCGCCTCTGTCGCCCTTGGCGTGGCCACGCCATTACAGACGATACGACGCGTAAAATTTAGCAAAGATGTCCTTATTCTTAAATCCATTATTGATGAATATCAGGCGCGCGCTTTAATTATTGGCCTGCCTTTGCATATTGACGGCAGCGAAGGTCGCCGCGTTCAATCGGTTAAAGACTTTGGTATGGGAATCAAGCAAGCCCTGCCCGATATTGAAATTGCCTTCTGGGATGAGCGATTCTCAAGCCACCACATGGAAAACTTCCTTATTGACCAGGCCGATCTCTCACGCGGTAAACGCAGCGCTGTTATCGATAAACTTGCCGCCCAACATATCTTGCAAGGCGCGATTGATAAAATCAGGCATCTCAAAGATATTTCCTACATGAATGCCGACCTTTAGCCTTCAGGTTAAGTTAAGCCGCATGAGGCAATGCCGCCACAGCGGGGAAATCGACCTCCGTATACGCCAAGCCATTAATCATATTAGACAATATATTAAGGGATACATGGGCGGCGACTTCGAATATCTCTTCGGTCGTCACGCCTTCTGACTGCGCCTTTAAGATAATTTCCGCACATGGGCGGCCATGATTAGCGTTTAATTCAATTGCATATTCCAACAAGGCTTGCTCTTTAGAATCTAAAGCGAGCCCCGCTTGCGCCCCAATCAATTCAGGCTCCGAGATTCCTAGGCGGCGCCCTATTTCGGTATGAGCCGCCAAGCAATATGCGCAATCATTATGCCCTGCGACAACTATCGCAATTTTCTGCTGTAATGGGCGCGAGAGAACGCCATCGCCAAGCAGCCTTGCCCCACTAACATACATATCCAAAACAGCTGGCGCATGGGCTAATGTCGTCATAAAATTAGGCACATGGCCATGCTGGTCTTTGAATGAATTTAAGGTACGCTGAGTGTCGGCGCTTAGAGTGTTTTGGTCTTTTGGCTGAATAAGATACATCGGATATCTCCTTAAACTTAATGGACAGCTTAACTAACCCCAACCAACGCGTTCTTACCCTTTAATTATACCCCAACAGGCCATCTAAAGTAAAATATAATGACGGTAATTTATGATAATCTCAACTTAGCAAGATTTTGAATACGTGAGTATATTTATTGCATTATTACAGATGTGCAGTGCATTATTCCCTTGACAAAACCATGGCAAACCCTCTATACACGCTAATTCGTATTAAATCGCACCAAAGTGGCCATGCCTGCCTCGATGGGCGTAAAAGCAAAAAGCTTATTTTTAACACTTAAAATACAAAGAAAAGGCAAAGACGAATGTATGCAGTTATTAAAACTGGTGGAAAACAGTATAAAGTCCAAAAGGAAGATGTTATTCGCGTTGAGAAATTAGACGTTGAAGCTGGCGCCAAAATTAACTTAGACGAAGTTCTTATGTTGAACGACGGTAAGAAATCAACTATCGGCGCGCCTCTTATAGCTGGCGCAACTGTAGTTGCAGAAGTTCTTGAACAAACACGCGCTGATAAAGTTATCATCTTTAAAAAGAAGCGTCGTCAGAACTATCGTCGTAAGAAAGGCCATCGCCAACATCTTACTGTTTTGAGAATTAAAGACATTAAAGCCGCTTAATCGTTAAGCACGCATTAGAAAAATTAAAGATTTTAAAGGAGAATCATCATGGCACATAAAAAAGCTGGTGGTAGTACTAATAACGGAAGAGATTCAGCTGGTCGTAGACTTGGCGTTAAGCGTTATGGCGGCGAAGTTGTCCTCGCGGGTAACATTATTGTTCGTCAACGTGGCACAAAATACCTTCCAGGTAAAAATGTCGGCCTAGGTAAAGATCACACGATCTTTGCATTAGTTGACGGTCAAGTTTTGTTCACACGCGCTAAGGGTGACCGCCCTGTTGTGAATATCGTTCTTGCGAATGATGCTGAGCCTGCTTCTAAAGCGGCTGAGTAAGCTCTCGACTCTATAGATTTATAAGAAAGAGGCTCAAGCTGGCCTCTTTTTTTTGCATTTAACAGCTATTTACTTAATACGAGTGATCGCTTAAGCATTGTTACGAAATTTAAGGCACTAAAGAAATGAAATTCCTCGACCAAGCAAAAATCTATGTAAAAAGCGGTAATGGCGGCCCTGGCTGTATGTCATTCCACCGTGAAAAATACGTTGAGCAAGGCGGCCCTGATGGCGGCAATGGTGGCCGTGGTGGTGATATTTATTTCCATGCCGTAAGTAACATGAACACGCTAATTGACTTCCGCTACACACAGCACTTCAAGGCTGAATCTGGTCATAACGGCTCTGGACGCAATAAAACAGGGCGTGGCGGTGAAGATATCACCGTTAATGTTCCTGTCGGCACGCAGATTATTGATGAAGATAAAGAAACCATTCTTCTTGATATGGCCAAAGAAGGCGAAACTGTTTTGTTCCTACGCGGTGGCGATGGCGGATTTGGTAACCAACACTATAAAAGCTCAACCAACCAAGCACCGAGAAAAACGACTGTCGGTTGGCCGGGGGAAGAACGCGACCTTTGGCTGCGCTTAAAACTTATTGCTGATGTCGGCCTAATTGGTATGCCTAATGCGGGTAAATCAACATTTCTATCGGCGTGCTCACGCGCCAACCCTAAAATTGCCGATTACCCATTCACGACTCTTCACCCGAATTTGGGCGTTGTGCGTCGTCACGGACAAGAATTTATTTGCGCAGACATCCCAGGGCTAATCGAAGGCGCGCATGAAGGCTTAGGCCTTGGTCACCGCTTCCTTGGCCACGTTGAACGCTCAGCCATTTTGCTACATTTAGTCGACATCACCCAAGATGATCCTGCGAAAGCCTATAAGACGATCCGTGAGGAACTTAAATCCTATGGTGAAGAGCTTGGCAATAAGCCACAAATCGTTGCGCTGAATAAAGGCGACGCGATGGGTGAGGAACTGTCAGAATATCAAGCACAAGAATTCGAAAAAGCCACTGGCGTTAAACCTTACGTTATTTCAGCCATTGCAGGCATGGGCCTAGACCCCGTGCTGAACCAACTTGGCGATGCTGTACGCAAACGTATTGAAGATGACCGGATTGCTGCTGAATCGCGATAACCAACAACATTACCCCCTATGAAATAATTTTTAGGCGCATATTTTCATGCTATATTAACTATATTCCTTATAATGGGGAGTATAGTTATTGTTTATTAAGCACGAAGAAAGCGCCAAGACATGCCAAAAGATATCGTAGATAATTCAGCAAAAACTCTACATGAAGACTTATTTAATCAGCCTGTAAAGTTCCAACCTGACCATATAGACGTTGATTTACACATTCACGATATTGATGATTTGGATGTCACGGCCAGTTTTCATTATAAAGATAAATTCCCAACAGAGCCTGCGCCGGCCTTTATTGAGCTTGATTTTGAAGACATCAAACTCAGCGCTGATGAGCGCGCCAAAGGCACTGGGAGCAAAAGCCTATTGAGCATCGAGATTGACGGCACGCCGCTGCAAGCTGGCACAGATTACGAATATTTAAGCGATAGCCATAAAATCAAGCTGAAAACGCCACAAGGCAAAAACAGCTTCACCTTAAAAACTAAAACGAATATTGACCCAGAACACAATACAACGGGCGTTGGCCTCTATATGAGTGATGGCAATATCTTCTTTAAGGGCGAAACCATGAATTTTCGCAAAATAGCCCCCGTACAAGACCGCACTGATGTGCTCTCAACCTTTACTGTGACCATTGCGCAAAACCCTGACGCTGAAAACCTTAAGGGCTATAATCAGTTATTGTCTAATGGCAATAAGGTTGCCGAGGGCACTGATAAAAATGGTTATAATTTTGCCACTTATCAAGATAATGAGCCTAAGCCCTGTTACTTAATGGGCGTGCAAGCGGGTAACTTTGTTACCGAAGAATATGGCTACACCTTCAGCAATGGCCACACGGTAAAAATATTTACGCATCTGCCTGAAGTTGACCGTGGTAAAGATCAATATGTCGTTGACGGCATTAAACTCGGTATGGAATATTTCGATAAAGAATTTGGCTTAATCTATGATAAGCCTGAATATCACCTGACCTCGCTGACCAGCTTTAATGCGGGGGCGACCGAAACCAAAGGCATGGCGATGTTCTCGGCTGGGTACTTCACCACTGATAAAGACTTTGTGCCCAATGCCAGTATCTTTAACACCATGTCAGTGGTTATTCATGAGTATATCCATGAATTTATCGGCAATACATTTTACATTAAAAACTGGCTTGAACTTGGCTGTAAAGAAGGCCAAACCGTCTTTATGGAACAAATTGCATCAGCCGCAATGCTCGCGGACCCTGATGTTGTACGCATGAATGATATGAATGGCGTTGTGAATGGCCAGTTCCCGTTCGAAGATGTTCAGCAATTACCCCCTATTCCAACCGCGCTTAACTCAGAGCGCGATCATTACACATCAACCACCTATTCCAAGGGCGCAGAATGCTTCCGCATGATCCATACCTTAATGGGGCATGATGCGTATACAAAACTGGTTAAAGAATATGTCGGCAATCACCATAACCAAAACGCTGGCATAGATGACTTTCTAGCACTCGCAGAAACGCATTATAATTATGATTTCTCTGATAAATTTTCACGCTGGTTTAAACAGGCCGGGCGCGCTACCGTGACGAGTACAGGCCAATACAAGGCTGACAGCAATGAATATGTTATAGCGCTCGATCAAAGCTTTAAAGAAGCGGATAAATTACCGCTCCCTATTCCGTTGAATATCGCCTTATGCATCGATGGACAAATGGATCACGAGCAAATTTTCTTACTCGACCAAGAAAATGACGTGTTGATTATCCCTAATGTGACGGAAGAGCCTGCCGCTTACAGCATAAATCGTGGATTTTCAGCGCCGGTTGAAATCAACCATGATCGTAGCAACACGCAAATGCTTGCCCTGTTACAGGCCGAAAGCGACGGCGTGACGCAAGGGCAAATCATTCAAGACATCCACAAGAAAGAAATCCTTGGACGCTACGCAGCGCTTAAAGACGGCCAAACAGCCCCTATAATCGCCCCTGAATTAATCACAGCGCTTAAAACCCTTATTGAGCGAGACGATATTGCGCCTGATGTTTTAGCTAAACTGCTTGTGCCCGGTACATGTGGCGGGCTGCGCAGCCAAATCAAAGAGCCAAACCCTGTGCATTTAAGTGCTGCGCGTGATGGTTACCTCAATGAACTTGCGGGCGCCTTGCATAGCGAGATGGACACCAAATACACCGCCTTACGCAGCGCCTTATCTGGCCCTTATAGTGATGATAAACCTTCCAAGCAAAAGCGTGCTTTGGCGACAACATTGCTGTCCTTCACAACGCGCATCGGCACAGAGGCCGAATTTGATAAAATAAAAGACCTCTATGCTGGGGCCAATAATGGCCATGATCGCCTTTGCGCTTTGGGACTACTTAGCCGCTTAGAAGCCAAGCACCCTAAAGACGCGCAGCGCATAGAAGATGATTGCGTCGCTTTTTTAAGCCAAGACACTAATGGCATACGCAAAGCCATTGAAACATTAGCCGCAAAAAGCACTGATGATCCAAAAGCCTTACTGCAAGAGCTCACCACTAATCCAAAATATGGCTATGATTGGGGCATTCCCCATCACGGCAAAATGATTAGTGCGTTTTTCACCAGTAATTACAAAAGCTTTCATAATCCAAATGGTGAAGGCTATGAGGCTATTGCTGATTTGGCAATTATTGCTGGCGGGCTTAACCCTGAAGTCGCAGCCTCTATTGGCGGAACATTATGTACTTTAAACAGCTTTGATAGCGAAACCGCTAAAAAAATGTATACAGCGTTAGAGCGCGTGCATAATACGCCCAATATGCCCAAGCAGCTGCGTGAAGCCGTAAAAGACGCGGTGAATGCCTATGCTAAAAAAAACAGTGCTCAATCGGGAAATAATGTGCCTCCTAGCTGTAGCCCTTAATTCGTTTCTGGTATAAAGAGACTCGTCTTTTTATTCAAACGTGAGGTCATCATGAGCACAGATTCGCCAAAAACTATCTATTTAAAAGATTACGTTGCCCCTGCTTTTATGGCAGAGCATTGCGATTTAACCTTCCAAATATTTGATGGACACACTTATGTTACGGCGCTGACACGCTATAAGAAAAATGAAGATGTAAACTCCACAGTTTTATACTTAAACGGCGAACACCAACAGCTTGTATTCATTGAATTAAATGACGAAGCCATGACCGAAGATCAATACACGATAACAGATAGCAGTATCGAATTTTCGCCGTCAGAACAAAGCTTTACACTCAGAATTAAAACTAAAATATCACCAGAAGCCAATACGGCATTGGAAGGCCTATATAAATCTGGCGACACGTACTGTACGCAGTGCGAGGCGGAAGGCTTTCGCCGCATCACTTATTACCAAGATCGCCCAGATAATATGGCGACCTTCACGACACGCATAGAGGCCGATAAACGTAAATATCCTGTATTGCTATCCAATGGTAACTTAACCGATTCTGGAGATCTGGATGAAGGGCGCCACTTCACTTTATGGGAAGATCCATGGAAAAAGCCCTGCTACCTTTTCGCTTTAGTCGCAGGCAATCTTGTTCACACAGAAGACCGCTATAAAACGGCCTCAGGGCGTGACGTGACATTGCGTATTTATGTGCGCGATGGCGATGAAGGCCAATGCGAGCATGCTATGGAGAGCTTGAAACATTCTATGCGTTGGGATGAAGAAAAATATGGTCGCGAATACGATCTTGATCTGTTCAATATTGTTGCGGTTAGCGACTTTAATATGGGGGCGATGGAAAATAAATCGCTGAATATTTTCAACACGGCTCTAATTCTTGCCCATGAAGAAACCGCTACAGATGGCGACTTTCAACGCGTTGAAAGCGTGGTCGCCCATGAATACTTCCACAACTGGACAGGCAATCGTATTACATGCCGTGATTGGTTCCAATTATCTCTAAAAGAAGGCCTCACCGTATTCCGCGACCAAGAATTTAGCGCTAATATGAATTCAGCGCCAGTGCAGCGCATTGATGATGTAATCCATTTACGTGAATTCCAGTTTTCAGAAGATTCAAGCCCATTGGCGCATCCTATTCGCCCTGATAATTACATTGAAATCAATAATTTCTACACAATGACCGTCTATGAAAAAGGCGCTGAAATCATTCGCATGTTTTATAATTTAATGGGCCCTGAAACGTATCGTAAAGCGACGGATCTTTATTTCAAACGCCATGACGGCCAAGCCGTCACCTGTGAAGACTGGGCACAATGTATGGAAGACGCCTCAGGCCTTGACCTAACCCAGTTTAAACTATGGTACACTCAAGCCGGCACCCCAGAGGTTAACGCCACTAGCCATTATGACGCTTCCGCCAAAAGCTTAACGATTACTTTGACGCAGCATATCCCCGATACAGCGGCGCAGAGCGACAAGCTGCCTATGCATATCCCCATACGCCTAGCACTTATCTCTGATAATGGTGATGAAATAAAGCTAAATAAGGCTGGCGATACAGATATTATGCTGCATTTAAAAGAAGCAGAGCAAAGCTTTACCTTTGAGAATATAAGCGCCAAACCTGTTCCCTCACTCTTACGTGGGTTTTCAGCGCCAATTAAGCTCACAACCGATTTAAGCGATGCGGATTTACGCTTCCTTATGGTGCATGATCAAGATGGCTTCAACAAATGGGAAGCGGGTCAAAAACTCGCCACGCGTCAAATTCTTGCGCATTATCAAGATAAGAACCACGAAACTGACACTGCCTTCATTGAGAGCTTCAGCTTATTGGCGGATAAAGCCTTTGAAAAAAATGCTGACTACGCCTTACTCGCCCGCGCATTATCATTGCCAAGCATGGGCGACCTTATGCAGCACCTTGATCAACTGGACCCTGTGCGCTTGCATGAGGCGTGTGAACAGGTCAAAAACGACCTTGCCGTGGCAACAAAAGATAGCATGGAAGAAATCTATGACTTGCTAAAAGCCACACCGAGCAATTTAAAATTATGTGATGCTGCAGGCCGTCGCGCCCTTAAAAACAGTGCATTGGATTATTTATGCAGCTTTAAAGATGACGGCGAAAACGCTTATACGCTGGCCTCTAGTCAATATAATAACGCCCATAACATGACAGACCGCATGGGGGCCTTATCAGCGCTGATTGATAGCGACACAACTTTACGCGCTATTTGCATGGATGATTTCCACACACGCTTCAAAGACCATGAATTGGTGGTTAATAAGTGGTTTAGCCTGCAAGCCTGCGCTGTACGCCCAAGCATTATTGGAGACGTACAGGCGCTTTCGGCGCTTGAAGAGTTTAATTGGGCGAACCCAAATCGGGTTCGTTCGCTATTTGCCGCTTTTGCTATGCGCAACCCAACAGCCTTTCATCGCGCCGATGGTGCGGGCTATACATTCTTGACAGATGCTATTATCAAGCTCAATGATATTAATCCGCAAATCGCCTCTCGACTATTAACGCCAATGCGTGAGTGGAAGCGTTTTGATACGGCGCGCCAAGATAAGATTAAAGCCTGCCTAGAGCGCATTCTTGCTGTTGAGGACTTATCTAAAGACGTGTTCGAAGTCGCGAGCAAAAGCTTGAAAGGCTAATCACATATGGCGGGTCGCATTGTCTGTTTAGGAGATTCAATCACCGAAGGTGTCGGCGACGAGCGTGGCATAGGCTGGGTTGGTCGCATAGCCGAGCGCCTCTCTAAACAAGAGCGCGATTCAGGCGTTGAGACCACTCGAATCCTTAATTTGGGTGTGGCTGGTGATACGAGCATTGATATAAAACACCGCTTATGCAGCGAAGCTTTTTACCGCAACCCTGATATATTGGTGATTGCCGCGGGGGTAAACGATACCGCCTACCGATTATGGCCTGAGCGCGGCGGCGCTAAAATTGACCTGCATAATTCAAGATTTACATGGCGGGAAATATTTATGCTGCTGCAAGGGCGCGATATCCCGATTATCTTTATCGGCCCTACACCTGTGGATGAAGCCACAATGCCACAAATTTGGCGGGCTTTTGATGAGCATGATAAAGGCACTGATTTAAGCAATACTGCAATTAGTGCTTATAATGACATGCTTAAAGCCGAGGCCACAGACGCTGGCTACAATTTTGTTGACCTTTATAACACCATTGACCACGCAGTTTTCCAAGGCTGCCTCGGTGATGGCTTACATCCGAATAGTGCTGGTTATGATTTAATGAGCGATATTATCTTTGACGCGTTAGAGGACATGCTACCTCAATAAAAAAAACCAAACATATAATGCTTGGTTTCGAATATCATGCGATTGCCATTAAGGCTGGACAAACGTCCACCTCTCATAATTAATGGAACTTTTTTTTCGCATATCTCCAGAGGCATAACTATAATGCAGTATAATTGTCTCCATAGATTTTGGCTTATCGCCGTATATTTTGACTTTTTTTGGGTATTTTGCATCAAGAAGCTTGCAAGCCCCCCCCCTCTTTTCCCATTCTTATCTATCACCCATGAGTCGATCGGTGTAATAGTATATCGCCCCCACATATTACGAGTTATATTACCCGCGACGACAAACTCACAGCTCCCACCCGTCAAGAAGTCTGCCTGCGCGGGAAGCGCAGGCATAGTCATCAAAATAAAGATAAGTGCGAGAATACGGATTGGTTTATTCGCCGCTTGAAGCCGCTGGCTTTTGTACTGTACGGCGGCGACGCTTAATTTCAGTCTTTGGTCCACCCATATTATCCATAGATATTTCAGGAGTTTGTGCTTGTTGTTGCGCGGCTTTTTTATTGCCCGCATTCTCGCTTTGGCTCATTGGCGTGCGGCGGTTTGCTGAACGATGCGGTGGAACAGGTATTGGCTTTTGCGTCATTTGATCGCGTTCGCTTGTCGCGATTTCAATTTCCAAACGTGCCGATACTTTACGAAGCTCATGGACAGCTTCTTGCAATGCACCTCTAAGGTCTGCATCGCTTTTTTTCTCATTCCACGCGTTATATGTGCTAATGCATTGCTCAACGGTGGTTTTTAGGCGTGTTTCAATTTCATCCATAATGGCTTACTTTCTTTGCTTATTTCTGCGTTTTATTCTTAATTTTTAATTCAAACATTAACATACCACTTTATCAGCAGAATATTAACAGAAATAAAAATTGTTATTATTCACTACCAAATACATTGTTTAACTGCTGTGACACACGAATAAAGGTTGTGCGTTTTGACAATTCTTTGAGTGTTCTAGCGCCGACATAAGTACAAGCCGAGCGCACACCACCCAGAAGGTTTTGCAGTGTTTCACCGCAAACATCACCGCGATATGGGACGCGAACGGTTTTACCTTCACTCGCGCGATAATTCGCAACGCCGCCTGAATGCTTATTCATAGCTGTGTCTGAGCTCATGCCATAAAATTGCATGTATTTTTTGCCTTCAAACTCAATCAACTCTAATTCTGATTGGTCATGACCTGCGAGCATACCGCCAAGCATAATGAAATCAGCGCCCGCGCCAAAAGCTTTGGCTAAATCACCCGGCACAGTACAGCCACCATCGGCGCAGACAAAGCCCGACAGGCCGTGCGCAGCATCTGCGCACTCAATAATCGCGGAAAGCTGCGGATAGCCCACACCAGTCATTTTACGCGTTGTACAAACAGAGCCTGGGCCAATACCAACCTTAACAATGTCAGCGCCGCTTAAAATCAGCTCTTCTGTCATTTCGCCCGTAACAACGTTACCGGCCATAATTGTTAAATCTGGGTAATCTTCACGCGCTTGGCGTACGAAATTTGTAAAGAATTCGCTATAACCATTAGCAACATCAATACAGATTTTGTTAATTTTTCCAGGCGCGCCCTTCATTACAACATCAAGCTTCTCTTTATCTTTTGCTGAAACGCCGATGCTGTACCAAAAATTAGCGGCAGCAGGATCTGTGTTCAGAAAATCAATTAATTGCTGTTCTGAATAGTGTTTTGTAATCGCCACGGATAGGCCATTACCATCTTTGTGGAAAGCACGCGCCATTTCAAAGGTACCCACGCCATCCATATTAGCTGACACAATCGGCACACCATCAAATTCGTGGCCTGACCATTTAAATTTAAATTTACGGCGAATATCGACTTCCTTACGTGAAGCAAGGGTCGAGCGCTTTGGCCGAATGAGTACATCTTTAAAATCAAGCTTGATATCTTCTTCTATACGCATAGTGATGATTACCTTTTTTATTAATCTAAAACGTTGTTCATTTAAAACTTATTGGGCAGTCCAGCCGCCATCAATTGTGAGTTCACTGCCGGTTATTTGATCGGCGTCAGCTGAGCATAAAAACGAAACAAGCCCGCCTATTTGTTCAGGCGTTGCAAATTCAACAGAGGGCTGTTTTTCTGACAATAAAGACAATTTAGCTTCATCCCAGTTCATACCATCTTGCTTCACGCGCAAATCAACTTGTTTTTCAACCAGCGGCGTCAACACCCAACCTGGACAGATTGCATTACAAGTAATCTTATCCAGTGCCGTTTCAAGCGCCACGACTTTTCCAAGTCCGATTAAGCCATGTTTCGCTGCAACATAAGCAGATTTATTGACAGATGCAACCTTTCCATGAACCGAAGCGATATTTATTATGCGCCCCCAGTCCCGCTTACGCATGTAAGGCACGGCACGTTTGATAATATGGAACGGCGCAGAGAGCATTAAATCTTGAATAAGTTGCCATTTATCGGCAGGAAAATCCACGATTGGGCTAACATGTTGGATGCCCGCATTATTCACCACAATATCAAAGCCCGCGCAAAATTCTTTACTCTCATTGAATAAAGCATCTACGCCTGCTTCCGATGACAAATCAGCCGCTATATAAAAACATTTAACGCCATAATCTTTAACGATCGCGGCGCGCAGGACTTCTATTTCATCCGCATCACCAAAGCCATTTAAAACAATATCTGCGCCTTGCGCCGCTAAACGCTTCGCAACGCCAAACCCTATGCCACTTGTTGAGCCTGTGATTAATGCGGTTTTATTGCGTAAACCCATCTTTGACTACCTTCTTTATTTAAACTTTATTTAAAAAATGAATCTGCGGCGCTACTCGCGGCATTTTTCTTGGCAATTTCTTGTTCAACGCGCGCGATTTCAGCCCGCAAATCTTCTATATATTCAGCCAGATCAGATACGGACATATTATCCAAAAGCGCAGGAAAACTCTGCACGGCATTGTTTTTTGGAAGCTCATCTTCAAACATCGGTCTCTCCTAATAAAGCGAGGCTCGTAAATCGGCCTTTAATTTACTCTGTTATTTGCATATTTTCAATTAAATATCTTATAATTCTTTTCTTGACCGCGCGCCCTAGAATAGTATAGATTTAGCGTTAATTCCCAATATGGTCATTTAAACTTGGCCTGCCTGAATCGCCTGATAGCGACTTTGGCAAAGGAAAAAACGTACCCTGCTATACACATATATCAGGGCCCATTGAAACAATTTTATAGACAGGATAACTGTTATGACTACTCATCAAGTTGATCTAGACAAGCCATTAATGCCGCGTGCAAAAGCCGTTTGGTTAATTGACAATACAGCGTTATCTTTCACACAAATCGGCACATTCTGCGATATGCACTCTGTTGAAGTTCAAGCTTTAGCTGATGAAGATGTTGGCCGTGGCATGGTTGGCCGTAGCCCCATTGAAGACAGCGAGCTTACACAAGAAGAAATTGACCGTTGCCAAGCTGATCCAGAAGCACAGCTTCGCATCAACAAAAGAGCAAACTCAAGCTTACGTTCACGCTCAAAAGGCCCACGTTACACACCTGTGGCCAAACGTGGTGACAAACCGAATGCGATTGCATTCTTAGTTAAGCACCACCCAGAGCTAAGCGACGCGCAAATTTGTAAACTTGTTGGCACAACGAAACCAACAATCAAAGCGATACGCGAAAAAACACACTCAAGCTCATCAACAATCAAACCAAACAGCCCTGCTGATCTTGGCCTTTGTTCTTACATCGAGCTTGATGAAGCGATTAAAAGAGGCTTGATAGCTAAAGGCATTGACCCTGAAGAGCATCAGAAAAAAGCTGACGCGGCAAAAGCTGAAAAGCTTGCGCAAGAAACAGCACAAGCTGATAGCAACAATTCTTCTGGTTCTTCTAACGCCATGGCAGGCTTTGATTTCTCTGCATTTATGAGCACAGGCGCTGCGAATAAAGAGTAGGCCGATAAAGCGATAAGATAACGACATTAAAAAAGGCGCCTTATATAGGGCGCCTTTTTCTTATTCTTAAATTGAATTATCGTCTAGCCAAAACTAACCATGTTCAGTCATGCCAAATATCTCATCTTTAATAGAGAGTTTCTTAGCTTTTAAACTGTGAAGCTTTACTTCATTGGGCACAGGCCGACTTTGCTCATCTTGGATCTTCAGATCGAGGCTGTTCTTACGTTCACGCAAAGCACTAATGTGATTTTCTTGAGTCATAGAAGCTCCTATTTTCATGTTAAAAGTAAGCACCTTATAAGCTTAATACGCTGATGCACTATATATGCGCACGCAAAACGATCAGGTCGAACCTACACCGCAGTCAAAACAATCTATGTTTCACGCAGCAAGATATATCACCATCAAATTAAGCTATATATTCAGTATTCCATGAGAGTATTAACAAGATATTAACAAGGACAGCATTAAGCAAAACCTTACAGCTTTTCTGCGGTCTCGTTATGTTCCTTGTTCCAATCAGCCAATAAGCGTGTCTTACGCAGCTGGCCTGAGCGTTCCAATATTGGATAGGACACAGATGTAATCAAACTTTGTATACGGACAAGGTCACGGATTATATCTGTATGCATAGAGCTGGTCGATAAGGTTTCTGGCACGCCATCAGCAAGGCGGCGCATATGGCGCGCTGAAGATTCACGCTCATCGCGCTTAAAGTCGCCTTTTACCACGAATAAGCGGCGTGCGAGGTCTGGATCTTCCGTCATAAATACATTACGCGATAATTTTAAACTATCTAAGGTACTCTCGAAAAAGGTACGGATCTCTTTAAAGCCTTCATCAGAAAAGACCTTATGTTTTTCCATTTTCTTCTTAGCCATATGAATGATACTGCGGTCAACAATATCCCCTGAATGCTCAAGACTGGTCGCATAGGACATGATCAACATGTGGCGCTCTGCATCTTTTTCATCAAGGTCCTTGGCCCCTATTTTGGCTAAGTAGCTTTTTATTGATTTATATAAATCATCAATCACATCATCCATTTCGCGCACACGCCCTAATATGGTGCTGTTATTCGTACGAAAGAGTTGGTAAACGTTAAACAATAAGTCTTCAAGCTTATCAGCCATACGCAACACTTCACGCGAGGCGTTTGATAAAGCAATTGTCGGCACTTCCAAATCATTTGAATCCAAATATAAGGGCTCTCCGCTACGTTTTTCAGCAGGCCGTTCCTTACCAAAGCGCTCAACAACGCTGGCAATCTGCTTACAAAACGGTAGAAAAGCCAAGCCTAATATAATATTAAACGCCATGTGGAAACTAATTATCAGCTGAGAATGAGACCACAGCAAGCTTTCGAAAAACGGCAGCATAAACGGCAGTGCGAATGATGCGGCGATAACCCCTGTTATACGCACCAATAAATTAGCCAAAGGTAATCGGAAGCTATTTTCTTTATCTTTTAATGTTGCAAATAGAGCCGGTAAAACGCCGCCAATATTCGCCCCAAGAACCATTGTTAAACCCAGACCTAGCGGTAAAGGCAAAGAGGCAATAAGCAAGACCATTGCTAATGAAGAGTGAAAGACCCAAGTAATCGCCCCAGCGATAAGAATTGGCATGAAAAAGTCATTTTCAAGCGGCCCCATAAGCAGTGGAAATAGCTCTGACTCCCTTAATGGTGCGGATGATATTTTCACCAACATAAGCGCCATCAACATTAAGCCCAGACCAATTAAGACATGGCCGATATGCTTGAACTGAGATTTTTTATTTCGCAATTGATAAAACACATAGCCCAATAGCAACAGGATTGACGAGACCCAAGTCGTGTCAAATGTCAGAATTTGAGCAACAATTGTTGTGCCTGTATCTGCCCCCAGAATCACAGCGATGGCTGCAGGCAGAGTAATTAAGCCGCCCGCCAAAAAAGAGCTGACAATCAGGGTTGTCGCCGTCGAGCTTTGCAAAACCATTGTAAAGACAACGCCTGAGAAAAATGATTTAACGCGGCTTGATGTTGAATACGTAAGAAAATTTCTCAAAGAAACACCAAAAGCACGCATCATGCCTTCGCGGACCATTTGCAGGCCCCAAAGAAGCATAACAACGCCACCAAGGATATTAATGAGTATTAGCGTAGGCACTAATAGAAACTTTCTTAAAACAACAAATGAGACTGCTTATGCAGCACATATAATGAGACAAACACTACAATAGAGTTTTGCAGCGCGCAGGTCAAGATCTAGGATTAGCCCCCTTGCCTAAAAAGCAAGAGAGTCCATTGTTTTAATTAACTAGGGCTGAATATTTTGGGGTTTTATTGATGAGCGACAATCAGACCAGAGCGGCTTGCTTTGCGCTCACACGGTCACACTCAACGCTTTGAGGGGCATAGATAGACTCGCTAGATGCAAAGCCTTGGATTTCATTTAGGCGTTTCTGTGCCCGTCTGTAGTAAACAGGCTCTTGCTGCGCTATGTTCTTAAAAAGGCGCACGGCCAATTCAACATCACTGCTATAAGGGCTATTCATAAGGGGTAAGTATAAAAATTTGCGTTTATTAGGTTGGAATAACTGGTCAAAGCCTTTTTTGATAGCTTTTTTACTCGCCTGCACAGCCAAATCATTATAAGTATCAGCTTTATTCTGGTCGCTATATATGCGCTGTGGGAAAGCCCCCATTAGCAAGCTATAAGCCAAAGCGCCATTTGGTGTATTTAGCCAATCATCACATAAGCCCTGCTCTGCGAGTATATATGTTAATTTAAAGCGCTCACGCAGCTCAAAATCAAATGTGTTGTCAGCAAGATCCCACTGACGGGGATCTGTTTGATCAAACCAAAAATTTAGAATAGTTTTTACGGTGTCTTGCATAATGCCCTAAATAAAACTCTGAATAAGTTAAAGAATAAAACGAATCACTATTGACAGTATGAATCATTACGAATCGTTTGCCTAGTTTTATTTTCCAGAGTCGTTGTTAAAAAGAGCTTATCGAGCCTTGTGCGGATTCATTGCCCTTAAGCAGGATAATTTAAGCGACTTCTTCTTTTGCAGCTTGCGGCTCACTCACTGAAGTCTCCACGGCAGGTGCAGCATCAGATACTAGACTACCTTCGCCTTCGCCTTCGTCTTCTTCATAACCACCATCTTCACCTTCGCCGTCTTGTGCCGCTTTAGCCGCCCGGATTTTGGCTTCTATTGCTTTGGCCGCTTCTATTTTTTTACGCTCTTCCTCAGCAAAATAGGCCGCTATATCTATATCTGTTTTTCTCTCCGTCTTCATGGCAACCCAAGACAACGCAAGAGCCGGCAAAAATGGCATCGCGATTATAAATACAATCGTAAAAGAAAAGATGTCTTTAAACGATCTATTTTCCATGAAGCCGTTATATAGAATGATAAATACCAAAAAACCTACAGCAAAAAATAACAAGGCAAAGACTCTGTACATCTTACCTTTTATAATACCTTCTCGGATAGCTGGGTCTCTAATATATACGTCCATTTAAAAATCACTTCTTTTCGTATTTCACTTAACTTTAACTTATTTCACATCTCGAAAGATAAGTAAATTAGGCTCTTCTTACTTAAGCGTTATCTAATAATAACAAAAAAATCCTAACAAATGATTGATAGGATTTTTTTTATAATGATTTTAATGGATAAGCCAATAAGAGAGGCTCCCCGTAGCGGTGACCGTAATCCTAGTGCTGATCGCTCCAGATTTTACGCTTCACGCCATACATGATACCTGTGAAGATAATCAAAAAGAATAGAACCTTAACGCCCATACGCTTACGGACTTCTAATTCAGGCTCTGCAGCCCAGTTTAAGAAATGCGCAACATCTTTTGAGTATTGCTCGACAGTCATTGGTGAGCCGTCTTCATAAGATACTTGCTCATCAGACAAAGGTGGCGGCATAGCGATAACGTGACCTGACATGTATTTATTGTAATACTGTCCGCTCATAAGTTTTGTATGCGCATCTGGCTCGCTATACCCTGTCATAAGGGCGTATAAGTAATTAGCACCGTCGTGACGTGCCTTGGTTATCAAAGACAAATCAGGTGGAGCTGCGCCATTATTTGCGTATTTAGATGCTTCAACATTCGCATAAGGACTTGGGAAGTAATCTGAAGCGCGCGCTGTGCGCTCAAACATTTCCCCTTCATCATTCGGGCCATCTTCAACTGTATACTCAGCCGCGATAGCTTTTATTTCTGCTTCATTATAACCAAGAGCCTCAAGGTTACGAAAAGCAATACGCTTCAAAGAGTGACATGAAGCACAAACAGATTTGTAAACCAAGAACCCACGTTGAAGCGCGGCTTTATCGTAAGTGCCGAACGGTCCTTTAAAGCTCCACTCCAATTGCGGTAACTTCTCACCTGATGAGGCCGTAGCAATATGCGTTGGACCAACAAGCGCAAAGGCAACTAATAAAATTGAGAGAATAGACTTTTTCATTCTTAAATGTCCTTTTAGACTACTTGCTGGTTTTTTCTACTGCGTGCTCCGTATCACCATGGCCTGCATGCGCATCAAGAACGGCTTGATGAATAGATTCAGGTATTGGTAAAGCCACTTCTTTTTTGCTTAAATACGGCAAAAGAAGAAGGAAGAACAAATAGTAATAAATTGAGAAGAACTGCGCGAGCATCGTATTATCAAACATCAATACGATTGGCGCTTTGACTTCCGTTGCTGCCGCTGCATGTTCACCATCAGCCACCACCTCATGCGCTGTTTCACCATGAGCCTCTGCGCCACAGGCCGCTTCACCGCCTATGCATGTTTGGAAATACACACGGTCAGCTGGCTGAGAGCCTGCATAGCCAAGAATACAAACAGAGAAGACAAAGAACAACAAAGCTTTCTTGAACAATGGACGGTAACGCGCTGAGCGCACTTTATGCGTATCAAGCCATGGCATCACCAAAAGCAAGATAATCGCACCAAACATAGTAATAACGCCACCAAGCTTCGCTGGGATCAACACAATATCCGTAAACGGTATGCCAATATCAAAAGTAATCGCACGCAACATCGCGTAAAACGGTAGGAAATACCATTCAGGCACAATATGCGCCGGCGTTACAAGCGGGTTTGCTGGAATATAGTTATCAGGGTGACCAAGCGCATTAGGTAAGAAGAATACGAAAGCGGCATAGATTGTTACGAAGAACAAAATACCAAATGTATCTTTCATTGTATAATACGGGTGGAATGGCAATGTATCTTGCTTGCCCTTAGGCTCAACGCCTGTTGGGTTGTTAGAGCCTGTGACGTGCAGCGCCCAAATATGCAAGAAGACGACGCCAACGATAACGAAAGGCAATAAATAATGCAGCGCAAAGAAACGCTTCAATGTCGCATCATCAACCGAGAACCCGCCCCAAAGTAACGTCACAATATGATCGCCAACAAGCGGAATAGCTGAGAATAGGTTTGTAATAACCGTCGCGCCCCAATAGCTCATTTGCCCCCAAGGAAGCACATAGCCCATAAATGCCGTCGCCATCATTAACAAGAAAATAACAACGCCGAGTATCCAAAGCAATTCACGAGGATTTTTATACGATCCGTAATACATGCCGCGGAAAATATGAATATAGACCGCAATAAAGAAGAATGACGCGCCATTAGTGTGAATGTAACGCAGCAACCAACCGTAATTAACGTCACGCATAATACGTTCAACGCTATCAAAGGCCATAAGTGTGCTGCCCGTATATTGCATGGCCAATGTAATGCCCGTTACAATCATCGTCACAAGCATAAACATTGAAATAGCCCCAAAATTCCAAAAGTAATTGAAATTCTTAGGGGTTGGGAATACGCCGTATTCCTTTTGTATGATTGTAAATATCGGCAAGCGGCTATCGACCCACTCTACTACCGGATTTTTAAATGCTTGACGCTGTCCACCAGCCATATCGTGTCTCCTGAATTATAAACGCTGTAGTATTTTGAATAAAAATTATCAGTCTTAGCCTACCCGAATGGTTGTATCGCTTAAGAATTCATATTCTGGTACTGTTAAATTTTTCGGTGCAGGGCCTTTACGGATGCGCCCTGATGTATCGTAATGTGAACCATGGCATGGGCAGAACCAACCACCAAAATCGCCTTTTGATTCTGTTTCTTTTTGCCCCAAAGGAACACAACCCAAATGCGTGCAAACGCCGACCATGACAAGCCATTGAGGTTTTTGCGCACGATCTTTATCATCCTGCTGATCACGAAGATCACCCATTGGTACAGCGCGCGCGGCTTCAATTTCAGCTTCAGTGCGGTGGCGAATAAATACAGGCTTACCGCGCCACATGACTGTAATGGACTGACCAAGCGCGATTGGCGTCAAATCAACTTCCGTTGATGATAGCGCCAAAGTATCCGCAGCTGGGTTTAAAGATGAGACAAAAGGCCATGCAACGGCCGCTGCGCCAACAGCGCCAAAGGCTACGCCCGATAGATTAAGGAAATCACGGCGAGTAGGTTCTTCTGTCGAGTTATTTTTTGTTTTTTCAACGCTCATAAAAATCGTACCTATTAGTAAATAATCACACGAATAATACTTATTAGTTAATCTAAATAGAATCTAGACGAACACCATTTCGAAAGCTAGTCTAAGCCATTCAATGTTTGCTCACAAGACCATAAACGATATTATCAATATGATCGTATAGAACTGAGCCAACATATAAAGCAAAGAGCGAACTTAAATATATGTATCGGTGAATAAAACAGAAAGCAGCTATAAAAACAATGAAAAAACAATTACGTATCGCGTTTTATCAACCAGACATTCCACAAAACCTTGGCGCTATGATGCGTCTTGCTGTGTGTTTAGATGTCGGAATCGACGTCATAATGCCTTGTGGCTTCCCATGGGACGACAAAAAGATTCGCCGCGCAGGCATGGATTATATTGACCATTGCGACCTTGTTAAACATGCAAATTGGGAAGAATTCAAAGCCCACTACCCTGATCGCCGCTTTGTATTAATGACCACCAAGGCCGAGAATGATTTTTATGCACATGAGTTTCAAGGCGGCGACATACTAATCGCTGGATCAGAAAGCTCTGGCGTGCCAGAAAACATACATAATGAATGCACACAGCGCGTCACAATTAAAATGGCGCATAATCAACGCTCATTAAATGTGGTTAATGCCACATCAATGATTATTGGCGAAGCCATTCGTCAAACAAAATAAAATAAAGCAACAGGAGTCAGCGATCATGGAAAACAAAAAACAGCGCGCCGAGGCATGGTTCACAACATTACGTGATCAAATTTGCGCCGAATTTGAAGGTATTGAACGCGAAGATACTGACAACCCAGAGCCTGCAGGTTTCTTTGAACGTAAAAACTGGAAGCGCACGGATCTTGACGGGTCAGATGGCGGCGGCGGTGAGATTTCTTTACTGTATGGCCGCGTCTTTGAAAAGGTCGGCGTCAATATTTCAACCGTTCACGGGCATTTCTCCGAAGAGTTCCGCAAACAAATCCCTGGCGCTGAAGATAATGACGGCGCATTTTGGGCGGCTGGCGTGTCTTTAGTGGCGCATATGAAGAACCCAAATGTTCCCGCGGTCCACATGAATACGCGCATGATTGTCACGGCCAATGACTGGTTTGGCGGCGGCATGGATTTAACCCCTGCTCTGCCTAAAGACATTGATACAAAAGCGTTTCACGCCGCAAACAAAGCTTGTTGCGATCGCCATGAAGTTGCCGATTACCAAGAATTAAAAGACTGGTGCGCACGTTATTTCTACTTACCACATCGCGAAGAAGAGCGCGGCATTGGCGGCATATTTTACGATCAAATGAATAGCGGCGATTGGGAAAAAGACTTTGCCTTTACCCGTGATGTTGGTGAGACCTTCCTTGATATCTTCCCGAAAATCGTCCGCCGCAATATGCTTATGCCGTGGAGTGACGCAGATCACGCTGCCCTTCTTGAAAAACGCGGCCGTTATGTTGAGTTTAACTTACTGCATGATCGCGGTACAAAATTCGGCCTAATGACTGGCGGCAACACCGAAGGCATCTTAATGTCGATGCCGCCTGAAGCGACTTGGCTTAGGAAGCCTGATGGCATGCGCCGCGCCAAACCTATAACAGCCGAAGATGCCGCTTAATTTAATTGCCCAATTTAAGTAATTGCGATTTACGCTGCCGATTCTGAACCCTGCGTAGTTAAGCGCGCCAGAATTTCCGGTGCGATATAACGAATAGAATCATCGCGCGCGCCCATAATTAGAATATGGTCACCCGCATCAGCTTCGGCCAGCATCGCATCGACCAAAGCAGCGCGATCAGCAAAGACGCTAACGCTGCCTAAGGCTGAGGCTTTTATACCATCAGCCAAGTCTTGTGATGAGATATCACGATCAACTGTACCGCCTGCATAATAGATATCCTGTAAAAACAGCTTATCTTGCGCACGAAGATTTTTAATGAAGGCCTCTATATAGCCTTGCTTCATTAATTTAGTAGGGGTAAATCCATGAGGCTGGTAATAAGCTAGCACACGCCCCGCATGCTGAGTGACGCAGCTTAATGCGGCATCGATTTTATCAGGGTTATGGGCGTAATCATCAATAATAGTGATGCCGCCAACATGGCCAATAAGCTCAAGGCGTGATTTTACGCCTGAAAAGCCGCTAATGGCCTTGATACAATCAAAGATATCCGCGCCTAATTCTTCCATAATGGCAAAGCTCGCCAATAAATTCTGCACATTATGACGGCCAAGCATAGGCGAATGCACTTCATAGGCCTCTCCACCGACTTCACCACCAATAATCAGGTCAAAACGTGCGCCTTTTGCCGTTAAAGCGATATTTTTAGCTTGAAAACGCGCTTTTGGGTGCTCATCCAGTGAATAACCGACCATTTTAGCTTGGCTATAATCAAGCGCCATCACTTCTGTGTCATCACAATTGGCGATAACAGCGCCTTTTGTGTGATTAATTAGTTCTTGAAATAAAGGTCGTAACTCCGCAATAGGCTTATGATCGAGGGTTATATTATGGATCAAGCTGATTTTCGGGTGATACAGCACGACAGAGCCGTCACTTTCACACGCCTCAGCGATAAACACATCACTGGCTGCGCAGCGCGCATTACCAAACGCAGAACACGCGGAATCCTGAGCCGCATTAAAATCAGGCATTACGGCACCATTGATAATCGTCGGGTCAAGGTCACAGGCGCGCGCTAAAAACCCTGTAATCGCCGTTACTGTTGATTTCCCGCTTGTGCCAGCAATCGCTACACTATTTCGTTTACCATTAAGCAGCTCCGCCAATAATTCAGCGCGCTTTTTTATCGGCACATTATGGCTCAAGGCACTGGCTATATCAGGGATTTTAGGCTCTACAGCGCTTGAGGCAATAACATAGTCAATAGTACCGTCTTCGATAAGGGCGCCATCTTGTGGAACAAGCGTAACCCCCATATCTTTAATCGCCTGATATTTCTCAGGAAAAAGCCCTTGATCGTATGAGCGATCAGAACCATAGACCTCGTGGCCTTCAACCTTTAAACACCACGCAAGGGCGCTAAGGCCAATACCACCAACGCCAGAGAGTAGATACTTCATTATTCAGCAGCTTCCTCTGATTTATCTATTTTCTTTTGCGGCGGGGTTATTTTAAATTCAATTTCTTTATCCGCATTAAGCGCCGTTTGAACCTTCGCGCCATCAAGAATTTTACCTTCTAAAATAAGCTCGGCGAGTTTATTTTGCAGCATAGTCTGGATAACACGCTTCAAAGGCCGTGCGCCATAGGCTGGGTCATAGCCCTTATCAGCCATCATTTCCTTGGTTTCACTATCTACAGTCAGCTCTATGCGGCGGTCAGCCAGTAAATCATGCAGATATTGTAGCTGGATATCTATAATGCCAGAAATTTGCGCGCGCCCTAAACGGCGGAACAATAGAATTTCATCAAGGCGGTTCAAGAATTCAGGTCTAAATGCGGCACGTACAGCATCCATAACCTTGCCACGCGCATCATCCACATTCTGCTCATCGCCCAAAGCAACTAAATGCTCCGCGCCAAGATTTGACGTCATAATCAAAACCGTATTGCTGAAATCAACCGTGCGCCCTTGCCCATCGGTTAAGCGGCCATCATCAAGGACCTGCAACAAAACATTAAAGACATCGGGATGCGCTTTTTCAACTTCATCAAACAACACCACCTGATACGGACGACGGCGCACCGCTTCCGTAAGCGAGCCCCCTTCTTCATACCCCACATAGCCCGGAGGCGCACCGATTAAGCGGGACACAGAATGCTTCTCCATAAATTCAGACATATCAAGGCGCACCATGGCGCTGTCATCATCAAATAAGAATTCAGCCAAAGCCTTGGTTAATTCCGTTTTACCAACCCCCGTAGGGCCGAGAAAGAGGAATGAGCCAATCGGGCGGCGGATGTCTTGTAAGCCTGCCCGCGATCGACGCACAGCGTTAGCCACAGCCACAACGGCTTCGTCTTGACCGACAACGCGCTTACCAATAGCTTCTTCCATCGCCAAGAGCTTCTCACGCTCCCCTTCGAGCATTTTATCAATCGGGATACCTGTCCACTTGCTAACGACCGCAGCGATATGTTCGCTATCAACCTCTTCTTCGATCATTTTGCCATCATCATCTTCTGAGGCCTCTGCGAGCTTTTCTTCCAATTTAGGAATAACAGAGTATTTAATCTCACCCGCGCGTGACCAGTCACCGCCGCGCTCTGCTTGTTCTAGCTCGATGCGGGCTTTATCCAAATCTTCAGTTAAACGCTGTGAGGCGTTCAAATCAGCTTTTTCAGATGACCATTTTTCATTCAGCTCTTTTGATTGCGCTTCAATTTCAGCCAGCTCTGTTTGCAAATCTTTTAAACGATGCTTAGAGGCTTCATCTTTTTCACCCTTAAGCGCTTCACGTTCAATTTTCATTTGAATGATCTTACGGTCAAGCTCATCAAGCGCTTCTGGTTTGCTGTCTACAATCATACGCAAGCGCGAGGACGCCTCATCAATCAAATCAATCGCTTTATCAGGCAAGAAACGGTCCGTGATATAACGGTTAGACAGTGTTGCCGCTGAGACAATCGCATTATCCATGATACGTACACCGTGATGCGCTTCGTATTTCTCTTTCAGGCCACGTAAAATTGAGATGGTTTCTTCAACCGTTGGCTCAGATACGAAAATAGGTTGGAAACGGCGCGCAAGGGCGGCATCTTTTTCAATATGTTTGCGATACTCATCCAAAGTCGTCGCGCCAACCATGTGAAGCTCTCCACGCGCCAAAGCGGGTTTAAGCATATTAGATGCATCCATCGCACCATCGGCTTTACCGGCACCGACCAAAGTGTGCAGCTCATCCAAGAAAACGATGATTTCCCCGTTGGCTGAACTGATTTCTTCAAGTACTGCTTTAAGACGTTCTTCAAATTCACCACGAAATTTAGCGCCCGCAACCATCGCACTTAAATCTAGCGACATCAGCGTTCTGTGCTTTAAGCTCTCGGGCACATCACCGCGCACAATGCGCTGCGCGAGCCCCTCAATAATAGCGGTTTTACCAACGCCTGGCTCGCCGATTAGCACAGGATTGTTCTTAGTGCGGCGTGAGAGCACTTGTATAGTGCGGCGGATTTCTTCATCACGACCAATAACAGGGTCCAACTTACCGCTACGCGCCACTTCGGTTAAGTCACGTGCATATTTAGATAAGGCATCAAAATTATCTTCCGCATTGGCGGTATCAGCCGTTTTGCCTTTACGCATATCATTAATAGCTTGGTTTAAACTCGCATCAGACAGGCCTGAATCCGCCATAAGTTCAGCCACATTAGCTGCCTTAGCGATTAACATAGACTGCAAAATGCGCTCGGATGTTACAAACTTGTCCCCAGATTTTTCACCTAAACTCAATGCCTTATCGAGTATCTTTACCAAATCAGTTGAAAGACGAAGACCGCCCGCGCCAGCGCCTGTAACGGAAGGCAGCTTCGAAAGCGCTTGATTGACTAAAGATTGCAACTTGTCACTATCGCCCCCCGCGGCCATAAGCAGCTTCGTCACAACGCCCGTGTCATCTTGTAGCATGACTTTGAGCATATGCTCTGGCTCTAAAGATTGATGATCGCTTCGCATCGCCAATGTTTGTGCGGCTTGCATGAAAGAACGGCATTTTTCAGTAAATTTTTCAAAATCCATAGTGGCACCTTCTTTGATATGTACAGAGTCTATATTTATAATACACATATAGCGTAGTTATAATCAAATAACATTGACCTAAGTCATGTCAAAATCAAGGGGATATACACACAAAAAAAAGAGAGCCTAAATAACAGCTCTCTTTTCTCTTAATCCGTGTCAGACGGTAATTCTATATGATACGTACACACAATATTTTATAGTATTCGTATTACTTAAAGGTGTTTAACTAAGCCCAAATCATTAGGTGAGATGAAGACCCAGTATAATAAAACGTTATTAAGCGAGCTCAGGCTCTAAAACTCTTGTTTGCGCGACAGGCGCTTCTTTACCAAGAATGCTTGATGGTAAGCCTAAATCATCTTCAATGGCTTCAGCTTTGTTCCCAACGTTTTCATCCATATCTTTATTGTGGCTCACACGTACTTCTTTGACAATTTTACGTGGGCCATTAACAAGCTCATCATCCCACTCATTCACAATACGTTGATAATGCTCAGCGTGTTGGAAGAAAGTCTCGGTTGCGATCGTGTCGCCAGCAGCATGGGCATCACGAGCAAGCGTTGTATATTTCTCAACGATTTGAACAGCTGTACCTCTGATACGTACGTCTGGACCGTTGCTATCAAAGACGCGACCCTTGTTATTAGGGTTGTTGCCGTTGTTTCTGCGGCCACCGCGGGAGCGAGGACGTCTTTGCTGTGTCGTATTTTTCATTTTGAACTTTACCTAATTTATATTTTTTAAACACCGTTTACATACGTACATCATACATAACTTATTGGATTCGTGTAAAAACAAGTTTTAAAGTTATTCACAGAATCACTGAACAATTCACATAAGGAGCCCTTTTCAGAAAACAGGATTTTTTAAAAAATCTTCTTCTGACGTCTGCTAAAAAACTATATTTATGCTTTGAACAATTTCAATGTATCGCGGTGGTGGTTTTACGGGCAACCCAACAAATAGATTTTTTATTATTTATCCCCACAGCTGAATTCCCCGCCACGTGCGTGACCGCCTAGATCGTAGATGATTCTTTCTAGAGTCGTTCCAGTGTTTTCACCGATTCTGTTAATAGCCTGAATCTGGTCATATCCGCACTCCACAAACATACGGCCATTTGTGCGCAAATTCTTTTTTATAGATATAAATATTTTTTTATAGGGGTCTAAACCGTCCTCACCGCCATCTAAAGCCAGAATCGGGTCAAAGCTTTTAACTGATTCTGATAGATTCGCGATATCTGCCGAAGGAATATAGGGCGGATTCGTAATAATCAAGTCCGCCACCCCATCGCCAAGCGCTGATATATAGTCCCCTTGGACAAAATCAAGACGATCACTCACTTGATTCACGGATGCATTTTCTTTTGCAATCATTAAAGCGGGCCATGAATAATCAATCGCCACCCCCGTCGCCCCTGCAATCTCATTGAGTAAAGTAATGATTATACAGCCCGTCCCCGTACCTATATCAACAATGCGCAATGGCTTATCTTTATAATAGGCCTTATTGGCCTCATACCACTCCAGCACAGCCTCAATAATTGATTCTGTATCAGGGCGCGGGTCAAGAACATCAGAAGACACGACAAAACGTCGCTCCCAAAACTCCTTATAACCATATATTTTTGCTAAAGGCTCCCCCGTCAGACGGCGGTGCATATCTTGATTAATTAACGCAAGAACATCATCAGGCAGAACACGGTCTGCTTCCGTTAAGATATCTAGATATTTATATGTGCTGCGCTCTTCAATGATAATACGCGCATCTAAATCTGCGCTTTCTGAAGAATCACAGAGCGCTGTACGCATGGCCTTATATAAAGCTGCGAGGGTTGTTGGTAGAGGAATCATGTCTGATGGCGAAGCTTTAGCCATCGAGCTCTGCCAGCCTACTGGCTTGATCTTCAGAAATAAGTGGCTGAATAATCTCCGATAAAGCGGGGCCTGTTAAAATGTCATCTAATTTATAGATGGTCAGATTAATACGATGATCCGTCACGCGACTTTGCGCAAAATTATAAGTTCTGATCCGCTCAGAGCGATCACCAGAGCCGACTTGCGAGCGACGATCTTCAGAGCGCTCCGAATCTAAACGCTGGCGTTCTGCATCGTAAATACGCGTTTGCAGAATTTTCATCGCTTTCGCTTTGTTCTTATGTTGTGATTTTTCATCTTGTATTGCGACCACGATGCCCGTTGGCAAGTGCGTAATACGCACAGCACTATCTGTCGTGTTCACACTTTGACCACCACAACCTTGCGAGCGATAGACATCAATGCGCAAATCATTATCGGCAATGTTAATATCAACATCTTCCGCTTCGGGTAAAACCGCTACAGTCGCAGCAGATGTATGAATACGCCCGCCAGATTCTGTTTTTGGCACACGCTGGACACGGTGTACGCCTGATTCAAATTTTAAATTCGCAAAAACATTACGGCCATTAATCTCAGCAATAACCTCTTTAAAACCACCAACGTCACTTTCTGACGCCTCCATGATTTCCATCCGCCAGCCTTGGGCAGCGGCATAACCTTTATACATAGCGAGCAAATCCCCCGCGAATAAAGCGGCCTCGTCGCCACCTGTGCCCGCACGGATCTCTAAAATAGCATTACGCGAATCCGCTTCATCTTTTGGCAATAAAGCCAGACGAATATGTTGTTCAAGTTCAGGGATACGTTTATCTAATGCGCGTTTTTCTTCGGCAGCCATTTCCTTCATTTCAGGATCAGCCAGCATTTCTTCGACTTCTTCTAAGCCTTGAAGCGCCGCTTCATATTCATCAATAGCCGCAATAATCGGCGATAAATCCGCATATTCACACGATAAACGCGTAAATTCTTCGCCATTTAAATTACCGGCGGACATTAAGGATGAGAGCTCCTCATGTTTAGATTTTAGCGGTGAAAGTTTATCTTGAAATGCCATTTTGCCCTCTTGGAAAATATATAGTGCTCATAAAGACCGTTTTTAACGAATAAATCAATGTTTATTGTTAATTTCCGCGCGCTCTTAAAGCTTCAGCAAGCAAGGGAATACGGCGAACGACGATACCGTTACCGCCCAATGGGGGTAATTTATCATCTCCAATATAAACTTCTAAGCCGCCTGCATTGCCCGTATCCATCTTCCAACCAATTGCATTGGCAGGGATATCTATAGTGCGGCCTTGCTTAAGAATACCTGTAAACACCACAGTACCCTCTGGGTCTTTAATCTGTAGCCACGTCGAATCTTTGGCGACAATACGTATGGCCTGCTTATTTAAAACTCCCGTTATTGGCTCTGAGCTTACTTTCAAAGGCTCCACGGTCTTTTCTATAGCCTCTGATGGTGATGTATCTGAGGGGTTAGATGGCTGTGCAGTCACAGCTTCACCTGAATCAACAACGTCAGAACCTATCGGTGCATTATCTGCTGTCGCAGTGGAGAGCATCTCAGGCATAACATCTTCAACCGCGGGCGGCCAAGATTTAGATTTTGCATTTAAAGGCTTGTCTGGGCTTGGGATATTTAATGAATTTGTTAAAGGGTCAGCGCCCGTAACATTCGCTGCCGTGCGCTCTTCTGATGAAGCCTCAAGCGTTGAGGCTTGCTCAGTTACCGCTATATCGGTCGTGTCATCTTTGGGTTTGAGCATATGATAACTCGCAAAAACAACAACCAAGCCGATTAACGATAATACAAAAATAGTTAAATCAGGGCGTTTGCTCTCTGATACGGCGGCGGGAAAATTATATTCAGGACGCGTAATGCTCTGGCCGATTTGCTCTTTAAATAAACTCACGACCTGATCGCCATCAAGCCCTAAATACTCAGCATAGGAGCGTATATAGCCTATCGCGTACACACGCCCAGGTAATTTTGTCACATCATCAGCCTCAAGCGCTTCGAGTGACGTCACCTGAATACGTAAGACTCCCGTCACATCCGCCAAAGAAAGGCCGTAATGCGTACGTGCACGACGAAGGATTTCCCCTACAGAGAGGCCTTTTAAGTCATGAATTTCTTTTTGAGATGGATGATAAGAATTATCGGTCATATTAATAGTTTAAGCCCAGTTAGACCGAAACACAAGCGCAATTTTAGAGCGGCTTTTCTAAACCATAAGCACTATGCAAAGTACGCACAGCCAACTCTGAATATTCTTCTGCGATTAAAACGGATATTTTAATCTCAGACGTTGAGATTACTTGAATATTGATGCCCTTCTCAGCCAAGGTTTCAAACATTTTCTGCGCCACGCCAGCATGTGAACGCATTCCGATGCCAACAACAGATATTTTAGCGACATCGGTTGATGAGATTATCTCAGCCCCCTTTAATTCTTCTGCGGCTTTAAGAACGGAGATCGCACGCTCAACATCACCGCGCGGTACTGTAAAGGTCATATCCGTTAACTGACCATCTGTTGATATATTCTGTACGATCATATCAACATTCACATTAGCCATAGCCAAAGGGGTAAAGACCTTTGCCGCAATGCCCGGTATATCGCGCAGTTTAAGCAATGTTATTTTCGCATCATCCCCTGAATAAGTAATGCCGTTGACAACATGTTCTTCCATTATTTCTTCCTCATTAACAACCATTGTGCCTGGCAAGTCACTGCCGATAGCATCACCAAAGCTCGAGAGCACCTGTACAGGCACTTCATGTTTAAACGCCATTTCAACGGAGCGTGTTTGTAAAACCTTAGCCCCTAGTGAGGCCATTTCTAGCATTTCTTCGTAAGATACCGCCTTTAGCTTACGCGCCGCCGGTACAATGCGCGGGTCTGTTGTATAAACACCTTCAACATCTGTATATATGTCACAGCGATCTGCGCCAATAGCCGCCGCTAAAGCCACTGCCGTGGTATCTGAGCCGCCGCGCCCCAATGTTGCGATGCGCCCCACCTGAGTAATCCCTTGAAAACCAGCCAATACGGCGACTTCATTTTGCTCTATTCGTTTATTGATTTCGACAGCGTCAATATCAATGATACGAGCGCGTCCATGCAGATCGCTACACAATATAGGTACTTGCCAGCCAAGCCATGAACGCGCCGCAATACCCCGTTTTTGCAATGCCAAGGCCATAAGCCCCGCCGTTACTTGTTCACCGCTTGAGACGATCGAGTCATATTCGCGCGTGTCATATAGACTGTTAATGTCAGAACAAAATTCGATCAGTTGATTGGTCACACCGGACATAGCCGACACAACAACCGCGACCTGATGCCCCGCATCAACTTCACGCTTGATTTTATCGGCGGCATGTTCAATGCGCTTGATGTCAGCGACCGATGTACCGCCAAATTTTGCAACCAATTTTGCCATTAATATTCTCTAAACCTTAGAATTACGCTCACTCTATATATTCACTTAAAGGCATAGCAAAAATATGACGTTAAAACAAAATATTTCTTTGCATTACCGCTTAATCCCTCTAATCATAAGAAGACATTTTATTATTTAACAGTATTGAGCACGCAAAAGTCATGGTCCAAAAATCAAGTCTGAACGCACAAGAAATAGAGAATTTTTCAAAAGATTCCTCACAATGGTGGGACACAGCAGGCCCGTTTGCGCCGCTGCATAGGCTAAACCCAACACGTATGAAATATATACGTGATCAGATATTGGCGCATTATGAACGAACAAACACAATTGACGGTAATATAGCTGTTAATAAAGCCCCCTTAAAAGGATTCAGCATTCTTGATATTGGATGCGGCGGTGGCTTAGTCTGTGAATCACTCAGCCGCATGGGCGCAAAGACCACGGGACTGGACGCGGATAGCAATGCTATCGCTGTAGCGCAAGATCACGCCAATCAATCGGCGCTTAAAATTGAATATCAAGCAATGACTTCTGAGGCGTATCTAGCCAGTAACAAAAAGACATTTGATGTGGTGTGCGCTTTAGAAATCATTGAACATGTCGATCACCCTGATTTTTTCATTGAAACCGCCTTAGAGCTTTTAAAACCCGGTGGCTTACTAATATTATCAACCCTTAACCGTACAGTTAAATCAGCCCTTCTTGGGGTTTTTGTTGCTGAATATGTCCTTAATTGGGTGCCAAAAGGCACACACACCCATAGTAAATTTGTAAAACCTTCAGAGCTTGCCGCAATGTTGCGCGTGCATGGCGCTGATACGATTGATGTGACGGGCTTAAAACTTGATCCTTTATCAAATGAGTTTGTACTGAGTAAGAATGATTTGGCTGTTAATTACTTCCTTTGCGCCAAAAAACCGTCATAAAATCCGTATAAAATATAAAAAATGTGTTTAGAGCATTGGATTTCAAAGCAAAAAAGATTAAGTTATCAGCATGGAAATGAATTATATATTTTTAATACTCGCCCTTATCTTTGTCGGCCTAACTGTTCTCAGTTTCGTCGGTGGACTTACCGTTATGGGGAAAGGCGGAGACAAAAGCGCTTCGCAAAGCAACAAATTTATGCAGATGCGCATCCTATTTCAAGCTTTAGCTTTAGGCTGCCTCGCATTATCTATCGTCACGGGCTAAACACCGTTAGCCTTAAAATTATTTATACCTATTTCTGAGCTAAGAAGGATCTATTTGATGAAAATAATTGTCCCCGTTAAAAGAGCCATTGATTACAATGTCAAAGTGCGCGTAAAAGCGGATGAGAGCGGCGTTGACCTCGCCAATGTCAAAATGTCGATGAACCCCTTTGATGAAATCGCCATTGAAGAAGCTGTGCGCCTAAAAGAAAAAGGCCTCGCTTCTGAAATTATTGTTGTTTCAATCGGCCCTGCCCAAGTACAAGAAACATTACGTACAGCTTTGGCGGTCGGTGCGGATCGCGCTATTCGCATTGAAACAGACCTGCCTACAGACCTTGGCGGCGTTGAACCGCTTGCTGTCGCGAAATGCCTTAAAGCCTTAGTGGAAAAAGAAAAACCTGATTTAGTTATCATGGGTAAGCAATCTATTGATGACGATTCAAACCAAACGGGTCAGATGCTTGCTGCATTACTCGGTTGGCCTCAAGCGACTTTTGCTTCTGAGCTTGTTATTAATGACGCGAAAGATGGCGCAGAGATCACGCGTGAAATTGATGGTGGACTTGAAACACTCGGCGTAAAGCTTCCTGCCATTGTCACCACAGATTTACGTTTAAATGAACCGCGCTATGCTTCGCTACCAAACATTATGAAGGCCAAGAAAAAGCCGCTAGATGATGTTACGGCCGAAGAGCTTGGCGTTAGTTTTGCCCCTCGCCTGAACGTTATAAAAGTCACCACGCCACCTGTGCGCGGCGCAGGTATAAAGGTCGCCAATGTTGATGAGTTGATTGAGAAGCTTAAAAACGAAGCTAAAGTACTCTAAAATTAATTTTAGATGCCCTTTCAATTTAGTTAAACGCATATAATAATTAAGCAAAAAGAATAAGAGGATACCATGTCCGTATTAGTAATCGCCGAACATACACATGATGGAATTAAACCATCAACACTCAACACAATCACCGCTGCATCAAAAATATCTGCGGATATAGATGTATTGGTGGTCGGTCATAATTGTAGTGGCGCAAGCGCGGCCGCTGCAAAAATCTCGGGCGTTAAAAAAGTTCTTAATTGCGACAGCGCACATTACGCACACCCAATAGCCGAGCAAATAACCCCAGTTATTATGGGCATTGCGCAAAACTATTCGCATATATTTGCGCCAGCAACGACTTTTGGTAAAAACTTAATGCCGCGCGTTGCTGCCTTGCTTGATGTACAGCAAATATCAGATATTATTAGCGTTGAAAATGACACAACATTTAAACGCCCTGTTTATGCAGGCAATGTTATTGCTACTGTGGAATCATCTGATGCGATTAAAATCATCACGGTGCGTTCAACCGCATTTGACCAAGCATCAAATGAAGGCGGCAGCGCCTCTATTGAAGACCTCGCTGCAGGTGAAGACGTCGCATTAACACATTTCGTCAAGCAAGAGCTTTCAGTATCTGATCGCCCTGAATTAACAGCAGCGAACATCGTCATTAGCGGTGGGCGCGGCGTGGGCTCTGCGGAAAACTTCCAAATCATCGAAGCTTTAGCCGATAAAATGGGCGCTGCGGTTGGTGCATCACGCGCCGCGGTTGACGCCGGTTACGTTCCGAATGATTACCAAGTCGGTCAAACAGGCAAGATTGTTGCCCCAGACCTTTATATAGCGGTTGGTATTTCAGGCGCTATTCAGCATTTAGCCGGTATGAAAGATTCTAAAGTCATTGTAGCGATTAACAAAGATGAAGAAGCGCCGATATTTTCTGTCGCGGATTATGGTTTAGTCGCCGATTTATTCGACGTTATACCTGAGCTGACTGAAAAACTTTCTTAAAATAGATTTAGGGGCTTGAAAAAGCCCCTATTCATACCCGTTCATATTCGTTATGTCGTCAGAAGCTTTAAGACGTTTTCTCGGATTTCAAGCTATCCAATGAAAAGGCGCTGCTTTTTCTAATCGTATCAGCGCCAATAACATTATCCATTCGAACATTATCCATTAGGGCTTTTTCAAAACATGCATTCGTAATATCCGCACCGCGGAAATCTACGCCAGTAAGATCAGCATTGGTGAAATCTGCCCCTTTAAGATTTACACCTTTAAGAATGGCATCACGTAAATCTGCATATCTAAATTTCGCCCCCTCCATATTACATGGCGCAAAGCGTTTATCTTCTGAATTTTCACTTAAGACTAAAGGGGCAAAATTGGAGCCATGCATATTGGCATGGTTAAACGTCGCATATGTTAGGTTTGATCCACGCATATCGACTTCTTCTAAGTCACAATTTCTAAAATCAGCACGCTCGAGGCTTGAGCTTTGAATTTCCATGTAACTTAAATTCATACCAATGAAACGCGTTCCTGGCGCTTTGATCAAGGTAAGCTTCTTATTGGTCATGCTCCGTAAAGCTCTTAAATCCATCTGACCAACATCAAGCTGTTTACCTTCACGCCCTGTAGTTTGTAACCAAATTGTGTGTTGCTGTATCATCTCCTCAAGGATCTGTTCTGAGCTCAAAATAGACATGGGGGTGCCTGCATCTGTTAATGCGCCCTCCATATTAATATTCGTATCCTTAATTTCGCTCATATCAACGCCCGTAAGTATTGTATCTTTCATACTTGCGCCAGAAAGCCTAATGCCCCCGACATCAACGCCCGACATATCAGCGCCATCAAATTTAGCCCCGCGTAGATCGGCATCAGATATATCGGCGCCAGTTAAAACTGCATCTGTAAAATCAGCCTTACCAGCCATAATGCCCGAGAGTCGAACGCCCGACATTTTTGCGCCCCTAAAATTGACGGCTTTTGGCTTTGCATAGGACCCATCCATCGTGAGGTTCCCCTCACGCATATCAGCATTGGCCATATTTGAGCCTTCCAAATTAGCATTCTCAATCTTTGAACCACGCAAATCAGCGCGCACAAAATTTGTATCTAATAAATTGGAGTTACTTAAATCACAGGCATATAATATGGCTTCTTGAAAGCTTGTCCCCATTAAATCCATACCAATCATAAGGCAACCGCTAAATTCTGCACTCCGTAGATTTCCATTACGTATAGACAATCCGGACAAATCCGTACATTTCAATACTGCTCGCCGCCCGCCTAAACGCCCGTCCATAAATCTTTTATGAAGCTGAACAAGGCCATCTAATTGTGATTGCGTCATTGAACTATACTCTATAGTTTTACCTGACATTTATACCGCCCTACTGTTCATTTACGAGAAAATAACACTTTCAAATTAGTGATCGACTATCTATTATAATTTGAATACCTTTACAAAAGCCTAAGCGCGGTTCCTTAAAAAAGAACACTTGCGCACAGGGAATAGTAAAGTCGTAATAAGCATAAGTTGGAAGTAAGATAATGAAGATATCAGTTAACACGATTTGCTCTATCGCTGCGCTCGCGATACTTACTTTATGCATCACATCTTGTGGAATAAAACCCAAGCATTTGACCCAAAATCCGGATAATGAACAAAACGCACCGCAAAATACTTACCCACGTACATATCCCAGTAAATAAACCTGTAAATAAACCTGTAAATAAAGCCACCAGACCTTATTTAAACTCCATCATGCCATCTAATTAAACATAGAAAAGCAGACATAACTTATGCCTTATCTTAGCCCCTATCTTGCCCCGTGCTTTTCTTATATTGATCAACGCTTAAGCATTGATAATCAAATCATTGAAAACATTACCGATAAACAGGACACAACGCCTTATTATATTTATTCGGCAACGCAAATACGCGCCAATATATCCGCGCTACAATCGGCTCTTAATACGGTCATGACGTCGAGCGATTATACGATTTGTTACGCTTGTAAAGCCCTGAACAACATTGCTGTAATGGCCTTGATTGCGCAAACAGGCTGCGGGGCTGATATTGTGTCATCAGGTGAACTTACCCGCGCACAAAAAGCCTCAGTCGCAGCGGATAAGATTGTGTTTTCTGGTGTCGGCAAAGCTGAGAGCGAAATTGCACATGCGCTTAAGGCCAATATACGTCAAATCAATGTCGAATCCGAAGGCGAGCTACTCTTAATCGAATCCGTCGCGGCATCACTTAATATCCAAGCGCCTGTAGTTTTTCGTCTTAATCCTGACGTTAAAGCTGGCGCTCATGAGAAAATCAGCACAGGGCAGAAAGAAAACAAATTTGGCCTCAACGCCGAAACGATATTGCGCCTTTATGAATACGCCGCCAATAGCGCATCATTAAACCCACGTGGTATAAGCTTACATATTGGCTCTCAGCTTATTGATATGAACCCTTTTGATACGGCGTACGCAATCGCAGCTAAGTTTATTGGCTTATTACGTGAAGCCGGTCATGCGCCAGATACGATTGATCTGGGCGGCGGTATCGGCATCATCTATGAACATGAAACACAACCTGATTTAGCCCATTATGCGCAGATCGTGCAAAAACACATCGTTCCATTGGGCTTACATATGATTTTTGAACCTGGGCGTATGATTGTTGGCAATGCGGGACTGCTTGTCACTAAAATACTCTATATTAAAGACGCTGAGCAAAAACGTTTTGTGATTATAGATGCCGGTATGAACGACCTAATGCGCCCCGCTTTATATGATAGCCCGCATCCGATTCTGCCGATAACACACCCTCAAGACAGTGATGACGTCACCGCCTTTGATGTTGTGGGTCCCGTATGTGAAAGCGCTGATGTGTTTGGCAAAAATATTATGCTGCCTGCATCAATAAAAGCAGGTGAGTATTTGGCTTTGAGCGGCGCAGGCGCTTATGGTGCGACTATGTCATCAAACTATAATGCACGCGATTTAGCCGCTGAAATTCTTGTCGATGGCGATAAATGCCAGCTCATAAGGCGCGCTATTGGTATTGATGATTATTTAAAGTTTGAAAATTTGGCTGAGTAGAGATTCTCATCACAAGGCCCCAATCAAAAACCCTGTTAAGATCCTCATCTCTAGCCTATGCGGCGCATGATAAAATAGACTATATTAAGAGCTATAGATTATTTTTGTACAGGATATGAACTTGTCGAACGATACCGTAACACAGCTTAAAATTAAAACCCTCAGAGTTCTCAATTATAGCTTAATTGTGATCTCTCAATTGCTGTGCCTTCTTACGCCCGCTTTTTTTGTTTTGCTTATCTTTAGCGTTATTGCTTTACTGCCGATAACCGACCAAATTATTCCGCCGCTTTTATTAACTGCGTTGTTCTGGGCTGCCCTGATTTATAGCTTCGCTTTTGGCTTAAAAAGAACGCGCTGGCCGCGTATGGGGGAAGCTGATCGTCGCCTTGAGAATGCTAATAACTACCATGATCGACCAATACAATTATTCTATGATGCCTTAGCCAATCCAAGCCCTGATGGTTTAGTCATTTGGTCTCGTTTCAAGAACAACCTACATAAGCGTTTACTTTCAATGCGCCTACCGCGCTTATTTTATTTTTCAGCAGATAAAGACCCTTACGCCTTGCGTTTGCTGCCTATTTTGGCTTTTGTGATTATATTCTTTTCCTATGAGCCCTCATCAAGCGTTGGGAAATTAAAAGCGATGGCGATACCCCATTTTGATGGGCTTAGCATTAGTGATCGCGCCCGCATTCCGCCGGTCACCATCCAAATCACGCCCCCCGATTACACCCATCAAGCTGTACGTGTTCTAAAAGGCTCTGGGCACAGCGCCGAGCCCTTACTGATTGCCGAAAACAGCATTTTGCGATTCACTATACGCAGCAAGTGGATAGCACCAACGCTCCTTATTAATGACCAAGAATATCCGTTAGTGGCCAGCGACCAAGATCAGAGCGGCGACGATAGCAGCGCTCAAGATGAGTTTTATGTTTATGAACATAATGTAGGCTCTGCTTTATCTAGCAATGAGCTGTCTACCGTTAAAATAAAACGCAGTATTCTGCCCCTGCTTTCTGTGCCATATATATTAATTGAAGATACTCCGCCCAAGCTTGAGATTAGCGACGACATCACAACGAGCAATAACGGCACAATTAGCCTAAAAGCAACGATTGATGATGATTACGGCGTTGAGAATCTTGATATATTTATGGATTTGCCTGCCGATTATACTGGCGATGTACCGCTAGGGAATGCCTATCAAGAACAGCGCTCTTTTTTATATGATGCAGGCCCCCATAAAGATATCACTATACCCTTAAACCTGACCGCGCATCCTTATGCTGGCATGGACGTAAATATAAGCATGCATTTAGTGGATGGCGCAGGGCATTTTTCAGAGCGCGTAACCCTGCCTATAACGCTGCCTGAACGTGAGTTTACGGATGAAAATGCCAAGCGCATAATTGCCCTGCGTAAATTTATCATTACAGAACAATTAGCCTATAGAAACTATATTTACCAATCTCTGGCGGAGATGAGCTTAACGCCAGATATTATTGGTAGTGATGCCGTCATCAAGTTGGCTTTAACTATTGCGCGCGAACGCATGATGCGCGCCCCTAACATACAGACGCTTTATGACTTAATTGATATATTATGGCGCGTGGCTTTGCGTTTAGATAAAGGCGAATTCTTACAAGCGCAGCAAGATTTGCAAGAAACGATTAATGCTTTAAATCAAATTTTGAGCGATCCTAACGCCTCGCAAGACCAAAAATTAAAAGCCATGAATGACTTGAAAAACGCCCTCGCCGCGTATTTCCAAGAAGCGCAAGCACAGGCCATGCGCCAAGCCCAAGGCGATGACACAAACTTAATGTCTCAATCACAAATCCCTACGCCCAATAGTAATGCACTGGCTGATTTCTTAAGCCAGCTCGAAGACATGGCCTTAAACGACCCTGCAAAGGCAAAAGAACTTCTGCAGGACTTAGAAAATGCATTAAATAACCTCAATAATAACATGCAGGCCACTTTGCCTGAAGATATTGAGAAAATGATGCAATTTATGGAAGAAATGGACGCTATAATTGAAGCACAGCGTAATTTACTGGATAAAAGCCGCCTTCATCAAGACTATTTAGACCATTTCGCACGCAAAGAAGCCGCGGAAAAGGGTAAAGATAAGGATGGGGACGCACAAGACGAAAACAATGACGCTATATCATCCCAACAAGCCGTGACGGATTTAGAGAGCTTTTTTAAGTCATTTAACTTGCCGCCACCAGACATTCATAATAACCCAGGCTTTGAAAATAGTGAGAAGCTCGGCAAGGAAGATAAGCCCATACTCAGCGCCCCGACAATGGACGTTATTTTGGAGGCCAATACACAGCGCCACATTCAAGATCTTTTGCACAATATGACGGAAAATATGAGCGTTATTCCTGATGAATTAGCCACCGCAGACACTCATATGGGCAATTCGGCGACATTCCTTGAATATGAACGCCTCGCCAAGAGCATTATTGAGCAAGAAAAAATATTAGAGGCTCTTAATAAAAAGCGCGAACAAATGCAGCAAGCTTTTGAAGAACGCCTTAAACACTATGCACAGCAATCTGGTATGAAGTTCTCAATGGATCCGCTCGGCCGTAAACATGGCGATAACGGCCTTACGCGTAGCCTAAGCCAAGAAGAATATGACTTACCAAAAAACGGTCAACAAAACCAGATCGATGAAATTTTGCGTCAGCTACGTGAGCGCGCGGGTGATTTTGACTTACCTAAGAGCGAGCGTGAATATTACAAGCGCCTGTTACATCAATGGTAAATTACCACGGGTTAATTAAAGCCCGCTGCGTATTTTTCTCATAAAAAAATAGCTTAATGGTGATCGGGCTCTGGGGCGGTCTGATGTTCTAGTGCCATATGCGGCTCTTCTGTAGCATGCATATCTTCATCCGTCATCGCAGGCGGTACGCTCTCGTCACTCACGAGGGCGGGCATATGTTCACTCTCATGCGCTTGCTTATGTTCGCGCTTACGCTCATGCTCTCGCATAGGAGCAACCGCCTCTGCTGCGTGTTCAGCTTCTTTAACCGCCATTTCTAGCGGGCTCAAGGACGCATGTGGTGTTATCGCGGCGATGAGAGGCTTCGTACCACCAGCGAACTCAACCGTAATCGACGCAACTTTCTTTGATGTATCTTCATCCATAGGATAAGAAAATTCAAAATAAGCGCTACTTTCGCCCTGTAATACAGGTATATCGACTAAAGCAATATCCCACACATCTAAGGGGATTTTATATTTATCAGAAAACACCACTTTGGCCATCGGCAGGATAACGGGTGCTTTTTTCAAATTAATCAACGCCCCCATTAAATCAAATGACTCTGTTTCAATATTATAACTGAGCATAACTTGATCAAAGGTCAAATCTTCGACTTTGCCATAGGGGTCTTTACCAAAAGCCGCGAATAAAGGCCGTAAATTCTGATGCTCTAGAATTGTTGTTTCGGCTGTAGAGAGCGCGCCCCCTATCCCAACGCCCAATATAAGGCACGCCGCGCCAGCACTCAATGCATAGGTTTTCCAAGAATTTTTATTCTGCGCCGTCTTCTGCACAAGGCGACCGCCGCGATCTCTTTGATCTGGACGAATCGATTTTGGTATAGAAACTTCAGCTTTCTTATTATGTTGACTATTTAACGCGGGCGTAAAAGGATCTTCTTCGCCCTCATCAAGCCCTGTTTGCTCAGATGAGTTGGGCATAGCTATATCAGACGGATCAAAGTCAGACAGCGCATCATCTGTATCATGCACGTCGTTATTCGCGGCATCATCAGGCATTTGCGTCCATAAATCGCCGCAATTATTACAACGCATTTTGCGTCCTGCTTCTCCAATGGAGCCATCAGGAATAATATAGCGTGTGGAACACTTTGGGCAGACAATAATCATGTCTTTTACTTACTTTTTCACGTTGTTATAATGTCTATATAATATAAGCCGTAATTATTCGCGCATCAAGTAATGATGTCTTTAACCGCAGAAAACGTTACAAAAAAACTTATGGATATGACGATGAATAGACAAGCGAACACAAAGCATTATCCTATTTTAATGCTGGTTTTAATCTGCGCTCTATTCACCACGATTTTAAGCTCTCAAAGTCATGCAGAAGTTAAATTTCCATGCCAAGAATTACACGACACAGCAGCCGTTGAATGTGCTTTGAAATTGCTTGGTGAAAATATTCCTGCCATTAATAATCAACGCTGGCGTGACCAATCTTATCGTGAATACGCCAAACAATTACTACGTCAGAATAAAATTGATGAGGCAATTGGGATAATAAGCGCAATCACCAGCCCTGACACACAATCCTTGACCATACGCGCCATTGGTTTTGGTATTAATGACCTTGCTCTAAATGATGATGATAAAAACAGTTATTTTGACCAGCTACATATTAGAGCGGGCCTTATTAGCCTAAAAGATTCGCAAGAAATAGCGCTGACTTATTTAGCCATGGCTGAGGCCAATGCCGATTTATTCGACCGCGCCTTACAAGATGCCAAGAAAGTCGAGACCTTATCCCTGCGTCAAAAATCATTTCAGGAAATAGCAGAAATCATGGCGGCAAAAGCTGAAACGGATTCAGCCTTTATTGCCTTACAGAACATTGAAAATAATGCATTCAAAAACAAAGCATATGGCGTCATTGCCCATAGCTTTATCAAGCAAGGTTTGCTCTCACCAGCTCTGCAAGCGGTCAGTTATATAAATGACCCTTATATTAAATCAGAAGCCTTGCTGAATATTTTAACAAAACAAGACATGGCGATAAATGTCCCAATTAAACAGGGCGCTGAAAACCTAAATGATTAAATTTTCTCATATCGGCCTACGCTATGGCATTGGCCCTGAGGTTTTAAGTGATATTCACTTTATATTGGAACCGGGCTCCTTTCATTTTTTGACGGGACCTAGTGGTTCGGGTAAAACCAGTCTTATGTCCTTGCTCTATCTTGGTTTAAAGCCCACGCGCGGCGAAATCAGCATGTTCGGCCATGACCTAAAAAGCCTAGAGCGCGATCAAAAAGCCTCACTCCGTCAGAAGGTCGGCGTGGTCTTTCAGGATTTCCGCTTGTTGAACCATTTAACAGCCTTTGAAAATGTCGCTCTGCCCTTACGATTAAGCCAGAAAAGTGAAAAGCAAATTAAAGCCGACGTTACAGAGCTTTTGGAATGGGTTGAGCTTGGTGATTACATGCACCGCCTACCCATGACCCTGTCTGGCGGTCAGCAACAGCGCATCGCCATTGCACGCGCCGTCATATCCAAGCCCCGCCTCTTACTCGCGGATGAGCCGACAGGTAACCTTGATGATGTTATTGGCTATAAGCTTATGGGCTTATTCGAACAGCTTAACCGCATGGGCACAACGATGGTCGTGGCGACACATAACCAACAAATGATGGATAATTTTTATCATAAAAAATTGATCCTAAATGATGGTCAGCTCACAATTGAAGAGCCTCAAAACCTTATGAACGATGATAAGAATAAGAATAATAAGGCTAATGACCAAGCGGGGATTATCTTATGATCCAAGCTCTTCGCCAAATTTTCTCACCAAAATCTTACGTGCTGCCGCTACATAAAAAATCTGGCAGCTTACAGCTCTTTATCTTAATTATACTGATGACGTTATTAGCTGTGATTATATCGTCGATACATTTATCGCTGTTTAAAACCGTTGATAATTGGCGCAGCTTAATTGAGTATCAGGCCAGCATTGAAATCCCCGCTTTGCAAGAAGATGGCGCCGTAATTTCACAGGCACAAAATACACAAAACCAAAAACGCGTTATTGATTTACTTGAAAACAGCGCGATTGCCCATGATATCAGCCTTATGGATCAAAATGCGGTTTCGAATTTATTGAAGCCGTGGCTGGGACAAGACAGTCAAATATTAGATAGCCTTGAAATGCCGATAATTATTAATTTTAAAGTGACCTCCGATGATAATGCCAGCTTGGAACAATTAGCCGAACGCATAAAAAAAATCACTCCGAGAGCAAGGCTACAAACGCATCAAAACTGGCTTGATAAGTTTTTAGATATTATGCGCGGCGTTCATAGCCTTGGCGTACTTATATTAAGCATTACACTGGCGACGACTATATTTGTAATATCTGGCGCGGTGCGCGCCCGCATGTCGATTTATAAAGAAGAGCTTTATTTACTGCATATTATGGGCGCGACAGATCAATTTATACTCAAACAATTTGTGCTCTATCTTTCACGCATATCAATCCCCGCCTGTTTTAGCGGCTATTTAATCGCCGTGATGATTTTATCATTATTATCACTAACCTTGCTTAAAGCTGACATAGAATTTTTACCGAGTTTTACATTTGATCAAGATCAGTTCTTAATGCTGTTAATCGTACCTGTGGTTATTTGTAGCATTGCTTTGTTTATCGGCTGCCGAACAGTGCTCAGCGAAATGCGGAAAATGCCTTAAGATCATAATTTATAATAAGCTTGATGATATGAACAAAGAAAAATTAAATCTGAAAAACATCATAATATTGTCCGTGCAAGGCTTGGTCGTTTTGTGGGCTTTAGGCTTTATGGCCTTTATAGCCTATAGCTATTTTTTACCTCAGCCTAAAATCGCTGAAATTATGGAGCGCCCTATCATCATTTTGACTGGCGATGTTGGGCGCATTGAAGCCGGCTTAAGCCTCGCGCAAAGTATTAATAGCCCTGCAATATTCATTACAGGCGTTGATAAGCGCCTTGATAAAACCACAATCATAGAAAAATGGGCGAGCGGCGCGACTGATAGCCTAGAAGATAAAATTGATATAGATCATGACGCCCTTAATACCTTTGGTAATGCTGAACAATCTAAACTTTGGCTGAACGCACATAATTATACGCAGGCTATCGTTGTTACATCGAGCTATCACCTGCCGCGCACTAAAGCCGTAATGCGTGATAACCTGCCTAAATTAACGCTTACGGGGTATCCTGTGAGCATTGAGCATTTAAATCCTACAAAATTGAAATTTTGGCGTATTATGCGCAAAGAGTTTAATAAAACAGTGCTAATCAAAGCCTGTTTACTGCAAAATATAGTAAGTTGTTTAGATTAATGGAAATAATACGCTCCCTAATTTTTAATATCGTCTATTACCCGATCACAGCCCTGCTGTGCTTTTTGTATTTGCCATTTTTATTAACGCCGCGATCATGGCTGTGCACTATGGTCGAGGTCTATTTAAAAATAGTTCATATGCTTGAGCGCTACATACTCGGCCTTGATTATGAAGTGCGCGGAATCGAAAACCTTCCCAAAGACCAAGCATATATCGTCGCGGCGAAACACCAATCATCCTATGAAACGCTTAAATTACATTTACTGTTTAAAGACCCTGCCATTGTAATGAAAAAAGAGCTCTTCCAAATCCCTATATGGGGTTGGTATGCAAAGAAAATGCAACTTATTGGCATTGACCGATCAAGCAGGGAGCGCGCTTTATCCTCAATCGTAGAAGGCACGGCGCAAGCGGCATCAATGAAACGCCCCATCATTATCTTCCCGCAAGGAACGCGTGTTACCACAAGCCAAACGGTAAAAGATAAACCTTATAAAGCCGGCATAATGCGTATGCAGCGTGATTCTGGTTTGCCTATTGTACCAATGGCTTTAAATACAGGGCTTTTTTGGGGGCGTAATGCTTTTCACAAAAAAGGCGGAAAAGTTATATTTGAATTTCTACCTCCACTAGAATCTGGCTTGGCTATAAATGAAGGCCTTGCTATAATTCAACAACAAATCGAGTCTAAGACAGCAGAGCTTATTGCTGAAAGCACGAACCAAGGGAAATAATATGTTTAAATTTTTAAAAGTCATTATCGTTCTGATTGTTATCGCTGGTGTCGCATATACAGCCGCTTGGTATTATATGGGTGGGAAAATCAAAGGCGCTATAACCACACAAGAAGAAGCATTAAAGGTTAGCATGCCCAATATGGTGATTGAGAATTCACGTACCACCGTATCTGGCTTTCCAAAAGAATTCGTTGTGACATGGGCGGGCGATATTAAATCGCAAGATGTCAGTATCTCAATTCCCCTTATACGCATTAAAGGCTGGTTTGCGCCAGGTCGCCCCTTGGATTTATCTGCCCCACAAGGCATTTCTACTCAGCTTAAAGGCCTAGATCCTTTTAGTGTAGACCGCATTGATATTAGCGTGACCCTACCGAAAAACTGGCCTGGTCAAGACGCTGGGCAAGCCGCTATCGCACAGTGGCAAGAACTACAAGAAAATCTTGAAATTCATAATTTTGAATTCTCCCTTAAGGATAAGGGACTACAGCTGAAATCCAATGGTTACATTACTTTAGATAACCGTTTACAGCCTGCAGGCATTATCAATCTGGTCTTAGATGAAGTGGGCTATATTGTGGAGATGAATAACCGCCTTAAAGCAAAGTTTGAAGCTGGTGAAAACATGACACCTGCGCAAAAGAAGAAGCTTGCTCAGAAAATCGGCATGCTCACAATGATCACATCGGCTGAAGATTTAAGTTATACTCTGCGCATTGTTAACAACGCGGTATATTTAAGCTTCTTAAAACTTATGCCCTTCAAGTTCATTGACTGGTCAAGAGAAGCCCCGCAGGTAAACCTTACCGCTGAGTAGCTAACATTTCCCATTCCGGCACATATAAAAATATGGCCTTATAAAAACTTCGGCGGCCTATTTAATTAGGTCGCCGCGTTTTTTATAGATGTTTTTAATCTGTAATCTGTTCTCATGCAGAACGGCCTGCGTGTCGTTTTAAACTTTCTTATACGGCGTACGCCCAGCCTGTCCAGAATCAAGAACCGCATTACGAATTTTTCTGGTTTTGATAAAATGTTCTTCGAGAAACTCAGACTTATCTTTACGAATGGCTTTTTGTAGCTCAGTTAAGTCTTCACTAAAGCGCTGTAAAACATCAAGAACGCTGTCTTTATTCTCGATGAAAATATCACGCCACATAACAGGGTCTGACCCAGCTATACGCGTAAAGTCACGAAAGCCACCGGCTGAATATTTAATCACTTCGCGCTGTAAATCTTCGGCCATATTACTGGCTGTGCCAACAATAGAATACGCAATTAAGTGCGGTAAATGTGACGTTATAGCCAGCACTAAATCATGGTGCTTCATCTCCATGAAGTCGACATTAGCGCCGCATAACTCCCATAAAGCCGTTACCGTTTCAATCGCACGTAAATCTGTTTGTTCGGTTGGCGTGATAATGGCCCAACGATCATTATACAGCTCCGCAAAACCAGATTCAGGCCCCGATGTTTCTGCCCCTGATATAGGATGGGCAGGCACAAACATTTCAGGGTATGGCAATTTATCTGTGACGCTCTCAACAACGGATTGCTTCACGGAGCCAACATCACTCACAACAATATTCTTAAGCAAATATGGTGAGATGGCTTGTGCTATTTTGCCCATTTGGCCAATCGGCGTACATAGAATAATTAAATCAGCGTCCGATAAATAATGATCATATTCATCATAAGCAACATCCGCGATATTATTATCGACGGCATATTGTAAGTAATCACGATTACAATCTATCGCGGTGATTTTTATTGATGGATCTTTGCGTTTCACGGCGCGTGCAATTGACGAGCCGATAAGGCCAAAACCGATTATAACAATATTTTTTAACTCTACGCTCATTGACGATTTTATCCGTTAGGTAATTGATTGATTGATTTGTTGTTTTATTTTTAGCTTATAAAATAATCGGCTTAGGATAACCACCGATGCTCAGCAGGTGAATATCCGGGCTAAGCGCCTTTTTCAAGCTCTCCAGAAGCGGAGAATTTTCCTCTAAATAACCTTCGACATCCAACAAAACATAATGATCTTGTGCTGTTGAGAACGAAAGCACCCTATTACTCTCAAGACCGGCCTGCGTGAGAATATCATGCGCATCAAAGGCCGTTTTTGATTTCAAAACAATGAAGCTGCAATCATCTTCTGATGGCTCGAACTTTGCGCGCGTTAGCGTGATATATTTACGCGCGCTCTGGGCGCCCTTGGTACACACAAACGGCAAAGACTGCACAATATTAAGCGGTAATTTATCGCTAATAGCGGCGCGGTCTTGTTCAATCAACTCTATTAACTCAACAAGCCATGAAGGTGCCTGGGCGCTCTCTGATGGCCAAGGCAGCGTTGCAAAGTCACACTGCCCTTGCGCTACAGACTGAATGCCCTGTTGCGCTGAGCTCACATATTCAACAGGTAAAACGCTACCAAAATAATCTGTAACGATTTTAAAGTTTTCGGGATCACGGCTTTCACAATAAAATTGTGCAGTTAAGCCTGATTGTAACATAGAGACTGCGCCGACAAGCTCACGCCAAATCCGCGCAATCGCTTCTTTGGGCAGTGCGCCGTGGTGGCGCGCTAATAAGCGCCGTATCATACGGGCCTCACGGGCAGGATGAACAATTTGCATACCGCGCTGTTTTTTCTCAGCCGCAATGCTTGACGCTAAGGCTGCCCGTTCCATAAGTAAATCATGAATCGTGCTGTCGATAGAATCAATATTTTTTCTAATAGTATCAAGTGTTTGTGATGTATACATGGCGCTGAACTTGTTAAAACTGTAATTTCGACATACTATGCCATATCTGATAATAAAAGAATATAGTAAACCCGATGCCCCTAGTTGCTTATAAAAACATTCCGAGCTTTGAGCGCTTAGCCCGTGACGGGCATTTAATCCTCAGTGAAGATCGCGCCCTTAGGCAGGATTATCGTGGCTTGCATATTGGCCTTTTAAATATGATGCCTGATGCCGCGATGGAAATAACAGAGCGCCAGTTTTTCCGTCTTATCGGTCGGTCAGACCGCATTGTTCAATTTTATATGCACCCGTTCACTATTGACGGTATACAACGCAGCGAGAGCGCGCAGGATTATATTAACCGTTATTATGAGCGCTTCGAAGATATTAAAAAAATCGGCCTTGATGCCTTAATTGTCACCGGCGCAAATGTCCAAACACCAGAGCTTAATGATACTGATTTCTATGCCCCTCTTCGCGAGGTCTTAGAATGGGCTTTTGAGAACGTGACCTCAACACTCTGTTCATGCCTTGCTACACATGCTGTCATGCAAGCGGCCTATAATGAAAAACGCCAGCCCTTAGACAAAAAATTATGGGGCGTCTATAAGCACAAAGTCTTGGATGAAAACCAGCCCCTAACCCGCGGTATAAACACAGCCTTTTTCGCGCCACATTCGCGCAATAATAAAATTGATAAAGCCCAGTTTTTAAAGCATGACATGCGCGTTCTTGTTGAAAGCCCTGAAGCCGGTGTGCATTTAGCCAGCTCTAAAGATGGCCTGCGCCTTATTTGTTTTCAAGGCCACCCTGAATATGACCGTATTACTTTACTCAAAGAATATAAGCGTGAATTAAGCCGTTTTATAAATGGCGAGATAATGCATAGCCCGAATCTGCCTGAACATTATATCTTGCCAGAACATGGCGATGAAATTAAAGCGCTTATCGCCCTGGCTATTGATAAAAAAGACATTAATCTATTCAACGAAGAGACCATCGCGCCCTTTATTGATAATACATGGCAAGATACAGCACGCTCAATCATTCAAAACTGGGTCGGCGCCATATATCAATTAACAGGCTATGATCGCCATACACCGTTTATGGAGGGGATAGACCCTAACGATCCGATGAAAAACGTCCTCATATAAATCACGGCAAGGTCTTTTTAAATTTCTTTAAATTTCAAAATCTTTTTTTACACTATTCATCGGCTTTGGCACATAAATCCAGCGGCCATTATTTACAGATTTCGAACCACTTTCTACGCTTGCGCGCGCATAGAGTTTTTTCGTGCACTCAATAATATAAACCCCCGCCATAGCGGGCATAATATAAGGGCCTATTTTTTCCAAACTGGGCGCTAATTTCTGTATGAATGGGCGCTGCGAGGGTAAAGCGAATAAAGCCGGGCGAACCGATTCAATATCGAAAGATTCCTCTGTTAAGAAATCAACAATTTGACCGCGCGAATAAGGCGTGCCTATGCCAAAGGGCGACCATGCTGCCCTGCTCCATAAACCACTACGGTTAGGGATAACAAGGATCATCCGGCCATTACCGCGTAAAACGCGCCATGCTTCTTGTAATAAACTGCGTACAGAGCCGGCATGTTCAAGCGCATGGGTAAGAATTAAATTGTCAAAAAAAGCAGTTTCAAAAGGCAGCGCCGTGCTGGCTGCTATGCCTGAACTATTTTGTTTTTTATCAGGCCAGTGCAGCGCCCCCATTTCGGGACGGCTAACGCCAAAACAAATTTCAGATTCAGGATAGAATAAATCAAGATAAGGATAAGCATAACCATAGCCGAGCATGCGTGAGCCTTTAACATTCGGCCATGTTTTACGCATTTCATGGCGCAAAATATTACGCATCATCCGCCCTGTACGGGTTAAATAAAAATCTTCGAAATTTTTAGCGGTTGTGAACATGAGTTTTATGGCTTTATAAATTTATAATATCTACGTTTATCGCATAAATTTTATAATAACATAGCTTCTATAAATAATCGATAATTGCTGGAATAAGAGGAATGTCTGCTGCGGGCATTTCTAATCCGTAAAGGTCCATCGGGCGTATCCATTTAAGGTTCTGGCCTTCTTTACCTTGCGCTATACCGCGCCAAACGCGGCAGGCGAATAATGGCATCATGAGATGGAATTTTTCGTAGCTGTGGGATGCAAAACAAATGGGATAAAAACCACATGGGCGGGTTTCAATATCAAGCTCTTCGCGTAATTCACGCATAAGGGCAAATTCAGGCCCCTCACCGGCTTCAACCTTGCCGCCGGGAAATTCCCACAGGCCGGCCATAGACTTACCTTCTGGGCGTTGCGCGACAAGAATGCGACCATCCTTATCAATAAGCAACGCCGCCGCCACGAGGACCATAGGAAGGCCCGAAGGTGGCGGCGGCGGATATTCTAAAGCTTGTTCACAGGACATCATCGGTTAATACTCACATATCCTGCTTTTATTTAAACTTAACTTTGCTTTGTTTTACTCAGCTTTAGCTGTGTCTATAGCTTCACCGTTTATATCAAACAATGTAACTTTAGATTCTGTACGCCAGTCACCAAGTAGGTCTTGCAATACTTGATTACGAAGGCCAGCTTCTAATTCAGCTTTTTTATCTTCAAATGAATCTGCTTTTAGCGCACGTTTGTCTTCAAGCAAAATTACGTGATAACCAAATTGTGTTTTCACAGGTGCCTTCGTGTAGTCACCTTTTTTAAGTGAAAAAGCGGCCACTTCAAATTCAGGAACCATCTCACCCATTTTGAAATAACCAAGATCGCCACCATTCGCGCCTGATGGGCCTTTTGATTTTTCTTTCGCAAGATCAGCAAATGCTGCGCCATCGTCAAGAGACTTAACAATAGCAAGTGCTTCTTCTTCAGTATCTAAAAGGATATGACGCGCTTTGACTTCTTCTACTTTGCTAAGCGTTGCTGCATATTTATCATAGGCCGCTTTTAACGCTTTATCTGTGATTTTGCTGTTGATTTCTTGGTCGATGAATACAGAACGCGCAATTTGTTTTTTTGCTTCTTCAAGGCGTGTTTTATATTCTTCGCTGCTCATAATGTCTGAGCTATCGGCTTTTATTTCAACAATGCGGCCATTGACAAATTGATCAAGAACAACGGGGAAAACCACTTGTTTTGGCACCACTTGCTGTGGGCCTGATAATTCATCAATCATATCAAAAATCTCAGAGCGCTTAATTTGCACTTTGTCGATCATTGCAACAATTGGGTCGCCAGGCTTAATTTCTACGCTTTCATGATTAAGTGCTGGCATAGCTGTAGCTGAAGGTTCTTCACCTGCTGCTGGCTCAACTGCGGCAAGGCCGTCAGCATTCATAGCTTTTTCGCCATAAGTATTAGCGAATAAAAAACCACCAAGGCATATAGTAAACATTGATAAAACTAAAACGCCGTAACGGCCGATAAAACTCTTGATCTCCATAATAAACCCCTTTATTTATGGTTCTATATATTAAAATATAATGTGTTTTTCATTTCTGCACAGTCCTGCGAAAAAAAGCAATAAAAAACGTATAAACGTTAAGTTTTAATGGGCACAGATTGACGATTTAATCAAAAGAACCTATATATCGTTATGACTTATTAACACCAAGTTTAATACCGAGTTTAACACCCACTTTAACACCCACTCCATCGAGGAATTATGCTTTTAAATATCGCAACAAAAATCTTTGGTTCAAGCAATGACCGCCAAATCAAAAAGATGCATACATACGTAGAGCAGATCAACGCTTTAGAGCCTGATTTTGTGAAGCTCAGTGACACCGAATTAAAAGCAAAAACCCAAGAATTTCGAACGCGTTTAGAAAATGGCGAAACGGAGAATGATATTCTCATAGAGGCTTTTGCCACTATTCGTGAAGCGTCCAAACGCGCCTTAGGCCTTCGTCCTTTCGATGTGCAGCTTTTGGGTGGCCTTGCCCTTAATAAAGGTATCATCGCAGAAATGCGCACTGGTGAGGGTAAAACCCTTGTCGCAACTCTGCCCGCTTATCTAAACGCCATATCAGGTAAAGGCGTTCACGTCGTTACCGTCAATGATTATCTCGCCCAGCGTGATTCTGGCTGGATGGCACAAGTTTATGAATATATGGGCCTAACCGTTGGCTGCATAACATCAGATATTCGCGATGAAGATCGCCGCGCCGCTTACAATGCCGACATTACTTACGGTACAAATAACGAATTTGGCTTTGATTATCTGCGCGATAATATGAAGTTTAATTTGGCTGAAATGGTTCAACGTCCATTTAACTTCGCTATTATTGATGAAGTTGATTCCATTTTAATTGATGAAGCGCGCACACCGTTAATTATCTCTGGCCCATCAGAAAGCTCGCCAGAGCTTTATGTTCAAGTCGATAAACTCATTCCGCTACTTGATGAAGATGACTTTGAACTTGATGAGAAAATGAAATCAATTTCTCTGAACGATAATGGTTCTGTCCATATTGAACAACTGTTGAAAGATCACGGCATATTAGAAGGTGAAAACCTTTATGATGCACATAATATTGGCCTTGTTCACCATGTGAACCAAGCATTACGTGCGCATAAGCTGTTTGAAAAAGACAAAGACTATATTATCAAAGACGATAAAGTTATTTTGATTGATGAATTTACAGGCCGTATGATGGATGGCCGTCGCTTCTCTGATGGCTTGCATCAAGCTTTGGAAGCGCGCGAAGGTGTTAAAATCCAACAAGAAAACCAAACTCTGGCTTCAATCACATTCCAGAACTTCTTCCGTATGTACCCTAAACTGTCTGGTATGACAGGTACGGCGCTTACTGAAGCCACAGAATTTATGGAGATTTACAAACTTGGCGTTTTGGCGATCCCAACCAATGTGCCCGTTACCCGTATTGACCAAGATGATAAAATCTTTAAATCTTTGGAAGATAAAGAGCGCTCTATTATTGAACTTATCAAAACAACACATGCAAAACAGCAACCTATTTTGGTTGGTACAGTGTCGATTGAAAAATCAGAATCCTTGGCTAAGGTTTTGAAAAAGAACAAAATCAAGCACCAAGTCCTAAATGCGCGTTACCACGAACAAGAAGCCCACATCATCGCCCAAGCCGGCGTTGCTGGCGCCGTGACTATTGCCACAAATATGGCGGGTCGTGGTACAGATATTAAGCTTGGCGGTAATTTAGAAATGCGCATTCAGCAGGAAATTCCGCCTGAAATGCCAGAAGATAAACGCGCGGCTAAAATTGAACAGATCAAAAAAGAAATTGCTGAAAATGAAGCTCTAGTTCTTGAAGCTGGTGGCTTGATGGTTATCGCCTCTGAACGCCATGAAAGCCGCCGCATTGATAATCAGCTGCGCGGCCGTTGTGGTCGTCAAGGTGATCCGGGTGAAACTGTATTCTTCCTGTCTGTTGAAGATGATCTAATGCGGATATTCTCCCCTGACGCACTTGAAGCCGTTCTTGGTAATGCCGCAATTGGTTTGCGTGATGGCGAAGCCCTCACCCACCCTTGGCTCAGTAAAGCACTTGAAAAAGCGCAAAGCCGCGTCGAGCGTCAGAACTTCGAAATTCGTAAAAACTTATTGAAATTCGATGATGTGATGAACGAACAGCGTAAAGTTATTTACGAACAGCGCCGTGAAATTATGGATAGCGAAACCGTAGAAGAACTCGTGCGTGACATCCGCCATGAAGTGATTGAGATCACGGTTAATAATGCCCTACCTGCAGGCACTTACGTAGACCAATGGCAGACAGAGCATCTTAAAAATGAATGCGTGCGTCTTCTTGGGCTCGACCTTCCTATTGACGAATGGGCACAAGAAGAAGGCATTGCGAACCTTGAAATACTCGACCGTATTATTGAGGCTTCTGATAAAAAAATGCGTGCAAAAGCTGAGAAATCAGGCCCTGATTTTTTCCGTGAGATTGAAAAATCATTTGTTTTACAAACGCTCGATAACGCATGGAAAGATCACTTGCTTCAACTTGATCATTTACGCCAAGGCATTAATTTGCGTGCCATTGGTCAGCGCGATCCGCTGAATGAATTTAAGACCGAAGCTTTTTCAATGTTTGAATTAATGCTCGCGACTATGGGGGAAAATATCACACTGAATTTAAGTGTTGTTGAATTCAACCTTGATGCCGAAGCATTAGAACGCATGGTTTCTGAATATCAAGAAAAGCAAAATATGCGTCTTGGTCGCGGTGCGCCACAAGCCAATGGTTCACCGGCAGCGCCTCAACCACAAGCTATTCGTCCAACCAAGCTTGAATTTGATGCAAGCAATCCTGACACATGGGGTAAAGTTCCACGTAATTCAGACTGCCCTTGCGGCAGTGGTAAAAAATATAAACATTGCCATGGTAAAATCGTTGCTCAAGATAAAGCTGTAGCACTCTAGATAACCTTATTTGACATAACGCAATGAATTGTGTATGCTCCCTCTATATTTTAAACAATGTGAGGTGTGTAATGGTTCGTTTGATTGATGTGTTTTATGGTAATCCCTATGCGGTTCCTGATAAGTTTTCGTTTTATATAGATGCTTTTGATACTCTAGAAAAAGAAAAGTGTATTAATGCTGCAAAAAAAGAAATAGCTTTAAATAACACCATAATGAAAGCTCTAAACCATGCCATTGAAACAGGCGCTATAACCTCACCAATGCGGTCTTTTAAAGAGGCGACATCAGGAGAATCCTTACTTCACAACTCATTGCAGCAATGCTCCAATTACACGGCTATGACAAGCGGTAAAGGGTATAATATTCATGTTGAGCGTGCAGATAGCGAAACGAATAAGCAATGGCAGAAGCGCACTCAAGATATAGCACAAGCTCTAAATGATAATCTAGATGGCATAGAAAAGACTAATAATACCTGTAAAAATGGTCGCATTCACTTACAAGTCACACCCAATAGTGCTGCGTCAGATACATTTAAACAAAGAATTAGGTTTGAGAAAATGAAATCTCTACTTTCTCCCCTATCGTCATATGAGCCAAGCTTTGACATGGCTTAACTATCGAAAATAGATAATAAAAAAGCGCGCTAAAATCATAGCGCGCTTTTTTATTTAAATGATTAAACGTTAAGCTATCTTATTCTGCTGCCTGTGCAACATCACCGCCTTGAACAAATTCATGTACGCAATCTTTCATGACTTTCGACGCATTACAGATCACGTTGGTCATGTAATAAGTGTCAAAGGCCACATCAAAGGCTGCTTTCGTCATTTTTCCTTTGCCGCTGAGCGTTGACCATTTCGCAGGGTTAACCTCATCAAGTTTCGGCAGATCCGTATATGTATTTTTTATATGGCGGCGCAGCTCATATAAGTCATTATAAGGTAAAGGCTGAGCCATTGCATCAGACAGAGCGCGTAAAATTGCCCAATCTTCTTTGGCATCACCTGGGGCTGACACGGCTTTATGCGCGCGTTGTAAGCGCCCTTCCATATTCATATAAGATGCGTCTTTTTCTGTGTAGGCTGCGCTCGGGAAAATAACATCCGCACATGATGCACCAAGGTCACCATGATGGCCTTGATATATAGTGAAGGTTTTCTTGCCTATATTTTGTACGATTTCAGCAGTATCAACGCCCATTAAATATAAGACATCCAATGCGCCCTCATTCGAGGCTTTAACAATGGCTTGCACATCAAACCCACCTTTGGCTGGTACGAAGCCAAGTTCCAATGCGCCAACACGTCCTGCTGCGCTATGTAGAACATTGTACCCATTCCAGTCATCGCGGATGATTTTATACTTAGTGCATAATGTTTCAATTTCAGTCAAAACGCCGCTCATATCGCTACGCTTAAAGACCGAGCTGCCAATAATAACAACAGGATTTTTAGCCTCTTTTAGTTTTTTGGCAAAATCACCCTTACCGGCTGCAAGTGCACTCAACGCCGCTGTATCTTTACCTATATAACTATAAGGGTAATTCAAATCAATTTCCGCGCCAATAACTGCGATAGGAAGATGTTTCGCTAGCCATGTTTTACGAATGCGAGCATTAACCATCGCCGCTTCGTGACGTGGATTTGCGCCAATGATAATAATCGCATCGGCTTGCTCTAGGTTTTCAATGCCTGTATTGAACAAATACGAGCCGCGATTATCCGCTTGGTATAGCGCGCCATCAACACGGCAATCCATGTTCTTAACATCCATAGAAAGCATCAAATCTTTCAACGCCGCTGTAGATTCAAGATCAGATAAATCACCAACAAGCGCCGCTATTTTCTCTGGCGTTGCCGCTTTGAGTTTTTTGGCAACTAGAGCAAGCGCCTCGCCCCAGCTGGCTTCTTCTAATTTTTTAGTTTTGCTGTTACGAATATAAGGACGATCAAGACGCCCCATAGCCAAACCATCAAGTGCATAGCGTGTCTTATCAGCAATCCATTCTTCATTTACCGCTTCATTAAGGCGCGGCATAATGCGCATCACTTCACGGCCACGTGCATCAATGCGAATGTTAGAGCCAACAGCGTCATGAACATCAATCGATGATGTTTTCTTTAATTCCCACGGGCGGGCTTTAAAGGCATAAGGCTTATTCGTCAACGCACCAACGGGGCACACATCAACCAAGTTACCTGATAATTCACTATCGATTGATTTTGAAATAAAGGTTGTGATTTCAGCATCTTCACCGCGATGCAACTGCGAGATATCATTAACGCCAGCGATTTCTTCAGCAAAACGTACACAGCGTGTGCAGTTTATGCAGCGTGTCATAACGGTTTCGACTAACGGGCCGAGTTCTTTATCTGTAACGGCGCGTTTAGTTTCGTGATAGCGTGAGCGGTCATAACCATATGATACGGCTTGGTCCTGTAAATCACATTCCCCACCTTGGTCACAAATCGGGCAATCTAATGGGTGGTTAATTAACAAAAACTCCATAACGCCTTGGCGGGCTTTTTTAGCACGCGGCGAGTCCGTGTGAATAACCATGTTATCCCCGCAAGCCATTGCGCAAGAAGCCACCGGCTTTGGCGCGCCGACAAGGTCAACCAGACACATACGGCAATTGGCCGGAACGGTTAGGCGGTCATGATAACAAAAGCGCGGAATTTCAACGCCAATTTCTTCTGCCGCTTGTAGGATAGACGTTCCCGCTTCGACTTCGACTTCAACACCGTTAATTGTTAGCTTAGGCATAGTTTTTCACCATTGTTAAATCTAATATTCTTATTCTAATTACGTCTTTATTCTATCAATTTTCTTACTGCACGTGGCGCTCAGAGGGCGATTCTGGCATGTTCAAATCCACACCATCCAAAACAAAGCCGCAAGATTTCATGCGTGCGCGATTATAAGCAAAAGTTAAATATCGCTTCTGTAAGCTTTCATAATAAGCGCGGCCTTTATTCTCAGTTACTAAATCAGACACTGTGGTACAGCATGACTTAGCCACATCAGCAATCTCATCGGTTGAGAAAACCTTATGCGCTTTTTCGAGCATACAGCCACAAGCAATATCGGCATGTACACGAAAGCCGTCTAATTTTTCTTTGCTCAAGCTCGATGTATCAAACTGTCCCATATATTGTTCCGCGCAGGCACCAATATACAATTTATCAACATAAGCCCGCGCTTCTTTCGATTGGAACTTACGCTTAATTTCATCATTTTGTGCAAAGGCAGAACTTGTTGGGAAAGCCGTTGCCATTCCAACCGTTAAAGTCAAAACCAAAACAGCAAAGCTTGATAAGATTAAACGCATAATTAAGTCCCTCTTCTCAATCGGTTGTGTCACGTATATTAAGCCGCACGAGATGCCGTTTTGCGACATTCCAAAATACGGCGTTCTAATTCTGGACGGAAATGACGGATTAAACCTTGTACTGGCCAAGCTGCCGCATCACCAAGCGCACAAATTGTATGCCCCTCAATTTCTTTTGTTACATCATAGAGCTGGTCAATTTCTTCTATCGTTGCATTGCCTTCGACCATGCGCATCATCATGCGCCATAGCCAGCCTGTACCTTCGCGGCACGGCGTGCATTGACCGCATGATTCATGCATATAAAACATTGATAAACGTGCAATAGCATAGACAATATCGGTTGATTTATCCATGACAATAACGCCAGCCGTGCCAAGGCCACTGCCCGCTTCACGCAAAGAATCAAAATCCATTTTAATGTCATTACAAACATCTTTAGGTAATAATGGTGTTGATGAACCGCCCGGTATAATCGCCAGTAAGTTATCCCACCCACCGCGCACGCCACCGCAATGTGTTTCAATCAGAGTTTTAAGCGGTATGCCCATTTCTTCTTCAACATTACAGGGGTTCACAACATGACCAGAAATACAGAATAACTTAGTGCCTGTATTTTTCTCATCAGCACCAAGTCCTGCAAACCATGCACCGCCACGGCGCAATATTTCAGGAACGGAAGCTATAGTTTCAACATTATTCACAGTTGTTGGGCAGTTATATAGCCCTGCCATAGCCGGAAATGGTGGCTTGTTACGTGGCTGACCTTTTTTGCCTTCAAGGCTTTCAATCAAGGCGGTTTCTTCGCCGCAAATATAAGCGCCCGCACCGCGATGCACATAAACATCAAAATCCCAGCCTGATTTCGCGGCATTTTTGCCAAGTAAGCCTGCTTCATAGGCTTCGCGTACAGCAATGATTAAATTGGACGCTTCGTTATAAAACTCACCACGAACATAGATATAAGCCGCATGTGCGCCCATAGCAAAGCCCGCAATTAACGCGCCTTCAATAAGTTTATGAGGCTCATTGCGTAGAATATCGCGGTCTTTACATGTGCCGGGCTCAGATTCATCGGCATTAATAACCAAATAATGTGGCTTGCCTGAATCTTTGGGCATGAATGACCATTTCAGTCCCGTAGGGAAACCAGCGCCGCCACGACCACGTAGGCCTGAAGCCTTAACTTCATCAACAACCCAATCACGGCCCTTTTTAATAAAGCTGGCTGTTTTATTCCAATCTCCACGCTTTTGCGCATCTTTTAGTGAAAAAGATTCAAAGCCAAAAAGATTGGTATATATACGGTCTTTATCGTCTAACATCTCGTAACTTCCTTAAATGACATTCGCTTTTTTAGCTTCAGCTTCTAATGTTGTTGGGCCAGAAGCCGCCATTGAGGCTCTACGTCCGGTTTGTGAACCGACGGTGATTTTCTTACCGGCTTTAAGCTGATCGAGCATCGTCACCATTATATCTTCATCGAGGTCTTCATAATAATCATCATTAATCTGAACCATTGGTGCATTCACGCAAGCGCCTAGGCACTCAACTTCCATTAATGTAAATAAACCATCATCAGTCGATTCCCACATTTTTATACCTAAATGCTGTTCGCAAATATTCTTGATTTTACCTGCGCCGCACAGCCAGCATGGTGTTGTGCCGCAGATTTGAACCAAATATTTACCGACAGGAGCAAGATTATACATTGAATAAAATGTTGCCACTTCATAGACCTTCATTGCTGGCATATCTAAGATGACACCAATATGATCCATTGCTGCGCGTGATATCCAACCGCCATAAGGCTTCGTCGCTTTTGCGCCTTCATCGGCGGTTTGACGCTGCGCTAAATCAAGCAAGCCCATAACGGCGCTTGCTTGGCGGCCTTTAGGGTAATTCGCGATTATTTCATTGCCTAATTTTTTGTATTTTGCACTAAAGGCAAATGTCTCAGGCTGATAATCAGCCTCTAAATCAAATGGTTTTCTCATCGGTCAATTTCTCCAAAAACGATATCAAGCGAGCCAATAATTGTAACGGCATCCGCCAGCATGTGGCCTTTTGTCATGAAGTCGAATCCTTGCAAATGCAAGAAGCCCGGGGCGCGAATATGGCAGCGATAAGGACGGTTCGTCCCGTCAGCGACCAAATACACACCGAACTCACCTTTTGGCGCTTCAACGGCTGTGTAAGTTTCCCCCGCAGGCACGTGATAGCCTTCGGTGAATAATTTAAAGTGGTGAATCAGCGCTTCCATAGATTGCTTCATCTCGGCGCGCGGTGGCGGTGCGACTTTATAATCATCAACCGTCACTTGGCCTTTAGGCATTTGCTCGAGGCACTGTTTCATAATTCTTATGGATTGATACATTTCTTCAACGCGAATCAAGTAACGCGCATAACAATCACCCGTTTTACCGATTGGCACATCAAAATCTAATTTATCATAGACTTCATAAGGCTGAGATTTACGCAAATCCCACGCAACGCCAGAACCACGGAGCATTGGCCCTGTAAAGCCCCAATCGAGAGCTTCTGATTTTTTAACAACGCCAATATCGACGGTGCGTTGTTTAAAGATGCGGTTTTCACTTAACAGGCCTTCAAGGTCAGCAATATGGTGAGGCAGCTGTTCAATCCAGTCCATCATATCTTCGGCTAGGCCTGCGGGCATATCACGCGCTACCCCGCCTGTGCGGAAGTAATTGGCGTGCAGACGAGCGCCACTAGCGCGTTCATAAAACTCCATGCCTTTTTCACGCTCTTCAAACATCCAAAGCGCAGGCGTAATCGCGCCAACATCCAGAGCGAATGTTGTAAGGTTCAACAAGTGATTTAAAATACGGCCATGTTCAGCGAATAACACACGAATATATTGCGCGCGCTGTGGCACAGTAATGCCTAATAATTTTTCAGTCGCCAGAGTGAACGCATGTTCTTGGTTCATTGGCGCCACATAATCAAGGCGGTCAAAATATGGCAGCGCTTGCATATATGTTTTATATTCAATCAGCTTTTCTGTGCCGCGATGAAGCAAGCCAATATGCGGATCAGCCCGTTCAACAACTTCGCCATCCATTTCAAGAACCAAACGCAAAACGCCGTGTGCGGCTGGGTGCTGTGGGCCAAAATTGAAGGTAAATGGCTTAATTTGTGTTTCGTCTGAAAGATCAACAGATTCTGTAACTTTTTCTAATGCTGACATTATATACTATTCCTTATTCTTGGCGACGTCATGAGCGTCCGCCTGAACACCATTAGGGGTTGGCTTCCAGCCGAACTCAGGCTGAGCCGCTTTTTCATCACCGGGAAGCTGAACATCGGTCATACCTTCCCAAGGACTTATATTATCAAAAGAGCGGAAATCTTGCGTTAATTGAACAGGCTCATAGACAACGCGTTTTTCTTCTTCGCTATAGCGCAATTCCACATAACCGCTAAGTGGGAAATCTTTACGCAATGGATGACCTTCAAAGCCATAATCGGTAAGGATACGGCGCAAATCAGCGTGATTAGAAAAGGCAACGCCGAACAGGTCAAAGATTTCGCGTTCCATCCAGCCCGCTGCGCTATAGACAGATGTCGCCGACGGCACTATATCCTGCTCACCGGCGCTGGTTTTAATGCGAATACGGTCATTATTCGTCATTGAAAGCAAGTTATAGACAATGGAAAAACGCTCTGTATGGTCAGGGTAATCAACAGCTGTCACATTGATAAGCTGCGTAAAGCGGCAACGTGCGTCATCACGTAAGAATTTAAGAACAAGGCAAATATCATCGCGCTGCACTGTTAAGCAAAGCTCATCTTTTTGCCATTCGCGTGAGACAAGATAATCTTTTAAATTTTTTGCTATATAAACAGCCATTTCTTCGCGTGAAGCCTGCAAGCACGCATCATCAACGTCATGCTCTGCTGCGCTTTCATTATTTGTATCGTCTGGTGTAGTGACCATGTATCTATTCCCGAATAGTCTTTATTCATTAATATCGTGTTGATTATAAAATTAGCGAATAATCCGCGTATCTTCACGTTGAATTTTCTTTTGCAATTGCAACAAGCCATAAACCAGAGCTTCCGCCGTTGGTGGACAGCCCGGCACATATATATCAACGGGCACAATACGATCGCAACCACGCACAACAGAATATGAGTAATGATAATACCCGCCGCCATTGGCGCAAGAGCCCATAGATATAACCCAACGCGGCTCAGGCATTTGGTCATAGACTTTGCGCAAAGCTGGCGCCATTTTATTGGTCAGCGTACCCGCAACGATCATGACATCTGATTGGCGTGGTGATGGACGCGGAATAATACCGAAGCGGTCAAGGTCATAACGGCTCATATAAGCGTGGATCATTTCAACAGCGCAGCATGCAAGACCGAAAGTCATCGGCCATAAAGAGCCTGTGCGTGCCCAGTCAAATAATTTATCGCTCTGAGTCAGTAAATAGCCTTTTTCTTCGATATGTTTATTAATCGCAGAGGCTACAACATCTTGCTTATCAGCAGGAGGCAAAGCCTGATTTGTTTTCAAATCATAGGCCGGCGCGTTAAAATTATGACGATCATGTCCCATAGTGATAAATACCTTGTGTTAGTAATTGATACGGCGTGATGTGAAGTGGCTAACTAAGCCCTATTCCCAATCAAGCGCACCTTTATTCCATTCGTAAATAAAGCCAATAGTCAAAACGCCCAAAAACGTCATCATTGACCAAAAGCCAAATAAGCCAATGGCGCCGAGTGAAATAGCCCATGGAAACAAGAAGGCGATTTCAAGGTCAAAAATAATGAACAAAATCGCGACCAGATAAAACCGCACATCAAATTTACTATGCGCATCAGAAAAAGCATCAAAGCCACATTCGTAAGCCGAAAGCTTTTCAGCATCGGGATTACTCGGGCCGACGATTATCGAAGCAATAAACATCGCCAACGATACGCCAGAGGCGATAAATATAAATATCAACACTGGAAGATATTCCAGCAAAAGTTCATTTGGAGCCATGATTCTTCCTTTTAACTCAATGCGAGGACAGTTTACTGGAAAATCCTAATATAAACTAGCCCTTTAACCATATTGATTCACCGCTTTTTAGCCATCGTTACAAATAGACCGTGATTGGTATAACCTTGAACTGACGAACAGTTATGAGAGGCACTGAAGTGAAAACCAGACATGAAAAAAGCCCTCAAAAATGAGGGCTTTCTTACATATTGCAAATGGCGCGAACGACGGGACTTGAACCCGCGACCTCCGGCGTGACAGGCCGGCGTTCTAACCAACTGAACTACGTCCGCCGATTGCAATGAGGGTTTTTTACAGCGTCCGATGCTCGGTGTCAACGACCTTTTTCATTTTTTTTATATTTTTATACATTATATGAGCTTTTATGCAGATAAAGCCTGTGGTGAAGCGATAAATGGTAAATTCAAAGATGTGGCCACTCCGCTATGTGTAACCTCACCTTGGCAAATATTTAAGCCCTGACGCAAACCAGAATCACTTAACAAGGCCTCTTTCCAACCTTTATTCGCAATACTCAGCGCATAAGGCAGCACAGAGTGATTCAAAGCCAAGGCTGATGTTAACGGCACAGCCCCCGGCATATTGCCCACACAATAATGCGTAATACCATCAACAACATAAGTAGGCTCATTGTGAGTCGTTACATGTGATGTTTCAAAGCAACCGCCTTGGTCAATAGAGACATCAACGAGCACAGCGCCCTTTTGCATGGTCTTGAGCATATCCTTGGTAATGATTCGTGGCGCTGATTCGCCTGGGATCAAAACCGTACCGACAACAAGGTCCGCGGTTTGAATAAAACGCTCTACAATATCAATATTGGAATAAACAACATTGGCACGGCCACGGAAATAATCGTCCAAATAACGCATACGATCATTATTGCGTTCTAATATAGTTACATTAGCGCCTAAACCTGTGGCCATTTGCGCCGCATTGAAGCCTGCAACGCCCCCACCAAGAATAAGTACTTCTGCTGGCTTAACACCGGGAACGCCGCTTATGAGGCGTCCTGTGCCGCCTTTATGCTTTTGTAAGTAATATGCGCCGACCTGAACCGATAAACGCCCGGCTATTTCACTCATTGGCGCCAATAAAGGCAGGCCCTGATTATTTCTACCAGTAACCGTCTCATAAGCAATAGCCACACAGCCCGAATCAATTAACGCTTTTGCCTGCGCCGGATCAGCAGCAAGATGCAAATAAGTGAAGATGATTTGATCCTTGCGTATAAGCTTAAATTCAGCTGGCAGAGGCTCCTTAACCTTAATAATCATCTCTGCACGCTCAAAGACCTCTTCTGCCGTGGTGACGATCTCTGCGCCAACATCCTTAAAATCTTGATCAGAGAAATTAATGCCAAGACCTGCACCGGCTTGCACCATTACTTGATGACCATTTGTGGTGAATTCTTTGACCGATGAAGGCACTAAGCCAACGCGATGTTCTTGTTGCTTGATTTCACTAGGGATACCGATAAGCATAGCGAGACTCCTTGCTGCTGTATATTGCTGCTATAGTTAAATAACTGCGCGGATCATACCGCAGCGCAAAGAACATTTATATACGCAGTGCAGCATAACAATAAGATGAGAATACACAAAGAGCGCCCTTAAAATTAGAGCGCCGCATATGCAATATAATGATTTTGATAATGATTTTAGAAAAATGGTGGGCGGTGAGAGGCTCGAACTCCCGACCCCCTCGGTGTAAACGAGGTGCTCTACCAACTGAGCTAACCGCCCTTTATGTGATGCGCTAAAAGCAACACCGTGCGTGTTTGGTGAGCATTTTCTAATGGATATTTACCATGCGGTCAAGCACAAAAAGATAAAAACTTAAAAAAACTAGAATAACATTCATTCCCGCCCCTATTTTTACAGTGTAATATCTAGAAAATAAGTCCTATAACGCTACAGAGAACAAACATAAAAAAACCCAGCCTCGCATATATGCAGAGCTGGGTTTTTAAAATTTTGATAAGTCAGTAAAAGAAATTAAACGTTTACTGTGTCTTTAAGACCTTTACCAGCTTTGAAAGCAGGTACTTTAGAAGCTTTGATTTGGATCTCAGCGCCAGTTTGTGGGTTACGGCCAGTACGAGCAGCGCGTTGTTTCACATCAAAAGTACCGAAACCAACGAGTTGAACGCTGTCGCCATTGCTCAATGTTGTAGATACTGTATCGATGAAAGATGAAAGTGCTTTTTCAGCTTGTGCTTTAGTTAGCTCTGATTTGTCCGCAATTGCGTCAATAAGTTCTTTTTTGTTCATAATGGCTCTCCCATAAGAGTTTTTAAGTTAAAACAGATTCCCTTAACACCAATAAAAATAATTTAGGTGCATCCAGAAAAAATATTACACAATACCAAATTGTATAAGGTGGTCCCCCCTCAGGCCTTGTCTTGCAAGACTTTTAGGTGATTCTGTTTTATGCCGAATCAAAGAAAAACTCAATGCCTAATCACATCATTTTCGTCTTTTTCTACCGAATCTGTGGCTATTTCTTCAATTTTCTCACTTTTTTCAGGATTATTGGAAAATGAGATAGGCTCCGGAAGCCTTACAAGCGCGTGAAGTAGCACTTCTTCGATGGTTTCTACCGGCACAATCTCGAGTCCTTTTTTGACATTTGCAGGGATATCCGCCAAGTCTTTTTCATTTTCGAGGGGGATAAGAACCTTTTTAACGCCGCCGCGAAGCGCCGCTAAGAGCTTTTCTTTTAACCCACCAATCGCTGTGACGTATCCGCGAAGGTTCACCTCACCCGTCATTGCAATGTCAGAATGGATCTCAATATCGGTTAAAGCCGAGACAATCGCCGTGACCATCGCCGCACCTGCCGAAGGGCCATCTTTAGGAACTGCGCCCGCAGGTACGTGAACATGGATATTCTTTTTGGTTAATTCATCATAATTAATGCCCAAACCATTCGCACGAGACTTAATCAACATTTCAGCAACCGTGATTGATTCACGCATAACGTCTTTGAGGTTACCCGTTGTTGTCACTTTACCATCTTTACCTGGTGTTGTGACCGCCTCAATAGAAAGTAAATCACCGCCAACTTCTGTATAGGCAAGCCCCGTTACGACGCCAACACGATCGCTCTCCCCTGCTTCGCCATAACGATGGCGCTCTACGCCCGCATAACGTGGAAGGTTTTTCGGTGTGATTTTGATGCTTTCTTTGCCTTTAAGCAAAATTTCTTTGATTGCTTTACGGCACAGATTCGCTAATTCACGTTCAAGGTTACGTACCCCCGCTTCACGCGTGTAAAAACGAATAAGATTTTTGATAGCTTGGTCTGTAATACTAAACTCATCTTTTTTCAGCCCAGCCATCTTCAACTGTTTTTTCAATAAATGGCGGTTAACGATTTGCAGCTTTTCATCTTCTGTATAGCCAGAAATGTTAATCACTTCCATACGGTCCAATAATGGACGCGGCATATCCATTGAATTCGATGTACAGATAAACATGACATCAGACAAATCATAATCAACTTCCATATAGTGGTCGTTGAATGTTTCATTTTGTTCCGGGTCAAGAACCTCCAACATAGCCGAAGACGGATCACCGCGCGAATCAGAAGACATTTTATCAATTTCATCAAGCATCATAAGCGGGTTTGACTTACCCGCCTTCTTCATGCCTTGAATGATTTTACCTGGCATAGCGCCTATATAGGTACGTCTATGGCCGCGAATCTCACTTTCATCACGCACGCCACCAAGTGAAATACGAATAAATTCACGATTAGTGGTTTTGGCGATTGATTTACCCAGCGAGGTTTTACCAACGCCTGGCGGTCCCATCAAACAAATGATCTGGCCTTTAACTTTATTGGTACGTTGCTGTACGGCTAAATACTCCAAAATACGTTCTTTAACTTTTTCTAAGCCGTAATGATCTTTATCAAGAATCTTTAACGCGGCTTTGATGTCTTTTTTAACGCGCGATTTCTTTTTCCATGGAATAGCGGTCATCCAATCCAGATAATTACGCACAACAGTCGCCTCGGCTGACATCGGGCTCATCTGGCGCAATTTTTTGATCTCAGCTTCACATTTTTCCTTGGCCTCTTTACTCATTTTGAGCTTTTCAATTTTTTGCTCAATTTCGCCAATTTCATCAACGCCGTCTTCGCCTTCACCAAGCTCTTTTTGAATCGCCTTCATTTGTTCGTTCAAATAATATTCGCGCTGCGTTTTTTCCATTTGCTGCTTCACGCGGCTGCGAATACGCTTCTCGACTTGCAAGACGCCAATTTCGCCTTCCATATAGCCAAAGATTTTTTCTAAACGGTCCGTCGTATTAAACAGGCCGAGCAAATCTTGTTTTTCATCAAGCTTAAGGGCCAAATGAGACGCAATCGAATCAGCCATCTTGCTTGGCTCTTCAATTTGATTAACGGAGACAATAACTTCTGGTGGAATTTTCTTATTCAGCTTCACATATTGTTCAAATTGCGTTGCGACGGCGCGGCTTAATGCGTCGAGTTCTTCAGTGCGTTCCGATTCGTCCTTAAGAATGTCGCCCTTAACTTCTAAATATGTATCTGTTTTCACAAATTCTGAAATGCGCACACGCTCAGTGCCCTCGACTAATACTTTAACTGTGCCATCTGGGAGCTTTAATAACTGTAATATCTTACCAATCGTACCAATATCGTGCAGGTCTTTATCGCCGGGATCATCCTGACTAGGCTCTTTTTGAGTAACCAGCAAGATTTGCTTATCTTCGTTCATCACTTGTTCAAGTGCATTAACTGATTTTTCGCGACCAACAAATAGCGGCACGATCATATGAGGGAAAACGACAATATCGCGCAAAGGCAATACAGGATAAACAGCAGCTTCGGTGGATGGTGTATTGGTATTAAACATTGCGTATAAAACTCCCGCGATTAGTTGTGTCCATGATTCAGATTATAGGCCAATACTAATCATTTGGTTAATTTTTTTTATATATCAAGAAAAAAGCCTGTAAATTTATTACAGGCTTTAAATTCATTACGATAAAAACAAGAATTACTTCTTAGGTTTTTTGCTGTCATCTGCAGGTTTTGCTTCTTCGCGCGTAGCAACAACGTGGTCAATAAGACCGAAAGCTTTTGCTTCATCAGCGCTCATGAAGTTATCACGATCCATCGCTTCTTCAAGAACCTTAATTTTTTGACCTGTGTGCTTGGCATACATATCATTCAAGCGGCTACGTAGAGTTAAGATCTCTTTCGCACGAATTGCAATGTCTGATGCTTGACCTTGTGCGCCGCCTAAAGGTTGGTGGATCATTACACGTGAGTTCGGCAATGCGTAACGCTTGCCTTCTGCGCCAGCCATAAGCAAGAACGAGCCCATAGAGCAAGCTTGACCAATACACACCGTTGAAACGTTAGGCTTTATGTACTGCATTGTATCGTACATAGCCAGACCAGCAGTAACGCTGCCACCCGGAGAGTTAATGTAAAAAGAAATATCTTTAGTTGGATTTTCTGATTCGAGGAATAATAACTGCGCACAGATCAATGTGGAGACGTGATCATTCACTTCGCCTGAAAGAAAGATGATGCGTTCTTTCAAAAGACGCGAGAAGATATCAAAAGCGCGCTCACCGCGATTTGTGCTTTCAATAACCGTCGGCACTAAATTGTTCATTTGCGTGTCTAATGGGTTGTGAAGTTGCATATACAGTACTTTCTTTATAATTAGCTTTATAATTTATAGCGTCAGTAAAAACGCTATATAGATTGATTCCTTACAGAATCTACAAGCTTGTTTGCTTTTCCGCAAGGTGTTGCCTGCGCTTTATTCCATTTTTATCCCATAAGAATAAGTTTTTTTAATAGCCGCCGCTTCCGCCAGCCCCACAAGGTAGGTTCTTATGAAGGTACCACATAGCTGCGCAAGCCACGGGAATTGTGATCGGCGCTGCAATTATAGCTGCCGCGATTATAAATTTACCTCTCGTTGATAGCTTTTTTTCGCACGCCGCTTCGAAATCATCTGTTAGCGATGTCTTAGTCTCAACACTCACCGTATTATCCATGTCGATGTTCTTTTCCTTTATTTTTAAAGATACGAATTAATAACCGCCTGAATTAACGCAGCAGCCTATTGATTTTGATATATAGCGTATGAGTGGCTTTAAAACAGGAGAAGCCACGACAACGCCCGCACAGATAAATTTTTCTTTCAGGCACGGTGGTGTCCCTGTGGCTTCAGTGAAAGCCGCTTTTAATGCGCTGTATGAGCTTAGTCTGTTTAAATCATCTTCTTCATGTGTTTCGATGATATCGAGGGTTTGTGCTTGTGTCATTATATGGTCTTTCTTTATCGATTCTCTATTATTAAGCTTTTCCTGCGGGGCCGTAACGACCTGGCGCCATGATATTATGCGGGTCTAAACCGCGCTTGAGTTTTCGTATCGTGTCAAAAAAGTGACTATTATCTTCATCGCCATACCACCCCATTGTGTCAATATGCGCACGATGCGGTAGATACCCCAAACGCTTACCTTCTTCGAAGAGCTCTTTATGATATGCATCGACAGCAGGTTTTTCAGTCTCGGGATCAAAAAAGATATGTATGCCTGCTGAAATCCATGTCTCGCTTTCAACGCACAGATTCCATGTTGGGTATATACCGTGCTTGATAGATATCTGTTTGAACATTTGCAAGAATAAATGAACATCTTTACCGCGCAGTGGAATAATCGGCCAATACCAAATAAGTCCTGATTGCGTAATGTCCTGATCGAGCGATTCGTCATCTTTAGGCGGCAAGTTCAAGTGATGATAAGTATAATTAAGCGCCTTCATTTGCGGGCGCCCTTTCATGTAATCATACATCTCAGCAATAAGGCCGATATTATCGACGACAAAACGTTTCATCTTTGTGCGGTTAAACAGCTTAGGGCGCTTATTAACCTTCTCTATCAATTCATCTGTGACAAAGACAAAATCATGCGCAACAGGTTTTAATATACGCTGCATTGATTTTATCGCAGCTTTTGTTATTTCTGTGCTGGCGTGAATAGAACCATACGCCGTCCAGTTATTTATATCATCCATTTGCTGCCATAGATCAGCGGGCGACAAGACGGCGTCATCATCGCGCTTGCCCTGCTCCGCGCTCATGCGGTTACCAAGGTCAATCGTATTCACTATGCCGCCGAGGCGCTGCTTAACTTCGCGGAACTTATCAGTAAGCGCGGTTAGGCTTACATCATCATGTGGACGGAAATAGAACAAGGTCACTTGCTCTGGCCGCCGCGCTAAAGCGAAACTTGCTTGCGTCACAATGCCAAAGGAGCCTTGCGAAAACAAACCGTCAATATAAGGCCCCACGCCCCATTTATAAGCACGGCTGATCTCAGGCGCGCCCGCATCATCCAAAAGCGGCTGATACATATCACCATCAGGCAGAACCGCACGCAGCGACATTAGCGAAGAAAAGCGGTCTGTGTGGGGCATCATGCCATGCCCACGGTCAAGCGCATTGCCCATAACCGAGCAATGGGCACTTGAAGCAATGGCTGAATACATAAAGGGGTAATCATTTTTGCTTAAGAACTGCTCAAGCTGGCTTTGGGTCACGCCCGGCTCGACCGTAACGATACCTAAATCAGTATCAAAATCTAAAATACGGTTCATTTTATGCAGGTCAACAATAACGCAATTATCTACAGCGGGGTTAGCGCCGCCAAAGCCCCAATTACGCCCAGTACTAACTGGATAAAGCGGCACTTTATGTTCGACAGCGATTTTAACCAAGGCTTGGATCTGCGCTTCATTTTCAGGCAGCAAAATACCGTGAATATACCGTTTGCTCTGTGAACAGCAATTTTGATATTTACCGACGCCCGAATCATCCGTTACAACGCCTGCACCGCCCAGAACTTCACGCCACTTATCTAACGCCATAGTCAGCTCACGCGTAAATAACGCGACAATGTTTGATTCTGTATTCTCTGTACTCATAATCAGGCCTTTCTTGAATGCTGATAGCGTCCGGGGGATATAAGATTATTCGGGTCGATTTCGGATTTAACTTGGCTTAGCGCCTTTTCAAAACTCTTATTCGTATTGGAAGCCTCACCATACCAATCCATAGCGTCAATATGCGCGCGATACGGTAGGTAATGCGCTTTCTTACACGCTTCGAAAAGCGCTTTATGACAGGCCATTGCTTTTTCTAGCTCCGTGGCTGGGTCAAACATGATGGGCAACAAAGCGGTAATACATTGCTCAGATATTGTGGTCATTGAAATGACGGGGAATATACCGAACTGCGCACAAACATCTTTGGCTATCGCTTCAAAATTAAGTAAGTCCTTACCCTTCATAGGCAGCATAGGGGCAAACCATAACAAGCCGCAGCCATCTTTGCCGGGATGGTAGTCTTTTTGCTTTTCAGGCAACGTGCCCGCACGCCAATAGGCCGCTTTAAGAAAACGGCTTTGTGGCTGACCGCGCAATAAATCATAACTCGCGCTCACTGTATCCATTTGTTCCTTTAAAATCTTCAATAAACCCAATGGCGGTAAAACTTTTTTCACCAGACGAATAATACCAATTTTTTTACGGTCAATAATCGTCACGGCCTTGCAATGGGGCTTAAGGCGACGCTTGCATTCTTTTGCCGATATATGTGCAATATCATCATTGCCATAGATAAATATTAACCCCAACCATTCAGGCAAATTATTCTTACGGCCAATATCATCAAGCCAGTTCATCACATTAAAATCAGGCTTTTCCATTTCCGCGCGTGGCAATGGTGAGTTTAATGCCGCTGAATAGGCTTTGTTAAAAAGCTTAACTGCAGAGACCACTTTCTTCTGTGTCTGCATAAGCTCTTTACTGACACGAACAGCTTCAGCAAAATCATGATCATTCTCTTTAGGTTTGAAAATAACCATAATGCTGTGATCGGTTTTGGGCTCTAGGCGTATCGTTGCCTCAACAACAATACCAAAATTACCCTGCGAGAACAGCCCTTCAACATAAGGCCCAACGCCCCATTTCGACAGCTTACTCGACGCCACGCCCATTTGGTCAAGCTGCCCTTGATATAGACTGCCATCAGCCAAGACGGCCTTGATCTCTGTGATTCCTTGGAAGTGATCTGTAATCGGCGTTACGCCATAGCCACGCTCTAACGCGTTACCAATTAAACTACATTGTGGACTAGAGCCTGTTACGGGGCAAAAATAAGGATGCTCGTAATCCTCAATATAATTATATAACTCGCCCTGTGAGACACCCGGCTCTAATGTAACCGTGCCCAGTTCAGGATCGAATCCCCGTATCGCTTTCAAGGCAGCCATATCAACAATTATACAATCATCCAATACGGGGCTTCCCCCGCCATACCCCCAATTACGGCCTGTGCTTAATGGATAGAGCTTTACCCCCTGCTCACTCGCCCAGCGAACGATAGCCTGTACATGTTCTATTGTATGCGGGCGCATTACGCCTTTTATTCGACGAGAGCTTTGTGATGGACATGGGTATAATTCGCGGGCTTGCGTTGCATGGATAATATTATGGGCACCGATAATCGACTCAATTTGCGAGAACATCTTTCAATCCTTTTGTAAGCCTTGTCAAATTAGGCGTATTGCATAAGGCTGTAAAGCGTGAACTGAATAAACAGGGCGTTTAACGTGTGAGCTTTTTATATGATTCAATCGTCGGGGCATAGATATCGTCTTTAACAGGCTCTCCAGCTGTATAGATTTTATTATTCAGTGCAATCATTCCCTTGCTAATTAAACCGCAGCTCATCATGCCCCCAGCAAGACAACCAAGCCCCACGACCGGTGTCATCGCAACGCCCGTTGTTAAGGCGCCGAGTAATAATAAAGATGTTGGCCCAATTGTGAGGCTGGCTGAATAGCTGCCGGCAACGACAGAATAAAATCCGCGTGTTAAGCCCGAATCTTCAGCTTTAATTGTATTAGATTTGAACACGTGCTCTTTAGCTGAACGATAGCTCTCTTGCGGCGCACGGATTGTATCAAGGATGAAATTACCGGCTAATGCGGCAACGTTGAACATTTTTGTAAGCATGACCCCTCCCAAGGTGTTTTCTTATCTTCGCGCCGTTGGCCTGCGCTTTAGAGCTGCGCTTATTACGCTTAACTCATTGTCTTAATCGTAAGCGGCAATCATATGGCTGCGCCCTGTTTAATTCGTTTTTTATTATTATGTACAGTATTCTTACAATAAAAAACCCGCTATGAAAAGCGGGTTTTTATAATATCACTATGTCTGGACGGTTGTGACGTCAGATTATTTGGCAGCAGCTTTTTTAGCAGCAGGCTTTTTAGCCGCTGTTTTCTTGGCTGCAGGCTTAGCTTCGCCATCAGCTTTTTTTGCAGCGGCTTTTTTAGCTGGAGCTTTTTTAGCAGCTGTCTTTTTAGCGGCTGGTTTTTTAGCTGCGTCTTCGTCAAAGTCTTCTTTTAGAAGCGCTTCCAAAGTGACGTCTTTATCTGTAACGGTTGCTTGTTCAAGAATGAAATCAACAACTTTTTCTTCAAATAATGGCGCACGAAGCGTTTCAATCATTTGTGGATTGCTGCGGTAATATTCAAATACTTGAGTTTCTTGACCCGGGTATTTTTGCGCTTCAGCAATAACCGCTTGGTTGAGCTCTTGGTCAGCAACAACAACTTCATTTGCGTTACCAATTTCAGCCAAAACCAGACCTAAACGAACGCGACGTGCTGCGATGTCTTTAAGTTCTGCTTTTTCTTCATCAGCAACGCCGTGGTCATGATCACATTTTTCGCCAGGTGCGTGATTGTGCTCTTGTGCACGCTCTTGCTCAATACGGCTAACAATGCTTGCGAGTTCTGCATCAACCATGCCCTGTGGCAATTCGATTGTGTGTTCTGCATCAAGAATATCAAGAAGTGCTTTCTTAACTTTCAAACGGCTCATTTTGCCATATTCTGCAGTCATGTTTTCTTCGATAACTTTGCGTAAAGCAGGAAGATCGTCAAAACCAACTGTTTTCGCCAAAGCATCATCAACGCCACATGGTACAGCTTCTTTTAGCTCGTGGATTGTTACGTCGAAAATAGCTTCTTCACCAGCAAGATCCGGCATGCCGTATTCTTTAGGGAATGTTACGTTAACTTCGATTTTTTCGCCTGTTTTCTTACCAACAAGCTGCTCTTCGAAACCAGGAATGAACTGACCACTACCGAGTGTAAGTTCAAAACCAAGTGAAGACATGCCTTCAACAGTAAAATCATCGCGCTTACGACGACCAGCGAAATCCATCATTACAATGTCGCCATCTTTAGAAGCGCGCTTTGTTGTGATTTTTTTGCTTGTTGAGTTGTTAGAAGCAATTTCAGCCAAAGTCTCATCAACTTTTTCAGCAGGAAGCTTAGCGACAGGACGCTCAACTTTAATTTTTTTCAAATCCATGATTTTAACTTCAGGAAGTGATTCAACAGCCATCTTGTAAACAAGGTCTTTGCCTTCATCAAAAGTAATAACTTCGATTTTAGGCTGCATAGCTGGTTTGATTTTTTTATCTGCAAGAACTTTGCTTGATGTCTCGTTAACAGCTTTTTCCAAAACTTCACCAAGCATGGCTTTACCGTAGCGCTGACGTAGCACTGGCATAGGCACTTTACCTTTGCGGAAACCTGGGATGTTTACACCCTTACCATATTCAACAAGGCGGTCTTCAACGCGTTTATCAAGGTCATTTGCAGGGATAGTAATTTCAAGCTCGTGGCTCAGGCCTTCGCTTTTTAGCTCTTTAACTTGCATGATATGCTCACTTCTATAAATTTCGATGTTGTCCAACTAAAAAAAAAAGATCAAACAACCTTGATCTTTTTTTTGACTTACAAAATGGTGCGGGTGGAGGGACTTGAACCCCCACGTCCTAAAACACTAGAACCTAAATCTAGCGCGTCTACCAATTTCGCCACACCCGCATCTATATGTGTAAGGCAACTGGTTACAGAGCGAGTTTTTACACCATTGTTTTGGATACGCCAAGCCTTTTTTTGCATTTTTTACAGAAAAGATGAAAATAATGTATGAAAAGCTATAAAACGCTATGTTTAGGGCCTTTATAAACCATGCCCTTTATATACCCTTTAAAGGTCGTAAATAACGCTCAACCCCGAGGCCAATGCTTTTGGTAATTCAGAAGCCACCATACCAGGCCCTAAGGTTAAAGACGCATAGCCATGCATCCACACAGCGCTACATGCCGCTTCAAAGGGCGGAATCTTTTGTGCCAAGCACCCCGCCACAGCGCCTGCTAATACATCGCCACTGCCTGCTGTTGATAACCATGGGGAAGCTTTATTATTAATATAAGCACGGCCATCTGGTGAAGCGATAATTGTATCCATGCCTTTTAACACAACAATACAATTCGCTTCCGCTGCGGCGCGCTTGGTTTTTTCTAGTTTATTGTGAATATCAGCCAGATGAGGAAATAAGCGTAAAAACTCACCTTCATGCGGCGTTATGATTGTGGCCAGCTTCAGCGGTACCGTGCCTAACGCATCGCCATCTAAAACAATCTGCATATCTTCAGCCTTACACAGTTCAGCAAGGCGCTGCATATCTAGGCCGCCTTCCCGATCAGCACCGGGTCCAATCAAACAAACAGAAACACTGCGCTGTTGCATCAAAGCGGTCGCTTCTTGTTCCGAATCAAAGCCACGCACCATGACTTCTGGGGCGACAATAGACTGATAGAGCTTTGCTGCTTCTTTTGTTGTGGCAATACTGCCTAGACCTGCCCCGGCTCGCATAGCGGCACTTACGGCCAATCGAGCGGCGCCAGTAAGCTCTACGCCACCCAAAACGCCGACATGGCCACGTTTATATTTATGCGTATAAGAATCAGGGACGCTCCAAAAATGCTGCCAAAGCTCTGGCGCATTAATATGGGCGGTAATATTCATACCCGTAAAGGCACCTAATGAGATGCCGATATCGGCCACATGGATTTTTCCGCAATATTGCGCGCCGGGTTGCAGCACATGTTCAATACGTGTGCGCGTTGTTGTAACGGTGTAATCGGCTTTGAGGATACATGGATCGACGGTAAGGTTCTTACAATTAAGCCCTGTGGGCACATCAACAGCAATAACCGTCACGTCTTTTTGACGTACCGCATTAAAGGTTTCGTTAATTTCGCTGGTTAAAGGCTTGTTCATGCCATTGCCCAAAACCGCATCAACAACAATATCGCCATCGTTAAGTATAATTTCTGACAGAGTGGCGACATCCCCCTTCCAATGTTGGGCTGCTTCGCCGACAACGCCGCTCAGCATGACTTTTTGCTTTGTACAATAAAGCGTCACATCCCAGCCTAAACGTTCAAGCCGTGAGGCCGCGACAAAACCATCGCTACCATTCGCCCCGCCGCCACATAAGAACACAATGGGGCTACGTTCAAAATTCTCTATAATAAATTCCGCAATGCCAATGCCCGCACGTTCAATAAGTTCAAGCTCACTCATGCCCTGATCTTTTGCATGCCGCTCGACTTGCTTAATTTGCGCCAATGTCACCAACCCCAAAGCCGATTTATACTTAGAAGATTTGGGCGTCTTGACGATTTTATCTTTGATAATATGTTTATGATCCATAAGAGAAATATAGACTATTGCACTTAAGAAAACGTAAATTAATCTCTATATAAAATTAAGCTTAAAGGGGAAGATCACTATAGAATAAAGAAGAGAAAGAAAATGGGGCGACTGACGGGGTTTGAACCCGCGACCACTCGGATCACAACCGAGGGCTCTACCGCTGAGCTACAGTCGCCACAAATAGTGACTTGGCAGTGTTATAACTGAAAATATTTACCTACGTCAAGACTAAATAAAGCTATTTTAAGAGAAAGTTTTATTACACACAGCTTAGTTACCCTGTTCCGGCATAACAGCCTTGCAATAAACGCATACACAATGCTACGATGTTCCCCTACGATGGTGATGACTAAATGCAAAGCTTCAAAGCTGTGTTTAATGACTCACTATATAAAGACTTACATTAAAGACTTAATTAAATAGAGGAAGACAATGTCAAAACTACTAAAGTTCAAAACATCCGCGGATCTTGTAAAATACATTAAAGAGCAAGACATTCAGAATATAGATTTCGAATTCACTGATCTTCGTGGTAAATTACAACACACCGCTCAGCACGTCGATACGGCTGATGAAGACTTATTTGATAAAGGCATTTATTTTGATGGCTCCTCTATTGCGGGCTGGAAAAGCATTAATGAATCAGATATGAACTTGCGCCCAGACCTTGGCCGCGTAACGGTTGACCCCTTTTCATCTATACCTACAATCAAAATATTCTGCGATGTTTACGACCCCGTCACAGACAAGCCTTATGACCTTGACCCGCGCTGCATTGCTAAAAAAGCAGAAGCTTATTTGCGCACAACAGGCATTGGTGACGAAGCCTATTTCGGCCCAGAAGCTGAGTTCTTTGTTTTTGATGATGTGAAAATCCACAATGAAATGAATCATATTGGTCATTTTGTGAATAGCGTCGAGGGCCCTTATAATTCAGGCACGACCTATGAAAATGGCAATATGGGTCACCGCCCTAAATTAAAAGGCGGATATTTCCCTGAAGCGCCGGTTGATAGCCTATCTGACCTTCGCGCAGAAATGCTCTCGGTTATGCGTGAAATGGGCGTGCCTGTTGAAAAGCATCACCATGAAGTCGCGCCGAGCCAATGTGAGCTTGGCATTAAATACGCAACGCTGACAGAAAGCGCTGATAACATACAAATCTATAAACATGTCGTACATAACGTTGCCCATGCTTATGGACGCTCTGCGACATTCTTACCAAAACCTATTTTTGGTGATAATGGCTCTGGTATGCACGTGCATCAATCTATTTGGAAAGCGGGTAAGCCGAGCTTTGCTGGTAAAAGCTATGCTGGCCTATCAGAAACAGCGCTTTATTATATTGGCGGCATTATCAAACATGCTAAAGCCCTTAACGCTTTCACAAACCCAACGACGAATTCGTATAAACGTTTAGTCCCCGGTTATGAAGCGCCTGTTCTTTTGGCTTATTCTGCGAGTAACCGTTCAGCCTCTTGCCGTATTCCTTTTGGTAAAGAACCTAAAGAAAAACGCGTGGAAGTACGATTCCCTGACCCACTTGCAAACCCTTATCTGTGCTTCTCTGCTATGCTTATGGCTGGCCTTGATGGCATTGAGAATAAAATCCACCCAGGCGATGCAATGGACAAAAATCTTTATGACTTACCCGAAGATGAATTAAGCGCTGTACCTACAGTGTGTAGCTCACTTCGTGAAGCGCTTGAATCATTAAGCCTTGATCATGAATTCTTGCTCAAAGGCGGTGTATTCACAATGGAAACACTGAAAAACTATATTGATTTAAAAATGGAAGAAGTTTCTCTTTATGAAACAACCCCGCACCCGATTGAGTTTTCAATGTATTACTCTTCGTAATAAAACAGAGCTCTAATAGACCTAAACACAAAACGGCGCTCCAGATCAGAGCGCCGTTTTTTTCATTAATATCTGTATTTACTTTGAAGCGTTATTCTTGGTGCCAAGGCCGATATCTTTAGCCAATTGACTACGCTTTTCGGCGTAATTAGGCGCGACCATCGGGTAATCAGCCGGTAAGTTCCAGCGCTCACGATACTCTTCTGGTGTCATGCTATATACTGATTTCAGGTGACGCTTGAGCATCTTAAGGTGCTTACCATCCTCTAAACAAATAATATAATCAGGCAATATTGATTTTTTAATCGGCACGGCGGGTTGTGGGCGCGCTTTTTGCCCGCCACCATCAACGGAAAGCTGAGCCAGTGTTTTATGCACCAATTTAATAACATCGGGGATCTCACTCGCCGCGGTCACGTTATGCGCAAGATGCGAAGAAACTATTTGTGTCGTACAAGACAGTAATTCTTCGTTGGATACTGTATCAGCCATAATAAAAACCACTTCTTTTAAGTAAAGGATAAATTATTATAGTATTAAACACTCAAAAAGTGAATAAATTAATAAGGGCGCAAAGCCTGTATATAAAAAGCGCCCTATATATAAAAAACGCATTGTGCCTATCAGCCACAATGCGTTTTAGAAAAAAATAAATAAGTACCGAAGCTTAAGCTTGAGCTAAAACCGGTATTGCGCTTGTTTCAACGTCTTTTTGATCCGGTGCTACGACTTGTTGCACTTGCTTATGAGCTGCATTAATCAACTCAAACTGATCTTTATACGCTTTGGGGTCCATCGTCGGGAAAGACTGCACTTCAATCGTCATTGTCTTTGTGCCCATACGGTTCCAAATTCGGCTCAGCATATCGTTTTCTTCAAAACGGCTGTAAAACGCACGAAGCTCTGGATCGTTCAGCGCATTTTTACCTTCAACCTCTTTAACGCGTATTGATATAGGTTGCACGACGACATCTTTAGATAAAGGAATATCGCGGCCTTTTTTATCGACACCCGTTTCACCAAATAACATGCTAATTAAGCCAGCACGAAAACGATCAACGCGTGAACCGTCATTGGTCGTACCCTCAGGGAACATAATAACATTTTGCCCTTTGTTAAAGGCGGTGGTTATTTTACCAATCGATTCTTTGTTAAATTCACGAGAGCGGCGTACGCCAATCATTTTCATGGCCGAGGCCAATTGACCAATGATCGGCCATTTCATGATTTCGCCCTTACCGACAAAATTACCATTAAGCGCACTGCCCGCAACAACGAAATCTGCCATCGACATATGATTGGCGACAAACCATGTTGGCTTTTTTGTTTCAAGCTTGGCTGAGTTTTCATTAAATTCGACTTTAAGGCCAATCAGCTTGCGCATAGTGTTAAATATCAAATTGGGAATAGCGGTTCTGTTTCTTAAGATCGGTCCGACGACTAAGCCTTGCAAGGCAACGGCCCCAATAAGTAATGGCGCAGCGACCAAAGCTGTTAATGCACGGCGCGTAGCCCGTAATTGGCGTCTCATAGAAATCTCCCTTAAATAGCGTTTTTTTAATTGCACCATCAATATGGTAATACGCACGCCTTGGCAAGCCCAAATATGCAGCAAGCCCATTATATACGCGGATAATTACTGTTCTATTGTTTTATAGCTTTTCTTGCTGATTGAAACATCAGCGCCGCGCAAATATTGTGGGGCGGCATTAATGACTTTATGCCCCGTGAGTTCGAGATTTTCGCTCAAATAAGCCTCAGCCATCTCCGCCAAAGCCTGCGTTGAGATTTTTGCAAAGCCTTCATCACTACGCCATAGATGCATATTCTCCCCCGCTTCACTTAAAAAGCGCGATGTTGCGTCGCCAATAATCAATCCCGCCTCATGCACGTTTAATAAAGGCATTAATGCCTCTAGGCTGATGGCCTGCGCCTGTATTAAGCACAAGCCTTGCGCATCCCACATAGCGGCATAATAATCGCTACGCTTGGTTTCTATCAGCGCGAGCAGCGTTTCTCTGTTCGCTGCTTGAACGCGCGTGGAATATTCTTGATATAAAATATCTAATGTCGAAAAACCGATCACAGGAACATCTAAGGCCAGCGCCAAAGCACGCGCCGTTGATAAGCCTATACGCAGCCCCGTAAACGCACCGGGGCCATTACTAACCGCAATCGCATCGATTTGTGCGTAAGACACGCCGCTTTGTTCAAGCAGGTCATTAATCATGGGCACAAGCCGTTCAGCTTGTCCGCGGCTCATCTCTTCCGTTAAGGTCACGCAACGACGAGCCACATCTTTGTTTGGCTGATAGATACTGACAGAACAGCCTGATAAAGCGGTATCAATTGATAATATTTTCATAGCGTTTTCTATTAACCGATATTTACAGGGGTATTTATACTGGGTTTATTTAAACAATCTGACAGGCCACGTCAAATGAAAGGCTGACCCACCTCAGGGAATAGCCCCATATACTAAAGCATCAAAAACATAATTATCTTCTTTTAAAATGATTTTAATAGGCCTTTATAGTTGACACTTCGTCCAGAAAGCATAGGTTAAAACTATATCAAATATTACTTTTAGGATCATTGTGTCACACACTTTTGTAGCCGTAAATTTTGTATTTTATCGCTATGGATTAATCGCCATAATGCTTGCGCTCGGCTTTTTTTCGGCGCCGGTCAACGCCGCGCCTATAGATTACCACCCGATCAAACAAGATAATTCAGCGGTCGTTGCTTATAGTTATTTTCAAATTGATGAAGATGCCTACCCTGATATGAGCTTGCGTTTTGATACATTCAGACAGCATGTTGAAACCATTAAAAATGAAAACTTTTTAGCGCTTTCTCCTGATGATTTATTCGCTGAGCCTTCAACCACCCCCCTATCTGAAAAATCAGGCGATGATGTAAACAGACAGTCCATCTTAATTACTTTCGAAACAGGGCATCAATCCATAATGGCCGAGGCCGTGCCTTTACTGCTTAAGCAAAAAATTCCGTTCACCATTTTCATTAGCCCTGCCGAAATAGACCAAAAACAGCCCTATATTATCAATTGGGCTGATTTGAAAAAATTACGCAAAAACCCACTGGTGAGTATTGGTGTACACAGCGCGAGTTATAAATCTCTTGCTGATTACTCAGACCAAGGCGCAGCAGAACAAGCTGTGCTCAGCGCTTTATCGCGCTATAAGGAAATATTCGGTGAGGCGCCGCTTTATTACGCATATCCTTATGGCGATTACAACACGAAGATTGAATCTCTATTAAAAAATAATGGCATTAAAGGCGCTTTCGGTCTTCACTCAGGGGTGATTTATGCACAAAGCGAACCACTCAGACTTCCACGCTTTACCATGAGTGATAATTTAGGGGGCAATCAACGCTTTATTGATACAGCCTATAATCTGCCTTTACCACATTTTGACAGCATACCGCAAAGCAGCTTTTTAACTGAAGTGCCTACAAGCTTAAGCTTTTCAGTACCAAGCGCCTTAAGAAACAATCTAAAAACATTGCAATGTTTTCACTCAGGCATTGGACAAATAGAGATAGAAAAAATCGGTGAAGATCGCATCCAGATCCCCTTACCTGATCTTGGCGCTGACACAGGTCGCCTGCGGATTAACTGCACCATTAATGCAGGCTATGATGAAAAAACCGACCGCCAACGCTGGCGCTGGCATGGTATGCTGAACCGTATTCAGTAAACGCTGCTGCAACGAACAAAGCTAGCCAAGCAAAAAGGCGAGAGATACCACACGCCTTTTTTATACTTAAATCACTGCCGAGTTAATCTATGCCTCATAATAATCTTAAATACATAGCTTTGCTAGGTTTGGCGCCTGCACCGATATAAAACCTTGGCTCAGCTCTTCGCTTTTATCAACTACCAATGCGCTTAAGGCTTCCAGAGGAGTTGTTCTAGAAACAATCTCCGTAAAGAGCTCAACGAACTCAATTTCTTTTAGCGCCTCTGCTTTACGATCATCTTCCGTTTTTGCCTTGAGGTTCAGGGCGTCCAAAGGGACAAAAACACTTAAGCTTCGCGGACCTTGCAGAGCTACGAGCTCATCAGATAAAGACCGAAAATTATCCGCCTCTTCTTCTGAAGCATTCTTATTAAGCGCTGCGAGGATTTTTGAATTAGCAAATGCTAGGTTACAAAACATTGCTGACACATCGGCCAGTTTGTCCAACTCTTTTAATGGCTTTTGAATGTTACTCATTTTATCCTCTTTAAAACTATAATTATTGAAGTTAGAAGGGATGGTAACATAGATATCACTCAACGTCAAGTGTTATGTAAATAGACCGGCGCGTAACTCATGTTACCGCCAAAAACCCATAAGATCCAGAACCTCATCTATATGCGGCTTAGCTATTTCATTGGCGCGATCTGCACCGCGTTGTAGATAGGCATCAATTTGTGCGGTATCGGCGAGCAGCTCGTTCATACGCGCGGAGATTGGCGCGAGGTGACCCACCGCTAGGTCGCATAAAGCGGGTTTAAATTCTGAGAATGTCTTACCTGCAAATTCAGCCATAACCGCATCACCGGTTATATCAGCCAGAGCGGCATAAATAGTGACAAGGTTTTTAGCCTCTGGGCGCTCTTCCAATTCTGCGAAGGTCTCAGGCAGTGGTTCAGGGTCGGTTTTGGCTTTTCTGATTTTCTGGGCGATTAAATCGGCATCATCGGTCAAATTAATCCGCGTCATATCACTGGGCGCTGATTTGCTCATTTTTTCGCCGCCATTACGTAGCGACATAATGCGTGCGCCCTCACCCATAATCACTGATTCAGGCTCAGGGAAATAATCTTGCCCATAGCGATGGTTAAATGTACCGGCAATTTCTCGCGCGAGCTCTAAATGTTGGCGCTGATCATCACCAACGGGAACATGAGTGGCTTTATAGATGAGAATATCCGCCGCCATCAGCACTGGATAGGAATACAGGCCGAGTCCGGCTTTTTCTTTGTTCTTACCCGCTTTATCTTTAAACTGCGTCATACGGTTAAGCTTACCCATTTGCGTCATGGTCGCAAGCAACCACATAAGCTGCGAATGCGCGGGCACGGCAGATTGGGGGAACAGAATAGATTTTTCAGGATCCACGCCCGCAGCAATATAGGCCGCGGCAATTTCGCGCGTGCTTTGACGGAGTTTAGCGGGATCATAAGTCGCAGTAATCGCGTGCAGATCAACCACGCAGAATAATGTTTCATATTCGCCAGCATCCTGCATTTTTACCCAATTACGCAAAGCGCCGAGATAATTTCCAAGGTGCAATTGATTGGTCGGCTGCATGCCTGATAAAATACGCTTAGTCATTATTATGCTCTATTCTTAAATTAACTTTGTGGTTTGACGAATAAATTTTTGATATCACTTAATCTATAAATGCGCAACAAAAAGACGCTTGAAATATAGGCCGCAATGCCCAGAAAAACAATAAAGCCCAGCAAAATAAATTCTGAGAGACCATCAGTAAATAAAGGCCGTAAGGCCAGCGCTGCGCTAAAAACAATCGCGCCCATAATCAGTGCAGAAGCGAATAATTTAATAATCCGCTTATAAAAACCAGATGTCAGCTGCGCTTCATCATAACCGCGCGAAGCCCGCTTTAATAAAAAGAACTGTAACCAGCCAACAAGCCCCGTAGATAGTGCAATGCCCGCTTCTTGGAACGGTATAATTAATATCAGTGATAAAATGATATTCAGCACAGTGATCCGTATAGAGATTTTAACAGGCGTCCATGTATCTTTATTCGCCCAAAACACCGTCGATAAAACCTTACTGGCAACATAAGGCGTCAAGCCCACACAATAGCCCATCAAAGCAAAAGCAGAGCGCCTTGTGCTTTCCCCATCAAATGCGCCGCGTTCAAACAGAACAGAGATTATAAAGTCTGACAATAAGAATAAAGCCAGCGCTGCAGGCAAAGCAAAAAACACGCAGGCTTCAAGCGCTTGGTTAAATAATTCTTTAGCGCGTGCTGAATTGGCCTTAGCAATCGCCAAAGATAACATGGGCAGCAATGCCGTGCCCATCGCAATGCCGACAACGCCAAGCGGCAATTGATTGAGCCTATCAGCATAATACAGCGCCGAAATAGCCCCAACAGGAAGGAAAGATGCAATAATCAGATCCGCAAATAGATTGATATGCATCACCCCTGCCCCAAGCACGCCCGGGCCCATTAGGGAGAAGACTTTTTTAACATCATTATCAAATGAGAAAGACTTGAATTTTGGCTGGATTTTGTTTCTAAACACCATCAGCGCCATAAAGCCAAGCTGAACAAAGCCCGAAACCGTAATACCCATAGATAAAGCCTTGGCGACTTCATAGCCGTTATGATGGGCAAAAACCATCGCCGCAATAAGTGTCAGGTTAAACAATATCGGCGCGGCGGCAAAGGGGGCGAACTTACCATTGGCATTAAGCATAGCGCCAAACATTGCTGTGATTGAAATGAGCAATAAATAAGGAAAGGTAATCCGCGCATAGTCTATCGCTGCGATATATCGCTCGCTGCCCACCTCAAAACCGGGGGCAATCAACATGATGACAAAAGGCATAAGCATCATACATAGAGCGATAAACGCCCCGAGAATAGCCGTCATAAGCATGACGATATGCGCGGCGAATAATGCGGCTTCTTTATCACCGCGTTCTTGCTTTATTGACGTGTAAATAGGTACGAAAGCGACGGTAAAAGCGCCCTCTGCACTTATTCGACGGAAAAAATTGGGCAGTTTCAAGGCAACAAAAAATGCATCAGCAAGCGGCCCTGCGCCAAGCAAAGCGGCGGTGAGTATATCGCGTAGAAAACCGGCAATACGGCTTATAAATGTCAGGCCCGCAACAGTGGCCATCGCTTTGAAAAAATTCATAAATTATTTATGGCCATTTTTTCAATCGCTGTCACCCTGATTGGGCTGGTTTAGCCTTGCTTATAAACAAGATAAACTTATATCAAAGCCTTGCTTGCTATTAACATATTATTACATTGACAAAAAACACGCCTAAACCTATAAAGAAAGTATAAAAAATAAAAAAAGACGATCAGGGATGAATATTATGAACCGCATCACAGCTAATTTACTATCAGATTTATTTAACCGCGAAAGCAAAACGCGCTTAATAAACTCAGAAGAAATTTTTATACATATTGAAACGTGTAAAGATGCTGAAATCACAATAAAACCTTATACACCACAAGCTGCCGCTGAATATTTGCGCCACTTAACGGGAAAAACCAAAAGCAGCCTTCTGCAGCCTTATGCCATAAAATCAAATATTGAATCGCCAATCACTCTTGTGTTTAACGGCTTATATCATGACGATGCATTACATAAGGACTATAATGTTCCACTTTTAACACTTAAATATTATTCTGATAGTGACAAATCAGCGCTTTATCTTGATCGATTTTATCAAGAGCAAAACCCTGAAATGCTCAAGCATTTGCGTGCCCCTACAATTTATCAAGCGATTAGTGCCTTTACTCGAGCCGACCGCCAATGGTCTGCAATAGAATTTAATGCACAAAATGATCAAGCTGGGCCAACGTTAAGGCTTGTAAACTAAAAGCGAACAGCCTAACTATCATTATTAAATTTACGTGAGAGCGAACAAGATAGTTAGGCATCACCCTATGAATAATAAAGCAGATTTAGAACAAAACCCTGAAAGCACTTGGTTCGGGGAAGAAGCCGTATCCCCCGCGCAGAAGACTGAAAAAGTTTTAGGCGTCTTTCACAGCGTTGCCGATAATTACAACATTATGAATGATGTAATGTCAGGCGGTATACACCGCATGTGGAAAAACCGCCTTGTTGAACTGATTAAGCCGCGCTCTGGGCAAAGCTTCCTCGATGTTGCTGGCGGTACAGGTGATATTGCCTTCCGCATTTATAAACGCACCCAAGACAACCCAGATATAACCGTCTGCGACATTAACACATCAATGTTAAGCGTCGGGCGCGATAACGCCATCGACAAAGGATACCTTGAAGGCATTGATTGGGTTACTGGTAATGCAGAGAGTTTGCCTCTGCCTAGCAACAGTAAAGATGTGTACACAATTGCCTTTGGCCTACGTAATGTCACTCATATAGACAGAGCCCTTAAAGAAGCGCATCGCGTCTTAAAACCGGGGGGGCGATTCTATTGTCTAGAGTTTTCTCATATGAGCGATCCAGCCATGCAGAAACTGTATGACAGCTATTCATACAATGTTATTCCCAAGATGGGCCAAATCGTGGCAAAAGATGCGGCAAGTTACCAATATTTAGTCGAAAGTATTCGTAAGTTCCCTAAACAAGCTGATCTTGTCCAACGTATAAAAGCTGCTGGATTCGATCAAGCGGGTTATAAAAACCTCAGCTGCGGCGTTGCCGCAATTCACTGGGGCTGGAAACTTTAGAAATACCCAAGCCTTTATTGGTAAAACTTGTAAATAAATTAAGTGACAAAATTATTCTTATTTGCTAAGTTTAAAGTATATTGATTTTACACATTGCATTCATAGCACTGCATTTAGACTTGTGTAATCATATGAATTTGTCACTATGTATTTGTATCTAATCGTGAGTAGTAAACATGCGTCAAATCTATGTATTATTAAGCGTCCTTGTCGTCTTTTTAAGTTTTGGTGTCTTCATGCATCAAACCCAATATAAAGCCGCGCGTTTTTCGCCAGATAGCACTTATGTTAGCGCTCTAGAGCTTGATAAACTTGATCCCGCTGCAGGAATAAGCTACAAAGTAGAAAATATTGGATATAACCCTGCTTTGAACAGATTAGATGACAAAAGAATATACCTTAATAGATAAACGCAGCTCAGCGGCTTCTCATGAGATAATGGGAGCCGATGAAAGTGCTCGCAAAGGCCATTGTGATTTTGCGGACAAAAACGTACTGCTTATCATTGCTGGTGGTATATCAGCTTATAAATCCCTCGAATTAATCCGCCTCCTAAAGAAATTCGGCATAAAAACGCCGGCTATTTTGACCGCAGGCGGTCAGCAATTCATTACTCCATTAAGCGTTAGCGCATTAAGCGGCGAGGCCGTTTACACTGATTTATTCTCGTTAAAAGACGAAAGCGAAATGGGGCATATTCAGCTTTCACGTCAAGCAGATTTAATTGTCGTGGTTCCCGCAAGCGCTAATATAATTGCCCGCGCTGCAAACGGCATGGCCGACGACCTCGCCTGCGCTGTTTTACTTGCCGCGAACAAAGATATTCTAATCTGCCCTGCTATGAACCCACAAATGTGGGAAAACAAAGCCACGCAGCATAATATCGAAACACTACAAAGCCGCGACATAGACATACTCATGCCCGATAGCGGCGAAATGGCCTGCGGTGAAATTGGCGCAGGACGCCTACCCGATCCTGAACATATTTGCGCTGAAATACTCAGCCGCCTATCTGGTCAAGCAAAGCCTTTAACAGGCTATACAGCGTTAGTAACCGCTGGTCCGACTTACGAGAAAATTGACCCTGTGCGTTTTATCGGCAATCGATCTTCAGGCAAGCAAGGCTATGCCATTGCGCAGGCTTTATACAAACAAGGCGCGGAAGTTCACCTGATATCTGGGCCAACAGCGCTAACGCCCCCTAAAGGCGTTCATATATATAATGTCGAATCTGCTGATGAAATGCTTGATGCGAGCCTTAAAGCTCTACCGGCTGATATTGCAATATGCACAGCCGCCGTTAGTGACTGGCGCGTTGAAAATGCCGCTGATCAGAAATTGAAAAAATGCGATGATGGCTTGGCGCCTATATTAGAATTTGCACAAACCCCCGATATATTAAAGACCCTCGCGGAACATAAAACACTGCGCCCGACTCTATTGATTGGCTTTGCCGCTGAAACGAATAATGTCGATAAAAACGGCCGTGATAAATTTAAACGCAAAGGCTGTGATGCGCTACTCGTCAATGAAATAAGCGCGAAAAATGCTGTATTTGGCGCCGATCACAATCGCGTTGATTATTTAACGCAGAGCCCAGAAAACAAAGAAATAAACACAGATGCATGGCCTTATATGAGCAAGGCGGAACTCGCCAACATGCTTGTGAGCAAAATAATTCAACAGCTTGAAAAGACAAAAACCATACCCCATACTCAATGTTCAACACCCAAATTAAAGGCTACAAAATGAGTGAGCTAAACGCCGCCACATTAAATATAAAAGAGGATCTTGAGAAAGTGGAAATTGCTCTCAAGCCTCATGACCACGCCGTTGGCCTAAATCTGCCGACTTACGCGACTGAACAATCAGCTGGCATGGATTTATCTGCTGCGATAGAAGAAGCCATTGAGCTCGCCCCTGGGGAGCGCGCCTTGGTGCCGACCGGCCTGACAATCGCCCTACCGGCCGGTTATGAAGCGCAAATACGTCCGCGTTCAGGCCTTGCCATGAAATATGGCGTCACGGTTCTTAACAGCCCCGGTACAATTGACGCGGATTATCGCGGTGAGATTAAAGTTCTTATTGTTAACCTTGGCCAAGAAGACTTCACAATTGAGCGCGGCATGCGCATTGCCCAAATGGTTATTGCCCGCCACGCCAATGTAAGCTGGCGCGTTGTCGAAGACCTTGACGAAACAGAGCGCGGCAGTGGCGGCTTTGGCTCGACAGGCACACAACACAGCTAAACAGCCACGAATAATCTCTTTCATGAGTGATTTTTTTCTAAAAGTAGCGGTCATAGCGGCCGCTACTTTTTTGTAGAAATATCGATGATAGAATTATCAACAGACCAATTCTCTGTTCCTGTTTTTATATACAGTTCTTGATTGTATTGCAGGGATAAAAACGAATGGATTTCATTGGGCATTGCGCCGTAATTAATGGCAAGGCGGCCATATTTATCTATTAAATTTTTGCTGACGGGCACACATAAAGTATCAAACGGTTTATATTCAGTGATTTCCCACTTCTGATCCTTTTTTGATATCTTCAAAAGGAAATGCCCGCCCATTATGATGCTTTTCTCATGAGGCTCTGAGACAACGCTATAAGCTAAATACTGATCTTTCTCACGGATAACGATTGTATTATAAGGCAGCTTACACGGCCCCTTCACTGATTTCTGTGCAAGTACATAAACCTCGTACATATTTTCAATATATTTAGGTACTTTAGGAAAATGCACATAAACAGCTTTATCGCCTTTAAACTCAACAGCAAAAATTCCTTTAATGCCGCCCGTAACATCAGGGCCAAGGAAATGCACAAGGTTCGTATTGTGGCGTAAATCCACAACGATGCCATTAATCTCATCAATATTTATATCACGTCCACGCTCTTGCAAAAACTCATAGGCCTCATTAATGAAACGATTTTTCACATAAAGCTCTACACCGCGCTTGGATAAAAATTCTGCACGGCTATTTTCAACTTTGAAGTGGGTATAGGCCTGCTCCAAATATAAAGAGCGCGGTATGAAATTGGGGTCTATTTCTTTTTGTGCCTGCGCATGCGCCAAATCGGCATAGGTCACAACGGCAAAAACACAGAGAAAAGACAGTAATACTCGAAAAAATAACGTCATATTGTTCAAAAACGTCCTTACAAAATCAAAATAATCACAGATATTTATTCTATCATATCTGAAATCACTAAGCGATTTAAAAAAAACAGGCTATGACTATGTTTATGACAGCACAATCAGCAAAAAACGATCAATTCGAGCAGTTACTCGCATCGGGACACACGCCGATGATGGCACAGTTCCATATGATAAAAGAAGAGCACCCTGATTGTATCTTATTTTATCGCATGGGTGATTTTTACGAACTGTTCTTTGATGATGCGATTACCGCCTCTGAAATACTTGGCATTACGCTCACTAAGCGCGGCAAAGCCAATGGCGCTGATATCGCTATGTGCGGCGTGCCTTTTCACTCTTATGAGCCTTATTTAGCCAAATTAATCCGCGCAGGCCACAAAGTCGCCATTTGCGAGCAAACCGAAACGCCTGACCAAGCCAAAGCCCGCGCCAAAGCCGAAGGCCGATCAACATCAAAAATACTGGTTAATCGTGAAGTGCGCCGCGTTGTTACGCAAGGTACGCTCACCGAAGACCACTTGCTTAGCGCCAAAGAAAGCAACTATATAGCATCCCTCGCCGCCATTCGTGATGACTTCGCCGTGGCATGGCTAGAACTCTCTACGGGTGAGTTTTGGACTCAGCGCGGCACGGAATCAGATATATTCGCCGCGCTCGCCCGCATTGACTGTAAAGAACTTCTTTTATCAGACGCGCTTATCAAAATGCCGAGTTTGTTTGAGAAATTCGCTCCCTATAAAAACCTCATTACGCCGCAAGCCCCTGCTTTTTTCAACAGCGACAACGCCTATAAAAAAATGGAAAAAGCCTTTGGTGTTGAAGCGCTTGATGGCTTTGGCACATTTAACCGCATTGAGATCTCCGCGGCGGGGGCATTGCTTGATTATGTGACCCGTACGCAAAAAGGCAATTTACCCTATATTATGCCGCCCGTTGAAATATCATCCAAAGATGTGATGGAAATTGACGGCGCAACACGTCAGAATTTAGAACTGCTTAAAACCATGCGCGGCACGCGTAAGGGCGCGCTGATCAGTATTATCGATTACACAAAAAGCTCTATGGGTGGACGCCTCTTACAGCGCCGCCTTTCCGCGCCTCTATGCGATAAAGACGCTATTGAACAGCGCCTTGATGAAGTCAGTATCTTTATCAACACGCCACGCCTGCTTGATGACGTCGAGCTCATCATGAAAGCCGTACCTGATATTGAACGCGCTTTATCGCGCATCACCATTGGCCGCGGCGGCCCGAAAGATTTAATAACCATACGCGATGGCCTTGATAAAGCCGAAGAGTTACGCAGTAAAATATTTGAAACTCAAAGCCTTGAAGCTGTTTACGTGGGATCAACATTAACAAACACATGCAACCAATTAAAAACGCGCCTAAAATCAGCCATGCTCGATAATGTGCCTTTATTTGCACGGGATGGCGGCTTTATCCAAGACGGCTATTCCCCGAAAATAGATCAGCTGCGCGCTTTAAAGAAAGACAGCAAAAAGCTGATTGCAGGCTTACAGGCCAGTTACGCAGATAAGACAGGCGTAAACACATTAAAAATAAACTATAACAATGTGTTAGGCTATTTCATTGAAGTCCCGCCCAAGCGCGCTAACGCGCTCATGCCAAGCAATGACGAAGTAAACGGCACTGAGGGCGCTAATACACTGAGCTTTATTCATCGCCAAACATTAGCCAGCGCTGTGCGCTTTACTACTGTCGAGCTCTCTGAGCTTGAACGCGATATATCAAGCGCCAGTGAGAAATTACAAGCGCTTGAAATAGAGCTTTTTAATCAACTTATTGAAGATATAAGCGATAACGCCGCCAATATTCGGGTCATTGCCAATGCTTTGGCAACATGTGATGTCGCCTCAGCCGCTGCGCGCCTCGCGCTTGATAAAAACTACGCTCGCCCAACCATCACCGAAGATCGCAGCTTTATTTTAAAAGGCGCGCGCCACCCTGTTGTTGAGGACGCCCTCAAGAAGAATGAAGGCAAAGACTTCATCCCCAATGATTGCGACCTTAACCAAGACAGCACTTTATGGCTGCTGACTGGCCCTAACATGGCTGGTAAATCGACATTCTTACGCCAAAATGCTGTAATTGCGATCATGGCACAAGCTGGTTTATTTGTTCCGGTTAAATCGGCGATAATCGGCCTTGTTGATAAGGTCTTTAGCCGCGTTGGCGCGGCTGATGATCTTGCGCGCGGCCGATCTACCTTTATGGTTGAAATGGTTGAAACCGCCGCTATCCTTAATCAAGCTACTGACCGATCGCTTGTTATTCTTGATGAGATTGGCCGTGGCACGGCGACATTTGATGGCCTGTCTATCGCTTGGGCCTGCGTTGAATATCTGCATGAACACAATAAATGCCGCGCCTTTTTTGCCACCCATTACCATGAGCTAACCCATTTACAGGCCTCCCTGCCTTATATGCGCTGCTATTCAATGGCCGTGAAGGAATGGAAAGGTGACATTGTGTTTATGCATGAAGTCGTGCAAGGCGCCGCTGATCGATCTTACGGTATCCATGTCGCGAAAATCGCTGGCTTGCCCAAAGGCGTTATTGCGCGCGCCAAAGATGTGCTGTCTAAATTAGAACAAAGCGACCAAAGTGGCTCACTCGCCGCGCTGACCAATGACTTACCGCTATTTATCGCGCAGCCCACAGGCAAAAGCGAGGCCAAGAATGCGACGCATGAATATACCGACCTTATTGATGAGTTGCGTAATGTTGACCCTGATACGCTAACGCCACGAGAAGCGCTCGACGCACTGTATCAGCTTAAATCACAGCTAAAAAATTAAAGCGCATTTAGGCCGTAAAAAATTCGTTCAAATCTACCGCAGCGCGTCATGACCAGCCTAAAATCTCATGCTATTATCCGCGCATGATAAATTATGATTTAAAAAATGCGTTAAACGCCATTGGCAATACCCCGCTTCTTGATTTAGAAGATGGCATCTTTGCAAAAGCTGAATTTTTAAACCCAAGCGGCTCCGTTAAAGACCGCATGGCTCTCTATATAATCGAAAAAGCTGAACAAGACGGCCTGCTTAAGCCCGGTGATACGATTGTTGAATCGACCAGCGGCAATACAGGCAATGCTTTGTCGATGATTGCGGCCGCCAAAGGCTACAAGATGATTGTGTTGATGCCCAATGGTTACACGCATGAGCGCAGTAATATATCCAAGCTTTATGGCGCGGATTTACGCCTTGTTGGTGATTTCCATGTGAACCAAGCGCGCGCTGACGCCATTGAAATGGGGCAAAAAGACGGTTTTTTCTGCCCACAGCAATTTGACAATGAATTAAATGTTGAAGAAAACAAAAACTGGCTGGGTAAAGAAATTATCGCACAACTAGACGAACAAGGCATAAAAATTGATGCCATCGTTCAGGGCGTTGGCACAGGCGGCACATTAATTGGTAACGCCATGGCGCTTAAAGAATGGCACAATCCAGACTTAAAAGTCTTTGCGATGGAGCCGAGTGAATCGCGCACGATTGAATGCTGTATGACCGCTTGCCACAATATTGAAGGCATCTCAGACGGGTTTATTCCAACAATTTATGAACGCCACGGCGATATAGTGGACGAGCTTATCAATATTGATAGTGAGGAAGCGATAAGAACAGCGATGGATTTTGCCTCACAGCGCGGCCTGATGGTTGGCCCAAGCTCTGGCGCTAATTACCTTGCAGCCTTAGAAATCAAACGCCGTCACCCTGAGGTTAAAACCGTGCTGACTTTCTTATGTGATAAGGGGGAGAAATATTTGTCTCTCTTCGCAAAGAAAAAAGATGAAGGCGCTTAAACCACAAGGTCTTTCATGGCCGCAGCGACTTTCTCTTTCATCCCAGCACTAAGCGTATCATTTTCAAGCAGAGAGAAAACGGTTTCGATATTCTTCTTACGGTCTATGGGAACAGTCTCGTCTTTGAGCAAATCTTGGCTACCGAAGAACATTTTATTAATGTCTTCTTCACTCTCAGGCAGCGCTTTGCGTGCTACTTCTAATATTTTTGGATCAATTGTTTTGCGCGTGCGCCGAACAATTGCCATCGCAGCAGCCCTTACGGCTGCCGTTTGTGTTTTTGTTTTTTGTGGTTCTGGCGCTTTATCACTCTTATTCTCTGAGTTTTTATCGCCTGGATTATATACACGTCTTGCCATTGCGCCCTAACTTCTTTAAATCTACTATATATATCCTGCAGCAAAGAGCTGAACAAAATATTAACACATAGGGTCAAACCTCGTTTTATGTATCATTTATACCGCATTGCTACATATCTTAGCGCCGATTGGCTGTTAAAGAACCGCCTTGCTAAGGGTAAAGAAGATGCCGGGCGCATTGCTGAGCGTCGCGGCGAAGCCAGCATTAAACGCCCTGAAGGTAACTTAATATGGATGCATGGCGCAAGCGTCGGTGAGGTCGTCTCCCTATTGACCCTTATCACCAAATTACGCGCCCATGACCCAAGCCTCAATGTCTTGTTAACATCAGGCACATTAACATCAGCCGCACTTATTAAGCAGCGCGGGCTTGATGGTGTTATTCACCAATATATCCCCCTTGATCACCCAAGTTGGGTTGCGCGCTTTCTCAATCACTGGGCGCCCAATGCCGCCATTATAGCCGAATCTGAAATATGGCCCAATTTAATGATGGAAATTGGCCAACGCAAAATAGCGGCATTATTAATAAATGCACGCCTATCTGAAAAATCATATAAAGGCTGGCGTAAATTACGCGGCATAATTTCAAAGCTCTTAAGCAGCTTTGACGTTATTCTGACCCAAACACCGGCCGATAAATTACGGTTTGAAGATTTAGGTCATAAAAATGTCGTAGCCTGCGGCAATATTAAATATAGCGCCGCACCTTTGCGTGTGAGTGCAGCCTCCTTAAGCAGCCTCAGCCATAAATTTAAAAATCGTCGCTTATGGGTTTATGCAAGCAGCCATGAAGGCGAAGAGCTTTTGGCGTGCTCCATCCATCAAAAGCTCAAAGCGCATATACCAGAGCTGCTCACGATTATCGTGCCGCGCCACCCTGAGCGCCGCGCTGATATTGCCAAAAGCTGCGACAGTGAAGAGTATAATCTTATTCTACGCTCCGCTATGTCTGCGCCCCCTGCTGATCTTGATATATATGTCGTTGATACGTTAGGCGAGCTTGGGCTATTTTATCATATGGCTGAAATTACGGTGATTGGTCGCACATTCAGCGCAGATGGCGGCGGCGGTCATAATCCTATCGAGGCCGCTCAATTAAACTGTGCGATACTACACGGCCCGTTATACCAGAATTTACAAGAAATCTTTGACGAGATGCATACGCATAATGCCGCGTTAATGGCTGAAACCGCTGAAGCGCTTTATAATAAGCTGCTTATGCTGTTTAATGATGATCCACAGCGTGAATCTTTGCAGAAAAATGCGCTGGCCTATACGCAATCCAAAGACCACATACTCGATCAAGCTTTTGCGCATATCATAAAAATATTACCCGCCCCTGTATCTGTCGATGACGGCAGCTCTGCCTCAGCGCAAGATAAGGCTTAATCATATGAGCTTTAAAACCCCGACATTTTGGTATCAAAAAAACAGCTGGCAATCACAATGGCTTGCGCCCTTTTCTGCGCTTTATGGCGCGGTGAGCGCGCAGCGTATGAAAAAGCGCCCCCGTTATGTCTCTAAGGCTAAAGTTATCTGTATTGGTAATTTAACAGCAGGCGGCAGCGGCAAAACCCCTGTTGCTCTCGCGTTAAAACAGCTTTTAAGCGCCCAATCGCCTATCTACCTATCGCGCGGTTATGGCGGATCATTAAAAGGCCCGACATTAGTCAGCATTGATCATCGTGCCGATCAAGTTGGTGATGAACCCATGTTACTCGCCCGCGCCGCACCGACAATCGTTTCTAAAGACCGCATTAAAGGCGCAAAACTCGCTGAAGATCATCACGCCGCCTTAATTATCATGGATGATGGCTTTCAAAACCCAAGCCTGTTTAAAGATATACGTATCTGCGTTATTGATGGCGGCAGCGCTTTTGGTAATATGAAATGCATTCCCGCAGGCCCTTTACGTCAGCCCCTCGCCCTTGGCCTTGTTCATGCGGATATTTTTGTGACTATAGGCACGCTAAGCGATGACGTAAAAAGACTACTGCCCAAAGCAACCCCTGTTTTTGAAGCGACAATAGAAGCCGATATTTCAGCGCTTCCTGAAGATTATAAAGACCAAAAATATGTTGCTTTTAGCGGCATTGCACATCCCACAAAATTCGAAAACACCCTCAAAGACATTGGCGCGCAGCTTATAAAATCCAGCCATTTCGCTGATCATCATGCCTATAGCGTCAAAGAGCTCCGCATTTTAATGGATTATGCGCTAAGCGCTTCATGCCGTTTAATCACCACCGAAAAAGATATCGTCAAGATTCCTGACGGCCCGTGGATGACGCATATTGACGTTTTACCAATTAGACTTAAGTTTAAAGCTGAGAGTAAATTAAAAATCTTATTAGAGCGCGCGCTTGCAGGACCATTATGAAATTGATTAAACACGCCATTGAAGCCTTTTTGTTGAGCATTCTTATTCTCAGCCTAAAACTTATGCCACCAATGATGGCCAGTAATCTATGTGGTGCGCTTGGTCGGAAAATTGGACCAAAAACAGGTGCATCACGCAATTCATCAAAAAACATTCGCCGCGCTTATCCCAAAGCCAGCGATACTGATATTGAAAAGATCAATACAGATATGTGGGAAAACCTAGGCCGCGTTATAGGTGAATACCCGCATTTACGCTGCCTTACGAGCGTATATTGCGAAGTTGAAAATATTGAAATTTTGCAGGATATAGCCAAAAATCAAACCCCATGTATATTTATTGGTATGCACCAAGCCAATTGGGAAGTCGCCGCGATGAGATTACGTGAGCAGCCGGGCTTAAATGTCGGCAGTGTTTATCGCGCCCCAAATAACAAATGGTCTGCTGCTATATTGCAAAGCCTGCGGGATTACAAAAAAGGCGAGAAGTATTTTGCCAAGTCCAAACAAGGCGTACGCGAAATGATTGGTCATTTGAAAAATAACGGCCAAGTCGGCATTTTAGTCGATCAAAAATATAATGAAGGTATAGAGGCTGATTTCTTTGGCCACCCTGCTATGACAAGCACCGCTTATATTGAATTGGCCAAAAAATTCAAATGCCCGCTCATTCCCGTAGAAATGCAGCGCATTAATAAATGTTATTTTAAAATGACCATTCATCCCGCGCTTAAACTCAATTTAGATGATCCTGCGCAAGCTGTGGCGGATACCCATAAAATGATTGAGGGATGGATAACCAAGCGTCCCGCCGAGTGGCTTTGGGTTCATAAACGCTGGAAAGCATCCAAACAAACAGAGCATTAAGTCTTTCTACTCATAAAAAAAATGCGCTTAAAATCTAAGCGCATTTTTTATAATTTATAAACTATGATTATGACTTAAGCTTAAGCTTCAGATTCACAAAACGCCTTATAGGCCGCTTCATCCATAACATCGTCAAGGTCATCAACATCACTCAGCTTGATTTTAGCAATCCAGCCAGTATCGATGTCTTCTTTAACCTGCTCAGGGTTGTCGGTTAGTGCATCATTCACGGCAATGACTTCGCCGCCAACAGGCGTATAGACTTCTGCCGCCGCTTTGACAGATTCAATCACGGCGAAATCAGCGCCTTTATCATAGCTTGTGCCAACTTCTGGTAATTCAATAAAAACTAAATCGCCAAGCGCGTCACCTGCATGAGTGGTAATCCCCACCCACACGACATCGCCGTCAATGAGAATATGTTCATGGTCTTTTGTGTATTTTAGCTCACTCATTTTATGCGGCCTTTCCTGAATTAGCGCTTTGCGCTTTGTTACTCTTCGTACTTGCTTTAACAAATGGTAATGGCGTAATCGCAGCTTTTAACTTCCGGCCCCTTACCTCTAAAAACAAGATCGTCTCTGGGGCACTATATTCAGATAAAACATAGCCCATTGCAATGGCTTTATTTAATGTGGGGCTATGCCCCCCACTCGTCACAATGCCAACCTCTTCACCATCCGCATTAAGAATTTTAACGCCCTCACGCGCAATGCCTTTGTCTATAAGGGCAAGGCCAACACGCTTACGCGCCGCGCCATTTTCACGATGCGCTGCGATAATCGCGCCGCCTATAAAGTCACTATCTTTCTTGCGCACGACCCATGACAAATCAGCCTCAATAGGTGAAGTCATCGCGTCAATGTCATGTCCATATAAGGGATAGCCCATTTCAAGGCGCAAGGAATCGCGCGCGGCAAGGCCGCAAGGCAAGGCGCCACCTTGATCAATCAGCGCATTCCACAGCCCTAAGGCGTCTTGATTAGTCACGCTTACTTCAAAGCCATCTTCCCCTGTATAACCAAGGCGTGAGACCCAAACATCGCCATATTTCGCCATACGCATATAGCCCAGTTGTGATAAATCTTCCCCTATGCATAATGACAAGGCTTTCTCAGCTTCAGGGCCTTGTACTGCGATCAATGCGCGGTCTTCAAAAATTTCTAATGTAATATCCGCGGGCAAATTGGATCGTATCCATGCAATATCCTTATCTTTACAGCCCGCATTAATTACGGCAAAAAAGACATCTTCATTTAAGCGCGTTACTATCAAATCATCAATCATGCCGCCATCTTCATTGGTCATCATTGTGTATTTAGCCATGCCATCTTTGGCGGCGCTAAATGCCGAAGGGGTAATACTTTCAAAAAAAGCCGCAACCCCCTCGCCGCTTAATTGTATTTGCCCCATATGAGACACATCAAATAAACCAAGCTTATCACGCACAGCATTATGTTCAGCCATAACGCCTGCTTCATAATAAAACGGCATATCATAGCCTGCAAACTCACCCATTTTTTTTGCATGAGCGGCGTGATAGCTATGTAAAGCGGTTTGCTTATCCATCGTATTCTTCCCCTAACTTGCTTATTATTTACGCTTATAATTTTCTGGGCTGGCTGTTACGGCCAACGCTTCTGAGGCGACGAGCGCGTGAAAGTTCATTTTCAATGCCTTCTAAGCCAGCCATTTCTTCATCGATATTACCGCCTTGGAAAATGCTCATATCGGGTACAATCCCCAAACGTTGAGCGACTTCTTGATAACCTTCAATCAAGACGGAATCTTTAACGTCAATGCGGTCACGCCCTAAACGGTCATCGCTATTAATATCCCAAATACGGCAATTATCTGGTGAAATTTCATCGGCCAAAAGCAAATAGACTTCGCCATATTCGCCATAGATACGGCCAAAAGAGATATTGAAATCAACAAGGCGTAAATTAACGCCAGAGAACATACCATTAAGGAAGTCATTCACCCGCATCGACATGTAGATAATGTCTTCTAATTCAAATGGATCAACAATGCCGCGCTCTATTGCATGATAGTCATTAATAAAACTGCGCGTGCCATTTTCATGCTTAGCGTAAAGTTCAAAAATAGGCTGATTTAGCGCTGTGCCTTCTTTTACATCAAGGCGCTCACATAAATTACCCGCAGCGGCGTTACGGACCATGACATCAATGCCAATCATATCCACACGGCGAACCAATTGTTCACGCATGTTAATTTGCTTAACAAAATGGGTTGGTACGCCAACAGCCTCAATACGGGTCATTATATGCGCTGATATACGGTTCGCTAAGACGCCCTTACCTGCAACGCTATGAACTGCGCCACCTGGACTGCGCACAACATCATCTTTAAAATGGACAATTGCGCTATTTGCATCGTCGCCCTCGTAAAGTGTTTTGGTTAAACCGTCACTTATTAAAACTCTGCGTGCCATAATTTTATTCTCATTTTCAAATTTTGTACTATTATCTATACATATAAACATGTATTCATATTAATGGAAATAATACACCGCTATAAACAGCGAAACCATGAACATTTAACTACAGTTTTAACAATAATATAAGTCGAAAGGACCTCTATAATGAGCAGTATGGAAGATCGCCAGAAAACGTTTGAGAACAAGTTTGCACATGACGAAGAAATCAACTTCAAAATAGAAGCACGCACATGCAAGCTTTTCGGCCTATGGATCGGTGAGCAAATCGGTTTAGATGCTGATATGTCGCTAAGCTACGCGGGCGATGTCATTGCCGCTAACCTTGAAGAAGCCGGTTACGACGATGTTATCCGTAAAGTGCGCCCTGACATTGAAGCCAAAGGCCTTGAGCTTACAGACCATGTTTTAAATGAAAAATTAACAGAATTTGAAGCTATAGCGCGCTTACAGGTTATGAATGAAGTTATGCCTGACTAGAAACGGCTGATTAACAGCACATAGTGTTTCAAGCACAGATACATTAAGAAGCCCTCACATGTTTAACGCATATGGGGGCTTTTTATTAAGGTGTTTATGTGGATAAAAAGATCAAGCGCCATATGATTTATGTATCTATGGCTAAATATTGCTTAACTTTGTTACATATTAAAATATATTATAAATAATTCACGCGCATAATTTTAGGAAATTTAAAATGTCTGGCATAAGCTTAGAACGACTCTGCGAACTCTCTCTCACATTCAGAGAAGCCCTTGATAAGCAGCTCGATGCGAGCTCTGAGAACAAAAACAATGCGCTTAACTCTTTAACAACCCGTGAGCTTGCACAAATACAAGACAAAGAAATGCGCTATGCTGCAGAGACTTTTAATACCGTGGCTACAGGCACAACCGATGAGTTTTTCAAGCTTGAGCTTGAAGTCTGTGACCTGACAGTCCTGTTTGCACAAAGAGTTCTCGATATAGGCACTCTCAGCGTTAGCGTTCCCGATGAGCTTCTTACGCCTCATGCCATTAACGCTTTAAAAGAACATGGCGCACATAACTTGGCCGCCATTTGTGAACACAAACTATCCCTTTAAATAGGGAAACGGCGCCAATGGGGCGCCAATGGGATGTAAGAATGTAAGACTCTAAAAGCCTTACTACCCCCCCCTTTTTTTTGCCTGCCTATACTCCAAAAAAACGACGAAGATCTGAGCCATGAAGCGCCTAAATCTACCTAAATAACCTTTAATCACGTTTGATAATCTTGTATAGATCACCCGCGACAACGTTGTTTTGCTGTGCTGGCAAACCATTGAGAACGCGGAAATACGCGCTGCTATATTCGTTAAACACACTGGTCTGCAATTGAGATAAGACATCAACACTATCACCCTGACGCGCCAAGGTCAGCGCAATCATATCACCACCCCCTACAGAGTTTTTATCTATACGTTTAAAGCTATAAGTCATTTTCTTATAGGCCTCATTATCCGCTGCACTTAAGCCAGCCGGCAGCGCAATTTGGAAACGAATGAATTTTTTAGGCGCCCATGCAATCGCCACCAAGCGGATTTGCGCCGCATTGCCATTTATATGCCCTGGGAACACTGCTGTTGCTGCGTCTAGGCCGTTAATTTTAATCGCTTCAACGCCTTGTAATGGTTCTTTTTTCATCCATTCATATTCAATATAGGCCGTCGGGCTAAGCTCTTGGCGTGCTGTCCCCATATCAAAAACAGCAACGCCTTTATGGGCTTGATCATTGGCGGTAATTAAAACCTCGCTTGGGCGATTAACCATTTTGGCGAAATCAGGTACAGTAAATTTAAAGCCCATTTCAGGGTGCACAAAATCGTGGTTACGAACAAAGCCTTGCGCTTTTGAACTGCCCCATGCCACGCCATTAATCATTTTCAAATAGCTTTTCTTATGCATATTTTTTGCATTCGCTGGATAACGCCCAGATTCTTTTACTGTGTTTACAATACGTTTTTCCGTTAATGGATGCGTCGATAAATACTCAACGCGCGGCCCTGTATCATCCCCATTTACTTGTGCTTCAAGCTTTGAAAACGCCCCAAGACTTGTTAAAAATCCAGTCATTGCGGTCACATCATAACCCGCGCGGTGCAGATAGCGTACGCCAAGCATATCAGCTTCATTTTCTTGACTGCGTGAGTAACTATTTAAATATAGCCCTGCGCCATAATTGGCAGCATCACTAACGTTTTTATCATTCACAGCCGCACCCAAAATAGCCGCGCCCAAAGAGGTCACAACCGTATGCGAATAACGCTCTGCGCTGTGACGCCCCGTTATATGGCCTATTTCGTGACCAATGACAGCAGCGAGTTCGGCTTCATTATTCGCCAAAGCGAGAATCCCACGCGTAATGTAAATATAACCACCCGGAATCGCAAAAGCATTGGCTTCAGGTGAATCGAGTAAAAAGAACTTATACTCAACATCATTGCGTTCAGTATTTTTCGCGAGCGCTTGGCCAATACGGCTTACATAATCCGTTAATTCCTTATTCTTATAAATACCGCCAAATTGTTTTAACGCTTTTTCGTGCTCTTGCGCACCAATCTGCTTTTCTTTTTCTGGAGACATTAAACTTGTGAATTGACGCTCACCCGTAGCGGGATTAGTTGAACAGGCGCTTAAAATCATGCTAAAGCTTAACAGCACCAATGGACTGATTACTCTCAAGGAAGATTTAATTGAAATGCCGCGCATAGTATTGTTCCTTATTTTTATTTTGTTCTTCGCACTGGGGCTAACTCAGACCCTATTTGTAAATGATATAGGCCGCTTGTCATTAAAAAAGAATCTTTATGCACAAGGCCTCCATCATTACAACGTTGATAAAACCGAGGATGATACAGCCTTTAAAGCTGCGCCCAGTAAAATATCAGACATCAATAGCGCACTAGAAAGCGGCCTTCACCTTGACCCTAAAACCGATTTAGCCAATCTAAAACTTATCAAGACTGTTGAGTTTAAAACCATTATTAATTCCCAAACTGTTTTGACCAGTGAAGGTGAAATTGTTTATTTGGAAGCATTATATATTCCTAAAGATAATGAGAACGACCTCACAACCAAAGCCTTTCTGGAAGAGAACTTTTTAAACCAGCCTATTAATCTATATAGTTGCAAAGATAATAAATGCAAAGATAAAGACCGCTATGGTCACACTCGCGCCCATGCGTTTACAAAAGCGGATAATTTATGGGTTCAAGGTGCGCTGCTCGCCAGTGGCTATGCGCAGATCCGCACCCGCAATGATTGGCCTTACTTGATTGATCAAATGCGCAAAATTGAAACATTCGCCCGAACCGAGGGTATAGGCCTCTGGCAAGATGAAAACTTCACACCAAAAGACGCTTTAAACATTGCCGAATCGTTACGCGGCTTCTTCATTGTTGAAGGCGTGGTGCGTAGCGTTGCGATGAATAACAATAAAATCTATCTTAATTTCGGGCAAGATTGGCGTAAAGACTTTACCGTGATTATTCCGTCCAATTTACGACGCTTGTTTTCAAAACAAAATATCGACATCATGGATTCTGGCGGTAAAACCCTGCGGGTTCGCGGCTGGATTGATGGTTATAATGGGCCATTCATAGATGTTGACCACCCAGAGCAAATTGAATGGCTAGAGCCTAGCCTACAAACACCGACACATAAAACACCTACGCCAGAAGTTCCTACACCATAAGGGTGTATATAGCTTAAAAATTATAGCTTCCTCTCAAAGCGAATAATGATACACTATGTGCATGGCTGAATTACTTGAACTTTATCCATCGATTGATCCCTATGCCTCAGGCTTTTTAGAGGTAAGTGAATTGCATAGCCTCTATTGGGAGCAATGCGGTAACCCAAACGGCGTTCCAGTCATTATTTTACATGGCGGCCCTGGCGAAGGTTGCGCGCCAACCCATCGCCGCTTTTTTGACCCAGATATTTTCCGCATTATTTTATTCGATCAACGCGGCTGTGGACGTTCTTCCCCGCATGGTGAGTTGAAAGAGAATACCCCTGATGCGCTCGTCCAAGACATTGAAAAACTGCGTCAGCATTTAGCTATTGATACATGGCATGTCTTTGGTGGGTCTTGGGGCAGCACTCTTGCCCTTCTCTATGCTATTGAACATTCTCATCGCGTTGACAGCATGATTCTGCGCGGCATATTTTTATTACAGCCAAGCGAGATTGACTGGTTTCTTAACGGTAGCAAAAGCTTAGCGCCCAAAGCTTGGCAGCGCTTTGTTAATTATATTCCTAAAAATAAGCGCTCCAATCTACTCAAAGCCTATTACAAGCGCCTAACGCAAGGCGACCTGCCCAGTCAGCAAGAAGCCGCTATTGAGTGGTTCACTTATGAGAGTCACTGCGCGACGATTATCCCCACACATATGCCTGAGCTAAGTAAAGAGCTTCGCGCACAAGCCTTGGCCTTGGCGCGCATAGAAGCACATTATTTTATGAAACACAGCTTAACAGGCAAGCGTTCAATCCTCCGCCGTTTAAAGGCTGTCAAAGAAATCCCACTAACGGTTGTGCAAGGCCGCTACGACATTATTTGCCCACCAATTAGCGCAGAATCACTTATTGATATTTGCCCCAATGCTGCGTATTATTTGGTCGATTGCGCGGGGCACTCGATGATGGACCCTGCGATACGCACACGCCTATTAATGGTCACCTATGAATTAGCTGAACATTACAAAGAAAAACAACGCATAGCGGCCAGCAATACAGCCCCGATAGAAGACAATAATCACAGCTTAGAAAGACCTCAATAATGGCTTATCAAACACTTACAGATTTTGATTTTAATGGAAAAATTGTTTTATTACGTGCTGATTTAAACGTCCCTGTTTTAAATGATGCCGTCAGTGATTTCACGCGTATAGATCGTTTAAAGCCGACTATTGATTATTTACGTGCTCAAAATGCAAAAATTGTTGTTTTGTCACATTTTGGCCGCCCTAAAGGTCAAGTTAATGCTGAATACTCACTGGCTTTTCTGCCTGATGTTTTAAATCAACGTTGGGGCTGTGCTGTTGGATTTGCCGCGGAGTGTATTGGCGATACGGCCAAAACCGCAATAAACGCGATGGGCAATGGCGATATTATATTACTTGAGAACTTACGCTTCCATGCGGGCGAAGAAGCCAACGACACCGAATTTTCTGCCGCCCTCGCGCAGCTTGGCGATATTTACATTAATGATGCTTTTTCAGCGGCGCATCGCGCTCACGCGTCTATTGCGGGCATCACCACCCTTTTACCCTCAGGCGCAGGCTTGCTTGTCCAAGAAGAACTTGGCGCCCTAGAAACGATCTTAAAATCACCCGAAAAACCCGTCGCTGCCGTGGTTGGCGGCGCGAAAGTCTCAACGAAACTGAGCTTATTAAAAAGCCTCGTAACGCAAGTTGACTATCTTATTCTTGGTGGCGGCATGGCGAATACTTTTTTATTAGCGCGCGGCATTGAGATTGGGAAATCCTTGGCTGAACCAGGCATGATTGCCCAAGCCCTAAGCATTATGGATGTGGCCGATGAACATGAATGTCAAATCATATTGCCCATTGATGTAAATTGCGCCACGGCATTTTCAGCCGATGCACCACGCGCCATTCACACGACAAGTACCATTCCAGAAGACCTTATGGTGCTTGACATTGGCCCTGAAAGCATAGACAACGTCAAAGAAATTATGTTGGGTTGTAAAACAGTTATTTGGAATGGCCCTATGGGCGCTTTTGAAATTAAACCTTTTGATATAGGCACGAATGAGCTCGCTAAAGTCGTCGCTCAGCTTACTCGAAAAGGCCAAATCAAATCCGTTGCTGGTGGCGGCGATACTGTGGCTGCATTAGACGGCACAGATAGCTCCAAAGACTTTACTTATATTTCAACGGCTGGCGGCGCATTCCTAGAATGGCTTGAAGGCAAAACATTGCCCGGCATAGCCGCGCTTCAAAATAACGCAAAGGCCGCTTAAAATATGTCACGTTTATGTATTGCAAAAATCCTCAATGCCCATGGCATTCGAGGCCTTGTTAAAGTTCGTATCTATGCTGATGACATTAGCTTAGTTAAAGGCCCTGATGCTGTGCTTTACCGCGACGCAGAAGGCTCTGAGCAAATAAAAATCACACTTAAAAATGCTATTAAGGGTGATTACCTTGCCTCGGTTGAAGGCGTTGATGATCGCAACGCTGCCGAAGAATTACGTCATTTAGAAATTTTCATGGATGAAGAAAAGCTGCCGACACTTGATGATGATGAAATTTATCATCGCGACCTTGTTGGCTTAAGCGTTATTGATGGTGAGAAAAATAAACTCGGTACAGTTAAGCTCATGCAAAATTTTGGCGCAGGTGATTTGCTTGAAATAGCCCCCCTTTCGGGTAATAGCTTTTATTTGCCTTTTAACAAAGACTATATTGTGAATATTGACCTTGAAGAACAACACGTCATTGTTCAAAATTTTGAAGACTACCTAGATTAGGAGGCCCCTGTTAATGGCTTGGCATGTCAATATAATAAGCTTATTCCCTGAAATGTTCCCCGCTATGCTTGGGCAATCATTAGCGGGTAAAGCACTTGAGCGCGGTGATTGGTCTTATACGCTAATTAACCCACGCGATTTTGCCGAAGACAAACATAAATCAGTGGATGACACACCTTTTGGCGGCGGCGCAGGCATGGTCATGCGCGCGGATATACTTGAAAAAGCCCTGCTGAGCTTAGAAAACCCGGGCCGCAAAATATATCTTAGCCCACGCGGCCAAGTGCTTAACCAAAAGCTCACTCAAGATTTAGCCCTGCGTGAGGAGCCCATCACCTTACTTTGCGGTCGCTACGAGGGAGTCGATCAACGTTTTTTAGATGCACATGGCTTTGAAGAAATTTCCATTGGAGATTACGTGTTATCCGGCGGTGAACCTGCCGCTCAAATCCTCATGGATGCCTGCATACGCTTACTGCCCGGCGTAATGGGTAATACAGAGACCGCAGGCGAAGAGAGCCATAGCAACGGCTTGCTTGAATACCCACATTACACGCGCCCTGCCGAATGGACCGATTGCTTTAATCAATCCCATATAGTACCCGACATATTACGCTCTGGTAATCACGCCCATATAAAAGCATGGCGCGAAGTTCAAGCAGAAGAACTCACAAAAGCGCGCCGTCCCGACTTATGGAATAGCTATAAAAAAGCAACTTAAAATTAAGTTTTCGTGCATATACTTAACTTAATACAGACCATAAGCATAGCGTTCTATGGTTACTAATTTTGAAATTGGAACTTGAATGGAATATACGACTTTAGCTGATGGCTGGAAAACGCCCAAGCCTACAACGGATGAACCAGAGCGCCTCAAGGCGCTGGATAAGCTCGATATTTTAGATAGCGATGCCGAAGAAGTTTTTGACAATGTCACGAAAACCATTGCCAAAACATTCAATCTGCCAATAGCGCTCGTGTCTTTAATTGATAAAGATAGACAATGGTTTAAATCATGTTACGGCTTAAATGCAAAGCAAACCGATCGCAGCATGTCTTTTTGTGCCCACGCTGTGGCCTCATCCGAATTCCTCCTTGTACCGGATGCACTGAGTGATGATCGCTTTAGAAGCAATCCGCTTGTTTCCGAAACGCCGAATATTCGCTTTTATGCTGGCGCGCCGCTCAAGAACAAAGACGGCTATATACTCGGCTCGCTCTGTGTCATCGACACAAAGCCCCGTCACGACATTACAGATGATCAAATCCTGATGTTAACAACAATGGCCGAGCTTGTGGTGAGCCAGCTAGAGCTTCGAGTAAGTAACAAACGCATTAAACGCGTATTACGAACACAATCTGAATTTTTTGCAGGCATGAGCCATGAAATAAGAACGCCAATGAACGGTATTCTTGGCGCGGCAGCACTGTTAAAACAAACAGAGCTCGATGACAAGCAAGGCAAATATATTGATACGATTTTGGGCTCTGGGCGCACTCTTCTTGAAATCATAGACGACATACTCGATTACGCCAAAATGGAAAGTGGGAATGTTGCAGTCAACATAGCAGCCTGCAATATTAAAGAGCTGGTAAAAGAACAAGCCCTACTACTCGAAACTTTGTCACATAAAAAGTCTATAAAATGCACTCTGGATTATGATGATGATATTCCTGAGTACATAAATACTGATGAAACGAAAATACGCCAACTGCTTTTGAATTTTTCTAGTAACGCTATAAAGTTCACAAACCCAGACGGTGCAATAGATATAAAAGTAAAGATTAAAGACGATAATACATTGTACTTTCATGTAAAGGACACGGGCATTGGCATTGCTAAAAATGACCTAGCAGGCGTTTTTGTCGCTTATGAACAAGTATTAGAGAAAAGAAAACAAGTTAAGCACGCAGGCACAGGACTTGGCCTCGCTATTTGTAGTTACATTATTAAATATATGAAGGGTACAATTGGCGTTGATAGCGTTGAAGGCGAAGGCTCGACATTTTGGTTCACTTTGCCTCTGGTCGAAAGCAGCGCTAAAGACATTGATCTCTACCTTGAAGAAGAAGATGCGATTAAAGTTCTTAGCTCCAAGAAAATTAATGCCCGCATATTATTGGTCGAAGACGTTGTCACCAACCAATTCATCATTTCCGAGATGCTTGAAAGCATTGGCTGTAGCGTTGAACTGGCTGAAGATGGCGCCATCGCCGTTGAAAAGATCAAAGCCAATGCATATGATGCCGTGTTTATGGACTGCCAAATGCCTATAATGGATGGCTATGAGGCCACGAGAGCTATTCGACGTTTAAATATAAAGCAGCCCCGCATCATTGCCCTAACGGCAAACGCTTATGAAGCCGATCAAGACAGGTGCATTGCTGCCGGTATGGATGATTTTGTAACAAAACCCGTTGTTATGAACACACTAATTAAAGCTTTATTATAAATTTCTTATAAAAGCGTGGAAAAAATACATATTAAATGCTAGTTTAAGCTTGCATAATCCCCGTATATTCGGTAAGAATGCTCCGGTAAAACTCGAAAAAATATAAAAAAGCCGCATGGTGCTTAATTTTTGTACTATTACGGGCTTTGAATAAGAGTCACATTAAAAGGAAACGACATGACAAATCTAGTAGATCGCATTAATGCGAAAGAAGCAGCTAAACTCAGCGAAGGCAAAGAACAAGTTAAGTTCGGCCCTGGCGACACATTAAAAGTACACGTTAAAATCACTGAAGGCACACGCGAGCGTGTTCAGGTCTTCGAAGGTCTATGTATTGCTAAAAAAGGCAGCGGCGTTGAAGGCAGCTTCACTGTTCGTAAAATCAGCCAAGGTGAAGGCGTTGAACGTGTATTTCCACTGTTAAGCCCACGCATTGAAAAAATTGAATTAATTCGCCGCGGTTCAGTCCGTCGCGCAAAACTATATTACTTACGCGAACTTCGCGGTAAAGCGGCCCGTATTTCTGAAAGAACATCAGGCCATGACATCGAAAAACGCCTAAGCAAAAAAGAAAGAAATGCAGCAAAATAAAGCTTGCATTTACGCAGTGTTCTCAGTATAAACACTGCATAACATCCATTAAAATGGGTGGGTCTGTAAAAAGACCCGCCTTTTTTATTACTTAAATTTAGGCTACAGATAGATATATGAAGTTAACACCACAAGAAAAAAAGATCGTTGATCTCGTCACGCCTCTCGTTGAAGAACAAGGCCTCGCGCTCGTGCAAGTCAGTCTTTCTGGTAAAGACACAGGCTATACGTTGCAAATTATGGCTGAGGACCCAAAGACGGGTCGTCTGGGCATTGATGATTGTAAAAAACTTTCTCATAACATCTCAGATATTCTTGATGTTGAAGACCCGATTAATGGTCATTACAGCCTTGAAGTCAGCTCTCCGGGTATTGATCGCCCCTTAACAAGCGCGAATGATTTCCGCCGCTATAAGGGCTTTGAATGTAAAATTGAGCTGGTCATGCCGTTAGAAACAGGACAGAAACGCTTTCGTGGGTTTATCCTTGGCTGTGTAGACGATATAATTGGCCTTAAAATCGATACAGGCACGGTTCAATTTGATGTTGATAGCATTGCCAAAGCAAAATTGGTTTTAACCGATGATTTAATTAAAGGCACTAAAGATGGCCTGCCTGATGGAAAACAAGAAATTCCACAAGAGCCGGCTGAAGAAATACCAGAAGCGTAAATACTATAATCAAACTTAGTTCAAATTCAGTTTAAGAATGAAGGAAGTCAAATGGAACTACTACAAGTCGCACAAACAGTTGCACGCGAAAAAAATATTGGCAGCGAAATCGTTATCGAAGCTATGGAAGAAGCCATTCAAAAGGCAGGCCGTACTAAATATGGTTACGACCATGATATTCGTGCAAATATTGACCGCGTAAGTGGTGAGTTGACGTTGAAACGTTACCGTGAAGTTTGCGAAGAAGAAGAAATTGAAAACGAAGCAGCGCAAATCCCGCTATCTTCTGCACAGCGCGAAAAGCCTGATGCCGAAATTGGTGACTTCCTTGTTGATTCTCTACCGCCACTTGATTATGGGCGCATTGCTGCACAAACAGCGAAACAAGTTATCATGCAAAAAGTGCGTGAAGCTGAGCGTGAGAAACAGTTTGAAGAATATAAAGACCGCATTGGTGAAGTACTTAATGGCGTTATTAAACGTGTTGAGTACGGCAATGTTACAGTCGATCTTGGTAAATCAGAAGCCCTCCTTCGCCGTGATGAGTGCTTACCACGTGAGCACCTTAAAAATGGTGACCGTATTCGTGCGATTATATATGACGTACGCCGCGAAACTCGTGGCCCACAAATATTCTTGTCACGCTCACGCCCTGAAATGATGGCGCACTTGTTCAAACAAGAAGTACCTGAAATCTATGATGGCGTTATTGAAATTAAAGCTGTTTCTCGTGATCCGGGTAGCCGCGCGAAAATCGCTGTAATGTCTAACGATAGCGGCATTGACCCAGTTGGTGCTTGTGTTGGTATGCGCGGTAGCCGTGTTCAAGCTGTTGTCAACGAACTTGGCGGCGAAAAAATCGATATTATCCCATGGACTGAAGATCTTGGTGGCCTTGTTGTCAGCGCGCTTCAACCGGCTGAAGTCTCTAAAGTTGTTCTTGATGAAGAAACAAACCGCATCGAAGTGGTTGTTCCTGATGATCAGCTCTCTTTAGCAATTGGCCGTCGTGGTCAAAACGTTCGCTTGGCTTCTGGCCTTGTGGGCTGGGATATTGACATTCTTACCGAAGCTCAAGAATCAGAGCGTCGTGCGTCTGAATTTGAAACACGCTCTAGCTTGTTCATTGAAGCGCTTGATGTTGATGATGTTATCGCACATCTTCTTGTTGCTGAAGGCTTCACACAAATCGAAGAAATTGCTTATATCGAATTAAGCGAACTTGTAGAAATCGAAGGCTTTGATGAAGACATCGCAGCTGAGCTACAAAACCGTGCGCGCGTTTGGTTAGACGGCATCGAAAACGAACTGAAAAGCAAGCAATCTGAACTTGGTATTAATGACGACCTTGTTGGCCTTGAAGGCTTAGCCGCAAGCGTTGCTCTTAAACTTGGTGAACTTGGCGTTAAAACACGTGATGACCTAGCCGATTTGGCTGGTGACGAGCTGGTTGAAATGCTTGGCGCTGACGTAATGACTGAAGTCGATGCGAATGCATTGATCATGAAAGCACGTGAGCACTGGTTTGCTGAAGAAGAAGCCGCTACAGAAACTGAAGCGACAGAAGCAACAACAGAAGCCGTAGCAGCCGAAGCTGAGCCTGAAGTTGAAGCTGAAACGAAAGCCGCTGACGATTCTGATGTTAAATCAGAAAACGTCGCTTAAATTAAGACGATGAGGAGCGAACACACACATGCATATAAACGGCGAAACTTCAGAGCGTGACAACGCCCAAACTGATCATGAGAATGATTCAGTTAACGCGTCTATGCCTGAAGATAATGCATGCCCCGCTCCTCTTCTTTCGCCCGCAGACCTAGACAGAAATTTAGACCGTGAGCATGATGGTCGCGATGAGACTCTCGAAGAAGCCGCTGAATATATAAGGCCAGAACTAAAAGACAGCACAGAAGAAACGGACCCTGCAAAGATCAAAGCTGCCGAAAAAAGACCCGCGCGGCGCTGCATCGTTTCAAAAGAAATCTTTGAAACGGATAAACTTCTTCGCTTCGTCCTTAGCCCTGATAATATTGTGACACCAGATTTGGATGAAGCGCTACCTGGCCGCGGTGCATGGGTCAAAGCTGATCATGCCTCTTTACAAACCGCCATTACGAACAATCTATTTTCTAAGAGCTTTAAGACAAAAGTCATCATAGCTGATGACCTTCTTTTGCGTGTCGGTGCTTTATTAAACAAAAAATGCCTCGACTTACTCAATTTAGCACGACGCAGTGGCGCATGCGTTCTTGGCTTTGATAAGTCTTACAACGCTGCACGAAAACTGCCGATGGCTCTTTATATCACAGCCGCACAGCCACAATCGGACTCGCGCCGAAAAATGGAACATGCGCTGAGTGAAAACGCCGAAATCATAACTTTTTGGAACGCTGAGGCGCTTTCAAATAACTTTGGTACAGCAAACACAAACCATGCAGTGGTTAAACCCTGCGGCATTGCAAAGAAATTTATAAAACAATATAGGAAATTATGCGCAGTTGTCGTATAGTACCCCCATAAATTAAGGAAGGCTGTTCAAAGCTATGAGTGAGAATAACGAAAAAAAGACTTTAAGTTTAGGTGGTACATTAAGCCTAAAATCAAAAACTGGCGCGGGAACACCTGCTGCGAGTACTCCTGCCGCAGGCAAGAAAGGTACTGTCGAAGTTAAGCGCAAGCGTCAAATTACAATTGGTGGCGCAGCGGCCAAAGACGTATCTGTCGTAAACCAACAAAGCGATGATGGACTTACACAAGAAGAACGCGAAACACGTCAAGCGGTTCTTAAACAGTCTATTATTGACCAAAAGCAAAAAGAGATTGAAGCCGAAGCGCTAAAAGCCCTTGATGCTGAAAAAGACAAACTTAAAAAAGCAGAAGAGAAAATCACGGCCGACGCAGCTGATAGCGAAGCCGCTGCCGATAGCCGCAAGAGACGCAAAAAGCTTTCTGCTGATGAATTACGCCGCCTCGAAATTGAAGAGATGGAACGTATCCAGTCTGAAGAACAGTCAAAAGTTGATGAAGACCGCAATAAACGTCAGAAAGAACTTTCTGATCAAAAAGCACGCATGGCTTCAATTCCTGCACGCCCTGCTGGCGAAGAAGATGATAGCAAACTTAGCTATCGTGATCGCATTAAAAACAACCTAACAAAACCAAAACCAACGACCGACAGACGTCGTGGCGCAGGTAAAATCACCGTCACGCAAGCGCTTAACGAAGATTATAACCGCGAAAAGAACATGTCTATGGCGGCCCGTAAACGTGCGCGTGAAAAAGCACGCATTAGTGCACAAATGGGCAAAACAGCGCCGACTAAGGTTATGCGTGAAGTTGTTGTTCCTGAAGCGATCACAGTGCAAGAGCTCGCTAACCGTATGTCAGAGCGCTCAGCTGATGTTGTAAAATCCTTGATGAAAATGGGCGTTATGGCCACGATCAATCAAGTTATTGATGCCGATACAGCGGAACTGATTGTTGATGAGTTTGGCCACAAAATATCACGTGTTACCGAAGCTGATGTTGAAGTGGGTATTGAAGGCCCAGATGACGCTGAAGAAACATTAGAATCACGCCCACCCGTTGTGACTATTATGGGTCACGTTGACCATGGTAAAACATCACTGCTTGATGCGATGCGCGAAGCCAATGTTGTTTCTGGCGAAGCTGGCGGTATTACACAGCATATTGGTGCTTACCAAATTGAATCATCCACGGGTCAGAAAATCACTTTCCTTGATACTCCGGGTCACGCGGCATTCTCTGATATGCGTGCTCGTGGTGCGAATGTAACGGATATTGTTGTCTTAGTTGTGGCGGCAAACGATTCAATCATGCCGCAAACTGTCGAAGCGATTAACCATGCGAAAGCCGCGGGCGTTCCTTTGATTGTTGCGATTAACAAAATTGATTTGCCTGATGCAAACCCTAAGAAAGTTCAACAAGACCTTCTTCAACATGAAGTGATTGTCGAAGAGCTTAGTGGTGAAGTGCAATGCGTTGAAATTTCAGCTAAAAAACGCTTAAATCTTGACCTGCTTGAAGATGCTATTCTTCTGCAATCTGAACTTCTTGACCTTAAAGCCAACCCTAAGCGTAATGCGGTTGCGGTTGTTGTTGAATCGAAACAAGAACAAGGTCGCGGCTCTGTTGCGACAGTCTTGATCGAAAAAGGTACATTACACATTGGTGATATTTTTGTCGCAGGTACTGAATGGGGCCGCGTAAGAGCGATCCTTAGCGATAAAGGCGCACGCATTAAAGAAGCTATTCCTGGTATGCCTGTCGAAGTCCTTGGCCTAAATGGTACACCTGATTCAGGTGAAAAAATGGTTGTTGTCAAAGACGAAGCCCGTGCCCGTGAAATTCAACATTATCGTATACACAAAAAACGTGACAATGCGAATATGGTTAGCTCTGGTAAAACAGGCTTTGAAGCCTTGCTTGCTAAATCAATTGAAGACGGCTCTAAAACAATCTTGCCTGTTCTTATTAAAGGTGATGTTCACGGTTCTGTCGAAGCGATTATGGGTTCACTTGATAAGATATCTAAAGACAATCCTGATGTTGACGTTAAAGTGCTTCATCATGGTGTTGGCGGTATATCCGAATCTGATATTACGCTTGCACACGCTTCAAACGCGTTAATCATCGGCTTTAATGTTCGTGCGAACGCACAAGCCCGTGACCTTGCACATCGTGACGGCGTAGATATGCGTTACTTCAACGTCATCTATAACATTGTTGATGATGTTAAAGCCCTTCTCGCTGGTATGCTCGCGCCGAATAAACGCGAAGAATATCTTGGCCAAGCTGAAATCCGTGAAGTCTTCAACATTACTAAAGTTGGTAAAGTTGCTGGTTGTATGGTTTCAACAGGCGTTGTAAGACGTGGCTCATCAGTACGCTTGTTACGTGATGATGTTGTTATCCATGAAGGTACACTGAAAACACTGAAACGCTTTAAAGATGAAGTGAAAGAAGTGCGCGAAGGTATGGAATGTGGTATGGCCTTTGAAAACTATGATGACATGAAAGCAGGCGATATTATCGAATGTTACGATGTTACAGAAGAAGCCCGCGTCTTAGACTAGGCTCATATTAGGCTGGATATTTAAAGCCAACTTAAACTCTAAGCGTGCTCATAATTTATTATGCACGCTTATTGTATGAGGGGCTTAAAATCCATTTTGAATTCACCTGTTAAGAATGAAGATAAGATCATGAAAAAGAAAACATCAGGCCCATCTCAGCGCCAATTACGCGTTGCCGAACAAATCCGTCACGCCTTGGTGGAAACATTACAACGCGGCACATTTAAAGAACCTGCCCTTATTGATTCTGCACCATTAGTCACCGTAGCGGAAGTGCGCACATCGCCAGATTTCCGTACAGCCACGGCCTATATCATGCCTTTGGGCGAACATAATGTTGAAGAGGTTTTAGTCGCACTGAATAAGTCAGCTTATTATTTCCAAAAGGAAATTAACCGCACCAGTAATCTTAAATTCACCCCGCGCGTGAGTTTCAAAATGGACGAAACTTTTGGCGAAGCGGCCAAGATTGAAGATATATTGAAATCTATACCGAAATATATAGATGATGAAGACGAGGATACACAAGCGAGCGAATAAGCCCTGCTTTGAAAATCCCGACACCACACAACATTTCATAAAAAGACGATATAATGGCGCGCATAAAAAAAGGCAATAAAATTGACGGCTGGATTTGCTTTAACAAACCCTATGACATGACATCAACAGATGCTGTCCGCTTTTTAAAATATACATTAAAACCACAGAAAATAGGCCATGCCGGTACGCTTGACCCGTTAGCGAGCGGCATATTACCCATTGCCCTTGGCGAAGCGACCAAGACGATTCCTTTCGTTCAAGACGCTGAGAAAATATACCACTTCACCGCGACTTGGGGTGAACAGCGCAGCACGGATGACCTTGAAGGTGATATCATAGAGCGCCATGCTTATCGCCCGAGCCTTAGCCAAGTTGAAGCCCTAATCGAAAAATACACAGGGGTGATCACGCAAACACCGCCTAAATTTTCAGCTATAAAAATTGATGGTGAGCGCGCTTATGATTTAGCGCGTAGCGGTGAGGATTTTGAAATGCCCTCCCGTGAAGTCGAAGTTTATAGTTTACGCATTACAGACCACGATGATGACAGCACTAGCTTTGAAATTAGCTGTGGTAAAGGCACTTATATACGGGCGATTGCTCGTGATTTAGGGCTTGATCTGGGCTGCTTTGGCTATGTATCTAAGCTTAGTCGTGAAAAAGTGGGTTGTTTCACTATGGATAATGCTTTTTCGCTGGACTTCTTTAAAGAAATGGCTGATAGTGCAGCCCTTGAAGAAGCGTTGCTTCCTGTACATTACGCGCTAGACGACATCCCGGCCGTAAATATAACTGATCAGGAAGCTGTGAGACTGAAAATGGGACAAGCTGTATCTTTTATAGCCAAACCTGACATATTGCGTTTAACCGCAGCAGGTATTGATTTGACCACAAGTGATCCGCAGGACGCCGTGGCCATGTATGAAGATAGAGCCCTTGCCATGCTAAGCGTAAGCAAAGCAACATTAAAGCCTTATCGCGTCTTTAATATTTAACGATTAAACCGATTTTAAAAAGGAGAAAATGATGTCGATTACTAACGAACGTAAAGCTGAAGTTATGACTGAATACGCAACAACAAAGAACGATACTGGTTCACCAGAAGTTCAAGTTGCTATATTATCAGAGCGCATTACAGCCCTTTCAGGCCATATGCAAACTCATAAAAAAGATCTTCACAGCCGTCGTGGCCTTTTGGCTATGGTTGCTCGTCGTCGTAAATTGCTTGATTACTTACGTGGCAAAAGCGAAGACCGTTACAAGAGCTTGATTACAAGCCTTGGCATTCGTAAATAAGTTTACGTCTGTGATTATTACAGAATTAAAAAAAGCCCCTGCTCTGATGAGTTTGGGGCTTTTGTTTATTTTGTCTGTTTTAGTATTGTCAGTATTTATAAGCCTTATAGCTCTAACTTACCCACCGCGATAATGGGCCCCACATGACTAGGCCCTTTATGCACAAAGACTACGTAGCCTTTTACAGGGTGGTTATATGATTTATTGTTCACACGCACAGCCAAACTATGTGCCGCCCCGTCCCAATCATTACTCAGGTAATCAATCGCGATAATGGGATTTGTGTAATGGTTCGTCTGGCCTTTATTTTTACCGCGTGCAATTTTCGTTTCTAAATCATCACCATAAGTAATAAGGGTAACGACATTATTTTCAGATAAACCGCTTATATTGGGTAGCATAATATCAAGCCGATTATCGCCCCATAGTTTAAGGTCGATATTCTCAGGGATAGTGATGCTGCCTTTAAGCGCCTCTTGAATGCTCTGTGTCTCTGAGCCGACCAAGCTCAGCTTCCCGTTAATAACAAGCTCTGGAGTGTACACACGGCGCTTATCACCCCCATTAACGCTATAATGAAGCTGCCTATCTGTGCAAAATTGACGCGCCAAGCTGTCCGATGATAAATGATCCCAATATGTCACATGGCAGCTCAAGGCAATAATCTGCGGATTTTGTGCAAATCCATTCAAAGCTTTATCTGCAGGGGGACAATACGGGCAGCCTTCCGCTGTAAAAAGTTCAAAGACGGAGCGTGTGTTTGTTGTTTGATCAGACGCCGCCCATGAAGAAGTGCCCATCAAGGCACTTCCCAAAATAAACATGGCAATAGCGCCCCGTAAACACTTCATCTAAACAGCCCCCTTTACTTAAACGGTGCTAAAAAATTACTGCGCGTTGGTTGGCGACCATGCAGGGTCAGAGCCATCCATTGGCGTGAGTAATAAACGCTCATTATAGCCCGTCAAATCAATCGTATAGAGCTTAGCGACGCGGTTATCACCTTGTGGGCGCTCTTTGAAATAGGTCAAAACGCGGCCGTTGGGTGACCAGCTTGGGCCTTCAACGTGATAAGCGCTGGTAATCAAACGCTCGCCGCTGCCATCAGGGCGAATAACGCCAATATAGAACTTACCTTTAAGCATCTTGGTAAAGGCGATTAAGTCACCACGCGGCGACCAAACAGGGTTAGCATAGCGGCCCTTTTCAAAGGTAATACGCTTTGCATCGCTGCCATCAGCTTTCATCACATAAATTTGCTGCGATCCACTGCGGTCTGATTCAAAGACAATTTGCTTACCATCAGGCGCATAAGACGGTGATGTCTCAATTGAAGGCTGCCCCGTAATTTTCTTGGCTTTTTTGCTGGCGATATTCAACACATAAATATCAGTATTACCGTTCTTCGCGAGCGACATGATTACGCTCTTACCATCAGGAGAGAATCGTGGCGAGAACGTCATACCAGGGAAATCACCAAGCACTTCTTGGCGGCCTGTATTTAAGTCATAGATATAAACGCGCGGCTTGTTGCGGTAATAAGACAGATACGTAATCATCTGCATATTCGGTGAGAAGCGCGGCGTTAGCACTAAATGGCTACCATCTGTTAAATATTGGTGGTTCGCGCCGTCTTGATCCATAATGGCTAGGCGTTTAATACGTGCCGTCGGCAGGCCTTTTTCAGCAATATAAACAATGCGACTATCGAAATAGCCCTCTTCGCCTGTTAGGCGTTTATAAATGGCATCCGATATAATATGCGCAATGCGGCGCCAGTTATCTTTTGTTGTCGTGTAAGCCATGCCGGTAAGCTGCTTCTGTCCATAAACATCCCATAGGCGAAATTCAACGCGTGCACGGCCATCACTCATTTCAGTAACTTTACCAGAAACAAGCCCTTCAACGCCCAAGGCTTTCCACTCAGGGAAACGCGGCTGCTCAGCCGTTGAGGCAGGATCTTGGATATAAGCTTTATGGTCTGGAATATCAAACAAGCCTGTGCGTTCCAAATTATCACGGATAATATTGCCCATGCCATTACCAATGGAATACAGACGTTCATTATCGTAATGGAAGTTTGATACAGCGAGTGGGATTTTTTTGACTGTACCGCGCGTAATATCAAGCTCTAGCTGTGCATTAGCATGGCCATTAAGCGTTGTTACAAGCAATAAAACTAATAAATTAAGTATCCATAGGCGGCGTAAGATAGGCATTGATTTTATCCTTTTTATAGCATTTCACGCGGATCAAATTTGACCGTAATGACTTTCCATTGATCATACTTCCCTGCCGGTAATTTTAAAGGGGAACATGATGGGTTGTTCACAGCTCTGGCTGCTGCATCTGCGGCCGCTCTGAAAAATGAATCAGTAGTATAACGTAATTGGTCTTTAATTTCGTAACGACGTACCGTGCGATCGGGGTTCATATACAGTTTTATATAAACAACCAAAGCATGATCAAAATTAGCGCCGGCCAAGACATTCCAACATTCAGCGAGCTGCCCACGCAAGGCATCAAGTTCAGATACGGTAATGCGCTGACCTAGCGTTGGTGTCTTCGGCGCGGCGCTTTGTGCTTGCTCACCTTCTTCAGCCGCGGCTTGTGTATTTTCTGTTTCTTGCAAGTTTTTTAGAACAGAATCAAAACTCTTTTCTTCCTTTACCGCTTTCGGTTCAGGTTTTTTAGGACGCTTATTAGGCTTTTTAGGCTTTATGGGCGCTAAATTCTTCTCAGGTTTTTCTATTTTAAGCTCTTCAGGCAAAGGCACAACATCTGTAGGCGGCGGCGCATCTGACTCATTATTCTTATCTTTGCTTACCGTCAGCGGCTGGCTTTTGGCATCAACAGTTGGCGCAGAACGCGGCTTTGGCTTTTCAGCTTTAGCTTCTACATTAGGTTTGACATCAGGTTTCTTAACAGCTGCGCTGGTTTTCTCGTCTTCATTCTTGGCACGACTAACTTCGCGGTCAGATTCTGTATTTTCAGCAATCTCAACAAACTCAACAGCCACGATATTCGTGATCTCAGTCATTTTTGGCTCTGGCAGGAAAGGAATACCAACCGTCATAATCACAACAACGCTAACATGCAGCAACAATGCGAAAAAAATCGCAATGGGGCCAACCCCGTCATGCCATGAAAGCGACGACGTCCCTGCGCTGTTATTATTTGCGCGAAAATCATGTTGTGGGTCAGCATAGAGCATTATTATTTAGAACTATCCTTGGTCGAAATTAAAGCCACTTTATTAAAGCCTTCACGGTTAATACCGCCCAGAACCTCCATCACCTTGCCGTATTCTAAGCTTTGATCCGCGCGTATATAAATGCGGCGGTCAAGATTACGACCCGTCACCGAACGCAAGAAAGGCAAAAGCCGTGCGCGCAGGATTTCCTGCTCACCAACAAAGAGTTTACCGTCTTTATTCAAGGTGATTTCTATCGGGCTTTCATCTTCACTTTTAAGCGTCGAAGCATCAGATTGCGGCAAGTCCACAGCCACACCTGCCGTCAAAAGCGGCGCGGAGACCATAAAAACAATAAGCAAAACCAACATGACATCAACAAAAGGCGTGACGTTGATTTCAGACATTGGACTATAACCGCGACGGCCTGAACCGGGGCTACGTTTCCATGACATATTTCCTGAACTCATTCCCATGATTTATGCCGCCTGTTCATTTGTCGGAGTAGCTGACGTTGAAACATGTGCAACATCACTTTGGTCAAGATGGCGCGATAATATCGCGATAAACTCAGTCGTAAACGCATCAAGGCGATCGGCATAACGGTTCAAGCTTGTCGAGAACACGTTAAACGAAATCACAGCCGGAATAGCGGCCACAAGGCCAAGAGCTGTCGCAAATAACGCCTCAGCAATACCAGGGGCAACAACAGCCAGTGATGTGTCTTTAGTCGCAGCAATAGCCGAGAAACTATTCATGATCCCCCAAACCGTACCGAACAGACCAATAAACGTCGCCGTTGACCCAACAGACGCCAAGAAAGTCATACCGCGTTCAAGCCATTGCATTTCACGATTAATCGCCAAACCCATGGCCCGCTCAACACGTTGTTTTAAACTGGCTTGCATCGTCGCCGAAGACGGGATACCTGCCGACACGCCATTTTGCCATTCTTCCATACCGGCTGTGAATGTCGCCAAAAGCGGATCACCACTACGTGATTTAACGCGATCATATAATTTATCAAGCGCCTCACCTGACCAAAACGCATCTTCAAAACGATCTGCGCGCTTATTCAAGGACTTTAAACGGCTGCGCTTGGTGATAATAATCGACCAACACCAAAATGAGGCCACAACCAACATTAAGATAACGATTTTAACAATCATATCCGCTTCTAAAAACAGACCGATCATAGTTAAGTCACTAGAGACGCTATCCCCAATTGCTGTACCATCGACGGCACCAATTGCGGTATCAATTTCATTCGCCATTCATTTTCTCCTTGATAAAATCAGGTAATTTCTTTGGTTTAGCATTGGTATCAACACAAACCAAAGTCACGTCCATTTCAAATATTGTTACGTTATCTTTTGTTATAACTTGCCTCATCGCTAGCGATGCGCCGCCAATACGCTCAACCGATGTGGTCAGGCATAATTGGTCATCAAGCCGCGAGGGGAGTAAATAATCCGCGGTTAATTTCCGCACGACAAATAGCAGGCCGTGATCGGCGTGTATAGTACTATTTTCAAGACCGATCGCGCGCAGATATTCTGTGCGGCCGCGCTCTGCAAATTTTAAGTAATTGGCATAGAAAACCACGCCGCCGGCATCTGTATCTTCGAAATAAACGCGTATGTCGATGCTATGTGACTTCATAATAAACTCTCATCTAATAAGCTCGGTTGTTCTTGAGCCATACGGCGCGGCACAGGCAAGCCCATATGCGCATAAGCCGCTTGCGACAGCATACGCCCACGCGGCGTTCTTTGGATAAAGCCTTTTTGCAGTAAATAAGGCTCAATCACATCTTCAATGACATCGCGCTCTTCTGATAAAGCAGCGGCAATTGTATCCACGCCAACTGGACCGCCGCCATAATTAAGGGCAATACAATTCAAATATAAGTGATCCATAGAATCGAGGCCGTCAGCATCAACCTCTAAACGTCGTAGCGCATTATCCGCGACTACAGCCGTTACAATAGCGGTTTCCGACACTGCAGCAAAGTCACGCACACGGCGCGTTAAGCGCCCTGCTATACGCGGCGTACCGCGTGAGCGGTTAGCAATTTCAAGTGCGCCTGCCTCATCTATACCCATATCAAGTTTCGCCGCAAGCCGTAGAACGATGCGCATTAATTCCTGCGGCGTATAAAATTCTAAACGCACAGGAATACCAAAACGATCACGCAAAGGATTGGTCAGCAGGCCACTACGCGTTGTTGCACCAACCAAAGTAAAGGGCGGCAATTCAATTTGAACGGAGCGCGCTGAAGGCCCATCACCAATAATCAAATCAAGACGGCCATCTTCCATCGCAGGATAGAGAATTTCTTCAACAGCAGGGTTCAAGCGGTGAATTTCGTCAATAAACAAAACGTCATGCGGTTGCAAATTCGTTAATATCGCCGCCAAATCTCCAGATTTTGCGATTACAGGGCCTGATGTCGTACGAAAGCCTACGCCTAATTCGCGGGCAATAATTTGCGCCAAAGTGGTTTTACCAAGCCCCGGTGGGCCAAAGAGTAAAACATGATCCATCGCATCTTTACGCTGACGCGCGGCACTGACAAAAACACGTAAATTTTCGCGGGCTTTTTCCTGCCCGATAAACTCATCAATTGTGACAGGGCGTAATGTTGTTTCTTCGCTGGCCTCAAAGCCCTCGACCTCTGGGTCAAATTCAGGCGCGCGCATCGCTTTGCTATCATAGCCCAAATCGTTATCTATTTCGTTATCTGTTGCATTATAATTATCGTGGCTCATGCAGAAAGCTCCTTCAGACCGGCGCTGATTAACAGTCCTAAATCAGGTTCTTTTTTGAATTTAGAACGTGCAACCATAACGGCCTTATAAGCATCAGCGCGGGCATAGCCCAAATTCACCAAAGCAGACAGCGCATCTTGATTAAGTTGAGTATCACCACCGCCCGTAGCGGCGCTATCTTGTCCTGCATCCAGCGTAGCAGAGCCGCCCTCTTGTGCGCCGCCCGCAGGGATAAAGGCGCCTGCACCAATATCCATTTTTGAAACTTTATCTTTCAGCTCGGTGATAATACGCACAGCCAGTTTGGGGCCAACGCCATCCGCTTGGCGGATGATTTCTTTATCACCTGACATCACAGCCATAACCAATTGTTCGGCTGGGCAAGCGCTCAGAATCGCAATACCGACTTTCGCGCCAACGCCTTGAACGGATGTTAGTAATTTAAACCACGCTTGTTCTTCCACAGAAGCAAAGCCGAATAATGTCATGCTATCTTCACGCACTTGCATTTCAATCAGCAAAGACACATTTGAGCCAACATCACCAATCACAGATAATGTTTTCGCCGAAGCGCTAACCATATAGCCAACGCCGCTAACATCTATAATCAGATAATCAGCGCCTAATGTGTCAATTTTACCGGTTAATTTTGCAATCATCTTATCGCTAGTCCATTCAAAAAATTTGCTTTTTATGCTGCATTAATCGTGATTCAACATGATGGCCATGACAAATAGCGACCGCTAATGCATCCGCTTCATCTTCGCTGATTTTACCGCTACTGGGCAGTAAGGTTTTAATCATCATGCCGACCTGATCTTTACTGGCGCGGCCCGTGCCCACAACGGATTTCTTTATGACGGTTGGTGCATATTCACCGACATCTAGCCCTGTGCGCGCCACAGCCATTAAACATACGCCGCGCGCTTGACCTAATTTCAGTGCAGAAGCGGGGTTTTGGTTTACGAATGTTTCTTCCACCGCCGCTTCGTCAATATCAAAATCACGCATAATTTGGCTTAAGCCCGCATCAATAACCACCAAACGCCGCGCCGTTGCTTCAATTGGCTTTGTCTTAATTAAGCCACACCCCAAAAAACGCAACAAGCCAGAGCGGAATTCAACCACGCCCCAGCCCGTTTTATGCAGTCCTGGGTCAACACCCAATACGCGCGTAATGGTCAAATGATTACGCCTCCATCAACGCGGCCATAATCTCATCAGTCAATTCAAGATTACTGGTTACATTTTGCACATCGTCACTATCTTCTAGTGTATCGATGAGCTTCATAATAGAGACAGCCTGATCAGGCGTCACTTCAGCGCTAATATTTGGACGCCAGACAAGGCCTTGCTTTTCAGGCTCGCCAAATTTCTTTTCAAGCACGTCACGCACAGCGGCAAAATCATTCGGCTCAGTCGAAATGATATGATATTCTTCATCGGTTTCAACGTCATCTGCCCCCGCCTCTAGGCCAGCTTCAAATACGGTATCGTTATCACCAATGGCTAGTGGGTAAATAATTTCGCCTTTTTGATCAAACATAAAGCCAACGGAGCCTGTCTCGCCCAAATTGCCGCCCGATTTTGTAAAGGCTGCGCGCACTTCTGAGGCTGTGCGGTTTTTATTATCAGATAAACACTCAACAATAATCGCCACGCCCGCAGGGCCGTAACCTTCGTAGCGGATTTCAAAATAATCCTCGCCTTCTGTCGAGCCCACACCTTTTTGTATTGCGCGGTCAATCGCGTCTTTAGGCATAGATTGTCCACGCGCTGTGGCCATTGCCAAACGTAAGCGCGGATTCATATCGGGGTCACCGCCGCTCATTTTTGCGGATACAGTGATTTCGCGGCCAAGTTTTGAAAACAGCTTAGAGCGTTTTTTATCCTGTGCGCCTTTACGGTGTTGAATATTACTGAATTTGGAATGACCTGCCATAGTTTAAAGCCCCTTAACGTATTTTATTTGTATTTACTTTGATGCCGTGAAGATGCATCAAAAATGCTCTAATCCCTTTATAATACTGGTTAGATGGAGATACAAGGAAGGCAGAGAGAAAAAAAGGTTTAATTAGCAGATATTTTTTTTTCACTTAAGCCAAAACTATGGCATAATAATAAGTGTACACCTAAACCTAGTAATCATTACGTCTCAGATTACACAAATAGTCGTATTTAATAATGTCTTATGATTTCAAATCCGTAACAGTGCTCGTGGTTGATGACAACCACCCCATGCTGGAAATTACAAAATCCCTGCTTTTGACTTTTGGTGTTGGCCAAATTCTTACAGCGAAGGATGGCGAGCGTGCATTTGAACTGTATTTGCAATATAATCCTGACCTTATAATCACAGACTGGATGATGCGCCCTATGGATGGCATCACCTTGGCAAAGAAAATTCGCCGCGACAAAGAATCTGTGAACCCTTATGTTCCACTTATACTCATGACGGGATTCACAGAAAAACATCGCATTTTCGAAGCACGCGACCAAGGTATTACGGAGATATTGGTTAAACCCTTTAAAGCCAGAGACTTATATAAACGCCTGTTTCAAATAATAGAAAAGCCCCGTCAATTTGTTAAATCTGATGAGTTTTTCGGCCCTGACCGTCGCCGCCGCGAGCAGGAAGATTATAGCGGAGCCCGTCGCAGAGGCGAGGATGTTAAAAAGATGTTCCCCGCCAGCAACGCAGAACTTTCACAAGCAACAAAGAAAGATTTAGAATTGGCAACACTTCATTTAGACACGATAAGAAACAAAGCAGGTATTGCTGAAAATGGTGAAATAGAAGTAAATGATCATAAAATTGAGATCGAGATCGACTTTGTAGATAAATAGGACGAGAAAATCATCCCCTTCCCACAAGGCAGACAGATAGCGAGACTAACAAATAAAAATAATAAGCGCATAGCTTCCTGTTCAAACTAAATTCAAGAATGTTCAAAATGACAAAAGACACAGATACTGGTACACATTATAATCAAGAACCTCGACGTAAGGCTGAATTTATTAAGCCTCCTAATATACTTAAATCAAAAGTAGGGTCTGGTGGCCTTAGCCAATCAATATTAGCTAAGGCTCAAACGTTATTAGAAAATAACACTGTAGATTTCCGTCCTTTAGGTGAGATGTATCTCGACCAATTGCAAGATGGTGTCGAGCAAGGTGTTTTGGACTTAAAAAGCCCGCAAGAAGAACGAGCAAGCGAACGATTTATTCGCATTATGCTTTACCCGAGCATGCAATTAAAAGCCAATGGCGGCATGTTTCACTACCCTTTGATAACCACAATTGGTGACAAACTTGTTCAATTCTTAGAAGTCATTGAAATCCCAGATATTGAAGCACTCGAAATTGTGCAAGCCTTCCACACAACTATGCGCGCGGTTTTATTGGGACAAATAAAAGGGGATGGCGGACGTTACGGCGCTGAGCTTGTTCAAGCCCTTGACGATGCCTGTCATAGATATTTCACAAAATTTCCTGAGAATATAGACCCGCAGAAAAAAGGCTAAACTTCAATAATAAGCCCCACCAAAAGACCGTAAAAAAAACAGCGAACAAACATAAAAAAGCCCTCAACACTGAGGGCTTTTTGATTCATAGAGATCCATCTCTCACTCGATCATTTTTTTGATGCTTTACGCGTTTCAAGCAGTTCAGGGCCAAGGCGGATAGGCTCAATATGTATCGCAAGGCCTGTTTTATCATCCGTCTCAACGAAACTTCCACAAACTGTGCCTGTGCCACCTTCTTTAGCGGCCATGCGCGGGTTAGCATATTTTTTAATAAAGCGCGGCGCTGCGGTTTCATAAGTGACGCCAATTACACTATTGTAATCACCACACATGCCTGCATCTGTTTGATAGGCTGTACCGCCCGCCAATATGCGCGTATCGGCCGTTGGTATATGCGTGTGCGTGCCAACAACAAAACTCACTCGGCCATCAAGCATCATACCCATGACCATTTTTTCACTGGTTGTCTCACCGTGAAAATCAACAACAACCGCATGGGCGTGTTTTGTCACAAGCGGCCTATCTTTCAATACTTCGTTCATGGCAGCAAAAGGATCATCCAATGCATCCATAAACAGGCGTGCCATCACATTAACTACGCGCACTATGCGACCATCATCAAGGCGGTAATCAATTACGCCCGTGCCTGGTGCCCCTTCTGGGAAGTTAATTGGACGCAAAACGCGATTTTCTTTTTCCAAATAAGGAATGATTTCGCGTTGATCCCAAATATGATTACCCGTTGTAATCACATCAACCCCTAAAGCAAAAAATTCCTGAGCAATATTCGTTGTAATCCCCATACCATGTGCAGCATTTTCGCCGTTTACGATAATAACATCAGCCTTATAATGCTGACGCAAATAAGGTAATTCGCGACTAACTGCGCGGCGTCCTGTTTTACCGAATACATCGCCTAAGAATACTATCTTCATGGTGCCGTCTACCTAACTTTTATCTAAACTAAATTATTATATTATGAGCCTGCATAGCTCACCCCATTGGGGCTCTTGGTGAAAAACGTGTATAGCCATTGGGGTTTAACACGCAATCAAGCGGTTGATCGTGATCTTCCGCTGGTAATGGATAAAGACATATTTGCTCCATATAAGCAATGCCGACTAATAATGGGTCTGTGCCCTCTGCCTTTAAAGCGTCAATGGCGCGATCATAATGCCCCGCCCCGTAACCAAGACGCGCGCCCTTACGATCATAAGCAAGCATAGGCAGTAATATAATATTTGGTTGAATAGCTTCGCCATATTTCCCCGCCGCTATATCAGGATGCATAGCTCCGAAATCACTTTCGATTAATGGCAAATCTTGCGTCCACGCATAAAAATCAAGGCCTGTATCCGTGCCGTTAATATGCGGCAGAGCCACTGTTATATTTTTACCCAGCAGATCATCAATTAATGGCAGCGTATCGCATTCCTTATTTAAAGGCCAATATACCGCGACAACACTTGTCGCATCTAACCAGCGATCAAAGATTTCAAAGAATTTGCGTGAAAGATCATCACCATCATTGCCGTTTAACGGTAACATAGCGCGTGTTTTCTTTGCGTGTTCTCGGATTAATTGTTTATTTTCTGCATTTGAAGTCATAAAGGTAAAATAACCGCACAGCGGTCCGTGATCAACCCTATTGAGGTCATACCACACAGATATCTGATCAGCAACGAGCCCAAAAGCTTAAAATGTGATATCACGCGTAACTATTATGAGGGGGAAAAGAGATAAGAAAAAAGAGAAAAGATTGGCCGCAAGAGCCGTGTGCGTTAGAATCTTCGTGTGGCCCAGTAAACTAGGTGGGCGCCGTGAATGCCTATATCCGCGAATAAAGGCAGGGACAGCTCCCTTACGAAAAAATATCGGCCTCCGAGATTAAAGTTGCATCACGCGAGCCGCAGCCAATCTTCCATTTAATCTGTTTTTATTATAGCATGGTTTAGGGCAGCAATATCAAGATATATCTTTGATGAAAGCTATAAACCACCATCAAATTCGTGCATGCGAAGCTGATCGGCTGTTGTCAGCTTGCCAACTTGGTTAATGGTCGCCTGCGCGCCGTCCATTTCACGGTGAAAAATACGCATATCGTTACGTATACCTAAATAATCAAAACCGAGGCGCTCTGATGTCATTTTAATTTCATTTTCAAGCTCGACTTGCTGCTCTGCCCCGAGCGCTTTTTCCGCAAAGAAATTCTCAAGCATACCTTTAATAAATGTCAGAGCCATAATCGTGCCGCCTTTTAAGTCGTTTAAGTAAAGCGTATAATAGCACACGCATCGATGTTATGTCAAAATATCGATGTGTGAGGTTTTGCATACATAAGGAATCAGTACGAATATAATAAATATTAAGCTTTGGATAGGCGCATAGAAAGGCTTTCAATGCGTAGCGCCATTTGATTAATCGCATCTGCGAGCGCGGCTGTTTCTTCTATGCTTACGCCATCATTATTCTTAGGAGCGCTGTCTTTTTTTGCGCTGGATTTATCCGCGGCATTTAGGCGATCTTTTGTTTCAAAAAGCTCATCAGCCAACATTAACGACGTTAACATTAAACGATGCGTTTCGCTCATGCCGCCAGCGCCAAGATCGGTTGCTTTTTCATCAATATAGTTACCTAAATCAATAATGCGCTGCTGCTGGCCTTCATCACAAGCAAGGCTGTAATCTTTACCATTAATTTTCAGTGATACTTCAGCCATAGTTACTGTCCTTCAGCCAATAAAGTTTCAACTTTTTCTATCGCCGCGTCAAGACGGCCTGCGATAACACCGGCATCGAGAGATGAATCATTGCTTATCTCTACAGGCGGCATGTCCCCTGCAAAAAGATCACGCTGAGCGCCTCGAAGTTTACCTTCAACAGTCGGTATAACATCTTCCAGACCCGCAACGGCGTTGTCTAAATTTATTAAAGCGTTTTTTAAGACTTCACGACTCATAATGCCCTCAATCAAATAGAATATAGAAATGAATAAGTCCAAATATCCATGAATCCACCCAGAGGTCAATATAAATGCATTTAAATATCCCCATTCGCTGTTGACCAATTGTTGAAAACACCGCATTTTAGTGGTCGAATTTATATATATAAGCTATAAATATAGACTTAATTATAAGGCCTGATTATAGGGGCTATATAAACTACACTTAAACTAAGCCCCTACTCACAAGCCCCGACACATAAACTATCTGTTTAATATGCTGAAAAGGATACCGCCTCTCATGACTCTGAGCCAAGAACAACTCAAAAACATGTCCAACGCCATTCGCGCGCTCGCTATGGATGCTGTACAAGCAGCCAATTCTGGACACCCTGGAATGCCCATGGGCATGGCTGATGTCGCCACAGTGCTGTATAGCAAGTTCATGCAATTTGATGCCGCGGCTCCTGTTTGGCCTAATCGTGACCGCTTCATTTTGTCGGCGGGCCATGGCTCTATGCTGCTTTACGCGATTAATTACCTTTGTGGCTATGAAAAAATCACTTTAGAAGAGATCAAAAACTTCCGTCAATTAACCGCCCTTACCGATGGTCACCCTGAATATTATCCTGGCGCAGGCATTGAAATGACAACAGGCCCATTGGGGCAAGGCATATCACATGCGGTTGGCTTTGCATTGGCTGAGCGTGTTTTAAACAAAATGCATGACGGCAAATATATAGACCACTACACATATGTCATGGCTTCTGATGGTGACTTAATGGAAGGCATCAGCCACGAAGCCTGTTCATTTGCTGGTACGCAGAATCTCTCCAAGCTTATTGTTCTTTATGATGATAACGGTATCACCATTGATGGCAAAACCGATTTATCCTTCACGGAGAATGTCGCTATGCGCTATGAGGCTTATGGCTGGGATGTTCAAAAGATCAACGGTCATGATTACGGCGAAATTGAAGCCGCGATTGCCAAAGCGCAAAAATCAGGAACGCCAAGCTTAATCTGCTGTAAAACCAAAATTGGTTTTGGCGCACCAACAAAAGAAAACACATCTTCTGCGCATGGCTCACCACTGGGTGATGAAGAAATCGCCGGCGCACGCAAGAACTTAGGTTGGACCGCCCCTGCTTTTGAAATTCCTGCTGATATTTTAAATGACTGGCGCGCTGTTGGCTCTAAGCACAGCACGGCTTGCAAAGAATGGTATAGCCAAAAAGACATTGGTAACTTTGAAGTCGCCTTGACCGCAGACATAAGCGACACGGTGAACAATGCAATTAAAAAGGCGAAGGCTGAGTTTTTAAAAAGCCGACCAAAAGTTGCGACGCGCAAGGCATCGGGCATGGTGCTGGAACATTTAGTCCCCGAATTACCAATAATGATTGGTGGGTCAGCCGACTTAACAGGCTCAGTCAACACCAAGACATCCGTTCAAAAAGACTTTATTAGCCCCGCCAATGATTACGCCGGTCAGTATGTTAATTATGGTGTGCGCGAACATGGCATGGGCGCGATTATGAACGGTATGGCGCTGCATGGCGGCCTTGTCCCTTATGGTGGCACATTCTTATGTTTCGCCGATTATTGCCGCCCGGCTATTCGCCTTGCCGCATTAATGGAAACACGCAGTATTTATGTTATGACGCATGATTCTATTGGTCTGGGTGAAGATGGCCCAACCCATCAACCTGTTGAGCATGTCGCCTCGCTCCGCGCGATACCAAATCTCTCTGTCTTCCGTCCATGCGATGGCATTGAAACAGCAGAAGCATGGGAAATGGCTCTGAACAATCAATATGGGCCTTCGGTTATTGTCCTAACGCGCCAAGGCTTGCCGACATTGCGTGAAAATGGCGATGACAACCTGACTGAACGTGGCGCTTATATTTTACGCGCGGCAAGCGCTGAGCCTAAAGCGGTTCTTTACGCGACAGGCTCCGAAGTTGAAATCGCCGTTCAAGCGCAAGAAATGCTCGAACAAGAAGGCATTCCAACGCAAGTCGTCTCTGTACCGTGCTTTGAAAACTTTGCCAAGCAAGACGACGCTTATAAAGCCAGTATCTATCGTGATGATACACCCGCACATGTCGCGATTGAAGCGGCCTGTCAAATGGGCTGGAATGAATTTATAGGCCGCAAAGGTAAGTTTATTGGCATGAAAGGCTTTGGCGCATCGGCCCCTGCCGAAGAGCTTTATAAACATTTCGGTATAACAGCCGAAGCAACCGTCCAAGCGGTTAAAGACCAATTAGTTTAAACCAATAAGTGAACACATAACATATATTAGAGTGGAGAATATCATGACTATAAAAGTAGCAATTAATGGATTTGGCCGTATTGGCCGCCTTGTCTACAGAGCCCTTCTTGAATCAGGCCGTACCGATATGCAGCTTATTGCCATTAACGACCTTGCTGATTCAAAAACCAATGCTCATTTGTTGAAATATGATTCAGTGCACGGCGTCTCAACCGCTGACATCTCTGCATCAGGCAGCGATATTGTTGTGAATGGCCACACAATCAAAGCCTTCCAAGAACGCGATCCTGCCGCCCTTCCGTGGGGTGATTTGGATATCGATATTGTCTTTGAATGTTCTGGTATATTCACATCGCGCGAAACAGCGGGCAAGCATTTACAAGCAGGCGCGAAAAAAGTGCTGATCTCAGCCCCTGCAAGCGGTGAAGACTTAACTGTTGTTTATGGCGTTAACTCAGATGATTTAACCGCAGCCCATAAGCTTGTCTCTAATGCATCATGCACAACCAACTGCCTTGCGCCATTTGCACATGCTATTCACAATGCAATTGGCATAGAGACTGGCTTCATGACAACGATCCACGCTTATACTGGTGACCAACGCACTGTTGATACAATGCATAGCGATTTACACCGCGCACGCGCTGCGGCCGTTAACATGATCCCAACATCAACAGGCGCGGCAAAAGCCGTTGGTAAAGTCCTGCCTGCCCTAAATGGCAAGCTTGATGGCGTGGCTATACGCGTGCCTACTCCGAATGTATCATTGGTTGATTTAACCTTCACAGCGAGCCGCGATACAACCGTTGAAGAAATCAACGCCGCCGTTAGCGCCGCTGCGCATGGCCCATTAAAAGGCGTTTTAGATGTTTATGATCTGCCTTTGGTTTCAACTGATTTTAATCATAACCCGCATTCTTCAATATTCTCCCTCGCCGGAACGCGCGTTATGGATGGCAATTTCGTCCGCGTTATGAGCTGGTATGACAACGAATGGGGCTTTTCAAACCGCATGCTTGATACCGCCGCGAAAATGAATGAAGTTGGTTACTGAGTAAGTAAGCATCATGAACACGACAAAAGGCGCAGTATTTATTTACTGCGCCTTTTTTGCACGCGCAAACATTACACAGCAACACCTAATCGTACACAGCACTGCATAACGTTATGCATTTTCCTTGCGCCACCGCCCCCTTTAGTGTTAGAGTTAACAAGATCAATAACTAAAAGAAACCACAGGAGCCCTAAAATGACCAACCAAACCGTAGCCAAGCAAGTACTTATTCCGCTGGGCCTCTCATTAGCTCTAAGCTTTGGAATATCAAGCTGTGATGGTAAGTTTATGTCAACACAAGAAGAAGGTAGCAATTACCTAAAAGAACAAGGCTTCACCCAAGTAAAGGGCGGCGAAGAATGGGATTTTTGGAATGGTTGTGGCCGTGGACTTAGTCGTGATTATCTCGTTGCGGCAAAAGATAGCCCTGCATCAGAGACCACAAAAGAGACACAACGTGTCTGTTTCGGCGGTTGGAACTATTCACATACAAAAATAAACCCATAAAACACGCTTCATGGACAACAAACAAAAAAGCACCTTATCATTAAGGCGCTTTTTTTATTACAGATTAAACCTGTACGATTTATCAATAGGGATCGGGAGCAAACTAAGCAGTAAGCTCATCCCAATATTCAGATGGGCACATGCCGACGGCATTAAAGCCGCAATCTACATAATGCACTTCGCCTGTAACAGCGCCGGAGAGTTCACTGAGCAAGTAAACGCCCGTGCCACCAATTTCTTTAAGCTTAACGCTGCGGTGAAGTGGTGAAGTTAATTCACTATATTTGTAAATTTTGCGGGCGCTGCCAATCGCCGAGCCAGCCAATGTACGCATAGGACCAGCTGAAATGGCGTTAACACGAATATCTTTGCGGCCTAAATCAGCAGCAAGGTAACGCGTTGAGGCCTCAAGAGCGGCTTTTGCAACGCCCATAACATTGTAATTCGGCATAACTTTCTCAGCGCCGTAATAGCTGAGCGTAACGGCCGAGCCGCCCTTTTCCATTAAAGGCTCTGCGTAGCGCATAACCGATGTAAAGGAGTAGCAAGATATATGCATTGTGTTGAGGAAGTTTTCTAAAGTGGTATCAACATAACGCCCTTTAAGTTCTTCTTTGTTTGAATAAGCCACGGCATGAATAATAAAATCAATACTGCCCCATTCAGATTTTAGCGTTTCGAACACAGCGGCAATATCTTCGTCTTTGCTGACATCGCATGGCATAATGATGCTTGACCCATAAGGCTCGACAAGATTTTCCACACGCTTTTTAAATGCATCGCCTTGATAAGTATAAGCAATTTCAGCACCCTGTTCATACAAAGCTTGCGCCATGCCCCAAGCAATGGACTTGTCGTTCGCAACGCCCATTATAAGGCCACGTTTACCAGAGAATAATTTTGAATCGCTCATTATTTTATATCTATTTATGTTCGTTACAGCTGTTTTCACAGCCAGAAATATTAATCAATTTTAGAAAAAGCCAGACAGCAATTCGTGCCGCCAAAACCAAAGCTATTTGACAGAATTGTTGTGTGCTTCACATTTTCTTGAAGCTCCGTGACTAGCGGCATATCAACCGCGCCGTCATCTTTATTCTCAACATTAATGCTTGGGCAGATAAAATCATGCTTCATCATTAAGATGCTGTAAATTGCTTCTTGCGCTGACGTTGCCCCTAATGAGTGGCCTGTCATTGATTTGGTTGAGCTAAATGGTGGCACAGGAGTTTCAAGATCTTCAAAAACCTGTCTAATGCCATTAAGCTCTGTGATATCACCAACAGGCGTTGAGGTGCCGTGTGTGTTGATATAGCTCACTTCGCCTTCAGTTGTGCTTAACGCTTGTTTCATGCAGCGCACCGCGCCCTCACCGCTTGGGGCAACCATATCATGACCGTCTGATGTCGCGCCATAGCCTGTAAGCTCAGCGTAAATTGTCGCGCCACGTGCTTTTGCGTGTTCGTATTCTTCAAGCACTAACATGCCTGCGCCGCCGCCAATAACAAAGCCATCACGACCTGAATCATAAGCACGTGATGCTTTTTCAGGCGTGTCATTATATTTAGACGACATTGCGCCCATACCATCAAATAGGCATGAAAGTTCCCAGCTTAGCTCTTCGCCGCCGCCTGCAAAGACGATATCTTGCTTATCAAACATAATTTGTTCGAAAGCATTACCAATGCAGTGGCCTGATGTAGAACAAGCTGATGAAATTGAGTAGTTAACGCCCTTAATCTTCATATAAGTCGATAAAGTCGCACTTGTTGTCGAAGACATGCAGCGTGGCACTTGATATGGGCCAACGCGCTTAGGTGTTCTTTCTTTAGCTGTATTCGCCGCCAAAACTTGGTTCGCCGCCGATGGACCGCCAGAGCCAACAACAATACCCGTGCGTGGGTTTGAAACTTGGTCTTCATTAAGGCCAGAATCTTCAATAGCTTGCTTTAAAGCGACATAGCAATATTGTGCGCCATCGCCCATGAAGCGACGGTGACGACGATCAATTAAGCTTTCCAAATCAATATCAGGCTTGCCATAGACTTGTGAGCGGAAACCAAGGTCAGCATATTCTTGCGAGAAAGTAATGCCTGATTTACCCGCTTTCAAAGAGGCCACAACCTCATCTTGTGAATTACCGATACACGATACGATACCAATGCCTGTTACAACAACACGTCTTGGCGTAATTGATTTCATCATTTTCTTACTCTTTGCTAAATTAAACGATAGTTTTGAATTACTTATACTGCAATTATAAGGCTATGCTTTGGCTTTAGAATTATCAAACAAGCCGACTTTTAAGTCTGTTGCTTCATAGATAACTTTGCCATCAGCGATAACTTTACCATCCGCTATACCAAGCACAAGGCGGCGGTTAATAACGCGCTTAAAGTTAATTTCATATGTGACCAATTTGGTTGTTGGCAAAATTTGATCTGACAATTTTAATTCGCCCAAACCAATTGCACGGCCAGAGCCCTTGCCGCCAAGCCAACCAAGATAAAATCCAACAAGCTGCCATAAGGCATCAAGACCAAGACAGCCCGGCATAACAGGGTCACCTTTAAAGTGACAATCAAAAAACCATAAATCAGGCTTGATATCAAATTCAGCGATAATCTGGCCTTTGCCGTGATCGCCACCATCTTCTGACACATGCGTAATGCGATCAAACATTAACATAGGAGGAAGCGGAAGCTGTGCATTGCCAGGGCCAAACATGTCGCCATTGCCACATGTAATTATGTCTTCGTAAGAATAGGAAGATTTTTGTTCAAATGTCATGTCATCAATTTTTTTGTTGTTCAATATAAGAGGTTTTTATACTGTTAGAAACAGTGCGGCGCAAACATTTTCTCTGAAAAAGGCCAAAATAAACAGGGGAAATATCATGAGGCTCTGTTTTTATTTAGAGGTTCCTAATGAACCCAAGCGAGAGGCACTAGGCTCTAACCGCTTCTTTCATCCTTAACATTAACGCTATCGTTTTAAGATTTTTTATACATTTCGATCATCGCCGCTAAAGCCAATGGCTTTGCAATGACGGATGCTATTTCAGGCTCTTCGCCGCCAGATACCACCGCGATCATCCGTCCTGCGGCTTTGGCACAGGCCACGGCGCAATCATAATTATTCTCTAGGCGTAATATAGGCAGTAAACTTTTATAATACGGCTCAAATGACTGGACGATACTTGTCGGCGCATCAGCGGGGCAATCATTTGCCGCAAGGCCTGCACGCCAATCAACTGTATTCGATACGCCGTGGCGCGCCGCTTCGCGCGTCATCACATAAGCGATCTCATCAAACTGAACGGGTAAATTAACACCTGAAAATTCACCGACATAATTTTGATCTGGGTGAAAAGGCCCTTGATCTATGCCCTGCTCTGCACGGACCAACTGTCCCGCGCTACCACTTAGGGCAACCAAGCAATCAGCAAGGCTCCATTTGTCTTGCACCATCATATGGTCAAGCGATGCATCACATAATTCTTGTGCGGCGATTTCATACGCCATGGCGCGCCAAGCACATTCAATAACAAGACGGCTGCTTTCATCTAAAGGAATATCTTGATTATCCCACTCAGACAGATTGTGATAAGCCAGATAAACGATCAGATCAACAAAGCCATAAATGTCCTGCTCCCAATCGCAAATTAATTGACGGGCAAGTTCGCGGCCACGCTCTGCATTATCTTCTACAATATAACCAGGCGGACAAACAAATAAAGGTAGCTCCCCTTCATAAGGCTTTTCATCCATTGAAGTGGTGAGTTTTTCTAAGATAGAGGATAAAGCGTCAATCGGCGATTCAAAATACAAGGCGGTTTCAACCATAATGCCCGCATAAAGCTGCACAGCCATAAAGACATCAATACCCTTACCACGAACGTGTGACAAAGACGCGACGTGGCGCGTCATTTCCAATGCCGTGTTGGTCTTATTACTGCTTAGCTCATATGCTACAGACATAGCGTTATACTTGCGCGAATGCGCCCTAAAAGAACTTTAAAAAGTGAAACACTGCTGAATTTGAAATGGCGAACGCCTAAACAACAGAAGATTTCGATAACATGATTCCGTCAAACCAGAATCATATTTAAAACTTACTCAATTACTTCATCGGGGTAAATGCCCCATATAGTGTTTTTTGCAACCCATCCCCGATAAGCTTTAAAATCAACAAGGCAGAAATCTTGTTTACACTGCTTAATTTCACCAATAGCGCCCGCTTCGACCTGTAAAACCACGCGGCTCTGGGCATTAGGCTTCTTATAGGCGCTGATTACGCCTGTATGTGTATCTGTGCTAGCGGCTTGTGCATTAAACTGTATAAGTGCAGAGCGCTGACCACTGAGCAAAGTACTATGTACCCAGCTTATCGAGCCTTCTTTATCGCGGATTTGACGCCAGGCCTCAAATTCAGCTGTCACTTCAACAGGAAGATGAGCGCGTTTATAAATCCATTGAATAGGATAGCGCAGCGCCGGCCCAGTGCGGGCATTAACCTTACTAGAGCGTAGAGATACAAAACGCGGTAATGGCAGCCCTGTAACAGGCCCCAATTTCTTTGCGTTGTTTTTTGCTATATTTTTTCCTGCATTGGCGGGCGTAACAAATCCATTTGAGTTCCCCCCAAACAAACAAAAGGCCAAAAACGTAATAGTGAAGAGGCGTAGATATAACATATTTGCAAACATTCCTTGACTTTACCGTCTTATAGAAAATATAACTCTGTTATCAGAATAGCCAGAATATGGCCCTTAGGGTCAAGAGTAAACATGATTAGCGAAGAAAAAAAGCAGAATAACATATCAAACGCCGCACAGAGCTCTGATATAACGCCCTCTATTATAAACCCAGATCAAACGCCCGATATAAGAATTGCGCCGATGATTGACTGGACAGATCGCCATGCGCGCTATTTCCTGCGGTTAATCTCCCCTAATGTAAAGCTCTATACCGAGATGATCACTTGCGGCGCGCTGCTGCATGGTGATGCTGAGCGTCATTTACGCTTTAATAATGAAGAACACCCCATAGCCCTACAGCTTGGCGGCGCAAGCTCTGAAGATTTAGCCACTTGCACGAAAATGGGTACAGATTATGGCTATGATGAAATAAACCTCAATTGCGGCTGCCCAAGCAATCGCGTCCAAAGCGGCGCTTTTGGCGCATGTCTTATGAAAGACCCTGAGCGCGTTGCTGATTGCATGAGCGCGATGAGCGAATCCACAGATAAGCCCGTGACTATAAAGTGCCGTATTGGCGTCGATGATTACGATAGCTATGACTTTTTAACACAATTTATTGAGAAAACCGCACAAGCAGGCTGCACTGAGTTTATTATTCATGCGCGCAAAGCATGGCTTAATGGCCTTAGCCCAAAAGAGAATCGCGAAGTGCCACCATTACGCTATGATATTGTTCATCAATTAAAAGCTGATTACCCGCATATAAAATTTATCCTTAATGGTGGAATCACAACATTAGAGCAAACAAGTGAACAGCTCTCAAAGCTCGACGGCGTAATGATCGGACGCGAAGCTTATCAGAATCCTTATTTCCTCTCAACGCTTGAGCACGCCATTTTCAAAACCGAATCTTTATTAACGCGCGATGAGATTGCGTTAAAAATGATTGATTATGCACAGCGCCAGCACGAACAATACCAAACCCCCATTAAGTCCATCACCCGCCATATTTTAGGTCTATACCAAGGCCTCCCACGCTCTAAACGCTGGCGCCGCACGCTTTCACAGGCGCATAAACACCCCGCCGATCATTTCGATATTATAAAAGAGGCGTTGGATAATATGCACAGCAAAGACCCCAACACTTGCATAGCGGCTTGATACATTGTAATTATTAACTATATTGTCATGTGTCTGCATTAAGATGCATATGATAAAGTTCACATTATTTAAGCCTTAGGCGAAAGCTCGAAGTCAGGTTACACACTATATGGATTGGCAACGTTTAGATCGAAAAGCAACTGAAGACCTTATTCAAAAATCAGGGTCTGCATCTGTATTATTCTCGCCGCAAACAAGCGAAGCGCGCCGATCAGCCCTGCCTTTTTTAGATAATTTCGCCTTATATCGCCTGACCAATTATGCGTCTTTGCCGCTTATATCCCTTGATTACCTTGTCAATGAAAGCAATGGCGATCCGAATGGCGTTTTGTATCTCGACGGCTCAACAGCCCCGATTCTCAAAGCTATTCGCAATGATAATTTCTCTCTCGATGTCGATAACGTTATTGGCTATGTGAATTTTTACTTTAAAAATGCCCCTGATCCTGATGGTGACATCTATATTATTGATGACCTCGAATCATTGGTGTTTTTTGATCTGCTTGGGCAAGATCAGCAAGACCGCCTAACCAAAAATTTTGAACCACCTGTTGTTGAACAGTTAGAAGATGGGCGCTATCAGATTAAAGCCTGCATGGTTAATCAAGGCAGCCTCGTCACGGCGACTATCGCTGTGCTTGGTGATGGGGCGGTGCATATATCATCCGTCGCTATGATGATCCAATCCACCCCTGCTTATCATCGCGTGGATAATTAAGAAGTAAGAAGTAAGAAGTAATAAGAAAAAAAACAGTTTCGCATTTAGCTTAATGAAAGACCGACGTTAATGACTACAGAGAATAACAAAAATAATGACAGCGAGCTGCAAGGTCCCTTCTCACAAATGGGTCGGCCTGGCGCTTTGGATGCATTACGTCATGATCACCATGATGTTGTTCTAAAAAAAGCGCGCACAGCATTGTCCAAGATTGAGACAGGCAAAGCATTATTAGCCGTTCTTGATAAATATAAATATCCTGTGCATATCTTAAAAGGCAAAGAAATCACTTATATAGCCCCTGATGAGAAGAGCATCACCCTTTTCATCCCTCCACAATATGAGGGGCTAGACAGCATTATGGCTATGGCCCTAGGATTAGGTATTCGTGAGCTAGAACAAGTGCTTATGGGCTACCCAAGAGCTGATTCATCGATGGATGACATAGCCTTTTGTCAAAGAACATTAACAAAAAGTGTTGACATAACCACATATATGTGTAGAATAGCAGATGAATACCACAGCAACTATGATAACCATAAGCCACTTGACAAGGTTATAGAATTAGGACATGGTGAGGTATATCAGGCATACAAAAATAAAGTTTCATATGACGAATTTGTCGATATATTTGTAGAAAAAGATATAGAAGCATATGAAAACGGTAATACAGGTAACGTAGAGTAAAGTAGAAAGAGGTGTACTATGAATAAAACTGGACACATGACACATAATTTAGCAGCAATCAAAATGGCTTCGCCTTCAGCGATCCGTCATGCAGCTAAAGGCGTATCTCAACTCGGTGATACTGGTCACAGCATGCATGCGCCAAAAGGCCCAGCACCACGCCACGCTTAATATAAAGCGCAATTATTAAAGAATTCTTAAAAGCCGCTCTTATGAGCGGCTTTTTTCGATCTATACTTTTGTAAAGCTTCGTCATCATCGATTCTTAATACCCGCGATCAGATTGCACTATTATTCCCCATCGTATGAAAGCGGCTCAGTTATACCGATTCTTATGCGTATTTCTCAATATTCTTCAACACGCCCATGTGCATAGTTTTCTCCGCGCCATATCGCTAAACTTGCTCTTGGCTCAATATAAATTATAGTAAGCATGTAGTTATAAATTAATGCGAGGTTGACGATTATGCGCTATTTGCCCCTATCAGAACAAAATCGAAAAGACATGATGGCCGCCACAGGCGCCAAAGACATGCGCGCCTTGTATAATGACGTTCCTGACAGCGCTTATAATGATTCTCTGCTTGATCTACCCGCACATAAAAGCGAAATGGCGGTTGAACGCATTATGAATGGCTATGCTAATCAAAATATTAGCGCACAAAATAGCGCCTTCTTCTTGGGCGGCGGCGTTTATCACCACCATATCCCCGCCAGCGTTGACCATATAATTCAGCGCAGCGAATTTTTAACCGCTTACACACCCTATCAACCTGAAATCGCCCAAGGGACATTACAGGTCATTTATGAATTTCAAACCATGATCGCCAAGCTCACAGGGCAAGACATTGCCAATGCTTCGCTTTATGATGGCGCAACGGCCACGGCCGAATCTGTGCTTATGGCCATGCGCGTTACAAAACGCAGCAAAGTTGTTATTGCCAATGAGCTACACCCAGATTACAAAGCCACCCTTGATACATATCTTGCTGATGACGCCGTTGTGGCGCTCGACCAAGGGGACAGCGCTGACATTGCCACGCTTATCGTGCAATCCCCCGATTTCTTCGGACGCCCTGAAAAATACGCGCCATGGCGCCAAAAAGCTGATGAAATTGGCGCATTATTAATTATAGTTATCACTGAAATCGTTTCACTCGGCATGCTCCCCACCCCCGCTGAGGCTGATATAGTCTGCGGCGAAGGTCAAAGCATTGGCCTGCCCATGAGCTTTGGCGGCCCGCATCTTGGATTTTTCGCCTGTAAACAAGCTTATTTAAGACAAGTCCCAGGCCGCCTGTGTGGGCGCACCAAAGATGCGGATGGTAAAGACGGCTATGTCCTGACCTTATCCACGCGTGAACAACATATACGCCGCGACAAAGCCACATCGAACATCTGTACCAATCAAGGCCTGTGCGCTTTGGCTTTTAGTGCGCATTTAAGCTTATTGGGTGATTTAGGCTTTAAGCAGCTTGCACAAACAAACCATGAAATGGCCTGCAACCTCGCCGATGCCTTAGAAGCCATTGACGGCGTCAGCACCGAAAACGAATTTTTCTTCAATGAATTTGTTGTAAAACTGCCAAAGCCAGCATCTGAAGTCGTTGAGCGTCTCGCCGATCAACACATCATCGCTGGCCTTGCCTTAGATAACAACCGCCTTCTTATCTGCGCCACCGAAGTGACAACAGATGAAGACATAGCAGAGCTTGTTAGCGCCCTGCAAGGACTTTAGATTACCCTACATTATTCGCCTCTAAAAACATTGCCTTAGATAAAGCAGAAAAGAACTGCTGATAAGGCTCTGGATCTTCTACCGCTTGAATATTATACTGGGCATTCGCTCTCACTATAATTTCCTTACCTTTTGGACGCACAAGAACAGTCATTCTAAGTTGGTAGCCATCTAGCTTTGTTCCACTAATTGACCCCAACTCCTGATCTGCCTTATCAATTACGAAACCTAAATCCTGCATAGTTGTGATTATAGTTCTTAATGTCTTTGTTCTGTCAGATGTTTCAAAGCTTCTTGATTGCATTTGACGCAAAGCAACTTGCGATTCAGAAGAAGACAAAGCCGCATCCGTGCCTGTTGTTACACAGCCCGACAACGACACACCACAAAACAGAACCATTAATATTAATACTGATTTTTTCATTACAAACACTCTTTTCTATATTTTAAATTTCATGCGCTTCCAAAAAAACAGCCTTAGACAGTCTTTCAAAAAACTCTTGGTACAACTCAGGAGCCTCTAAGCTTTCTGAACGTGTTACATTACCCTGTGTATTCCAGACAACCCTTTGGAATGTTGCTCTCATGAAAACTTTATTCTGACTTTTATGCGTAACAAGAGATACACGTATTTTTTGTTGCTTATCCGTGGGCATTACTCCCCCGCCAAGAGCCGCAACTAATATAGAAGCAGCGATCTGTCCTCCATTAACAGCACTCTTATCTTTAGAGCCTACAACGACACCGAGCTTTGTCTCACTTTCGTCAATAGTATAGCCCAAGTCTTGCAAAACAGAGGCCCCTGAAACAATGATTTTTTTCTCCGTGCGCGTATTAAACCCACGAGTCTGAAGCTGCTTCAGTGCAAGACTTTCTGGTGATAGCTGTAAAGCATCCTTAGGGATCGTCTGTACGCAGCCACACAAAACCAAAGCCATACACAGCATCGTAATAGTTTTTAATTTATACATTTCTAAGCTTTCTAAAATCTTGATGTGTGATAAGCGAAGTCTCTAACTTTGCTAGCTTTATCAAACTTGATTATGACAGTTAAAGTCTTTTGGCTTTTACTTGAAGCCCCCGTATTCTTATTATATCCACCGCCAACTCCAGCGCCTAAGGGAACACCTGTAAGACCTCCTAAAATTAACGCAGATACCCCACCAGAACTCGTCGAATAGGCTGTATCTGTTGAAATTTTATCATAGACCCACACCTCTCTTCTTTGCTCATCCGTGGATACAATATTAGGAGAGCCCAATATTTCAACAACACTGGCGCTACTCATACCCACGCGAACTTCTTTTTGCACAACCCCAACAGTCAAATTATTCACGCTAGTATCTGAGACCGCCTCACGATGCCCTGAAACTGACTGGCAGCCGCCCAATAGAACGATTACAACACTTATTATTACATTCCTCATAACATAAAACCCCTATGCTAAATTCTTGCTTAAAGATATTTGCGCACTTCAAATTCCCAGAACAACCACGGCCTTCAAAACTAACAACAAACCTAAACAATTGATTAATACATATACTTTAATTTAGTAAACGCATAGTTGTATCATACGCGAGTATTTATGCAAGCAATTATAACCCGTTGATAACTCCGCCGCTTAAATTGAGGCCAAAGCTTGTGCGTGCTAAGCTTTAGGCAGTCATAGATGTTCTTTCTATGATTCTTCAAAGCTCACTCGAGCATCACACTTATATGAAATTCGCGCCCTATGTATACTGAAACAAGCAGCTCTGACCACGCCTTTAGCATCCCGACAAGCCAAAACTATCAGATATGCGGCATATTAAATGCTCCATCCGCTGAGCTACCGACCGTTAAGGCGCAGAGCAAGTTGATTATTATTCCCGTACTCAAAGAGAGCGACCTTTATATACATTCAACGCAGAGCCAACGTAAATTTTACAACCAAAACGGCTATGATGTTTTACGTTTAGCCCTTTCTCATTCAGACCATAAAGCCCGCGACTTCAAAGATATAACGCTGGGTCACATGGCTGCCGATATACGCCGCGCTTGTGATGTCTTACGCGCTGATTATGGTCATATTTATATAGCCGCGCATGGTTTTGCCGCTTTTGCAACGGCGCTTGCCAATGCTGATACAGATGGACAGTCCCTCTCAGAGCCTTGCTTTACCCCTTATGAGAATTTCGTAGAATCAGGCTATGGCTATAACCGTGCGCTTGATATCTATCAAAGCTTAAGCAACCCGGTTGATTATTTAAATCCGCGCCTTGTTGAAAGCTGCAAATTATTTGACCTTGAAAGCTGCCGTTCAATGATTCAAAGCATTGACCGCCCTACGCAGTTTGTTTGGGCTGAAAACGGCCTTGGCTCTAATATTTCTGCGCTGTATAAGGCGCATCTTTATACTCACGCACAGAGCCTCACAATTAAAGGCGCTGACCATCACTTTAATAACGCCAATAGCATTGAGCGCGCCGCCATACAAAGCCTTGAGTGGTTCACTTATTGTGGCTATATGTATGACTTAAGCGCCCTGCAAGCGCAATCGGCCACAGGCAGCGCTCAATATACAGCTCCACAAAGCAGCGCTACATATACGGTGAATTAAAGCCAGTCTTCTATAGGCAAACCGAACGCAGCGCTTTATATTTTAATCATATAGTAATAATCAATATAGCGGTGAGTCTTATGAGTGCAAATACAGCCCCGAAAGAGCCTATAGCGGCCAATACCACGCAAGAATTTGATCTTACAAATGATCACAATCGTGGCCTTCATTATGAAGAGCCTTTTTTATGGGATTTACCACAAAGCGATCATAGCGGCGTTGATTTTGACGTGCCTCTAACTGGCCTGAACCGTACAGGCCAAGATATACGCGAAAGCACTGGACTGCCCAACATAACAGAACCACAAATCATGCGTCATTTTGTGCGCATGTCGACACATAACTATTCTATCGACCACGGCTTCTTCCCGCTCGGCTCATGCACAATGAAGCATAATCCGCGCCTAAATGAAAAAGTCGTACGCATAGCAGGCCTTGCGCATATTCATCCACTACAGCCACAAAAAACAGTACAGGGCGCTTTGGCGCTTATGCATGATTTGCAAAATTGGCTGGCCACATTAACGGGTTTGCCGGGCGTTGCGTTATCCCCTGCGGCAGGGGCGCATGGCGAATATGCTGGTATAATGACCATTCGCGCTAAGCTACGCGATGCGGGCGAGTTCCATAAAGATACATTACTCATTCCCGATTCTGCGCATGGCACCAACCCTGCGACCGCGTCTATGTGTGGCTTTAAAGTCAAAACAATCTCGACAAAAGGCACTGGACGTTTATCTCTTGCGGCGTTTAAGGACGCCCTTGGTGACGGTAAAAACATCGCCGGTATGATGGTCACAAATCCAAACACATGCGGTTTATTTGAAACGGATATTGTCGAGATCTCTAAATTACTGCATGACGCTGGCGGCTATTTTTATTGCGATGGTGCAAATTTCAACGCATTGGTTGGCCGCATTAAACCCGCTGATTTCGGCGTGGATGTTATGCATATCAATTTGCACAAAACCTTTTCGACCCCACATGGCGGCGGCGGCCCAGGATCTGGCCCGATATGCTGTACAGAAGAATTGCGCCCTTATCTGCCCGTCCCTTTAATTGGTCAATCGGATGATGGTAACTATAGCTTATTAGATAAGGCTGAGTGCCCCAAAACCCTTGGCCGTCTGCGTGGCTTTAATGGTCAGTTCGGCATGCATGTGCGCGCGCTGAGCTATATGCTCTCTCACGGCAATGACGGCCTGCGTCAAGTCTCTGGTGATGCTGTATTGGCCGCGAATTACATTCTGAGCCAACTTAAAGATGATTACCATGTCCCCTTTGAAGGGCCTTGCATGCATGAAGCGCTACTGTCTGAAAAATGGTTAAAAGAACACGGCGTTACAACGCTTGATGTCGCCAAGGCGCTGATCGAATTTGGTATGCATCCGATGACGGTTTATTTCCCTCTCGTGGTCAGCGGCGCGATGCTGATTGAGCCAACAGAGACGGAAACAAAAGAGTCTATGGATCGCTTTATAGCTGTAATGAAACATATTGCCGCGATGGCCAAAGATGGCAAAGGCGATGTTTTCCACAGCTACCCAACATGCACGCCCCGTAAGCGTTTAGATGAAGTACTTGCTGCACGTCGCCCTGTTTTAAACGGCTAACGATATAGTTGCAGGCCAAGCGCCGCTATGTGCTTTTCATATATGAGTTGCTGCATATGAATAATCATGCTAAATAAAGATATAAATAATAATAAGAATAAAAATGAGCAGGGATAATGGGAGAAAATAACGCACTCTCACGTGACTTTAATTCACAACCACTGCGCGCAAGCTTCGTACTCTTGCCGCGTGAGCTTTACGATGCCTATTTACATTTTTATAGATTAGCGCGCACCGCGAGCCAACGCGCGCAGGAAACTGTGGCTGATGCCGATCATAAACACGCCATGTCAACAGGCCGCAAATATTTCAACAACATGCCTGATGAGACGATATTCATACAGCGCATTGAAAAATTTTATGACCGCCTCAAAAATCACACAGCCAGCTTTTATGGTATTCGCTATACGGCAAATCTAAATAACCACCCCGAAGAATATATCGCCCTGCGCGGGGAACAAGCCACCGGGTTTTATGATTTACTGCTAGAAGGCAATCGCTTATTTGTTGATACTGTAAACAGCGTTTGGAAAACGGATTACCTAAAAGCATTTACCCAGCTTAAACAATCGGGATTACCCTATGAAGGTGCAACATGTTTGCAAGAAATCATTGATATGGGTTTCCATGTTTATACCATTCAGCGCCTAACAGAAGACTTAATAGAAAATGGTCGTGTTACCCCTGAATGGAAGAAGTTGATTAACCGCCCATAGGCCGTATAATTACCTTGACGAAGCCCCTATATTTAATAGTATCAACTTCACAGCTAATCTCAAATCGTTTCAACCCGTCTCTATTGGACGGGTCAATTTATAAAAGCTTTATGTAAGCCAAGACTCGCTAGGATATAAAATGGATAAAATACCCGTTACAAAAAAAGGATTTGTTGTTTTAGAAGCAGAATTAAAGCACCTAAAAACAACCGCACGCCCAACCGTGATTGAGGCTATTGCCGTCGCACGCGAACATGGCGATTTAAAAGAAAATGCTGAATATCACGCAGCGCGTGAACAGCAAAGCTTTATTGAAGGCCGTATATTAGAGCTTGAGGCCGTGGTTTCGCGCGCACAAATCATTGACCCTTCGCTTATGATTGGTGACAAGACCATTAAATTTGGTGCAACTGTTTTGGTGGCTGATGAAGCCACTGACGAAGAAACAGAATATCAAATCGTTGGTGAACACGAAGCCAATGCGGATAGTAAAAAATTATCCGTTACCGCCCCTATTTGCCGCGCCATGATTGGCAAAAGCGAAGGCGATAGCATTTCTGTTGTTACACCAAAAGGCAAAAAAGACTACGAAATCGTAACAATCACATATAGCTAAATTCTACACTTGAGTCCTTTTTTCAATCAAACGCGTATGGAGCATTAAAATGGTCGATAAAAATAACAAACCCATTATTGATACTAACTTCACAGCGGATGATGAAAAAAGGCTTAAGCAGGAATTTGATCGCAAACAAGCCAACGCACAGGCCGATAAGAACGCCGCCCTTGAAGACAAGATCATGGCCGCGTGGCATGGACAAGCACGCTTCAAAATCTGCGACACACGCATTGTCGAGCAATTCAAAATGGATGGCATCGGCCTGCGCGCGGGCATTACTCAAAGCGAAAAACACACGAAAAAATCAAAAACCACCTCATATGCGCTCTCGGTCGAGGTTTGCTATCATGACTTATACGAGCTACACAAAGCAGCGCCTTTCAAATCAGAAAAAGAGCGCAGCCTAAGCGAAGAATTCAATCAAAAACGTGCTTCATCGCTACAAATTGGCCAATATGACAGCTTAGAATCGCTTAAACACGCCTTTACGGAGCTTAACCGTGAATTTTTACTCGTTTTATCCGAAGCGGGTGCTGAAAATAGCCGTTTAGAAGTCACAAATGGCGCTTACAGCATCATTAACGAGAATTCAGACACGCAAGCTGGCAATTTTTCTGATGCGTTAAAATTGGCGCGGCAAATACAATATTTGCGTTTATTGGACACGGATGAATATCTAAACTACGGCCAAGCCCGCCTTGCCTTAATTCAGCCCATTTTACAGGATAACAATCTTGAGCTTGATGTGATGCGCGAATATGTCTTTGGTAACGAGACAACACATTACAAAGCCAGCAATGACGAGCATCACGATTTAGGGCGCTTTCAAATTATGAATGTATCCGCTGATATGGCGGCGGTTCTGACGAGCTATAAATCAATCCACGCGCAGGATTCACAAGTATTTAATGGCAGCGTTACAGGGCGCCTATTACAACGTCACTTTTTTAACCGTATATTTGATGCCGCCGCTGAACTTGGCTTAATCGGCGCAGAAAAAAGGGAACATCTTGTACCGCAGATTACGCAGTATAGAAATGTCCCCTTAATTGGTAATTCTTATTTTGCCCCCGCCGCTTAACAGCCGCGAGTATAACAAGCAATTAAACCTTATGCTGACTTCAACATAGCTGGTTGGTCTTGCTTTTGACCTGACCCACGATGTTTTGCGATGTCATTGCGGCTACAGTTATAAGCGCCTTCGATTTTCTTATAAACGCTTTCGATACATGCGGCTTTTAACGCATCATCAGCAAATGAATCTTCAATCGCCATCATCGTAATATCAATAAGCTGCAAATCTGTTAAACCAAAGACATCTTGTGCGATTTCGTATTCTTGACCAATTGTTGTGCGGAAAAATGTTGGGTCATCAGTGTTTAAAGATATACGAACGCCTGCATTATAAATTTCAGTAATGCGGTGCGCTTCTAAGCTTGGCACAGCTTTAGAAAACGCGTTACTTGATAAGCATATTTCACCGTGAAATTTTGCGGCAACAACTTTTTTAACAAGCTCTGGATCGTCCATAATGCAGGTAATATGCCCGCCGCGCTTGGCGCCAGCAGCCATTGCATCAATGATATTTTGAGGGCCTGCATTTTCACCAGCATGCATAGAAATATGCAGTTCTTTTTTCTGATTTTCAGCAATGTAATCAAATAATTCTTGATGCCCAGGAATGTCACCAAGCTGTTCGTAATTGGCAAGGTCAAGCCCAACTAAATACGGATCAGCAGAATTTTCAACAATTTGTTTAACCGCCCACCAGTTTTTATCAACGGCCTCAGGGCTGTCTCCACGCTCAAGAGTCGCTTTGCAACGCGCATATACACCAAAATCTTGCTCGGCGCGGTCTATACCGCGTTTAAACGCCGCCATCATGTCAGAAAAATCATAATCAGCTGATGTATGCCACATGCCCGGGCAAACAATCATTTCGCAATAAACAAGACCTTCAGCCGCGGCGCTTTTTAAATAGCCATAAGTTAGGGCTTCGTAATCATCTGGCGTTTGTAAAACCAAAGGCGCAACCGTATCAATACAATTTAGAAAACCAATAAAATCATCATAATTATACTCAAGCACATTATCTGCATTCGTGCGGAATAATTCATCCAGGCGCTCTGGGCAAGCTTTTTTGACAACGTCATAGGCAACAGACACCTCAATAGCACCATCAATATGCATATGGAGTTCGGCTTTTGGTATAGTTTGTACTGACATTCGATGTAATCCTTATCTGATTATTTTCGTTAAATGCTGCGTGTTCTCACACGTTAATTTCTGTTTATTATGGCTGTAGAGTAGCGATGCTTATAGTTTTTGTAAAGACATCAAAGCGCCTTATATCAAGGGATATCAATATGGCGTTTATGCCCCTTATTTATATAAGCTCATTTCTTGAATATTCGCAGCCTTTTGTGCTTCAACGCTACGGCGGCGAAAGCCGTAATAACTCGACAACCCAAAGAAAGCCAAACCACCACCAATAAATGGTACTGTAAACATGCCGAGTGAATAATCTAATGAGCGCACATAATGCTCTTTTTCTTCTTCGCTGCTATAAATTTTAGAATAAGCGCAGCGTTCAAAAGACTCTCTATTTTGTGATTTTACAGTTGTTAATTCATATGTTGAGAGGTCATCGAACGTCTTGCCCATACCCTGTTCAAATTCAGCTTCATAAACATCTTCGACACAAGCAAGACTACGCGATTCAATATAGCTATCTGGTAGAATAAGATTATTCTCCACAAGGTTCTGTGAAGCCTCTTTATAAGCATCATCGCTATATACAGCAAACCGACCAACATCAACGGAAACACAGCAGGCAATCGCCACAAAATAAGCTCTCCACATGAAATTGGCATCTTTGCCACTGCGTGCGATACGCTCAATCTTCGCGTCTTGCCGCTTAATCGTATTTTCTTTGTTTTTTATGAAACTATCGAAATCATCCATGATGAAATCCTTTATATCTATTCAAGCAACTTTAAATCTAGAGTTTTGTTTTTGGCTACAGCATCATATTTACGCTGCCTATTCCATGCGGTCACCCCCAGAGCTGTAAAGAAACCAGCCCCGCCGCCCCAGAAATACAAGAAACCACTCCATTTATAGTCTAGTGAATCAACGTAATCTTCTTTGACTTCATCACTCGCCGCTAATTTATTAAAGCGACATGATGCGAAGGATGAATAATTGTCCATAACAATCTCTTCTAAAGATTCACGGCTTAAATCGTCATAATCAATGCCCGTTTGATCTTCAAACTCATCTTCATATACATCTTCCGTACAAGTAAGCACCTTGTCCTGCACAAAATCATCAGGGACAACAAGCTGTCCTGATTCATAATCTGCGCTAGCCTGTTGAAAAAGCGGTTCATCATGGGTCAAGTCTAAACGAAACAACTCGCCCGCGAATATTAACGCAGCGAATACCCCATATTTAAACGCGGCTGTAAAAGTCTCACGTTTAGCACTTCGGAACTCTGCGCTTTTTTTAGAGCTTTCTGCTATTTCTTCTTTTAATTTATCGAGATCAGCCATGTTCATCATTCGTTTTCTAAGAATTCATTCTAATCAAAAAGCTTTAATTCTTCCGCTTTGCTTTTCGCTTCATTACCGTATTTACGTTGACGGTTCCAAGAACTCAAGCCACCTAATGCATATAAGCCCCCTATGCCGCCCCATACAAATAATGCAGGATTCCAATGGAAGCCTTGGCTCGAGACATAGTCTTTTTGAATATCGTCACTTTGCGCCAGCACATTAGCAGCACAACGCGCAAAAGCTTCTTGATTTTTCCCAAGTTCAGTCGCTTGGCTTGCGCTTAATTCATCAAAATCAACGCCCATATCTTCTTCAAACTGATCTTCATAGACCTCCTCAAAGCAATCAATGGTCTTTTGAACCAAATAGTCTTCTGGAATAACAAGCTGTCCTGCCGCATAGTCAGCTTCCAGTTTTAAATAAGCCTCCTCGTCATGGAACTGTAAGAGAGCAAGGTCCACCGCCAAAAGAAACGCCCCCAATACACCAAAGATACGGGCATTATAAAAAGAAAGACGCCTGATTTTTTCAAACTCTAGGCTTTTTTCTGCGCTCTTTTGTATTTTTTCTTGTAATCCGCTTGTATCGACCATAAGCAACACGCCCTCTAGATAGATGAGTTTATTTAGTCAAAAAGCTTTAATTCTTCCGCTTTGCTTTTCGCTTCATTGCCATATTTGCGTTGACGATTCCAAGAGCTCAAGCCGCCTAATGCATATAAGCCCCCTATGCCGCCCCATACAAATAATGCAGGATTCCAATGGAAGCCTTGAGAGTAGACATAGTCCTTTTGAATCTCGTCACTTTGCGCAAATACATCAGAAGCACAGCCAGCAAAAGCGGCTTGATTTTTTCCTAGCTCCTCAGCTTGGCTTACGCTTAAATCATCCAAATCAACGCCCATATCTTCTTCAAACTGATCTTCATAGACGTCCTCAACGCATTCTATAACCTTTTTATCCATATAGTCTTCAGGGATAACAAGCTGTCCCGCCACATAGTCAGCTTCCAGCTTTAAATAAGCCTCCTCATCATGAAAATGTAAATCGGCAAGATCCACTGCCAAAAGCAACGCCCCCAAAACACCATAGAAACGGGCCTCGCCAAAAGATTTGCGCTTCTTACCTTCAAATTCTTGGCTTTTCTCTGTGCTCTTTTGTATTTTTTCTTGTAATCCGCTTATATCGACCATCTTGCAGCTCTCTTTATTTCTATATTTTTATTATTTCAACAAATTTTTCATGTCTTGTTTTTCTTTAATTGAGCGTCGCGTAGACAAAACACTCACCGCCCCACCTGTCGCGCCAGAAAGAATAAACATTGCGCCAGCAAAAATACTTCCAAAGGCCAGATACATAAGTGTATTATCTGCCTTATATTGATTGACGTAATTTTCTTTAATTTCTTCCGTTGGCGGTAAATCTCCACCGACGCAATGCGCAAAATGCCCAGGGAACTGTTTCAGTAAATCTTCGGCTTGTTTATCACTCATTCGAAATGATTGAGGATCTGCGCCCTCAACATTAGACCATGTCTTATCTCGTACGCATGTTGTTAAATCAGATTCAATATAGAACGATCTAGGTACCGTTAACGTCCCTTTATCAAGCTCTTCACTTAAAGCTTCATATTTTTCAGGATCGGCGTTGATATTAAATATCATATTCACCGCAAGTAAGCAGCCCGCCAGCCCAATCGACTGCCCGCCGACTTTTTTAACAGACTCAAAGCGGCTGTTTGATTTTTCTTGTTTACTGAGCAGATCGTTAATATCTTTATCGTAATTTTTCATTTTTTTCTCTTCTTCCTTTTACGGCGTAAAACCTTAATGTCAAAGCGTTTAGCAAGCTTAATCCAACAATATTTTACTCTCTTTGACGTTCTTAATCGCCGCTTCAGTTTTTGATTTCCGACGGCGCAAATAAGCCATGGCGCCTAAATAAACACAAGATCCTCCAATGAAGTTCCCTCCTAAAGAGAGCGCCCATGATGGCTGCGCTAATGTTTGTAGGTAATCATTTTGATAGTTTAGATTATCGCGCGAGTCTTCTTCAACACAGCCCGTCATATGCTCGGGGAATTGCGTCGCTAAGCTTAGAACTTCGGATTGCCCCAAACTATCCAAGTCCAAATCTTCAAAACGTGAAAGCCGACCGCGTATACAGGCTTCACGATCATTTTTATAATAATCCATCGGCACGACAAAATTACCGGTCTTTATTTCAGCTTTAACTTGATTGTAAGGCTCGGGGTCATGCAAGGCTGCAAGCCCGAAATGAACCGCAAAACACACAGCCCCCAAAGCAACCCCTGTGACCGTTAAGTTTTTCGTGAATCCTAGATATTCAGAATTTTGAGACTTAGACGCATCTAAAGCCTTTAGCTTCTTATCATATCCGTCCATTAATTTATCTATATCGGCCATTACACATCTTGCTCCATTATCATGGCGCTTTATTAGCACAACGGGAAAGTTATGTCAATTTAATTATGTGTAATGAATCCGAGAAAAATGTTTAAAGCTAGCTATAAACACTGCGCTTTGTGACGAAGCCAATGATCTGCCAGCACGCAAGCCAACATCGCTTCGCAAACAGGCGCGCCACGCAGCCCCACGCAAGGATCATGGCGGCCTTTAGTGATGATTTCAGTCTCTTCACCTTGCGCCGTTATCGTTTGGCGCGGCGTTAAAATTGAACTGGTTGGCTTAAAAGCCACGCGCACGATTATATCTTGCCCAGAACTTATGCCGCCAAGCACGCCGCCGGCATGGTTTGAACTGAACTCAGCCTCACCTGTTTCTTTATTGATAAAGATCTCATCGGCATTGTCTTCCCCGCCCAGTAACGCAGCGCCAAAGCCCTCGCCTATTTCAACGGCTTTAACCGCATTAATCGACATCATCGCTTTAGCAATATCCGCACTCAATTTATCATATACGGGCGCGCCAAGGCCTGCTGGTACATTACGGGCACGAATTTCGATGACGGCCCCCGCTGAGCTGCCTGATTTGCGCTTGGCATCCAGATAAGTGGCAAAACGCTCAACAGCATCGGCATCTGGGGTGAAGAATGGATTATTATCAATTTCGTTATCATTCCAATTCTCAGAATTTATAATCTGATCACCAATTTGTACAACACCTGCCCTGATTGAAATATCAGATGATATCTGGCTTTGCAAAACTTTACGTGCAACGGCGCCTGCCGCTACGCGCATGGCTGTCTCACGTGCAGAGGATCGACCGCCGCCGCGGTAATCACGAATGCCGTATTTTTGATTATAAGTAAAATCGGCATGGCCGGGTCTGAATTTGTCTTTGATCCCTGAATAATCTTTTGAGCGTTGATCTTGATTTTCAATGATTAAACTAATCGGCGTACCGGTTGTTTGCCCCTCAAAAACGCCCGACATAATTTTAACCTGATCAGGCTCTTTACGCTGCGTCGTAAACTTAGACTGCCCCGGTGCGCGGCGATCTAGAAATGGCTGGATGTCGGCTTCTGTTAATGCTATGCGCGGCGGTACGCCATCAACGACGCAGCCTATGGCTGGGCCATGGCTTTCACCCCAGCTAATATAGTTAAACATGGTACCGAAGAGATTGCCGCTCATTTCTTGACTTTCCATAAAATAAATAGTATAAATCTGATATGATTTTAAAACGAATTACAAATTTAGTACAGGATTTACTCAGCGATTATACGCGAAGCCGTGTAATGCGCAGGGACTTTTGTGCCTATGATTTACGAGGTTCGTTATGATTACATCGATTTTGGATAAAGACTTTAAAGGTGATGTGTTCGAGGACATGGAAAATGAGCGCGGCATTCAGCATCTGGGCGCAATTTTCAATAAACTATGCCTGCCCTTACCTGATGACGATGAAGTTCAGGTCACACGCGAAAAGGGCTTTAATTTATTCCTAAATCATTATGGCTGCGTAGTCAGATTTTATGAGCGTGAATATACAATTCCTGATACAGATATAAAAACAGCTAATGAGCATTTTTGTCATCATTTAAGCTTACCGTTTATCGGCCATGTACGCTTTGGTAAATTCAACATGCAAATTATGCCTGGCGTTATACCCGTTGATAATGTTCGGTTCAAAAAATCAGTACAAGCCACCTTTATACTAGGGCTGAATAGCGTCTGTGATACTGGCGCGGCTAATTTGGGGCATCTCCACCCTAATAAGCGCGATCATAGTTCCGTTGTCCTGCTTGATACTGTTCAGTCATTTGAAGAGATAGAAGACAGCTATGAACTATATTTAAAATATAACAACGAGCGCATCGTTGAGCGTTCTAATTTCGTTTCCGACCTACAAGAGAACTTCTACAAAGCATGGACAAGCGATAAGCCTTCTGCAATGAACAAATTTTGGGAAGGTGTACACAAGACACACAAACAAGGGGAGCGCCTGCACGCGGGCTGGCTAGAAGAAAACAACCCTATCCTCAATAAAGAAAATTTTTACAAGGAAGACTTTGTCGCAAAATCAAAAGACTACCATGAGCGTTTTCTTGCCTTAAAAGCCTGCTAACATATTTAAGCGACGGGTTTCTTATCCAATATCATCACAGATAAACGACTAACGCAGACAAGCTTGCCTGTAGCTTCTTCGTGAATTTCGGTTTGCCACACATGAAGTTTGCGGCCCGTTTGGAACGGCTTACACGTGCCGATTACGCGCCCTTCGCGGACGGATCTTATATGGTTAGCGTTAATCTCTATGCCAACAATCATTTGCTCTTCTGGGTTAACGCACATCCATGCGGCAACAGAGCCTAATGTTTCAGAAAGCACGCATGATGCGCCGCCATGTAAAATACCAAAGGGCTGGACCGTGCGCTCATCCACGGGCATTGAGGCTCTAAGATAATCATCACCAACGTCTTCAAACTGAATGCCAATATGGACCCCCATATTGGCATTCCGAAAACCTTCTAAATCGCTTACGCTATAGGGCTTAAACCAAAGCATAGTTGTCTATTCCTATTCAGCGGCTTCTGTCGCAACTTTCGGCGCAATGCTGCTCAGTAATTCAGCTGTCTCAGCGGCTGAATCAATAGAGACCATACCAACCGTATGATAACCAGAATCAACGTGAAGTACTTCACCTGTAACGCCTGAACCGAGGTCAGATAATAGATATAATGCACTGTTACCAACTTCATCAATTGTAACATTGCGTTTTAGCGGTGAGTTTAACTCATTCCATTTAAGGATATAACGGAAATCACCAATACCGCTTGCAGCCAAGGTTTTGATTGGGCCAGCGGAAATGGCATTAACGCGCACACCGTCTTTACCCAGATCTGAAGCCAAATAACGCACAGAGGCTTCAAGCGCCGCTTTGGCAACGCCCATAACATTGTAATGGGGCATAACACGCTCAGCGCCGTAATAAGTCAGCGTCACAAGCGAGCCACCTTCATTAAGCAAAGGCGCGGCTTTTTGTGCAATTTTCGTGAATGAGAACACAGAAATATCCATGGTCTTAAGGAAGTTATCGCGGGTGGTGTTTAGATACAAACCATCAAGCTCATTCTTATCAGAGAAAGCAATCGCGTGAACGATGAAGTCAAACTTGCCCCATTTTTCGCCAAGCGTATCGAATAAATTATCAATGCTCGCATCATCAGTCACATCACAAGGCAGCAAAATTTCTGCGCCAATTTTAGCGGCTAATGGACGAACACGTTTTTCTAAGGCGTCGCCTTGGTAAGTAAAAGCGAGCTCTGCGCCGTTTTCATGCAATGCTTTTGCAATGCCCCACGCTATTGAGCGTTCATTGGCCACGCCCATTATTAAGCCGCGCTTACCCGTCATAAATCCTGACATATCTCTTAAACCTTCTTATTTCATGTTCTGTAATCTGTATTGGGCATAATACACACCAATACTATAATAAGGCTGCATCCTACACTTAAAAATAGCGCCGTCAAATAAACAAATGCAGTATATTTATAAAAACAGCACTTTAATCCTCACTTTTTCGTTTTTTCATCTCTGACTCTGTCGTTTAACAAAGGATCATGCTATTATAAGTTGGATTTAACCCTTTTCTGGGTTTTCTTGCGCATATCAGCGCCTATCTATTTCTAACATTTAAAAAGTGCAAAACCATGGCCATATTATACAAAACAGCAAAACAAGTCTGTCAGCACCTTACGAAAACCGTAAACGACATGACGAATGGCCTGAATTTTTATGTCATCCCCCATCACGGCGGACAGCGCAATGACGCTTTGACCATTGAAGCTTCAGAATTTTCTGGCCACAAAGCCGAACAGTTTATGCGCCGTATCATTAGCAACAAAGCACGCCAAGAAGATAGCACTTGCTTTTTGGGCACCGCGATAGCCTTTGAGCAAAGTTTTTTTGGCCTGCGCTATAAACCCCACCGCATCTCGATCATCACCGTAAACATCGATCAATACGAAGATATGAACGAACTAAAGGCTGACCTTTATCATCATTTATGGATCGCCCTTGATAAAGACGAAAAAATCAAAAAAACAGATCATGGCGGCCAGCATGAACACCATAAATATCCTATCAAAGCCGATAAAAGAGATATCACCTTTAGAAACCTAAAAGCGGATGTTTTCTCAGTACTTATGCAGTCTTTTGAAAACATTCCTGACGCAGCCTTGACGCTAGCCACGACGCGAGCGCAGCAAGCTGTACATGCAGAAGCCACCCATAAAACTTTATATTATATTTTCCCCTTAGCCATGGAATCCTGCCAATTTCTTTTGAACGATCTTCAGCGCATTCCCCATCACCAGCAAGCGCAAATACTCTTAGCGCAAAAATTATGCGAAGATATTGCTGACAATATCAACGATGATAGCCTCGAAAGCTGGTGGATGTTCGCTGAGCCTGCCGCAACCATGGCTTGGCTTGATTACACACCACAGCAAATCCTCAGCGCTTGCGTTAATAGTGGCGTTGACCCGCTCGTGCGTGCCAACGGCCTACTGCTACAAGAAATTCTCGGCATAGAGTTGCTGCCTCCCAAAGAGCTTCTCTCCGTCTATAATAGCTTTGGCGGTAAAGAGCAGATCGAGGAACTCCACCACCATAAGAGTGATGAGTCTTTTGAAGATGCACTTGTACAAGGCCTTAAGCTTGAAAGTAACCGCCCCTTCCTTGATGAAGCCCTGTTTCAGAATGAACGTCTAAGCCAAGGAAAAGCCATTGGTTGGACAGCCAGCGCATTACAAGCCTCAGCGCGCGCTTTTGACAAAGCACTACAATCAGGCCGCACGCCTGAACAAGCCGCACGCCTCGAATATGAAGGCGTTAAATCAAAAAGCAACTGGGAAAGCCTCGAATCACTCAGTCTAAAAATATTAGAAGCCCGCCAAGAAGGCGAGACCACGATGCTTGAGAGCATCATTGAAACCTATGCCGATGATCAAGATTATTACAATATTCTAGAATCTTTTAAGCAGACACTTAACGATCCTGCTTATACAAATAAGCTCTCCATTGACCCTGCCCCCTCAGGTCCGGCGCTTGGTCAAGAACCTAAACCACAAGCCCCCGCCCTAGAGCTTGCCAATGCCCCCGCCACGCCCGCCGCGGCGATTTCTGCACCATCCATGGGTATGGGCGGCACCCCACCACCATTACGCGCGATTAAGCCATTGGGCGGTAACAATAAAGTGAATACGCCGCCAAGCAATACAGAGGATAATACAGAAGCCACGGATAAGAAAGCCACGGATAAGAAAACCGAGAATGAATAATCACAACCTCACGCAAAGTTAAGAGCCTCAATAAAAAAAAGCGTACCGAATTAAATCGGCACGCTTTTTAATATCACCTTATAAACACATTTAAAGGCTTATATTAATTTATGAGACTTAAATAACCTGCCAGATACCGGCGCTATCTTGACATGCTGTGCCGTAAGCTGTTTCAGCTTTGCCATCAATATAGATTGTTTGCTTATACTCACGGCAATAACGGCCACTTGCCGCATAACCATCTTTCACGGCTGTAACATCACCCGCATTACCTGTTTCTGGGTTGTTCCATGAAATTGTTTCGCCTACTGGTGCAGTATGCGCTTTTTCAGCGGCGCGTTCAGCATAAACCAGATCCGCTTTATCTAAAGACGTACCAATTTCGCTACCGATAAATGCACCAAGCAATGTGCCCGCACCGACAGCCCATAATGTACCAGAGCCACTGCCCATTTGCGATCCAGCCAAACCACCAAGCACTGCGCCGCCTAATGATCCCATTTGTTTTTTATTTACAGATGATTGTTCGCATGCACCAAGTGCTAAAATACTCAGGATAGACAGTACAGACATAAATTTTTTCATAGTTGATCTCCTAAATTACAAATAAAACTCTATTTATAAATGGCGCATTACGTTAGAAAAGCAATACATAAATTTATTTAAGGCATAATTTCAATGGATACACAGACAAATCCCATCGTCATGATACAAGATTGGCTCACCAAAGCTGAACAGACAGAAATCAATGATGCCAATGCCATTTCACTGGCAACGGTCGGCAAAGACATGATGCCTAATGTGCGCATCGTTCTTTTAAAAGAAATTGCCGCTGAAGGGCTTTATTTCTATACAAATCAGACCAGTCAAAAAGCACGTGAGCTTGCTGAAAACAGCCAAGCCGCCATTTGCATACACTGGAAGTCACTACGCCGTCAGGTCAGAGTGCGCGGTACAATAAGCCCTGCATCCGCTGAAAAATCAGATGCATATTTCGCTTCACGTCACCCAACCAGTCAAATCGGGGCATGGGCATCACAACAATCTCAGCCTTTGGCCTCACGCGCTTTGTTTGAACATGACCTTGAAAGCGCTGCTGAGCGGTTTAAAAACGGCGAGCCTATACCACGCCCACCCCATTGGGGCGGCTATTTGCTGACTCCTTTATCCATAGAGTTCTGGGAAGAAAAAGAATATCGCTTGCATACGCGTCAGCTCTTTACTAGAACAGACATAGATACACCGTGGGATGTCGGTTTACTCTATCCATAAAGGGGCGCCTAACACAACACAGCCCAGTAAATGAATCTCTATTAAATTAAATAAGGTATATATCATGACAACAGAAAATTTGAATTTTAGCGCTGATGTTTCGCGCCTTTTAGACCTTGTGGCTAACGCCCTATACTCTAATACAGACGTTTTCTTACGTGAGCTGATCTCAAACAGCGCTGATGCCTGTGACCGTTTACGCTATGATGCGCTAAGCAACGACAAATTAATCAAAGGCGATAGCGACCTCCGCATTGAAATACGTAAAGATAGCGCCGCGCGCAAAGTTTATATCTGTGATAATGGCGTTGGCATGGACCATGCTGATTTAATTGCGAATCTTGGTACAATTGCCAGCTCTGGTACAGGCCAAATCATGGAAGCACTAAAACACAAGCAAGACGGCAAAGGTGATTTGAACCTAATCGGTCAATTTGGCGTTGGTTTTTATGCCAGCTTTATGGTGTCAGAAAGCGTTGAAGTTATATCGCGCAAAGCAGGAGAAAAAGAAGCTTGGGCGTGGACATCTGACGGCAAAACAGGTTACGCCATAGACAGCGCCAGCAAAGAACAAGAAAAGCTGTTAATCGGCCCACGCGGCACGACAATCATCTTGAACATCAAAGATGATAGCAGCGACTATTTAATGGAAGAAAAGCTCAAGCAAATCATCCTGACCTATTCAGACCATATTGATATTCCAATCTATGTTGGCAATAAGGAAGAATTAGAAGAAGGCGTTGAATGGAAAGCGGTTAATACAGCATCGGCTTTATGGCTTCGCCCAAAATCAGAAATCACTGAAGAGCAATATAATGCTTTCTTCTCTCACCTCACCAACAGCTTTGGCGTTGATACGCCTCTATCAACCCTACACTGGAAGGCTGAAGGCACTATCGAATTTACAGCCTTGCTGTTTGTCCCTTCAATGCGCGCATGGGATTTATATGACCCTTCACGCAAAGCGGGCTTACAGCTCTATGTGAAGCGCGTATTTATTACGGATAAATGTGAAGAGCTTTTACATCCATGGCTGCGCTTTGTGCAAGGTATTGTTGATTGCCAAGACCTGCCATTGAATATTTCACGCGAAATGTTGCAAAATAATGCGGTTCTACAAAAAATTCGCACCGCGATTACGCGCCGTATTTTGAAAGAGCTTGATGCCCTTTCGCGCAATGATGAAGTGGCCTTTGAAGCCTTTTGGCGCCAGTTTGGCCCTGTGGTTAAAGAAGGCCTTTATGACGCAGTTCAGCATCGTGAAGAATTATTCAAAATCTGTCGCTTTAGCTCAACTTTTGAAGATGGCAAATTAACCAGCCTTGAAGATTATGTCTCACGCATGAAAGACGGCCAAAGATCGATCTTCTATATTAGTGGCGACAAGGCATCTTCGCTTAAAAACAGCCCACAAATTGAAGGCTTTAAATCACGCGGCATTGAAGTTCTTCTGTTTGAAGATACGATTGATGAGTTCTGGATCCAAAGCGCTATGGGCTTTGGCGAACATCCATTCGTTAGCGCAACAAAAGGCGACCTTAATCTTGATACCATTAATGATACGGATGAAAACAAGACTGAGAAAAAAGCTGAAGAAGACGCAAAAGAAGACTCAAAAGATGATGAGACCGTCATTAAGCTGATTGATCGGATGAAAATTATATTAGGTGAAGAAATTGGCGATGTACGTACATCAAGCCGCCTCACAACTTCACCTGTATGTCTTGTCGCCGGTGACAAAGAAGCCGATTTGAACCTTGAAAAAATGCTCCGTATTCAGCAAAAATACGAAGGTGAATCTAAACGTGTTTTAGAAATCAATGCTAAGCACCCGCTTATCTTACGCATGGCAGAAATCGCGGCGAATGATGATGGGGACAGCCTTGAAAAGGCAACGCATCTATTGCTTGATCAAGCCCGCATTATTCAAGGCGAGCCCATTAGCAATCCGACAAGCTTCGCACAAAACATGTCTGAGTTTATCCAAAAAAGCATTTAGCGGCTAAATATTCAGAGTATACGCATAGAAAAAGCGCCCTATTGGGCGCTTTTTTAATTTCTTCATTGTACTTTTACAAGCTCATGATTCGGCTTAGTTGCTTAAACTTAGTTGCTTAAACAACAATATCGAGTATTCCACCACGCACAGCATTTTTTGGCTGTTGATCGGCTTCAGTTAATTGCGTATTAATCGCCTTAACGTCCTGTTCTACATTGCCTTTAACAAGGTTCTGTTGAACTTGAAGTGGATTTGTTTGCACTGTATTTGCTGACACACCAGATGATATATTCATTATCAAAATTCCCATTTAAAAAAGGTTATGATCCAGTATATCATAAAATTCGCTTAGATAGCAAATTCAACTCTATATTAAATCCACCTCCATATTACTGGCATTGACGCCAAGCCTTCGCGTAATTATGATGCCCTATTCAATGCAAGACCTCTTCCCTGTATTAACAATGTTTTGGCTATAGGCCAATTGAAATGGATAACAATTATGAGTGTCATTGTTTTAGGTTCTCTCAACACAGATTTATGTTACCAGCTAAAAGCCCTACCGCGTCCAGGGGAAACGCTCCACGCTTTGAGTTTTAAAGTTCTCAATGGTGGTAAAGGCGCTAACCAAGCCCTCGCGGCCAAGCGCGCCGGTGCTGACACTGCTATGATAGGCTGCGTTGGTCGCGATGATTACGGGCAAAGCCATATTGATGCTATGGGCTTAGAAGCTCTGAGCACTCAACATATCCAACGCAGCGTCCAACCGACAGGCAGCGCGGTTATCTATATTGAACAATCTGGTGAAAATACAATCATCCTCAATGCCGGCGCTAATGAGGAAACAAGCGCAGCCCAACTGCAAGCATACCCCATAAAAGCAGATGATAGCCTTGTGTGCCAAATGGAGATTAACCAAGCAGAAACGATTAAAGCCCTTAACTATGCTAAAAATACAGGGGCACGCACAATTTTAAATCTGGCGCCAATACCGGATGAATTTACGGATGGCTTGTTTAATACTGTTGATTACCTGATCGTCAATGAGCTTGAAGCCCACGCCGTGTGTCAGTACATGCTCGCACAAGAAAAAAAGACCACGCCTGACGCCACCATAAGTGCACAGGAGCAAGCGCAGATAATCGCCACTAATTTACAACTAAACTGCATCATAACATGTGGTGATAAAGGAGCTATCGCTTGTACGCCAGATGAGGAAATCTATGCCGCGCCCGCCTTACCAATAAGCACGAAGGATATTATCGATACAACAGGTGCGGGAGATTCTTTTACTGGCGTATTTGCAGCCGCCTTAGATCGGGGAGACCAATTAGAGGAAGCTTTGAATTTTGCGGCAATTGCAGGCAGTCTCGCCTGTTTAAAGCTTGGCGCGCAATCTTCTTATCCTACTGATAAGGAAATCAGACAACATTTAAAATCAGCCGCGCAATAACGTTAGCATGAATGCTTTTTGTAATAACGCTCACAAGCTTTGGTCAACTCCATACTAAAATCAAGTCCTATACGTCCGCCGCCTGCCTGTAGCTTTCTGTCTATAATTACTAAAGCGGATTGCTGATATACATCAATAATAATACCAGCATCTTCGTCAAAAAAATCTATGCGTTCTAAAAAATCTACAACAATGCATGACATATCTGAAATAAGCGCATAACCAAACATCGTACCATGCGCCTTTAACATCACTATGGGTGTGACAAGGGCAAATTGTTCTTCTTTTCCTAGGGCTTTTTTGCTGCTGATGGCCAAGCAAGATAGGCGAAGATTCTCAAGTTGATCGCGCACATAATCTTCAAATTCATCATAAGCCGTCGCTATGTGTTTTTCAGCGTCATCAATTAAATTTTGAGGTATACCGCCCGAACCCACTTTATTTTTCAAATAATTAGGGGCGTTAAAAATACGCATATAGAGCTATCCTCTACGTTTTAAAGTTCAAAACCGTATATCCCCGTAGCCTGCCTTGCAGTCTATCTCAGGCGGAAGCACCGTGTGCGTCATTGTAACGTCTTGCTGGGCCATCATAGCTAGACTCTGCGCGGTTACGTCTACGATCTGGGCCAAAGAACCTTTCGCCATCATCGACAAATTGCCTTGGTTTTTCAATAGCTTGGACGATGTGCGAATATAAATCCTGTGCGTTAAATGGCTTAACAAGGAATTCGCTTACCCCGATATCTCTTGCTTGCGTCACATGCAGTTTATGTGTGAAACCGCTCATTAAAATGATCGGCACATAAGGATTTTTAGTTAAAGGGTCACGGCGTATAAGCTTGGTTAGCTCCAAGCCGCTATGTTCCTCAAAAATCCAATCGGTTAGAATAATATCAGGGGAATGTTTTTGAAAAAGCTTAAAAGCATCATTCACATTATGAGCAACATAAACAGTCTCAAAACCAAAGGTTTTAAGCATTTTCTCTGTCACAAGAGCCAAGGGAACCATGTCCTCAACAATTAATACAGAAGCTTTGTCTAAAGCATAACCCATAAGTAAAACTACCCAACCCAATATGTCTAATATTATAATTTAATAGTAAAGCATAACGTAAAAAAGTTACTAAAACATTACGAGGAATAAAACATCCTGCGTAATGTAACATTATTATATGCTGTTGTACTTATGTATGTAAGTTATTTGCGTAGAATACTGTCTTAACGTGGAAGGATTTTAACTTTAAAGGCGCTCGGGCCTTGGTCTATACCTGTTTCTTTATCAATTTGAATATTCACGCGGCAGCCCATGGCATAGCGCTCTGCTGGCTTACCTGAGTAATATGAGGGCAAAACTAATTCTTGATTCACCGAATCAATTTCAAAACCTGAAACGGCCAAAGCCTGCGCATTGAAATATTCGCTCACATTATAGTTCTCGTATTTTACCAATAAAGACGAACCGCTCATATTTGTAATGACGGCAGGCTCAACGCGAACCGATAGCTCATGCATGATCGCACGATTATGGCGCTGTTTACTCGCTTGGAACAAAGTATCGTGACGTATTTGTACATCATTCAAATGATCACATATTTTCTGCATTTTCTCAGGATGATAGAGATACTCAACACCAGCTATTGTATGGCCAAGCTCTGATAAAATCAGCGACTGGTTCACATAGTCAACATGACGGCGCGCCGCTGAGGAAATCGTCGCATAAGCATCAATACCAATATCTGTATGACCACGATTAACGGCATTATATTGCGATTGATCAAGGCTACGCTCTTTTATAAGGGCACTGACAATGTCTAAATGTCCCGCTTTAGCAGAAGCATCCAATAGAGTTTTTAAGTGGCTTGAACTAAATTCAGCCCCAGAAACTGGCAATATATCGGCATAAACGCTAGAAATTAATCCAAGCTTATAGCGCGTATGGTCGTAATAAGATGGTGAAGCACTTAAACCAAAATTACGAAACCCCGCAGCTATTCCCTTCTCATGAAGGAAACGTCCCGCTAGAGCATTCGCGTTTAACATACGATCCGCCACTATATTACTATCAATAATGCCGACATCACTACATTGATTAAACAGGCTATGCAAAGGCTGCGTTTTTTTATGGCGCAATGTATCTCTGCGCGCATCCATAAATTCTTTATAGACTGTAAATTTAGGATCGCCAGCCTGTATGCCTGCATTAAATTGACGGTCTGAAATATTGCGTGTAACGCGAATAAAATCTTTTCGAAAGCTGTCTTTAAAATCTTGCTCAATTATACGGCCGTTTAAATCATATTCTGTACGGACAACGACGACGGGGCAATCTTGCCCTTCATGCAAAGATGCTTTGCCATGGCTAAGAACACTTGGGATAGTCGAGCTAACCGTACGCTTACCTGCATATAAAGACTGCCCCTTATCAAGAGAGGCTTTATAAAGATCGGAGTTTATATCAAAAAATAACGGTACAGCGATTAAGTAAGTTTCCTGCGTATAACCATTACTGTGTTTTAGTAATGAAAACGCATCATCAATGCATTGTGTGCCCGGCTGATCGATACTGATAATAAATTTATTGTCATTAGCGCTAGAGGCAATAAATGGCCCCGCTTGTTTCTGGGTTTTTGCGGCTAAATCATTGATCTTTTTATCATGATCGCGCGACAAATCAAAACGCTTCATCAAATGTGAGAAGTCGTTTTCTTGCGCATGAGGATTATAGATTTCTTGGCCTTTAGCCAAAGTCGCGCATGGCTTAAACGGGCTAAAGTCAGGCGTAACTTTTATACGATAAAGGCAATCATGTTTTAAATGCTTACTTTTCCCTGCGCTTACAGCAAGGGTTGCGGTGAGTTCGCCGCCCGCTATACAGATTTTGTTCTTATCACCACGGATTGCGTTGCCAATAACGTAACAAGCATCGCGTTTTTTGGTGAAAGAGAAATACGGCTCTACGCACACATCAGGGCAAACATCCGGCACGTTATCAATTGTTGCTGAATTTTTATGTGTAGCTTGCCCCGCCGCAGCTTTAGGATCAGCACGTTTAAATTTAGGAAAACGAAAAACGCCCATTTGGCCAGGGCTAAAATCAAATTTATGAAAGTCTTTGCTCGGGATAATAAAATTAAAATTTAGATGCTCGACGCCATTTTGCGGCTCTAAACGGATGAATTTTTCATCTGTCTCGTTAATCTCACTTGAAATCTTAGCAATAAAGAAATTTGGCTGCGCTGTATTTTTGACGATCTTATATCGACTTACGCCGTTATCGTCTTCTATCTCGCGTATTAAGCCTTTTTGAGCAAGGCGGCCAACAGCGCGCGTAAAGCCCTGACTTTGTGCGTCATCAGCGACAAGCTTCGCCCACTCATCTGCACAGCGCGGCACTGCCGGAAAAGCTGACAAAGCAAAAAGCATCATGCTTTCGGTTTGCGTTAAGCTCGGCTTAGTCGTACGCTTAGATTTCCTCGACCGTGTATATTTTGTCATTTACTACCCATCTGAATACATATGTGTAAACCTTATCATGCAGAAAAGCAAACAAATATGACAAAGGCTGCCGCAAAATATGTCTTACAACTTAATTCTTCTTATTGGCAAACCATAAGAAAACATTTAAATTACATTCTTCAGTATTTTTATATTTAAAGGGTTTGTTCATGCAAACGAGTCGCCAAGAAATCATTATGAATTTTTCAACGCCGCCGAGCGCGGAAGATATACTGGTCTTAGCCAATAATTGCATTGAGACTTTGCCTGATATATTTGCGGATTATTGCAAAAACCTTGAATGCGTCATTGAAGATTTTATTGATGAACATTTAGAAGCCCAATTAGAAAGCGATGATCCTTATGAGGTTCTTGTTTTCTTGAAATCTGGGCGTGAAATATCCCCCGGTATCGAAGTTAAAAACTCCGACGAAAAAGACAAACTGACATTATATCGCCGTGCCATTATTGATTATTGGGCTGAAACTGAGGATGATTTAGCTGATTTGCTCACGCGCGTCATTTTTGAAGAAATCGCCGCGGAACATGACTATACAGGCGATGAAATCGCTGAAATGATTCAAACACATCTAGACGATTAATTTAGACAATTAATCCCACGTATTTGTAATCACACCTAATTTCACGATCCCGCAAAGACGTGTTGGATTAGTGAGATTAGCTCGCTGCTACATCCACCAAACTCGCTGGCGGGAAATCCACCAATGCCTTATCAACGTCATCAGAATAAGCAAATGACGGCTGTCCACCAGCGGCGCGACAAGATAAAGAGGCAGCGACACTAGCACGCGCTAAAGAATCCCCCATAGACATGTCCTGATATAGACAAGCGGCCAGAGTTCCACAATATGCGTCACTCGCCCCCCAACGGTCTTCAACGCTGACTTCTTCACTAATAAGCAAAGCACCCACCGTCCAAACTTTACCATTTGGCTCAACCGCAATAGAGCCCTTACCACCAAGCGTAACGATACAGGTTAAGTCCCCTTCTTTTGACAGGCCTTGCGCGATCATCACCGCATTATTATCGCGCACCATTTCTGTTGTGCGTGCGATTTCACGCGCCTCAAGCTGATTAATAACCAAATAATCAATCATGGTTAAAAACTTGCGTGGAATCATCTTCATCGGGGCGAGGTTCAGCAATATTTTAGCGCCGCGTTCTTTGGCGCGCTGCATTAATTTATAGTTTTCCTCTTCAGGAAGCTCCATTTGCAAAACAAGCATTGTCGCATCATTTAGAATTTCATCTGGGATCTGATCCGCCGAAGAATCACCATTCGCCCCCATGGCTTGGTATATGCGCGGCTCATCATCTTGATCAATTGGTATACAATTACAGCCCGTATTCTTTTCTGAACGGCCAACGCCTGAAGTCAAAACGCCCTCAGAGCGCAACTTATCTAAAAGTTTTTGTCCCATAGGGTCTTCACCGACCATACCGACAATCGCTGTTTTTACGCCCATGCGCGCAGAAGCTAACGCCTGATTTCCACCGCGCCCACCAGGACACATATTATACGAATCTGCAGATACAGGATGCCTATCTGCGGGATGTGCGTCCACAGTCATAAAGAAATCCATACATAAAGAACCAAAAACTATAAGCATTTACACCATTTTCAAGTTTGTTTTAATAAGTATATTACACTAAACTATAGCACCTTGCCTTGCCATTTAAAATGATGCATAAGTTTATACGATAATTTAAAGACTATTATTCCGTTCAATAAACAGAGTACACGCCATGCCAATGATAGATTACGACAGCTTCTTTTCAAAAAGAGTTGAAGAGTTGAAACAAGATGGACGCTATCGCGTATTTACGACAATGGAACGAATTGTCGGCCAGTTCCCAAAAGCTGTTTGGCACCAAGATGACGGCACAGAAAAAGACGTCACCATCTGGTGTAGTAATGATTATTTAGGTATGGGGCATCACCCCGTTGTTATTAAAGCCGTTAAAGAAGCGGTTGAACTTAATGGCGTTGGCGCCGGTGGCACGCGTAATATTTCAGGCACAACAATTTACCACAAGCGCGTTGAAGACTCGCTGATGGATTTGCACAATAAAGAAGCGGCGCTTGTTTTCTCATCGGGCTATGTCGCCAATGAAGGCGCGCTTGGCACAATTGCCAAAATATTGCCTGAGTGCATTGTCTTTTCAGACGCCCTTAACCACGCCTCAATGATCCACGGCATGAAATCATCGGGCTGTAAAAAGTTTGTTTATCAGCATAATGACCTCGATCACCTTGAAAAATTACTCAAAGAAGCGCCTGTTTCCGCGCCTAAAATTATTGCCTTTGAATCTGTATATTCAATGGAAGGCGATATCGCGCCCATCAAAGAAATTTGCGACCTTGCTGATAAATATAACGCGATGACTTACCTTGATGAAGTACACGCCGTTGGCATGTACGGCCCACGCGGCGGCGGCGTCGCTGAAGAACGTGGCTTGATGGATCGCATTGATATTATCGAAGGCACATTTGGCAAAGCTTATGGCTTAATGGGCGGCTTTATCACAGGTAAAGCCTGCATTATTGATGCCGTGCGCAGCTTTGCTTCAGGGTTCATCTTCACAACATCCCTGCCCCCAGCCATTTTGGCGGGCGCACTTGCCAGCATTGAGCATTTAAAAACATCCAAAGTTGAACGTAACCGCCAACTGGAGAATGTCGCTTATATGAAAGGCTTGTTTGATAAAGCCGAGCTGCCTTATATGCAGGGCGAAAGCCATATTGTCCCCCTTGTTGTTGGCGATGCAAAATGCTGTAAACAAGTCACAGACATCATGATTAATAAATACGGCCTTTATGTGCAGCCGATTAATTACCCGACGGTGCCTAAAGGCACGGAGCGCTTACGCTTAACCGCGACAGCATCACATAGCAAAGCGGATATAGATTATATTGCCGGCGTTCTTGAAGATATGTGGCAAAACACGCATATGTTCGCCTTTGCAGAAGCCGCTTAGAAAGCCCTTCTCATTGCACACCAAAATATTAGAAAAGCCTGAATACACTTTAATGTATTCAGGCTTTTCTAATATCTAGATAAAAATTCTGCTTTAGCGTTATGGTGCGACAGGTTCTAGGCGGACAGACCGCACAGAGCCTTCTATTTCATCAGCTTTAAGACATGTGAGGAAACGGTTATTATCAATGCAGAAGCGATTAGCGCTTTCTGGCATATCAGGCCCGTCAGATAAGACCCAATAATGTTCTGGTCCCGTAAATGAATTTACCGCTGATTTTTGGAAGCTGTCTTTAAACGCGCCTTTATCTTTTTGCGGCACGATTACATTTTTCATTATGCCGTAGCTTGGTAAAACCCATTGGCCTTGATAGCGGCCCGATTTTATCGCTTCAACAAGGGATTCTTCATCTTCAATGATTAGCGCATCATAACCCTGATGTGTATTTTGTTGTGCGACACAATCCACCGCATCTTTAAATTCTAAGGCCGCGCGCTCTGGGCCGCCCATGACCATAAAGTCACCATGCTGTGCGAATACAGCAAAACACTGCGATAACCCAAGGTTTTTAAATATAGGCGCAGTGCCCATATAAATGCCCTTATCTTCAACTAACTCACCCGCTTTATACGACATGATAAACTCCCTTATTTTTCAAGTATTATGTTATTACTAAATATAAAGATACTATATGTCAAGTAGCATGAAGGGGCGCGATCTAAAAATACGGGATTTATGGATTACAGTAACGTCAAAGCTCTGATTCATTACACTCCATTAAAGGGAGTATGAGTTTAAATATACTCCCCTTTTCAGGCGCTTCATAAATAACTTCCCCCCCAAGAATTTCAGCGCTTTTTTTAATCATATACATACCCAACCCTGACCCGTACGATACCTTGGGGTGAAAACGCTTAAACATAGTAAACATACGTTCCCGTTGGTCTTCAGGGATGCCGAGACCATTGTCACGAACCTCAAAAATAAAATTATCACCATCTTTGCGGCAAGACACTGCAATAAAGGGGACCTCTACTTCACGATCTTGATATTTAACAGCGTTTGAAATAAGGTTTTCTACAATCAAAACAAAACGGTGAGCGAGCAATTTCAAAGGCACATCATAAGATAAATTAACGCGAACATCTAAGTACGAAAACCCATCCATCTGTGATATCTTAGCCAAGGCATCATTAACAACTTTAGAAACGACGACTTCTTGTAATCCTTCATTAAGATTCTTCGTCTTAGTTAACGATAATATATCCCTGACGAGGTTTTCTAATTTCTCCAATGATAAATGAACATGACTAATGCAAGTTTTGCTCTGTGAGATATTCCCTTTATCCAAAGCATCTTGCGCCATAGACAACAACTTCACAGAGGACACCAAAGGAGAACGAAGGTCATGTGATGTTCTATACGCAAACTCTTCAAGTTCTTCATTGGCCAGAAGCAACTCACTTTGTGCTTGTTCTAGGCTATCTGTGCGCTCCTGGATTAGCCCTTCAAGCTCCTCTTTTGAAAGGTGTAGTAACTCCATGGCTCGCGCATTCGAACGTGTCATTACAACAATCATACACAGAATTAATAATATTTGTGAAGATACGATTATAATCATCATAAGCTTGATAAAGTTATATGATGCCATTATGTCATCTGTATCAATCTCAAGAGCAACGCCAACATTCGCATCTTCATTCCACCGCCAAGCTCCGATAACCTCAACGCCGCGATAGCCTCTATAGCCCGTAACATTAACTCCATCTTTTGCCTTTAATGCTTGCGAGACCATAAAGGTAAAAGGCTTATCATCCTGCGTGTACCCTGCAACAGGGTGGTGAGTCAGGTCTTGCAATGGATCTTTAATCGACATAGACCAGATTGCTTGTTCATGAGCCTGAGTGAGGCCTATTTGGGATAATTGTTCTTCGAAGCGGCTGTCTGATAAAAGACGCCCTTCTTGGTCAAATGCGTAAGTTTCTCCAGTTTTACTTGGTCGAGTGACCGTGAAAATCTTCATATATTCATTACGAATATCATGACGCTGAGCCAATAGCGCAATAACATTACCATCGACAATAATGGGCGCGACGAAGAATAACGTTGGCGGGACATTCATGCCGGCGATGTTTTTTTGCCCCTCTAAAGGGACATCAGATGGTATGGGCGGTACAAACACTGTTTCACCGGCAAAAGCACGCTCAATCAAAGCTGGGCGGTAATCCACGATCAAGTTTTGCACACCAATATTACTGTCACGCATTGAGGCTATATTCGTATAATCTGGAGCAATAACAAAAAATCCAGCATTACCCCAACGGTCTTCATGATTTAGAAAAAACTCACGCAAAGCAGTTAAAGGAAGACTACCTTTAACACTTACATCAGCTTCATAGTTGCGTAACTGCTGCTGTACTAACGTTATAAATTTATCGTCTTTTGTAATCGTTTGTAGGTTTCGCTCATTAAGCGTAGCCCATTGTCGGAACAAGGAATCTACTTGCTGTATGGCAATTTTTAAAGTGCCGTTAATCCGCAACAGTTCATTTCTCTTCATGTAATGTAAAGCGCACGCTCCAATAGTAATACTAATACAGACCATGATTGTCGTTACAAGCAGCGCCAAGGTCGTGCTTTTTGAATTTTGTGGACTATGCAAAATAAAGCCTTAAAATATATTATATTAATAACTGCAAGCTAAGAATTATACTGCTGAATTATGAATTGAAGACAATTACATGTTAAGCAAACAAGATTATTATATACTATCTCAGGATACATATGAAGCAGATACTGTGCGATGAACACCCCCCCCTAAACCAATAAAAGAAAAAACATTCTAAATATTAATTCCCACAACCACTAGAATATATAAGATCGCCACACGATAAACATCGTGGCAAGATAAGAAATAAGGACGAATATAGTTTATGAACTATTCCATTAAGCCATACGCTCTACAACTCTAAATCTAATTTAAGATTAAAGCATCATGTTAATCGAAACGGCAATCATCAGAGCAGCAAAAGCGTATTTAAGCTTGGCGGTGTTCATACGGTGAGTTAAGCGCGCGCCAAAACGTGCGCTAAACACACTAACCGAGACCAGAACGCCCGCCGCCAAAATATTAACGCGCCCCCAACTATAAGGAAGGCCTGCCCCATCACTACAGCCTTCACAAGGCCCAAAAAGTAAAACAAGCGTTGCGGGTACGGCGACGAATAAGCCCAATAATGATGCTGTAGCAATCGCCTTATTAAGCGGTAGGCCATTATGCGCCATAAAAGGCACATTTAAAGTCGCCCCGCCAATACCGATTAGCGATGATATTGTTCCGCTAAAAATACCATAGCCAAAAACACCAATTTTTCTTTTAATCACAGGATCTTGCCCTTGAACTTCAATCTTTTTCTTAACAGTAAGAATAGCCATTAAAAATAATAAAACGGCAAAGATACGACGTAATGTATCAGTAGACAGCGCAAGCGCTACAGCGCCACCAATAAAAGCCCCTGCAACAACGCCAAACGCCAATAAGCGCAGCCACGCCATATCAATCGCGCCATGGCGGTAATGCACATATGAAGATGACATCGCTGTAGGAATGATCGTCGCCAAAGACGTACCAATCGCCAAATGCATCGTCGATGAGGAATCAAAATCAAGCACTGTAAATAGGTAATAGAGAGCAGGCACAATAATCGCGCCGCCGCCAATACCAAACAAACCAGCAAGGAACCCCGCCACAACCCCTAAAGGCAAGCAGCAGGCAATTATTATATAAAGATCAGTCATTTAATGCGTACTCTTAATTTTATGGATTAAAACAGGAGGCGTGATTTGAAGATATTTTTAGCGCGGGTAAAATAACTTTTCTGCCCTTTTAGAGCATTAATATCAGCCGAGTCCACAGCCGCGCTATGGAGTATGACAGATGCTGTGATGCGGTATGCGAAATTATCCAAACTCTCTTGAGAATCTGCAGCATCATCAACCGATAACAACGATTCACTGGCTTTGATGAAAACATCTTTAAAAGATAAGGCTGCATCTGCGCGCATATGAGGGACGAGCGCGTCATCATCAAAATCAGCACATGATGCCCGGGCGAATTTTGTTTGCGCGCTTAAAAAGCTGCATTCATCCCACTCAACAGTAATATCGGCACGCTCAAGCGCGCGCAAAGTTAGCCACAACGCAGCTTTATATTGCGCAATAGCTGTCCCGATCATGCTGACATCAGCGCTTAAGACCTTCTCTCCCTCGCTATAGAGGGTTACAGGCACGTGAATAGGCGCGGAGGAATTGGATGCATTACGCAACGAATTAAGGGCTGGGTGATCCAGATCAGGAATGACCGATTTATAAAACTCAATATTCAATTTTCTCATGGCGAGATTTATATAGCATTTGTCATATGTTTCAAGCTTTATTTCGCGTGTAAATATTAACTTATATACGCTATACTCAATATTATCATGATTGACGCCCGTTCAATCCTCAGCCAACACCTTATTAATTCACCTAGGTTTATATATGCGGTTTTTCAAAGAAGTTCAGCGTGCGACGCTCAAAACCAATCAATATATTAATGACAATAGCGGTAGCCTGCTTGATTTGTTGCTGTTTTTACTCACCCCCATTATTGCACTTGACGTCTTACGTCAGCTCTTCACTACGGGTGGTCTTTTTTGGACAATCATGACCCTTGCTTATATTGGCTTTTTTGCGCTTATCCCGACCTTATGGATGCGCTCCACGGTCGAAAGCCAAAACCCTGAGCGCGATTTCATTTCTTATCTAGGCAGTCCCCGCACCTATTTAACCGCCTTGATCCTCATTTTAATTCCTATTGCTTATAGCTATATCCCCGCCATGGCGAACATGACAAATAGCTTAACAATACAGACGTTTGATTACAGCTCTGATTATCTAGCGGTATTACTCTATATCCTATTTACAGCGCTTATTTTGCGGTTCAGCTTTATCATTCCGCTTTATAATAGCGGTCTTACCTTGAAATCTGGTCAAGCCTTTAGCGCCATGCGTGGAAAAATACTTATTCTTGTCGCGACAATCATTAAGGCCGCGCTGCCGCTGATCATATTCTCTTTAATTTATGGATTATTTATCATGCCGTGGATGGTCGAGCAGTTCTTCACCGATATCAATCCAAAGCTGATAACCATGATCCTTATTGCGCCCGTCAAATATTTGGCTGTGCCGCTGATTATGATCTACGGCTTTACGGCGCTGGCTTATCATTACGCGAATTACGCCAAACAATATTTGGTGATGAGCAAAGCCGCCCCGCCCAAAGCAGGCGACAAAACTAGCATTAATTAAATTAGAACTTAAACTGATAAAGCTGCATTTTTGAGACGTGATATTTCATCACGCAAGCGCCCCGCTTCTTCAAATTCCAAATTAGCCGCGGCAGAGAGCATATCTTTTTCGAGTTTCCCTAAATGCTTTTTCAGCTTATCTGGGCTACGCAGTAAATCGAGATCCTCGGTAAGGCTTTTTATGTTGCGACCCAATTTGCGAGTCTTAGAGCTTTCGCCATTGCCGAACACATCGCCCAATATATCGCTAATCTCTTTTTTGACCGTGAATGGTGTGATGCCGTTTTCAATATTATGCAGCATTTGTTTTTCGCGGCGGCGTGCCGTTTCATCCATAGCCTCTTTCATGCTTTTGGTCTCACGGTCGGCATAGAGTATAACCCGCGCCTCTGAATTACGCGCCGCACGGCCAATGGTTTGAATAAGCGAAGTGCGCGAGCGTAAATAGCCCTCTTTATCAGCATCAAGAATACACACACGCATACATTCGGGAATATCGAGCCCCTCACGCAGCAAGTTAATGCCCACCAAGACGTCAAATTCACCAAGGCGCAAATCACGAATAATCTCAATGCGCTCAATCGTGTCCGTGTCAGAGTGCATATAGCGCACTTTCAACCCATTTTCATTAAGGTATTCAGTCAGGTCTTCCGCCATTTTCTTGGTTAACGTCGTCACCAAAATGCGCCCCCCAGCGCCAATGGTTTTACGGCATTCTTCCATCAAATCATCAACTTGGTTCTCCGTTGGGCGAATTTCGACCGGTGGATCAATCAAGCCAGTTGGGCGGATAAGCTGTTCAACGAACTTATCATTCGTCTGTTCAAGCTCCCACGGCCCTGGCGTGGCTGAGACAAAAACCGTTTGCGGGCGTAGGCTGTTCCATTCTTCAAATTTAAGAGGGCGGTTATCAAGGCAGCTCGGCAAGCGAAAGCCATACTCAGCCAAATTTGTTTTACGTGATCTATCGCCATTAAACATGGCTTTTAACTGCGGGATCATACCGTGGCTTTCATCAACAAACAGCAAAGCATCATCAGGCAGATATTCAAATAAGGTTGGGGGCGCTTCCCCAGCGCCACGTCCCGTTAAGTAACGTGAATAGTTTTCAATGCCTTGGCACATATTAGTGGCTTCGAGCATTTCGAGGTCGAATTTAGTGCGCTGGTCTAGGCGCTGTAACTCAACGAGCTTGCCTTCTCCCTCAAACACATCAAGGCGATCTTTCAATTCGCTCTTAATACTCTTGATAGCCTGCTTAATGGTCGGGCCGCGGGTAATGTAATGGGAGTTCGCGTATATACGCACTTTAGGCAATTTATCAAAGCGCTGTCCGGTTAGGGGATCAAACTCACTAATCTCCTCTATCTCATCGCCAAAAAAGGAAAAGCGCCATGCACGGTTTTCAGCATGTACAGGGAAGAGCTCTACTGTATCCCCCCTGACGCGAAACGTCCCCCGCTGAAAGGCCATATCATTGCGTGTATATTGCAAAGCAATTAAGCTTTTAATAAAGGCATCACGCTCCATTATAGTCTCTGGCGTAATATCAAGGGTCATCCCCTGATAGTCTTCTTTAGACCCTATACCGTATATACAAGAAACAGAGGCAACAATAATCAAGTCTTTGCGCTCAAACAGTGAACGTGTGGCGGCGTGGCGTAGTCTATCTATCTGATCATTAATCGATGCATCCTTCTCTATGAAGGTATCACTCCGCGCTACATAGGCTTCGGGTTGATAATAATCATAGTAAGATACAAAATACTCTACCGCGTTATCAGGAAAGAAACTGCGCATTTCTCCAAAGAGCTGCGCGGCGAGTGTTTTATTCGGCGCAAGGATTAATGCTGGGCGTTGAAGCTTTTGGATGACATGCGCCATGGTGAAGGTCTTACCCGTCCCTGTCGCACCAAGTAACACCTGATCGGTCAGACCGGCCTCCAGCCCCTCACACAGCGCTTTAATCGCCGTTGGCTGATCGCCAGCCGGTGTAAAATCTGAATGCACCTTAAAAGGCGGTGAATCTTCCGCGGGTGCAATAATTAACGGGTCATGTAGCTGCTGTTTTGTATCCATCTGATTTATATAGACGGATTAGGCTAAAATTCCAAGTGTCTCGTGAACTCTAGCTAGTGAATAGTCAATTTTTGAAGTTTCTTTAAATGTTGTTCGTCCTTAATGCGCTCAAGCAACAAAGCTCCGCTTTCTCCAAAGGCTTGTGGCAGAGATTTTTTGTAATCTGAGTATTCATATACACCACATTCAGAAGACGACTTATTAAAGGCCTCAATAAGGAAGAGCCTCTCGCCCTGTTCCTCTCCGCGTATATCCTGCAAATGTTGCAAGACCTCACAGGGGGGCGTTGTGTTCTTGGTAAAGAAAACATATGTTTTTTCTTTGCCATCTAACTGTTGAGGGTTCTTACTCGCCCCTGCGTTAAAACATACACAGACAGCACTTAACTTGCTCTCTTCTGTCTCTGGGTCAACGTTATGATCCACAAGGTTATAGCGCCCTTTAATAACATCGATATTTTCACACTCGACATCACAGTAAACTCTCAACACATAAGCGAGCCACGCCTTATCAGCATGTGCCATTTCAGAGCTTTCAACGATATGCTTAATCAGTGTGGCGATTAGTGGTCTTGCACTCGGCTCAGATGAAAGGCTCTGTTCTTTTGGTGAGGCCTCGTTTAAGGCTTTAAGCAACAGGCCATTACCATAGACATCGCTGTTGAAGAGCGCTTTGTATATCAGCTCATACAGACAACGCTCAGACAAGCCTGTCTCCTCGCGGTCTTCCATTAAATTCTCAACATAATAAAACAATAACTCACTATAGGCATCATCTTTACCTTTAGCCTGATAAGCCAAGTCTTGCTGCTTGAGTATAAACTGCTCGACCTCGTCCGCGGTCAAATCGCCGCTATCATCCATCATGCAATCATAAAGCACTTTATTCTGAGCGGCAAAACACTCCCCCGCTGCCTTATCATCCTCAACAGAAGAAAAGTAGCGCTCTAAGCCGACATGGACAAAATTCGTATAAGCACGGCGGAAAGCTTCTTGCTCAAGGGGTACATAGCCCATTTCTTCGATATTCATATAATCATGGAGCAGCACATCAACAAAATCGATGCTAATCTTACCTTGCGTTATTGCATCCGTCAGCAAATCACAAAATTCTACGCCATAGCGCGCCGCAAACTCGGCTTGTTCTTCGTGTTCAAATTCCAAAGGCATGCCGCCCGGCAATAAAGTTGTATTATGCAGGCGTATAAATACATTTTTAGCCGTAGTCGTAGGGTTGCTCAATACCTTACTGAACTTATCCCAATATTTATCAATTTGATCTTTTTTACTAAATAGCCCCAAAGCCATTACTCCTCATGAGTCAGCACTCATTCATCCGTTTATTATTTATTTAATTATATGCGTCTGCATCGCTAATTTGCGCGCCAAGACCTTGCCCATTTCACCATAACGATCTTCTAGTTCTGCTTTGTAATCTACAGACACCCAACGCGCAGTTTTTGTATCTTTATCCAAGAAAGCCTTACGTAGATCAGTATCCAAGACTTGCAGGCTGCCGCTCTCACAGTTTAAGGTTATAAGCTGTCCAATCAACACCTGATTACGCCTTGATACCATATGCATTCCTGAGATCTCAACCAGCTTATTAAAGCTTTTAGACAGGCTGCCATCCTGAGCGTTAACGTCTTGACATTCGTCAGTTAATAACTGCACTAAACGCCGTGAAAATCCTGCTGTGTTTTTAATTTCTTGGCGGGCCTCTTCGCGATAATCGTCACTGAAATTATCGTTCTTATCATCAGGTAAGGCCGTGACGAGTGCTTCCAGTTTGTCGCCAAGAATGGCTTTTACGGATGCTTTATCCTGTTCTGGCAATAATTCAAAAATGGCTTCAATATCGTCCATGCCATAATTGCCCAGCAGACATTCAGGCTCTTTTAAACATGAAATGTAGAGCGCGTTTATAAATTCTTGCTGTTCAGGGTAAGACTTCAGCGCTCCGGAGAGATCGCTTGCACTTTTACTGAGCCTTGGGACGCTATATGCATTCGCTTTCATCGTCATAAAACACATAGATTGTATTTCATCAGCATAGAGCGCTAAGTCATCATCGTGTAATTTAGTCTTTATAAACTCACCAACAAAACGCACTATATAGCTTGAGTGCCAATATTTGCCGTCTATAGCCGCGTAGCTTACCATTGCCCTTGTTAAATCTTTTGCATGATCGATAAATCGAGGCTTACAGCCTGTATTCTCTAGCGTTTGTTCTTTGGGGGTTAAGTATGTGAGATAAACCTTAGACACATAATCAATGTCAACCTTGCCCGCCTGCAGGGCTTGCACTAAAATTTCAACATTCGTCGCACCATATTTACTATAGAATTTAGCCAACACATCATCATTCGTCCATTTAGGGTTGTGCTTTATGGCCACCCAACTACCATAGATAAGCGGCATATGATCCGATAAGTGTTCGCTTATCTCTTTATTATAGAAATCCACGGCTTTTTCTAATTGCTTTTCATCACTTTGGAACTTTGAAAACACAGCCATACTCCTTGGGGTTTATAAACCAACATTTTTATTTAACATATAGCGCAGGCAAGGTCAATGTTATTATGTTTAATCCGTGAGTCTGAAGTAAACCTATCAATCAATAAATAAGCTGTATTTTGGGGGTGTTCAGGGGCTTGGTTGACTCCTGCTCCTCTAGCTTATCAGCCAGAGCCTCACCCGCTGCGCCGTAATGTTCGAGTAAGCTTGCGCGTATATCGGATGTAAGATGCGTAGCCTCTTGCCGTGGTATTTTTGTATAATCTTGGCCATCGATAGTGACCGTCCCGTCTACATGATCACCCCCTATCAGAGTGTGCTCAACAAAGAGCGCATAATCAGCATTATCATTGGCAACATCATTAAAGCGCACCACCAAAGCCGAGCAATCAACTTTATTTTTATGGCGTATAAACACACGGGGTTTAGTGACTGCGTTTTTATAGTCCTGCGTATATCCTGTATCCGCTATAGCTCTAATTTTATCAGCGATAACCGCGTAGCCTTGCACGTCATTTTTGGCTTTATGCTTATCTATGGTGTCCTCAATATAGCTTTGTAAAGTGCTGAGGCCCTCGGCGCAAACTTCTGGGCTTTGTGCAGCCAAGACATTTATTACAAATTCAAAATAACGCTTACTGTCAAAAAGCTCTGAATGCGCTGTGATTTTTTCTGTGACCTTACGTGAAAAATCCGCCCCTTCGTCAGAATATATATGCCCAAGAACGGGTAAGAGCCCCTCAATATTAACAATATAGCTACACTTACTATTTTTTAGATACTCCTCAGTCATTCGATCCAACAGGCCAAAGACAAGGCGTTCACGTTGATTTTGGTTTAAAAACCCACATTTTCTACCGGCTTTAAGATCTATTTCCTGAGCATCTCTCGCAAGCATTAATATTGAAACCTTAGCATGGTCGCTCGCATAGCCCCGCAGACCAATTTGCGAGATGATAGAGAGCATATCTTCGGCAAATATACGCTTGGTCACTAGATCTTTTTCATCCTGATAACCGGTCATCATTTGTACAAGTTCCGGCAGGTAATTTAAGCGCCGCTCATCATGCGCACTGGCATTCATGATATGTGCAAAAAACTTATCACCGTAATGAGACAGAAAATCATGTGCCTCGTCACGCTTTAAGCGCGGCAGTTCATCATCTAATTTACGCGACCAATCGACACCAGAATTTTTCAAATATTTAGGCAATAGCTTTTGAAACGTCTCCCAAGCCGCATCTGATTTGCTCTTACGCGAAAAAATAGCCATGTTCATCCCTTTATATTGTTCATGCTTTAGTTCGCGGTTAGGATATAAATCCAATATGTGGGGCATTCACCATTAATTTTTTTGCTAACGCAGCCCCTGATTCTTGATACTTCTCTGTAAGTGCCGCTTTAAAATCATGACTGATTGAAAAGAATTTATCATTTTCATTTAGTCGGTCATAACCACTGCGTTTACTTAAGCGCGACAATGTCACATATTCTGTTTTAGTGGCGTTTTTCGCTACCCGATTAAAACATACGACCATAGCCGATAATTCCGCGCCTTCAGCTGTACGTACTGTTTCCGTATCTAAAATAGAGATCGCATCAACATCAACAGCTACGCCGTAATCAGCTAAACGTTGAACATACTCCGCCAACATCACCAATGCAGGCTTATCATCAATAGATAGGGCCGCCTCTAAAGTTAAAGAGAATTTTTCGTTTAAAACGTCACGCATTTGCGCCGCTCTGTCAGCAGGAAGCGCTTTGCTTACGCGCGCCACCAAAAGAAACAAAGGTAATTGGTTCGGTTCAGCATCAAGGTTATGAACGATGCACTGGGCATAATCACAATAATCCCCCCCTAAGATATCTTTATATTCATCTAAACGTGTCACAAGCCCCTCTATGTCCATGAATGAAGACTCGGATAGATCCATAAGACGCGCGAAACCATAAAGCTCACTGCGCAATATATTATTAGTCGCTGATTTCGTTAACTTGCATAACGATCTGTCATTCGGTATTAGCGAGTTCACATATTTAGTGAGATATGTGTGATCATGCGAACCAACCTCTAGGGCGCCTGCTATTAATAAGGCCAGCTCACTATATTTATCAGCCAACGCATCACTAACGACTTCTTCATGACCAACAGCCATAAATTTCTCAATAGTATATGTAAGATTAAAAACACTAATTTTTTCAGCTTCAAAAAGCTGTTCTAACCCGTCTAAAAAATCCAAAGCGTGGCGCTTAAGAAATTCATCCTTAATGGCTGGGTATGAATCACCCACAGCACCACACAAATCTCTATAGACAAAGCCTTGATTCTTATCCTTTAAATGCTTCTTTATAACCTTGTTGACCGAAGACCAGACACGATCCGTTTTATCGCCTAATAAAGGTAATTTCATGGCTTTACTCTCTTTTCACCGATTACGGCGCTTTTGGCTTTTCTTCTAATTTCTGCGACCCCGGCTTCATATATGGGATTGTGCCTGCAATACTCTCTTGCAGTATAATATCCGCCTCAATACCCATTTTTGACATTTCATTAAACACAGCCTTTGGACCGTATTTAAAACTGGCACTACCCAATATATTTTGTAAATCTTGCGTACGGTCATCAATATGCATACCGTAATGCGCCAAGCCAAAATAAGCACTGAAGCCATCGCCATTTTCAGGGCGTACTGTGCCTGCATCTTTATGCGTGTCGCCTATCATCATGACTTGGTCTTTATTCACGCCTAAATCTGCAATGATCTTTTTGGCGTGGTCATTGCTTGGCTTGTAATTGCCCTTTGGCCAAGTTTGCGCGTGATGTTTGAACTGGCTTATAAAACACGGATCAACGTAATAAAGCACGCGCGCATCATCTTTATTTTTCTTATCATTTTGCTGCGTATAAAAGGCAGAAAACAGACCAAGAACCTCATCAGGCCTCCACCCCGCAAAAGCAGGATCTTCTTTAACGGCATTATTGCATAAATGCCACATGCGCAAGATAACGGAAGATTGTTCTGCGTCAGTATCTATAATCAAAGGAATATCGCGAGCGCGCGCTTCAAGTAAAAAATCGGACACACCGGGGAAAAAATGCGCTTTGGTTTTTTGAACCTTAGCCCAAACATCACCGGCTATATTATCCTGATAGCGCGTAACATATACGGACTCTGGCAAATAGGGTTTCATTGCAGGCTTTTTTGATAATTGGCGTATGAGACCATTACCATTACCAAATAAATATTGTGCATTGGCGTTTTTAACCATGTCATGCAGTTCATCCATCGGCACGCCGCGCATGTCGTGAATGGCGCGCAGCATCTGCTCCGTCGCCTCGCCCCAGAAATCCATTGTATCTGTCAGGGTATTGTCTAAATCTAAAATAAACAGGCCTATAGAGTTAGGCGGCACAGTGATTTTATCAAAGTCTGGTGTAATGCTTAAAGGCTTAGATGCGCCTTTTGCTGACTTATTATAGAACGTTTTATTGCGCTTCTTTTTTGACATAGATAACTCTTTCATCAGATTAGGATCGCCCTAAAATGCACGAAAATTCGTGTTATGTCAACTGAATTATGGTTTATTATACTGGCGCAGCGTCGTCGCTAAAATATTGCGTAATCTTCACTAAATCTATCGCACAATAGGATGTCAGCTCAAGGCGACGATCTTCAAACACATTATATGCCGCTTCCGCGCCTTCGTCTTGTGCATGTTCAGCGGCCCAATGCGCGACCATTTCATCGCGTTTGATTAACAGCCGCTCAATAACGGGCATAAATGCCGCAAAACATTGAGACATCCACAAATTCACGGGCCAGCTTGGTTGGGCGTGGTCAATTTCATAGCGCCGCGCCATTGCAATAACGTCTTCGGCTTTATACCAAACCTCACCCGTCACCCAGCGATTAGTGGTAAATAGCCCCGTGATATTGCCCGTCTTATCCATAGATATACCCAATATATGGCTAAGGTGCTTTTTTATATCTGCTGTAGATTTTTCAACGTCTAATGCGGGGTAAGGTTGCTCTTCTTCGCGCATACCTGCGCGGCGCATAAAGCTGTGGAAGTGGCCATGTTCGCCGTCATGGCGAATTGTCGCGTTTTTCTCACTCGATGCTGTATGCGCATGGTAATAATATTGCGAGCTTGAATGGCCATCAAGAACATCTTTAGGCGGCACATGCGCCCAATATTTGAACTTATCAGTAAATCTTAAGAGCTCTGTCACGACACTATGATTAGTGGCGGATAATACGCGCTGGCATTCATTCATAATCATGAGTGCGTCGAACATTTGCTCTTTTTCTTCGGGGCTAATTTGCGCAAATACAGCATCAAAATCGATATCAAGTGGTAGGGCATCATTGAGTTTTGGCGGTAAATCTTGAGTTTGTGTGGCTTCCATAAGCATGATCCATAAAAAGAGCAAAAAAAGTGCAAAAAAAAGAGGGCATATAAACGCCCTCTTTTCTATAACAAAAGCGGCATAGAGTAAACTATGACCGCATTATTTTCTTAATGTGCAGCGCAAGGATGTGCTTCACATGGGTGCTCTGCTTCACATGGATGTGCAGCTTTACATGGGCTCATGGCTTCGCATGGGTGCTCTGCATCACATGGATGCGCAGCGCCACATGGGTGCTCTGCTTCACATGGGTGAGCCGCACAAGGATGTGCAGCACAATCAACAGCAGCACACATTTCAGCGTGAACAGCAGCAGCACAAGGCGCTACAGCTTCATGGTGTTCAGCCATTGCAGGGCTTACAGCAACAACAGCAATTGCTGCTGCGCCAAGCATGAATGTTTTTTTAGATACAATTTTGTTCATTATTTTAGAATTCATAGAAATATCTCCAGTAAATAATATTAAAACAGAATGCCATTTTCACTAATTTAACTTTCATGTCAAAGGATAATTGCGCTAAACTATTGTAATGAAATATTCTTCCTACATTATGACAGCTCTGGTTATTGCCATAGTCAATGTCATTTCTTGCACAAGTCCTGTATTTGCGCTAGATGCCGCTGAAATACAAGAACGATTAGACCGCTATACAGCGCAAGAGAATAATGTTGGTGCGCTTATTCTTATTCATCAGAATAATGCCGATATACTCATCACATCAGGGATCGCCAATAGTGAAAACAAGGCGCTTATTCAGAAAAACTCCCGATTCCATATTGCCTCCCTCACTAAAATGTTTACCGCTGTGATGATCTATCAACTGGTTGAGCAAGGGCGTTTATCACTGGATGACAAATTTATAGATATTCTGGGTGATCCTTTTGACGGACGGTTAGAAAATTATAAACAAACCACCATAAAAATGGCTTTAGAACATAGTAGCGGCATGGCTGATTTTTTAGGCTATGGCTTTGATGCCGCCGCACGCGCAAGACATAACCATCGCTGGACACCCTATGAAGCGCTAGAATTTGCCGCGGGTCAGCCCCCTACGCATAAAGCCGGCACGGCCTATGTTTATAATAGTAGCGGCTATGTTTTGCTCGGTGAAATTATTAAAAAGATCACGGATAATGAAGACTTAAATGCTCTCTATAATGAAGCCATTTTTGCAAAAGCCTCAATGCATGATACTTACTTCCCCAAAGGCGCCCGCCCCCGCACTGATGAATTAGCACGCGGTTACAGCCAATTAACGCCGAGCGGCGGTCTACATGATGTCAGTGACATTCAATGGGGTGAATATTTAACTGATGGTGGTTTAGTCTCCACAGCCAGTGACCTTAAAAACTTCTTCACCGCATTATTTATTGATAATAGCCTTATCTCGCAGCGCAGCCTTGATTATATGATGGGTAAATTAGAGCCCCTACCGCTATATTCCGAAGGTGGGCGCGGTTTGATGGTTATTAATCGCCATGATAAAAGCCACAACGCCCCATGGCTTTATGGGCATTTGGGGCGCTATTTAGGGTATAGATCAGCGGCTTTTTTCAATCCTGAAAATCAAGACATGTTTATCCTACTGGCCAATAGCAGCCATTTTGATATACAAAAATTCATGCAGGAAACTGGCGTGCTTGCGCCTTTTTAATTTAGCTGACTTGTTTAGCAAGCTCTAAACGACGTGGTTCTGCCCCACAGCTTGACACTAAGCTTTCTAATTCTGCCGTTACAGCCTCAAGGCGGGCTGCGTCTGTTGTACGAACAACAAGGCTCACCCCTAAATCACCGGCGCTATAATACGGGTAGCTGCCAATTTCAACATCCATATTCGCCTCTTGTAGCGCTGATAACTTCTCAGCAATGATGCTTTCTGTCAGTTTGCAGGTCACGGTATTTGATAATATCGGAGCGCCGCCATGCAGGCTTGGTAATATATGGGTCAGCATATCTTGCATGATACGTGGTACGCCCGCCATGACATAGACATTATCCATGATAAAACCAGGGGCACTGGTCACTTGATTAGGAATAAGTTTTGCGCCGACAGGGATTTGCGCCATACGTAAACGTGATTTGGTTAGACCATCGGCCTCATAATAAGCCTGTAACATGGCCTTGGCTTCGACATTTTCTTCAATTTCAACATTAAAGGCAGCGGCAATATTCACGGCTGTAATATCATCGTGAGTGGGGCCAATGCCACCCGTTGTGAAGACGTAATCATGGGCTTTGCTCATAGAACGCACAGCATCAATAATGGCTTCGGGAACATCAGGGATAACGCGCACTTCACGCATAACGATGCCAATATCGGTCATGTTTTGCGCTATATGCTGTATGTTACGGTCAGCCGTGCGGCCTGATAAGATTTCATTGCCAATAATCAATATTGATGCGGTTTTTTGCGCCGTGCTCATCGCTTTATATTCCATTTTTCTTGTTGTTTTATTGTTTGTCATACTCTGCGCCACATGCTACATGGATGATATGCAACGTCAAGTTTTTAAACATATGCCCGTACGACAAATGTGCAAGCCCTTTTTCTTATGGCTTGCTGTGTTGATTGTTGCTTGGCCGCTATCTAATAATGTACAAGCCGCAAGCCAAACATTACCGATTGCGCGCCCCGAGAGAATAGATCCACGCATCAAACAGTTTTATGCTGATTGGGTCAGCGTTCAGCAATCGAACATTCCCGCCCTACAAAATTGGGCGGCACAGCACTTAAATGAACAAAGCGCGTTGAGCATTAAAGTCACTGCACAAATCCCCGCTTTGCTTGATTACGACTTTCGCAAAACATTGCATATTAACGCTCAACAGACTGAGCAGCATTTAATACAATGGCTAAACATTCATAAACATAGCCAAATAAGCGCTGATATAATTAGCGCCGCAATAGATAATGCTGAGGAAGCCTCACTGGACGGCGCGCCGTCCCCTGAAATTGCCGCTGTAAATGTTAAATATTCCGCGCAAGGCGTTACCGTTTTGCCCAATGGTAAATATAAAACAATGCGCCTCAAAACAGTACTCACCATGACTTGCCTTGACCGCATAGAGTTACAAGCCTTAACCATCCTGACATCAGACTGCGCCCTGCAAACATCAAGCATTCCTCTGCGCGCCATAAAATAGCGCCTGCCCTTGTACTACGCTTAAATATATTTTATAAACAAGGTCTAATTTATAGGAATAAAAAACATGCTCTACTCACAACGTAAAAAAAACCCAAGCGGTATTGTTATTCACGAAGCCTCGGATTATGAAGGCATGCGCCGCGCAGGCTTACTCGCCGCACAAACGCTAGATATGATAACGCCCCATGTTGTGCCGGGCGTAACAACAGAAGAACTGGACCGTCTGTGTTATGAATTTATTATCGCACATGATTCCATCCCTGCTCCACTTAATTATAAGGGCTTTCCTAAGTCGATTTGCACATCGATTAACCACGTCGTTTGCCACGGCATACCGGGTCCGAAAAAATTGAGCAATGGCGATATTGTGAATATTGATGTGACCGTCATTATTGATGGCTGGCATGGTGATACATCGCGCATGTTCTTCGTCGGTGATAAAATATCCGTCAAAGCGAAAAAACTTTGTGACGTGACATATGAATGCATGATGGCGGGCATCGAACAAGTTAAACCCGGTAATACGCTGGGCGATATTGGCTATGCCATTCAAGAAATAGCCCATGCAAACCGTTTTTCTGTAATTGAAGATTTCTGCGGCCACGGCCTTGGTCAAGTCTTCCACATGCCCCCATCTGTTTTACATTACGGCGAGCCGAATACTGGCCTTGTTTTAGAGCCCGGCATGTTCTTCACTATTGAGCCGATGATTAACACAGGCAAGAAAGAGAGCAAGATTTTAGCTGATGGCTGGACAGCCGTGACAAAAGACCGCGGCTTATCCGCCCAGTACGAACACTCCCTTGCGGTCACTGATGACGGCTTTGAAATATTTACTTTGTCACCGACAGGCTGGACAAAACCGCCTTTCCTATAAGCGGCGCGATATAAATTAAAAAACATAAAAAAGGCTGATGCTTATTATTAAGCGCCAGCCTTTTTATTTATTCCGTTCTAAGCCTGATTATTATGGCTTAAAGCTCTTCAAGAAAGCTTGTTTATCTTCGGCTACTCTTGGGCATTCTTCAATGGATTTTTGAATAGAGTTTTGCTCCGCGGTTGAAAGCACATCTGGCTGTCCAAAGAGTTTAACGATACCTGAGAGCACAGCTATATCATTCACACCTTTTTCATCAAATTGACGGGCTGTAATTTTAAAGCACTCTTCATTGTCCTGCATTTGCTCTAATTGAAATTTATCAAAAAATTCTGTGTCGCTCATTAACTCTTGCACCAAAGCTTGATTAGAGAGGTTAACCACTTTGCTATATGGTGAGGACGGTTCATGACGACGTACTCCAAAATCTAAAAGCTTACTATCCCCATAGCCCGAGAATCCCGGTGGATGGCCCATAAGTGACTTTATCGATGTTTGATCTTTGTTATTTGCATCATCAGTCATAGCCAGCAGCTCCATATATATTTGTTTTAAATTCTGGCAACACACTAGCACGCAAAGACTGTTATGTCAAATAAATGTGATCTTGTAATTACCACACGTTTTTGTATGATATAAAATATAGGAAAATACTCACAGCGATTATATATCTTAATGACTGAAAACGCCGCAGCAAACAAAGCTAAAAAGCCCCATCATGTAGGGCATCGTGATCGGTTGCGCCAACGTTTTGTTAAGGGCGGCGCCGATGCACTGGCTGATTATGAGCTACTTGAGCTGCTTTTATTTATGGCGATTCCGCGCCGTGATGTAAAACCACTGGCTAAATCACTGCTTACACATTTTGGCTCATTCTCAGCTGTTTTGAACGCCCCACTTTCTGAATTAATGGCCTTTGGCCTAAGTGAAAATGCATCTATAGGTTTAATCAGCGTTAAAGCCTCAGCCTTGCATTTATTACAAGATGATTTAACCGGCAAAGATGTCTTGAACAATTGGACGCAGGTCATGGATTACGCCAAAGCAAGCCTTGCCCATGAGAAAAAAGAGCATTTTCGAATATTCTTCCTGAATAAGAAAAATGAAGTCATGGCGGATGAAATTCAGCAAAGCGGCACCGTTGATCATACGCCAATTTACCCACGTGAGGTGATGAAGCGCGCCTTAGAAATTGGTGCCACAGCGATTATTCTGTGCCATAATCACCCAAGCGGTGACCCCACACCATCAAAAAGCGATGTTGAGATGACCAATCAGATCATCGAAGCTGGCCGCCCTTTTAACATTATCGTCCATGACCATATTATTGTGTCTAAGTCTGGCTGTACATCAATGCGTAATATGGACTTGATCTAATTATCTTGGTACAACAACTACTGCTAATTCAAAAAACACTCTGTGCCTAATATGCATTATAGAGTACAAAAACTGAGGCTTATATGATTCCACGTTATTCACGCCCTGAAATGGCCCAAATTTGGGAAACAGAAAATAAATTTAGTATCTGGCTTGAGATTGAAATGCTCGCCTCTGAAAAAATGGCTGATTTAGGGCTTATCCCAGAAAGCGCCGCTAAAAATATTCGCAACCATGGTGATTTTAACGTTGATCGTATTAACACAATTGAAAAAGAAGTTAAGCATGACGTCATCGCCTTTTTAACGTCAGTGGCTGAACATGTCGGCGAAGATTCTCGTTTCATACATCAAGGCATGACGTCATCAGATATTATTGATACAGCCTTTAGCGTACAATTAGCGCAATCAGCTGATATTATGATCAAAGACCTTGATGAGCTGATCCTTGCGTTAAAGCAGCGCGCTATGGAACATAAAATGACGCTCTGTATTGGACGCAGTCACGGTATTCATGCGGAGCCAACAACATTCGGTCTAAAGCTTGCGGGGCATTATGCGGCCTTTAAACGCGCCAAAGCCCGCTTAATCCAAGCACGCGATGAAATATCTGTATGCGCTATGTCTGGCGCTGTGGGGACTTTTGCAACGCTTGATCCACGCATTGAAGAATATGTCGCCGAAAAACTCGACCTAACCCCTGAGACAATTTCGACCCAAATCATACCACGTGATCGTCATGCGATGTTCTTTGTTACCCTTGGCGTGATCGCGAGTTCGATTGAAAATCTCGCCGTAGAAATCCGCCATTTACAACGCTCAGAAGTGCGCGAAGCGGAAGAATATTTCTCTGAAGGGCAAAAAGGCTCATCAGCTATGCCGCATAAACGTAACCCTATCTTATCAGAGAACTTAACAGGCCTTGCCCGTAATATACGCTCATCAGTCACACCAGCGCTTGAAAATGTCGCCCTTTGGCATGAGCGCGACATATCACATTCATCAACGGAGCGCCTTATTGCCCCGAATAGCTGCGTGACACTTGATTTCGCTCTACACCGCCTAACGGGCCTCGTAAAAAACCTCATCATCCACCCTGATCGCATGAAGAAGAACATGGAAAGCCTTGGCGGTCTTGTATTTTCACAGCGCACCCTGCTCGCCCTTACGCAAGCAGGAATCTCACGCGAGAATGCTTACTCCATTGTTCAGCGCAATGCGACCAAGGTATGGAAAAACGACGCGGAAAGAAGCTTCCTTGATTACCTCAAAGATGATCCAGAAGTCATGGCAAAGCTTGACCCTGATGATTTAAAAGCAATTTTTGATTACAATTATTACACTAAAAATATCGACTATATTTTCGAGCGCGCTTTTGGGTAAGCCCATACGCTTAAATTGCGAAAATACAAACTAACACGCAGCTTGTTTAGGTGAATATTGTATGGTTATCCGTAAAAAATGAAATTTTTTATTCGTCACGAACAGGCTATATAAAGGCCTCACCTAGACTTATAGACTAAAACGAATCTAAATCGTTGATCTATGGAAAACGCTGTGCTAGTTTAGAAAAAAATAAACAGGTTGGGAGACTTGCATTGAAAGAATCAACAGCAAAAAATGCCTTAAAAGGCGTTAAAAAAACATTCAATAAAGCCGCCAAATGGACAGCGACGACAGCGATTGCGGCAACAGCCGTATTGGGGCTTGCCACAGCAAGCGTCTACGGTTTAGGTCAAGACCTTGCGACCGATTCATATCAAGATTACGCCAATGCCAACGGCATTCCCCAAGCCATTGTCGATCACTCCCCTGTAAAAGATAAAATACGTGTCTATAAAAATGACATCAGTACCTATTTCTATAAAGTCGGTCAAATGACCGCTTATGAAACAAGCTACCAACTTGCCGTTGATGAATCGAAAGAAGAAATTGAAGAAGGCGCAAGCTTTGGCCGCGCATGGCGCACAGCCTATTACGGCATAACAAACTGGGCAGACAACATGGCGTCTATAACGGTTAAGAATCAACACCCATTAGGCGCTTATTCATTAACCCTTCCAGGCAGTGATACATGCTATTTAAACCCACCTGACGACATGACTCTGCCTGAATTTGTTAGCCAGTTCACAAGCATACATCCCGACAACTTATTAGACCTAGAGAGCCTGAAGGAAATTAACCCCAAAATACCTGTAATGATCCATGAAGCTTCGCATTGCTCAAGCAACCCACCAATAAGCTTTATGGATTCATTTATGGCTTCTTATACTTTACAAGGAGAAGCCCGCGCAGATAGCGATGCCGCCGAAATGATTAATGAACATTTCAAAGACTCTATCATGCCTGAGATTTTTTATAATATACGTGCTGTTGCACCACTTCGTAGCCCATATAGTGTGGGTGCATCACACGCCACAGCGCCACTGATTGATTCCCCTCTTAATGATGGCGAAAAATTTAGTCGTGAAGATGTCTATGCTGCTTACATACACCTCAATGAACTCGTAAAAGCAAGAACGCTTAACTACAAGCCACTTGCCGACGATGAGATCCCTTATTGGCTCGCCACTTACATTGTTATTAAATTCGACATTTTGAATGATAAAAACCTTGATGTCACAAGAGCAACGCATCGAGCGGCAGAGCTTTATGTAGAAGGCGTTGAGTATCTTGTACCAGACCTCGCCCCTCAAGTTAAACCTGCACAGCCAAAGCAACCTAGTTTCTTAGAAGACCCATTTAAATATGTATTCGGCTAGGTACAAAACCTCGTAAAGATTCTCATATATTCCCAAAAGGGCTATAACCATAAACGGCGCAGCCCTTTTTTACCATTAAGCGGCGCTGCCTATATAAAACCATTCATCGCCAATATTGGCCTCTTTGAAGGGCAGTAAAATATAACCATCTTCATCGGCATTTACGCTCGATCCATCTTCGTAATTGGCCAGAACATCGCCTTTACGCACAATTGATAAATGCTCCATAGGCTCAATCAACTGGCCTGCTGCATTTTTAACAATCTTATGCTTGGCCTGAATAAACATGGATTGTGCATTCGGAGTAATCTTTTGATCAATCATATCAAAGAACGCACATGTTTTGATTATCGCATCCAGCGCGGCATCAATCGCGGCAGGGTCATCATGCTGACCACATTCAACCGTAACCGCCCCTTTACCAAGGCGCCCTGCATATTCTTGCGTCGTACAATCTTCACTCGCCTCATACATTTCAGGCCATCCTGTCAAAATCACTTCGACATCCAAATGCGCACATAAAGCTTGCGCATCAGGGTGAGGATCATCAAGAAATGCAAAGGCGGCGCTTTGAGAGTGTATTGAGTGCAAATCCAAAACAAAGTCATGTGCGTCGATTAACGCCGCAATTTCATTGGCTAAATGCTGTTCATAATGCACAGCCCCATCATGATGACCAATAACGCGATTTAAGTTCACATCAATATAACGTTTATTTTCAGCATAAGCGCGCGGGTTACATATTGGAACAAAAGTGATACGCCCTGATTTTAACGAAAGATCACCTGAATTCAGGCGCGCCATAATTGCCTTTATGGCCTTCGTGCCGCATTTTTCATTACCGTGAATAGCGCCTAGAATAAGAATATTTGGCCCCTGCTCGGCGCCTGTAAAATTATAACTTTGTACATTAAGAGTCATTTTGCTGTCCATTTATCAATATACTGCGCGTTTTAAAGCGTTAAAACTTTGTGGTGGTTATAAAGCTTCGCGCCGTCATTCGGGTCTATGGCTTGACCAATAATCGCAATGTCGTGATCTAAAAACAACTGCCAGCTATATTGATTATGCTGTTCTGTTTCCGCGATGACATTTACACGGCTATCCGCCTTCGCAACACTGATCCACGCATCAATAAGCTTATTGCCAATGCTCATACCACGCGCATAAGGATGCACACCGAGACCTTGAATAACGCTAACGCTCTCAATCGGATTAATCGGTGCCATATCGGTCATACCTGTTTTGGGGAATTGGGCGGTTGGATGAACCACTAAAGCTTGCCCAAGCAGCGCATCATTACAAACAATACCAATCGCTTTACTGCCCGCATTAAAATGTGCGGTTAAAGCGCTCTCTGATTTTTCAAGATAATAGGCTTCTTCATCTGGTTTAAGATTACTTACGATAAGTTTTTGGAAGGCGAGCATTGTTTTGATATGATCTTCGCTCAGCTCAACAACTTTATATTCAAGCTGCGTCGAGAATAAGCCCATGCCAATAATCTTGGCTGTGTCAGCATCTAATGTAATTTTGTTTTTCATGTGTGTTCTCGTAAAAATATGTGGTGATCATTAAGCGCGAACCATAAGGGCAATAAAACCCTCAGCGGGCGCTGATCTCATCGTTTTTACTAAATATGTCGTGAATTTATAATTCCTACGAATGCCAAGCAAACCGATGAGTCAGCAGCTGATTCGTCGGTTTAATACGGCAGAGCTCGGCGCTATGATATTCAAAATATCCGCCTGAGATGTGCTGCTGTGTATTTTAAGTTCAATATCCATAAATTGATAAAACCATAAATCCGCCGCGCTTGGCAAGACTTTATTTATATACGTTGTTAATCCATAAGTCAGAGTGATTAAACATTAAAGCGGAACAAGATAACATCGCCATCTTTAACGATATATTCTTTGCCCTCTTGGCGCATTTTTCCGGTTTCTTTGGCTTTTTGTTCGCCTTCGCAAGCGACGTAATCTTCAAAAGCAATAACTTCAGCTTTAATAAAGCCGCGTTCAAAGTCAGTATGAATAACGCCCGCTGCTTGTGGCGCGCTGTCGCCTTTATGGATCGTCCACGCGCGCGTTTCTTTTGGTCCTACTGTGAAATAAGTTTGCAAGCTTAGCAAATCAAAGCCAGAGCGAATAATTTTGTTCAAACCCGGCTCATCAAGGCCAATGGCAGAGAGGAATTCAGTTTTTTCTTCTTCGCTTTCAAGCTGCGCAATTTCAGATTCAATTGCCGCGCAAATAACAACGACATTGGCATCCTTAGATTTGGCCATTTCTATAACTTGCTGTGTCCATTCATTGCCCTCAGCGGCGTCATCTTCATTGACGTTACAGACATAAAGCACAGGCTTCAAAGTCATTAAGCCCAGCTGATCAGCGAAGCTTTGTAAGTCTTCTGGCACGACGGCTTTACGCGCGGGCTCACCAGAATCGAGTAAGGTTTTAATTTCATTCATTAAAGCAAGCTGTGCATTAAGCTCTGCATCGCCTGATTTGGCTTTACGCGAAGCACTAGTGATTTGTTTATCAATGCTTTCAAAATCAGCAAGGAGTAATTCTGTTTCAATGATTTCACTGTCACGAATAGGATCTACAGAGCCTTCAACATGGACAATATCGCCATCTTCAAAACAACGCAGAACATAGATGATGGCATCAGTCTCGCGGATATTCGCTAGGAACTGGTTACCAAGCCCCTCGCCTTTGCTCGCGCCTTTAACAAGGCCAGCAATATCAACAAATTCAAGCTGTGCGGGAATAATAGACGCTGAACCACCGGCAGCAGCCAGCTTAGCGAGGCGTGGGTCGGGAATGCCTACACGGCCAACATTTGGCTCAATCGTGCAAAACGGGTAATTAGCCGCTTGCGCAGCAGCCGTTGCTGTTAATGCATTAAATAATGTTGATTTACCAACATTTGGAAGACCGACAATACCGCAATTAAAACCCATGAGACACCTTATATATTATTTGTTATTTCTAATTCACTGTTCTAAATAGTTTTTGCCTCGAACGCAAGCCCTGAACGCATCAGGCAGATATACGACTCGATGCTGCATAGCTCCACTCTTTTAGAGCGCTAAGCGCCGCGCATATCTTGTGCGACATTACTCATAAACTTTTCATGCTCGCCCTTGATAATTAAGCCCATATGATCGCTTTGTATGGCGATCATTTTATCGACCCAATTTTTACGTTCAACTTTAGGGAAATCGCTTAATACGTAACCGTGAACGCGGTCTTTATGACCGGGGTGGCCAATGCCTAAGCGCACGCGCCAATAATCTTTATTCGGCAAGCAGCTATCAATGGATTTAAGGCCGTTATGACCGCCCGCGCCGCCGCCTTTTTTAACGCGCAGTCTACCAGGTTCTAAATCAAGTTCATCATGAATAACGCAGACATGGTCGGGGGCTATTTTATAAAAACGCGCTGCGTCTTGTACGCTGCGGCCAGATTCATTCATATAGGTCTCTGGCTTTAACAATAACGCCTTTTGCCCATCAATCGTGCCTTCGCATACTTGGCCTTGGTATTTTTTCTTCCAAGGCGAGAAACTGTAATCATAGGCGAGAGCATCAACGGCCATAAATCCAATATTATGACGGTTCTTCTCATATTTTTGTCCGGGATTGCCCAGTCCAACAATTAACCACATTTGGCTCAGCCTAACTTCGTCTATATCGAGTGTTTGAAATCTAATCGTTTATAAAAAAGCAGGACTATAATAACAGCCCTGCTTTCTAAATTCTAATATTACAAATAATTTAATATTACTTGTCTGATTAAGCAGATGCGTCTTCGCCTTCGGCTGCTTCGCCCTCAGCTGTTTCGCCTTCTTCGCCATCTTCAGCTTCTTCGCCTTCATCACCAGCTTCTGATGCTGCTGCGCGTGAAGGTACAAGTGTAACGATTGTGTAATCGCGATCTGTATCCGCAAACTCAGCGCCTTCTGGAAGAACAGCGTGTGAATAACGCGCTGTATCACCAATGCAAAGACCTGCAAGGCTCACATCAAGAACAGAAGGAATGTTTTTAGCTGAGCAAAGTAGGTCAACAGTGTGACGAACAATGTTCAAGACAGCTTTTTGTTCCATGCCTTCAGATTTATCTTCATCAATGAAGTTAACCGGAATAGATACAACGATTTTCGTTTTATCTGTAACGCGAAGGAAATCCACGTGAAGAACACGGTCATTAACAGGGTGAATTTGTACATCACGTGCCAATACGAGTTCTTTTTTACCTGCGACCTCAATTTCGCAAATCTTAGTCATGATGCCGCCTTTTTGATATTCAAGCGTCATTACATGGTTTGGTATAGCGATCGGCGCAGGCTCTTTCTTGCCACCGTATATAACGGCAGGAATCTTGTCTTCACGACGTAGAGCACGAGCGACCCCCTTACCGGCACGTTCCCTTACTTCAGCAGTAAGTACATAGCTTTGTATTGCCATAGTCTTTTCCTCTTACTTAATTTGAGTTTAATAGTCTAATTTAGCCTCTATTCTATACCTCCAGGGGGGGATTAGAAGTCATCAAGGCTTCGCGATAAAACATTATTTAGCCCGTCAGCGCAAGCATTAAATGTATTTAAGGCCTATTTTACAGAGATTCTGAGCGTGCTTAATTAAACAAGACAGAAATTGAACGATCTTCATGAATACGTTTAATCGCCTCGCCCAATAACGGCGCGAGTGAGATATGGCGAATATTTGGCGCTGCACTAACAACAGCCGTGGGCTCAATACTGTTACTCAGCACTAAAGAAGACATTGATGAATTGGTAATACGCTCAACAGCGGGGCCAGATAAAACACCATGAACAACATAAGCATGTACTTCTGATGCGCCTTGCGCCATTAACGCGCCAGATGCATTACAAAGCGTGCCTGCTGTATCAATAATATCATCAACCATCACACATTTTTTACCGCGCACATCGCCAATAACATTCATAACTTGGCTTTCATTGGCTTTTTCGCGGCGCTTATCAATAATGGCAAGTGACGCCCCCAAACGTTTCGCATAAGCACGCGCACGCACCACGCCGCCAACATCAGGGCTAACAATACAAATCTCTTCGCCGCGTCCGTGATGTTCTTCAATATCAGGAACAAATACAGGCGAACACACAAGGTTATCGGTTGGGATATCGAAAAAGCCCTGAATTTGTCCGGCGTGTAAGTCCATCGCCAAAACGCGACTCGCGCCAGCACAAGTGATTAGATTTGCGACAAGTTTAGCAGAAATTGGTGAGCGCGCTGATGACTTACGATCTTGGCGAGCATAACCGTAATATGGCATGACGGCGGTAATACGTTTGGCTGAGCTGCGGCGAAGCGCGTCAATAATAACCAAAAGTTCCATTAAATTGTCATTGGTCGGATAGGATGTTGATTGAATAACAAAAGCATCCTCGCCGCGAATATTTTCATTAATCTCAACAAATACTTCTTTATCGGAGAATTTTTTGATTGTGGAATTTGTGAGCGGGATACCAATTTCATCGGCGATGGCTTGGGCTAAACTAAGATTCGAGTTTCCGGCAATCAGCTTCATGATTTTTGACCTATGGTTTTCATTGATACGCGAGATAAAATGATATGCGCTGATATTACCCAGATGGTCAAAAAATTCAACAAAAGAATCAAATAAAAAAGCCCTGCTGTGTACAGGGCTTATTTTAATAAAATTATGATCTTGAAGTCGACCTCTTAGTGTAGAGGTAAAGGCGGGTTAAACACCTGCTTCGAAATTGTCGGATCTGGACCATCAAAGATCACAGCATCTGACGCGCTTATGTGTCCATTAACATCTGGCGTTGCCGCAAAGGGATCATCATATTTCTGCCCTACTGTGGCTTCCGTGCCTTTTGTTTCCCATCCTGCTGATAATGCTACCATTTTTAAATCCCTTATTTAGTGTCTGTGTTGCTTAACTAAAATTATCTTAGTAGAAAAACCTTAACAGAGGATTAATATGGCAATTATTTAATCATAATAGCGCTGGCTTGGCGGCCGTAATCATTTTCACCTTGATGTTGGCTGCGGCGGTAAGAGAAGAAATCTTGGTTCAATCCGTAAGTATCAAGCCCACTATCACAGATAAATTTAACGCCGCTACGCGCTAAGCGGCCTGTTACATAACCGGGTAAATCGAATTGCAGTTTATCCTCATGCTGGCCTGCAGAGAAATAACGCTCCGCTAACTCATCATCCTCTAAAAAAGGCATAGAAAAAGCCAAATCAACTTCATAATTTTTACGCTGAATAGCAGGCCCTATACAAGCTCTAACGCTCGCCATATCACCGCCAAGGTGACGAATTGCGTTAAGGGTTGATTCAATAACCCCCTGCAGCGCTCCGCCCCACCCGGCATGAGCCGCGCCGATAATAGGGCGGCCATTATCTTTTTGTGCTGAGAAAAGAATCGGTACGCAATCCGCGCTCATCACCGCTATGGGTATGCCGGCCTTATCGGTAACCAAAGCATCTGCATCAGGCGCTTCTGTGGCGCAATCATATAAATCTTCGACGACAAGACACGTTTTACCGTGAACCTGCTTAACAGTCTGGATATCCATACATTCTATTGAGAGTTGCGAGGCTATGCGGCGGCGGTTTTCTTGAATTGAAACGGCCTCATCTCGCGATTGATAGCTCACATTCAAGCTTTTATAATCGCCCGTGCTTACCCCGCCATTTTTACCAAAAAAGCCGTAAACGAAATCATTATTAATGGCTTTAAAATCAGATAATTCTATGCGTGCAAATCCACTCATAATAAAGGCTCTCCTGCTAATTTTCTCGTAATCGCCATGGCGCGGAATAATTGTCCCATTTTATCTTTATCCGTCAGGCGTTTATAGGCCGCAATAATCGCGTCTTTTTGCTCTGGTGACTTATCGCAGAGCATCTGTGCGCGCTGTCCTATACCAAGCTTATGCAATAGGTCGCCCTGCTCTACCGAGCCATAAACATGACAATGCTTACTTTCTGCCACTTGTCTGATGCGGTAAAAATCTACATGAGAGGTTAAATCCGCACAGCCCGGATTTTCAAAAGGATCAATATAGTCATGATTGCGCATCGCTTGGAAGGTATCGCCCTGTGCAAATTTCTGATCATGACCATAATCAACCAATAAAGCCGCCCCGCCATGCACAGCCAGTACATCTATTATACGGGACAGATAAGCATCACGCGCCGGTGAAAATTCATATATATCGCCGATTTTAGGGTGTTTGGGCATCATATCCGTATGCTCAGTATTCGCTGGTGATAAACCCAAAAAGAATCCTTCAAGATGCGCATAGCCAACGCGGCGCTCCATCCAGCCATTATCAGTGAATTCAAGCTGACGTATAGGCAGTGCATCCAAAAACTCATTGGCGATAACGAGGGCTGGCCCGCGCGCATGATAATCTGATATATCATCATACCACGTGACTTTGCCTGCAAACCCGCTCGCATCCATGGCTTCTTGCTGTTTTTTCTTGAGTACAGGGCTTTTTTCCACAAAGCTAATTGTTAACGCGTCATGAAAACCCGGTACATGCTGACTACCGCGTAATAAATCAGCCATTAATGTGCCGCGCCCGGGGCCGATTTCAATTAAATTCAGCGCAGCGGGCATATTGATATTATTCCATAGAATAGCGCTCCATATACCAATCATCTCACCAAACATTTGTGAAATTTCAGGCGCTGTGGTGAAGTCCCCTTTTTCACCTAAGGGATCGCGCGTCACGTAATAGCCGTAATCAGGGTGCAGTAAGCATATATCCATGTAACGCGCCAAATCCATCGGCCCGTCAGATTGTATCTGGCGCTGTAGACTATTTTCTAATCTCGACATGAACGATACTTACATATAAATGCGGCAATTAACGCCGCAGCAATCATCACTGCGCTTAATATCTGTCCCATCGAGAACAAATCCCAATATAAACCAATTTGACTATCGGGCTGGCGCGTATATTCGATTGCGAAACGGAAAACACCATAGCCGCCAAGGAAGATTGACGCCAATAGACCTGGGGCTGAACGTATAAAATTCACGCGTGAGAGCAATAGTAAAATAAGGAATAAACCCCCGCCTTCTAAAGCCGCCTCATAAAGCTGTGAAGGGTGGCGCGGTTGATCGTCGACAAAGCGGAAAATAACGCCCCAATCAGCATTGGTTGGACGGCCAAACAGCTCCCCATTAATAAAGTTCGATAGACGACCAAAGAACAAACCTATTGGCGCAGCGCAAGCAATGAAATCGGCGAGCCTTAGAAAGGAAACACGCTTGAGGCGTGCAAAAAGAAGCATAGAGGCGCTCACCCCGAGCAAGCCACCATGGAAAGACATACCGCCTTCCCATATTTTAAGGGCATTAACTGGGTTATCAGCATAATAAGGTAAATTATAAAACAGCACATAGCCCATGCGGCCGCCAAGAACAGCACCAAGAACCGCCCAAACAAGGAAGTCATCGATAATATCCTTTGTGAATACGACACTTAAATGCCAAGACTGGGTTAAATGCCGTACATAATACCAGCCACCAATAAACCCCGCCAGATAAGCCAAAGCGTACCACCGAATGGCCAAACCAAATATGCTTATGGCGACAGGGTCAATCGTTGGGTATTCAATAATCATAAATCAGAACCTTAACCTTAAACTTAACTTGAGAAACTTAAACGTTTAAGTAAACGCCTATTCATGGCGGTCTTTCGAGGATAAATAATTTTGTACATAGTCCAAAATGCCGTCTTCAAGTTCAGTAAATGGCTTATCATAGCCGACTTGGCGTAATTTCGTCATATCGGCCTCAGTGAAATATTGGTATTTCCCTTTAAGCTGATCGGGCATATCCGTATAGGTTATTTTTTCTTCTTTATTTGCCGCTTTAAACACGCTGACGGCGAGGTCCTTAAAACTACGCGCTTTACCTGTGCCTACGTTAAACAAGCCGCTAATTTCTTTATGATCAAACATCCAAAGCATGACATCGACGCAATCTTTAACATAGACGAAGTCGCGCAATTGACCACCATCGGCGTAATCTGGATGATCGGATTTAAACAAGCGCGCTGTCGCCCCGGCCATAACAGGTTCATATAATTTGCAAGCCACAGACATTTGATCATCTTTATGATATTCATTCGGGCCATAGACATTAAAGAACTTCAAACCGACCCATTGTGGTGGAGATACTTCTGCGCCAACATTGTCTTTGTCATACATTAAGCGTGCCACGCGGCGGTCAAATAAATGCTTAGACCAGCCATAAGGATTTAAGGGACGAAGGCGCTCTAATTCTTCTGGGCGCTCATCGTCTTTAAAGCCATATTCACCGCCGCCATACGTCGCCGCTGATGATGCATAGATAAAGCGCACATCGTTCTTACCACACCACTTCCACAAACGGCGCGGTAATGTGAAGTTGGTTTCAATGATTAAATCAGAATCAGTCTCTGTCGTTGATGAAATCGCGCCCATGTGGAATATCGCTTCAACTTCATCTTTGTGCTTTTTTAAATACTCAAACAGATTCTCAGGCTTCACAACATCACGCAAGCCACGTTTGGCCAGGTTGCGCCATTTATCTTCAGTACCGAGCCAATCACAGACCACAATATCGCCGACGCCTTTTTTCTCTAGTGCTGATACTAAAACAGAGCCAATAAAGCCTGCGCCGCCCGTTACGATAATCATGAATAAATCTCCTAAAGCCTATTTGTTTTCGACATACTTCCAAACGAATCCGCATAAGTATAAGCCATTAAAGCCTTGGAAGCGATTTGAAAAAAACCAGTTACACACAAGCTAAACAGACCCCTAAATATTTATCTGCACTATCCACAGATTTAATTGCCAGACTCACCTTGCAAATCGTGCGCAAGGAGTGCTAAAAATCCATTCATTCAAAAATACAAGTGGGACAAATGAACATGTTGAATACAGATTCAAAGTTCTTAGATGGCATAGCTAAAGCCGCTGGTAATGCAGCAGGTATGGCCAATAGCCTACGTCAACAAATCCGCGATGACATGAAGATGTGGCTTGAAGAGCGCATCACCAGAATGGATCTTGTCCACCGCGAAGAATTTGACCGCGTCGAAGCGATGCTGGTTAAAGCACGCAGCGAGCAAGACGCTCTCATTGAGCGTATAGAGGCTTTAGAAAAAGCCCTAAAAGTTAAGAAATAACCGTAATTTAAGAGTTTGAGTAAAGAGAAGTATAGCCATGGATATTTTAGACGCCCAAAACCCATTAGAAACTGTTGAAACGATTCTTGAAGCACAAGAATGGCAATTTGAACGCTTAAGCGAAGATCAAATCCTCGTTGAAGTATCGGGTCAAAATGGCGAATATAAATTACAGCTTAACTGGCAAGAAAAAATGAGCGCTCTACAAATTACAGTGCAAACTGATATTTGCTATAGCAGCTACCAATACACAGAAGCCGCCAGCATAATTGCCGGTATTAACAGCAAGCTTTGGATGGGTCACTTTGAACTTTCTGCCGAACAGCTCAGCCCGACATTCCGCTATACGTGCTTCTTGCGTGGCCTAACATCATTTAACGGCAGTGATTACCTCGCGGAAATCATTGAAGTTGCCCTTTGTGAAAGCGAAAAACATCACAGCGAGCTGCTTAATCTTCTGCGTAGTGAAGATGAAAAAGCGCTGCATATTTACGGCGAAGACCATTACAACTTAGCTTACCTTGCCGCTGCAGGTAACGCATAAGCCTCGACAAGAATCATTAAAACCGCTTAACGGATATTGATCTTTATATGAATGCACCCATGACGCTACAGGCCGATAAAATCACATTAACTATGATTGGCTGCGGTAAAATGGGCGGCGCTATGATGCGCGGCTGGCTTAAAACAGATATTATCGAACACGCCTATCTATTTAGCCCCCGTACGATAGATCAAGACCTTAAAGATCACATCAATGTCACAGCCTATAGCGGTCAAGACAACTTAAGTGACGCTTTACGTGCAAGCGATGTCATTATATTCGGCGTTAAGCCGCAAGTCATGGCCAAAGCCCTCAGCACTTATAAAGCTGATATCCCACAAAACACAGCATTACTGAGTATCGCCGCAGGCTTAGAGAGTCGTTTTTTTGCTGATATAATGGGCGCCAACCAGCCTTTTATTCGCGTTATGCCCAACACGCCTTGCGCCATAGGCAAAGGCATGTGTGGCTTATACGCCAATGAACACGTATCCTTAGCGATTAAATCAAAAGTCGAAAATTTATTTCTAGCTTTGGGCGATGCTATTTGGCTAGACGATGAAGCGCAAATGAATGCGCTCACCGCCATATCAGGCAGCGGCCCCGCTTATATCTTTCATTTTATCGAAGCCTTAACAAACGCCGCCGAAGAATTAGGCTTTAGCACTGATATAGCCAGTCGCCTTTCCCGTCAGACTGTTATTGGCGCGGCCTATCTTGCTGAGGCTGAGGGCGACACCCCCGCCCGCACATTGCGCGAAAATGTTACCAGCCCTGCGGGTACAACAGAGGCAGGCTTAAATATTCTTATGAATGAAGATGGCGCTAATTTAAAAGAGCTGATTAAAGCGACCACGCAAGCGGCCTTACAGCGCGGTATAGAACTTGGCCGCAAGGATTAACAGTGAACAGTTAACTGTAGAATAGTTCACATAATGTCGCGATTGGGTCTAGTTGGTTTTTTGTTGGTCTCTGGATTTTTTTCTATGGGCTGATCAATGATAGACGCGATATTCATCGCCGCAGGTAATGCTGCAATATAAAGCAATGGCAGTACGACAGGCAAGCTCACAAGCCCAAAAGCCCGCTCTAGCTTATTTTTTCCATTAAGCCCTATATAATCAGACTCCTCACCTTTGCTCAATTTAGCTAATTCTTGGTGCATCATATCTGTCATGTCCAGATAAACATTGCCGACTGAAGACGACCGGCGCCCCACAGGCTTTTCTTCACTTTCAATATCATCGTAATCGTTATGGTGTGAATTACGTCCCATATTTTTAATCTCCAATACCCTTCTAAAAGTAACAGCGGCCTATGGCTTTGTCGCTTCAGTACTTAACTATATAGCGCTTATTTTTATTAACATAACGGCAGACCCCGCCCCTGTCAAGCTTGACAAAACCATTGAGAATGATTATCATTCGATCAATTATAAAAAATATTATCTTATACAATATTATCTGGGGAGATATATAATGTTCGACTGCAATTGCAAAGGCCTTAACTTCCAAAAAGAATTTTCTGATGCCGCACAATCGCATCAACGGATTAACGAAGCCATAGATTTTGCTTTCGATTCCCTAAATCAACCCCGCCCTGCAGACCAAGACCTACGCGAAGCCCTTTTGGCTGACGGCGCAAAGGCGTATGAAATACTCTTCACCAAATTATTTGATATTGCGCCAGGCTGCGCGCGTGTTTGCACCAATACCTTGCTGTATATCATCGACAATGCTGGTAACGATATTGATGAAAGCCAATTCACAGAATTACGCAGCACGACACCGCCCAAAGATGTAACAGATGCTGCAACTATACGCAGAGATCGCCGCAAACCATAATCGGCGGCGAAGCCCGCTCTATAACTCTCCAGAGAACCCAGAATAGCAAAAGACCAAATTAACGGCCAACGGCGCCCGCGGCTAACGGCTTAAAGCGCGCTATATAATAAGGCGGCTTGCCTTGTTCTTTACCACCATTTAAAGCGGCGGATTTATGCAGCTGATTAATCGTCACATAAAGAAAACCATCCGCGCCAAATGCTAAACCATCCGCCCAATCAATGCGGTCATCATCAAGGTAAATACGGTAATTACCTTTACGGTCCATTACGCCAATCGCATTGCTTTCTAAATCGGTAATATAGATATTGCCTGCAGCATCAATGGTCATGCCATCACTGGCAGGCTTCTCACCAATCGGGATCATTTTGCTTGCGAGCTCTTCTGCGCTCATTTCCTCATCGAGAACATGATAGGTGCGGATTTTATACACCATACCACGCCCCATAGGCGCAAAATATACCCAGCTACGCATAGGCAAAATAGTAATTGGGTTAAGCGCCCCACGAACAGGTGTTCCATCAGCCAGTTTCAAGATTTTACCATCCACATTTACAGGTGTTTCTGGTGGCATTATATTTGGGTGTGAATCAAATAAGCGGCGGGCATAGCCTGTTTGCTGGTGAAGCGTAATCAAAGCTGGACGTGCTGGCTTGGCTAAATCAGCTTGCCCCATATCAGCAATAAAAAAGCTGCGTTTAGTCCAGTCAACGCCTATATCTTGGAAAAAGCTTTGCGGCGTTGTGACGTGGTTAGGAATGTAATATGTGTCCGCCAATATATTATTCTTCATGTCCCAAGCGAATATTTTGGCTTGATGGTCTGGGCTGCCCATATCAAGGACGAATAATTCATCTTCAAATGTAATCGAAATACCAATAGCTGAATTAATTCCCTTGCCTTGTATATCAGGTTTACTTGACCAGTCTTCATTGGGGTAAGGCTTCGTTGTGCCGTCAGCAAGGAGCTCGAGCACTGCATATTTATAATTTTCAAAAGGATGTGATGTTATCAATATACGGCTATCTTGCGACACGGCAATATTGCCTGGACGGAAATCAAGCTCTGCTACAATTTCAAGCTCTGGGATAATCTCTGAGCTGCGCGTATAAGACTTCTCAATGACGGCCTGCTCGTTGTCTTTGATCATTTTTTCCAATAAGCCTGTGTCCTGCGCATGGGCAGCTGAAGAGAAAAGCAAAGCGGCTGAGGCTATGATAAAATTTATTATATTTCGCGTATTTCGCATATTTATAGTACTCCACATTATTACACAAAAAATTTGTGCCATTGCTTGCATGTTAAGGCAAGCTATGGCAGGAATAAAGCACAATGTTCAAGCATAACTAATTATTTGGAAAAACTATGCGCAAATTTCTTTTACTAATCTGGAGTCTGATGATGACCGTAAGCAGCGCCGCGATGGCCGATACTGATAAAGAGAACCTATTATATATTGACCTTGATTATGGTCGTGTAACAATTGAATTATTCCCTGAAATCGCCCCCCTTCATGTTCAGCAAATCAAAACGCTGGCTCGCGAAGGTTTTTATGATGGCATTATTTGGCACCGCGTCATTGAAGGCTTCATGGCACAAACCGGTGACCCAACAGGCACTGGCACAGGCGGTTCAAAACTTGGCAATGTAAACGCTGAATTTAATGATTACAGCTTTGAGCGTGGCGTTGTCGGCGCAGCACGTTCAGCAAGCCCGAATTCAGCAAACTCACAATTCTTTATCTGCCTAGATGATGCAACGTTCCTAAACGGTCAATACACCGTATGGGGTAAAGTTGTTGATGGCATGAAATATGTAGACATGATCGAAAAAGGTGAGCCACCGGCTAACCCTGATAAAATGATCAAAGTTTCTATTGCTGCTGATGTTGCAGAAGAAAAAGATGATAAGGCCGCAGCAAGCGCCAAATAAAATTAAACATTCCATGAAAAGCAGCCTTCTTTAATTTGAGGCTGCTTTTCTTTTATCTGCTCTATTTTTATAAGTTTATAATGAACAGGAACACCCCATCATGGCTGACAAGATACATATAGAAAATCAAAGCCATGATAATTGGTGGAAAGGCGCGGTTATTTACCAAGTCTACCCACGCAGCTATTGCGATTCCACAGGTAATGGCACAGGTGACCTTGCGGGGATTACCAGTAAAATGGACTATATCGCGTCTTTGGGGGTTGATGCTATCTGGCTTTCACCTTTTCAACAATCCCCCATGCGCGACTTTGGTTATGATGTTTCTGATTATTGCGCCGTTGACCCTCTTTTTGGTGAAATGAATGACTTTGATGCCTTTTTAAAATCAGCGCATGATCACGGCCTTAAAGTGATTATTGATATGGTGCTTTCGCACACATCCGATTTGCATGAATGGTATAAAGAAAGCCGCGAAAATCGCGATAATGATAAAGCCGATTGGTATGTCTGGGCTGATCCGAAAAAAGATGGCAGTCCACCGAATAATTGGCTTTCGGTCTTTGGTGGCAGCGCTTGGCAATATGAAACGCGGCGCGGGCAATATTACCTGCATAATTTCTTGGTCTCGCAGCCTGATTTAAACCTGCATAACACGGATGTTCAAGATGCCCTGCTCGATGCTTGCGAATTTTGGCTTAAGCGCGGGGTTGATGGTTTCCGTCTCGACGCGCTATCGCATTACTTCCACAATCAGAATTTAAAAGATAACCCTGCTGCTGATGGCAATTTAGGCAGCACGCAATTAGAGCATGTTGATCCGTATAACATGCAGCGCCACCTCTATGATAAAGCTCAGCCAGAAACAACCGATTTTTTAGCCCGCATACGCGCCCTTTTAGACCGCTATGACGCACGAATGGCTGTTGGTGAAGTTGGTGAAGACAACCCCTTAGAGGCCGCGGGCCGCTATAGCGCCGGCGATAAGCTTTTGCACACATGTTACAATTTCTCCCTTATGGGCGGCCAGAATAAGGCGCTGAGCGCCGAGCTTATCCAAGAACCACTGGAAGCCTATCACAAGCTTGATACGGCAGGCTGGCCGGCTTGGGCGTTTTGTAACCATGATGTTGTGCGCGTCGCGTCTCGCTGGGGCACACAAAATGGCGGCGTTGATAACCCTGACTTTGCCAAAATGTTGATTGCCCTGCTGACCTGTTTACGCGGCTCAGTCTTCATATATCAAGGCGAAGAGCTTGGCCTTGATGAGGCCACGCTTGATTTTGATGATTTGCGCGACCCATGGGGTATATATCTCTATCCGCTATGGCAAGGCCGTGATGGCTGCCGCACGCCTATGGTGTGGGACAATAACCAAGCAACGAATTACGGCTTCTCATCAAAGCCTGTAGCCCCTTGGCTGCCCATTTCGCAAACGCATATCAGTAAAAATGCCGCGACCCAAGATGAAGACAAAAACTCCGTCTTAAACTTCACTCGCGATTTTTTAAAACACCGCAAAACTATGCCAGCCTTAATTGATGGTGATATTGAATTTGTGCAGACATCAAGCGACAAGCTGATTGTCTTTAAACGCCATAATGGAACCGAGACGATTTTATGCGTGTTTAACGTATCGAATGAAGACCAAGTTTTTGAAATAGAAAGCACAAAAGAAAAAAGCGAGCCTTTAAAGCTCGCCCCGTTCGATTTTTCATTGCGCCATATATAAGCCCGTTTAATGAGCTCAATAACGATGGAATCATGAAACATTATTATGCCTCATCATCCTCATCTTCATCTTCGTCATTATCAACGCCAACTCGGTCCATACGCTCTTCACGTTTGGCGATAACATTAAACGGCTCAACTTCTTCTTCTTTAACGCATAAGATATTTGCGATAGCATAAACTTTACGCACGATGTTTTCCATGCGTTTAATATCATCGAGCGGGTCAGCGGATTCTACGCGTAGAAAGGCTTCGCTTTCGTCAAAGATAAAGACAAAGCTTGCACGCTTAAAGCCTGAGAGGACTTCCAATGACTTTATACGGTCTTCAGTTAAGTAGGTCTTGAGGCGTGATGAAATCGCAGCGCGCGCGATAGGCTCTTCTTCCCATTTAATCGTTTTGGGCATAACCCATTTTTTTGGCAGACCTAAACCTTCAACAAAAGGCGTGAAGTAGCGACTGGCCACAACGCCATCTGTGGGCATATTTGGCAAAAGCGGAAATTGGATAATGGTTCTATATTGCTGACCGCGCCCATCAGCCATGGCTTGACGTTCAGAGAAAATTTGCAATATGAGATCTTTATAGGGCCCTTCAATTTGCGGAGAGCTCAGCAAGCCTGTTTTGATCAGCTTCAGATTATTCTGTTCAGCATAAGCCGCCCATACGCTTTTTTGCTTAAGCAAAATAGCAAAGGTCCAAAACGTCAGTAATAAAATCGCTGCGGCTAAAAGAAGCCAAAGAAGAAGCCAAAACACAATAATACTCCATTATTAGATATTAAATCTTAAGCTATTAAAGATACGGGGCAAATAGTGATTTTGCAATCCTCAAATGCATGAGCTTGCACATTGTTAGATAAATATAATGGATAAATACGATCCATCGCTTGGATATTTAGCTGAAGCGTTTAATAATAGAGCATTAGACATTTCGCTTTGTTTTAAAGGCAGAATAAATGACGCTTGCCCCTTTGTCGTATTAATCAACAAACAATCAAGCGCTCAAAACAAACTAGGACCCAAGCCCAATGGCTAACTATATTTTAAAACGATTACTGCTTTTATTCCCTACATTGCTTGGCATTATGTTTGTCAGTTTTGTTATTGTTCAGTTTGTCCCTGGCGGCCCGATTGAACGGATGATCGCCGAATTACAAGGCCATAACACAAGCGCAACGGCCAGTTTCTCAGGCGGCGGTGGGGGCGATGCGAATATGTCACCGCAAAATAATGCGACAGGCAGTACCTCAACGTATCGTGGTGCACAGGGGCTTGATCCTGATTTCATCAAAGAATTAGAAGTCATGTATGGTTTTGATAAGCCTGCCTATCAGCGCTTCCTTTTAATGGTTGGCAATTATTTACGTTTTGATCTGGGCACAAGCTATTATCGTGATATTGACGTTATGGAGCTTATTTGGGAAAAAATGCCCGTATCCATCTCGCTTGGCCTGTGGTCGACATTAATTATTTATATGGTGTCTATTCCCCTTGGCATAAGAAAAGCCGTCAAAGATGGGCAGGCTTTTGATATGTGGAGCAGCGCGTTTATTTTCATCGGCTATGCGATCCCCTCTTTCATGTTCGCGATTTTACTGATTATTTTGTTTGCAGGTGGGCGGTATTTGGACTGGTTCCCACTGCGTGGTCTGATCTCCGACAATGCGGATGATATGAATTTCATTCAACTCGCGCTGGATTATGCATGGCATATGGTCTTGCCAACAGCGGCGATGGTGATTAGCGGCTTTGCCAGCCTAACCATGCTGACGAAAAATTCATTTATGGATGAAATTAATAAGCAATATGTATTAACCGCCCGCGCCAAAGGCTTAAAGGAAAAAGACGTCCTTTATGGTCACGTCTTTCGTAATGCGATGTTGATTGTTATTGCGGGATTCCCTGCGGCTTTTGTCTCGATATTTTTTACAGGATCACTGCTTATTGAAGTTATATTCTCGCTTGATGGGCTTGGCCTGCTTGGCTATGAAGCCATTATCAATCGTGATTACCCCGTCGTGCTCGGTACGCTTTATTTTTATGCGCTTATCGGCCTAATCATGACGCTTATTCGGGATATCGTCTATGTCTATGTTGACCCACGCATTGACTTTGAAGCGCGCTAGGCACAAGAATCGACTATATGAATTTTGCCATTAATTTGAAAAGCTTAGGCAATGCGCCTAATGCGCTTTCTAGGCTTTGTAGTGACGTATTCTGGTCAAGTAAACCGGCTTTGGCGTAACGATTAACCCACCGCTCTCGCGCGGCTGCGTCATCATCATCAAAATCAATTAAGATTGCGCAAGCTTTGTGCATAAATGCGCTTGGTCGCGCCTTACCATGTGTATCATCAGCGCCATATATATGCGCTAGACGCTGTGAGATTTGCTGTGCTAACACGCTGCAGCCCAGTATATACGAATAAGCTTTAGCCTTTTGCCCTTCGGGACAAGCGGTAAAGTCAAAGACATAAGGCGCATGCTCAATGCACGCATCAAGCCCGTCTAGACCTTGCGCAAATTGATCAACCAATTGGCGCAGCGACAATGCGCCTACATAAAGCGCCCAACGTTTCTGATTTTTATGGTTAGAGAGATCATCAGGCACAGGCAAATTCAACGCTGCGCGCGCAAAGTCGCTTTTCAGCCGATCAAAACCTTTGGGTATGCTATTTTTTCTGATCTCTGGCTTCGCATTATCTGGCATAATGTCCCTATAGCCTCCCTATTCTTTTTTAACAAACTAGCACTCCATAGCGATCAAGCAAAATAAATTCTGCATGAAAGCTGATAAGCGCTTGTATTGATGGCGCGAACTTCATAAAATCCAGATATGATTTTATCACCAATTACACAGCGTCGCTTAACCCTTTTTAAAGCAAACAAACGTGGACTTTATAGCTTTTGGCTGTTTATCACTTTGTTCACGCTGTGCCTTGGCTCTGAATTTATTGCCAATGATAAGCCCTTAATGGTCAGCTATGATAGCAGTTATTATTTCCCGATTTTCAAAAGCTACCCCGAAACAGAATTTGGTGGCGATTTTGAAACGGAAACTGATTATCGCGACCCTTATGCCATTCAGTTGATTGAAGAAAAAGGCTATATGATTTGGCCGCTTGTGCGTTTTTCTTATGACACGATTAATTACGACCTAACACAAACAGCGCCGGCGCCGCCAGACAGCGTCAATATTCTAGGCACAGATGATCAAGGCCGCGACGTTTTTGCGCGCGTGCTTTATGGCTTTCGAGTCTCGATTTTATTTGGCCTTATCCTAACAATATTAAGCTCGATTATTGGCGTTATTGCTGGTGCTTTTCAGGGCTATTATGGCGGTAAGCTCGATTTAATTATGCAGCGCGTCATCGAAGTTTGGGCCTCCTTGCCGAGCCTGTATATATTGATCATCTTCTCAGCAATGTTTATTCCAGGTTTTTGGACTTTATTGGCGATCTTGCTGCTGTTTTCATGGGTGCGGCTTGTTGACCTTGTCCGCGCGGAGTTTTTACGCGCACGTAATTTTGAATATGTCCGCGCCGCCAAAGCGCTTGGCGTTTCAAATTTAGTGATTATGTATCGCCACGTCCTGCCCAATGCCATGGTCGCCACCCTGACCTTTATGCCCTTTATCTTAACCGATTCCATCGTCGCCCTCACCAGCCTCGACTTTCTTGGTCTTGGAATGCCGCCCGGCTCCGCCTCAATTGGTGAGCTTTTGAAACAGGGCAAAAACTACGTTAAAGACGCCCCTTGGATTGGTATCACGGCCTTTGCTTCCTTGGCTATTATGCTCACGACCCTGACTTTTATTGGCGAGGCCATACGTGATGCTTTTGACCCACGTAAAAACGCCGAATAAGCCAAACATGTTGACATAATACGATTAGTGTTTAATACTGTCCTGCATGGACATGATAAAAAACCCATTGATAAAAAGAGCCTCTACAGCCTTCGCCCTTTGCGCGGCTCTTATTCTGCCTGCAAATATAGGCCGATTTAATATGCAAAGCGAAAACCATGCCCTGCCCGCATCACAAAACCCATGTTCGGGCATTCCTGATTGGGTACCCAACGTCGCCGCAATACCTTCAGACGATGGCCAAAGCATGATATGCAACACAATCCATGTCAAAGATCATCGCTTACCGCTGATATAGAGCTTTCCCATCCAAGAACTTCTAGCAATAAAACTGCGGAGTAAACGGGCTTTGCTGCTAAGCTTGCTTGTGCAAAGGCGGTAAAGTTTCTATTATCTTAGCTATGAGTGAAAAAAATACACAGTCGAGCCCACAGGCGCCTTTATTAGAGATCAAAAACCTTTCCGTACAGTTTACAAACGGCAAGCAAGCCTTTGATGCGGTTAAGAATCTTTCTTTATCGATTAATAAGGGTGAGACTCATGCGTTGGTTGGCGAATCAGGTTCTGGTAAGTCCGTCACTGCCATGGCTGCCATGCGCTTATTGCCTAAATCCGCTCATTTCCCGAATGGCGAAATATTCTATAATGGCCGCGACGTTTTAACGTTGAGCGAAAAAAACATGCGCAAATTGCGCGGTGATGAAATCGGTATGATTTTCCAAGAACCGCTCACTTCGCTTAACCCATTACATACAATAGAAAAGCAAATTGCTGAAGTTGTGCGCCTGCATGACAATGTTGATGGCTCCACCTTAAATCAGCGCGTTAAAGACTTGCTCGATATGGTGCGCCTGCCCCACCTTAAAGAACGCATGGGCGCCTATCCGCATGAGCTCTCCGGCGGTCAGCGCCAACGCATTATGATTGCGATTGCTTTGGCCAATAAGCCTGACTTATTAATCGCTGATGAACCGACTACCGCTTTGGATGTCACCGTACAGGCACAAATTCTTGATTTGCTGTCTGAACTGCAAAAAGAACTCGGCATGGCAATGCTGATGATCACCCATGACTTGCCTGTCGTGCAAAAATACACCGAACATGTCAGCGTCATGCAGCAAGGCGTTATCGTTGAACATGGCGCAACCGCGGCGCTATTTAACGCGCCTAAACATGAATACACACAAAAACTGATTAATTCTGTGCCAACTGGCGGCGCGGAGCCGCGTGACCCAACGAAAAAGCACGCTGTTTTAACTGAAGCGAAAAATGTTAAAGTCTATTTCCCTATGAAAAAGACCTTATTGGGGAAACCAAAAAGCTTTGTGAAGGCGGTTGATGATATTTCCTTCTCGCTAGAAGAAGGCGAAACCCTTGGTATAGTTGGCGAATCCGGATCAGGTAAAACCACATTAGGCTTAAGCGTTTTAAGACTAATCAAAGCCGAAGGGCAGATTGTCTTTTGCGGTAAAGATATTGGACAATTAGACACCAAAGCCCTGCGTCACATTCGAAAAGACATGCAGGTCGTCTTTCAAGACCCGTTTGGCGCATTGTCCCCGCGTATGAGCGTTGGCCAGATTATCGCCGAAGGACTTAATGTCCACTCGCCAAAAATGAGTAAAATTGAACGCGATAAAGCCGTCATTGCCGCGCTGAATGAAGTAGAGCTTGATCCCGAAACGCGCCATCGTTTTCCGCATGAGTTTTCAGGCGGTCAGCGCCAGCGTATATCCATTGCCCGCGCCCTTGTCTTAAAACCAAAATTATTGGTCCTCGATGAGCCAACTTCAGCGCTTGATGTCTCTATCCAAGCGCAGATTATCGACTTACTGCGCAAATTACAGCGCAATCACAATCTGTCTTATTTATTCATCAGCCATGACCTTCGCGTTGTCCGCGCACTGTCACACCGCATAATTGTCATGAAAAATGGTAAAGTCGTTGAAAGCGGTAAAGCAGAAGATGTCTTCACGAATCCGCAAGAAGGTTATACGCAGGAATTGCTAAAAGCCGCGCTATACTAGCTTATTCAAGATCGGTTTAAGATAGATTTAAGGGTGGCTTATTTGTGCTTTAATAACGGGGCTGCGCTTAAGGTCACTACTGCGCATATCTAACTCATCATTAACAATTTTCGGCATGTCGCGTGTAATGCTATTTTGTACATGCGCTAAATAAGCTTCAATCGTCTCTACGCTATATGCGCCTCGTGTATTAAATTCGCCAACGAGGGATTTCTCCCATAATTTATTCTTATAACCATGCGGCATTAAGTCAAAATCATCATGTGATAAATCAATATCCATGGCATGAAGCATAGAGCGCGTAACGGCATTACAGTTCTGACGCCCCGAGATCACATCATTTTGATGGTTAACCAAAGCCAAGAAAGAATGGCATGCATCTTTGCCAAACACAGCTCTATCTACAGATCCTAAATCCATATTTTGTTCTGCTAAAACTATGCGCCATTTTTCTGTCATAAAAGACTATAGCAAACAACCTGCAGTTATGTCAAACACAAAGGGCATTAAAGGCGCATTATACGTGTTTCCGACCACCAATAAACAAAAAGAGCGCATGGTTGAAAGCTGCCCGCATTAAACAAAAAAAAGCCAGCTATGAATGCTGGCTTTTTATATTCATATATTTGTATCTTTACTTGGGAGAAACAGCGCCGACACCCGTACCTGGAATTGGACCAGGAACAAAAGGCTCGCCAATCTTATCGTTATCACGCATAAGCTGTAGGTAGTAAGCCTGTACAAGTTGACCTTCTGGTACGCCAGCCTTTTTAAGACCCGCCAAAGCTGAGGCAGTAACGGCTGATTGCTTCTTTGCGATTGCAACAGACTGATCAGCAACTTGACCTTGAACCTTCAAAAGATCTAGCTTGCGTTCTTCAGACACAATTTTTTCTAAATCATTATTTGCGTTATTGGAAAGACCGACACCTGAAGGTAAGACATCATCAATAACAATATAATCATGGCCACGTTCAACAAGGATTGCGCGCAAGCGCTCTGCAATTTTAGCGCCAAGACCTGTTACATTTTCGTTAATTTTTGATGTTTCAACAGTCTTATAAACATCAATAGCAGCAGGCACTGTATATTTTTCAATATATGGCGCAAGATCTTCGATCTCATCAATTTTCCATTTTTTATAGATACGGCCAAAGTCTTCAACTTCGTTATCTACGTGCCACATAACAGTGAAGTTACCATAAATTCTTGCTTTTTCTTTCGTACGAATAGTTACTTCATCCGCTTCCGTAGCGCCAACATCAGAACTTTGCACGAATTTTGGTAACTGAATAAACTCGACATGAGGCAAAAGCGAACTCGGATAGACACCTTCTGGAACCTGATCATCAACTAACTTACCACGAACGACCTTTAAGCCGGCTTCACGTTCTGTAATACGTGGTGATATTGCGTAAGTTAATGCAGATACTGCCATAAATCCCGCTACTGCATAACCGCCAATTTTTGTTAATGAATTCATTTTGTTTTCCTCTGTAATATTCAATACTGTTAATTTGATTTGACGTAAGATACATCAACTGTATAGTTATGTCAAATAAATAATTCGTATTATTAAAAATTTGCATTTCAGGGCGTGTTTCTATAATAGAATGAGACAGTAGATACAGCATATACAAGGATATTTAGACAAATGAGCGAACAACAAAAACCTATTCATGTTATTGGTGGCGGATTAGCGGGTAGTGAAGCATCTTGGCAGATTGCAGAGATGGGGATTCCGGTTGTATTGCATGAGATGCGTCCTGTACGCGGCACAGATGCGCATAAAACTGATGGTCTCGCTGAACTTGTCTGTTCTAACTCATTCCGTTCTGATGATGCGGAATATAATGCCGTGGGCGTTTTACATGCTGAAATGCGCGCGCTTGATTCATTGATTATGCGTGAAGGTGATCGCTCTGCCGTTCCTGCGGGCGGCGCATTGGCGGTTGATCGTGATATATTCTCGCAGCGCGTTACAGCTGCGCTTGAAGGTCATCCGTTAATTACGATTTCTCGCGAAGAAATAACGTCACTACCTGATGCTGATTTTGGCCGCGTTATTATCGCGACTGGGCCGCTGACTTCTGGTGACTTGGCTGAATCTATTCGCGCTGAGACGGGTGAAGACTCCCTCGCCTTTTTTGATGCGATAGCCCCTATCATCGAAACGGATAGCATTGATATGGATATCGCTTGGTATCAATCACGCTATGATAAAGAAGGCCCTGCAGGCACAGGAAAAGACTATATTAACTGCCCCATGAATAAGCAGCAATATTTTGACTTTATCGAAGCGCTCTGCACGGCTGAATATCTTGATTTCAAACAATGGGAAAAAGACACACCCTATTTTGAAGGCTGCATGCCTGTGGAAGTTATGGCTTCACGCGGCGTAGAGACCCTGCGTTTTGGCCCAATGAAACCCGTCGGACTAAACAACCCGCATAAAAAAGAGGGTGATTTTGAACCTTATGCTGTTGTACAGCTTCGCCAAGATAATGAACTAGGCACTTTATATAATATGGTGGGTTTCCAAACCAAGATGAAATATGCCGAGCAAGTACGCGTACTGAAAACTATTCCCGGTTTAGAAAATGCCGCTTTCGCCCGTCTAGGCGGCTTGCATCGTAATACCTTTATCAACTCACCGCTTATTTTGGACAATCAGCTGCGTATGAAGTCGCGCCCGAATATTCGTTTTGCAGGTCAGATTACGGGCTGCGAAGGCTATATTGAAAGCGCGTCTATTGGCCTTATCGCGGGGCGTCTTGCTGCCGCGGAACAATTGGGCATTGCCCTTGAGACACCATCACAGACCACCGCACATGGCGCGCTTATCCACCACATTACAGGCGGCGCCAACGCCAAAACATTCCAACCAATGAATATTAACTTTGGCTTGATGACCCCCATGGAAGTGCGCAATGAGCGCGGCAAATACGTTAAGGGCCGTGAGAAGAAAAAAGTTATGGCAGGCCGCGCCATAGATGATTTGAAATTATGGGCTGAAGAAAACAAGTTTAAGGCCGCCGCTTAAACAAACATCCCTCCTCTATTCACTAAAAAACCGCCAAACATTAAAGCTTGGCGGTTTTTCTTATTCTTATATCAGCTCCATATAGAAGCCAATTTAACGCATCAGCATTAAGCCGCTACATTTGCTTTTTTAACAGCTTTGTTCACTTGGTCATTAATTGGCGCGAAGCTATCCGTTGCAACTTTTACGCTGATTTCTGAAAGTTTTGTCGCATTCGCAACCAGTGAATCAAAATGTTTTTGTGTCAGTTTTGTTTGAACTTCAGTAAGCTCATTAACATCTTTACATTCGGTCAGCGTTTTAAATGCTTCTTGGTTTTTCGCTGCAACATCTTGGGCAAAGCTCATCGCTTCTTGGTTGATTTTCTCAACGCCTTTAGCCCAGATATTCATTGATTTCTGCATAGCGTCGTAAAATTCTTTACCACCCGCTGTTGCGTCTTTTGTGTATTTGTCAAAGTCATATGGTTTTGCAGTCATAATATTCTCCATAAAGTTAAATGTTGTTTTCTTTGTATTATCTTGTGATTTAGCCTTAACGTGCGCAGGTTTTGCTTTCGCTTTACTTGCTGCTTTTGGGGTAGCTTTCGACTTAACTGTTTTAGAAGTCTTTGCTTTGGAAGCTTTAACCGCTTTGGGTTTAGAGGCGGTTGTGTTTTCTACCAATGTAGGCTTCGTTGTTTTCCCTGCAATAGCTTTACCTGTATTGGGTACAGATTCAATTTTTGCACTTTTACCGTCAGTTAAACCTTTTACTTCATTATCAGAATTGCTCATCGCATTTCTCCTAATTCCATGTTTAAATTATAAACAGACAACGCATCGTTCTTTAATACTTTAACTATGCGGCTATCATAGCAGTTCTTTTCTGCATTGCAACATAATTATGATCGCACATATCATAAGGCGAGTCAATTTATTTTGTTGCAACGCACAAAACTCTGATTTATCAGCATTTACACGCTTTTCTTATGTTTGAATAATCCGTAGTAAATATGATATACTATTGGATGTGGTTACTTCAGACCATGCGCCGTTGTGTATAACAACACGAAAAAAACAGACGTTAATTGCCCGATGAAACAACTCTAATTAGACTAAGCGAACTGGAAACTCACACTATCCAAAGGAAGACTGTCTGTTTATGGCTCTATTGCGACCACTCAGCACCTATCTTATTTTAATGCCCGCCCTTTTGGTTACGCTGGGCTTTGCCCTGGTTTTTTCCAGCTCTACAGCAAACGCTGCTTCCAACCCTAAATATGCATCTATTGTTATTGACGCGGATACTGGCGCAGTTTTATCACAGCGTTATGCGCATAAAAAACTCCACCCCGCATCTCTGACCAAAGTCATGACATTAATACTGACTTTTGATGCTATACGCGCGGGCAAAGTCAGCCTCTATGATAAGGTCCGTATGTCCCCCTATGCCGCATCTATGGTGCCGAGCAAACTTGGACTAAAACCAGGGGAAACTATACGTGTTAAGGATGCTATACTCATTCTGGTTACAAAATCAGCCAATGACGTTGCCGTCGCCTTAGCTGAACATGTTGGCGGCAGTGAGTACCAATTCGCCAAAATGATGACAGCGAAAGCGCGCAGTATAGGCATGGTGCATACCACATTTAAAAATGCATCCGGCCTGCATCATGACCGTCAAATCAGTACGGCATCCGACATGTCACGCATGGGCCGCGTCTTAATTAATAATTACAGTGAATATTACCCCTACTTCTCACGCAGATCATTTCGCTATCAGGGAACCACCTATAATAACCACAATAAGCTTATGAGAACATATAAGGGTATGGATGGTTTAAAAACTGGTTACACCTCGAAATCAGGCTTTAACTTAGTGGCCTCAGCCAAACGAGATGGCAATCGTCTTATCGGCGTTGTTTTCGGCGGCCGTACGGGGAATAGCCGTAATGACCATATGAAAGTTATTTTAGATAATGGCTTTAATAAAATGGATAGGCTGCAATTAGCCAGTCTTCGTAATATGCCGCATCCCGTTCGCAGGCCACAAGTTTTAATGGCCTCGGCATCATCACCTAAAATCGAGCCTTCTTCTGGCACGACATATAAAGTCGCCACGGCGAGCAGCGCAGAGCAAAACGTATCGCTTTGGTCCGTACAAATTGGCGCTTTTAAAAGCCGCGTAAAGACGGATAACTTATTACAAGACGCGGTTAAAGTTCTTCCTGCCACGCTTCAAGGCGCTTACCCAATCATTGCGCCCTTGCGTACAGCATCAAGTGGTTGGATGTTCCGCGCGCGCCTTGCTGGCCTCACACAGGACGAAGCGCAAAATGCTTGTCGCTATTTTAATGATTGCCTCGTGGTCGCACCGAAGAAACGCTAGATGCGCATTTCCCCCTTCTTTTATTGAGCGATTTTGCGCTCTAGCTGGCCTTTAAAACAAACATTCCACCGCATCACTTTCTCGCTTGAATTTTCATATTTCAAATGCTACTCTGCGTGAATAATAAAAAAATATTCAATGGGGATTGAGACGATGGATAAAGGTTTAAAAGGCCTATCTGACGACGACGCACAGCAATTTCTGCTGAGCTTACAAGGCCTTGCTCTGTCACCTGATCAAGCCAAGTCCATAGTACTGAACCACCCCATACCAAAAAGCTTAGAAGACTGGCATTATAGTGCCGCTTATAAAAGCAACGCTCTTTTAAAGACAACCCAGAATAAAAAACTGCTTAATTATTTTGCCCATAGCACCAAGTTTTTCGCGCATTTAAACAGAGATGGCCGCCAATTTTACGCGAAGCATTACTTAAATTTCCTTGCTCGATCTTACGGATTCTCCACCGCTCCGCGCGTTATTGTGAAAAAATTAAACGAGAACACTGCAGGCCAGTATCAAGAGCCTCATAGCCATCAAACAAAACCAGAGCAATCCTTTGGCACCGTCTTCTTAAGCGATAACCCTAAATGCAACTCTCATATTGATAAAATTGGCGCGAAGACTTTCCTTAACATTCTCAGCCATGAATTTTGCCACGCCATAGAATATGCGTTAAGCATACATTTGCTTAATCCTGAGAGCCCCGCGCGCACGGCATTAAAGCAGGCTATTTATAACCCTTATATTGAACAGAATAAGGATGCCTTTATGGGCAGCGCTTTAATTGCCCAATTTAATCGTGCCGCGCCGATCGATAATAGCGGTATATATTTAAATTTGAAAAAATATGGCGACCTCTATAAAGACCAGTTTCGTGAACGTCACGCCTATAAACATGGGGATCGCCTGGCGCAACATTTCAATGCCTTAATTAATGCGACCGCCACGAAAATGAGCACGGTTGAAATGCTCACGACGCTCGATAAAATCAACAAAGCTCTGTTCATTGAATTATATAATCTACCCAACCCGCCCAAAGATGATGCGGCTTACCTCAATGATATTATGAGCAAAGTAACGCAGTTCAAACAGAGCGGAAGCACGGCAGCAGACCAAAACGCCATTGCTAATCGCCAAGCGCTGTTAGCCAATAAGATAAAAGCGGCGCTGCCTGTAAACATGCAAACCAATATAAACACCATTGCCCGCTATATATTAGCGGCGCGGCAAGGTATCTATGTCAAAAAGCTTGAAAGTGTTTACCAAGACCAACATATTACGCTCACAAAATTGTAAAAAAACACAGCCTTTGAAAGCTGTGTTTTATAATTAGGAGCCTCATCAGGCTTATATTGTGAGGATACGGGCCAAAAACGCCCATAAACAATCCCGCAAGCTAGATTAAAACGGCAATTGCATGCCCGCTGGCAAGCCCATTTCTTGCATGGCATTTTGTGTTTCTTCAGCCATAATCGCATCAGATTTAACGCGCGCATCATTGAGTGCTGCAACGATTAAATCTTCCATTATTTCCGCTTCATCTTCTTTGATAAGCGATGAATCGACATTCAAGCTTTGCACAACACCGCGGCAGCTCATAACCACTTTAACAAGGCCGCCACCGGCGCTGCCTTCGGCGGACATTTCGCCAACGCGTTCTTGAACTTCCTGCATTTTACCCTGCATCTCTTGGGCTTGTTTCATCATTTTTTGAATATTCATCATGGGGCTTCATCCTCTGATTTTTCTATAGGTTCAATAATATCTCTAATTTCTGTCTGCGGAAAGGCCGTTAATATTTGCGCTATAAACGGGTCATTAATAACCTCCTCCATACGCGCTTTAACTTTTTCGGCAGCAATCTCGCCAAGGGTTTTACCGGCCTTTGTCGCATCACCAATGCTAATCACCCAGTCACGATGCCCTGTAAGCTTACGAATTTCAGTGGTCATATCGCCAAGCATCTTTTGCGGCACATCTTCATTCAAAGCGACTTCAAGTCGGCGGCCTTTTAACGAAATAAGGCGCAGACCATGAAACATCTGCGAAGCGAGGATCATTTTTTTATTTTGTTCAAATAAAGCAACGATATCTTCTAATGTCTCCAAATTGCCATTCGCAATCATTTGAGTTTGCTCAGCCAATTTAGTTTGGGTCGAGGCCTGCGCGACGCCCTGCACGTGACTATGTACGGGGGCATGACCGCCGCCATTACCGCCACTATTATTACCGTGGCCTAAATTTTCAGTTTTTTTTTGAGCCTGCGTAGAACCACCAGCCGCCGCGCTTTGATTAGCAAGACCAACGGAAGCCATAGTCGCGCCGCTTTCTTGTAAGTCTTTGAGCTGTTTTAGCAGGCGCTCAGGGTCTGGTAAGTTCGCGGCATAGACAAGGCGAATAATAATCATTTCAAGGGCGGCCTGTGGGCGCGGCGCTTGCATAACATCTTGATGCCCAGATAGTAATATTTGCCATGATTTAGCCAAAGCTGGCAAAGACAGGCTTTTGGCGATTTCACTGGCGCGTTTTAATTCCGAATCAGGAAAGCGCCCTTTTAGGGTCTCGGGCGTTTTTGCCGTATGTAAGCGCGTTAATACATGGCTCATATCGAGCATATCTTGCATGACAACCATTGGCTCCGCCCCTGCATTATACAGGTCATCCAATATATCAAGCGCTTCTTCTGTCTTACCAGACACAGCGGCTTCGAATAAATCTAATATAAGGCCTTGATCCGCAAGACCAAGCATAGACTTAACTTGATCAGCCGTTACGGCACCTTCGGCCATGGAGATCGCTTGATCCAATATGCTTAAGCCATCACGCGCTGAACCATCAGCAGCGCGAGCAATCATCGATAATGCGCCTTCTTCAATTTCAGCTTTTTCTGATGCGCAAATATCGCTAAACAGAGAAATCAATGTATCAGGTTCAATGCGGCGTAAGTCAAAACGCTGACAACGGGAAAGTACCGTTACAGGGACTTTGCGAATTTCCGTTGTCGCAAAAATAAATTTCACATGCTCTGGCGGCTCTTCCAGTGTCTTCAAAAGCGCATTAAATGCTGATTTCGAAAGCATGTGCACTTCATCTATAATATAAATTTTATAGCGTGCCGAGCTTGGGGCATAGCGAACGCCATCAAGAATTTCACGAATACTCTCAACGCCTGTATTGGACGCCGCATCCATTTCAATGACATCGGGGTGGCGGTCTTCGGCAATGGATTGGCAAGCGCTACAATCATCTGTCGGCCCTGTCGTCGGCCCTGCTGTACCGTCAGCGCCCGTATAATTCAAAGCTTTGGCAATAATCCGCGCTGTCGTTGTTTTACCAACGCCGCGCACGCCAGTAAGCATAAAGGCATGGGCAATACGCCCAGAATCAATGGCGTTTTTAAGCGTTTTAACCAAAACATCCTGTCCACGCAAATCATCAAAGTTTTGCGGGCGGTATTTACGTGCAAGCACGCGATACTCTTCTTTAGTTTCAATTTCGGTTTCTGCTGTGTTTTCTGACATAGTTTTGTAGTAAACAGATTCGCGGTAAATCACAATATAAAGCACCGTTTTAGACTGATAATACTGTGTAGAATTTCTACAAACGCCGACAGCTCGACCTTAAAGCAACTTTGGATTTGGTAAAGGTATTGCTAGCGGCCGTTCATCACTGCGCGACACAAGCGCTTCTTTGCGTTCTAATGGTGGCCATAAGCGGTATAATAGTCGCTGGATACGGTCAATATTATAGCTGGCTTCATCTTCGGTTATTTCGGGGGTATGTATTTCACCTTCCAGATTAAGGTCCGCCCAACTGTAAAGGCGCTGTTTTTCATTTTCTGGCTTTACGCGCAAACCAGTTTTTGTCCATTTTGCAATCGCCCATTGCCCTAACTTATTAACAGCGGCAAACTCAACGCCATCATCTGTACTACAGCCATCATTAATTAATGTAATACCGCTAGGCATTTTCTTAAATCCGCGCAAATGCGAATGCCCAAAAATCACGCCATCAAATTGTTCTTTTAACGCGGCTTTTTCCGCATTTTTTAAATTCGGCATGACGCGCTCTTCAATAACTTTAAAGGCCTTTTTAGTGCCGGCGGCCACTGTGAATTCTCGGCTAAATTTATCGCTTGCCCAGCAATCAAAATCGCCTAGCTTTGTAATAATCAAATCCCCTGCTTTATAAGCCAACCCCTTATCAGATTTATAAATATCAGGATCAAATTGATCACCATGAGCAACGTAAAAGCGTCGCCCTGTGGCATCAATGAATATATCAGTGTCTTTGAACTCAATACCAAATAGGCTTTTATCCGTCATCTTGCGATGCATTTTGCCGTTTTTGAGTGTTTTACCGCGCAATGTCTCGTCATGATTACCTGGCTCATAGGTCACTTTCACACCGTCTTGCGCTAAGCGCAATATCTGCGCCATGCTCTGACGATGATAGGGCCCCAGATTATAGCTTTCTTTTTTACTCATATACCAGCCATCGACCATATCGCCAACAAGGTGCATTTGAGGCACATTTATATGATTGAGAAATTGGTAGAGCATCTTCGCTTTGCAGTGCTTGGTCCCCCAATGCACATCCGAAATAAAGATCGCTTCAAAATTAAATTTGATCGCCCCTTGTGCATCCTTACGGATATCAAGCTCAAAACTCATAGCACCTCCAAATATAAATGGGTCCTACAAGGCGATATTGTACTTTTTAACAGCTGAAGAGCAGCGGTAACAACCAAAGCAAAACTCACCAAGTAAATATGAGGACGCTTATACACAGCTCTATAGCGCAGTGCAATATAAATATTATGGAGAATAACGGGAAAGAAAAAGGGAAATAAAAGTAGAAGATTGAACACGACCCAAAACACATCGCTGCGGCTGCTTCCTTTCGGACCTGACCGGATTCACAAAGGCTTCGCCCGTGCCAATCTTCCGAGACTTATATACGATCTTAATTCATAGAGTTCAAGAGGAAATATAACATTTATTTTTGCAGTGCAGCTTTGAGCTAATCACGAATCGTAAAAAATCGCTTTGATTCGTTTTTTATGCACATCGTAAAAATTACATTCACACTTCACATATTGCGCTGCCGCATGAGACGCATATTACAAAGAGCTAACTAAACATATGAGTCTATAGCTGGATTTGATTCCCTCCCTTCTCCCTCAGCTATTGTTCATTCTATATACACACAGAGAATCTAGAAACGGCGAGGTGTCCAATATCAAGTCAAGCAAGGTGCAATAAGCATTAGGCTTAAACCTCCCCTTACCTTAACGGTTTGTTTGTTAATATAAAAACATATATTATGTATAACTTCCACTCTTTTAAAAGTGCATTTTCCTTACACCCTATGCGGGTATATTGCGCTGCATCTATAGCCATGCATAAATTACATAGCAGCAATGCTGTCTTTTTTCTGGACGCGGTGAGTCAAATCATTATATAAACCTCTTCAACGGCGCTGAGGCGTCGTGAGATCTCTCCTCCCAGAGATCTAGCGTCTTCCCAGACGTGAAACTCCCTGTTCAACTCGCCGGGCCTTTGTGCCCGGTATTTTTTTGCCTAAATTTTATTTTGGTAATATACAATCCTTTTAATGACAACCACCTGTTATTTAAGATATAATTAGAGTTAATGAGTAAACAAAATAAAAAAATAGTTGTTCTTTTCACATATGGCGGTGGCTTACGCGGCCTTATACCAGCACATATTATGGCACGCATTGAATCGGTAACAGGCATGGCTATGTCTGATATGGTTGATGTCTTTTGCGGCCCATCGACAGCATCTATATTAAATGCCGCACTAACGATTCCGCATCCGCGCGTTCCTGACCGCCCACGTTTTTCTGCGCGGCAGATGGTGCGTTTTTATGAACGCGAGGGCCATTATTTATTCCCCACCGATTCAACGCGCGCATTTCGTGGCCTAATTCATGATTTTAACAATCGCATGATGAAGATCGGTCAGCTTGATCGCCTGCTTAAGCACGGTCATTATGACCCGGCGCGACTAGGACGAGCCCTGCGCGCCTTATATGGCCGCCAGAAGCTTGCTGATTCACTCTCCTCCCTAATCATTCCCGCTTATAATATTGAGGGCAATGCATTAGAGACTATTCAAGAATTGGAAGAAAGCGCCAACGACCCTGCGCACACCAAGAATAACATTATAGATAAGGGCGGCTATGCGATGTGGTTTAAAAACATGCGCATCGAAAACGCTCGCAACTTACACCCCGTCCCTGACATTGAACTTTATGACGCCGTCATGGGCAGTACGGCAGCGCCGACTTTATTCCCGTGCCATCGTTTCATTCATAAACAAGCTGGCGAAGAGCGCTCTTACCCCGTATCCCTCGTCGATGGCAGCTTATTTGACAATCCGTGCATTAGTTATATGGGCGCCATACGCCAGCATGTCCCCAAAGATGCTGAAGTCGTGATGATTTGCCTCGGCACAGGCTTTACCAACAAATCTGTATCGCATAAAGACTGGAATAAATATGGCGCTTTGGGCGTTGTCGACCCCAGTAATGACTTCCCGCTTATTAATATTTTCTTCCACGCCCCTGAATCTGCTTTATTAGGCGCATTTAAAGATGAGCTAGGCGAAGACATGTATGTCCTAAACAAATCTTTGCTCAGCAATAAAGATCCCGCGCGCTTACCAAGCACCGCACCCGATGACAGCTCACCTGAGAATATTCAAAAATTACGCCATTTTGCTTATGATATTATGAGTGAGAATGAACGAGACTTTAATAAAATATGTCATATTCTGTCTGAAAACGGTGAAGCGCGCCTAAAAAAACGTAAACGCGGGCGTTTGTTTCACTTATTTGGCGAATAAACCAAATAAAGATCAGACATACATAGATAAGTAGGTAGATCAGCCCGACTTTAAATTCGCCAAAGCTTCTTTCAAATTAAATAAATGCAGCAGATTTTTAATCGCAGCGCCGCGCTCTGACGTTAAGCGCGGATCTTTTTGGACAATTAATTGCGCTTCACTCCGTGCCATAGCCACCAGATCACCATGTACGGATAAATCAGCCAGCATATAATCAGCCATACCGCTTTGGCGCGTCCCTAATATATCACCAACACCACGCAGACGCATATCTTCTTCAGCAATAACAAAACCATCTTCCGTATCACGCATAATTTTTAAGCGCGCCTTACCCGTTACCGATAACGGATTACCGTAAAGCAAGATACAATGAGATTGCAGATCACTCCGCCCGACACGGCCACGTAACTGATGCAGCTGCGCTAAACCAAAGCGCTCGGCATGTTCAATCACCATAATCGTCGCATTAGGGACATTCACCCCGACTTCAATCACGGTTGTGGCGACCAATATATCCAAATCGCCCGCTGCAAATTTTTGCATCACGATATCTTTATCAGCAGCCTTCATGCGTCCATGCACAAGGCCGACGCGATCACCAACGATGCTTTTAAGAACATCATAGCGCTCTTCAGCCGCGGCAAGGTCAAGCATTTCCGATTCTTCGACCAAAGGACAGACCCAATAAATTTGCGCATGCTCATCACGAATTTTGCGTATGAGGCCAGCAACCATATCTTCGATCTTATTTTTCGGCACGAGAATCGTCTCAATAGGTTTACGCCCTGCAGGTTTTTCATCAATACGGCTAATCTCCATATCACCATAAGCGGTCAGTGCCAAAGTGCGGGGAATCGGCGTTGCGGTCATGACCAAAACATCTGTATCGCCCTTTTGTGAGAGCTGTAAGCGTTGCTGCACACCAAATCTATGCTGCTCATCAATCACCGCGAGCCCCAAATCTTTGAATTTAATCTTATCTTGGAATAATGAATGCGTGCCAATCACAATTTGCGCGGCGCCATTTTCAATTTGCTGAATAAGCAGCTCTTTGGCTTTGCCTGTATCACGCCCCGTCAGCACGATATAGCGCAGACCTAATTTTTCAAATAAAGGGCCCAAGCTTTGGGCATGCTGACGCGCGAGAATCTCAGTTGGCGCCATTAACGCCGCTTGCGCGCCACATTCAACAGCATTGAGCATCGCCGCACAGGCCACCATAGTCTTACCAGAGCCGACATCACCTTGTACAAGGCGGATCATGGCTAAAGGCGAGATCATATCTTCGTCAATTTCAGCAATCACACGCAATTGCGCACCTGTCAACGTGAAGGGAATATTCTGCAATAACCGCGAGCGTAAATCCCCCGTAATGCCTGTAAAGGCACGCCCTTTGGCTTTTTGCTGCGAGCGACGAATTAAGGTCAGTGCTAATTGATGCGCCAATAACTCATCATAAGCCAGACGTAAGCGCGCTTTATAGTCATGCGCAACCATCTCTGCGCTTAGTGGGTTGTGAATAGTCTTAAGCGCCTCGTTCCAACCACTCCAGCCACGCGCGCTCAGCACTGTTTCATCGAGCCATTCAGGTAATGCGGGAACATTTTGCAAAGATGTTTTAATCGCTTTGCGTAAGATTTTATGGCCAAGTCCCTGTGTCATAGGATAAATAGGCTCGACCTTATCAAAATCACTGGGGCGTTCCCCCACAAGGACGAAATCAGGATGGGTTATTTGCGCGCGACCACGGTAAAAAACCAAACTACCGCTAATCTCTTTACTCCCCCCAATCGGGAAGTTCTTTTTTAAATAATCTTCACGCGCATGAAAAAATACCAAGTCAAGCGCCACACCGCCCGCCATGCAATGAATATAGGTCGGCGCAGCGCGTTTGCGGGCAATGCTATATTTTTGTATCTGCACATCGACAATAACCACTTTGCCGCTATCGGCCTCAGCGGGCGCGGTTATGTGCTTGCGTTCAATAACATCAACAGGTAAGTGGCATAACAAATCCCAAATACGCTCCCCACCGCAAAGCCGTTCGAATAATTTTGCATTACGCGGCCCAACACCGGCCAAAGACGTAACCGATTTGTATAACGGGTCCAAAATAAACGGGCGCTCTTGCGCTTGGGTTTTAAGCTTTGTATTCTGCATATATCAACAATACTCAAAAACAAGCGCGAAACAATGAATAATCGATGTAAAAAAATACTTTTCCGTGCTGCACATCGCGGCGGTAAAGAAATGGATCTTATTTTGGGCAAATTCGCGCAGAAATATGTTGAGACTTTAAGCGATGAAAACCTTGATCATTTTGAAGCTTTGTTAGAAGAAGAAGACCCGGACATCTATAATTGGATTATAGGCAAAACGCAGCCGCCCGCTAATGCCCCCTATCTCGATTTGCTCGCTGAAATTATGGCGAATAAAGTCTATGAATAAGCGCTGATCTAGCCCAAGCCATGAATCTTTAATATACATAATTGGTTGATTTTTCCTGTCCTTTACTGTATAAAGACACAATATTTAATTACACAGAGACGATCATGCTAACCATTCAAGGTGACGAAATACGAAAATTATGTCTGAGTGACATGCATTTCACCTATGATAATTTCATGGATCCGCGCAGTGAGCTCGCGACGCTTTATTCTGGCTTCACTAAATATGCAGCGAAAACTGATGCGCATTATATTCTTAATTACGGCGATATGCTGACTTCATCTTATTTAGATTATTTGCAAGACTTCACCCGTAATGGCACGCCAAGCGGTATCGATTTAAAGAAACAAAAAAAAGCCCTGGACGATTTAACTTATAGACGCTTGCGCCCTGATTCTTCATTGCCTGAAAGTTTCCAGTCCATGTCTTATTTGATTGAAAAATTCGCCAAGGCTTCAGGCTATAGCGCCCTTCCCACACGTGCAGACATTGAAAAAGAATTAGTGCATATTCGTGATAACGATAAAGCGATGATTGATTATCTGGTTAAGCGCCAAAATCAGAGCGGTAAACCGTTTTTTGTCCTTCACGGCAACCATGAATGCATCACACTTTCAGAAAGTGAAATTGCGGGATTATTTCAGCAAGCCAGTGGTCACGCAGATATCATACGCACGGCGCATGCTTATTCGTTCTATAAAGAAATCACGCTTGAAAATACAGATCGCGCCCCTATTTCAGCGCGCGAAATATTTTATAATCCCAATGTTCACAACCACGCCAAAGGCGGCCTAGTCCTGAACCAACATGATTTAGAATGGCTTAAAGATACATTGGCGGATACGACGGGTCACGCCATAGTGAATATGCATTTCCCGATTTCCTTTGAACAAGATCCGAAAAATGACCCTTATTCAATTTCACGCACCTATAAAGAAGCGGCGCAAATTCGCAAAGCCCTTAGCAAAGCGGGCAATGTTGCTCTTGTTACATCCGGTCATATTCACAAAGTGATGTTTGACCGAATTGATGGCGTGAATTATTTGACCACACCATCTTTCCATCACATTCCATCCTATGTGAAAAGCGAAGATAAAAAGGGTCTAAAACAACCAACAGGCTATTTTCAAGAAGTCGCTTTGAATTTGGTTGATATGACAGTGCAAGTTGACCGCAAACGCATGATTTTAAATGCCGATGGCACAACACGCATCCATAGCGAACGCAAAGCGCGCAAAAATTTTGCGCCAGAATCTCCGCTGAAATTTAATATATAATTTTGTGAATAAACAACAGGCGCCGTTATCTTTAGGCCGTCAGCATCGCTGCGCAAACTGCGCGGCTCTCTGCTAGTAACACATTAAACGTCCGGCAAGCCGCCCCTGTGTTCATCATTTCAGGCGTGATACCATTTTTTTGTAGATGGGCTTTAAGCGCAGGGTTTAGAAATTTGAAATCTTGCCCCGTACCAATCAACAAAACTTCAAATTCGCCGCGCTGTTTAGAGGCAATAATCGGTGCTAAGTCATCTTCTGTGAGCGATTCAATATCTTTAGCTGTACACCACGGCAAAGCTTCGCCGCCATAAACTAAAACACTGCTATCAAAGAACTGTCCGCTGACCTTAAACTGGCCGTCTTTATAAGACTGAATAACCATGCGGTCACTGGCAATGCGCGGCGTAATATCCATTTAAGCACGCGCATCCATAGCGGCGGCTTGGTGGTCTTTATCATCACCGGCACGCACATTGAAGAACATCAATACAGGTGAAGCGACGAATATGGACGAATATGTACCAATCACAATGCCGAAAATCAACGCGTTAACAAAACCACGAACAACTTCGCCGCCAAAGAACCAAAGCGCGATAAGAGCGAGCAGTGTTGTGAATGATGTCATAACAGTACGCGACAATGTATCGTTAATAGCCATGTTGAAAACTTCTGCAATGGGCGTTTTTTTGAATTTACGAAGCGATTCACGAACGCGGTCAAACACAACAACCGTATCATTGATCGAATAACCAGCAATCATCAACAAAGCCGCCACCGTTGAAAGGTTAAACTCCATTTGAAACAAAGCAAATAAACCAATTGTTGCGATCGCATCATGCGCAAGCGCCGCAATCGCGGCAACACCAAACTGCCATTCAAAGCGCACCCAGATATAAATCAAGATACCCGCAAGTGAGAATATAATCGCCATTAGGCCAGCTTTTTTAAGCTCTTTACCGACTTGTGGGCCAACAAATTCTGTACGGCGCAGTTCAAAACCACTGGCGACCGCTGTGTCGAGCATCGTTTTCACAGTGCTGATTGCTAATTCTTGAGCTTCAGGGCCACCTTCTTGCTCAGGCAATCGAATCAATAACTCTGTATCTGCCCCGAAAGTTTGTAAGGAAATATTACCTAAATCCAGTTCATTCAATGCCACACGTAAAGCTGATAGATCCTCAGATTGCTCCGTTTGAATTTCAATGACTGTACCGCCTGTGAAATCAACACCGAAATTAAGACCATTATAAGCAATGCAAAATATAGAGGCGATAAGCACTAAAGATGACAAAGCAAAAGCAATAAAGCGCTTACCTATAATGTCAAATTTAGTATTTTCTGGAACGATATGAAAACCTTTGAGAAACATGTTTTTATCCTAATTATCTTTCTTACATAATAGCGCAGACAACTTAAATCGGCAGTTCTTTGCGTTTACTATTCTTTTTATTCTTAAGCCATAGAACAACGAGTAAACGTGTAACCATAGTGGCCGAGAAGAATGACGTCATGATACCAATCGCCAAAGTCACCGCAAAGCCTTTAACTGGCCCCGTGCCAAATGCAAAGAGCAATATAGCCGCAATTAACGTTGTGACGTTCGAATCAACAATGGTGGTCATAGCGCGGCTATACCCCGCATCAACAGCGGCCATAATCGACTTACCATGGCGTAACTCTTCGCGAATACGCTCAAAGATCAAGACATTCGCATCAACCGCCATACCAATGGTCAGGACGATCCCCGCAATACCTGGTAGCGTTAAAGTCGCTTGCAAGCCAGAAAGCAGCGCGAAAATAAGGGCCATATTCACAACCAAAGCAATATCAGCAAAAAAGCCAAATGTGCCATAGCAAATAATCATAAAGACCAAAATAAGCAGCAATCCAACCATAGACGCATTTTTACCCGCAGCCACGGAATCAGCACCAAGTGATGGGCCAATGCTACGCTCTTCAACAACATAAAGCTCCGTCGGCAAAGCACCCGCACGCAAAAGCAAAGCCAGCTGTGTTGATTCTTGAATACTAAATGTTCCTGATATTTGCGCGCTGCCGCCGCAAATAGGTTCGTTAATACGCGGCGCACTCAAGACAATATCATCCAAAACAATGGCAAAAAGCTGACCGCTATGGTCGCTTGTTACCTTACAGAATTTACGAGCGCCCAAACCGTTTAGACGGAACGTCACAATATTCTGACCATCTTGCATCGCAGCTTGTGCGTTGGTGAGCATTTCACCCGTCAATATAGCACGGCGATTAACGCTAATTTCTTCACCGGGGTTTTCTTGCATCGGTAATAATTTAGAGCCCGTGGCATGACGCGCTCCACTATTCACTAAATGGAAGCTTAGTTTCGCTGTTTTACCCAATATAGCATCAAGCTCTGAAGTGTCTTCAAGGCCTGGAATTTGGATTAAAATACGACGATCACCTTGGCGTTGGATGATCGGCTCTCTCGTACCTGTTTCATCAATACGGCGGCGAACAATTTCAATCGACTGTTCTAATGTTTTATCGGTAATGTCTTTAATATACGATTCGCTAAACACACCAATCAGCGTATTACCCTCGGCACTTAAAATCAGGTCAGGCGCGGCCTTAAACATGATTTTACGTGCCTGCTCAACCGAATGGCCTTCACGTAATGTAATACGCACACCCGATGTTGATGTCACAGGGCGTAAGGTGGTGATTTTTTCTTCACGTAAGTCTGTGCGAATAAGGGAAACCAAGTCATCTGCGCGCTCAAGAACCACGCTATCAATATCCGCTTCCATAACACGGTGAACACCACCGCGCAGGTCCAAACCTAAGTTAATAGTCTTACTCGGTACCCAAGACGGCATATTATCGCTGACCCAAGCCCGTTGATTGCCGCTCATTAAATTCGGTGAGGCATAAAGCAGCCCCAGCACGCAAGCAATCGTAATAAGATAAATTTTTAGACGCGTAAATTGTAGCATGGTTTAAGCTTTCAAAATGATTTGAAAATTGACCCGGAATATTGATCCCGTCTTATTTTTTCGATGACGCTTTTTCTTTTTTAGCGTTATCTGTTTTCGCTTTTGCAGGCTTAGCAGCTTCTTTAGCTTTGCTTTTAGCAACGTTATCATTGCCGGGCTTTGATTCATATACAGATGAAATAGCCGAGCGTACAACTGTGACTTTTTGGTCATGACCAAGATCCAAAACAACTTCATCTTGCTCTGTGATTTTCTCAATTTTACCAATCAAGCCGCCTTGCGTTACGACTTTAGCGCCTTTTTTAAGGCCACTCAGCATATTTGCATGTTCTTTAAAGCGCTTTTGTTGTGGGCGGAAAAGCAAAAGATAGAACATAAAGACGAAAACCAAAACCAAGGCCATATTGGCCATCATCGCATCGCCTGCGGTTGGAATATTAGCGGCTAAATCTGGCGCTAAATCTGTTACAGCATCTTCAGCTGCATGTGCGAACTTTATGAGCATTACTCAAATATCCTTCAATAATTTTGCATGTTTTAAGAAACAGGACTATAATTATATTATTGGGAATAGCAAGAGGACTTGTCCGTTTCCTCTCATTTAGCTGTAGATTTAAATACAGTTTCATTACAAACTAACTAAAGAAGTTTTATAGGATTTTCAAAGTGATCAGATTACCACTATTTATATGTTTGATTTTAAGTGCGACTCTGCTCGCCCCGCATCGCTATCAAGCCGTTGCTGAATCTAGAAGCATCTACCCCGCATCACTGATATCTAAAAAAATAACAATGATGTCAGGCACCTATGATGCCGCTACGCAGACACATAAATTAAGCGCCCCCATAGAGATTGACGACATAGGTAATTGGCGGAAATTTGCTGAAAATATTAAAGACCTCCCCATCCTAAAAGAAAACATTGATGTTAATGACTTCACAAAGCAAAACTTTATTCTAATAAAAGAACTCGACAAAGATGGCTTTGTCACAGGGGAGACTGTTTTTTCTCCCGGCCTTATCCAACAAAAAATTATCGACTTGACCTTCAAGTTGCGCTCGAAAGATTCACGGTCATTTTTCTTGGACTTGCTTGAAATGCAAATGAACAGGGCTTCCTATGAAACCCCCATAGACCAAAGCATAAAATACACAGACCCGGGTATTGTTATACGCTACCCGCTATCGAATATTTTACGCACACCAATTTGGCGTGTTAAAGATACGGAAGAAATGCTTGAGCTTGCCGATTATTTCGATGCTAATGGCCCTGAATATTACGACATCACCTATGTGTACAAAGCGAGCATTGATACGATTGATTCATATTTGACCAATGAGCTCGACACATTCCAAATCTACATCAACTTAGATGATCCATCGATGCCCTATAAAATCTGCGTTGACCCGTTAGGTAGTTTTGCTATCTCACGATCTTCTTACACACGGATCACACCAGATACACATAATTACTATCGTTTTTTCTCGGATTATTTTGAACAGCTCTTAGCAGCACAAACCGAAGAACTTGCGCCTCAAAGCGCCGAAGAGACCGCCGCTAAAGAGTCTGTCGTTGAAGAAGCTGTTATTGAGCCTACCGTTACAGAATAACCTATTAAAGAAAACTCGAGCTTTAGCTTTTAGCCAATAAGCCAAGAGGGTTTTTCGTCTGCGCGCCTTGGCGTAGTTCAAAATGCAGCTGCGGTGTGTCAACATTCCCCGTTGATCCTACAGTGCCTAAAGTCACGCCACGTTTTATTGTGTTACCACGTACCGCCATAATACGGTCTAAATGCGCATAAGCGGATATCCAGCCATTCACATGCTTAATAAGCACAAGGTTACCATAGCCGCTTATTTCATCACCCGTATACACAACAACGCCATTTTCTGACGCCTTAACCGCACTACCGCGTGACGCTGCGATATTAATACCATCATTATACAGGCCGTTATTTTTAGAGCCGTAAGACGACAAAACCTTGCCCTTAAGTGGCCATGCAAAACTTTTCGAAGACCGTGGCGGTATTTTTGTCGTGATCGATTTACTGCCCTGTTTTTTCGTCTGCCCTTGCGCTGTTTGGCCAGAAGATTGTTTCGACGCTGTCGTGTTTTGCGGACGTGAAGCTGGCACACTCATGTGCACATATTGCTCTTCAGCCTTACCCGCCGCATTCGGTGAGGCTTTTCTAGCCTCAGGTAAATCATAAGACATCGGCAATTTTAAAACCTGTCCGACACGAATATTATAGGGCGCAGATAAGTTATTCAGGCGCACAAGACGGCTCATGCTTAAAGAAAACAGACGTGCAATTTCATAAATAGTATCGCCTGATTTCACCGTATATTGACGCGGCGGGGGCACATCAAGGCGCTGCCCTACTTTCAAGACATAAGGCGCGGCTAAACGGTTACGAATAATCAGCTCTTGCATGGGGATGGCATAGTTTTTTGAAATGCGCCAAATATTTTCACTCTCAACAACCGTATGTATGCCCGCGCTGCCCGCGCCTTGCTGCGCTCCATAATGGACCACTGGCGCACGATTAGGCGCACCGCCCAATAAGCATGCACTTAAACCAAGCAAAGACGCGCCGCAAAGACCAGCGAAGCGCAATATTTTTAGTTTATTTTTATGCCGTGCTGGGTAATTCATGAGGTGCATAATCCGTTGATTTTGGAACGTCGGGTAAAAGAGGAACAAATTTAACCGGTAAAATATCTGTCGTCGAATACGTATCTTCGTCCAGTTTCTCATAGCGTTTCAAGACTTGATTAACGCGATCACCGACTGGAACAATTAATATACCACCCACTTTAAGCTGTTCAAATAAAGCATCTGGCGGGCGTTCAAATGCCGCAGCGGTAACGATAATCTTATCAAAAGGTTTTTGCTGTGGCCAGCCTTTCATACCATCGGCCGCCATAGCTGTGATATTACGGATGCTTAAATCATCAAAATGCTTCTGTGCTAACTCCAAAAGCGGCTTATGGCGCTCTATTGTATAAAGTCGGCGACATATTTTTGCTAAGACCACAGCTTGATAGCCTGAGCCCGTCCCGACTTCTAAAACCTTATCACGGTCATTTAAGTTCAAGGCTTGGCTCATAATCGCCACGACAAAAGGCTGTGATATAGTTTGCCCAAGACCAATGGGCAGTGCCATATCTTCATAGGCTTTATCATGCAAAGCTTTGGGAATAAAATTCTCGCGCGGCGTCGTTTCTATCGCAGAGAGGACTTGAGTATCATGAATGCCCATATTGCGTAAAAGCATAATAAGGCGAATTTTACGCGTGTTTTCAGTATTCATTTAAATTCGTACTACCCTGCTTTAACAAGCTTTTCGGCTTGGCCATTTTCAGCGACAATTTTTTCTAAGCCGCCCATATATGGCTTTAAGACTTCAGGGACAAAAACCCCACCATCAGCCGCATCATAGTAATTTTCAATCACTGCGATTAAGGCACGACCAACCGCAACGCCTGATCCATTAAGCGTATGGACAAAACGTGTATCGCGCTCAGTGTTTTTACGGCAGCGTGCTTTCATACGGCGCGCTTGGAAATCACCGGTATTCGAGACAGAAGATACCTCACGATAAAGCTGCTGACCGGGTAGCCAAACCTCCAAATCATGCGTTTTCAAAGCGCCAAAGCCTGTATCGCCAGAACATAGCAAAACTGTGCGGAATGGGAGTTCTAATTTTTTCAATATATTTTCAGCGCATGTTGTCATACGTTCATGCTCTGCCCAGCTTTCTTCCGGTGAAGTAATCGAGACCATTTCAACTTTGTAGAACTGGTGCTGGCGAAGCATACCGCGGGTATCTCTGCCTGCTGATCCGGCTTCTGAGCGGAAACACGGTGTAAAGGCTGTATAACGGCGCGGCAGAGCCTCTTCATCAACGATCATATCGGCCACAATATTCGTCAAAGCAATTTCCGAAGTCGCAATAAGCCAATGGCCTTGCTTGGTGACAAAGCTATCTTCGCCAAATTTAGGCAACTGCCCTGTGCCATACATGGCCTCTTCGCGTACAAGCAGCGGTGGAGAGACTTCAACACAGCCATGCTCTTGTGTGTGGGTATCAAGCATGAACTGTGCCAGAGCGCGCTCTAAACGCGCAATACCAGAATGCAACATAACAAAACGTGCCCCTGAAATTTTAGCCGCTGTGTCAAAATCAATCATGCCAAGCTTTTCGCCAATGGCGACATGGTCAGGGTAATCTTTTTCGCCGACATGTTTGGGCTCACCCCATTTGCGGATTTCGATGTTTTCATCTTCATCAGCGCCATCAGGCACATTATCAGCCATAATATTCGGTAGACTGAGCAAGATAGTCTCAATTTGCTGTGCTAAATCGCGGTCGCTCTCTTCTAATGCGGTCATCGCTTCTTTAATATCATTTACTTCAGCCATTACAGCATCCGCATCGCCGCCTTGTGATTTTATCTGGCCAATGCTTTTTGATAGCTCTTTGCGTTGCTGTTGCAATAACTGCAATTTTGTTTGCCCATCACGCCACTGCGTATCAAGGGCCAATATAGCTGGGGTTTGCGGCTCTAATCCACGGCGCGCCCATGCTGTATCAAAAAATGCGGGGTCTTTTCTTATTGCTCTTATATCAAACATGTCTATCTTCTATATCTAGTGTTGGTTTTACCTATGAAGAAAATAACGACAAATATGGTTTCAGACAAGCAAATCTATCAACTCATACAGCCAAAAGACCAAGAAACCATCCCGTTTCTTTTTGAATCCCCCCATAGCGGCACGTTTCACCCGATTAAAGGTGATGAAAATATAAGTGCGGGAAAAATATACCCCGGAGTCGACCGCTATATTGATCAAATTTTTGATTTCGCGAGCGCCATTGGCGCGCCCTTAATCAATGCTCAGTTTTGCCGCTGCTATATTGATACGAACCGCGCCTTGAGCGATATGCGCCCTGATTGGTTCTGCGCGCCATGGCCAGAGCCACTTACCCCCACAAATAAAAGCGATAACGGCCTTGGCCTTGTTTGGCCTGATGTGAATGGGGATCTTTTTACCCCTGCGGATATTACCGCCCGCATTGATGGCTATTACCGCCCCTATCACAGCCTCATACAAAGCGAGCTTTTGCGCCTTAAAGACATTCATGGTCAAGCCATCCACATAAGCTGCCACTCTGCGCCCAAAGCCATTATGAAGCCTAAAATAAACCCACGCCTTAATTATACGGCAGATATTGTAATAAGCGACCAATTCGGACAAACTGCTGACGCAAAAATCGGCCAAAAGCTCCGACAGCTTTTAACCGCGCAAGGCTACAAAGTCCTTAGCAATGATCCGTTTCAGGGCGATGAGCTTATCGCCGCCAATGGCGCGCCGCACAACCAAATACACAGCATTCAAATAGAAATTAATCGCGCCCTGTATATGAATGAGAAAACACATAAAATTGAGCCCCGCAAATTTGACACATTAAAGCGCAAGCTGCAGAGCTGTTTTTCTAAACTTAGCGCCAGCCTATAGTTTTCATAAAAATATTGACTTTACCATAATTATTTTGTATATAACTTATACAACATTAAAAACATATATTAGGATACTTAATTATGGGACTATCTACGATATTTATTACGGTTCACGCAAGAGACACAAAAGATATGGGCGACTATATAGAATATCCCGTGAATGTGAGCAACATACTCGCATACCCTCCAAATAACAATGACCAACATGAAAAAGCAAAAACACGCATTGATTTAAATGCAGCCTTCCTCCCCGAGGGCCAGCAGAGCACTGGCAGCCAATGCACCGTATATAGCAGCTTATTCACCAAAGAATCCCCCGCTGAAATTAGACATCTTATCGAAGAAGCCCAAGATTTATTCATGAAACGTGCCAAGAAAAATGGCGTAGTTTTGGTCATGTAAACAGGAGAAATATTATGAGCATACTTAATGACTATGAAATAACCGTTCATGCAAAAGGCGTCGCTAATGGTAGCGAATATGCCCCGTGTAGTATTAACGTACAGCATATTTTTATGTCTACCGCATTAAGAAGCCCTAACAAAGCTCCCGAAATTACGGACCGTCGCAATGCATACACACGTTTAGACTTAACCCACCCCTTTAATTGTTCCGGCCGCATTACCACCGCCGATAGAGTGGCACAGAACTGCTACGAAACCAAAGAGCACACCGTTCAATCCAGCCTGATGACACAAGAGACCACAGAAGAAATCGCAGCGTTAAAAACTGAAGCGCAAAAAAAGCATCTCGAGTTTTTAAAAAGTAATCGAGCGTTTATTATTTAGAAAGATTTAAAAGATGAGCCTATCAGAAAGTTTTAGTATTGTAGTCCACGCAAGAAACGTCAACGAGCATGATGGATTTCACCCTTATGAGCTTGAATATAGCAATATTGGTGGCAGAGTAGCCTTGTCCAAGGATGAAGAGGATCAAAAAAAGAGAGAAGATGCCGACAATCCATTAACACGCATTGATTTAAAATACAGCTTCTACAAAGGAGGTTATAGTGACGCGCACACTTACCTCAACGTTAAGGAGACAACCACTGAGATCAAAGACCTTATAAGAAAAGCACAAATCCAGCATATAAAAGACCTGCAAAAACACAGCATCTTTATAAGCTAAAATCAAAAAAAGCGCCCTAACTAACTAGAGCGCTTTTTCAAATTCTTTTTACAAAACATCTTAGAGACGATTAATCATCGCGATGTGTTTTTTCCAAACGCTCATGGCGTTCTTGCGCGTCCAAAGTTAGCGTTGCGATTGGACGTGCATCAAGACGGCCAACAGAAATATTCTCGCCAGTCTCTTCGCAATAGCCGTATTCATCAGTTTCAATGCGGCGCAGGGCTTGATTGATCTTGTTAATCAATTTGCGCTCACGGTCACGTGTACGCAGCTCAAGCGCGTGATCTGTTTCTGCAGATGCACGGTCAGCCATGTCAGGCTTTTGCAATTCTGTGCTTTGTAGCGTGTTCTGAATAGTTTCAGATGACCCTTTTATAAGGTCTTCGCGCCAACGAATTAATTTCTGGCGGAAATACTCTAGCATAGTGGGGTTCATAAACTCTTCGTCATTACCCGGCTTATAATCTTCTGGTAAAATAACGCTATTTTCTTTCGCCATTTCAGGACCTCTTATTCTTAGTTTGATTCTAACCTAAATTCGGTTCTCGTTTAACTGGCCTTAACCAGTCTTACTCAACATCTATGTAGCGATTTCAACTCTAACCGCTCATTAGAATGACATAAATTCGTTACTAAAATATCAATAAACTCATATAAAGCAATAGTTAATAGTATTATAGCCTTAGGTTACCCTTATATTACTAAACGCTTTGGTTATCGCCTTCAGTATTTTCAGGATTGTTTTCTAAAGCGGATTGATCTAACGCATAGCGCATCTTAGCGATTTCTATTTGAGCGCGCAGGTCTATTTCATCCAATATAGATGTCATTTGTGGATCGTCAATACGTTCGCGATGTGAGGTAACAACATCCGCTATATTCAACAAATGCCCAATAGTTAACGTACCAAGCATTAAAGATGTGCGTATGCGCTCAAGCTCATCGAGCACATCTAAGGCGCGGCGGCGCATACGTCCGCGTGAGGCACGCGCGCCAGGGTCTTCTGCGCCCTGCATCGCCAGCAAAGCATCAACATAGGCGATCTGACCGGTCGCATTTAATGGCGCAGCGGTTTCCGCAGGCGCAGAATCTTCACCAGCAGAGATTTCAAAGCTCTGCCCGCCTTTATCTTTGCTTTTGTCGCCAACTTTGCTTTTGCCTGTAGTTGGGCGTGATGGGCCGGGGCCTCTAATTTTCATAAATTCAACTCATGTTCAAAAAGAATGGGAATGAAAAACGGTTCGTAGTTTCACTATACCATATTTGCCGTAGTTAAAAAAAGCAGATAGGGCATTTTTTGCCTAAATAAGCACTTTTAACACTGTCGATATTGCCCTCGCCCAAAGACAGGCAAAGATTACCAACAATTAAATCAAGCTAAAACAATCACTTAAACGGCGAATGCACTTTGGCACGGTATTCGCACATACGTAGGTGCTGATCCATTAATTAAATGAGGCACGTTATGAAAGCATATGAAAACACATTTGAGAGACTATTTAAAGAAGCAGGCTATTTGGTTCTTATATATCTCGTCCTAATTGGCAGTTTCTTTGTCTTTGGTTTTTCCGTCCGTGCCGAAGCAAAATCAACGCGCATCAAAGACATTGTCGATATCGAAGGTGTGCGTGACAATCTGCTGATTGGCTACGGCCTCGTCGTTGGTTTAAATGGTACGGGCGATTCTTTGAGAAACTCTCCGTTCACACAGCAAAGCTTAACTGCAATGTTAGAGCGTCTTGGCGTTAATATTCGTGGTGCCAAGATTAAGACAAATAATGTTGCAGCCGTAATGGTCACAGCAACCCTGCCGGCCTTTAGTAACCAAGGCGCACGCATTGACGTTAATGTATCTGCCATGGGTGATGCCGGCAGCCTGCAAGGCGGCACGCTTCTTGTCACCCCCCTTAAAGGCGCAGATGGTGAAGTTTATGCCGTTGGTCAAGGTACAATTATAACAGGCGGCTATGCTGCGCAAGGCGATGCAGGCAGCGTCACCAGAAATATCCCAACAACAGGGCGCGTATCTGAAGGCGCGATTATTGAGCGCGAAGTTGATTATGATTTTGCAAAACAAACCAGCATCCGTTTAGCCTTACGTAACCCTGATTTCACAACCGCACGCCGCATATCGCGCGCTATTAATGGCTTTATAGGTACAGACCTATCCCATGCGGAAAATTCTGCCAGCGTAAAAATCATTCGTCCGGCTAATTATAACGGCACTATCGTTGATTTGATCACAGATATTGAACAACTTCCTATCCAACCCGATCAACTTGCCCGCATCGTTATTGATGAGAATTCAGGCGTTATCGTTATTGGATCAAATGTGCGCATTAACAATGTCGCCATTGCGCAGGGCAGTTTGACTATCAAAGTGACTGAAACCCCACAAGTATCACAGCCGAGTCCTTTTTCTGAAAGCGGCGAGACCGTGGTTGTCCCCCGCACAGATATTGACGTCAATCGCGGCGAAGATGTGCGTTTGACTGAGCTTGATACGGGCGTCTCCCTACAAGACCTCGTCACAGGTCTAAACAAATTAGGCGTCGGGCCACGGGACATTATTACAATATTACAAGCCATCAAAGCGGCTGGCGCTCTACAGGCTGAAATACAAACCATGTAAGTAAAGCCCCAATAGTTACTGTGATGATTTGAGATAAAAAAGAAGAGATAGAGACCATGAATATAGACAGCACCATAAACAACGCTAAACAGCAACTCGATGCCGCGCAAAGCATCAAGAGCGCAAATAATCTCGCGGGTAATAAAAGCGAAGATAATTTTGAAGCGGCGTCGAAAGAATTTGAAGCCATGTTTATTACCCAAATGCTCAAACCCATGTTTGAAAGCATAGAAGCCAACCCTGTTTTTGGCGGCGGTAAAGGGGAAGAAGTCTTTAAAGGCTTCCTTGTTGAAGAATACGGCAAATCACTCAGTAAAGCTGGCGGCATAGGCCTTGCCGATAACGTCAGACAAGAAATGATCCGCATGCAAGAAGAATCCCAAATCTAATGAGCCCGCAATAAGACCAGAATAAGACCAAGCGACACAGCTAATTCAAGGAGAAGACGATTATGAACCAACAAACCCCACCACCAGCACTCCCCGCCCCGTCAGGCACAAGCCCTGCTGCAATTAATGGCATAATCTCATCAGCAGAAAACTTGACCGAGATCATTCAGCAAGAAACCGCTTGCTTACGTGCGGCCGATTCCAATGGGTTCAAAGACCTTCACGCGCAAAAAGAAGACTTCGCCCATCGCTATGAAGCGCAGTTTCAAAAATTAATCGCCAATAAGGAAGAGCTTAAAGCGCTCGCCCCTGAAGATTTGGCACGCCTAACCCAAGCGCGCAAGAAGATGACCGATGCGAGCATCGAAAACTTTGCCGCTATGGAGCGCACCAAGAAAAGCTTGAACCGTTTAAGTGAACGCATCATGAAACTGGTACGCAACCAATCACAACATAACACCAATCTATATAGCGCGAGCGGCGCACTTTATAGCAGCCAAGGCTCCGCGCAATCGATTGGTATTGGTGAGGACGCCTAAAGCCATTTTTTACAGGGCATTATCAGTTACGACTGAGAATACAGATAAACACGGATGAAAACATATCACCCATAATGGGTAAAAGGATTTCAATATGACCGCTATACACACACCGACAACCGCCCCTACATCAGCCGCTTATGATGCAAAACATAACGCCGGTGAGCAGCTTCGCGCCGATAGAGCCGCAGAGCGCGCCGCTGAAAGACGCGCTGAAAGATCGTCTGATCAATCCGCGGATCGGGCCAATGATCGGTCAAGCGATCGGGTGAGCAATAAGTTTAGCGCTTACGATCAGAGCGAAATGACCACAGGTAAAGACCTTAACTTCTTCGATATAGCTTTTGCGCGCACTGATGAGCCAAACCCTGCGGCCATTGATGTTTATTACGCCCCGCAGCAAACGCAAACAAATATGCCTAAAATATTAGTCGTTGAAATGACGGCTGGTCAAAACACGCAAGCACCAAACAACCTTAATGATTTTGGTAAAGCGTTTAACTTTGACCCTATACTTAACTTAGCCACGCAAGCCACGGATCAAGCCATATTAAATTCGCTTGACCAAGCCGGCCAAGCCGAACTTATTGGTCAGTTAATTGGCGCCCTGCCCGCTGAAGTTATCAATACAGGTTTCGAACAATTTAGCGTTCCCGCAGGCATAGAGAATTACGATATTCTTCCAACAAATTTGAGCCCAGATGCTGAGATCGTATCTTTAATACAGCCACCTATTCAGCCCCTTAAGGCGCTGCGCGGTCAAATCACGCCGCCCGTAACAACGCCAGCACCAAACGCTTCGGCGGCAAGTAATGCTGCTGATCAAGCCTCCCCTGCGCTTATCGCCACGGGTTTAACGCCAAGTCAGATCACTGAATTGACGGCCGCGCAAAGCGATGAGAATGTCGAACAGATTGAAAGCCTTGACGTTACATTGATTTCTGTTTTGCCTGCCCTTACGCCAGCGAGCGCCGCTTTAAACACGGGGGACACATCAGACACCCTAAAACGCTTTAAATCTGAGCATGGTCAAATTGGCCAAAATGGACAAATATCATCATCAGACTTAAAAGCTTTGAAAGACAGCATCAATCAACTTGCCCCCCTTGATAACGCCCAAACAGGCAACCAAGTCAGCGCTCAATCTGACGGTCAAATTGACCTTGCCGCACAAGCCCCAGGCATTGAACTTCCTTTCAGCGCTCTTGTTGAAGAAGGCTTATTTGGTGAACAAGACTTAACCGAATTTAATAAAAGAAATACAGCGACAACATCAAATCGTGATTTGCCATTTATTAATGGACGCACAGGCGCTGATGGACAAACGGGCACGGGTGCAGCTTCTGCAAACACGCCAAACGCTAACGCCGCACAACATGCAAAAAACCAAGAAGCCGCCACAACACAATTAGTGGGGACATCAACAGGAATGGTGCCTTGGGATAGCCTTGATGAAATTGGCGCTTTAGGTGTTTCACCTGAAGGCCTAAGCCTTGGGCAGGTATTGCACAACACCGCGCATACATCACCGACTTTAATGCATTCCCATGCAGCCATGCCGCATCAAGCGACGCAGGCTATTGCAGCGAAGTTAACACAATATGCGAACCAAAAAGGCGAACAAGAGCTTAAATTACAACTTGACCCACCAGAGCTAGGCCGCGTTAAAATTGTTATGCTCGTGGGTAAAGATGGCGGTATTAAAGCGCATCTTAACTTCGACAAGCCAGAAACATTCTTAATGATGCAGCGCGATGCCTCTCAGCTTGAAAAATCATTAGCCGAAGCTGGCCTTGATATGAGCGATGGCGGCATAGAATTCTCCCTCTCTAGTGATAATAGCGGTGAGAACACCGGCGATGGTCACGATAAAAACGATTCATTTGGTCGTGACTTTGATGGGTTAGAAGGCAATATGGCCGATGGCGAAGACATTGAAATCACAACCAGTAAAATGGACTGGTATACAGATAATAGCGGCACATTACGATTAGATATGATGACGTAACAAACGAACTTAAGTTAACGGCGCGTAGCGGCAAGACACACACACTACTCACACACATGCTACTCACACTAGTATAGACCCAACTTGTTACATATACGGGTCGTTAACGAAAAGGATGGCGCTAAGCCAAAGAAATGGCGAGGCCGAATGAAAAGCGAGACTGGGAAGAACTCCAAGTCTCGTTTTTTACTTTTATAACATAAACTTAAATAAGATTAATTAGAAAGAGGATTGAGTGTATTTTGCGCCGTTTTCTCTTGCGCAGAGCTCGCAAGCTTCACGCTATCAGGACTAACAAGCAGCGCCCCTTGCTGTTCAGCTCTCGCTTCAACAGATTGCGCTAAATCAGGTAATTTATCCGTGATTTTTTCTTCCGTGAACGGTATCGGCGCATTGGGGTCATCGCTATTCGCGCGGTAATTAAGGTAATTACGCTCATTAATGCAATGCACGACAGAGTTATAATGCTCTGTACGACTATATACATTTCCTGAATCTTTCAAAGCATTACGCCCGCCCGCGCGGTCTTCCATATAGAAATATAAGGTTGATGTTTCATCAGCGCTATATTCCGCGCGACTTTCATCTTTCAAATAACCAATAACTTGTTTCATCGCTATTTTAGCGGTCTCATGCGCCTCAACGGAGAGCTGCGCTTCCGAATAATGCTGTGCGCCTGCGCGGCCTCGAATATCTTCTTTGAAAAAAGCCTCAATTTCATTGAAAGCCTGACGGATCTCTGGCGCGGCGAAATGCGCTTTGCCCTGTGCGTCAAAATCCAATAAATGGTCAATGATCTGATTGCGGCCTTCGACCGTTTTCTTTAAATCCTCGAAACCCTCGGGTAAGAACTGTTCAAAATCAGCAAGAGGAACAGACATATAACGCGATTCAAATTGTTCTTTTTGCGCATCACTTAAGTTAGACCAACGCATGTCTTCGCCGCCGACATAGGCTTCTCTGTCTTGGCTCTCTATGTTTTTTAAATCCGTTTGCTCTAAAACATCACTAATATCAGGTAACGTATAAGCCGCGCTGGCTTCATAATTCGCCCAGCGCACAGAATCCCATAAAACTTGTGATGAATCAGCAAATATACGGCGTGGCGCTTCTTCTTTGACAATCTCTAAAGCGTCCCCCATATGGCGGCTTACTTGCGCCATATTCAGCATAGTATGTGCCCAGCGCTTATCATCAAGCTCTGTATGTTCACCGTAAAACGTTAAGGCCGCTTGGGCATAACCGACTTTTTCTTCAACAGTATCAAAATTATAAAGAACCTCTTCTACGCGATCAAATGCCGCGCCATCTTTGGTGATATGCGCATGGAGCAGTGCGAGAGATTCCAAATTATAAGTTGGTGGGTCAATGGCGATATTTTGGTCTTTGTAAAAAGCAGCAAGCGCCGCTTCTGGTGTATCTTTTGAAGCAGCGCCATAGCCCAATAAAGAAAGCCCGCCATCCATTAAGGCGGCTTGCGCATTGCTTAACGTTTGGTCTTTATCCCATTGTTCTTGCTGTAAGAAGTTTAAGGCCGTGCGCCCTTCGCTGAATTCTTGTATCGCTTGAATGCGTAAACCATCATTAGATGTGCCGACATTATAATCTTGCCCCATCAGACCAAGATAACCATCCAAAACTTTTATATCACCAACGTAATCTGTTTTTTTAGGCAGTGCTTTATATTCCTGCCCTTGTTGTAAGACCTGTTCTACAAAAACTTCATTCTCTAATGCGTGGACACGAAGCATGTCATATTTAGCATAGAGATCATTTTTATACTCATCAGGCTGCGCATCCGTAACAACATGCGCCCCAATGAACTTATCCATTACACGTTCAAAAGCAGGGACAGCCGCGTGTGAATACTCAATCTCACCATTATAAAGCCCTAAATACTGCAAATAAGCCGCTGCGCGTTCAAATTGATTTTCAGTGATCCATTGGCGCTCGCCGAGTTTATCGTGATATTGCTGTTCAGGCACATAGATATGCGTTGCGCCATCAGGTAGATTTTCAACACGATCATGCATTTGCTGGCTTTGTGGGTTATCTGACTTGTAAGTCGTACCATCAGGAATAGTGCTGTCGAGCTCTGTTGCTGCAACGCTCGTTGCCAACATCGCCGCCGCTGCAAATGATGATAGTAATTTCGCCATAATACGTTCAACCCGCTTATTTTAAGTCGTTTTGTTCAGTTTTAACTGATTTATCTGTTTTCATAGTATATGCGCAATTATAGCGCACCCCACTCTATAAAAGCAAAAAAAACTTAAAAAACCCTTAAATATCAAGGGGCCACTGCTTGTATTTTCTACTCTTCAGCGCGAACGAGTCCCCGTATATCATCGACTATTTTTGTGCGACGTGCCCATGGGTTAGCACTTTATAGCCATCCATCAAAGCGCGGGTTACTGGCCCTACATTAAATAGTGTATTATCTATACGACCAATGGGTGTTACCTCTACGGCTGTACCTGTAATAAAGATTTCATCAGCCTCTAATAAAGTTTCAGGCATTATACGCACCTCATCCATTGTATAGCCCATCTCTTTAGCCATATCCATTACAGTCGCGCGGGTAATGCCGTTAAGGAAACAATCTGCAATCGGCGTTGATATAACCCCATCTTTGACCATAAAGATATTTGCGCCTGATGATTCTGCAACATAGCCACGATAGCAATGCATTAATATATCTTGGTAGCCTTCCGCTTCTGCCTCGTGCTTAGCTATTGTATTGAGCATGTACAGGCCCGATGCCTTACTAAAGCATGGCGCGGTATCTGGCGCAGGTTTTTTCCAATGCGTGGTTTTTAAGGCAATACCCTTTTCACGTATCTCTGGGGGGAAGTAACTTGGCCATTCCCATGCCGCGATAGCTAAATGCGTTTTGGTCGCTTGGGCAGATATACCCATTTGTTCACTACCCCGCCAAGCTATGGGACGTATATAACCTTCGCTTAAACCATTTAAGGCACAAGCCTTTATACAAGCCTCGTTAATTTCATCGGCGCTGTAAGGAATATCCATGCCCAGATACTCAGCGGATTTAAATAAGCGCGTGGTGTGATCTTCAAGCTTAAAAATTTTGCCCTGATACATGCGCTCCCCTTCAAACACAGCGCTACCATAATGCAGGCCATGGCAGATAACATGTACCTGTGCCTCGCGCCACGGTACAAACGCACCATTAAACCAAATTACGCCGTCACGATCATCATAGGGAAGTAAACTCATAGCGCCTTGTTCCTCTAGCTCTAACTATTTCTTTTATATGGTGGAATAATATTTAATCGGATATTATGTTGATAGTGAGTGTATTTAATTCTTTTTAAAAATGCAAAATAATGATGAGAATAGCCCTGAAATAATGACAAATCCTCCTGATTTTTTTGAAAACAAAACGCATATATTGGTTGTTGATGACGATGAACGTATACGCAGCCTTATTCAGCGCTACTTAACACAGCAAGGCTTTGTTGTGAGCGGCGCGGGTGACGCCCAAGCGGCCAAAGATGTTTTAGAGCGCTGCACCTTTGATGCCTTAATCTTGGATGTTATGATGCCTGGGCAGGATGGCATAAGCCTGACAGCTGAACTCAAAGCACAAAGTGCAACGCCCATTATACTGCTCACGGCACTTGGTGAAGTCGAAGACCGTATAAAAGGCCTTGAAAATGGCGCGGATGATTACCTGCCCAAACCCTTTGAACCACAAGAGCTTGCTCTGCGTTTAAAAGCCATCACCCGTCGCGCGGCCATAGCGCGCGCAAACAACCAATATAGTGACTACCGCATTGGGGCATGGATTTACGTGCCGAAAAACAGTACTTTGCGCCAAGAGCATGAAACAGGCGATATCAGCACAACGTTAACCACAGGTGAGAACGCCCTATTATCAGCGCTCGCCAAGAATTACGGCCAAGTATTGGATCGTGATCAATTAGCGGCCTTGTGTAATATTGATTCAGGCGAGCGTACAATTGACGTACAAATAACCCGCTTGCGCAGAAAAATAGAAGAAAACCCTAAAGATCCGAAAAGCATCCAAACCATTCGCGGTCAAGGCTACGTCTTAAATGCCACGCCCTTAACTTAAAAGGGTAACTTAAACTTACGCTTCTTCCTTGCTCCAGCTTTAAAAACGAGTTAAAACGGCTTCATGCTCTGTACTTGTAAAAAATTTCTAAAAAGCTTTATGCCCCGCGGCTTGTTCGTGCGCTCTTTGATGATCTTAATTACGCCGATCATCCTAACTTTAATGATTACATCCTTTGTTTTTATAGATAACCACTGGAATCGCATGTCCAACCGCCTTGCTGAATCTGTTGTCGGTGAAGTGGCTTGGCTGTCTGATATGGTTGAAAGCTCGCGCTGGGAATACACAGACATTCAAGGTTATGGCCGCACTCACCTAGAGCTTGGCTTAAATTACAAAGATAAGGAAACCCTACCTGCCCCTTATAAAGATCACGGCAGCTGGGAGCGCATCATTCGTAAATCGTTATCACGGGCTATGGATAACAAAACCGAGCGAGAATACCGCATTGCGATTTCCAGCTTCAAAGATGACATTTTCTTAAAGGTACAGCTCGAACAAGGCGTTTTAGAGTTTACAATTCCCGTGCGCCGCGTTTTTTCTTCATCGGCTTATATATTCTTACTCTGGATTACGATCTCTGCATTTTTTCTTATCTCTATTGCCGCAATCTTTATGCGCAATCAAATCAGACCGATTCGTGCATTGGCCAAAGCAACTGAAAATTACGGCAAGGGTCGTGATACAGGTAACTTTAAAGCCTATGGTGCGTTAGAAGTCCGCCAAGCGGCGCGCGCTTTCCTTGAAATGAAAGACCGTATAAGCCGTCAAATCTCTCAGCGCACGGTTATGCTCGCGGGCGTGTCCCATGATTTAAGAACCCCCTTAACGCGCTTAAAGCTGGGCCTGTCTATGCTGCCGCCGTCAAAAGATGTGAGCGACATGAAAACAGATATCACCGATATGGAGAAGATGATTGATGGTTATCTTGATTTTGCGCGCGGCACAGATGAACAAGACCCTGCCATAAGCACCGACATCACCGCGCTTATATCGGCCATAGAGGACAGCACCAAGCGCAGCGCCATCGAGGCTGAGTTCACTTACGCCGAGGGTTTAAACGCCACGATACGCCCTAAATCAATTGAACGCGCGATTGTAAACATCATTAATAATGCGCATAAATATGCCGATAATATATGGGTAAGCGCCACAAAGACGCAAGACAGCACCAGCCCCTATATTGAAATCAACATTGAAGATAACGGCCCCGGCATAGAGGCACAGCATTATGACGATGTCTTTAAGCCCTTTTTCCGTGTTGATGATTCTCGAAACACGGAAACAGGTGGTGTTGGTCTTGGTCTCTCTATCGCCAAGGATATTATAAACAGCCATGGCGGAACGATTGCATTAAGTAAAAGCACTTATGGTGGCTTATCTGTGTCTATTCATTTGCCTGTCTAATTAATTTTTATTATACTTCACTTAACTGCGGTGATATTCATTATTACTTAACTTCTCTCACGCAGTATATTCCTTAGCCTAGAATAATAGGTCAATCGATTTCAAATTCACTTAAACGATGGTAACAACATTAAAAATCTAAACGCAGACATTGATGTTCAAGAAGAAGAGGAAGCGCTAAGCTTAGAAGCTAGCGTAAAGCCGAGGCGCATAGCTTCGGTGAGCCTTGGTGAAGTCGCTGTCTTACTCAACGCCGTTGTGATTATTGTCGCCATATATTTATGGATGCAGCCGCTGGTTACACAGCAATCCCCCAACACAGCACAAGAATCTTCATATATCACACAAATTGATCGCCGTATTGACCTTGATTTTGACCTCGTGGAGAATGAAATCCGTCAAACAGCCAAACTGCTTAGCGATAATAATGTATTAACAACACTCGACGCCTATCAACAGCTGATAAGCGATGAGATGCCCGCAAAGACATTTGATCAATTTTACTGGATAAAAAACCAAGATTCCCGCTACAAAGTATTCCCGCTTATTAATATTAATAAAGCTGATCAAAACGAGACCTATAACTTTGACCTAAACGCCCCGAATAAAGCTATAATTTCTGAAATCATTAAAACGCTGAAAGACGTGGGCCCCAATGAAATACATGCGAATTTAACGCCAAGCAAGACGACCATGTTGACAAAGAACATAGACGAAAAGCGCACTATGCTTATTCAGCCCTTTGTTATCTCGCAAAAAGTCTATAGTGCAGATAACAAATTCCACGGCGTTTTAATCGGACTGACGCGCAGCGATAAAGCCTTTAAGCTTGAGGGGCTACGTGCCTTCCCTAGCCTGTCTTACTTGACCATTAATGAAGTTAACACAGGCGTGACGTTAATTGCTTATTCCAGCAAAATCGACAGCTTGTTCAAACTTCTTGGAAAAGTAAACGGGCGCGATACATCTTTGAAAAAATGGGGGGATTACGACTTCCATTATCGCATTGAGAGCATAAGCCATGCTGGCAATAAGATGCTAGAATATGCACTTTACGGCTTCTTACTTCTCGGCGGCATCTACGCGACTTTCCTATTCTCTGTTGTGCGTAACAACCGCATTAAACACATTCGTGCCTCGCGCGAAAAAGACGAGCTCATCAAACGCACCATATCCCTAGGCCATGAAGCGTCTGAAAATAAAGACCTCAAATCACGCGTTGATAATGTCGAGCAAAAAAATATTGCCCTGCTTAATTCAATTAATGACATTATTATAGAAGCCGATATGAATGGCGTGATTGTTTTTGTTAACGGCTCATGGAATCGCATCACAAACCTTGGTAATGCCGCTTGCCTAGATAAAAAATTATTCTCCTTACTCGAAGATGATGACGTAGAAATTCATAAAAAAGAATTCCTAATGCTTATACGTGGCCACAAGGACAAATACAGCTTCACCAGCAAACTCATCTGTAATGGCGGGGAAGTTAAGGATGTCGATATTGTATTGACCCCCGTACAGGTTAACGAGCTCAATTCAGATACGCGCATTGTCGGAACCATCACCAATATGCAAGAGCGCAATCAAGCGCAAAAAGCCTTAAGTGAAGTCGAAGCGCGCTACAAAACCATATGGGAACGCGCTGCTTTCGGCCTATTTCAGCTTGATGTCAACGGTAAGTATATTAGTGCCAATCCTGCATTATATAAAATTCTGGGCTATAGATCCCTAGAAGAAATGCAAAGCAAGATCGATAATGCCAATCAGCAAATCTACGTTAATTATCGTGAGCGCATGAAATTCTTAAGAGCGCTCGAGCAGAATGAAGAAATCAAAAACTGGGAAACCCAAATCCGCCGCCAAGATGGTACGCTCATTTGGATTAATGAAAATTCACGTCTTGTACGCGATGCTGAAGGCACACCGCTACATATTGAAGGCAGTATTGAGGATATCACCGAGCGCCTTGAAACATCAAGCAGCTTAGAATCTGCCAAGATGGATTCTGATATGGCCAACAGAGCAAAATCAGAATTCCTTGCCAATATGAGCCACGAATTACGCACCCCACTTAACGCCATTATTGGTTTCTCTGAAATTATTCGTGATGAAGTTATGGGCCCTATTGGTCAGAAAGCCTATTGGGAATATGCACGTGATATTAATAATAGTGGCCTGCGCTTGCTGCGTATCATTAATGAAATACTGGATATATCACGCATTGAAACTGGTGACCGTGAGCTTAATGACAGTATAGTCGACCTCAAAAAACTCTCTGAAAAATGCTTGGATATTTTAGGTGGAAAAATTCAAAGCGCTGATTTGACCTTGGATATTGATATCCCCGATAACACCCCCAATATACTGGGCGAAGAACTTGCTATAAAACAAATGCTCATGAATATTTTGTCCAACGCGATTAAATTTACAGCGAATAAAGGCAAGATAACCATATCAGCAGAAGTTGAAGATAAAGGCAGCTTACGTTTCGCCATAACCGATACTGGCATTGGTATTAACGAGACTGAAATTGAAAGCGCCTTATCCCCGTTCACTCAGCTTGATGGCGCCGATTTGTCACGTAAGAACTCAGGTACTGGACTTGGCCTAACGCTCGTTAATGCCTTGATTAAAATGCATGATGGCCGCCTTGAGCTTGTCTCGCAAAAGGGCATTGGCACGACAGCAACACTGATCTTCCCGCTTGACCGTGTTCTACCAAAAAACATCGATAAAGCTGACTTAGAAATGATGGGCGGCCCCGCTTACGAACAGCCTGATTACAGCCAAGTACCAAGCGGAAAAATTACAGAGGCGGAAAAGCAAGCGCAAAACACCAATTCAAACGAGAATTCAAACGAAAATAAAAAAGAAGAAAAGCAAGACGAAAACACTTAAGCGTCAGCGCACCTTAGAATTCAGAATAAAGAACGTGCCAAAATCATAATATCCTCAGCTTCATTCTTATCCGTCGCCAAGATCGTTTGTGCTATATCATAAGAAAATCCATTACGCGCCATCATGGCCAGCGCCTTATCATGTGGTTTTGATTGTGCGCTTAAATGCTCAAACGGACCTACACGGCGCTTGCGCGCGCATTTAAGCGCCGCTATGTACTCAGATAAGTTTGCCGTGTTCAGCGGCCAGTTACTGGGCAGTTCTGAAGTATCGATACGCTCAGCCATTTCTGCGAAGCGCGCCTGCATAACGCGCTCAATAATATCTGCCGCTACGCCAGCATGGCGCATACGGCCTTGTATTTGCTTTTGCGAACGGCCTTTTATTTGTAAGGACTGTAATAAGCCTGTTGCATAACGCTCATCATTCAAATAGCCCGCCTTAACAAATTTTTCTGCAACCTCATCTAGCCATTCCAAGCATTGGTTTTTATCTAAGCTGGGGTGATCGGTAAGGGAGCGGTCAATTTTACGCGCCATGACGCTTTTAAAATGCGATTCACTGGCTGCGTAACGCTGTAAATAATACAAGCCTGAATTTTGCAAATAGCTCTGGGTTATTTTCCGTGCCACACGCTTTTTCTGCTCTTTTTTTTTGAAGCCATCCTCGGATTGCATAAACTTATCTGCCATATTAAATTTCTAAAATTAAATCTTTAAATACCCGTGCAAAGCACTTGATAATTTCACATTTACACTATACTCAATGCCTAAGCTTTTAAAAAGACCAGAAATGAGAATAGCATAAGATGAACGCAATAGAACCAATACAAATGGGCGCCGTAAACTGGATCGGCCTACACTCTTTAATCAAAAAAGAATGCGGGCGTTTTCTTAAAGTGGCTGGCCAAACTATTTTAGCGCCTGTTATTTCCAGCCTGATGTTCTTTGCTGTTTTTGCGCTTGCCTTTGGCGGTTATGGTCGCAATATTGGCGATGTCCCTTATATGACGTTTTTAGCGCCTGGCTTAATCATGATGGCCATGATCCAAAATGCCTTTGCCAACACCTCTTCTTCTTTAATGATTTCAAAAATTCAAGGCAATATCGTTGATATTTTACTGCCCCCTCTCGCACCGATTGAACTGCTTATTGGTTTCTTAATTGGCGGTCTATCTCGTGGCTTACTGGTCGGGCTTATTGGCGCTTTTCCGCTCGCTTATTTTGCAAGCTTTGGCGTTGAACATATATGGGCGGTGATTTACTTCTCAATATCAGGCTGTCTTTTCCTTGCCTTAATTGGCGTCATGGGGGGCATATGGGCTGAAAAATTTGACCATCTGGCCACTATCACCAATTTTGTCATCATGCCGCTAACTTTCCTCTCGGGAACATTTTACGCCGTATCTGAATTACCCTCTATCTGGTATCATATAGCGCTCTGCAATCCTATATTCTTTGTCATTGACGGTTTTCGTTATGGCTTGCTTGGGCAGAGCGAGGGATCAATTCTTCATGGCGCTATTATAATGTTGATTGTCAATATTGGGCTTTTTGGTGTAACATGGAAGATGATCCGTTCGGGTTATAAAATTAAATCATAAGAGAACCATAGCGCTGATTACATCATGAACGAAATTCCAGAAACGACCTTAACCGTCGGTACAAACACAGATAACGTTATACAGAACTTCCAGCTGGATCATTCATCCCTGCGGGGGCGTATGGTGCGCTTAGGCAGCGAACTTGATGATATTATCAAGGCCCATAATTACCCTGAAATTGTGAATCAGCTGCTGAGTGAAACCTTAGCCTTAGCCGTGACCTTAGCTTCAATGCTAAAATATGACGGTATCTTTACCTTACAAATACAAACCAAAGGCCCCATTTCAATGTTGGTGGCTGATAAAACTTCTGATGGCCATATCCGTGCCTGCGCGACCTATGATAGCGACGCCCTAGAAACTCTGTTGAAAAAGACTATCGCCCAAAAGCGCGATCCTCTTAAATTGCCCTTATCTGATGTATTGGGTACAGGCTATATGGCTTTTACTGTCGATCAAGGCCCCGACACGGAACGTTATCAAGGTATAGTTGAATTAAAGGGCGATAGCCTCGTTGAAAGTGTTCAACATTACTTTAACCAATCAGAACAAATTGGCAGCGGCATAAAAATGGCCTGCGGTAAAGTCGACGGGGCTTGGCGTGCCGGCGTGATTATGCTTCAGCACATGCCTGAAGATGAAATAGATATAGACTCAGGCAGTGGTAATTTCATTGAAGATGACTGGCGCCGTACAATGATTTTACTCGGCAGTTGTAAGAATGAAGAGCTCATATCCGCGCAGCTCGATTCGCAAGAACTTCTCTACCGCCTCTTCCATGAAGAGCTTTTACGTGTTTTCGAACCTAAATTCGTAGAAAAGCAATGCCGCTGTGAGCGTGATCGCCTTGTAAGTACAATTAGAATGATGCCACAGGAAGATCGTGACCATATTTTCAAAGGGGACACAGCCATAGTTAAGTGCGAGTTTTGCAGTAAAGATTACACGATCAAACATGACGAGCTTTAAGCCTACCACAGATACCGCCCTCTAATAAGCCAAGCCCCTCTCTTCTTCTTGGCTCTATAAATAGCACACCACAACAATTAAGGATTCTATTATGACGATGACCATGCAATCCGCACAGCTTTTAAAAACAACATTTTTAAGTGGCTTCGCTGTATTAGCCTTAACCAGTTGTTCGACGCATATGACACCCAATGCTGTTCCTATAGCCAGTCAAAGCTATGCGCATTTAGTGCCCCTTACGCTGAATGTTTCCCAGCTCAACATTAACGTTGATCCTGTTATTGGAAATGATAGCCTTGTTTCTTTATTCCAAAAAAACCCGCAAGAGACTTTTAATAAATATTTACATGCACATTTCAAAAGCACCGCTTATGGCGACGGCGCATTGAGCATTAATATGAGCGATATTCACTTCACAAGGCTGCGTGTATCTGGTGGTAAACCAAGCTTGCTCGGTAGCTTGATGGAATTTAATGACACTTATGAATACAAGCTCACGGCCAGTATTGACCTAAAATCAAAAAATCAATATGGCGAAGAGCGCGCCGCGACGGCCTTTGATATTGGTAAGTCTATAATTATGCCCTCGCATTTCTCTCTTGCAAAAAAAGAGCAGCACTTACAAGTTTTCCTTGAAAGCTTTATCAATGACCTTGATCATATCCTCACAGAGCGCATTGAAAGCTGGCTCAGCCTAACACCATCAAAAAACCACGCATCAGACCAGCCTCTTGGCCTGCCACAAAAACTATATTAATTAATTTGCATTAATGGTGAGCGCATAATTTGGGAAGCCACGAAACGCCGCGTCCCAAATAACTTATTTGCGCCAAAATTGCGGCACAAAGAGCACCAGCAGTGTAAAGAGCTCTAGGCGTCCAAGTATCATCCCCGCACATAAAAGCCATTTAGCGCTATCGGGTAACGGCGCAAACGTGCCGCTAGGGCCAATCATTTGACCGAGCCCTGGCCCAACATTAGAAATTGATGTCGCAGCCCCTGACATGGCTGTGAGGAAGTCTAAGCCGGTAAAAGAGAGTGCTATTGTGAGGAAAGAGAAGCTCAGCGCATAGAGGAAGAAGAAACTCATCACGGAAGTCGGCACCCCAACGGGGATTGGTTTACCGTTATAGCGCGGGCGAAAAACACCATTAGGATGGATTAACTGTTTAAGCTGCGTTGCGGTTACGGCGTGCAAAACCTGAAAACGGAATATTTTAATGCCGCAGGCTGTTGACCCCGCACAGCCGCCAACGACCATTAAGAAAAAGAATAAAGCGACAGCAAAGCCACCCCAAACACCATAATCACCCGAGCTATACCCTGTACCTGTGATGATCGACACCACGTTAAAAGCTGAGCGCCGCAAGGCCTCACCAATATGCATATCCGTATTATTAATCAAATAAATGACAAAGATGGTTGTACTTAACGCAATAATAGACAGGAACCAACGCACCTGAGAATCAACAAATAAAGCGCGTATATTGCCTTGTACGGCTTTTAAATAAAGTACAAACGGCAAGCCCCCCATCAACATAAAGAAGATAGCCACAAGCTCTTTCGATGAGCCGCTATGGTCGCCAAAAGAAGCGTCATAGGTTGAAAATCCGCCCGTTGCGATTGTAGTCATTGCATGTGCAACAGCATCAAAGACGGACATGCCCGCAATATTATAACAAATTGCGCAGAGTATCGTCAGAACCAAGTAAATAACCGCGATTGAACTCGCCACCTGCCCCGCACGTGGAGAAACCTTTTCATTTTCCGATGATTCAGTACGGAAAAGTTGCATACCGCCAACCTTCAAGAAAGGCAAAACAGAGAGCGCCATGACGATGATACCAATGCCCCCGAGCCACTGTAAAATCGCGCGCCAGATCAGTATCCCCGGCGGCGCATAATCAAGCCCCGTCAAAACTGTTGCGCCTGTTGTGGTAATGCCTGATGTTGCTTCAAAAATGGAATCTGTCAAAGACATATCCAGCCCAGATAACCAAAAAGGCACCGCACCAAAAACACACAAAGATAGCCAAGATGTAACCGTCAGCATAAAGCCTTGGCGAATATTCATGTTGAAGCGGCCAGACGGCGCATTTGTGAAGGCCAGCGCTCCACCGAAGAAAGCCGTGATGATAATGCAGATCAAGAATACAACCCAATCATCATTGCCGTAATAGAGATCAACCATCATGGGAAAGTTCATGCTTATCGCGAGGATAAACAATAACAAGCCGATAACATATAAAATTGGACGAAAATCCATTGAAGGCCTATTCCCTAATTAACGCATTTGTGATGGGCACACTGATTATAAACAAACTGAATAATCTTAATAATTAATACGTGCCCTATATTCCCAATGATAAAAAAGTATAAGCCTTAAGATTTTTTCAAACAAGCCACGCCAAGCAACTCTGCGCCTTATTAACAATATTCTTAAAGCGATAAGCTCTATTGATAAGCGATTGCGTATAAAAAAACAGGGCAATCTGAATAGATTGCCCTGCTTAAATTTTAATTTATGACTTCGTTGACACTAACGCTTACTGAAATGTAATTGTTACACGACGGTTAGCTGGCTCACGAACGCCATCCGCTGTTTCAACGAGTAACTCGCCTTCACCGCGTGAATCGATAGAGATAAGTGACGCATCAACGCCGCTTTTAACCAAAGCGTTTTTAACAGCAGAAGCACGTTTCAAAGAAAGCTTCTTGTTATAAGCGCGCGCACCAGATGTATCTGTGTGACCAACAATAGTTACGCCAGAAAGGCTACGAGCTTTAACTTCGTCTGCAACAGCGTCAATAACGCTTGCGCCAGAAGCAGCAATAGATGATTTGTCAAAGTCGAAGAACACAAGATACATTGCATCTTTAGGCTTCATTGGCTCAGAAGGCTCAGCTGCGATAGCGGCAATCGGCGCCATAGTATCTGCAGGTTTGATAACTTGTTGAGCAAGCAACGCTTCTAAGTTATTCATCGCGCTTTCAAAGTCGCTCTTACAAGCAACAATATCATCGAGCTGCCAATTTTCTTCTTGTTGTTCAATCCAGCAATCAAAACGGGCTTGAGCTACAGCTGATTCGCTTGGAGCAATTTCACGTGCGCCAATATCGAAAGCACGAACTAAACGGCCACGTGCCATTGTAAGTTCACCAACATGCTGTTCATTTAAATTCCAGTCACTTACAGGCTCAGGCAATACAGTCACGCCTGTTGCTGCTGATAAACCCTTACGAGCAAAATGCATCGCATCTGGGTAATCAAACATAACTTCCTGTTCAGTGTTCGCAAAGCTGCGATATTCACCGGCCAGTGTTTGAGTAAACGGGCTACCAACGAATTGTGCTTCGTTTAGAGCCTCTACTTCTTTGTAACTATCCACGCCTGTACATGCTGATAGGAATATCAGACCAGAGGCTGCGATCATCGCACTAAACTTTTTCATTGTTAGCTCCCAACTTTGCTAATTTTAAATTTGTAATGTCTTGATTTAATCCAAATCAACCTAAGTTGAATCTAAACCACATATAAAATACTAAATTTTCATTCGTAATCAAAGCGATTTATAAATATATAAGCAATAAAGTAAAGATAAAAAATATATTATTTTCAAGGATGTTCACAAAAGCCTACATATTCTTCTTGACATATAGCACTTAAAAAAGGCATAAAGCCATCTCCTAATATATTTACATAGCACTGGCTGACCACATCATGCTTTTATTCGCCACACGATTTAGGCGCTATAAATTCAGCCCCCTGCTACAAAATCATATGTTAGGTAATGGTAAAGTAGATTTTGTTAATGTTTGAAGATTGAATTTAAATTAGGTCTAAGACTTGAATACATAAGTAACACTGTTTAAAACAATGTCCACGATTGATAAAATCGCTTATACGAAATAACAAGAACTAAAAATAAATAAGAAACCATAGCGTAACCGCGTAACTTACACTCTTTTAAGGAGATGCCCCATAATGACTCACAACCTATCTGGAAAAAATATTGCAATTTTAATCGCTAACGGCTTTGTCCAAAGCGACGTTGTCGCCGCACAACGTATGTTTCAAGAAGAAAAAGCCAGCGTTAAGCTTATCAGCTCTGAAAACGGTCTTGTTAATGGCTGGGAAGGCAAAAGCTGGGGTCATCATTTCGCGGCTGATCTGCCACTAAGCAAAGCGCTTGCAGCTGATTTTGATATGGTTATCATTCCAGGCGGCGCTGCACATGTAGAAAAACTGCTTAAGACAGAACACACAAAACGCTTCATCAATAGCTTCATGCGCGCTCAAAAAGTTATTGTGGCTTTTTCTGATGGCCTTAAAGTCCTCGTTGAAACAGGCATGCTCCGCGGTTATGAAGTTGCCGCTCCTGAACATCTCGTATCAGATATGTCTGGTGAAGGCGCAACAATATCGGCTGACGTTATTTGCGCCGATGATCACCTCATCACAACATCACTTAGCGGTGAGAACCAATTAGATGTTTATAAAATGGCCTGTCAGGCGGTTATCGATTCTGAAATGGATATGACGCAAGCCGCTTAAATACACGATTATTCAATTTTAAGAATCCAGAGCTTATACAGTAAGTTCTGGATTTTTTATATCTCACTGACATATTAAACCGTGTAAAATCCCTCGCGAAAGACATACGGCGCTTGCTGAATAGCTAGATTTGCTTTAGCACTGACTCACCTTTTATTTGTTTATAGGAAAACGACCAATGAACGCAGAACACCAAGCGACCCTTAATGCGATTAACAGCGCATTAGCTTTGCTGAGGAGGCATCTTTGACTGGGATAGTGCCCTTCTCCGCCTAGAAGAACTCAACACCCTCGTTGAAGATCCTGACCTATGGGATAACGCAGCCAAAGCACAAAAAATCATGCGTGAGCGCACATTGCTTGATAAACAAATCAGTAATGTTAAAACGATTTCTCAAGCCGCTACAGATAATATTGACATGATAGAGCTTGGTGAAGCGGAAGGCGACAATTCCATCGTGCACGAAGCTGAACAAGAACTCAATGCCCTGCAAGTTCAAGCCGAAAAGCTTCAACTCAGTGCCCTACTTTCCGATGAAGCTGACATTTTTGACGCTTATTTAGACGTCAACTCAGGCGCTGGTGGTACAGAGGCTTGCGATTGGGCTTCAATGCTTTTGCGCATGTACACACGCTGGGCCGAACAGCATGGCTATAAAGTCTCACTCATGAGTAAAAGTGACGGCGAAGAAGCGGGCCTTAAATCAGCAACCATTAAAATTGAAGGCGAACAAGCCTATGGTTGGCTAAAATCAGAAAATGGCGTCCATCGCCTTGTGCGCATATCGCCGTTTGATTCTAATGATAAGCGCCACACAAGCTTTACATCGGTCTCTGTCTCCCCCGTGATTGATGACAGTATTGACGTTGATATTGACGAAAAAGATTTAAAAATCGACACATATAGATCCAGTGGTGCGGGCGGTCAGCACGTTAACACCACCGATAGCGCCATTCGTATTACTCACCGCCCAACAGGCATTGTTGTGGCGTGTCAGAATGAGCGCTCCCAACATAAAAACCGCGCGCAAGCGATGGATATGTTGCGCGCTCGTATATATGAGCGCGAATTACAACGCCGCGCCGATGAAAAAAATGCCGCGCATGGCGAGAAAACCGATATTGGCTGGGGGCACCAAATCCGCTCTTACGTATTACAGCCCTATCAAATGGTTAAGGATCTGCGCACCAATGCCGAGAACACAAATGCGCAATCTGTTTTAGATGGGGATATCGACCGGTTTTTAGAGGCTTCCTTAGCATCTAAAGTTGACTAATGCCTTGCTTATGTTTAGAACGTAAACAAGATTTAACTTGCAAAAAAGAGCGACATATAATGATCACGACAAAAACACTTCTTACTGGTTTTTCAATTCTGGCTGCAACCTTAGCCTTAGCGCCAATTGCGCCGCAAGCCCTAGCCGCTAGCGCGACATCAAGCCTAACCATAAGCAATGATATTTACATACCGACCACAAAAACAAAGGTCGAGAAAAAAATGATGTCTGAGACCGATTCAATGCCGATCACTGAAGAGGCGCCTTATAGAACTATACAAGATGCGCTCACTAACGCCCCTCACGCCCCTGCCGTTGCAACGGCAGAGCCTGAGTCTATGGTGCCTACAGCGCAGAAAGCGCCACAAACAATAAATATACTCAAAACAACAAACAATGCCCCTGCGGTGAATACGGTTGCCTCTTGGCGTGCACGTAACGGTGAAAATCTGCAAGATATCATTACACGTTGGGGGGAGCGCATTGGCATGACATACACATGGACAACCTCAGACAACTCAACCATTCATAACTCTTATTCTGATTTTGGCTCTTATGAAGAAGCTATCTATAAATTGCTGGTTCGCGAGAATAAACCACGTACATATATTCAAGAGCATACAATGAAGATCCATCAACCCGTTACTAGCCACGCCGTAAAAAAAAACAACTAATTACGGATACAGCTCAGCAAACAAGTAAAAACCGAGCCATTACGCAGCCTGTTAGGCACATAGACGCGCCTTTAGTTGACGTTAAAGCTAAAGCTGATGTCAAAGCTGAGCACAGCTCAGCCGAAAGCGTGGCACCTTTAGCGACGCAATCTATTGCCAGTGTCACCGCTATTCCACCGCGTTATGAAGACCCGTCTGTTCGCAGCAAAAACAGCCAGCCTCAACAGAACGGCTACACCTCTATTAAACAAGCACCGTCCGTAAGCACTCATGACCACCCCGCTTTTCGCACGCGCCTATGGCTTGCTTATAAAGGCGCGTCCCTTTATGAAGTTGCTAGCGTTTGGTGTGAAGAAGCTGGCGTTTCACTTATTTGGCACGCGCCACGCGGCATGGCTTTAAAACAAACCATTAGCGAAAGAGAACCTTTTGCCAATGTCATGGAACAATTACTCTCGCAATACGCTGAGCCACCATATAATCTAAACGGTATACTCAGCATGAGCACAGAGCATAACAAGCCACGCCTTATCGTTATCAGCCAATAAAACCAATAAAACGCGCCGCGCGACCTAAGCTTAGCGCGGCGCATTAATACCTATTTGTTTTGTAAAACAGAATTCTAAGCTTGCATTCTATTGTCATATCATATACATAATATGCAGGAATAATTACAAATATGACTTTTTTGTCTGGGATGCATTCACAATAATATCCCCAAAAAAGACTAATATAGCTATAGTATACACAGACTATTATGGGGTTTAACGATCATGACTTTGAATAAAAATTTAACATCAATTCTTTTTGCGAGTTCTATTCTTATAGGAGCAAGCTTTACTGGCACTACCCAAGCAGAGGCCAGTTCATGGATGGTTAAAAAAGTTAGCAAGTCATCTACACCCTATTGCGCTATGATCAAACGCTACAGCAATAACCGCGTTATTTCTTTTGCACAACGTGACAGCGCACAAATATCTGCAGCCATCGATTTTGGCGATAAATTTCTAGATAAAGGCCGCGCTTACAGCATCACCCTTTCTGACAGCACTGGCTTTTCACGTCGCTTTGAAGTTAAACCCGCTTCTAGCTCTGCTGTTGTTGTGAAACTGAACAGCCGCGACCCTATCCTTGAACACATTTCTAAAAATGGCGATCTTAATGTAAATATAGCTGGCGTAGTCTCGACCTTTAATGTCGCTGATTTACAACAGGGCCTTGAAACATTAGAAAGCTGCTATACTGGCGCTGACCTTCGTAGCGCTGATGCATCAGGCTCGGTGGCTGAACGCCTTAATGACGTGATGCCCGCTTCTGGTGACGTGCAAGAAAAGTCAACTGCAGCGCATAGCTTATATAGCACGAGCGCTAATGCAAAAATTAATGAACTCGAAAGCAGCAACGCTTCTTTAAAAGAAAACCTGAAAAATACAGAAGCTAAAATTGTCGCTTTAGAAAATGCTCTAAGCACAAAAGAGAGCGCTTTAAAAGTGAGCAAAACAAACATGACAGGCGAGTTGCTCAGCTTGAGAAACACGGTTGAGGCACAAAGCGCCGAAGTTGAACAGTTCAAATCACAAATCGCCGCTAATAATGAGAAGATTGCTTATTATCAAGGCATGGAAAGCCAGTACCAAGACGTTCAAAGTAAGCTTAGCGCCGCTGAAAGCAATCTGGCACAGTCAATGGAGCGCAGCAATGCGCTTAGCGCCCAAATCGCCACGCTTCAAGCAAATGGCGCTCGTGCCTCTGAGCAAGCCAATCTTGTCAGCGCCCTAAACGCCGAGCTTGCTGGTTTAAAAACAGCGAATGCTAGCTTAACGCAGGAAATAAGCAGCTTACGTCAAGCTTCTGCACAAAATCAAAGCCAAATGCAGCAGCAAATTGAGCAACAAAGCTTAATTTCAGAACAAAAAGTTAGCGCGTCTTTATCGCAAAAAGATCTAGAAGTACAAAACCTGCAAATGGCGCTTCAAAACGCACAATCAACAATTAAGAGCCTAGAACAAGGCATCGCATCTATTCAATCCGCAGCAGGTAGCGCGGCTGATAATAGCGTTGATTTGGAAGATTTCTCTATTCTTGATAGCCAGCTTAAAGCCGTTGAGATGGAAAAACAAAATCTTCAAGCTGAGCTTTCAACGTTAAAGCGTCAACTTGAGACGGACCAATCATCGACAACGATTGCACGCCTCCAAAAAGCCATTGATCAATCCAATCAATCTTTAGACAAAGCAGGCAAAGAAAACGCAGCCTTATATCAAAAATTCGTTGCCTTAGAAAATGAGCTCACCAAAGCGAAACAAGCTAGCGTTGGTGAGACCAACTGGGACATGAAAAAAGCGACGAACCGTTTGGACGAAGCTCAACGTGAAATTCGCCGCCTTGCCATGCATATTGAACAGAACCAAAAACAATGTGACGCTGAAAAACAACATATTGAAGCCATGCTTTTTGATCCAAAAATTACAGACAAGAAGCAACAAAACAAACTCTCTGCCCTTGAAGGCAAAGTACATGATTTATCAAAAGCGCAACAATCTTGCGAACAAAAAGTTGCAGACCTTGAATCAGGTTATGCTAGTGAAGTCGAAAAACTCGTTGCTATAGAGGTTGAAAACCTTGCACAAGAAAGCGCTGCGTTAAGCCGTGCACAACAAATAGAAGCCACACAGATAGCGGATATCCAACCCGCTGCTGGCGCGGTTATGCCCGCTGTGACACACGCGGCAAACATACCGCAAAAAGAAGATCGTAGCATCGCCCTTATCAGCGTTCTAAATGACGCGAATGTTCACATGAACCAAGAGCTCAGCGAATACACATCAACAATAGGCCTTGATAATGCAAGTTTTGATCAGGGCTATAGCTGGCAATCAGGCAAAATCACAGGCAGCTATGAGCGCTTCTCGGTTAATGGCGGCTCACTTCAAAACTGGTCAAAATCTTATAATAATGTTTTATCCGGTCAATGTAGTGGCGACTTTGCGGTTATGCCGTCCAAGAAATCAAACATGACTATATCAGCTAATGATACAGCCTGCGTAAGCGGTAGTTATGGCACCACGTCATCAATTGTCTTTACCAAAAACGGTAACTACTTAGAAGTCTATAAACTTAGCGGTTCCCTAGAAGACATGGCCGTGCTTATGGACTCACGTGAAAAAATCAGCTTAAGCGTCAAGAAAGCGCTTTAAGCCAAACCTACATAGAATATTTTTACAAAACACCAGCTTGTTACAGGCTGGTGTTTTTTCTTGCCTCAATACACACTCTGTAGTATTATGAAAAACTATTTTTAGCCCCCTTCTTAAAAAAACTGGACCAGATTATGAGCGGCGACACAACAATCTCTAGCGCTATAAAAATAGCTTTAGACCTATTGGAAGACATAAAGGCCGTAAATGCGCCATTATATCAAACCATGCGCCCAATCTTGCCTGGCTTCACAAAAGCTTTAGCCGCAAGCGGTGAGAATATTGACGCCAAGATTCTACAAAGTCACATTGACGAAGGCGCAGATCACATAAAAACAACGCGCAAACGCCTTGATCAGAACAAACGTCAAAAGCCGAAGACCTACCACGATATAAAAAACGATATCTACGATAAAACTATAGAAAACCTACTCGGCGGCGAAGCCTTAAGCCTAGCTATTCGCGCCAATGACTTAAGTGCAGCACAAGAAATAATCAGCACGCATGATGATATCAACCATCATTGCGACATTTTACAGCACTGCCTTAAAGATTGTTCAGTTGAGATGTTCGCCTTGATCGTGAATAAATATCCCGCCGAAGAATGGGCTGGTCGTAGAGTCACCACACAGATTAGGCACGATGAAGATATCTTTAATGCGGCAATAAAACTCGACAACCCTGCTCTATTTAACTTTGTTTATGAACATTTCGACACTCATATACACCCAATTAAAGATCTTTTCTTCCAAAGCCTTAATGATGGGCTCACAGCCTTATGCATTAACATTCTAACGCTGCATGGCCACGAAATATTACCGCTTTATGCCGATTACATCACTTTATATGCAGCTGCCCGTGATTACGATGACATGCTAAACTATTTTGAAGAAAACGACATCATCAGCAAATTCGAACCTAATCACAAAGGCCTTGAACTTAAGAAAGCGCCTTTAGCTATAGTCCTGCGTCATGGAAATATAAATGCCTATACATTTCAGCATAAAACCGCTGAAGACTGCGAAGCTGCACTTTATCTTGTGGCCTTTGAACATAGCATTAAAACTAATGACATAGCCGCAATAGACGATTTACTACCAAAATACACACCTCAATTTAGCTCAAATTATGCAGGTTATGGCCTCCGCAATATGCTCCAAGATGCTGTGGCACATCTTGATATTGATACATTACACACGCTTATTCAGTTTTATCAGCTTGATATCAGCGGCGGCAATAATGATATATTTTCATTCGATTCCAAGACCGAAAACCCTGATTTAGAGTTTATAGCTAAACATATCGGTGAGACTGGCGATATCGAAAAAATAGAATGGTTTCTAAATCCTGATAATTTTTCTTATTTAGAGCAGCGCCTCAACCATGCGGCTTGGTCCAATCTATTCATTATTCCTATGGCTAAGTCTTGTATAAAGCATACACAAATAGATGCTTTCAAAGCTTTGGACATAAAGAAAAAAAGTCAACTTGAGGAATGCCTAATATTTGCCTGTGCCCATAACCAAACAGAGATAATTAGCCTGATTTTGGATAAAAAACCCAGCTTATTAAAAAGCCCACCATCCCTACAAGCTGCATTAAAGGGCGATAATTGCATTGAGCTATTCCTAACCAGATATAAGTATGAAGAAAAAGCCATAGATAGATTTCTGGACTATGCGCTGAACTATGGCTCCCCTTCAAACTGCAAATATTTAGCCCAAAACCTTGAGAATATAAATGAAGTCAGCACAGGAACGATTATGGATCTTTGTACGCAAAGTGAAAACACTGATTCTGAGTCCGAGAAAGAACAGCTAAAATATGCCTCGCAAAAACTACATAGCTTAATTGAAAATGGGCTTCTCATTGAAAACCTTCCTGAATCTTATCGTTCTCAATATAAGAAATATGCTGAATGGATGAATATGCATGGCGACACCATTGAGGATATCCCGCTGCATTTAACTGAATATTCTCCACATTATTTCAAACCCAAAACCTATGAGTTTGTAAAAAATTTATTTGGATATGAACGCGGCTTTAATGAACAGACTGCAAAAGAAATAACAGCCTATCAAATATCGACACTATTCCAAACGAAAGACCGCATCCTTAATTATTTGGAAAAATGGGGGAAAACAGGTCATACATTACACGACATCAGCCAAATGATTTCGGTTCCGAAGCAAGGTCAATTTAATGCAAAATCTTGGGGCGATGCTGTATTAAAACATGGGCCACGCATGGCGAATTTAATACGTTTTGCTGACCGCCTAGCGGAGCCCTTGAAAAACAATGCCGGCACAACATGGTCTTATAAAAACACATTAGATGCCATTGGCGGTGATTTATATAGCCGTGCAAAGGAGCATACAAAGCTCGCTGAACTCTGCGCGAACATCCTATATAGCGAGGCCGATTTTGAAAAAGCCTTAGAATTCTGGGCGCTCTATCAAGAACAATATAAAGGCTCTGATTATCAGAAAACACAGCACTCTATTCCCTCGATTGAAATTGATGGTGGTGAATTTGAAAAACCTGACTATATATTCCGCAAATTAGACGACGGTGATGTCAGGGGGCTTTTATTGGGGGCATTCACAGAATGTTGCCAACATGTCGCCAACCCGCATGGGCATAGCTGTGCGGAGCATGGCTTTATGAACGAAACATCCGGATTCTATGTAATTGAAAATAAACAAACCAGCGCAATCATCGCCCAAAGCTGGGCATGGCGCGGTAAGGAAAATGAACTCACGCTCGACTCGCTTGAATTTGTTAATGGCACATTTAACGCCAATAACTGGCAAAAGCTCTGCTCTGTCTTTGCACAAGAAATTGCGAAGCGTGATGAGCTGCGAGATATTCCTGCCATTCATATTGGCTGCGGCGGTAAAACGCCAGCTTTAAACTTTGAATATGCGGCGAAAGACCAAATGGCCGAACTTCAAGAATCCTGCGCCTATAGCGATGCCAGAGAGAGCCAATACAAAGTAGACATTCCGCGCAATGCGCTTTAGAGATATTTTATTGGCCTTTAGGCGCGCGATAGACATCTAAGAAGTCACCAAAAATATCAACCTCTGAGACGATTTGTTGGATTGTATCGCGATCAGCCAGAATGGCGTTTTGACGCGGGCGCGTGACAACTTCAAATAAATCACCCTTAGCCGTTTTTTTCATTTCAGCGCCATAAGCCGCGCGCACATTAGATATAACATGGCGATTACCCGACAAACTCAGCGTTACAGCCCAATTTAAAATCATATTCGCTTGCTGAGCATTAATCGGTTCTTTTGGCCCTATATCATAGCGTGAGACAAGCTCTTCTAGCGCTTCGGCGGCATCATTCCAATGCCCTGCTGTCCATGCGACATCCGCTTTCAGGCGGATAACATCGTCATCTTGTTTCATATTACTTAAAAGAAATAAAGCGTCACGCGCACGATTGTCACGCGACAGTGCACGGGCCCGCAATAAATTCATTTCACGGCGATAAGGTACAGAATCCAATATCGGAACTTTATTAATTGCGCGCTCTGCAATTTTGAGTGTTTCTAACGCATCAGCATTCGCATTATTAATCACCTGAATTCCCGCCAAACGCAAAGCCAGCTTGATTTGCTCAACGCCAGTGCTGCGGTTTTCAACTTGGTCATTCAAAATATCAATGGCGCGGCCAAGTAAATCAACATCCACAAGGCGCTCAGCTAAGGACTGCAATAAACGATCAGCATCTGGCCCTGCAGGCGTAAGCTCTGAAAATTCTTCATAGATCATAACCAATTGAAGGGGCGTAAGCGTATTAGATTTCTCACCCAAGAATAAGTCTTTATATTGCGCCTGCATATAAGCCGCCATTTGCCCGCCCATAGTCGTATTTTCACTTAACGCCACGGCTTGGCGCAAGACAGAAAGCCCCTTAATATAAGAGCCCTTCTCAAAATATAGACGGCCTAATTTGAAGTTCACGGTGGTTTCTATTTCATCGCCGCGCCACGCAAATCTCAGCCGCTCCAAATCATCAATAGCTTTATCAATCGTGATTTCTTTTAAGCTATAACGCAAATCGCTTAGCGCCAAACGTGCGCGCGTGCGATAGAAATCATCCTTGTGCTTTGTTAAAGAGCGCCAATCATCAAGAGCGCCCTGAATATCAGACTTTTGACGTTTCAGTTCGCCATTTAAATAGGCTAACGCGGCGGCATGTTCAGGGCGAAGCGTATCGCGCTCCTCCTCGATAAATTTTAGAATTTGTGAGGCATGCTCAACATCGCCTTTTCTGAGGAATACTTCCGCGAGCTTAATCGATAAAGGCAATCTTAATTCGCGTGGATAGCTTCGAAGGAAACGGGCGTTACTGGGCAGAACATCACCGGCCTGCACCCAATCATCAAGCTCGGCTAATGCATAAGCACGCCAATATTTAATTTCATCAAAATCATCCAATTGCGGAACCATCAAAACACGAAAAGCAATATCGAATTGATTATTCAATGCATAGGCCGCGCCCAGCAATGCCAAATATTCAGGGCTCTCGCGAAATGGTCTATATTCTTGGCCGGCAAGTTTTAAATAGCCGACAGCTTCTGCGCCGCGCGCATTAGAAATCTCTAACTTCGCGAGGCCAATTAAATCTTGCGCTCGACCTTGCGTGTTGCGCTCATACAGGCCTTGCATCATAACTTCTTGGTTTTGTCTTAAGGTCTCCCGACCACCAAGGCGCCACTGGTCAAATTTGAAAATACGGCTAACTATTTTCGTTGCCTCACCGCTTTGATCTTGTTGCGGCGTAGAGTGCGCGCTATCCCGAAGTTCGAAAGAAAGCACATCACTTGGCGGCATTAAAGCCAAGCCCCCCTCACGTGAAAGGCTGATGCCTTCTTCATCATATTGTGCTTCTATATTGCCCGATTTTGGTACATAGGCCATGCCAATGATAGAATCTAATACTGTAAAATCAACATAGGACTTATAAACGCCCGAATAACTATCGGCCTGCTCAACAACCGCGGCATGGATGGTATCGCCTAAAAATGGGTCCGTAAATTTAAGAATATGACTGACTTTAGGGAGCGTCCATTTCATAGAGCCACCACCTCGTAAATCGTGACCATCGACGTCACGCACAGGCCAGTTGGATTTAAGCTTGCGTGGCGTTTCACTGAGCAACACGCCCCAATCAAGGCCCCCGCCTTCGCCCGTTGCAAAAATCTCTCTATCTTTAGGTAAGCTCATATAAAATGCAGAGCCCTCTTGTATATCAAGACGTTTAAAGCGGCCTAGAATCTTCGTATTTTGGCCACGGATTTGTGGTAACACGTAGTAGTCAGGCTTATCGACAACCAACCATAAATGATCACCGCGTATAAACGCGGCCATATTTAAAGCTGTCGTACTCGACACCACGACTTTATTTTGGCTGCTGCGCTCTTTTTCAGCCGCTATGCGTTCAAAATAAGATGTTTCTTCACTCACATTACCGCTTGGTGATTTGTGGTCTTTTTCAACAGATTTAACCGTTTGTACATCATCTAGGCTTGGCGGCGCATCCTTAACAGCTTTCACAGACATGTCATCATCAAGATCCACACGAACATGCGCTTGTTGTGCTTTTTTTCGCACCGCCTCTAACTGATTTTTTTGCTCATCTGTCGGGCCATCCGCCTTTTTTGTGCTGGCTTTAGGCGGCGTAACTTTAGGGGAACTGGATTGCGCAACTGGCTTAGCTGGCTTAACCGCTTTTTTATCCGCTTGCTTATCAATAGTGTTCCGAACGCCATCGGCCTTAACATCAACAACAATACGATTCAAAATCGAAAATACGCGTAAATCCGCATTACGAACATGGCTTACTCCGACGCGTAAAGGTGACTGAGCAATAATATCCAACGCTGAAACATGTTGGCTTTCACTAAGCTCTAAAGCGGATAAATCGGTATTTGTTGCTGCCTTGTTAAAAAGAATCTCACTACGCGTTGGCGATGCTTTAATAACCTCGTAATTTGTGCCACCACTTGGCCAGTCAAAAACAATGCGTGTGTATTCTTCATGTAATCCAGAACGTATATTTAAATTAGAGTTTTGTTGCGAGAATGCAGCATTATTAAAACCAAGCAAACATAGTGAGAACAGCGCATAGAGCGCCAAGCTGCGCAGCATTACAAAAGCTCGGCCGGCACGCGCGCGACAGAGCTTTTGTAATGATGCCAATTTGTTATTCATACCGACCATTTTTTCACTTAGCTTTTCTTACCTGCCAACAGCGACAAATAACGATTATAGCTCTGTAATTCTTACATTTAGTACCACGAGGAACAAGAGGCGGTTGCCCACGATATAACATCATCAACATATTAAATCGAGCACCACACTATGTCGGTTTTATTGTGCTTGGTTTGGTTGAATTATAATATCCACACGGCGCGCAATCTGTAAGCGCTCTTCATAGGAAAGATCTGCGGGTAATTCATTGAAACGCGCATTAGAAATACCACGAATAACCAGATTTTGACTAACGCCATGCCGCGCCAAAACCATCGCCACTTGTTGAGCGCGCTCAAGTGATATAGCCCAATTCACCCAATAATCTTCAGGCGCTTCAGCACCCGCGGGATCAGCATGTCCAACAACAACGATTTGGTTGGTAATATTGGATAATGTTCCCGCTAAATCACGCAATAAATCATTCGCATCAGAAGATAATGTTGTGCTGCCAGATTCAAACTTAACACTCTCGGGCAAAATTATCACAAGACGATCCGCATTACGGATGATTTCAGCTTTGCGCATCAAAGGGTTGGCCGCGCCCGCTTGCTCAATCAATGTTGATAAATACCCAAGGTCCAATCCAACCATTTGTGTTTTGGTCGACATCGCAACGGCATCTTTATCGCCTGCGAAATTTTGATGTCCCATAAATTTATTGGCATCGAGCCTGACTTCTGCGACCTCATCAAAGACCCCTTCATCAGGTACAGACATCGAAAATAACAATACAAAGAAAGTCAGCATCAACGCAATAATATCCGTAAACGTCACCAACCACGCTTCCGAGCCGGCCTCGTGCGTTTTATATGTTGGCGACTTGACCACCAAATCAGGATCACTGCTGCTAAACTCAGCTGATTTCTTTTCGCGCTTGCGTGTCTCTTCTTTTATGCGGTCGCGCTCTATGGCGATCTCTTCTGTGGTCAACGTAATCATGGGCCAACCATTTCGTTAACAACGTTACTTGGCTTACTCGGACTATAAGGCTCATAGGGTCTAAACGTAATATCCGTCATGCCTTTGGGGCCTTTGCCGTAAGAAAAGGAATATAAATATAGGGGCAAGCCTTGGCGCTGTAACATGCCTGCAATCTTCGCGGTTTTTTGGATTTGTTTCGCTGTTAAGTTCTTTTGAGCATCTTTTTTATCTGCGGGGTTCTTTGGCAGGTTAATCAGAACATCCAGACGCAAAGGCGCCGCTGTTTTTTGTGACATTAACACCGCAACAAAAATATCCCGAAACCCCAAATTTTTAGCGTTATTCGAGTCATTACTTGTCGGCGGGTTTTCAATAGCGTCGAGTAAATCGGCCGTTTTTACTGCTACGTGCAAAATCCCTGAGCGTTCCATGTGGAATTCCGTACCCGGTATACGCGTGCGAAAAAGCCCCGCAATACGCTCAAGCGACGTGCCTTGATTATTGCTTTCAGCAGGAGCGGCGATGGTTGTTTGTGCGACATCTTGACGGTAAACTCGTGGCGCAAAGGCCTTTTCAAGCGACGCCAAAACTGGCGCGGCCTGTTCATCATCAAATGTAGATAAGGTCGTCAGGACAATAAAAAAAGCCAGCAACATAATAAATAGGCCCAATGCCAAAAGCTGTGAGCCCGAACCTGCATTCGCGGTATTATTTGAATTATTCAGATGGCTCTGATGTGTCATTGGTTTAAAATGCCCGTGTAAATCCCGGCCCGTTAACCTGGATTTCTTTATGTTTTCTTTAATCAAAATCGGCGAGTAATTTATCAATTTCATCTTGTGATATAGCCTGCTCTGCGCTTTGTGGGCCGTTCATTAGGCTCTCATCATCAATGTTACTTACATTATTAATATCGCCTACATCTTTTATATTACCACATTGAGGCTCTTGTGCCACCTCATCATCGACATCCGATAGGCGTGCACCAATAACATCCAGCATATGGGTTACTTTTTCATCAATAAGAACAAGGCTTTTTACGATTTTTGAAACGCGCTGTCCTGTTAAATCCTGAAAAGAACACGCCTCATAAATCTTTGTGATTTCATCCGTCATAGCAGATTGCACAGCATCATCTTGTTTATCGGCTACAGTTTCAAGCACTTCACATGCATCCATAATTGAGGATGTGGCCACTTCAGTTGACTTAATAATCTCATCCAACTCACCAGTCGCATTGGGAATATGCTCATCTTGAATATCGCCAGGTCGAACAAAAAGAAGCTCTTCGCGTGCATCATCGAGAATCTGTCGTAACCCTTTTAAATCACTGTATAAAGCCTCACGCGACATGCCTTCAGCCTCATTCACCTTGTCCATTACAGATGTTATAATCTTGACAACTTTATCGCGCCCATAACCACCTGATGACTGATCATCATTCATATTTATTTTTCCTATTTATGCGGATAACCTATCACGCTTTATTCAAAATTTAGAATTCGCCAATGACTGTGGCTATTTTATTTTTTAATGTTTCTGCATTAAAAGGCTTAACAATATAATTGCTGACGCCCGCTTGCTTGGCTGCAATAACATTTTCAGTCTTACTTTCCGCTGTAATCATAATAAAGGGCACATCTTTATTTTTAGTGCCACCACGAACGCCCTTCAAGAAATCAAAACCTGACATAGGCTCCATGTTCCAATCAGAAATGACCAGGCCATATTCTTTATTTTGAAAAGCCTCTAGCGCCTGAGTGCCGTCCATAGCTTCATCAACGTTATTAAACCCAAGTTGTTTTAATAAGTTTTTGATAATGCGCAGCATAGTTTTGTAATCATCGACGATGAGCACGTTCATATTAAGGTCTACGGCCATATAAATTCTCCTGATATTTCAATATATTTAAAAAAATTGGTAAACATTCCTCTTCTATAGTCCTACACATTCATTAAGAGATCGCTAATGTAATTAAAAAAAGTGAATTAATAAAAAATTAGATTTATGCAAAGATTACTGCACAGGTAATGAGGGTAGTTTTTTTTGTTCTGATAACAAAATGGTCACTTGCCGCGCTCGCTCCGTCTCCATACTCGCTAGGATTGGCGCGGTTTTACGTTCAGACATTCCAGAAAGGACTTCAAGTAATACATCAATGGATAATGTATTAAAGATACGCGCGGCATCTTTCGCTTTCATTCCCTCATATGTTTTTACAAGTGAGCGAATGCGCTCTTGCTCTTCGACTGATTGCGTTTCGAGTAACTCAGCAATTTCTGCACGCAGTTTCGTTAATTCATCATATTTACGTTCAAGTTCTTGCTCCGCTGCCATAAGTAAGGCTTCGCGTTGCTGTAAGATACGTTGACGTTTATTAAGGTTCTCGCGGCGCGCGATAAGCTCTTTAAACATCTCGACGCGCAATACAGGCAATTCTAAATCCGTATCATCCGCATCGGTCCAGCGCGATACATCGCCATCAACATCCTCGATGGCTTTTTTCTGATCATCCAAATCCATGCCATCTTCTGATGACGCCATAGATTTTTCAGATGGTTTATCGGTTTGTTTTTTCGCCTTATCTTCTGCAAAAGCACGCCCTGTTGTTATTGCGCCCTCAGTATTATAAGAAGTCAGCGTGTTGAACATATCACCTAAACGCACAACCATCATAACGCTGGCGACAATAATAAGAACAGATAGCAATGTAAGCTTACGTCTTTTCATTTTATTTTCTAACTTTTACGTTTCAAAGCGGTAAATAACTCACGTTCCGCCTGTGAATGGAAATGCCCAACATCGTCTTCGCCTTCATCAAAGCCCATAGACATATCATCATCTTCACTCTCGGCCTCGCGATCTTGTATGGCGAAGCCTCCATGTGTCGAGGATTGCTGAGACGGCTTATCAGCCCCCACTTTAGTAGCGCCCTCAGAATCCGCTTCGGATTCGTTTGTATATTGCGCCATATTATGTGCATCGGGGCGTTCCATTGATGCTGCACGCTCTAACCTGTTGGCCAAGTTATTACTGGCCTCGTTGACCATATCAAGCTCATCAGCCAGTAATTTACCATCACGGATAAGCTTATTAAGCACTTGACCGTTCGTGTCCGCCGCTTCTTGCATATGATCAATCGATTCATTCGCCGCGCCAATTTGGCTGGTTAACTGCATGAGCAACGATTCAAATTCTTGGCGGCTCTGGCGAAATATTTTCAACTGGCGTGACAAAGAATAAGCATAGTAAATCGTCCCCACCAATAAAATGACAATAAGGATATCCATTAAGGCGCTAATTATGGTCAGGTTCATTGGTCATCCCCCGGCTCTTTTTCAAGGTAGCGTTCAATGCGAACGGCTAATTGTTCTAGTTTCTGCCCTACTGGCCCTTTAAACATAGGGAAGTCACCACAGCGCAATTCAACCTCATCATCAGGTTTCGTGTTGAGCATGATTTGCGTACCGACTTTCCACTCCAGCATTTCACCAAGAGGCAGAGTAACTTCATCTAAGATGGCTTGTAGCTGTATTTCTGTTTTATATAGCTCTGCGGTCAGGTGCGATTCCCAGATAGAATCACGACCAAATTTTTCGCCCATAAACATTTGAAGCAATAATTCGCGAATAGGCTCTAACGTTGCATAAGGAATAAGAATTTCGACGCGTCCGCCACGCTCGCCCATATCGACACGCAAACGCGCCAATACGCAGGCATTACCACCTTGCGTAATTGTTGCAAAACGTGGGTTTGTTTCCATGCGATCAAGCGCAAAACTTACAGGAGAGAGTGGGTCAAAAGCAGAAGACAAATCAGATAAGCTTACCTGAATCATCCGCTCAACCAGTTTGGATTCGATTGTTGTATAAGGGCGCCCTTCGACGCGAATAGCAGAGCTGCCTTTACGTCCACCAAGCAGGACATCCACAACAGAGTAAATTAATGCGGAATCAACAACAAGCAAGCCGTTATTATCCCACTCTTCGGCTTTAAACACCGAGAGCATCGCTGGCAGCGGGATAGAGTTCATATAATCGCCAAAACGCACAGTGGACACTTGATCCAGCGAGACCTCGACATTATCAGAGGTCAAATTACGAAGTGATGTCGACATTAAACGCACCAAGCGATCAAAAACAATATCGAGCATCGGTAGACGTTCATAATTAACCAAAGCTGAATTAACGAGCGCCATTACGCCAGATTGTTCATTAACGCCTTCTAAGTCATCATCAAAGCCCAGTAGCGAGTCAATTTCTTCTTGGTTTAATATGCGCGCGCTAGAATCGCCGCCCTCGTCCTCATCGAACATAGAGTCGAGTTCATCCTCTGTGATGCCCATATCAGCGTCAGAATCGCCATCTTCCGCCATGGCTTCCCATTCGGACGCCATAGCCGCTTCTTCTTCGCTCATTTCCTCGAGCTCTTCGCTCTCTGTATCACTCATACTCAAAAACCAATTTGTAAAACTCCGTAGAGCCTATTATGAATCTAAAGCTGTCCACCGACTTAAATGTTTTGCGCTAACACGCCTTAGTCTTACTTAATCATTACCATTTTAACACATCTTATAAAGAATAGTGAATATAACAGTGCAAATTCCGTACCAGTCCTTATAAATCTTAGTCCGTCATTATATTCCTCACTTAGATTGCTAATTTAGTCCTTCCATAAATCAACCAATCATCATGCGCTATTGAACAATCATATCCTGCAATAAGATATTTTTCACTTCAACGGGATATGCCGCTGCGTTAACACGCCCGAGAAGCTCGAGCCTTAAACGATATAAACCTTTTGTTCCACGCAGATCTTGAACGCGCAACTCACGCAAGAAGGATTGAAACTGATCAACAACGCGCGGCATAACATCTTCAATCGCTTCTCTGTCATCGGTTGATTTCAATTCAAGCTGAACGGATAGACTTAAGTAACGCGGTTGATCATCATCAGAGCTCAAAGACACAATCATTTTAGGTATTTCTAAAAAGACAACGCTGCCTTCTCTATGCTCACCGGAGCTCTCGCCATGCGCGTCTTCTTCACCATGACCACCTTTTGCTTTTTTCTTATCGGCTTTTTTATTCCCATGGCCGTCATCTTCAACTGCGCCGTGTCCGTCATCGTTGCCAGAGCTATGATCACCCTCCATTGCACCCTCAACCGCAGCATCGCGCCCCAAAAGACCATCTAACGCGCCTGTGAAAAAAGCCGCAGCGCCGCCCCCTAATAACAAGACTATAGGTACAGCAATGATTAAGATCAGCTTCTTTTTACTTTTGCTGTCTTCACTACCCTCTTCGCCTTCTTCGCCAGCGAGAGCATCTTCATCTAATTTCGGTTCTTCCAACTTATCGTCCGACATGATTAGTCCTATTTCTTTAAAAACGTAATTGGGGCCCATCTCTGTGTGCCTCAATGCAAAGCGCGCTCGTGCATATTCTAAGATATAATAGCATATTTAACAGCCCCATCCTATATGTTGCCCACAAAGAAATGCTCCAGAGGGACGAAACACCCTGATATAAATCGCTTGCAACACTTAATACTACACCTCTATAGCGTCTAGCTTGTGGCAATTTTTGCCGATCACTAAGAAAGTTTTACACTCAGAACGCCGTAAATCTTCGCACCGCCGCACAGGAAACGAACAAAACAAAGCAAATACAAGGGCTTAGAGTCTGGCACATATTTCGCATTGATAACCCTGACGAATAAGAATTTTTACGACACGCATTAAAACAGGCAAGATAGGGTTTACGCATGGACAATAGTTTATATATAGCGATATCGAGACAATCAGCACTTAAAGACCAAATGAGTCTTGTCGCGAATAATATCGCCAACATGAATACAGCGGGCTACCGCTCACAAAATGTTTTATTTCAAGAACATCTTGCGCAGCAAAGTTCTATTGCAGACATTAACGATGACTTGTCGCTCGTGCAGAACTACGGTCAATATGACGACCACGCGCCAGGCCCTGTAAAAGTCACTGGCAACCCCCTCGACATCGCCTTAAATGGCCCTGGTTTTCTAGGCGTTGTTACACCAAATGGCGTTGAATATACACGCGCTGGCAATTTATCCGTGAACTCAGCGGGTGAGCTTATCACCGCATCAGGCTATCAAGTGGCCAATGCTGGCGGCGCACCGATTAACATACCTGACAATGAAGGCAACATTACAATAGGCAGTGACGGCAGCATTTCAGCCGGAAACGGTGTTATTGATGATTTAATGATCGCAGAATTTGACAATTACCAATTGCTAACGCCGCAAGGTAACGGCCTGTACAAAACATCAGAAGAAGCCCTTCCTGCTGCCACAACCTCAATTATGCAAGGCGCTATTGAAGGATCAAACGTTAACCCGATACTCGAAATGACCCGTATGATTGAGATTTCTAGAAACTATCAAAGCTCTCAGCGTTTCATACAAAATGAGCACGACTTACAGCGTGACTCAATCAAGACACTCTCGAAAGTACAATAATTAGGCTCGCCCTTATAGGTTAAGGGTAACCAGAATCACAAGCACAACGTAATACAGATTTAACAGACGGAGAAAATATATGTCACGCTCACTCGATATCGGTGCCTCAGGCATGTTAGCACAACAACTTAATGTTGATGCTATTTCGAACAACATCGCCAACATGAACACAACAGGCTTTAAGCGCCAACGCGTTGAGTTTTCTGACTTGATGTATCAATCATCACAGCGCCCCGGCCAAGTCTCTGCCGAATCTGGCAATACAACACCTGCCGGCTTGCAATTCGGTCTTGGTGTTCGCGCCGCGGCAACATATAGAATTCATGAGCAAGGCTCGCTACAGACAACAAATAACGTGCTTGATCTTGCTATATCTGGCGACGGCTTCTTCGAAGTTGAATTACCAAGCGGCGATAGCGGTTACACACGCTCAGGCAGCTTTCAACTTAATGAGAATGGTGAACTTGTCACAATTCAGGGCTACCCTGTACAGCCTGGCTTCACTATACCAACCGATGCGGTCAGCATAGATATAGCCGAAGATGGTGAGGTTTTCGTTAAAACACCAAACAACCCTGCTTTAACAAGCCTCGGCCAAATGACTCTTACCGATTTTGCTAATCCGGGCGGGCTAGAAGCCACTGGCAACAACCTGTTTATTGAAACCGCAGCATCAGGATCACCGATTGAAGGCAATCCAGGCAGCGAACAATATGGCAGCATTTTACAAGGCTTCCTTGAGGGATCAAACGTTGATTCTGTAACGGAAATCACCAGCCTAATCACAGCGCAGCGTGCTTATGAAATGAACTCAAAAGTCATCACAACATCTGATGAAATGATGAGCACAACATCACAGCTACGCTAAACATAAAATTGGGCGACCTGCATAAGGTTTAAATGAAGGAGAAAAATGATGACAGACATAATGACGAGCATAGGGGCGAGCATAGATAAACAGCAAAACTCTGCCTCCGCTTACACACATAAGCGCTTGACCAAAGCACTGCTCATCACAGCCTTGAGCATTTTGACACTCAACATGGGCCACGCACAAACAGCACATGCGCAAACCCTTAAGTCACAAGCCCTAATCACGGGCAATATGATCACATTGGGTGATTTATTTGAAGGTTTAACGCAGGATAATGATCGCGTTCTAGGCCCTGCCCCGCAACCTGGTAAAGAAATGGTCTTAAACGCGCGCACATTAATGCGCGTAGCCAGTGCCTTTAATTTATCGTGGCGCCCAAAAACATCTTACGATCAAATCACACTAAACCGTGATGCAACAATTATTGGCGGTACAGAAATTGAGCGCGTAGTAAGAAGCAAACTTAAAGAAGACGGCGTTAATGGCAGCTTTAAAGTTAGCTTCTACCAAGCTTACCCAAAAATCATTCTGCCTGGTAGCGTGGGCGCGAATGTCGCGGTCAAATCTATGAATTTTGACCCGCATAAAAATAATTTCAGCGTTCTATTGGCTGCCCCAAATGCAGAAAACCCAATACAGACATTAGAATTATCTGGTGAGATCGTTAAAACCGTCTCAATCCCCGTTGCCACAAACACAGTGCAAAACGGTGATTTAATTAACAAAAACATGATTAGCTGGGTGGAAATTGAAGAACGTCAATTACAATCAGATACAGTGACAAACTTTGCCGATCTACACAATATGACGCCTAAGCGTGTTTTATTTAGCGGCAAGCCAATCTCAGCGAGCGATGTAATGGCACCACGCCTCGTCGAGCGCGGCAGCGAAGTCACTATGGTTTACCAAAGCGGCGGTATGAATTTAACAGCGCGCGGTAAAGCCTTACAAAGCGGCAGCAAAGGCGAAATTATTCGCGTCATGAATACAGCTAGCGCACGCCCCATAGAAGCCATGGTTACAGATTCACGAATGGTTACAGTTTACAATTAACAAAAGCCGATAAGAGCTTGATATCAATACGTAAAAAAAACAAAAAAAAGGAAACGGGTCATGAAAAATATAGTTATAAAAACACTTTGCCTTGGAGCAACATTAACCATGCTTTCAGCATGTGGCACAGCCGACCGCCTCGCGAATATCGGTAAAGCCCCTGATATGACAAAAATTGAAAACCCAACAACACAAAGCGGCTATGTACCTGTCAGCCTACCTATGCCAATGCCAGAGCCTGTATTGCGTCAATCCAACTCACTATGGTCAACCACCAATAAAAGCGGCTTTTTCAAAGATCAACGCGCCCATGCTGTCGGCGATATTTTAACCGTAATGATTGAAGTTGATGACGAAGCACAAATGGATAACTCTACAGCGCGAGCGCGTAGCAGTAGCGAGGGCGCAGCCCTTGGCAGCTTGCTTGGTTACGAACAAAGCCTTAGTCGCCTTCTGCCTGAAGCCATAGATAACAGCAGTCTAATTGATATGGGATCAAACTCATCAACCACAGGCACAGGTACAATTGACCGTGAAGAACAAATAACAATGAGCCTTGCCGCGTTAATCACGCAAGAATTGCCTAATGGTAATCTGGTTATTCAAGGCCGCCAAGAAATTCGCGTAAACTTTGAGAAACGCGTTCTTGAGCTCGCTGGCGTTATTCGCAAGGAAGATATCACGGTAGATAACACAATCACCTATGACAAGATTGCCGAAGCGCGTATTTCATATGGTGGTAAAGGTCAAATCACTGACGTTCAGCAGCCTCGTTACGGCCAGCAAGTCTTTGATGTCCTCTTCCCGTTCTAAACAGAACGCCCCAAGTTTCGACCCACCCAAAGCCTCGGCCTTCATCTTCAATGATGAAGGCCCTTTTTTTAAGAAAGCAATGGGCGTTTAATGTATATTTAGGCCCGTGCCATGTGTAGGCTTTAGCGTATACATGAACATCGCCATAGATAAAGAGCTTACGCTAAGCTACAGCGTGCTAATCGCATCAACGGCCAGTGCATCGGCGCGTTCATTACCGGGATCACCAGAGTGACCTCTCACCCAATGAAACGTTACATTATGGCGCGCCTCGGCGTCTTCGAGCATCAGCCATAAATCTTTATTCTTAACAGGCTTACGATTAGCGGTTTTCCAGCCACGTGCCTTCCAGCCCTCTAGCCACTTCATGATGCCATCGCGCACATATGTGCTGTCTGTATATAAATCAACATCACAAGGCCGACTCAAGCTCTCTAAAGCTCTGATCGCGGCCATTAACTCCATACGGTTATTGGTCGTTTCATGCTCCGCGCCTGATAATTCTTTTTCTTTATCGCCGTAACGCAAAATCGCGCCCCAACCACCGGGGCCAGGATTGCCGCTACAAGCGCCATCTGTGTGAATAACTACGCGCATTAAACCGGTTCCTTCCAAAGCATGATGCGTTTAATAAAAGCGGTGGGATCATGGGGGCTGACATGGTGATCATCGCTGTGGTTTAAATAATCATAAAGCCGCGTCATTTGAATGCGCAAAGCACTGGCACGCAGCATAATATTAAAGACGCTGACTTCATCAGCCGTTAAAGCTCGAATTGCGCTATAGCCTGTAATTAAAGCTTGGAAACGCGCTTCCACATAATTTGTGTCTCCATCAAAGCACCATGCATTAACGCTCAACGCCAAATCATAGATAAAATATTCGTTACACGCATAATAGAAATCAATAATGCCGCTGAGTTGGCCGCCGTCAAAAAACACATTATCAGGGAATAAATCGCAATGTGTTGGCCCTGCGGGTAAATCGCGTAGATTTAACGTTGCAAAATGGGCGGCGATAAGTTCAAGCTCCTCATTCACAAAAGCACTCTGTCCTGTCAAAACACGATCAGCCTGCGCATGGGTTTTTAGCCATAAAGCGCGCCATTGATCAAGCCCCATTTGATTCGGGCGTTTAAGCGGAAAACTACGACCCTCAACATGCATTTTACCGAGCATACGCCCAAGCTGTATGCACTGATCAGGCGTAATATCATCAAGCGTTGTGCCTGCCCCTTCCAAAAACGCACTAATCGTCGCTGTTTTTGATTTTACAAATCCATATAACGCGCCGCTTTTATTGGCGATTGTTGTGCATGTGGGGATATGGCGATCGCTTAAATGCTGAATATAACCTAAGAAAAACGGTAAGTCGGCTTCAGCAACTTTGCCCTCATGAACCGTTAAGACATAGCGGCCTTTATCAGTGAATATGTGATAATTAGTGTTTTCAACGCCTGATAGGATACCTTCAAAGCGCTCGAGTTTGCCAAGATCGTAATCTTGCAAAAAAGCGTCAATATCATGCGAATCTAATGTGGTAAATACAGCCATGACGCCAAGCTTGCACAAGCCGCCCCGCCCCGTCAAGCTACAGCGTCTGCCTTATCCCTTAAAATGCGCGGGACATTAAAGGTAACATTTTCTTCACGTATGGTAATTTCCTCGACCGAAACATTACGCTTAGCTGAAATAGCATCCACGACTTCGCGCACTAATATCTCTGGTGCGGAGGCACCGGCTGTAATGCCCAAAACCTGCACGTCATCTAGCCACGCAAAATCAAGATCAGCGGCGCGCTGAATAAGCATAGATTTTTTCGCGCCATAGACTTTGGCCACCTCAACCAAACGATTTGAGTTGGATGAATTAGGCGCGCCAAGAACAAAAACAGCATCTGTACGCGCGGCGATTTCCTTTACCGCTTCTTGTCGGTTCGTCGTCGCGTAACAAATATCTTCTTTAAATGGGCCTTCTATATTGGGGTATTTATGCTTTAAAGCCTCAACCACATCCGCTGTGTCATCAATCGACAAGGTCGTTTGCGTGCAATAAGCCAGCGCCGTATCGCCATCAAGGGTAAGCGCCTTCACATCATCAATCGTCTCGACCAGCTGCACGGCACCTTCAGGTAACTGCCCCATAGTGCCAATAACTTCAGGATGACCTGTATGGCCGATCAAAACGACTTGGCGGCCTGCGCGGTGGTGTTTTTCAGCCTCCTTATGAACTTTACTGACCAAAGGGCATGTTGCATCAATATAAAACATATTCCGCGCGGCAGCGGCTTCGGGAACTTTTTTAGGAACGCCATGCGCTGAGAAAATCACAGGCTGGCCATCATCAGGAATCTCGCTTAATTCATCGACAAAAATAGCGCCCTGCGCCTTTAGCGATTCTACGACATATTTGTTATGCACAATTTCATGGCGGACATAAACGGGCGCGCCATATTTTTTAAGGGCAAGCTCAACAATTTGAATTGCGCGGTCAACCCCTGCGCAAAAGCCCCGTGGCGCCGCTAATAATATTTTTAAATCTTGGTTCATAATCGCTACCGCGTCTTGCTTCAACTATTTATCCATCACGTTTTATATAGTGTATATGGGGAAAACTTGCCATGTTTTTTATTTGCTTATATGGTCATGTCACATTCATTTTATAAAAAGATATTTAGAGAAGAGATAAAGCGCATGCATATTTTAAAGCTTCTTAGCTTAGTCACTCTTGTTGGCCTAACCCTTAACGGCTGTACAAGCGCTGATATCAGTCATAATTTCGGCAATGTTAAAGAGAGCTTATTTTCTATGGGCTCGATATTCACGCAATCACAGAGCAAAGATGTAAAAGAAACTAAGAAAAAACAAGAAGATATCGATTCTTCAACAGAGAACCAAAACGCTTTGCTTGAATGCCCACGCATTGAATATATTGAAGAGCTCAGCATTGTTGATAAATATAAAAACAACGCGCAACCACACCCTGATGGCCTTGAATATTCAGCCAACATCGCACATTTTGAAAGCTCTTGCCGCGTATTACCTGATGCACAGCAAGCTGACATAGAAATCTATATACGTTTTTATGCTGAGCTCGGCGATGCTGGACGTTTAAAGCCGAAGGATAAGGTTAGCGTATCGCACCCTTACTTCATCGCAACGCTTGATAAGGACAACAACATTGTCAACAAACAGGTAGAAACACTGACTATGGATTATAGCGCCGGTGAAAAAGAGCTGACTAAACTAGAAAAAATCAGCTATGTAATGCCGTTTGATAGCAACTATGACGCCAAAGATTACCGCGTAGTCATGGGCTTTATTCTTACCAAGACACAAATTGAAAATAATCGCCGCGATTACCAATTTTAAGAAAGAAACACAGCATGAACACACAAGAAAACATGACTTCAAGCCAGTTCGCATCTGATATTGATGGCTTTTGGCAAGATACAAAAAGCGCCCATTTGGCCGTTGTGGAGACCGTTTTCTCAAGCCTACAAAATGACTTTGAAGCGCTTTTGGCGCTTGCCGTTGACACAATAAGGTCTGGCAATAAAATCATGTTTTGTGGCAATGGTGGTAGCGCCGCTGATGCGCAGCATATCGCCGCCGAGCTTTCTGTGAAGCTTTTCCAAGACCGCGCCCCCATTGCAGGTATTTGTTTATCGCTTGATACATCGGCGATTACGGCATGCGGTAATGATTATGGCTTTGATTATATATTTTCTCGCCAAGTACAAGCCTTAGGGCGTGCTGGCGATTTACTGATCGGCATCAGCACATCGGGTCACAGCCCTAATGTGTTAAAAGCCATAAATGTCGCTAAAGACATGGGCATTAAAACCGCCGCCCTTACAGGAAAAGATGGCGGCGAGCTCCATAATCTTGTCGATGTCAGCTTGCTTGTCGCTGATAAAGACACGGCCCGCATCCAAGAAATGCATATCACATTAGGCCACATGTTTTGCGGCTTACTTGAAAAAGAATTGGGTTTAGTTTAACCCGACATAAATCGTTACATCAACCAACCTATTACAAGAGAGTAAAGACCGCTATGAGCATACTTGCCCACACCCCGAAATGCGTATTAATCACTGGCGCGACAAGCGATTTTGGCAAAGCGTTTGCCCATAAATTTGCCGCCCATAACATCAAACTTATCTTACACGGACGCAATCGCGATAAGCTCAATGCTCTATCCGAAGAACTCGATACGCCCCACCACCTTATGGTGTTTGATTGCAATGATGAAGCCAGCATTGCGCATGCATTTGATACATTACCGGCAGAATTTGAAAATATTGATTTACTGATCAATAATGCAGGCGGCGCGCTTGGTGGTGAAAAATTCCATGAAAGTGATATTGATGACAGCATAAATATGGTCGGCGCGAACATCACGTCACTCATCTCTATCTCCCATAAAGCTATGCAAAACATGGTTAAAAACAAATCAGGCCATATCATTAATATCGGCTCTGTCGCTGGTAACTGGCCTTATCCTGGTGGACATGTCTATTGCGCGAGCAAAGCGTTCACACGCCAATTCTCACTCGCCCTGCGTGCTGATTTAGATGGTACAAACATCCGCGTCACGAATATAGAGCCTGGCATGACAGAAACGTCTTTCGCCCTAAACCGCTTTAAGGGCGATGAAGAAAAGGCCAATAAAGTCTATGCTAATGCCAATCCGCTGCAAGCTGATGATATTTGCGAGACGGTCTTTTGGTGTGCAACCATGCCTGAGCATGTGAATATTAACACCTTAGAAATTATGAGCCAGCGCCAAAGCTTTGGCCCCCTTGCTGTTGAAAGACGTGATTAAGCGTTTTTTAAAGCACTGATATCAGACATATAAATAAGGAAAGCCGCCCTATTATCAGGCGGCTTTTCTTTATGCTCAACCGTTAATTTGACATATTCTTGACCCCGTGATAGGGTGCCGTACTTTATAGCAAACACAAACACTATGAGGTTAAACGCAATATTATGTCTTCCAAGAATTCCCATTTATTGGGCAAGAAACTTTTCGCCGCAATTATTTCAAACAGACAAGAAACCTATAAAGAACACTATACAGAACATTTAGAAAATTTCATCGACACTGGCGATCGCGTATTATCCCGCCTTTTCAACTCTCTAAGCGAAGCCGACATTGTACAACATTTCTATACACAAACACCGTGCATAAGAAATATAACGCGCCTATTCCCTCTCCATGAAAACGAGCCGACACCTTGGATTCCGACAAAAATAGCTTGTGAAGAATTACAGAATAAATCAAAAGCTTTTGAACAATTCCAAGCCGCTTTAAATATCGCACATATGGATATTAAACTGGACATCGTCGAAAGCAATACAGCCAGTAAGCACACAAAACCACGCTATCATTTTGCTGTAAAATTCACAGATTACAACGCCCATAGCTTATGATGCTAAACAGCCTGTTTATGGCGCCTCACAGCGAGCTCTAACTCATCGACAATAGAGAGAACCGTGACCAGCTCATGTTTCATTTCAATCAAAGTGGCTATATTTGTGGCCTCTATATGAATATCAGCGGGCTCAAAATGGTTCTCTTTCGTCGGCAGTAATAACAGTAATCGCCCATTATAATATTCGGCGCAAAGCTTGCCGCCCTCATACTCCTTGGACAAAGCGGTAAAGCTTTCAATCATTTTTGGATGCACTAAATAGCGCGCTTCGACTTGGTCATTAGTATAGACGTCATATATATCTTCAAATTCAAGGGAGACGAGATCTGCGCGTTCAAGCCCCAGAGATTTTTTATTGAACCACTCAAAGAAACCATTTTTATTAGGCAGCAAGACTGTATGGCCGTGCACATCCTTTGGGACATCAATCAAAAATACCAAACCATCGAAAACAACATCAACAGTCCTGTCGTCACTTGAACCGCTTTCATATTCTAACTTAATTTCAGACAGCTCAATCTTCGCCCCTTTATATTCACCATAGAAATAATCTTCACATTTTTGGCGGTTGTAATGAGGTACAATTTTTGAGCTCTTTAAGCTATCGACAATTAATTTCCCTTTCGCCAAATACTTTAAATTGCCCAAGCTCTGGGCTATTTGCGGCAGTATTTCTTCCTTATAATTCTTCGTATATTGGCGTTTAGGTTCGGTAACCCAATACCAAAGCCCGCCGAGGAAAATAATGCTCAATCCGCCAAAATTATCGCCATCAAACCAACGACCAAAGAGTAGCATAAAATCAATCAATCCCGTAAACGGCAGGCCGATCAAGATAATAGGCCTTACCGCCTTCTTACGCAGTGCCATAACTTTCAACTTGGCATGACGCACAAGTTCCAAAGCTTCAAGCTCAGGCTTTACCTGCGCGGCAAGGGATTCGTCATCCATATTTTTTAATTGTGCTAAGTCATCGACCATAGGCGCATTACTCTCAGATATAAAAAAAAAAGCATCCACGCTATAATGCATGGATGCTTTTAACAAAATACTAATTAAGGTAATAAACGCTTATTAAGCTGCTTTAACGGCTTTAGTTGCTGCGACGACTTTGCGTGCAGCATCGTCAAGGTCGTTGGCTGTAATAACGTCTAGGCCACTTTCTGCGATAAGTTTCTTACCTTGGTCAACATTCGTGCCTTCTAGGCGCACAACAAGCGGAACATTTAAGTTCACTTCTTTAGCGGCGGCAATAACCCCTTCTGCGATAACATCGCAACGCATGATGCCACCAAAGATATTAACCAAAATGCCTTCAACATTTGGATCAGACAGAATAATTTTAAACGCCGTTGTTACGCGCTCTTTTGTTGCGCCGCCTCCAACGTCTAGGAAGTTTGCAGGGTCACCACCGTAAATCTTGATAATGTCCATAGTCGACATGGCAAGGCCAGCGCCATTAACCATACAGCCAATATTACCGTCTAGACGTACATAAGAAAGCTCAGCATCTGTGGCAAGCTTCTCATTTGGGTCTTCTTCTGTTTCATCACGCAAAGCGGCAATGTCTTTGTGACGGAATAGCGCGTTATCATCAAAGTTCATTTTCGCATCAAGCGCCATAACTTCGTTATTAACCAAAATCATTGGGTTAATTTCAACGATAGCGGCATCAAGCTCAACAAAGCAGGTGTATAAATTCATAAAGAATTTAACGGCGCTTTTTACAGCTGCGCCTTCAAGGCCCAGTGCAAACGCCAATTTACGTGCGTGGAAAGGTGACATGCCTGTTGCAGGGTCAATCGCTGCTTTAACGATTTTCTCTGGTGAGTGCTCAGCAACTTCTTCAATATCCATACCGCCTTCGGTAGAAACCATGAATGTTACGCGGCCGCTTTCGCGGTCAAGCACGACAGAACAATAATATTCTTTATCAATATCAACGCCGTCAGTGACATAAAGGCGCTGTACTTCTTTGCCCTCTGGGCCTGTTTGTTTTGTGACCAAAACTTTATTCATCATGTCCAAAGCCGCTTCTTCAACAGCTTCTTTGCTTTTACACAGACGAACACCGCCCTTACCTTCTGGCTTATCCGTAAAATGTCCTGCGCCACGGCCACCAGCATGAATTTGTGATTTCAGTACATAAAGTGGACCAGGAAGCGAATCAACGGCAGCCACCGCTTCGGCGACACTCATCGCAGCTATACCTTTTGGTACGCTAACCCCATATTTCTCTAGGAGGTCTTTTGCTTGATATTCATGGATATTCATATCTGTTTTACCTTTATAATTAGTGCCTATTGCACTCTGTGACATTAACGATAAAGAATTTAACACTATTTGCCACAAAGAAAAACCCCATAAAGCGTGATTATTCATCTGTTTTTTTCAAAACATAGGATTACACAGGCTGAGCACATCAAATAAAAATGTTATGCATGAATGTTTTTTCTTGCATAACTTGTGTTTATGTTATACATTAAGGCTAGATAAACATAAGAAAGTTCAAAAAATGAGCATTAAAAACGCAAGATCAGGGATAACGACCAATGTAGATTTAAACTCTGCATTTAAAGATAATTTGTTTTTCGGTGCAGATAAAACCGAAGGCAAGCAAGCAGCGAACAAGATGACTTTAGCGATGCAAGGCGTTAGCGGTTCTTACCATACAAGCGCCCATGACATTAGACGCATGAGCCACGCCGCAATGCTAAGCGCACAAAAAACAATGCTTACACAAGCATGGAATGCCTCGACGGATAAACAGTGGAGCTTCTCAGATGCGGTTAGCTGGGTTAAAGATACATCACGTCAAGTTATGGGTTTGTTAGGCCACAACTTTACAAGCTACAAAGCTTTATCAAGTGAAGCGCAAGGCTTTTCCGCCATTGCTGCGAACTTTAATAAAAGCCCTTCTGCTTTAGGCAATAATATGGCCGCTTTGAAAACGGGCGAAAGCTTTGAGCTTCTCGCTGGGGTAAGCATCATTGGCAATCTCGCGCAAGAAGCCAGTAATGATGAAAAAATCAACCCTGCTTACAAGCCAACATTGGCCTTTATACCTGCCCCAAGATTAGCGGCAGCTTAAAGAAAAACGATAAGATTTTTCTACTCTACCTACCTAAAAACATCCGATATTTTATCGGGTGTTTTTTTATTTAAAAACAGTCTTATTTTCTATTTATTTCAACATGATAGGGAGTTTTTAACACCATATTAATGTTTACGTATTACAATTAGCGCATGAGTAATAGTCACGTAAACGATATAATCAAAAATACCGCGTCTTCAAGTTTGAGGACAGCGTTCACTCATGCGGGAACAGCACTTCATGACTTTGACTTTTTGCGTGATGAATTAGATGAGAGCGATCTTTCACATGTGTTAATTCAACACGGGGAAAGTGCAGCTGCACGCAAACAAAGCAATGTTAGCGCCATGGGTGGCAGCTTCCAAACAAGCACGCGCGCCTATGATAACGGTTCCGTTAATCTGGCCATACTCAGACAAGGCACTGACTTACTCCGGAACTTTCCTGAATTATACACCATCAGCAATGCCATTGATTTTGATTTCTCTGGCCTTACAGATTCAATTAAAAGCTATACAGGCGGCAAGATCAACAGCGCAGAGATAGATTTAGCTTCAGCTACGGTCGCATCAACGATGAGCAATGACCTTGATTACAGCCTTGAAAACGGTGCCGCTGAAGGCAATTTAAGAGCGCCACAACACGCTGACGGCCGTTATATTACAAGCGCGGAAAAGCCTGCCTATGAAGAAGAACACAGCATTTGCTTAGCGCCTCTCGTCGAAGAACAAGCTGGCGTCTATAATGAGGCCGCTGAGATGATTGCATTTGAACAAAAACTTGCTGACCCTGCACAGCGCGCAGCGCTTACAGCTAGCGATGTCCCTCTTTCTTTACTTAACGGCATTCGTGATGAGCGAAAAAGTGAATTTTGGGCAACATCAGAAGGTGAACGTTATGAAGCTTTCGATAAACTCGCTGAATCTATGGGATTTGAAGCCACGGATGATTTAACGGCCTATCAAGTGTACAGTCAACAATTAGGCTCTGTTGATTTAGATACTGTTACTAAAATGAATGAGGGTATTATATCTATAAATAATGCGCTTGAAAGTGACTTTGATGCAGAGTGGGATTCTAATTTAGAAGCCCATGCTCAAACCGCTTTAGATGGCACGTTAGATACAATCGCGCAAAATGGTGGCAATTACATTCCACAATTCAGCGTCGATACAGATAAGCTTGAAAAACTCAAAGGCGGCATAAAAGCATTCGAGGCGAACAACCTCGATAAATTATCAGCACCGCTGATCAAAGATGATATGACGGCCCCTGCGAGCGCAAGTGACACTATTAATGTTGCCGCAACCGTAACGCCGCCAGAGGCTATCGCCAAATATGAAGGCTTTTCAGGCCCATAATCATTTATATTATTCAACAGCACCGCCCGAAAAATTTTGCATATTAATGATAAAAATGCTAATATGTGAGCATAAAATTAGTGGAGTAGAATTATGAGGCATACCTCGCCACATCGGCTGGAATTTGATCGTGTTGTTGCAGATAAAACTGATCGCAAAGACAAACGTAAAAAAGATTTAGATCCAGATGAAAAACCAACGAATGAGTTTGTGAATAATGGTTCACTTTCGCAAGCACAATTGCAGCGTTTATTTTACCGTCGCCAGATGTTGCTCTCTAAGGGGCAATACCAGATGAATGCCGCCGCTTTAATGGCGCTAACAGAAGATGGTTCAAGCGTCTATGATAAACTGGATACATCTGACCGTAATTTAATTGAAGATTTTTTATCTGACCGTGTGATTGGGCAGCGCAATTATGGCACTGAAGATTCGCCGTCTCAATCCACTGACAACAATTATAAAACGCCCTCAACGAAGCCCGCTCTCAACATTGAAGATTTTGACACAGATGCGCAAGATTTGCTCGGCGCCATTAAAGATGCTGAAGGCAAGACGGGCATTAGCCAATCTTATCTGGTTGATCTGGCCTTTAAAGAAAGCAGCTTTGGCACGAATATGACCGCGACGACCAGTAGTGCGCGCGGTGCTTATCAATTTATCGACCAAACATGGCTACGCACCCTCAAAGAACACGGCCATGAAATTGGCCTTGGCAATTATGCGGACTTAATCGATACATCTGGCAAATATGCCCAAGTTGAAAATGATGAATTTAAACAAAAAATTCTCGATTTGCGCTTTAATCATGACGTATCTGCACATATGGCTGCACGTTTCAGCCTCGATAATAAAGCATCGTTAGAGCGCGCCTTCCCTGATCGTGATATTAGTAATACTGATTTATATATGGCGCATTTCCTTGGCGCGGGCGCTGCCGTTAAATTCATCAGACAAGTTGAAGAGAATCCTAATAATGTGGCCGCTAGCGAATTTAGCTCTGCTGCCAATTCAAACAAATGGGTTTTCTATAGTTCAACAGGCAAAGCGCTGTCTTTTGATGATGTTTATGATAAGTTTGATCGTGATTTCAAAGGCAATCGCCCTGTTAATGTCGCAGCGCTTGACGATAGAGATCATTTAAAATCAGTAGCTTAACACTACTTTATTGAATAATTAACGCCTCTGATATATACTATTATATATAAAGATATATAAGTGAGGTTTAGTTGATACATACAAGCACAAACATAACAGGAAGCACTACCCCACGCATGCCCCTTGGGCATGGGTTAGACGTTTCTGCGAGTGCTATACCAAACCCAACTGAGCCATTTCAAAAAGCAGGCGCACGCACTAAACAGCGTGAGAAATATAATCAAGACAAACTTATGCTCACTATATTATCGAGCATGGTTCTTGATGCCGCTTATAAAAACAACGACATTGATAACTTCTTTGATGCTGCAGGTACATTTATCGAGCAGCTCTTTAGTGGTAAATCCATTGAGGAAAGCTTCGAGCTTGCATCGAAAACTTATAACACGCCAAGCTATGAAGAGCTGAGCAAAGTTGACTTTGGCGGCGATGCTGATTTTGATAAAGCTGTAGAATTTGTACTTGAACGCGAAGGCCTGCTTAGTAATCACAGCAGTGACCGTGGCGGTTTAACCAAATATGGCATTTCACAAAAAGCTAACCCTGATGTCGATGTTCTTAATTTAACGCGTGAAGATGCGATTTCTATCTATAAAGAACGTTACTGGGATAGTGTCGGCGCGGATAAAATGGATATGGCGACCGCGCTTGTTGCTTTTGACGCATCTGTTAATCATGGCGTTGGTACAGCCAAACGCATGGTTGCTGAAACCAATGGTGATGTTGGCGCTATGCTTAATTGGCGTTTAGACTTCTATGATAATATTGTCGATCGCGATTCATCACAAAGCGTGTTCTTAAACGGTTGGAATAATCGTATTGACCATTTACGTGATGCCGTTCGCTCTATCTATAGCAGCGAAGATAATAAAGCCCCTGTTGTCGCAGCAGCTGCAGCGCAAAACACCCCCGCATTAGCGTTAAGCTAAATCAATCAAGCTAGATAAAACCACCAGATTGCATCGCCCATAATTTGGCGTATTGGCCTTTTTGGTCGATTAATTCTTGATGCGTGCCTTGCTCGATTATCTCCCCATCTTCCATCACTAATAAGCGATCCATATGCGAAATGGTCGAAAGACGATGTGCAATAGCAATAACTGTTTTACCGCGCATCAGCCGCAGCATTGCTTCTTGTATAAGCTGTTCGGATTCACTATCCAGCGCCGATGTTGCCTCATCAAGGATTAATATCGGCGCATTTTTTAATATCGCGCGCGCAATGGCAATCCGTTGGCGTTGGCCGCCAGACAGACGCACGCCGCGCTCCCCGACCAAAGCATCCAGTCCTGTATTACCGTCTTTATCGACAAGGTCTAAAATAAACTCATCTGCATAGGCATCTTTAGCCGCCGCCATAATTTCGGCATCACTGGCATCAAGGCGACCATAACGGATATTATCCGCGACGCTCCGATGCATTAAATCATTCGCTTGCGGGATCATCGCAATATTTTTGCGCAAGCTTTCCTGACTGACATGGGCTATATCTTGGCCATCAATACGAATAGCGCCGCTTTGAATATCATAAAAACGCAGCAAAATTTGCGTTAGCGTACTCTTACCCGCGCCACTGGTGCCAACAAGCCCAATTTTTTCGCCTGGTTTAATCTGGATATCAAGCGCCTTAAAAATCGGAGCGCTGCCGTAATTAAACGAAACCTTATCAAAATCAATAGCGCCTTCGCCAACCTTAAGCGTCGCGGCGCCTTTATCATCTTTGACTTTTTGGCGCATATTAATCGCAACGAGGCCTTCTTCAACTTGCCCCAGATTTTGGAACAGGAATACAGACACTTCCTGCATCCACCATGACATTTGCATCATACGAATAGACATAGGTAGCACCATAGCCACGTCACCGGGACTTAAATGCCCTTCAATCCAACCATATATCGCCGCAAAGAACATACCGCCAATGAACAACGCCGAAATAATTTCTAAAATCAGGCGCATTTTAACGTTCAGTAGGTTTTCTTTTTGGGCTTTGCCCACTAAATCATTCATCGCCTCACAAAGATAAGAATCCTCTTTGCGCCAGCGTGAAAATAATTTCACCGTATAAATATTAGTAATCGTATCCACAGAGCGCCCCCGCACTTTACTCAACGCTTCATACGCGATGGTCGAGAGCTTTAAGATCTTAGGCACGAAATGCGTCACGAGGATGATATAAGCAATCAACCAAATTAATAATATATACGGGATAATCCAACCAACTTGCGCGAAGAAAAAGGCCGTAACCATAAGCCCCATCGCGCCATAAAGCAGGCTCCCCATAACAATATGGATGGTTTCGACGATGGCTTGCGGGGTTTCAATGATCTTACTCGATAATCTTCCAGCAAAATCATTTTGGAAGAAGTCATAGCTATGCCCTTGTAAAAACACAGCCAAACGCCGACGGATTTTATTGGTGACTAAAGGGCGATATAGCGCGTTTAGATATTCACCGACTTGTGCAAAAAAAGGCTGCATAAATAAACACAGCACGACAAAAAGTACGATGGGCAAGGCTAAGGCATCCCAAATCTCGGCCTTATTATCCAGCGTTGTCATCGCATCTAAAATATATTTCACGAAAACAGGCGGCAGAGAATCCAGCGCACTAGAGATCATAAATAACAGACCTACGCTTAAATATTTCCACTTATCCTGTAAAATAAACAGCCAGATAAAAGCCCATTTATTTTGCGGTAAGGCGCTAAGGCGAATATCATCCGCGGCCTCAGTGATTTTGTGCTTATTTTTATTCTGTTTAAACATGATGAAAGCATCATACAGCAAAGGATTATTTTTGCAGCAAGTTTTCTATGTCAGCGACCATCTCATCCTCAGACCAATCAAAGCCAACATATTTTCTAATCAAAAGCCCCTCTTGATCAATCAACATCGTCTCTGGCAACATAAACACTTTAAAGCGACCGCTGGTTACACTGCCCATAGCATCATGGGCTATCCACTCATTAGGCTGTGGTACATAGCTAATTTTTTTGAAAAACCTATCTATTGCCGTCACATTCATATCACTTGATAAGCCCAAGAAAATAAGATCGTCGCTAAAGCGCTCTGCTATATCAATCAATAAAGGAAATTCAGCCACACAAGGCGCGCACCATGAAGCCCAAAAGTTAAGCAATAAGACTTTGCCTTGGCTGTCATCGGGCATATTCAACAATTTATTATCCGATAAACGTCTAATCGAAAAATCAGAAAGACGCTGGCGTTTAAACTCAGGCAAATCCGTATTCACTGGCGCATAACGCATGGATTCATCGGCTTCAATATTGCGCAGATAATAAGCGCTGCCAAGGCCTAGGGTAATAACCACAATTAATATAATAAAATTAGGACGCATGACTTACCTTTTTTTCCGTGTTTTTCTGACGCTTAATCTGTTTAATACGCCGCATTAACGCCAGAATAAGCAGCGTTTCAACAAACGTTACCCCTGCTATGCCATAAGCAATACCACTAATAAAGCCATAAGCATGTAGACCGACACTCAGTAAATTCACCCCGAACCACGATAAAGTTACAATCACCACCAAATAAGCCACCGCCGCAGCATAACGCGTTGTATCCATTATGCCCGATTGGCGACCATGCAATGCCCAAATCAACCAAAGCACAATCAGCAAAGCGCCGTTTTCTTTTGGATCCCAGCCCCAAAAACGCCCCCAGCTTTGATCAGCCCAAATACCGCCAAGTACCGTGCCAAATGCCGTAAAGAACAAGGCCGCTATGGATAAACGGAAGGCGCTCATAAACAGCTTATCCCCTTGCGTTATATTTAGGGCTTGGCGAATAAGGTAAATATGCGCGCAAATTGCCGCCAAAATACACAATCCATACCCCGCCGTAATACACAGCACATGCGTGGTCAGCCAAAAAGATGTATTTAGAACGGCGACTAACACGCCAAAGCTTGTGCCGCCTTCATGAATAAAATAAGGGGAAATCAGCATTAAGATCAAAGCCGTCATTACCCCGCCGAGCAAGGCAAAGCCATTATGGTGTTTTCGCTCAATCATCAAAGCGGTGAAACTGGCAATAAGCGCAACGAACAGCATTGATTCATACAGCGTGCCAACGGGAGGCCGATCTAATATATACACCCGTAAAGCCATCAGGCCTGCGTGTAAAACCACCCCCGCACTCGCCGTCATAAAGCCGGTCGTGAATAAAGGTTTGATCATGCCGCTTTTTATTACAAAAAGGAAAAGCGCCAATAAACTTAAGCTATAAAGCCCAATTAATATGCCGCCTAATGGCCAAGTATTATAAAGCTTCTCAGCGCTTAAACGCCTTTGCGCGACCGTACCGCCTTGTGTATAAGCCTTAGAAAGTGAAAAGTTACTCACTTGCCAAGCATCGCTATCCTGCGCGTGATAAGCTTGTATCAACGCCTGCCATTCCGATAGAATTATTGTGTTGCGCGGGTCACTGGCCCCCGCATTAATCATCGCCCAAGGCGACAACCAATCAAAGCGGCCTTCATTCTCATATGGTATAATCCGCAATAAGCTATTATCTTGAGAATTACGCCCGATCGTTTCAACCGTGTAGCCCAAAGTAATGATGCGGGCTTCTTCTGCGCTAAAGGCTTCGATATCGAGGCCTTTCTCTGTTGTTATCTTGGCAATCTCATCATAGATAGCGGGCAGTATGGGCAACAGATCAATATAGCGGTAAATGCCTTTTTGAGACCATTGCCCCGCAGCCAATGGCTGCGCAGCGAATAATTGTACGTATTGTTCAGGCAGGTCGATATTTAACGGTAAAAATGTCGAAAAGCTGCGCAAAATCTGAACATAAGCCAAAGCATTTTCATGCAAGCTTAATAAGGCCTGCTGCCCTGATGAGCGATCCGCTGAGTCTGTCGCCATTAAAGCATTCATTTGCGGCGCGGTCTGCCCAAGGAATGGACTGAGCCTTTCAAGGCTCACTAAGCGGCCATCTTCATCACTTAAGGCCAATTGATCGCGAATTTCGGGATGTATGACTTTAAAAACAGGACGCTGCATAGCGCGCGCCGGATCAAATAACATTTCAGAGAGCCAAACAATAGCCGATTGCCCTGCGATCTGGTCATAACCTGAAAAGCGCTTTAAATAAAGCCGCGCAAAGCTATCAAGTGGCTGCAAGCGCCCCTCATGCATTACGGGTAAGACAGAAAATCTTTGATAATCCAAAGATGCGGCATGCGCATTATGCCCTAAACCATTATAGCTAAAGGAGAAAATCAGCGCCGTGACAAGCACAGGCAAAGCTCGTTTAATGCGAAAAGAAAAACGCATAAACATATGAAACAACAAACCAAAAGCCATAATCGCTGTACCAATATAAGGGAATAACCAGCCTTTATTTTCTACAACACTTAAAATCGTTGAATCAGGTTCATCTGGGCGTTCAACAAAGCTGGATTGGAAAAATGTGTAGCCTTTATAACGCAGCGGCGTGTTCATTTTAATGGTCACAGGCCAAGCAACGTCACCATCATGAACAATAATATCTGAGCTATAGGATTGCGCCATTGCCGTGCCGCTATAACGATCCAGCTTAAAGTCTTTAAGCTCTATGGCAAACGGTAAAGGGCGCTGCGCTTTACCGTAGATAAGCTCATAGCCTTCAAATTCCAAAGGCTTAGTATAGCCCTCAAATAAGATATAGCTTAGCCCGTCCACCGCAAAAGTGACGCCAGAGAGATTCGCTTCATCTTCTTTTTCAAGGCCTTTGGCGCTTAGCTGCACTTTACTGGCCATACCAAAGCTGTTTTCATCAACCGTATCGCGCGCCGTAATTGTGCAGTTCAAACAAAAATCTTTAATAGTAATGTCAAATGCACCATCGGGCACGGTTAAGACTTGCCCTGCTTTTAACTGATTATGGAACCATTTTGTGGCAACATAGCCGTCTTTTAAAAGCACCAAGGCGCGGTCATGATAATCCAATACGGTGCTCGCCCGCCCGCCTTCGGGAATAATCAAATAGCCTTCTTTATTATTCAGCGCGGTTAACCCACCACCATAAAGTAAGATCAACACCCCTAGATGCGAAAGTATAATGCCGGCTTTTTGCCATGACCAAACACTGGCAAACAAAAATTTAAGCGTTAAGCAAAAAGTTAAAAGCCCAAGCAAAGCCCAGCATATAGGCCCTGCAAAGAATAGTTTCGTTGCTTGATATAAACCCATATCCTTTTGCGCCAATGTGCCCGCAATCAACAAAACCATAAGCGGCGGCATGATGTAAAACACCATGCGCGCGCTGATTAAAAAACCATATATGTCCCGAAGCTTATTTTGCATCTGTCCTATATAGACCACAGACAAGCCGATGTGAATATCCTTTGGATAATCAGTGCCGTTCACGCACAAAAAAACGCTGCCTGAATTATACGGGCAGCGTTTTGAATATCTTTTATGCTGTAATCGTATTGATTATGGCTGTTTTGGTGCTGCTGCCTTAGGCGCGGCGGCTTGCGCGACGGCCGGCATTCTTACCTTATCAATCAAACCATATTTAGCCGCCTCAGCTGCACCCATAAAGTTATCACGTTCAGTATCTGCAGTAAGCTCTTCAACGGTCTTACCAGCATGTTTTGCGAGTAATGTGTTCAGCTCTTTCTTAATACGCTGCATTTCTTTGTTGTGAATATCACAATCGGTCGCTTGACCTTGGAAACCACCAAGCGGTTGGTGAATCATGATGCGTGCTGATGGAAGCGCCATACGCTTGCCTGGCGCGCCTGCTGAAAGCAAGAATGCGCCCATAGAGGCCGCTTGGCCCATGCAGATAGTCGAAACATCAGATGATATATCATTCATAGTATCATAAATCGCCATGCCTGCTGTTACCACCCCACCTGGTGAGTTGATAAGCAATGTAATATCTGTGCCTGGAGCATGCGCTTCGAGCTGTAAAAGCTGTGCAACAATTAATTGCGCCATATTATCTTCAACTTGGCCATTAAGAAAAACAGTCCGACCTTCTTGATAGAGAGCACTAATCGGGTCTTGCATTTCAATACCGTTGGCTGTTTTGATTTTAAGCTGTGGCATATAAGATGCCTGCGCTGCCATTGACTGTGTTGGCATCGCGCCACCCATAGCCATTTGATTGAAGGTATTTAAAAGTTTACCTTTCATCCATACAACATCATCTGGAAAAATAATTTGGCTCATAACATACTCCCGCTGTTTTTTATATAAGTATTATGTTTATTGTTAGAAAGACACATTAGAACAGAATATTTAATATGGCAAGTATATTTTTCAACACGCTAATATAACTTATCCTCTAAACACCTTCTCTGCCCTTTAAACTTAACGAATTCTTAACATTAACTTTTTTAAAATTAAAGGTGGTACAAATTTCATACTACAAAAAATTTCTGTATTTTATTATCGATAGACAATATCTTACCCTAAATTAAAATTCGCACGTCCTAAAAATGCATCCCAACTATAGTGAGTCTCAAAGCGCTGTTGATCTGGCGCGATAATCGTCGTGCTGAGTTTTTCTGCATAAAATTTGTATATTTCAGCATAACTGCGCGGCTTGCCGTCTTCTTTATAGAATGTGGCTTTATTGCCCTTTAACACGCGGCTCGAATAGTCTTCAACGGCTAAGCGATTGGGCGTGTCTTCTAAATTAGCAATAAATTTCCGCCCGCCATTCCCGCCGAGGAAGTGGTACATATAAATGTCTGTATAGCTTACATAACGATCAGGAAAGTCTTTATGCAGTTTATCAATATTCTCACGCGCATATTCGGCGCCCATCTCTAAAGAGAAAAATGCATCTGTACATATATTCAAAATAGTTTGTTTTAATTTAGGGTTTTTAATGCTGGTCTTACCGCCTACGCGCTTAATATGCTTTGATAAACGCTCATAGCCATATTCTTCACCGTAATTATACATCAGGTCTAACTGCGTTGAAGGGACAAGCTGCATAATGCCGCAGGCTTTCGTAAACTGATTAACGACCGTTGCTTTAAAAGAGCTTTCTTGCGCACCGATTACGCGCAGCATATCATATTCAAGCCCTGTACTCTCTACGGCAAATTTCATTCTCTTATCTACATATTTAGGCACAACCATAGAATTTAAACTGGCTTGATCCAAAGACACTTTAGGATAAGTATATGTTTTTTCTTCATACCAACTTGGTAGATAATCCTTCAACCGGTCATTAGCTTTATGCTTTACAAATTCTTTGAAACTTTCTGGGTTGGCCTCATATAAGCCATGGCTTACCGAAGCCACGCTAATGAATGCAGCGGCTAACGGCCACGTAACCCAGCGACTATATTTGTCGTATGTTTGGCTGGCGCTGTCTAAAGCCTGATGCGCTTTCTTTATATATTTACGGCACGGATTATTTTGTTTTGCTTGAGATTTTTCCTGATTTTTATTCAGATCGTCCATTATTTTATCGAGCTCATCCGTCATCTTAAAATCCCTCTATTCATCATTATATTCACACACGGCATATTAATTAACATAACCAAGCCCTTTGTGTCAATTAATATGAAAACACTTGATCTCCTTTTATGCCCCGTGCTATGAAAAATAAACCTAAACATATTGAGCTGAGATTAATGACCGATCCATATAAGATTTTAAATAGCGTTCTTGAAAATGCAGGCGTTTCCAAGACTATATACTCACTGGTTTTACCAGAAACCGAAGCGACGATTGACCGCATCTTAGATGGTGGCGTGCAGCGTGATATTCTTGCGCATAAGCTTCAAGATATTTTTAATGCTGGCGCGCCAAGCGACCCTATCGCCCTCGCCCAGCAACTCACGCAAGCGCTATCCACCCAGCGCGAGATCTTTCGTGATATGTATCGTGAAGCATGGACACAAAAACAAGACGTCATGCATGAAGACTTTTTTACGACATGGAAAAATTGGACAAGCCCGATTATAAACGCGCAATGGGATGACTTCCCTTATATGTACCCCACAGCGGGCGCTAGCGAAGCGCTACGTGAAGCCATTAACAGCTACGCCACAACATCACATGCACGCGCAGAAAAACCTGTCATACACGTATTCATCGGCGAATATGAAGGCTTTAGCGCCTATGCCGATGCCGCCGGTATAGAAGTGCAAACCCATAGCCGTGCTGATTGGAAAGATGCGATGAGTAAAATTGGCCCGAATGAACAATTTTATATCTCTCAGCCCTCAGCCATTGATGGCAATGTTTGGGATGATTTTGATGACTTTGCGAATGCTTTGAACACGCAGCAACCCAGCGCCGAGATCATGCTTGATGTCACTTATGTAGGCTGTGTTGGTCGCGAATTTAGCGTTAATGCCACGCATAGCAATATCCCCGCCGTATTTTTCTCTTTAAGTAAGCCTTGCGGTGCTTATTACCACCGTATTGGTGGCATGTTAAGTAAAGAGGAGTATCCAGGTTTATTTGGCAATAAATGGTTCAAGAATTTATTGGCCTTGAATATCGGTACTGAGATAATGAAGAATAATGGCGTGCACGACTTACCGCGCAAATATAGCGCCACTCAGCAGCAAGCTTTGGCGCAGACGAATAAGACACTTGGCCTGAATTTAAAGGCCAGTGATGTTTATCTATTGGGTACTACGCCCCCGAGTAAAGAGCCTAGCGACTTAGAACGCTATTTAACCCGTGGTTCAGATGGTGAAGAATTAGTGCGCGTGTGTTTAACGCCGACTATGTCGTCCCTTATTGATCCCAATACAAACAGCGTCGTCCGTGCGCGCCCACATGAAGGTTTAAAGCTATGAAAAATTTAGAAGTTGTAACGCAAGCCGATGAAATCCACGCTTATTGCCAAAAGCTCTGGCGCACAGATGCCTTTAAGAAATCTTATGATACGGGCGGCTTGGTGTTTGAGGTGGTTGATAAGCTGGCCTCTCTACCGCGCTATTTTTACGAGCGCAGTGATGACCGCCTCGAGACGGGGCATTTCACATCATGGTGGGGCGGCATACAGCTTCGCCCAAACGATTATAAACAAGATGGCGTGCATGATGTCTATTATCTACATGAAATGTACCACGCAGCGACTATGCCCTGCTGCCCTGATTTGATTTATGGCGCGTTTTTACAAAAGCTTGGCAATAATGAAAGTGATGCGAGCGTTTGTTCTGAGATTTCAGCTTATTTTGAAATGCCTGAGCTTCGTAAAGAAACGTTTGGCTTTGAGATTTATGCAGACCGCTTCTTAAAAGATCCTACCTATCAAGCTCTCTGGCAGAATAACCGCCGTGAGTTTGAAGAGATGATGATTATTAAGCGCCGTAATGTCATGCACTCGACATATCAGCCGCAGGACATGCCTGAGAAATGGATTAACCTCTTCTCCTCCCAAAACAAAGAATCTGGCACAGTGTGGACTGATAGCTATAATAAGATAGAAACAGCCATGTGGCAGCTGCGCGTGGAATCCATAGACAGCAATATTGGCCGCGATCAAGCAATGAAGAATTTCATGACTTGGCTGACATCGGATGAGATCACAAATGGCACAGATATTCCCTTCCCTAAAGAAGCAGAAGTTTTTGCTGATATTTATTGGAGGAATAAAAAGCTCTATGCGCAGGAAGTTGACGCTTTTGTTAAGCAGCAAAATGCCACAGCCGCGACACCACCACAGCCGAAAAAGCCGCAACCTTAAATTATAAGATGTTATACTGGTTTAAGACCGCTTGACGCTGCCGTTAATAAAACTTCGTCTGAAGCCTTTTGCTGATTATCTAATGATGAATCAAATACAGCCCCCACCCCAGCGCCACCGTTAAAAATAGACGCGCAGCTCAGATATAATGGATCTAAATCTAGCGTTGGCTGCGCAGGCAAAACATGCGGACAAACTGCGCGCTTATAGGCATTCTTAAACTCTTGATTTTTACACACATCAAAACAGGTCGCGCGAACATCTTTTAAGAAGCCTTTATCCTGTATGAGAAGGTCAGGCAGCTCAGCAATAACGCCATGCCCTTTTTTAACATCCTTGATAAGAGCTCTCTTCGCTACGGTGGCGATGCTCTTAATTTTATCAGGAAAACATTTATAAATATCAGTATCTTTATCCAAAGTTTGCAGGGCAAAGCGTTCGTCATATTTCAATATAGCGGGCAACTCTTTATAAAGGTCAGGGTTACTATACAATACAGGTAAAAGATATGATCTGTATTTTTCACTTAATAGAAAATCTTTTAATTCTAAAGCGGTCGCCTCAGGCACGGCGGCCATCAGCCCTTCTTCAAACTCATCCATCTGCTCTAACGCATATCTGGCTACGCACGGATTTTTTCTAATATCCTCAGAAAAGTGCTTATAAGATGATGGGTGTATTTTTATCACACTCAGTGCTGATTCAGTATCGAGCCTATAGCCCTTGGGTAAATCTTGATATATATTTGCGCCGCTTTTCATTATTTCTAAAACTTCAGAGCGTTTCATATCACCCAAGACCTTACTCAATATTGATTTAGGAATCGCTTTTACTATTTTTTTAGTCAGTAACGCTGTCCCTTGCCCCAGACAAGATTGTAATGCTTTTTTCGCAGCAGATTTGTTATTCTTCATTTTGGTCGAAAACTGCGCATACATCACCTCATCATATGCTAGTAATTTTAAGGCGAATGCGGTTGAGCGCTGCAGACAATCAGGAAGCGCCTCAAAATCCATTTCCCCGCGATTCATGCAGCGCTGCACACCGCGCGCCATAATCTCTTGCCCCTTCTTCCCCAGTAAAGTGTTCTCTAATTTGCTCAAAGTCTTTTTAGGGATATATTTTAAAGGATTTGCATCACCCTCCATAGAGCGCAGGATATTCACTCTCGCAATTTGTGGGTCTGCACGCAGCTTAAACGGTAAATATTTATATACGACACCCGAAGTCGCCGCGACCAGCTGAAGGCTGAATTTACGATCCTGCCGTAAGCCCTTAGGCAGATGAGCATAATCAGAAGGATAATGCTGCAGAAATAAACCTAAATAATTCTTATATGTGAAGTTTTCTAAAACGGGGCTTAATGCCTCTAAAGTGGCTCTCGGTAAATCTCTAAAAACACCCTGCTTACAATCCAAATCACGCAATAGAGCTTTTTTCGCAACGTCTAAATTCGTCTTCACTTCTTTTGGAAATGCCGTATATATCGTGACGCTATCATCCAGCGCTTCCATTGCGAAGCTTGGGTCATACTTATATTCGCGCGGCAGCTTTTTATAAGATAATGAATCCCCCTTTAATTTAGACAGTAAGTAATCCCGATAAAGCGGCGTATTCTTAATTTTCTTAATGGCTGCCTTTGGTATTGAGCTTCCTATAGAATAGCCTTCATCCTTATTGTTATGTAAGGCCTTTTTAATCAGTGTTAAGTCTAATTTGAATTCATCGGAAAAAGCGCTGTAAACATATGGGTCAACATCCAAAGCCTTCATTGCAAAGTCATAATCTTCTCTTATTACGACAGGCTGATCCCCATATGGCTGCGCCCCT